>Ga0180221_1000002_pt1 | contig 1097807 bp, 1005 predicted proteins | sample eDN5th37CKraftMG_FD_151339 | JGI IMG/M metagenome (GOLD analysis project Ga0180221, IMG submission 151339) | Enriched Miracle-Growth compost microbial communities from Emeryville, California, USA - eDNA 5th pass 37_C Kraft MG (version 2) (version 2) ... | reverse complement strand
CAAGGCCGCCGCCGAGGAATGCAGCCTGCCCCTGTACCGCTACTTCGGCGGCAGCGGCGCGATGAGCATGCCCGTCCCGATGATGAACGTCATCAACGGGGGCGCGCACGCCAACAACAACCTCGACATGCAGGAATTCATGATCCTGCCGGTGGGCGCCAGCAGCTTCCGCGAATCGCTGCGCATGGGCGCCGAGGTGTTCCACGCGCTGAAGAAACTCATCCATGACAAGGGCATGTCCACCGCGGTGGGCGACGAGGGCGGCTTCGCTCCCAACGTCGAGAACCACGAGGCGGCCATCCAGCTCGTGCTGCAGGCCATCGAGAAGGCCGGCTACGAGCCCGGCAGCCAGATCGCCCTGGGCCTGGACTGCGCCAGCTCGGAATTCTTCCGCGACGGCAAGTACCACCTGGAAGGCGAGGGCGTGACCCTGAGCGCCCAGGAACTGACCCACATGCTGGCCACCTGGTGCGACAAGTACCCCATCGTCTCGATCGAGGACGGCATGGCCGAGAACGACTGGGACGGCTGGAAGTACCTGACCGAGCAACTGGGCAAGAAGGTGCAACTGGTGGGCGACGACCTGTTCGTCACCAACACCAGCATCCTCAAGCGCGGCATCGAGCAGCGCATCGCCAACTCGATCCTGATCAAGATCAACCAGATCGGCACGTTGACGGAGACTTTCGCGGCGATCGAGATGGCCAAGCGTGCCGGCTACACGGCCGTGGTGTCGCATCGCTCGGGCGAGACCGAGGATACGACCATCGCCGACATCGCCGTCGCCACCAACGCGCTGCAGATCAAGACCGGCTCGATGTCGCGCTCGGACCGCATGGCCAAGTACAACCAGCTGCTGCGGATCGAGGAAGACCTGGGCGACGTCGCCCACTACCCCGGCCGCGAGGCTTTCTACAACCTGCGCTGATGCGCGCGGCCGCGCCGCCTTGTGCGGCGCGGTCCACGGAAGAGCCTCCATGCGCCTGCTCACGCTGATAATCGCCCTGTTGCTGGTGCTGATCCAGTATCCGCTCTGGCTGGGCAAGGGCGGTTGGTTGCGCACCTGGGAACTCGAGCGCCAGCTCGACGCCCAGCGCCATACCAATGACGAGCTGCGCACGCGCAACGTCGCGCTCGACGCCGAAGTGCGCGACCTGAAGAGCGGGACCGACGCCATCGAGGAGCGGGCCCGCTACGAGCTCGGCATGCTGCGCCAGAACGAGGCCTTCGTGCAGATCGTCGACACCCCGCCGGCCGGCACCGTGCCGGCCAGCGCCGCCCAGCCGGCCGCCCGGCCGGCGGCTTCCACACCCAACCGGCGCTGACGCCAGGGCCCATTCACCAGGGCCCATTCCCGGCCTGTGCGAGCGGCCTGAGCGGGAACAGGCCCTACGGCGCCAGGATGTCCCGGTTCCTGCCGTGCTCGCGTGCCGCCGACTGCATGGGCATGGCGATCTCGCGGCGTATCACCAGCAGCCCCGCAGCGCGGGCCCGCCTGACGTAATCATCGGTTTCCGAAGCGTTCGCCAGCGACCGCAGCAGCGCGCGCATGCCCGGCAGGTAGGGGGCGTGCAGGTAGGTCAGCCGGAGCACGAGCGTATTCGCGTCGAACAGCGTCTGGCCCGAGCGTGGGCCGATGCCGCCGCGGTAGCGCGAAAAGTAGACGGTGTCGTGGTGTAGGCGCTGATAGTCGTAGTCGAGTTCGCGCGGTCCCGCCGCGCGTCCGGCCGGGAAGTCCTGGAAGCTGGCGGCAGTCGGGCTGAGTTGTTCGATCCGCGCCATCGGCAGGCCATGATGGCGGGCCCAGCCCGCCATGCGTGCCCTTGCCGCGGCCGACTGGTCGCCCGGACTGGCCAGGGCGGGGGTGCCCAAGGCGGGGGACAGGGCGCGTTCGAAAGCCTGGGCCATGGCGGCCGGATCGGCATGCGCCGCCGTTCCGGCCCGGGCGGCCTCGAACAGGGCATAGCCGACGGCCTGGCGTGTCAGCAGCCAGCGGCCCGTTTCGAAGGCCCCCAGGCCCGTCAATAGCAGGGGGATGGCGACGACCGTGAATTCGGCCATGGCGGCGCCGCGCTGGGAAAGCAGGGAAGGCATGGGCGGAGGGTCATTGCGGGCCCTCCAGCGTGCCTGCGCGCGGCCGGCACGTCGATTGTGGGAACCACGGCGGACCGCCGCCGCCTGGTTCCGGCTCTAGTGCCGGGCCTCGCTCTGGTGCCGCACCTTGGCCGACGCGTTGGCGAACAGTTCCGCGCAGTCGACCGGATCGAACTCGAAGCTCTTCACGCAGTAGTCGCAGTTGATCTGGACGCGGCCCTGCTCGGCCAGGATGTCGTCGATTTCCTCCTTGCCCAGGCGCAGCAGCACGTCGGCCACTTTTTCGCGCGAGCAGGTGCAGCGGTACGACACGCCCGCCGGCTCGAAGGTGCGCAGGGTCTCCTGCCAGTACAGGCGCCGGATCAGCGCGTCGGGCGTCAGCGTCAGCAATTCCTCGGACTTGATCGTCTCGGCCAGGATCTGCGCGCGTTCCCAGGTGTCTTCCGCGACCGAGGCCGGCGCGGGGTCGGTCGTCGTCTTGCCGCCCTGGCGGGGCAACTGTTGCAGCAGCACGCCGGCGGCGCAGCCGGTGTCGGCGGCGAGCCAGATGCGCGTCTGCAACTGCTCGGAGGCCAGCATGTAGTGTTCCAGCGCCTGGGCCACCGATTCGCCCTGCAGGGCGACGATGCCCTGGTAGGGTTGTTGGCCGGGCAGGCGGTCCTGCGGATCCAGCACCACCGAGAAGCGGCCGCCGCCGTGGGGGTTCAGCAGGCTCTGGAACGTGCCGTCGTCAGGTACCGCGTGGCCTTCGCGCAGCTTGACGGTCGCCCGCATGCCCAGGTCGGCGTGGCATTCCACGACGACCAAGCCGATGGGGCCGTCGCCCTGCAATTGCAGCACCACGGTGCCGTTGAACTTGATGTTGGCGGCCAGCAGCGCGCTGGCCGCGACGAGTTCGCCGAGCAGCTTCTGGATGGCGGGCGGATAGTCGTGCCGTGCCTGGATTTCCCTCCAGGTATCGCGTATGGACACGACTTCGGCCCGGACCGTCTGGTCCTCGAACAGGTATTTCTTGAGTTGGTCGGACAAGACGGCTTCCTCGGAAAAAATGGGCGGCAGCAGCGGGCGCCTGGACCGGCCATTCTACAATGCACCCCATGACTGCTGAATTGGAACTGCGGCAGGCCGCCTGCGCGCTGCTGGTCCTGGATGATCCCGCCGGGAAGGCCGCCGGCACCCGCGAATTGGCGGCCACGCCTGTATATGTGGACGCCGGCCGCGTCTTGCAAGAGCCCGTGGGAGTGCCCGGCCGGCCGGCGCGGCCGCCGCTGGTGTCGCCGCGCGACGTGCCGGGACGGGGAGTGGCCTCGGTCGAGGCGCGGGCGGCGCTGCTGCACGCACTGGCCCACATCGAGTTCAACGCGATCAACCTCGCGCTGGATGCGGTCTGGCGTTTCGCCGGCATGCCGGACGAGTACTACCTGGACTGGCTCAAGGTCGCCGGCGAGGAAGCCCTGCATTTCTCGCTGCTGGCCGACCACCTGCGCATCCTGGGCCATGCCTACGGCGATTTTCCGGCCCACGACGGGCTATGGCAGATGGCCGAGCGGACCCGGCTCGATCCGTTGGCCCGGATGGCGCTGGTGCCGCGCACGCTGGAAGCCCGGGGCCTGGACGTGAGCCCGGCGATACGGGCCAAGCTGGCGGGGGCCGGGGACGAGGCGGCGGCCGGCATCCTGGACATCATCCTGCGCGACGAGATCGGCCACGTGGCCATCGGCAATCGCTGGTACCGGTATCTGTGCGAGCGCGAGGGCGTCGATCCCGTGGACCATTACGCGGTGCTGGCCCGGCGCCATGACGCGCCGGGGCAGTTCGGGCCGTTCAATCTTCCCGCCCGCCGGGCGGCCGGCTTCACGGAAGCGGAGCTGCGCTCGCTGGAGCAGTCGGCCATTTCCGGCCGCGATCGTCCTCGATCTGCCTGAGCGCCTGGCGCCGGATCTTGCCGGACGGCGTCAGCGGCAGGGCTTCGACGAATTCGATGTCCTTGGGCGCGCCGTCCGTGCCCAATTGGCCGCAGGCATGCGCCAGCAGGGCCTCCCGCAGGGCTGCCTCGCGGGCGGCCTTGTCCTGTTCCGGCACGGCCTGGGCGACGACATAGGCCTTGATGCCGCTGCCATCCGGCGTCGGCACGACCACCGCCTCGGCCACGTCGGGGTGCCGGGTCAGACAGTCCTCGATCGGTCCGGGCGCGACCAGGCGGTTGCCCAACTGGAACATCTCGTCCAGGCGTCCCACGTACCACAGGTAGCCGTCGGCATCCTGCCGGGCAAGGTCGCCCGTGCGGTGCCAGGTGCCGCTGACCGGGCGCCCGGTTTCCTCGCCCCGCCAGTAGCCGGCGAAGAAGGAAGGATCAGGATGGCCGTGGATGTCGTAGCGATTGACGGCGATCTCGCCGTGTTCTCCGGTGGCGACCGGCCGGCCCAGCGCGTCGACGATGGCGATCTGGTGGCCGGGGTAGGGCTTGCCCAGGCTGCCCGCCCGGGCGGGCCATTTCTGGCTGCTTTGGCCGATGACGGTGCCGATCTCGACCTGGCTGAAGGTTTCGTTGGGTTCGATCCCCAGCGCGGCCCTGCATTGTTCGAACAGCGCCGCGCCCAGCGAGGTATCGGTGGCCGTGATGGCGCGCAGGGCCAGCCGATGGCGTTCCGCGGGGCGCGGCACGGCCTTGAGCAGCCGCCGCAGGTCGCGGGTGGTAAGGGCGACGTTGGTGACGCGGTAGCGTTCCAGCAGGGCGAACGTGGCTTCGGGATCCGGCGGCCGGCGCATACCCACCACCGGCTGGCCGAAATACAGGCCCGGCAGGACCGCGCCGAACAGGCCGTGGGGGCTGCCCCATTCGGATGCCGTCCACAGGACGTCGGCAGGCTGGGGAAACCAGTTCTGGGCGGCCACGAAGCCGGGCAGGTTGCCTATCAGGGTGGCATGGGGCAGGACCACGCCCTTGGGCACGCTGCCCGCGCCCGCCGTATAAAGCAGCAGCGCGGGGTCCGAGGCCGAGGTGGGATGCATGTCGAAGGCGCTTTCCTGGCGAGCGAGCAGCGTGCGCCAGGAAAGGACCCGCTCGTCGTCCAGGTCGATGCCGACCGTCTGGCGCAGCAGGGGGCAATGCTCGGTGGCCGGCAGCAGGGCCGCGGCCGCGGCGCCGTCGACGATGGCGATCCGGGCTTCGCTGTCGCGCAGCCGCTGTTCGTAGGTCTGGGCGTTCAGCGCGACCGACAGCGGAACGGTGATGGCGCCCATCTGGTAGACGGCGATATGGGCGACGATGGCTTCGGGGCGCTGGGGCAGGGCGATGGCCACGCGGTCGCCGCGTTGCACGCCCATGCGGCGCAGGCCATTGGAGAAGCGGTTGGCGTATTCGTGCAGGCGGCCGTAGGTCCAGACTTCGCGCCGTCCTTCGGCATCTTCCGCGTAGATCGCGATGCGGCGGGCATCGGCGCTGGTGACGGTCCAGCGGCGGCAGCAGACATCGGCGATGTTCAGGCGTTGCGGGACCCACCAACGGAACGTGGTGTAGAGTGCCTGGTACTGGTCTTCCATAACCCTCCGCTGGATTCAGGATCTGGTCCGGCCAGGTCGGCGGACGGGGTTTGCTGCGTTATATGGCAATCATTACTGACCTGACCGATAACCGCAATGGCTTTGGTGCTGCCGGCGCAGGAGCAGGGCACCACTCCGGCCCGCGTTTTTCGCGGGTTTTCCCTCAATTTCCCCTAATTGTCGATAAATGATCATGTACGAGCCGCTAGTCGCCCCGCGATCGGAGTATCTGGATGTTCGGGGTTTGCGTCACCATTTTCGTCATTGGGGCGACAATGGCGCCCCGTTGCTGCTGGCCCTTCACGGCTGGATGGACTCGTCGGCTTCGTTCCAGTTCGTGGCCGACCGGCTGGCTCGCCGGTTCCATATCGTGGCGCCAGACTGGCGCGGCTTCGGCAGGACGCAATGGGGTGGGGGAGATTCCTACGAGGTGGGCGAATACCTGGGCGATCTCGACGCTTTTTGCCGTCATCTTTCGCCTTCCGGCCCGCTTTTGCTGCTGGGACACAGCATGGGCGGCAACATGGCCATGCTGTATGCCGGCGTGCGCCCCGACCGGGTGGCGGCAGTGGTCAACCTGGAAGGGCTGGGCCTGGCGGCGCAGCCGGCCGAGGCGGCGCCGGGCAGGCTGCGCCAGTGGTTGGACCAGATCGCGGCCGGCGCGCGGCTGGCGGACTACGACAGTCCGCAAACCTACGCCCAGCGCCTGATGCGGGACAATCCCGGGCTGGACGCCGGTAAAGCGCTGTTCCTGGCCCGCGAGAACGGCTGCCCCGACGGGGAACGGTGGCGGCTGCGCGCCGATCCCGCCCACAAGATCGTCAATCGCGTTCTTTATCGGCTGGAGGAGGTGCTGGCCTGCTGGCGCGGGATCGCGGCGCCGGTGCTGTGGGTCGAGGCGGCAGACAGCGCCGTCCGCGCCAGGGCTTGGGCCGAACCGGGCTACGAGGACAGGCTGGCCTGCGTTGCTTCGCTGCAACGGGCGCTGGTGGAGGATGCCGGCCACATGCTGCATCAGGAGCGTCCGGACGAGGTGGCGCAACTCGTAGCAGATTTCCTGGCGCGGGCGGCGACGGTGCCGGATGGCCGTCCTACAATGTGAACATGGAACCCGCCCTGAACGTCGATCTGCACTGCCACTCCCAGGTGTCGGACGGCATGCTGCCGCCGGCCGGCCTGGCGGCGCGTGCACGCCGCAACGGCGTCGACGTGCTGGCGCTGACAGACCACGACGAGGTCGGCGGACTGCACGAGGCCGCGGCGGCCTCGCGGGAACTGGGGATGCGCTTCGTCCCGGGGGTGGAAATCTCGGTCACCTGGGCCGGCGAAACGGTCCACATCGTGGGCCTGGGCGTCGATCCCGATGACGCGGTCCTGGTCGAGGGGCTGCGCGACACCCGTTCCGGCCGCGAGCGCCGCGCCCGCGAAATGGCGGCGCAACTGGCGGCGGTCGGCATCCCGGGCGCCTTCGAGGGGGCGCTGGTCCATGTCGGCAACCCGCAACTCATCAGCCGCACCCATTTCGCGCGTTTCCTGGTCGAGCGCGGCGTGTGCAAGGACGTGGGCGAGGTCTTCCAGAACTACCTGGTGGAAGGCAAGCCCGGCTACGTGCCCATGCGCTGGGCCACGCTACCCGATGCCGTGGGGTGGATACGAGGCGCCGGCGGCGTGGCTGCCATCGCCCACCCGGGCCGCTATCCCTACACGCCGCTGCAGTTCCATGCGCTGTACGACGAATTCCTGCAACTGGGCGGAGTCGGCATCGAGGTCGTCACCGGCAGCCATACGCCCGACCAATACCGCGAGTACGCCGAGGTCGCCGTGCGCTACGGCTTCCTGGCTTCGCGCGGCTCGGATTTCCACGGTCCCGAGGAAAGCCGGGTCGACCTGGGCTGCCTGCCGCCCCTGCCCGCGCACCTGACGCCCATCTGGCACGACTGGTTTTGAGCTCCATGAACAAGGCTTTTGTCAAAGAATCCGAGGGCCAGGAGGACGACGACCTGCCCGAGCACCTGGCCCTGCCGGCCGGGGTGCGCAATTACATGACGCCCGACGGCTACGCGCGCCTGCGCGGGGAACTGGTCCACCTGATGAACGTGGAGCGGCCGTCCGTGGTCCAGATCGTGTCGTGGGCCGCGTCCAATGGCGACCGATCCGAGAATGGGGACTATCTGTACGGCAAGAAGCGCCTGCGCGAGATCGATCGCCGCATGCGCTTCCTGACCCGCCGCCTGGACATCGCCGAAGTGGTGGACACCTCCGCGCAGCCCAATCGCGACCAGGTGTTCTTCGGCGCCACGGTCACCTACATGGACCGCGCCGGCGAGGAGCACACCGTGACCATCGTGGGCGTGGACGAGGCCGAACCGCTGCAAGGGCGGATCAGCTGGATCTCGCCCGTGGCGCGCGCCCTGATCAAGGCGCGCGAGGGCGACACGGTCGTGCTGCGCACGCCGTCGGGTGTGGATGAACTGGAAATCCTGGAAGTGCGCTATCCCGATCCGGCGCCGCAGTAGCGGGCCGGTCAGCCCTTGACGCGGATGATGCGCTGGACCTGCGGCACGCGCCGCAGGTGGCGGATGACCTGGGCCAGGTGCTGCCGGCTTTCCACCTGGATGGTGAAGTGCACCGCCACGGTGGACGAGGCCTCGTCCTGCATGGAGACGTGGGTGATGTTGGCGTCCGAGGCCGAGATCTCGGCCGCCACGCGGCCCAGCACTCCGCGCTCCTGGCGCAGCACGACATCGATGCGGACGTTGAAGTGGCGCGAGGTCTGGTCGTCCCAGGCGACGTCCAGCCACCGTTCCGGTTCGCGGGCGCGCTGGCGCCGGGCATTGGGGCAGTCTTCGGTGTGGACCACCAGGCCGTGGCCCAGGCGCACGTAGGCGACGATGGCATCCCCGGGGATGGGCGTGCAGCAGGGCGCCAGCTGCACGGCCAGGCCTTCGTTGCCCTGGATGCGTATGGGCGAGGCGGTGCCCTGTTCCGTGTAGCGTTCCACCTGCTCGGCGGTGGTCGAGATGGGATCGCCCTCGGGCATGAAGCGGCGCGCAACCACCGCAGCGAGCCGTTTGCCCAGCCCGATGTCGGCCAGGATCTCGTCGCGCGAGCGCGCGCCGCTGCCGCGCGCCAGCTTGTCCCAGATCGGGTCGGTGCTGTCCGGCATCGGCATGTTCATGGATTTCAGCGCCTGGCCCAGCAAACGTTCGCCGAAGCTGACGGATTCCTCGTACTTGACCGTGCGCAGGTAGTGGCGGATTTCCGAGCGCGCCTTGCCGGTGCGCACGAAGTTCAGCCACTGGGCGTTGGGGCGGGAATGCTCGGCGGTGACGATCTCGACCGCATCGCCGCTCTTGAGCTCGGTGCGCAGCGGCACGAACTCGCCGTTGACCTTGGCGGCCACCGTCTGGTTGCCCACGTCGGTGTGGATGCTGTAGGCGAAATCGATGGGCGTGGCGCCGCGCGGCAGCGAAATGATCTTGCCGCGGGGCGTGAAGACGTAGACCGCATCGGGGAAGAGGTCCACCTTGACGTGTTCGAGGAACTCGCTGCTGTCCCCGGTCTGGCGCTGGATGTCCAGCAGCGATTGCAGCCACTGGTGAGTGCGCTTTTGCAGGTCGTTCAGGTCGACGTCGGAGGTCTTGTACAGCCAGTGCGCCGCCACGCCGCTCTCGGCCACCTGGTTCATGTCGCGCGTGCGGATCTGGAACTCGACCGGCGTCCCGTAGGGGCCCACCAGCGTCGTGTGCAGCGACTGGTAGCCGTTGACCTTGGGAATGGCGATGTAGTCCTTGAACTTGCCCGGCACCGGCCGGAACAGCTGGTGCAGCGTGCCCAGCGCCAGATAGCACTCGGGCTGCGAATTGACCACGATGCGAAAGCCGTAGATGTCCAGCACTTCCGAGAACGATTTCTTCTGCTCCAGCATCTTGGTGTAGATGCCGTACAGGTTCTTCTCGCGGCCGTTGACCTCGGCCTCGATACCGGCGGCGGGCAGCGCCGCGCGCACGGCTTCCTGGATCTTGCCCACCAGTTCGCGGCGGTTGCCGCGCGCGGCCAGCACCGCCTTGCGCAGCACCATGTAGCGGTGGTGATACATCGCCTCGAAGCAGAGTTCCTGCAGTTCGCGGTAGATGATGTTCAGCCCCAGGCGGTGGGCGATGGGCGAATAGATCTCCAGCGTTTCGCGCGCCACGCGGCGGCGTTTCTCGTGGCTGACGGCGCCCAGCGTGCGCATGTTGTGCAGCCGGTCGGCCAGCTTGATCAGGATGACGCGTACGTCGCGCGCCATGGCCAGCAGCATCTTGCGGAAGCTCTCGGCCTGCTGCTCGGCCTTGCTGGCGAACTCCAGCCGGTCCAGCTTGGACAGTCCGTCGACCAGGTCGGCGACCTCGGTGCCGAAGCGTTCGATCAGTTCCTGCTTGGTGACCCCCTGGTCTTCCATGACGTCGTGGAGCAGGGCGGCCATCAGCGCCGCCGCATCCAGCTTCCAGGCGGCGCAGATTTCGGTGACGGCGATGGGGTGCGAGATGTAGGGCTCGCCACTGGCGCGGAACTGGCCCAGGTGCGCTTCGTCGGAGAAACGGTAGGCTTCGCGCACCCGGCGGACGTCTTCCGGGCTCAGGTACTGCGAAATGGTTTCGGCCAGCGGGGCGAACGACACGCCGGCGGGGGCCGGCGCCGGACCGGCTGAGGCAAGCGCCTGTGCGCCGGCGGCGGCAGCAACTGCTGTCGGTGTCCCGGAATTGCTTCCGGGACGCGAGGAAGAGACTGGAAATCCCATGGTCGCCTCAGGAGGAGCGTCCCCGGGAGGACCGGGCCGCTCCGGGCATCGCCGGCATACGTGCCGGCGGCAAGACCATCATGGTCTTGTCAATCAGGTGGGGACCTTTTTCAGCATTTCCACTCCGGTCACCCCGGAAGCGACCTCGCGCAGCGCGGTCACGGTCGGCTTGTCCTTGCTATCGAGCTTGGGGGCGTGGCCCTGGGCCAGTTGCCGGGCGCGATAGGTCGCCACGAGGGTCAGTTTGAACCGATTCGGAATTTGCTTCAAGCAGTCTTCTACGGTGATACGTGCCATGAGGGTCCCTGAAAGCTGTGCGTACTGGACGCGAATCAAAGCGGTGCGGAAGTTTGCGGAATGCCCAGTTGCGAAAACAGGCTGGCATGCCGGGCTGCCTGAGAACGAAAACGCAGCCTGGCGGCGGTAACGATCGTCGTCATGTCGGCCAAGGCTGCGCTAAAGTCTTGATTAATAATAACATATTCGAATTCGGGGGCATGCGCGAACTCGCCCCCCGCCGCCAGCAGCCGCCGCGCGATCACGTGGGGCTCGTCCTGGCCGCGTTCGTGCAGCCGCGTTTCCAGGGCTTCGATGGACGGTGGAAGAATGAAGATGCCTATGGCTTCGGGGAACTTGGCGCGCACCTGGCGGGCTCCCTGCCAGTCGATTTCCAGCAGGACGTCGTTGCCCGCCTCGGTCTGGCGCTCGATCCAGCTGCGCGGCGTGCCGTAGAAATTCCCGTGTACCTCGGCCCATTCGAGCAGGTCGTCGTCGCGCTGCATCTTCTCGAAGGCGGGCACGTTGACGAAGTGGTATTCCTTGCCGTCGGTCTCGCCCGGCCGGGGCGGGCGGGTAGTGCAGGAAATGGACAAGCGGATTTCGGGTCTGGCCTTGAGCAGGGCGTTGACCAGGCTGGACTTGCCGGCGCCGCTGGGCGCGACGACCATGAAGACGTTACCGGCGCGTGGAGGCATGAATCGCTGCGGAATACAAAGGGACATTATACCCCCTACGCCCTTACGGGCGCCCCCCAGGGGGCGATGCGGGTGGACCGGCGGAGCCGGATCCACCGCATCCTGGGTCTTCAGGGTGTCTCGGTTGTTTTGATCCAGGGCACAGCGGATCCGGCTCCGCCGGTCCGCCAGTGCCGCCCCCCTGGGGGGGCGCGCGTTAGCGCGTAGGGGGGGTACTCATCTTCTGGTTGTTGGTCTGCAGCGCCTTGATGATGGCGTCCACGCCGCCCTGCGAGCCGATGGAGGCGAACTGGTCGCGATAGTTCTGGATGAACCAGACGCCCATGACGTTCAGGTCGTAGATCTTCCAGCCCTGGGCGCTTTTCTCCAGCCGGTAGTCGACCGGGATGGGGTCGCGCTGTCCGTCGGTGACCGTGGTGCGCACGACGACGTCGGTGGCGTTGGGCTCGGCGCGGAAGGGGCGCATGTCGACGCGGGCCTGCGGGGTGATGGCGGAGACCGAGCCGCCGTAGGTGCGCACCAGCATGTTGCGGAATTCCTTCACGAGCGAGCTGCGCTGCTCGGGCGTGGCCTGGCGCCAATAGCGGCCCACCGCCAGCCGGGTGGTCTTCTCGAAGTCCACGTAGGGCAGGATCAGTTCGTCGATCGCCTGGTTGATCTTCTCGGGCGAGCCGGATTTCAGCTCCTGGTCCTTGCGGATGCGGTCCAGCACGTTGTTGGCCGCCTTCTGGATGATCACGTTGGGCGGGTCCTGCGGGTCGGGCGCCTGCGCGCGGGCCTGGCCGGCGGCGAAGAAGGCGAGGGCCAGCGCGGCGGCCCAGCAGGCGAGCCAGGCCAGGCGGTGGCGGATCGGGGCGAGGGCTTGGGGGGCGGGGCGCGAGTCGAGCATGGAATCTCCCTGGACGGACGGCGGCCGGAGGCCGTCGGTATGTATTGGAGGGTATATCACGTCCGGTGTTCCGGACGACTGAAACAGAATGCTGCGAAGGCCGGGGGCGGCGGATGGCGCCGTGTCGCTGTGCTATGTTTTCCGATCCTTTCCTTCCTTTCCCCGCGGACCGCGCCATGACCTCGACCTCCACTCCCGCCATACGGCTCGTCAAGCGCTACGATGTGCGCGATTTCTTCCGCAAACCGGAACGTTCCAGCTATCGCATCTCGCCCGACGGCCGGCACCTGGCCTTCCTGGCGCCTGCCCAGGGCCGCCAGAACGTCCACGTGCAGGCGCTGGACGAGCAGGGCGTCCCCACCGGCCCGGCGCGGGCGCTGACCGGGGAAGCCGAGCGGGACGTGGGCGGGTTCTTCTGGAAGGGGCCGGCCCATATCCTGTACGTCAAGGATTTCGGCGGCGACGAGAACTTCCACCTGTTGTCGGTGCCGCTGGACGGCGCGTCCGAACCGACCGACCTCACCCCCTACGACGGCGTGCGGGCCGACGTGGTGGACGACCTGATCGACGACGACGCGCACGTGCTGCTGTCGCACAACCGGCGGGACCCCCAGGTGTTCGACGTGTTCCGCGTCGAGGTGGCCACCGGGAAGGAAGAGCTGATCGCGCAGAACCCCGGCAACATCACCGGCTGGGCCACGGACCACGATGGCCGGCTGAGGCTGGCGGTGGCCACGGACGGGGTCAACAATACCTTGCTCTATCGCGATATCGAGGCCGAGGAGTTCCGCCCCATCCTGACCACGGATTTCAAGGAAAGCGTCGCGCCGCTGTTCTTCACGTTCGACAACAAGCGCATCTACGTCAGCTCCAACCGCGGCCGGGACAAGGCCGCGCTGTTCGAATTCGATCCGCACACCGCGCGCGAAGGCGCGCTGATATTCGAGCATCCCGAGGTCGACGTCTCGGGGCTGGCCTACTCGCACCGGCGCAAGGTCCTGACCGAGATCGGCTATGTGACCTGGAAGGCCCAGCGCCAGGTGCTTGATCCGGCCACCGCCGAGATCTACGCCGACCTGGAAAGCCAACTGCGCGGCTACGAGGTCGCGCTGCAGAGCGAGACGCGCGACGAGACACGTTTCGTCGTGGCGGCCTACAACGACCGCACCCAGGGAGCGCGCTACCTGTACGACGCCGCCTCGCGCAAGCTGACCAAGCTGGGCGAGATCCAGCCGTGGCTGCTGGAACGCGACATGGCGCCGATGAAGCCCGTGCGCTATACCGCCCGCGATGGCTTGAAGATCGACGGCTATCTGACGCTGCCGGTGGGCGTGACGCCGCGCAACCTGCCGGTCGTCATCCATCCCCATGGCGGGCCGTGGGCGCGCGATACCTGGGGCTACAACCCCGAAGTCCAGTTCCTGGCCAACCGCGGCTATGCCGTACTGCAGATGAATTTCCGGGGCTCGACCGGCTACGGGCGCAAGTTCTGGGAGGCCTCGTTCAGGCAGTGGGGCCGGGCCATGCAGGACGACATCACCGACGGCGTCGAATGGCTCAAGCGCGAAGGCATCGCCGACCCCGGGCGCATCGCCATCTACGGCGGCAGCTACGGCGGCTACGCGACGCTGGCGGGCATCGCCTTCACGCCGGACCTGTACGCGGCGGCCGTGGACTACGTGGGAGTCTCGAACCTCTTCACGTTCATGAATACCATTCCGCCGTACTGGAAGCCTTTCCTGGATTCCATGCACGAGATGGTGGGCGATCCCGAGCGGGACAAGGACATGCTGCACGCGGCGTCGCCGGTGTTCTTCGTCGACCGCATCAAGGCGCCGCTGTTCGTGGCGCAGGGGGCGAAGGACCCGCGCGTCAACAAGGACGAGAGCGACCAGATCGTGGCCGCGTTGCGCGCGCGTGGCGTGGAAGTCGAATACATGGTCAAGGACAACGAAGGACACGGCTTCCACAACGAGGAGAACCAGTTCGAGTTCTACGCCGCGATGGAAGCGTTCCTGGCCAAATACCTGTAGGCCCTAGTCGATCAGCCCGGCCAGCGCCGCGCGCCATTCGTCGACGCGGCCAAGGTAGCGGCCGGTATCCAGCAGCCGGTAGCGGCCATTGCGTTCCAGCGCGAAGGTCGGGAAGCCCTGGCCGCCGGCGTGGGCAAGCAGGGCGCGGCTTTCGGCGATGTGGTCGCGTGTCGGCTGGCCTTTGCGCGCCGCATAGGCGGCTTCGAAGGCCGGCCGATCCAGGCCGATGTCGGCCGCCATCTCGGCCAGCACCCCGGCGTCGGCGATGCGCCGGCCTTCCACGTAATGGGCGCGTTGCAGCCGGGCCAGCAGGTCCAGGTCGCGTCCTTCGCCGCCCGCGTCGAGTGCAGCCAGGATGGCGGTGATGGGCGGTTCGGAATCGAACACCGCATCGTGGTCGCGCAGCAGGCCATCGAAATAGGCCTGGCCGAAAGGCTGGCCGGTCATGGCCGCGATGCGCCGGTCGTGCGGCATGACGTAGTTGCGCAGGCGGTCGGTCACGGGCTGTCGGTTGCTGCCGGCCATCATGCCGCCGCCGTGCGCGGTCACGGGCAGCAGGTGGCGGGCCGCGGCCATCAAGGGGGCCGAGGCATAGCACCAGCCGCAGAAGGGATCGTAGATGTAGTGAAGCCTGGTCGTTTCCATGATGGGCTTGGGGGACGCATGCGTCCGGATTTTCGCCAGGTGCCAGGATAATTACAAAAAACGATAGTAAAAACCGTAGAATCAAGAATTATTTGTTGCCGGAACCGGTCAGGTATGGACAGACTCAGCGCGATGCGCGTATTCGTCGAAGTAGTCGACCGGGGCAGCCAGTCCGCGGCGGCCGAGGCGCTGGAATTGTCCCGGCCGGCCGTCTCGCGCTATCTGGCCGAACTGGAGGAATGGGTGGGGGCCCGGCTGCTGCACCGGACCACGCGCAGGCTGAGCCTGACGCCGCCCGGCGCCGAGGTGCTGGCCCGCTGCCGCCAGATGCTGGAACTGGAAGGGGACATGCGCGCCGCCGTGTCCAGCCCGGACAGCGCGCCGCGCGGCGTGCTGCGCGTGACGGCGAGCACGTCCTTCGGGCAGGCCCACCTGGCGCCGGCCATCGTCGACTACACCCGCCAATACCCCGACGTGGCCGTGGACATGGTCATGGCGGACCGCACCGTCAACCTGGTCGACGAACGCATCGACCTCGCGCTGCGCGTCACCAACGACCTCGATCCCAACCTGATCGCGCGCCGGCTGACGGCATGCCGCTCGGTGCTGTGCGCCTCGCCCGACTACCTGAGCCACCACGGCACGCCGGGCAGGCTGGAGGAACTCGGCCTGCACAATTGCCTGACCCATTCGTACACCGGCAAGAGCCTGTGGCACTTCGTTCGCGCCGGCGCGCCGGTGTCCGTCGCGGTGGGCGGGAACATCAGCTCCAACGAAGCGACCACGCTGGTCGAGGCGGCCGTGTGCGGGGCCGGCATCGCGATGCTGCCGACCTATGCGGTGGGCGGGCTGGTGCGCGCGGAACGCCTGCGGGTGCTGCTGCCCGATGCGCCGCCGCGCGACATGACCCTGTACGGCGTCTACACCTCGCGCAAGCACATGCCGCCCACGTTGCGCACGCTGCTCGATTTCCTGGCGCAGCGCTTTTCGGATCCGCCGGCCTGGGACGCCGAACTGCAGGACATCCTGGCCGCGCAGGCCGCGCGCGGCCGGCGCGGCGCAAGCCGTCACCAGTAGCCGGTCGTGACCGCGGGCGTGTCCGCGTCCTCCCGCCCCGGGCGGGCGGGACGGGCGCCGCGTCCTATGCCGTAGTAGGCCAGCCCGCAGCTTTCCACGTATTCGGGGTCGTACAGGTTGCGGCCGTCGAAGATCGCGCGGGACTTGAGCCGGCCCGCCAGCCCGCGGAAATCGGGCGACTTGAACTCGCGCCATTCGGTCACCACGGTCAGCACGTCGGCGCCTTCGCAGGCCGCCAGCGCGTTGGGGACGATGACCAGGCCGGGGTGGTCGATCGCGCGGCGCGCGTTGTCGGCGGCGACCGGATCGTACGCGCGCACGGTCGCGCCGTCGGCCAGCAGCTCGCGCACCAGCGCGAGGCTGGGCGCCTCGCGTATGTCATCGGTATTGGGCTTGAAGGCCAGGCCCCACAGCGCGACGCAGCGGCCGTGCAGCGACGGGCCCAGGTGCCGGCGTATCTTCGCCGCCATGACGCGCTTCTGTTCCTCGTTCACCCGCTGCACGCTGTCCAGCAACGGCGTCGATTCGCCATGGTCGGCCGCCAACCGGGCCAGCGCCTGGATGTCTTTCGGAAAGCACGATCCGCCGTAGCCCACGCCTGCGTACAGGAAGTGGTGGCCGATGCGGGGATCGGCGCCGGCGCCGTGGCGCACCGCCTCGATGTCCGCGCCGACTTTCTCGGCGATCCTGGCCAGCTCGTTCATCAGCGAGATGCGCGTGGCCAGCATGACGTTGGACGCGTATTTCGTGAATTCGGCCGAGCGCACGTCGGTGTGGATCAGCCGGTCGCGATTGCGGTTGTAGGGGGCGTACAGAGCCGCCATCAGCCGCAGCGCGCGGGCGTCCTCGGTGCCGATCACGATCCGGTCGGGACGTTGGAAGTCGTCGACCGCGCTGCCTTCCTTCAGGAACTCCGGGTTCGAGGCGACCGAGACGCGCCACGGGGCGCCGCGCTCGCGCAGGGTTTCCTCGATCAGTGCCTGCACGCGGTGGCAGGTGCCGACGGGCACGGTCGATTTCACGACGACGACCATGTCGCGCGGGATCGCCCGGCCCAGGGCCGCGCTGGCCTCGAGCACGTGGCCCAGGTCCGCCGAGCCGTCCTCGTCCGCCGGCGTGCCGACCGCGATGAAGACGATCTCGGCATCGCTCAGTGCCGAGGGCAGGTCATCGGTGAAGGCCAGGCGTCCTGCCTGCGCGTTGTGCGCGGCCATCTCGGCCAGCCCGGGTTCGAAGAAGGGGATGCCCCCGCCGCGCAGCACGCGCAGGCGCTCGGTATTGCGTTCGACGCAGACGACGCGGTTGCCCACGTCGGCCAGGCACGCACCGGTAACCAGGCCGACGTAGCCGGCCCCTATGATCGCGAGATTCATGTCCCGATTTATATCGGGCGCGCATTGCAATCTGCTGACAAAGGCCTGTCACGGCGGCGCAACGGAACGGTGCGCTAGCGGCTGCGCTGGAACCAGAGCATGGACAGCACGCAGGCCAGGGTCAGCAGGACGACCGCCGCCGCGCTCAGCAGGGCGCTGAGTTCGGTTTCCTTGCGTTCCATCGAGAACTTGGCGTTGAGATTGCGGTATACCGAACTCAGGTCGGCCTCGGAGCTGGCCAGGAAATACTCGCCTCCCGTCATCTGCGCGACCGTGCGCAGCGTGGGTTCGTCCAGTCTTGCGAAGAACGACCAGCCCTCGTCGCCGATGGGCGCGCCCTGCTGGGTGCCGAAACCCACGGTGTAGACGCGCACCCCCCGTTCGGCGGCCATGCGCGCGGCGTCCAGCGGGTCGGGGCCGGTGGTGCGCCGGCCGTCGCTGAGCAGGATGATGGTGCCCGAGGTGTACGAGCCCGGCAGCACCGGTTGCAAGGTCTTCTGTTTTTTCTTGGCCGCCTCGGCGGCGGCCGCCTGGTCGAGCGGTACGGCGCGGCGCCCGGCGCGGACGGACGGGGTTTCGAAGATGACCGATTCCAGGTCGATGCCGTCGTCGGGGAACAGCATGGACAGGGCCAGGATCAGCCCGCTTCCGGTGGCGGTGGCGCGCTGCAGCTGGAAACGATCGATGGCTTCGATCATGTCCTGCCGGTTGTCCGTGGGCGTCTGCACGACCGCGGCGGTACCGGCGAACGAGACGATGCCCAGCCGCACGTTGGACGGCAGCTCGGAGATGAAGCGCTTGGCCGCCATCTGCGCCGCCACCAGACGGTTGGGGGCGATGTCGGCGGCCTGCATGCTGCGCGAGACATCCACCGCCAGGACGACGGTGAGGGTGTCCGAGGGCAGGGTGACGGTCGCGGTGGGACGCGCGCACGCCAGCAGCGCCGCCGACATCGCCAGCAGGAACAGCAGCGGCGGGATGTGGCGCCGCAGCCGCTGGCCGGGACCGATGGCGGCCTTGGCCAGGCTCAGGCTGGCATACCGGATGGCCGCCTTCTTGCGGCGGGCCAGCGCGTACAGGTAGAGGGCTACGAGCAGGGGAACGAGGAGCTGCAGCCAGAGAAGATCGGGCCAGAGAAACCGCATGAGTGCTCCTTGGCGCGCGGGAGTGTGCAACGTTGTCTTTAGTATGCCCATGAACCCTTGCGGCGGTAAAGGTATCCGCCCATGGCCGTCGTTTAAGTGTTACCTTATTTTGGCCGGGCCCTCGTTCGATTGAACCGGGGGCGGTCCGGGCTGTCAGCCTTGAATACCCCAAGGGAATTCGGGCGCGCCCGGACGCGGGACCGCATTCCGTGAAGAACGCCAAGCTGGACGGTAGTGATGAAACGGGTTGCCCTATACAGCAGGACCGCCAGGCCCCCTTCGGTCGATGCCGCGCCGAAGGCCGAGGCCGATCAGGCGCGCCGGCCGGGATGGCCGGGCCGGCTCCGGAACTGGACGGCCAGGCACCGCACCGCTTTCTTCGGCCTGGCCTTGCTCGTCGTTGCGGGCGGCCTGGTTTTCGTTTTGTTGCAACCTAAACAAAGGCAGCTGACCCAGGACGACATCGATTCCGCGGTCCTGCACACCCTGCAGAACAAGACCCTGCCCTCGCGTCCGGCCAAGGCGGCCGAGGCCGTGCGCCAGTCGGTGGTGCAGATACGCGGTTACGGCGACGAGGAAGAAGCGCAGGACGGCGGCGCGAAGAAGGCCAAGCCGGCCGCGCCTCCGGGCGCCAAGCCCAAGGCGGGCGGCAAGTCCAGGGGCAAGGACAGGCAGACGGCCAGGAACGAGGAAGGCAACGCACCCAGGCATGAAGGCAGCATCGGTTCGGGCGTGGTCATCGTCGACAGCGGCGTGATCCTGACCAACTTCCACGTCATCTCGGGTTCCAGGCGCCTGAAGGTCACCTTCTTCGACGGCTACGAGGCCGATGCCGACGTGGTCGCCATCCAGCCGGACAAGGACCTGGCCGTCATCCGCGCCAAGTCCGTGCCCGACGACCTGCCCGCCGCCACGCTGGGGTCCAGCCTGGATCTCGCGCCGGGAGACGAGGTCGTGGCGGTGGGCTTTCCGTTCGGCATCGGGCCGTCGGTGTCGTCCGGCGTGGTCTCGGGCCTGAACCGCGAATTCGTCTCGGCCGAGGGGCGGCACGTCCTGACGCGGCTGATCCAGTTCGATGCGGCGGCCAACCCGGGCAACTCCGGCGGACCGCTGGTCAACATGAACGGCGAGGTGGTCGGCATCGTCACCGCCATCCTCAACCCGACCAACGCCGGGACCTTCGTCGGCATCGGCTTCGCCACCACGATAGAAAGCGCCGGCAGCGCGGTCGGCATGCCCCCCTTCTGACTCTCCACGACAGGACGCCTATGAACGACAAGCCCATGAGTGCCGTAGACAGCGCCAACCTGATGGAACGGCTGCTGTACGAGGTCAAGCGCGTGGTGGTGGGGCAGGACCACTTCCTGGAGCGGGTGCTGGTGGCCATCCTGGCCCAGGGGCATTTGCTGGTGGAAGGCGTGCCGGGCCTGGCCAAGACGCTGACCGTCAACACGCTGGCCAAGACCATACGAGGCTCGTTCAAGCGCATCCAGTTCACCCCGGACCTGCTGCCGGCGGACCTGGTGGGTACGCGCATGTACAACCAGCGCACCGGGGATTTCTCCACGGTGCTGGGTCCGGTCTTCGCCAACCTGCTGCTGGCCGACGAGATCAACCGCGCGCCGGCCAAGGTGCAGAGCGCGCTGCTGGAGGTCATGCAGGAGCGGCAGGTCACCATCGCGGGCGAAACCCACAAGGTGCCGTCGCCGTTCCTCGTGATGGCCACCCAGAACCCGATCGAGACCGAGGGCACGTATCCCTTGCCCGAGGCGCAGGTCGACCGCTTCATGATGAAGGTCATCGTCGGCTATCCGAGCGAGGAAGAGGAGTTCGTGATCGTCGACCGGGTCACGGGGCCGCCGGTGCAGGTGCAGCCGGTCGCGGTCACCGAGCAGCTCACGCAATTGCAGGCGGAGTGCCGCAAGGTGTACGTCGATCCCGGCCTCGTGCAGTACGCGGTGAAGGTAGTGGCCGCCACGCGCCGGCCCGAGGCCTACGGGCTGTCCGACCTGTCGCGCTACCTGACCTTCGGCGCGAGCCCGCGGGCCACCATCAACCTGGTCGAAGGGGCGCGCGCGCTCGCTTTCCTGCGCGGACGGCACTATGCGCTGCCCGAGGACCTGGTCGACCTGATTCCCGACGTGCTGCGGCACCGGCTGGTGCTGTCATACGAGGCGCTGTCCGACGGGCTCGGGTCCGACCAGATCATCACGCGCATCCTCCAGACCTTGCCGGCCCCGGAGCGGCCATTGGATTCGCATGTTCGGGTTGCGGCGGTTCAGTAAGCGGCCGGCCGAGCCGGCCAACGACGCGGCGGTCGCGTCGGTTCCTGCCAAGGGCGAGGCCGAGGAGCTGCTGCGCCGCCTGGAGTGGACGGTCATCCGCCGCCTGGACGGCGCACTGCAGGGCGACTATCGCACCTTGTTCCGGGGCTTCGGCCTGGACCTGGCTGACCTGCGCGAATACCAGGCGGGCGACGACGTGCGCCACATCGACTGGAACGTCACGGCGCGGCTGCAATCGCCGCACGTGCGCGAATTCCAGGAGGACCGCGAGGTATCGGCATGGTTCCTGCTGGATCTGTCGGGCTCGGTCGATTTCGGCTCGGCCGGCGTGCGCAAGCGGGCGGTGCTGACCAGCTTCGTGGCCGTGCTGGCGCGGCTGCTGACGCGTTATGGCAACCGCGTCGGCGCGGTCCTGTACGGTGGCCAGGGCGAGGGCGCGATTCCCGCACGCACCGGCCGGCGCCACGTGCTGCACGTGCTGGACCGCATCGGCGCGCTGCGGGCCGACGGCAAGTCGGGCGAGACACGACTGGGCGACCTGTTGGAGCGTTCGCTGTCGGCCATAGGCAGGCGCTCGGTGGTGTTCGTGGTCTCGGATTTCATCAGCGCGCCGGGCTGGGAGCAGACGCTGGGCGTGCTGGCCCAGCGCCACGAGGTCGTCGCGGTGCGCCTGTACGACCCGCTGGAGCAGGCCTTGCCCGATCTGGGCCTGGTGGTGCTGCAGGATGCCGAGACCGGCGAACAGCTTTTCGTCGATACCCACGATCCCGGCTTCCGACGGCGCTTCGCCGCCGCTGCCACGGAGCGCGAGACGGTGCTGCGCAAGGCCCTGGCCGAGGCGGGCGTGGATTGCCTGGAACTGGCCACCGACGAGCGGCTGGACCGGGCACTGCTGCATTTCATGCGGCTGCGCCGCCGGCGCAGCCAGCTCGTGGGTGGACTGAACGGGCCCTGGGCCCGAGACATCTGAACCGGGAAGCATCTGCATGGAGAACCTGCCCGCCCTGGCTTTCCTGTGGCCCAAGATGCTGTGGCTGCTGGTGCTGGTCCCGCCGCTGGCGTTCTGCTATTGGCGGCTGGACCGCCTGCGCCGCGGCATGGCCCTGCGCTATCCCGCGCTGGACGTCGTGGGCGCCAGCGTCCGGCCGTCCCGGCTGCGGCGCGTCCTGCCGCCGCTGTTGCTGCTGCTCGGGCTGTGCTCGCTCATCGTCGCGATGGCCCGGCCGCAGGCACTGATGATGCTGCCCTCGCGGCTGGAGACCGTGGTGCTGGCCATGGACATGTCGGGTAGCATGCGGGCCGACGACATCAAGCCCACCCGCATCTTCGCGGCCCAGCGGGCGGCCAAGGAGTTCGTCGACGGCCAGCCGGCCAACGTCAGCGTGTCGGTGGTCGCGGTAGCCGGCGCGGCGGCCGTGGTGCAGTCGCCCACGCGCAAGCGCGAGGACGTGATCGCCGCCATCGAGCGCTTGGAGCCCCAGCGCGGCACCGCGCTCGGCAGCGGCCTGATCATCGCGCTGGCAACGGTGTTGCCCAATGCGGGTATCGACGTCGAGCGCTTCCTGGACGGCGGCAGCGCCCGGGGGCCGACATCGCCGGACCTGTCAGCCGCGGGGCGGGGCGACGCGGCGGTTCCGGGTTCGTACCCGTCCGGGGCCATCGTGCTGCTGTCCGACGGCCAGAACAACACCGGGCCCGATGCGCTGAAGGCGGCCGAGGTCGCCGCCGGATATGGCGTGCGGATATTCACAGTGGGCATCGGGACGCCCGAGGGCACGACGCTGTCGGCCGACGGCTGGTCCATGCGCGTGCGGCTGGACGAGGACGTGCTGAAGAAGGTGGCCGACATGACCGGCGCGCAGTATTTCCAGGCCCAGGACGCGGGCGAGCTCAGGAAGGTATATCGCTCGCTCAGTGCGCGGCTGGCGTTCGACAAGCGCGACGTGGTCGAGGTCACGGCATTGTTCACCGCGCTGGGCGCCTTGCTGGCAGTGCTGTCGGGCCTGCTGTCGCTGTGGTGGTTCGGCCGCGTGCAATAGGGAGGCTCGGCCGCGGTGTCATGACCATGTCATGTCCGTGTAGCAAAAAGAGGCGTTGGCCCGACCTTTCCAAGCGCCCCATGAGCTACCAGCCGATTTCCGACCACCACGAAGAACTGATGCAGCGCATCCACCGCGACCTGATCGACAGCTACGACGAAGAGCTGGAGATCGAATTCGAGGACCGCGAGTGGGACGCCGACGGCCAGCCCGCCCGGGTGGAAGAGGACCGCGACGCACGCCGCCGATATTTCCGCGAACTGTTCCGGCTCCAGGCCGAACTGGTCAAGCTGCAGGACTGGGTCGTGCACACCCGGCACAAGGTTGTCATCATTTTCGAGGGCCGAGACGCGGCGGGAAAAGGGGGCGTGATCAAGCGCATCACCCAGCGCCTGAATCCCCGGGTGTGCCGGGTGGCCGCGCTGCCCGCGCCCAACGACCGCGAACGCACGCAGTGGTATTTCCAGCGCTACGTATCGCACCTGCCCGCAGCGGGCGAAATCGTGCTGTTCGACCGCAGCTGGTACAACCGCGCCGGCGTCGAGCGGGTGATGGGCTTCTGCAACGACGACGAGTACGAGGAGTTCTTCCGCTCGGTGCCCGAGTTCGAGCGCATGCTGGTTCGGTCGGGCATACAGCTGGTCAAGTACTGGTTCTCGATCACCGACGACGAGCAGCACCTGCGCTTCCTGGGCCGTATCCACGATCCCCTGAAGCAGTGGAAGCTCAGCCCCATGGACCTGGAGTCCCGCCGGCGCTGGGAGGACTACACCCGGGCGAAGGAAATCATGCTCGAGCGCACGCACATCGACGAGGCGCCGTGGTGGGTGGTGCAGGCCGTGGACAAGAAGAAGGCCAGGCTCAACTGCATCGACCATTTGCTGAGCCTGGTTCCCTATCACGATATTCCCCATCCCCACATCGACCTGCCCCAGCGCGTGCGCCACGAGGACTACATCCGGCGGCCGGTGCCCGACAGCATGATGGTGCCCGAGCGCTACTGAGCGGCGGCGCGCCGTTCGCGTTATCCTGCCCATGGTGGCCCCTCGGGGCCGATGGACGCAAGGCCATGGACAAGAACAATTTCCTGAAGATGATCGCCGCCGGCCGCGACAATGCGCTGCTGCGGTTCACGCTGGGCAATCTCTACCTGGAAGAGGACGATGCCGCCTCGGCCGCCGAACACCTGCGGCGCGCGGTCGAACTGGATGCCGGCTATGCCGCCGCGTGGAAGCAGCTCGGCAAGGCCCTGCTGGCACTGGGCCGCGAGGACGAGGCCCGCGCGGCCTGGGCCGACGGCATCGCGGCAGCCTCCGCCAAGGGCAGCGTGCAGGCGGTCAAGGAAATGCAGGTGCAGTTGCGGCGGCTGGACAAGAAGCGGCAGCAGCCCTTTTGAGGCGTCTTTCGGCAGGAAGGCGATCTAGGCGGGCGCGTCGACGAGCCGCGCCAGTTGCCATAGGGACTCCGCGGTCGGCGCCATGTCCACGTGCTGCCTGTACAGGCGGATCTCGGCGGCGACATGCCACGAGGCATCGCCGGCTTCCACCAGCCGCCCTTGGGCCAGCGCCGGCGCCGCCAGGCTGCGAGGCAGCCAGGCCACGCCCCGGCCTTCCAGGGCCAGGGCTTCCAGCAGCAGCGCATGCGGCGCGGTGAATACCGGATGCAGCCGCGGGTCGCGCGCCGCGGCGCCCAGGCCGGTGCGCAGGATGCGCCCCAGGCCCGAGGCTTCGCCGTAGGCCAGCAGCGGGATGGGGGCGTCCTGGCGCAGGTCGTGGCGGGGGGAGCCCGAGGGCGTGGGGGCGCACACGGGGACCAGCGTATCGTCCGCCAGCCGCACCACGGGACAGGCGGCCTCGTCCAGCCGGCCGGGAAGCGCGGGGTGGGCGTGGCACAGCAGGAACTGGACCTTGCGCTGGAGCATCAGTTCTTCGCAGGCGGCCGTGCCGTCGGCCATCATCTCGACCGCACCCAGTTGCAGGCTGCCTTCCAGGCGCGCCAGCCACCCGGGCAGGAAGGACAGCGACAGGGCGTGCGTGACCGCGATGCGCAGGCTGGCCACGCTCTGGTCATGTGCCATGCGGGCCTTGATGCGGGCGGCCACCAGCCTGGCCAGCACGTCTTCCACCAGGGGCAGGAAGCGCCTGCCGGCGGCGGTGAGCGTGGCCGGGTGCGCGCCGCGGTCGACCAGGTCGGCGCCCACCCATTCCTCCAGCGCGCGTATGTGCCGGCTGAACGCAGGCTGCGCGATGGCGCGGGCTTCGGCCGCGCGCGAGAAGTTGCCGCTGTCGGCCAGCGCGACGAAATCTTCCAGCCATTCCAGGTCCAGGGGGCGATTGTCCGGTCCCATCGTGGGGTGTCGTCTCCGCGATAGTTGTATGCATTTCGAGTATTGGACGCCGCGCGGGCGGCCGGCAATGATGGATTCTACCCACCGCAGCCTCATGGAGACCCACTTGCCTGCCATCGCCAACTACCGCGGCATCATTCCCGCGATCGCCTGCCCCTTCACCCCGAATCACCGCATCGACGAGCCCGCGCTGCGCAGGCTGGCCTCCTGGCTGGCCGGCCACGAGGGCGTCGTCGCGGTCATGACCAACGGCCATACCGGCGAGGTCTTTTCGCTGACGCCGGCGGAGCGCGCCACCGTCACCCGCATCGTCGCCGACGAACTGCGCGGCCGGCTGCCGGTGATCTCGTCCATCGTCTGCGAAGGCCTGTCGGAAGCGGCCGAACATGCGCGCGCCGCCGTCGAGGCCGGTGCGGCCGGGCTGGACGTGATGCCGCCGCATCACTGGTTGCGCTTCGGCTTCACGTCCGGCCATGCCTTGCAGTACTTCGACGCCATCCACCGCGCGGCGCCGGGCGCCGACCTGGTCTGCCACGTGTATCCCGCCTGGACGCGCGCGGCCTACTCCTCGGCCCTGCTGGCCGACCTGGCCCGGCTGCCGTACGTGCAGGCCTTCAAGGTCGGGCAGCGCGACATGAACAAGTACGCGCGCGACATCCAGGCCATCCGCGACGCCGACGCCGGCAAGGCCATCCTGACCTGCCACGACGAATACCTGCTGGCGTCCATGGTGCAGGGCGTGGACGGCGCGCTGGTAGGCTTCGCCACCTTCATTCCGCAGCTGATCGGCGACTTGTGGCGGGCGGTGCAGGAAGGCGACCTCAAGCGCGCGCAGCGTATCCAGGCGCTCATCACGCCGCTCAAGGACGCCGTGTACGGCGGCGGCGAACCCACCGGCGAGGCCCATGCCCGCATGAAGGCCGGCATGTACCTGGCCGGCGTGCTGGACGAGGCCACCGTCCGTCCGCCCACCGAAGCGCCCGACGCCAGGGAAATGGCGGCATTGCGGGCAGCGGTGGAACAGGCCGGACTGCTGCGGCGCTGACCCCGGACGCGACGCGATTCAAAACAAGACGGAGACAAACATGCAACGCAGACCCTTTCTTGCCGCCGGGCTGGCGGCCGCGGCCCTGTGCGTGGCCGGTGCCGTATCGGCGCAGCCGTATCCCGCCCGCGAGGTGCGCATCATCATCCCGTTCCCGCCCGGCGGGACGCTGGACACGGTGGGACGGCAACTGGCGCAGCGCCTGAGCGAGCAGACCGGCCAGTCCTTCGTCGTGGAGAACCGGGCCGGCGGCAACGGCATGATCGGGGCCGCCGCCGTGGCCAAGGCGTCGCCCGACGGCTACACGCTGATGTTCAACGCGTCGACGGTGACCACCACGCCGATGACCATGAAGTCCGCGCCCTTCGACATGGAAAAGGATTTCCAGCCCATCTCGCTGGTGGCCCAGGCGCCCTTGTCGGTGGCCGTGAACAAGTCGCTGCCGTTCAACGACATCAAGGGCCTGCTGGACTACGCGCGGCAGAACCCGGGCCAGCTCAGTTTCGCGGTGGGCTCCACCGGCTCGGCGGGACAGCTCGCCACCGAGCTGCTGCGCCGGGCGGGGCAGATGAACTACCTGATCGTGCCGTACAAGGGGTCCGCGCCCGCCTACCAGGATCTGGTCGGGGGGCAGATCTCCGGCTTCATCGATCCCATCCTGGGGGCCATGTCCTACTACAAGGGCGGCATGCTCAAGATCCTGGCCGTCACGTCGCGGTCGCGCGTGCCCACGCTGCCCGAAGTGCCCACCGTGGGCGAGACCGTGCCGGGCTACGAGTTTTACAGCTGGTACGGCCTGTGGGGTCCGGCCAAGCTGCCGATGGACATCGCCCGCAAGCTCAACGCCGAGGTCAACAAGGCACTGGAGGCCGGCATGCGCGAGAAGCTGGAGCAGCAGGGGCTGGTGCTGAAGGCTGGCTCCATCGAGGACTTCGCACGCTTCCAGCAGGAAGACATGGCGCGGTCGAAGAAGATCATCGTCGAGGGCAACATCCGTGCGGAATGAGCGCCGCGCGGCGGTGACCGGCAGCAGCGCCGGCATCGGCCGGGCGGTGGCGCAGGCGCTGCTGGGGCAGGGCTGGCACGTGGTCGGGCTGGACCGCGCGGCGGCGACCCTGGATCATCCTCGCTTCGAAGGCCGGCCGGCCGACCTCGCGGACGCCGGGGCCATCGCCGGCATCCTGCCCGGCTTGCAGGACTGCGATGCGCTGGTCCACGCGGCGGGCATCATGCGGACCGCGCCGCTGGGCAGCCTGGACGGCGCCGCCTTCGAGCAGATGTGGCGGTTGCACGTGGCCGCGGCCAGCCAGCTCGCCGACGGGATGGTGCCTGCCATGGCCGCGCGCGGCCATGGCAGGGTGGTGCTGATCGGCAGCCGCGTGTCCCGCGGCATGGCCGGACGCAGCCAGTACGCCGCGGTCAAGGCGGCGCTGGTGGCCATGGGACGCAGTTGGGCGGCCGAGGTGGCGGCGCGGGGCGTGACGGTGAACGTGGTGTCGCCCGCGGCCACGCGCACGGCCATGCTGGAGGATCCCGGCCGCGCCGCCAGCGCGCCGCGCCTGCCGCCGCTGGGCCGCCTGATCGAGCCGGCCGAAGTGGCGGCGCTGGTGGGTTTCCTGCTGTCGGACGCCGCCGCGGCCATTACCGGGCAGGATGTGCAGGTTTGCGGCGGCGCGTCGCTGACGGGCTGACCGACGGCCGCGTTCAGCCCAGCCGCTCGATCAGGGCCATGGCGGCGGCTGGCGCCTTGGGCTTGAAGCCGTTGATCATGTAGACGAACACCTCGCGTCCCCGCGCGGCCTTGGCCGGCGAGCCGGCCAGGCAGGGCAGGTCGGCAGGCGCCTTGCCGCCGGCCCATGCCCGCGCGCGTTCCGCCCAGGCATCGAGATCGGCCGGCGCATAGCCCAGCTTGCGGTCTTCCCGCGCGCTTTGCAGCCGGACGTAGACGAACGGCGCCGTCACGTCGTGCAGGTGCGGCACGCCGTCCTTGTCCGCCACGACCGCCGCCACCTCGTGACGTCGCAGCAGATCGACGAAGGCCGGCACGGCGAAGCTCTCGTGCCGGACCTCCACCGCGTGGCGCAGCCGCCGGCCTTCGTATTCCGGAGGCAGCAGCGCCAGGAAGGCGGCGAAGTCGTCGGGATCGAACTTCTTCGTGGGCGGGAACTGCCAGTTGATGGGGCCCAGCTTGTCCTTCAGTTCCACGAGCCCGCTGGCCAGGAACTTGTCGATGGAGGGGCCGGCCTCGGCCAGCACGCGGCGGTTGGTGGCGAAGCGCGGGCCCTTGAGCGCGAAGACGAAGTCCTCGGGCGTCTCGTCGTGCCAGCGGGCGAAGCTGGCCGGCTTCTGCGTGCCATAGAACGTGCCGTTGATCTCGATGGAGGTCACGTGGCGGCTGGCGTACTCCAGTTCCCGGCTTTGCACCAGGCCTTCGGGATAGAAACTGCCGCGCCAGGGCTCGAACACCCAGCCGCCTATGCCCACGCGTACGGAAGACACGCTTTTCGCCTTGCTCATGCGCTGCTTCTCCATCGCCCCGGCCGACCCTACAATGCCGTTCCGGTTCTAGTTTCACCCCGCCATGCCCCTGGACGCCGAACAACTCGCCGCCTTCCGCCGCTTGGCCGCGGGCCTCGATCGCATCGACGCCGAGGCCTATGCCGCCGCCGGCCGCGATCCGCTCGTTCCTATTCTAGGTCTGGGGCCCGCCGATGCGCCATTGTGTTTCTTCGGCCGCGACCCGGGGGCGGACGAAGTCCGGCACGGGCAACCCTTCGTGGGCAGTTCCGGCCAGTTGCTGCGCGCCGAACTGCACCGCCATCTGGCGCCGGACGTGCCGTATTCGTTCGACGAAGGCTTGCGCGTCGGCGCGGGCTTCTTCTGGATCAGCACCGTGCCCTACAAGCCCTTGCACAACAAGGCGTGGTCGCCCGCGGTGCGGCGGCGCTTCCAGCCCTTGATCCGGCGCATCCTGGCGGCGCGGTGGCGCGGCGGCGATGTCATCACCCTGGGCAACGAAGCCTTCGAATGGTTCGGTATCGGCCTGGCGGGCGACGCACTGGCCGCCGTGCGCGAGTTCTGGCGGCGCGAGGACAAGTACGAGTCCAGCGTTGCCGTGCCCCTGCGCGCGCAAGGCGGCGAACGGGTCCTGCGCCTGCATCCCTTGCCGCATCCGTCGCCCGCCAATGCCCGCTGGCGGCCGCATTTCCCCCGGCTGCTGAAATCCCGGCTGGATGCGCTGCTGCCGTCCACCTGATGGAGGCCTTGGCATGAACGGACCCGCCATTTCGATTACCTATTGCACGCAGTGCCTGTGGCTGCTGCGCGCGGCCTGGATGGCGCAGGAACTGCTGTCTACCTTCGGCACGGACCTGGGGCAGGTCGCGCTGGTGCCGGGCACGGGCGGCGTCTTCCAGATCCGCTACGACGGCGAACTGATCTGGGACCGGAAGACCGATGGCGGCTTTCCGGATGCGAAGGTACTCAAGCAGCGCGTGCGCGACCGGCTGGACCCGGGGCGCGACCTGGGGCACGTCGACCGGTCCTAGCTAGCGCAGGCGTTTCGGGAAGCAGCGTCCGTATTCCTCGCAGCCCGGACAGCCAGGCGCGGGCTGCGGCGTTTCGCCCCGCGTGACGGCCATGTCGTACGCCAGGAATTTCTTCCAGCGCATGTCGCCGGTATTGCGTTCGGGCAGCCCCGGGAAGTAGCGATGCAGCGCACGCGTGACGTCGTCGCGCCCGGCCAGCCCCAGGTCGCGCCACAGGTGGTCGGGCCGCAGACAGGCGTGGGCGATGATCGTCGCCAGGCAGGCGACGTCGGCGGCGGGAAGCGCGGGGTTGCGCCAGGCCAGCATGTGGGCGCGCAGGTTGGCCGTGAACGGGGTGTCGGCCTCTGGCTGCGCCGGCAGCGAGGGAAGGAGAGCGCCCGGAAACCAGCGGGCGTACAGCTCCCGCAGCGCTTCCTGCGACAGCCCCAGCAGGGGCAGTTCGCGCCGGACTTCGCGGGCGGCCAGCAGGCGGGCGAAGAGGCGCGCGTCGAATGCGTCCGGATGCGCGGAGAAGGAAGCGAGCAGCGCGGTGCGGGCGGCGGGGTCAGCGTGCCCGGGCTGGGTGTGGGGCCGGTCGAGCAAGGCATTTGCTCCGATGGAAAGGCACAGAGCCAGGTCTGATGTCGTCTTTCTGACGCGTTACTCGATATTCTGCGCCTGTTCCCGCATCTGCTCGATCAGCAGCTTCAGATCCATCGCCGCCCGCGTCACTTCCAGCCCGCCGGCCTTGGATCCCAGCGTGTTGGCCTCGCGGTTCATTTCCTGGAACAGGAAATCCAGCCGCTTGCCGGCGCTGCCCTTGTCGGCCTTCTTGCCCGCGCCGCCCTTGCCGATCAGTTGCTTGAGCTCGGCCAGGTGCGAATGCAGGCGCGACAGTTCCTCGGCCACGTCGATGCGCAGGCCGAACAGGGTGGCCTCATGGGCCAGGCGTTCGGACAGCTCCTCGCCGCGGATGTTCTGGAAGCCGCCGGGGAAGGCGGCCTCGACCGTGTCGCGCAGCTTGCGCGCGAGCCGTTCGCGGTATTCCTGCACGAGCTGGGGCATGCGCTGTTCGACCTCGCCGACGATGGCCGCGACCGAGTCGGCGCGGTCGGCGATCATGGCGGCCAGGCGTTCGCCTTCGCGGTCGCGCGCTTCCTGCATCTGGGTCAGCGCTTCGGCGGCGGCGCGCAGGGCGGCTTCGCGCCAGGTGTCCTCCGATTCCTCGGCCGCCTGCACGCCGGGCCAGGACAGGAGTTCGGACAGGCGCGGCGGCTGGACGTCCGGGAGCACGGCCTGGACCTTGCGGAACAGCGTGGCGGCCTGTTCCAGCGCGGCGACGTTGATGGAGTCGGGGTCGGTGATGAGGCGGCGCTGGATGGAGGCGCGCACCTCGATCTTGCCGCGCGCCACGGACTTGGTCAGCAGTTCGCGCAGCGGCGATTCCAGCGCGCGCAGTTCGTCCGGCATGCGGAAGTGGAGGTCGAGGAAGCGGCTGTTGACGCTGCGCAGTTCGATGGACACCGAACCGTGGTCGGTGTCGGCGCGCGCGGCGCCGAAGGCGGTCATGCTACGGATCATGGCGAAGGCCTGTCAGGACGTGGGCAAGGCCGACGAGCACGGCGACAGGGCCGGTGCGTTTGTCGGCATGAGTCAGCATGATAAATCGCACGGGAAAGTTCGTGGGGCCTTGCCCGTACAATGTCCGCATCCGGCCGCCGCGGCGCGGCCCATGCGTCCTGGGCGCCGGTGCGCCGGCCCGCCCGCCGATCTGGAGTCTTTTTCATGAGCATTGCCCCTTCCGCAATCGCCCGGCCGTCCGGCCGCGGCCTCGCCTCGCTGCGCCCCGTGTCCCTGCAACGCGGCTACACCCGCTATGCCGAAGGCTCGGTGCTGGTGAGCTTCGGCGACACGCAGGTGATCTGTACCGCCAGCGTCGAGGACAAGGTGCCGCCATTCCTGAAGGGCATGGGGCAGGGCTGGGTCACGGCCGAGTACGGCATGCTGCCGCGCGCCACGCACACGCGCGGCGGCCGCGAGGCGGCCAAGGGCAAGCAGACCGGCCGCACGCAGGAAATCCAGCGCCTGATCGGCCGCAGCCTGCGCGCGGTGTTCGACCTGGAGAAGCTGGGCGAGCGCACGCTGCACCTGGATTGCGACGTGATCCAGGCCGACGGCGGGACGCGCACGGCCAGCATCACGGGGGCTTTCGTCGCGGCCAGCGACGCCATCGCGCTGTTGATGGCGCGCGGCGCCCTGGCGGCCTCGCCCATCCGCGACCACGTGGCCGCGGTGTCGGTGGGCATCTATCAAGGGCAGCCGGTGCTGGACCTGGACTACGCGGAGGATTCGCAGTGCGAGACCGACATGAACGTCGTGATGACGGGCAGCGGCGCGTATGTGGAAGTGCAGGGCACGGCCGAGGGCGTGCCGTTCTCGCGCCAGGAAATGGATGCGCTGCTGGGGCTGGCCGAGGCCGGCATCGCCGATCTCGTGCGCCTGCAGCGCGAGGCGCTGGCGCAGCCGTATCCGGGCCGCTGATGCCCGCGCGACCGGAGCGAACGACGATGGCAAGAAAACTGGTCCTGGCGTCCAACAACGCGGGCAAGCTGCGCGAATTCTCGTCGCTGCTGGCGCCGCGCGGTTTCGAGCTCGTGCCCCAGGGCAGCCTGGGCGTGCCCGAGGCGGACGAGCCCCACGTCACGTTCATCGAGAACGCGCTGGCCAAGGCCCGGCACGCCAGCCAGCTGACCGGCCTGCCCGCGCTGGCCGACGATTCCGGCGTGTGCGTGACGGCGCTGGGCGGCGAGCCCGGGGTCTATTCGGCGCGCTACGCGGCGCGCAATGGCGGCGAGAAGTCCGATGCCGCCAACAACGCGCTGGTGGTCGAGCGCCTGCGCGGCGCGCAGGACCGCCGGGCCTATTACTATGCCGCGCTGGTGCTGGTGCGTTCGGCCGACGACCCCCAGCCCCTGATCGGCGAGGGGCTGTGGTGGGGCGAGATCATCGAGCACCCGCGCGGCAGCGGCGGCTTCGGCTACGACCCGCATTTCCTGCTGCCCGGCCTGGGCCGCACGGCGGCCGAGCTGTCCGCCGACGAGAAGAACCGCATCAGTCACCGCGCCCAGGCGCTGGCGGTGCTGATGGGCAAGCTGGATACGTTCTGATGGCCCGCTCCATCGCGATCCGGCCGGCGGGGCAGGGGGCGCCCGCACCGCGCGCGGCCATGCCGTTCGCGCCCGGGCCCAGTCTGCTGACCAGCCTGCCGCCCCTGTCGGTATACGTGCACGTGCCGTGGTGCGTGCGCAAGTGCCCGTATTGCGACTTCAATTCGCACGCGGCGCCGGACGAGCTGCCGGAGGATCGCTACCTGCAGGCGCTGACCGCCGATCTGGACCAGAGCCTGCCGCAGGTCTGGGGGCGCAAGGTGGTGTCGGTCTTCATCGGCGGCGGAACCCCGAGCCTGCTGTCGGCCGCCACGATGGACGCCATGCTGGCGCTGCTGCGCTCGCGGCTGCCGCTGCTGCCCGACGCCGAGATCACGATGGAGGCCAACCCCGGCACGGTCGAGGCGTCGCGCTTCGCCGACTTCGCTGCCAGCGGCATCAACCGCATCTCGCTGGGCATACAGAGCTTCGACGACGACCGGCTGCGCGCGCTGGGCCGCATCCACGACGGCCGGGCCGCGCGCGAGGCGATCGCCATCGCGCAACGCCATGTCGAACGGGTCAACCTGGACCTGATGTTCGCGCTGCCTGGCCAGACCCTGGACGGCTGCCTGGCCGACGTCGAGACCGCGTTGTCCTTCGGGACGGAGCACCTGTCCCTGTACCACCTGACATTGGAACCGAACACGGTCTTCGCCAAGTATCCGCCCGAGCTGCCCGACGACGACACGGCCTTCGAGATGCAGGACCGCATCGAGGCGCGCCTGGCCGAGGCGGGGTACGACCATTACGAAATATCGGCCTATGCCCGGCCAGGCGCCCGCTGCCGCCACAACCTGAACTACTGGGAGTTCGGCGACTACCTGGGCATCGGCCCGGGCGCCCACGGGAAGCTGTCCTTCCATGACCGCATCCTGCGCGAGGCGCGTGTGCGCAATCCTCAGTCCTGGATGGACGCGCTGCTGGACCCCGCGGCCGGCGCGACGCACCTGGCCGAATCGCGGCTGGTGGGGGCGGAGGAACTGCCGTTCGAGTTCATGCTGAACGCGCTGCGGCTGACCGACGGCGTGCCGGCGGCGAGTTTCGCCGAACGTACCGGCCTGAACCTGGCCACCATCGCAAGGCCGCTTGCCCGCGCCGTCGAACGGGGACTGCTGGACGAGGACCCGACCCGCATCCGGCCCACGCCGCTGGGCCGGCGCTTCCTGAACGACCTCCAGGGCCTGTTCCTGTAGCGCGCCGGGGACCGGCGCTGCGCCCGCAAACGTGCATGCCGCGCCATCGCGCAGCACTTAAGCACTATTTTGGTGCATAATACCTCGAATATTCCCGTTTGCACCATTATTGGGAATTCCTTGTCGGGATTTGCGTCATGATGGTGCGAGGCCTGACATCTCCGCCGTCCCGCCAATATGCGAGAATGCCGCGCCGTCCTGCGCAAGCGGGCCGGGAAAGCGGTCCGGGCCGATGCTGGCACGGAAGCTGCTTAATTTGATGCGCAACGGTTCAGCCCAGATCGCTTCCGGTCGCGCTGTGTGCACTATCGAGAACGCTTGAGCCTCCGGGAGCCGGAGGCGGTTACGAGACTATCAGGAGCCCTAATGGCAACGCCCAAAGACGTCCTCAAGATGATTGCGGACAACGAGGTCAAGTTCGTTGACTACCGTTTCACCGATACGCGTGGAAAGGAACAGCACGTGTCGGTGCCGTCCCACACCGTGGACGAAGACAAGTTCGAAACGGGCCACGCTTTCGACGGCTCCTCGATCGCCGGCTGGAAGGGCATCGAAGCCTCGGACATGCTGCTGATCCCCGAGCCCTCGACCGCCCGCATGGACCCGTTCCGCGAGGAATCGACCCTGATCCTGACCTGCGACGTGGTCGAGCCTTCCGACATGAAGGGCTATGACCGCGATCCCCGTTCGCTGGCCAAGCGCGCCGAAGCCTACCTGAAGTCCTCGGGCCTGGGCGACACCGCCTACTTCGGTCCCGAGCCCGAGTTCTTCGTGTTCGACGGCGTGACCTGGAACGTCGACATGTCGGGCTGCTTCGTCAAGATCAAGTCGGAAGAGGCCTCGTGGTCCACCGGCATCGACTACGACGGCGGCAACCTGGCCCACCGTCCGTCGGTCAAGGGCGGCTATTTCCCCGTCCCGCCCACCGATTCCTTCCAGGACCTGCGTTCGGAAATGTGCCTGCTGCTGGAACAGCAGGGCGTGCCGGTCGAAGTGCACCACCACGAAGTGGCGGGCCCCGGCCAGCTGGAAATCGGCACCAAGTTCTCGACCCTGGTGCAGCGCGCCGACTGGAACCAGATCATGAAGTACACGATCTGGAACGTGGCCGCCGCCTACGGCAAGACCGCCACCTTCATGCCCAAGCCCGTCGTCGGCGACAACGGCTCCGGCATGCACGTCCACCAGTCCATCTGGAAGGACGGCCAGAACCTGTTCGCGGGCAACGGCTACGCCGGCCTGTCCGAATTCGCGCTGTACTACATCGGCGGCATCATCAAGCACGCCCGCGCGCTGAACGCCATCACCAACCCCGGCACGAACTCGTACAAGCGCCTGGTTCCGCACTTCGAAGCCCCGGTCAAGCTGGCCTACTCGGCCCGCAACCGCTCGGCCTCGATCCGCATCCCGTACGTCGCCAACCCGAAGGGCCGCCGTATCGAGACGCGCTTCCCGGATCCGCTGGCCAACCCGTACCTGGCTTTCTCGGCCCTGATGATGGCCGGCCTGGACGGGGTGATGAACAAGATCCACCCCGGCGACCCGGCCGACAAGAACCTGTACGACCTGCCGCCCGAGGAAGATGCGAAGATCCCGACCGTGTGCTCGTCGCTCGACCAGGCCCTGGAAGCGCTCGACAAGGATCGCGAGTTCCTGACCCGTGGCGGCGTGTTCAGCAACGCCATGCTCGACGCCTACATCACCCTGAAGATGGAAGAAGTCACGCGTTTCCGCGCCACGACCCACCCCGTCGAGTTCGACATGTACTACGGCCTCTGATCAGGACCTGATCAGTCGTCGGCAACGAAAAACGGGGCGTTCGAACGCCCCGTTTTTATTGGCCATGACCCATTTGCAGCCAGATCCTTCCCCTTATCCGGCCGACGCCTTCGCCGCGTTCGAGCTGCTGTCCAGCGCCATCCTCGTCATCGACGACGACGGCCTGATCCGCTATGCCAACGCGCCGGCCGAGGACTTGTTCGAGGTCTCGGTGCGGCAGTTGTACGCGGTCCAGGCCGGCGACCTGTTCCGCGACGGCGAGCAGCTGCGCCAGTCGCTGGAAGAGGCCCGCCGGCACCTGTTCGCCGACAAGCGGCAGATACTGGAGATCGATCGCCTGGGACGCGAGCCGACCCAGGTGTCGGTGACCGTGGTCGCACTGGACGGCCAGCCGTGGCCGGCGCTGATCGAGTTGCGCGAGATCGAGCAGCAACTGAAGGTGGACCGCGAGGAGCGCCTGCTCGAGCAGGCGCAGGCCAATCGCGAGCTGCTGCGCAACCTGGCGCACGAGATCAAGAATCCGCTGGGCGGGCTGCGCGGCGCGGCGCAATTGCTGGAAGCCGAGCTGTCCGACCCCGCGCTGATCGAATACACCCAGGTCATCATCCAGGAGGCCGACCGCCTCCAGACCCTGGTGGATCGCCTGCTGGTGCCGCACCGCGCGCCGCGTATCGTCGGCGACGTCAACATCCACGAGGTATGCGAACGCGTGCGGTCGCTGGTGCTGGCCGAGTATCCGAACGGGCTGCGCATCGTGCGCGACTACGACGCGGCGATTCCCGAGTTCCGGGGCGACAAGGCGCAGTTGATCCAGGCTGTCCTGAACGTGGTGCGCAACGCCGCCGAGGCGCTGTCGGCGCGTATCGCGGCCGGCGATGCCGAGATCACGCTGCGCACCCGTGTGGCGCGTCAGGTCACGCTGGCCAAGCAGCGGTTCAGGCTGGCATTGGAATTGCATGTGATGGACAACGGTCCGGGGATTCCCCCTGAATTGCTGGACCGGATCTTCCACCCGCTGGTGTCCGGACGTGAAGGCGGCAGCGGGCTGGGGTTGACCTTGACTCAGACTTTCGTGCAGCAGCACGAGGGTGTGATCGAATGCGACAGCCGGCCGGGACTGACTGATTTCCGCCTGCTGTTGCCCCTACCTTGACCGAAGAATTGGATGGATTTTTTTTCCCGAGCGTACCTAGGAAGGCAGCGATGAAACCGATCTGGATCGTAGATGATGACCGTTCGATCCGCTGGGTGCTCGAAAAAGCCTTGGCCCGCGAGAACCTGCCCAGCCGCAGCTTCGGTACGGCGCGCGAGGCCCTGGACGCCCTGAACGACGACGTGCCGCAGGTGCTGGTGACCGACGTCCGGATGCCCGGCGCCGGCGGCATCGAACTGCTGCAGGCGGTCAAGCGGCGTTTCCCGGCGCTGCCCGTCATCGTCATGACGGCGTATTCGGATCTCGAGAGCGCGGTATCGGCTTTCCAGGGCGGCGCCTTCGAATACCTGCCCAAGCCCTTCGACGTGGATACCGCGACCGAACTGATCCGGCGCGCCGTCGAGGAAAGCCTGCGCGAGGAGGCCTCGGCCGACGAGACCCTGGTCGGCACGCCCGAGATCCTGGGCCAGGCGCCGGCCATGCAGGAAGTGTTCCGCGCCATCGGCCGCCTGTCGCAGTCGCAGGTCACGGTCATGATCACCGGTGAGTCGGGCAGCGGCAAGGAACTGGTGGCGCGCGCACTGCATCGGCACAGTGCCCGGGCCTCCGGCCCCTTCGTGGCGATCAATACCGCCGCGATTCCGCGCGACCTGCTGGAGTCCGAGCTGTTCGGCCATGAGCGCGGCGCCTTCACCGGCGCGCAGAGCATGCGCCGCGGCCGCTTCGAGCAGGCCGATGGCGGCACGCTGTTCCTGGACGAGATCGGCGACATGCCCGCCGAATTGCAGACGCGCCTGCTGCGCGTGCTGTCGGACGGCAGTTTCTATCGCGTGGGTGGGCACAGCCCGGTGCATGCCAACGTGCGCGTCATCGCGGCCACGCACCAGCCGCTGGAAGAACGCGTCAAGCAGGGCCTGTTCCGCGAGGACCTGTTCCACCGGCTCAATGTGATCCGGCTGCGCCTGCCGCCGCTGCGCGAGCGGGCCGAGGACATCCCGCTGCTGGCCCGCCATTTCCTGGCGCGCAGCGCGCGCGACCTGGGCGTCGAACCCAAGCGCTTCACGCCCGCCGCGCTGGCGGCCTTGTCGCGCTTTCCGTTTCCCGGCAACGTGCGGCAGCTCGAGAACGTCTGCCACTGGCTGACCGTGATGGCGCCGGCGCAGACGGTGGACGTGCAGGACCTGCCGCCCGAGCTCCTGGAGAAGATGCCGGCCGACGGCCATGCCGCGCCGGCGCCGGGGGCCGCCGCCACGGTGCAGGCGCTGACGCCGGAGCGTGGCGTGCTGGCCGCGCCGGACGCCGAGGCGGCGCGCACCGCCGGTGGCGTCGCCGTGGCCGAACGCCCGAACCCGTGGCTGAGCGGCCTGCAAAGCGACGTCGAGCAACGGCTTCAACGGGGCGAGCCCGACATCATGCAGACCCTGACCCGCCAGTTCGAAAGCATGCTGATCGCGACCGCGCTGCGCGCTACCCGAGGCCGCCGGATCGAGGCGGCGCTCAAGCTGGGCATCGGTCGCAACACCATCACGCGCAAGATCCAGGACCTGGGGCTGGACGACGACGATTGAGCCGGCGGCGCTGGCGGCGGCCGGCCGTGCCGTCAGCCCAGCGCCGTGTCCAGCAGCATCATGATGACGAAGCCCACCATCAGTCCGCAGGTGGCATAGACCTCGTGCCCCTTGCGGTGCGACTCGGGGATGATCTCGTGGCTGATCACGAACAGCATCGCCCCGGCTGCGAAGCCCAGTCCCCACGGCAGCAGCATCGCGGAGTAGGAGATGACCGAGGCGCCGACGACGGCCGCGATCGGCTCGACCAGCCCTGTCAGCGCACCCAGCACGAACGCGAAGCCCTTGCTGTAGCCGATGCCCAGCAGCGCGACGGCCACGACCAGCCCTTCGGGCACGTCCTGGATCGAGATGCCCGTGGTGAGCGCCGAGGCGCGCAGCGGATCGGTGCCGGCGAAGGCCACGCCTATGGCCAGGCCCTCGGGCAGGTTGTGCAGGGCGATGGCGAACACGAACATCCACGTGCGGCGCACGGCCAGGGGCGAGTGCTTGCCTTCCACGCCCTTGATGAAGTGCTCGTGGGGCAGGTAGCGTTCCATCGCCAGCAGCAGGGCGGCGCCCAGCAGGATGGCCGCGCCCATCATCATCCCCGCGCCCCAGGGGCCGGCACCTTGCAGCCTTGCCGCTTCTATGCCCGGGACCACCAGCGAGAAGGCGCTGGCCGCCAGCATGACGCCCGCACCGAAGCCGAACAGGCTGTCCTGCACGCGGTCGGACAGGCGTTGGGAGAACAGCACGGGCACCGCCCCCAGCGCCGTTGCGCCGGCGGCCATCATGCCGCCTATCAAGGCTTCCAGCACCACCGGGTCGGTGGCCATCCGCACCCACAGTTGCCGCCCCAGCACGGCCAGGCCCAGCAGCGCGATGGCGGCGCCCACGGTCCTGCGCAGCACCTGTCCGGAGGAAGCGCTCCGGTTGGCCGTCGTCATGGAAGCCTCAGCTTTGGACCTGTTGGTAGCGCCGTTCGACTTCATCCCAGTCCACCACGTTGTAGAAGGCGGCGATGTATTCGGGACGCCGGCTCTGGTAGCGCAAGTAGTATGCATGCTCCCACACGTCCAGACCCAGTATCGGGGTGTTACCAGCCATGAGCGGCTGTTCGGGTTGCCCGTGCTTTCCACGGCCACCTTGCCTTGTGGCTTCACGCTCATCCATGCCCAGTCGCTGCCGAAGCGTGCCAGCGCGGCCGGCGTGGCCGCCGACATTGTTGCGGATGGCCGTGCGCAGGGGCTCGGGTGCCAGGCCGATACCGGCCACCAAGGCTTCCACGGAAGAGGCGGCGTCCGTCCCATTAACGCTGAGACGTGAGCCGACGCAGGACGTCCAGAAGCTTCACCGCAGGCTGGGGCAATAGCCCGTGGCTTCGCCGATAGACCTGCAATTGGCGGCGCTTGACCACGCCGGCCACCGGTAGCCGGTCTATCCAGCCAGCCTGCCGTTCCGGCTCGTACAGCGGTTCAGCCAGCCATCCGAGGAAGCCGCCGTGCGAAATCAGGCTCTTGTTCGTGATGTTCGAGCGGGTCTTGACGATTACCTCCGGCATGGGCAATCCGGCCTTGGCGAACTCTTTGGACAAGTCCTCGTAGGGGGCGGTCCCTTCGGGCGAGAGTACCCACTTGTAGTCCAGGGTGTCTGCCAGGGTGATGACGTTGTTGGCGCGGAGGGGATGTGACGGGGCCGCGACGATGTAGCTCGCGTCTTCCCAATGGCAATCCGGGATTGCGCAGATATCGGGGCTGGCCGGCATGGAAGCGCCCACGGTAAGGTCGACCTCCCGGTTGACGAGCGCATCGACGAGCACGTCGGCGATTCCTTCGACGATATGCACCTGCAGCTTGGGCCATTGTTCCAGTACCTGGGCGATGGCTTGAGGCAGGATTTGTCCGACCGCGCTGGCGATCGCACCGACGCGGATCGTACCGCGCGCCAGGCCGCGCAGTTCGTCGATTTCTTCGGTAGCGGCCTCGGCTTCTTTCTGGATCAACGCGGCGCGGGGCAGCAGGGTCTCGCCCGCGGCGGTCAGCTTCATGCCGGTCAGGTAGCGCTCGAACAGCGGCATGCCGATCTGCTCTTCCAGCTTGCGTATGGTCCGGCTCAGGGCCGGCTGGGTGATGTTGAGTTTCTGGGCTGCGCGCCCCAGAGTGCCGTACTGGGCAACCGCAAGAAAGGCATCGAGGGGGCGGATGTGGATGGTCATGCCGAAACTTAATGGCGCCCACCGGAAAAAGCAATATTCAGTGCCGCTCTGCCTTACGCATACTCCGCGCATCGTAAACGAGGAGCCAGGAGCGCAAGCAGTGAGGAGCATCATCGTTACAGGAGCCGCCAGAGGCATAGGGCTGGCGTTCGCACGACGTTTCGCGGCCGACGGGTTCGACGTCGCCATTCTCGATAGCACGGGCGCCGAGCAAGCCGCGGCATCTATGGCGCGCGAGGGATTGAGCGCTACCGGCTATTCCGGCGACGTGACGGAGGAGGCGGATTGGATGCGCATCGTCGAAGACCTGTCCGCGAAAGGGAATGCGCTCTACGGACTGGTCAACAACGCGGCGATGTTCGCGAGCCTGCCCATGCAGCCGTTCACGCAGATTTCCAAGGAAGACTGGATGCAGGTCATGGCGGTCAATACCGCGGGTCCGTTCCTGGGCATCAAGGCATGTTCGCCAGCCATGCGAGCGGGCGGCGGTGGGCGTGTGGTGAACATCGCGTCCACCTCGCCCTTGAAGGGCGTGACCGGGATGCCTCACTACGTGGCCAGCAAGGGCGCGGTGATCGCGCTCACGCGAAGCCTGGCCAGGGAACTGGGCCCAGCGGGCATCACGGTCAATGCGATCGCCCCGGGATTCACGCTGTCGGACGGCATCCTCACGAACAAGGAGCATGTCGATCAGTTCCGCGACGTGGGCAAGAGCGCGCGGGCGTTGAAGCGGGACCAAATGCCGGAAGACCTGGTCGGCGCGGCTTCGTTCCTGCTGGGGCCCGATGCGGCATTCATGACGGGTCAGACGCTCGTCGTCGATGGTGGAGCCATTTTCGTCTGATCACAAAAACCATCAGAAACCTGGAGTCGAGACCATGAAAAAAACAATCACGGCCGCTGCCGCGGCATTCATGCTAGCGAACACGCCGGCCTTTGGCCAGGCGTCGAAGTATCCTGCCAAGCCGGTCCGCATCGTGTCGGCGTTTTCCACCGGATCGGGGGCCGACGCGATGTTGCGCATCGTGGCCGATCGCCTGTCCAAGGCATGGGGCCAGGCCGTCGTCGTCGAGAACAAGCCAGGGGGCACGGGTTTCATCGCGGCCGCCGACGTCATGCGCTCGCCAGCCGACGGCTATACGCTCTTCCACGCGGATGGCCTCAACTTCACCGCGGTGCCGCATCTCTACAAGAAGATACCCTACGACGCCCAGAAGGATTTCGTGCCGGTGATTCCTTTGCATCACAGCAACTTTTTCATCGCCGTGTCGTCGCAGTCGAAATGGAACAGCGCCGGCGATCTGCTGGCAGCGGCGAAGGCAGCCCCCGGCAGGGTGACATACGGCTCCTGGCAAATCGGGAGTGTGGCGCATTTGGCGGGTGCGGCATTGGAGACCGCCTCGGGCACCCATATGACGCATGTTCCGTTCAAGGACGTAGGCCAGCTGTATGCCTCGGTAGCCAACGGCGACGTCGATTGGGCGTTCGGGACGCCGGGCAGTGCCGGTCCTTTGCAGCAGGCAGGCAAGCTCAAGTTCATCGGCTGGGCCGGCACGGAGCGTCTTGCCACCTATCCGGACGTGCCGCTGGTTGGTGAAAGCGGCGGGCCGGCGGGGTTCCAGGTGTCGGGATGGGTGGGGCTGTTTGCGCCGGCAGGTACGCCCAAGACGCTGGTCGATCAGGTCAACAAGGATGTGACCGCCCTCTACAGCCAGGCGGACATTCCGCCGAAGATGATCCAGTTCGGCTACATGCCGCTGCTGATCAAACCTCAGGAAGTCTCGGCGCTGATCCGCAAGGAGTCCGAGGCTTACGCGAAGATCGTGAAGGAAAACAACCTGACGCTGGACCAGTAGGCGCGGTCGTGTCCGGACCGACCGTCGGGAAATCTTTGAGGATGGAATCTTGAAACTGGGAAATACCGATACATACCGGCAGCCGGAACTGCTGATCGGGGGCGATCCCCGGGGGCTCGATGGCCGGGATGCCATGCCGGTCGTGAATCCGGCGACCGGCGGTGCGCTGTGTCTGCTTCCGCTGGCAAGCCGGCAGGACCTGGACGATGCGCTTGAAGCCGCGCAAAGGAGCTTCACGGAATGGAGGCGGGTGGCGCCGGTCGATCGGGGGCGGATCCTGCGCCGGGCGGCCGACCTGATGCGCGGCAGCGTCGAGCGGATTGCCCGGCTGATCACCCTGGAGGTCGGCAAACCCATTGCCGAGTCCCGCCAGGAGGCGGCGCTGGCCGCGGAGACGCTCGACTGGTTCGCGGAAGAGGGGCGCCGCGCGTATGGGCGGATACTGCCGTCGGGACTGGGCAAGACCCAGTTCATGGTGGTCAAGGAGCCGGTGGGGCCCGTGGCGGCATTCGCGCCCTGGAATTTTCCAACGGTCAACGCGGCCCGCAAGATAGGTTCGGCGCTGGCGGCTGGGTGCCCCTGCATTCTGAAGCCAGCGGAAGAGGCACCCGCGGCGGCGCTGGAAGTGGCCAGGGCACTGCTGGAGGCCGGCCTGCCGCGCGGAGTCCTGTCTGTCGTGTTCGGCGTGCCAGCGGAGGTTTCCGAGCATCTTCTGGCATCGCCGATCATACGGAAGGTGTCCTTCACCGGATCCATTCCCGTCGGGCAACATCTGATGAAACTCGCCGCGGCCTCCGGCAAGCGGACCACCATGGAGCTGGGCGGACATGCGCCGGTGCTTGTGTTCGGCGATGCCGATGTCGAGCAAGCGCTGGATTTGGCCGTTGCCTCGAAATACCGGAATGCCGGCCAGGTGTGTGTAAGTCCGACACGTTTTTATATCCACGAAAGCATCCATGAACGCTTTGTCCAGGGTTTCGAGCAGCGGGTGCGGACCATTTCGGTAGGCGACGGGCTGGCCGAAAGTACCCGCATGGGGCCGCTAGCGCACGATAGGCGCAGGGCTCCCCTGGAAAGCCTGATCGAAAATGCGCTGGGCGGCGGCGGCCGCCTCGTCAGCGGTGGCAAGGCCATCGAGTCGGGTGGTTATTTCTTCGAGCCGACGGTACTCGCCGACGTGCCGGAATCCGCCAGGGTGATGAACGAAGAGCCTTTCGGCCCCCTGGCGCTGTTGAACGCCTTCACGTCGACGGACGAGGCGATCGCACGGGCGAACCGGCTGCCATTCGGCCTGGCAGCATACGCCTTCACCCGCTCGACGGACGTGGTGAGGCGGGTATCCCAGGAGGTCGAGGCCGGCATGCTGGGTATCAATTCCTTCATGATCTCGGTTCCCGATGCGCCATTTCTGGGAATCAAGGAAAGCGGCCATGGTGCTGAGAATGGCATCGAGGGGCTCGAAGCCTGCCTGGTGACCAAGCTGGTTTCCGTGGCTTGATCAGGATGCGGGTGCGTGCATGCCCCGCACGATGCCCACCACCGCGGCGACCAGGAAATCCAGGTCGTCCCGGCCGATGGTGAAGGCCGGCGTCAGGTAGACGATGTTGCCGAAGGGCCGTACCCAGACGCCGGCGTCGACCAGTCTGGCACGCAGGGCGTCGCGGTCGAACGCTCCGGCCAGCTCGACCGCGGCGATGGCGCCCAGCACGCGGACGTCGCGCACCCACGGCAGGTCGCGGCAGGGAGCGAGGCCGGCTTCCAGCGCGCGGGACAGGGCCGCCACCTGTTCCAGCCGCGGTTCGCGTTCGAACAGGTCCAGCGAGGCGTTGGCGGCGGCGCAGGCCAGGGCGTTGCCCATGAAGGTGGGGCCGTGCATCAGGGCGTGGCCGGGATCGTCGGACCAGAAGCCGTCGAACACGCGTTGGCTGGCCACGGTGGCGGCAAGCGGCAGGGTGCCGCCGGTCAGGGCCTTGGACAGCGTGATGATGTCGGGCCGCGCATCGGCCTGCTCGAACGCGAACATCGTGCCGGTGCGGCCGAAGCCGGTGAAGATCTCGTCGTAGATCAGCAGCAGGCCGTGGCGGTCCGCCAGCGCGCGCAGGCGGGCCAGCACTTGCGGCGGGTGCATCAGCATGCCGCCTGCGCCCTGGACCAGCGGTTCGACCAGGATGCCGGCCAGTTCGTGGGCGTGCCGGCGCAGTAGCGCGTCCAGCTCGGCTTCCGAGGCGTCGTCGCGCGGCAGCGGGGCGATCACGTGTTGGGTCAGGAGGCCGTGGAACAGGCTGTGCATGCCGTCTTCCGGATCGCAGACCGCCATCGTGCCGAAGGTGTCGCCATGGTAGCCGCCGCGGAAGGCCAGGAAGCGCGAGCGCTGGCGCTCGCCCTGGTTGAGCCAGAACTGCACGGCCATCTTCATCGCCACCTCGACCGCCACGGAGCCCGAGTCGGTGTAGAACACGCGGTCGAAACCCGGGCCCAGCAGCGCGCACAGGCGCTGCGCCAGCCGCGCGGCGGGCTCGTGCGTCAGCCCGCCGAACATCACGTGGGGCATCGCATCGAGCTGGCCGCGCACGGCCCGGGCGATGGCGGGATGGTTGTAGCCATGGCAGGCGGTCCACCACGAGGCCACGCCATCCACCAGGCTGCGGCCGTCGGCCAGTTCGATGCGGCTGCCGTGGGTACGGACCACGGGCAGCGGCGGCGCGGCGGTCTTCATCTGGGCATAGGGCAGCCAGACGTGGCGGGCGCCGTCGGCGACCCAGGCGGATGGGGGTGTGCGCATGTTCGTCCTGCGCCGGCCGCGGCGCCAGGCCGGGCCGGTCGTTCCTCTACAATGACATGCATTCTACGGTGCGGGCGTCCCCAGGCGCATCGCCGGACCATGTCTATATTCGATTCCCTGTTCGCCCAAGAGCTCGACCGCGCGGTCCAGCGCCAGACGCGGCGCCGTTTGCGCACCACCGCCGCGCCGCGCGGCGGGCGCGTGACGTTCGAAGGCCGCGACGTCGTCGATTTCTCCAGCAACGATTATCTGAGCCTGGCCGGCCACCCCTTGCTGGCCGAACGCGTGGCCGAATGGACCGCGCGCCATGGCGCAGGCGCGCGCGCCTCGCGCCTGGTGTCGGGCAACCTCGACCTGCACCTGGCCGTCGAGGCCAAGCTGGCCCGTTTCAAGGGCACCGAGGCGGCGCTGCTGTTCGCCTCGGGCTGGCAGGCCAACGCCGCCGTGCTGCCGGCCTTGCTGCGCCTGCCGGGCCAGGGCGACCCGCTGGTGTTCTGCGACCGGCTGAACCATGCCAGCCTGCACCACGGCTGCCAGGCCGCCGGCGTGCGGCAGATACGTTTCCGGCACAACGATCTCGATCACCTCGATGCACTGCTGGCCGAGCGGGCCGGCCAGCCCGGCCCGCGCCTGATCGTGACGGAAAGCGTGTTCAGCATGGATGGCGACCGTACCGACGTGGCGGCGCTGTGTCGGGTGGCCGAACGCCACGGCGCCTTCGTCTACCTGGACGAGGCCCACGCGACCGGCGTGCTGGGGCCGCGGGGGGCCGGGCTGGCAAGCCTGGGCGACGGCAGGGTCGATCTGGCCATGGGCACCTTCAGCAAGGCCATGGGCGGTTTCGGGGCCTACGTGGCGGGATCGCGGCAATTGTGCGACTACCTCGTGAACACCTGCTCGGGGTTCATCTACACCACCGCCTTGCCGCCGCCCGTGCTGGCCGCCATCGATGCCGCGCTCGATCTGGTGCCCGGCATGGAAAGGGAAAGGCAGCGGTTGGCGGGGCTGGGCGACGGACTGCGGCGGGCGCTGGCGGACCAGGGCCTGGAGACGGGCGCTTCGTCGACGCAGATCGTGCCCGCCGTCGTGGGTGAAGCGGGCGCGGCGCTGGCCCTGAGCGACGGCCTGCGCGAGCGCGGCCTGCTGGCGGTGGCGATCCGTCCGCCCACGGTGCCGGCGGGCACGAGCCGGCTGCGGATCGCGCTCAGCGCCGCGCATGATGAAGAGGACGTGGGGCGGCTGGTCCGCGCCATCGCCGACCTGCGCACGCAAGCCGCGAGCGCGAGCGGAGGCCGGTCATGACCGGCGGCGCGCGCCTGCCGCTGGTGTTCCTGCATGGCTGGGGATTCGATGCCTCGACCTGGGCGCCCATGCGCGCCCACCTGGACGGCTGGGAGGTCCATGCCGACGACGCAGGCTATTTCGGGCCAGCCGTGGCCGCCGAACGCCCGGCCGCCTACGTGGCCGTGGGGCATTCGCTGGGCGCCATGCGCGGCCTGGAAGACGAGGGCGGTGGTTGCCGCGGCTTCGTCCTGATCAACGGCTTTGCGCGTTTCGCGGCCTCCGGCGATTTTCCCGCGGGAGTCGCCCCCAGGGTGCTGGACCGCATGCTGGCCCGTCTGGCGGCCGATCCCGTCGCCGTGGTGGGCGAGTTCCGCCGGCGCTGCGGTGCCGATGGCGCCGTCGATGCGGCTAAGCTGGACGAGGCCGCCCTGGCCGCCGGCCTGCGCTACCTGCGTGAAGGCGATGCGCGCGCGGCCTGGGCCGGCCGGCGCGTCCCGGCCTGCGTCCTGGCGAGCGACGCCGATGCGGTCGTCACGCCGGCGCTCACGGCCGCCTCGTTCGGGGACCGGGTCTCGTGGTGCGCCGGCGGCGGGCATTTGCTGCCCCTGACGCATCCCGAGTGGTGCGCCGGCCAGGTCCGCGCGTTCGCGAGTGAACTGGCAAGCGCCGTGGACCACGCATGACGGGGCCGGTCCATGGGCGAGCGGTGGCGCGCCGCTTCGGCGATGCGGCGGGACGCTACGAACGGCACGCGGGCTTGCAGCGCGACGTGGCCGAAGAACTGGCCGCGCGCATCGCCCGCCTGCCGCTGCCGGAGCGCCCGCGCATCCTGGAGATAGGTTGCGGCACGGGATTCCTGGCCCAGGCCCTGGCGCGCCGGCTGGGGCCGGCATGCTGGACGCTGACGGACGTCTCGCCCGCCATGCTGGAGACCGCACGGCGGCGCCTGGCACTGCCCGGCACATGCCGTTTCGCGGTCATGGACGGCGAGCATCCCGATACGGGACTGGGCGAATTCGACCTGATCTGCTCCAGCATGGCGGTGCAATGGTTCGGCGACCTGGACGCGGGGCTGGCGCGGCTGGGCGGCCTGCTGGCCCAGGGCGGCTGGATGGCGGTGGCCACGCTGGCCGACGGTACCTTCGCCGAGTGGCGCGCGGCGCATGCGGACCATGGGATGGATGCCGCGGTCCGCGACTATCCCCGTCCGGCGGACATCGGCGCCGCGCTGCCCGGCCTGCGCCGTTTCATGCAGGCCGAAAGGCGGGTGCAGCCGCATCGCGACGGCATGGCGTTCCTGCGCGGGCTCAAGGCGATAGGCGCGGATGCGCCCGCGCCGGGCCGCCGTCCGCTGCCGCCCGCGATGTTCAAGCAGATACTGCGCAGTTTCGACACACGGGGGGCAAGCGTGACCTACCATCTGGCCTACGGCACCTGGAACAAGAGCGACGCGCCGCGCGGCGTATTCGTGACCGGCACCGACACCGGCATCGGCAAGACGCTGGTGTCGGCGGTGCTGGCGCACGCCTGGCAGGCCGACTACTGGAAGCCTCTGCAAACCGGCGTGGCGACGGAGCCCGACGACACCGGCACGGTGGCACGGCTGGCCGATCTTCCGCCCGAGCGCATCCACGCGCCCCACGCGGTGCTGCAGGCGCCGCTGTCGCCCTGGGCGGCCGCGCGCGAGGAAGGCGTGACCCTGGACATGGCCGGCATCGAGCTGCCCGACACGCGCGCGCCGCTGGTCGTGGAGGGCGCCGGCGGGCTGCTGGTTCCCATCGACGACCGCGCCACCATGATCGACCTGATCGTCCGCCTGGGGCTGCCGGTGGTGCTCGTGGTGCGCAGCACGCTGGGCACGCTCAATCACACGCTGCTGTCGCTGGAGGCGCTGCGCGCGCGCAGTATCCCGGTGGCGGGCGTGGTGATGAGCGGAGAGCCCTCGGCCGGCAACCGGCTCGGCATCGAGCAGTTCGGCAAGGTGCGCGTGTTGGCCGAAATCCCGCATCTGCCCAGGGTCGATGCCGACGCGGTGGTGGCCCTGGCGCGCGGCATCGAGCCGCTGGACCGGGTGCTGCGGGCGGCCGGAACCGCGCGCGCCTGAAACCGGCCCTCAGCGCCTGCCGGCGTCCTGGCCGTACAGCATGCGCACGTGCTTGCGCATGTGCTGGAGATAGGCGCTGACCGCCTGCGGCAGGCGCCGGCGGCCCAGCACGCAGACGTCCACGCAGGTTTTGCCCAGGATGGGATGCGACAGCGGGATGCTGACCAGGTCGCCCGCATCCAGTTCATGATGGATGGACATGTGCGACAGGATGGTGATGCCGCCCTGGTTGCGCGCGTAATTCTTCATGGCGGCGATGGAGTTGGTCACCATGGCGGGTGCCACCCGCAGGCGTTCTCCCGCGCAGATGGAGTCGATCAGCCGGCGTATGCCGAAGTCCGAGGCAGGCAGCGCCGTGCGGTGGTTCATCATCTCGCGCAGCGAGATCGCCTTGCGGCGCGCCAGTTCGTGCGTGGGCGCCATCACCGCCTCCAGCGGCGCCGAAATGCGCAGCGCGCATTCGATGGCGTCGTGCGGCGTGGGGGTGAACGCCAGGCCAAGGTCGGCGTCGCCGCTGGTGACCGCGGCCAGCGTGGTCTCGGTGCCGGCCACGACGATCTCGAAGGTCACGCCGGGATAGCGCTGCTGGAACCCGGCCACGGTCTGGGTCACGAACTCGATCTGGCCTTCGGTGGAATACAGCTTCACGTGGCCGTTGCGCAATCCCTTCAGCGCCTCGAGCTCGGCCAGCATGCGCCGCTGGCCGTGCAGCACTTCCTCGGCATAGTGCAGGCAGACCTCGCCCGCGGGCGTCAGCACGACGCCGCGGCTGGACCGGTCCAGCAGCTTGATGCCCAGTTCGCCTTCCAGGCGCTTGATGTGCTTGCTCAGGGCCGATGGCGCGATGTCGAGCCGCTCCGACGCTCGCCGTATGCCCTTGCATACCGCGACTTCATAGAAGCTGGCCAGGTCAGCCGGATTCATGCAGGTTCCCCATGTCGGTGCCGTGCACCGGCCTCGTGCGACCGGTGTCCAAGGATGTAGCGTCGCATGCCCCGGTCTCGTGCGGGTGTTCTCGTATCGAGAACATGGTGTGCGTGTCCCTTGTCTTGTTGGGGGGAAGGGATCTCCCGATAATTTTTTTGCCGCCGAGCCCCCCGGCAAGACCGGCGCCAACGTGGCGCAGCAGCCGGGCGGTTCGTCCGTTTCCCGCCAGTCATTATCGAGGCCCCTCATGTCCACAAGCAAGATTTTCATGTCCGACGCCGTCGCCAAACCCAAGGCGCCGCTCTCGCACGCGGTCGTCGCCGGAGACTTCGTCTTCGTCTCGGGCACCACGCCCTTCGACGCCAATCGCGAGCTGGCGCCGACCTTCTCCGAGCAGATGCACCAGGTGATGAAGAACCTCAGGCAGATCCTGGGCGAATGCGACAGCTCGCTCGACAAGGTGGTCAAGGCCAACGTGATCCTGACCGACATCAGCCGCTTCAACGAGATGAACGAGATTTATCGCGGCTATTTCCAGGAAGGCAAGTTTCCCGCCCGCACCACCATCGAGGCACCCCTGGCGATCGCCGGGATGATGCTGGAGATCGAGGTCGTGGCGACCCGCTAGGCCGGCTGGCGGCGCACGGCTCCCGCGCGCCGCCGATGCTTCTTTCCCTTTTTCGCTCAAGGTATCGAACATGAAGATGTCGTTGAGTTCGTCGCTTTTCGCACGGCGCGCCACCGGTGCCGTGCTTGCCTGCGCCGCCGCGGTCTGTGCCGCCACTGCCACGGCGGCCGACACCTATCCCAGCCGTCCCATCAAGATCATCGTGCCTTTCGCCGCCGGCGGCGGCAGCGACGTGACTGCGCGGCTGATCGGCAGGAAGCTGCAGGAGGCCTATGGCCAGGCCGTCGTCGTCGAGAACCAGCCGGGCGCCAGCACCCAGATCGCGACCCGCAACGTGATCCGGTCGGCGCCCGACGGCTACACGCTGCTGCTGGCGACCACCTCGGTCGTCAACAACACGCACCTGTATCCCAAGCTCGACTACGACGCCATGAAAGAGCTGGTGCCGGTGGTGGGCATCGTCGACGTGCCGCCGTTCCTGGCCGTGGCGCCCGGCATCAAGGCGACCAACGTCAAGGACTTCATCGCCGAGATCAAGGCCAAGGCCGCCACCGAGAAAGGCGTGACCTTCGGTTCGGCCGGCCCCGGCAGCACGCTGCACCTGGCTTCCGAATGGCTGGTCAAGCAGCTCGGCATCAAGGCCGTGCATTCGCCCTACAAGGGCAGCGGCCCGGCATCGGTGGCGCTGGCGCAGGGCGACATCGACTTCAGCTTCGACAACATCCCGCCGCTGCGTCCCATGGTGGATGCGGGCAAGGTGCGCCTGTTGATGGTGGGCGCGCGCAACCGCTTCCCGAGCACCCCGGCGCTGCCGACCCTGAAGGAGTCGGGACTGCCGGACGAGGAACTGTCCAGCTGGTTCATCCTGATGGCGCCGGCGCAGACCCCGCCCGCCGTGGTCGCGTCCATCAACAGCGAGGTGAACAAGATCCTGAAGAAGCCGGACGTGCGCAGTTCGCTGATCGATCTGGGGCTTGCGCCCATGGACACCTCGGTGGACGATCTGAAGAAGCGCATGAGCAATGACTTCGACATGTGGGGCGGCATCATCAAGGATGCCAAGGTGACGCTGGAGTGAGCATGGGGGAAAGCAAGGTCGACGGTGGCTACGCCCATATCGGGCGGCCGCTGGCCCGGGTGGAGGATGCCCGCCACCTGGCAGGCGGGGGCGCCTTCGTGGCGGACATCCAGGTGCCGGGATGCCTGGAAGTGGCGTTCTGCCGCAGCCCGGTGGCCCATGGCCGCCTGAAGGGCGTGATGCTGCCGCCGGAATTGCCGGCCGGGACGTTCTGGACCGCGGCCGACATCGCCGGCCTGGCCTTGCCCATCTACTGCGCGCTGTTGCGTCCGGAGTTCAACGGCGCGCCGTATCCGCTGCTGGCCGACGGCAAGGTGCGTTTCGCCGGCGAGCCCGTGGTCCTGGCGCTGGGCGCGACCCGCGCCGAGGCCGAGGAGCGCGCCGAGCAGGTGCAACTGGACATCGAGCCGCTGGCCGCGGTGGTCGATGCCTGGGACGAGGTCGAACATCCGGGCGTGCCGCTGCACGACCACCTGGACTCCAACCTGGTCATGCGCATCGGCCGCGCGCTGGGCGATGCGCAGGCCATCATCGACGACCCCGCCGGGCGAGGCCTGCGCCAGGTCACGCGCCGCCTGTCCATGGGGAGGGTGCTGGCCAGCCCGCTGGAATGCCGGGGCTGCCTGGCCTATCCGGATCCGGCCGGCGGCGTGGTCGTGCACGTGTCCAGCCAACGCCCGCACCTGATCCGCACCTTCCTGGCCGAGCAGATTCCGGGCCTGACCGAAGCCGACATCCGCGTGGTCGTGCCGGACGTGGGCGGCGGCTTCGGCTCCAAGAGCAATCTGTATCCCGAGGAAGTCCTGGTGACGGCGCTGGCCTGGAAGCTGCGGCGGCCGGTGCGCTGGATCGAGGACCGCTACGAGCACTTCGTCGCCAGCAACCACAGCCGCCAGCACGAGCAGCGCATCACCGCCTATTTCGACGACACGGGCAGGATCCACGCGCTGGACGCGCTGGTGGTGGTGGACGCCGGGGCCTATTCGGCCAAGACCTCCACCGGCGCGATCGAGGCCAACATGGCCACCAACGTCATGCTCGGGCCCTACGACATCCGCAACTATCGCTTCGAGGCCGTCAGCATCCACACCAACAAGAGCCCCCTGGGGCCTTATCGCGGCGTGGGCCGTCCGGGCGGGTGCTTCGCGATGGAACGCATCATCGAGGAAGTCGCCCGCGAACTGGGTGCCGACCCGCTGGACGTGCGCCGGGCCAACCTGATCTCGCCCGCGCAGATGCCCTATGTGTCGGCCACCGGACTGGCCTACGACTCGGGCAACTATCGCGAGGTCGTCGATGCCGCCGAGCGCTTCGTGGCCGAGAACTGGTCCGCCGCACGGCAGGCCGATGACGGCGGCCGGGTGGGCGTGGGCTATGCGATGCTGGTCGAGCAGGCCGCGCACGGCGCCGAGGAATGGCGCCGCCGGGGCTCGCCGCTGATCTACGGCCACGAGTCGGCGCGGGCCACGCTGAACATGGACGGCACGCTGGTCATCGAGGTCGGCACGCTGTCGCACGGGCAGGGGCATTTCACCAGCCTGGCGCAGATCGCGGCCGAGATCACCACGCTGCCGGTCTCGGCCATACGCATACGCCAGGGCGATACCTCGGCGGCGCCGTATGGCCTGGGCTCGGTCGCCTCGCGTTCCATCGTGATGGCGGGCGGGGCGGTGGCCATGGCCTGCCGCGACATCGTCGGCAAGGCGCGCGCCATCCATGCCGTGCTGCACGAGGCGGACGAGGCGCAGATCGAGGTGCGCGACGGCGCCTGCGTTTCGCCGCAAGGCACGACGTCCTTCGGCGACCTGGCGCGCATCGCCTACGTGGGCGTGAGCAAGCTGCCGCGCTCCATTTCCCCGGGCTTCTCGTTCCAGGCCGACTATCGGCCCAGCGTCGAGACCGGGACGTTTTCCTACACGCTGCATGCCGCGCGCGTCAGCGTCGACACGGACACCGGCTTCGTCAGGATCCTGGACTACCTGGTCGTGGAGGACTGCGGCACGGTGGTCAACCCCCTGATCCTGGACGGCCAGATACGCGGCGGCGTCGCGCAAGGCATCGGCCAGGCCCTGTATGAAGAAATGATCTACGACAGCAACGGCCAGCCGCAGACCGTGACCTTCGGCGACTACGCCGTGCCCAGCGCGGTCGAGGTCCCGCCCATTTCCATCCTGCACTTCAGCACGCCGTCGCCCCATTCCGAGTTCGGCATGAAGGGCATGGGAGAAGGGGGGGCCGTGGCGCCGCCGGCGGCCATCGCCAATGCCGTGCGCGACGCGCTGGCGGACCTGGGCGTGGATGTGTGCCGCACGCCCATCACGCCCGACTACCTGCTGCGCCAACTGCACGAAGCCGGGCGGGGAGGCACGCGATGAAGCTGCCGCCTTTCGCGCTGCATGTGCCGCGCACGCTGGACGAAGCGCTGGCGCTGCGCGCCGCCCTGGGCAGCGATGCCAAGGTCCTGGCCGGCGGGCAGAGCCTGCTGCCCATGATGCGCTACCGCATGCTGCGCCCCTACGCGCTGATCGACATCACCCGGGTGGCGTCGCTGGCGAACCTGGACACCGCGCCGGCCGTGCGCATGGGCGCGGCCGTCACCCATGCCGACGTCGAACGGTGTACGCAGGCCGGGGCGCTGTTCGACCTGCTGCGCGCGCATGCCGCCGAGATCGCCTTCCTGCCGGTGCGTGGCCGGGGCACCGTGGTCGGCAGCCTGGTCCACGCCGATCCGGCGGGGGACTGGCCGCTGCTGCTGACCGCGCTCGATGCCTCGGTGGAACTGGCCAGCCTGCGGGGGCGGCGTGTCGTCGCCCTGCGCGATTTCATCCGCGGCGCCATGGACAGCGACGTGCAGGTGGACGAGATCGCGCTGGCGGCCACGCTGCCCGAGCGGGCATCGGGCCTGGTCCGATGGGGCCGGTGCAAGCTCATGCACCGGGCGGGCGAATTCGCCTCGGCCAGCGCACTGGCCCTGCAAGGCGCCGATGGCCAGTGGGCATGCTGGCTGGGCGCGATCGATCCTGGTCCGCTGGCCCTGCCGGCCACGGCGGCGCGCCTGGCGGCAGCCGGAGGCCCGACACCCGCCAGGCGCGACGTCGCGGCCTCGGCCCTGGACGAAATCCTGGCCGCCCGGCCGCACATCGATCCGCTGGCGGCATCCCGTCACGCGCAGGCGATGGCCCGGGCGGTCGAACAGGCATGGCAAGGAGTCGCCGCATGAAGATCACATTGACCGTGAACGGCCGCGAAACCGGACTCGACGTCGAACCCTCCGCGATACTGGCCGACGTGCTGCGCGAGCAGTGCCGGCAGACCTCCGTGCACCTGGGCTGCGAGCATGGCGTGTGCGGCGCCTGCAACGTCATCGTCGATGACCAGGTGGTGCGTGCCTGCCTGACGCTGGCGGGTTCGGTGGACGGCTGCTCGGTGACCACGCTGGAAGGCCTGTGCGATGCCACGGCCGACCGGCTGCGCCGGGCCTTCGGCGAACACCACGCCCTGCAATGCGGCTTCTGCACGCCGGGCATGGTCGTGAGCGGATACGACATCGTGCGCCGTGGCCAGTTGCGCGACGAACCGGCGATCCGCCAGTGCCTGTCCGGCAACATCTGCCGCTGCACGGGCTACCACGGCATCGTCGCGGCCGTCGTCGAAGTCGCCAACGAAGAACGACCCATCACCGAGGTGCAAGCGTGAAATCCTTCAATCCCTATGGCATCGTCGGCGCGGCCATCGTGCCGCACGCGCCGCAATTCCTGTCCCTGCCCGAGACCGAGGACCTTGAACAGGTCGCCCGCGTGCGCCGCTCGCTGGAAACCATAGGCGAGCGGCTGCGGGCGCTCGCGCCCGATTGCATCGTCATGGTGTCCAACGACCATGGCGACCACTTCGTCACCCATGGCGTGCCGCCGTTCTGCGTGCACGTGGCCGACCAGGCCGACGGCATGCACAAGCATCGCGGCATGTGGGCCATCGACGGCGCCACCGGCTACGCCCTGGTCCCCGAAATGGAGCGGGCCGGCTTCGACCTGGCCTTCACCATGAACGCCAAGCTGCAGACGGCCTTCACCATACCCTACGAGTTCATGGGCTTCGGGCGCGACGTGCCGCTGGTGGCCCTGTTCGTCAACGCCTACGTGCCGCCCCAGCCCAGCGGGCGCCGCTGCTACGCCTTCGGCGCCGCCCTGCAGACCGCCTTGCAGCGCCTGGGCAAGCGGGCGCTGCTGATCGCCAGCGGCGGCCTGTCCCACTATCCGGGCACGGTGCACTATCCGCATCCCGACCTGGAGACGGACCAGCGCATCTTCGCCGAAATCCAGGCGAGACATCTGACGCACCTGCTCAGCTACGACGACTGGGAGCTGGACCGCACCGGCAACGTCGAGCTGCGCGCGCCGCTGATCCTGGCCGGGGCGCTGGGCGAGAACCGGCCGCCGTTCACGGCGCTGCTGGAGCCGTCGTGGCACCACATCTATGCCTCGGCCGGCTGGGACCTGACCGAGCCGGCGCCGGCGCGCGATCCGCTGCGCTATCCGGCCATGCTGCCGGAACGGGCCAGGCTGGCCGAGGCGGTGCTGGCCCTGCGCACGCGGGCCGAGGCGGCGGAACGCTTCCTGGACGACCCCGCGGCCTTCTGCCGGCCCTTCCTCCTGGCGGACGACGAACGCCAGGCGCTGTGCGCCATGCAATGGGATGTCCTGCGGGACCGCTTCGGCATCCACGCCTTGCTGACCTCCGGCGCGGCCATGCAGATCGGCCTGGCCGCCAAGCGCCGACAGGCCGGATAGAGATTCTTCGCTTCAACATTTTCTTCGGGTATCGGGTATGAAACGCAAAGTAGAAATCGCCGGGGGCGGCATCGCCGGCCTGAGCGCCGGCGCGCTGTTCGCGCGCCGCGGCTGGGAAGTCAACGTCCACGAGCAGGGATCCGAGATCCGCGAAGTGGGGGCGGGCATCTATATCAAGAACAACAGCCTGGAGGTGCTGGAGAAACTGGGCGTGCTGGACCGCATCCGCGGCCAGGGCACGGTACTCGAGCGGGCGCAGATCCAGTTCGCCGACGGCACGGTCAAGCAGGAGCGGCCGTTGCGGGACAAGTCCCGCGTCCATACCTTCGCCCGGCAGGTGCTGATCGAGGGACTGCGCGACGCCGCGCTCGAGGCCGGCGTGAACATCGTGACCGGCTCGCGGGTAACCGGCGCGCTGCCCGGCAAGGGCCTGCTGACCGCCGACGGCGGGCTGCACGAGGCCGACCTGGTCATCGCGGCCGACGGCGTGCATTCGGCGGTGCGCAATTCGCTGAAGATGGGCGGGGGCTTCACCGAGCTGCCGACCATCATCAACCGCTATCTGATCGAAGGCCGCGCCTTCACGCCCCAGCCCAAGACCGTGGAGCACTGGTCGGGCAACCGGCGCATAGGCGTGACGCCCTCGGGACCGGACCATACCTACGTCTACATGGTCGCCCCGGCCTGGGACGCCACGGCGGCGCGCTTTCCCATCGACGTCGGGGACTGGAGCCGGCGCTTTCCCAGGATCGCCGACCTGATGCCCGTGCTGCACCGGGCCGAGGGCACGCAATACCATTACGGCCTGGTCAAGTGTCCGAGGTGGAGCGCCGGCAACATCGCCATCCTGGGCGACGCCGCCCATGGCCTGCCGCCGACGCTGGGGCAGGGGGCGGGCCTGACGCTGATGAACGCCTACGCGCTGGCGCACCTGGTGGCCGACGCCGACGACGTCGCCGCCGCGGTGTCGGCCTGGGAGCAGCGCGTGCGCTTCATCAGCGATCGCACGCAGGCCTGGGCCGTGCGCTACGATTGGTTCACGCGCCAGTGGCCGACCTCGCTGGATTTCGCGCGGCCGCTGGTAGCCTGGAGCTTCGGCCAGTTCAAGTGCCTGAACGAACGCATGCGCGTGGCCGATCGCGGCCTGGCGCAGGCCGGCATAGACATGATGGGGGAAGCACGGCCATGATCATAGACGGCACCAAGACGCTGGCGGCGCCGCGCGCCCGGGTCTGGGAGGCGCTGGACGACCTGGACTTCCTGCGCCGGACGATTCCCGACTGCCGCGCCATCAGCCGCACCGACGACGGCGGCTACCGGGCCACGATCTCGGCGGGCGTGGGGCCCATACGCGCCAACTTCGAGGTGGCCTTCGCCCGCGCGGTGCAGGCGCAGCAGGAGCGCTTCACGCTGACGGGCCAGGGCTCGGCCGGCGTGGCCGGCGCCGCCACCGGCAGCGTGGCCGTGACGCTGGAGGACATCGCCGGCGGTACCTTGCTGGCCTATCGCGCCGAGACCGAGGTGACCGGCAAGGTCGCCCAGCTGGGCGCGCGGATGATAGACGGCGCCGCACGCAAGTTCTCGGAGCAGTTCTTCGCGAACGTGCAGCGCGAATTGTCGGGCGGCGGGGCGCGGACGGCCGCGCCGGCAACCGGGGTCGCGGCCAGCGTCCATGCCGCGCCCGCGGCAGCCGCCGCTTCGCCGGCCGCGGGACGCTGGCAAGGCTGGTGGCTGCCCATCGCCTGCGGGGTGGGTTGCTTCGTCGGCACCTTCTGCGCCAACCTGCTGCGGTGACCGGATGACCAGGCCCGTTCCCCGTGCGGCCGTGTTCGGCCGGCGCCGCGCCATCGTCACCGGCCATCACCTGGCCAGCCAGAGCGCGCTGGATACCTTGCAGGCAGGCGGCTCGCTGGTCGATGCCATGATCTCGGCATCGGCCGTCCTGGCCGTCGCCTTGCCACATGCGACCTCGCTGGGCGGCTGCGGCATGATGCTTTATCACGACGCGGCCTCGGGCACGGTCCAGGCCCTGAACGGCACGGGCCGGGCGCCCGGACTGGCCAGTCCGGGTGTCTTCGCCGACGGCGTCATCGGTCCGCGCGGACCATCGACCTGGGTGGCGCCCGGACTCGTGCGCCTGTGGGACGAGGCGCACCGGCGCCATGGGCGATTGCCCTGGGCCTCGCTGCTGGCGGACGCCGTGCGCCACGCCGCGGACGGCATCGGGTGCTCCAGCGAGATTCATCGCAACCTCAGGAGCGCCAGGCCGGCCGTGGTCCGCCAGCCCGGCTTCGGCTCCCTGTTCGTGCCCGACGGCCGGCCGCTGGCGCCAGGGGACCTCCTGCGCCAGCCCGCCCTGGCCGATACCTTGAAACGCATCGCGCGCGATGGCGCCGACGCTTTCTACCAGGGACCCATCGCCCGCAGCCTGGACGCCTTTTCGCGCGCGCAAGGAGGCCTGCTGCGCATGGATGACATGCTGGCGCAGCGGGCCGGCTGGGCGCCACCGGTCAGCCTGTCCGTGCGGGACAGGCACATCCATGTCATGCCGCCGAATTCCCTGGGGGTGTTGATGCTGGCCCAGCTCGATGCGCTGGCGCCGTACCTGGACGAGCCCGAAGGCCAGCGCGCCTATGCGCAGATCCAGATCGCGCGGCTATGCCTGGAAACCTTCCAGCGCAAGGTGGCCGACCTGGCCGCGCCGTGGCCCGCCACCCTGGACCCTGGGCAGGTCGCGCGGCGCCTGGCCAGCGTGGCGGGCGGGACGCCATCGGGCGCGCGCGATCCCGGCGACACCGCCGGCATCGTGCTGGCGGACGGGCAGGGCAACGCGCTGGCCATGCTGCAAAGCGTGTTCCAGCCCTTCGGCAGCGGCTGCGTGGATCCGGAAACGGGCATCCTGTTGAATAACCGCCTGATCGAATTCGATCTCGATCCGGCCAGCCCCAACGTGCTGGGCCCGGGCAAGCGGCCGGTCCATACGCTGAACCCCTACATCGTGATGGAAGGCGGCAGGCCGGCCATGCTGGGCGTGTCGCCGGGCGGCGTGAGCCAGACCACGACCGGCGTGCAGGTCATCGCCCATGCCTGCTTCGAGAACCTGCCGCTGGCCCAGGCCATCGATGCGCCGCGCTGGAGCATCACGCGCGGCGGCGACATCCTGCTCGAACCCGGCTTCGAGCCGGGCGTGGCGCAGCGGCTGCGCGAGGCCGGCGTGCCGGTGGAAGAGGATTCCCTGCACGAGTTCTACTTCGGGTCGGCCAAGGCCATCCGCATGCGCCACGATGGAACACTGGAGGCGGCGGCCGACCTGCGCCGCCAGGCCTGCGCGCTGGCGGAGTGACAGGCCCTAGATTTCCAGCGTCGCCACCACCGGCGCGTGGTCCGACGGCTGTTCGTTCTTGCGGATCTCGCGCTCGATCACGCACTCGCTGCACACGGCCTTCAGGGTGTCGGACAGCAGGATGTGGTCGATGCGCAGGCCGGCATTGCGGCGGAAGCCGAGTTGCCGGTAGTCCCACCAGCTGAAGGACTTGGGCGGCTGCTCGAACAGCCGGAAGGCATCGTGCAGGCCCACGTCCAGCAGCGAGCGGAACGCGGCGCGCTCGGGTTCGGACACCAGCACGCTGCCTTCCCACTTGACCGGATCATGCACGTCGCGATCATCCGGCGCGACGTTGTAGTCGCCCAGCACCGCCAGGCGCGGGTAGCGGGCCAGTTCCTTCTGCAGTCCTTCGCGGAAGGCGGCGAACCATTTCAGCTTGTATTCGTATTTGTCGCTTCCCACCGACTGGCCGTTGGGGCAATAGGCGCTGACGACGCGCAGTTCGCCGGCCGGGGTATCCAGCGTGGCGGCGATGACGCGCTGCTGGGTGTCCTCGAACCCGTCGATGTTCTTGGCCACGTCCTTGACCGGCTGGCGGGTCAGGATGGCGACCCCGTTGTAGGTCTTCTGGCCGGTGAAGACGGCGTGATAGCCGATATCCTCCAGGGCCGCGACGGGGAACTTGTCGTCGGGAAGCTTGAGCTCCTGCAGGCACAGGGCATCGACCGGATTGGCCTGCAGATAGGCGATGACCTGCGGCAGGCGCACGTTGAGGGAGTTGATGTTCCAGGTGGCGAGCTTCATCGGGCGAGGCGATTTCTAGTATGGATGCGGGCTAACGGGGATTCATCGCCCCATCCGCTGGGCTGGCTGCAAAGCCGAGGCGCGCTTGGCGGCCGGATGGATGTCCGCCGCCTTGCGCATGATAGCAGCCTCGATTCGTGCGGACCGAATCGCTCGTCTACCCCGCCCGGCCTCGACCCCGGATGCTCCCGGCCTCGACCCGGCAGCCGGCGGACCCATGGCCGGGAACGTTCAGTCCCACTGTATGCCCAGCTCCTTCACCAGGCCGCCCCATTTGTCGCTTTCCTTCTTCAGGAAGGCCCCGAATTCGGCGGAGCTGCTGGCCACGATTTCCGCGCCTTCCGAATCGATGCGATCCTTGACTTCGGGCAGGGCCATGGCCTTCGCGATGCCGTGGTGCAACCCGTCCAGCAGGGCCGGGGGCAGGCCAGCCGGCGCCACCAGGCCGTGCCAGTTGGAAACCTGCATGGCCGGCACGCCAGCCTCGGCGGTGGTCGGCAAATTGGGTAGCTGGTCGACACGGCGCGGACCCGCCACGGCCAGGCCGGTAAGGCGGCCGGCTTCGATGTGCGAGCGTACCAGCGTGATGTCCGACACCATGACCTGGACCTGGCCGGCCAACAGATCGTTGAGCGCCGGACCCGAGCCGCGGTAGGGCACGTGCACCATCTCGACCCCGGCCACGCGCTTGAACAGTTCGCCGGCCAGGTGGGGAATGGTGGCGTTGCCGGCAGACCCGAAGTTGAGCTTGCCAGGATTGGCCTTGGCGTAGGACACCAGTTCGCCCAGGGTCTTGATGCCGGTTCGGGGGTTGACGACGATGATCTCGGGTACGCCGATGACCTGCGACACCGGGACCAGGTCCTTGAACGGATCGTAGGGCATCTTGCGCGCGATATGCGGCGCCACGGTCAGCGCGCCGGCCAGCGAATAGCCCAGGGTGTAGCCGTCGGGCGCCGACCGGGCGACTTCGGACAGCCCGGTCAGGCCGCCCGCGCCCGGGCGATTCTCGACGATCACCGGCTGGCCCAGGATCTTGGTCAGGCCGTTCCCAAGCAGGCGGCATACCGTGTCCGCGGAGCCGCCCGGCGCCAACGGCACGATGATGCGGATGGGGCGCGAGGGGAACTTGTCGGCCGCGCGCACCGGAAACATGGCCGTGGCCAGGGGGAGCGCCATGGCGCCAAGCGTGAGGACGCGTCGTCGTTGATCGATCACGTGGGGTTCCTTGTCTCGTGTCCGGCGGGCTTCGGAAGCGCCCGGTGGCCGGTTATCGTTGATCTGGTGCCCGCGCGTGGCGCGGGCACCGTGTACGCGCACTGTAGGCAATGCGATGCGCGCGGGCTATCCGCGCTCGCGTCAAAGCTGATATGCCTGAATTTGCAGGGGGAGGCCCGCATGAACCCCCGGCGCCTATTTCGTCACCGCCACCGTGCCCTTCATCAGCGCCGCATGCCCCGGGAACGAGCAGAAGAACGCGTAGTTTTCCCCGGCCTTGAGCTTGCTCGTATCGAAGGTGACGGAGTCGGATTCGCCGCCGCCCACCACCTTCGTATGCGCGATCACGCGCGGATCGCCCGGCTTGAGGTAGTTCTTGTCCAGCCCCGCGGGAATGCCGTCGGCCGCGATGCCCTGCACGTCCGCGGCCTTGCTCAGCACCCAGTTGTGGCCCATGGAGTTCCGGGGCAGCTTGCCGGTATGCGTGAGCTTGACCGTGAACTGCTTGCAGCTCTGCGGCACGTCGATGCTGGTCTTGTCGAACTTCATGGCGTCGTTGCCCGCGATGTCCACGTTGCAGGTGGCGGCGAAGGCGGGGCTGGCCAGCGTGGCGGCCAGCAGCAGCGCCGGGGCGGTGTGCAGGATCTTCATCAGGTTCTCCTTCAGGAATGTGGATCGAAACGCGGACGGATCAGCAGCGGGAAGAAGCGCCACACATACAGCGCGAACCCCAGGATCCAGGCCACCGCCGATGCGTGCAGGATGCCCGTCGTCCAGACCGTGGGCAGCAGGGCGGCCAGGCGCAGCGCCGCCGCCGCGATCACCAGCACGTAGGCAGCCACCATGCTGCGGTCGGTGCGCAAGGGCAGGCCGAGGTGGCCCAGCGCCGTGCGGGTGACCATGCCGATGATCAGCACGGCAAAGCCCGCCGCGCCGATGACGTGCGCCGGCCAGGCCAGGCGCGGGACCCAGCCCGCCGCGTGCGCCGCGGCCACCAGCAGGCCGGTGCCCAGCGCGGCGTAGCCCGCGTACAGGATCCACAGCAGCGGCACGCGCCGCACCGCCCAGGGCCGCCACGCCAGCAGTTGCCAGCAGGTCAGCATGCCGGTGACAGCAAGAGCCAGGCCCGCCCCCGGCATCCAGCCCGCCAGCAGGAGCGTGATCGCCAGCAGGCCGGCGCCGAGCTGCCACTGGCCGCTGCGTGTATGCATGGGAATGTCCAGGCCGGCCACGGCACGCATCGCGAAGAAGGGAATCACGCGCCGCGCCACCAGCAGCGCGATCACCGCCATGCACAGCAACCCGAGGTTGAAGCGTGCCAGCAGCAGGGCGTAGTCGCCCCGCAGGACCGTATGGAGGTAGAGGACGTTCGCCGCGCCCAGAGCAAGGACGAGCACCGGTATGCCGTAGTTGCGCCGGCTGCGCGCCGGATAGATGGAGCGGCCCAGGGCCACGGCGGCGATGGCGAAGAACGCGGTCTCGCTGCACGCGGCAACCCAGAATCCCGCGCTGCCGGGCACCAGATAGCCGGCCCGCGCCAGCAGCCACAGGGTCGTCAGTCCGCCCAGGGCCTTGCCGCGCAGCGGATTGATGCCGGTCCAGTTGGCGCCGGCGGTGAACAGAAAGCCGACGGCGATGGTGGCGATGAAGCCCCAGAGCATCTCATGGGCATGCCAGGCCACGCCACCGAGCGGTCCGGCCAGCGTCCGCGGCGCAAATACCCAGAGCAGGATGGAAATGGCCGCCCACAGGCAACCCGCCAGGTACAGGGGCCGGAAACCGAGCTCCAGGAAAGCCAGCCACTGCGGGGGCGGTGGAGGGGAGGGTACGGGTTCTTCGACTTCCAGCAGGATGGCCATGGGCCGGCTCCGTAGGTGGGCGTCCGATTTGAAGATATATGCTAAATGAATCTTATGGAGGGTAATCCCAATACCGCTGACGACAGCGGGGATTTCTCAGCGGGAATCCTGCGAGCGCGGGCGGGCCGTGGGACCGGGGGCCGGACTCGTCCACGTCCGGTGGTGCCATTCGGAGGGCAGCAGGCCGAAGCGCAACCGGAACAGCTTGCTGAACGCCGATTGGTCCGCGAAGCCGCAGCGCCACGACAGCGAGCCGATGTGCAGCCTGGGGCTGCGCTCGATCAAGGCCTTGGCGCGTTGCAGGCGGATTTCGCGCAGCGTCCCCATCACGGTCTCTCCCCGTGAGGCGAAGGCCGCGTAAAGCCGGGTACGCGAGCAGCCGGCGCCGCGGGCGATTGCCGCGACGTCGAGCTCGTGGCGGTGGGCCTCGCGTTCCATGAAGCGCAGCGCCGCCGCATGGCGGCCCGCGTTCAGGTCGTCTTCCTGGTCGGACGGAGCCTCGCGCGAGCCCTGGCGTCCCAGGTTGCGCAGCATCAGCAGCGCCAGCGAACGCGTGCCCTCCAGCAGGCTCGCGTATTCCGCGCCGTCAAGCTTCTGCGGCTGGCGTGTCAGCAGGGCCAGATGGTTCAACTGGCTGGCCAGGGCGGGGGCCAGCGTGCAGTGCTCCAGCGGGATGGGCACGTTGCCCGGCTCGCGTCCCAGCGCGGCGCGTACCTCTTCGCGGGGCAGGGCCAGGAAGACCTCGCGCGAGCCCTGGCTCCAGCGGTAGGTCCCGATGCGCCAGGGGTCGTACAGGCCCAGGGTGCCCGGGCCGACACGCTGCGGTTCGCCCGGCGCGGCGTCGCGCACCAGCTCGCCCGCCTGGATCAGCGTGACCACCACCATGTCGGGCGCATGGGCCAGGCGGCGGGATGCGGCCCGCATCTCGTAGGCGGACGAGCGCATGGTGCCGAAGACGCAAGCGCTGCTGCGCAGCGTGAGCAGTTCGGCATCCAGCTCGGTCCCGGGCGGCGGCGGCAGCATTTCCACCCATTGGTGGGCGCGCTCGCGCCAGGCGTCGAAACGCAGTCCCGGCTCCACGTCGTGGGAGGACAAGTGCTCCGGTGTACAGGTGGGCGGCTGCGTGGACGGCATGACACAAAATGATACAGGCGGGACGAATTTCCTGCACCCGGGACGCCAATACCAAACTTGGTTTCCCGGCCGATACGCCCTTTATCTAACATTTCATTACCTTATTCCAGCGAATGACGCGACCTTATGACTATCGCGCACAAGGGTTTTCCAGGAGCGGCGGCATGACACTCAAACGTTTTTTCCTGCCGGTGCTTGCACTGGTTTCCGGAGCGGTCCTTGCCGGCTGCGGTGGCGATGGCGCGACCAGTGGCGGGAGTGGCGGCCCCGCCGCGTCCTATTCGCCCCGGACCTACATGCTGACGGCGCCGTCGGGGCAGCTTTCGACCGCCGCCGCGGACGGCTCGGGCGACATCACGGGCACGCTGACCCTGAAGAATGTCGAGTCGCAGGTGCTGTGGTACGTAGACCAGCCCAGCCTGGAGGTGGGAACGACCGCGACCAAGGACTACGTGAGTGCGATCTGGAGCGATGCCTATCGCGGCCTGGCTCCCAACGCGACGGTCCAGTTCCAGTTGTCGGGAGGCGGCGGGGCCCTGGAAGGGGTCTACGTCTCGTTGTCGCAGCCGGCCTATGACGAGAAATCCGGCACGGCCACGTTCCGGGTGCGCGTGCAGAACGACACCCTGGATCATTCGGTGGCCGGCAGCCTTGCGTTCACCAACGTCACCGTCAAGGTCCTCAACAACCTCGCCGACGACAAGGAGGTGGCCGCCTATACGCAATACGCCGACCAGGCGAAGCTGCAACCGACCGCCACGCCCAACCAATACAAGATGGTGCTGAGCAACGTCGGACCCGACATGTTCTGGGTGGACAACGCGCCCGGCGCGTATTCCGATGCGCGGCCGCTTTCCTATTTCCTGCCGCAGTGGTCGTTCGTGTTCGGCAGCAATACACCGTCGGCCACGCTGTTCGGCACCACCGCCACGGGCGAGGCCAAGCTGTATTCCGTCAAGCTGGCCGATCCGGTCTATGACGAGGAAACCGAAGAGCTGGCCTATACGGCAACGCTGCAAGGCCGGAACGCCGGGGCGCCGGCGGCCGTCCTGAACGAGGCCGTGCTGAGCATCGCCTCGGGCCGTTTCACCCGTTTCCCCATTCCCGGCAAGGGCACCGCCTACCAGGCCTTCGGGCAAGGCTACAACCCGTCCACGGCGAACACCAGCTACATCTACTTCGGCAGCGACATCGCCCGCAAGCAGGCGGGATCGCTCTGGGGTACGCAGTCCTATCTCAAGCAAAGCTGCGCGCCGAGTTGCCGCAACGACCTGAAGACGATCAAGGACATGGGGATCAACCTGATCCGGCTCTACGACTGGGATACCCGCAACGACCACAGCCAGTTCCTGGACTATGCGAACAGCCTGAACATCAAGGTGATCGTGCCGCTCAGCAACTGGATCTCCACGCAGGGCGACGCGGTCTGGAACACGGCGCTGGCCGCGTATTTCTCGAACCGGAACTTCGGCAACAAGGCGGGTACCGACTGGCATCCCGCGATCGCCGGGGTGATCATCTCCAACGAACTCGATTCCGAGGGCTATCCCGGCAACTACAGCACGGCCATCGGCCTGGTCGCCCGCTTCATCGAAGAGGCCGACAAGCGCAAGTTCAGCAAGAGCGTTCCGGTCGGCATGCCGGTCACCTTCGTGCCGCGCGGCGAACCCTATCTGCTCGGCAGGAACATGCCCGGCTGGAACCAGTTCAACCGCCTGCTGACCGACCCGAGGACCGCGAAGTACAAGGATCGCCTCATGCTGGCGCCGCAAACCTACAACGACGAGACCTATCTGCTCAAGAACGCGGAAAGCACGGGCCAGGGCTGGATACCCGCCACCTACAAGCAGTTCGGCGTTCCCATCCTGTTCACGGAAATCGGCTATAGCCGGGCGAAACCCGACTACACCCCGAGCTACGTGAACCGGCAGTTGAAGGGCGTGCTGGACTACCAGAAGAACAATCCGGGCCAGATACTCGGCATCGCCCACTTCCAGTTCGACGACAAGGTCTGGAAGCAGACCGACCACGACACCGATACGGAAGGGGCGTTCGGGACGTTCCACCACGGCAGCATCGTCAAGCAGATCCAGACCGTGCAGGCCGATTATGATTTCTATGATAACGACGCCAAGACCAACTACGGCGTGCTGACCATCGACCAACTGGTCAAGACCAATCTGTACGACGCGGTGGTCGACGCCTACAAGTAGCCCGGGCGTGGAACCGGCCGGCGGCGCCGCACCATGCGGCCGCCGCCGGACTGGCGTATAAAGACAGGTACGACAAGGCAACGCGCTCGGCCTGGAGACTGGAGCGCCCATCGGTTCAGTCGGTGCGATCATGGCCCTCAGACACGCAAGTCCGCTCGAAGCGATCGACCTGCATGCCAGCGACGAACAGCGCGGCACGCATGCAAGCAGCAGCCTGCTCCGCACGGACGGTCTGCAGCTCATGCAGCTGGTGCTTCCCGCGGGGCACGAATTGCCGGAGCATCACGTGCCCGGCGAACTGACCATCCAATGCCTGGCCGGCGAAGCCCTCGTCACCACGCCGCACGGCAGCTGTGGGCTGCGCCCCGGCCAGCTGGTCGCGCTGCTCGGCCAGGAGCCGCACGCGGTGCGGGCGCTGGCCGACACCACGCTGCTGGTCACGCTGGTCCGCAAGCCCGGCGACGCGGGCCCCGGCGCCGCCTGACCGACCATCCTGGAGAAATCAATGCAGCCCGAATCCGACCGCGCATCGCCGGTGTGCTATGCCGAGCAGGCCGACGCCGCGTACATGGGCCAGCTCTCGCGCGAGGAATTGCTGGCGGCGCTGGACGAATTGCTGGAGGCCGAGCGGGCCGGGGCCCGCGTGGCCGAGGAAACCGTGGCGCAATTGCGCGATCCGGCCGAGCGCGCGCTGATGGAAACCATCCGGCAGGACGAAGTGAAGTGGTGCGGCATGCTGATCGCCGCCATCAAGTCGCTGGACGCCAAGCCCGGCTCGCGCACGGGGGCCTTCCATGGCAAGGCCATGGCCATCGCCGACCTGCCCGCGCGGATGGCGTTCCTGAATCGCGGGCAGGCCTGGGTGGTCAGGAAGCTGGAGGCCCTGGTGCCCAAGGTCAAGGAGGCCGGCATCCAGGACGATCTGCTGGCGATGCTGGCCGCGCATCGCGAGAACATCGATCGTGTCGAGGTCCAGCTGGCCGCGGCGGGCAAGTCCTGAAGATCGCCGTCTACGCCATCTGCCGCGACGAGGCGGCCCATGCCGAACGCTTCATGGCGTCCTGCGCGCAGGCCGACGCGGTGGTGGTCGCGGACACGGGGTCGGCCGATGGCGGCATCGAGCGCCTGGAAGCCCTGGGCGCATGCGTGCATCGCTTGTCCATCGAGCCCTGGCGCTTCGACGATGCCCGCAACGCCGCGCTGGCGCTGGTGCCAGGGGATGTGGACGTGTGCGTGTCGCTGGACCTGGACGAGATCCTGTGCCCGGGCTGGCGACGGGCCCTGGAGGCCGCCTGGGCGCCGGGCACCACGCGCGCGCACTACGAATTCGTGGCCGCCTTCCATGCGGACGGCAGCCCGGCGATACGCTTCCTGAACAACCGCATCCATGCCCGCCACGGCTACCGGTGGCGCCACGCCTGCCACGAAGGTATCTATCCGGACCGCATCGTCGAACGGGGCGTGCTGGCGCCCGGCGTGCGCGTGGAGCACCATCCCGGCCGGGCCAAGCCGCGCGCCTCCTATCTGCCGCTGCTGGCCGCGGCGGCGGCCGAGGAGCCCCACGATCCGCGCATGGCGCACTATCATGCGCGCGAGCTGTTCCACGCCGGACGCTGCGAGGAGGCCGCGCGCGAGTTCGAGCGCTACCTTGCCCTGCCGGGCAATCCTTTCCGGCCGGAGCGGTCGGCCGGCATGTTGTACCTGGCCAAGTGCGACATGCTGCAGGGACGCGACGGCCTGGCCTGGGCCTTGCGTGCGGCGGCCGAGTGCCCGGAGCGCCGCGAACCGTGGGTCACGCTGGCCGACATCCGCTACCGGCGCGGCGAATGGGCCGAGTGCCGCGCGGCGGCGATCCGGGCGCTGTCGCTGTCCGGCGAGCCCGACGGCTACATGAGCGATCCGATATGCCATGGCGCGCTGCCGCACGATCTCGCGGCCATCGCCTGTTGGCGGTTGGGGCGCGGCAGCGAGGCGTTGGCCCACGCCGAGGAGGCCGCGCGGATGGCGCCCGGCGACGAGCGGCTGCGCATGAACGCGGCGCTGATCCGCCAGGCCATGCGGGATGGCGGCGTCAGCGCCAATACAGGCGGTCGGGATTGTCCGCCAGGACCGCCTGCCGCAATTCGGGGCTCGGCAGCCACCGCGCCAGATCATCCAGCAAGCGGTCGGGACCGATCGGGCGGTAGGGGCTGACCTCGTGCGCCGCCTTGCCGGGCGCGCGGGCGGTATGCGGCCAGTCGCTGCCCCATAGCAGGGCCAATGGGACCTCCCGGCACAGCGCCTGGGCCCAGCGGGCGGCATCGTCGGGGTCCGCCAGCCGATAGGGCGCCGACAGCTTCAGGTGCACGCGTCCCGAGCGCAGCAGGTCGACCAGGGGCGCGGCGGCCTCGGGAGACCAGGGCGCCATGGCGAAGTGGTCCAGGACCACGGGGCAGGGCAGCGCGGCCAGCCGGGATGCCAGCGCCGCGATCACGCCATGGGCGGCATACAGCTGCACATGCCAGCCCAGGCCGGCCACCTGCGCGGCGACGCCGGCAAGCGCCCGTTCCGCCGCGCCGATGTCGTGCAGGCCGGCGCTTTCCAGGTTGACGCGCACGCCCCGCACGCCGCCGTCGTGCAGCGAACGCAACTGTCCGGGCGTGGATCCGGCATCGATCACCGCGATGCCGCGCGCCCGTCCGTCCATGTCCGCCAGCGCGTCGAGCAGGCAGCGGTTGTCGGTGCCGTAGACGCTGGGCTGCACGATGACCACGCGCGCCATCCCGGTCTGTTCCAGGTAGTGGCGCAATCGGGCGGTCGGGGCCGGGCCCGGCGTGTAGTAGCGGTCGGCGGCCATGGGATAGGACGCGGCGGCGCCGATCACGTGCGTATGGCAATCGCACGCCAGGGCCGGCAGGGCGGCCCGGATATCGGCTGCGGTGGCGGCCATGCCTAGGCCTCCAGCAGCCGCTTGGCGAAGGCGCGGCCGGTCGCGGCGGTGCCGAGGTTGCCGCCCACGTCGCGCGTGGATTCGCCGGCCTCGACGACGGTGGCGGCGGTGCGCGCGATGGCGTCGGCAGCGGCCACGTAGGCGGGCTGGCCGGTGCGGCGGCCATGCCAGTCCAGCAACTGGCCGGCCGACAGGATCAGCGAGAACGGATTGGCGATGTCCTGGCCCGCGATGTCGGGCGCCGAACCATGGGCCGCCTGGCCCATCGCGTAGCGCGCACCCATGTTGAGCGAGCCGCCCAGCCCCAGGCTGCCGGACAGTTCGGCGGTCAGGTCCGACAGGATGTCGCCGAACATGTTGGTGGTGACGATCACGTCGAAGCGCTGCGGGGCGCGGACCACGTGCGCCATCATCGCATCGACGATGAAATCGTCCACGGTCACGTCGGGGAAGTCCCGGGCGACCTTGTGGCATTCGTCGATGAACATGCCATCGCCGATCTTGAGCACGTTGGCCTTGTGGACGATGCTGACGTGCTTGCGCCGCGCGCGCGCCAGCTCGAAGGCGGCGCGGGCGATGCGGGCGCAGCACGGGCGCGTGATGCGGCGCAGGGACACGACCACGTCCTCGGTGATCAGCATCTCGCTGCCGCCCGAGGCGATGTTGCGGTCGGCGTAGAAGCCCTCGGTGTTCTCGCGCACGACCACGAGGTCGAAGGCGTCGACCTTGTGCGGCACGCCTTGCCAGGTGCGCGAGGGCCGGATGTTGGCATACAGGTCGAGTTCCTTGCGGAAGAACATCGACGGGTTGATCTCGCCCTTGCTTTCGTCCTTGAAGTCGAAGGTCGCCATCGGGCCCAGCATCAGGCCGTCGGCGGCGCGGACCTTGTCCAGCAGCGCCGGGGTGACCGTGGCGCCATGGCGCCGCAGGCTGTCGTGGCCCGCGACGTCGTGTTCCAGGGAAAGCTCGAAACCGAAGCGCTGCGACGCTGCGCGCAGCACCTCGACGGTAGCGGCCATGGTCTCGGGGCCGATGCCGTCGCCGGGAAGTACGATGATTTTCATGATGATCCAGCCGGGAAGGAAAGGGTGGGGTGCGTGGGTCAGTCGATGCGTGCCCGGGTACTCTTGACCAGGGCCGCGTACTTGTCCATTTCCGCGCGCACGAACTTGCCGAAGCGCTCGGGTGTCATGGGATCGACGGCGCTGCCTTCCGCTTCGAAGCGGCCGCGCAGTTCGGGTTTCTGGGCGATGCGGTTGATGTGCCCGGCCAGCAGCTCGATGATCGCGGGCTTTGTTGCGGCCGGCGCGAAATAGCCGCCCCACAGGCTGAATTCGAAGCCGGGCAGGGTCTGCGCGACGGTCGGCACGCCCGCCAGCGCCGCGACCGGTTCCAGCGACGAGACGGCCAGCGCGCGCACGCGTCCGCCCTTGATGTGCGGCATGATCGACGAGGCGCTGGCGAAGAAGCACTGCACCTGTCCGCCGATGAGGTCCGAGATCGCCTGGCCCGCGCCCTTGTATGGAATATGGGTCATGTCGACCTTCGAGCGGGCGGCCATCGCGGCTGCCGCCAGGTGGCCCGGCGTGGCGGTGCCCGAGGACGCATAGGCGACGCTGCCGGGCTTCTCGCGCGCGGCCTGCAGCAGCGCCTCGACGCTGCCGTAGGGCGAATTCTGCGGAACAGCGAGCACCAGCGGGGCGTTGCCGACCAGGGCGATCGCGCGCAAGTCCTTGAGCGCGTCGTAGCCCGGGTTCTTCATGGCGAAGCCGTTGATGGCGATTTCGCCGGTCTGGCCCAGCAGCAGCGTATGGCCGTCGGGCTCGGCGCGCACGACCTGCCGGGTGCCCAGCGCGCCGCTCGCGCCGGGCCGGTTCTCGACGATGACCGATTGGCCCAGGGCTTGCCCGAGGTCCTGGGACAACAGCCGCGCGAACACGTCGCCCTGGCCGCCCGGGGCGTAGGGGACGATGACCGTGACGGGCTTGGTCGGATAGGTTCCGGCGGCGCGGCCGGCGCCGCTGGCCGCCAGCATGGCGCCGGCCGCGCCGAGCCGCACGAATTCGCGGCGGGACAGGGAGGAGAAAGCGGTCATGGATGATGTCTCGTGATGATTGTGTTGGCCGGTCCGGTCATTGCAACTGCATGCCGGGCTTGGCGACGACGCCGCGCCACAGTGCCAGTTCCTTGCGCAGTTCCTCGCCGAAGGCCGCGGGGCTGAGCGCCAGCGGCGTCGCGCCTTCGTGGCGCAGCCGCTCCTGCACGGGCGCGGCCGCGGCCGCGGCGATCACCGCCTTGTTCAGCGCCCGCACCACGGCGGGCTTTGTTCCGGCCGGGGCCAGGACGCCCCACCAGGTGGTCACGTCATAGCCTTTTACCCCCGCCTCGGCCAGGGTGGGAACCTCGGGAAACAGGGCCGAGCGCTTGTCGCTGGTCACGGCCAGCAGGTTCAGTTTGTTTTCCTTGACGTGGGGCAGGATGGTCGGCACCGTCGCGAAGAACACGTCCACGCGTCCGGCCAGCAGTTCCATGCTGGCGGGGGCGCTGCCCTTGAACGGCACGTGGGTCATGGCCGCTCCGGTCTGCTGGCGGAACAGTTCGCCGGCCAGGTGGTTGATGCTGCCGGGACCGGCCGAGCAGAAGTTCAGGCCTTCGGCGCGGCCACGCGCGGCGGCCAGCAGTTGCGGCACGGTGGCGGCGCCGAGCTGCTTGCTGGTCACCAGCAGCAGCGGGCCGCGGCCGATCATGGCGACCGGGGCGAAGTCGCGCTCCGGATCGTACGGCAGCCTGGGCTCGAAGGCCGCGTTGGTGGCGAAGGTCGAGGTCGCGAACAGCACGGTATAGCCGTCGGGCCGCGCCTTGGCGACCGCGTTGGCGCCCATGGAGCCGCCGCCGCCACCACGGTTTTCCACGACCACGGGCTGGCGCAACTGATCGCTCATCTGCCTGGCGATGTCGCGGGCGATGCTGTCGGTGCCGCCGCCGGCGGCGAAGGGGACCACGAGCGTGATCGGGCGCTGGGGCCAGGCATCGTCGGCCCGGGCCGAGGTGGATGCCAGCGCGCCGGCCGTCGCGGCTGCGCCGGCCAGGAGTATGAAGCGTCGCTTCATGGGTAATGCCTCCGGAAATGTTCTGCAAGGCACTCATCGGTGCCTTGCCGGCATCCTCATCCATCCCGCTCTTGCTGTAAATTGCAAAAATCCTTTCAATTGATACGGTAATCGTATGAATTTCGATCTGTCGGACCTGCGGGCCTTCGTGACGGTGGCGCAACTGGCCAGCTTCCGCGCCGCGGCGCAGGCCCTGCACGTGTCCCAGCCGGCGCTGTCGCGGCGGGTCGACAAGCTGGAGCAAGCGCTGGGCATGCGGCTGTTCGAGCGCAGCACCCGCAAGGTCGAGCTCAACGCCATGGGGCGGTCGTTCCTGCCGCGCGCCCAGCACGTGCTGTCCGAACTCGAGGGCGCGCTGCTGGGCATGACCGAGCTGTCCGAACGCATCCGCGGGCTGGTCACCGTGGCCTGCATCCCGTCGGCCGTGGACAACTTCGTCGCCCGGGCCGCCAGCATTTTCCACGCCCGTTTCCCGCGCATCCGGCTGCGGGTACTGGACCAGCCGGCACCCGACGTCCTGCTGTCGGTCTCGCGTTCGGACGCCGATTTCGGCATCAGCTACCTCGGTACGCGCGAACCCGACCTGGAGTTCGAGGAACTGGCGAGCGAGCCTTTCGTGCTGGCCTGCCGGCCGGATCATCCGCTGGCCCGGCGCCGGCGCATGCGCTGGGAAGAACTGGCCGACGTCGAGTGCATCGGCCTGGCCGCCGGCGGCGGCAACCGCCTGTTGATCGACCAGGGGCTGGCCCATCTGGCCACGCGTCCCAAATGGATAGGCGAGGTGCTGCACGTGCCGGCGCTGCTGAGCCTGATCCAGGCCGGGGTGGGCGTGGGCGCGGTCCCCAAGCACGCGCTGTCCGGGTCGGCGGGCCGGGGCCTGGCCAGCGTGGACCTGGTCGAGCCCGTGCTGGGGCGGCAGGTCGGCCTCATCTGGCGCCGCGGGCAGCCGGCCGCGCCGGCGGTGCAGGCCTTTCGCGACGTGATCGTCGCCGAGGCGCGGGTACGCAAGGAAGATCGTACCGGAGGAGTATGCTTGGCGGCAGCCGATCGACACAGGGAGGGGACGCCATGAAGTGGCCGAGCCAGCAGGAGCCGAAGAAATCCGCGAACACCCCGGCCAGGGGCGGACTGCCCGATGGCCGCAACGCGGGCAATCAGATGTCCATGCCGCCGCGCTGGATGTGGCTGATCTTCCTGGCCGTGCTGCTGGTCAACTACTTCCTGGCGCGCTACCTGTCGGGCGGCGGCGCCGACGCGCCCATCACCGTGCCCTACACGGTCTTCAAGGAAGAGGTCGCCAAGGGCAACGTCACCGCCATCTACAGCCAGGGCGAGCGCATCGAGGGCCGCTTCGTCAAGGCCGTCACCTGGCCGACCGCCGCCACCGAGGCCCCCGCCAAGGCCGGCGCGCGGGCCCAGCAGCCACGCACGTCCACCACCTTCGAAAGCACGCTGCCCGTGTTCGTGGGGCCGGGCTTCGAGCAGTTCCTGATCGACCACAAGGTCGAGATCAGCGCCGAGCCCATCCAGAGCGGCAACTGGCTGACGACGCTGATCTTCGGCTTCGGGCCGGCCATCTTCATCATCGCCTTCTACGTCTGGCTGTACCGGCGCGCCGCGCGGCAGGGCGGCATGGGCGGCAGCATGTTCGGGCTGGGCAAGAGCAAGGCGCGCCGCTATGACCTGGAAGGGGGAGAGAAGGTCACCTTCGAGGACGTGGCCGGCATCGACGAAGCCGAGAACGAACTGGTCGAGGTGGTCGATTTCCTGAAGAACCCCGCCAAGTACACGCGCCTGGGCGGTTCCGCCCCCAAGGGCGTGCTGCTGGTGGGCGCGCCGGGCACCGGCAAGACCCTGCTGGCCAAGGCCGTGGCGGGCGAGGCCGGCGTGCCGTTCTTCTCCATGAGCGCGGCCGAGTTCGTCGAGATGATCGTGGGCGTGGGCGCCGCCCGGGTGCGCGACCTGTTCAAGCAGGCCCGCGAGCAGGCGCCATCCATCATCTTCATCGACGAGATAGACTCCATCGGCCGCGCGCGCGGCCAGGTCGCGATAGGCGGGTCCAGCGAGCAGGAACAGACCCTGAACCAGATCCTGACCGAGATGGACGGGTTTTCGGGACGCGAGGGCGTCATCGTGCTGGCAGCCACCAACCAGCCCGACGTGCTGGACAAGGCCTTGCTGCGGCCGGGCCGCTTCGACCGGCGCGTGGTGGTCAACCTGCCGGACAAGAACGGCCGCGAGGCCATCCTGAAGGTCCATACGCGCAAGACGCCGCTGGCGGCCGACGTGGATCTGCCGGAACTGGCTTCGACCACACCCGGCCTGTCGGGCGCCGACCTGAAGAACCTGGTGAACGAGGCGGCCCTGCTGGCGGCCCGCCGCGACCAGGAGCAGGTGCACCAGAAGGACTTCAACGACGCGCTCGAGAAGATCGTGCTGGGCCCCGAGCGGCCGCTGATCCTGAGCCATGCCGACCGCGAGCGGATCGCCTACCACGAGGGCGGCCACGCCATCCTGGGGCTGCTGGTGCCGGGCGCCGATCCGGTGCACCGGGTCACCATCGTGCCGCGCGGCCAGGCCCTGGGCGTGACCTACCAGCGCCCGCAGACCGACCGCTACAACTATCCCGAAGCCTATCTGCTGGCTCGCATCGTGGGCATGCTGGGCGGCCGGGCGGCCGAGGAGGTCGTCTACGGCACCCGCACCACCGGCGCCGAAAGCGACATCGAGCAGGCGTCGAACCTGGCGCGCAACATGGTCATGCGCTGGGGCATGAGCGACCGGCTCGGCATGGTGCAACTGGCGCCGCGCCAGAATCCCTACCTGGGCGCCGCGGGCGGCAGCCTGCCGTACAGCGAGGAAACGGCCCGGACCGTGGACGACGAGGTCCAGAAGATCATCCACGGCTGCCACGACCGCGCCCTGGGCCTCCTGCGCGAGCATCGCGGCCAGCTGGATGCGCTGGTGCGGGCGCTGCTGGAGCGGGAAACGCTGGACGAGAAGGAGATCCTGGAAGTGACGGGCCTGCCGCCCGCGCCGCGGCTCAACGAACTGCCCGAAGGGATCCGGCCGCGGGACGACGAGGACAAGCTGCCGCTGCTGTAAGGCGGCAGCCTGGTCCGAGGCGCGCGTGCATCACTCTTTCTGGATGCCCGCCTTGGCGATGATCTGCGCCCATTTCTGCGATTCGGCTGCCTGGAAGCGGCGCAGCTCGTCGGGCGTGCTGGTCACCAGTTCGGTGCCGGTCGGTCCGTAGAACTTCGCCGCTGTCGGCGTCCTGGCCGCGGTCACCAACAACTGGTTCAGGCGGTTCACGATCGCGTCGGAGGTGCCGGCCGGCACGTAGGCCGCGAACCAGTAGGTCGATTCATACCCGGGCACGCCCGATTCCGCGATGGTCGGCACGTCGGGCGCGAGCGGGCTGCGCGTGGAGGTGGTGACGCCCAGCGCCTTCAGGTTGCCGCTCTTGGCCTGGGGCAGTCCGGTCGTCATGTCGGTCCACATGACCTGGATCTGGCCGCCGAGCAGGTCGGTGACGCCCATGGGATTGCTGCGGTAGGGCACCGATACGATTTCCGTCCCCGTCGATTGCTTGAAGAGCTCTCCGGCCACCCGGCTGGACGAGCTTCCGTAGCCGAACGACAGCTTGCCGGCCTGGGCCTTCGCCAGCGCGATGAATTCCTTCACGTTGTTGACCGGCAGGCTGGGCGGCACGACCATGATCTGCCCGCCCTTGCCGAGCAGGGTTACCGGCTCGAAGTCCTTGACGGGGTCGTAGGGCAGCTTCTTGAACAAGTGTTCGTTGGCGGCATGGGTGGTGTTGGTGGTGATGAGCACCGTGTAGCCGTCGTTCTTGGCGCGGGCCACGGCCTGGGCGCCGATGAAGGAGTTGGCGCCCGGTTTGTTCTCGATCACCACCGGCTGCCCGGTCGCCTCGGAGACGGCCTGGCCCAGCGCCCGCGCGATCTGGTCGGTGGCGCTGGCGGCGGCGAAGGGCACGACGAAGGTGATGGGCCTGTCGGGAAAGCTCTGGGCGCTGGCGGCGGATGCGCCAAGCAAGGCCAGGCCGAGCACGGCAAGCTGCCGGCGACGATGGGTGTTCATGATGTCTCCTCCTTGTTGTCGATGGAAATGGGAAGCGTCAGTAGCAGGCTGGAAAGCGTCTTCCCGTGCGTGTCGAGGTTCAGCGAGTCGTTGACGCCGCCGTCCAGCACGTCGTCCAGCACGAAGTTCATCGCCGCCAGGCGCGGCAGCAGGTAGCGCCTGACCCGGGTCGGCGCGCGCGAAGCAAAGAGGCCGGCCACGCGGGCCTCGGTGACCTGCTCGACCAGCAGCGGCCAGTCGGCGGGGTCGTAGGCGATGACGCTGATGGAGGCGCGATTGCCTTTGTCGCCGGTGCGGGCGTGGGCCAGTCTGTGCAGGAGCACGGTGCGGGAGTTCATGGCGTCTTTCATGCGGCGAACTCCCAGGTCGGCGCCAGCCATTCGCGCGGCACCAGGCACGAGCCGCTGCCCAGCCGGGGCGTGACGGTCGTGCGCACGCCGCCGCCGCCGGCCGGCCCGCAGGTATACAGGGCCAGCACCTCGCGCGCGACCCGTTCGGCGTCCTGGCGGGTGGCGGCCGCCGCCGCGATGCGCAGCCGCAGGTCCTCCACCGGCGAGGCCGGGACGCCCGCCGCGGCCGTCCAGCGGCCCTCGTCGTCGCCGAACACGCTGGCGACGCCGATGAAGTCGGCACGGACCCTCAGGCCGCCCAGGCCGAGCGCATGCAGGCGCTTGCGCACGACGTCGGCCGCCAGCGCCGCGCGCGCGGCCGCATTGGGGCCGGCATACGAGATTTCCCCTTCCGCCAGCCACGGACCCTCGTGGCAAAGCGTGGCCTTGAGGGTGGCGGGCCGGGGGTGGCCCCGCACGCCGGTGATCTCCACCCGGTCGATGCCGACCTCGCGCACTTCGGCCTCGGTGATGTCGGCCACCACGTCGGGCGTCAGGTAGGCGCCGGGGTCGTGGATCTCGTACAGCAATTGCTCGACGACGGTCCGGCGATCCACGCAGCCGCCGGTGTTCGCGGCCTTCGTGACGACGAAGCGCCCGTCCTCGTGCATCTCGATGATGGGAAAGCCGAGTCCGGCCAGGTCGGGCACGTCCTTGAAGCCGGGATCGGCGAAATAGCCGCCGCATACCTGGCCGCCGCATTCAAGGATGTGTCCGGCCATGGTCCCCGCGGCCAGGCGATCCCAATCGTCCTCGGGCCAGCCGAAATGGGCGAGCATGGGGCCGAGCGCCAGGGCGGGATCCGCGACCCGGCCGGTGACCACCACCTGGGCGCCGGCCCGCAGCGCCGCGGCGATTTCACGGGCGCCCAGGTAGGCGTTCGCGCTGACCAGGGGACGCTCGATCGACGATTGGTCGAGCAGTGCGCGCATCTGGTCGGGGGTAAGCGCGGTCAGCAGGTCGTCGCCGTTGACGATGGCCACGCGCAGCGCCGGCAGTCCGAGGGAAGCGGCCAGCCGTTGCAGTTGCCGCGCCGCGCCGCGGGGGTTGGCCGCGCCGAAGTTGCCGATGATGGGGATGGCGCCATGCACGCAATCGGCCAGGACGGGGGCGACGAAGTGCTCCAGGGACGGTTCCCAGCCCGAGTCGGGGTTCTGCCTGCGCTGCAATTGCGCCAGCGCCAGGGTGCGTTCGGCCAGGGTTTCGAAGATCAGGGCGCGAGGGCCGTCGTGCGCCAGCAGGGTACGTACCACGGGGACGGCGGCATCCCAGCGGTCTCCGGAAAAGCCCGCGCCGGCGCCGATGTGCAGGCTGGACGCAGCGGACGTAGAAGATGAATGCATGCACACCCGGTCATGGTGGTGGAAGCGGATCCGGATCCGGGACCCGCGGATGAGCGAGACGATAAAGGCGCGTGCAATATTCCGGGAAATGGATTATTTGGGATGACTGATTGAAGAAACCGATTACCGGCCCCGGGTCCGCGCAAGAGCGGTTCCGCGCCGGCTCGCGCGCCGTTCCCCCGGCTGCGGCCGGCGCTGCATCATGAAGGCGAGCAGCGCCTGCGCGCCTATGGACAGGCTGCGGTCGCGGCGCCGGATGACGAATACCTCCCGCGTCAGTCCCGGGGTCTCGACCGGCAGCGCGGTCAGGTCGTCGCTGTCGAAGTGGAACAGCGTCAATGCCGGCACGACGGTGATGCCCAGGCCGGCCCGCACCATGCCGGCCACGGTGCTCAACTGGTCCAGTTCCATCATGCCGTTCATCCTGGCCGGATGGATGGCCGCCTCGATATGCTGGCGCACGCTGCTGTCCTGGGCGAGGTGGATGAAGGGTTCGCCGCTGAGCGCCGCGAGCGTCAGCCGGCGCCGGCGTGACAGGGGGTGGTCCTTGCGGCAGACAAGGTAGAAGCCATCGCGGCAGAACGGGTCCGCCTGCAGGTCCGGCCCGACGGAACGCATCGAGGCCAGCGCGAAGTCGGCCCGGCCGCCGCGCACGAACTCTATGCAGCTTTCGGACAGGACGTCCGCGACGTCCACCTGGATGCCGGGATATTCCTGGTGGAACGCCGCCAGCACGCCAGGCATCCAGCCTGCCGCCAGCGAAGGCAGCGCGGCGACGCCGGCACGGCCGCGCCGGCCGGCGGCGTGCTCGCCCAGGTCCTCGAGCGCATCGCGCAGGCTGGCCAGCACGCGCGTGGCGCCTCCCAGGAACAGCCGGCCTTCGGGCGTCAGCTCGACGCGGCGCGTGTCCCGATCGAACAGGCGCACGCCCAGCGAGTCTTCCAGCGTGCGGATCAGGCTGCTGAACGCCGATTGGGACAGATGGCATTGCTCGGCGGCGCGGGTGAAGTTCCTGTGCTCGGCCAGGGCCGTGAATGCGCGGACCTGGCGCGTGGAGAGATTCAGATCGGTTATCTGCATATTCGATCACTCCATCAAAAAAAAGCGATGCCCTCGATGATTGACAAATCTTACTATCCGGTCGCTGTGGGTGACACGACAACGCTAACGATGATGAGGAGACTTCAATGAAAAGGGCATCATTCACGCTGACCGGCCTGTCGCTGGCAGTGCTGCTGGCGGGCTGCGGCGGCGGGGACGGAGGAACGTCCGGCGATGGGGAACCGCCGGCCCCGGGCGCAGCGAGCCTGCGAATATCGGTGCTGGGGAACCGGGCCGACCTGGTGTCCGGCGGACAGGCACTGGTCGAAGTCAAGGTTCCCGAGGGATCCACCACGCGTTTCGAGCAGATCCGCATGCTGCTCAACGGCAAGGACGTGACCGGCGCGTTCGCGGTGCGCGGGAACGGCCGCTACATGGGGCGGGTGGAAGGGCTGGCCAACGGCGACAATATGCTGGTCGCGCGGACGGACGACGGCGCCACCGCCCATCTGGGGATCAGGAACCATCCGAATGGCGGCCCCGTCATTTCCGGCGCGCAGGTCGGCTATTGGGAGTGCACGACCAAGGTCGCGGCGCCGACGCCGACCAATCCCGATCTGGGCAATCCGCTCGACGACCAGTGCAATATCGCCGCGCCGGTGTTCCGCTACCAGTACCGGACCAAGGCCGGACAGTTCGCCGTCTATGATCCCGCCAACCCGCCGGCATCGGCGCAGATCGCCAGCGTGACGACCGATGAAGGCAAGACCGTGCCGTATATCGTCCGCATCGAGCGCGGTGTGATCAATCGCGGCAAGTACGACATCGCCTACCTGGCCAACCCTGCCGATCCGACCAAGGGCTGGACGCCGTATGCCCGGCCCGACTCGTGGAACGGCAAGCTGCACTGGAAGTTCGGATCGGGCTGCGAGTACAGCCGCACCCAGGGCAATCCGGGCAGCGTGCTGGACGACGTGGCCCTGAGCCGGGGGTTCATGGTCGCGTCGTCCGAGATGACGCAGTACGGCACGCATTGCAACGACGTCACGTCGGCCGAGACGGTGATGATGCTCAAGGAATACATCACCGAGAACTACGGCGAGATCCGCTACACCATGGCCGACGGCAGCTCGGGCGGCGCGCACCAGCAGCACCTGCATGCTTCGAACTATCCCGGCCTGCTGCAGGGACTGCTGCCGGCGGACGGATGGCAGGACACCTGGACCACCGGCCGGGAATTCGCCGACTGCGGACTGCTCAAGCGGTTCTACGATGCACGCAAGGCTGCCGGGTTCCCGTTCACCATCATGGAGAAGGCCCATGTCAACGGCCACGTCTACGATCAGGTGTGCGAAGGGCCGGCCAACACCAACATGGCTTCGCGCACGCCGTTCTATCTCGATCCCACCGTGGGCGGAGCGGGTTGCGGAACGCACTGGAACGTCTGGTCGCCCGGCAATACCACGGGCATCCGCTGCACGCTGCAGGATTTCAACATCGCGGTATTCGGGCCGCGGGACGCGACCGGCTACGCCAAGTCCCCGATCGACAACATCGGCATTCTTTACGGCTTCCGGGCGGTCAACAGCGGCAAGATCTCGCCCGAGCAGTTCGTGATGCTGAACGAACAGGTGGGCGGCTACGACATCAATGGCCAGTGGCAGCCCGCGCGGATGGCGGCCGACCCCGGCGCGGCGGAAATCGCGCACCGGTCGGGCAGGGTCGCGCACGGCCAGCGCCTGGGCGAGGTGGCCATCATCCAGTCCATCAGCTTCAACGTGCGGGAGGAGCACTACGATTTCCGCGGCTACGTGATCCGCAACCGCATCCTGCGCGAACACGGGGACTACGCGAACCACGTCATCTGGCGCTATAAGTCCACGCCGCCCGACTACAACGCGCGCCGCTTCGACGCGATGAACGAATGGCTGGGCAAGGTCGAGGCCGATACCTCGGGCAAGACGCTGCGCGAGAAGATCATCGCCAACAAGCCGGCCATCGCGGTGGATGCGTGCTGGCGGGCCGACGTGGCCGCGTGGAGCACCGATCCCGACTACTGCAACACCGGCGCCGATCCGACCTCCGCCTCGAGCGTGTCGGGGGCGGGCGCGGCAGAAGTCTACAGCCCGGGCGTGGACGAGTGGCCGGTGTTCCGCGATACCCGCGTCGCGGCGGGAGAGGGGTTGGCCAGCGACATCATGAAGTGCGCGCTCAAACCGCTGGCGCGGGCCGATTTCGCGGTGGCCTTCAGCAGCGGACAGTGGGCGCGCTTGCAGGCGGTATTCCCGCACGGCGTATGCGACTACGGCAAGCCCGGGGCCGGCCAGGCCGCTCCCGAGCCCTGGCAGAGCTTCATGGACGGGCCTGGCGGCAAGCCCCTGGGCCAGGCACCGTCGTCGGCGCCGGGCGAAGGGGCCTGAACCGACCCGGTTGCCGGCCCCGGATCCGGCGCTTGACTTTGCCATCATGGGAAGCTTGATACTGCGAAGCATCACCCCAGTATCGCGAGGAAACCATGAGTGGACAGTCAACGCCGGCAGTGGCCGGCCCGGGCGATGCCCCTGTGAACTGGACCCTGCCCATCGAGGGCATGACCTGCGCCTCGTGCGTCGGCCGGGTCGAGCGTGCCTTGTCGCAGGTGCCCGGCGTGCGGCGCGCGAGCGTCAACCTGGCCACCGAGACGGCCGAGGTCGAGGCCGATGCCCCGGTGCAGGCCGCCACGCTGCGCGCGGCGGTCGAGAAGGCCGGTTATGAGATCCCGGCCGGATCGGTGGACCTGAGCATAGGCGGGATGACCTGCGCCTCGTGCGTATCGCGGGTGGAAAAGGCCCTGGCCCGGGTGCCGGGCGTGGCGGGTGCCGAGGTCAATCTCGCCACCGAGACCGCCCGGGTTTCGCTCGTCTCCAAGGTCGATCCGGCGGTGCTGATCGCCGCGGTGGAGCAGGCCGGATACGAGGCGCGCCTGTCCGCGCAGTCCGCGCCCGCTACCGAGGCGGCCGCCGCGGGCCTGCCGACGTGGTGGCCGATCGCCCTGGCGGGAGCGCTTTCGCTGCCGCTGGTCGTGCCCATGCTGCTGATGCCCTTCGGCATCCATTGGATGCCCAACGGCTGGGTGCAATGGGCGCTGGCGACGCCGGTGCAGTTCTGGCTGGGCGCGCGTTTCTACCGCGGTGCCTGGAAGGCCTTGAGGGCGCGCACCGGCAACATGGACCTGCTGGTGGCGCTGGGTACCAGCGCCGCCTACGGCCTGAGCGTCTATCAACTGCTGCGCCATGGCACCCATGGGGCCACGCATCTGTATTTCGAGGCCTCGGCGGTGGTGATCACGCTGGTCCTGCTGGGCAAGTGGCTGGAAACCCGCGCCAAGCGGCAGACCACCGAGGCCATCCGCGCCCTGAACGCCCTGCGGCCCGAGGTGGCGCGGGTACGGCGCGACGGCGGCGAGGTCGAGGTGCCGGTCGCCTCCGTGCACCCCGGCGATCTCGTCGTGGTGCGTCCGGGCGAGCGCGTGCCGGTGGACGGCGAAGTGGTCGAAGGCGCCAGCCAGGTCGACGAGTCGCTGATCACCGGTGAAAGCCTGCCGGTGGACAAGCAGCACGGCGACCGCGTCACCGGCGGCTCGGTCAACGCCGAAGGCCTGCTGGTGGTCCGCACCACCGCCGTCGGCGCGGAGTCCATGCTGGCCCGCATCGTCCGGCTGGTCGAATCGGCGCAGGCCAAGAAGGCGCCCATCCAGCGCCTGGTGGACCGGGTGAGCGAAGTATTCGTGCCGGTGATCGTCGCCATCGCCGCCGTGACCCTGCTGGCCTGGGGCGGCGCGACCGGCGATTGGGAGCTGGCCATCCTCAATGCGGTGGCGGTCCTGGTCATCGCCTGCCCATGCGCGCTGGGACTGGCCACGCCCACGGCCATCATGGCCGGGACCGGCGTGGCGGCGCGCCACGGCATCCTGATCAAGGACGCGGAGGCGCTGGAAGTGGCGCACAACGTCAAGGTCGTCGCGTTCGACAAGACCGGCACGCTGACCGAAGGCAAGCCCGAACTGGTTGCCGCCGAACCGGCGCAGGGCGAGCGCCGCGACCTGCTGGCCGCCAGCGCGGCCCTGCAGGCGGGCAGCGAACATCCGCTGGCGCGCGCCGTCATGGCCGAGGCCCAGCGCGAGGGTATCGTGGTGCCGGCCGCCACCCAGGCGCGGGCGGTGGCGGGGCGCGGCATGGCAGCGTCGGTCGAGGGGCGCGAGCTGCGCCTGGGCAGCGGCCGCTACATGCAGGAGCTGGGGGTCGAGACCGGGCCGCTGGCGCAGCGCGCCGCGGCGCTCCAGGGCGAAGGCCGCACCGTGTCCTGGGTGGCGAGCGTGAGCGGCCAGCCCGTGCTGCTGGGTCTGCTGGCCTTCGGCGACACGCTGAAACCGACCTCGGATGCGGCGCTGCGATCGCTGCGCGAACAAGGCATACGCAGCGTGCTGCTGACCGGCGACAACGCCGGCGCGGCGCGCGCCATCGGCCAGGCGCTGGGCGTGGACGACGTGCGCGCGGAAGTGCTGCCCGAGCACAAGGCCGAAGCTATTGCCGCCCTGCGGGCCGACGGCCACGTGGTGGCGATGGTGGGCGACGGCATCAACGACGCGCCGGCGTTGGCCGCCGCCGACGTGGGGATCGCGATGTCGACCGGCACCGACGTGGCCATGCATGCAGCGGGCGTCACGCTGATGCGCGGCGATCCCGCGCTGGTCGGCGACGCGATCGACATTTCCCGCCGCACCTACGCCAAGATCCGCCAGAACCTGTTCTGGGCCTTCGTCTACAACGTGGTCGGCGTGCCGCTGGCGGCACTGGGCCTGCTCAGTCCGGTTCTGGCCGGCGCGGCGATGGCGCTGAGCAGCGTCAGCGTGGTCTCCAACGCCTTGCTGCTGCGGCGCTGGAAGGGCCGCGCCTGAAGGCCCGGCGCCAACATTACACAAACGTAATCTTCGGGTCAGGCTGGGGTGGGGGGCCGCTGGCTAGAGTGGCGGCCTGACCGGATTCATCGGATATCGCATGCACATCAAGACTTCAAGGCGGACTTTCGTCACCGCCCTGGCCGCGGGCGGCGCGCTGGGCGCGCTGGGCCTCTGGCGCAAGCCCGTGTGGGCGGCCATCGGGCCGGGCGACCCCCACGTGCTGACCGGCACCGAATTCGATCTTCAGATCGGCCAGACGCCGGTGAACTTCACCGGCAGCCCGCGCACCGCGATGACCGTGAACGGCGGCATACCCGGGCCGTTGCTGCGCTGGCGCGAAGGCGACACCGTCACCCTGCGCGTGCGCAACAAACTGAAGGAGTCCACCTCCATCCACTGGCACGGCATCCTGCTGCCCGCCAACATGGACGGGGTGCCCGGGATGAGCTTCGAAGGCATCGCGCCCGACGGCATGTACGTCTACACCTTCAAGGTGCGCCAGAACGGCACCTACTGGTACCACAGCCATTCGGGATTCCAGGAGCAGTCGGGCGTCTACGGGCCGTTGATCATCGATGCCCGGGAACCGGAGCCGTTCGCCTACGACCGCGAATACGTCGTGATGCTGTCGGACTGGACCGACGAGGACCCGGCGCGGATCATGCGCACGCTGAAGAAGCAGTCCGACTACTACAACTTCCACAAGCGCACCGTCGGCGATTTCTTCCGGGACGTGCGGGAGAAGGGCTGGTCGGCGACGATCGCGGACCGGAAAATGTGGGCCGAGATGCGGATGAATCCGACCGACATCGCCGACGTCAGCGGGTACACCTACACCTATCTCTTGAACGGACAAGCCCCGGACGGCGGTTGGACGGGGCTGTTCAAGCCGGGCGAACGCCTGCGCCTGCGCTTCATCAACGGCTCGGCCATGACCTATTTCGACGTGCGCATTCCCGGCCTGAAGATGACCGTGGTGGCTGCCGACGGGCAGCATGTCAAGCCGGTCGCGGTGGACGAGTTCCGTATCGCCGTGGCCGAAACCTACGACGTGATCGTCGAGCCTGCCGCGGAGGAGGCCTACACCATCTTCGCGCAGTCCATGGACCGCACGGGGTACGCGCGCGGCACGCTGGCCGTGCGCGAGGGCGTGCGCGCGCCGGTGCCGGCCCTGGATCCTCGGCCCATCCTGGCCATGGAGGACATGGGCATGGACCATGGCGGCATGGCGGGCATGGATCATGGGCAGATGCAAGGCATGGATCACGGGCATGGTGCCATGGGCGGCATGCAGTCCCACCCCGCCTCGGAGGCGGGCAACCCCCTGGTGGACATGCAGACGATGAGCCCCACGCCCAAGCTGGACGACCCCGGCATGGGCCTGCGCGACAACGGCCGCCGCGTGCTGGCCTATGCCGACCTGCGCAGCACGTTCCAGGATCCGGACGGGCGGATGCCGAGCCGGACGATAGAGCTGCACCTGACCGGACACATGGAGAAATTCGCCTGGTCGTTCGACGGCATCAAGTTCTCGGACTCCCGGCCCGTGGTGCTGAAGTACGGCGAGCGGGTCAGGATCGTACTGGTGAACGACACGATGATGACCCATCCCATCCACCTGCACGGACTGTGGAGCGACCTGGAGGACGAGCACGGCAACTTCATGGTCCGCAAGCACACCATCGACATGCCGCCGGGCTCGCGACGCAGCTACCGCGTGACCGCCGATGCCCTCGGCCGCTGGGCCTATCACTGCCACCTCCTGTACCACATGGAAGCCGGCATGTTCCGTGAAGTGCGGGTGCAAGAGTAAGGGGCCGGCCATGATCTTTTCCAATCATCGCAACGCGGCGGCGCTGGCCTCCGCGCTCATCGGCCTGGCGCTGGCCGGCGCGTCGACCGCGCGGGCCCAGATGCAAGGGATGGACCATTCGCACATGGACCACTCCCAGATGCGGGGCATGGACCATTCCAGCATGCCGGGCATGGATCACTCGACCATGCAGAACATGGACCTCGCGCCCATGCAAAGCATGGACCAGGCGCCGATGCAGGGCATGGATGCCGCCCCCACGGAAAGCCGCACGCCCATTCCCCAACTGACCGATGCCGACCGCCAGGCCGCCGCCTTCGATACGGCGGGCCACGCCGTGCACGACAAGGGCATCAATTCCCTGTTCCTGGTGGACAGGCTGGAATGGCAGGATGCGCGCGGCGGCAACGCGCTGAACTGGGATTTCAAGGGCTGGATAGGCGGCGACATCGATCGCCTGTGGCTCAGTTCGGAAGGCGAGCGCGCGGGCGGCAAGCTCCACGAGGCCGAGGTCCAGGCACTGTGGGGGCGTGCCATCAGCCCCTGGTGGGACGTCGTGGGCGGGGTGCGCCACGACTTCAAGCCGGGTTCGTCGCAAACCTGGGCCGCGATCGGCCTGCAGGGAATGGCGCTCTACAACTTCGAGGCCTCCGCCATGGTCTTTGCCGGCGAGAACGGGCAGACCGCCGCGCGCCTGAAGGGCGAGTACGACATCCTCTTCACGAACCGGCTCATCCTGCAGCCCACTGCCGAGATCAACTTCTTCGGGAAGAACGACCATGGGCGGGGTATCGGGTCGGGCCTGTCGAGCACGGAGCTGGGCGTCCGCCTGCGATACGAAATCCGCCGCGAATTCGCCCCTTACATCGGCGTGACCTGGAACCGCACCTACGGGACTACCGCGGACCATGCCCGGGCGCACGGAGAGCGCCGCAGCGACACTCGGTTCGTGGTCGGCGTGCGCATGTGGTTCTGAATCGCCTCCATTCTTCTTTCCTATCCGTTTCAAGGTCCATCATGTCCAATGCTCGTACCGTCCTGAACGCCGCTGTCCTGACTGCCGGGCTGCTTGCCGCCGCCGCGGCCCAGGCCCATCCCGAACTCCTGTCCTCGACTCCCGGGGACAAGGCCGAGACCACGGCGCCAGCGAGGATAGAACTGCGTTTCTCCGAAGCGCTGGTCACCCAGTTCTCGGGCGCCAGGCTGCTCATGACGGGCATGGCCGGCATGAGCCACGCGCCCATGCCGGTGGAAGCCCGGGTCTCGGGCGATGCCGATCCCAAGACGATGCTGATCACGCCGGCCAAGCCCCTGGCGGCCGGCACCTATCGCGTGGAGTGGCGGGCCGTCTCGTCGGATACGCACCCCATGACCGGCAACTTCTCGTTCAGCGTGAAGTAGGCGATGGCCGACGGGCTGGGCGACCCGCTATCCTGTTGTTGGCGGCGTGGCGGGGAACGCTCGGCCCGCCCACCGGATCTTGAAGGAAACCATGCATGATGCACAAATACGCAAGCCGGTCGCGCCGTACGCTCCTGATCGGGGCGGCCTTGCTTCCACTGGGCGCCTGGGCGCAGAAGACGAACACCGTGGAGGTCTGGAAGACGCCGACCTGCGGATGCTGCAAGGATTGGATCAAGCACTTGCGGGACAATGGATTCCAGGTGGTCGCCCATGACGTCGACGATCCTTCCGTGGAGCGGCGCCGCCTCGGTATCCCGGACGACAAGGGCTCGTGCCACACGGCCGTGGTGGACGGCTATGCGCTGGAGGGGCACGTGCCCGCGAAGGAAGTCAAGCGGTTGCTGCGCGAGCGCCCCTCGGCGATCGGCCTGGCCGTACCCGGTATGCCCCTGGGATCGCCCGGCATGGACGGACCCGAGTACGGTGGCCGTAAGTCCGCCTACGATGTCCTGCTGGTGCGGACCGGCGGGCGGTCCAGTGTCTACCAGGCCTATCGCTGATGCGTGACGGGGCGCCACCATGAAACTACTGGTCGTGGAAGACGAGGCCAAGACCGGTGAATATCTCCGGCAAGGGCTGACCGAGGCGGGCTTCGTGGTCGACCTGGCGGACAACGGCCTGGACGGCCAGTACCGGGCGTTGAGCGAGCCCTATGACCTGATCGTGCTCGACGTGATGCTGCCCGGTGTGGACGGCTGGCGCATCCTGCAAACCCTTCGCGCCGTCGAGAACAACGTGCCCGTCCTGTTCCTGACCGCGCGCGACAGCGTGGCCGACCGGGTCAAGGGCCTGGAGCTGGGCGCGGACGACTATCTGGTCAAGCCCTTCGCGTTCTCCGAACTGCTGGCCCGCGTGCGGACCCTGCTGCGCCGGGGCAGCGGACAGATCGCCACCGACCGCATCCAGGTCGGCGACCTGGTGCTGGATCTCGTCCGCCGCCGGGCCACGCGCGCAGGCCGCCGCATCAACCTGACGAGCAAGGAATTCGCGCTGCTGGAGCTGTTCGTGCGCCGGCGCGGCGAGGTGCTGCCGCGTTCGCTGATCGCCTCCCAGGTGTGGGACATGAACTTCGACAGCGACACGAACGTCATCGACGTGGCCATACGCCGGCTGCGGGCCAAGATCGACGACGCGTTCGATGCCAAGCTCATCCAGACCGTCCGCGGCATGGGCTACGTCCTTGAAGAACCCGAGGACCTGCGCTGATGCGTCCGTTTTCCCTGACCACGCGGCTGACGGCCTTCTTCTCGCTGTCGTCGGCCACCGTGCTGCTGGGACTGGGGGCCTTGATCGCCACATCGATGGACCAGCACTTCGCGCACGAGGATTTCGCCGTGCTCGAGGAAAAGGCGAACCTGGTCCGCAAGATCGTCCAGGATGCCGCGCCCGCCGCGATGCCGGCGCGCCTGGGCGCGGCGCTCCAGAACCATCCCGGGCTGGTGGCCCTGGTCCGGACTGGGGAGGGGGCCAGCCTGTACGCCACCGACGGCGTCGAGTTCCGGCAGGCGCTGGACGCGGCGCGCGCCCTGCCGGCCGGCAAGGAGGAGTTCACCTGGCGCCAGGACGGGGCCGAGTACCGGGGCTTGCGCATCACGGTGGGCGGGGCGGGGGGCGAGATCCATGTCATCGTCGGCCTGGCGACGGAAATCCACGCGCACTTCATGCACGGTTTCCTCCATTCACTGGTGTTGTACGTGCTGCTGTCCGCGCTCGTGAGCGGCGTATTCGGCTGGTGGGCGGCCCGCAGCGGACTCGCGCCGCTACGCGCGATGGCCGTCCGCGCCCGCGCCGTCACGGCGCAGAAGCTGGACGAGCGCATGCCCGTGGAGGCCGTCCCGCTGGAGATGGCTGACCTGGCGTCGACCTTGAATGCCATGCTGGCGCGATTGCAGGACGATTTCCGCCGGCTGTCGGAGTTCTCGTCCGACCTGGCCCACGAACTGCGCACGCCGCTGACGAACTTGCTGACACAGACCCATGTGATCCTTGCGCAGCCCCGCGAGGCCGGGGAGTATCGCGAGATCCTCGCGTCCAACGAAGAGGAGTTGCAGCGCCTGTCGCGCATGGTGTCCGACATGCTCTACCTTGCCAAGATGGAGCATGGCCTCACCCTGCCCGACGCCGGCGTCATCGCCGTGCAGGACGAGGTCAGCGCCTTATTCGAGTTCTACGAGGCCCTGGCCGAAGACAAGGCCGTCGCCATGCGGCTGACGGGCCGGGGCAGGATCGTGGGCGACCGGCTGATGCTGCGGCGCGCCCTGAGCAACCTGCTGTCGAACGCCCTGCGCCATACCCCGCCGGGCGGGGCCATAGACGTGGTGGTCGCCAGCGACGCGACGGCCGTCACGATCGCGGTCGAGAACGATGGCAAGGAAATCCCGGTGGAACTGATTCCCTCTCTGTTCGACCGCTTCTTTCGCGGCGACAAGTCCAGGGCCAGGCCCGATTCGGAAAGCTCGGGCCTGGGGCTGTCGATCACGCGCGCCATCATGGTGGCGCACGGCGGCGACATCACCGCCGGCTCGGCTGCCGGCCGGACCCGGTTCACGCTGGTCTTTCCGGCCAAGGACGCGCTGCCCGCGTCATCGGCCGCAGGCGCGAGGGGGCAATAATCACTCGCCGTTCTCGCGGCCTGCCCGGTCATCTTGCGGCGGGTTCGCCCCGCATGATGCGGTCGATGCCGTCCAGCGCCCGCATTGCGGGCAGCACCGAGGCGATGTCGCAGCGGCTGGGCCGGCCCTCGCGCAGCGCGGCGATGAACTCGGTGTCCTGGGCCTCGAAGGCCGGCTGCGCGCCGGGCATCTCCACGACCTTGCCATCGCTGTCGGTCAGTTCGTCGCGGAAGGCGCGGTAGGTGTCCTCTTCGCCGATGTAGCGATAGAAGCCGCCGAAGGGCCCTTTATTGTTGAACGACATGGCCATGGTCAGCAGCGTGCCGCGCTTGCGCGAACGCATGGCCACGGTGACGTCCATGGGGATGCCCAGTTCGGGATGGTCGGGACCGCGCTGGCCCCAGACGTCGAATTCCGATTCGTCCAGCAGCCAGCAGAACAGGTCCACCGTGTGGCAGGCGTGGTGCCACAGCAGGCTGTCGACCCAGGTGCGCGGCTCGCCGAACATGTTCAGGTTGTTGCGGCGGAAGAAATAGGTTTCGCAGACCAGGTGGTGCAGCGTGAAGTCGCCGCTCTGGATGCGTTCGCGCAGGGTGGTGTGCGGCGGCGCGAAGCGGCGGCTGTGCGCCACCATCATGGGCACGCCGGTCTCGGCCTGCACGCGTGCCAGGCGCTCGGTGTCGGCCAGGGTCAGCGCGGCGGGAATCTCGATCAGCATGGGCTTGCCCAGGCGGGCGGCCAGTTCGGCGTGTTCGGCATGCAGGCCCGAGGGCGTGGCCAGCACCACCGCGTCCACGTCGGGGCGGGCCAGCGTGGCGGCCAGGTCGTCGCTGCAATCGGGAATGCCGTATTGCGCGGCCAATTGGCGGCCGCGCGACATGTCGGCCGCCGCCAGGGCCACGGTCTTCACGCCCGGCATGTCCGCGAAGATGCGCGCGTGGGTCGAGCCCATGGCGCCTTCGCCGGCGATGCACAGACGAATGGGGGCGGACGAGGGGGCAGGCATGGGACGCGGTCTCCGTGATAAGGGAGCGCGGCCGTGGCCGCGCCCGTTGGTCGAGGGGATCCCGGTATTCTAGGCCGCGCTTCCGTGAGGGCCTAGCGGCCCGGGACCTGGAACGCCTTGCACGGATCTTCGCGCGGCGCGGGCGGAATCACGATGTCGCGGTCGTAGGCAGCCGCCGGCGCGGGCTGTTCGGTATAGCCCACCGACAGGATGGTGCCGGGCTGGAGCCAGCGCGGCACGCCGATGTCGCGGCGGACATGGCCGTTGCCGGCCAGCAGGACGACAGGCCGCTGGGCGGCAGCGCCGGGTACGCGCGCGGCGCTGGCGATCGCGCCGGCCATCACGGCGTCGCGCGCCAGCTGGGCTATGGCCATCCCGCCCAGCATGGACGGGGGCAGGGCGCCGCAATGGGCCTCGGCCACTTCCTTGCGCTGCGCCGCCAGCAGGTCGGGCGGAGGCGAGAGCAGGCCGAGCCGGCGCAATTCATCGGTATCGAACAGGGCGGCGGGGCCTTGTTTCATGACGGTGCCCGCATCGGCGCGCGACAGGTTGGCGGCGACCACGGGCAGCTTCTCGCGCAGCGCCAGCTCCAGGACGGGGCGGTAGTGCGCCCAGTCCCACCCCGTCTTGGCCGGCGCCGCGGCCTGGATCACGCAGTCGGCGCTGGTACAGGTGCGCATGGCCCGGTCCAGGTCGGCCTGCCGTTCGCGATCGAACTGTTCCATGGCGATGGCCGGCCGCCAGCCCGCGCGCACCGCGCGCGCGAGCGCCTGCAGGCGCTGGCGATGGCCCTGGGCGTTGTCATGGACTTCGCCCAGCAGCACGACCTGGTGGCGCGGCAGCTCGGCCGCGAGCGAGACGACGGCGGCGTCGTCCCTGCCGGGCAGCCACGAGCATCCGGCCAGCAGCAGGGCGGCGGTGGCGCCGGCCAGCGGCAGCAGCCCGGACGCGGTGCCCGCACCGCGCCGCGTCGGCGTGCAAGCGCGGGCCGTCATGCCGCGGGCCGGGGTGTGCCCGGCGCGATGGCGGCCAGCCCGTCGGCCAGCGCGGTCCACGCCGCCAGCTCGGGCTTGCCCGGCTTGCGTTCGCCGAAGAACTGCACGATCAGCGAACCTTCGGCGTCATAGCATTCCAGCGAGGTCACGATGCCGTCCACCGTGGGCTTGCGCACCAGCCAGGCCTCGGTGAACAGGTCCATGCGCAGATGCAGGTTGAAGCCCGGATCCAGCACGTTCAGCCACGGGCCCATGGGGGCGATGCGGTGGACCGGCCCGGTGTGGATCTGTACGCATCCGGCATTGCCGACGAACACCATGATGGGCAGCCCCGATCCGGCGGCCGAGTCCAGCACGGCATCCACGGCGCCGACGCCGACCTGCCGCGCGAACTCGGGGGGAGCGAGCCGCAGTGCCTGCGTACGTTCCACGCCATGCCGCCGCAGCAGGCCGAAAAACTCGTGGGTGTCGCGCAGTTCGCGCCATTCCTGGCGGAAGGTATCGACGTCGACGTCCTGGTCGGCCTTGCGCTCGGGGGCCGGCCGTGGTTCCGGCGTGACCGGCTGCGCGCTGTCGGCGTGCGCCGCCAGCAGGGCCTCGAACGCGGCGCGGTCGGTGCCCTCGGCCACATAGATCTTGTGCACCGCCTCGCCCTGCTGGTCGAACACCTGCAGGCTGGGGCGCTCGCCCCCCACGGCGTAGGCGTGCCGCCACTGCGACAGGAACAGGCGCAGGTCGATCTCGGGGTTCAGGGCCAGCCCCATCCTGCCTTCGACCTGGACGTGGTCGTAGACCCCGGTCTTTTCGTGGACGGCGGCCTCGTTGCGTGTCAGCGCCAGCAGTGGCCCGGCCGCCTTCAGTCCGCCCAGCAGCGTGGCCCAGTCGGGCTTGAGCCGGGTCGCGGACGGATCGGCTGCGACCAGCTCGCCTTCGCTGGCGCCGATGCGGGCGGCCGCGTCACGCATGCGCAGCTTGGGCTGCTCGGCCTTGAGGGCCAGGTAACGTTGCCAGAGGGTGGTTGCTGTCATGCGGGGAACCTTGGGACGGGGAAATGGTCGTAATGATAATGATTTTTATTAATGAAGGTAAGGCGCGGGTCGCATGATGGGGAGGGCGGGGCGACAAAAGGCCTTTCCGCCCTATACTAGAGTGTTTCGTCATTTTCCTTGCGAGTCCCGCCATGCCGCAATACCGTTCCCGTACCTCCACCCATGGCCGCAACATGGCCGGGGCACGTGCGCTATGGCGCGCGACCGGCATGAAGGACGGTGACTTCGGCAAGCCCATCGTCGCGGTCGTCAATTCCTTCACCCAGTTCGTGCCCGGCCACGTGCACCTGAAGGACCTGGGCCAGATGGTCGCCCGCGAGATCGAGGCCGCCGGCGGCGTCGCCAAGGAGTTCAACACCATCGCGGTGGACGACGGCATCGCCATGGGGCACGGCGGCATGCTGTATTCGCTGCCCTCGCGCGAGCTGATCGCCGACTCGGTCGAGTACATGGTGAACGCGCATTGCGCCGACGCCATGGTCTGCATCTCCAACTGCGACAAGATCACCCCGGGGATGTTGATGGCCGCCATGCGGCTGAACATTCCGGCCGTGTTCGTGTCGGGCGGCCCCATGGAGGCCGGCAAGGTCATCGAGGCCTACCATCCCGCCCAGGACGTGAACGGCCAGAAGATCATCAAGGTGGACCTGATCGACGCCATGATCAAGGCCGGCGACCCCACCGTGTCGGACGAGGACGTCGAGAACTACGAGCGCTCGGCCTGTCCCACGTGCGGGTCCTGCTCGGGCATGTTCACCGCCAACTCGATGAACTGCCTGACCGAAGCGCTGGGGCTGTCGCTGCCGGGCAACGGCACGCTGGTGGCCACCCACGCCGACCGCAAGGACCTGTTCCTGCGCGCCGGCCGGGTCGCCGTCGAGCTGTGCCGCCGCTATTACGAGCAGGACGACGCTTCCGTCCTGCCGCGCAACATCGCCACCAAGGCGGCATTCACCAACGCGATGGCGCTGGACGTGTCCATGGGCGGCTCGACCAATACCGTGCTGCACCTGCTGGCCGCGGCGCAGGAAGGCGGCGTGGATTTCACGATGAGCGACATCGATCGCATCTCGCGCCACGTGCCCTGCCTGTGCAAGGTCGCGCCCGCCACGCAGCAGTACCACATCGAGGACGTGCACCGCGCCGGCGGCATCATGGCCATCCTGGCCGAGCTCGACCGCGCGGGCCTGCTGGACACCTCGGTGTCCACCGTGCACAGCAAGACCCTGGGCGAGGCCATCGCCGCGAACGACGTCAAGACGAACGCCGACGAAGCCGTCCATGCCTTCTTCCGCGCGGCGCCCGGCGGCGTGCCGACCCAGACCGCCTTCAGCCAGGACAAGCGCTTCGACAAGCTGGACCTGGACCGGGCTGCCGGCTGCATCCGCGACAAGGCCCATGCCTATTCCCAGGACGGCGGCCTGGCCGTGCTGTACGGCAACGTGGCCGAGAAGGGCTGCATCGTCAAGACGGCGGGGGTCGATGAAAGCATCCTGAAATTCACCGGCAAGGCGCGCATCTTCGAGAGCCAGGAAGACGCCGTGGACGGCATCCTGGGCGATACGGTGCATGCCGGCGACGTGGTCATCATCCGCTACGAAGGCCCCAAGGGCGGCCCCGGCATGCAGGAAATGCTCTATCCGACCTCGTACATCAAGTCCAAGGGCTTGGGCAAGGCCTGCGCCTTGCTGACCGACGGCCGCTTCTCGGGCGGATCCTCGGGCCTGGTGATCGGCCATGCTTCGCCCGAGGCGGCCGAGGGCGGTGCCATCGGGCTCGTGGAAGAGGGCGACATCATCGAGATCGACATTCCCAACCGCCGCATCAACCTGCGCGTGGACGACGCGGAACTGGCCAGGCGCCGCCAGGCGATGGAAGCCCGCGGCGACAAGGCCTGGCAGCCGCTCGATCGCCAGCGCGTGGTGTCGCAGGCGCTGCAGGCGTACGGGATGATGGCGACCTCCGCCGACCGCGGCGCGGTGCGGGACATCTCGCAATTGAAGGCCCCGCGCGCCCGCTAGGGAAGCCCGGAAGCCCGGCTTCGAAAAACAGACGGCCTCGCTTTCAGGAGCGAGGCCGTTTTCGTTTTCGGCGCAGCGGCCGGTCAGGGGGCGGGAGGCGGAACTTCCTTGGCAGGCGTTCCCTGTTCTTCCTTTTCCACGCGATTCAGCAGCTTGGCGAACTCGATCACCAGCCTGCGGCTGCGCGCGTCCAGCGTGGCGAAGCTGCGGCGCAGGGCGCGTGTGTCGTCGGCGTAGGGCAGCTCGTCGCCGTCACGCAGCTCCGAGGTGGCGGGAAGCACGCGGACGTTCTCGACCAGGGCATAAAGATCGGTCACGCCCACGTTCATGGCCCGGGCGATGTTCTCCAGGCGTACGATGGACGGCTTCTGCTTGCCGGTCTCGATGCGGGAAAGATTGCCGGCATCGGTTCCGACTTCCATGGCGACGGCCTCGAGCTTGAGCCCGAGTTTCTCGCGCGTATATCGGATCGCCGAACCTATGTCCATGGCGTGATTGTCCGAATGCCTTGCTCTGCACGCAAAGCGTGAGACGCAAATTATTCGTGTATATTTTGCGTAAAAAGCAAAACGAATCATTGCGCCAAGCGGGAGAAGCGTGGGTCAGGCCCTCCCGAGGCGACGGGGGTTGCGTGCCATGCAAACACACCAAGGCGTGACGGAACTGCTGGTACTCAGCGGGATCGACCAGGACGGCCACATCGCGTGGCTCTTCGTGCCGCGCGGCTGGGACATCGCCGCGCTGGAACAACTGTTCCCCTTCTCGGGCCATGCCCTCGCGCGGCGACGCCATGTGTTGATCGCGGTGCCGATCGCCCGCGAACTGGCGCAGCGGTACGGCACCCGGCCCTTGCTCGAGTTCCCGGACACGCCGTCGCTGCACAGCCTGCTTTCCGAAGGCCTCGCGGCGGTGAAGCTGCTGATCGCGCGCGATCAGGACACGGCATCGGCCATGCCGCTGTGACGCAGCAGGGCCTCGATGCTGGGATCCCGGCCGCGGAAGGCGCGGAACGACTCGATCGCGGGCCGGCTGCCGCCCACTTGCAGGATCTCCCGCAAGAAGCGTGCCCCGACCTCGGGCCGTAGCGTATCCTCGGTCGCCGCGTCCTCGAAAGCCGCGTAGGCGTCGGCGGACAATACTTCCGCCCACTTGTAGCTGTAGTAGCCGGCCGAGTAGCCGCCGGCGAAGATGTGGCTGAAGGTGTTGATCCAGCGCGAGACCTCCGGCTGGGGCAGCACGTGCATGCGGTCGTTCACCGCGCGCGACAGCGCCAGCACGCTTTGCTGGCCGTCGGGATCGTAGTCGGTGTGCAGGTGCATGTCGGTGGCGGCCAGCACGACCTGGCGCAGCGTCATCAGCCCGCCCTGGAAGTTCTTGGCGGCGACCATCTTGTCGTACAGGGCGCGGGGCAGCGGTTCGCCCGTTTCCGCGTGCGCGGTCATCTGTTCCAGCACCGCCCATTCCCAGCAGAAGTTCTCCATGAACTGGCTGGGCAGTTCGACCGCATCCCATTCCACGCCGTTGATGCCCGACACGCCCAGGTCTTCCATCTGCGTGAGCATGTGATGCAGGCCGTGGCCGCATTCATGGAACAGGGTGATGACTTCGTCGTGCGTGAACAGCGAGGGCTTGCCGCCGCTGGGCGGCGTGAAATTGCAGACAAGGTAGGCCACCGGTGTCTGCAGTTCGCCGCCGGGGCGGCGATAGCGGGTGCGGGCGTCGTCCATCCATGCGCCGCCGCGCTTGCCGTCGCGCGCGTACAGGTCCAGGTAGAACTGCGCCAGCAGCGTGCCGGCGGCCGATTCCACGCGGAAGAAGCGCACGTCGGGATGCCAGGCCGGGGCGTCGTCCGGGCGGATGCGGACCGAGAACAGCGTCTCGATCACCTTGAACAGGCCCGCCAGCACCTTGGGTTCGGGGAAGTATTGCTTGACCTCGTTTTCCGAGAAGGCGTAGCGTGCCTGGCGCAGTTTCTCGGACGCATAGGCGATGTCCCAGGGCTCGAGTTCGGCCAGGCCCAGCTCGGCGGCGGCGAATTCCCGCAGCTCGCGCAGGTCGCGCTCGGCATAGGGGTGCGCGCGCTCGGCCAGCTCGGCCAGGAATTTCTGCACCTGCTCGGGCGTATCGGCCATCTTGGGCACCAGCGACACCTCGCCGTAGTTGGCATAGCCCAGCAGGCCCGCTTCCTCGCGGCGCAGGCGCAGCAGGTCCAGCATGATGGCGGTGTTGTCCCACTCGGCCCGACCCTGTCCGTATTCGGGACCAAGCTCCGAGGCGCGCGTCACGTGCGCCTTGTACATGGTCTCGCGCAGGGCGCGGTTGTCGGCGTATTGCAGTACCGGGAAATACGAGGGGAAGTGCAGGGTGAACTTCCAGGCCGGCGCTTCGTCCGGGGCTTCGCCTTCCTTGGCCGGAATCTTCCGGGCGGCTTCGCGCGCCGCTTCCTTCACGTCCTCGGGCAGTCCGGCCAGTTCGGCCTCGTCGCGCACGATCAGCGCATAGGAGTTGGTGGCGTCCAGCACGTGGTCGGAGAAAGCCTTGGACAGCGTTGCCTGCTGTTCCTGGATCTCGGCGAAGCGAGGCTTGGATTCCTCGGGCAGCTCGGCGCCGCCCAGGCGAAAGCCCCGCAGCTCGTTCTCGATCAGTTTCTTGCGGGCCGGCGTCTGCTGCTGGAATTCCTTGCTGGCCGCCAATTTCTTGTAACGCTCGTACAGCGCCTGGTTCTGGCCCAGGCCGGCCCAGAACTCGGTCACGCGCGGCAGGTTCTCGCCGTAGGCGGCACGCAGCTCGGGCGTATCGGCCACCGCGTTCAGGTGTCCCACCACGCTCCAGGCCCGCGACAGCCCCTCGGTGCCTTCATCCAGCGTCTCGACCACGCTGTGCCAGGTAGCCGGCGCATCCGCGGCCTGGTCCGCCTCCAGCTTGTCCACCGCCTTCTGCGCCCGCTCCAGCAGGGCCGTGATGGCCGGTGTGATGTGCTCCGGCCGGATGGCATCAAACCGGGCCAGGCCCGACAGGTCCATGAGCGGATTGCCGGCCAGGGCGGAGGAAGAGGAAAGGTCGGACGCTTGCGCCATGGGGAAACTCCTGAATGCTGACTGTGCCCCGTAGATGGGGGTGAAAAAAGGAAACACCAGGGGAGGGCACCATCCCGGGAACAGGGGGACAAGAACGCCGCCCCTTGCCAGCCTGTTGGTTTCCAGGATGCGGTGGATCCGGCTCCGCCGGTCCGCCCGCATCGCCCCCTGGGGGGCGCCCGAAGGGCGTAGGGGGGGGCCTACCCCTCAGCAGATTCCAGCGTATTGGCCAGCAGCATCGTGATCGTCATCGGGCCGACGCCGCCCGGGACCGGGGTGATCCAGCCGGCCACTTCCGAGACGCTGGCGAAATCGACGTCGCCGCATAGCTTGCCGGCCTCGTCGCGGTTGATGCCCACGTCGATCACCACCGCGCCGGGCTTGACCATGTCGCCGGTCAGCGTGTTGCGGCGGCCCACGGCGGCCACCACCACGTCGGCCTGGCGGGTATGGTAGGCGAGGTCGGGCGTGCCGCTGTGGCATATCGTGACCGTGGCGTTGGCCTGCAACAGCAGCAGCGCCATGGGCTTGCCCACGGTGTTGCTGCGGCCGATGACCACGGCATGCTTGCCGCGCAGATCGTAGCCGGTGCTTTCGATCAGCTTCATGCAGCCGTAGGGCGTGCACGGACGGAAGCCTTTCAGTCCCGCCATCAACTCGCCGGCGCTGAGCACGGAGTAGCCGTCCACGTCCTTGCGGGTGGAAATGGCCTCGATCACCTTGTGCGGGTCGATGTGCCTGGGCAAGGGCATCTGCACCAGGATGCCGTGGATGGCGGGATCATGGTTGAGCAGGTCGATGCGGGCCAGCAGCTCGGCCTCGGTCATCGTGGCCTCGTACTTCTCCAGCACCGAATGGAAGCCCGCGTCGTGGCACGCCTTGACCTTGTTGCGCACGTACACGTGCGAGGCCGGATCGTCGCCCACCAGGATCACCGCCAGGCCGGGACGCCTGCCCTGGCGCGTGAGTTCGGCGGCGCGCTGGGCGATGTCGGAGCGGATCTGCTTGGAGAGTTCGTTGCCGTTGATGAGGCGTGCGGGCATGGCGGTCTGAAGGCAAAGAGGAGTGGGGGAACGAGGGCGCGGACGCCTGGGGCATTTTAGCGCACGGGGGCCGACGCTTCAGCCAGGCGTGCCGGTTTCCACCGCCGTCATCACCGCCGCCACGGCCCTGTCCCCATCCTGTCCGGACGCTTCCAGGCCAGCCACCACGCTCCGCCGGTCGGCCTCGCTGCGGTTCTGGCTCATCTTCCACTTGGCCTGCAGCCGCGCGATGGGCATTTCCAGTCCGACGATGGCCGCCAGCCTTTCCTGCAGGAAGGCCGGCGGCGCGTCGCTCATCTTCCACGGGGCGTCGCGGCCCTGCTCGAACATCCGCGTCAGCCGGCCCACCACGCCGGCCACCCAGCCGGGATCGTCATGCACGATAATCCGGCCGCGGGCATGCACCACGGCGTAGTTGTAGGTGGGCACGACTTCGTGGGTCGTGCGCTTGGTTTCGTACAGGCTGGGCGATACGTAGGCGCTGGGGCCCTGGAAGACGACCAGGCTCTCGGCCTGGGAATCCGCCAGTTCCCGCCAGACCGGATTCGCCCGTGCCACGTGGCACAGCAATGTGCCATGCGGACCGCGGTCGGGATCCAGGATGAAGGGCAGGTGGTTGGCGTCCAGCCCTTGCGGTCCCGCCGTCACCAGCATGCCGAGCGGACAGGCGCGTATCAGGTCGCGGATCTTGTCCGTGCCGGTCTGCTCGAAATGCGACGGCAAATACATAGTTACCTTGGTGTCGAGCGGCGGAGAGCAAGAACACGGTGCTTCGCGCCGAGAGAACTCATCCAGACCCGGGATGCGGTGGATCCGGCTCCGCCGGTCCACCCGCATCGCCCTGCGGGACCCGGCGCCGGGCCGTCCCAAGGTGGGTCCCGGCCCCCTTGGGGGGCTGCCGCGTAGCGGCTGGGGGCCCCCACCATTCCGGGCACGCGTAAGCGCGTAGGGGGATTATCCCTGCGGCCGATGGTGCAGGGCCACCTTCATCAGGTCGGCCACGGTCGTGACCTGCAGCTTTTCCATGATGTTGGCGCGATGCGCCTCGACGGTCTTGATGCTGATGCCCAGGTCGTCGGCGATCTGCTTGTTCAGGCGGCCGGCCACGATGCGTTCCAGGACCTGCTGTTCGCGCACGGTCAGCCGGGCCAGCAGGGCCTCGTGGCCGCGCCGGGTGGCTTCGTCGGCCGCGCGGGAATGGGCCTGCTCCAGCATGTTGGCGATGATCTGGCGCAGGTCCGCTTCGTTGAAGGGTTTTTCCAGGAAATCCACCGCGCCTTTCTTCATGGTGGAGACCGCCATGGGCACGTCGCCGTGGCCGGTGACGAAGACGATGGGCAGGGTGGACTTGCGGGCGAGCAGTTGTTCCTGGAGCTCGAGCCCGGTCATGCCCGGCATCCGGACGTCGGCGATCAGCACGCCGATCACCTCGGGGTCGTACTCGGCCAGGAAGCGTTCCGAACTCTCGTAGGCCCGTACCCGGTAACCGTTGGCTTCGAGCAGCCATCGGAGAGAATCTCGCACGGCTTCGTCGTCGTCGACTATGAAGACCGTGCTGGATTGGGGCGTATTGCTCATCAGGTAAGCTCCTTGGGTGCGGATTCCAGTTCGGGGGCGGGTCCGGTCGGCAGGATCGGACGTACCCACGGAAGCGTGAACTTGAAGATCGTGCCTCCGGCGGGATTGGCTTCGGCCCACAGCCGGCCGTGGTGGAACTCGATGATCGTGCGGCAGATGTTCAGGCCCATGCCCATGCCTTCCGACTTGGTGCTGTAGAAAGGCTCGAACAGCCGTTCGGGGTCGGCCAGCCCATGGCCGGTATCGGTGACTGCCACTTCAACCATGTCGTCGCGCACGTTCGCTTCCACCAGCAGTTCCCGCCCCTCTGAATCCTGCATGGCCTCCAGGCCGTTTTTCATCAGATTCAGGACCACCTGTTCGATCAGGATAGGATCGGCAAGAACGTCCGGCAACTGTTCGGGTATTTTTTGAATGATATCGATCCGCCGGGTCCGGGACTCGATCCCGGCAAAACCGACCGCATTATCCACGATCGTGGGCAGGCTGACCCGCTGGCGCTTGGGCTCGCTCCGCTTCACGAATTCGCGTATGCGGCGGATGATCATACCTGCACGCTGGGCCTGTGCGGTGGTTTTTTCCAGGGCCGGCAGCAATTTGGCCGGATCGGTATCGCCGGCGCGTACCAGCGCCACCACGCCCATGCTGTAGTTGTTGATGGCCGTCAGCGGCTGGTTCAGCTCGTGCGCCAGCGACGAGGCCATTTCGCCCATGGTGATCAGGCGGCTGGTGAGCTGGATCTTCTCCTGCTGGGCGCGGGACGCTTCCTCGGAGGCCCGGCGCTCGGTGATGTCGCGCGCCACCTGCATGCGCACCCGGCGTCCGTCCACCCATTGCAGCATGCGATGGCGCACCTCGAACCAGCGGTGCGTGGACGAGGAATACACTTCGATTGCTTCATCGGTGAAACGGCCGCGCCGGCCGGCGGACAGTTCGTCGTGCCCGGTGGGCTGCGAACCCAGCACGCGGCGGTAGGTCTTGTTGGCGAACAGCAGTTCCGAGCCCTTGGGGGTCTCGGCCGTGACCGAGATGGCGTCGTCCAGGCCCTCGAGCACGGTCATGAAGCGTTCGTGGGCGGCGGCCAGGGCCTCGCGGATGCGCTTGGGCTCGGTGATGTCGGTCATGGACGTCATCCACCCGGTCTGCACGCCACGCTGGTCCAGCAGCGGCGACACGTACATCCGCGCGAAGAAGATCGAGCCGTCGCGCCGCTGCGCCTCCATCTCGAAGCCGCTGCTGGGGGCGTTGCCCGACAGCAGCATCTCGGTGTTGCGCCACTGGGCGGCATGGTCGCCCTGGGGCCAGTAGGGGTAGGGCGGCGGCCGGCCCAGCAGGTCGGCCTCGTCCCAGCCCATCATCCGGCAGAAGGCCGGGTTCACATAGGTAATGCGGCCTTCCATGTCCAGCACCCGCATGCCGGTCAGCATGGAGTTCTCCATGGCGCGGCGGAAGGCGGTCTCGGCGATCAGGGCCTGTTCGGCCTGGGAACGGAAGCGCGTGTGGCGCCACAGCGCGAACAGGCTCCATATGATGACCGCCGACAGCGACACCACGACCCAGACCAGCATGGTCTGCGAGGTGTCGGTTTGCGTGCGGTAGCCGCGCGCGCTCAGCATCATGCCGTTGCCCGGCGGGTCCAGCGGCACTTCGTAGGCGTTGATGGCGCCCTTGTCCGCGCGCGACGACGAGGACACCAGCGGCATCTCGTTGCCGTCCAGGATGGAAACCTTGTACTTGCGCTGGGTCTCCTGCGGGATCAGGTGCTGCAGGATGGCGTCCACCGAATACACCGTGGCCAGCGTGCCCAGGAAGCGTTCGTCCTGGAACACCGGCACGTACAGGTCCAGGTAGACCTCGTTGTACTGCCCCCGGTAGGGGCGGGAATACGCCGGCCGGTGCTCGTCGCGGGCGATCTCGAAGGCGCGGAAGGCCTCCGGCTCGGCCGCGCCGGGGGCGCTCATGCGGAAGGTCTGGCCCGCGCGCCGGTCCGGCGTCGAGACCCAGACCGCCTTGCGGTCGGCGTTGATCCAGGCCACGTGGATGATCTCGGGATGCTCGACCTGCAGTTCCCGGGCATCGTCCAGGAAGCGGCCCTCGGTCATGCTGGTGCGCACCAGGTCGCGTCCCAGCGCGCCCATGCGGTCGCGCGCCGCCAGCATGCGCAGGCGCATCGATTGCTGCGCCCAGTCGACGTCCCGCACCAGCGTGCCGTAGCGCTGGGCGTCGTCGCGGGCATCCAGCCACCACAGGATCGAGCCCATGACGCAGACGAACAGCCCCAGCGCGATGGCGGGCGTCAGCCAATACCAGCTGCGCCGGCGCAGGCGCCCCAGATCCTTGAACGGGGCGGGAATATTGGAAGGATGAACGGTAGACATGAAGAAAGTTTACGCACAGTGTGGTGCGTTCGGAGGCCCGCTGTTTTATTGCAGCGCAGAATGCTTTTATCCGGGTTTCGTGTTAGATTTCACATTGTGGTAAATGATATCGTAAAGCGAAATTTTTATTGCATGGAAGGCTTCCTGCCTTCTAGAATCGCGCCGGAGTTGCGAGGGCCCTAGTTTTACATAGGCGAAGGCCGCCAACAGCGACTTAACCCTCGGATGGCTACGAGCCGTCCGGATGTCACAGAGACTCAGGAGACAGGCATGTCCGCTCTTCCTCAGGTCGGGGCCGGTATAACCGCCGCCAACGACGAAGATACCCTGGAAACCCAAGAATGGCTCGAAGCCCTGGAAGCGGTCCTGGATCGCGAAGGCCCTGAGCGCGCGCATTACCTGCTGGAACGCCTGATCGACCTGGCCCGCCGTTCCGGCGCCTACATCCCGTTCTCGCCGAACACCGCCTACGTCAACACCATCCCGCCGCACATGGAGCCGGCGCATCCGGGCAAGCTGGATCTGGAAAACCGCATCCGCTCGTACATCCGCTGGAACGCGATGGCCATGGTGGTCAAGGCCAACCGGCTGCATCCGCCCGATGGCGGCGACCTGGGCGGCCACATCGCCTCGTTCGCCTCGCTGGCGACCATGATCGAGACCGGCCAGAACCACTTCTGGCACGCCGAGACCGAAAACCGCGGCGGCGACCTGGTCTACTTCCAGGGCCATTCCTCGCCCGGCGTGTACGCCCGCGCCTTCCTGGAAGGCCGCCTGTCGGAAGACCAGCTCAACCATTTCCGCCAGGAAGTCGACGGCAAGGGCCTGTCGTCCTACCCGCATCCGAAGCTGATGCCCGACTTCTGGCAGTTCCCGACCGTCTCGATGGGCCTGGGCCCCCTGATGGCCATCTACCAGGCCCGTTTCCTGAAATACCTGCACGCCCGCGGCATCGCCGACACCAGCAACCGCAAGGTCTGGGTGTTCTGCGGCGACGGCGAAATGGACGAGCCCGAATCGCTGGGCGCCATCAGCCTGGCCTCGCGCGAAAAGCTGGACAACCTGGTGTTCGTGATCAACTGCAACCTGCAGCGCCTGGACGGCCCGGTGCGCGGCAACGGCAAGATCATCCAGGAACTGGAAGGCGAATTCCGCGGCAGCGGCTGGAACGTCATCAAGCTGATCTGGGGCGGCTACTGGGATCCGCTGCTGGCGCGCGACAAGGAAGGCATCCTGCGCCAGATCATGGAAGAGACCGTCGACGGCGAATACCAGGCCTACAAGGCCAACGACGGCGCGTTCGTGCGCGAGAACTTCTTCGGCAAGCACCCCAAGCTGCTGGAGATGGTCAGCCGCATGAGCGACGAGGACATCTGGCGCCTGAACCGCGGCGGCCATGACCCGCACAAGGTCTACGCCGCGTTCGACGCCGCGCAGAACAGCCAGGGCCGCCCGACCGTCATCCTGGCCAAGACCATCAAGGGCTACGGCATGGGCGCCGCCGGCGAGTCGCGCAACCCCGCGCACCAGCAGAAGAAGCTGGACGACGACATCATCCGCGCCTACCGCGACCGCTTCAACATCCCGGTGCCGGACGACAAGCTGGGCGAACTGCCGTACTTCAAGCCGTCCGACGAATCGCCGGAAATGAAGTACCTGCACGAGCGCCGCCAGGCCCTGGGCGGCTACCTGCCGCACCGCCGCCAGAAGGCCGACGAGCACCTGCCCGCGCCGGCGCTGTCGACCTTCCAGGCCGTGCTCGATCCCACCGCCGAGGGCCGCGAGATCTCGACCACGCAAGCCTTCGTGCGCATCCTGACGCAACTGCTGCGCGACAAGACGCTCGGCCCGCGCGTCGTGCCCATCGTGCCCGACGAATCGCGCACCTTCGGCATGGAAGGCATGTTCCGCCAGATCGGCATCTACGCCCACGAAGGCCAGAAGTACGTGCCCGTGGACAAGGCGCAGGTCATGTACTACCGCGAGGCGGAAGACGGCCAGATCCTGGAAGAGGGCATCAACGAAGCGGGCGCGATGAGCTCGTGGATCGCCGCGGCGACGTCCTACTCGTCGAACAACCGCATCATGGTGCCGTTCTACATCTATTACTCGATGTTCGGCTTCCAGCGCATCGGCGACCTGGCCTGGGCCGCCGGCGACATGCAGGCCCGCGGCTTCATGCTGGGCGGCACCGCCGGCCGCACGACGCTCAACGGCGAAGGCCTGCAGCACGAGGACGGCCACAGCCACCTGATGTCGGCCACCATCCCCAACTGCGTGTCGTACGACCCGACCTTCGCGCACGAACTGGCGGTCATCATCCAGAACGGCCTCAAGCGCATGGTGGAAGACCAGGAAAACGTCTTCTACTACATCACGGTCATGAACGAGAACTATGCCCAGCCGGGCCTGAAGGCCGGCGACGAAGAGGGCATCATCCGCGGCATGTACCAGTTGAAGAAGAGCGAGGCCAAGGCCGAGCATCGCGTCCAGCTGCTGGGTTCGGGCACCATCCTGCGCGAAGTCATCGCCGCCCAGGAACTGCTCGAGAAGGACTGGGGCGTTGCCGCCGACGTCTGGAGCGTGACCAGCTTCACCGAGCTGCGCCGCAACGGCCTGGACGCCGATCGCCACAACCTGCTGCATCCGACCGAGAAGAAGGCCCAGGTCGCCTACGTGACCGAAGTGCTGGAAAAGACCGAAGGTCCCATCGTCGCCTCGACCGACTACATGAAGTCCTTCGCCGACCAGATCCGTCCGTTCATCCCCAGGGGCCGCACCTACAACGTGCTGGGCACCGACGGGTTCGGCCGTTCCGACTTCCGCGCCAAGCTGCGCGAACACTTCGAGGTGGATCGCCACTTCGTCACGCTGTCCGCCCTGAAGGCGCTGGCCGACGAAGGCAAGATCCCGGTGAAGAAGGTGGCCGAGGCCATCAAGAAGTACGGCATCAACCCCGAGAAAGCCAACCCTCAACACGCGTGATCGATGGCCGGGATGGGTAAGATAGGGACTGCCCCTGTCTTGCCCGCCCGGCCGGCGCGCGCCTGCCTGCGGCGGGGGCGCCGGTGGGGTCCGGCTTTCTGGAGACTACAGAATGAGTAATGTGAGCGAGCTGAAAGTCCCCGACATCGGTGATTTCAGCGAAGTCGAAGTGATCGAGATCCTGGTCTCGGTGGGCGACACCATCAAGGCCGAGCAAAGCCTGGTCACGGTCGAGTCCGACAAGTCGTCCATGGAAATCCCGGCCGCCGCCGGCGGGGTGGTCAAGGCCATCAAGGTCAAGGTCGGCGACAAGGTCAGCGAAGGTACGCCGCTGGTCGAGATCGAAGCCGCCGGCGGCGCCGAGGCGCCCCAGCGGGAAGCGGCGCCTGCCAAGGCCGAAGCGCCCGCCGCCGTGCCCGCCGCCAAGCAGGAAGCCGCGCCGCAGGCCGCGCCGGCCGCCGCGCCCGCCCAGGGCGGTGGCGAGGAAACCGTGGTCGTGCCCGACATCGGCGACTTCAAGGACGTCGAAGTCATCGAACTGCTGGTCAAGGCCGGCGACAAGGTCTCGGCCGAGCAAAGCCTGGTCACCGTCGAGTCCGACAAGTCCTCCATGGAAATCCCGACCTCGGTCGCAGGCGAAGTCACCGAGGTGCTGGTCAAGGTCGGCGACAAGGTATCCAAGGGTAGCCAACTGGTGAAGGTCAAGACCGGTGCCGCCGCCGCTGCCGCGCCGGCCGCCAAGGCCGAGAGCGCGCCGGCTCCCGCCGCCAGGGCCGAGGCGCCGGCGTCCGCCGCGCCGGCTGCCGCGCCCGCGGCCAAGCAGCCGCCCGTGCCGGCCGACTCCGCCGTCGAACACGCGCCTTCCAAGGCCCATGCCTCGCCGTCCGTGCGCAAGTTCGCGCGCGAACTGGGCGTGGACCTTTCCAAGGTGCCCGCCACCGGTCCCAAGGGCCGCATCACGCCCGACGACGTGCGCAACTTCGTCAAGAAGGCCCTGGCGGGCGGCGCCGCCGCAGCGCCCGCGGCCGCCGGCGGCTCGGGCTCCGGCCTGGAAGTGCTGGCCTGGCCCAAGGTCGATTTCGCCAAGTTCGGCGAAGTCGAGGCCAAGCCGCTGTCGCGCATCAAGAAGATCTCCGGCGCCAACCTGCACCGCAACTGGGTGATGATCCCCCACGTCACCAACAACGAGGATGCGGACATCACCGACCTGGAAGCCTTCCGCGTCCAGCTCAACAAGGAAAACGAGAAATCCGGCGTCAAGGTCACGATGCTCGCGTTCCTGATCAAGGCCGTCGTCTCGGCGCTGAAGAAATTCCCCGAGTTCAACGCCTCGCTGGAAGGCGACAACCTGATCCTGAAGAAGTACTTCCACATCGGTTTCGCCGCCGACACGCCCAACGGGCTGGTGGTGCCGGTCATCCGCGACGCCGACAAGAAGGGCGTCCTGGAGCTGGCCAAGGAAACCTCCGAACTGGCCAAGAAGGCGCGCGACGGCAAGCTCTCGCCCTCGGAAATGCAGGGCGGCTGCTTCTCGATCTCGTCGCTGGGCGGCATCGGCGGCACCAGCTTCACGCCCATCATCAATGCGCCCGAAGTGGCCATCCTGGGCGTCAGCCGTTCCACCATGAAGCCCGTCTGGGACGGCAAGCAGTTCGTGCCGCAACTGACGCTGCCCATGTCGCTGTCGTACGACCACCGCGTCATCGACGGCGCCGCCGGCGCCCGCTTCAACGCCTACCTGGCCTCGGTGCTGGCGGACTACCGCCGCATCCTGCTGTAAGGAGCCCGAGATGGCGATAGAACTCAAGGTACCCGACATCGGCGACTTCAAGGACGTCGAAGTCATCGAGATCCTGGTGGCCGTGGGCGACACCATCAAGGCCGAGCAAAGCCTGATCACCGTCGAATCCGACAAGTCCTCCATGGAAATCCCCGCCGCGCAGGGCGGGGTGGTCAAGGCCATCAAGGTCAAGGTCGGCGACAAGGTCAGCGAAGGCTCGGTGCTCGTCGAGGTCGACGCGGCCGAAGGCGCCGCCGCGGCCAGCCCGGCCCCGGCCGCGGACGGCAAGTCGCGTACCGGTTTCCCCAAGGTCGAAGTGGCGCCCGCCGCCATGCACGAACTGGGCGAACCGACCTCCGACAAGCCGGATCCCGACCCCGTCCCGCTGCCCGCCGCCGCCAGCTTCGGCGGCAAGGCCGACCAGAGCTTCGACGTCGTGGTCCTGGGCGCCGGCCCCGGCGGCTACTCCGCCGCCTTCCGCGCCGCCGACCTGGGCCTGAAAGTGGCCCTGGTCGAACGCTATTCGACCCTGGGCGGGGTCTGCCTGAACGTCGGCTGCATTCCCTCCAAGGCCCTGCTGCATACCGCGGCCGTGGTCGAGGAAGCCGCCAAGATGGCCGAGCACGGCATCACCTTCGGCAAGCCCGAAATCGACCTGGACAAGTTGCGCAAGTTCAAGGACGGCGTCGTCGGCAAGCTGACCGGCGGCCTGGCGGGCATGGCCAAGGCCCGCAAGGTCACCGTGGTGACCGGCGTCGGCGCCTTCGTCGGCCCCAACCACATCGAAGTGCAGGGCAAGGACGGCAAGCAGGTCATCCAGTTCGCCAGCGCCATCATCGCCGCCGGCAGCCAGTCCGTGAAACTGCCCTTTGCCCCGGAAGACGAACGCATCGTCGACTCCACCGGCGCGCTGCTTTTGAAGAGCGTGCCCAAGAAGATGCTCATCATCGGCGGCGGCATCATCGGCCTGGAAATGGGCACGGTGTACTCGACCCTGGGCGCCAGGCTCGACGTCGTCGAAATGCTGGACGGCCTGATGCAGGGCGCCGACCGCGACCTGGTCAAGGTCTGGCAGAAGATGAACGAACACCGCTTCGACAACATCATGTTGAAGACCAAGACGGTGGGCATCGAGGCCAAGGCCGATGGCATCTGGGTCACCTTCGAGGGCGAGAAGGCCCCCAAGGAGCCCCAGCGCTACGACCTCGTCCTGCAGGCCGTCGGCCGCAGCCCCAACGGCAAGAAGATCGGCGCCGACAAGGCCGGCGTGCAGGTGGGCGACCGCGGATTCATTCCGGTGGATTCCCAGATGCGCACCAACGTGCCGCACATCTACGCCATCGGCGACATCGTCGGCCAGCCCATGCTGGCCCACAAGGCCGTGCATGAGGGCCACGTGGCGGCGGAAGCCGCGGCCGGCCAGAAGAGCCACTTCGACGCCACCGTCATCCCCTCCGTGGCTTACACGGATCCGGAAGTCGCGTGGGTGGGCCTGACCGAGGACGAAGCCAGGAAGCAGGGCCGCAAGGTCACCAAGGGCATGTTCCCCTGGGCCGCTTCGGGCCGCGCCATCGCCAATGGGCGCGACGAAGGGTTCACCAAGCTGCTGTTCGACGAAGAGACGCACCGGATCGTGGGCGGCGGCATCGTGGGGACGAATGCCGGCGACATGATCGGCGAGGTCGCCGTGGCGATCGAGATGGGGGCGGATATGGTGGATATCGGGAAGACCATCCATCCGCATCCGACCCTGGGCGAGTCGATCGGGATGGCGGCCGAGGTGGCGGAAGGGGTGTGTACGGATTTGCCGCCGGTCAGGAAGAAGTAGGGGTGTCGTAGTTTGAAAAAAAAGGCCGCACTTTGTGTGGCCTTTTTTGTTTTTTGCGGCAGCCAGGGGAACGGGTGCCTTGATGAGTCGGCCATGATCACCACCGAACGGTTCGACCACAATAGTCGAGGTATTCGAGGCCGGGATGGCCCCGTTTGGTCAGAAGCACGTTCACAACCCCGGGAACACTTTCCTCGATCGACAATCTCCCCTCAGGGCCTCCCAGGTCGGTGCGCACCCAACCCGGCGCGATCAGCAGCATGGCCCGTGGCGTTTGCGCTTGACGCGCGGCAAAGCTGCGCATGAATTGGTTCAAGGCTGCCTTGCTGCCACGGTAAACCTCCCGCTGGCCGGATTCGTTGTCGGCGATACTGCCTTGTCCGGATGACATGACCCCGATCAGGCCGGCCGGCGTGACAAGGTCGGACAAGCGCTCGACCACCCGCATCGGGCTAAGTGCATTGGTGATCATGAGATTCACGAAATCCTCCGTCGAGACCTCACCGATGGTCTGAGTCGGGTCAGGATTGGTCGTCCCGGCATTGACAAACAGAATGTCGAACATCCGGCCGGACAGGCGCTCGTGTAAGGATCGGATCTGCTCGGGTCGGGTAATGTCCAGCATTTCAATGTCGACCCGGTCCGGATGCGCATCGGCCAAATCGTGCAAGAGAGTCCGGCCGCCACCGGCGCGGACTGTGCCCACGACGTGCCAGCCGTTTTTCAGGAATTCGGCCGCCATGGCGTGGCCGAGGCCGCGCGAGGCGCCGATGAGCAGGACGGTGGGGGTGTGAACCGATGCTTGGGGCATGGGATTCTCCTTTTCGCACTATTGAAGCCATGGATTGTCGAACCTGGCTCTAATTTGCACCAGACGCCTGGACTGCAATTCTTGATTGCGCCAGACGCCATACCTGGAAGGTTTTCGATTATGCTGGGCGCATGACACGCGTCGACCTCAACCTCCTTCCCGCGCTGGATGCATTGCTGAGTGAACGTAGCGTCACGGGGGCCGCCCGGCGACTGAAGCTCAGTGTTTCTGCAACGAGCCGTACGCTCACTCGCCTGCGCGCGGTTACGGGCGATCGCCTGTTGCTGCAGGCTGGGCGCACGCTGGTGCTCACGCCATATGCAGAACAGCTGAGCCAGCGTCTCTCGGCGCTGACCCGCGAAGTAGAGGGGGTACTGAGTCGTACCGAGCATCAGTTCGACATTGCCTCCCTGGAACAACGCTTCACCCTGCGAGTGGGTGAAGGCTTTATCGACCTGCTTGGCGCGGCTTTGATGGACCGGATCCGCCGCACGGCACCCGGTGTGCAGCTTCGCTTCGCCCCCAAGCCGGACTGGAATGCTCAATCGCTAAGGGAAGGCGCGATTGATCTGGAGATCGGCATCGTCAAAACTTCGGCACCCGAGGTACGTACGCGTTTGCTCTTCCGCGATCGCTATGTCGGCGTGTGCCGCATCGGCCATCCGCTTCTGAGTGAACGGAGCATCAGCGTGGAACAATGGGCCGCATACGACCATGTGATGACTTCACGTACCGGCGAAGCGGAAAGTTCGATTGACGCAGCCGTTGAACCGCCGAATGGGCGGCGGAAGGTGCGGATAGTGGTGCCGTCTTATACGAGCGCCATGCAGCTGGCTCGTCATTCGGACTTGCTGGCCGTTGTCCCGCATTCATGCGTCGGCAACTCCTTTGTGCCGGATTACGCGGCGGCCAATGGCTTACAGTGCTTCGAACTGCCCGTGCCCATACCCGCTTTCAATATCTCGGCAATCTGGCATCCGCGCCTCGATCACGATCCGGCTCATTGCTGGTTTCGTGCCGAAGTGCTGGATCTCTGCCTGGAGGCTTATCCGCGAAATCTGCCTCAAGCTTCGCCGCCACTCCATCGCTAGTGTGGTCCACGCCAGTTGCGCGGCCAGCGGTCTGGGCGGAGGGCGATGCCATGTGTATCCTCGAAGCAGTCGAATAGACAGTGCATGGCCACAGGGCGGTACGCCGCTTTACCTGCATCGAGTGGCGGGAATGCGGACGTCGGTTCCTCCAAGGAATTCTTGCCAATGAAAACTGCTCAAGCCGATTGCTTCGCCGATCAAGGCTACGTCCGGTTGGAGGGCTTTCATCCGCGCAAGCGGATGATGGCGGTCCGGCAGAAGCTGCTTGATGAACTCAAACGCGTGTCCGAGGGAAAGGGCATGCCTGCTTCGGTGCGCGGTCTGCCTGTCTTCCAGCAGATCGGCAAGCTGTCTTCGCTGGTCAGGCTGCCCGGCCTGCATGAATCGCTGGTTACGCGGGAATTGCTGGCCGAGGTGACGCGACTGGCCGGACGAGCGCCGAACCTGGTCCAGGATGTCGAACTGCTGCTGTCGCCGCCCCGTCAAGGCGACTGGACGCTGCAAGGTTTGAGCTGGCATGTGGACGTGGCGGCGAAGCCGCCAGGCCGCTTGCCGGGGATACAGGCATTCTTCCTGCTCGACGACGTGGCCAGCGGTGGTGGGGGAACGCTGGCACTGGCGGGCTCCCATCGTGTCGATACGCGGCCGGATGTGTCGTCATCCCGGTTGCGCCGGATATTGAGGACGGCGGAGGATCTGGAGCGCCAGCTTGACGACCTGGGGATCGGGATCGTCGAGATGTCCGGGCGCGCAGGCGATGTCTTTCTCATGGACATGCGCCTGCTGCACACCCCGTCGATCAATTCGACGCAGCAGGTGCGAATGATGGCGACATCTCGCTGCTTCGTCGATACCTGATGCCGTGCGCCTACTCGATCTTGATATTGGCTTTCTGGATCACCTCGCCCCAGAGCCGATAGTCGTCCTTGATCATCTTCTCGAACGCGGCAGGCGGTCCGCCGAGCTTCTCGGCTCCCAGCGCCGCCAGCCGCTGCTTGAATTCCGGCGTCTCCATCACCTGGTTGATGGCCTGATTCAGTTTGGCGACGATGTTGTCCGGGGTGCCGGTACGCGCCACGATCCCAAACCACGAGTACAACTCAAACCCCTTGATCCCCTGTTCATCCAGCGTGGGAACATCAGGAAACTGAGGCGACCGCTTCAACGCCGTCACGCCCAGCGACCGCAATCGTCCTGACTTCAGCAGCGGCTGCACCGAGAACTCGATGTCGAAATGCACCGGCACGTCGCCCGCCACCAGCGCGACGTTGGCCGGTGCCGAACCCCGGTAGGGAATGTGTTGCATCTCCACCCCGGTAACCTGCTTGAACCGCTCCGCCCCCAGGTGCGGCATGGTGCCCGAGCCGCCCGAACCGTAGTTCATGCGACCGCCTTCGCGCTTGGCCAGGGCGATCAGGTCCTGGATGCCCTTGCCCGGAAAGTCCGGCGCCACGGCCACCTGGTGCGGGCTGCGGAAGACGCCGACCACGGCGCGGAAGTCGCGCACGGGTTCGAAGTTCATGGAGGGGTAGAGCCACTTGCCGGTGGAGATGACGTTGCTGGCCATCAGCAGGGTGTGGCCGTCGGCGGGTTGGCCCAGCACGAATTCGCTGCCGACGATGGCGCCCGCGCCGGGCTTGTTTTCCACGACGACGGGTTGTCCCAGTTCCTTGCCCAGGCCTTCGGCGATGGACCGTGCGGTGGTGTCCGAGGGGCCGCCGGCGGGGAAGGGCACGATGAGCCGGATGGGCTTGCTGGGATAGTCCTGCGCAGCCAGCGCGGGGAAGGCGCCGCCGGCCGTGGTGGCCGTCAGCAAGGCCGTGGCCAGTATCTTGCGTCGCACGATGTTCTGCATGGTTGTCTCCTTTTTCAATCTGGTTCAGGCGGAGCGTGCCTCGACCGCGTTTTCTTCCGCGTTGGCCACCGCCTCGTCGGCCGAGATCAAGGCGCCCTGGCTGCGCAGCACCTGGCGCAGCGTGTCGACGGCCGGGTTTTCCAGCGTGGCCTGGCCGCTGGCCGCGAGGGCGGCGTAGGCGCCGGCGGCATGGCCCAGGCACATGGCGGTGCCCATGTGGCGGGCACCGCCGTTGGCCTCGCGCGTGGCGGAGATGGCCCGGCCGGTCACGACGATGCCTTCGATGGACTGGGGCAGCAGGCAGGCGAGGGGGATCTCGAACGGCGCGGGCGGCATCCACAGGTCGACGCCGGTGCCGCCGGCTTCGTGCAGGTCCATGGGTCCGGCGCCCAGGGCGACGGCGTCGGCAAAGCGTTTGCCGCCGACGATGTCTTCGGTCGTCAGGGTGTGTCGCCCGACGATGCGGCGCGTTTCGCGTATGCCTACGCGTTCGGCGATGCCGGCGAGCACGGATTTCTCGAAGCCCGGAACGTTTTCGCGCAGGAAGGGCACGATGGTCTTGATCTGCTGCCGCCCGATCTGTTCGGCCCGGGTCAGCTGCGCGCCGTCCAGGGCGTCGATGCCGTGGATGCGGCTCATCAGGCAGATGGCGTCGGTGTCGCCGGGCGTGCTGCAGAAGGACAGGCTTTCCCAGGCCAATTGGCCGCGCCGCAGGCCGTCCAGGGCGATGGCGCGCTTGCGTTCGCGCGGGATGGCGCGGAAGGCGCGTACGTCCACGTTGGACATGCGGAACACCAGGGTCAGGGGCTGGCGCTTGTCGCGCAGTTCTGGCTCTTCGCCCACGTACGGGACGCCGGCCGCGGCGGCGATGACGGCATCGCCGGTGGCATCGACCAGCATGCGCGAGCGCAGGGCGCGCCGGCCGGAGACGTTTTCCAGCAACAGGCCGGCCACGCGGCCGTCTTCCATCAGCGGCCCGACGACGCGCGAGTGCAGGAGCACGTCCACGCCGGCTTCGCGCGCCATGTCGTCGGCCACGATCTTGACGACCTCGGGGTTGAAGGGGAAGTTGATGATGGTGACGGGGTTGGCGCTGGCCTCGGCCAGGGTGTAGCGGCGAAAGCCGTCGCTGCCGCCGGCCGCCTCGATGCGCCGGGTGAGTTCGAAGCCTATGCCGCCCACGCAGCGCACGGTGCCGTTGAAGAGGCCGATGTATTGGGCGACCATGCCGGATGTGGCGGTACCGCCCAGGCAGCCGGCGCGTTCGACCAGCGCCACGCGGGCGCCGCCGCGGGCCGCCGCGACCGCGGCGATCAGGCCGGAAGCGCCGCCGCCCGCGACGATGACGTCGTAGCGGCCTAGTACGGGCGTGTTCAGGGTTTCGGTAATGACCGAAGCATTCATGTCGTGTCTCCTTGCGGATCAGAAGGGCAGCGGCTCGGTCCAGCGCAGCTGCTTGGGGCTCACGCCTTCGCGGATGGCGCGCGCGGCGGCATGGCCGGCCACTTCGCCGGTCTGGCAGCACCAGGGGAAGTTGCGCATGACCATGAAGATGGTCTCGAAGGTGAAGGACAGCGAGGCGCCGGTCAGCAGCAGGTTGTCGACTTCCTTGGGCAGGAAGCAGCGGTAGGGCACCTCGAAGGTGTATTTCGCGTACTGGTCCCAGAAGAAGGTCTTGGTCATGGGACGCGTCACGGCGTCGGGGAAGCGTCGCTCTTCCCGCGCGTCGTCGATGGAGAAGACGTATTCGCCGATGGGGTGGCGGCCATCCCGCACGCCCACGTAGCGGCCGACGTGGGAGATGAAGGCGTCCTGGAAGCCGGGCACGTATTTGCGCAGGAAGGCGGCCTCGGCATCGATCAGCCGGCGCAGTTCGCGCTTGGCGCGCGAGGCGTGCTCGGCATCGTCGTCCATGTGCAGCGCCCATTCGTAGGGCACGTTCTGCCACAGGATGAAGGTGCCCGGGCCCTGGATGGGGCTCATGTCGACGGTCGGATGGCCGATGTAGTGATCGCCGTAGACGCCCTGGTCGGCCAGGCGGGGGCGATAGAGTTCGGGCGGGATGTCGCCGGCCGCGCGGGCCGCATTGATCAGCTTGCTCAGGGCCGGATCGTTTTCGCGCTTCTGGTAGGCGGCGGTCCGCGCGAAATCGATGCCGCTCATGATCCACAGCAGGCCGCCGGGTATGGGGCGCGCCTGGGCGTCCGTGGTCACGGTCTCGGGCTGGCGTCCGCCGCCGCGCACGTAGGGGGCGCCGGCGCGCGCCACGACTTCGGCGGTGCCGCTGCCTTCCACGAAGATTCGGCCCTGGATCGCCTGGCGGCCTTGCACGGTTTCGATGATGGCGTGGGTAATGCGGCGTTGCCCGCCGTCGGGCTGCATCTCGACGTCCACGAAGGCGGCGCCGTAGATGGCGTGCACGCCGGCCTCGTCCAGCATGCGCAGCATGATGTTGCCGGCGGCATCCGGATTGAAGGAGGCGCGGCGGAAGGGCGAGCCCGGCTCCAGGTAGTAGTCGTAGTGGGACAGCGCATTGCCGGCCCAGTCGGGCAGTTCCTTCTCGGTGGCGGTGTAGATGGCGCCTGCCGCCGCGAAGCGCTCCATCAGCTCGGTATGGATGCCGCCTACGCCCGTGTTGGCGGCGCCCTGGAGCCCCGAGGTATGGACGCCGCCGGGCATGTCGAATTTCTCGACGATGATCACGCTGCAACCCTCGCGGCGCGCGCGTAGCGCCGCCGCGAAGCCGCCCGGCCCCGCGCCGATGACGACGACGTCCGCTTCCCCGATGACCGGCACGCCCCGGGCGGTGCGGCCCAGGGGCTGGATGCTACTGCTGTTCAACTCACATTCTCCCTATCGCTATTCGGCGGTGATCTTGTTGTCGACGATCACCGGTTTCCAGCGCGCCAGTTCTTCCTGCATGAAGGCCTTGAATTGCGCGGGCGTGCCCGGCGCGGGCTCCATCAGTTGCTGGCGCAGCAGTTCGACTACCTGGGGCTGGCGCAGCACCTCGCCGATCGCGGCGCTGATGCGTCCGGCCAGCGCGGCGGGCATGCCGCCGGGTGCGACGAACCCCATCCAGGCGCTGCCGACGATGTCCGGGTAGAACTCGCGCAAGGCCGGCACCTCGGGCAGCAGCGCTGCGCGCTCGGCGGTGGAGACCGCGATCGGCACTACCTTGTCGCCGCGCACCTGGGCCATGGTGGCCTGTGCGGGCAGGCAGCCCATCTGCACCTCGTTCGTCATCACGGCGGTGGTGGCCTGGACGGCGCCGGCGTACATTACCGGCACGATCTGCGTGCCGCTCTTGTTGGCGAGCAGCGTCATGACCAGGTGGCCCAGCGAGCCGTTGCCCACGTACGAGTAGTTGTATTTGCCGGGATTCTTCTTCAGGACGTCGATGAGCTCGGGCAGCGTCTTGACGCCCAGTTGCCGGGATGCGATCAACAGGCAGGGCTGGTGCACGCCCAGCGTCAAGGGCGTGAGGTCCTTGGCCGGGTCGTAGGCCATGCGCTTGTAGAGCAGGGGGTTGTGGACCAGCGGGCCGGCGATGCTGACGCCGAAGGTGCTGCCGTCCGGGTGCGCGCGGGCGACCAGCGTGGTGCCTATCATGCCGCCGGCGCCGGGCCGGGAATCGACGATGAAGGGCGTGCCATACTTCTTCTGCAGGCCCTCGGCGATGACCCGCGCCACGGTATCGGTGGTCGTGCCGGCGCTGAAGGGGTTGATCACCGTGGTGGCGCGGCTGGGCCAGTCCTGGGCGGCCAACGCGGTGGCGGTGGCCAGCAGCGCCAGGCAGGCGATGGCTTGTCGTGTTTTTTTCATGGATGTCTCCGGGGAAATCTCAGGCGGGCGGGTTCTGGCGGACGACCTGTTCGCGGCGGAAAAGCGCATAGTCCTGCGCCAGGCGGTGCTGCACTTGCGAGACCGGCACGTCCGAGGGAGGGCGGCTGCCGGCCGCGGCGATGGCGCCCAACGTGCCGACCGCCTGCCCCATCGCCATGGAGGTCGCCATGTGGCGCGCGCCGGCCATGGCCTCGCGGGTCGCGCTCAAGGTGCGGCCGCACACCAGCAGGCCCTCCACGCCTGCGGGCAGCAGCGTGCGCAGCGGTATCTCGAAGGGCTGGGGCGGCGCATACAGGCGGATGCCGGTGCCGCCCGGCTGGTGGCGGTCCATGGGGCCGGCGCCCAGGGCGATGGAGTCCTCGAAGCCGCGCGCCTGCATGATGTCTTCTTCGCTGAGCGTGTATCGCCCTTCGATGCGGCGCGTCTCGCGCACGCCCACGCGCTCGGCGACATCGGCCAGGATGGCGTGCTCGAAGCCGGGGATCTCGCGCCGCAGGAATCCCACGATGCTGGCGATCTGCCGGCGGCCTTCCTGCTCGGCGCGCGAGGCGTCGCGGGCATCCAGCGCATCGATGTCCTGGATGCGGCTCATCAGGCAGATGGCGTCGGTGCCGCCGGGCGTGCTGACGAAGGACAGGCTTTCCCAGAACAGTTCGCCGCGCCGCAAGCCATCCAGTACCCGGGCACGGCGTTCGTCGGAAGGCACCGCCCGGAAGCGCGCCACGTCCACGTTCGACAGGCGGAAGGACAGGGTGCAGGGCTGGCGCTCGCCGCCATCGTCCTGGAACGGGACGCCCGCGCTGGCGCATACCAGCGCATCGCCGGAGGCATCCACCACCACCGGCGCGAGCAGGGCCAGGCGACCCTGCACGGACTCGACCGTCACACCGCTGATGGCGCCGTCCCGTACCAGTGCGCGCGCGAAGCTCGTGTGCAGCAGTACCTCCGCGCCCGCTTCGCTGACGGCGCCGTCCAGCACCCATTTGACCGTCTCGGGGTTGAAGGGCAGCACGCGCAGCGGGAACGGCGTGCCGGCTGCCTCGCCCATCACGTAGCGGTGGAAGCCGTCCGAGCCGCCGGCGGCCTGCACGCGCTCGGCCAGCTCGAACGGGATGCCGCCTACCACGCGCGTTTCGCCGTGGAAGAAGGCGACCCATTGCGCCACGAGATTGGCGGTGGCGGCGCCGCCCAGGCAGCCTCCGCGCTCGACCAGCAGCGTGCGCGCGCCGGTGCGCGCCGCGGCGATGGCGGCCACGGTGCCGGAGGCGCCGCCGCCGACGACGATGACGTCATAGCGGCCCGCGACGGGCGTGTTCAGGGTTTCCTGGATGGTGTCGGATTGCGGCATGCATGTCTCCCGGGCGCCCTGTGCGGGTGCCTCCTGTCATGCCGTGCAGTGTTGCGCTCAGCGCCGCTTGCCGCCAGACGGTGTTCTCATATGTGAACACTTTTCGTTTCGATGGGCCTGGACCGATCCGTGGCCGCGGCGATTTCCGCGGCGGCGGCGCGCAGGGCAAGCTCCAGCTTCCGCTTGCGTGTGTCGTCCAGCCGGCTGGCCGGAAGCGCAAGGCCCAAGGCCGCGAGCGCGCGGCCGTGTACGTCCAGGATGGGTACGGCCAGGCCCACGATGCCGACGGTGAACTCGCTGAAGGACCAGGCCACGCCTTCTTCCCGGATCTGGTTCAACTGCCGCCGCAGGACGGTCGTGGAGCGTATGGTCTGCTCGGTGCGCGGTTGCAGCTTGACGCGCTGGAGATAGGCTTCGCGTTCGGCCGGCGGCAGCCACGCAAGCAGCACCTTGCCCGCCGAACTGGCATAGAGCGGCTGCATGACGCCCACGTGCACCGAATACAGCACCGCGTTCGGCGATTGCGCGGAGGCGATGCGTTCGGCCATGTCGTTGCGCAGCACGCTCAGGCCGGCCGACTCCTCGGTATCGCGCATGAGCCGTTGCAGCCAGGGTTCGCTGGCGCGAAGCAGGTCGCGGTTGTGCGCGCCGCGGCGCGCGAGCGCGTAGGCACCTTCGCCCAGCTGGAACTGCTGCGTGTCCTGCAATTGCTCGATATAGCCCCGTTCGACAAGATTGCGCAGCAGCGCGCTCAGGCTGCTTTTCGGGACGCCGGTCCGGCGCGAGATCTCGGCATGGGTCATGGCGCGGCCGGTGCTGGCCAGCAGCTCCAGCAGGTCGAGGACGCGGTCCGCCGATTTGACGCTGGACCGGACGGGGGCGGATTTGCCGCGCGCGGCGGCGGCCACGCGGCGCGGCTTGGACGAAGGGGCGGAGTTCACCCGGGAATTGTATGGTAGGGTGCCGAAGCGGTTGCTGAACGCGAATCGAAATACCAACGTATTGGCATGACTGCCAGATGCTCGACGATTTTCTGAAAGCCGTGGTTCGCCGCTATCGCCTGCCCACGGACGCTTGTCTGCCTCCAGGCACGCGCACCGCCAACCCGTCCGCCACGCTTGCGCTGGCCATCGAGCGGGCCCGCCAAGCGATCGCGGGTGGGGGCGAGCCGGACGCGGACCTGACGCGGGTCTTCACCGGGGCGCTTGCCCGCCTGATCGGCGAAGCGATGCATCCGGAGGGCGGCGACCCGGTCATCCAGGCCATGGTGCTCAGACACCGGCATGCGCATGTGCGCGAATATGCCTCGCTATACGCGCGAGCCGGCCAGGACCGCCGGCAGGTCCGGGCGGCGGTCGATGCCGTGGCTCATCCTGCCCGATTGCAGCGCATGCCCGGTGGACCCGTGCAGCAAGCCCTGGCGCAATGGCGCACCGCCGCCTCTCGCGAGTCCTGGCGCGATCTCCGCATGGGCCTGCCGCGCCTATTGGGCATGCCGGACATCGCCAGCGACACGCCACTCCAGGCCGGCCTGGCCAGGCTGCTGGAGCATCCCGCGCTAGTCCGCCTGCAACGTCTCGATGCTTTGGCGTCGGACGAACTCGTGCGCCATTACCAGGCGCTCTGGGACGGCCATGGGCCGCGCCAGGGAAGCGCCGAGGCCGCCGCGCAAGGGGGCGTTTCGCAGAAACGTGGCAAGGCCGTCGAGGCGGCTGCCGCCCGGGCGCTCGGAGCGTTGGCCGGACGCCTGGACCGGGAGGAGGGCGCCGGAGCGGTGCACCGGGTGGTGACGTCGATGCGGGTGCCCTCATCGATACGCGCCAGCCGTGAACGCGCCAAGACCGAATGGGATGTGGTCCTGCTGCGGCGCGTGCCGGATATGGATGGTGAACCGGCCTGGAGCGTCCGCCTGCTGGCCGAAGCCAAGGCCTCCATCGAGGCTGCGACGACAGACCTGCCGCGGCTGCAGCGCGGCGTGCGTGTGCTTGCGCAGGCCGAGGCTGGCGTGGCCTATTCGTTCCAGGCCAGCGAAGGCGCGGTGCGTTTGTGCGGTTCATCGCTGCGCGAGCTGTCCGCCGACGAAGCGGGCGTGGCGCGTTCGGTGCTGTATTGCTGCGATGCGCCCGCCGAACCCACACCGCGCCTACTGGGCGCGGCCAGCCGCATGCAGCTTCTGTCGGCGCCGGCCAGCCTGGCGTTCGCCAGCGCGCTGGCAGAAGGGCGCGACCCGGATCCGCGGGGGCTGGAAGCGGTCTGGAACGAGCTGCTGCATGCGCCGGGCTGGGCCGCGGTGCTGGATCAGTACCCGCGGCTGCGCCAGGTGCGCGGGCTGATGGTGCATGTGGACGACCTGATGGCTGCGATTACCGGCAAGTCGCACTGATCTTGCCGGCGGTCGCGGATCTCAGTTGATGGTGATGCCGCTCTTCTTGACCACGTCCTGCCACTTCTGGATTTCCGCGCGGCGGAAGGACTCGAGCTCGGCCGGGCTGGAGCCCACCAGTTCGGCCCCGATGCCTTCGAGCTTGGCCTTGACCTCCGGATCCTTGAGCACGTCGGCCAGCGCGGCCGACATCTGGTCGATGATGGCCTTGGGGGTGCCTGCGGGCGCGAACACGGCGTTCCATTCGTAGGACGAGAAACCCGGCACGCCGGATTCGGCGATGGTGGGAATCTGCGGCAGCACCGCCGAGCGCTTGTCGCCGCCGACCGCGATGGGGCGCAGCTTGCCGCTCTGGATGTGGGTCCACGCCGACCCCAGGCTGGCGAACATGATGGGCACCTGGCCCGACATCACGTCCACCATGGCGGGGCCGCCGCCCTTGTAGGCGACATGGACGAGCGAGGTGCCGGCCATGACGTTGAACAGTTCGCCGGCCAGGTGCTGCGCCGAGCCGGGACCGGCCGAGGCGAAGTAGGCGGGGTTGGCGGACTTGCCGTTCCGGATCAAGTCCTGCACCGAGGCGATCTTGCCTTGCGGCGAGGTCACCAGCACGTTGGGCACGCGCAGCAGCAGCGAGACGGCGTCGAAGGCCTTGAGCGTGTCGAAGCTCATCTTGCTCTGCAGCGCCGGGTTCTGCGCGTGGTTGGAGGCGTCGAGCATGAAGGTGTAGCCATCGGGGGCGGAACGGGCCGCCGCGGCACCGCCTATCATGCCGCCTGCGCCGCCCTTGTTGTCGATGATGACGGACTGGCCGAGCCTGGCCGACAGCCTGGGGCCGATGATGCGGGCCACCGTGTCCACCGTGCCGCCGGGCGGATAGGTGACGATCAGGGTGACGGGTTTCTCGGGCCAGGCGGCGTGCGCGGTGGACAAGGGCAGGGCAAGGGCCAGGGCGGCCAGGGCGGGGATGCGGATCATGGTGTCTCCTTAGAATGCAAAGCAGCGGCTCGGATTGGCCGCGAGGATGCGCAGGCGTAGATCGATGTCGTCGATCCAGTTGGCGAGTGCCTGATAGGTTTGCGCGTAGGTCACGCCGGGGTGTTGGGTATGGGGCCAGTCGCTGCCCCAGACCAGGCGCTCCGGCCCGGCATGTTCGACCAACAGGCGCGCGGCCTGGCGGGCCGCCGGCCCGTCCGGCTCGGACCAGTTGCGATAGGCGCCCGAGAGCTTGACCCAGACGCCGTCGTCGCGGGCGGCCTCGAGCAGCCACTGGAAACCGGGGTCCGCGGCGCCCGTCGCGGGCGCGGGTCGGCCGAAGTGGTCCACCACCACGCGGCATTGCGCCGCGCGCAGCGGGCCGACGATGGCGGCCAGGCGTGCCGCCTCGACATGGACTTCGACATGCCAGTCCAGCGCCCGCAGGCAGGCCAGCAGGCGGGGCCAGCCGCCGCGGTCCAGCACGGGCAGCGGCTGGCCGATCAGGTTCAGCCGGATACCGACGACGCCGCCGCGCGCCAGCCGCTCCAGTTCGTCCGGCGCCGCATGCTGGTCCACGACCGCCACGCCCCGCAGCCGGTTCGGCGCCTGGCGGATGGCGTCGAGCATGTAGCCGTTGTCCGTGCCCAGGAAGCTGGGCTGGATCAGTACGCCGGCCCGCAGCCCGTGGGCGTCCAGGTGCCCGAGATAGTCTTCCAGCAAGGCATTGGTTTCGGGCGCATAGCGCCGTCCCGGCGCCAGCGCCAGCGAACGGGCGAAGACATGGGCATGGGCGTCGATCAGCAGGGGCGCGGGGTTGGCCACGGAGGGCTCTCCAGAATCGTGTCCGGCCTGGGCGTCGTGCCGGAATCGGGCCGATTCTAGAAACGCTTGTTATATTTATCTATCCATTTTCGGATGTTTTGTTATAAGGTCTTGTGATGGATATCCGGCGCCTGGAAGAGTTCATCGCGGTCCTGGACACGGGCAGCCTGAGCAAGGCGGCCGAACGGCTGGGGGTGGCCCAGCCGGCCCTGAGCCAATCCCTGGCGCGGCTCGAACGCGAACTGGGCGTCAAGCTGTTCCAGCGGTCGCGGCGCGGCGCCGAGCCCACGCCGGCGGCGCGCCAGATCGCCGAGGAAGTGCGGCGCGGCGTGTTCCGCATCGTCAACGCCATCGACGCGGCCCAGGCCATCGCGGCGGGCAGGGCGGGCGTGCTGCGCGTCGGCCTGGTTTCCAGCGCGCTGGTGGACATCCTGCCGCGCGCCCTGCGGGTCCTGCGCGCCCAGGTGCCGGGCCTGCGCATCGTGCTGCGCGAAATGAGCAACGCCGAGCAGGCGCAGGCCTTGTCGCGCGGCGAGATCGACGTGGCGCTGGTGCACACGCCGGTGGCCCTGTCGGGGGTCATGCACGAGAAAGTGCTGATGCGCGAGCGCCTGGTGGCGGCCGTGCCGGCGGACTTGCTGCCCGGCGGCAAAGACAGGGTGACGATGGCCGACATCGCCCGTGCCGGCCTGGTGATGTTTCCGCATGCCCAGCTGCCGACCTTCTACGAGGCGGTGATGGATGCGTTCCGCAAGGAAGGCCTGGATGCCGACGTCGTGCAGGAGGCGAACCGGACCTTGACCGTGCTGGCCTGCGTGGCGGGCGGCTGCGGGATCGCGCTGCTGCCCAGCTGGATACGTTCGCTGGATTTCGCCGGGGTGCGCTATTGCGAGGTGGCGGACGGGACGCGGCTGCCCAGCTTCGACGTCAGTGCCATCTGGCCCAAGCGCTCCGTGGCCGGGCTGGCCGACGATTTCGTGCGCGCCTGCGGGGTCGGGCCGTGAAATCCGCGGCGTGGCGTCACAAAGCCGGCCGCTGTTTCGTCCTAATGGCATGGACAAGCACACATTCCCCGGGCCCGACGCGCTGGCCTCCAGTTTCGCCACCAGCTACGCCGGCGTGGTGGCCTTCATCGCGGTGGCCGCCGAAGGCAGTTTCGCCAGGGCGGGCGATCGCCTGGGCATCGGCCGGTCGGCGGTCAGCCGCAGCGTGCAGAAGCTGGAAGACCAGTTGGGAATCCGGCTGTTCGTGCGCACGACGCGCGCCACGTCGCTGACGCGGGAAGGCGAACGTTTCTACGAACATTGCCGGCCCGGCGTCGAGCATATCGTGCAGGCGCTGGACGAGATGCGGGAATTGCGGGAAGGACCGCCCTCGGGCTTGCTGCGCATCAGCGCCACGGCGGGTTTCGGCCGCAAGGTCGTCGCGCCGCTGTTGAACGGCTTTCGCGCCGCCTATCCGGAGGTGTCGGTCGACCTGCTGCTGGACGACAGGCCCACGGATTTCACGGCGGACAGGGTGGACGTGTCGTTCCGCGATGGACGCATGGAGGACAGCCAGATCATCGCCCGGCGATTGATCCCCATGCCGATGCTGCTGTGCGCATCGCCCGACTATGCCGCACAGCGCGGGCTGCCGCGCGACCTCGACGAACTGGCCGGCCATCGATGCGTGAATTTTCGCCTGGCTTCCGGACGCGTGGCCGAGTGGGAATTCCAGGCGGGCGACCGGTTGCGCAAGTTCATGCCGCGGCCGCCGCAGGCGATGCTGGCCTTCAACGACGCGGACCTGGTGCTGCAAGCGGTGCTGGACGGGCAGGGGATCGCGCAGATGGCGGGCTACCAGGTCTGCGAGCACCTGCGCGCCGGCACGCTGCTGGCCTGCCTGCCGCATCATGCGCCGGACGATCGCGGCCATTACCTCTGCTATCTGAGCCGCCAGCACCTGCCGGCGCGCATGCGGGCCTTCATCGACTACATGACGGCGCGCATCCGCGCGTTGGATTTCCGGATTCCGGACCGCCCGGACCCGGCGGCGAGCCGGCTGGCCGCGCCGTGGAAACATGCGGCCTAGCCGGTGGCGCCGATGCTTCAGTCCAGCTTGGCCCGGTCCAGGCCATAGGCCTTGTCGGCCGAGCCCGGCGTGGTCCGGAAACCCACGTTCAGGCGGTTCCAGGCGTTGATCGCCATGATCGCGAAGCTCAGGTCCGAGATCTCCTTCTCCGACAGCTCGGCGCGGACCTGCTCGTAGACCTCGTCGGGCACGCCGTGCCCGGGCAGGCGGGTCAAGGCTTCGGTCCAGGCCAGGGCCGCCCGTTCGCGCGGCGAGAACAACGGGGACTCGCGCCAGACGGCGACGTGGTGCACGCGCAGTTCCCGCTCGCCGTCGATCTTGGCTTCCTTCACGTGCATGTCCAGGCAGAAGCCGCAGCCGTTCATTTGCGAGGCGCGGATATCGATCAGGTGCAGGATCGAGGCTTCGATGGTGCCGGATTTCTTGATCTGCATGCTGAATTCGACGAACTTCTTGAACAGCTCGGGCGATTGGGCGAGGGCATTGATGCGTTGGGTCATGATGTCTTCCTCGGTGGTGTGAGGCGTCGGTTGCGGAACGACTCCATCGTAGGCCCGCCGGGGCGGCGGCGGTAGCGCCGCGCCGGGGACCGCCGTGTTGCCTGTCCGGCACCAATGACCGGTACACTGCGCGTTGCCCAGTCCCACCGACGACACGTATGCCTGATCCATCGCCCCGCAAGAAGCCACGCATCAAGCGCTCCGCCGGCCATCCCACGGAGAAGACCATGGTGGGGAAGGCCGCGATCATCGACACGGCGATCGCGCTGATGAAGACCAAGACGCCGCAGGAACTGAGCGTGCTCGAAATCGCCACGGCCGCCGGCGTCGACCCCGCCCTGATCCGCTATTACTTCAGCAACAAACAGGGGCTGATGCGCGCCGCGGCCACGCACATCATGGATCAGCTCCAGGCCCGGAGCCAGGTCATGCTGGGCCAGGACGCGCCGCTGGAAGCGCGGATCCGCAAGCGCCTGGTGCTGCTGATCGAGGCGCTGAAGGACAATCCGCGCTTCCTGCAGCTCGTGCTCAACGAGATCTACAGCCATGCCGATACGCCCGAGCGCATGGACACGCTCCAGGGCGTGGCCGCGCGCGGGCTGGCCCTGAGCGAGGCGCTGCTGGTCGCGCGCGAGGGCGACCCGCCGCTCGATGCCATCGACCCGCGTTTCCTGCATGTCGCTTTCCTGGGACTGTGCACGTTCTTCGTGGATGCCCAGCCCATGCTCAAGGTGCTGTTCAACGGCGAGCAGGGGGCCGAGGACCTGACCGGGCGCTACCTGGATTTCGCCACGCGCCTCATCATGCACGGCATCGTGAAGTAGGCGTTTTCGCTAGTCTGAAAATTCTTGACACCTTTTTTCGCGGTCGATAACCTGTTCTCTATTCCTAGTTTTAGGAATAGAGAACATCCAGCGCCAGCGCGGTTTCTGGCGGCCCCATCGCGAGGAAGATATGTCCGAATTCAATGTCCACCTGACCGGTTGGAAGGGGAACGAGCCCAGCCCGCACGCGGGCCAGGGCGTGGTGGAAGCGCCCGGCCAGGGAGTGAACCTTCGGTGGCAGAGCCGGGAGTCGGTCCCTACCGATTTCGAGAACGCGCTGGCCGACGCGATCGAAAGCGCCTATCTGGCCGGCGCCAGGACGCCACAGCAGTTCGCCGAGCACCTGAATGCGGCGGGCGTCGCCATGCCCTCGGGGCGGGACTGGAGCGCCGCCAGCCTGGAACAGGAAATGTCCCGCCTCGGCTATTGAGGCCCACGTCCACGAGGAAGCCACCATGAGCTTGCTGTCCGCCATAAGAGCCGCCGCCTGTATCGCCGCCGTGTCCCTGATGCTCCCGCAGGCGCGGGCGGAGAATCTCCGGGACGTGACCTACCTGTTGCCGGCCCCGCCCAGCCTGCCGGCCTTCGCGCCGTGGATGATCGCGCAGCAGAAGGGCTACTACGCGCAAGAGGGGCTGAAGATCAATTTCGTGGTCGGCAAGGGCGGCGCCGACGTCGCCAAGCAGGTGGGCGCGGGCAATGCGCCGCTGGGCGGCGGCGTGGGCGACACGCCCATCATCGTCCGGCCCAACGGCGTGCCGGTAAAGGCGGTGGCGGTGCTGGGCGGGGCCTCGCTGATGCACCTGGCCATCAACCGCGCCGCCGTGCCGGGCGGCATCCCGGACCTGAAGGGCAAGACCATAGGCGCGATGTCCTACGCCGACACGACCTACTACGCGCTGCTGGGCATGCTGCGGGCCAACGGCCTGCCGAAGTCGGCGGTCGACATCCAGGCCAGCGGCCCCTCGGTCTGGCAGCTCTTCGCCGAGCAGAAGATTCCCGCGCTGGCCTCGGTGCCCGAATGGACGGTCAGCGCGCAGGAGGCGGGCGTGAAGGTCGAACTGATTCCGGCGGACCGCTATTTCAAGAGTATGGCCCAGGCCATCCTGGCCTCGGACGAGACCATCCGGAAGGAGCCCGAGCTGATCCGCAAGTTCGTCAAGGCCACGCTGCGCGGCCTGGCCGACATCTCGCGCGATCCGGTCGCGGCCACGGCCGACTACGTCAAGGCGGTGCCGGCATACCAGGGGCGGGAGAAGTACGTGGAGTCCGTCCTGCGGCTGTACAACGCCACGGTCTACCAGGGCCAGCCCCGGCTGGGCGCGATCGATCCGGACCGTGTCGCCACGCTCCAGGCGTTCTATCTGAACGAGGGCATCATCTCGCGCGCGGTCCCGCTGAACGATTTGTTCACGAACGATTTCGTGCCGGCGAAACAGTAGGAAGGCAATCATGAATCCTATCGTCCAGGACGGCCTGGCCCTTGCCGCCGCGACCCGCGTGGAAACCGGCCTGCGCAACCTCTGGTACCCCGTCACGCCCAGCTACGCCGTCCGGGATACCCCGCTGGGCATCACCCGTCTTTCCGAGAACATCGTGCTGTGGCGCGACCGCGCCGGCGTGGTGCGGGCGGTCGAGGACCGCTGTCCCCACCGTGGCGCCCGCCTGTCCCTGGGCTGGAACCTGGGTGAGCGCATCGCCTGCTGGTACCACGGCGTGGAAGTCGACGGCGAGGGCAGGGTGGCCGACGTACCGGCGCTGGAAAGCAGCCAGCTCGTGAGCAGGAAATGCCTGCGCTCGTATCCGGCGGTCGAGTACGGCGGCGCCGTCTTCCTGTGGTTCGGGTCCATGGAGCATGGGCAGCCCAGGCCGTTCGCGCTGCCCGAGGAAATGACGAACGACGAGTACTCCGGCTTCCTGTGCATGCAGAACTGGAAGTGCAACTATCGCTATGCCATCGACAACGTGATGGACCTCATGCACGGGACCTATCTGCACTCGAACTCGCATTCGATGGCCGAAGGCGACAAGAAGGCGGAGATGGTCATCCGCCATACCGACTGCGGCCTGGTCTTCGAGAAGGTGGGCCAGCGCGGCGTGAACTTCGACTGGGTCGAGTTCGGCCACACATCGTCGCTATGGATCCGCCTGTCGGTTCCCTATCGCCCGCAATATGGCGGCGGCGAATTCTTCATCGTGGGGTTCGTCACGCCCGTCGACGACGGCAATTGCCAGGTCTACTTCTGGCGTATCCGCAAGTCCCAGGGTTTCGAACGCCACGTCTGGCGCTTCCTGTACCGCAATCGCCTGGAAGGCCTGCACTGGGACGTGCTGGAGCAGGATCGCGTCGTCATCGAAAGCCTGGCGCGCCACGCGCGCAGCCAGGAAAACCTTTATTCCCATGATCTCGGTCTCGTGCGGGTAAGGCGCGTGATGGAGAAGCTGGCCAGGGAGCAGGTCGAGGCGGAACACGCCGCGGCCGTCCGATGACCGGCGCCCACGAGTAGCCCCCCCGGGCGGGCCTGCCCGGTATTCTCCTTTCCACAGGAACGACCATGAAACTCGGACTTTCAGGGGGGCTCGCGCTCGCCCTCGTTTCCCTGCCTTGCCTGGCCCAGTCTTCCGCCGGCAGCGTCACCTTGTACGGTGCCATCGACACCGGTGTCGAATACATCACCCATGCCAGCGCGAGCGGCGGATCGGGCATGCGCATGCCCACGCTGACCGGCGGGCAACTGCCTTCGCGCTGGGGACTGCGCGGCAGCGAGGACCTGGGCAATGGCTGGCGCGGCATCTTCAACCTGGAAAGCGGCTTCTTCGCCGATTCCGGTTCGTCCGGCCAGGCGGGCCGCCTGTTCGGGCGCACCGCGATCGTTGGTGTCGAGGGGCCGTGGGGCAGCTTCACGCTGGGACGCCAGTCGACCATGCTGACCTGGTCGCTGATGGATGCCGACGTGATCGGACCGTCGGTGTTCAGCATGGCGAGCTTCGACAGCTACATCCCCAACGCGCGCGCCGACAACTCGCTGGCCTACCGCGGCAGGTTCGGCGGCCTGACCGTCGGCGCGACCTATTCCTTCGGCCGCGATACCTCGGCGGCGGGCAACTGCGGAGGCGAGCGCCCCGGGGATGCCCAGGCGTGCCGCGGGTGGTCGGGGCTGCTGAAGTACGACGGCGGCGGCTGGGGCGTGGCGGCCGCCATCGACGAACAGCGGGGCGGTCCCGGCGCGGCGCCGGCGGTGGTGGTGCCGGGCGTGGCCGGCGTCGCGATCGCTTCGTCGGACAGCCGCGACCGGCGCTACATGGCCAACGGCTACGTGCACATCGCCGACCTGAAACTGGGCGCCGGCTGGATGCACCGCCGCATCGAAGGCGGCGCCGCCGACGTCTCGACCAACCTGTATTTCCTGGGCGCCACCTATCCGATCGGCAACTGGACCCTGAACGCGCAGGCCTCGCGCATGATCGCCAATGCCTACCAGGCCAAGGGCACGATGCTGGTCGGCCGCGCCAGCTACAGCTTCTCGAAGCGGACCGCCGCCTATGCCATGCTGGCCCACATGGGCAACAGCGGCGCGGGGGCGGTGTTCTCGGTGTCCAGCAGCAGCATCGTTCCGTGGTCGCCCAAGGCGGGGCAGGGGCAGGTGGGGGTGATGGTGGGGTTGCGGCATTCGTTCTAGGCGCCGGTCGAAAGGCGGTGCGTCGTCGTCGCGATAACGAAAACGTACCGCTCGCATAGCAAAAATGTTCTGGATGCCTTCAGGGGTCCGTCATCTAATGGAGGACATCGACCCTGCCAGGACGAAGCAATTGATCGATATTTCGCAGCACCCGGATTACGCCTTCTTCCACGAACGCGGCTTCGCCGTGCGGCTGGGGTTCGGCCGGCGGCCCGCGCTGATGGTGGTGGACCTGACCAACGGCTTCACCGATCCGTCGCGTCCGCTGGGCGCCGATCTCTCGGCCCAGGTCGCCGCCACCAACGCCTTGCTTGACGTCGCCGCCGGGAAGGGCGTGCCGGTCATCTTCACCTGCGTGCGCTACGACGATCCGCAGATGCGCGACGCGGGGCTGTGGGCGATCAAGCAGAAGGGAACGATGTCCCTGGCGGCCGAGGGCGACGGCCACCACGTCGATGCGCGGCTGCATCGCCGGGAGCACGACATCGTGTTGGTCAAGAAATACGCGTCGTGTTTCTTCGGCACCGATCTCGCGTCCCGGTTGCAGAACCTGGGTGTCGATACGCTGATCCTGACGGGCACGTCCACCAGCGGCTGCGTGCGCGCCACCGCCGTGGACGCCTGCCAACTGGGGTTCCGCCCCATGGTGGTGCAGGAAGGCGTGGGCGACCGCTCGGCCGCGGCGCACGCGCAAAGCCTGTTCGATCTCGACACCAAATACGGCGACGTGGTCGGCCTGGAGGAGACGCTGGCCTACCTGCGGGGGGCTGGCCTAGAAGGGCGGCGCCTGGGGCCCGGACCGGAGACTGTCGCGTCGGTATGAGATGATCGGGCTTTGTCAGGCCTTGCCCGAAGGAATCCCATGACCAGCACGCTCGCCATCGTCGTTTCCCTGGCGTTGTTGATGTACCTGGCCTATCGCGGCGTGACCGTGCTGCTGCTGGCGCCGCTGATGGGCGCGCTGGCGGTGGTGCTGTCCGGGGACGCGGCATTGCTGCTGCCCATCTATACCGGCACGTTCATGACCGCCCTGAGCGGCTACGTGCTGCAGTTCCTGCCCATTTTCCTGCTGGGCTCGCTGTTTGGCCAACTGATGGCCGACTCGGGGGCCGCCAATACGCTGTCGCGCTGGATCGTCGCCAGCGTGGGCGAGAAGCACGCCATCGTCACCGTGGTGCTGGCCTGCGCGCTGCTGACCTATGGCGGCGTGTCCCTGTTCGTGGTGGCCTTCGCGATCTACCCGGTCGCGGTCGACCTGTTCAGGGCGGCGCGGATACCCAAGCGGCTGATCCCCGCCACGATCGCGCTGGGCGCCTTCACCTTCACCATGACCGCCTTGCCCGGCACGCCCGCCATCCAGAACGCCATTCCCATCCCGTACTTCGGCACCAACGTCTTCGCCGCGCCCGGCCTGGGCATCATCGCGGCCGCGATCATGTTCGGCGGCGGCTCCTGGTGGCTGCGGCGCCGCGCCGCGGCCGCCCATGCCGCGGGGGAAGGCTACGGCGACCACGACGACGCGCGGGAGGGCACGCCGGCGGAGGCGGAGCAGGACGCCCGGTGGTCGGTCATGCCCGTGCCGCTGGCCTTGCTGCCGCTGCTGCTGGTGGTGGGGATCAACGCCTTGTTCACCTACGTGGTGTTCCCAGCGGTGGATTTCTCGTTCCTGGCCCAGCGCTTTCCCGATCTGGCGCCGCAGAAGATCGTCGGCCTGTGGGCGCTGATCATCGCGCTGGCCACGGCCTGCACGGCGCTGGTGCTGCTGCGGCTCAAGCATTGGAGCAACCTGAAGAACACCATCAACCAGGGCGTGTTCGGGTTCATGCTGCCATTGTTCAACACGGCATCCGAGGTCGGCTACGGCGCGATCATCGCGGGCCTGGCGGGGTTCGCCATCATCCGCGACGCGGTGCTGAACGTGGCGCCGGGCAATCCGCTGATCTCCGAGGCGGTGGCGATGAACGTGCTGGCGGGCATCACCGGTTCGTCCTCGGGCGGCTTGAGCATCGCCTTGCAGACGCTGGGACAGGACTACCTGCGCATGGCCCACGAGGCGGGCATCAGCGCCGAGCTGATGCACCGCGTGGCCGTGATGGCCGCCGGCGGCATGGACACCTTGCCGCACTGCGGCGCCATCATCACGCTCCTGGCCATCTGCAAGCTGACGCACCGGCAGTCGTATGGAGACATCGCCGCGGTGACGATCCTTTTTCCGCTGCCGGCGCTGGTGCTGGTCATCGCGCTGGGGACGATGTTCGGCGGGTTCTGAGGCGGGGGCTCAGAACTTGTACTTCAGGCTGACCGTGACGTTGCGCGGCGCGCCGTAGGTGAGCTGGCTGTAGGCCGCGAACATGCCGTAGTACCGCTTGTCGAACAGGTTGTTGATGTTCAACTGCGCGGTCATCTGCTTGTTGATCTCGTAGCGCGCCATCAGGCCGACCAGGGCGTAGTCCTTCTGCTCGACCTTCTCGACCGTGCCCAGCGGGTTCGTCGCGTGCGTGTAGGTCTTGCCCTGCCAGCTCAGGCCGCCGCCCAGCGTCAGCCCGCTCCATGCGCCCGGCAGGCGGTAGGTGGTGAACAGGCGGAACAGCCGGCGCGGGTACAGGCTGTTCACGTCCGTGCCGTCGGCGGCCTTGGCCCGGAAGTGCGTGTAGCCGGCGCTCAGGTTCCAGTTGGGGGCCAGTTCGCCCGCGACTTCCAGTTCGAAGCCCTTGCTGGTCGCGCCATCCACGGCGCGATAGGCGGTCTCGGGCGGGTTGGTCCCGGGCACGGTGTCGGTGGTCTGCTGCGCCAGGTTGTTCTGCTTGATGTGGAACACCGACGCGGAGGCATTCACCCGGCCATCCAGGAACTCGCCCTTGATGCCCGTTTCCATGGCCTTGCCCTTGACCGGGTCGAGGTAGCGGCCGGTCACGTCGCGCGCGTTCTGGGGCAGGAAGATGTCGGTGTAGCTGGCGTAGAGCGAGTACTGGTCGTTCAGGTCGTAGATCACGCCGGCGTAGGGCGTCAGCTCGTTGTCGCTCTTGACCTCGTAGGCGCCGCTGTAGGCCACGTCGCCTTTCTTCCGGTAGTTCGTCATCCGGGCGCCAAGGATCACCTTGAGCGGATCGGTCACATTGAAGCGCGCGACGCCGTAGATGGCCTGCTGGGTGGTGGTGCCGTTCTCGTAGAAGGTGGGAGCGCCCCAGCTGGGTTCCGGGAAGGTGCCGTTCCAGGCGTTGAAGTCCGGTGCGAGGCCGCCCGCTGGATTGGCCGCGCGGGCATCGGCGTTGAACTTCTGGTTGGCGTAGACGTAGCCGAAGGCCAGCTGATGCTTGCGTCCCAGCAGCTCGAACGGACCGTCGGCCTGCACCGCCACGTCGTCCTGCGTCGTCTTGACGTCATAGGAGCCGGCGAAGGTGGTCATGCCCAGCCCGGTCGTCCGGTCGGGCGCGCCCGACAGGTAGAGCAGGTAGGAGTCGGCCTTGCGTTCGCTGCGGTTGTAGCTGAGCTTGACCCGCCAGTCGTTGTCGAAGCGGTGCTGCAGCGAGGCGAAATACGTCTGGTAGGTCGTGTCCCAGCGCGTCCAGTCGGCCGCCGCGCTCTTGGAGCGGTCCCAGTTGGTGGGGGTGCCGTCGCTGTACCACAGCGGCAGGCCGCCCCACATCGGGCCGCGCGCCTTGGTCTTCTGGTAGCTCAGGCCCGCCGTCAGCAGGGTGTTGCTGGTCAGGTCGGCTTCCAGCGTGGCGAACAGCGTCTGGTTCTTGTTGCTGAGCCGGTCGACCCAGCTGTCGCGTTCGGCATGTTCGCCCACCACGCGCAGCCGCACCGTCTTGGCGGTATTGATCGGCGTGGACAGGTCGACCATGCCGCGGCGCTGGTTCCAGCTGCCCAGGTCCAGTTCCGCGGCGCCGGTGAATTCCTTGCTGCTGGCCCGTTTGCGGACCATGTTGACGGCCGCGGAAGGGTTGCCCGAGCCGGTGGTCAGCCCGGTTGCGCCGCGCACGATTTCCACGCGGTCATACGTCACCAGGCTGCTGAAGATCTCGCCCGAGCTCCAGGGCTGGTCCCAGGTGGTCGGCACGCCGTCGATCATCAGGGCGTTGATGTCGAAGCCGCGGGCGTTGAACTGGGCGCGATGGGTCTCGTACTGGTTCACCGAGACGCCCGTGGTGTTGTTCAGCACGTCGGTGATGGTTTGCAGCCGCTGGTCTTCGAAGCGCTGCTGCGTGACTACCGTCACGGATTGAGGCGTGTCGCGCAGGCTCAGGCCCAGCGGAGTGGCGGTGCGGGAGGGGCCCGTCGTGGTGTACGACCCGGTGCCTTCAGTGGTGGCCGAGTCTTCGCCCTGGGGGGCGGCGTTGACCTTGATTTCCGGCAGCACGGCTGGTGCGTCCTGCGCCGACGCGTACAGCGGAAGGGCTGCGGCCATGCACAGGCTGAGTCGCTTGAGTTGAACGGATACGGCTGGGCGGGCTGCCATTTTCTCCCTCATGATGGTCGGTCTGCATTGAACGGGCGCACAAGATCCGGAGGCGAACGGCCGTGGCGGCACGTCGCCAGCGTCGGCGCTGGAAAACCGGATTCCCCCTTGCGAATTATGAATGATAATTGTTTTTATTTGTACTTGTGTTTACTTTTTATTCGAATGTTTGCTAGAGGCAACAGTGGTGTTCCCGTCCGGCGGGGGCGGGCGATCAGGCGTTTCTAGTTCATTTGCCGCAATGGCGCCTGGCGGGATCGCAGCCATCCGCATGCGGATGCCACTGGACGAATTCGGCGTCCTGCATGGCGCGCGGGCTTTGCGCCACGAAAAGCACCAGCCGCCGGCCATCGGTGAAATACGGATCGCCGGCCAGGTTGGCGCGAGGCTGCGCCTGGCTGGCCTCGCCCACGCCGTCGACGTAGCCCCAGCGTGCCACGTTGCTGGTCATCAGCATGTCCTGCAGCAGGTAGTCGCGGGCTTCGTCCACGTCGGGATCGATCACGTGCGTCGTCAGCGTGGGGGAGCGGGTGGTGACCTTCACGCCGATGTCGCGGCTGATCTGGCCAGCCCAGACCGGCACGCCGTCCACCTGCAACGGTGTCAGCCAAAGACGCAGATGATTGCGCTGCGAGATGCTGGCCCGCGCGCGCTGCATGGAGAAATCCTGTGGACGGCCAGCGAAATGCAGCGCGCTGACCGGCGACGTGCGATAGCTGCCGCCGAAGGCAAACACGCCGATCATGCGGCCGACGCTGGACGCGTTGATGGTCTCGGTGAAATCCCATCCCGCCCGGACCAGCGCGACCAGCACGTCATGCTCGGACCCGACCATCACCAGGTTCAGCGGATCGCCTTGCTCGCTGCCCTGGGCATTGGTGGTGCAGCAGGGGAGCTTCTGCAAGGCGGAGCCCAGCGAAGCCAGGTCGACCCGGACCCGGCGCTCCGGCTGATAAAGCCGCTCGGGATCGATGGTCTGGTAGTCGAAGCCGCCGCCAGGCAGTTCCCTGGCGAAGTCGAAGCGCAGCACATGCCGGGCCCCCAGCAGCTCGACGTTGACCAGCTTGATGCCCCGCGTGACATTGGTGTAGACGAAACCGCTGACCGTTTGGCCGGGCGGAACATGCACCTTGATCTGGCGCGCGGTCAACTGGCGTTCGATCTGCGCCGCCGATGCGCCGCCCGAGCCCGAGTGGAAAAGATAGGCGGCCTCGCGCGCGGAGTAGAAGTCGCGATCCATGAACACCGGCATGAACCAGTAGGGAAGCGTGCTGCGGTTCTCGATCCTGACCCAGACGGGTTGCACGCCATGCTCGGCCAGGGGCAGTCCGAAGCTGGCTGCGCTTTCCTCGTCGCGCAGCGCCGCGACGCTGACGGTGACCTGGCCGCGTGTCATCGCCTGGCGATTCGCGCGATCCAGGTAGCTTCGTTCCGCCTGGGACGGATCCATGGAAGAGGCAGCCTGGGAGTCTTTCGGGGAGGCGGCCGGACCGGCGCAGGCGGACAGCAGGGACAGGGCGAGCGCGCCGAGCAGGGCACGCGCCGAGGCGGCCGCACCGTCCATCCATCGGGTATCAAGGGCGCTGGGCTTGTTCATGGTCCCCCTTCGCATCGATAGGGGGCACCGCGCGATCACCCCCACTGCGCCAAGCTGGTGGCAAAAGCATCAATGATGCCGCAAAACCATTTCATAACCTTGCCGATTTTCAAATAACGATCATTTTTTATGTTGGCCTGCCCCACCTTGACCGTGGCAGAAGTGCGGCCGGGTTGCCGCAGCGGAGCATTGCAGCCGCTGCTCATGCTCCAGCAGCCATTGCTTGCGGGCCAGGCCACCGCCGTAGCCGGTCAACGCCCCATCCTTGCCCACGACCCGGTGGCAAGGGACGACGATCGCCACCCGGTTGGCGCCATTGGCGCCCGCCACCGCGCGCACGGCCTGCGGCCTGCCCAGCTTCGCCGCCTGCTCGGCATAGCTGGCGGTGTGGCCATAGGGAATGGCTTGCAGCGCCCGCCACACAGACTGCTGGAACTCGCTGCCCGGGGTATCGAGCAGCAGATCGAACCGCTGCCGCACGCCCGCGAAATACTCGCCGATCTCGCGCTCGGCCTGCCGCGTATGCGCGTTCTCGCCCGCCAGGATGCGCGCCCGCAGCAGCCGTTGCAGGTCCTTGAACTCGGTCTCCAGCATCCGGCGATCCACGAACTCCAGCAGGCAGAGGCCGCGCTCACTGGCGCAGGCGAACATCGGGCCCAGCGGCGTGGTGAAGCGATGGATCAACAACACGCTGGCCTCGGCCGTAGGCGCGCCGCCGGTCAGCTTCTTGACGGTGTAGCCAAAGCCGCTGAGCGACTCGTAGCCGTTGTCCAGCGCGGCGTCGGTCGCACGGCGGCCGGTCTTCAATTCCTCCAGCGCCGCATTGATGCGCAGCGAACGCTGGAACGCCTGGAAGCTCATGCGGTGGTGCCGCTGGAACCAGCGCCGGATCCGCTCGGGGCTCAGCCCGCGCTGCCTGAGCTGCCAATCGCTCAGTCGCTCCTTGGGATGCCGGCGCACCCAGTCGACAGCCTCGGCCACTTCCGGCGGCGCGGCATGGGCGTTCTCGGTCGGCCTGCATACCTTGCAAGGCCGGTAGCCGGCATCCAGCGCTTCCTTGAAGTCGGTATAGAACACCACGTTCTCGCGCTTGGGCTTGCGTGCGCGGCAGGTGGCGATGCAGAACACGCCGGTGGTTCTTACGCCGACATAGAAGATGCCTACGTGATCGGCGGCGCGGTCGAGCAGGGCGTGGTAGTAGGTGTCGATTTGCCGGTTGTCGGTGATCAGCATGGTCGGAGGGCGGCTTGTCTGAATGGCGCCAGTATGGAGTTTGGCCCGGGCGCGTCACAACCGAAAAATGGACGAGTATTTCTTATTGTCCGGAAGCAGGGATAAGGCTGATTCTATCTGCGAACCGGCCGCTTCCAACAGTCTGCATTGGGAACCATACCTACAACAGCATGCTGGTTGGAGTCGATAGGACTGCGGCAGGATGGTTGACAGCGTTTGTCGGCGACCTATGCCGGCAACAGCCAGACGCCGGCGCATACCGAGAATTATGCCTATGACGCGAACGGCTACCTGACCACAGTGACCATTGGCGGGGTCGTGCGGGCCGAGCGGGTGAACGATGCGGCCGGACGTGTCGTACGCTATATCGAACGCAACGAGAACAACAGCGTGCGCACGGATGTGACGCGCACCTGGGACGCGGATGGATTGCAGACGCTGGAAACCGACAACCTGACGGGGAGGACGACTACCTACACGTACTCGGGAGAGGGTTCCTTGAATACGGTGGTGTCGGAGGGCGGCGGCTCTGCCAAGACCACCACCAGCTATACCTATGAATGGTGGGACAGCGCCAAGCAAAAAGAGGTCAAGGTCCAAGGCGACAACGGCCAGTCTGGTTGGGCGCCGGGTTTTTCCCGGTTTACCTACGATGTGAACGGCAACGTCAAGAGCGCGACCGATGTGGTGGGCAAACGGGAGTTCCGCTACTTGGTCGATGGCGATGGACAAGTGCTGCGGCGAGACGAGTATCTGGGCAGCGAGACCAATGCGTCGGGAGAACTGGTCAGCGCACGCGGCAACCGCTCGCACTCCTACTACTACCTGGGGGGACACCGCGTCGGCAACGTCGGCAACGATGGCGTTGAAAGGGTGGACTACGCCCAGGAGTTGTCGCGGGTGACGCCCGAGCAGACCAAGGCCGAGGACTACTACAAGCGGTTCAAGCCGTCGGCGGGCGCCGATTTCGACGAAAACTACATGCCGATCAACAGCGGCTATCCGGGATCGGCACCGGGCGCGTATACGGTTCGCACGGGAGAGACGCTGCGCAGTATTGCGACCTCGCTATGGGGCGATGCGGCGCTGTGGTGGGTCCTGGCAGATGCGAACGGGCTCAGTGGCGATGACCCTTTGGTGGCTGGCACCGTGCTGCGAGTGCCCAACAAGGTCACGAACGTGCACAACACGTCGGAGACCTATCGGCCATATGACCCGGGCAAGGCATTGGGGAATACGAGCCCGACGCTGCCCGAGCCGCCTCCGCCGCCGGGGCGGGGTGGGTGTGGTGGATTCGGAGCGGTGCTATCCGTCGTGGTAGCGGTGGCGGTCACAGCGTGGACAGGCGGTGCCGCGTCGGCGCTACTGGGTAGCGAGATGCTCGGCTGGGCAGCGGCCGGCGCGTTGGGTTCCGTCGCAGGTCAAGCTACGGCAATGGCTACAGGGGTCCAAGAAAAATTTAGTTGGACGGGGGTAGCACTTGGTGCCGTAGGCGCAGGAGTGACGGCTGGTTTGACGCAGGCCGGATCGTTGAGCGCGGCGTTGACCAAGTTGGGCGATACGGGAAGCCAGATTGCTCTGGGCGGGATCCGCTCGGTAGTGACGCAAGGTATCGGGGTAGTGACCGGGTTGCAGTCTAGCTTTGATTGGAAGGGGGTAGCGGCTTCCGCAGTAGCAGGAGGCGTGGGGCAATTGGTCGGCAGCACGACACTGGGCAGGGTGGATATGCTTGGTGATGTGGCAGTGGGTCTATCGGCCGGAGTGGCTAGCGCGTTGGTGCGCGGGCAGAGCATGAGTCGCAACTTAGGATCGATCGTCGCTGACGCGGTAGGGACGACGATAGGCAATCGGATTGCAACAGAAATAGCGGCTGCATCAGATCGCAGTAAGGAATTGTCACAGGTGCGTGAGCGATACGCTCAAGTGGCGAGTAGTGGCGCGATGAGTGATGAGGCTCTACAAGATCATGCGCAGGCCTATTGGCGAGCAAAGGGAGCCAGTGCGCAGGAGCAAGGTAACGCGCGCGAATTGCTGGAGAAGTACGGGATACTCGGGGCTGGTCCTCAGGGAATCGTTACGGTCGGGGAGCTACAACATATAGATGTGGTGAGGCCAGGAAGTGCCAGTGTGGGAGTGGGGGATAGCACTTCCTCGTCCATCAGCTCAACCGTATTGGGAGAGGTTCTTGATGGAGCGATTATCAATGGCGGCAGGCTGCTCAACGACGTCGGCCAGTACGTGCAGTCGCGTCCAGGAGTTGAATTAGCACTGCAGACGCTGGAGTTTGTGTTATCCCCGGTTCCAACGTTGCTAAGTCGTATGGTGGACGCGGTGGGTGGGGACTACATCGAGGCCGCACAGTCACGGGTGATGCAGGCGATTGCTGAGCAATATCGTGCAGCAAACTATACGGAGGAGCAGAGTGGGTTCGCTGGTCTAGGCGGTGTTTTTGCGTTGGGAACACTAGCAGGAGGGGGAGCGAAGGCGTTGCGGTCGATTGTGGACCTGGGGGGCGGCGTAGCTAAGGCTGGAGTGGATATTCCAAAGGGAGATCTCAGGCTCAGGTCAGCTACAGAGAATGTGACCCAGAAAACGCCAGTTGATGTTTCTGCAGGCACTTTTTCGATTTCGGATTGGACTGGTTATCCGGCCGGTGTTCCGAAACCAGAAGGACCATTTCGATTGTTGGATGGGGCCGAGTACAATCAGGCTAGAATGGCTGCTGACAGGGCTAATCGTCTTATTCGACGGGAAGAAGGGCTTCTTTACAAGTCGGTCGATGTGCACGAAATTCATCCGGTGAAATTCGGCGGCAGCCCGACTGATGTTGGTAACAAAGTTATCTTGCCTAGTGATGTCCACCGGCAGCAAGTAACACCTTGGTGGAATCAATTGCAGCGTGACCTTGGAGGGCAGTGATGGAGTACTTTTTTACTGAAGGGCAATTGAATTCCCCGGCGGAGACGGGTGTTGTTAGTGGACTATCAGCGGCCTTGAAGGTTGTGCTTCCCGTTGGTTATGTTGACTTTCTTAGGCAGCATAATGGAGGTGAGGGTTTTGTTGGGGATAATTATATAATTTTTTGGAGAGCGGAAGAGCTGGTTGATTTTAATCGTGAGTATGAAGTTGAAAAGTATGCACCAAGAATTTTACTATTCGCTTCCAATGGAGGTGGGGAAGGCTATGGGTTTGATACCCAGTCGACTGCTATGCCAATAGTTCGTATTCCGTTTATTGGAATGGCGCGTGAATATGCGATTCCAGTCGCGGAGAGTTTCTCTGATTTTTTCAAAAAACTGTCAGAGCCGCTATGAACGAACATCCTAACATGCGTCCACGGGGTATGGAGTTGGTAGAAATTAAGCCAGCTATAGTTGGTGGCGATGCTTTGGATCCACGCAATAAGGCGTGGGTAACAAGACAGCAACACTTCGAGATCGTGCGCTATTGGAACAAAGTGATTGCCGAGCTTCGCAAGAAAAAAGAATGATTGTTTAGTTTTATGAGATTCGGCAGTGCCAAGTAAAGTGATGGCGTTGATTGGCGGGGTGGAGTGGAGAGCGTTGATTCCTTCATTGTATGGGCTGCTTGTCGAATAGTTGTTCAGGGAGTTGGCTCCATGATAGAAAAATTGGAAACGTATGAGGTTTCAAATTTCGCGCTAAAGAGGAGTTCCTCGCCGAACAGCAACAGGCAGGATCAGGTTCGTATGCTGATAAGGGTTTGACAGCCTTTGTTAGATTGAGGATTTTTGATGCTGATTGCGGTGGTTCGGCGTACTACCGGACCGAAATTATCCCTTCCAGAAACGCCGCCGCTTCCCGCATCGCCGCTGCTGACATTGCCGCATAACCCGAAAACCCATGTGGCATGCCAGGATAGACTGTCAATTCGTGTGGGCGTTCCAAGTTTGCTAGTCGCTCCGCAAATAGCCGAGAGTCGCCGATAAGCGGATCGACATCCCCCACCCCCAGCCAGATCGGTGGACAATCCCGCATCTCGATCCTGACCGGTATAGCCGAGTCGGGTGGATTGGCCCAGGCAGCCCCCAGGTATTGCTGCCACACCCATTTCGACTGCGGCCGTAAATTCTCGTGCGGACCGGCCAGATTGCCGTAGAACAAGACTAGGCAAGGCAGCGCCGCACGCCGTCCGGCGTCCGCCAATCGACGCCAAGCCAGCACGCACAGCGACGCGCCGGCCGACTCGCCCCATAGGACCGCGCGATCAGGCAGATCCAATCTGTCTGCATGATTCAGCAACCACGCCACGCCAGCCACCACATCATCGCGCTGTGCCGGAAACACATGCTCCGGAGAACGCCGATAGTCCAACGCGACCACCGATCGTAAAGTGGCATTGGCAATGCCCCGGCAGACCGCCTCGTGCGAATCCAGCCCGCCCGCCCACCAGCCCGCTCCCCGCACGAAGACGACAAAAGCATCGTCGCGACAGATTGCCGGCCGATACAAACGTGCACGCATATCGCCCTCGGCACCTGCAACAGTCAAATCACGCGTGCTCGCAATGGGCGGCAACCGTGCATTGATCGCCGCAAAGTATCGATCCTGCTGAGCCCGTGCCTCGGCCAGCGGCAGCACAGTGGGATCCGCCTGGGCGCACCCAGCAGCCTTGAGACGGGCTTGCTCGGCGGCGATCAGGGGATCGAGAGCCGGGAGCGGTGCCGCCGTCATGCCTGAGCCTCCTGCCGCATGCTCTTGGGCACCAGGGAAAAATCCCAACCATTGTTCTCCATCTTGTCCAGCACATCGGCACCGTACTGGTCGATGATCTTCTGCCGCACGGCGGGCAGGCGGCCGACGTCGTCGAAGTCTTCCAACTGGCCCTGGATGATCACGAGCAGATGGGCGTCCTGGTCGGAGATGTTGATGAACTGGCGGGCGACCTTGGGCGGCATGGCGATCATGTCGTAGGGGGCCAGTTCCACGCTTTCCTGGCCTTCGTCGCCCCAGCGTATCAGCCACCGGCCGGAAAGCGCCATGAAGGTTTCGTGGGTCTTCCAGTGCACGTGGAGTTCGGGGCCGTCGTTGGGCGCGGCAACGGCGAGGCCGACGCGGATGACGCCCTTGTCGCCGTCGACGATGGCGGGGTTGGGGGAAAGCCGCCCGGGCAGGGAGGCGGGCGCCATCAGTACGTAGTTGGCCTTGGGGTTGAAGATGCGCAGCACGTCGGCGGGGATGCCCAGGTTGTCGTTCCAGTGGGCGGAGCGCGGTTTGAGTTTGTCGAAGCGGGCGATGCGGGATTGCATCTCGTCCTGAGTGGGGCAGAGGGTCTTCATGACGGTTCCTGGTGGCAAGGGAAGTGGCTCAGTTCTGCACGCTGATGGCCGCGTCGGACACGACTTTTTTCCAGGCGGTGTAGTCCTGCTTGATGAAGGCGGAGAAGTCGCGCGGATCGGCATAGACGACTTCGATGCCGTTGTCCGCCAGGCGTTTGCGGACCTCGGCGGCCGAGAATCCGCGTTTGATGGCGGCGGAGATCTTGTCGACGATGGGCGATGGCGTGCCTTGCGGCGCGAGGACGCCGTACCAGGTCGTCACGACCATGTCGGGCAAGCCGACTTCGACCGCCGATGGGGTGTCGGGCAGCAGGGGTTGGCGTTCCCGGGTCAGCACGAACATGGCTTTCAGTTGCTGGCCTTTGATGAGCGGTACGGAGCTGGGCAGGCCGTTGATGACCATGTCGATCTGTCCGCCTACCGCCGAGGTTACGGCCTGCGAGGCGCCCTGGTAGGGAACGTGCAGGATGTCGGTGCCGGTCAGTGCCTTGAATTTCTCGAAGGCCAGATGGTTGGAGGATCCTGCGCCGCCCGAGCCGTAGCTGTACTGGCCCGGATGGGCGGCAAGCCTTGCGCGCAGCGCGGAAAAATCATCCTGGCCGAACTTCTGTGGATTGACTACGAATACGTTGGGTACCTCGGCGACCATGGCCACGGGTGCCAGGTCGGCCAAGGGGTCGAAGCGCAGGCTCTGGTTGATGGCGGGGGTAATCGTCAGTGTGGGCGAGGTCAGCAGCAGGGTATAACCGTCGGGCTGGGCCTTGGCGACGTGTTCCATGGCGATGCGTCCGCCGGCGCCGGACTTGTTTTCCACCACGACCGGCTGACCCAGTTCCTGCGTCAATCGTTCGGCCAGCATCTGGCCGACGACGAAGGTGGCGCCGGTGGGAAACGGCAAGACCAGTTTGACGGGCTTGGCCGGGTAGTTCCCGGCATCGCTGGCAACCGCGAGCGTGGAACAGGCCGCCAACAGGGCGCCCAGCATCCATGTCGGTTTCATCGCTGTCTCCTGTGCTTGTGTTTGGCAGGGATGCTACGCGCCGCCGGACGCGGTGTCGGCGGGGTGGCGCTTATGAAGGAAATAAGCGGCGTCTAATGGGCGCAGGCTGGAGACTGCGCTTGCCTATCCCCGGGGAGTCCCTATGCATCCGTTGGCCAATGTCGACTTTCGCACCCTGCAGATTTTCCTGACGTTGATGACCGAGCGAGGGGTGACGGCCACGTCGCTGGTGGTGGGCGTTTCGCAGCCGGCCATCACGCAGGCGCTGAACAGGCTGCGCAAGACCTTCGGCGATCCGCTGCTGGTGCGCAGCCCGCAAGGCATGCAGCCGACGGAAAAGGCGTTGGCGCTGGAGCGCGAGATCAGGCGGTTCCTGGAGGAGGTTGCGCACATCCAGGCGTCGCAGCAGGATTTCGACCCTGCGCGCGAGCAGCGCGAGGTCGTGTTGACCGCACCCGAGTACCTGGAGCAATTGCTTTTGCCCGCCGTGGCCACGGTGCTGCGGCGCGACGCCCCGCGCGTCGCGTTGAGCATACGTTCGCCCGACCAGCGGCGCATCGATGCGCTGCTGGCCGCGGGCGACGTGGACTTCCGGCTGGGCTGGGTGCGCGATCCCCAGCCCTCGGTGCGGGCCATGCCGCTGTTCGAGGACGACGTGGTGGTGATCGGCGGGCCCGGCAACCGGGCGCTGGCCGAGCCGCTGACGCTGCCGGCCTATGTGGCCTTGCCCCATGTGCGACTGCTGGGCAGCGGCCGCACCACCTCGGGACGGGTGATCGACGAGTTCATCAAGCAGCAGGGCCATAGCTTGGCGGTCTGTATTCATGCGCAAGGGTTGATGGCGCTGCTCGGCACGCTGATGGTGTCGGATGCCGTTGCGACGGTGCCGCGGCGCATGGCGCTGAAGATACGGGAGGTCTTTCCGGTGCGGATGGTCGATTTCCCGGGCCGCTTGCCGCGTGTCAGCAATGCCTTGTACTGGCACGAGCGTACCCAGCGCAGCGCGTTCCACCAATGGTTCCGGGGCGTGATCGGCGAGGCGGCCCGGCATGCCGCCGCAACGTACGCATGAGCGGGTAGCGGCGGCCGGGTTTTTATGGAATGATTGTGAAATATTACTGATATTTCACGTCAAAGGAGCCCCCATGCCCCGCAAGCAACGCATCCTCAGCCCCCACGTCGCCGAAGCCGCCCCCGGCCTTTGGTCCAACTGCCTGCAAGTGGGCGACACGCTTTACCTCTCCGGCCTGACCTCCCGCGCCAACGATGGCGACACCATCCAGGGCAGCGACGAATACGAGCAGTCGCAGTTCATCTTCGCCAAGATCAAGCACCTGGTGGAAGCGGCCGGCGGCAAGATCGACGACGTGGTCACGCTGACGGTGTTCGTGACGCGGATGTCGGGCAACCAGGGGGTATGGAAGGCGCGCCGCGAGTTCTTCACGGGCGATTTCCCGGCCTGCGCGCTGGTCGAGGTAAAGGGGTTGGCCAAGCCGGAAATCCTGGTCGAGATCCAGGGCCAGGCCAGACTGGGCGCGGGGGGCTGATCATGAAGAAACTCGTGTTGGGTCTGGCGTTGTCGTTGGCATCCACTGCCCCGATGGCGCAGTCGTTTCCCTCGCAGCCGCTGACGCTGATCGTGCCCTATGCCGCGGGCGGATCGTCCGATGCCCTGGCACGCGCGCTGGCCCAGGTGGTGGGCAAAGCGGCGGGAGTGTCGGTGGTGGTGGAGAATCGTCCCGGCGGCGGCACCGTCATCGGCACGCAGGCGCTGCTGGCCAAGCCGGCGGATGGGCAGACTGTGCTGATGATGGCGGCGAGCTTCGTCATCAATCCCTATCTGATCAAGAACCTGCCGTTCGATACGCGCAAGGATTTCCAGCCGGTGACGGCGCTGGCCTCGAATCCGCATGTGTTGGTGGTCTCGTCCAAGGTGCCCGCCCAGGACCTGAAGGGGTTCATCGACTGGACGAAGGCGCAGCAGGGCAAGGCGAGTTTTTCGTCCTTCGGCAATGGCTCGTCGGGCCACCTGGGCTTCGAGCTGTTCAAGCAGCGCGCGGGCGTGGAGATGCTGCACGTGCCTTACAAGGGCTCGGCGCCGGCCACGATGGCGGTGCTGTCGGGCGAGGTGGACGCGACGCTGGGCGACGTGGGCGTGGTGGCGCCGCACATCGCGGCGGGCAAGCTGAAGGCGCTGGCGGTGTCGGGGGCGAGCCGCTCGGCCGCGCTGCCCGGGGTGCCGACTTTCGCCCAGGCCGGATTGGAGGGGTTCTCGTCGGAAACCTGGATGGGCCTGCTGACCCGCGCCGGCGTGGCGCAGGACCGGGTGGAACGTCTGCATGACCTGTTCGCCCAGGCCTTGAAGGACCCGGAGGTGCAGAAGACGCTGCAGCAGCAAGGCATGGAGGCCAAGCCCTCGGCCCCGGCCGAGTTCGCGCGTTTCCTGCAGCAGCAGTCGGACCAGTACCGCGTGGCGGTGGAGAAGGCGGGACTCAAGCCGGAATGAGCCGAGGCGGGGCGCCCGCGAGGCTACAATCGCGGGCGCACTTGCCACGCTTCATCCATCCGCATGCCCAGACCTTCGAAGACCTCGCGTATTGCCGCCGCCCGCGACGGCGATGAACATGCCGGTGGCTCGCCCTCGCTGGGCGAGCAGGCCTACGTGGCGGTCAAGCGGATGATCCTGTCGCACGAGCTGCGGCCGGGCGAGCACGTCAATGTCGCGCAGTTGTGCCAGCGGCTGGGCCTGGGCCGCAGTCCCATCCACCTGGCCACGCACCGGCTGGCGCGCGAGGGGCTGGTGGAGATCCTTCCGCGCAAGGGGCTGCTGGTGAAGGCCGAGACCCTGGACGGTTTCCTGGAACTGATCGCGGCGCGGCAGTTGATCGAGCCTTTCCTGACGGGGCTGGCGGTGGATCGCATGCGTCCGGAGATCGTGGAGCAGTTGCAGGAACTGGTGGACGCCGGCTGGGAACGCTACCGCCAGAAGGACCACGCGGGCGGCATGGAGGTCGACCGGCGTTTCCATCATTTGTTGTACGACACGGCGGACAACCGCACCTTGTCGGATTTCGCGGCGCTGTTGCTCGATCGTTCCATGCTGCTGTGGTTCCGCCCCAAGGTGGATGCGGGCGAGCGCGCGAACGTGGCGGAGCTGGAGGATCTGCTGGACTGCATCCGGCGCGGCGACCGCGACGGGGCCGTGCGGACGATGGAAGCGCACGTGGGGTCGATCCGGCAGAAGTACCTGGGTTGAGTTCTCCGACTACCTTCCATTTATCTTTCATGTAATGCAAAATTGCATTACAATGACCGGGTAATGGAGGTAAGCCATGAGCATATTGACCGTGACCGCCCGGGGCCAAGTCACCTTCCGGAAGGAAGTCTTGCAACACCTTGGGATCAAGCCGGGCGACAAGATCGAACTGGATCTGCTGCCGGATAATCGGGCCTCCTTGAAAGCCGCGGAGCGGAAAGGATCCTTCCGGGAATTGCGCGGCATCCTGAAAGGCAAGACCAACGGCGCCAAGCTAAGCATCGAGGACATCAACGATGCGATAGCGGAAGGTGCCATGAAGGCCGATGGGCAATGAAAGTTACCGCCGACACGAACATCATCCTTCGCAGCATCGTTGACGATGACGAAGCCCAAACGACCCGGGCCATCGAGCTACTGGAAACCGCTGACATGGTGGCGGTGAGCCTCCAGACGCTGTGCGAAGTCGTTTGGGTGTTGCGCGGTCGGTATGAGGTGGACCGCGCGGATATCGCCGTGGCGATCCGCGCGCTTTTGAGCACGAACAACGTCGTTGTCAATCGTCCTGCGGCCGAGGCCGGCCTGGCGTTGCTGGAGGCCGGCGGCGATTTTGCCGATGGGGTAATTGCCTATGACGGAACGTGGCTCGGCGCGGAAACCTTTGTGTCGTTCGACAAGAAGGCGGTGTCTCTGCTAACAAAGCAGGGGTATTCTGCAAAGCTGCTTTGACGAACCATTGCCCGAATGACCCATGGCCAAGCTGCCGCCCGCCGAAGTCCTGGACCTGCTGCTCGATGCCATCTGCGTCGTGGACCATGACGGCCGTTTCCTGTCGATCACGGGGGCGGGCGAGAGCATCTTCGGCTACAAGCCCGAGGAAATGCTGGGCCGCCGCATGATCGAGTTCGTCCATCCCGATGACCGCGCCCGCACGCTGCAGGCGGTCCAGCGCATCGAGGCCGGCTATCTCCAGCGCTATTTCGAAAACCGCTATGTCCGCAAGGACGGCAGCGTGGCCCACATCATGTGGTCGGCGCGGCTGTCGGACGACAAGACGCATCGCGTGGCGGTGGCGCGCGACATTTCCGCCCGCGACGAGGTACTGCCGGACGAGCGCCTGAAGCCGGCGGCGGCAGGGGAGACATGGCGGCTTTCCTCGGCGCCGCCCAGCCTTACCCCGCCCGGATTCGGGCCGATCCCGCTATCGGCGCAGGACTACAAGGTGCTGCGCGCCCTGGCCAACGGCACCGGCGAGTGCGTGACGCGCAAGGCCATCGTGCAGGCGCTGGACGAGAACTTCCTGGACTACGACCAGCGCCGCCTGGATACGCAGATGCGCCGTCTGCGGCGCAAGGTGGAACAGGCGTGCGGGCTGGAATTGCCGGTGTCGACGGTGCGCAGCCAGGGGTTCAAGGTCTACCGGAAGATCGAAGTGGCCGACTAGGGCCTGTTCCCGCTCTGTCAATGCAGATGTAACCACTTCTGTTCCCGTTGCCCCAGGCGGTTTGCCGGGCGGCCGGCCGTGTAAACTTCCGGCTTTTGCCCGTCCGGTCCCATGGCGCACATGTCCGGGCGCACAGGCGCCAGCGGTCCGGCTTTCGTCCGCCTGCTTGCCCGCCTGGCGCACGCCCACGTTCCCACCCCCCGGCAGCCGCTTGCCGACCGGCTGAGCCTGTGGCTCGGCTGGACCGATGCCATCGCGCTGTCCGCGGTGCTGAGCGGCAACGCGAAAGCGGCGTCCGCCAGCACGCCTGCCTGCGATACGGCCGCGCGGGAGGACTGCGTGCGGGTGCGGGACGAACTGGCCCAGGCCATCGAGCAGGACAGGGTGCTGCGCCCGGTGCGCAGCCGCCATCGTCGCGATCCGGCGCTTCTGGTCGATCCGGACGACGACACCGATTTTTCCCGCTACCGCCAGCGCTACCTGGCCAAGCAGCAGCAGATGGAGACCGGCATCGCGGCCCTGCGCGGCCGGTTGCGCGCCATGCTGGCCGCCGGGTCGCCCGACATGGCGCGGCTGGCGGCCGTGGACGCCGTCATGGAGCGGGTGCTGGGCACGCAGGAGCGCAACCTGTTGGCCTCGGTGCCCGGCCTGCTGGAAGGCCATTTCCTGCGCCTGCGCAAGGCGGGCCGGGATCCCGCCGAGAAGACGCAGGAGGCCGGCGCGCCGGCCAGCAACGATCCCGGCCCCTGGCTGGACACCTTCCGCGCGGACATGCGGGGCGTCCTGCTGGCCGAACTGGATTTCCGATTTCAACCGGTCGAGGGGCTGCTGGCGGCCCTTCGCGCAAGCTGATTCGTCCTAGATGAGCAGATATCTTCCTTTCGTGGTTTTCTTCGTGGGTCTGGCCGTCGTGGGCTGGGTGGGCGTGGGCTATGTCGGCTCGAACCTGCTGGCGCTGGCGGTGATGCTGCTGATCGCCGCGTTCTACGTGCTGGGCGGGCTGGAACTGCGGCGCTTCCACGAGGCGACGTCCTCGCTGGCGCGGGCCACGGCCGACCTGTCGTCCCCGCCATCCAGCCTGGGGACGTGGCTGGAGCAAGTGCACCCCTCGCTGCGCAACGCCGTCCGGCTGCGCGTCGAGGGCGAAAGGGTGGGGCTGCCGGGCCCGGCGCTGACACCGTACCTGGCCGGACTGCTGGTGCTGCTGGGCATGCTGGGTACGTTCCTGGGCATGGTGGCGACGCTGCGTGGCACGGGGGTGGCGCTGGAGAGCGCGACCGACCTGCAGGCGATCCGGGCGTCGCTGGCGGCGCCGGTCAAGGGACTGGGCTTCGCGTTCGGGACGTCGGTGGCCGGCGTGGCGGCATCGGCCATGCTGGGGCTGCTGGCCTCGTTGTGCCGGCGCGAGCGCCTGCAGGCGGCGCAGGCGCTGGATACGCGCATCGCGACGGTGCTGCGGCCGTATTCGCTGGCCCACCAGCGCGAGGAGTCGTTCAAGCTGTTGCAGCGGCAGGCGGAGCTGATGCCGGCGCTGGTCGACCGGCTGCAGGCACTGGCGGAGTCCGTGGCCAAACACAACGAGGCCCTGGGCGAGCGCCTGGCCGCCGGGCAGGAAAGCTTCCACGGCCGGGTGGAGGCCGAGTACCGGCGCCTGGCCGGTTCGGTGGAGCAAAGTCTGAAGGAAAGCCTGGCCGACAGCGCGCGGGTGGCCGGCGCCACGATCCAGCCGGTGGTCGAGTCCGCGATGGCCGGCCTGGCGCGCGAGACGGCCAGCCTGCACCAGACGGTCACGCAGGCGGTGCAGCGGCAGCTGGACACGCTGTCCAGCCGCTTCGAAGCCAGCACCGCCACGGTGGCCGATACCTGGAGCACCGCGCTGGGCGAGCACCGGCGGACCAGCGACGCGCTGGCCGGCGACCTGCGCGCGGCGCTGGACGGATTCGCCCGGACTTTCGAGCAGCGCTCGGCCAGCCTGGTCGACGGCATGTCCACCCGCCTGGAAGCGTCGGTGGACAAGGTGTCGTCGACCTGGGGGACGGCGCTGGCGGCACACCAGCAGACCAGCGAGACCCTGTCGGGCGAACTGCGCGCCACCTTCGACGGCGTCGCGCAGGCCTTCGCCCGGCGTTCGACCGAGATGGTGGAAACCGTGGCCGCGCGGCTGGAGGGCGTGGCCGGCCAGGTGTCGCAGGCTTGGAATGCGGCGCTGGCGGGGCACCAGCGTACCAGCGAGGCGCTGGCCGGCGACGTCCGTGCGTCCTTCGAGCGGCTGGCGGGGGATTTCGAGCAGCGTTCGGCGGGGCTGGTGGACGGGATCGCCGCCCGGCTGGATGCCACGGCCGGGACGGTGTCCGGTGCCTGGAGCATGGCGCTGGACGAGCACCGGCGCACGGGCGAGGCCCTGGCCGGCGACATGCGTGCGTCCTTCGAGCGTTTCGCGGCCACTTTCGAGCAAGGGGCGGCCAGCCTGGTGGAGCGCGTGGCCGGCCAGCTCGAGGCCACGGTCCAGAACGTATCGGGCGCCTGGAACGAGGCGCTCGCGCGGCATGGACAGGTCAGCGAGCAGTTGTCCGGCGACACGCGCCAGGCGCTGGCCGAGGCCGCGGCCACCTTCGAGCGCCACGCGGTTTCGCTGCTGGACACGGTGGGACAGGCCCATGGCGAGCTGAGGTCCGAGCTGGCCGCGCGCGACGAGGCGCGGCAGGCGGCATGGACCGGCGCCCTGGAGGCCCTGGCCGGGTCGCTCAGCCAGGAATGGCGCGAGGCCGGCGAGCGGATCGCGGGCCGGCAACAGGAAGTCTGCGAGACGCTGGCGCGGACGGCGGGCGAGATGACGGCCGAGTCCCAGGCCCATGCGCGCGCCACCATCGCCGAGATCGAGCGGCTGGTGCAGGCAGCCTCGGAAGCCCCGCTGGCGGCGGCCCGGATCATCGGCGAACTGCGGCAGCAATTGTCCGACGGCATGACCCGCGACAACGCGATGCTGGAAGAGCGCGAGCGCCTGCTGCAGACGGTGGGCAGCCTGCTGGACACCGTCAACCACGCAAGCACCGAACAGCGGGAGGCGGTCGATGCGCTGGTGGCGGCGTCGGCCGAGATGCTGGAACGGGTGGGGACGCGCTTCACCGAGCAGGTCGGCGCCGAGACCGGCAAGCTGGAGTCCGTGGCCGCGCAGGTCACCGGCAGCGCCGTCGAGGTGGCCAGCCTGGGCGAGGCGCTGGGCCAGGCGGTCAAGCTGTTCGGCGAGTCCAGCGACAAGCTGATGGAGCATCTGCGCGGCATCGAGGGCGCGCTGGACAAGGCCATCGCCCGTAGCGACGAGCAGCTTGCCTACTACGTGGCGCAGGCCAAGGACGTGATCGACCTGAGCATGATGTCGCAGAAACAGATCGTCGAGGAGCTGCGGCAGCTCGACACGCAACGGGCGCCGGTGGGCGACGCGACCTGATGGCCGACGATATCGAATCCAACGTCGAGCCGGCATCGCCCGTCTGGGCGGTGTTCGGCGACCTGATGTCGGTCATGCTGGGGGCCTTCGTGCTGCTCCTGGTGGGCGTGATCGGCACGCAACTGGAGCTGTCCACCAAGCTCGAGGAAGAGGTGCAGCGCAGGCAGGGCGAGGCGCAGCGGCGGCAGGCCCTGGAGCAGGCGCTGGCCGGACCGCTGGCCGCGGGACGGGTGACGCTGGTCGATGGCCGCATCGGCATCAGCGGCAACGTGCTGTTCGCGTTGAACTCCGACGCCCTGCAGCCCGAGGGCCGGCAGTTGCTCAAGAGCCTGGTGGGGCCGCTGGGCGCCTACCTGAAGGCCCGCGACGAGATCATCATGGTGAGCGGGTTCACCGACGACAGGCAGATCCGCGAGGGCAACCGCCGCTTCGCCGACAACTGGGAACTGTCGGCGCAGCGGGCGCTGACGGTCACGCGCGCCCTGATCGACGAGGGTATCCCTTCGTCTTCGGTGTTTGCCGCGGCCTTCGGCGCCGAGCAGCCGGTGGCGCCCAACGCCGACGAGGACGGCCGTTCGCGCAACCGGCGCGTGGAGATCGCGCCCATGCCCCGGTCTTCCCAGCGCCGTGAGTAAGGACGTCGTTACCGAGGCGGCGGCGCTGCTCGATGCCTGGCGGGGGCAGGGAGCCGATCGCGTCGACCCGCTGCGTTTCCATTTCATCGAGGCGCTGGCACGGCGGGCATCCGGCCACGAGGGCGAGGCGCGCCGCGTCCTGGACGAGAAGCTGGCCGCCGCACTGGCGGACTATGCCCGCGACGTGGCGCAGGCCGCGGATGCGAGCGAGGCCGTGGTGGCGCCCGTGGCCGCCGACGGCCTGACCACGCTGGTGGATCTCCTGTCCGCGAACGGCGCCGCGCTTCAGGATGCCGCCGGCGACATGGCGGTGCTGGACTACTTCCGTGGCCTGTGGGCCGAGCTGCGCGTGGGCCGGGAATTGCGGCAGGCCCTGGAGAACGTGCCCGAGAACGCCGGGCCGCTGAATTCGCTGCATCTCGTCCACCAATCGCTGATGCTGATGCACGACCTGGCGCCGGGATACCTGCGGCATTTCCTGTCGTATGCCGATACCCTGTCGTGGATGGAGCGCATGAGCGGCGCCGACCTGTTGCTGGGAGCCGCTGCGCGCGCCGAGGCGCCGAAGAAGGGCGGCAAGGGCAAGCCGGACTGAAGCCGGCTTCCGCAGGGCGCGGGAAAACGTCTATGCTTGGCGGGTCGCCCGGCGCGGCCTCTGCTGGCCCATGCGCCGCCGCCGTTCCCGGAATGCCCGCGCCATGCCCCTGTTCTACCTACGCAGACTGACCGCCGTCGAACGCACGCCCCAGGCCAACCGCCATCTCGCCTATTTCCTGGCCTTCGTCGCCGGCGCGGTGAACGCGGGCGGTTTCCTGGCGGTGCAGCAGTACACCTCCCACATGTCCGGCATCCTGTCGTCCATGGCCGATCACCTGGCCCTGGGCGGCATCGCCTTCTTCCTGCAGGGGCTGGCCGCGCTGCTTTTCTTCGTGCTGGGGGCCGCGACCTCGGCGGTGCTGATCAACTTCGGCCGCCGCTCGCGCCTGGCCAGCGAGTATGCGCTGCCGCTGCTGCTGGAGGCCGGGCTCCTGCTGTGCTTCGGCCTGCTGGGCGGCAACATCGAGCAGTTCCGCTGGCTGGCGGTGCCCGCGACCGTCATGCTGCTGTGCTTCATCATGGGCTTGCAGAACGCCATCATCACCAAGATCTCGCGCGCCGAGATCCGCACCACCCACGTCACGGGCATGGTGACCGACATCGGCATCGAGCTGGGCAAGCTGTTCTACTGGAACGTCTCGCGCGAGGCCGATCCGGGGCATTTCGTGCGGGCCGACCGCGCCAAACTGCGCGTGCTGAGCATGCTGGTGGGACTGTTCTTCGCCGGCGGCGTGGGCGGCGCGCTGTCGTTCGCCTATTTCGGCTTCGTGTCCACCGTGCCGCTGGCGGTGCTGCTGGGCCTGCTGGCGGCGATGCCGGTGGCCGAGGACCTGCAAGGGTACTGGCGGCACCACTAGGGGGTGCCGCGCGCGGCGGCGTGATGGTCACGCGCCCTCGGCCTTGAGCGCGCAGTCGCGCGCGTAGGCGTCCTCGTGGTCGGCCAGCACGTTGGGCACCAGCACCTTGAAGGCGGGCTTGCCGCCCGTGCCTTCCACCACCTGGTAGATGTGGTAGTTCTGGACAGGGTAGTTGTTGCGGTTGAACCGGAAGGGGCCGCGCACCGACTTGAACGGCGCGCCGCGCAGCGCGGCGGCCAGCGCGCGGCGGTCGGACACGTCGCCCGAGCGGGCGCGGACGGCGGCGTCGATCAGCATGGCGGCGTCATAGCTGAACGCCGCATAGGACGTCGGCGTGCGCTTGTACTTTTTCTCGAAGGCGGCGACGAAGCGGCGCGACTCGTCGTTGTCGGCGCCGGGCTGCCAGGATTCGGCCACGATGGCGCCGACGCCGGCCTTGCCCATGGCGTTCACGCTGCCGGGCTCGACGGTGTGCACCGAATACATGGGCAACTTCTGCAGCATGCCGAACTGCTGGTACTGGCGCACGAAGCTGACGCCCTGGCTGCCCGGGAAGAAGGCGAACAGCCCCTTGGCGCCCGAGTTGCCGGTGGCGGACAGCTCGGCCGAGAAGTCGAGCTGGGTGAGCGGGGTATAGGTTTCCTGCGCGATCTTGCCGCGATAGAAACGCTTCAGCCCGGTGACCTTGTCCTTGGAGCCCAGGAAGTTCGGCGCGAGGATCGCGATCGGATCGATGCCCTTGTCCTGGAGATACTTGCCCATGGCCTCGGCGGTGGCGTCGCTCTGCCACGAGGTGATGAAGAGATTGGGCTTGCACTGCGCGCCGGCCGTGGGCGAAGGGCCGGCCACCGAGCCGATGAAGGGGATGTCCGTGCCGGCGATCTTCCCCTGCAGGGCCATCAGGACGTTGGCGTAGGTCAGCCCGGTGACCACGTCCACCTTGTCGCGGTCCAGGAGCTTGGTCAGCGCCTGGACCGCGATCTCGGGCTTCATCTGGTCGTCTTCCCGGACGACCCGGGTGGCGACGCCGCCCAGTTTTCCCTGCATTTGCTCGACGGCCAGCATGAAGCCGTCGTACTGGTCCTGTCCCACGTCGGCCGACGGGCCTGACAGGGTGGCCAGGAATCCTATCCTGAGTTCGGCCGCCGCCGTGCCGCAGGCGGCCGCGGCGGCCAGGCCGAGGGTCAATGCCAGAGTGCGTCGCATGTGTGTCTCCCTTGTTGAATGTCCTGCCCGCAGCCCTATTGGGGCATGCCCGCATGCCTGCGGACCGGGCATCACCGTGCTTTATAGTTGTGCCGTTGGTTGGCCAGTATCCGCGCCTGCCGGCCCGCCATCCATGGGCCGGCGGTGATTCCAGGCTATTAGCGGAATTGATAGTTTTTCCTGGGTTGCGACCGGAGCCGCGACGTGAAAGACCTGAATCTGCTGTATGTGTTCGAGGCGCTGTGGCGCGATCGCTCGGTTACCCTGGCCGCCGAGAACCTGGGCGTGACGCAGGGGGCGGTCAGCAGCGCGCTCAAGCGCATGCGCGAGGAGTACCGGGACAAGCTGTTCGTGCTGGCCGGCCGCCGCATGGAGCCCACGGCGCTGGCGGCCGAGATCGCGCCCGCGCTGCTCGAATCGCTGAACGCGATACGCAAGACGTCGGGCATGTTGTCGTCGTTCGACGCGGCGCAGTCGCGGCGGGCCTTCACCATACGCACGCGCGACGTGGGCGAGGTGGTGGTGCTGCCCAGCCTGTTCACCCGCATCGCCCGGGCCGCGCCAGACGTCAAGCTCAACGTCGTGTTCGCGCCCATCGACGAGACCGTGCAGGGCCTGTCGACCGGCCGCATCGACGTCGCGCTGGGCTACCTGCCGGCGCTCGAGCGCAACATCCACCGGAAGGTGCTGTTCAAGCAGCGATACCTGTGCCTGATGCGGCGGGACCATCCCATCGCCAGGCAGGAACTGACGCAGAAGCGCTTCGTGGCCCAGCAGCACCTGCTGGTGGAGTACGCCGGCAGCGGCCACATCCTGCTGGAGCGGGCGCTGAACGAGGTGGGCGCCCGCGACCGGATCCAGGTGCGCATGCAGCAATACCTGGCGGCCCCGCACCTGGTGCTGAACTCGGACCTGATCTGGACCTGCCCGGAGTCGCTGGTGGTGGAACTGTGCAAGTATTTCCCGCTGGCGGTGAAGCCGGTGCCGCTGCCGCTGGGCCATTTCGAGGTGGCGCTGTACTGGCATGACCGTTTCCACAAGGATCCGGCCAGCCAGTGGTTCCGGGCGCAGGTGGTCGACTGCATCGACGGCATCGGCTTCCGGCCCTGAGCGCAGGGCGTGCGCGCGCGGGTTCATTGCGCGATGGTGAAGCGGAATTCGCCGATGTGCTCGATCCATTGCCGCACGACGTCGCCCGGTTTCAGGAAGCGCTTGCGCGCGGCGCCCACGCCGGCCGGCGTGCCGGTCAGGATCAGGTCGCCCGGCAGCAGCGTCAGGCGCGAGCTCAGGTGGGCGATCTGGTCGGCGATGCTGAACAGCATGCGCGACGTGTTCGAATCCTGCATCAGTTCGTCGTTCACCCACAGCTTCATGGCCAGGTTCATGGGGTCGGGCACGAAGCGCGCGGGCGTGATGGCGGGGCCGATCGGGCAGGCGCCGTCGAAGGATTTCTGGCCTATCCAGTCCCACTTGAAGGGCGAGCCCTCGGCCACGCCGGGCCGGCCGAAATGGCCGCGCGCCGACAGGTCGTTGGCCACCACGTAGCCCGCCACGTAGTCCATCGCCTCGTCGACGTCGACGTCCTTGGCGGTCTTGCCGATGATCACGCCCAGTTCCAGCTCCCAGTCCAGCAGGGGAGCGCCGCCGGGCACGCGCACCCGGGCCTCGGGCCCGACCACCGTGGTGCCCGAGGCCTTGATGGCATGCCAGGGCATCTGGCCCGCGCCCTTGGGGTCGATCTCCAGCGGCATGGACAGCTCGCGCTGCATTTCCTCGACGTGGTCGCGGTAATTGGCGCCGGCGAAGTAGATGGTGGGCGGATGGGGGTGCGGCGCGAGCAGGGTGGCGCCGCGGACCGGATCGCGGGCGGGCAGGTCGCCGGCCAGCATGGCCAGCTTGCCGTCGGCGCGGGGCCAGTCGTCCAGCACGTCCTGCACGCGGGCATAGCGCGGCGAGGCGTAGATGTTGCCCTCGTGGAGCAGGCCGGTCCTGCTCTGGCCGTCGTGCAGGAAGGTCACGAGCTGGATCATGCGTCCCCCTGGTTGCGGATCTTGAGTTCTTCCAGCGAACCGATGTCGGCGGCGTCGTCCATCGAGAAGCGGTCGCCGAAGTCGAACAGGTCGTCGTGCTGGAAGCCGTTGTCGTAGCACTGCAGCTCCCACCAGTTGTGATCCAGGTCCTCGAGGTAGAAGGAGTACACGCCGTGCATGTCCTGCACCGGCAATACCTGGCGGATGCCGTACTTGTCCTGCAGGCGCACGGCGTCCGCGTGGGCCTGGTCCACGGCCTCGCGGCTGGGCAGGTCCAGGCCCCAGTGGTTGAGCAGGTTGGCGGGATGGACCTGGTCGCCGACCTCCACGCAGATGATGTGGAAGCGCATGGCCAGGCGCACCGCCATGGCCGGCTTGCCGTGGCGCACGCATTCCAGTCCCAGGAATTCTTCGTAGAACCGGCGCGAGGCCTTCAGGCTGTAGCACTCCAGCGTGCCGTGGCCCAGACAGAAGGGCTTGACCACGGAGTCGTGGGCCGGCGTATCGACCCTGCAATTTTCGGGCAGCATGATGTCTCCTTGTTCCAAGGCGTGGGTACGGATGTCAGCGCTTGTCGGCGGCGGTCAGGAACGCGTCGGCGAAGAATTCGTCCTGGGGCAGGCCGCAGCGCGCCACGTAGTCGCGGCGGGCCGCGTCGACCACGACCGGCGCGCCGCAGGCGTAGACCTGGTGGCCGGACATGTCGGGAAAATCCTCCATCGCGGCCAGGTGCACGTAGCCCGTGCGCCCGGTCCATGCGCAGCCGGGCGTGGGCTCGCTCAGCACCGGCACGAAACGCACGTGCTCGTGCCGGTCGGCCCACGATTGCGCCAGATCGTGCAGGTAGAGGTCGCCGCGCCTGCGGCCGCCCCAGTACAGCGTGATGGGGCGGCGGATGCCGCGCTCCAGCGCATGTTCGATCAGGGACTTGATGGGGGCGAAGCCCGTGCCCGAGGCCAGCATGATCATGGGCTTGTCGCTGTGCTCGCGCAGGAAGAACGAGCCGAGCGGGATTTCCAGCTTGTGGATCTCGCGCAGCTTCATCGCGCCGAACACGTGGTCGGTGAAGCGTCCGCCCGGCAGGTGGCGCATGTGCAGTTCGACCTGCCGGACGCCCTCGTTGTTCGGCACGCTGGCGATGGAATAGCTGCGGCGGGTGCCGTCCTGCAGCAGGATGTCCAGGTACTGGCCCGCGCGGAACAGCGTGGGCTCGTTCATGGGCAGGCCCAGCGTGACGATCATCACGTCGTCGGCGGCCCGTTCCATCTTCAGCACGCGGGCCGGCATGTATTTCGAGCGGATGGCATCGGCCGGATCCAGTTCGTTCACCTGGACTACCAGGTCGGTGAGCGGCGTGGCCTTGCACAGCAGCGCGTAGCCCTGGCGCTTGTCGTCCTCGTCCAGGCAACTGGGATGCACGTCGCCGTAGTCGACGCGGCCTTCGACGATGGTGGCGCGGCAGGTCCGGCAGATGCCGGAGCGGCAGCTGTAGGGCATGAACAGCCCGTTGTCGAGGCCGGCCTTCAGCACCGGGGTGCCGGGCGGGCAGGCGTAGGTGTGGCCGCTGGGATGCAGGGTGATGGTGTAGTCCATGTCTCTCCACTTGCGCCCGGTACGTCGCCGCGGCGCAGTCATCGTGTTCGACGCCAGTCTAATGACGGTCGGCCCGGGGAACTATCGTTGAAAGAGAAGGCTTGGTATTAGCAGCATTAATGAAGGGGCCGTCCGCATGGACGTGCCGGGACGAGGACGCCTGGGCATTCTCGCGATGGCGCAACTATTGATAGCAGCAATAGATGGCGCGCTTCGCGGCCCGCCGGTCCGGGCCGCGCCTGCGCCGTATACTGCCCGCTTGCCAGACGCAGACAACCAACCAGGGCATTCGATGGAGCCGTCCGCTATCACCCGATCTTCCGCATTCCTGCAAGCCAACGACGAAGGCAGCGCGACCAGCTTCCGCTGGCTGCTGGGGCAGTCCAAGACCTTGACGCTGCCGGAACAGATCGCCGCCCACGTGGGCGACCGCATCCTGAATTCCGCCATCGAGCCGGGCGAGTGGATACGCGAACAGGACCTGGCCGACGAGTTCGCGGTCAGCCGCAGCCCGGTGCGCGAGGCGATGCGGCTGCTGGAGAAGGAGGGCATCGTGCGTATCCATCCGCGCCGGGGCGCGCAGGCCACGCAGTTGTCGCTGAAGGAAATCGAGGACCTGCAGGAAGTGCGCCAGGCCCTGGTCCGCGTGGTGGCGCGGCGCGTGGCCGCCCGGTCGTCCCCCGAACTGGTGGCGATCCTGGAGGCGGGCGTGGCCCAGCTCGCGCCGCTGGCCGAGGATCCGGCGGGTGGCGATGCTTTCGGCGAGACGCTGTCGCGCCTGACGCTGTGCTGTGCCGCCCACAGCGGCAACGACCGCCTGTTCACGCTGATCACGTCGCTGTCGCTGCAGATGTCGCGCTATACGCGACTGGGCCTGCGCTCGGTCGAGCGCCGCAAGCGTTCGCTGGCGCTGTGGCGCAAGTCGCTGCAGGCCATCCGCAAGGGTGATGCCGACGAGGCCGAGCGGCTGTGGGCCGCCCGGCTGGACGAGAACAGCGCGGAGATCCGCCGCCTGCTCAAGGACAGCGGCGCCGCGTAGCGCCGGGCCTGGATCGGCCCGGGACGCGGCGCGCGCCGGCCGCCTAGCGCGCCCCCAGGCTGGAGCAGCGGTAGCTGTCGGCCGACAGCGGGTCGCCACCGCCATAGAGCGGGAAGGCCGGATAGCGGCACATGGGCCGCGAGGCCAGGACCTTGTGCGGCGCCGCCGTGTCGCGCCGGACCTGCACCAGGGCATCGGCCGGCGCGACGCCCGCGTCGGCCCAGCGGTCCAGGGTGTCCAGCGTATCGTGCGTGGTGGGGACTTCCTGGCCGGTGGTGCGGCTGGCCGCGCGGCCGCCGTGCGACGAGGCGGGCGAGACATACAGCCGCAGGAACTTGTCGGCGTCGGACTGCCCCATGCGCGCGACGACGCTCTCGTAGTACTGGATGCCGGCCGCAGGGCTTTGCGCGAAGTCCCCGGTGTTCTCGCGGATGATCAGTTTGCCGCCCCGCTTGAAGAAGGCCGACAGGTCGGGGTTGGTGGAGTCCATCCATTCCGAGACTTGCCGGATGCGGTCCGCGTAGGCGAGGGGATCGTAGCCGCGCACGTCGAAGGCGGGGTCGCGGGCGATGACGTAGCGGGCGTAGCTGCTGCCATAGATGACGCCTCGTGCGTCGGTGGCTGCCGGCGTGGGCACGGAAGGGACCTGCCCGGTGCTGATCCAGCGGCCGATGCCTTCGCCCCCCGGCTGTATCTCGCCGCCGAACATCCGGCCCGGATAGGTGGTAATGCCGTTGGCGAGCGGGAAGGGCATGCGCACGGGTTCATAGGCCGCCTTCAGCGTGGCGAGCTGCGCATCCGACAGGCAGGTGGCACCGTCGCCGCCGTCGGGACAGCGCAGCACCTGGAGGTCGAACCTGGCCTGGCAGCCCAGGTAGTCGCTGACCACGCCATCGGCGATGCCGTCCAGCGCGTCGCAGGCGCCATTGACGGCGTCGGCCACCAGCTTGATGCTGGCCGTATCCAGCGTTCCGCCGTGGAACTGCGGCTGGGTGAAGGCCAGGAAGCCGTTGAAGAGCCCGGTCCATTGGATGACGGGGACGACCGACACGATGCCGTCGAAGTCCTGCGGGTAGCGCTGGGCCATCGTCAACCCCTCGCGTCCGCCTTCCGATCCGCCGAAGAAGTACTGCTTCCTGGGAGCGCGCTGGTAGAAGCGCCTGAAGACTTCGTGCGCGACGTCCTTGACCTTCTTGTAGGACTCGTGGGCGAAGTTGGCGAACATCTCGTCATTGAGCGCGAACTTCGCGGGGTCCGTGGCAAGGTAGGCGGCGGCATCGTGCCCCGAGTCCGTGCCGAACGTGGCGTAGCCCTGGGCCAAGGGCAGCGGCTGGCCGGCGGGGGCGTCGCGCAGGGGGTCGAGCCCGGTGACGAGGGTGCCGTTGAAGCCGCCGCCCCCGACCATCAGCGCTTTCTCGTTCCACGACAGCGGCAGGTTGATCTGGAAGCGGATGGGATCGGCGCCGGCGCTGCGCGCCGCGATGGCTCCCCGCACCTGGCAGTATTCCGGCAGGCCCGTGGCATCGCCGGCCGCCACCAGTTGGGCCGATGCCAGTGTCGCATCGCCGCTGGGCAGGCCGAGCAGACGGCCTTCCACTTTGGTGCCGGCCAGCGCGGGGCAGGCCGTCCGCAGCGCCGCTTGGTCGGGCGGCGGCGTCGTGCCGGACGTGTCGCCGCCACCGTCGCCGCCGCAGGCCGCGACGGCCAACGCAAAGCTGGCGCCGAACAGGAGTCCGGGGCGGAGCCGGCCGTGGCGGGTGGGCGTACGGGGGGCTGTCGTTGTGTGCATGTCTCCTCCTTGCCTGGATGTCATGGCCCATGGACGGCTTTCCATGGGTTGTTGATGAAATTTAATTCATGTTTTCGGGAGGTCTGATGCATCTTCGTTCCTCTTGCAATTGGAATCATGCCTATGCCCAGGTGGGTGGCAGGCGTATTCAACCAAGTCCTTAAATTGTCGACAATGTTAAGATGCTCAAAATTAATGCCACGAAGGAGACGACATGACGACCCGACCATTGCAACCCATCGCCGGTCCCGAGGTGTGGAGCGGCGACAGCCTGGCCGGCACCAGCGACTGGATCTGGCGCCTGGCGCCGGAGGAGATCCGCGAGCTGGCCGAGGCCACCGCCACGGCGCGAGCCAAGGGATTGGAGCCGACCCGGTTCGAGGCCGCCGACTTTCCCATTCCGCGCATGGCCGCGCGCCTGGAAAAAGTCCGCGGGGAACTCGAGGGCGGACGCGGTTTCGCCCTGTTGCGCGGCCTGCCCATCGCCGACTACACGGACGACGAGGCGCGGCTGCTGTTCTGGGGCCTGTCCGTGCACCTGGGCGAGCCGCAGGAGCAGGATGGCGCCGGCAATCGCATGCACAGCGTCACCAATACCGGGATGAAAGTGTCGAACGACAATTCGGTGCGCAGCTACCAGACCGACGACGAACTGACCTTCCACAACGACGGCGGCGACGCGTTCATGCTGTTGTGCCTGCGCACCGCGCGGTCGGGCGGCGTCAGCAAGCTGGTCAGCGTCGCGACGCTGTACAACGAGGTGCTGCGGCGCCGGCCGGACCTGGTCGGCGTGCTGCAGGAGCCGTTCCATTTCGACACGCGGGGCCAGCATCGCGGCGGCTTGCGCATCCAGACCGTGCCCATCCTGAACTTTTTCGAGGGCCGGCTCAGCGCCCTGTACAAGCGCCGCTACCTGAAGCTGGCGCAGGACCTGCCCGGCGTGCCGCGCTGGACCGATGCCCAGGCGCAGGCCATCGACCTGGTCGAGGAAATCTGCAACGACCCCGCGGTGCAGCTGAGCTTCAGCATGGAGCCGGGCGACATCCAGATCGGCAACAACTATTCGGTGCTGCATGCCCGCACCAAGTACCAGGACCATGACGACCCGGCTCGCCGGCGGCACTTGCTGCGCGCCTGGCTGACCCTGCCCAACGGCCGGCCGCTGCCGGCGGTGTTCGGCCAGACGCGCGAGTTCGCCACGTCGTACGAGCGCCGACATGGGCAGGCCGCCGTGTCGGCTTCGTGAGGAGAGGGCGATGATCACCAAGCATCTGTTGGCCGCCGCGCTGGGCGGCATGCTGCTGGCCGCTCCGGCGGCGCGGGCGGACGACGCCTTTCCGTCGCGGCCCAGCAGGCTGATCGTGCCCTATACGCCCGGCGGCAATACCGATCTGCTGGGGCGGGTGGTGGCGCAGGGGCTGTCCCAGCTCTGGGGGCAGTCGGTCGTGGTCGAGAACAAGCCGGGCGCGGCCGGCACGATAGGCGTGGAGATGGTGGCCAAGTCCAGGCCGGACGGCTACACCACCGTGCTCGGCTCGTTCGGCAACATCCTGGTCGCACGCAGTTTGTACAAGAGCCTGAGCTACGATCCGGCCAAGGACCTGGAGCCGGTGGTGCTGCTGGCCACGCCGCCGGTGGTGCTGGTCGCCAACGAGAAGATGCCGTTCGATGACGTGAAGGGCTTGATCGAGTATGCGCGGCGCAATCCGGGCAAGCTCAACTACGGTTCGTCCGGCAACGGCTCGTCCAATCACCTGTTCGGCGAATTGTTCGCGTCCATGGCGGGCGTCAAGCTTACCCACGTTCCCTACAAGGGCAGCGGGCCATCCGTTTCGGACACGATCTCCGGACAGATCCAGTTGAACTTCGCGCCGTTTCCGCTGGTGCGCGAGCACATCAAGGGTGGCAAGCTCAAGGCGCTGGCGGTGACGAGCGCGAAGCGCTCGCCGGTGCTGCCCGACGTGCCCACGGTGGCCGAGGCCGGCCTGCCGGGTTACGAGGCGGTGGGATGGTTCGGGCTGATGGCCCCCGCGGGCACGCCCAGGGCTGTGCTGGACCGGATCAACCGCGACGTGAACCAAGTGCTGAAGTCGCCCGCCATCCGGGAGAACCTGGCCAGCGAAGGCGCCGAGCCGGCGGGCGGTTCGGTGGACGACGCGCGGCGCTCCATCGCCGAGGGCGAACGCAAGTGGGGAGGGCTGGTGGAGAAGCTGAACATCCAGCTTTAGCCGCCGGCGCTACTTCAACTGGCTGAGCGTTTGCACGGCCTCGCGCAGCGGTCCGATCAGCTTGTCGGGATCGAAGCGCGAGGCCGGCGTGACCAGGGACAGCGCGGCGATGCACGCGCCCTTGGCATCGAACACCGGCATGGCCACCGACTGCACCCCCGGCGTGTCGGTGCCTTCGGAGACGGCGTAGCCCCGCGCCGCGATCTCCTTGAGCAGCGCCGGCCTGGCCAGCACAGCGCCCTGGCGCTGGAGCATCTCGCGGTAGGCGGGGCTGGAGAAGGCGGTCAGCACCCGGCCGGACGAGCTGTCGTTCAGGGATAGCAGGGTGCCGACCTTGACGTCGGCGCGCACCGCCACCTGCTGCGCTTCCACGCGGCGCACCAGCCGCACGCAATTGCCATTCAGGACGGCCAGCGAAGCCGTTTCCCCCACCTGCAGAACCAGTTCTTGCATCACGTGCGCGAACCGTTCCCCCAGGTTGGCCTGTACCAGCGCGGTCTCGCCCACCAGCGCGGCGTGCAGCGACAGGCGGTAGCTGCCCTGTTCCGTCTGTTCCAGCCAGCCCGCCTCCATCAGCGTCAGGAGCTTCTGGTAGGTCGTGGCGCGGCTGCTGCCCGAGGCGGCCGCGAGCTCCATCAGTTTCATGGGCCGGTCGGACTTGCCCAGCAGATCCAGCAATTGCAGCGTCTTCAGTACCGAACTGAGCGGCCGGACGCCGCCGGTCTCGCGCGCTTCGAGCATGGCGCAGCTTCCTCGTCAGAAAAATTCTTGCATTCGCGGATGGGAAGTATAGAATGATTTAAATAGAATCATATGTATTCTAATAGAATACAAAAAGGCCGGAACGGCCGGGTGTTTCCGATGCGCCGCATGGCAGGCGCGATGACGACAGGAGCATGCATGGACTTTGCCGACGTGGAAGAGGCCGCCGTGGCCCAGGCGCAAGCCGGCGCCCCGGCCGGGCGCGAGCCGCGCATCCGCAGCGCGGATCTGTTGATGACGCCCGCCCGCATGGGCGTGATGCAGGCCAGCCGCCTGAGCGTGTCCCGGTTGCTGATGGCCAAGGCCATACGCGAGCGGTGGACGATCGAACGGGTGCGCTGGCAGATCGACGACCGGGCGCGCGGGACGGCGCTGTACCGCATCGACACGGGGGCGATGCCTTTCGATTTCATCGTCCATTCGTTCGAGCCCAGGATGGAAGGGCGGGCGGGCCGCATCATCGGCCGCGCCTGGGACATGATGGCGGCGCTGGTCGAAGGGCCGGTGTCCGAACGCGACATCCGCATCACGGGCGAGGAAATTCCCAAGCTCTACGCCGGCCGCGCCACGCCGGGCACCTTGATCTGGGCCCGCTCGAACCGTAGCGCACGCGTGTTCAACCACACGGTGGAGTCGCTGGCGCAGGGGCGCCAACCCGACGTGCCCACGCTGGCCGACGTCTGCTACCTGATGCGCAACACCGGCCTGGATGGCAACGGCACGTTCGGCACCCGTTCGTTCCGCGCGCTGGAAAGCACGCACCCGCTGCGGCGTCCGCTGGACGCGCAGATGTTGTGCGCCTACATGATGCGGGTGTTCTCGGTGGACCTGGTCAATCACCTGGCGCGTTGCGCCTCGCCCGCGGCGGTGCGCCTGGCGCCGGAGATCGAACGTTTCCTGGGCGTGGGCAACGCGTCGGCACTGGGACTTATCCTGTACGTGAACAACCATCCCAAGCTGGTGCACCACTGGGTGCTGGCGCGGGAACAGGCCATCGTGGGCGCCAAGCGGCTGCGCGTGGCGGCCGGCGATGCGAAGCTGGCGCTGCTGTTGAAGCTGCTGGACAAGGCCATCGCGTTCCGGCGCGAGGACCGCATGGATTACGAACAGTTCACGGCCAGCGCGGACATCGCCGCCGACCTGGCGGCCATCCGGGCACAGGTGCAGGCGCTGCACGACACCGGCACGGTGCGGGGCAGCGTCGAACGCTATCCCTTGTCCGCGCTGTGCGACGCGCTGGACGGCACGGTGCACGAGGAAGCCTACGAAACCTTCCTGGGCCTGCTGACCGAATTGGTGCCCGAGCTGTGCGACCGCCTGGCCGAGGGCCTGGCGGTGGACGAGGAATACGCGACCGATCCGTCGATGTCCATCGGCCATCTGCGCGACCTGCTGCATGCCGAGTACGGGTGGGCCTTCGACATCGACCTGGAGTCCGAGGGGGCGTCGAAATTCGTCTGGTACAAGTCGGCCACGGCCGAAGAACCCCGGCGGGGTCCGCGCGCCGAAGCCGGCGAGGTCTTCAACCTCGGGCTGGACCTGCCGCGCCTGGTGGTGGGGCTGGACCGCGAGATCGCCCAGCGTCCGCCGGCCACCAGCGTCGCGCGCTTCCTGCTGGACAAGCCTGAATACCGTTTCATCGTGAGCCGCGTGCAGACGCTCAGCGGCATGGCCTTCCACTCGCCCCGCGCCAACATCATGGGCGAGCACTTCGTGCCGTGCGAGATCACGCGTTTCATCAACATCGGCATACACGGCATCGACAAGACGCGCGATTACCTGCAGCGCAACCTGCGCGGCGTCATCTACCAGGGCGCGCCCACCGCCGCCGACATCGCAGCCGGCGCCGATCCCCATTGGTTCTATCCCCAGGAGCCCGTCCTATGAACAGGCAAGCCGCCGATTCTGCCCGCGTGTTCGATGTGTCCGTGCGCGAGGCGCGCATGTGCATAGACCGCATCCTGCTGGTGTGCCGCCTGCCGCCCGGCTACGTGCACGGCGTGAGGGAAGTGGTGCTGCTTTCCCAGTCCATGGGGCTGGGCGGGTTCCGCGCCCTGTATGAAGGCCATGAACGGCTGCGCGAAGGCTGGCTGGACCGGGTGTCGGTGGTGGATGCCGATGACGGCGCGCTGGTCGTGGACGGCGGCGGCATCCACGCCTGGGTGCTGCTGCCCACCCTGATGGACCTGGGCGTGGAGCGCGCCCGGTCGGCGGGGCGGGCCACGCTGCGCGTGTCCGGCGTGCAGGACCTGCACGAGTTGCACGTCATGGCCGGGCTGGGCCGCCGCTACGGCATAGGCGCCGAAGTCTCGCAGCCCGACGAGGCCACGGGCCAGGGGCCGAAGGCGGTGGTGACGCTGTTCAACACCGCGCGGCCCCTGGGCATCGACGAATGGGATCCGCTGCTGGCCCAGGCCATCCGCCACGGCTATCCGGTCGACGGCGGCTTGTGGCGGGCCATCCACGCCTTGTCGAACGAGGCCCTGGCTCCGGACTCGGTGGTCTCGCGCCGCCATGCCGGGCCGGTCATCCTGCGCGACGACGGCACGCTGCAAGGCCGCCCGCCGGCCGACGACGACATGGACCTGAACATGCTCCGCCATGTCCCCTCCAGCCAAGGATGCGCGTGACGCGCGAAGGACGATGCAGATGAACAACGTCAATGGACAGGCCGGCATCATCGTCGACGGATTGTCGATGCCGGTGCCGGAGCGGCGCTGGTTCGAGGAATGGCGCGAAGCCGGCATCGGCTGCGTCAACACCACGGTGGCGGTGTGGGAGAACGCCGCCGAGACCCTGGGCCTGCTGGGCAAGTGGCGCGTGGTGCTGGAGCAGAACCAGGACATCGTCGCGCCCGCCGCCAGCGTGGCCGAGATCGAGGCCGTGGCCGCCTCGGGCCGCACGGCCGTGATGTTCGGGTTCCAGAATACCGCGCCGGTGGAGCACAACCTGGACCTCTTCGCCATGTTCCGCCAGCTGGGAGTGTGCGTGATGCAGCTGACCTATAACTTGCAGAACTACATCGGCTGCGGCTACTGGGAAGAAAAGGACACCGGTATCTCGTCGCGGTTCGGCAAGCTGGCACTGGAGGAAATGAACCAGCTCGGCATCCTGATCGACCTGTCCCATTGCGGCGAGCGCACGACGCTGGAGGCCATCCAGATGTCGGCCAAGCCGGTGGCCATCACGCATGCCAACCCGCGTGAATACGTGGGCACGCCGGTATATGGCGCGGGCCGGCTCAAGCAGACCGAGGCCTTGCGCGAGCTCGCCCGGCGCGGCGGCGTGATCGGCCTGACGCCCAATCGCAACATGACCCGGCATGGCGCGGCGACGACGCTGGAGCAGTTCGGCGACATGGTGGCGTGGACGGTGGACCTGCTGGGGATCGACGCGGTGGCCATCGGCACCGATTACTGCCCCGGTCATCCGCGTTCGGTACGGACCTGGTGGCGCTACGCGAAGTGGTCGCGCCAGAGCGCGCCGGCCAAGGAGATGGAGATCGCGCCGCACGAAGGCTGGTCGGAGTGGATGCGCACGCCCGCCGGCGTGCAGAACATCATTGTCGAACTGGACCGGCGAGGCTTCGGCCGGGCCGACATCGACAAGATCATGGGGGGCAACTGGATGAGGCTGTTGCGTGAAACGATAGGCTGATTCGTCGATTGAGGAGCTGGGCCATGAACCGAATGCTGCGGTGTGCGTTGGGGGTGGGAGTGGTGGCGGTACTGGGCGTGGCCTCGTACGCCCGGGCGCAGGACGAGACGTTTCCGAGCCGGCCGATCCGGCTGCTGGTGGGGTTCGCGCCGGGAGGCGGGACCGACGTGGTGGCGCGGGTCATCGCGCCCCGGCTGTCCGAGATCCTAGGCCAGTCGGTCGTGGTCGAGAACAAGCCGGGGGCGAGCGGCATCGTGGCCGGCGGGATGGTGGCCAAGGCGCCGGCCGACGGCTATACCTTGATGATGGGGGTGGTGTCGGTCAACACCATCCTGCCGCATCTGTTCAACAACATTCCGTACGACACCGCCACGGATTTCGCGCCCGTGACGCTGACGGCCTCGGTGCCGCATTTCATCGCCGTGCATCCATCGGTGCCGGTGCACAGCGTGCCCGAGCTGATCGCCTACGCGAAGGCGCATCCCGGCGAGCTCAGTTTCCCGTCCGCCGGCAGCGGCACCACGCCGCACATCGCCGGCGAGATGTTCAAGAGCATGGCGGGGGTGCAGTTGCTGCACGTGCCGTACAAAAGCACCGGGCAATCGATGCCGGACCTGCTGGCGGGGCGCCTGCAGGTCGGGTTCGATACCTATCCGACCACGGCACCCTATGTGAAGACGGGCAAGCTGCGCGCGCTTGCCGTGACCGGCGCGCGCCGGCTGGCGGAGTTCCCCGACCTGCCCACGGTGGCCGAGTCGGGCCTGCCCGACTACCGTTTCGCCACCTGGTACGGTGTGTTCGCGCCCAGGGGCACGCCGGCCGCCATCGTCAATCGCCTGCACGACGGCATTGCCAAGGCCATGGCGGCGCCCGACGTGCGCGAGCAATTGGTGAAGATGGGCGTGGACGGGACCGAGACCAGGACGCCGGAGGAGTTCGCGGCGCTGGTGCGCGCCGACACGGAGCGGTTCGGCAAGCTGGTGAAGGCGGCGGGCGTGCGGGTGGACTAGGGCGCGCAGGCCCCCCGTTCCGGCGGGACGGGAGGCCTGCGGTGCGGGACTACGGGTTCAGAATGGCCTGGAGCACGACGCCGGTGGCCACACCGATCAGGAAGTAGTCGGCGCCGACGTTGATCCAGTGGTAGCCGCGGGGAGGCGGGGACAGGCGATGCACGCGCCAGTTATCCACCACGTACTGCGGCCCGCGATAGGGGTAGGGGACGCGGTCGCCCTTGGACCAGTGCCGATAGGCGGGATCTCCGGGCCCGCGTCCCGGCGGGCCCCGGTGGTCGTGGCCAGGCGCGCCGCCCGGGCCGCGCCCCATGTCGTGGCGGGGGCCGGGCCCCGGATGGCCCATGCCGGGATGTCCCGGTCCGCCATGGCCAGGGCCGCCGCCGGGCCGTCCGCCGGGAGGGCCGCCCTGCGCGTAGGACGCGGTCGAGGCCGCGAGCAGGATACCGGTCAGCAGATGCGCCAGCAGACGCTTGGGTGCCATGATGATCTCCTTGAGGCAGTGCGACGCCCGGAACACAGGCGTTGCGTCGATTCTATGCCTCGCGCATGGCCGCGCCAGCCCCGCCGGGCCATGCAGGTATTGCAGCGTGTTTCAGCGGACCGGCCTCATTCCACCGTGACGTTGGCGGCGCGCACGATGTCCTTCCATTTCAGATAGTCGGTCTTGAGCAACTGGGCGAACTCCTCGGTCGACATGGCTTGCGCCTCGGCGCCCTGGGCGTGGATGGCTTCGCGGGTCTCGGGCTGGGCCAGCAACTTGTTGACCGCGGTGTTCATGGTGGCGACGATCTCCCTGGGCGTGCCGGCGGGCATGAACAGGCCGTACCAGGTACTGACGTCGAAGCCCTTGTAGCCCAGTTCGGCGACGGTGGGCACGTCGGGCAGCGAGGTGCTGCGCTTGGCGCTGGTGACGGCCAGCGCGCGCAGCTTGCCGGTCTGGATCTGCGCCATGGCCGACGGCACCGAGGAGACCAGCAGATCGACGTTGCCGGCCAGCACGTCCATCATGGCGGCGTTCGAGCCCTTGTAGGGGATGTGCCGGATGTCGATCTTCGCGGCGTCCTTGAAGATCTCGCCGGCCAGGTGGATGGTGGTGCCGCTGCCGGGGGATCCGTACGTAATGGAGCCCGGCGCGGCCTTGGCCGCGGCGACCACGTCGGCCAGGGTCTTGAAGCGGGAATTCGCCTGCGTGACGATGACGATGGGCGTATAGCCGACGTGCGCCACCGCGACCAGGTCCTTGGTCGGATCGTAGGCCACGCTCTTGTACAGCCAGGGCGCGACCACGAGGTTGTCCTTCTGGCCCATCACCATCTCGTAGCCGGTGGGCGCGGCGCGCACGGCGGCGGCGATGCCTATGGTGCCGCCCGCGCCCGCGCGGTTCTCGGCCACGATGGTCCATTTCTCGGACTCGCCCAGCCTGGTGGCGACGAGGCGCGAGAGGATGTCGGTGCCGCCACCCGGCGGGAACGGAATCAGCAGGCGGATGGGCTTGGCGGGATAGGCCTGGGCATGGGCGCCGGTGGCGGCCAGCGCCAGCGCGGCGATGGCAAGGCATTTGCGGAACATGGGATGTCTCCTTGTTCTGGGGGCGTCAAGCATACCGGAAACGGCCGCGGTCTCCGGTCCGGCCGGGTGGCCGTGGCGGACGATTCCGCACGGGGTGATGGAAAACAAGCGTTATTTCCTGGATCATGGGGGAATTCCAATCAATAGAATATCGGGCGGACCGTCCTTCCCCCTGCGCGCCGGATCGGCTTCGCGCCTTTCGGGGGAAGACCGGCCCAGCCGTGGAGGAGGGAGCGCGTGCCCCCGCAGTACAACAACAGCCGGCGGAAAGTCGGCACGAGGGAACCCGCCAACGACGCGAGGTTCCCGGGCGGCCTGGAGCCGGAGACGGATTTCATACGCTACGCGCTGGACTGCGCCGCCATCGTGGCCAGTACCGATGCCCGGGGCACGATTACCTATGTCAACGCGCGGTTCTGCGAGATCAGCGGCTATACCCGGCAGGAATTGCTCGCCTCCAACCACCGGATGCTGAAGTCCGGCCTGCATGGCACGGCGTTCTTCCGCGCCATGTACCGCGAGATCGCCCAAGGCCGCGTCTGGCATGGCGAGATCTGCAACCAGCGCAAGGACGGCTCGCTCTACTGGATGGAAACGACCATCGTGCCCCGCGTCCTGCCGGACGGCACGGTGGACAGCTACACCTCGATCTGCCTGGACATCACCGAGCGCAAGCTGCTCGAGGACGCCTTGAGGACCAGCAAGGAGAGCCTGCGTCGCATCGCCTATGTCGATCCGGTGACGGGGCTGCCCAATCGCAGCTGGTTCCACCAGCACGTGGCGTCGCTGGTCGGCGAGTGCCGGCGGACAGGAACGGGCTTTCACCTGGGATTGATGGACGTCGACGCCTTCAAGGAAATCAACGATTTCTTCGGCCACCTGGCCGGGGACGAATTGCTGCGCGAGGTGGCCCGGCGGCTGAGGGCGGTGGACGACCCGCGCCTGTCGGTTTCCCGGATGGGGGGTGACGAGTTCGGACTGGTCCTGGCCGGCGCGACGGACGACGAGGCCACCGAGGTATTCGAGCGGGCGCTGGAAAGCGTGCGCGATCCCTTGCGCATCGCCGAGACGTCGCGGCGCTGTTCGGCCAGCCTGGGCGTGTCCGCGTTTCCCGGGCATGGCGAGGACAGCGAAAGCATGTTCCGGGCCGCCGATCTGGCGCTCTACCATGCCAAGTCGCTGGGCCGCGACCGCCTGGAATGCTTCCAGCCCAAGCTCAGGGAAGTGGCGGAGCGCAAGTCGGAGCTCCTGGCCGAGATCGAGACGGGGCTGCGGCGCGACGCGTTCGAATTGCATTACCAGCCCATCGTTCCCGTCGCGCCGGGCGGCAAGGTCGCGCTGGAGGCGCTGATGCGGTGGCGGCATCCGCAGCGCGGCCTCCTGCCGCCGGCCGCGTTCCAGGAAGGCTTCGCCGATCCCGCGGTCCGCGCGGCGCTGGGGATGTTCATGCTCGAGCGAGTGTTCCGGGACGTGGACGCGCTGTACGCGAGGAACATCCGGCTCGGGCGCGTGGCGATCAACCTGACGAACTCCGATTTTCGTTCCGAGGCCTTTCTCGACCGCTTCTTCGCGCTGGTCCGCGACAGCGGGATCGGGCCGGACCGGTTCTGTGTCGAGGTGACGGAAAGCATGTTCCTGGGCCTGAACCAGAAGCGGGTGGAGGACGGCCTGCGCCGGCTGCACGAGGCCGGCGTGGAGATCGCCCTGGACGATTTCGGTACGGGCCATGCCTCGTTGACGCACCTGCGCCTGCTGCCCATCGACCGGCTGAAGATAGACCGCAGCTTCGTCGCCAACCTGGTGGCGTCGGCCGAGGACCAGGCCATCGTGCGGGGCATCATCGACATCGCGCACAGCCTGGGCAAGACGGTGACCGCCGAGGGCGTGGAAACCGCGGAACAGGCCAGGCTCCTGTCCCGCATGGGGTGCGACCTGCTGCAGGGATGGTATTTCGGCAAGGCCTGCGATGCCGGCGGCCTGTCCGACGTGCTCGACATGATGCCGCCGATCGGCGCTCCCGCGCACAGGCCCTGACCGGAGGGGCCGCAAGGGCATGGACGCCAAGTCGGTCTTCGCGACGGTTGCACTGATGGTGCTGGCCAACGGGGCCGTGCTGGCGAACGTCTACCGAGGCCTTCCGTGGACGCTGCGGCCCGCCGCCATCCGCTGGCAGGCCGGAACGGCCCTGGTCGCCCTGGGCAGCGGCTTCTTCGCGTTCGGCAGCGGCATGCCCATGCCGGTCATGGTGACCCTGGCGAACGGCACGCTGCTGTTCGGCCTGGGTTCCTACCACCGGGCGTTCGAGCGTTTCTACGGCCGCCGTTCGTCGCCGGTGGACATCGTGATCGCCACGGCCGCGGTGGCCGGCACGTTCTGGCTGTCGGCCATCGAGCCGTGCTTCATCTGCCGCATCGGGCTGACGTCGGCCGCCTGGTCGCTGCTGCTGCTCCGGTCGATGTGGCTGCTGCACGAGATGCGCACCGAGGACGAGTCCCGCAGCCGGCGCATGCTGATCGTGATCTATGGCCTGGTCGTCGTCTACGTCATCGGCCGGGTGGCCGTCTACCTGCATCTGGACGTGCCGCGCGAGGCCACGATCGCGACCAACGACTACGGCATCAATCTGGTCTCGCCCATGTTCGTGGCCCTGCTGCCGGTGATCGGCACCACGGCGTTCGTCCTGCTTTGCGCCGAACGGGTGAAGCGTCAACTGGAGATCGCGGCGGCCACCGACTACCTGACCGGCCTGCCGAACCGGCGCACGCTGGTCGAGGACGGGAACATGGCGTTCCGCCGGACGCGGGCGACCGGCGCCGGCCTGGCGGTCGGGGTGATCGACATCGACCATTTCAAGAGGATCAACGACACCCACGGCCACGGCGTGGGCGACGAGGTGCTGGCCTTCACCGCGGATTGCCTGAAACAGGCGGCGCGCAAGGGCGACCTGGTCGCGCGCACGGGCGGCGAGGAGTTCGTGGTGCTGATGGACGACCTGGACCTGCCGGCGGCAGTCGCGGCGCTCGAGCGTATCCGCGTCGCCGTGGCGGACAGCCGCTTCAGCATCGACGGCGCGCCGGTGCCCATCACGATTTCGGCAGGCGTGGCCAGCTGCGAGCCGCGCGACCGGGATTTCGACGACGTGTTCCGCCGGGCCGACCGGGCGCTTTATCTGGCCAAGCTGGCCGGGCGGGACCGCGTGAAGCAGGCGGTGGCCTAGGCACTGCGCTAGAGCATGGCGCTGAGCATCCGGCGGCCACCCAGCAGTTCGGGCAGCAGGACCTCCACCATCCTGTCCAGCGTATAGCGGCCGGTGCCCGCTACCAGGCTCATCGCCGCGACGGTGCGTCCGGCCTGATCGTGGATGGGAACAGCGATGGAGCGCAGGCCCAGTTCGAGTTCCTCGTCGCTGGTGGCATAACCCAGGCGCCGCGTTTCCTCCAGCACCGCCGTCAGTTCGGGGATCCCCGTGCGGGTGCGGGGCGTGAGCGCGCGCCGCGGCATGCGGCCCAGCAGGCGCGCGATTTCCTCGTCCGGCAGGGCGGCCATCAGCACGCGTCCGGTGGCCGCGCAATGGGCGGGCAGGCGCGAGCCCATGCCCAGGCCGTCCGATAGGCTGCGCCGGGTCGCGGCGCGCGCCACGAAGACGACTTCGCCGCCGTCCAGCACGGCCAGGGAACTGGATTCCTTGGTGCGCTCGCTGATGGTTTCCAGCACCGGCTGGACCAGCTTGGGCAGGGGGCTGGAGCTGACATAGGCGTGCCCCAGGCGCAGCGCGCGGGGCGCCAGCCGGAAGTACCTGCCGTCGCTTTCCACATAGCCCAGCCGTTGCAGCGTCAGCAGTGAACGGCGCGCCGTGGCGCGCGGATGCCCGGTGATCTCGGCCGCCTCGCTCAGGGTGAGCGGGCCGCTGCGCAGGCCGAAGGCCTCGATGATCGCCAGGCCTTTCTCCAGGCCGGCGACGTATTCCTTGTCTTCTTTGCTGCGGGGTTCGGGCACGGTGCTCATGGTCGCGAGGTGTTCGTTTTGCGAACATTCTAACCACTTTTCTTGATCGTGGGATATCTGCGAACTAACGTTCGCTTTGCGACTTTCTGTTCGATTTATCCAAACGAGGTCAAGGATGAGACAAACTGCATGGACAGCCTGTGCCGTCGCGGTATGGGCGGCGATCGCCAGCCCGGCGCAGGCCGACGACGGCGCTTTCCCCAATCGCCCGGTACGCATCGTCGTGCCTTTCTCGGCCGGGGGCACGGCCGATGTGCTGCCCCGCATCATCGGCGAGAAGCTCAACGCGGCATGGGGCCAGCCCGTCATCATCGACAACCGGCCGGGCGCGGGCGGCAATATCGGCGCCGACATGGTGGCCAAGGCGGCGCCCGACGGCTACACGCTGATGGCCACGCCGCCGGCGCCGCTGACCATCAACCAGTATCTGTACAAGAACCTGCCGTTCGATCCCGAGCGCTTCGCGCCGGTGACCGTGCTGGCGCGCGTGCCCAACGTGCTGGCCGTCAAGACCGGCCTGCCGGTGAAGTCGGCGCAGGATTTCATCGGCTATGCCCGCAAGAACGGCGGGCAGGTGACCGTGGCGACGCAGGGCAACGGCACGACCTCGCACCTGACGGGTGCCCTGGTCGCGGCCCAGGCCGGCCTGGATTTCGTGTTCGTGCCGTACAAGGGCACGGCGCCGGCGCTGGCCGACCTGATGGGCGGACAGGTGGACGCCTTCTTCGACAACATCAGTTCGACCTTTCGCCAGCATGAGTCGGGCAAGGTGCGCATCCTGGCCGTGACCAGCGCGCAGCGCAGCCCCTTGCTGCCGAAGACGCCGACGCTGGCCGAGTCGGGGCTGCCCGGCTTCGACGTCAGCACCTGGTTCGGCGTGGTCGCGCCGGCCGGCACGCCACCCGAGGTGGTACGCAAGCTCAACGCCGCCATCGTCGAGGTACTGAAGATGCCCGACGTCAGGCAGAAGTTCATCGAGCAAGGCGCCGAAGTCGTCGGCGACACGCCGGCCCAGATGGCCGAATTCATGCGCGCCGAGCGCGCCAAGTGGAAGCAGGCCATCGACACGGCCGACGTCACCATCAACTGATGCTTGCAGCAACGAGGAAGTCCATGTCCCACAGCGAAACCCAAGAATCCCGGCGGACCTGGGAGCCGGGCCTGACCCGCGTGCCTTACTGGCTCTACCGCGACCAGGAAATCCACGAGGCCGAGCAACGGCGCGTCTTCCAGGGGCCGACCTGGAACTACCTGTGCCTGGAGGCCGAGATTCCCGAGCCCGGCTCCTATCGCACCACCTTCGTGGGCGCCATGCCGGTCATCGTGGCCCGCGACGAGGACGGCGAACTGCAGGCTTTCGAAAACCGCTGCGCCCACCGCGGCGCGCTGATCGCGTTGGAGGACGAAGGCAAGACGCGCGATTTCGCCTGTGTCTACCACGCCTGGCGCTATGACCTGCAGGGCAACCTGCGCGGCGTCGCGTTCCAGCAGGGCGTGAACGGCAAGGGCGGCATGCCGCCGGAGTTCCGCATGGAAGACCATCACCCGCGCAAGCTGCGCACCGCCAGCGTGGCGGGCATGGTGTTCGGCAGCCTGGACGAGGACGTGCCGCCGATCGAGGAGTACCTGGGCGACGAGATCCTGGAGCGTATCGAGCGCGTGCTGTGCAAGCCGGTGGAGGTGATCGGCCGCTTCAAGCAGACCATTCCGAACAACTGGAAGCTGTACATGGAGAACGTCAAGGACTCCTACCACGCCAGCCTGCTGCACGTGTTCTTCACCACCTTCAACATCAACCGCCTGTCGCAGAAGGGCGGGGTGATCGTGAGCGAGACCGGCGCCCACCACGTCAGCTATTCCAAGGTCTCGCACCAGCCGCAGCCCAATGCCGAATACAGCGCCGAAAAACTGCGCTCGGACAAGGAGGGCTATGCGCTGGCCGACCCGAGCATGCTGGACGGCTGCGACGAGTTCGGCGACGGCGTGACCTTGCAGATCCTGTCGGTGTTCCCCGGCTTCGTGCTGGCGCAGATCCAGAACACCCTGGCGATTCGCCAGATCCTGCCGGACGGGCTGGACCGGACGGTGTTGAACTGGACCTACCTGGGGTTCCAGGACGACACGCCGGAGCTGCGGCGCATGCGGTTGAAGCAGTCCAACCTGACCGGGCCGGCCGGATTCGTTTCCATGGAGGATGGCGCGGTGGGTGGCTTCGTGCAGCGCGGCATCGCGGGCAGCGATGGCCAGGCGGCCGTGCTGGAAATGGGAGGCAGCGGCATCGAGACGCAGGAGAACCGCACCACCGAAGCGTCGGTGCGCGGTTTCTGGAACGCCTATCGCGGCTATATGGAGATCTGAAGAGCATGGCCGAATTTACGCAAGAGCGGCTGGGCGCGCTGAACGCCGCCTACGCGCGCTGCATCGACAACGACGAGGTCGAGGCCTGGCCGGCGTTCTTCCAGGAGCGCTGCCTGTACGTCATCAATACCGCCGAGAACCACGCGGCGGGCATGCAGGCGGGCGTGATCTATGCCGACACGCGCGCCATGCTGCGGGACCGCGTATCGGCGCTGCGCGAGGCCAACGTCTACGAGCGCCACCGTTATCGCCACATCGTCGGACTGCCGTTCATGCTGGGCGTGCAGGACGGGGTGGCCAGCGTCGAGACGCCGTTCCTCGTGGTGCGCATCATGCGCGACGGCGCCACCGAGGTGTTCGCCTCGGGCCGCTACCAGGATCGCGTGGTCGAGGGCGCGGACGGGCAGTTGAGCTTCGCCGAGCGGCTGGTCATCTGCGACAGCCGGAACTTCGATACCCTGCTGGCGATACCGCTATGAGCGCCGACGCCCGACCATCCGCCGGAACCGTGCGCAAGCGCATTGCCATCGCGCTGGGCGATGCCAACGGCATCGGCCCGGAGATCGCCGTCAAGGCCGTCCACGCGCTGCGCGGCGCCCCGGTCGATTGCGTGCTGGTGGGCGATGGCTTCGTGTTGCGCGAGCAGGTGGCGCGCCACGCTCCCGGCATGGCGCTGGCGGCCTTCGACCCGGGCGCGGCGCGCCTGCCGGACCAGGTGTCGTGGGCCGAGGTGGCGGCGCTGCCGCCGTCGGAGTATCGGCCGGGCGAGGTGCGCGCCGCCGCGGGCGCGGCCATGGTGGCCTACGTGCGCGAGGCGGTGCGGCTGGCCCGCGCCGGCCTGGTCGATGCCGTGGTCGGCTGTCCGCATTCGGAGACATCCGTGGCGCGGGCCGGCATTGCGTTCTCGGGCTATCCGGGGCTGATCGCGCAACTGACGGGGACGCCGGCCGACCGGGTGTTCCTGATGCTGGTCACGCCCGACCTCAGGATCGGCCACGTGACGCTGCACGAACCGGTGCGGCAGGCACTGGCCCGGCTGGACACGCAACTGGTCGTGGACGCGGCGCTGGCCGTCATCGACGGCGCGCGGGCGATCGGCATCGAGCGGCCGCGCCTGGGCATTTTCGGCATCAATCCGCACGCGGGCGAGGGCGGCCTGTTCGGCGACGAGGACCAGGCCATCACCGAGCCCGCGGTGGCGCGCCTGCGCGCCATGGGCCTGGAGGTGGACGGTCCCCAAGGAGCAGACCTGATGCTGGCGCAACGCGGGCATGACGTGTACCTGGCCATGTTCCACGACCAGGGGCACATTCCCGTCAAGCTGCTGAGCCCCCGCCAGGCCAGCGCGCTTTCCCTGGGCGGCGGCGTGCGTTTCAGCAGCGTCGGGCACGGCTGCGCCTTCGACATCGCCGGACAGGGCACGGCCGACCCGGCCGCGGTATTGCGTACCGTGCGCCTGTTGGCCGGGCTGGCCGATCACTAGGTCCGCCGGACCGGGATGGAATCCATGCAATACACCATACGCATCGATCAACGAGACATCGAATTTCCCTGCGAGGACGGCCAGACCGTCCTGGACGGCGCGCTGGCCGCCGGCTACGAGATCCCGTATTCCTGCCGCACCGGCATCTGCGGCAGTTGCCGGGGCCGCATCGTGCGCGGGGACGTCCGCGGCGGCGCCGGCGAGGGCGTGCTGGACGACGACGAGCGGCGCGAGGGCGGGACGCTGCTGTGCCAGGCCCGGCCCTGTTCCGACCTGGACGTGGCGGTGCGCGACATCGAGCGCCGCGATCCCGCCGCCAGCAAGACCGTGGCCGCCAAGGTCTACCGGCTGGCGCGCGCCGCCCACGACGTGACGGTGCTGCATCTGCGTTTTCCCGCCGGCACGCGGGTGCGCTTCAAGGCGGGGCAGTACCTGCACGTGCGGATGGCGGACGGCACCATACGCCATTTCTCGATGGCCAATCCGCCGCAGCAGAGCGACGGCGTGGAGCTGCACATCCGCCACGTTCCAGGCGGGAAGTTCTCGGGCTACCTGGCGGAGTCGGTGCAGGCCGGCCAGTTGCTGGACGTGTCGCTGCCCTTCGGCGATTTCTACCTGCGCGAGACCGGCCGGCCGGCGGTGCTGGTGGCCAGCGGCACGGGTTTCGCCCCCATCAAGTCCATGGTGGAGGACGCCATCAAGCGCAAGCTCGAGCGGCCGATGACGCTTTACTGGGGCGCGCGCCGGGAAGAGGACTTGTACCTGGCGGACCTGCCGCGCAAATGGGCCGACAAGCACGGCTGGTTCCGCTTCGTGCCCGTGCTGTCCGACAGCCCGCCGGACGAAGGCTGGCAGGGCCGCCGCGGGTTCGTCCACCAGGCGGTGATGGACGACTTCGCCTCGCTGGCGGATCACGAGGTCTATGCCTGTGGCTCGCCCGCGATGATAAGCGCGGCGCGCCAGGGCTTCGTGCACGAGCGGGGATTGGCCACCGACCGCTTCCATTGCGACGCATTCGTGCCCATGGCGCCGCAGGCGGCGTAGCCGCCGCATCCCTCGGGGCCTCCGCCCCCCGGCTGTGCCAGAATGAGGCGTCGTCGGGGTGCGGAGGTTTCATGGACTGGATTCAACGCCTGCGTGTCAGGCAACTGTATGTGTTGGTCTCTCTTCACGAGACGGCCAACCTCAGCCTGACCGCGGCGCGGATGCACATGACCCAGCCCGCGCTGTCCAAATGGCTGCGCGAGCTGGAAACCGACCTGGGCGTGGAGCTGTTCGAGCGGCACTCGCGCGGGCTGGTGCCCACGCGTTTCTGCGATACGCTGGTCGAGCACGCGCGGGTGGTGCTGGGGGAGCTGGAACGCACCGGCGAGACGCTGCGCGCGATGAGCGACGGCTCGGACGGGCAGTTGCTGGTCGGCACCACGCCCATCGGGACCAGCGGACTGCTGCCCGCCTGCCTGGGCAACTACCGCCGCCTGCGGCCGGGCATCTGCACCGTCGTCCACGAGAATTCGCTGGAGAAGCTGCTGCCCCAGCTCAAGGAGGGCAGGCTCGATTGCATCGTGTCCCGCATCGAGGCGCCGGTCGATCCGGCGGTCGTGGCCGAGCCGCTGCTGGATGAAGGCATATGCGTGGTGGCCAGCCGGGGCCACCCGCTGGCGCGGCTGCGCAAGGTGAGCTGGGCCCAGGCCCGCGACTATCCCTGGGCGATGCCCCAGTCGGGCACGCCCCTGCGGCGCGAGATGGAACTGGCCCTGGCCGCGGTGGGCGAGCCGCCGCCGCGCGCCGCCATCGAGGCCTCGTCGGTGGTGCTGATCGCCTCGCTGCTGCAGGACGACGAGATGCTGGCGGTGATGTCGGACGCCGTGGTGCAGGCGCTGTCCCGGCTGGAGCGGCTGAAGGTCCTGCCTCTGGCGCTGGGGCGCCGGGCCACGGTGGGCGTGCTGCGGCGGGCGGGCACGATGCCGACGCCCGTGCTGGAGGATTTCCTGTCCTGCCTCAGGCATGCGGCCCAGGCGGTCGGCCGGCGGCCGGAATAACCAGAATTCATGGCAGCGGGCCCATTAGTCATTATCCAGTCCGGGCCCTTGCATCCATACTCCGGGCACAAATCCATCATGCAAGGAGACAACATGGGTGCGACCCGTATCCTCGTCGCGGCCTGTGCCACATTCGCCGTGGCCGCGACCGCCGCCGCGCAGCCGGCGGCCTTTCCGTCCCGTCCCGTGCGCATCGTCGTGCCTTTCGCCCCGGGCGGTGCCGTGGATGTGATGACGCGGCAACTGGCGCGCGTGATGTCCGAGCAGCAGGGCTATACCGTCATCGTCGAGAACAAGCCCGGCGCCTCCGGCCTGATCGCCTCCGAGGCGGTGGCCAAATCCGCGCCCGACGGCTACACGCTGCTGATGGCGACCTCGAACACGCATGGCGTGAACAGCTTTCTGTTCAAGCAACTGCCCTACGACCCGGTCAAGGACTTCGCGCCGGTGGCGATGGTGGCCGACAACGTCGTGGTGCTGCTGGCGCACCGGTCGTTCCCGGCGACGACGTTCCAGGAAGCGGTGGCGCTGATCCGCAAGACGCCCGGCAAGTACAGCTATGCCTCGCCCGGGTCGGGCACGGTCCATCACATGGGCATGGAACTGCTGAAGGCGGCCGCCCACCTGGACGTGGTGCACGTGGGCTACAAGGGTGCCGGTCCCGCCATGGCCGACCTGGCGGCCGGACACGTGCCGCTGATGATGGGCGGCATCGCGCCCGCGGCGCCGTTCATCAAGTCGGGCGCGGTGCGCGTGCTGGCCGTGGCCAACCCCGAGCCGTTCCCCACGCTGCCCGGCGTGCCGCTGTTCAAGGACGTGGCGCCGGAGGTGTCCGTGACCTCGTGGATGGGCTTGACGGCGCCGGCCGGCACGCCCGCCGCCGTGGTCGACCGGATCAATGCCGACGTGCGCAAGGCGCTGGACAAGCCGGGTTTCGCGCAGACCATGGCCGAGCTGGGCATGGTGCCCCGCCCGATGAGCCCGGCCGACATGGGCCGCCAGATCGCCGCCGACATGCCCAAGTGGAAGCGGGCGGTGCAGATTTCCGGCGCCACCGCCGAATGAGCCCGGCCGACTACGCTTCGATGGAATCCCCGATGCCGCAATCGCAACGCCCCGTCAATTTCCTGTTGTTCATCACCGACCAGCATCGCGCCGACCATTTGGGCGCCTATGGCAACCGTGTCGTCGCCACGCCCAACCTGGACGCGCTGGCCGCCGCCGGCTGGCGCGGCGACGAGATGCACGTCGCCACGCCCATCTGCATGCCCAACCGCGCCAGCCTGCTGACCGGGCGCTACCCCTCGGCCCATGGCGCGCGCCACAACGGCATTCCGCTCGACCTGCAATCGGCCACCTTCGTGGACGTGCTGCGCCAGGCCGGCTACCGCACCTCGCTGGTGGGCAAGGCGCATTTCCAGAACATGACGGACAATCCGCCGCCGTGGCCGCCCAATCCCGCCGACCGGCTGGCGCGCGAGGCGAAGGTGCGCGGGCCCGGGCGCTACGACCAGGAGAACCGCAACAAGTGGCTGACCCAGGAGGGCTACGACCTCGACTATCCGTTCTACGGCTTCGAGGACGTGGACCTGGTGGACGATCACAGCGACTCCGTCCACGGCCACTACCGCCAATGGCTGCGCCGGCACCATCCCGAGGTGGAGGCCCTGATCGGGCCGAAGGCCGCCACGCCCGCGCCGGACTACGTGCTGACCTCGTTCGGCCAGGCCTGGCGCACGGCGGTGCCCGAGGAGCTCTATCCCAGCGCCTACATCGCCGACCGCACCATCGAGCGCCTGGAGCGCGCCGGCGGCCAGCCGTTCTTCATCCAGTGCTCGTTCCCCGATCCCCACCATCCCTTCACGCCGCCGGGCAAGTACTGGGACATGTACGACCCCGACGAAATGGAGCTGCCGCCGTCCTTCCACACCGGCGAGGCGCCGCTGCCCCATGTCGAATGGCTGTACCGGCAGCGCGACAGCGGCAAGGCGGTCAAGCACACGCCCGCCATCTTCGCCTGCACCGAACGCGAGGCCAAGGAGGCGCTGGCGCTGAACTACGGGTCGATCACCAACATCGACCACCAGATCGGCCGGGTACTGGCGGCGCTGAAGCGGCTGGGGCTGGAGAACGACACGGTGGTGATCTTCACCAGCGACCACGGCGACTATCTGGGCGACCACCAGTTGATGCTGAAGGGCCCCATCCACTATCGCGGCCTGGTGCGGGTGCCGTTCATCTGGCATGACCCGCGGCAGCCGGTGCGGGGCGCCGGCAGCGCACTGGCCAGCACCATCGACGTCGCGCCCACGATCCTGGCGCGCGCGGGCGTGGCCGGCTTCAATGGCATCCAGGGTAAGAGCCTGCTGGACGTCATGGCCGGCAAGGCCGAGCGCGTGCGCGAACACCTGATGATCGAGGAAGAGGGCCAGCGCGTCATCCTGGGCTTCGACGCTCGCATCCGCTGCCGTACCCTGCGTTCGGACCGCTATCGCCTGACGATCTACGACGGCGCCGAGTGGGGCGAGCTGTACGACCTGGAACGGGATCCCATCGAGGCCAGGAACCTGTGGGACGATGCCGGGTACGCGGGCGTGAAGGCCGACATGATGCAGGCCCTGGCGCGCGACATGCTCCATCACATTGACACCAGTCCCTATCCCGACGCATTGGCATGACCCCCCCTACGCGCTGACGCGCGCCCCCCAGGGGGCGATGCGAGCGGACTGGCAAAGCCAGATCCGCCGCATCCTGGGTGGTAGCGAATCAGTCCAGGGTAATCTTGAGGTCGCGGATCAGTTTTTGCCAGAGGTCGCTTTCGCTCTTGACCAGGGCGGCGTATTCCTGGGGCGTGCTGCCGACGGGCTCGATGCCGAACTCGACCAGCTTCTTGTTCACGGCCGGGGTCTTGATGGCGGCGGTGACTTGTTTCTGCAGCGTGGCGATGACCTCGGGCGGTGTGTTCGCGGGGGCGACCATGCCGACCTGGGCCGAGGCTTCCACGCCCTGGATGCCCAGTTCCGCGAAGGTGGGCACGTCGGGCAACTGCGGCAGGCGCGTGGGGTTGGCCACGGCCAGCGGACGGACCTTGTGGCCCTTGATGAAGGCGTTGCCGGCGGCGAGGTCGGTCATCATGGCCGGCAACTGGCCGCCCGCCACGTCGACCAGCGCGGGCGCGGCGCCGCGATAGGCGATGTGCAGCATGCGCATGCCGGTGCGTTCCTTCAAGAGCTCCATGGCCAGGTGGTGCGGGCTGCCCGCGCCGGCCGAGGCGTAGCTGTACTTGCCAGGCTGGCTCTTGACCTTGGCGATGAAATCCTTGGCGTCCTTGAACTCGGTGTTCGGCCCCACGATCAGGATCATGGGGAACTTGCCCATGAGCGTGACGGGCGCCAGGTCGCGCGTGGGGTTGTAGCTCAGGTTCTTGTACAGGGCGGGGTTGAACACCAGCGTGCCGTTGTCGGCCGACAGCACCGTGTAGCCGTCGGGCGCGGCGCGCGCCGTCTCGACCGCGCCGATGGCCGTGTTGCCGCCGGGCTTGTTGTCGACCACGACGGGCTGCTTGATGATCTCGGACAACTGGGCGCCGATGGTGCGGGCCAGGAAGTCGGAGCCGCCGCCCACCGCGTAGGGAACGATCCAACGGACGGGCTTGGAGGGATAGGCGTCGGCCGCCGCGGCCGCGCCGGTCCAGAGGACCAGCGTCGAAGCCGCCAGTGCCGTCGTCCACGTATTTTTCATGCTTGTCTCCTTGGAATTGTCATGCTTGGGGCAAAGCGGGCAGGATGGTGCCGGCGCACGAGCCGAAGCCTACGCGGTAGCCGTCGCCCTGGCACCAGCCGGTCAGGATGACTTCATCGCCGTCCTCGATGAAGGCGCGGGTCGCCCCGCCGATGTCCACCGGATGCTTGCCGTTGACGGTAAGTTCCAGCAGCGACCCGTACGAGCCGGCGTCGGGCCCGCTGATCGTGCCGGATCCCATCAGGTCCCCCACCCGGGTGTTGCAGCCGGACACCGTATGGTGCGCCAGTTGCTGAGCCATCGTCCAGTACATGTACTTGAAGTTGGTGGCGGCGAGGGTGGCGGCCTGTTCCCGGCCTTGCGGGCGCAGCGAGACTTCCAGGTGGATGTCGAAGGCGTGCTGGCCGTCGTGGCGCAGGTAGGGCAGGGGTTCGGGTTCCTGGCGGGGCTGCCGGGTGCGGAAGGGGGCCAGGGCGTCCATCGTGACTACCCAGGGCGAGATGGTGGTGGCGAAGCCCTTGGCGTTGAAGGGGCCCAGCGGCACGTATTCCCAGGCCTGGATGTCGCGGGCGCTCCAGTCGTTCAGCAGGACCATGCCGAAGATGCGCGATTCGGCCTCGTCGCTGGACACCGGTTCGGCCATGCCGTTGGGCACGCCGACGAAGAAGCCGGTCTCCAGTTCGAAGTCCAGCTTCAGGCAGGGCGAAAACACCGGCCTTTCCTGGTCGGGAAGCTTGATCTGCCCGTTGGGACGCCGCACGGGCGTGCCGCTGACGACCACCGACGAGGCGCGGCCGTTGTAGCCGATGGGGATCTCCAGCCAGTTCGGCAGCAGCGCGTTCTTGGGATCGCGGAACAGGGCGCCGACGTTGGTCGCGTGTTCCTTCGAGGAATAGAAGTCGGTATAGCCGGGGATCTCGACCGGCAGCAGCAACGTGGCGCCTGCCTGCGGCACCAGCGCCCGGGCGCGCGCCGCGGCGTCGTCGCGCAGGGTGGCGGTATCGGCGGCCAGCAGCGTGCTGACCTGGCCGCGCACGCTGCGCCAGGTGTCCCGGCCGGCGGCCATGAAGGCGTTCAGGCTGCCCGCGGCGAACAGGGGGCGGGGCGTGCGCAGCAGGCCGGTCTGTTCGAGGCGGGCCAGGTCCAGGATCTGGTCGCCGATGGCCACGCCCACCCGGGCGTCGGCGTCCGCGGACGGCTTGAATACGCCGTAGGGCAGGTTCTGGATGGGGAAGTGGCTGTCGGCGGCATTGGCCGACTCGACCCAGCTTTTCAGGCCGGGGGCGATCGTGGGATCGGCGGGGTTCATCGGGTCTCCGGGGAAAAATGCTTGGTCAGGTTCTGCCAGCACTGGAAGTACTGGCTTTGCAATTGGGCCGTGTCCAGCGCGTAGCGGGTGGGCTTGATGACGTGGCGGGTCTCGAACATGAACGCCATCGTATCGCCGACCTTGTGCGGCCGGGAGGTGTCCGCGCGCGAGGCTTTCTCGAAGGTGTCGCCGTCGGGGCCGTGGCCCGTCATGCAGTTGTGCAGGCTGGCGCCGCCCGGCACGAAGCCCTCGGCCTTGGCATCGTAGGCGCCGTGCACCAGGCCCATGAATTCGCTGGCCACGTTGCGGTGGAACCAGGGCGGGCGGAAGGTGTCCTCGGCCGCCAGCCAGCGCGGCGGGAAGATGACGAAATCCAGCGAGTCCACGCCCGGGGTGTCGCTGGGGGCGTGCAGCACCAGGAAGATGGACGGATCGGGATGGTCGTAGCTGATCGAGCCTATGGTGTTGAAGCGCCGCAGGTCGTACTTGTAGGGGGCGTAGTTGCCGTGCCAGGCCACGACGTCCAGCGGCGAATGGCCGATGTCGGCGCGCCAGAGGCGGCCGCCGAACTTGGCCACCAGCTCGAAGCGGCCTTCGCGGTCTTCATAGCCGGCGCGGGGCGTCAGGAAGTCGCGCGGGTTGGCGAGGCCGTTGGAGCCGATCACCCCCAGGTCCGGCAGGCGCAGCAGTGCGCCGAAGTTTTCGCAGATGTAGCCGCGTGCCTCGCCGTCGGGCAGCGACACCTGGAAGCGGCAGCCGCGCGGCACGACCGCGATCTCCTGCGGTTCGAGGTCGATCACGCCCAGCTCGGTGGCGATGCGCAGGCGGCCTTGCTGCGGCACGATCAGCAGTTCGCCGTCGGCGCTGTAGAAATAGCGGTCCCGCATGGAGCGGTTGGCGGCGTAAAGGTGGATGGCGCAGCCCTGCATGGCGTCGGCCGAACCGTTGCCCGCCATGGTGATCCAGCCGTCGACGAAATCGGTCGGCGCCTGCGGCATGGGCAGAGGATCCCAACGCAACTGGTTGGGCGAAGTCGGCGGTACCTGGCTGAAATCGCTCACCAGGCGCGGGCTTTCCATGGGTTCGAAGGGCAGGTGCACCGCGGCGGGACGTATCCGGTACAGCCACGACCGGCGATTGTGGCTGCGCGGCGCGGTGAAGGCCGTGCCGGACAATTGCTCGGCATACAGTCCGTAAGGGGCGCGTTGCGGGGAGTTGCGTCCCACGGGCAGGGCGCCTGGCAGGGCTTCGGTGGCGAACTCATTGCCGAAGCCCGACATGTAGCCGGTGCTGGCGGCGGTTTCGGCGGGGTGGGCAGGCGTGGTCATGGTCGTCTTCGGTAGGGGAGCGGGATTTACGTTGAAAGTAATACGTTTACGTTAAGCGTAATTTTTGTTGGCTGCGGCGTCAAGTAATTACGTCATGCGTGCTAGGATTACGTTAAACGTAATCGTGCGAGGGCGGCGTGGCCACCAAGGAAAGAACGGACGCGGGCGAGGACGAGGCGCCCGCGCGCGCGGGCAGCGGAGTGCAGGCGCTGGAAACCGGCCTGACGGTGCTCGACGCCTTCGCCGACGTCGTTCGCCCCATGATGCTCAAGGAAGTCGCCCTGGCGGCCGGCATGCATCCGGCCAAGGTGCATCGCTACCTGGCCAGCTTCGTCAAGCGCGGCTACGTGGAGCAGGATCCGCAGGGGCGCTACAGCCTGGGGCGCGGCGCGCTGCGCATCGGCCTGGCCAGCCTGGCCTCCCTGGACGCCGTCCGGCTGGTCACGCCGCTGCTGGACGAGCTCAGCAACGCGCTGGGCGAGACCGTGCTGGCGGCGGTCTGGGGCAACCGCGGGCCCACCGTGGTGCAGTGGCGCGACTCGCCCCGGCCGGTCATGGTGAACGTGCGCCCCGGGTCGGTCCTGCCGTTGCTGTCGTCGGCCACCGGGCGGGTGTTCGCCGCCTTCATGGAGCCGCCGCTGACAGCGTCGCTGGTCGAGGAAGAGCTGAAGGAGCGGGCGGCCGAGGGCGCATACCCCTCGGACGACCGGGAAGTCGCGGAACTGCTGGACGGCGTGCGCGCGCTGCACCTGGGCCGAGTCACCGGCGACGTCCTGCCCGGCGTGGACTCGGTCAGCTCCCCCGTCTTCGACTACGACTCGCGCATGGTGCTGGCCATCACCGCCCTGGGCAACAGCGCCCGCTTCGATTCCGACCCCGCCGGCCCCATAGCCACCGCGGTCCGCCAGGCCGCCGCAACCCTGTCCCATCGCCTGGGTTACCCGGGCGCCGCCAGGTCCTCATAAGAAAAAGCCGCTCGACAGAGCGGCAAATGACTGCACCCAACACCAGTATGACCCTGGCGAAGGATGGCGCGAACTCCGTACCATCCCCAATATCGCGGGTTCGTGATCAATCTGAATCTGCGAATATTTCCGCTCTTCAAGACCCCCCGAGGCTCAATACTCCGCCGTAAGCGTGATCTCCCCGCGGATGTCCGTGCCGTTGTTGATGACCACGCGTACGGTCTTGGGCTTGCCGTCCGCCTTGCCGCGATAGGTGACGATGTAGCCGCCGGCCGCGACTTCGGCGATGGGCAGGTCGATCAGGCTGAATTCCTTTTCGTCCCATTCGAAGTAGGCTCCGCCGGTGCCCGCGGCGCCCGCGAAAACCTTCATGTCGGTGTGCTGCCGCGGATTGTCGATCGCCGGCGATACCACGTGCACGACAGCCTTGCCCTTGAGCTTGGTGATGAGATCGGCCGCCAGAGGAGGGATCCAGCGACCGCTGATGCTGGCCTCGGAATAGGTCGATCCGTTGTGCGATACCACATCGGTGACCACGATCAGCACGCGTTGTGCGCCGGTACGCCAGGGCGTCTTGTCGTAGGCGAACTGCAGTGCGCCGACTCCGTTCTCGGGGCCGTCGCCGCCCCCCGTCGCGGTTTCCTCGGTGATGAACTGCTTGAACTTGGCGAAATCGGTGGTGGGCGCGAAGACCTGGCGTTCGCTCGGGTCGAAGGCCGGCGGCTGGGTGCTGCCCGTGCCGAGGCGCGGGGAGCCGGTGGTCTTGGTGTCGAACGCATCGCCGAAGGTGACCGCGCCCAGCTGGACGTCCAGGCCGCTCTTGCCGAGAAAGTCGGCGAACTCGATGATGGACGTCTGCACGCTCTTGAGGGCGCCGCTCATGCTGCCCGTCGTGTCGAACACGAACACCACGTCCGCCTTGGCTCGCGTCGAATCCTCGCCGATGCGGCGCACGGTGTGGCCCTTGACGATGCCGTTCTCCACCACGACGAAGTCATCCGCTTCCAGGTCGGGAACGCCCGCGCGCGTCAGGTTCGCGCGGGTGGCCGCAAACTTGTTGGGACCGGAGCGCATGGACAACTGCCGGGCCGACAAGGTCGTGGCGGTCGGCGCGGCGAAACCCGCGATGTTGATGTCGAACAGGCCGCTGCCATCGGTCCTAGCGGCGACGGACCCGGCCGCCGTGATGGTGGGATCGGTGATCGGCGCGGGCGGCTTGGCGGTGCTGTCGGCGTAGGGGTCGGGCGGCGGCGGGGTGCCCGGGTCGCCTCCGCCGCTCGAGGTGACCGCCCCGTCTCCGCCGCAGCCCGCGAGGAATCCCGCGACCAGCAGCGCCATCAATCCATTCCTGGAAAACAGTTTCATCATCGTGCTCCCTGACGTCCCCCCCTGGGGGCGCATGCCATGAATGCGCGGCGCGCGGACCATCCTGGTGAAAGAGGGTGGGCCGTGCGACGCGGACTGGTGTTGAACCGCGGTCCGAATCGGATCAGGGGTTCGTGCAGGGGATGGTAGGGAGGAACCGCAGGCCGCTGAATATGGCAAACGGCGGGCCGGAACTAGGCCGAAAGGGGGAGGGGAGCCGCGCCTCGGGCGTGGGCGCGGCGAGGGAATCAGGCGATTTCGTAGTCGACCATGCAGCCGGAGCTGAGATAGCGATCCATCCTGGCGCGCGTTTCCATGTGGACCGGATGGGCGTGATAGGCCTGCAGCGCGTCGCGGTCGGTGAATACCGTGTAGACCACGACGTCCAGCGCCTTGCTGGACGTGCTGAAGTTCAGGCCCGCCTCGGATTCCAGCAGGCCCGGGATGCGTCCGCGCTGTGCCGCGATGGTTTCGCGGATGATGGCGAAGACCGATTCGCGGGTCTCGCCTTCCTCGAGTTTCAAGCGCCACATGGCGATGTGCTTGATCATGGAAGCTCCTTGGTGCGTGCGTGGAAGTGGTTCGTCTAGCGCGCCGCGAGCCGCCACAGCGCCGTGGTTTCGGCGGCCCGGGCCGCGTGCAGCGGGTCGTTCCCGTCCCGGACCTTGGGATGGCGGGGGCGGGTCTCGATCCGGTCGATCACCCGCAGGCCGGCGTTCTCCACCAGGGACAGCAGTTCGTCCCGGGAGCGCAGGCCCAGGTGTTCGGCCAGGTCCGACAGGATCAGCCAGCCTTCGCCTTGCGGTGCCAGATGTGCGGCCAGCCCGGCCAGGAAGCCGCGCAGCATGCGGCTGTCGGGGTCGAAGACCGCGCGGTCCAGGCCTGCGTGCGCGGGGCCGGGCACCCAGGGAGGGTTGCAGACGATGAGTTGCGCGCGGCCCGGGGGAAAGAGATCGGCCGCTTCGACGCGGACACGGTCCGCCACGCCGAGCCGGTCGATGTTCTCGTGCGCGCAGGCCAGCGCGCGGGGATCGGCGTCGGTCGCCACGATGCGGCGCACGCCGCGCCGGGCCAGCACGGCGGCCAGGACGCCGGTGCCGGTGCCGATGTCGAAGGCGGTGTCCTGGCCGGGCAGCGGCGCCTGGGCCACCAGATCCACGTATTCGCCGCGTATCGGCGAGAAGACTCCGTGATGCGGATGGATGCGGGCGCCGAGCGCCGCCACGGGCACGCCTTTCTTGCGCCATTCGTGGGCGCCGACCACGCCCTGCAATTCACGCAGCGAGACCACGGCGTCGCGGCCGATCTCGCCGTAGGCTTCCCGGCAGGCCTGCCGCACGTCGGGCGCCCGCCGCAGCGGAATGCCGAAATCCGCGTCCAGGGGTACCAGCAGCATGCCCAGCGCACGTGCCCGTTGCAACTGGGCCTGCCGGTACAGATGGAAGGTCTGGGTGATGGTCGCGCCCGGCTTGAACGGCCGGCGGTCCGCTCGCCGCGCCATGGCCTGCAGCAACAGGCGGGCGTTCTGGAAGTCGCCCCGCCACAACAGCGCCGTGCCTTCGCAGGCCAGGCGGTATGCCTGGTCGGCCGGCATGCGGTCGTCGGCGGCCGCGACGCGCCGGGGAGGAGGATGCCCCCCGGCCGACAGCCATGCCGCCTCGCGGGGTTCGGGATCGTTCCAGTGCAGGATGTCGTCGGCAGTCGTCACGGCGGGAAAAGGCAAGGGCGAAGGGGGCCGAGTCTACTCCATCGGCGCGGCCCGGCGCCGCCAGACCGTGGCGAGCCAGGGTTGCTGGGCGCGGGGCAGGCCGGCGGGCCGGTAATAATGTTCGAGTTCGTCGAAGCCGGCGGCGTCCAGGTAGCGGCGCCATTGCTCCAGGTCGTGGTAGACGCCGTAGCGGCCCCGGTTCCAGCCTTCCTCGTTGTTGCCGCGCGGGTTGGAGCAGAACAGCACGCCGCCGGGCTTGAGCGTGCCGCGCAGCGCCGCCAGCACGCGCGGCAGGTCCTGGCTGGGGATGTGGAACATCGAGGCGTTGGCGAAGATGCCGTCGAAGCGGCCGGCGGGCAGGTCCAGCGCCAGGAAGTCCTGGCACCATACCTCGCAGCCGCTGTGCGAGCGCGCCATGGCGGCGAAGGACGGCGAGCCGTCCAGGCCCACGGCCTCGTGGCCGCGCTCGCGGAAGGTTTTCAGGTCGCGGCCCGGCCCGCACCCGAAGTCCAGGATGGCCAGGGGCGGGGGCGCGGCGAGGTGCCGCAGCAGCGCGTCGATGTTCTGCCCGACGTCGTGGTCGCGCGTGCCCTCCCAGAAGGCGGCGGCGTTCCGTTCGTAGTAGTCCAGCGTGGGGGCGGAAATGTCTCGGTGGGGGTCGGTCATGGGGTTCGGCGGCGTGGGCCGTGCGGGTTATGATCCAGGGCCTACGTATACGATCTTGTCGCGGAGACCTGCCTGATGCCTGCGTTCGACTACGACCTTATCACCATTGGCGCCGGTTCGGGCGGCGTGGCCGGTTCGCGCCGGGCCGCGTCGTACGGCGCCCGCGTGGCGATCTGCGAGGACGGCCGGGTGGGCGGGACCTGCGTCATCCGCGGCTGCGTGCCCAAGAAACTGCTGATGTACGGCTCGCAGTTCGCCGATGCCTTCCAGGACGCGGCCGGCTACGGCTGGAGCGTCCCGGACGCGAGCCTGGACTGGGGCGCCCTGGTGGCCGCCAAGAACCGCGAGATCGATCGCCTGGAAGGCATCTACCGCCGGATGCTCGACCAGGCCGGCGTGACGCTGATCGAAGGCCGGGCCGTAGTGGTGGACCCGCATACGGTCGAGGTCGCCGGCAAGCGCCATACGGCCGAGCGCATCATGATCGCCACCGGCGGCCATCCCGTGCTGCCCGACATCCCCGGCATCGAACTGGCGATCACCTCGAACGAGGCGCTGTCGCTGGACAAGCTTCCGGATGACGTGCTGATCGTGGGCGGCGGCTATATCGCGCTGGAATTCGCGGGCATCTTCCGCGGCGCCGGCGCGCGCGTGACCCTGGCCATCCGGCGCGACCAGGTGCTGGGCGGATTCGACCAGGACATCCGCCAGACCGTGGCCGAAGGGCTGCAGCGGCGCGGCGTCGTCATCCGGCCGCACACCCGCGTGGTGGGAATGGCGCGGCGCGACGGCCGCATCGCCGTGCAGATCGACGATGGCGAGATCTTGATGGTCGACCAGGCGATGATGGCCACGGGCCGCGCGCCCAATACCCGCGGCCTGGGGCTGGAGGCCTGCGGCGTGGCGCTGGGCGAGCGCGGCGAGATCAAGGTGGACGGCCAGTCGCGCACCAGCGTGCCCAGCATCTACGCCGTCGGCGACGTTACCGACCGCCTGAACCTGACGCCCTGGGCCATCGCCGAAGGGCGGGCCCTGGCCGAGACGCTGTACAACGACAATCCCATGCAGGCCGATGCCGAGAACGTGCCCGCGGCCGTATTCAGCCAGCCGCCGGTGGCCACGGTCGGCCTGTCCGAAGAAGATGCCCGCAAGCGCTACGGCAAGGTCCGCGTCTATCGTTCGCGCTTCCGGCCGATGAAGAACACGCTGTCGGGCCGCGACGAACAGACCATGATGAAGCTGGTCGTGGACGACGCCAGCGACCGGGTGGTGGGCTGCCACATGGTCGGCCCCGATGGCCCCGAAATCATCCAGGGCCTGGCCATCGCGATGAAATGCGGCGCGACCAAGCGGCAGTTCGACCAGACCATAGGCCTGCACCCGACGGCGGCCGAGGAGTTCGTCACCATGCGCGAGCCGGTCGGCGCCTGAGAGAAGGAAAAATGAACATGCCCGCTTCCGCCCCGTCCAGCCTGGATGCCCCGCTGATCGTCACCGTGGCGCCCAACGGGGCCTACAAGAAGACCGCCGACCACGCCGCGGTGCCGGTCACCCCCGGCCAACTGGCCGAGACCGCCAAGCGCTGCCTGGACGCCGGCGCGGCCATGCTGCACATGCACGTGCGCAAGGCCGACCAGTCGCACAGCCTGGAGCCCGAGGCCTACCTGGCCGCCACGCGCGCCGTGCGCCAGGCCGTGGGCAACGAACTGGTGGTGCAGATCACCACGGAAGCCGCGGGCGTGTACGCTCCCGACGAACAGGTCGCCTCGGTGATGGCCGTCAAGCCCGAGGCCGTGTCCGTGGGGCTGCGCGAGATCGCGCTGGGCCCGCAGGCCGATGCCCGCGTCGCCTCGCTGTTTTCCTGGCTGGCCCGGGAAAGGGTCATGACCCAGGTCATCCTGTACGACACTGGCGACGTCGAACGCTGGATGGACTACCGCCGCCAGGGCGTGGTGCCCGACGCGCCGTGGTTCGTGCTGTTCGTGCTGGGGCGCTACAGCGCCGGCCAGACCTCGTCGCCGTCCGACCTGCTGCCTTTCCTGGCCGCCTACGACCATGCCCATCCATGGGCCATGTGCGCGTTCGGCCGCCACGAGCACGCCTGCGCGGCGGCGGCGGCCGCGCTGGGCGGGCATGCGCGCGTGGGGTTCGAGAACAACCTGTACTTGCGCGATGGATCCGTCGCCGGCGACAACGCCGCGCTGGTGCGGCAGGTGGCCGAGGTCGCCGGTGCGCTGGGGCGCAGGATGGCGACCGCGGACCAGGTGCGCGCGCTGTTCCTGGGCGACGAGCGCTAGGCTCGCGCCCGCCGCATCCGCCGGATCAATCCAGGCGGATGTCCGCGGCCCGCACGATTTCTCCCCACTTGGCCGCTTCGGCACTGCGGTACTTGGCGAAGTCCGCCGGCGTGCCGCCTAGCGGCTCGGTGCCCGAGGCCGCCAGTTCCTGCTTGTAGTCGGCGCTGGACAGGATCTTGTTGACGGCCTTGTTCAGCGTGTCCACCGTGGCGGCCGGCGTCGAGGCCGGGGCGACCAGGCCGAACCACGCTTCGGAGGCAAAGCCCGGCAGCGTCTCGGCCACGGTGGGGATGTCCTCCATGCCCTTCACGCGCCTGGGCGAAGCGACACCCAGCGCCCGCATCTTGCCGCCCTTGACGAAGGGCAGAGTGCTGGGGGAATTGTCGAACATCACCTGCACCACGCCCCCCATGAGGTCGGTCGCCGCCGGCGCGCTGCCGCGATAGGGAATGTGCTGGATGCCGATGCCCGCCTGGGTCTTCAGGAGTTCCATCGTGAGATGGCTGGTGGTGCCGTTGCCCTGCGAGCCGTACGACAGCTTGCCCGGGTGCTTGCGCGCGTAGTCCACCAGTTCGGCCACCGTCTTGAACGGCGCGGACGGATTGGCCACCAGCATGATGGGCACCGCGGCCACCAGGGCGACCGGCGCGAAGCTGGTGGCCGGGTCGTAGCCGGGGTTCTTGTACAGGTGCTGGTTGATGCTGAGCGGGCCGGCGGTGGACAGCAGCAGCGTGTAGCCGTCGGGCTGGGCGCGTGCGACGGCCTGCGCGCCGATGTTGCCGCCGGCGCCGGGACGGTTCTCGACGACCACCGTCTGCTTGAGTTCCGTTCCCAGGCGCGCCGCCAGCGACCGGGCGATGATGTCCGTCGTGCCGCCCGGCGGGAAGGGAACGACGAAGGTGATGGGTTTTTCGGGATAGGCGGCGTGGGCGGACGCGCCGGCGGCAAGCATGGCCGCGGCCAGCAGGAAGCGCGGGTTCAAGGGCATGGGGGTCTCCTGGATATTTATGGTGGGGAAGGGGCGCGGATCACGCCTGCCGCGGCACAGGCTCGAAGCCGTACAGCGCCTGCGGGTTGTCGACGAGCATCCGGTGGCGGTCGGCCGCGTCGGGTACCCAGAGCGGGATGAGGTCGACCAGGTCGCCGTCGTTGGGCATCGGGCCGGTATGGATGGGATGGGGCCAGTTGCTGCCCCAGATCATGCGATCGGGGCGCGCGGCCACCACGCGGTGGATCATCGGCAACATGTCGGCGTGCGGGTAGGGCTGGCTGGACAATCGATACAGGCTGGCCAGCTTGATCCAGCAGCGGTCGGTGTCCAGCAGCGACATCACCGTCGCGAAGGACGCCGAATCCAGCCCCTCGTCCGCGCGGATGCGCGCCAGGTGATCCAGCACGTAGTGGCAACGCAGCCCGCGCAGCCGGTCGGCGACGGCCACCAGTTCCTCGGAACGGTGGAAGTGCAGCAGCAGGTGCCAGCCCATTTCGTCGGCCTCGGCGGCCAGGGCTTCCAACTGGTCGAAGCCTACGCCGCCGGAGACCACGGTCGACATCCGGAAGCCGCGTACGCCCCGCGCATGCAGCGCCTCGCGCTCGCGCAGCGGCGTGCCGGGCGGCAGCACGGCGATGCCCTTGATGCGGGGGCCGAGCCGTTCCATGGCGTCCAGCATCGCGGCGTTGTCCGTGCCGTGGGCGCCGCCCTGGACCAGCACGCCGCGGTCGAATCCCAGCGTGGCCAGCATGTCGCGGTACTGGTCGGCCGAGCAGTCTTCCGGCGTATAGCTGCGGTCGGGCGAGAACGGGAAGCGGTCCCGGGGACCGAAGATATGGGCGTGGCAGTCGCAGGAGCCGGGAGGCACGGCGAAGGCGGGCGCGCGGGTATCGCGGTCCGGGCCGGGGCAGGCTTGCATGGCGGGTTCCTTGTTCAGGCCTGGGCGGCCAGTTCGCGCTCGCGTTCGGCGATGCGGATCAGCATCTCGGCACCGCGGTTGGCGGCCGAGACACCCCGGAATACGAAGGCCAGGTTCACCACGGCCTGCATCTCGTGCCAGCTCGCGCCGGCGCGGCGGGCGGCCACGCCATGGATGACCGCGGCGTCGCTCAGCTCGGCCACCAGCATGGCGAAGATCAGCAACTGCACCTGCTTGTCGTCGAAATGGGCGGTCTCCAGCGCGTGCGCCCGGACCTTCTCCTGCAACTCCACCATGAGCGGATCCAGCGCGCCGGTCACGTCCAGCCGGGCCTCGACCCGCGGGGGCAGGAAACCGGCCATCTGGCGGTAGCTGGCGGCGCGCTCTTCCTTGGTGGCGAGGGGGTCGGCATAGGAGCCGAAGGTTTGCTGGACGAAATCCGGATCGGGACGCGAGCGCTGCATGAAATCTCCTTGATCGATTTAAATATAGTAATCGATTATTTTTTATTTCTTCAATTTTTTATTTTCATCGATAATTCTTACGGGGACGTATCGAAGCCGCTAGAATGCACGTTGCGCACACGCGCTTTCATTCCGAGTTCCAGCATGACCACACTGACCGATACGTCTTCCGCAAGCGCCCCCACGCTGTCCACCACCCTGGTCGAGGCCCTGCGGGGTTCGATCCTTGGCGGCACGCTGCTGCCCGGCAGCAAGCTCAGGCTGGACGAGTTGCGCGAGCAGTACGACGTCAGCCTGAGCCCGCTGCGCGAAGCGCTGACGCGCCTGGTGTCCGACGGGCTGGTCGTGACCAACGACAAGAAGGGCTACCGGGTGGCGCCGGTCTCGGCCGACGATTTCCGCGAGGTCACGGCCCTGCGGATGAACCTGGAGGTCATGGCCCTGGGCGAGTCGATCCGGCGCGGCGACGAAAACTGGGAAGATGCGCTGGTGGCCGCGTACCACCGGTTGAGCCGGCTCGAGGCCGCGGACCGCAGCGGCGACAAGCTGCCGGCCTGGGAGAAGGCGCACCGCACCTTCCACATCACCTTGTTTTCGGCCTGCGGCATGCCGCTGCTGCTGCGTTTCTGCAATACGCTGCATGACCTGAGCGACCGCTACCGCCGCCTGTTCCTGGCCAGCAATTCGCCCGACCGGAACGTGCCGGCGGAGCACGAGGCCATCTACCAGGCCGCCCTGGGCCGCAATGCCGAACTGGCGTGCGACATCCTGCGGCAGCACCTGTCGCGTACGGGGACGAATCTATTGAGCGTGCTGCCGGACGGGGAGTCCGGCGCGGCCGGCCGTTGACCGCTCAGTTGGCGGGCGGGTAGCCCCGGCTGCCCAGCAGCGACGACAGGTCGCGCGCGGCCTGCAGGACGACCTGTTCGGTGCGGGTGCGGGAATCGGCATTGGCGCCGAATGCCGCCTCGGGGCCCGCCACGCTGATGGCTGCGGCGGCCTCGCCCAGCGCGCCGAACACGGGCGCGGCGCAGGAGTTGATGCCTTGCTCGAATCCCGAGAAGCTCCAGGCACAGCCGCGTTCGCGGTCGGCCGCCAGTTGGGCGCGCAGCTTGCCGGCCTGGGCCGCCGCCGCGGGATCCGCGGCCAGCAGCGCATCCAGGATGGCCGGCGGTTGCCAGGCCAGCAGCATGCGGCCCGGCGTGGTCAGGTGCGCGGCGACGCGGCTGCCGACGCGCACGCTGCTGATCAGGCCGGCCTCGGGCATGTCGCGCAGCAGGTAGACGACGTGGCCGCCATCGAGCGCGGCCAGGTAGGCGGAGACGTTCAACTGGCGCCGCACGTCGGCCAGCACCCGGCGGCCCAGGTCCAGCATGTCGTTGGCCGCGGTGGCGGCGGTGGCCAGTTTCAGGAACGGGAGGCCGATGCGGTGCCCCCCCTGGGGCAGGGCTTCCAGCACGCCTTCGTGTTCCAGCGTGGCGATCAGCCGCATGACCGTGACGCGGTTGACGTCGATGCTGCGGCCGACCTCGCTCAGGTTGGACGTACTGCCGCCGTCGACCACGTAGCGCAACAGCCGGAACGCCCTGACCACCGGCGAGACCAGGGCGCCGGGCTTGCCGGCGGATTCGTCGCTGTCCAGGGGTTCTGCGGAAAATGACATGGAAGATCAGGCCAGGGGCACGGTCCAGGCATTGTATTCGTACACCCAGTCGGCATTGCCGCCTTCCTTGAGCCAGTTGTTGCCGCGCGAGCCGATCTGGACCCGCGCGGTGCGGTCGTGGCGGGCGGCCTCGTAGCGCTTGAGGGCTTGCGCGGGCGCATCGGGGGTGTCCGCCAGGTAGCGGGCCAGCACCACGGCATCCTCGATCGCCATGCCGGCGCCCTGGGCCATGAAGGGCATCATGGGATGGCAGGCGTCGCCCAGCAGGGTGATGTTTCCGCGCGACCAGGAAGGCAGCGGGTCGCGCACGTACAGCGCGGACTTCAGCACTTCGTCGCAGGCCGCGAGCAGCGCGCGCGCCTCGGGATGGAAATCGGCGTAGGAGGCGCGCAGTTCGTCGACGCTGCCCGGCATGGTCCACGACTCATGGCGCCAGCTGTCCTGGGGCGTGGTGGCGAAGATGAAGATATCGCGGCCCAGGTTGAGCGGGAAGGTGACGATCTGGGTCTCGGGATTGGGGCCCCACCACTTGGTGAAGGCGCCCAGGTTGGGCACGCCTTCCAGGCGCGAGGCCGGCACCACGGCGCGATAGGCCACCACGCCGGTGAAGTCGGGATACTCGTCGCCCAGGAGGTGCTTGCGGACCGTGGAGTGGATGCCGTCCGCGCCGACCAGCACGTCCACGCGCTGGGACGTGCCGTCCTCGAAGCGCACGGTGATGCCGTCCGCGCCTTCGTCTATGCCCACGGTGCGCTTGCCGAGGTGGATCGTGGCGGCGGGCACGGCCTGCTCCAGCGCGGCCAGCAGGTCGGCCCGGTGCATGGTCAGCTGGGGCGCGCCATAGCGCGTTTCGGCGGCCTGCGACATTTCCAGGCGGGAGGTTTCCTCGCCCGTATCCCAGGTGCGGCTGATGCGGTGCGTGGGGCGGGCCGCGGTCTTGCGCAGTTCGTCGCCCACGCCCAGGCCATCCAGCGCCAGCACGGCGTTCGGGGTGAGGTTGATGTCGGCGCCGACGCGCGCGAACCTGGGGGCCTGCTCGAAAACCACCGATTCCAGGCCGAGCTTGCGCAGGGCGATCGCCGCTGCCAGCCCGCCTATGCCTGCGCCGCTGATACCGATGAGGGGCGATGCCATGGAACTTCTCCTGTGCCGTGCTGGGTTGTACAAAAATGAACGATAAGTTCAAAAAATTCTAGAGAGGCGGCAACCGGATGTCAATGGGAAAAACACCTGCGCCTGGCCAGAAAAGGGCACGCACGCAGGCGCCGCTGTGACGAGGAAACAACTTGAGACGGGCGCGAGCACCCGGGCGCGCGGTCGATGGTACAGTCCTGCCAAAACAAGGCTGGTGTCATGTCTGAGAGCGGATCGCATCCCCGGGCCAAGGCGGCCCACGTCGTCACTTTCCCCGTAATGGCCGCCGCCGGGCCGGCCCGCGGATCCGCGCCGCGAGGGCCGCTTCCTCGATCCGCCCGGTGACGAGGCCGGGCATGAGATCCTGTCTGCTGGCCCTGTGCTGGCTGTTCGTCCTGGCCGGGCCGGCGCGCGCGGACGAACGCATCCTCGAATTCTTCAGCGACATCAAGGTCGAGCGCAGCGGCGACCTCCTGGTGACCGAGAACCTGCGCGTACGCTCCGAAGGCAAGCAGATCAAGTACGGATTGCAGCGGGATTTCGCGCGCTTGTACCGGCGTGCCGATGGCAGCCGCGCGGCCGCCGGGCTGGACGTCGTCTCGGTGCGGCGCGACGGCCGGGCCGAACCGTTCGTTTCGTCGCGCCTGCGGGACGGCGTGCGGATCTCCACCGGCCGTCCGGACGTGGTGTTCCGTCCCGGCGAATACCAGTACACCCTGGTGTATCGCGTCACGCGGCAGTTGCAGGCGGCCGGCGCCGAGGACAGGCTGGCCTGGGACGTGACGGGCACGGATTGGTCCCTGCCCATCGACCGGGTGCGCGTGCGGGTCGTGCTGCCGTCGGACGAACCGGTCCGGCAGGCCGCGGTGGCCGGCGGCGCCGGCGCGCCGGGGCGGGTGCAGGAAAAGGAGGCCGGACGCGTGGTGTTCGTCTCCACGCGCGTGCTGGAGCCAGGCCAGAACATGACGGTCGAACTCGGTTGGCCGGCGGGCGAGGTGCGGCGGCCCGGGCCGCTCAAGGCCTGGTGGTACGGTGTGCAGGACCACGCCGAGTTCTGGGTCGCCGGCGTCGGGCTCGCGCTGCTGCTGCTTTATTACCTGGCCGCCGCCACGCAGGCCTGGCGGCTGGGGCGGCATGACAGGACGCCGCAGGCCGATCCGCCGGAAGGCCTGTCCGCGCCCGCGCTGCGCTACGTATACCGCAAGGGCTATGACCGCTGGGCCTTCCTGTCCGGCATGATGGAATTGCTGGCCCGCCGTTCGGTGCAGGTGCTGGAGCGGGCGGACGGACGCTATCTCGAGCGCCTTCCCAACCAGACCGGCAGCGATGCGCGCCACGATCCGCTGCTCAACGCCATGCTGGGCCGTTTTTTCGCGGGCGGCCGCACCCTGCTGCGCCTGGACGGACTGTACCGGCGCTGCTACGACGAAGCGCAAGGCGGCCAGCGTGAATGGCTGGACGAGGCCTATGCCCGCTCGCTGTTCGTGGTCTACGGCGATCGCGCGCGCAAGGGGGCCTATCTCTGGATCGCCATGACGGTGGCCCTGGTCGGACTCGCCATCGTCCGCGAGGGCAATCCGCTGTCGTGGGCCGCCTGGGGCATCCTGCTGCCGCTGCCCGCGGTGCCGGCCTGGTTCGCGGTCTATGCGCAGTGGCGGGCCGGGGCGACCAGCCTGGCGAGCCGCACGGTGCTGAGCGTGCTGGGACTGCTGTGCCTGGCGGGCGGGCTCGCGGTGCTGGCCACGCACGTGGAGTCGGCCAGGCTGCTGCTGATCGGGCTGGCGCCGCTGGCCTCGCTGGTGCTGGTGTGCGCGGGCTTTCTCGGCCTGCGCGGCTATACCGCGCAAGGGCGGGCCCTGCGGGCCCGGATAGACGGCTTCCGCAGGTTCCTCGCCCGTCCGCCGGTCCTTGCGCCGGCCGATGCGGAAAGCGCGCTCGCCCGCTACGAACGTTACCTGCCGCATGCGCTGGCCCTGGGCGTGGATCGCCGCTGGGCGGCCGCGCATGCGGCGCAGGCGCGAAGCGCGGCCTCGGCCGCGCGGGTGGACATGCAGGCCCGCTATGGCGGCCTCCACGACCCGCTGGCCCGGCCGCGCGCGGTGATGCGCACGCTGGACCGCTGGGCCGCCAAGGCCTCGCCGGTTCGCGCCCCGCGCACCGCGCGCGGCGGGGATGCGGAAGAGGCCGGCGAAGGCCGGCGGTAAAATCGGGCAAACACGGAGTTCCCCGCATGGCAATCACCCTCAAGTCCCCGCAGGAAATCGAAGCGATGCGCGTGGCGGGCGGCATGGCGGCCGAGGTCCTGGAGATGATAGGCGAGTATGTCCAGCCGGGCGTCTCGACCGAAGAACTCGACCGCCGCTGCTACGAATACATCACCCAGGTCCAGAAGGCCATTCCCGCCAACGTCGGCTACCACGGCTTTCCCAAGACGCTGTGCACGTCCATCAACGGCGTGGTCTGCCACGGCATACCCAAGCCCGAGGACGTGCTGCGCGACGGCGACATCATCAACATCGACGTCACCGTGATCCGGGACGGCTGGCACGGCGACACGAGCCGCATGTTCTACGCCGGCACGCCGTCGCCGGAGGCCGAGCGCCTGGTCAACGTCACGCTGGAAAGCATGCTGCGCGGCATCGCCGCGGTGCGGCCGGGCGCGACGCTGGGCGACGTGGGCGCGGCCATCCAGACCTATGCCGAAGATGCCGGGTTCTCGGTGGTGCGCGATTTCTGCGGGCACGGCATCGGCCGCAAGTACCACGAGGCGCCCCAGGTACTGCACTACGGCCGGCCGAACAGCGGCCTGCGCCTGAAGAAGGGGATGGTGTTCACCATCGAGCCCATGCTCAACGCCGGGCGCCACGAGGTACAGGTGCTGGACGACGACTGGACCGTGGTGACCGTGGACGGTTCGTGGTCCGCGCAGTGGGAGCACATGGTGGCCGTGACGGACGACGGCTACGATATCCTGACCGCCTGGCCGAACCGCCGCTGAGATTTCCGTTCTGTCCGTGGCCCGCAGCGCCGGGCCATGCCGTTCCCGCCACCGCGTCCGTATCGGCGCGGCGCGTGTTTCCTAGTCATCCTCTTGTCCCGCCGGTCGTATCCATGCCGTCTTCCGCTTCCGCTTCACGCCCCGACGCCCACAGCCCCCTGGCGCAGTGGCTGGCCTATCTCGAATCCATCCACAGCCGGCCGATAGACATGGGCCTGGACCGCGTGCGCGAGGTGGCCGGGCGCCTGGGGCTGGCTCTGGATGCGGTCACCATCGTGGTGGGGGGCACGAACGGCAAGGGCTCGACCTGCGCCATGCTCGAGGCCATGCTGCTGAGCGCCGGGTACAAGGTCGGGCTCTACACCTCGCCGCACCTGCTGGATTTCAACGAACGGGCGCGCGTGAACGGCGAACCCGCCAGCGACGCCGCGCTGACCGAGCAGTTCGCCGCCGTGGACGCGGCCCGGGGCGATACGTCGCTGACTTATTTCGAACTGACCACGCTCGCCATCCTGCGTCTGTTCGCGCAGTCGGGGCTGGACGCGGTCATCCTGGAAGTCGGGCTGGGCGGCCGCCTGGACGCGGTCAACATCGTCGACGCGGACTGCGCCATCGTGACGAGCGTCGACCTGGACCATGTCGAGTGGCTGGGCGACGACCGCGAGAAGATCGGCTGGGAGAAAGCCCACATCTACCGCCCCGGCAAGCCCGCCATCTGCGCCGATCCCATGCCGCCGCAATCGCTGGTGGACTACGCCGAGAGCATAGGCGCCGACCTCTGGCGCTTCGGGCGCGACTACAACTACGCGGGCGACAAGCAGCAATGGAACTATGGCGGCCGCCACCAGCGCCGCAACGCGCTGGCCTATCCGGCGCTGCGCGGCGCCAACCAGTTGCTGAACGCTTCGGCGGCGCTGGCCGCGCTCGAGGCCCTGCACGACCGGCTGCCGGTGCCCCAGCAGGCGGTGCGGCTGGGCCTGTTGCAGGTGCAATTGCCCGGCCGCTTCCAGATCCTGCCCGGGCAGCCCACGGTGATCCTGGACGTGGCGCACAACCCCCACGCCGCCGCCGTGCTGGCCGACAACCTCGACAACATGGGGTTTTATCCGTACACCTATGCGGTGTTCGGGATGCTGGGCGACAAGGACATCGACGGTGTCATCGCCAAGCTGGGCGACCGCGTCGACCATTGGTATTGCGCCGGCCTGCCCGGGCCGCGCGGGCTGGGCGGCGAGGAGCTGGCCGCGCGCCTGCGGGCCCGAGGCGTCAAGGAAGACAAGGACTCGTCGATCCAGGCCTACGCCGACCCCGCCGCGGCCTATGCGGCGGCGCGGGAAAGGATGGGCGAGGGTGATAGAATCCTGGTCTTCGGATCTTTCCTTACCGTGGCAGGCGTGTTGGCGTCGATGCGTGCGGCCAGGCCCGCCCGCGCGGTCTGAGCCGGAGCCCCCTCAGGGGGCGGCGCAAGACCCTGCCGCCCGTTTCAGCCGGACGTATCAATGGGATTGCTCGAGCGCAAGAAGAAGGCGGCCACGACCACGGCCAAATCCAGCCGCGCCGGCTATGCAGCCGGGGCCGATTCGCAGGATCCCGCCCAGGAAGCGCGCCGCCGCGCCAGGCGTCGCCTGGTAGGCGCCATCGCCCTGGTCCTGGCGGCGGTCGTCGTGCTGCCCATGGTGCTCGATTCCGAGCCGCCCATGCTGCCGGACGACATCCCCATCCAGATTCCCGACCGCAACCTGGCCACGCCCGAACCGGTGGCCAAGGCGCCGGCACCCGAGGCGCCCGCCGCGCCGCCTCCGGCCGAGACGCCCGCGCCGCAGCCCAAGCCGGAGCCCGCGGCGCCCCCCGCGCCCAAGCCGGAGCCTCCGAAGCCCGAGGCGCCCAAGCCCGAGCCGGCGAAGCCGCTGGCCCAGCCCGAACCTCCCAAGCCGGCGCCGCCCAAGCCGGCGCCCAGCGACACGGCCCGCGCCGATGCCGCGCGCGCCGAGGCTGCCCGGGCCCGCGCCTTGCTGGAAGGCGGCACGTCCGCCCCGGCGGCGCCCAAGCCCGACAGCAAGAGCAGTTTCGCGGTGCAGATCGCGGCGTTTTCCACCGAGGAGCGCGCCAACGACATGCGCGACCGGCTCAGCGCCGCAGGCATCAAGAGTTTCACCGAGCGCGTGAAGACCGGCAAGGGCGACGTGTTCCGCGTCCGGGTCGGTCCCTTCGCCTCGCGCGAGGCGGCCGATGCCGCCCGGGCGCGTGTCAGCTCGGCCGGTTTCAGTAGTTCCATCGTGCCGCTGTGACCAGTTTCGACTACGGCGTCCTGCTGATCCTGGGCGCGTCGGTGGTGATCGGCCTGTTCCGCGGCCTGGTGAAGGAAGTCCTGTCGTTGATCGCCTATGTCGCCGCATTCGTGGTGGCGGTGCGCTACGGACCGCTGGCCTACGAGTGGCTGGCGGCGTATATCGAGAATTTGGGCCTGCGCGCGATCGTGGCCTACGCGGGCGTGTTCATTGCCGTGCTGCTGGCGGTAGGCCTGGTCAACGTGGCGCTGGGGCTGCTGCTCAAGGCCACCGGCTTGTCGCTGGCCGATCGCGGCCTGGGTGCCGTGTTCGGCCTGGTGCGCGGCGTGGTCATCGTGATGGTCCTGGTGGTGGCGGCGGGATTCACGCCCTTGCCCAAGGAGCCGTGGTGGACCGGAGCCGTCCTGTCTCCCTATGCGGAAGAGGGCGTGCGGGCGGTCAAGCCATATGTGCCGGAACAGTTCGCGGACTGGATCCGCTATTAAGAAGTTTGTGCTGCTGATAAGAGGCTCTCATGTGTGGAATCGTCGGTGTCGTCTCGCACGCGCCGGTTAATCAGTTGCTCTACGACAGTCTGCTGCTGCTGCAGCATCGCGGTCAGGATGCGGCGGGCATCGCCACGTCCCAGGGCAATACCTTCAATATGTACAAGGCGCATGGCCTGGTCCGCGACGTCTTCCGTACGCGCAACATGCGTTCGCTGCCCGGAAACTCGGGCATCGGCCAGGTCCGCTACCCGACCGCCGGTTCCAGCTCCAGCGCGGAAGAAGCCCAGCCGTTCTACGTCAACGCGCCGTTCGGCATCACCTTCGCCCACAACGGCAACCTGACCAACTGGGAGTCGCTGCGCGAGGAGCTGTTCCGCGTCGACCGCCGCCACATGAACACCAATTCCGATTCGGAAGTGCTGCTCAATGTGCTGGCGCACGAGCTGCAGCGCGCCTCGAACGGCGTGTCGCTGGACGAGGACGCCATCTTCCGGGCCGTGTCGGCGGTGCACAAGCGCGTGCGCGGCGCCTATGCGGTGGTGGCCGAGATCGCCGGCTACGGCATGCTGGCCTTCCGCGACCCCTACGGCATCCGGCCCCTGTGCCTGGGCAAGGTCGAGACCGAGGGCGGCGTCGAGTGGATGGTGGCCTCGGAGTCGGTCACGCTCGAAGGCATGGGCTTCAAGTTCGAGCGCGACGTGGCGCCCGGCGAAGCCGTGTTCATCGACCTGAACGGCCGCTTTACCTCGCGCCAGTGCGCGGACAACCCGCAACTGAGCCCCTGCATCTTCGAATACGTCTATTTCGCGCGGCCCGATTCGCTGATGGACGGCGTGTCGGTGTACAGCGCGCGCCTGCGCATGGGCGAATACCTGGCGGACAAGGTTGCCCGCAACCTGCGCCTGGGCGACGTCGACGTGGTGATGCCGATTCCCGACTCGGCCCGGCCGGCGGCGATGCAGCTGGCCGCGCGGCTGAACCTGGACTACCGCGAGGGGTTCATCAAGAACCGCTATGTCGGCCGTACCTTCATCATGCCCGGCCAGGCGGTGCGCAAGAAGTCCGTGCGCCAGAAGCTCAACGCCATGAGCGAGGAGTTCAAGGGCAAGAACGTGCTGATCGTGGACGACTCCATCGTCCGCGGCACCACCAGCGGCGAGATCGTCGAGATGGCCCGCGCGGCGGGGGCCAACAAGGTGTTCTTCGCGTCGGCGGCGCCTCCGGTGCGCTTCCCGAACGTGTACGGCATCGACATGCCCACCCGCAGCGAACTGATCGCCCATGGCCGCTCCGACGAGGAGATCGCCCGGGTGATCGGCGCCGACGCGCTGATCTACCAGGACCTGGCCGCCATGCGCCAGGCAGTCAGCGACATGAATCCGGCGCTGACCCAGTTCGAGTCGTCGTGCTTCGACGGGCATTACGTGACGGGCGACGTGACGCCGGAGTACCTGGACCACATCGAGCGCATGCGCAAGAGCCGTGGCGAGGAAAGCGGGGCCGGCGGCCTGCGCGTCAACATGGGCTCCGCCGCGAACGAAATGTGACCCCACCCCCCTACGCCCGCCCCCTCAAGGGGGACGGCGCTGGCGGACCGGCAAAGCCGGATCCGCGGCGCCCTGGGCCGATATGAGCGGAGGTTTTTGCCTCCGCTTTTTTTTAGATCTTTTTCTGTATATGCACATTACGAACCGGTCGTTTTATTCATAAGCCGGTCTTTGTAAGCTGCAAGCCTGGGTGCGCGCCCGCGCGGGATACGCATGCCCGCTCCGGCCCGAAGCGTCGGCGCGCTCCGCCCATCGCCAATCGGCCACATCTAGAGGCTTGCTGCATGTACCAGTATCAACCCGTCGATCAGTTGCTGGTCGATCAACGCGTCGCCCAGTTCCGTGACCAGACGCGGCGTTTCCTGAACGGGCAACTCAGCGAAGACGACTTTCGCACGCTGCGCCTGCAGAACGGACTGTATATCCAGCGCCACGCGCCCATGCTGCGGATCGCCGTGCCCTACGGCATGCTGGCCTCGCGCCAGCTCCGCACGCTGGCATACATCGCGCGCAAGTGGGACCGCGGCTACGGGCATTTCAGCACCCGGCAGAACATGCAGTTCAACTGGCCCAAGCTGGAAGACGTGCCCGACATCCTGGCCGAACTGGCCAAGGTGCAGATGCACTCGATCCAGACCAGCGGCAACGACATCCGCAACACGACCACGGACCAGTTCGCCGGCGTCGCGCCGGACGAGATCGTCAATCCCCTGGTCTGGTGCGAACTGATCCGGCAGTGGTCCACCTTCCATCCCGAGTTCGCGTTCCTGCCCCGCAAGTTCAAGATCGCGGTCAGCGGCGCGGTCACCGACCGGGCCGCGGTGGGCGTGCACGACATCGGCCTGCAGGCGGTCGAGCAGGACGGCGAGATCGGTTTTCGCGTCTGGGCGGGCGGCGGCCTGGGGCGCACGCCGCTGGTGGGGCAACTGATCAACCCGTACGTGCCCTGGCAGCACCTTCTGACCTATCTGCAGGCCATCCTGCGGGTCTACAACCTGCATGGCCGGCGCGACAACAAGTTCAAGGCGCGCATCAAGATCCTGGTCAAGGAATTGACGCCGCAGGTGTTCGCCGAAGAGGTCGAACGCGAATGGCAGCATCTGAAGGACGGCCCGGAGACGGTCACCGCCGAGCGGATCCAGGCCATCGCCGAGCGCTTCACGGCGACGCCTTATGCCGCCGACCCGGGCCCGGACACGTCGGCCCAGCACGCCGGCAATGACCCGCGCTTCGCGCGCTGGCTGCGGCGCAATACCCATCACCACAAGGTCCACGGCTATGCCGCCGTGACGCTGTCGCTCAAGCGCACGGGCGTGCCGCCGGGCGACATCACCGCCGACCAGATGGACGCGGTGGCCGACCTGGCCGACCGCTACAGCTTCGGCGAGATGCGCGTCTCGCACGAGCAGAACCTGGTGTTCACCGACGTGGCGCGAAGCCAGCTCTACGAACTGTGGAAGGAGCTCGACCAGCTGGGCCTGGCCACGCCCAACATCGGTTTCCTGACCAACATCATCGCCTGCCCGGGCGGCGACTTCTGTGCGCTGGCCAACGCGGTGTCGATACCGGTGGCCGAGGCGATCCAGCGCCGCTTCGACGACCTCGACTACCTGCACGAGATCGGCGAACTGGACCTGAACATCTCCGGCTGCATCAATTCCTGCGGGCATCACCACGTGGGCCACATCGGCATCCTGGGCGTGGACAAGGCCGGCGAGGAGTGGTACCAGGTCACGCTTGGCGGCCGCCAGAGCGGGGCCGCCAAGCCGCTGCCGGACATCGAATCCATGCGGGGCGCCGGCGCGGCGATCGGCCGCGTCATCGGCCCGTCGTTCGCGCGCGAGGAAGTGGCCGACGTGGTCGCCACGCTGGTGGAGACCTACATCGACCTGCGCGACAGCGACGCCGAGCGCTTCATCGACGTGGTCGAGCGCGTGGGCATCGATCCCTTCAAGACCCGCGTCTACGCCGAGCGCCAGCAGGCCAAGGCGGCCCAGGTGGAGGCCGCTCATGTCTGAGTCGCAGCAAGCCGCCACGCTGATCCGGCACCGCAACCTGGAGGTCGACACCTGGAAGCGTTTCGAGCCCACCGAGACCCGGCCGCTGCCGGCCGATGACGAGGACTGGCTCGTGCCGCTGTCCGTGTGGCGGTCGGCGCGCGCCGAGCTGCGCGGACGCCGCCGGCCCGTGGGGGTGCTGCTGGGGCCCGCCGACGATCCCGCCGAGCTGGCCGAGGAGGGCAGGATAGACCCGACCGGACTGGCGCTGATCGCGGTCGATTTTCCCATCTACACCGATGGCCGGGGCTATTCCATCGCCTACCTGCTGCGTACGCGGCTGGGCTGGCAGGGGGAGCTGCGAGCCGTGGGCGACGTGATGATAGACACCGTCCACTACCAGGCGCGCTCGGGTTTCGACAGCTTCGCGATCAAGCCCGGCCACGATCCCGAGCAGGCCCTGCGGGCTTTCGGCACCTTCACGGCCGCCTACCAGCAAAGCTATCCGGTTCCCGCCGCGCGGCAGGGTTGATCCATGGGCAAAGTCTATCTGGTGGGCGCGGGCCCTGGCGCGGCGGACCTGCTGACCGTGCGCGCGGCCCGGTTGCTGCAGCAGGCCGACGTGGTCTTCCATGACGCGCTGGTGGACGGCGAGGTGCTGGCGCTGGCCCCCCGGGCCGAACTCGTGGCCGTGGGCAAGCGCTGCGGGCAGTTGTCCACCGTGCAGCAGTTCATCAACCGCCAACTGGTCGATGCCGCCCGCCGGCATGCCTGCGTGGTGCGGCTCAAGGGGGGCGACCCCATGCTGTTCGGGCGCGCGCAAGAGGAGATCGCCGCCCTGGCCAAGGCGGGCATCGAGGTCGAGGTGGTGCCCGGCATCAGCGCGGCCTTCGGCGCCAGTTCGGCGCTGGGCCTGTCGCTGACGCGCCGCGGCCTGAGCCGCAGCGTCGTGTTCCTGACGCCCGCCGTGGGCAGCGGCGAGCGTCCCCACGCCTGGGCGGACGCCGCCCGGGGCGCCGATACCGTGGTGCTGTACATGGCCAGCCGCCAAGCCGAGGCGATCGCCCAGGGGCTGATGGCCAACGGCATGCCGCCGGGACGTCCGGCGGTGCTGGTCGAGAATGCCAGCCTGCCGGCCCAGCGCGTGCTGCCGACCACGCTGGGGCGCCTGCCCGAGGCCGCGCAGCAGCTGGGCACGGGTCCGGCGCTCATCATGGTGGGCGAGATCTACGCCGAACTGCTCGAGCAGGCCGCAGGCCGCCTGGAAGCGGAAACGAGGCGGACGGCTGCGGCCTGACTTCATTTCTCTTACACTTCGGTCATGTTGATCGAAGACTACGGACTCGCGCTGGGCAAGAGTTTCCTGTTTTCCCTGGCGACACTGCTCCCCATCCTGAATCCCACGGCGACGGCACCGATATTCCTGTCCCTGACCGAGGGCGCTTCCCCCGGCGTGCGGGAGGTGCTCGCGGCCCGCATCGCCCGCAACGTTCTCCTGCTGCTGTTCGCGGCGATGCTGATCGGGTCCATCGTGCTCGATTTCTTCGGCATCTCGCTGGCCATCGTCCGCGTGGGCGGGGGGCTGCTGGTGGTCGCGAGCGCCTGGCGCCTGCTCAACTCCAGCGATGGCGGCGCGGAGCGCTCGGCCCGCCTGGCCGAGGGTTTCACCGTTGAAATGGCCAACCGCCGGGCCTTCTATCCCCTGACGTTCCCCATCGCCTGCGGTCCGGGCTCCATCGCCGCGGCCATCACCGTGGGGGCGAGCCTGCACGATCACGCCTCGCTGTTCATCAGCGGCACCCGCATCGCCGGCGCGGTGCTGGGGCTGTCGCTGGTGGCGGCATCGGTGCTGCTGTGTTTCCGTTATGCCCAGCAGTTGCTGCGTCTGCTGGGCGATACGGGAACTGTCGTGTTCCTGCGCTTGTCAGCATTCATTCTGCTTTGCCTCGGGGTCCAGATCGTATGGGATGGGGCCTCCGAACTGCTCCTGAGCGTACTGCGCCAGGTCCCGCTGCACCCACCTACCTGAGAGCCCTCGCGGCCTTTATCCATGAAAACCGTACTCGTTGATCGCCTGCTCGCATTCGCCGCCATCGCCAGCCTGGGAGCCGTGGCGGTCGCGCTGGTGTCGCAGCACGTCTTCGACATGCAGCCCTGCGCCTGGTGCGTGCTGCAACGCCTGATCTATCTCGCGATTGCGGTATTCGCAGTGCTGGGGCTGGTTCTTCGCCGGCTGGCGGCGGCGCAGAAGGCCTGCGCCGGCATCGTGGCGGTGCTGGCGCTGGCCGGCGTCGCCACCGCCATCTACCAGCACAACGTGGCGTCCCAGCTGATGAGCTGCGACCAGACCTTCGCCGACCGCTTCATGACGGGCTCGGGCCTGGATGGGGCGCTGCCCGCGGTGTTCGGCATCTATGCGACCTGCGCCGATGCGGCGGTGGACCTGCTGGGCGTACGATACGAGATATGGAGCGTGCTGCTGTTCGCGGTGCTGGCCGTGGCAGGCATTGCCGCCCTGATGCTGCGCCGGCGTCCGCGATCGCTGTTCGCGGGCGGCGCCCAATAGGAGTCCGTCATGCAGGCCCGCGCCACGCCTCCGGTCCACTTCCGTGAAATCTCCGCCGGCGGAGGGCGGCGCCTGGGCGTGGCCACGCTCGATGCGCAGGCCACGCTCAATGCCCTGTCGCTGGAAATGGCCGAAAGCCTGGCGGCGCAGCTCGATGCCTGGGCCGCAGATCCGGCCATCGCGGTCGTGGTGCTGGAAGGGGAAGGGCGCGCGCTATGCGCCGGCGGCGACCTGCGAAGCGTGTACCGCGAGATGCTCGAACACCGGGGCGACGGTCCGCCGCGCCGCATCGCCCGTTTCTTCGAGCGCGAATACGGCCTGAACCACGCGATCCATGTCTATCCCAAGCCGCTGCTGTGCTGGGGCAACGGCATCGTCATGGGCGGGGGCATGGGCCTGCTGATGGGCGCGAGCCACCGCGTCGTCACGGAAACGTCGCGCCTGGCCATGCCCGAGATCGTCATCGGCCTGTTTCCCGACGTGGGCATGTCCTGGGCCCTGAACCGCATGCCGGGCAAGTCGGGCCTGTTCCTGGGGCTGACCGGCGCGACGCTGCAAGCCGCGGACGCGCTGTTCGCCGGCTGGGCCGACTACCACATCGCCCATGCCCGCAAGCAGCAGGTGCTGGATGCGCTGGCCCGGCAGGCCTGGGCCGGCGATCGCCGCACCGACGACCTCCTGCTGCACGACGTGCTCGATGCCTGCCACGCCGCCCCGGATCCGGCGGAAGGCCCGTTGCGGCGCAATCTGGATGCCGTGGCGGCGCTGTGCCGGGCACCGGCGCTGGACGACGTCATCGGCGCCATCCTGCAATACGACGGCGGGGACCCGTGGCTGGAGGGGGCGCGCGATGCCCTGGCCAAGGGCGCGCCGAGCACCGCGCGGCTGGCCTGGGAACTGCAGCATCGCACGCGCCATATGTCGCTGGCCCAGGTCTTCCAGCTGGAGTACCAGGTCGCCCTGTGGTGCTGTACCCGCGGCGACTTCCAGGAAGGCATCCGGGCCTTGCTGATCGACAAGGACCGCCGTCCCGCCTGGAAGGCCACTCATGGGACCGAGGTCGGGGCCGCCTGGGCCGACCGGGCCTTCCGCGACATGGCCGCGGATTTTCCCGTGCCGGCTTCGTTGCGGGCCCTGGCCGGATAGCGGCCGCGAGCCTGCCGCCGTGTCCCGGTCCGAGCGCCTGTTCGCCTTGCTCCAGGCCCTGCGGCGCCGCAGGCGGCCGATCAGCGGGCGGCTGCTGGCCGAGGAGCTGGGTGTCAGCCTGCGTACGCTCTATCGCGACATCGCCAGCCTGCAGGCCCAGGGTGCCCAGATCGAGGGCGAGCCCGGCCTGGGCTACGTGCTGAAACCGGGTTTCCTGCTGCCCCCCATGATGTTCTCGGAAGAAGAGATCGAGGCCCTGGTGCTGGGGTCGCGATGGGTGGCCCGCCGCACCGACGGGCCGCTGGCCTGGGCGGCCCGCAATGCCCTGGCCAAGATCGCCGCCGTCCTGCCCGACGAGCTGCGCCACGGCCTGGATACGTCCGCGCTGCTGGTGGGGCCGGCGTCCGCCCAGGAGCGGGTGGACCTGTCCGAGATCCGCCGTGCGATCCGTGCCGAACACAAGCTCGACATCGTCTACCGCGACGGCGACGGCGCCGCCTCGCATCGCCTCATCTGGCCGTTCGGCCTGGGGTTCTTCGAGCAGTCGCGCGTGGTGCTGGGCTGGTGCGAACTGCGCCAGGATTTCCGCCATTTCCGGACCGACCGCATCCAGGCCATGACCGCCACGGACCAGCGCTACCCGCGCCGGCGCCAGGCCTTGCTGAAGGCATGGCGCGAGAAAGAGGGCATTCCTCCACAGGAAGTTTGATGCTGCCAGAAATTGGCAGCATGGGTCGCTATCCTGGACACGTCTACCAACCAGGAGCGACTTCATGGACCATCCCAACTTCGTCATTCTCTACGTCGACCAACCCGAGGCCAGCGGCCGGTTCTATGCGGACCTGCTGGGCGCCCGCCCGATCGAATCCTCGCCCACCTTCGTGCTGTTCGCGCTGGATACCGGCCTGATGCTCGGCCTGTGGTCGCGGCACACCGTCGAGCCGCCGCCCGGCGCGCCGGCCGGCGGCAGCGAACTCGTCTTGCGCATGGACAGCTACGAGGCGGTCGACGCGCGCTGCGCGGACTGGACGGCGCGCGGCATTCCGCTGCTCATGCCTCCCACGACCCTGGAGTTCGGCCGCTCCTTCGTCGCGCGGGATCCGGACGGGCATCGGTTGCGCGTGTTCGCCCCCGAAGCGGCACGATAGCCTGTCAGTCGCTGGCGGGGATGATGGGCAGCGTCAGATAGGACGCCTGTTCCGGTCCGCTGTACACGGTGGTACGGCCCTGGAAATCCTCGCCGCCGCGATCCGCGGGGTCGGTATGGGTGAGCCGGCCCTTGATGCCTTCGAATTCGAAATCCCTGCCTTGTATCGTCAGGCGCAGGCGGTAGCCGCGCGGGATGACGATGGAGGTGGGCCAGATCTCGAGGTCGAGGGGATAGGCGGTACCGGGTTCGATCTTCTGGACCTCGTCGTGCGCATGGAAGATCCGGTAAGGCATGGACATCTGTTCGTCGACCTTGCGGTGCGAGGCGCGCAGCCATCCCCGGGTCAGCGGCGTCGGTTCGTGGGCGCCGTCGAAGACGATTTCCTTGCCGTCGGGATCGAAAAGCCGGAGGACGGCGAAGAGGTCGGCATCCCGGGTGGAGGAGGACACCCAGATGCGCAGCGGGATGAAGCCGGTGATCTCGGTCGTGGCTTCGAAGGGCGGGGTGGTGAAGTCCAGGTGCTCGTGCTGGGCCTGAAAGCCGGCGCTGGCGGCTTGGGCGGGAGCGGCGGTATCGAGGGTCGCGTTGCCCGGATGCAGGTAGAACCTGGTCCACCGGGTGCGCGCGAGCGGAAACTCGTGTTCGGCGCGGCGGATTTCGCCATCTACGGTCCGGATGGACAGCAGGACGGGCGGGGTCTGGTCCCAGCCGTTGGGCAGGCCTTTCAGGAAGTGATCGAAGAATTGTTTTTGCAGCGCGATGTAGCGGGGCAGGTAGAAGCTTTCGTAGTGGGTGCCGATGTGCATCGACAGCCATTTCTGCGTGGAGCCGGCACGCAGGTAGCCTTCGATGTTGCCGCGCAGGTGGTTGCCGGGGCCTCCCCAGTTGCCGGCGGACAGGACGGGGACGGTGATGCGGGAAAGGTCGGGCGTGCGTTCCTTGTGCCAGGCGTCGCACAAGCCGTGCCGCGCCATTTCCGCGGGATAGTCGCTACGGTTGGCGGCCAGCAGGGCTGCGCTCAGCGCGGGGCCGGTCGTGGGCTGGCCGTCGTCGCGGTCGCGATAGGGGGTATCGCCATTGCCATGCTGGTTGGACAGCACCTGCTTGGGCCACCATGAGTTCAGGAAGCCGTTGCTGCGGATGCCGCCATGGTAGCCGTAGTCGCGGTAGTGGTCGGACCGGCCCTCCCAGGGCACGATGGCGGCCAGGTGCCTGGGACGCAGCGCGGCGACACGCCACTGGGTGGCGGCATAGTACGAGATGCCGATCAGGCCGACCTTGCCGTTGCTCCACGATTGCGTGCCGGCCCACTCGATGGCGTCGCGGTAGTCCTGGATTTCGCGCGGCGACATGGGGTCGAGGTAGCCCGGCGACTTGCCGCTGCCGCGCGCGTCGACGTGGATGACGACGTAGCCGTCCGGCACCCACCGCTCGGGGTCCACGGTTTCCCAGCGCAGGTAGCGGCCAGTGGAGCCGTCCTGGCACAGGCCGGGATGCAGGCGCTGCAGTTTCTCCCATTGCGGCTTGAAGCCGTCGGCGAAGTGGACGTCCTTGCCGTATACCCCCTGGGCCATGACGACGGGGTAGCGCCCCGGTTCGGCGGGGCGGAAAACGTTCGCCTTCAGGACGATGCCGTCGTCCATCGGGATCTCGACGTCTTTTTCGAAGACGAGGGCATGGGGGGCGGCTCGATGCCGGGCTGGGGTGTTCGGTTCGGTCACGATCGGGTCTCCGCTTGTGTGGCTATTGTTTTTCGATCCTGGCGGCCTGCATGATGTCGGTGTAGGTCGCGGTTTCCTTGGCGAGGTAGTTCGCCATGTCCTGGGGCGACCCGCCCGCCACGTCCAGCCCCATGGAGGCAAGGCGCTCCTTGATCGCGGGCGAGGCCAGCGCGTCGTTGAAGGCGCGGTTCAGCTTGGCGACGATCTCGGGCGGCGTGCCCGCCGGGGCCAGCGCCCCCTGCCAGCCACCCTGGACTTCATAGCCGGCGACGCCGGCTTCCTCCATCGTCGGCACGTCGGGTAATTGCGGGAAACGCGTCGAGCCGGTCACGGCGATCGCGCGCAGCGTTCCGCTCTTGACCTGTTCGATCGCCGAGACCGGGTTGAGGAAGGCCAGTTTCACTTCGCCGGACATGACCGCATTCATGGCGGGGGCGGCGCCCTTGTAGGGGACGTGTACCAGGTGGGTGCCCGCCTTGTAGTTGAAGTACTCGGCGACCAGGTGCATGGTGTTGCCGATGCCGGCCGAGCCGTAGGGGATGTTGGAGTTGGCCGGCTTGGCGAGCTTGACCAGGTCCTGCACGGTCTTGACCGGCAGGGAGGGCGTGACCACGAGTACCTGGCCGCGCGTCGATCCCACCAGCACGACGGGGACGAAATCCTTGGCGGTGTCGTAGGGCAGGGACTTGTACAGCAGGGGGTTGATGACGTGCGAGCCGGTCGTGTAGAGCAGGGTATAGCCGTCGGCCGGCGCCTTGGCCACGAGCTCCGACGCGATGATGGAGTTGGCTCCCGCGCGGTTCTCCACGATGACCGCCTGCTTGAGCCGCTTGCCCATTTCCTGGGCCAGGATGCGCGACACGGTGTCGGGGTTGCCGCCGGGCGAAAAGGGCAGGATCAGCTTGATGGGACGGTCGGGAAACGTGTCGCCGCCGGCGGCGGGCGCGGCGATGGTCAGGGCTGCGAGGCAGGCTGTGGAAAGCCCAGCCAGAAAAACCGGGTTCTTCATGATGTGTTCCTCCTCCATGGCGGTATTCCCGACGGGATCGGGACGCGCCTCTTGTCGTTGTCGTTCAGGCGGTCTGGAAAAAAATCGATAAAACTCTCAATGAAAATTTTTGTCGATAAAATTATATGGATAAAAACAATATCGACGATCAAGGAAAACCCCGAGCCATCGCCGGATAAAAGAATGTTTCCTTATATAAAGTAATCTTATATAATGACTCGTACGCAATTCATCCGGCATCCACGAGGAGACAAGCCATGAGCACCAGCCAGACCGCCGCCCAGTCCAACGACCAATCGCCCGTACTCGTCGATTTCGAAGACGGCATCGCATGGGTCACCTTGAACCGGCCCACGAAACGCAACGCCATCAACCCGGGCATCGTCTACAACATGGTCCGGGTGCTGGAGGAACTCGAGGCGGACGACCGCTGCAAGGTCCTGGTGCTGACCGGCGCGGGCGACGCGTTCTCGGCCGGCATGGACCTGCGCGAATACTTCCGCGGCACGGACAACGATCCCAAGGAACGCATCAAGCTGTATCGCGCCAACGCCCAGTGGCAATGGCGCCAGTTGCGCTTCTACGCCAAGCCCACCATCGCCATGGTCAACGGCTGGTGCTTCGGCGGCGCCTTCACGCCGCTGGTGTCCTGCGACCTGGCGATCGCCGCCGAGGACGCGCAGTTCGGGCTCTCCGAGATCAACTGGGGCATCATCCCGGCCGGCGTCGTCAGCCGCGCGGTGGCCTCGCTCGTGCGCGAACGCGAAGCCATGTACTACGTGATGACGGGCGAAACCTTCGACGGCCGCCGCGCCGCGGATATCGGCCTGGTCAACGAGGCCGTGCCGCGCGAGCGCCTGCGCGAGCGGACCCGTCAACTGGCCAAGGTCCTGATGGAAAAGAACCCCACCGTGCTGCGCACGGCCAAGATCGCCCATCGCATGGCGGCCGAAATGAGCTGGGAGCAGGCGACCGATTACCTGATGGCCAAGGTCGACCAGTCCACCTTCCACGATCCCGAGCGCGGCCGCGACAATGCCATGAAGCAATTCCTGGACGAGAAGTCGTTCAAGCCCGGCCTCGGCGCGTATCAGCGCTAAGACGGCACGAAGGGGTATCGCATGTCTTCATTCGCTCTGGACCGCCTGCTGCGGCCCAAGTCGATCGCCGTGGTCGGCGCTTCGCCCGAGCCGGGTTCGGTCAGCGGCCTGCTGTTGGCCAACCTGCAGCGCTTCGGCTATGCCGGGCAACTGCATCTGGTCAGCCGCAGCCGGGACGAAGTCAACGGCATCCGCTGTTTCAAGTCCATCGACGAACTGCCGGAAGGCGTGGACGTGGCCGTGCTGGTGGTGCCGCAGGTGGCGGTGGCCGATTCCGTCGCGGCCTGCGGGCGCCGGGGCGTGGGCGCGGCGGTGGTGTTCGCCTCGGGTTTTGCCGAAATGGGCGACGAAGGCCGGGCCGCGCAGGAAGCCATGGCCGCCATCGCGCACCGCCATGGCGTGGCGGTGCTGGGGCCCAACTGCCTGGGGTTCATCAATTTCGCGGATGCCGTCCCGCTGACCTTCGAGCCGGTGCAGCCGGCGCCGGTCCGCAGCGGTCCGCGCATAGGCATCGTGGCCCAGAGCGGCGCGATGAGCGGCAACCTGCGCCAGGCCTTCCTGGGGCGCGGGCTGGGGGTCTCGTTCTCGATCTCGACCGGCAACGAAGCGGTGCTGGGCGCCGAGGATTTCCTGTCCGCGCTGGTCGATGCGCCCGACGTCGACGCTTTCGCGGTGTTCGTCGAAATGCTGCGCAAGCCCGCCGAATTCCTGCGCGTGGCGAGCCGCGCGCGCGAGCTGGGCAAGCCCATCGTGCTGATGCACCCGGGCCGCAGCCAGCGCGCCCGCGAGGCGGCCAAGTCGCACACGGGCGCATTGGCGGGCGACCACCAGGTCATGCGCACGCTGGTCGAGCGCGAAGGCGTGGTGGTGGTCGACAGCATGGACGAAATGTTCGATGTGACGGCCATCCTGGCGCGCTACCCGCAGCCCGTGACCGAAGGCCGGGCCGCCGTGGCCTCGAACTCGGGCGCCCTGCGCGGACTGGCGCTGGATTTCTGCGAAGACATCGGCCTGCAGCTGGCCGATTTCCAGCCCGTCACGATGCAGGCCTTGTCGCAGATCCTGCCGGACTTCATGGCGCCCGACAATCCGCTGGACCTGACGGCGATCGGCATGCAGAAACCGGAGATCTTCGGGCTGTCGGCGCGGGCCATCCTGGACGATCCCGGCGTGGGGAGCCTGATCATGCCGCTGATGGGCGGCTCGCCCGCGCAGCAGGTGGCCAAGGCGGATTCGCTGTTGCCGGTGATGCAGGCATCGCGCAAGCCGGTGTGCTTCGTCATCATGGGCGACAGCGGCCCGCTGGGCAGCGAATTCCTGGAGCGGGTCCATGCGAGCGGCATGCCGTTCCTGCGGTCGCCCGACCGCGCCATGCGTGCCATGGCCCACGTGCACCGCTACGGACGCCTGCACGCCGAGGCGGCCGAACGCAGCGGGGCGGAATCCGGCCTGCGCCGCGACGATCTTCAGCCGGGGCCGCTGGCCGAGTTCAAGGGCAAGCAATGGCTGCGCGAGCTGGGCATCTCCACGCCACGGGGCGGGCTGGCCCGCACGCCGGCCGAAGCCGAGGCGCTGGCGCGCGAGATCGGCTATCCGGTGGTGCTCAAGGCCCAGGCCGACACGCTCATGCACAAGAGCGACGTGGGCGGCGTGGCGGTCAACCTGCGCGATGCCGCGGCGCTGGGCGATGCGTGGCAGCGCATCCAATCCTCGGTGGCCAGGCACTGCCCCGATATCGCGCTGGACGGCATGCTGGTGGAGGCCATGTCCAGCCCCGGCCTGGAACTGGTGGTGGGCGGGCGCCGCGATCCCAATTGGGGCGTGGTGACGCTGGTGGGGCTGGGCGGGATATGGATCGAGGCCTTGCACGACGTACGCCTTTTGCCGCCCGACCTGACCGAGGCGCAGATCATGCGTGAACTGCAGCGGCTGAAGGGCGCCAAACTACTGTCCGGCCTGCGCGGCGCGCCGCCGGTGGACGTGGCGGCGGTCGCGGCCGTGGTGCGGCGCCTGTCCGCGCTGATGCTGGCCAATCCCGGGATCGCGGAGATCGACATCAATCCGCTGATTGCCTTGCCCGCGGGCAAGGGCGTCGTGGCCCTGGACGCGCTGTTCGTCATGGATGCGGCGCCGGCGTCCTGAGGGCGCCGCGCTTGTACGGAGAGCAATCTTATGTCGTCATTCGATAGCGAGACCTTTCCTCAGTTGATGGACTCGGTCGAGCGCTTCATCCGTCAACGCCTGATGCCGCTGGAGCGGCAGGTGGAGGAAAAGGAGGAAGTGCCGCCCGAGGTCATCGAGGAAATGAAGCAAATGGGCCTGTTCGGCCTGGGGATTCCCGAGGCCTACGGCGGCTGCGAACTGGACCTGATGCAGGAATTGCAGGTGCAGATGGCCTTCAGCTATACCTCGCCGGCCTTCCGGCTGGTGTTCTGGCCCAACGTGGGCATAGGCAGCAAGGGCCTGGTGCTGGCCGGTACCGAGGAGCAGAAGCAGAAGTATCTGCCGGGCCTGGCCAGCGGCGAGCTGCGCGCGGCATTCTGCCTGACCGAACCCGACGCCGGTTCGGACGCGGCCAGCCTGAGGACGCGTGCCGAGCGCGACGGCGACATGCTGGTCATCAACGGCACCAAGCGCTTCATCACCAACGCCACGCGTGCCCACGTCTTCACCGTCATGGCGCGCACCGACCCGTCCCGTCCGGGCGCGGCCGGCATCAGCGCCATCCTGGTCGATCGGGATACGCCGGGGCTGCACATAGGCAAGTCCGAGAAGAAGCTGGGCCAGCGCGGCTCGCCCATCAGCGACGTGATCTTCGAGAACGTGCGGGTGCCGGTATCCAACGTGATAGGCGGGGAGCCCGCGCTGGGCCAGGGATTCAGGACCGCCATGCAGGTGCTGGATCACGGCCGCATCAGCGTGGCGGCCTCGGGGCTGGGCATGGCGCGCCGGCTGATCGACGAGGCGGCGCGCTACGCCCTGCAGCGCAAGCAGTTCGGCCAGCCCATCTCCGAATTCCAGCTGGTGCAAGCCATGCTGGCCGATTCCGAAACCGAATACCTGGCCGGACACGCGCTGGTGATGCAGGCGGGCCAGGCCCTGGCGCGCGGAGAAGACGTGCGCAACCAGGCGGCGGCCGCCAAGTATTTCTGCTCGGAGGCGCTGTCGCGCATCGCCGACCGGGCCCTGCAGATCCACGGTGGCTCGGGCTACGTGGCCGATCACCACGTCGAACGCCTGTACCGCGATGCCCGGGCGCTGCGCATCTACGAAGGCACCTCCCAGGTCCTGCAACTGGTCATCGCCCGTACGATGCTCAAGCGCTACCAGGATTGAGCGCCATTTTCGACACTTATCGAAAATGTTTGTGAGGCCATCGCAAACCCGTGTTTCAGCCTTTGCGGTGTTTCTTCTACAGTTAGCGGGGATCAGGCGGCGCGGCATGTCGCGGCCGCCCACGATAATGACGGAGACGATGTGTACCCCCTGAGCTATGTGCGTCCGGCCACCTTGCAGGAAGCGCTGGACTGCCTGGCCCGCGAGCCCGAAGCCCGCCCCCTGTCGGGCGGCATGACCCTGGTGCCCACGCTCAAGCAGCGGCTGGCGGCGCCTTCGCACCTGGTTGACCTGACGCGCCTGCCGGAGCTGCAAGGCATCTCGCGCGACGGCGACATGCTGAAAATCGGTGCTGCCACGCGCCATGTACACGTGGCCGAATCGGCCCTGGTGGGCGAGACCATTCCGGGCCTGGCGGCCCTGGCCGGCCTGATCGCCGATCCGCAGGTGCGCAACCGCGGCACCATGGGCGGATCGGTGGCCAACAACGATCCCTCCGCCGACTATCCGGCCGCCGTGCTGGGGCTGGGGGCGACCGTGGTCAGCAGCGGCCGGCGCATCGCCGCCGACGATTTCTTTACCGGCATGTTCGAGACCGCGCTGGTCCCGGGCGAGATCATCGTGGGCTTCGAGTTTCCCATTCCTCGCCGCAGCGCTTATGCCAAGTATCGCCACAAGGCCACGGGCTACGCGGTAACGGGCGTGTTCATCGCCGATACCGCGCAGGGCGTGCGGGTGGCGGTGACCGGGGCCGGGCCCTGTGTTTTCCGCTGGCACGAGGCGGAGGCGGCGCTGGCCGGCGGCGACGCCGGGGCGCTGGCCACGGTTCCCCTGGATGCCGATGAACTGAACGACGACCGCGCGGGCAGCGCCGCCTATCGCGCCAACCTGGTGCGGGTGATGGCGCGGCGCGCCTGGGCGCAATTATCTTGAATCGCGGACGGCCCGGAGCGAGGCCGAGCAAGGTGGAGAAGTCATGGAACTGAAAGGATCGCATACGTTGCGGGCGCCCCGCGAACGGGTATGGGAATACCTGAACACCCCGGAAATCCTGCAGGCATGCGTGCCCGGCTGCGAATCGTTCACCGCCGGAGCGGCGCAGGACGAGTACGCCGCCGTGGTGGTGGCCGCCATCGGCCCGGTGAAGGCGCGCTTCAAGGGGACCCTGAGCATCGCGGACAAGCGCCCGCCGCAGGGCTATCGCATCGTCGGCCAGGGCGACGGCGGCATCGCCGGCTTCGGGAAAATGGTGGCCGATGTCGAGCTGGCCGAAGACGGGGAGGGCACGGTGCTGACCTACGTGGCGCAGGCCCAGGTCGGCGGCAAGCTCGCGCAGATAGGCGCGCGGCTGGTGGGCTCGGTCGCCAACAAGATGGCGGCCGAGTTCTTCGAACGCTTCAGCGCCAAGGTGGAAGAGAAGGTCGCGCCATGAGTCGTGTGGAACTGCGCGTCAATGGCGTGGCGACGAGCCGCGAGGTGGATGACCGGACCCTGCTGGTGGAACTGCTGCGCGGCGAGCTGGGCCTGACCGGCACCCACGTCGGCTGCGACACCAGCCAGTGCGGCGCATGCACGGTCAAGCTCGACGGCGCCGCGGTCAAGTCGTGCACGGTGCTGGCCGCGCAGGCCAGCGGCGGCGAGGTGCTGACCGTGGAGGGATTGTCGACGCCGCAGCAGCTGGGCGAGGTGCCGGCGGCCTTCGTCGCCTGCCATGGCCTGCAATGCGGTTTCTGTACGCCGGGCATGATGATGGCGATCGACTACTACCTGGATACCGACGGCTCGCTGGACGACGAGCGCATCCATCGCGCCCTGGAAGGAAACATCTGCCGCTGCACCGGCTACGTCAACATCATCGAGGCGGTCAAGCACGCGGCTCGTGCCCGTGCCGAAGCGGGCAAGCCGGTCGGGAGGCAGCATGGATAGCCGATTGGTCGGCCAGCCGCGCCCGCGCGCCGAAGACCAGCGGCTGGTGCGGGGCCAGGGCCGCTATACCGACGACGTGAATCTGCCCGGCCAGGCCTACGGCGCATTCGTGCGGTCCACGCATGCCCATGCCATCATCCGCGGCATCGACATCGAGGCGGCGGCGCAGGCGCCCGGGGTGATCGCCGTGCTGCGCGGCCAGGATTACCTGGATGACGGCCTGCGCGGCATGGACCACATTCCCAATCCCGCCGATGCCATTGCCTTCAAGGAGCGCGCCTTCCAGCATTCGCTGACCGGCAGCATTTTCAATCAGCGGCATCTGCCCTTGGTGGTGGATCGCGTGCGCCACGTCGGCGAGCCGGTGGTGCTGGTGGTGGCCCGCAGCATGCGCGAGGCGCGCGATGCCTGCGAAATGGTGCAGATCGACTATGAGCCCTTGCCCGCCGTGGTGGACGCGGTGCAGGCAATGGAAGACGGGGCGCCGCAATTGTGGGACGGCGCCCCGCGCAATCTGTGCTTCCAGGCCCGGGTGGGCGATGAGGCCGCGGTGCGCGAAGCCTTTGCCCGCGCCCATTGCGTCGTGCGCCGGGAATTTCGCAACAGCCGCGTCGTCAATTGCCAGATGGAGCCGCGCTCGGCGCTGGGCAGCTTCGACGCCAGTTCCGGCGAATACCTGCTGATCTCGGGTAGCCAGGGCGTGACGCGCCAGCAGATGTGCATCGCCGATGCATTGGGGATATCCCCGGCGAAATTGCGGGTGGTGTCGCCTGACGTGGGCGGCGGCTTCGGTCCGCGCAGTTGCGTGAATCCCGATCAGCTTGCGGTGCTGTGGGCCGCGCGCCGCGTCGGGCAACCGGTGAAATGGACCAGCGACCGCAACGAGGCCTTCCTGTCGGACTACCAGGGGCGCGACCAGGTCATACGGGCGGCCATCGCATTCGATGCGCAAGGACGCATCCTGGGCATAGACAACGAGATCATCGGCAATATCGGCGCCCATACCGTGTCGTATGTGCCGCTGGCCAACGGCTCGCGCATCATGACCACGGTCTACCACGTGCCCGCGGCCACGGCGCTGCTGTCCGCGGTGCTCACGAACACGCCGCCAACCGGTCCTTATCGGGGCGCGGGCCGTCCGGAAGCCACGCATGTGATGGAACGCATGCTGGATATCGCCGCCGACGAGATGGGCATGGACCGCATCGAACTGCGCCGGCGCAATCTCATCCAGCCGGCGCAGATGCCGTATCGCAGTCCCATGGGGCTGACCTACGACAGCGGCAGCTTCGCCGCCAACATGGAGCGGGCCCTGGTGGTATCGCAGTGGAGCGAGGCGGAGCAGCGCAAGCGCGATGCGCGCGCGCGCGGCAAATTGCTGGGCACGGGGCTGGCCAATTATGTGGAGTCGCCGGTGGGCGCGCCGCGCGAGCGCATCGAGATCACCATAGGCACCGACGGCAGTGTCGACTTCGTGGTCGGCACGCAAAGCACGGGGCAAGGACACGAGACCAGCTTCGTCCAGGTGCTGGCCGACGAGCTGGGCGTGCCGTTCGAGGCCGTGACCATGCGCACCGGCGATTCACGCTTCGTCAAGGTGGGCGGCGGTTCGCATTCGGACCGTTCCATGCGCCTGGTGGGCCACCTGCTGGTGCAGGCCGGCGAGCGCCTGCGGTCCACGGCGCTGTCGGCCGCGGCATCGATGTGGGGCCTCCAGGTGCAGGACCTGTGCTACGAGGACGGCCGGGTGCGCGACCAGGCCGGGCAGCATGTGGCTGGCCTGGGCGAGATCGCGGCCCATATCGGGCGCGAAGGCATGCCCGGCAATCCGGAAGAGCGCCGTTTTTTCGCCGAGGCCGAGTTCAACGGCCGCATCGCCGCCCATCCCACGGGCACGGCGGTGTGCGAACTGGAGATCGATCCCGAGACCGGCGACGTGGAGATCGTGCGCTATACGTCCATCGACGACGTCGGACGCCCGATCAATCCGCTCATCGTCGAAGGCCAGGTGCATGGCGGCCTGGCGCAAGGCATAGGGCAGGCCTTTTTCGAGGACTACCATGTCGATCCGGAAAGCGGACAGATCTTCAGCGGTTCGTACATGGACTACGGCGTGGCGCGCGCCGGGGCGATCCCGCGGCGCTTCGACGTGGAGCTGACCGAAGACCGGACCCACGGCAACGCGCTGGGGGTGAAAGGCGGCGGAGAGAGCGGCATCACGCCTGCCACGGCCGCCATTTTCAACGCGCTGGCCGATGCGCTGAGCGGCATCACGCGCGAGGAATTGCCCATGCCGGCCACGCCCGCCGCGATCTGGTCGGCCATACAACGCGCACAAGGAGTACAGCCATGAGCGAGCCGGTATCGGTACGCAGCCATTCGGGCCTGCTGGATATCGTGTTGAACACCCCCGAGAACGGCAATCTCATGAGCGCAGAGATGGGGCGGCTGATCATCGATGCCGTCTCCAACCTGGACGAGCAGGTCCGTTTGATCCGCCTGTCGGGCGAGGGCGAGGATTTCTGCGCCGGGCGGGTCTCGCCCATGCCCAGGCCGGGCTCGACGCCGACCGGCGAGGCTCTGCGGCGCAATGTGGCGATGCCGGCGCTCGCGCTGTACGACGCGCTCAAGACGGCGCCGGTGCCGGTGCTGTCCGTCGTGCATGGCAAGGCCTATGGCGTCGGCTGCGCCCTGGCGGGCGTGTGCGACATCACGCTGGCCGCGGAAGACGCGAGCTTCCAGATTCCCGAGATGGAGCGCGACATTCCTCCTGCCCTGGTGATGTCGGCGCTGATCGGCCGGGTGCCGATGAAGACGATCGCGCGCATGGTGCTGACGCGGGACCTGGTGGGCGCCCGCGAGGCCTGGCAGGCCGGTTTGGCCAGCGAGGTCGTCCCGCGCGCCGAGCTGCGGTCGCGGGCCGACCGCATCGCGGCCACGATCCTGGAGTGCAGCCCGGTCACGGTGCGCGCGGTCAAGCAATTCATGGAGCTGGCGCCGGGACTGCCGGTAGGCACCTCCAGCAGCCTCGCCGGGCACCTGTCCGGCACCGCGCTATCGGCCAAGTTCGAGCGCCCGGCGTGACGACACGCTTTCGAGAGGAGACGACATCGATGAAGAAGTGCCTTGCCGCGTTTGCCGCGATCACCCTGATGGCCGGCGCGCCGGCCCTGGCCGCCGACTACCCCGTGCGGCCCGTACGCATGTTGCTGGGATATCCCGCCGGCAGCGGCATCGACAATGTGGCGCGCCAGGTGGCTGCGGGATTGGAAAAGGAGCTCGGCCAGCCGGTGGTGGTGGAAAACAAGGCCGGCGCGCTCGGCAACCTGGCCGCCGACTTCGTGGCCAAGGCGCCTGCCGACGGCTACACCATCCTGTTCACGCCGAACTCCACCCATGCGGCCAACGTCCACTTGTTCAAGAAGCTGCCCTTCGATCCCATCAAGGATTTCGCGCCGGTGGGCACGGTGGCCAGCCTGGGGTTCGTCCTGCTGGTGGCGCCCGAACACACCAAGGTCGACAACGTCGCGCAGTTGACCAAGATGCTCAAGGATCAGCCCGGCAAGTATTCGTGGGGCAGCGGCAACGCCACGGGACAGGTGGCGGGAGAACTCTACAAGACACTGGCCGGCGTCGATGCCGTCAACGTGCCTTACAAGGGCGTGCCGCCGGCCATGACCGACCTGATCGGGGGGCGGGTGAGTTTCCTGTTTGCCGACGCGACGCTGGCCATTCCCCAGCTCAAGGGGGGCCGCGTGAAGGCGCTGGCGGTGACGGGCAGCAAGCGGCCCACGTCGTTGCCCGATGTGCCCACCATGGCCGAAGCCGGGGTGCAAGGCTACGACCTGGGGGGATGGTTCGGCATCTTTCTGCCCGCCAATCCGCCCGAGTCCGTGCGCAAGACGCTGAGCGCCGCGTTGCTCAAGGTCACCGGCAGCCCCGAGATGGCCCGCTTTCTGCGTGGCATCGGTGCCGAACCCCTGAGTGGGGGGCCGGACGATCTCGCGCGGGTGGTGGCGGTCGATACCGAGAAGTGGGGGCGCATTATCCGCGCCGCGGGCATGACCGTCGAATGACGGGCAACGGACGGGGCAAACATGCGAAGTCTTGAGGATCGCGTCGCGATCGTGACCGGCGCCAGTTCCGGCATAGGCCGGGCCGTGGCGGTGGCGTTCGGCCAAGCCGGCGCGCGCGTGGTGCTGGCCGCCCGCAGCCGGGATGCCTTGGACGAGACGGCACGGATGGTACGCGAGGCGGGCGGCGAGGCGCTCGCCTGCGTCACCGATGTCGGCCGTGAGGAAGACGTGGCGCGATTGTTCGGCGCGGCGCTTGCCGCCCATGGTCGCGTGGACGTGCTGGTCAACAACGCCGGCGTCACCACCAGCCAGCCTATCGAGGACATGAGCCTGGACACCTGGCGCAGCGTCCTCGATGTGAACCTGACCGGTGCTTTCCTTTGCAGCCGCGAGGCCTTTCGGGTCATGAAGCCGCGGCGCCAGGGGCGCATCATCAACATTGGCAGCGTGGCGGCCAAGGTGCCGAGGCCGGACTCGGTGCCGTACACGACGACCAAGCACGGCTTGTCCGGCATGACCCATGCGCTGGCGCTGGACGGACGGGCGCACGGCATCGCGGTCAGCGTGCTGCATCCCGGCGTGACCGAGTCGGCGCTGGCCGCCAAGTCCGGCCGCAAGTTCGAACCCGGCGAGTTGATGAAGGCCGAGGACGTGGCCCGCGTCGTGCTGCTGATGGCCAGCCTGCCGCCCGAGGTGAACCTTTACGACAGCACGATGTTCCCCTTGTCCATGCCTTTGCTGGGTAGAGGCTAAAATCCCGAGGCATGAACGCCTCGTTTCCCATCCGCAAGGAATGCCCGCCCGGCGCCTGTATCTGCGAACGCGACCATTTGCTGGCCGACCCGCAGGGCGATAGGCGCATTCTTCTTTTGACCAAGGAAGAAGAGAAGCGGCTGGTGGCTCGCCTCGAGGCCCTGGCCTCCCTGGAGGACCTGATGGCGATGCAGGCGCGCATGCATGCGCAACTGGGTATCGTGCTGCATATCGAGCCCAGCGCCAACGAAGTCCGTACGGTGCGCGGTATCGCCATCGAACTGGCGGAACAGCGGGGCTTGTGCCGCAAGACGCGTGAGGCCATTCCCGCCGCGATTCGCCGCTGCTTCGAACGCACGCCCGGGATCGTCTACGCCTTGCTCGATTCGCGCGACCTGTTGGGAGGGGCGTAGCCCGCACGGCGGGCCGCGCCGCATGGCGTCGCCGCTCAGTCGGTGGATGCCAGCGCCTGCCGTTCGGCGTCCATGGGCGCCAGCCCCTCAATGGCCAGGCGCAGCAGCGCGCGCAGCGAGGCCAGGCCGACGCCGGGGCGCGGCGTGGGCTGGCTGAGCCAGCGCCGCACTTCGGCCAGATAGATGGTGACGAACAACGAGGCGATGAGCTCGGGGGCCGCGTTGCTGCCTATTTGCCCCTGCTCCTGTTTGCGCCGCACCACGTCGGCCAGCATGGCGTAAATGTTGGCGCGGCGGGCGTAGAAACGGCGCGTTTCCTCGCCACGGTCGCTGCTGCGAGCCAGGAAGTCCGAGGTGGCCTGCACGGCCGGCCGCGAGATCTGCGGATGCCTGGCCCAGTAGCGGTACCGCAGCTCGAAGAAAGCCATGAGCAATTCGATCAACGGGCCGTCCCGCTGTAGCACCCTGGCGCCTTTGTCGTTCACGGCATCCAGGTCGTTGTTGACGATCATCATCAACAGATCGAGCTTGTCCTCGGCGTAGACGAAGATGGTTCCGATGGCCACTTCGGCGCGCTGCGCGATCTCGCGCGTGGTCGCCGCGTCGTAGCCTTTTTCCAGGAAGACGTCGCGCGCTGCGTGCTTGATGCGCCGCAGCTTGTCGAGTTTGGCGCGCTCGCGCAAGCCCAGTTCCTGGTTCGGGGACGACGAAGCGGATGGATTCTTCATGAAAGAGCGGGACGCGAAGGAATGAGGGGGCGGCGGTGCCGGGCCGCCTATTCTAGAAGAACTCGGCAGGCCTCCCGCGCGATGATGCAAGATTCTCTTGATAAGTAAAGAAACTTTATATAAGGTGTGATTATCATAAGCGCCGGATGTCACCGGACGCGAGAGAGACAAGGGTGTACGAAATGGTCGACGCGCTGGGGCAATCCGCCCGGATCCACACCACGGTTGACGATGGCCGGGCCGTAGTCTGGCGGCAATGGGGCGCCGGCCCGCTGGTCGTCCTCCTGCACGGCAACAGCGGTTCGTGGACGCATTGGGTGCGCAACATCGCCGCTCTGGCCGAACGCTTCACGGTGCTCGTGCCCGATCTGCCCGGCCATGGCGATTCCGACCTGCCGGCGGGCGACGTGTCGTGCGCCGCTTTCGCCAGTCTGTTGTGGCGCGGCATCGATCAGATCGCGGGTCCCGATGCAAACGTGGCGCTCGCCGGATTTTCCCTGGGCTCGGTCCTGGGGGAGAGCATGGCGCGGCAACAGCCACTGCGCGTCCGCCAGATACTGTTGTTGCGCGGAGCTTTCACGCGCACGGTGCCGCGGCCGCCGGAATTGCTGCGTTGGCGCGGCATAGCCGATCCGGCCGAGGCGGCCCGTATCCACCGGCACAACCTTGAAGTTTCCATGTTCGGCGACGCCGCCCTGGTCGATGACCAGGCCGTCCGGCTGCATGCCGACAACCTGGAGCGTTGCCGGCTGGACACCCGGCCGCTGCTGGCCAGCCGCGAACTGGAGGCTTTCCTGGGCCTGCGTTGTCCGGTGCACGGCATTGCCGGCGAACGCGATGTCTACGGCGGCGGCGATGCGCCCGCGCAAGGCCGCGCCCTGCGCGAGGCGCTGCCGCAGGCTGTCTTCGACATGATTCCCCGGGCGGGCCACTGGGCGGCCTACGAGGCCGCGGATACGGTGAATGCCCTGATGGTGCGGTCGCTGGAAATGAAACATGATCAAATTTGATCGCGTTCAAAAATAAGAAAGGCCGCCACCGAGCGGCAGGACCCATATGGCTATGAGAAAGGAGACTGCAATGAAGAAGATGATCATGACGGCCCTGGCGACCGCGACCGTGCTGGCCTTGCCGGCGGCGCAGGCGCAAGGGGATTTTCCCAATCGTCCGCTGAGGCTGGTGGTATCGTTCCCGCCGGGCGGCAGCACGGACCTCATCGCCCGCGTCATGGCACCCGTCATGTCCAAGCAGCTGGGCCAGCAGGTGGTGGTCGAGAACAAGGGCGGGGCGGGCGGCAACATCGGCGTCGAATCGGTGGTTCGATCGGCGCCCGATGGCTACACGATGGTATTCAGCGGGGCAGGCGCGCTGGGCATCAACAGCGTGCTGTATCGGACGATGCCTTTCGATCCCGTCAAGGATCTCATCCCGGTCAGCATGGTCGCGAGCTCGCCCTTTGTCTTGGTGGGACCGGCGAACTCGCCGTACAAGGACGTCAAGGCCCTGCTTGCCGCGGCCAAGGCAGAGCCGGGCAAGCTGTCGATCGGCCATGGCGGCCTGGGCACGGTCATGCACCTGGCCAGCGAGCTTTTCAATCAGATTGGAGACGTGAAGACCGTCCTGGTGCCCTACAAGGGCACGGGCCCGGCCACCACCGATGCGCTGGCCGGGCAGATTCCGCTGGCGATGAGCGATACGCCCAGCGCCATGGCATATATCAAGGAAGGGCGCATGAAGGCCTTCGCCGTGACGACGCGCGAACGGTCGAGCTCTCTGCCCGACGTGCCGACGCTGGACGAGTCGGGCATGAAGGGCTACGAGGCCATGGGCTGGTTCGGGATCGCCGTGCCCGCCGGCACGCCCGAACCCGTCGTCAAGCGCCTGAACGCGGCGATCCGGGCGGCGCTGAGCGACCCCGGCGTGATCGAACGCGTGCGTGCGGCCGGCGCCGATCCCGCGCCGACCTCGCCCGAAGAGTTCCGCAAGATCATCGCTACCGATATCTCGAAGTGGGGCGATATCGTGCGCCGGACGGGGCTGAAGCTGGATTAAGACCCCCCCTACGCGCTGACGCGCGCCCAGAATGGTGGGCCCCCAGCCGCTACGCGGCAGCCCCCCAAGGGGGCCGGGACCCGCCTTGGGGCGGCCCGGCGCCGGGTCCCGGGGGGCGATGCGGGTGGACCGGAAGGGAAGCCCACCCCCTACGCCCTTCGGGCGCCCCCTTAAGGGGGCGATGCGGGTGGACCGGCGGAGCCGGATCCACCGCATCCTGGGTCTGGGGCGGTGATGCGCAAAGAGGGGGGAAAACTGAAATAATTGGCGCATGAATATTTCTTTGCGCCAATTGCGGGCTTTTCTGGGGGTGGCGGCATCGGGTAATTTCACCCGCACCGCCCAGCGTCTGCATCTTAGCCAGGCGGGGCTGAGCGCGACCATTCGCGAACTCGAATCCCAGCTCAATACCCGGTTGTTCGAACGTACCACCCGCGCGGTGGTGTTGACCGAGGCCGGCCGTGTCTTTCTGCCCGCGGCGGAATTGGTCGAGCGTGAACTCAGCGCGGCGGCGACCCGCCTGCGCGACATGGGGCGCCAGGAAGGCGCCGCCTTGCGGCTGGCATTCACGCCCTTGATGGCGGCCAATGTCGTGCCGGAGACCATGCGTCGGTTCCTGGCGGACCACCCGCAGGTCGAGGTCGAGATCATCGCCGGCAGCCCCCTCGAAATCCAGCAACTGGTCGAGACGGGCGAGGCCGATGCGGCGTTCGGCGCGTTTTTTTCCAAGGTGTCGGGGCTGGTGCGCAAGGCGCTGGCGCCATCGGGGCTGCTGGCGGTTTATGCGCCGGGAAGCTATGCGCCGGTTCCGTCGGCGAAGGGGCGCAAGGACACGACCTGGGAGATCCTGCGCGATCAGCCCTATGTGGCGCTGACGGAAGACAGCCCCATTCATCAATTGGCGGAAGAGGCCCTGTTCAAGCACCAGATCAACATCGGCCGCCGCATCGCCGTACAGCACCTGGATACGGCGCTGGGGCTGGCAGAGCAGGGCTTCGGCATCGCCATCATTCCGGAGTTTTCGCAAAGCGCGTGCGCACGCTACGCCGTGGAGCACCGGGTGATCAGTCCGGCGGTGACTTTCGATTTCTGCTACGTGATGCGGGCGGGGGCGCCCCGGCCCGATACCTTGACTGAATTCACCGAGGTCTTCAAGGCCGTGATGGCGACCCGCACGTAGGGGAAGGCGCGGCCGATCAGATGGGCACGGTTTCGACGTCGTAGGTGAAGAGCCACTCGTAGCGTTCCTTCACCCGGTCTTCCTGCCATTCGCGGTTCACGTAGGCGGCCGCGCCCTCGGCGTGGGCCAGTTCCCGGTTGTGGAATCGCTTGGCGTTGGCATTGGCGCCCAGGATGACATTGGCGGTGCGATCCTTGCGTGCCTGCTCGTAGCGTTGCAGCGCCTGCGCCGGGTCCGCGTACTGGCGCAATGCGCGCGCCAGGATGTAGCCGTCTTCCAGGGCCATGCCCGCGCCTTGCGCGAGGAAAGGCAGCATGGGATGGCAGGCGTCGCCCAGCAGGGTGGCCCGGCCTTCGCTCCAGCGGGGCATGGGGTCCCGAACCATCAGCGCCCATTTGTAGGGAACGTCGATGGCGCGCACCAGGGTATGCACGTCCTCGTTCCAACCGCGCAAATCGTTCAGGCATTCTTCGGTGGTGCCGCGCTCGGTCCAGGACTCGACCTGCCAATCGCTGCGTTCCACGGCCGCGACGAAGTTCACCAGCTTGTAGCCGTGCAGCGGATAGTGGATGACGTGGGCGCCGGGGCCGACCCAATTCACGCCCACCGGGCGGCTCAGGCGCTCGGGCAGCTTGTCGGCCTCGATCACGCCGCGCCAGGCGACCAGGCCGGAGAAATCGGGCCGGTCGGCGCCGAACAACTGGCCGCGTACCAGCGAATGCACGCCGTCCGCGCCGACCAGCACGTCGCCCTGGAAGCTTCGGCCGTCGGCCGTGTAGGCGGTCACGCCGTCGCCGTTCTGCTCGAAGCGCTCGAACTTGGCGCCCAGCACCAGGGCGTCGGGATCGGCGCGCCGCACGCCGGCGGCGATGGCCTGGTGCAGGTCGGCGCGATGCACGGTCAGGTACGGATAGCCGTAGAGTTCCCGCGATACGTCGCCCAGGTTGAACAGGTTCCAGGTCTGGCCGGTGTTCCACAGCCGCACGATCTTGCCTTCCGGCTCGCAGGCCTGTTCTCTCAAGTCGCCTTCCAGGCCCAGCGCGTACAGCACGTGCACGGCGTTGGGCCCGAGTTGTATGCCCGCGCCGACTTCCTTCAATTGCGGGGCTTGTTCCAGGATGCGGACCTGGAAACCTTGTTGGAGCAGGGCGAGGCCGGCGGTCAGTCCGCCCAGGCCGCCGCCGGCGATGATGATGCGCATGAGTCAGTCCAGTGTGGTGTTGGTGCGTTTGATCAATTCGGCCCAGCGCTTGGTGTCGCTCGCCAGGAAGCTGCGGAATTCGTCCGGCGTGGTTTTGATGACGTCCTGGCCGCCGGCCTTCATCTGGCTCATCAGCTCGGGATCGTCCTGGGCCGCGCGCAGCGCGGCATTGAGCTTTTGAACGACGGCGGCCGGGGTGCCGGCAGGCGCCACCAGGCCGGTCCAGGAATACGATTCGAAATCGCCACCGAAGACTTCGCGCACGGTGGGCACCTGCGGCATGTCGGCCGAGCGCGTGGCGCCGCCGGTGGCAAGTACCTTGGCCCGGCCGCTTTCCAGGTAGGGCCGCACGACGGTGATGGTCTCCAGCGTCATGTCGATCTGGCCGCCGATCATGTCCGCCAGCGCCGGCGCTCCGCCTTTGTAGGGAACGTGCAGGATGTTCGCGCCGGACACCTCCTTGAACCATTCGCCGGTCAGGTGGTTGATGGAACCGTTGCCGGCGGAACCGTAGGACACCTTGTTCTTGGCGGCATAGGCGACCAGTTCCTGCAAGGTATTGGCGGGAAAGGCATGGCGCACCACGAGCAGGATGGGGCTGCGCGCCACCAGGCCGATGTGCGCGAAGGATTCCATCGGCGAGTAGGCCAGGTTGCGGTACAGCCCTGGCGCCACGCCCAGGCTGCTGGTGCTGGCCCACAGCAGGGTGTGGCCATCGGGCTTGGCGCGCGCGACCGAGGCGGAGCCGACCGTGCCGCCCGCGCCGGCGCGATTCTCGATCACCACGGGTTGGCCGAGTTGTTTCGACAGCGTCTTGCCCACCAGTCGTGCGGTGGTATCGGTGGGACCTCCGGGCGGGAAAGGCACGACGATGGTGACAGGCCCGGCGGGAAATTCGGCTGCCACGGCCGATGCGGTGCCGGCCAGGGCCAGTGTTGCCAAGGTGGCGAGGCACGCACGCCGCATCGGCATTGCGCGCAGGATCCGCTTGTTCATCGATGTCCCCTCATTGTCCGTGTTGGGGGACTATAAAGTGAAGCGATGAGCGAGCTGAATCACATAATAATTATGGAATCACAAGGAATTTCGATCAGCGCGATGCACGCTATGTGGCGCCGATATGCCGGCTGCGCAAATCGTCGATGACGGTGCGCAACAATCCGCGAAAGGTCTTGAGCTCCTTGGGGCTGAGGCTGGAGAAGGCCTCCTGCTCGAAGCGGTTCAGCTCGCGCGTGCCGGCCTCGACCACTTCGCGTCCGGCCGGGGTAAGCGTGATGCGCAGGATGCGCCGATTGCTGGCGTCTTCCCTGCGCTCGAGCAGGCCGCGCTCTTCCAGGGTCGAGAGCAATTGGCCCATCGACTGGGGAGTGACGTAGAAGCGCCTGGACAGATCCGCGGAGGACAGCTTTTCACGGTGCGCGACCACGGACAGCACGGTGAACTGGATGCCCGTTACGCCATAGGGCTTGAGCAGGGCGTCGCTGAAGTTGCGGAGGGGATGGTGTACCTGCGAGACCAGGTAGGTGGTGCTGGGACCGCTGAAGGGCTCGGCGGGTTGGTCGGTAGACAAGAATGACTCCGGGAGCGAAGGATTCTTGCAGTGTAAGGCAGACTGATTCGGCGCGCACCGCCGCGGTAGGCGGGGGCGCGCGTGGCGGCGACGCTTACTTGGCGTCGACGGCGTCTTTCAGGACCTTGGCGGCGCTGAAAGCGGGGGCCTTGCGGGCAGCGATCTGGATCGCTTCGCCGGTACGGGGGTTGCGGCCCGTCTTGGCGGCTTTTTCTTTCACCGAGAACTTCCCGACGCCAGGCAGCACGACCTCGTCGCCCTTGGCCAGCGTGTCGCGCAGGGCATCGCCCAGCGCATCGATGAAGGCTTCGGAGACATTCTTGGGTTGTTGGGTGCGCTCGGCGAGAGCGTCGATCAGTTCCTTCTTGGTGCGCATGCGTACTCCTTGAAAAAATATCGGCAGACGGGCCGGATGGCCCTCTGCCTATGCACAGAGCCGGCATTCAAACAATCTTGGAGCAGAAATGCAAGTCCGGCGGTCAACGGCGGCGACCGGCGCAGCGGCGGGCGAGAGCGGCCACTGCGCGGCGGCGCCCGCGAACCCTACCTGAAAAATCCTGCGAAGTTGCAACAGCCGTAGGCGTCATGTTGGCCGCGACTTCGTTCAAAATCAGGGTGTACGCGGCAAGTTCGCCGATTTTTAAGGCAAAAAACGGATTTTGAATATTTGATGCCGCCGTCCGGCTTGCTTACCATGTGCACTGGCGCCGGCCCGCGGGCCGCGCCATTCCCCGTGAAGGAGTTCCCATGCAAGCTGATCCCGCCGTCGCGCCCGCGGCCGCCGCTGTTACATCTCGCCGCAATTGCGCATCCTGGAACGTCGATGCCGTGCTGGCGCTGTTCGAGCTGCCGTTCGCCGATCTGCTCTATCAGGCGCAGCAGGCGCACCGGCGCTTCTTCGATCCCAACGCCATCCAGTTGTCGACCCTGCTGTCGATCAAGACCGGCGGGTGCCCCGAGGATTGCTCGTACTGTCCGCAGTCCTCGCGCTACGACACGGGCGTCGAGACCGAGAAGCTGATGCCGCTGGCCGAGGTGCTGGCGGCGGCCCGGGCCGCCAAGGACAACGGCGCGACGCGGTTCTGCATGGGTGCGGCCTGGCGCAGCCCCAAGCCGCACCAGGTGGACGCGGTGGCCGACATGGTCAAGGCGGTCAAGGACCTGGGCCTGGAAACCTGCGTGACGCTCGGCATGCTGCGCGACGGCCAGGCCGAACAGCTGCGCGAGGCCGGGCTCGACTACTACAACCACAACCTGGATACCTCGCCCGAGTTCTACGGCCGCGTCATCACGACGCGTACCTACCAGGACCGGCTGGATACGCTGGGGCGCGTGCGCGACGCCGGGATCAAGGTCTGCTGCGGCGGCATCGTGGGCCTGGGCGAATCGCGCCGCGAGCGGGCGGGCCTGATCGTCCAGCTGGCCAACATGGATCCCTATCCGGAGTCGGTGCCCATCAACAACCTGGTGCGCGTGCAGGGTACGCCGCTGGCGGACAACGCCTCGGTGGATCCGTTCGAATTCGTGCGCACCATCGCGGTGGCGCGCATCACCATGCCCGAGGCCGTGGTCCGGCTGTCGGCGGGGCGCGAGCAGATGGACGACGCCTTGCAGGCCCTGTGCTTCCTGGCCGGCGCCAATTCCATGTTCTACGGCGACAAGCTGCTGGTCACCGAGAACCCGCAGGCCGAGGCCGACCGCGAGTTGCTGCGGCGGCTGGGCATGCGCGTGGATACGGCCGCGCACTGAGGCCCGCATGCCGCTCCTGCATCTGGCTCCCGGGGTCGCCATCGATGAAGACGAGATCGTCTTCACGATGATCCGCGCGCAGGGGGCGGGCGGACAGAACGTCAACAAGGTGTCGAGCGCGGTTCACCTGCGCTTCGATCTCGGCGCCTCGTCGCTGCCCGAGGCGTGGAAGGAGGCGCTGATGCAGAAGGCGGACCGGCGCATCTCCAGCGCCGGCGTGGTGGTGATCAAGGCGCAGGCCTATCGCAGCCAGGAAAAGAACCGCGCCGACGCGCTCGAGCGCCTGGCGGCCCTGCTGGCCTCGGTGGCGGAACCGCCCAAGCCGCGCAAGCCCACGCGGCCGACCAAGGGGTCGCAGCAGCGCCGCCTGCAGCGCAAGGTCCGGCATGGCGAGATCAAGCGCATGCGCGGGCGGGTGAACGAGGACTGAAGCCCGCGCGGGCGTCCTACAGCCCCAGCTTCTTCCAGCCTTCGTGGCCCAGTTCGCGCAGCGTCTCGATGTTGCGTTCGTAGATGCTCTCGGCTTCCGGGAACGCCTCCACCGCCTTGTCCACGCTGGCCTCGCGCAGCAGGTGCAGGGTGGGGTAGGGCGAGCGGTTGCTGTAGTTCTCGATGTCGTCGGCGCCGGTGCCCGCGAACTGGTAGTCGGGATGGAAACTGGCGACCTGGATCTCGCCTTCCAGGCCCAGCGCTTCCACGGCGGCGTCGGCCTCGTCCAGGAACTCGTTGTAGTCGTAGAAATCGGCCAGTGTCCAGGGGTGGATCAGCAGCAGGGTGTCGACCTGTTCCGGGTCGCTCTGCGCCAGCGTGCGCAGGCAGGCGCCCAGTTCCTCGAGCAGCGCGTCGGGGTCGCGCGCATCGCTGACCACGTACTGGATCTGGCCCTTGGTATGGACGGCCTTGGCGAAGGGACAGAGATTCAGGCCGATGACGGCCTTCTCCAGCCACGCGCGGGTGGCGTCGATGATGGCCGGATGGGTGAGGGAGTCGGGCGGGGACGTGAACATGATGCGTGGGGCTCAGCTGATGCGGACCTCGGGCGAGGCGACCGCCTGTTGTTCGGGCTCGATGTGGATGACGATGGAGCTGCCTTCGATGTAGCCATGGATGGCGGTTTCCAGCCGGTCGCAGATCGCGTGGGCGGCGCCCACCGACATCGCGCCGGGCACGACGAGATTGAATTCGATGAAGACGCGGGGGCCCGAGCGGCGCGAGCGCAGGGTGTGGGCCTGCAGCGCCCCGGTGCCGTGGTCGCGGATGATCTGCCGCACGTCGTCGACGATCTCGCGCGACAGGGCTTCGTCCATCAGGCCGCCCACCGAGTCGCGCATCAGCTGCCACCCCGACCACAGGATGTGCAGCGCCACCAGGCCGGCGATGATGGAATCCAGGCGGGTCCAGCCGGTCAGCGCCACCAGCGCCACGCCGATCACGACGCCTATCGACGAGACTACGTCGGTCCACAGGTGGCGGCCGTCGGCGACCAGCGCCGGCGAGTGCCAGCGGCGCCCGTAGCGCATCAGCAGGGTGCCCCAGGCGCCGTTGATCAGGGTGGCGCCCAGGTTGATCGCCATGCCCAGCACCGGCGCGTCGAGCGGGCGGGGATTCATGAAGCCCTGGTAGGCCTCGCGCAGGATGGTCAGCGCGGCGAACACGATCAGCGTGCTTTCCAGGACCGCGGACAGGTACTCGGCCTTGTTGTGGCCGTAGGGGTGGTTGGCGTCGGCGGGCATGGCGCTGACCGACAGCGCGACCACGGTGATGACGGCCGTGGCCACGTTGATGATGCTTTCCAGCGCGTCGGAATACAGCGCGATGCTGCCGGTGAGCCGGTAGGCGAGGTATTTCAGGCCAAGGACGGCGATCCCGACGACGATGGTGATCACGCCGAATCTCGTGGCGCGTGTCATGGGGACTCCGTTTGCCCGTGGCGCGGGGCGGACAGGACGGGAGGGAGCATGGGCTCGGGCAGGCGTGCGGATCCCGGCATTCTAGCCGGGTCCGCGCGGTTTGCGTGCCCGCCGCTCAGCGGCCGCCCAGGCCGGGCAAGAGGCCCCGCAGGTCGGGTATCTGGAACGAGCCGCCGGGCATTTCGAAGCGCGAAGGCGGGGGCGCGCGGTCGTCCAGGGTCTCGACCCGGAAGCGGTCGCCGAAGCGCAGCAGGCCCAGCCGATCGGCCTGCAGGCGCCGCGCCAGGTCGTCGGCGCCGGGCGGAAGCAGCGTGCCCGACAGCGAGGCCAGGCTGCGGCCCAGTTTCAGCGCCGCGGCGGTCAGTTCGCTGGCCGCCGGCGCCGAGGTCAGGACCAGTTCTTCGGTGCGCCGCTGCCGGCGGCCGTCCTCGTAGGTCAGCACGTAGACGGTGCCGCCCAGTCCGGCCACGGTTTCGCTGCGCGTGGTCGGTTGCAGGGAGACGATGGCGCTGACCTGTTCAAGGGCGGCCGTCGGGCTGGGCATCAGGCCGCCCGCCATGCGCATCAGGTCGGCCGCTTCCATGACCACCTGCTGCCCGTTGACGCGGCTGACGGCGTAGATCTTGTCGCCGCGGGCCAGCAGGTAGTTGTTGGGGCTCTGGGGCGAGGCCGCCCGCAGATTGTTGCCGGCGTATTCGACCGAGGCGGAGAAAGGCTGCCCCCGGTCGTCCAGCCCGGCCAGCCGGGCGGTCCCGGCGGCGTGGGCGAGCAAGGGTAGGGACAGGGACAACAGCGCCGTGGCGGCGATACGTAACATCATGGTCCAGGCTCCATGCGCAGCGGCCGTGCGCGGTGCAAACCGCTTGGACCGCCGGCGCCGGATGACGTTGCGTAAAAATTGTTGCCCTAGTCCAGCGGCAGCGGGCTTTCGGAGACGGGATGGAACTCGCCGGTGGCCGGGTCGCGCACCATCAGCACGCCGGTGGCGACGCCGAAATAGGCCCCGTGCAGTTGCAACTGGCCTCGTTCCACCAGGATGCGCACGCAGGGGAAGGTCATCAGGTTGTTCAGGCTGTGTTCGACCGTGGCCAGTTCCAGCTGCCGGATGTACATGCCGGGGTTTTCGCCAGGCGGGACGGTGCGTTCGACCACCGGGGCGATCTGCTGCATCCACTTGCCGATGAAATCCCCGGGCGACAGCGGGTCGGCGCTGTTGGCGAAGGCCGAGACGCCGCCGCACAGCGCGTGGCCGAGCACGACGATGTGCTTGACGCGCAGCGACTGCACGGCGAACTCCAGCGCCGCGCTGGTGCCGTGGTAGTGCTGGGTGATGCCTTCGTAGGGAGGGACGAGGTTGGCGACGTTGCGGACCACGAAGATCTCGCCGGGGCCGGCGTCGAAGATGACTTCCGGGGCCACGCGGGAATCGCAGCAGCCTATGACCATGATTTCGGGCTTCTGGCCCTTTTCGGCGAGCGTCTTGTAGCGGGTGCGTTCGTCGTTGAAGCGGCCGCCCAGGAAAGAGCGGTAGCCGTCTGTGAGTCGTGCTGGGAACATGCTTCACCTGTTGCTGGCCCGCCCTGGAGGGGCGGGGAGCATCATGATACCAGCCGCCGCTTTTCCCGGATGCTGGGGGGTGCCCGGGGCCGCGCTCAGCGCGCGGAGTCCTGGGCGGCGCGCAGGCTGACGACGGCTTGGGACAGCAGGTGCAGCGGGTCTTCCGACGCCACGACGGGAACGTCGTTCAGCGTCAGCACCAGGACGCCGGCGGGCAGTTCGATCAGCTTCAGGGAGCCGGGAGGGATGGCCAGCCCCGCCTTGGGCGCGATGATCTTGAGCGTGGTCAGCAGCGCCGCGATCTCGTCGTGTTCGTAGATGGGATGCCAGTGCGACAGGCGGTCCATCACCTCCTGGTACAGGGATTCCCCGGGGCTTTGCAGCGACTGCTCGACGCCGAAGATCTGGGCGCTCCAGAGCCCGCGTTCGTCTGTTTCGATGGTGATGGCGCCGGCCGGGATGTCCGGACGCAGTGGGTGCACCACTGCCCTGAGGTGGGCTTCCGCAGTGGGGCGGGTCTCGCGCGTCGTGGGAGGAATGCGCATGGCGGAGTCCGTTCCGATTTGGGTCCAGCTTAGCCGCATGGCCGGTCGCGAGGGGTTACAGCGCCGTTGCGGTTTTTTCCGGGTTTAACAGCTTGGTTGCGTCGGCGGGCCGTGTCGCGCGCGGCGCAACGAGCGGCGCGGCGCTGTGGAGTTCGCGGCCGCGCTTCTATATGCTTGCCTGATGGGCAGACAACGACAAATTACGAGGATTGCGGAATCCATGAGAACGGTGCTCGCGGGACTCGCGACCGCTGTGACGATGGGGTGCGCCATGACCGGTCACGACCGGGCAGGTGTCACGACTTCGGGGCAGGAGGAGTGCGTGACCAGTCGTGACGTGAAAGAGGTCATCGTCCGGCTCAGGGACATGGGATGGACCGCCCAGCGCACGATCGACGCCGTGCTTTCGAACTCTCGCCTGGACGATGCCGAGACCCGTACCTGGTTCATCGGGCTGGTCTCGGAAATCTACGAGGGCAGCACCTCGCTGGCCGAGGTCGACGCCGACTATGTCGCCTGCATGAAATCCCTGTCTCCCCAGGCGCCGCCCGTGCAATCCGCATCGGCCGGAAAGGCGGCGCCCGCGGCCGGAGGGCCGCGCGGCGACGCTCCGGGCTAGGGGGAAGGGCCCAGGCTTATTCCGGCTGCACGCCCGCGGCCTGCGCCACGTTGCGCCAGCGCGCGACCTCGCTGCCGACGAAGGCGGCGAACTGTTCCCTGGACATGGGCTTGGCGACTTCGCTGCCGGTCTGCTCGATGCGCGCGATGTAGTCGCGATCGGCGGCGACCTTGGCGATCTCGGCGTTCAGGCGCGACGCGATGTCGGCGGGCAGGTTCGCGGGGCCGAACAGGCCGGTCCAGGTCGTGACGTCCAGCCCCTTCAGGCCGCTTTCCTTGAAGGTGGGCACGTCGGGCAGCGCGGCCGAACGCTTGTCGCTGCTGATGGCCAGCGCCCGCAGCTTGCCGGCGCGCACCGAGGCCAAGGTGTTGGGAATGGTTTCCAGCATGAGCTGGACCTGTCCGCCCAGCAGGTCCGGCATGGCGGCGCCGCCGCCCTTGTACGGAACGTGGACGATCTCCACCTTGGCTTCCGACTTGAACAGCTCGCCGGCCAGGTGCGAGATGGCGCCGATGCCCGCCGAGGCATACGACAGCTTGTCGGGGTTGGCGCGGGCGTAGTCGATCAGGCCCTGCAGGTTCTTGACCTGCAGCGAGGGGTTGACCACCAGGACCAGGGGGCCGTCCTGCAGGCGGCCGATGGCGGTGAAGCTCTTGGCGACGTCGAAGGGCAGGGTCTTCTTGAGCACCGGGTTGATGGCATGGGTACCGATGGTGCCGAACAGCAGCGTGTAGCCGTCCGGCTGCGCCCGCGCCACGTAGTCCGAGGCGATGATGCCGCCCGCGCCGGGCTTGTTCTCGATGATGACCGGTTGCCCCAGGCGCGCGGCCAGCGAGGCGCCGAAGGCGCGGGCCAGGATGTCGGAGGAGCCCCCCGCGGCGAAGGGCACCACCATGGTGACGGGTCGGGTCGGGTAATCCTGCGCGCTGGCGGCTCCCGACAGTCCGAGGGACGCGAAGGCCGCGGCAACACAGGTTCGCAGCACGTATTTTCTCAATGCCATGGTGAATGCTCTCTGGACGAAAAAAACGAAGGAAGAAAATATCCGGCCGGTTCCAGGCGGATAAAGGGTGATTATTCCGGCCCCATGGACGGGAATATTATTGATGTCTCTTCCGTTAATAATCCGCGCAATCCGGGGATGGTTTGCGCGGGCCACCGGATTCCCACGAAAAACAGTTTCGACTCCTGGCCGTCAAACCGGATGTCGTGTTTCGTGTATGGTCCAATGGTTAATAGGTGACACACTATAAGCGCGCATCGAACCGTGTCAAGACCTTCTTGCCAAATTACGGCCTTAGCTGGAAGATAGCAACAAGCTATGCGAATACTGCATTTCTGTTAGATCGAAAACCATGGATTTCAAGCAGCTCGAATACTTCGTCCGTGTGGCCGAGCATGGCAGTTTCAGCCGCGCTGCCGCGGCGCTCGGCCTTGGACAGCCTTTCCTGAGCAGGCAGATCCGCCAGCTCGAGGTGGACCTGCGCAAGACCCTGTTCCATCGCCATGGGCGCGGCATCGTGCTGACCGATTCGGGCGAGCAGTTCCTGTTGTTCGCCCGCAGCGTGCTGCAACAGCTGGATGCGGCCACCCAGGTGCTGTCGCGGTCGGAAACCGAAATCACCGGCAGGGTGGTCATCGGCATGCCGCCGTCCCTGGGCAGGGTGCTGACCGTGCCGCTGGTGCGCGCCTTCAGCGAGCGCTTCCCGCTGGCGCGGCTGACCATCGTCGAGGCGCTGAGCATGACGCTGTACGAACGCCTGATCTCCGACAAGCTGGATGCCGCGTTGATGTACGACCCGACCGTCTCGACCCTGACCGAGATCGAGCCCCTGGTGCGCGAGCCGCTATGCCTGATCCTGCGCAAGACCGAGGCGGCACAGGAGAGCCGGCCCCTGGCCTTTTCCCACCTGGCCGAGCACCGGCTGATCTTCCCGTCCGAGCCGCATCCGCTGCGGATGCTGGTCGAGGCCGAGGCCGCGCGGCAGGGCATCGCGCTGGATATCGCCTTCGAGATCGACGGGGTCGAGGCCATCGTGGCGCTGGTCGACAAGGGCTTCGGCGCGGCCGTGGTGCCCTACAACCTGGTGCGCGCGGGCATGCCGGGCACCGACCTGCGCATCTGCCCGCTGGTCGAGCCCGTGGTGGGCGGCGTGATCGGGCTGGTCACGCACAGCCGGCGGCCGCCCACGCTGCTGACGGCCAAGACCGTGGACCTGCTGCGGCAGACGGCGGCGGAAACCCTGGTGGGCAGCGAACCGGTTGCGTGAGTAATGCGAAAACTGCATAACAACTAGTCGAACTGAAGGCTAGCAGGATCGCAGCCCAAGAGGGATGATTTCACCCATGCCGACCGGGTCGCCGGTGGCCGCCGGGCGTGTCCGGTAGTTTGTCATTGCGGAATCAGGAAAACATCATGAAATATGAAGCCATCACGGTCAAACCCATATCCCCGCATATAGGCGCGGAAATCGGGAATATCGATCTGACCCGCCCGCTGTCCGACCAGGAGGTCAAGGAACTGCACGCGGCTTTCATCGAATACCAGGTCATTTTCTTTCGTGACCAGAAAATCAGTTTCGAAGACCAGATCCGCACGGCCGAATATTTCGGCACGCTGGGCAAGCACGTCGGCGTCAACACCATCAGCAAGACCACCGATAATCCCCTGGTGCGCAAGTTCCACTACGACGAGACCTCCAAGCAGATCTCGGGCGAGAACTTCCACAGCGACCAGTCCTGTGCGCCCATCCCGCCGCTGGGCAGCATGCTGTACAACCACACGGTGCCTCCGCACGGCGGCGGCGACACCATGTTCGCCAGCATGTACGCCGCCTACGACGCGCTGTCGCCCCGGATGAAGACCTACCTGGAAGGCCTGACCGCCACCCATGACGGCACGCGGGTCTTCGGTCCCGGCACGCCGATTTCCTCGCACCCGGTCATCGTGCGCCATCCCGAAAGCGGCAAGAAGCTGATTTTCGTCAACACCGATTTCACGTCGCACATCAACGAACTGCCCCGCCTGGAAGGCGACCGCATCCTGCAGTTCCTGATCGACCATTGCAACAAGCCCGAGTGGACCTGCCGCTTCCGCTGGGAACCGCATTCGATCGCATTCTGGGATAACCGCTGCACGCACCACAAGGCCATCTGGGACTACTGGCCCAACGTGCGTTCGGGTTTCCGCGTCCAGGTCGAGGGCAAGGAAGCCCCCGTGGCCGGCTGATTCTTTTTTCGTTGTCGTTGTTGTTGTTGCCTGTGTTGGCGGCCTGCGTTGCAGGCCGCCTTTTTTCATTTCGGGCGGCTTGAAGCGGGCGCCATGCCGCGATAAATTTTTCCGCATGGCGGGCCGTGGCCGCATGCCGGCCCGCGTATCGAATCGGAGGCCTGATGAACGTCTTTGAAACGATTGCGGCCCAGGCGGCCGCCATGAAACTTCCCATTTATGCGGTTACCGCCGCGACCGTGCCCAGACGGGACGCGCCCATTCTCCTCATCATCCACTGGCATGGCTTCGCGCGCGAGACGCCGCTGCGGCTGGACGATTTGCCGCTGCCGCCGCGATCGGTGGCCGGTTCGGCCCTGCAGATCGATGCGCCGAGGGAGGGCATCGAGTCGGCCGAGCAGGCGCTGCTGGACGCCGCATGGCAACTGGGAGCCTGGGATCTCGAGCGCGTGGTGAAGCGCCCCTGGTGGCGGCTGGGGGCTCCCGCCAGCGAGGCCTTGGCGGGCCACCGGGCGTTCGGCGACTATCCCGACGCCGACAGCGCCGATCCCGGCGTCGTCATGGAGGCTCCCGACCGCGACGAGCTGATGCGGGCGGCCGCCCATCGCGGCTATGTGCGGTGGCTGTTCCGCCCTCGCAAGAGCGGGCTGTGGCAATGGGTAGAGGACGAGGACAGCACGCTGGACGGGACGGGGGGCCGCGAGCCGCCTTGCCCGGTGCTGCCGTATCCGCTGGAGGCGGGCCGCGCGGGGCGCGCCGTCTATCGGCTGGGCCGGGTGGATCGGTTGATCATTTGATGTAGCAATTTGATACAAACACCGTGCGCATCCCCCTCTTGAAGCGCACGCAGCCGCTCCTATTTTTCGATCCGCAGCGAGCCGCTGCCGGCACCGGCGACCTTGCACGGACGGTGCCGACATCCCCTTTCTGATGATTTGCAATCGCTTAGGAGATTGATCATGAAGATTCGTCCCCTTCACGACCGGGTTATCGTCAAGCGGATCGAACAACAACGCAAGACGGCCTCGGGCATCGTGATCCCGGACACGGCGGCGGAGAAGCCCGAGCAGGGCGAGGTCGTCGCGGTGGGGCCAGGCAAGTCCCTCGATGACGGCAGCGTGCGTCCGCTGACGCTCAAGGTCGGCGACCAGGTGCTGTTCGGCAAGTACGCCGGGCAGACCGTGAAGATCGACGGCGAGGAGATTCTCGTCATGCGCGAGGAGGACGTGCTGGGCGTGCTGGAAGGCGCCCGGGACGAACTGAAGAAGGCCGCCTGACGATCCGTCACCACGAGGAGAAAGACATGAGTGCGAAAGACGTCCAATTCCATGATGGCGCCCGTGCCCGCATCGTGCAGGGCGTGAACATACTGGCCAATGCCGTCAAGGTCACGCTGGGGCCCAAGGGACGCAACGTGCTGCTCGAACGCAGCTTCGGGGCGCCGGTGGTCACCAAGGACGGCGTGTCGGTGGCCAAGGAAATCGAACTCAAGGACAAGTTCGAGAACATGGGGGCCCAGATCGTCAAGCAGGTCGCCTCCAAGACCGCAGACGTCGCCGGCGACGGCACCACCACCGCCACCGTGCTGGCCCAGTCCATCGTGCAGGAGGGCATGAAATACGTGGCCTCGGGCATGAACCCGATGGACCTGAAGCGCGGGATCGACAAGGCCGTGGCTACCGTCGTCGAGGAACTGCGCAAGCTCTCCAAGCCCATCTCGACCAACAAGGAGATCGCCCAGGTGGCGGCGCTGTCGGCCAACTCCGACGAGGCCGTGGGCACGATCATCGCCCAGGCGATGGACAAGGTGGGCAAGGAAGGCGTCATCACCGTGGAAGACGGCAAGTCGCTGGAAAACGAACTGGACATCGTCGAGGGCATGCAGTTCGATCGCGGCTACCTGAGCCCGTACTTCATCAACGATCCCGAGAAGCAGGTCGCCCACCTGGAGGATCCGCTGATCCTGCTGCACGACAAGAAGATCTCCAGCATCCGGGATCTGCTGCCCGTGCTCGAGGCCACCGCGAAGGCCGGCAAGCCCCTGCTGATCGTGGCCGAGGACATCGATGGCGATGCGCTGGCGACGCTGGTGGTCAATGCCATGCGTGGCGTCCTGAAGGTCGCCGCGGTCAAGGCGCCCGGCTTCGGCGACCGCCGCAAGGCGATGCTGGAGGATATCGCCATCCTGACCGGCGCCACCGTCATCTCGGAAGAGACGGGCCGGCAGCTCGACAAGGCCACGCTGGAGGATCTGGGCAGCGCCAAGCGGGTCGAGGTCCAGAAGGAAAACACCATCATCATCGGCGGGGCCGGCGAGCAGTCGCGCATCGACGCCCGCGTCAAGTCCATCCAGGCGCAGATCGAACAGGCCACCAGCGACTATGACCGCGAGAAGCTGCAAGAGCGCGTGGCCAAGCTGGCCGGCGGCGTGGCGGTCATCAAGGTCGGCGCCGCGACCGAAGTCGAGATGAAGGAGAAGAAGGACCGCGTCGACGACGCCCTGCATGCCACCCGCGCCGCGGTGGAAGAGGGCATCGTGCCGGGCGGCGGCATCGCGCTGCTGCGTGCCCGGGCCGCCGTCGAGAAACTCGAGGGCGCCAACGCCGACCAGCACGCCGGCATCCGCATCGTGCTGCGCGCGCTCGAGGCGCCGCTGCGCGCCATCGTGGCCAACGCCGGCGAAGAGCCCTCGGTGGTCGTGTCCAAGGTGCTGGAAGGCAAGGGCAACTTCGGCTACAACGCCGCGACGGGCGAATATGGCGACCTGGTCGCCATCGGCGTGGTCGATCCGACGAAGGTGACCCGTACGGCGCTGCAGAACGCGGCGTCCATCGCCGGCCTGATCCTGACCACGGACGCCACCGTGGCCGAGCTGCCCAAGGAAGAGAAAGCCCCGGCGCCCGCCGGAGGCGGCATGGACTTCTAAGCCGCCGCAGCGCGCCGACCCCTGCCGACCGCGCCGTATTCCGGCGCGGTTTTTTTGCGCACTAGGGTTTCCCCCGCCGTCCTGATGCCGTTCCCGCCGTTGACATCCGCCGGCCATATCGTCACTATTCACTAAATGGTGAATTAAGTGCAGACCCGCACACAGACGACGACGGAGACACGCATGGCAACACAACGACTCGGCCTGATCATGCACGGGGTGACCGGCCGCATGGGCATGAACCAGCACCTGATCCGGTCCATCGTGGCCATACGCAAGCAGGGCGGCGTCACGCTGTCCAACGGCGACAAGGTCATGCCCGATCCCATCCTGGTCGGCCGCAATGCCGAGAAGATGGAAGCCCTGGCCAAGGCCCACGACATTCCGCGCTGGGGCACGGACCTGGACAAGGCCCTGGCCAATCCGGACGATTCCGTGTTCTTCGACGCCGGCACGACGCAGATGCGCCCCACGCTGCTGGCCAAGGCCATCCGCGCCGGCAAACACGTGTATTGCGAAAAACCAATCGCCACCAACCTGAACGAGGCGGTGGAGATCTGCCGCTTGGCCGAAGGCTCCGGCCTCAAGCACGGCGCGGTGCAGGACAAGCTGTTCCTGCCGGGCCTGCGCAAGCTCGACATGCTCAACAAGGCCGGCTTCTTCGGCAAGATCCTGTCGGTGCGCATCGAGTTCGGCTACTGGGTGTTCGAGGGCGACCTGCAACCCATCCAGCGGCCGTCCTGGAACTACCGCACCGAGGACGGCGGCGGCATCATCCTCGACATGGTCTGCCACTGGCGCTACGTGCTGGACAACCTGTTCGGCGAAGTGCAGGCCGTGTCCTGCCTGGGCAAGACGCACATCCCCACGCGCTGGGACGAAGCCGGCAAGCCCTACCAGGCCACCGCCGACGATGCCTGCTACGCCACCTTCGAACTGGCCGACGGCGTGGTGGCCCAGGTGAACAGTTCGTGGACGACCCGCGTGCGGCGCGACGACCTGGTCACCTTCCACGTCGATGGCACGCATGGCTCGGCCGTGGCGGGGCTGACCGACTGCCGCACGCAGTCGCGCGTCAACACGCCCAAGCCGGTCTGGAACCCCGACGTCAAGCAGACCATGCCGTTCTTCGAACAGTGGCAGGAAGTGCCCGACACCCAGGTCTACGACAACGGCTTCAAGATCCAGTGGGAGCACTTCATCCGCCATGTGGTCGAGGATGCGCCGTACCGCTGGACGCTGCCCGAGGGCGCCAAGGGCGTGCAACTGGTCGAGGCCGCGCTGCAAAGCTGGAAGGAACGGCGCTGGGTGGACGTGCCCCGCCTGGACGTCGGAGCCCGGCGATGAGCCTGTCCATCAACCTGCCGTCGGCCGGTGGCCTGCGGCGATACGCGCTGCGCGACCGCGCGCCGTTCCAGGCGCCGCCCGCCGGTGCGCAGTTCGATCGCATCGCCTATTCGGCGGCGCACGTGGTGGCCGATCCCCTGGCGGCCATCGACCCGTGGCTGCAATGCGCCGTGGACTGGGACGCCACCATCGCCTACCGCCAGCGTCTGTGGGCGCTGGGGCTGGGCGTGGCCGAGGCCATGGACACCGCGCAGCGCGGCATGGGCCTGGACTGGCCGACTTCCCTTGAGTTGATCCGCCGCTCGCTGGACGCCGCCCGCGACGTGCCGGGCGCGCGCGTGGCCTCGGGCTGCGGCACCGACCACCTGGCGCCCGAGGATGCGCGAAACATCGACGACGTGATCCGCGCCTACGAAGAACAGATGGCCGCCATCGAAGGCCTGGGCGGCCGCCTGATCGTCATGGCCAGCCGCGCGCTGGCCCGCGTGGCCCGCGGCCCCGCCGACTACGAACGCGTCTACGACCGCATCCTGGGCCAGGCCCGCGAACCCGTCATCCTGCACTGGCTGGGCGACATGTTCGACCCCGCGCTGAAGGGCTACTGGGGCAGCGGCGACGTGGATGCCGCCATGCGGACGGCGCTGGGCGTGATCGCCGCGCACCCTGACAAGGTCGACGGCATCAAGATCTCGCTGCTGGACAAGGACAAGGAAATCGCCATGCGCCGCCGCCTGCCGGCCGGCGTGCGCATGTACACCGGCGACGACTTCAACTACGCCGAACTCATCGCCGGCGACGGCCAGGGCGAACTGCCCAACCACCGCCACAGCGACGCGCTGCTGGGCATCTTCGACGCCATCGCCCCGGCCGCCAGCGCGGCGCTGGCGGAACTGGCGGCCGGCAACGTGGACGCCTTCAACCGTATCCTGGCACCCACCGTGCCGCTGTCGCGCCACATCTTCAGCGCGCCCACGCGCTTCTACAAGACGGGTGTGGTGTTCATGGCCTGGCTCAACGGCCACCAGGACCACTTCGCGATGGTGGGCGGGCAGCAGAGCGCGCGGTCGCTGCTGCATTTCGCCGAGCTGTTCAGGCTGGCGGATGGGGCGGGGTTGCTGGAGCAGCCTGAGCTGGCGGTGGGGCGGATGAAAACATTGCTGGCGATGCACGGCGTGGATGGAGACTAAGCCTCATGCGAGATTTTTCCCAGGATCATGATTGGATGTCCATCAACACGGCCACCGTGCGCAAGTCGCGCGGCCAGGAAGTGCGGCTGCTGGACATCCTGGACGCCTGCGCACGCCACGGCGTGCGCGCCATCTCCCCGTGGCGCGACCAGGTCGCGGCGGCAGGGCTGGAACAGGTGTCGCGCGTCGTGCGCAGCCACGGACTGGCTTTATCCGGCTATTGCCGGGGCGGCATGTTCACGGCGTCGGATGATGCAGGCTTGACGCGGGCGCGCGACGACAATCGCCGGGCCGTGGACGAGGCCTGCGAACTGAACGCCGCATGTTTGGTGCTGGTGGTGGGCGGGCTGCCGGGCGGCTTGCAGGGCAAGGCCGAGTATCACGACATCGCTCGCGCTCGGGCGCAGGTCACCGAAGGGATCGCGCAATTGCTGGAGTATGCGCGTGAACGCAAGATGCCCATCGCCATCGAGCCGCTACATCCGATGTATGCGGCGGATCGGGCGTGCATCAATACGCTGGAGCAGGCGCTGGATGTGTGCGATCTGCTGGATCCTGCGCGTAGTGGGGATATTGGCGTGGCGGTGGATCTTTATCACGTCTGGTGGGATCCGAAGTTGCAGGCGCAGATCCAGCGGGCGGGGCAGAAAAGGCTATTGGCTTTTCACGTTTGCGACTGGCTTACGCCTACCACCGATCTGTTGAACGATCGGGGCATGATGGGGGATGGCGTGATCGAGATTCCCAAGGTGCGAGGGTGGGTCGAGGCGCAGGGGTTTTCGGGGTTCAGTGAAGTGGAGATATTTTCGTATCGGTGGTGGGAGCTTGATACCGATACGATTTTGAGGACTTGCATCGAGCGGCATCGGTCGGTGGTGTAGGGGCCGGGGGAGGGCAGTAGCGGCGGCTCTGATATGCTTGAACGCGTCACGTGCTCAAGTTTTCGGAGTGCCGTGTTGTCCAAATCTCCTGCTGACAACGTCATTTCCCTGTATCGGGAGCATGCCGCTGCGTTCGAGAAAAATAGAAATCATGAATTCATCGAACGTGCGTGGCTGAACCGGTTTCTGGATCTGCTTCTTGGCTCTCGGCCGGCTGTCCTAGATATCGGTTGTGGCAACAGGGCACTGATGGCTCGTTATCTTATCCAGAAGGGATGCAGGATAACTGGGGTGCATACGTCGCTGCCCTTGCTCGCGCATGCGCGAGCTGGATCTACACCTTGTTACGAGCGTGAATGCTCTGTGACTGCGCATCCCACCCGCCTACCCGTAGGCTGACGATTATCCAAATAAAAAAGGCCAGCTATGGACGCCCCCCTCTGGACCCAAATCTGGACCGCCGCCTCCAGCGAATTCTCCGACATTCCCGACGTAGCCGAACTCACCCGCGTTTTCGTCCGCCTCCTAGTCGCCATGACCCTGGGCGGCCTCCTAGGCCTGGAGCGTGAACTACGCGGCACCTCCGCCGGCCTGCGCACCCACATGCTGGTCGCCGTGGGCGCCGCGCTGTTCGTCCTTGTTCCCCTGCAAGGCGGTATGGAGGTGGCAGACATGAGCCGCGTCCTGCAAGGCGTCATCGCCGGCATAGGCTTCCTCGGCGCCGGCGCCATCCTCAAATCCAACGGCCGCGAGATCCACGGTCTGACCACGGCGGCCAGCATCTGGCTGACAGCCGCCATCGGCATCGCGGCGGGCATGGGGCGCGAGGTGACCGCCATCGTCAGCACGTTGTTCGCGCTGTTCATCCTGGCGCTGCTGCGCAAGCTGACGCACGACCGAGGCCAGCCGAAGCACGAGGACCATCAATAGGGAACGGCTTTCAATGGAAATTCCGGCTCGACACCACCAGCCTGCCCAATAGCGGCGTCAGGTCCACCAGCCGCTTGGCCAGCAAATGCTGGACGCCCTGGTGCGACTGCCAGGTGCCGTACACCCCCAGCAGCGGCGCGCCGACCAGTTCCCGGCGCTGGCTTTCGACCAGTCCCGGCCAGACGATGACGTTGACCTGGCCGGTCTCGTCTTCCAGCGTGACGAAGACGGCGCCCTTGGCGGTGCCGGGACGCTGGCGCACGGTCACGATGCCGCAGGCGCGGGCCAGGCGGCGGTCGGGGTAGGTCTTCAATACCTCGGCCGGCATGAAGCCGCGACGGGCCAGGCGGTCGCGCAGCAGGGCCACGGGGTGGCGGCGCAGCGTCATCTTCAGGGATTCGTAGTCGGCGCGGATGTCGTCGGCTTCGTTGGGCGCGTCGAGCAGCGGCGCCTGTTCGTGCACCATGGCGTCGCGCAGCAGGTCGCGCTGGGGGACGCTGTCGATGGCTTCCCACAGGGCGGCGCGCCGGTGGCCGGACAGGGCACGCAGCGCATCGGCGGCCGCCAGGGCCTGCAAGGCGTGGCGGTCGAGATCGGCGCGCCGGCCCAGGTCGGTGGCGTCCTGGAAGGGCGCCTGTTCGCGCGCGGCCTGGATGCGCAGGCCGGTTTCTTCGGACAAGCCCTGCACCTGGTTCAGTCCAAGCCGCACGGCGGGGCGTTCGCCGCCGGTGTCTTCCAGGGTGGCGTCCCAATTACTGACCAGCACGTCGACGGGCAGGACGACCACGCCATGGCGCTGTGCGTCCTGGATGAGCTGGTAGGGCGAGTAGAAGCCCATGGGCTGGCTGTTGAGCAGCGCGGCCAGGAAGGCTTCGGGTTCGTGGCACTTGAGCCAGGAGCTGGCATAGGCCAGCAGTGCGAAGCTGGCTGCGTGCGATTCGGGAAAGCCGTATTCGCCGAAGCCCTGGATCTGGCGGCAGATGGCCTGGGCGAATTCGATGTCGTAGCCGCGCTCGAGCATGCCGGCTACGATTTTCTCGTAGTGTTTTTCCAGTCGGCCCTTGCGTTTCCACGCAGCCATGGAGCGTCTCAACTCATCGGCCTCGCCTTCGGTGTAGCCGGCCGCGCGCATGGCGATCTGCATGACCTGCTCCTGGAAGATGGGAACGCCGCAGGTGCGTTCCAGCACGTCCTTCACGTCGGGGCTGGGGTAGTCGATCTCTTCCGGTTTTTGGCGGCGGCGCAGGAAGGGATGCACCATGCCGCCCTGGATGGGGCCGGGCCGCACGATGGCGATCTGGATGGTCAGGTCGTACAGGTTGCGCGGCCGCAGGCGGGGCAGCATGCTCATCTGCGCGCGGGACTCGATCTGGAAGACGCCTATGGTGTCTGCCTTGCAGATCATGTCGTAGGTGGGTACGTCGCCATGCTTGATGGCATAAAGTTCCAGCGTGTGCCGCCGCCGCTGGCTGGCGAATTCAAGCGCGCGGCGCAGCGCCGTCAGCATGCCCAGGGCCAGCACGTCCACCTTGAGCAGGCCTACGGCATCGAGATCGTCCTTGTCCCATTGCACGACGCTGCGGTCCTTCATGGCCGCGTTCTCGATGGGGACCATGCGCGACAGGGTGCTGTGCGACATGACGAAGCCGCCGGGATGCTGGGACAGGTGGCGGGGAAAGTCCAGCAACTGCTCGGTCAGGTTCGCCCATAGTTTCGCTTCCAGCGATTCGGCCGCCAGACCGCATTCCTGGAAACGCAGCAGCAGGTTGTTCCTGCCGTCCCACCATTGATGGGCCTTGGCCACGCGATCGACCAGGGCCAGATCCATGCCCAGGGCGCGCCCTACGTCGCGCAGCGCGCTGCGCGAGCGGTAGGCGATGACGACGGCGGTCAGTGCTGCCCGGTCGCGGCCGTATTTTTCATAGATGTACTGGATGACTTCTTCGCGGCGCTGGTGCTCGAAATCGACGTCGATGTCAGGGGGCTCGTTGCGTTCTTTGCTGATGAAGCGACCAAACAGCAGATCTATGTTTTCCGGCGCGACCGCGGTGATGGCCAGGCAATAGCAGACGGCGGAATTGGCGGCCGAGCCGCGTCCCTGGCAGAGGATGCCGCGTCCGACGGCGAACTTGACGATGTCGTAGACCGTCAGGAAATAGGCCTCGTAACGCAAGTCGGCGATCAGCGCGAGTTCTTTTTCCAGGCGGTCCCGGACCCTGTCGGGAATGCCCTCGGGATAGCGCTTGTGCGCACCGGCATAGGTTTCGCTACGCAGGTAGGAGGTGGGCGTATGCCCGGCCGGCACGAGTTCCTCGGGGTACTCGTACCGCAGTTCATCGAGGTCGAAGGTGCACAGCCGAGCGATCCGCACGCTTTCCCGCAAGGCCTCCGGAGGATAGGTCCGGGCCAGGTGCACGCGTGCCCGCAGATGCTGTTCGGCATTGGCCGCCAGCGCGTATCCGCAGTCGGCCACGGACCGGCGCATCCGAATGCCGCACAGGACATCGTGCAGTGGCTTGCGCGAGCGCACGTGCATTTCCACCTGGCCTGTGGCGACCACCGGCAGGCCGTGCGCGCGAGCCACGCTTTCCACCGTGGCTCGGTGGCGGGGATCGTCCGCGCGATTGGGCAGGTTCAGCGCCAGCCAGCATCGGTCGGGGAAAGTAGCGGCCAGCCATGCGGCGTGCCCATCCAGGCGGGAGGGCTCGAGTCCATGGTCTGGAACGAGCAGGGCCAGGCAGTCCGGCATGCCGCGCAAATGCGCGTGCCGAGTATCAGGGTGGGCAAGATCGTCCGGTCGCAATTGGTAGCTGCCCTTGGCCGCGTGCGAGCGGGCCAGCGTGATCAGCTCGGACAGGTTGCCATAGCCGTCCTTGTTCATGGCCAGAAGTACCAGTTGCACGGGCAGGGGACCGGCATCGTCCTCCAGCCGGAACTGGCTGCCCAGAATCAGCGGCAGCTTCTGCTTTTTGGCCTGCACGTGCGCGCGGACGACGCCGGCCAGGGAACATTCGTCGGTGATGGCCAGCGCGCTATAACCCAGGTCCACGGCGCGCGCCACCATTTCCTCGGGCCAGGACGCGCCCCGCAGGAAGGTGAAGTTGGTGAGGCATTGCAGCTCGGCATAGTCGGGAAGCTGGGTGCCGGGTAGGGAAGCGGGCAGGTCCATGGCGTCAGGCATACAGGCCGTGGAGATACCAGCGCGGTTCCTCCAGCGCCTGGTCGAGGTAGATCCAGTAGCGGATGCGGTCGGTGCTTTCGGCCACGAAGTAATCGCGGGCGATGGGCGCCCCGTCCCACCAACCGCTTTCGATGCGCTCGGGGCCACGCACCAGGCGCAGCGGCGTGCCGTAGTAGGGGCGGTGCTGGCGCATGACGAGGGGGATGGGCTGGCGCAACAGCCACAAGGGCCGTTCGGCGGCGAAGCCGCAGGCTTCGGCATCGGGCCGGCCACGATCCAGGGCCGGCAGCCAACGGCTGGCGACCTCGGGGCGATGGTCGGCCAGGGGGCGGGCGGCCAGGACCCGGTCCGGGCCCAGGCGCGCCACCAGCAGTTCAAGCAGGCGGTCATGGTCGGCCGGTGTGCCGCCGGGATCGGTGAACAAGGTTTCGGAAGGGGTGGCGCGCGGCACGATGGCATCAGCGTGCAGGCCGATGGCGATGGCAGGCGCCTCCATCGCCAGCCGGTCCAGGTGTTCCTTGAGCAGGCGCAGCAGATGGTCGGCCTCCCAGCCCGGATTGGCCAGGGACACGGTCAGGCGGGTAGGAGGACGGGCGTATCGGCCGCGTTCATGTTCCAGGACCAGAACGATGGCATTGGTCGCGGTCTGGCTGGCGTGTAGCCAGCCCGCCAATTGCTGGACAAGGCGTCGAGCCACGACAAGGACTGCGGGAGCGTGGTCGATGCGAAAGAGCAATTCCACGCGGGCCGAGAACTCGGGTGGGGCCTGGACCCAGGTGAACAGCTCCGGCTTGCGGCCGCAGGCCTGGTCCAGCAAGTCGAGCAGTTCGGGGCCGCACCGGCGTTGCAGGCCGGATCGAGGCAGTTTCATCAGGGCCGCCACTGTGCGGCAGCCGATACCGTCCAGCCAGTCGCGATGCGGCCGTGCAGGAGGCAGCAGCAGGCAGGGCAGGTTCGCTATCCGGCGTATCAGGGGCGTCTCCCGCAGGACGCGTCGCGGTCCCGGCGTGGCGCGTGCCGCCAGCAACCAGGCGCCGTGTGCCGTGGGACCCATGCCGAGGCGAGCGTGGCAGCCGAGCTGGCGCAAGCTGTCGCGTATGCGTCGGCACAAGGCGGCAGGACCGCCGAAGACTCGCAGGCCGGCGCCCACGTCCAGCAGCAGGCTGGCATCGGGGCCCAGTGCCACCTCGGGGGTATATTGCAGCATGGCCAGCGCGGCGGCCTCCAGCAGCTGTGTCTCGCGCGCCGGATCGCGTTGGAGGAACTCGGCATGGGGTGCCAGCGCGCCGGCCCCTTTTTTGCGCATGCCGGGCCGTACGCCCAGCCGGCCAGCTGCGGGTGTCACGGCCACTACCGCTTCGTGGTCCAGCACCACGATCACGGCTGCCGGATCATCCTGCCAGAGCGGGTTCAGGGCGTCGAGGCTGGGCTGCGTCAGGTAGACGCTGATCCACAAACGCATGGCGAGGCTCGGAGGAAGGCTGGCCGCTGCCGAAGGCGGGCGCCGGCGGCGCGAGCGGCAGCAGCAGCGGCGTTTCGTGATGGGGGCCGCGGCGCTTCAGGATGGTCACGCTGAGATGGTCGCCCGCGGGCCGCAGCAGCAGGCGTAGCGGCGACGGCGACGAGGCGCGCGCGGCATCGGCATGGCGGAACATGAAGAAGGCGGTGTCGCCCGCCTGCGCCGCAAGGTGCAGCCGACGCAGGGCACTGGCCGGTGGCCGGGCGGACCAGTACAGCAGGGCGCCGCAACTGCCGTGCTGCAGGATGCGTTCGGCGGCCCACAGGGCATCGGCAGCCTGACTGGGATCGATCCACAGCAACTGGCTGGCGGGAAAACGATGCGCCAGCCAGGCTTGCGCGCAGGGCGCGTGAGGCGGATGCAGCAGCACGATGCTGCGCCGGGCGGGCAGTTGCCGCAGGGCGGGCAGGAGCAGCCGCATTTCGCCCAGACCGGGTTGTGCCAGCAGCAGTTCGGTCAGACTGCCCAGGGGCCAGCCTCCGCCGGGCAGGTGGCGGGACAGGTCGGGATGGCCGGTTTCCAGGCCCGGACGGTTGGCGCGCGCGAGTTGCGAGCCGCGCCAAAGGAGCGGGTGGATGGCGGCATGGGCCGTGGCGGACGAGATTCCGAAGGCGGACATGAGCCGGCAAACATGAATGATTACTGTATAAATATACAGTATTTGAGGGAAGTGGCGGCGGCATCCCTGTCTTTCGGCATGCCGTGTCCCGGTTCTGGTATCGTGGCTTGGCCGAGTTGTTGCTGTAATCCCTAGGAAAGACCGTTCATTCATGAAACCCATCAACAAATCGAACAAACTAGCCCACGTCCTGTACGACATCCGCGGCCCCATCATGGACAGGGCCAAGCAGATGGAAGACGAAGGCCAGAAGCTCATCAAGCTCAACATCGGCAACCTGGCCGTGTTCGGTTTCGACGCTCCCGAGGAAATCCAGCTCGACATGATCCGCAACCTGCCCAACTCGGCGGGTTATTCGGACAGCAAGGGCATCTTCGCCGCGCGCAAGGCGGTCATGCACTACACCCAGGCGCAGGGCGTGCAGGGCGTGACACTGGAAGACATCTACCTGGGCAACGGCGCCTCCGACCTGATCGCGATGGCCACCAACGCGCTGCTGGACGACGGCGACGAGTTGCTGCTGCCCGCGCCGGACTACCCGCTGTGGACGGCGGTCGTGAGCCTGTCGGGCGGCACGCCCGTGCACTACCTGTGCGACGAGGCCAAGGGCTGGATTCCCGACCTGGACGACATCCGGGCCAAGATCACCCCGCGCACCAAGGGGATCGTGGTCATCAACCCGAACAACCCGACCGGCGTGGTCTATCCCGACCACGTGCTGCAGGAAATCGTCGCCATCGCGCGCGAGCACGGGCTGGTCATCCTGGCCGACGAGGTCTACGACAAGGTGCTGTACGACGACGCCCGCCACACCGCGCTGGCGAGCCTGTCCACCGACGTGCTGACGCTGACCTTCAACTCGCTGTCCAAGAGCTACCGAGCCTGCGGCTACCGCGCGGGCTGGCTGGTGGTCTCGGGCGACAAGCGCGCCGCGCGCGATTACATCGACGGCCTGAACATGCTCGCCAACATGAGGCTATGCGCGAACGTGCCGGGCCAGTGGGCGATCCAGACCGCGCTGGGCGGCTACCAGAGCATCAACGACCTGGTGGCCCCGGGGGGCCGGCTGCGCCAGCAGCGCGACCTGGCCTATGAATTGATCACCGCCATTCCCGGCGTGACCTGCGTCAAGCCGCAGGCCGCGCTCTACATGTTCCCGCGGCTGGATCCCGAGGTGTATCCCATCGAGGACGACCGCCAGTTCTTCCTGCAGATGCTGGAAGCCACGCGGGTGATGCTGGTGCAGGGAACGGGGTTCAACTGGCCGCATCCCGACCACTTCCGCATCGTGTTCCTGCCGCACGAGGCGGATCTGCGCGAGGCCATCGGCCGCATCGCCAAGTTCCTCGAGGACTACCGCCTCAAGCATGCCAGGAAGGCGCCGGCGTCGCCCGAGGCCGGCGCGGACGATCGTGCCGTCGTCGTGCCGGCCAAGTTCGGGGCGAAGGCCGGCTAGCGCGGGCGTCGATCCTGCGGGCGCTGCCCAAGCTCCCGCATGGTTGCGCCGACCCAGTCAGCGATGGCGTCCACGCCCAGCGCCAGGTTGTCGACGCTGCAATGCTCGGCGCCGCCATCGCGCAGCGTATGGACGAACAGCTCCGCCTTGGGGCTGTTCACGCATTCGGCGACCAGGCGTTCGGCCTGGGCCAGCTTGATCTGCCGGTCGTTCTCGCCGTGCGTGACCAGGATGGGGCAGCGTATGCGATGCAGCACGCCCTCCAGCGTCATGCGGTCCGCCGTGGCCAGCAGGCCTTCCATGGTGGTCTGGCCGAACACCCACATCACATGTTCCCAGTAATGCGGAACGGGTAGCCGCGGGTCCTGGCTCTGGTGGCGGTAGCGCTGGGTCGCGCCCCAGTCGTAGTTGGCGCCCCAGGCCACGCAGCAGCGCAGGCGGGGTTCGAAGGCGGCGGCGCGCGGCGCGTGATAGCCGCCCAGCGACAATGCCATGATGCCGATGCGCGAGGCATCGACGTCGTCGCGTCCCTCCAGGTAGTCGACGCAGGCCGAGGCGGGCACCTCGGCCTCGGGGAAATTGGTCAGGCCCTGCAGGCGCAAGGCCTCGCCCACGCCGGGGTTGTCCACCAGCAGCACGGACACGCCGCGCTCGCGCAAGGCCTCGCCCATGCCCATCAGGTACAGGATCTCCTTGGTCACGTCCAGTCCGTCGAAATGCACCATGCAGGGCGCGCCGCCGGGCGGTATCTCGCGCGCCGGGACGTACAGGGCCGGCAGGGTGGTGCCCTGGTAGGGCACGTCCACCCATTCGACGGGCTGGCCGGTCAGCTCGGCGTAGCGCCGAAAGCACTCGAGCATGTTGCGGAAGGCCGTGTCCCGGCCTGGGAAGCGCGGCGCCTGCATGCGTTCGGCCTGCACGTAGTAGATGGCGGCGCGCTTGAACTTGCGGCCCGCGCTGTAGGCGCGATCGTGCTGGAGGTCCTGCTGCGCCAGCGCCTTCACGCGGTCGGCCAGCCCGGTCCAGGCGGCGAACAGGATCTCGGCCGCATGCGGGTCGCCGCGGCGCGACGCTTCCTTGACGAGGCCGGAGGCGTCGTCGAGCTCGCCGATCTCGGCGCCCATGCCGAGCGCCAGGTTGACGGCCATATTCCAGGTGTAGTTGTCGCCGAAGTATTCAAACATGGTCGATGTCCATTCGTGGTTGCATGGAAAGTGCGGTGGCGCCGGCGAAGGTCAGTCGGCCTTGATATTCTTCTCGACGATCAGCCTGGCCCACATCGATTGCTCGGCGACCAGGTCCCTGGCGAATTGGTCGGGCGGCTGGAGCACGAGGTCGTAGCCGTCCTTTTGCAGGCGGGCCTGCATCTCGGGCATGCGCATGACCCGGGCGATCTCCGCCGCCAGCTTGTCCCGTATGTCGGCGGGCAATCCCTTGGGCGCGAAGACGCCTTGCCAGACGTAGGCCTCCACCGGGACGCCTTCCTCGCGCATGGTCGGGATGTCGGGGATGGCGGGCGAGCGCTGCGCGGCGGCCAGCGCCAGTCCTCGCATCTTGCCCGCGCGGACCATGGACTGAGAATTGCCGACGGAGTCGCACAGGAAGTCCACCTCTCCGGCGATGACCGAGGTCTGTGCCGGCCCCGCGCCCGAATAGGGCACGTGCAGGGCCTTGATGCCCGCCGCATCCAGCATCTGTTCGCAGGCGAGGTGGCTGCCGCCGCCGGTTCCCGCGCTGGCGTAGCTCAACGCGCCTTGCCGGGACTTGGCCAGGGCGAGGAATTCCTTGAAGGTCCTGGCCGGCAGCTTGGCCGAGGCCACCAGGTAGGCGGGAAAGCGCAGCGCCTCGGTGATGGGCGTGAAATCGGCGGCCGGGTCGAAGGTGTGCTGCTTGTGCAGCAGCGGGCCGATGACGTGGGCGCTGTTGGTGGTGTAGAGCAGCGTGTAGCCGTCGGCTGGCGCATCCTTGACCAATCGGCTGCCGATCAGGCCGGTGGCGCCGGCGCGGTTGTCAACGATCACGGGCTGGCCCAGCGCCTCGCCCAGCAGCTTGCCGGCCAGGCGGGCATAGGTATCCGTGGAACCGCCCACGGGGAAGGGCACGATCAGCCGGATCGGCCGGGTGGGATAGGCCTGCGCGCCCGCCGTGGCCGCGATCAGCAGCGACGCGGCGGCAAGGACAAGGCGCGGCGCGATGAGATGGCGTTGCATGGTGTCTCCGTCTTGTTCATGTGCCAGGACATTCTGGACGGACTCGCGGCGCAGGAGAAATGCCGTTTTTCGGGGCGAGCTATAAAATAATTCGATAGCGAAAACGCATGGCGAGGCAGCGATGGATCTGGTTCAACTCCGGTATTTCGTGCGCGTCGCGCAGTTGAAGAGCTTCACGAAGGCCTCGGTGGCGCTGCACATCGCACAGCCCGCGCTGACGCGGCAGGTGCTGCTGCTGGAGGACGAACTGGGCGTGCAGCTCCTGTTCCGCCACAGCCGCGGCGTCGAACCGACCGAGGCCGGCATGCGGCTGCTGTCGGGAGCCGAGGCCATCTTCCGATTGGTGCGCGAAGTCCGCGCCAACGTCATCGCGTCCAGCACCACTGTCGCCGGCACGCTGCGGATCGGCTTTCCGCCTTCGTTGGGCGGCTTCGTGATCGGCACGGTCGCGGCCGCGTTCCAGAAGATGTACCCGCAGGCCACGTTCGACCTGTACGAGGGCCTGAGCAACGAATTGCGCGACCGGCTGCTGGCCGACAGGCTCGACCTCGCGGTATTGGCCGGGGGCGCCAATCCGCTGCTCGTCAGCACGCACCTGTGCGACGAGGAGTTCTGGGTGATGATGCCCCGCCGCCGCAAAAGCCGGCATGCGCTCAGGACCTACTCGGTGAAGGAGCTGGCCGGGCTGCCGCTGATCCAGCCCGGACGCGCGCAACTGGCGCGCCAGCACATCGAGAGCGAGGCCGCGCGCCTGGGCGTGGCGCTGAACGTGACGGTGGAGACCGATGCCTTCCAGGTCATCAAGGATCTCGTGCGCCGCGGGGTAGGGGCCCACATTTCGCCGTACTCCGGCATAGGCGCCGACATCAAGCGCGGGGACTTCGACGGCGGCCCGGTGAAGGGACTGTTTCTGTCGCGCTATCTCGTGCGGCGCATCGATCGGCCCATCAGCCTGGGCATCACGAAGTTCCAGGAGATCCTGGTCGACACGCTCAGGGACCTGGGGGCTTCTGACCGGGCGATCCGGCTGCCTGCCTGAGGTCCGCCGATAGCCGGCCGTTATCCTGCGGCGCCGTGCTCGGCCACGATGCGCACCACCACTTCGCCGCGGCCGGTACGCTTGGCGTGGTCCAGCCCTTCGTTGGCCAGCGCATCCGCGCGTTCGTTGCCGCGATGCCCGCTATGTCCGCGCACCCACCGGAAGGTTGCGCGATGCCGGTCGGCCTCGGCGATCAGCGTCTTCCACAGCTCGACGTTCTTGACGTCCTTCCAGTTCTTGCGTACCCAGCCGTGGCGCCATTGCGTCATGCCGTTCACGACGTATTGCGAGTCGGTGTAGACGACCACCTCGCAGGCCTGCGGCAGCCAGCGCAGCGCCTCGATGGCGGCGGTCAGTTCCATGCGGTTGTTGGTGGTGTCGGGCGAGCCGCCGAAGATTTCCACGGTGGCCTCGGTGGTGCGGATCCACGCGCCCCAGCCTCCTGGGCCGCCGGGGTTGCCGCGGCAGGCGCCGTCGCAGTAGACGATGGCGCCGCCGGCCGGGGGCGTTTCGTCCCCCGTGGGCTGCGGCGCGGGGGGCGCCTGAGCTGGCGAGGGCGCGTCGGCATCCAGCCAGCGCTGGAAGGGCGCGGCATCGGCGCCGTCCTTGACGTACCACTTCTTCTGCGCTGGCGACCATCTGGCCCCGAGCGCCTTGGCTTCGTCTTTCTCGGCAAAGGGCACTTTCAGCCAGACAACCATGGAGTCACCAATTCGATGCAAGGGGCGAGACCTTAATCGGCGCGGCAAGCGGTTGTCAAGGCGGCTCGCCGGGAACGGGCCTTGCTCATTTCGTGGGCGGGGAACCTCGGAGCCTGCTGTGATGCGGGTCGCTTCGTCCTGTTCCAGGGCTGTCCCCAACGTTGTCCACAGGATGCGGGGATAACTGGTTACACGTTGTCCAGCCGTGCGGCCGGCCCGGTCCGGAACTCGCGATAGAGCGTGCGCGGCGCGGCCAGGTGCAGCGTCAGGCCGCGCAGGGCATTGAAAGCAAGGAAGGACAGCCACAGTCCATGGTTGCCCAGCCGCGGCAGCAAGCCCAGCGACAGCGCCAGGAACGCCGCGCCGCAGACCAGCATGGCCCGCATCAGCGCGCGGGTCTGGGTGGCGCCGATGAAGATGCCGTCGTACAGGTAGGCCGCGACCGAGGCGATGGGCGCCAGCGCCAGCCAGGGCAGGAAGCGGCCGGCGGTCTCGCGCAGCGCCGCCTGGTCGGTCAGCAGGCTCACTATCCATGGACCCACGGCCAGGTAGACCAGGGCATAGGCGAGCGCGCCGGCGAAGGCCCAGCCCATGCACAGCCGCACGGCGCGCCGCAGGCCCGGGCGGTCGCCCGCACCCACGGCGGCGCCCACCAGCGCCTCGGCCGCATGGGCGAAGCCGTCCAGGCCGAAGGCCATGAAGGTCAGGAAATTCAGCAGCAGCGCGTTGGCGGCCAGGACCATGTCGCCCTGGGTGGCGCCCAGGTGGGCGAACCATCCCATGCTGGCCAGCAGGCAGGCCGTGCGTACGAAGATGTGGAAATTGATGCCGACCAGGCGCCGCATCGCGGCGGCGTCGCGCAAGACCGCCAGGCGCAGTCGCGGCCAGGCGGCGCGGTGCGAGCGCCACAGCAGGATGCCGCCCGTCAGCGTGCCGGCGCCGTCGGCCACCGCGGTCGCCGCGCCTATGCCCGCCACGCCCAGGCCGAAGCCATGCACGAACAGCAGCACGGCGCCCAGGTTGACCACGTTGATCAGGATCTGCAGGGCCAGCGCCAGCCGCACGCGCTGGCACCCCAGCAGCCAGCCCAGCACCACGTAGTTGGCCAGCGCCAGCGGCGCCGCCCAGATCCGGCCCGAGCAATACGCGATGGCCTGGCGCGTGGCCTCGGCGCTGCCGCCCAGCAGGCCCAGCACCAGCGAGATCAGGGGCCGCTGCAACACCAGCAGCGCCAGGCCGATGGCCAGCGCAAGGGATACCGCCCGCACCACGCTGGCGGCCAGCGCCTGTTCGTCGCCCTTGCCCCAGGCCTGGGCGACGAGCCCGGTCGTGCCCATGCGCAGGAAGCCGAAGCCCCAGAACAGGAAGCTGAAGAGCAGGCCCCCCAGCGCCACGCCAGCCAGGTATTCGGGGCCGGGCAGGTGGCCCGCCACGGCGGTGTCCACCGCGGACATCAGGGGTTGGGTCAGGTTGGCGAGGACGATGGGCAGGGCCATCGCAAGCACGCGCCGATGGGTGAGGGGGGAAGCGTTGGCTGGCACGTGTTGTCTCTGACGTGTTGTCTCTGTTTATTGGTCCCTGTTTTTTTATTGGTCCCCGCATTATCCCTGCCGAGCGACCGGACCGCACAAATGAAAACGGACGCCCGGGGGCGTCCGTTTTCATTTTTAATCTTGGCTCCCCGAACTGGGTTCGAACCAGTGACCTGCGGATTAACAGTCCGTCGCTCTACCGACTGAGCTATCGGGGAAAGTAGCCCGCAAATATAGCAGAAAAATGACGTTCGTCAAAGCAAGGCGCAAGGGGCGCGGTAAACTCGCCGCATGAGTTCCCTCTTCACGCTCGAGGCGCCTTGCAGCTACCGCGAGGAAGTTCGCAAGAGCCGGTTCGTCGCCCACGCGGCGCCCGTGGCCAGCGCCGACGAGGCGCTGGCTTTCTTCGCCCGGCATGCCGACCCCACGGCCACGCATAACTGCTGGGCCTATCGCATCGGCGCCGCGTACCGTTTCAACGACGACGGCGAGCCGGGCGGGACGGCCGGCCGCCCCATCCTGCAGGCCATAGACGGGCAGTCCTGCGATCGCGTGGCGGTGCTGGTGGTGCGCTGGTTCGGCGGCACGCTGCTGGGCGCGGGCGGCCTGGCGCGCGCCTATGGCGGCTGCGCGGCCAACTGCCTGCGGCTGGGGCGCCGGGTGCCGCTGCTGGACCTGGCCGAGGCCGAGGTCGCCTGCACCTTCGCCGAGCTGCCGCTGTTCAAGGCGCGGCTGAAGGAGCACGGCGCCGAGGTCCTCGGCGAGCTTTTCGACGAACAGGGCGCGACGCTGGCATTGAGCGTGCCGCGGCCGCGCCTGGAGGCGCTGCGAACGATGCTGTCCGACCTGAGCCGGGGCCGCGCCGTCCTGGCCGTGCGGGACGAGGCGTGAGGGGGGGGCCGTTCCTACAACCCCGCCAGGCGGCACGCGCGCTGGGTCAGGATGCCTTCGGGCGAGGCCAGGTCGTTCAGGATGGTGAAGTGGTTGCGATCGGGCAGCCGCAGCAGTTCGCCGGGCAAGCCCGCCCGCGCGGCGGCGAAGGTCTCGGACTGGCGTTGCAGCTCGGGCAGTTCGGAGGCGCCGTAGGCCAGGACCAGCTCGCGCTGGCTGAGCGGGCGATGCAGGGGGCTGAGCCGCCGGACGTCGGGCGGACACAGGCGCAGCTTGTCGTTCAGGTAACTCAGGCGTATGGGCTCGAGATCGTAGACGCCGCTGATGGCCAGGCCGCCGCATACCCCCGGCTCGTCCAGGACCATGGCCGCCAGGTGGGCGCCGGCGGACCATCCGCTGACGATCATCCGTTCGGGATCGGTGCCCCATTGTGGGGCCTGCCGTGCCAGCCATCCCAAGGCAGCGCGTATTTCGCCGACGATGCCGTCCAGGGACTGCTCGGGCGCCAGGGTATAGCCCACCAGCGCGACGTGCAGCCCATGGGCCAGCGGCCCGGCGGTCAGGAAACTGAAGTTTTCCTTGGAGCGCGTCTGCCAGTAGCCGCCATGGATGAAGACCATGAGCGGTCCCGGACGGGCCGCGGGGAAATAGTCGATGCGGTTGCGGGGAGCCGGGCCGTAGCGCAGGTCCAGGTATTGGGGATGGGCGGCCCGCAGCTTGGCGCTGCGTTCGTCGAATTCCGCCATCAGCACCGCGCTGTTGAGCACGGCGGCGGAATTGTTGTAGGAAGCGTCCAGCGCTTCCCGGGTCATTCCGTTGTACAGCGCAGTCATTCGGCAGTTCCGGTCCGGGCAGGGGGCAGGGCTATCGAGGGCACGGTTTGCAACCAAAAGTGTCCGAAATAGAAGAATTCATCCTTTCTCGTTCGATTGCAAGACCCGTGCCGGCCTTCCCGGCACGGACCGCCGCGTCAGTGGCGATGGCCGCCCGCTCCATGGCCGCCCGAACCTGCCCCGGCGCCGGCGGGCTCGACCTTGAAGTCCACCTTGACCTCGCCCGCCTTCTCGAAGACCAGGGTGGCGGGGAAGCTGGTGCCTTCCTTGAGCGGCGCTTTCAGGCGCATGAACATGATGTGGTAGCCGCCGGGCCTGAGCTCGACGGTCTGGCCCGCGGGCAGGGCGATGCCGTCGACCTGGCGCATGCGCATGATGTCGCCGTCCATCTGCATGGTGTGCAGTTCGGCGGTGGCCGAGACGTCGGCGCGGACGGCGATCAGCTTGTCGTCGGCCCCTTTGTTGGTCAGCTTCAGGAAACCGCCTCCGGCGGGCTGGCCGGTGACGGTGGCCCGGCTCCAGGGGTGGTTGATCTGGATCGCGCCGGCCGTATAGTCGTGGGCGACGGCCTGGCCGGCGGCCAGCATGGAAAACAGCAGCGACAGGGTGAACGTACGAATCTGCATGAGGGTCTCGTCTTGGAAATATGGCCGGCAAAGCCTGCCGGCGTGGCGCGTCGAGGAGAGCATGGGCTCAGGCCGGCGGCGCGCGGGACGAGAAATGCAGGTGGGGCGGGATGGGCAGGGACGGCAGGGCCCGGGTGGGCCGGCAGGCCTGGCCGAGGTCGCGCGCGGGCGCGATCTGCGCCTGCACGGCGGGCGGGGGCAGGGCGGCATGGGCGCCGGCCAGGCATAGCGGGCATTGCAGGGCGGCCAGCGCATGCGGATCGCCGTCGCGCGGATCCTGGGGCGCGGGAACGCTGCCCTGCGCCGTGCACAGCACGGACAGCCATGGCGGCGGGCCCGCCGATGCGTGCGCGACGGGCTTGGCCGTGTGCCAGAGCACGCACAGCAGTGCCAGCCAGACGAAGCGCGGGGAAGCATGAACGGCCATGGGCGGGATGATACCCCAGTCCCGCTCCGGGGCCTGCCGCGCTACTCGGGCTTGATGCCCGCCTTGCGCGCGACGTCGCCGAACAGTTTCACCTCGCGTTCGATGCGGGCTTTCATCTGGGGCGCGGTCTCTCGCATCGGTTCGAAGCCGGCGGCGCGCAGCCTGTCGGCGTACTCGGGGTTGGCGACGACCTTGCCGACCGCCTCGGCCAGCCGCGCGCGGACGGCCGGCTCGACCCCCATGGGCAGCATGATGCCGAACCAGATGCTCATGATCACTTCGGGATAGCGCTCGGCCGCGGCCGGCACCTCGGGCAGGGCGGGCAGGCGCCTGGGTTCCATCACCGTCAGCGGCAGCAGCCGGTTGCTGCGTATGTATTCGGCCGACGGCGCATAGGTGGCCGAGGCCAGGTTGATCTGCCCGCCGACGGCGTCGGCCACCACGGCGGCCGCACCTTTGTAGGGCACGTGCACCAGCTCGATGCCCGCGGCCGACTTCAAGAGCTCCACGGCGAAGTGCTGCGGCGTGCCGTTGCCCGAACTGCCGTAGGTCAGCCTGCCCGGATTGGCCTTGGCGTACTTGACCAGCTCGTCCAGGGTCTTGACCGGTGCCTGGGGATGGGCAAGCAGCAGCAGGGGGGTACCGCCGATCAGGCCGATGGGATCGAGGTCGCGCGCGATGTCGAACGGCAGGTCCTTCTGCATGGACGGCGCGATCGTGCGCGCGCTGTCGGCGAACAGGATGGTGTAGCCGTCGGCGGGGCCCTTGGCCACCATGTTGGAGCCGATCACGCCGCCCGCGCCGGGACGGTTCTCCACCACCACCTGCTGGCCGAGTTCGGCCGACAGGTAGGGAGCGATGAGCCGCGCGACGATGTCGGTGCCGCCGCCGGGGCCGAAGGGCACGACGAAGCGGATGGGGCGGGAAGGGAACGTATCGGCCCTGACGGGCGCGGCGGCCGCGCAGGCCAGGCCCGCCAGCGCGGCCGACAGCAAGGCGCGTCTCTGCATGGTGTCTTCTCCGGTGGTGCGGGCGCGATGGATGCTCGCCGCCTCGTCATGGGAACGGCCAAGGTTCCGGCCTGCGCGCGGAAACGGGCGCCGGACCGGCCGTGCTGCGGCAAATTACCGGACGGTCCGGTGTTGATCAAGATTGAATGTTGAATGAAGTTTCAGGCGGGAACCGCCCGCGCCAGCGCGGTTCCAGGCGTGGTGGCAGCCGTGGCTTTAGATATCGAACCCACCTTGGTCGGCGATGGCTCCAAGGTCGCGCATGCCGTGCAAAACGCGCACGATCACGACTGCGGTTTCGCTTGCCTGATAGTAGATGGCGTAGGCCCCGTGGAAGACCACACGCAGGTCCCGCCCGAGTTGTCGCCGTTCCGGATGTCCCAGAGGGTATGCCAGCAATCGCTCGCACGTTCCGTACAGCTTGTTCAGGAACCGGGTAGCGGTCGCCTCCGAAGCTCCCTCGGCAATATACGACCAGATTTCCGCCAGATCCTGTTCGGCGCTGTCGGTTATTTGGAGCGTGCGGCTAATAGCTGCTTTCCCCGGGCGATGATGCGGTCCGCGTCAAAGGTCTTGACTCGGCCTGCGGCTACGTCGACCAAGCCCTGATCGATATCCGCCTTGAGGGCGGATAGTTCATTGAGCATCAGTTGGCGGCGTGTCTTCCATTCGCGCAAGGCCTCACGTACGACCTCGCTGGTCGAGGCGTATTCGCCGTCATCCACGGCTTGCTTGATGGAGGCGGCCATTTCCGATGGCATGGTGATTGTCAGGCGTTCCAGCGTAGTGGGCATGAATCACTCCCGATAACATCTTCATAAATCATACTTTTTCATACTGAAGCGCTCAAGTCCTCGGCCGCGAGAGGCCGGCCGGACGCGAGAAGGCCAAATGGCAAGGGAAAAGCAAAAAGCCCCTACGGCGAAACCGTAAGGGCTTTTTGCTTGAATCTGTGGCTCCCCGAACTGGGTTCGAACCAGTGACCTGCGGATTAACAGTCCGTCGCTCTACCGACTGAGCTATCGGGGAATCGAGCCCAAAACTATAGCATGCCCCAACGCTAGAGCGCAACCAGAGCGTCCCGGATCCGGCTCTGGCGGTCCGCCAGTGCCGCCCCGCGGGGTCCGGCGCCGGGCCGCCCCAAGACGGGCCCCGGCCCCCTCGGGGGGCTGCCGCGTAGCGGCTGGGGGCTCACCATGCCGGGCGCGCGTAAGCGCGTAGGGGGTTACTTCAACACAGCGGCGATGCCGTCGGCGACGGCATCGATGTTGCGGCTGTTGAGCGCGGCCACGCAGATGCGGCCGGTCGAGACGGCATAGATGCCGTGCTCTTCGCGCAGGCGGTCCACTTGCGCGGCCGTCAGGCCCGAATACGAGAACATGCCGCGCTGCTGCAGCACGAAGCCGAAGTCCCGCGCAACGCCGCGTTCCTTGAGCTTGGCGACCAGGGCGGCGCGCATGGCGCGGATGCGTTCGCGCATCTCGCCCAGCTCGGCTTCCCATTCGGCCCGCAGTTCGGGCGAGGTCAGTACCTGGGCGACCACCGTGCCGCCATGGGTGGGCGGGTTGGAGTAGTTGGTGCGGATCACGCGCTTGAGCTGGCTCAGCACGCGGCCGCTTTCTTCCTTGTCGGCGGCGACCAGGGACAGGGCGCCCACGCGCTCGCCATACAGCGAGAAGGACTTCGAGAAAGACGAGCTGATCAGGAAGGTCAGTTCGGCGTCGGCGAACTGGCGCACGGCCGTGGCATCGGCGTCGATGCCGTCGCCGAAGCCCTGGTAGGCGATATCCAGGAAGGGAATGAGCTGGCGCGCCTTGACCACCTCGACCACCTTGGTCCACTGGTCGGCGGTCAGGTCCACGCCCGTCGGGTTGTGGCAGCAGGCATGCAGCACGACCACCGTGCCGGCGGGGTAGCTTTCCAGCGCGGCGATCATGCCGGCGAAGTTCACGCCGTGGGTGGCTGCGTCGTAGTAGGGATAGTTGACGACCTCGAAGCCGGCGTACTCGAACAGCGCGCGATGGTTTTCCCAGCTCGGGTCGCTGATGGCGACCTTGGCCTGGGGAACCAGGCGCTTGAGGAAGTCGGCGCCGATCTTGAGCGCGCCCGTGCCGCCCAGGCTCTGGGCCGTCAGGACCCGGCCCGCGGCGATCAGCGGGGAGTCGGCGCCCAGCAGCAGCTCCTGCACCGCGCGGTTATAGCCCGCCAGCCCTTCGATGGGCAGGTAGCCGCGCGCGGCGGCCGCGTCGATGCGCGCCTGCTCGGCCTTGCGAACCGCCTTCAGAAGGGGAATCCGGCCTTCGTCGTTGTAGTACACGCCCACGCCGAGATTGACCTTGTTGCTGCGGGTGTCGGCGTTGAATTGTTCGGTAAGGCCCAGGATGGGGTCACGAGGGGCCAGTTCTACGGCGGCGAAGAGCGAAGTCATGAAAAGCGTCCGTTAAGCGCGCGGGGTTGAAGGGAGAAGTGGTGCAGGGGATAATGGCAGGTTGGTTTTTACAATACGAAACGCATCGGGGTCCGGAACTCTGGGACCCTTTCGCTGCCGAAGTTTTCCTGATGAAACAAGAGTCTAGCATGCAGACTACGCCTTCCGATGGGTTGAACGACGCCGCCGCGGTGGTGGCGGCAGCCGCCGGCGAGCAAGGCTTCGAGCCCCGTTTCGTCACCTACGACGGCAGCCCTTTCCAGCTCTACCAGCCCTATCCGCCGGCCGGGGACCAGCCGACGGCCATCGCGCAACTGTGCGAAGGCATCGAGGACGGCCTGATGTACCAGACCCTGCTGGGCGTGACCGGCTCGGGCAAGACCTACACCATGGCCAACGTGATCGCCCGCATGGGGCGTCCGGCCATCGTGCTGGCGCCCAACAAGACGCTGGCCGCCCAGCTCTACGCCGAGATGCGGGAATTCTTCCCGCGCAACGCGGTCGAGTATTTCGTCTCGTACTACGACTACTACCAGCCCGAAGCCTACGTGCCGACCCGCGATCTCTTCATCGAGAAGGATTCGTCCATCAACGAGCACATCGAGCAGATGCGCCTGTCGGCCACCAAGAGCCTGCTCGAGCGCCGCGATACCATCATCGTGGCCAGCGTTTCGTGCATCTACGGTATCGGCAATCCCGACGACTATCACGACATGGTGATGCTGCTGCGCACCGGCGACCGCATGGGGCAGCGCGACATCATCGCGCGGCTGGTGGCCATGCAGTACACGCGCAACGATACGGAGTTCATGCGCGGCACGTTCCGGGTCCGGGGCGAGCTGATCGACGTCTTCCCGGCCGAACACGCCGAGCTGGCCCTGCGCATCACGCTGTTCGACGACGAGGTCGAGACGCTGGAGCTGTTCGATCCGCTGACCGGCAAGGTGAGGCAGAAGATCCTGCGCTTCGCGGTCTACCCGGGCTCGCATTACGTGACGCCCCGCGCCACCGTGCTGCGCGCGATCGAGACCATCAAGGAAGAGCTGCGCGAGCGTACCCGCTACTTCGTCGACAACGGCCAGTTGGTCGAGGCCCAGCGCCTGGAACAGCGCACCCGTTTCGACCTCGAGATGCTGCAGGAGCTGGGATTCTGCAAGGGCATCGAGAACTACTCGCGGCACCTGTCGGGCGCCAAGCCGGGCGATCCGCCGCCGACGCTGGTGGACTACCTGCCGCACGACGCCCTGATGATCATCGACGAGAGCCACGTCACGGTGGGGCAGGTCGGCGCCATGTACAAGGGCGACCGCTCGCGCAAGGAAACCCTGGTGAACTACGGCTTTCGCCTGCCGTCCGCGATGGACAACCGGCCGCTGAAGTTCGAGGAATTCGAGTCCAAGATGCGCCAGACCATCTTCGTCTCGGCCACTCCGGCGGACTACGAAAAGAAGCATGCCGACGCCGTGGTCGAGCAGGTGGTGCGGCCGACCGGCCTGGTCGATCCCGTGGTCGAGATCCGGCCCGCGCTGAACCAGGTGGACGACGTGCTGGGCGAGATCAACGAGCGGGTGGCCCGCAACGACCGGGTGCTGATCACCACGCTGACCAAGCGCATGGCCGAGGACCTGACGGACTTCCTGACCGACCACGGCGTGAAGGTGCGCTACCTGCACTCGGACATCGATACGGTCGAGCGCGTGGAAATCTTGCGCGACCTGCGCCTGGGCACCTTCGACGTGCTGGTCGGCATCAACCTGCTGCGCGAAGGGCTGGACATCCCCGAGGTGTCGCTGGTGGCCATCCTGGACGCCGACAAGGAAGGCTTCCTGCGGTCCGAGCGCAGCCTGATCCAGACCATAGGGCGGGCGGCGCGCAACCTGAACGGCAAGGCCATCCTGTATGCCGACCACATGACCGACTCGATGCGGCGGGCGCTGGACGAGACCACCCGCCGCCGCGAGAAACAGTTGCGCTTCAACGAGGAACGCGGCATCGTCCCGCAAGGGGTCAAGAAGGAAGTGCGGGACCTGATCGACGGTGTCTATGCGCCGTCGGATGGCATGGACGGCGGCGAGTCGCTCGAGGCGGCCCGCTTCGAGGCCATGGGCGAGAAGCAGATCGCCAAGGAGATCAAGAAGCTGGAGAAGGCGATGCTCGAGTACGCGCGCAACCTGGAGTTCGAGAAGGCCGCGCAGGCCCGCGACCAGTTGCTGGCGCTCAAGCAGAAGGTATTCGGCGCGGGCGGGCAGCAGGCCGACGAGGACGCCCTGAACGTCGCCGGGCCGGCGCGCGCGTGAAGCGCCCGTTGCCGGGTGCGGCGAACTTGTGCATCGCGAGATAGTTGTGCACCGATTTGGTGCTCGAACGGGGCGAGACAAGGATTCGTCCGTGGAACCGCTATTGTGCGCGGTGTTTGCCCATGGTGCCCAATCGCTAATGCGTGAAAGGTAACGCCCTGATTCTAAAGAGGTTTTTAAAGCACCACATTTTCATGTGCTTATAAAAAAAGCTTGAACTATCCGGGGTTTTCCCGCACACTTCTGGACATGATGACCAAGGTACTGTTTGTGTGCATGGGCAACATCTGTCGCTCGCCGAGCGCAGAGGGCGTGTTTCGCCGCTTGGTGAAGGACGCCGGTCTTTCCGACGTTGTCCGTATAGAATCGGCCGGGACGCACGCCTTCCATATTGGCGAGCCGCCCGATGCCCGTATGCAGGCTGCCGCCCGCAAGCGTGGCTATGACATCAGCGAAATCCGCGCGCGCCAGATCCGTGTGGACGATTTCCGCGAATTCGACATGATCCTGGCAATGGACTGGGACAACCTGTCCTTGCTGCAACAGCAGGCGCCCAAGCAATATCAGCACAAGCTGATGCTGCTGATGCGCTTCGCCAACGAATACGAGGAAGCCACCGTCCCGGATCCGTACTACGGCGGGCCGGAAGGCTTCGCCAAGGTGCTCGACTATATCGAGGACGCCTGCCAGGGGTTGCTGGAAGTCGTGCGCAAGCGCGCCACCCAGTACCAGGCGGCCTGAATCCCGATCGCCGTTTCGTTCTGTCCCTCATTGCAGGCCCGGATCGCGTCCGGGCCTTGTTTTGCCGGCGACGGCCCCGTCGCCAGGCGCCGCGGCTGGCCCCCCGACCGAATTTTTGCGCCGCAGCATCACCCCCTGGTAATTTCCCGAATTAATCCCTAGAAAAACATTCGGGAATTGGCTATACTTGAGCAAATCGTTAAGGATTTGCTCCCGCCGGTTCACCTCAGGGGTTTCGAATGCGACTCACCACCAAAGGACGCTTCGCCGTCACTGCCATGATCGATCTGGCGCTGCGCCAGCACAGCGGCCCGGTCACCCTGTCCGCCATCAGCCAGCGCCAGAACATTTCGCTGTCCTATCTGGAGCAGTTGTTCGGCAAGCTGCGCCGGCATGAACTGGTCGACAGCATGCGCGGTCCGGGCGGTGGCTATTCGCTGGCCAAGCTGGCCCGCCACGTTACCGTGGCCGACATCATCTTCGCCGTCGACGAACCGCTGGACGCCACCGACTGCGGCGGCAAGCAGGATTGTTCCCGCGGCAACGACGGCAAGGCCGGCAAGTGCATGACGCATGAACTGTGGTCCACGCTCAACCGCAAGATGGTCGAGTACCTGGACTCGGTGTCCCTGCAGGACCTGGTCGACCAGCAGCGCATGCGCGAGTTGCAGGAAGCCAACGCCGCCAAGTCGGTGCTGATGGATCGCCGCTCGGGCGCTCCCGAATCCACCGCGACGGCCTGAGGGCCGGCGCAGCAACACAAGGGTTGGATGTCATGATCAAAACGCCGGTTTATCTCGATTATTCGGCGACCACGCCGGTGGATCCGCGGGTGGTCGACGCCATGGTCCCGTGGTTGTACGAAAAATTCGGCAACCCGGCCTCGCGCAGTCATGCCTACGGCTGGGATGCCGAACGGGCCGTCGAAATCGCCCGCGAGCAGGTTGCTGCCCTGGTGAACGCCGATCCGCGCGAAATCGTGTGGACCTCGGGCGCCACGGAGTCCGACAACCTGGCGATCAAGGGCGCGGCGCATTTCTACGCCGAGCGCGGCAAGCACATCATCACGGTGAAGACCGAGCACAAGGCGGTGCTGGACACCTGCCGCGAACTGGAGCGGGAAGGCTTCGAGGTCACCTACCTGGACGTGCAGGAAAACGGCCTGCTCGACCTGGAGGCCTTCAAGGCGGCGATCCGCCCGGACACGATCCTGGCCTCGGTCATGTACGTCAACAACGAGATCGGCGTCATCCAGGACATCGAGAAGCTGGGCGAGATCTGCCGCGAGAAGGGCGTGATCTTCCACGTCGACGCCGCCCAGGCCACCGGCAAGGTCGTCATCGACCTGGCCACGCTGAAAGTCGACCTGATGTCCTTCTGCGCGCACAAGATGTGCGGTCCCAAGGGCATAGGCGCGCTGTACGTGCGGCGCAAGCCGCGGGTGCGCATCGAGGCGCAGATGCACGGCGGCGGCCACGAGCGCGGCATGCGCTCGGGCACGCTGGCCACGCACCAGATCGTCGGCATGGGCGAGGCCTTCCGCATCGCCAAGGAAGAGATGGCCACGGAAAACGAGCGCGTGCGCATGCTGCGCGACCGGCTGTGGGCAGGCCTCTCGACCATCGAAGAGGTCTACCTCAATGGCGACATGGAGCAGCGCATCCCGCACAACCTGAACGTCAGCTTCAACTACGTCGAGGGCGAGTCCCTGATCATGGCGGTGAAGGAGCTGGCGGTCTCCAGCGGCTCGGCCTGCACCTCGGCCAGCCTGGAACCCTCGTACGTGCTGCGCGCCCTGGGCCGCAGCGACGAGCTGGCGCACAGTTCCATCCGCTTCACCCTCGGCCGCTTCACGACGGAAGAGGAAATCGACTTCACCGTCCAGCTGATCCGCGGCAAGGTCGACAAGCTGCGCGAAATGTCCCCGCTGTGGGAAATGGTCAAGGACGGCATCGACATCAACACGGTGCAGTGGGCTGCACACTGAACCAGGAGAAAAAACATGGCCTATAGCGAAAAAGTCATCGATCACTACGAGAACCCCCGCAACGTCGGCTCCTTCGAGAAGGGCGACGACTCCGTGGGAACGGGCATGGTGGGCGCGCCGGCCTGTGGCGACGTGATGAAACTGCAGATCAAGGTCAACGAGCAGGGCATCATCGAGGACGCGCGCTTCAAGACCTATGGCTGCGGTTCGGCCATCGCCTCCAGCTCCCTGGTGACCGAATGGGTCAAGGGCAAGACGCTGGACCAGGCGCTCGATATCCGCAACACGCAGATCGCCCAGGAACTGGCGCTGCCCCCGGTCAAGATCCACTGCTCGATCCTGGCCGAGGACGCCATCAAGGCGGCCGTGAACGACTATCGTGCCAAGCACGGAAACAGCTAAGAGGAAGCCATGTCGGTAACGTTGACCGAACGCGCCGCGCGCCACGTCAGCCGCTACCTCCAGAAACGGGGGAAGGGCATAGGGCTGAGGCTGGGCGTGCGCACCACCGGATGCTCGGGCCTGGCGTACAAGCTCGAATACGTGGACGAGGCCCAGGCCGACGACCAGGTGTTCGAGAGCCAGGGCGTGAAGGTGTACGTCGATCCCAAGAGCCTGCCGTACCTGGCCGGCACCGAACTCGACTATGCGCGCGAGGGGCTCAACGAGGGCTTCAAGTTCAACAACCCGAACGAAAAGGCATCCTGCGGCTGCGGTGAGTCTTTCACCGTCTGATGCAACACGATCCCGATCACTTCGAGCTGTTGGGCCTCGCGCCCGGTTTCGCCATCGACCGCGATGCGCTGGACCGGGCCTGGCGCGAGGTCCAGGCGCGGGTCCACCCGGACCGGCACGCGGCCGGCTCGGCCCAGGAGCGGCGCGTGGCCATGCAGTGGGCCTCGCGCGCGAACGAGGCCTATCGGGTGCTGCGCGCGCCCTTGTCCCGGGCGCGCTACCTGTGCGAGCGCGCGGGCGTCGACCTGCAGGTCGAGACCAACACGGCCATGACCCCGGCCTTCCTGATGCAGCAGATGGAGTGGCGGGAGGCGCTGGACGAGGCCCGGTCGGCCCGCGACCCGGCCGCGCTGGAAGCCCTGGCGGGAGAGCTGGCCGCCGCGCGCAAGCGCATGACGGCCGAGGTTGGCCGGCTGCTGGACGAACAGCATGACTATGCCACTGCCGCCGCCCGCGTGCGGGAGTGGATGTTCATTGAAAAATTCTCCGAAGAGATCGACCTCGCCGTCGATGCTCTGGCGGAACAAGACTGAGAACAACAGGAACGCATGGCGCTTTTGCAGATAGCCGAACCCGGCATGTCCGACGCCCCCCACCAGCGCCGTCTGGCGGTGGGCATCGATCTGGGCACGACCAACTCGCTGGTGGCGTCGGTACGCAGCGGCGCCGCCGAGGTCCTGCGCGATGAAGAGGGCCATGCGCTGCTGCCCTCGGCGGTGCGCTACCTGCCGGGCGGCGACGTCCAGATCGGGCGCAAGGCGCTGGCGGCCCAGGCGCAGGATCCCCACAATACGCTGGTGTCGGTCAAGCGCTTCATGGGGCGCGGGCTGGCGGACGCCCAGCGGCTGCACGTGCCGTACGAGTTCGTCGATGCCCCCGGCATGGTGCGCATCCGTACCGTGCAGGGCGACAAGAGTCCGGTCGAGGTGTCGGCGCAGATCCTGGCCAAGCTGCGTCAGCAGGCCGAGGATGCCCTGGGCGACGATCTCGTGGGCGCGGTGATCACCGTGCCCGCGTATTTCGACGACGCCCAGCGGCAGGCGACCAAGGACGCCGCCCGGCTGGCCGGATTGAACGTGCTGCGGCTGCTGAACGAACCGACGGCGGCGGCGATCGCCTACGGCCTGGACAACGCGGCCGAAGGCATCTACGCGGTCTACGACCTGGGCGGCGGCACGTTCGACATCTCCATCCTGCGCCTGTCCAAGGGCGTGTTCGAAGTCATCGCCACGGGCGGCGACACGGCGCTGGGCGGCGACGATTTCGACGCCGCCATCGTGGCGTGGGCCGTGAACGACCGCAAGCTGTCCGGGCTGGGGCCGGAAGACCAGCGCGCCTTGCTGGTCGCGGCGCGCCAGGCGCGCGAGGCGCTGACCGACGCGGAGCAGGCCGAACTGGCCGCCACGCTGTCGGGCGGCCGTACGCTGGCGCTGGCGTTGACGCGCGAGCATTTCGAGATCCTGGCGCGTCCGCTGGTGGCCCGCACGCTGTCGAGCGCCAGGCGGGCGCTGCGCGACGCCGGCCTGGCCGCTGACGAGGTCAAGGGCGTGGTCATGGTGGGCGGCGCGACCCGCATGCCCATCGTGCGCCGCATGGTGGCCGATCTGTTCGGCACCGACCCGCTGATCAATCTCGATCCGGACCAGGTCGTGGCGCTGGGCGCCGCCATGCAGGCCAATCTGCTGGCGGGCAACCGCACGGCCGACGACGAGTGGCTGCTGCTGGACGTGATCCCGCTGTCGCTGGGCCTGGAAACCATGGGCGGGCTGGTCGAGCGCGTGATCGCGCGCAACAGCACGATCCCGGTGGCGCGCGCCCAGGACTTCACGACATTCAAGGACGGCCAGACGGCCATGGCCATCCACGTGGTCCAGGGCGAACGCGAGCTGGTGTCCGATTGCCGCTCGCTCGCCCGTTTCGAGCTGCGGGGCATTCCTCCCATGGTGGCCGGCGCCGCCCGCATCCGCGTGACCTTCCAGGTCGACGCCGACGGGCTGCTGAGCGTGACGGCGCGCGAGCAGAGCTCGGGCGTGGAAGCCTCGATCTCGGTCAAGCCCTCGTACGGGCTGTCGGATGACGAAGTGGCGGCCATGCTGGCGGACGGCATGAACAGCGCCGACGTGGACATGAAGCTGCGCGCGCTGCGCGAGCAGCAGGTCGAGGCCCGGCGCCTGGTCGAGTCGGTCGAGGCGGCGCTGCAGGCCGATGCCGACCTGCTGGATCCGGATGAACAGGCCGCGATCCGGGCCCAGCTGGCGCGCACCGCCAGCGCCGCGGCCAGCGACGACAGCGAGACGGTACGGGCCCAGGTCGAGGCGCTGGCGCAGGCCACCGAGGACTTCGCCGCCCGCCGGATGGACCGCAGCATACGCCGCGCGCTGTCGGGGCGCCGCGTGGACGAAATCGTGTAAGGAAGCGCCCGGCGCTTCCGTTCGCATCATTATCAGGTTGCCATCATGCCCAAACTCACCGTGCTTCCGCACGCCGAACTCTGCCCGGAAGGCGCGGTCATCGAGGACGCGCCCTCGGGCACATCCATCTGCCGCGTGCTGCTCGACCATCACATCGAGATCGAGCACGCCTGCGAACTGTCGTGCGCCTGCACCACCTGCCACGTGATCGTGCGCGAGGGTTTTTCCTCGCTCGAATCCGCCACGGACAACGAGGAAGATCTGCTGGACAAGGCCTGGGGCCTGACTTCCACCTCGCGCCTGTCCTGCCAAGCCGTGATCGAGGATGCCGACCTGACGATCGAGATTCCCAAGTACACCATCAACCACGCCGCCGAAAATCATTGACGGATGCCGGCGCAAGGCCAGGAGAACCCCGATGAAGTGGACGGACATCTACGAAATCGCCGCGGCGCTGGCCGACGCCCATCCCGACGTGGACCCGGAGCAGGTGCGTTTCACCGACTTGCACAACTGGGTGCTGGAACTTCCTGGCTTCGATGACGATCCGAAACGTTCCGGAGAGAAAATTCTCGAAGCCATACAGATGGCGTGGATAGCCGAGGCCTAGGGCCGGCGGTGCCGGCGTGCGCCGCGAGAGCCGGCCGAGTCCGGGCCACGGCGATACGGACGAGCATGCGAGTGACGTTTCTGCATTTCCTGACGCGGGCCGTGCCCATCCTGGCGTCGACGGCGGCGCTGCTGGCGCTGGGCGCGTGCGCGCCCGCGGTTTCCCTGCAAGAACCCGCCGCGGCCTCGATGGTGCCCGCGGGTCCGGCCGTGCCGCCGGAGCCGGCCGCGCCCGAGCCCGAGCTGCCCTATACGCCGGTGCCCATCGTCTATGCCGTGACGGACGAGGGCACGGTCAGGGTACCGACCGCGCCGGCCTGGAACCCCGGGGCGGACATGTCGGTGGACACCCGTACCGGTACCCAGGCCTACGACCAGGCGAACCGGAAGCAGTCCAGCTACGAGTTCGAGCAGAAGCTGGACGACACCTGGGTGGTCAAGCAGAACGTCCGCTATGGCCGGCCCGATAACCAGCCCGCCGTGGATTGGATCAACGGATCGCCGGCGCCGCAGGATGCGCTGGGGCCGGGGCTGGGCACCTTCAACGTCGGCTCGCAGGCGCAGGCCCGGTTCACGACGCTGGGATTCCAGCACACGTTCAAGTTCGGCTTCGATTACGTCAAGTCGCGCGACATCTACGAAAGCCGGATCGCGCCGTCGCCGTCGCTGGACATCTTCGATGCGGCCTACGGCACGGCCATCGGCCAGCCGCGCATTGCCGCGCGCTCGTTCGCGGAAGAAAGCAAGCTGGGATTCTTCGTGCAGGACCAGGTGCAGTACCGGCGGTGGGTCCTGTCCATGGTCGGGCGGCGCGACCAGAATACCCACCGCACCATCGACCTGAACGCCGCCGGGAACGACGGCACCGGCCTGCGCGAGGACGACGTCTACAGCGGCCGGCTGGGGCTGCGCTACCAGTTCGACATCGGCCTGGCGCCGTACGTGAACTATTCGCAAAGCTACGCGCCCCAGGCCGGCACCGCCGCGTCCGCCACCAGCCAGCAGTACGAGACCGGCGTGCGCTACCAGCCGCCGGCGCTCGGGCAGTTGATGACCATCACGGCGTTCAACCAGATCCAGAACAATGCCCAGACCTCCGAGGCGCAGGAAGGCTGCGCCGTGGCAGGGTGCAGCGCCTGGGCCGAACTGCGCATACGCGGCGCCACGGTCGAGAGCCGGATGCAGCCGCTGCAGGGCCTGAACCTCGTGGCCACCTACGCGGTCACCAGCTCGACCGTGATCGGCGCGAGCGAGGACGCCTACGCGGCCATGCTCGGCAATCGCTATGCGGACGTGTCCGAGCAGCGTGTTTCCGTGGGGGCCAGATACGCCGTCACGCGCGGCAGTTTCGCCGGCCTGAGCCTGGACGGCAGGGTGGGGCGCGCGGGCGCGGTCTACAGCAACGTGGCCCAGCCGGGCCTGGCCGTGGCCTATACCCTGGTGGATGCGGGCATCAACTACGACTTTGCCCACCTGAGCCCGGACCTGAAGGGCCTGAAGCTGCGCGCCAGCGCGAACAACATGTTCGATACCAGCTACGCGTCGTACTGCTACACCGATTCGTGCACCGCCGGCGGCCGCCGCTCGGTGTCGGCCATCCTGAACTATCAGGTTCCCTGGCCTTGAAGCGCGCCCTGCGCTTCGTTCACTTTCTTCAATAGCCGCAACAGTTCCCGGCGCTCGGCGGGTGCCAGCATGGCCGTGGCCTCCTGGTCCAGGTCCAGCGCCGTCGCGGCAGCCTTGCGGTAGAGGCGGGTTCCGGCCGGCGTCAGCAGCAGGATCTGCATGCGCTGGTCCGCGGGCTGGCGCTCGCGGCGGACCAGGCCGCGTTCGAGCAGCCGCGCCAGCACGGCCGCCATGTTGGGAGGCGAGACATTGATGGCGTCGGCCAGGCGCTTCTGGCTGATGCCCGGATTGGCGTCCAGCAGCGACAGCACGGCGAACTCCGCCTGCCGCAGGTCGTGGTCCGCCATGCGCTGGGCAAACAGGGGCCGGATGCCGGACGAGGCCAGCCGTGCGCTGTGGCCCACCAGGCCGAGCAGGAAGGTCTGGTCCAGGGGCTCCTGCGCCATCAGGCGAAACCCAGCAACTTGGCCGCGTTGTCCTTCAGGATGAGCGGATGGACCTCGGGGCGAAAGCCCGCGGTCTCGAAATCCTGCATCCAGCGTTCGGGCGTGATCAGCGGGAAGTCCGAGCCGAACAGCATCTTGTGCTTGAGCTGGGTGTTGGCGTAGTGCACCAGTTCCTTGGGGAAGTACTTGGGCGACCAGCCCGACAGGTCGATGTAGACATTGGGCTTGTGCAGGCAGACCGACAGCGCCTCGTCCTGCCAGGGCCATGAAGGATGGGCGATGATGATCTTCATGTCGGGGAAATCCGCCGCCACGTCGTCCAGGTGGATGGGGTTGGAGTACTTCAGCCTGAGCCCGCCGCCGCCCGGCATGCCGGTGCCTATGCCCGAATGCCCGCTGTGGAAGATGGCGGGCAGGCCGGCCTCGGCGATGACTTCGTACAGGGGGTAGGCCAGTTCGTCGTTCGGGTAGAAGCCCTGGACGGTGGGGTGGAACTTGAAGCCCGCGACCTTGTAGTCCTGGATCAGCCGGCGCGCCTCGCGCACGCCCATCTTGCCCTTGTGCGGATCGATGCTGGCGAAGGCCAGCATCATGTCGCTGTTTTCGAGCGCCGCTTCCGCGATTTCTTCATTGGGGATGCGCCGCCGGCCCAGGTTGGCTTCGGCATCGACGGTGAACATGACCAGGCCGATGCGTTTTTCGCGATAGCGCGCGATGGTCTCGGGTATGGTGGGCCGGTGCGTGAACTTGAAGTATTTCTCGGCGGCCTCGTCGAATTCCTTGCCGAAGGCATCGGGCGCGCAGCGGCAGGACACTTCGGCGTGGACATGGATGTCGATGGCGATGAGGTCGTCGATGTTCATGAGATAGTTATGAAACATAATAGATATTTTTCATAACTATACGGAGGCTGGCGGCGGGTGTCAGGAGGGGAAACCCTAGAACAAGACCGCGATGGGGACTTGCGCTATTCTTGCCGGAATGCCATGTGGCGTGATTTTCGATGGAACCGGCCTATGGCTACCGACAAAGACAACGATCCCGACCTGCAAGCCCTGATCCAGTGGTGCACCGAAGTGGAGGGCTTCCTGGTGGCCGCGGGCGCGAGCCGCGAAGAGGCCCAGGACTACATCGAGCAGGAAGCCGAGTGGTTCACCGACCAGTTCTACGACGGGCTGACCCCCGAGGAAGCCGCCAAGGCCAGCTTGAACGACCAGTAGTCCCGGCTCCGGTCACGGCCGTCCGCGCCGTGGCCGCGCCGGCCGGATCAGGGCGATGAGCTGGTCCGTGACCGGTTGCAGCGCCTGCCTGGGCCAGACCACGTGGATGGGGCGCTCGGGTAGGGCGTGCGCGACCTTCAATATCCTGAGGCTGCCGTTACCGGCATGGCGCCGCGCGACCTGCCGCGGCATGACGGCCAGCATGGGCGTGCCCGGCAGCACGCTGGCGATGGCGTCGTAGGTCCGCGCCGCCACCCGGCAGGCGGGGGGCGGCACGCCGTGGTGCTGCCAATAGCGGTCGAACTCCAGCCGCGAGGGGGTCTCCGGCGCCGGCGCGGCGAACGGATGCCGCGCCAGGGCCCCGGGTGTCAGCGGTCCGTCGGACATGTCCGGGCCGGGTACGCCGCACACGAACACGTTGCGGTCCAGGTAGAGCTGGCGCGAGAGCAGGTTAGGCGGCATTTCCCCGAACAGCGAGAGGATCGCCAGGTCCAGTTCCCCCCGTGCCAGGGCCGCGAGCAGGGTCAGGCTGTCGTCTTCCCGCAGGTCGATCTCGACCTCGTCGGCCAGCGCGCCGGCTGGGCGATGCAGCAGGCCGGGCACGACCAGGTCCAGCGCGCGGGGAATGCACCCCACGCGCAGGTGCCAGCGGCCGTCCCGCGCCATGTCCTGCAGGCGCCGCACGTCGGCGGCGACGCGGCGCGCCACCTGCTCGGCCAGGGCGCCCGCCGCCGTGGCTCGGCTGCCCTGGGCCGAGCGCTCGAACAGCCGCACGCCCATGCGTTCCTCGGCCTCGCGCAGCAGCCGCGACAGGGCGGGCTGGGAGGTTTCCAGGGCGATGGCCGCCTGGTGCAGCGATCCGGTCTCGGCGGTGGCCAGCACGGCGCGCAAGTGGCGAAGTTCCAGGGATTTGCTCATGATGGGGGGATAAGGGGGATGCGAATCTGATATCGATATATCTCATATCCATATCATTTTCAAATAACCTGGGCTTGCGTACGCTGGCGGCATTCCAACCCATGCAAGGGGCAAGTCGTGAAAGTGCGAAACGCCGAGTGCCTGACCGTTCATCCCGGCTGGCGCAAGAACCTCATCTTCATCCGGCTCGAGCTCGAGGATGGTACCGTCGGCTGGGGCGAAAGCTACAGCCAGTACGACCGCGACGAGGCCGTGGCGGCGCAGGCGCGCGAACTGCTGCGCTACCTGGTGGGGCGCGACGTCTTCAACATCCGGTATTTCTGCCAGGTGGCGTTCGACGACTATGCCCAGCGCCGCTCTTCCCTGGAGTTCTGGAGCGCGCTGTCGGGCATCGAGATGGCGATGTGGGACGCCGTGGGCAAGCTGCTCGGGCAGCCCGTGCACCGGCTGCTGGGCGGGCGGTGCCGCGAGCGCGTGCGCGTCTACGCGAACGGGTGGGGGTACAAGCTCAAGACGCCCGATGACTATGCCCGCGCGGCCGAGCAGGTGGTGGCCGCCGGCTTCGACGCGCTGAAGTTTGACCCGCTGCCGCGGCCCTGGCGCACCTATATTCCGCGCGAGCACATACTGCACGCCGTCGCGGTGGTGCGCGCCGTGCGGGACGCGGTCGGCCCGGGCGTCGAGCTGCTGCTCGACCTGCACCGCCGGCTGGCGCCGGTGCATGCCATCGAGCTGGCGCGACAACTGGAACCGCTGAATCCGTACTGGATAGAAGAGCCGTGCCAGAAGGAGAACATGGAGGCGATCCAGGAAGTGCGCCAGGCCACGACCATCCCGGTGGTGACGGGCGAGGCGCTGTATGGCCGCGCGGATTTCCGCAGCGTGTTCCGCAGCCGGGCCGCCGACATCATCAACCCGGACGTGTCCAACTGCGGCGGCATCCTGGAACTGCTGTTCATCGCCGCGCAGGCCGAGACCGAGATGATCGCGGTGTCCCCGCACAACTACAACTCGACGCTGCTGTCGCTGTCGGCCACGGTGCACGCGGCGGCCTGCATGCCCAACTTCACGATCACCGAGTACTTCGTTCCTTTCGAGGAGTTCTCGCAGCGCATCTCGCGCCAGGCGCTCGTGCCGGTGGACGGCCACATCCGGGTGCCCGAGCTGCCCGGACTGGGGCTGGACATCGACGAGGCGGCGCTGCGGTCCATGCCCTCGCGTCCGTATCCGACGCGCAGCCTGCGGCACAGCGAGGACGATCTGCAAGCCACGTTCTGACCGCGCGTTCCACGACAACGACAAGCAAGGAGACGATCATGAATTTTCCGGTCCGTTGGTGGGGCGCCTGCGCCCTGGCGGGGATGATGCTGGCGGCGTCGCCGGCACGGGCGGCGGAATGGCCCGAGCGCCCGCTGCACTTCATCACGACCTCCGCAGCCGGCTCGCCGCTCGACACGATGATGCGCGCGCTGGGCAAGGAACTGGGCGACGTGCTCGGGCAGACGGTGGTGGTGGAGAACCGCCCCGGCGGCACGGCGGCGGTGGGCATGAACATGGCCTTGAACGCGCCGGCCGACGGTTACACGGTCGTGTCGGCCACCGGGTCCACGTCGTTCCTGATGGCCGAGAAGGACAGCCGTTTCCAGCCGTCCGATTTCATTTTCCTGCGCGCCTTGCAGACCGAGCCGTCCAGCGTGGCGGTGCGCAAGGACAGCCCGTACCACAGCCTGAAGGACCTGGTCGAGGCACTGAAGCGCCAGCCCGACAAGGTCAATATCGGCGGCTACGCCACCGCCGGATTCCACCAATACGTGCTGTACCGCCTGGAGCAGAAGGCCGGCTTCAAGTCCACCTGGATTCCCTACCAGGGCGGCAACCAGGCGCTGCTGGCGCTGATGGGCGGACACCTGCATGCCGCGGTGATCACTCCCAGCACGGCCATGGCCCAGATCCGCAGCGGCGACGTGCGCCTGCTGGGCATCAGCAGCGAGTCGCGCAACGAGTTCTTTCCCGACGTGCCGACCTTTCGCGAGCAGGGGTACGATGTGGTGGAAACGCTGTGGCGCGGCGTGATGGTGATCAAGGGCACGCCGCCCGCGGTCACGGCGCGGCTGGTGCGGGGCATGGAGGATGTCGAGAAGCGACCCTCGTGGAAGACGTTCATGCGCGAGAACATGCAGGACAGCATGCCCCTGTCGCAACCGGACCTGCAGCGCTTCGTCGCCGGCGAAGTCGCCGACCGGCGGCAGTTCCTGATGTCGCTGCAGAAGAAATAAGGCAATGAATATTCTTTGTTCGGAACGCGGCGCGCGGGAACTGGCCGACGCCGGCCTCCTGGCACGCTGGCCCGGCCGGGTCGACCTGGTCGGCATCGGGCAGGCCGACCAGGCCGACGTGGTCTTCCTGACGCGCGACATCGTCTGGCCGTCCACCGACGACTGGCTGGCGCCGGCCACCGCGGCGTTCTACGACGCGATGCTTGCCGCCCCCAGGCTGCGCTGGGTCCACACCTATGCCTCGGGCGCCGACCGGCGCATCTACCACGACCTGCGCGCGCGCGGCGTGCAGGTCACCAACTCCGCCGGCGCCAATGCCGGCGCGGTGGCGCAGACGGCGCTGGCGGGGTTCCTGTATTTCGCCCGCCGGCTGCACGCGGCGCACCGCCAGCAACTGGAGAAGCGCTGGCAGCCGATGGCGCACGACGAGGTGCGCGCGTTGCGCAGCACCGAGGCCATGGTGGTGGGGTGGGGCGAGATCGGCAGCCGCATCGGGCAATACCTGTCCACCCTCGGCATGCCGCTGCGGGTGCTGCGCCAGAGCGCGGAACCCGTGGCCGGCGTGGTCGCCACCGGCGGCTACGAGCGCTTCCACGAATGGGTGGGGCAGGTGGACTGGGTGTTCTTCGCCTGCCCGCTGTCGCCGGCCACGCGGGGGTTGTTCAACATGGGCACGCTGGAGGCGCTGCGGGCCGGGCGGCCGCTGGGCGTGGTCAACGTGGCGCGCGGCCCCCTGATCGACACGCAGGCGCTGCTGGCTGCCCATGCGCGCGGCCTGGTGCGCCACGCCCACCTGGACGTCTTCGATACCGAGCCGCTGCCGCCGGACCATCCCCTGTGGGATTGCGAGGATTTCCTCGTGACGCCCCACATGGCCGGGACCTCGGACGGCAACCGCGAAGAGGTCGTCGACCGTTTCCTGGGGCTGCTCGCCCGCTTCCTGGAGGCCGGCGGCAACTGACGCCGGCGGCCCGGTTCAGGAGAAGAACTGGCGCCGTGCCTCGGCCGACACGTCCACGCCGGCGGCATGGGCACGCCGCAGCACGTCCCAGTAGTAGCGGTAGCTGGCGCGGTCGTGCAGCCGGCCGGCTTGCGGATCCCCGTCGCGGATGGGGCCCCAGTCGGCGCGGGCGGCGGCCAGCAGGATGCGCTCGGCGTCCGCGACGTCGGCCGCGGTGGGCGACAGGGCTTCGACGATGGGGTCGATCTGCGAGGGGTGGATGCTCCACATGCGCGTATAGCCGAATTTCTGTCCGGCGCGCCGGGCGGCGCGCGAGATCACGTCGGGTGCGTTCAGTTCGGTGACGACGTTGTGCGAGGGCACCTTGCCGTAGGCGTGGCAGGCGGCCGAGATCTCGAGCTTGGCGCGCGCGATCAGCGGATGGTCGAACTGGCCTTCGGCGGTCAGCGCGTGCGCGGGAATGGCGCCGTGGTGCGAGGACACGAAGTCCATCAGCCCGAAGGACAGGCATTCGATGGCGGGATGGGCGGCGATGCGGAAGACTTCGCGCAGTGCGCCGTGGGTCTCGATCAGCACGTGGACGGGGATCTTGCGGTCCAGTCCCATTTCCATGCCTATGCGTTCGATGGATTCGGCGGCGTTGAGGGCGTCGTTGGCGGAGTTGACCTTGGGGACGGTGATGTAGGCGAGCCGGGGGCCGGCGATGCCGATGAGGATGTCGAGGTCGCTGATGAAGGAGGGGTGGTTGACGTCGTGCACGCGCACGCCGACGCGCCCGTGGCGGTTGGCATCGCTGGCGGCCAGGCGGGCGGCCATTTCGGCGTGCTCGGCCTCGCGGCCGACGGCGGCGCCGTCCTCGCAGTCCAGGGTGACGTCGAACACGGGGCCGGCCTGGGCCTGGCGTTCCAGGCTTTTCTGCATCAGCTTTTCGGAGCCGGCGTAGTGGTCGCAGACGGGGAGGACTGCGGGGGGCTTGGCTGACTGGTGGAGGACTTCGGAGGGGTGTTTCATGGGGTCTGGTCCGGGTTCTTGAGACGGCCGTGTCCGGGGCGATGGGCTGGCGGGGCGCAGCGACGCCGGTCCCGCTGCGCGGGACTTCCCGGTTTTGTCAGGCTTGGCGGGGCGGGCGCAGAACTCGCGCGGGGACAGTCCCCCGGACTGTCCCTACTGCCGCGCTCAGACAGCTGCGCCCTTGCTTCCCCGCCAAGCCTGACAAAACCGGCGGCGCCGAATGCGCCCCGCCAGCCCATCGCCCCGGACACGGCCTGCGGCAGCGAATATTGTCGCGCCGCAGGGGGCAGAGGGGCGAAAAAAAACACGCGAGACGATATCGTACTCGCGTGCTTCCTTGCCGGGCCAAAAGAACGCCGTTCTACGCCAGCCCGGTGTTACCCCAGGATGCGGTGGATCCGGCTTTGCCGGTCCACCCGCATCGCCCCCTTGAGGGGGCGCCCGAAGGGCGTAGGGGGGTGGGCTTCCCTTACAGCAGGTGCTTGACGCCGTCGCGCTCTTCGGTCAGTTCCTTCAGCGTCAGGTCCATGCGCTCGCGCGAGAAGGCGTCGATCTCGAGGTCCTTGACGACCGCGTATTCGCCGTTCTTCGTGATGACGGGAACGCCGTAGATGATGCCTTCGGGGATGCCGTACGAGCCGTCCGAGGGAACGCCCATCGTGACCCACTTGCCGTTGCTGCCCAGGATCCAGTCGCGGACGTGGTCGATGGCGGCGTTGGCGGCGGAGGCGGCGGAGGACAGGCCGCGGGCGTCGATGATGGCGGCGCCGCGCTTGCCGACGGTGGGGATGAACACGTTGCGGTTCCACTCGTCGTCATTGACCACCGACAGGGCGGGCTTGCCGGCCAGGGTGGCGAAGCGGTAGTCGGGGTACATCGTGGGCGAGTGGTTGCCCCAGACGATGAGCTTCTCGATGTCGCCGACGGCGCAGCCGGCCTTGGCGGCCAGTTGCGACAGGGCGCGGTTGTGGTCCAGGCGCAGCATGGCGGTGAAGTTGCGGGCGGGCAGGTCCGGGGCCGACTTCATCGCGATGTAGGCGTTGGTGTTGGCGGGGTTGCCCACGACCAGCACCTTGACGTTGCGGCTGGCGACGGCGTTCAGGGCCTTGCCCTGGGCCGTGAAGATCTGCGCGTTGACGGTCAGCAGGTCCTTGCGCTCCATGCCGGGGCCGCGGGGGCGCGCGCCCACCAGCAGGGCCACGTCGGCGTCCTTGAAGGCGGTCATGGGGTCGCTGTGGGCGGTGACTTCCTGCAGCAGCGGGAAGGCGCAGTCCTCGAGCTCCATGATGACGCCCTTGAGCGCTTTCTGCGCCTTTTCATCGGGGATTTCCAGCAGCTGCAGGATGACCGGCTGGTCCTTGCCGAGCATTTCGCCGGAAGCGATGCGGAACAACAGGGCGTAGCCGATCTGGCCGGCGGCGCCGGTGACGGCGACGCGCATTGCGGGCTTGGTCATATGAGTCTCCGAAGAGGATGGGGGTGAGTGAGAATGACGCGACGCGCAGTGTAACTCCGCGAGGGAAGGGCACGGCGCGATACACGATGGAGAACCGGGGACGGGAGATCGACGGCCACGGCCAGGCCAGGGCGGCTGGGCGCCAGGGTGCTGCGGGCGGCGCGGCAAGCGTGGGTCGGCATGATCGTGGGAGTGTAGGAAAATCGCCGTTGAGCGTCAATAAACATATCTTATGTTTTATATAAGACATAAGATTTTTTACGGGTTTGGTTGGACATCGCGGGTTACGCTGTGACACAATCCCGGCCATGCCGTTCAAGCCCCATCCGCCCTGCCTGTCCGCCTCGACCGACGCGCCCGCGACGGCTGGCCCGGCCATGGCCCCGGAGCCGGGTGCCCCGGGCGCGGCATTCAGTCCTTTATACAGGCAAATCAAGGGCCTGATCCTGCAAAGCCTGGATCGCGGCGAATGGAAGCCGGGCGAGGCCATCCCCAGCGAGCTGGACCTGGCTGCCCGCTTCAAGGTCAGCCAGGGCACGGTGCGCAAGGCCATCGACGAACTGGCCGCCGACAACATCCTGCTGCGCCGGCAGGGCAAGGGCACCTTCGTCGCCACCCATCACGAGGACCGCGTCCGGTTCCGCTTCCTGCGCCTGGCGCCCGACGACGGGCAGCACGCCCGCTCGCGCAGCCGCTTCCTGGAGTGCCGCCGCCTGCGCGCGCCAGCCGAGGTGGCCAAGGCGCTCGAGCTGCGCGCGGGCGACAGCGTGGTGCTGGTACGCCGTGTGCTGTCATTCGGCGAGGTCCCCACCGTCATCGACGAGATCTGGCTGCCGGGTTCCCTGTTCAGGGGGCTGACGGCCGAACGCCTGGCCGAATACAAGGGCCCGATGTACGGCCTGTTCGAAAGCGAGTTCGGCGTGCGGATGATCCGCGCCGACGAGAAGATCCGCGCGGTCCCGGCCGGAGAGCCGGAGGCCGAGCTGTTGGATATCGAGGCGGGAACGCCTCTGCTGCAGGTGGAGCGGATCTCGTTCACCTACGGCGATCGCCCGGTCGAGATGCGCCGTGGGCTGTATCTGACTTCGCGCTACCACTACCGGAACAGCCTCAATTGATGCCGTTTTGGGACACGATTTGATACGGTGGCGCTGAATGGGCGAAAATAGCAGGGTTTGCCTTACTCGGCGGCTTTCGGGCGGCTTTGCGACGCCGGCTCCTGGAACCCCGACGAGAGCCTGGCCTGCCGGCCCGGTTTTCCTAGACGACTCCTGACGCCCAGTCTCGCAACAATGGTTTTTTTCATGGTTCGCTTACTTTACCCGAGGTCGTGATGTCCGACTCTGCCGCAAAACCCCGCCCACAGTTCAGAAACATCAATATCACGCAGATCGCGCGCTACCGGCTGCCGCTGGCCGGCAAGGTGTCGATCCTGCACCGCGTTTCCGGCTTCGCGTTGTTCCTGGCGCTGCCGCTGGTGCTGTTGCCGCTGTTCGAGCGCAGCCTGATTTCTGAGATCGGCTTCGCGCAGTTCCACGATTTCGTTTCCCATCCCCTGGTCAAGATCGTCCTGCTGGGCCTGATCTGGGCGTACCTGCATCATTTCTGTGCGGGCATCCGGTTCCTGGCGCTGGATCTGCACAAGGGACTGGAAAAGCACACCGCCCAGCGCACCGCGGGCATCGTGCTGGTCGTCAGCCTGGCGCTGACCGTCGTCTTCGGTTTGAAACTGTTCGGAGTATTCTGATGTCGGCCCCGCAAAATATCGGTCCCAAGCGCCTGGTCGTCGGCGCGCACTACGGCGTGAAGGACTGGATCCTCCAGCGCATCACCGCCGTCATCCTGGTCGTCTACACGCTGGTGCTGGGCATCGGCGCGCTGGTCACTCCGGAATTCACCTACGAAAACTGGGTGCGCCTGTTCAATTTCGAAGTGCTCAGCTTCCCCCTGGGCAAGCTGCTGGCCATGCTGGCCTTCCTGTCGCTTGCCTATCACGCCTGGATCGGCGTGCGTGACATCTGGATGGACTACGTCAAGCCGACGGGCATCCGCCTGGCGCTGCAAGTCCTGACCGTTCTGTGGCTGGTCGGCTCCGTCGTCTATGCCGCTCAAATTCTGTGGAGAATCTAAGTCGTGGCCGCCGTTAAATCTTCTCTTCCGCGCCGCCAGTTCGATGTGGTGGTCGTCGGCGCCGGTGGATCCGGCATGCGTTGCTCGCTGCAGCTGGCCCAGGCCGGCCTGAGCGTCGCCGTCTTCTCCAAGGTGTTCCCGACCCGTTCGCACACCGTCGCGGCGCAGGGCGGCATCGGCGCCTCGCTGGGCAACATGAGCGAGGACAACTGGTTCTGGCACATGTACGACACCGTCAAGGGGTCGGACTGGCTGGGCGACCAGGACGCCATCGAATTCATGTGCCGCGAGGCCACCAACGCGGTCTACGAGCTCGAGCACTTCGGCATGCCGTTCGACCGTAACCCCAACGGCACGATCTACCAGCGTCCGTTCGGCGGCCATACCGCCAACTTCGGCGAAAAGCCGGTGCAGCGCGCCTGTGCCGCCGCCGACCGGACCGGCCACGCGCTGCTGCACACCCTCTACCAGCGCAACGTCGCCGCCCGTACCCAGTTCTTCGTCGAATGGATGGCGCTGGACCTCATCCGTGACGCCGAGGGCGACGTGGTGGGCGTGACCGCGCTGGAAATGGAAACCGGCGAGATCTACATCTTCGAAGCCAAGACCACCGTGCTGGCCACGGGCGGCGCGGGCCGGATCTGGGCCGCCTCGACCAACGCCTTCATCAACACCGGCGACGGCCTGGGCATGGCGGCGCGCGCGGGCCTGCCGCTGGAAGACATGGAGTTCTGGCAATTCCATCCCACCGGCGTGGCCGGTGCCGGCGTGCTGATCACCGAAGGCGTGCGCGGCGAGGGCGGCATCCTGCTGAACAAGGATGGCGAACGCTTCATGGAGCGCTACGCGCCCACGCTGAAGGACCTGGCGCCGCGCGACTTCGTCTCGCGCTCGATGGACCAGGAAATCAAGGAAGGCCGCGGTGCCGGCCCCAACGGCGACTACGTGCTGCTCAAGCTCGACCACCTGGGCGCCGAGACCATCAACAAGCGCCTGCCGTCGATCCGCGAGATCGCGATCAAGTTCGCGAACGTCGATCCCATCAAGGAACCGATCCCGGTCGTTCCGACCATCCACTACCAGATGGGCGGCATCCCGACCAACTACCACGGCCAGGTGGTCGTGCCCAAGGACGGCAATCCCAATGCCGTGGTCAACGGCCTGTACGCCATCGGCGAGTGCGCGTGCGTGTCGGTGCACGGTGCCAACCGCCTGGGCACGAACTCGCTGCTCGACCTGGTGGTGTTCGGCCGCGCGGCCGGCAACCACATCGTCGGCGCCGATCTGAAGCGCCGCAGCCACAAGGCCCTGCCGGGCGACGCCGCCGACTTCACGCTGGGCCGCGTCGACGCGATGGAAAGCCGCAAGCAGGGCGAGCGCGTGCAGGACGTCGCCAACGACATCCGCAACTCCATGCAGCGCCACTGCGGCGTGTTCCGCACCCAGGCGCTGCTGGACGAGGGCGTGGGGCAGATCCTGGAACTGGCCGAGCGTGCCAAGAGCGTGGCCTTCCAGGACCATTCCAAGGTCTTCAACATGGCACGCGTGGAAGCGCTGGAGCTGGAGAACCTGATCGAAGTGGCGAAGGCGACCATCGTGTCGGCCGCGGCCCGCAACGAGAGCCGCGGCGCCCATGCGCACAGCGACTTCCCCGAGCGCGACGACCAGAACTGGCTGCGCCACTCGCTGTGGTACTCCGAAGGCAACCGCCTGGACTACAAGCCCGTGACGATGAAGCCGCTGACCGTCGACAGCTTCCCGCCCAAAGCTAGGACTTTTTAACCCCCCCTACGCGCTGACGCGCGCCCCCCAGGGGGCGGCGCTGGCGGACCGGCAAAGCCGGATCCGCGGCGCCCAGGGTGAGGACCCCAACTTTTTTGGAGTGCTCTGATGAGTGCTAAACGTGTTGTGAAGTTCGAAATCTACCGCTACGACCCCGACAAGGACGAGCGTCCCTACATGCAGAAGCTCGAGGTCGAGCTGGGCCCGAACGACAAGATGCTGCTTGACGCGCTGGTGCGCATCAAGAACGACGTCGACGACAGCCTGTCCTTCCGCCGCTCGTGCCGCGAGGGCGTGTGCGGGTCCGACGCCATGAACATCAACGGCAAGAACGGCCTGTCGTGCACGACCAACCTGCTCGACCTGAAGCAGCCCATCGTGCTCAAGCCGCTGCCCGGCCTGCCGGTCATCCGCGACCTGATCGTGGACATGACCCACTTCTTCAACCAGTACCACTCGGTCAAGCCGTTCCTGATCAACGACACGCCGCCGCCCGAGAAGGAGCGCCTGCAGTCGCCGGAGGCCCGCGAGGAGCTGGACGGCCTGTATGAGTGTATTCTGTGTGCTTGCTGCTCGACGTCGTGCCCGTCGTTCTGGTGGAACCCCGACAAGTTCGTGGGGCCGGCCGGACTGCTTCAGGCCTACCGCTTCCTCGCGGACAGCCGCGACGAGGCGACCGGGGAACGTTTGGACAACCTCGAGGATCCATACCGTTTGTTCCGTTGCCACACCATCATGAACTGCGTCGACGTCTGTCCCAAGGGGCTGAACCCCACCCGGGCAATAGGCAAGATCAAGGAAATGATGGCCCGGCGGGCGATCTGACGCCGTGGTGCCGGAGTTTTCCCTGCATGACCGGACGCGCCTGCGCTGGCGCGCCCGGCGCGGGCTGCTCGAGAACGACCTGATACTGACGCGTTTCCTGGACGCGTACGAATCCCGGCTCACCGACGCCGACGTGGCGGAGTTGACCCGGTTGCTCGAGCTGTCCGACAACGAGCTGATGGACTATCTGCTGGCTCGCAAGGAACCCGAGGGAGACCTTGCCACGCCGGCCATGCAGGACTTGCTGAAGCGGCTGCGCTCGGTGTGAGCGGCCGAGTCCATGTGAACTGATTTTGATGGAAGAGGAACATCCGATGAAACTGTCCGACAAGAAAGCGATCCTGACCTTCTCCGATGGGAGCCAGGGTGCCGAGTTTCCGGTTTATGAAGGCACGATCGGCCCGTCGGTCGTGGATATCCGCAAGCTGTACGCGCAAACCGGGATGTTCACTCTCGACCCTGGTTTCATGTCGACGGCGGCTTGCTCGTCCAGCATCACCTACATCGATGGCGACAAGGGTGAACTGCTGTACCGCGGCTATCCGATCGAACAGCTGGCGGTCAAGTGCGACTTCCTGGAAACCAGCTACCTGATCCTGAACGGCGAGCTGCCCAACGCCAAGCAGAAGGCCGACTTCGACCATCTGGTGACCCATCACACCATGGTCAACGAGCAGCTGCAGTTCTTCCTGCGCGGATTCCGCCGCGACGCCCACCCGATGGCCGTGCTGACCGGCCTGGTCGGCGCGCTGTCGGCGTTCTACCACGACTCGATCGACATCACCCAGCCCAAGCACCGCGAGATCTCGGCCATCCGCCTGATCGCCAAGATGCCCACGCTGGTGGCCATGGCCTACAAGTACTCGGTCGGCCAGCCCTACGTCTATCCGAAGAACGACCTGTCCTACACCGGCAACTTCCTGCGCATGATGTTCGCCACGCCGTGCGAGGAGTACGTCGTGAACCCGGTCATCGAGCGCGCGCTCGACCGCATCTTCATCCTGCACGCCGACCACGAGCAGAACGCCTCGACCTCGACCGTGCGCCTGTGCGGTTCGTCGGGCACCAACCCGTTCGCGGCCATCGCGGCGGGCGTGGCTTGCCTGTGGGGCCCGGCCCACGGCGGCGCCAACGAAGCGGCGCTGCAGATGCTGGAAGACCTGCTGGCCGCCGGCGGCGTCGACAAGCTGGGCGAGTTCGTCGCCAAGGTCAAGGACAAGGATTCGGGCGTGCGCCTGATGGGCTTCGGCCACCGCGTCTACAAGAACTACGACCCCCGCGCCAAGCTGATGCAGGAAACCTGCCGCGAAGTGCTGGAAGCCATGGGCCTGCAGGACGACCCGCTGTTCAAGCTGGCCATGGCCCTGGAAAAGATCGCCCTGGAAGACGATTACTTCGTCCAGCGCAAGCTGTACCCGAACGTCGATTTCTACTCGGGTATCGTCCAGCGCGCCATCGGCATCCCGACCCAGCTGTTCACGGCCATCTTCGCGCTGGCCCGCACCGTGGGCTGGATCGCGCAGTGGGACGAAATGATCTCCGATCCCGACTACAAGATCGGTCGCCCCCGCCAGCTGTTCACCGGTTCGCCCGCGCGCGACGTGCCGGACCTGGGCAAGCGCTGATCCCTTGGCCGGCGGCTTGCCGCCGGCGAGCGAGGTCCTTCCCCGAAACCCGCCTGCTTGCAGGCGGGTTTTTTTCATCGCCGGGCCGTCCCAAGAAGAAAAAGTGCCCCCTTGAGGGAGCATCGCCGCGGGTCAGAGGCTTCGGGCGGCCAGGCCGCGCCGGTTCCACGGCAGCCTGGCCAGCACACGGGCCAGGCCGCAGAAGCCGGACAGCCCGGCGAATACCAGCCCGCCACCGACCAGCCCGGACAACAGGTGGAACCAGGGACTGATCGTCACGCCCAGGACCACGCCCAGCACGACCAGCGTGCCGGCAACGATCTGGACCTGCCGCTGGAGCTCCAGCGGCTGGGAGCGATCCCGCACCACGGGCAGGCCGGCGCGTTTCCAGGCATCGAGTCCGCCTTCCAGGATGCAGGCGTCGCCAGGGGCTTGGGCGGCCAGCGCCTGCGCATGCATGCGCGTGCGGTTGCCGGATCGGCAGTGAAAGACGATGGACGTGCCGGGGACGGCCAGCGGCCCGGCGTCGGCCAGCCGGGCAAGCGGTATGTGGCGCGCGCCCGGGATGCGTTCCCGCGCGTGTTCGTCGGCATCGCGGATGTCGACCAGCAGGGCGCCCTGGTCGAGCAGGGCGGAGGCGGCGTGGGGGGGAAGCAGGCGGGGCGTCATGATGTGCTGTCCTTGGAAGGGGGGCAGAAGATCGCCTTGAGCGTGGCGATCAGCCGCGCCACGTCGGGGTTGGCGATGCGGTAGTGCAGGGTCTGGGACGTCCTGCGGAACGAGACCAGGCCTTCGTCGCGCATCCTGGCCAGGTGCTGGGACAGCGCGGACTGGCTGAGCGGCACCTGGGCCAGCAGTTCGCCCACGGTGAGCTCGCCGTGTTCGATCAGCAGGCACAGCACCAGCAGCCGGGATTCGTTGCCTACCGAGCGCAGCAGCGCCGCGGCCTGGGCGGCTCCTTCTTGCATGAAGCGCCTGTCTTCCGGGGATAAGGGCATGGTCTTGATTGATTAGTAAAATCTAATTTAGATAATTCTAAATAAATGGGCGGAAATTGTCCATCAAGATGGCCAATTCTCGTATCTTGGTTCGATCCCGCACATCGCAAAATCGCGCGAAGCCGATCGTTGCTTCGCAAAAAAACCGGCTTTCATAGGCCGGTTTTTTTTTCTCATCATGGAATTTAAATTTTAAGTTATTGATTTTTTTAAATAAAAAATAATTCTTATACAAGAGAAGAAAGATTGATTGCATTGCAGCATATCTATAGATTGTTTCTTACCCGGCACCGCGGCCGCCAGGATTTCCAACCGTCGTTCCCTACCCTTGAAGGAGACATTCATGTCACAACGCAACGCCGAAATCGAGAAGCTGGAGCAGGAGTGGCGCGAGAACCCGCGCTGGAAGGGCCTGCGCCGGGGCTACGACGCCGAACGCGTCGTGGCGCTGCGGGGCTCGGTGCAGCCCGAGCACACCCTGGCCCGCCGTGGCGCCGAGAAGCTCTGGAAGATGCTGAACGAGGAACCCTTCGTCAATTCGCTGGGCGCGATGACGGGCAACCAGGCCATGCAGCAGGTCAAGGCCGGGCTGCGCGCCATCTACCTGTCCGGCTGGCAGGTCGCGGGCGACGCCAATCTGGCGGGCGAGATGTATCCCGACCAGTCCCTGTATCCGGCCAACTCCGTCCCGTCGGTCGTGCGCCGTATCAACAATGCCTTGCAGCGCTGCGACCAGGTCCAGTGGATGGAGGGCGGCCGGCCGGGCACCCCGGATTACATCGATTATTTCGCACCCATCGTGGCCGATGCCGAGGCCGGCTTCGGGGGTGTCCTGAACGCCTTCGAGCTGATGAAGGCCATGATCGACGCGGGCGCCTCCGGCGTGCATTTCGAGGACCAGCTGGCTTCGGTCAAGAAGTGCGGCCACATGGGCGGCAAGGTCCTGGTGCCCACGCGCGAAGCCGTCTCCAAGCTGATCGCCGCGCGCCTGGCCGCCGACACGCTGGGCGTGCCGACGCTGCTGCTGGCCCGCACGGACGCCGACGCGGCCGACCTGATCACCAGCGACGTCGATGAGAACGACCGGCCGTTCATTACCGGCGAGCGCACGGTCGAAGGCTTCTTCCGCACGCGGGCGGGCATCGACCAGGCCATCTCCCGCGGATTGGCCTATGCGGCGTATGCCGACCTGATCTGGTGCGAGACCTCGACCCCCAACCTGGACTACGCGCGCCGCTTCGCCGAGGCCATTCACAGCCGGTATCCGGGCAAGCTGCTGGCCTACAACTGCTCGCCGTCGTTCAACTGGAAGAAGAACCTGGACGACGCCACGATCGCCAGGTTCCAGCGCGAACTGGGCGCCATGGGCTACAAGTTCCAGTTCATCACGCTGGCCGGTTTCCATGCGCTGAACTACGGCATGTTCGACCTGGCCTACGGTTATGCCCGCGAGCAGATGACGGCGTTCGTTGCCCTGCAGCAGAAGGAGTTCGCGGCAGCCGAGCGCGGCTTCACGGCGGTCAAGCACCAGCGCGAGGTCGGCACGGGCTATTTCGACGCGGTGACTCAGGCGGTGGAGGGAGGGCGTTCGTCCACCACCGCGCTGCACGGCTCGACCGAGGCCGAGCAGTTCGAGGAGCATGCCGAGCAGAAAGTGGCGTGATGCCCGGCAGGCGGTGATGGCGTCCCCGGTGCGGTCCATGCATCCCACCGGGGGCGGGGAGCGCTGCGTCGCAGCACCGGAACTTGCGGACATGCGCCAGGTCATCCAGTACAGTGGCTGTCGTCCAAACCGCCACACTCGCACGGCTTTTCCGAGCGAGGGAAGTCCCTAAGTGCTATGCTTTACAGGTTTATTGATTTAATTCCTTCCAACCGAAAGGTTCCATCAACCGCCTTCTGCACTAGCTATCCGCTAATCGGCCGAGCCGTGTCGCGGAAGGTCCGTCCTGCATCGAACGGGTGAAACACCCGGCAAGGTGAAGCGCAAATCATGTCCAGCATCCAAGAATCCAGCACCTCGTATCTGTTCGGGGGTAATGCGCCGTACGTGGAAGAACTCTACGAGGCCTACCTCGACAATCCGGGTTCCGTTCCCGACAACTGGCGCAATTATTTCGACCAGTTGCAGCACACGCCGGCGGTTGACGGCCAGGAATCCACCCGCGACCAGGCCCATGCGCCGGTCATCGAATCCTTTGCCCAGCGCGCGCGCGCCAATGCCTTCCTGCCGCGTACCGCCGAAAGCGACCTGTCGGTCGCGGGCAAGCAGGTCCACGTCCAGTCCATCATCGCCGCCTACCGCTATCTCGGCGCGCGCTGGGCCGATCTCGACCCGCTGCAGCGCCAGGAGCGCCCGGCCATCCCCGAGCTGGAGCCGAGCTTCTACGGCCTGACCGAAGCGGACATGGACAAGGTCTACTCCGCCACCAACACCTACTTCACGACCGCCGAGCACATGACGCTGCGCGAGATCGTGAAGGCGCTGCGCGACACGTACTGCCGCAGCATCGGCGTCGAGTTCATGCACGTGTCCGACCCGGTCATCAAGCGCTGGATCCAGCAACGCCTGGAAAGCACGCAAGCCACGCCCAGCCTGACGGCCGAGCAGAAGAAGCACGTGCTGGACCGCCTGACCGCCGCCGAAGGCCTGGAACGCTACCTGCACACCAAGTACGTCGGCCAGAAGCGCTTCTCGCTGGAAGGCGGCGAAAGCTTCATCGCGGCCATCGACGAGCTGATCCAGCATGCCGGCGAATGCGGCATCCAGGAAGTGGTGCTGGGCATGGCCCACCGCGGCCGCCTGAACGTGCTGGTGAACACGCTGGGCAAGATGCCCAAGGACCTGTTCGCCGAATTCGAAGGCAAGTACGACGACGGCGGCCTGGCTGCCGGCGACGTGAAGTACCACAAGGGCTTCTCGAGCGACATCTCGACCCGCGGCGGTCCCGTCCACGTGTCGCTGGCGTTCAACCCGTCGCACCTGGAAATCGTCAACCCCGTGGTCGAGGGCAGCGCCCGTGCGCGCCAGGAGCGCCGCGGCATGGAAGGCGGCAAGCAGGTGCTGCCCGTGCTGGTCCACGGCGACGCGGCCTTCATCGGCCAGGGTGTCGTCATGGAAACCCTGAACCTCGCGCAGACCCGCGGCTACGGCACGGGCGGCACGGTGCATCTGGTCATCAACAACCAGATCGGCTTCACCACCTCCGATCCGCGCGACACCCGCTCCACGCTGTATTGCACCGACGTGGTCAAGATGATCGAGGCGCCGGTGCTGCACGTGAACGGCGACGATCCCGAAGCCGTCGTGTTCGCCACCCGCCTGGCCCTGGACTTCCGCGTCGAGTTCCAGAAGGACATCGTGGTCGACATCGTCTGCTTCCGCAAGCTGGGCCACAACGAGCAGGACACGCCCGCGCTGACCCAGCCGCTGATGTACAAGCGCATCGGCCAGCACCCCGGCACCCGCAAGCTGTACGCCGACAAGCTGGCGGTGCAGGGCGTGATCGGCCCGGACGAGGGCGATGAATACGTCAAGCGCTTCCGCGCCGCCATGGACGAAGGCCGCCACACGGTCGATCCCGTCCTGACCGACTACAAGAACAAGTACGCCGTCGACTGGTCGCCCTTCCTGGGCCGCAAGTGGACGGACGCCGCCGACACCGCCATGCCGCAGGCCGAGCTCAAGCGCCTGGGCGAGCGCATCACGACGGTGCCGGAAGGCTTCAAGGTCCACCCCATCGTCGAGAAGGTACTGGCCGACCGCCGCGCCATGGCGCGCGGTGAAATGAACCTGGACTGGGGCATGGGCGAGCACCTGGCCTTCGCCAGCCTGGTGGCCGCCGGCTACCCGGTGCGCCTGACCGGCCAGGATTCGGGCCGGGGCACCTTCACCCACCGCCATGCCGTGCTGCACGACCAGAAGCGCGAGCGCTGGGATTCGGGCGTGTACGTGCCGCTGCAGAACGTGTCCGAAGCGCAGGCGCCGTTCCGCGTCATCGATTCGCTGCTGTCGGAAGAGGCCGTCATGGGCTTCGAGTACGGCTACTCGACCGCCGAGCCCAACTCGCTGGTGATCTGGGAAGGCCAGTTCGGCGACTTCGCCAACGGCGCCCAGGTCGTGATCGACCAGTTCATCAGCTCGGGCGAAGCCAAGTGGGGCCGCCAGTCGGGCCTGGTGCTGATGCTGCCGCACGGCTACGAAGGGCAGGGCCCCGAACACTCGTCGGGCCGCATCGAGCGCTTCCTGCAACTGTGCGCCGATACCAACATGCAAGTGGTGCAGCCGACCACCGCCGCGCAGATCTTCCATCTGCTGCGCCGCCAGATGATCCGCCAGTTCCGCAAGCCGCTGGTCATCTTCACGCCCAAGTCGCTGCTGCGAAACAAGGATGCCACCTCGCCGCTGTCCGACCTGAGCAAGGGGTCGTTCCAGACGCTGATCGGCGAAGTCGACGAGACGATCGACGCTTCCAAGGTCAAGCGCCTGCTGGTCTGCTCGGGCAAGGTCTACTACGACCTGGTCAACTCCCGCAAGGAGCGCGGCGCCAACGACGTGGCCATCGCCCGTGTCGAACAGCTGTATCCGTTCCCGCACAAGAGCCTGGCCGCCGAGCTCAAGAAGTACCCGAACGCCACCGAGGTGATCTGGGTGCAGGACGAGCCGCAGAACCAGGGCCCGTGGTTCTACGTGCAGCATCACCTGTACGAGAACATGGGCGAAGGCCAGAAGCTCGCCTACGCCGGCCGCCCGGCCTCGGCCTCGCCGGCCGTCGGCTACTACTCCAAGCACATGGAACAGCTCAAGGCGCTGCTCGACCAGGCCTTCGGCCGTCTCAAGGGCATCGTGCTGACCAAGTGATCCTTACGTCCGGGACCGCCGCTTGCAGGCGGCCCCGACTCCCGGCCGCGTGGCGCCGGTCCAAGAAAGAACTCCCCATACTTGCGGAATAACTGACATGGCTATAGTCGACGTAAAAGTCCCCCAATTTTCTGAATCGGTGTCGGAAGGCACACTGCTGACCTGGAAGAAGAAGCCGGGCGAAGCCATCTCGCGCGATGAAATCGTGATCGAGATCGAGACCGACAAGGTCGTGCTGGAAGTGCCGGCGCCCGCCGACGGCGTGCTGGCCGAGATCGTCAAGGCCGACGGCAGCACCGTTACCTCGGAAGAAGTGATCGCCAAGATCGACACGGAAGGCAAGGCCGGTGCCGCCGCCGCGCCCGCCGCCGCTGCGCCCGCTCCGGCCGCCGCCGCCCCGGCTCCCGCAGCGGCTCCTGCCGCCGCCCCGGCTGCCGCGCCTGCCACCTCGATCCCGTCGCCCGCCGCCGCCAAGCTGCTGGCCGAGCAGGGCATCGCCCCCGAGTCCGTGCAAGGCACGGGCCGCGGTGGCCGCATCACCAAGGGCGACGCCCTGGGCGCCGCCGCCGCCCCGGCCGCCAAGCCCGCCGCCGCGCCCATCGTCAACGAAGCCGCGACCCTGGTCAACGGCCGTCCCGAGCAGCGCGTGCCGATGAGCCGGCTGCGCGCCCGCGTGGCCGAGCGCCTGCTGCAATCGCAAGCGGAAAACGCCATCCTGACCACGTTCAACGAGGTCAACATGCAGGCCGTGATGGACCTGCGCGCCAAGTACAAGGACAAGTTCGAGAAGGAACACGGCGTCAAGCTGGGCTTCATGTCCTTCTTCGTGAAGGCCGCCGTGGCCGCGCTCAAGCGCTATCCCATCATCAACGCCTCGGTCGACGGCAAGGACATCGTCTACCACGGCTACTTCGACATCGGCATCGCCGTCGGCAGCCCGCGCGGCCTGGTGGTGCCCATCCTGCGCAACGCCGACCAGCTCAGCCTGGCCGACATCGAGAAGAAGATCGCCGAATTCGGCCAGAAGGCCAAGGAAGGCAAGCTCAGCCTGGACGACCTGACCGGCGGCACGTTCTCGATCTCGAATGGCGGCACCTTCGGCTCGATGCTGTCGACCCCCATCATCAACCCGCCGCAATCGGCCATCCTGGGCGTGCACGCCACCAAGGACCGCGCCGTGGTGGAGAACGGCCAGATCGTCATCCGCCCGATGAACTATCTGGCGATGTCCTACGACCACCGCATCATCGACGGCCGCGAGGCCGTGCTGGGCCTGGTCGCGATGAAGGAAGCCCTGGAAGACCCGCAGCGCCTGCTGCTAGACATTTAATCCCCCCCTACGCGCTTACGCGCGCCCCCCCAGGGGGGCGGCACTGGCCGACCGGCGGAGCCGGATCGGCGGTGCCCTGGGTTGAGACCCGCGTTGGCACTTGGGGTAGTTGGGTCCTTCTAACTGGAAAAATGAAATGAGTAAGCAATTCGACGTCGTCGTCATCGGTGCCGGTCCTGGCGGGTACATCGCCGCGATCCGCGCCGCACAACTGGGCATGTCGGTGGCCTGCATCGACGCCTGGAGCAATGCCAAGGGCGGTCCGGCCCCGGGGGGCACCTGCACCAACGTGGGCTGCATTCCCTCGAAGGCGCTGCTGCAATCGTCCGAGTACTACGAGCATGCCGGCCATCACTTTGCCGATCACGGCATCGAGGTCAAGGGCCTGGGCCTGGACCTGGACAAGCTGATCAGCCGCAAGGACACCGTCGTCAAGCAGAACAACGACGGCATCCTGTTCCTGTTCAAGAAGAACAAGGTCACCTTCTTCCACGGCACGGGCGCGTTCTCGGGCCAGGTCGACGGCGGCTGGTCCATCAAGGTTTCCGGCCCGGCCGAGGAAGAACTCGTCGCCAAGCACGTGATCGTGGCGACCGGTTCCAGCCCGCGCGCGCTGCCCGACCTGCCGTTCGATGAAAAGCAGGTGCTGTCCAACGACGGCGCGCTGGCCATCGGTGCCGTGCCCAAGCGCCTGGGCGTGATCGGCGCCGGCGTGATCGGCCTAGAGCTGGGAAGCGTGTGGCGCCGCCTGGGTTCGGAGGTGACCATCCTGGAAGCCATGCCGACCTTCCTGCCCGCCGCCGACGAGCAGATCGCCAAGGAAGCGCTGAAGGTCCTGACCAAGCAGGGCCTGAAGATCAACCTGGGCGTGAAGATCTCCGACGTGAAGTCGTCCGCCAAGAACGCCACGGTCAAGTACACCGACGCCGCCGGCGCCGAGCAGTCGCTGGTCGTCGACAAGCTGATCGTGTCCATCGGCCGGGTGCCCAATACCCAGGGCCTGAACGCCGAAGGCGTGGGACTGAAGCTGGACGAGCGGGGCTTCGTCGTGGTCGACGAGGACTGCCGCACCGGCCTGCCCAACGTCTGGGCCATCGGCGACGTCGTGCGCGGACCCATGCTGGCGCACAAGGCCGAGGAAGAGGGCGTTGCCGTGGCCGAGCGCATCGCCGGCCAGCATGGCCACGTCAACTTCAACACGATCCCGTCGGTCATCTACACCTCGCCCGAGATCTCGTGGGTGGGCCAGACCGAGCAGGCGCTCAAGACCGAAGGCCGCGCCTACAAGGCCGGAACCTTCCCGTTCCTGGCCAACGGCCGCGCCCGCGCGCTGGGCGACACGACCGGCATGGTCAAGGTCATCGCCGACGCCAAGACGGACGAGATCCTGGGCGTGCACATCATCGGCCCGCAGGCCTCCGAACTGATCTCGGAATGCGTGGTGGCCATGGAGTTCCGCGCGGCGTCGGAAGACATCGCCCGCATCTGCCATGCGCACCCGTCGCTGTCCGAGGCGGTCAAGGAAGCCGCGCTGGCGGTGGACAAGCGCTCTTTGAATTTCTGACAAGGGAAGCCCACCCCCTACGCCCTTCGGGCGCCCCCTCAAGGGGGCGGTACTGGCGGACCGGCGGAGCCGGATCCGCTGTGCCCTGGAGTCGGGATGCTGAGAAAAAACGGCCGTGAGGCCGTTTTTTTTGTCTTGAAGGGTGGTCAGGCCGTGGCGCCGCGGTGGGCGGCCACGACGCGGTCGACGAAGGCGCCGGCGGCGCCGGTGTAGGCTTGGGGATCCAGCATGCGGTCGATGTCCTCGGGCTTGAGGTGGCGGGCGATGGTCGGGTTGGCCAGCAGGCCGTCCTTGAACGTGCCGCCGCGCTCGAATACGTCCATGCAGATCTCGTAGACCAGCTCGTGGGCTTCCTGCCGGCCCAGGTGGTCGCCCAGCTTCATCATGACGGCTTCGGACAGCAGCAGGCCTTTCTGCACGAACAGATTGCGTTCCATGTTGTTGCCCCGGACGGTCAGGCCGGCGGTGACGTAGGCCAGCTTGGCGAAGGCCGCGTCGGCCATGCAGCACAGGCGGGTGACGAACTCGCGTTCGGTCTGGAGCACGATCTTGTCGCGCTCGTGCTCGGCCATCATGCCTTCCAGCCCCAGCGCCACGGTGCTGCGGACGACGCGCGAGATCGCCACGATGCCCTCGCAGGCGGGCGGGTTGCGCTTGTGGGGCATGGTGCTGCTGCCCACCTTGCCCAGGGTGAAGGGCTCTTCGAGTTCGGCGGTCTCGGTCTTCTGCAGGCTGTAGATCTCGTGGGCGATCTTGCCGGCGGTGCTGGTGCAGATCGCCAGCACGCAGGCCAGTTCGGCGATGCCGTCGCGCGCCACGTGCCAGCAGATCTCGGGGCAGGCCAGGCCCAGTTCCTTGAACAGGGCCTCCTGGACCTCGATGCCGCGGTCGCCCAGGGCGGCCAGCGTCCCGACCGCGCCCGAGAACTGGCCGACCAGCACCCGTTCCTTCATCTGCCGCAGGCGCTCCAGGTTGCGGCCGATCTCGGCCGCCCATACCGCGGCCTTGAAGCCGAAGGTGATGGGCAAGGCCTGCTGGCCGTGGCTGCGTCCCGCCATGGTCTGGTCGCGATGCCGCTCGGCCAGCGCGATGACATGGGCAAGCGCCCGGCGGTAGTTGCCCTCGATCTGTTCCAGCGCTTCCTTGACCTGCAGGATGGTGCCGGTGTCGACGATGTCCTGCGTCGTCGCGCCCCAGTGGATGAATTCCCCGGTGTCGCCGTCGCACACTTTCTTCATGGCCCGCAGCAGCGGAACGATGGGGTGGCTGGTGCGATCCATTTCCTGCTTCAGTTCCGCCAGGTCGATGAGCTCCACCCTGGCCTTGGCCTGGATCTCGTCGGCGGCGTGCCGGGGAATGATGTCCATGCGGGCTTGCACGCGAGCAAGGGCGGCTTCCACGTCCAGCCATTTCTGGACGGTCTGTTCGTCGCTGAAAATGGCCCGGGTGGCGGCGGTGCTGAACTGGTCTCGGAACAGCGCGCTGTCGATGACGTAGGCGCTCATGGGGTTTGTCTCCTGTCGATGGGCGTGAATGGGCGATGCCGGGCGCAATCCGCTTTCACGCGGAGGCGTTCTGCTGGAAGGCTTCCATGGCATGCAGCGAATAGACGTAGGCCGCGCCGGCATTCAGCGCGATGGCCGTTCCCAGCGCGTCGCTGACTTCGGCTTCGGTGGCGCCGGCCTTGACCGCCGCCGCGGCATGCGAGGAAATGCAGCCGTCGCAGCGGGTGGTGACGGCCACGGCCAGTGCGATCAGCTCGCGCGTCTTGGCATCCAGCGCGTCGTTGGTGCCCAGCGCGGCATTCAGGCCCCGGTAGGCCTCCAGTACCTTGGGGTTGGTGTTGCCCAGCTTGTTGGACGACTGGCGCAGGGTGCCCAGCAGTTCCTTCCAGTTCTCGAACATGTGTTGCTCCTGTCTATGGGGATGGGGACGTGTCAATCGACCTTGGTGCCGGCGGCACTGATCACCTTCTTCCAGAGGGCGATGTCGTCGGCAAGGAAAGAGGCGAAGAATTCCGGTGTGCTGTTCATGGGCTCGACCCCGGCCTGCATCAGCTGGTTGCGGAATTTCTCGTCCGCCAGCGCGTCGTTCACCGCCTGGTTCAGGCGCCTGACGATGGCCGGCGGGGTGCCGGCCGGCGCCAGCAGGCCGTACCAGGCGGCCACGTCCATGCCGTCCACGCCGGCCTCCGCCAGCGTGGGAATGTCGGGCACGGCGGCGGACCGCTTCGAACTGGTCAGCCCGAGCACTTTGACCTTGTCGCTACCCATCAGCGCGGACATGGACGGGATGTTGATGAAGGTGAACTGGACCTCGCCGGTCTGCACGCCGTTGATGGACGGCCCCGACCCCTTGTAGGGAACGTGCGTGGCCGAGATGCCTGTCCGCAGCTTGAAGAGCTCGGCGGACAGGTGCTGGGTGCTGCCGTGTCCGGACGAGGAGAAGTTCAACGCCCCCGGATGCTGCTTGCCATAGGCGACGAGCTGCTTGACGTCCTTGACCGGCAGCTTGCTGGAGACCACGAGCAGGTTGGGGCTCTGGCCGAATACCGCGATGGGCGCGAAACTCTTGACGGGGTCGTAGTCGAGCTTGGGGAACAGGCTGACGTTGATCGCCAGCGCCGACGAGCTCAGGAACAGGGTATAGCCGTCGGGGTCGGCCCGGGAAACGTAGGTGGCGCCGATGTTCTGGCCCGCGCCGGGCCGGTTCTCGACGATCACGGATTGACCGAGTTTTTCCCCGAGCTGCTGCGCGAGCAGGCGGGCCGTCATGTCGGTGCCGCCGCCGGGCGTATAGCCGACCACGATCTTGACCGCGCGGGTCGGGAAGGACGCGGTATCGGAAGCCGCCTGGGACAACGGGCTCAGCAATACCAGTGCCGCGCCTGCGGCAAGACGATGAAGCATGGATGTCTCCTGTCGGGCGCCTCTGCGAGGGCGCTTGTGGTGGAAGGGATTACTGCTGCCTGGCCGCGCGCACGCGCGCGGCGTACTCCTGGATGCGTTGCTTGAGCCCTGGCCGGGCGGCCGAGCGGGCCAGCAGCGCAAGGTCGGGATCGTCGGCCTGCGCCGTCCGCATCGCCTGGTCCAGCAGGGCCTGGGTGCCGGCGTCCGGGGCGTGCGCGGCAGGCGCATCCCGGTTCCGCGCCGCATCGATGCGTGCCTGGGCAAGGCCGGCCGCCAAGGCCTCGTCGGCGTCGATCCAGCGACCGGAGCGTATCCAGTCCTGGGCCGTGTCGCCGCCCACCAGCGCAGCCAGGCGGCGCGTGCCGAGCACCAGGCCGAAGCCGGCGGCGCCCGGGAAGGCGAACGAAGCGTCGTCGCGTATGAGCCGGCGCCGGCAGGCGGCGAAGAGGTCGGCACCGGCGCCGGCGACTCGGCCGTGGGCGACGGCGACCGTTTCGAAGGGAGCCCGGTGCACGGCCTGCAGCAGCAGTTCGATGCGGATGAAACGTGCAAGCAGGGAGTCGTCGGTTTCCCGGTCCAGGGCCGACAGGTCCACGCCGGTGCAGAAGTGACGGCCCGCGCCCTCGATCACGAGGCAGCGCACATCGTCCCGGACGCAGGCGTTTACGGCCTCGGACAGCGCGGCGACGAGGGCGGCCGACAGGGCGTTGCCGCAGGCCGGCCGGTCGAGCACGAGGCGGCGCACGCCCGAGCCGGCATCGGTCTCGATCTGGAGCAAGGCTTCAAGCATTGGCGTATCCGGAGACGAAGGACTTGGCGGCGCCGGTCTCGGCGTCGTAGACATGGCGGGACTGCTTGCCGATGTCCGTACCGTAGACGTGGATGCTGATCGAGACCCGATCGTCGTAGGCATTGCGCACGAGGTGGATGTCGCCGATGGACGGGGACACGCAAGTGGTTTGCCCGGGCTCGATGCGCTCTTCGATGGCAGCGGGGACCAGGCGTCCGTTTTCGCGGGCATAGGCGCGCGAGTATTCGGCGCCGCGCAGCATGCCGATCACGCCCCAGGTGCAATGGTCGTGTATGGGCGTGCGCTGTCCCGGGCCCCAGACGAAGCTGACCACCGAATAGCGGCCGGCGGGATCCCGGTGCAGCAGGTATTGCTGATAATGGACCGGGTGCGGACGCGAGCAGTCCCCGGGCAGCCAGTCGTCGTGAGCCACGAGCTCGCGTAGCAACGCCGCGCAGGCCTCGACGGCATGAGGCTCGTCCGGCGCGGCGCCGAGGGCGGCGTCCATGCCGCGGACGAAGGCGGCCAGCCGGCCGGGTAGGGGGATCGTGGCGGTCATGCCTGGGGCTCCCGGTTCAAGGCGTTGCGGATTTCGTCGTCGTGTTCGCCCAGCGCGGGCGGGGTACGCCGTATCGGCGGCGATCGTCCGTCCAGGCGGACCGGCGAAGCGAAGGTGCGCGTTTCGCGTCCGCCGGGCAGGCGCAGTCCCCGTACCCAGTCCATGTGCTCGACCTGGGGGTCGGCCAGCGCCGACGCGTAGTCGTTGATGCGGGCATGGGGCACGCCGGCCTGCCGGAAGACATCGATCCAATAGTCCACGCCGTGCAGCGCGAAGCGGGTCTCCAGGATGTCCTTCAGCGGCTCCTGGTTGCGCGCCCGGTCCAGGATGCTGCCGAAGCGCGGGTCGTGCGCCAGCTCGGGAAGTTCGACGGCGCGCACGACCGCGCGCCACAGGTTGTCGTTGCCGGCGGCGATCGCGAAATGGCCGTCCGCGGCGCGATAGGCCTGGTAGGGGGCGTTGCGGGGGTGGGCCGAGCCCAGCTTGCGCGGGTTCACGCCCGTGCCGAAGTATTCGCTGGTCTGCAGCGCACCGATGGCGAGCGTGCAGCCGAACATGGGAATGTCGAGGTGCGCGCCACGGCCGGTCCGTACCGCTTTCAGCAGCGATGAAGCCACGGTGAAGGCCGCGTACAGGCCCGACGAGAAATCGGAGATCGGGACGCCGCATTTGACCGGCGCGTCCGAATCGCCGGTCACGCTCATCACGCCGGCGGCTGCCTGCATGGTCAGGTCGAAGCCGCCTTCCTGGGCGCGCGGGCCGCTCTGCCCGTAGGCGGAGATCGAGCAATAGACCAGGGCGGGATTGCGCGCCGACAGCGCCGCGTAGCCCAGTCCCAGGCGGTCCATGACGCCGGGGCGGTTGTTTTCGATGAGGACGTCGGCCTTGTCCACCAGCGCGCGCGCGGTGGCGGCGTCCGCGGGGTTCTTCAGGTCCAGCACCACCGAGCGCTTGTTGCGGTTCAACGAGGCGAAGTTCTCGCTGTATCCCTCGCTGAGCGGCGGCCAGGCGCGCATGGCGTCGCCCCCGGGCGCCTCCACCTTGACGACCTCGGCACCCAGGTCGGCCAGCAGCATGCCGCAGAACGGGCCGGCCGCGATCGAGCAGAACTCGATGACGGTGATGCCGGCCAACGGCAGTTCGCGGGGTTCGATGTCGCTCATGAGGGCTATGTCTCCTTGTCGAATTGGAGAGAGCTTATGAGCGTTCTCAGAAGAGGTACAACTGTTCTAGAATATGGAACGATCTAGCGAGACATCACCATGAACAACACCTTGCTCAAGGGGCTGGCCGTCATCGAGTTGCTGGCGCGCAGCCAGGGCGCCATGGGCGTCACGGACATCGCCCGGGCGCTGGGCCTGCCCAAGAGCAACGCGCACCGGCTGTTGCAGGCGCTGGCCGGGCAGCGCTACGTGATCCGCCACGACGGCGGTTCGTACAGCATTTCGATCAAGCTCTGGGAGCTGGGCTCGGCCGCCTTGTCGGGGTTCGACCTGCGCCGCCACGCGGAAGGCGTCATGGATGCCCTCATGGACGCCACGGGCGAGTCCGTGCACCTGTCGGTCCTCGACCAGAAGGAGGTCGTCTACGTCCATAAGGTCGAAAGCCTGAATCCGGTCCGGGCCTATTCGCAGATAGGCGGACGCGCGGCCGCCCATTGCGTGGCCACCGGCAAGGCGATGATCGCCTTTCGCACTGCGCAGTGGCTGCAGGCGATGTCGCAGGAGCTGGTGGCATATACCCCTCACACCATCGTCGATCCGGCCGCCTTCGCGGCCGAGATGGCGCAGATCCGCAAGCGGGGCTACGCCGTCAATCGCTGCGAGTGGCGCGAGGCGGTCAGCGGCGTGGCGGCGCCGATACGAGACGGCATGGGCCACGTCATCGCGGCCATCGGCGTCTCCGGACCCGATGCGAGATTCAAGCCGCGCCGCTTGCGCGAGTTCTCCGAGCGCGTGCTCCTGGCCGCCCGGGAATTGTCCGAGGGCCTGTCCGGCGGGCCGGACCATGGTTTGTCCCACGTGGCCAGCGCCTGGCGGCCCTGACGCTCCCGCCAGCGGCTTTCAGCACGCGCTGCCGGCCCAATGGCCGCTGACCAGGCCGCCCGGCCGTTGCCGGGCCTGGACGCGGGCGCTGTCCGCCCAGGCGTCGCGCCGGACCTGCAGGCCGGCATAGATGCCGTAGCCCGCTCCGCAGCCGATCTCGCCGCCCGCCTCGACCCCTTCGCCGGCCCGGATCGAGCCCTGGGCCAGGATGTCGCCCAGGGCCTTGATGCCCCATGCCGATTCGATGTGATTGCCGGCCGTGACGTTGCCGCCGGCCAGGATGCCCTGGACGGCCACCAGGTCGTGCCCGGCGCCGATGTCGGCGCCTGCCTTGATGCCGCGGCCGCTGCGCAGCGCGTGGCCGGCCTGGATGCTGCCGTCGGCCTGGAGCATCAGCCCGGCCACGATGTCGCCGCCGGCCTGGATGTCCCACTTGGCGCGGCAATGCCCGCCCGCGTCGAGCTGGGTGGCTGCCTCGATGCCCCAGCCGGCCGAGATGTCGCCGCCGGCGCGGATATGGCCGCCGCTGGCCAGGTTGCCCGCGGCTTCGATGTCGCTGCCGGCCACGATGGCGGTGCCGGCGCGTATGCCGCCGCCCGTGCACAGATGGCGGCCGGCGCGCACCAGCGTGTCGACATTGATGCCGCTGCGGACTTCGAGCGTGCCCGCGAACACGATGGCGTGGGCGTCGACCGTGTCCAGTCGCAAGACGGTGTCCACCGGTCCGAACTGGTCCAGCAGCCAGCAGGCGTCATCGACCCGGCCATCGGCCACCAGGGCATCGAGGATGGCTTGATAGTCTCCGTGTCCGTTGTGGTCTCGGATGAACCAGCGGTAGCCGCCGGTGCAGGGGTTCTTGGCTTTGACGAATTGCTTGGTGAGTTCCATGGTGCCTGGCGCTGGCGATGAGCAAGGGCGCCCGCGTGGAGCAAGGCTGCACGCGGGCGAAAACAGTCGTTCCGGGCGGCCGGAGGCGGACGCCGGAACGGATGCGGGCCTGGATGCTCGTTAGCCGGGCTTGGACCGGGCGTAGGCCGAACGGGCCGCTGCTTCCTGGGCGTCCAGGAAACGCTTCCGCAGGGCATGGGGGAAACTGTAGGGCGCGAAATCGCCGTGCACCGCCGGGCCTGGCGCAAGACGCCACAGGCGGGGCCCCGTCAGGGCGGGCCACCGCTGGCAGGACACGGCGGGGCAAGCAGGCATGGTTGTTTCCGGGCAGTTGCAACCCTGTGGGCGGATTGCGGCGCGCCCCGGGAAGACAGGGCGCGGCAGCCGCATGCTACCAGTTGGTCGCGAATCGTCAAGTCGGCGGCGGTTTGCCGTTGGACGGGGCGGCCGGGATGCCAGCGTTCCAGAGCAATTCGGAGGTCAAGGCGGCTGCGTTGGCGGCACCGCACAGGCGCATCGTCCGTATGAGCTCGTCGTGCAGGATGTCCAGCACGCGCGCCGCGCCCGCCTGGCCGGCCACACAGGCGCCGAACAGCAACGGGCGTCCGACCAGGACTCCGGCAGCGCCCAGGCATCGCGCCTTGGCCACGTCGGCGCCGCGGCGCACGCCGCCATCCAGGAATACCTGCGCCTTGTCACCGACCGCCCTCAGGACTGCGGCCAGCGCGGCCAGGGCGGGGACGCCGGTCTCGAGTTGCCTTCCGCCATGGTTGGAGACCACCAGGCCGTCGCATCCCGCCCTTAGTGCCCGCAGCGCGTCGTCTGGGCGCAGCACGCCCTTCACCAGCAGGGGGCCGGGCCAGCGCCGGCGGATCTCGGCCAGGCCGCTCCAATCGAACGCGGGATCGAATTCGGCGCCTACCGACGGTGCAAGCGTGGAGCCGCGCGCGCCGGCCGGGTCGAGGCCAGCGAGATTGGCCATGGCGGGTACGCCATGGCGCAGCATGCCCAGAGCCCATCGCGGCCGGGCCGCGAACGCGGCGACATTGCGAGCGGTAAACCGGAAAGGCATGGCGCAGTCATTGCGCAGGTCCCGTTCCCGCTTGCCGCCTACCGGCACGTCCACGGTCACGACCAGGGCTTCGAAGCCGGCGGCAAGCGCGCGTGCGAGCAGGCGCCACATATGGTCCCGCTGGCGAAGCGGGTAGAGCTGGAACCACTTGGCGCCGGCCGATGCCTCGCCGATGGCTTCGATCGTGGTCGTGGCGGTGGTCGACAAGATGTAGGGGATGCCCGCCTGGGCCGCCGCGCGCGCGATGGCCCGGTCGCCGTCCAGGCAACCGTACCCGACCGCTCCCATGGGCGCCACGGCCACCGGCATGGCGACGGCACGCCCCAGCAGAAGCGTGGACGCGTCGGGCGAGGCGCCGCCGGCCAGCGCACGGGGAGACCATCCCACCTGCCGAAAGGCATTGCGGTTGAGCGCCAGGGTGTGTTCGTCGTCCGCCCCGCCGGCGTAGAAATCGAAGATCGGCCCGGGTAGGCGCCGCTTGGCCAGCGCTTCGAAATCATCGAGGGCAAAGGTGCGGTCCAGGCGGGCCATGATCGTGCGTCAGGGTTGCTTGGGAACACGGGCCAATTCGACCAGCATGCCCGCGGCCTGGCGGTCCTGGGCGAGAAAGCGGACGAATTGCTCGGGCGTGTCAAGAGCGCTTTCCACGTAGCGGGTTTGCATGACCTCGACCATTTTCGGATCCTGGAACACGGCGGTGAATGCGCGATGAATGCGCGCCACGATGCTGGACGGCGTACCGGCGGGGGCGGCGATGCCCCACCACGGCCGGCTTGGGAAACCGCCCAGGCCGCTTTCGGCCATGGTCGGCACATCTGGCAATTGTGGCGACCGTTGGGCGCCCGCCACGGCGATGGCGCGCAATTGGCCGCTCTGGATCAGGCCGATGAAGTTGCCCAGGCCCATCTGCGCAAGCTGGATCTCGCCGGCCGTGACGGCGTTGGCGATGGGGCCGCCGCCTTTGTACGGGACGCCCACCATGCGCGTTCCCCATTCCCGGTTGAGCCAGGCGACGAGCAATTCCTGCAGCGAACCGGAGCCCAGGGTGCCGAAATTGACGGCATCCGGGTGCGCCTTCGCATAGGCGCGCAATTCAGCCACCGAGCGCACGGGAAGCGCTGCCGGCACCACCAGCCCTTCGGTGACGTAGAACAGGCGGTTGATCGGCGTGAAGTCCCGGGCTGGGTCGTAGGGCAGCTTCTCGAACATGAACGGGTTGAATGACATGGTGGCGTGATACACCGCGCAAAGGGTGTAGCCGTCGGCGGGGGCCTTCGCGCAGGCCTCGGCGCCGACGATGCCGCTGGCGCCCGGGCGGTTCTCGACGACGATCGGCTGTCCCAATTGCTGGCCGAGCGCCGGCGTGGCGGCCCGGAGCACGACGTCGGTGACGCTGCCCGGAGCGATCGGTACGATCAGCTTGACAGGACGCGTGGGGTAGTCGTCCTGGGCCTGGACGGCAGGCGACAGGACGCAAGCGGTCAGCGCGAGGACGAGCCCCGCGCGGCGGATGGTGGAATGCATGGTGGTCTCCTCGATGGCGGCGCCTGGCCGCTCGGTTTTCAGTGCAGCGACGTCTGGCCGGCAGCCGACAAGCCCAATGCCTTGATCACGTCTCCGAACTGTTTGTCGTCTTCCTGCATGTACTGCGCGAACTCGTCGCCCAGGCGCCAGCGGGTCGTGAAGAAACTGGCTCGGGCTTCGGCCTGGAAATCGGGGTCATCGGCCACGGCGCCCAGCGCCTCCACGTATTCGCGGGTGATCGTACCGGGGAGGCCGCGCGGAGCGACGATGCCCCGCCAGTGCGCGACCGACCACGGCACGCCCGCCGCCTCTTGCACCGTGGGAACGTCGGGAAACGAGCGGTGGCGCTGGTCTTCCATGGTCGCCAGCGCACGGGCGCTGCCGGCCTGGAGCGGCCCGCGGGCGTCGGTCATGGTGATGGGCGCGACATGCGCGCGCCCCGCCAGCGCGTGCTCCAGCCCCTGTTCGCCGCTATGCGTCTCTATCCATTGGAGGTGCTCCAGCGGAATGCCGTTGACGTGCATCAAACCGGCCAAGGAGAATTTCCAGACGCTGAAATTGGGCCCGCCCGAGCCGATGATCGGATGGCGGCGGCAATGTTCGAGGAAAGCGCGCAGATCATGAAACGGCGAGCCGGCCGGCACGATGACGGCCGAGGACTCGACGAACGGCACCGCCAGCGGCGTGTAGTCGGAGGGAGTCAGCGAGGTGAGGCCGGGGTGCCAGTGCATCATGCCGATTTCGCCGGTGATCAGGCCCAGCACCGTGCCGTCCGCGCTGGCGTCGGCGATGGCCTGGTGGCCGGAGACGGCGCCGGGTCGATTCACCACATCGATGGTGCGCCCGATTTTTCGTCCCAGGTGCCTGGCGATGAGCCGGGCGCGCTGATCGCTGCCTCCGTCTTTCACGTACGGGACCAGCAATCGGATAGGTGCATTGGAGTGGGGCATGGGCTTGTCGTGTCTCGTTGAGTCCGGTCAGCTTATCGGTGGGACGGCGCGGGGGCCAATGGCATGTTTTCATGCCTCATTCCCTGGGGTTATAGGCCGCCGGAAGACTCCCGCGCCGCCACGTGCCTGCGCATGCAATCGCCGAACAGATCGATCAGCGGCAGGGCAACCGGGTGCCTGCGCCGTGCCAGGCCGCCGCGGAAGCGCCAGATGCCTTGTGCTGTCGGCAGGACGTCGATGCCGAGCTTGCGCGCGTGCGGCAGCACCTGGTGCGATTGCGTCGCCACGAACTGGCCGGTCGCGACAAGCGAAAGCAGTATCTCGAGCGAATCGGCCTCGGCGGCGAAGCCTGGCGTGTCCAGCCCGCGCAGCGCGAAGTATCGCTTCATGCGTTCCAGCACGGCATAGTCATTGTGCGGGCCGACGAATCGGCATCGACTGAGTTCTACGTCGGAGACCTCGTCCGCCTGGTGCAGGGGATGGCTGCGATGCGCGAGGAAAACATGGCTGCTGTCGATCAGGTATTCCTTCTCGATGTCGTCGTGGTCGGGAAAATCCAGCGCGGCGCAGATGATGTCGAGTTCGCCGCGCAGCAATTGCGGCAGCAAGGTGCTCAGCACGCCGGGCACCACGCGTACGCGCAGGCTGGGATGGGTTTGCGCCAGTTCCGCCACGACGTCTGGCAGTAGATGGACGGACCAGAGCGGACCGGCGCCGACATTCAGCATGCCCACGCCGCCGTCCTTCATCGAAAGGATTTCGTCATGGGCACGCTGAGATTCCAGCTGGATGAGGCGGGCGCGGTGCGCCAGCGTCGCTCCGTACGCGGTTGGCACCATGCCGGCGGCGGTGCGCTTGAACAAAGGTACGCCCAGTTGTTCCTCGAGCTTGCGCAGGCTCTTGGACAGCGCCGGCTGGGTGATGCACAACTCGTCGGCGGCTGCCGTGAGCGTGCGATGCGTCACTACGGCCAGGAAGCAGGTAAGCAGCTTGGAGTTGAGCACGGGCAGGGCCTTCCAGCGGGGAAGTCATCCCGGCACTCTACGAGCGGATGAGACGGCCCGGCCAGCCGGTTTGCTGGATAGTCGGTATCCATGGGCTGGATGATGCGCTGGTCTTTCCAGGACTGCGCCGCCGCGGCCACCCGGATGCCAAGAGGCCGGGACATGCTTCAGCCGTCCTCGCCCGGATCGAAGTCCATGCGCCGCATCGCGTCCGCCAGCGAGATCCGCGACCGCTCGTAGTCGGCCCAGGGCGTGTTGCCGGTGGCCAGCCGGTCGCCCAGCGTGTGCAGCGTCCAGTGGGCGGAGCTCGACAGGCCGTCCAGTTCCTCCCAGGCCACGGGCACCGACACGGCCAGCCCCGGCCGCGCGCGTACCGACCAGGCCGCCACCGTGGTGGCGCCGAAGCCGTTGCGCAGGTAGTCGATGAAGATCTTGCCCACCCGGTTCCGGGGTCCGCTCTTGGCCACGAAATGGCTGGGCAGGGTCTGCGCCAGGTGCTGGACGATGGCGCGCGAGAAGGCCTTGACGGTATCCCAGTCGTATTTCGGCCGCAGCGGCACGATGACGTGCATGCCCTTGCCGCCGCTGGTCTTCAGGAAGGCGGGCAGGCCCAGTTCGCGCAGGAAGGCGTGCACGAGCTGGGTGCCTTCGCGGATGCGCGGCCAGCCCACGCCTTCGCCGGGGTCCAGGTCGAAGGTCATGCGGTCGGGCGTGCCGATCGCGTCGTCCGTGCCGTTCCAGGTGTGCAGTTCGATGGTGTTCATCTGCGCCGCGGACAAAAGGCCCTGCAGGTCGTCGATCTTCATCAGCGGTGGATGGCCCGGGTCGATCTCCTGGGGCAGCCTGACCACGCCGGGCAGCGCCGCGCGGTCGGCGTGCTTCTGGAAGAAGAGTTCGCCGCCCACGCCGTCCGGCGCCCGCACCAGGGCCACGGGCCGGTTCTTCAGGTGCGGCAGCAGCAGCGGGGCCATGGCCGCGTAGCACTGGACCAGTTGCAGCTTGGTGATGCCGCTCTGCTTGTCGATCACCCGTCCCGGGTGCGTCACGCGGAAGGAGGCGGGCAGGCCGTTGCTTTGCATGGTCTCGGATTCCTTGGGCGGCGCGGCCGCCTGTTCGCGGGTGACGGCGCTGGCGGGCTTGTCGGCGCGCAAGCCGCGGAAGACGCCCTGGCGGATGTGGCCGCCGCCGGTCCATTCGGCGAACGAGACCTCGGCCAGAAGCTCCGGCCGGACCCAGTGGGCCCGGCCCAGGCCCTTCGTGTTGGTTTCGAACGGGGAGCGCGGCGCGGCCAGCTCGTCCAGGCGCTTCTTCAGGGATAGCAAGGTACGCTGGTCGAATCCCGAGCCGACGTTGCCCGCGTAGCGCAGCCGTCCCTCTTCGTCGTGCACGCCCAGCAGCAGCGAACCCAGCCCCGAGCGCGTCCCCTGGGGGTCGGTATAGCCGCCGATGACGAATTCCTGGCGGTTCTGGCACTTGAGCTTGATCCAGTCGGCGGAGCGGCCCGAGCGATAGCCGCCGTCCTTGCGCTTGCCGATGACCCCCTCGAAGCCCAGGCGGCAGGCCGAGGCGACCAGGTCGCGTGGCGCGGCCTCGAACGCGTCGCTGAAGCGCAGGCGCGCCGGATCGGCGTCCTCCAGCAGGCTGCGCAGCGTCGTGCGCCGCTCGGCAAGCGGCAGGCGGCGCAGGTCGCGGCCGGCGTAGAAGGGGAGGTCGAACAGGTAGTAGACGGCGCCGCGCGCGGAGCCGGTCTCGAACGCATTCTGCAGCGACTGGAAGTCGGGGATGCCGTGTTCGTCGGGCACGATGATCTCGCCGTCCAGCCAGGCATCGGCCAACTTCATTGCTTCGATCGCGGCGCGCAGTTCTTCCAGCTTGTGCGTCCAGTCCTTGCCGGTGCGGGTGTAGAGGCGAACCTGGCCGCCTTCGATGCGGGCCAGGATCCGGTAGCCGTCGAACTTCAGTTCGTATTGCCAATGTTCGGGATCCGGCGGCGGCGCGTTCACCAGCGTCGCCAGTTGCGGTTCGAGCGTGGCGGGCAGCTTCGCGTAGGCCGGCGCGGGAGCGGAGGCTTCCTCGGCATCGGCCTCGGGACCGGTGACCGCGTAGTCGTCTTTTTCCTTGATCAACAGCCAGGCTGGCTGCTTCTCGGCCTTGCGCATCCGCACCAGCGCCCACTGGCCGTGCAGCTTGGCGCCGCGCAGCTCGAACTTGAGCTTGCCCGCGCGGTAGCCCTTGCGCGGATCCTCCAGCGGAATCCAGGTCCCGGCGTCCCAGATGGCGACGTCGCCGGCGCCATAGTGGCCCTCGGGAATGCGGCCCTCGAAGCTGCCGTAGGACAGCGGATGGTCCTCGACCTGGACCGCCATGCGCTTGACGCCCGGATCCAGGCTCGGGCCCTTGGGCACGGCCCAGCTCTTGAGCGTGCCGTCCAGCTCCAGCCGGAAGTCGTAGTGCAGGCGCCGCGCCGCATGGCGCTGGACGACGAAGGACAGGGCGTGCGTGCCGGGCTTGCCGCCCGCGGCGGGTTCGGGCGTGTGGGCGAAATCGCGCTTGGCGCGATAGGTGCGGAGGGCGTCGTTCCTGGCCATGCGAGGCTCCGGTGGCCGCGGTCAGGCGCTGCGCCGGGTCTTGCCGCCTCGGGCATGCCCCTTGCCGCTGGAGCCACCGCTGCCCTTGTGTTTTTCCAGGCTGCGCTTGAGCAGTTCCGTCAGGTCCACGATGTCGGCCGTGGGCCGGGCTTCCTCCAGGGATTCGATGGGATGGACGGCCTGGGTTTCCTCCGCTTCGATCTTGGTCTGCACCAGTTGCAGGATCTTCTCCTTGAACTCGTCGTGGAACTGCTGCGGATCCCATTCGCCCGCCATGTCCTCGATCAGCTGGACGGCCATCTTCATCTCGCGCGCCGAGATGCCCTCGGCATGGCTGCCTTCCTCGGGCAGGTCCAGGTTCTCCCACGAGCGGATCTCGTCGCCCCAGCGCAGCAGGTTCAGGACCAGGCCGGGCCCGGCGGGAATCAGCGCCGCCAGGTGCTGCTTGGTCTGGATCACCACGCGTGCCACGCCTATCCGCCCGGTCTTGAACAGGGCCTCGCGCAGCAGGGCGTAGACCTTGGCGCCCTTGCCCAGGGGGGCCAGGTAGTAAGGCCGTTCGAGATAGATGAAGGGGATGGAGTCGGCCGCCACGAAGGTCTCGATCTCTATCGTCTGCGTGGATTCAGGATAGGCGGCGCGGATCTCGTCGTCGGACAGCACGACGTAGCGGCCATCCTCGTAGGCGATGCCCTTGACGATGTTCTCGCGCGTGATTTCGCGGCCGGTGCGCTTGTTGATGCGCTTGTAGCCCACCGGGTCCATGCTGCGCTTGTCCAGCCAGTCGAAATCCAGTTCGCTTTCCTGGGTGGCGGTGTACAGCGCCACCGGAATGTGGACCAGACCGAAGCTGATGGCGCCTTTCCAGAGTGTGCGTGCCGTGGTGGCCATGGCCGTTCCCCCTTGTGTAGCGGAATCGTCACGTCCAGCATATCCGAGGCTGGGGCCAGAGGCGGTGAAAATCCTGGCGAACTGGTAGCAGAGTGTTATCGCGGGCCAGGGCACGCGGGAGGGGCGGCCGCTTGCTGGACGTATACTTTCGTCTTTTGCCCGACCGTAATGAACGTCCGCGAATACTACGAGCAAGCCCTGGCCGAGCGCGGGTTCACCCCGGATGCGGCCCAGCGTGCCGCCATCGAGCGCCTGCAGCGCTACTACGATGACTGGGTCGAGTTCAAGTCGCTGCGTTCCAATGCCCTGAAGCGCCTGTTGAACCGCCCGGGCGTGCCGCGCGGCGTCTACATGTGGGGCGGCGTGGGCCGGGGCAAGAGCTTCCTGATGGACGCCTTCTACGCCACGGTGCCGGTACAGCGCAAGACGCGGCTGCATTTCCACGAGTTCATGCGTGGCGTGCACCGGGAACTGGACGAGGTCAAGGGCATGGCCGATCCGCTGGACGAGGTGGCGCGCCGCATCTCGCGTCGCTACCGGCTGATCTGCTTCGACGAGTTCCACGTCTCGGACGTGGCCGATGCCATGATCCTGTACCGGCTGCTGCTGGCGCTGTTCGCCAACGGGACCTCGTTCGTGATGACGTCCAACTACGAGCCCTCGACCCTGTATCCGGAAGGCCTGCACCGCGACCGCATCCTGCCGGCCATCGCGCTGATCCAGGAAAAGATGGACGTGATGAACGTCGATTCCGGCGTCGACTACCGCCGGCGGGCGCTCGAGCAGGTCGAGATCTACCATAGCCCGCTGGGTCCGGAAGCCGACCAGGCGCTGGAGAAGGCCTTCGCCGCGCTGGCCGACACGCCGCCCATCGAACCGCCGGTGCTGTCGGTCGAGAACCGGCAGATCAAGGCCCGCAAGCTGAGCGGGACGGTGGTGTGGTTCGACTTCGCAACCTTGTGCGGCGGGCCCCGGTCGCAGAACGATTATCTGGAGCTGGCCAGCCGTTTCCACGCGGTGATCCTGTCGGACGTGCCCAGCATGGGGCCCAGGCAGGCCTCGGAAGCAAGGCGCTTCACCTGGCTGGTGGACGTGTTCTACGACCACAAGGTCAAGCTGATCATGTCGGCGGCCTGCGAACCCGAGGAGCTTTATACCGAGGGCGCGCTGGCCAACGAGTTCCACCGGACGGTGTCGCGGATACTGGAGATGCAGTCCCGGGAATACCTGGATGCCGAGCGGCGGGAGACGGTGGTTTTGTAGTTCTCGAGGCGGCCGTATCCCGGCCCCGCCGGAGTGGGCGTGGCCCCCTTTCGGGGGCCGGGTAATCAGCGCTTCAGCTTCGCGAACGCCGCTGCCATCGCGCTTTCCCCCGGAGGCGGGGCGCTCATGCCGCGATCGCGCCCGCGGCCGCCGCCCGGGCGTCCGGCACCGGCGCTGCCGCCGTCGCCGCGGCGCGCGGGGACCGAGTCGTCGTTCAGGCGCATGGTCAGCGCGATGCGCTGGCGCTGCAGGTCGACTTCCTGCACCTTGACCTTCACCGTCTGGCCCACGCGCACCACGTCGCGCGGGTCCTTGACGAATTTCTCGGACAGCGCCGAGATGTGGACCAGGCCGTCCTGGTGGACGCCGATGTCGACGAAGGCGCCGAAGTTGGCGACGTTGGTGACCACGCCTTCCAGGATCATGCCCTGGCGCAGGTCGTTCAGCGTCTCGACGCCGTCCTGGAAGGTGGCGGTCTTGAACTCGGGGCGGGGATCGCGGCCGGGCTTCTCGAGTTCGCTGAAGATGTCCTGGACGGTGGGCAGGCCGAAGCGTTCATCGGTGAACTGGGCGGGCGAGACGCCCTTGAGCGCGGCGCGGTTGCCGATGACCTGGCGGATGTCGGTCTGGAGCTTGGCCAGGATGCGTTCGACCACGGGATAGGCTTCCGGGTGGACGGACGAGCAGTCCAGCGGATTGTCGCCGTTGGCCACGCGCAGGAAGCCGGCGGCCTGTTCGAAGGCTTTGTCGCCGAAGCGCGGCACGTCCATGAGCTTGGCGCGCGAGGGAAAGGCGCCGTTCTGGTCGCGCCAGGAAACGATGTTCTTGGCCAGTGCGGCGTTCAGGCCCGAGACGCGGGTCAGCAGCGGCACCGAGGCGGTGTTCACGTCCACGCCCACGGCGTTCACGCAGTCTTCCACCACGCTGTCGAGCATGCGCGCCAGTTCGCGCTGGTTGACGTCGTGCTGGTACTGGCCGACGCCGATGGATTTGGGGTCGATCTTGACCAGTTCGGCCAGCGGATCCTGCAGGCGGCGGGCGATGGAGACGGCGCCGCGCAGGCTGACGTCGAGCTCGGGGAACTCGGCGGCGGCCAGTTCCGAGGCCGAATAGACGGAAGCCCCGGCCTCGGAGACGACGATGCGGGTCAGGTTCAGGTCCGGGTAGCGCTTCATCAGGTCGGCGGCCAGCTTCTCGGTCTCGCGCGAGGCGGTGCCGTTGCCGATGGCGATGAGCTCGATCTGGTGGCGGCGGGCGATGCGGGCCAGGGCCTCGATCGAGCCGTCCCAGTCGCGGCGGGGTTCGTGCGGGTAGACCGTCGCGGTTTCCAGCAGCTTGCCGGTGCGGTCGATGGCCGCGACCTTGACGCCGGTGCGGATGCCGGGGTCCAGGCCGAGCACGGCTTTCGGGCCGGCGGGCGCCGCCAGCAGCAGGTCTTTCAGGTTCAGGGCGAAGACGCGAATGGCCTCGGTTTCCGCTTCTTCGCGCAGGCGGGCCAGGTTCTCGGTCTCGAACGAGGGCAGCAGCTTCACGCGCCAGGTCCAGCGGCAAACCTCGCCCAGCCATTTCTGGCGCGGGCTGACGTCCAGCCCGAAGACGCCGTCCAGGCCGACCAGCTTGGCGACGCGCGCCACGCAGGGGTGGGGAAGCTGTTCTTCCAGTTCGGGCTCCAGGCCCAGGCGCAGTTCCAGCACGCCCTGCTGGCGGCCGCGCAGCATGGCCAGCACGCGGTGCGAGGGCAGGGTGCGCAGCGGCTCGCTGAAATCGAACCAGTCGCGGAAATTGGCGCCTTCGGCTTCCTTGCCTTCGGCCACCTTGGAATAGACCAGGCCGGTATTCCACAGGTAGCCGCGCAGGTTCTCCAGCACCTCGGCGTTTTCGGAGAAGCGCTCGGTCAGGATGTCGCGGGCGCCGTCCAGGGCGGCCTTGACGTCGGCCACGCCGGCCTCGGCGTTGACGTAGTCCGCGGCGGCGGTTTGCGGATCGATGGCCGGATCGGCGAGAATGGCGTCGGCCAGGGGCTCGAGGCCGGCTTCACGGGCGATCTGGGCGCGGGTCCGGCGCTTGGGCTTGTACGGTGCGTAAAGGTCTTCCAGGCGCTGCTTGGTGTCGGCGGTGGTCAGCGCGTCCTTGAGCTCGGGCGTCAGCTTGCCCTGCTGCTCGATCGAGGCCAGGATGGCCGCGCGGCGACTTTCCATGTCGCGCAGGTATTCCAGCCGTATTTCCAGGTTGCGCAGGACGGTGTCGTCCAGGCCGCCGGTCACTTCCTTCCGGTAGCGGGCGATGAACGGCACGGTCGCGCCGTCATCCAGGAGTTCCACCGCGGCCGAGACCTGTGCCGGGCGTGCGCCGAGTTCTTCGGCAAGCTGGGCGATAATGCGGGATTGGGCCTGGGTGTCGAGTGCCTCGCCCCGGTCGGTGACCATAGCCATCGAGTCCGTCCTACCTTGGAAAATGAAGCCGCGGATTTTGCCACAGTCTGAGAATATGTCCTTAATTGCTTTCTGCCCGGGCGTTACGCAATGTGTCGACCGCCTGCCCGCCACGGGCGGCTGGGCCGCCCGGCTGGCGCGCTGGCTGCTGCCCACGGTCGTGGCCGTGGCCGTCTGCGCGGCGCCCGCATGGGCGGCCGAGGGGGACGGGCAGCCCGCCCCCGCGCAGACCTACGCCTCGAAGGAGGCGGCCCAGGCGGCCGCCGACGCCGCCAAGGCCGAGTCCGACCGCATCAAGCGGCAGTACGACATCGACGCGGCCGAGTGCATGCACAAGTTCTTCGCCAACAGCTGTGCCGAGAAGGCCAGGCTCGAGCGCAATGCGGGCGTGACGCGCGCCGACGGGGAGCGGCGCGCAGCCGAGCTCTATATCCGGCGCGAAGAAGCCCGCGAGCGGCACGAGAAGCGCGACCGCGACAATGCCGAGCGCGACGCCAAGACCGCCGACCGCGCCGCCCGCAAGGCCGAGGAAGCGGCCAGCCGCCCGCCGCCCAAGGCCGAGCCGGCCCCCCCGCCGCGCCCGTCGGCCCCCGCCGCCGCGCCGGCGCCGCGTCTGCCGCGCGACGTGGACGATCCTGCCGTTCGCGCCCGCAACCGGGCCGAATTCGAACGCAAGCAGGCGGAGGCGCGCGAGTACGCCGAGAAGCAGGCCCGCGATCGGCAGGAAGCCGAGGCCAAGCGTGCCCGGCGCCGGGCCGAGCGCGAGGAAGAGGCCGGGCGCCTGAAGGCGCAGCAGCAGGAAGAGGGCGCGCCGGCGCCTGCCGGGAAGCCGTGATGGACGACAGGATCCAGGCGCTGACCGCGCGCATCGTCGAGCTGCAGCTCGAGCACCGCGACCTCGACGCCGCGATCGAGAGGCTGGCCCTCGACGCCGCGGTGGACGAACTGCGCCTGAAGCGCATGAAGAAGCGCAAGCTCCAGCTCAAGGACCACATCGTGGCCCTGCAGATGCAGCTCATACCGGACATTCCTGCATGACCGCTTCGATCATGGACATCGGCGCCGACGTGGCCGCCGTGTTCGCGGCCGACGGCCCCCTGGCGCGCAAGCTCAAGGGCTACCGGCCGCGGATCCAGCAGATCGAGCTGGCTCAGGCCATCGCGCGGGCCATCGGCGATCGCGGCACGCTCGTGGCCGAGGCCGGCACCGGGACCGGTAAGACCTTCGCTTATCTCGTGCCGGTGCTGATGCACGGCGGCAAGGTGCTGGTCTCGACCGGCACCAAGACGCTGCAGGACCAGTTGTTCGCCCGCGACCTGCCGGCCGTGCGGGACGCGCTGGGGCTGCCCGTCGTCATCGCGCTGCTGAAGGGGCGGTCCAACTACCTGTGCCACTACCATCTCGAGCGCACCGCGGGCGACGGCCGCCTGGCTTCGCGGGCGGAGGTCGCCCAGCTGCGCAAGATCGAGGTGTTCGCCAAGCACACCCGCAGCGGCGACAAGGCCGAACTGGCCGAGGTGCCCGAGAACGCGGACATCTGGCACAAGGTGACGTCCACCCGCGACAATTGCCTGGGATCGGACTGTCCGGCCTTTCGCGAGTGCTTCGTCATGCAGGCCCGCAAGCGCGCCATCGAGGCCGACGTGGTGGTGGTGAACCATGCGTTGTTCCTGGCCGACCTCGCGCTCAAGGACGAAGGCATCACCGATCTGCTGCCGGCCGCCGATACGGTGGTGTTCGACGAGGCCCACCAGTTGCCGGCCGCCGCCACGCGCTTCCTGGGCGAGTCGGTGTCGTCGCACCAGCTGCTGGACTTCGCGCGCGACGCCACGGTCGCCGGCCTGTCGCATGCGCGCGAAAGCGCGGACTGGCCGGTGCTGGGACAGGCCGTCGAGCAAGCCACCCGCGAGCTGCGGCTGTCGTGCGCGGCGGTCGAGAAAATGCCGGGCCAGCGCAGCACCTTCGACACGCTGCCCAATCCCCAGGACTTCGGCAAGGCGGTGCAACAGGTGATCGATGCGGTCCACACCCTGGGCCGCATCCTGATGGCCGTGGGTGAGCGCCACCCCGATCTGGACATGGTGGCCAAGCGCGGTCCCGACCTGATCGCGCGGCTGGCGCGCTGGACCGAGGCCCACGGCGTGCCGCCGGCCCATGCCGGGCAGACCGGCAAACCGGCCGAATCCGCCTGGCCGGAATCCGTTGCCGACCAACCAACCGAGCAGCCCCCGCAACGGGCAGACGACGGCTGGGTGCGCTGGGTGGAAACCGGCACCAGCCACATCCGCCTGCATACCGCGCCCTTGTCCGTCGCACAGGCGTTTTCGCAGTACCGGCCGGCGGGGCAGGCCTGGATCCTTACCTCGGCCACCTTGTCGGTGCGGGAGGATTTCTCGCATTTCACGCGCCAGCTCGGCCTGTACGAAGCCACGACCGGCCGTTGGGAGTCGCCGTTCGACTACGGGACCAATGGCCGACTGTTCGTGCCGCATGGCATTCCCGCGCCGCAGGATCCGCGCTTCACCGAAGGCTTCGTCGAGGCCTTGCTGCCCGTGCTGGCGGCCAGCCGCGGTTCGGCGCTGGTGCTGTGCACGACGCTGCGGGCGGTGGACAAGGTGGCCGAGCTGCTGCAGGAAGCCTTCCGCGAACGTGGCTGGGAATGGCCTCTGTTCAGGCAGGGCGACCGTTCCCGCCGGGAACTGCTGGAGCGCTTCCGGACCAGCGCGCACGCGGTCCTGGTGGGCAGCGCGAGTTTCTGGGAAGGCATAGACGTGCCGGGCGACGCGCTGACCCTGGTGGCCATCGACAAGCTGCCGTTCGCGCCGCCGGACGATCCGGTGCTGGATGCCCGCATCCGCGCCTGCCGCGAACGGGGCGGCAATCCCTTCTTCGAATACCAGTTGCCCGAGGCCGCCATCGCGCTCAAGCAGGGCGCGGGACGGCTGATCCGCACTGAAACCGACTGGGGCGTGCTGATGGTGGCCGACCGCCGGCTGGTCGAGAAGCCCTACGGCAAGCTGTTGTGGCGCGGCCTGCCGCCGTTCACGCGTACCCGCAACGTGGCGGACGTCGAGGCGTTCTACGCCGAGCGCGCCGAGACGCTGTCGCCAGCGGCCTGAGCGGTGCGCTGCCGGAACCCCGCACCGGCCAGGGCCAGCAGGCCCTAGCGAATCACCACCGACACGCTGGTCCGGGGCGGCACGGTGATGACCTCCTCGTAGACGTCCCGCACAGCCGGCCGCACGAACGGGAAGAATCCCCGCGGCTGCAGATACATCGGTACGCTCGTTGGCAGCCCGTAGTCCGCGTACAGCGCACCGTCCATTGGCACGAGGTCGTAGCCGGAGTCGCTTCTCGCCCCCAGGCCGAAGTTCGGCGGCGATGCCGCCGGCAACAGTGCGCTGGTCGTGCCGATGCGGCGCATCGTCGTCTGGATGCCCGGGCCGCCCACGTCGCGGATGACCTTGTCCAGGATGCGCCAGGAGTCCGGCGCGCCGGTCTCGTTCAGCAACCTTCGATAGAAGTCCATGCCGTAATGACGCAGCAGGTAGGCGCCTATGGTCGAGTTGATGTTGTAGCTGTCGCAGGCGCCCCAGTCCAGGATGGCGATCGACAGGATGTCGCAGTTGAAGTTCTGGTCGCGCAGCCAGTAGCGGACGAAGAAATCACGGTTTTCATGGTGGCGGTTCAGGCCGGGAAGGTAAAGGACATCCTCGGCCATCAGCGCGATCAGTTCGATGAACCAGGATTGATGGAAGTACTCCTGGCCTGGCTCCTTGGAGATGACCTGCAGGTAGCGTGTGGAAAGGTGAGTCAGCTCATGGGCGAAGGAGGCCAGTTCGTCCAGGACGGGGTTGTAGAAGTTGTCGTCTGACATGAAGAGGACCAGCGCTTCGTTGCTGAGATTGTCCTCGGGAGGGCCGGCTGGATCGTTCAGCCCGACGTCGTTCCAATGCACCATTCCGGCCGCCATCATGTCGCGGATGAAGGCGACGTGCAGGTCCGCGTCGGGAGGGATGGCCGGCAATTCGCCTTCCGGATACGGGCCCCAGGGCGGACCGACGAGTGCCACGGTCCTGTCGTAGACCGCGTCCTCTCTTTGGGCGACGTCGCGGATGAAGCCGTCGAGCATTGCATCCGTGACACTGCCGGCCGCCTGGGTCTCCGCGTCGATCCATACATGGATGCCGCGCCCGTCGCGGGCCACGGTCTGGCGGACCAGGGTCGACCGGCGGAACGCGTCTTCTTCCGTGCCCATCCCGTAGCCGGATACCCGCCAGGTGCGCACGTCCCCGAGCCGGGGCGCGTGGGCGGTGCGGCTCGGCCCCACGATTCTGTGCGCGGGCGAGGGTTTGCGGCTCTTCAGCCGCTGCATCGGATCGGCCTGCATCGGAGGCAGGTCGGGGTGCCGCGGGCGGCGCGGACTTGCGGCATCCGCCGCGTCCGCGCCGGCCGGGAACGCCAGCCTGGCGGCGGGCGCAGCGAGCGGATAGGGCGAACGCAGATACAGCTCCAGCGCGGGCAGGCGCTGCGGCGTATCCCCGTGGTTGGTGTAGATCAACTGCACATCCTTGCCGGCCACGCCAGCCAGCCGGATGGGCAGGGCGGTCCGTTCGTCGCCGGTATTGGTGTACTGCCAAACGCCGATACCCGAGCCCGCGTAGCGGTGGGCATCGATGGCGCCGCAGCGGGGGCCGCTGCAATCGACCTCGAGCTGCGCGGTGGAAGGCGGCGGTTCCGTCGGGGCGATGGGTTCGGCGTCGCCCCCGCATCCCGACAGCAGCATCAGGGTGGCGGCGGCAAGCAGGGCAAGCGTGGGGGAGGCGGGTCTCATGTCGGCTCCTAGCGTACGACGACCGACAGGCTGGCATGCGGGGGGACGACGATGTTCTCCCGGTAGTTGTCCCGCACGGCCGGCCGGGCGAAGGGGAAGAACGCGCGCGGCATCAGGGTCATGATCGTGTCGGTCGGCAGCGTGAATTCGCTGGCGTAGGTGCCGCCATCGATGGCGGCCAGCGTGTAGGCGCCGTCCGTCCGTTCAGGCAGTCCGTAGCCCCTGGGCGACGCGGCTGCGGGCAGCAGGGCGATGTTCGTGGCGAAGCGGCGCAACGCGGTATCTGCGCCTTCTCCGCCCGCCTGCTTGATGGCGTCGTCCAGGATGGCCCAGGAATCCGGCGAACTGGTATTGCGCAGCAATTGGCGATAGAAGCCGATACCGTATTGCCGCAACAGGTAGGCGCCGAACGTTGCCCGCACCGCGTCGGAATAGCAGGCCGATCCGTCAGCGTCCAGTGACGTTGTCAGGTCGCAGTTGAAGTTGCCCGTGGCGCCCAGCGACAGCCAATACCAGCGGTAGATGTCGCCTGCAAGCTGATAGGTATCGACGCCAGGCAGGTAGAGGATGTCCTGCATCATGAAGCTCGTCATGATGTCGAGCCATGGTTCGAAGGACTGGTCGGTCTCGGGCAGTGCCGAGCGATGATAGATGTTGGACATCTGGGTCAGCAGCAACGCCATGGCCGCGGCCGGTTCGCCGTACGCGTAGTAGTCGTCCGGCTGATAGAAGCGCTCCGAGGTCAGATATACCGCCAGCGCTTCGTTGCTGGTGCGGACGTATTCGTCGAAGTCGGGATTGCCCGTCTGTCGGCGGATGCGAAGGTCGCGGGCGCCGGGATAGGCCACATAGGCCAGCTCCTTGCCCAGTACGATGTTCAGGTCTTGCGCCGGCGGGATCGCCCCGGCCGTCTCGTGCTGTCCCCAGGGTTCGCCGGCGAGGTCCGTGGCCCGCGTGTAGATGGAGTCCGGACCCGAGATGACTCGTCGCAACAGGGTATCCAGCATCGCGTCGTTGACCAGTTCGTCGCCGTATTGATCGTCCTCCAGCCAGATGTTGACCCGGCGCGGGCCATCGGGGCCCTGGGCCTGCCCCTGGCGAAGCAGGTTGAATGAGCGTTCTACCCGCCCCTCTGTCCACGTATCGACCCACCAGGTGCGTGTGGAACCCACGGCGGCGGTGGCAGCGGGGGCTCGTCGGCTGACGGTCTGCCTGGCGTCGACTCGTTGCGCGACGGGCGGCACGGCGGGGGAAAGGGCGGGAGCGCGCCGCGCGGCGGCGGGCGCGCCCGGCGGATACGGCGAGCGCTCGAACAATTCGATGCCGGGCATCTTCTGCGGGGTGCCGCCGTGGTTGGTGATGATCAGCTGCACGTCCTTGCCTGCCAGGCCCGAGATGTCGATCGCCACTGTCTGCCGATCGTCGGTCGTATTGGTGTATTGCCAGATGCCGACGCCCGAACCCAGGTAGCGATGGGCATCGACCGCGCCGCAATGAGGTCCGCTGCAATCGACCGTCAGTTGCGCCTCGGCCGGAGCAGGCGGTTCGGGCGTATCCGGCGCCACGGCGCCGTCTCCGCCGCAGGCGGCCAGCAGCAGCCATACGCCATGGATGGCCAGGCGTCTGATGGGAAGGCATGGACGTGAAGAGACTGTGATCATGGCGATTCCTTGCTATCGGATGACGAGGCTCAGGCTGGAGCGTGGGGGAACCAGCAGCGTTTCGCGGTAGCTGCCCTGGACAAGGGGACGTACGAACGGAAAGAAGCCGTAGGGTTCCAGGTAGAGCGGCACGCGGCCGGGTAAGGTGTTGATGTCGGCATAGCGCGCGCCATCGAGCGGGATAAGGAAGACGTCCTGCCCGTGCCGCGCGGGATAGCCGAAGCCTGGGGGCGATGCCGCCGCGGGAAACAGCGCCGCGCTGGTCCCGAAGCGCCGCAGGAGGGCCGGGAAACCGTCGCCGCCGGCCTGCCGGAGGGAATGGTCGAGGATTTCGAACGAGTCGCTCGAACTGAAGTCGTGCAGCAGCGAAACCAGTAGATCGGCACCGTAGTGGCGCATCAGGAAGGCGGCCAGTGCATTGACCGTGCTGTAGCCATAGCAGGCCCGGTTCGGCAACGGGATCGGATACATGTCTCGCAGGTCGCAATTGAAGCCACCGCGTTGTCCCCAGGACAACCAGCTCTGGAACCGCGCCTCGGTATCGGAGGGCGCCGCGTCGTCGGGATGGTAGGCCAGCTCCTTCATTGCTTCCGCGACGGTTTCGTTCAGCCAGGAGTCGAGCTGGTCGTCATCGCCTGCGAGGATGCCTCGATAGAACCAGAATATGAGATGGGTGAGTTCGTGCGAGAAAGTCTGGATGGCATCGGTGTAGACGTCGTCGGGGGCGTAAATGCTCCGGGCGTGCATGTAGACCGCCAGCGCCTCGTTGGACTGCTGGATGTTCGGGAAGTCCGGGTAGTAGTGCCGCACGTAGGCGTCCGTGAAGTTGACATAGCCCAGGACCTCGAGCGGTTCCACGATCACCACGTTCAGGTCTTCATGGGCGCCGATGATGTTCTCGTAGGGGGTTTCCGCCCAGATCGGTCCCGCGATCCTCGTTATCCGGTCGTAGGTGGACCGGATACGCTCCTGCAATTGATCCAGCGCTTCGTCGGTAATGACGCCAGCAGCCGTGACCGCGTCCTCCACCCAGATGTTCAGCGCCCGGGGATCGGCGCCGTCGAGGCTGGAGCGCCGGCGCAGCGTGGTCGGGCGCGGGGCCCTGGCGTTGTCACCGCCGGAAAAATCGTTCACCCACCATTCCCGGGTGTCGCCCACCCGGTGGGATGCGGAGGCCGCCATCCGGGCCAGGGCCGGGCCGGAGGCGGTCTTCGCACGCGGGCGGGGCAAGGCGCGCAGGTCGTAGGGCGCATGGGGCCGCGGAAGACCCGCCCGGGCCGGAGCGGGTGCCGCCGCGCGCAGCAGGGCGGCCGTGCCGGTGTAGGGCGAGCGCAGGAACAGCTCCAGCGGCGGCAGCTTCTGCCGCGTGTCCGAGTGGTTCACGTAGGAAAGATGGACGTCCTTGCCCGGTATGCCGTCGATCCGGACGGACACTTCCACGCGGTCGTCGGTATCGTTGGTGTACTGCCAGACGCCCACGCCGGAGCCGGCATAGCGATGGGCGTCGATGGCGCCGCAGTGCGGCCCGCCGCAATCGACGGCCAGTCGCGGGCCGGTCTCGGGCGCAGGTGGCGCCGGCCCGGCGGCTTCTTCCCCTCCGCCGCAGGCGGCCACGGCCAGGATGGATAGCAGCGACAGCACGCGCAGGAGCCGGGCGCGGAGTCGTGGGGGCATGGGCGATACCTGTCGGGTGGGAAACGTGGCCGCCAGCGTAGCGGAAGGTCTTGCCGCGCGCATTGGTCCAAGGTCCAATGCCTGGCGATCCACTCCGTGATAGCGTTGTGCCAATTCCTGGAACACGAGCCCGATGTCCGCACCCAGCACGCCCCTTGCCGAGCAGCTCCAGGCCGAACAGGCGGCGATTCTGCGCCGCAACCTGCCGTTCTCGCTGTGCGGGGCGCTGCTGACGGTCGGCCTGGTGTGGGCGGCGATGCGCGAGGCGGTGCCCGCCTGGCAGATGCTGGCCTGGTTCCTGGCGCAAGCAGCCTGGACCCTGGTCCGCGCCTGGGGCGTGTCGAGGTACCGGCGGGGCGCGGGCGACGCGGGCGGCGTGGCGCGCTGGCGCCGGACCGCCATCGCCACGACCGGGGTGGCCGGATTGCTGTGGGGAATTCCCTTCGCCTACTGGATGCTGCACGTGGACCTGCCGCACCAGATGTTCCTGATCGTCGCGCTGCTGACGCTGGGCACGGGTGCGATCTACGCCTATTGCATCGACCTGCCGCTGCTCTACGCCTTCCAGGTGCCGTATTTTTCGCTACCTTTCATTGCCATCCTGACCATTCCGGGCACCATGCATACGGTGCTGGCGCTGGCGGCGGCGCTGTACCTGGCCGTCACCCTGGTGTTCGCGCAGCGCATGTCGCGCACGCAGATCGACTCGCTGCGCCTGCGCTTCGAGAACCTGTCCCTGGTCGAGAGCCTGCAACGCGAGAAAGAGGCGGCCGAGCGCAGCGACCTGGCCAAGTCGCGCTTCCTGGCCGCCGCCAGCCACGACCTGCGCCAACCGGTTCACGCGCTCAGCCTGTTCATTGGCGTGCTGAAGGAGCAGCCCTTGCCCGACGAGAGCCGGCGCCTGGTCGACAGCGTGGGGCGGGCCGCATCCGCGCTGGGAACGCTGTTCGAGGCGCTGCTGAACATCTCGCGCCTGGATGCGGGCGTGGTGCGCGTCAACCGGCGGACTTTCGCGCTGACGGCGCTGTTCGACCAATTGCTGCTGGAATTCACGCCCCAGGCCGATGCCAAGTCGCTGGTCCTGCGCGTGCGGCCCACGCGGGCGGTGGTCTATACCGATCCGGCGCTGCTCGACCGGATCCTGCGCAACCTGGTGGACAACGCCATCCGCAACACGCAGCGGGGCGGAGTGCTGCTGGCGTGCCGGCCCAGGCGGGGCGCCTGGCGCATCGAGGTCTGGGACACCGGGGCGGGCATTCCGGCCGCCGAGCAGGACAAGGTGTTCTGGGAGTTCCACCAGTTGAACAATCCCGAGCGCGACCGGGGCAAGGGGCTGGGCCTGGGGCTGGCCATCGTGCGGCGCACGGCCAAGCTGCTGGGGCATGCCGTGGGCCTGCGCTCGCGGCCGGGGCGCGGCAGCGTCTTCGCCATTACCGTGCCCCGCATGGCCGAACAGCATGCCGGCCAGCCGGAGGCGCCGCCGCCCGGTCATTCCGCCGGAGCGTTGAAGGGCCGGCTGGTATTCGTGGTCGACGACGACATCGAGAACCGGCAGGGACTGCAACTGCTGCTGGAGGCCTGGGGGTGCCGGGTCGTGGCCGGCGGCAGCGGCGAAGAGATCGTCCAGGCCGCCGCCCGGCGCAACGAGCGGCCGGACCTGATCATCAGCGACTACCGGCTGCGCAACCACGAGACGGGAATCGAGGTGATCGACGCGCTGCACGAAGAGTTCAACGACGAGAACATCCCGGCCATGCTGATCAGCGGAGATACCGATCCGCAGCGGCTGGCGGAAGCGGCGGCGCGCACCTGGCCGCTGATGCACAAGCCGGTCGAGCCCGCCGAGTTGCGGGAGGTCCTGGTACGGATGCTGGGCTAGGGCCCATTCCCGGTCTACCTGGGCTTGCCGAACAGGCCGGCGCGGCGCGCAGCCAGCACCGCCTGGGTGCGGTTGACCACGCCCAGCGCGGCGAAGATGGCCGAGATGTGGGCCTTGACGGTCTTCTCGGTCGTGGCCAGGCGTTCGGCGATTTCACTGTTGCGCAGCCCCTCGCACAGCAGGCACAGGACCTCGGTCTGGCGAGGCGTCAGGCGGCCGGGGGGCTGCTCGGACAGGACGGCCAGCGATGCCGGAGGGTTTTCCGGCGGCCGGACGACCTGACCGGCCAGCACGCGCTGCATGGCATCCAGCAACTGCCCGACGTCGGCGGACTTGTGCAGGAAGCCGTGGGCCCCCGCGGCCAGGGCCGCCTCGGCATCCTCGTGGTCCTCGGAGTCCGACAGCACCATGACCCGCAGGCCGGCGCCCGCGCGCCGGAGCTGGCGCACCAGCGCCGTGCCGCCGATGTCGGGCAGGTAGTAGTCCATCAGCGCGATGTCGGCCGTGGTGTCCTTGAGCAAGGCCAGGGCCTCGGCGCCGCCGGCGGCGGTGCGCAGATGCAGCGAGGGGCCGGCCGCTTGCCGCAGGGCAAGCGCCAGCCCCTCCCGGAACATGGCGTGATCGTCGATCAGCAGGGCGCTGGCCACGGAGGCGATGCCGCTACCAGATCTTCCACCAGGGACCGCTGTCTTTCTGGAAGCCGCTCTTGACGAAGCTGCTGTCGGGATAGTTCATGCTCAGCACGCGCGAGGCGTCGTCGCGCAGGTCGGTCATGCCCATCTTGTCGTAGGCCAGCACCATGATGTAGAGCGCTTCCTCGACCGCGGGAGCACCCTGGAAGTCGCGCACCGCGGTCTGCGCGCGGTTGACGGCGGCCACGTAGGCGCCGCGCTCGAGATACAGGCGGGCGACGTGGACCTCGTTCATCGCGATGGAGTTGACGAGATAGTTCAGGCGCAGGCGGGCGTCGGGCGCGTACTTGCTGTCGGGGAAGCGCGCGACCAGGGCCTTGAAGGCGTCGAACGATTCGCGCGCGCCCTTGGGGTCGCGCTCGCTGGGGTCCTGGCGCGTCAGGCTGGCCAGGAAGGCGCTGTCCTGGTAGAAGTTGATCAAGCCCTTCAGGTAGAGCATGTAGTCCAGGCTGGGGTGGTTGGGGTGCAGGCGCTCGAAGCGGTCGATCGCGGCCAGCGCCTGGGCGTTGGAGCCATCCTTCCAGTAGACGTAGGCGATGTCGATCTGCGCCTGCTGGGCGAAGACGCCGAAGGGATAGCGCGATTCGAGTTTCTCCAGCAACTTGGCCGCCTGGGTCCAGTTGCCGGTATCCATCTCGTCCTTGGCCTCCTTGTACAATCTCTCGGCAGTCCAGCCCACCGTGGGGTCGGGTTCCTTGCCGGTATTGGCGCAGCCCGCCAGGATGAAAAAGGCCAGCAGGCAGGCCAGGGCCAGGCTCAGCCGCGCGACGAGGCGCTGCCGCCGGGCCGGGGCCGGATGCCCGCAGGCCGCTTGCATTGCCAGGGAATTCAACTGCATGGTGGTGTCCCTCACCAATAGACTATCCGTGATTATATTCGGGCTTCGCGGCCAGGCCCTCCAGAAACATGTCATCTTCGCTGCCGTCCCAAGATATCGAAAGCCAGGAAGCCGAGCCGCGCTTGCTGGACCTGCCTTCGGGCACCCGGGCCGATCGCCTGGACAAGGTCCTGGCGCAGCTGCTGCCCGAGCATTCCCGCAGCCGCCTGCAGGGCTGGATCGAACGCGGCGGCGTGCTGGTCAACGGCAAGGCGGCCTCCGTGCGGCAGGTCGTCGGGCCGGGTGACCAGCTCACGGTCTGGGAGGAAGCGGCGCCCGAGTCGCTGGCCTTCACGCCGGAAGCCATCGATTTTCCGGTGGTGGCCGACAGCGCCGACTGGATCGTGGTCGACAAGCCCGTCGGCCTGGTCGTGCACCCGGGGGCGGGCAACTGGCACGGGACGCTGCTCAACGGCCTGCTGCACCGCTATCCCGAACTGGCCCAGGTGCCGCGCGCCGGCATCGTGCACCGGCTGGACAAGGATACCTCGGGTCTGATGGTCGTGGCACGCACCATTACGGCGCAAACCTCGCTGGTGCGGCAGTTGCAGGCCCGCACGGTGGGGCGGCGCTATCTCGCGCTGGTGTCGGGCCACGTGCGGCGCGGCGGCACCATCGATCGGCCCATCGGCCGGGACCCGCGCGTGCCGGTGCGCATGAGCGTGGAGCGGCCCATCGCCGCCAAGCCGGCCATCACTCATTTCGAACCCCTGCGCCTGGGCAGGGCGCCAGGCGGCATGCCGGTGACCGAGGTCGAATGCCGCCTCGAGACCGGCCGCACGCACCAGATACGGGTGCACATGGCCAGCATCGGCCATCCGCTCCTGGCCGACACGCTGTACGGCGGTAAGGCGGTGGCGCCCGCCGCGCGGCAGATGCTGCACGCGGCCAGGCTGCAGTTCGACGATCCGGTCCAGGGCGGGCCCCGCGTTTTCCATGCGCCGGTGCCGGACGACATGCAGGCCGTCGTGCGCATCATCGCCTGGGAGGATGGCGAGGAGGACGCGGACGGCTACCTGGACGAGGGGGATGACGCATGACCGCCGCCCAGCCGTTCGTGCAGGAAGGCCCGGACTGGCCCGGGCTGCGCATCTTCGCCACCACCCGTGCCGGCGGCGTCAGCGCGGCGCCGTATGCTTCGTTCAACCTGGGCGCGCACGTGGGCGACGCCCCCGGGGCGGTGGCCGCAAACCGCGCGCGCCTGCGCGCGTTGTTGCCGTCCGATCCGCTGTGGCTGGACCAGGTCCATGGCACGCGGGTGGCCGACGCCGACCACGAAGCGGATCCCGCGCCGGCCGATGCCGCCGTCACGCGCGTCCCGGGCCGGGTGCTGGCCATCATGACGGCCGACTGCCTGCCTGTCGTGATCGCGGCGCCCGAGGCCGGCGTCCTGGCCGTGGCCCATGCCGGCTGGCGCGGACTGGCGGGCGGCGTGCTCGAGAATGCCGTCGCGGCGATGGGCGTGCCGCCGGACGCAGGCCTGAGGGCGTGGATAGGGCCGGCCATCGGTCCCCTGGCCTTCGAGGTCGGAGACGAGGTGCGGGGGGCTTTCGCGCGCGCGGCCGAACCGCCTGCGGGCGCCTTCGTCCCGACCGGCGGCCACGACGCGGCGGGCGCCCCCAAGTGGCTGGCCGACCTGCCGGCCCTGGCCGAGCAGCGGCTGCGCGCCGCGGGCGTGGCCACGGTCGTGCGCAGCAATCTCTGCACGGTGGCCGGCAACGACCGCTTCTACTCCTACCGCAAGGAGGGCGTCACCGGACGCTTCGCGACGCTGGCCTGGCTCGTTCCGTGACCGCCAGGCGCTCGGGGCGACGCTTGGTCGCCGGCGCCATCAGGGTTTCTCTTGATCAGGGTTTTCCGGGGTGTCGCACGCCGCTTCGCGCGCACGGCGCAGCCGCTTGCGCATGGGCGCGGTGAAGATGTACAGCAGGATCGCGACCGGCAGCAATCCGTAGAAAAGCAGGGTCGCGATACCCGCCAGAACCGTGGGCTGTGCCAGGGACATCAGCAGTGTCACGTAAAGCCAGCCGATGGCGACGAGGAAGGAAAAATGCATGGGTCGGCGAAGATGAAATATGAGTGAAACGCCGGTCCGACCGGCGCGCCGCGCAGGCATTGGCGCGGGTCTTGCGCGATTTGACAGCCGCAGGCGCGCTATGCACTATGGCATCTAGCGTAATCGAATCAGCAAGGTGTTCTAGTGAGTCAGTCCAGGCAGGATTCTACGAACCCCTTGGCGTGGCTGGAAGCATGGCAGCAGATGTTGAATCAGAAGGCCGACATGCCTGGGTCGTCGGCGCCTTCGAGTCGCATCCTGTCGGGCGGGCACGCCATGGCCCCCGAGAAGCTGCTGGAGATCCAGCAGGAGTTCGCGCAGGAATGGGCCGATCTCTGGCGGGCCGCCGGCGCGGGCGAACTCGAACCACTGACCGATCAGCGCTTCGCCGGTGAAGCCTGGAGCGCCAGCCCCGGGCATGCATTCCTGGCGCATGCCTACCTGCTGTCCGCGCGCACCATGCTCAAGATGGCCGACAGCGTCCAGGCGCCCGAACATGTCCTGAACCGGCTGCGCTTCGCCACCATGCAATGGGTCGAGGCCATGTCGCCCTCGAACTTCCTCGCGCTCAACCCCGACGCGCAGCGCCGCCTGCTCGAGTCCGGCGGCGAAAGCCTGCAGCAGGGCATCGCCAACCTGGTGTCGGACCTGCAGAAGGGGCGCATTTCCCATACGGACGAATCGTCGTTCGAGGTCGGGCGCAATCTTGCCACCACCGAGGGGTCGGTGGTGTTCGAGAACCGGCTGTTCCAACTGATCCAGTACAAGCCTCTCGGGCCCCGGGCCTACGCGCGTCCGCTGCTGATCGTGCCGCCCTGCATCAACAAGTTCTACATCCTGGACCTGCAGCCGCACAATTCCTTCGTGCGTTTCGCGCTCGAACAGGGCATGCAGGTCTTCATGGTGTCGTGGCGCAACCCGCTGGCCGTCGACGCGGATGGCGTGCAGCATGCGGACTGGGATGCCTACCTGCAGGAAGGCGTGCTCGAGGCGATCGGCGTCGTCTCGTCCATCTCGCGGCAGCCGCAGGTCAACGCGCTGGGATTCTGCGTGGGCGGCACGCTGCTGTCGTCGGCGCTGGCGGTGGCGAAGGCACGCGGCCAGGATCCGGTGGCCTCGCTCACGCTGCTCACGACGCTGCTGGATTTCGCCGACACCGGCGTGCTGGACGTCTTCATCGACGAAGCCCAGGTGCTGCTGCGCGAACAGCAGTTCGCCGCGGGCGGCGTGCTGGCGGCGCGCGAACTGGCGACCACCTTCGCCTTCCTGCGTCCGAACGACCTGGTCTGGAACTACGTCGTCAACAACTACCTGAAGGGGCAGGCGCCGTCGGCCTTCGACCTTCTGTACTGGAACGCCGACAGCACCAACCTGCCGGGACCGTTCTATGCCTGGTACCTGCGCAATACCTATCTCGAGAACAACCTGCGGGTGCCCGGCAAGGTGCGCGCGTGCGGCGTGGGGCTCGACCTGAGTTCCCTCGACATGCCGGCCTATGTGTACGGTTCTCGCGAGGACCACATCGTGCCCTGGACCTCGGCGTACGCCTCGACCGCGCTCCTGCGCGGGCCGATGCGTTTCGTGCTGGGGGCCTCGGGCCATATCGCCGGGGTCATCAATCCGGCTTCGCGCAACCGGCGCAGCTACTGGGTGCGCGAGGACGACAAGCTGCCGGCCGACGCCGCCGCCTGGATGGGCGAGGCGCGCGAAGTGCCGGGCAGCTGGTGGAACGACTGGGCAACCTGGATCAAGGAGCACGGAGGGCGCCAGGGCAAGGCGCCGGGCGCGCTGGGCAGCGCCGACCATCCCGTCATCGAACCCGCGCCGGGCAAGTACGTGCGGGTCAGGGCGGCATGACAAGAGACATGCGTATTCTGCGGGTCAAGCGGCGGTGGGTTCCGCCGTTTCATAAGGAGGCATCATGAGCGGAAAGATAGCGTACGTGACGGGCGGCATGGGCGGCATAGGCACCGTCATCTGCCAGCGGCTGGCCAAGGACGGGTTCACCGTCATCGCCGGCTGCGGGCCCAATCGCGACTCTCAGCAGTGGCTGAACGAACAATCGGCGCTCGGTTATACGTTCCACGCCTCCGTGGGCAACGTGGCGGACTGGGATTCGACCGTGGCCGCGTTCGCCAAGGTGCGAGAGGAGTTCGGGCCGGTCGACGTGCTGGTCAACAACGCGGGCATCACCCGCGACGGCCTCTTCCGCAAGATGACGCTGGAAGACTGGCGCGCCGTCATCGACACCAACCTCAACAGCCTGTTCAACGTCACCAAGCAGGTCATCGGCGACATGACCGAGCGCAAGTGGGGGCGCATCATCAACATCAGTTCGGTCAACGGCCAGAAAGGGCAGTTCGGCCAGACCAACTACTCGACCGCCAAGGCCGGCATCCACGGCTTCACGATGGCGCTGGCGCAGGAAGTCGCATCGAAGGGCGTGACGGTCAACACGGTTTCGCCCGGCTACATCGGTACCGACATGGTGCGTGCCATCCGCCCCGACGTGCTCCAGAGCATCGTCGACACCATCCCGGTGAAGCGCCTGGGCACGCCGGACGAGATCGGCTCCATCGTGGCTTGGCTGGCTTCGGACGACGCGGGATTCGCCACCGGCGCGGATTTCTCGCTGAACGGCGGCCTGCACATGGGGTAAGCCCCGATCCGGCCCGACGCGTTCCACGCCGGGTTGGACTAAACTTGATGGCTGGTGCGGTCGGCGGACCGCACCGGTTTCATACAAATCTAAGTTGGGGGCAAGCATGGCGCAGCAAGCCGGAGCCGGCAACGCGTTGCGGTTGATAAAAAAATATCCCAATCGCCGGTTATACGATACGCAGACCAGCACCTACATCACCTTGGCCGACGTCAAGCAGCTCGTGCTGGACAACGAGACGTTCGAGGTCGTCGATGCCAAGTCCGGCGAGGACCTGACCCGCAGCATCCTGCTGCAGATCATCCTGGAAGAGGAAACCGCCGGCGCGCCCATGTTCACGTCCACCATGCTGGCCCAGATCATCCGTTTCTACGGCCATGCGATGCAGGGCATCATGGGTTCGTACCTGGAGAAGAACATCCAGGCCTTCATGGAGATCCAGAACAAGCTGGGCGAGCAGTCCAAGGGCCTGTACGGCGGCCAGTTCGGCCCCGAGGCGTGGGCGCAGTTCATGAACGTCCAGACGCCGATGATCCAGAGCATGATGAGCAACTACATCGAGCAGAGCAAGAACCTGTTCGTGCAGATGCAGGACCAGATGCAGAACCAGACCCGGTCCATGTTCACCACGTTTCCCTTTACCTCCGCGTCCAAGGACGACGAGCGCAAGTAGCGCGGGGGCGGGCGCGCCGTAACCCGGTAAAATGCCCCCATTCCGCTAATTCCGGCCGCGAGTCGCGCTCGCGGTGCGCCCGATGTCCATCCATTCGTCCGATTCCCCGACCAACACCGCCATTCCCCGCGTGGCCTTCGCCAGCCTGGGCTGTCCGAAGGCAGCCTCGGATTCCGAGCAGATCCTGACCCAGCTGCGTGCCGAAGGCTACGAGACGTCCAAGACCTACGAGGACGCGGACCTGGTCATCGTCAACACCTGTGGCTTCATCGACGACGCGGTCAAGGAAAGCCTGGACACCATAGGCGAGGCCCTGCAGGCCAACGGCAAGGTCATTGTGACCGGCTGCCTGGGCGCCAAGAAGGAGGCCGATGGCGAAGGCGTGGTGCAGAAGATGCATCCCAAGGTCCTGGCCGTGACCGGGCCGCACGCCACCCACGAGGTCATGCAGGCGGTGCACCTGCACCTGCCCAAGCCCCACGATCCCTTCAGCGACCTGGTGCCGCCGCAGGGCGTGCGCCTGACGCCCAAGCACTACGCCTACCTGAAGATATCCGAGGGCTGCAACCACCGGTGCAGCTTCTGCATCATCCCGTCCATGCGCGGCGACCTGGTGTCGCGGCCCATCCACGAGGTCATGCGCGAGGCCGAGAACCTGGTCAAGGCCGGCGTCAAGGAAATCCTGGTCATTTCGCAGGACACCAGCGCCTACGGCGTGGACGTGAAGTACCGCACGGGCTTCGTCGACGGCCGGGCGGTGCGCACCCGCATGACCGAACTGGTGCGCGAGCTGTCCAGGCTGGGCGCCTGGATCCGCCTGCACTACGTGTATCCCTATCCGCACGTGGACGAGGTCCTGCCGCTGATGAACGAAGTCCACGAGAACGGCGGTCGCGTGCTGCCGTACCTGGACGTGCCGTTCCAGCATGCCAGCCAGCGCATCCTGAAGCTGATGAAGCGTCCGGCTTCGTCCGAACGCAACCTCGACCGCATCCGGGCCTGGCGCGCGGTCTGTCCGGACCTGACGATACGCAGCACCTTCATCGCCGGCTTCCCCGGCGAGACCGAGGCCGAGTTCGAGGAAATGCTGGACTTCCTGCGCGAGGCCGAGCTGGACCGCGTGGGCTGTTTCGCCTATTCACCGGTCGAGGGCGCGGCCGCCAACGAGCTGCCCGATCCCGTGCCCGACGAAGTCCGGCAGGAACGCCAGGCCCGCTTCATGCAGGTCCAGGAGGCCGTTTCCCGCAAGCGCCTGGCGCGCCGGGTCGGCAAGGTCATCAAGTGCATCGTCGACGAGGTGGGCCCCGAGGGCGGCGTCGCCCGTTCCATGGGCGATGCGCCCGACATCGACGGCAAGGTCTACGTGGCGCCGGTCGACAAGCCCTGGAAACGCTACAAGGTCGGGGACATCATTTCCGTGCGCATCGCCCGTTCCGACGATCACGATCTCTGGGGAAACATAGGGTAGCCCCGGTTCATCTCCTTATCAGCAGTGGCGCTAATTCGGCGGCCAGGCGCTTCAGGGTGGGAGCGACGGTGGCGGCGACGTGGGCGTCGGTGAACAGGGCGTCCGACGCGCCGCAGGTCAGCACCAGCGTACGGTGACGGTCGGCGGGCTGGACCGGGACGCCGATGGCGGTGAAGTTCTCCTGCGGATAGCGCATGAACACGGCGCCATGCCGCTGGTAGTCGTCCAGCGCCGCCCGCAGCCGGCCGGGACCTCCGCCGGCATCCCATCGTCCTTCCGCCTGCAGCCCGGCGATGATGCGTTCGCGTTCGGCCGGCGGCTGGGCCGCCAGGTAGGCCAGTCCCAGCGATGAATCGGTCAGGCCCACGGTCGAGCCTATGTGCAGCATCACGCGCCGCACCTGGGCGGGTTCGCAGCGCTGGATGACCACCATGCTGGCCTCGTGCCGCTCGGCCAGCAGCACCGTGGTGCCCAGGGCATCGGCGGCGGCCTTCATCAGCGGCACGGCATAGTCATTGATCCCGGTCTGCGCGACCACGGCGTAACCCAGCAGCAGGGCGGCCGCGCCCACGCGCAGCTTGTCGTTGGCCGTGGGCACCAGGTAGCCCAGCGCCGCGAGCGTCTTGCACAGCCGCCAGACGGTGGGCTGCGGCAGTCCGGTCAGCCGGGCGATTTCCGTGGTGCCCAGTTCGCCGCGCGCGGGCGTGAAGCAGCGCAGGACTTCCAGGCCCCGGGCCAGGGCGGTGACGAACAGCGGATCGGTTGCTTTCATGGCGCGAGCGGGCCTTGACACCCTTCGAGGTGAAGCCCAGAATAAATTCATAAAACGAATTATCAATTCATATAATGAATTATTCAAGTGCCATGCAGCAAGATTGTACGCCGGAACTGGCCGAAATGCGGCCGGCCATCCGCCGCTTCGTCGGCGAGCGGCTCGAGCCCCTGGCCCGCCAGATGGACCAGGACGGCCAATTGGCGCCGTCGGCATTGGCCGAAATGCGCCAGCAAGGCTATCTGGGCATGCGCTTGCCGGTCGAATACGGCGGGGGCGGATTCGACTTGGCCACCTATTGCCTGGTCATGGAGGAAGTGGCGCGTTCACACCGCGTTTTCACGGTCATGCTCGATTGCACCAGCGGCCTGACCCCGATCGCCATCGCGCGCCATGGGACGCCCCAGCAGCGCGACAAGTATGTCGCGCGGCTGGCCAGCGGCGAATGGCTGGGCAGCTTCGCGCTGACCGAGCCCGAAGCGGGGTCGGACGCGGCCGCCTTGCGCACCACGGCGGAAAAAAGGGCGGGGGGCTGGGTGATCAACGGGCTGAAGCAGTTCATCAGCGCCGCGCACCGCGCACAGGTGGTCATGGTCCTGGCCGTGACCGATACGGCGCGGCGCGCGCGGGGCGGCATCACGGCCTTCCTGGTGGACCGGGGCACGCCGGGCATGTGCATCGCGCGGGTGGACAAGACCATCGGCTCCGACCCCATCGAGCTGGCCGAGATCCGCTTCGACGATTGCTTCGTGCCGGACGAGGCGGTGCTGGGCGAGGTGGGCGGCGGATTCCGCATCGCCATGGGGTCGCTGGCCAGCGGCCGCATGGGCGTATCGGCCGCGTGCATAGGCACGGCCGATCGGCTGCTGGAGGAAGCGGTGGCCTACGCCAAGGGCCGCGTCACTTTCGGCCAGCCGCTGGCCGACCGGCAGGCCATCCAGTGGATGCTGGCGGATTCGGCCACCGAGCTGGCGCTGGCGCGATCGCTGGCCTACGACACCATGCGGCGTATCGATGCCGGCCAGGACGCGGGCACGGCCACCAGCATGGTCAAGCTGTTCTGTTCCGAGATGGTGGGACGCGTTGCCGACCGCACGGTGCAGATACTGGGCGGCTCGGGGCTGATCCGCGGCGTGCCGGTCGAGCGCTTCTATCGCGACGTGCGGCACTACCGCATCGGCGAAGGCGCGTCCGAGATCCAGCGCATGCTGATCGCCCGGGCCCTGCTGAAATGAGGGCCCGCCCGCCGGACACCGATCAGGGCAGCCGGCCGTTGGCGCGGCGCCTGGCGGCATTCGCGCTGGGATTGCGGCGCGCGGACCTGTCGCCGGCGCGGCGCGAGAAGGTCGCGTTGATCCTGGCGGATTTCCTGGGGTGCGTGCTGGCCGGATCCAGTTTGCCCGAGGCCGGTTCGGCTTTCGTGCTGGCGCAGCCCGGCGCGGTGCGGATTCCCGGCGCGCCGGCGGGCCTGAGCCCGGAATCGGCGGCCATCGCGATGAGCGCCATGGGTTCGCTGCTGCAATGGCACGACGGCTACGGCAATGGCGGCAACCATCCGTGCAACACCATCATCCCGGCCGTCTGGTCCATGCGCGAGGGCCGGACCATGGAAGCGGTCCACATGGCCATCGCGGTCGGCTACGAAGTCGCGAACCGGCTGGCGGCCAGCGCGCATCCGGCCCTGACGCTGGCCGGGCTGGCGCCGACCTCGTGTACGGGCGCGATCGGCGCGACCGCCGCCCTGGGACGCCTGCTGGAGCTGGACGAAGACACCCTGGCGCGCGCGCTCGGCAACGCCGCCTTCTCGTTTCCCGCGGCGGCGCTGCGCGGCCTGACCGAACACGGCTCGGCGGTGCCGCTGCATGGCGGCCTGGCGGCGCGCTGCGCCATCGAGTCGGTGAAGCTGGCGCGCGCCGGCCTGGGGTCGGGCGGCCGCATCTTCGAGGGCGGCGCCGATCCGGGCGTCCTGGACGTTCTGCGCAGCCGGGGGCTCGCGCAGGATCCGGCAACCTGGCGGGGCGAGACGCTGGACGGCGTGTACTTCAAGCCCATGCCCGCCTGCCGCCACGCCCAGCCGGCCATCGACGCCATCCAGTCCATCTGGAGCGACGGGCCGGTGGCTGCTCGCGAGATCGAACGCGTGGACGTGCATACCTATCCGGTGGCGCTGCGCTTCGGGCAGGCCCCGGGCGCGGCGCACGAGCTCTACGATCGGCTGATGAGCGTGGTATGGGCCGTGGCCAGCGCGCTGTGCCATGGCCGGTACGACTTGTCGAACGTGCGCCGGCCCGCCGTCGAACCGGGCGTGCTCGGCCTGTATCCGCGCATCCACCTGCATGTCGACGAATCGTACGCGGCGCTGTATCCGCGCTACCTGCCGGCGCGGGTCGAGATCGCGCTGCGCGGAGGCGGCCGCCGCGCGGGCACCTGCATGATGGAGTACGGCACGCCGTCCGAGCACGGTCCTTATTCGCCCGGCGGCACGCACATGCCGCCGTTGGACAGGACGGGAGTGGAACGCAAGTTCCTCCAGTTGGCGGGCACCGTGCTGGACGATGGCCAGGCCCGCGCGTTGTGGCTGGAGGCGAGGGCGGTGGCGGACTTGAGCGGGTAGGCGAGGGCTGGGGTGCGGGATGCCGTTTTCCTAATTGTCCTATTGACAGAACAATAGATCATAAATAAAGTCCCCCGGAGTATCCTGAATGCAAGAGGGCAGCATGTCGGAAGTCAAGCTGGACCCGGTCACCCTGGCCGTCCTGAAAGGCCGGCTGGAGCAGATCGCCGATGAGATGGACGCCACGCTCTACCGCAGTGCGTTCAATCCCATCATTGCCGAGGCCCACGATGCCTGCCACGGGATCTACGACGGTGCGACCGGCGATACCCTGGTACAGGGCAAATCGGGGCTGCCGGTGTTCGTCGGGGCGATGGCGTTCGCGGTGCGGGCGGCGGTCCAGGCGGCGCAGCCGCTGGGCGGCATGCGCGAAGGCGAGGTCTGGCTGTTCAACGATCCCTACGAAGGCGGCACGCACGCCAATGATTTCAAGCTGGTCAAGCCCTTCTTCCTGGAAGGCCGGCTGGTCTGTTTCCTGGCCTCGGCCGCGCATTGGCACGACGTGGGCGGCAACGTTCCCGGCAACTACAACCCGGCGGCTACCGAGTGCTGGCAAGAGGCGGTCCAGATCCCGCCGGTGCGCATCGTGCAGCAAGGGGAAGTGAATCCCGACGTGCTGGCCATCCTGCGCGCCAATACGCGCATGCCCGACAGCCTGTGGGGCGACCTGAACGGGCAGCTCGCGGCGCTGGAACTGGGCGAGCGGCGCCTGGCCGAGCTGTTCGCGGCCTATGGCGAGGCGCGGGTGACGGGCGCCATGGGCGCGCTGCGCGAACGGGCGCGCAGGCTGATGCGGGCGCACATCGCGTCGCTGCCCGATGGCCGCTATGCATTCGAGGATTATCTGGACAACGACGGCATCCGCGACGACATGCTGCGCGTCGCGCTGGACATGACGGTGGAAGGCGAGCGGCTGGTGCTGGATTTCTCGCGCACCTCGGGCCCCTGCGCGGGGGCGGTCAACATTTCGCGCGCCACCGCGGTAGCGGCGTGCTATGTCGCGCTCAAGCACCTCTTTCCCGACGTGCCGGCCAATGCCGGCGTGCTGGATGCGGTCGAGTTCGTGATGCCCGAGGGCCTGTTGATCACGGCGCAGCGGCCGCGGCCGGTCGGCGGCTACACCGAGACCATCCTGCGCATGATAGACGTGGTCTTCAGCGCGGCGGCGCAGGCCGATCCGGCGCGCGCCGTGGCGCAGGCCTACGGCACGATCAACGCGCTGTCCATAGCGGGGCTGCGCAGCGACGAAGGGCGCCGGGGCCAGCGCTGGGTGATGTTCAGCTTCTTCGGCGGCGGCCACGGCGGCCATGCCGGCGGCGATGGCCTGAGCCACGGCAACGCGCCCATTTCCACGGCCACGATACCGCCGCTGGAGATCATCGAGGCCGCGTATCCGGTGCGCTTCACGCAGTGGTCGCTGCGGCCCGATTCGGGCGGGGCCGGCACGCACCGGGGCGGCCTGGGCGCGGTCTACGAGATCGAACTGCTGGAGCAGTCGGCGCAGGCTTTCATCTTCGGCGAGCGCGGCAAGTCCGCGCCCAAAGGCATCGCGGGCGGCGGCGACGGCGCGTTGAACCGGTTCAGCTATTGCGTGGACGGCCAGTGGCGGACCCCGCCCATGGTGTCGAAGATGATGGGGATACCGCTCTCGCGCGGGGACAGGGTCAGGCTGGAGACCCCGGGCGGGGGCGGCTATGGCGATCCCGCGCGGCGCAGCGGCGCCGCCGTGGAGCGCGACCGGGCCATGGGCTATGTGACGGAGGGTGGGCAGTGAGCGGGCAGCAGCGGGTCGTCGGCGTCGACGTGGGCGGAACATTCACCGACCTGTTCGTGCTGGACGAGGCGGACCAGTCGGTGGCGGTGGTCAAGGTCCCCTCCACGCGAGGCGAGGAAGCGGTCGGCTTCATGAACGGCATCGCGCGGCTGGACGATGCCGCCGGCGGCGCGGCCGGCATCGCCACCATCATCCATGGCACCACCGTGGGCACCAATGCGCTGCTCGAGCGCAAGGCCGCGCGCACGGGTTTGATCACCACGCGCGGCTTCGCCGACGTGCTCGAGATGCGGCGGCGCGACCGGCCGCATACCTGGGGACTGCGCGGAGAATACCTGCCTCCCATCTCGCGCGACCTGCGCAAGGAAGTGGACGAGCGCGTGCTGGCCGACGGTTCCATCCACACCGAAGTGGACCTGGACCAGGTCGAGGCCTGCGTGCGCGAACTGCTGGCGCAGGGCTGCGAGGCGGTCTGCGTCTTCTTCATCAACACCTATGCCAACCCGGCCAACGAGGCGGCGGCGGTGGCGCGCGTGCGCGAACTGTGGCCCAACGACTGCGTGACCTCGTCGGCCGAGGTCCTGCCCGAGATCCGCGAGTTCGAGCGTGTCTCCACGGCCAGCCTCAACGCGGCATTGCAACCCGTCGTGGGCGGCTACCTGCGGCGGCTGGAAGGCGACCTGCGCGAACGCGGCTTCGGCGGGCAACTGATGATCGTGCAAAGCAACGGCGGAGTGATGTCGCGGCAGACCGCCTGCGAGCTGCCTGTGCGCACGACGCTGTCGGGCCCCGCGGCGGGGGTCATCGCCTGCGCCGCGATCGCGCGCGCGGCCGGCCATCCTGACGTGATGACCGGGGACATGGGCGGAACCTCGTTCGACGTCTCGCTGGTGGTGGACGGGCGGGTGGCGCTGGCCGAGCAGACCAGCATCGCCTTCGGCATGGTCGTGCGCTCGCCCATGATACAGATCGAGACCATAGGCGCCGGCGGCGGGTCGATCGCCAAGGTGGATGCCGGCGGCATGCTGCAGGTCGGACCCGAGTCGGCGGGCAGCCGGCCCGGGCCGGCCTGCTACGGGCACGGCAATCCCTATCCCACGGTCACCGACGCCAACCTGCTGCTGGGCCGCATCGACGCCGCGCGGCCGCTGGGCGGAGGCCTCCTGGGCACGCTGGACGCGGAACTGGCGCGCGCCGCCATCCACGCCCACGTCGCCGAGCCGCTGGGCCTGGGCGTGCTGGAGGCGGCCGAGGCCATCCTGACCGTGGCCAATGCCAAGATGGCGGGCGCCCTGCGCCTGGTGTCCATCGAGAAGGGACACGACCCGCGCCGGTTCGCCTACATGCCCTTCGGCGGAGGAGGCGGGCTGCACGTGTGCGCGATGATGCGCGAGACGGGCGTGGAGACGGGCATCGTGCCGCGCTATCCCGGCGTGACCTCGGCGCTGGGCTGCGTGATGGCCGACCTGCGCCACGATGCGGTGCGGACCATCAACCGCGGCCTGCACGAGGTGGATTTCGAGACCCTGCGCGCGCTGGTCGGGGAGTTCCGCGAGCGCTGCGACGTGCACCTGGCCTCGGCCGGCGTGGCCATCGCCTCGGTGCGCGAGGAACTCTTCCTGGACATGCTCTACCAGGGCCAGACCCATACCGTGATGGTGCCGGTCCAGGCCGACCACCTGCACGCCGGGGCCGTGGCCGCCGCGTTCGAGGCCGCGTATCGCGCCGAGTTCGGGCGGCTGTTGCCGGGCATTGCCGTGCGCATCATGAACCTGCGCTACGCGCGGATCGGCGTGCGGCCCAAATTCGACCTGCGCCTGCTGGCACCTCCGGCCGATGCGCGGCCCAGGCCGGCCGACACGCAACGCGTGCACGTGAACGGCGCGTGGATGGACGTGCCGCGCCATGCGCGCCTGGAGCTGCCCGTGGGCACGCGAGTCGAGGGGCCGGCCATCCTGGAGCAGCCCGATACCACCGTATGGCTGGAGCCGGGCTTCTCGGCCACGACGGACGACCACGGCAATCTGATCCTGAAACCGGTTTGATCCGGGCGGGATGGCCCGCCCGGCATGCGATGCAGTCCCGTAGACGATGAGGTAGGCGAAATGAGATCCCGCATCAAGCTTCGTGAGTACCTGGCCATCCTGTGCGCCGCGCTGGCGGCCGGCGCGCCGGCCGCGGTCCGTGCGCAGGACTATCCGTCGCGCCCGGTCATGATGGTCAACACCTGGGCGCCCGGCGGCCCGTCCGACGCCATCATCCGGCCGCTGCTGGAAAAGTTCTCGCAGAAGTTCGGCCAGCCCTTCGTGCTGGAGAACCGCAGCGGCGCCAACGGCAGCATAGGCACCAGCTACGTGGCGCGGTCCAGGAACGACGGCTATACGCTGCTGTTCGCCAACGTCGGGCCGATCGCCATCAGTCCCTGGCTGCCCGACAAACCCAGCTACGATTCGATCAAGGACTTCCAGCCCATCGGCCAGATCGTGTCGGGCTCCACGGTGCTGGTGGTGGCGCCATCGTTCCCGGCCTCGAACATGCGCGAATTCATCGACTACGCGAAGAAGCATCCCGGCAAGATCACCTACGGGTCGGTGGGCATAGGAAGCAGCACGCACGTGGCGGGCGCCACGCTGGCCAAGATGGCCGGCATCCAGATGGTCCACGCGCCTTACCGGGGGTCTTCGCAGATCCAGGTCGACATCATGTCCGGCCAGATCCAGTCCGCCTTCGTGAGCCTGGGCGGCGCGCTGGAACTGATCCGCGCGGGCAAGCTCAAGGCGATCGCGGTCAGCACCCAGTCGCGCTCGTCGGTGCTGCCCGACGTGCCGGCCGTGTCCGAGACCGTGCCGGGCTTCGACTTCAATGTCTGGTACGGGCTGATGGCGCCCGCAGGCACGCCCAGGGACGTGGTGCAGGCCCTGGCCGATGCGCTGAAGGAAGCGATGGCGATGCCCGACATCAGGAACCGGCTGCTGGCCAGCGGCCTGGACCCGCATCCGACCGGCCCGGCCGAGTTCGCCAGGAAGATCGAGCAGGACCTGGCGGCCTGGAAGCAGGCGGTCGCCAACGCCAACCTGACGCCGTAATCGAGGAAGCGAGATGACCTCCCACAGCTACGACATCCCGGCGATCGACGCCGTGGTCAATATCTGGACGCCCGAGCTGCTGGCGCAACGGCCCAAGCGCGATGCCTTCTACAGCGGCAAGATGAACGTCGATACGGCCATCATGCAAGGGTTGTCGCACGAGGACATGCTGCGCCGCATGGACGCCGCCGGCATCGAACAGGCCTTCCTGATCGCCGCCAAGGTAGGGCCCTGGCAGCATCGCGCCAGCTACCATGTGCCCTACGAGGCGGTGGCCGAGGCGGTCAATCGCCATCCGGACCGATTCCACGGCCTGGCCGGGCTCGACCCCACGGAAGGCATGCGAGGCGTGCGGGAGCTGGAGAAGGCCGTGCGGGAATACGGCTTCATCGGCGCGCATTTCTATCCCCATTGGTTCGAGCTCGCGCCCGATCACGCGAAGTGGTATCCCTTCTACGCCAAGTGCGCGGAACTGGACGTGCCGGTGCAGCTCCAGGTGGGGCAGTCCATGATCTACGACCCTTCGCACCGGCTGCGCAGCGTGGGCCGGCCCATCTGCCTGGACGCGGTGGCCTGCGATTTTCCGGAGCTCAAGATCATCGGGATACATGTGGGCATACCCTGGACCGAGGAGATGATCGCCATGGCGTGGAAGCATCCCAACGTCTACATCGGCACGGACGCCCACAGCCCCAGGTACTGGCCCGAGGCCTTCGTGAAGTACATCGACAGCTACGGCCAGGACAAGGTGGTGTTCGGCACCGATTTTCCCATCCTGGATTTCAAGCGCGCGCGGGACGAGATCGAGGCCCTGGGCCTGCGGCCCGGCCCCCGGGAAAAGCTGTTGCGCGGCAATGTGCTGCGTGTCTACGGACTGGACCGATGAGCACGGTAATGCCGATGCGCGGCCCGAACATCGCGGACCAGCTGACCCTGCACGCGAGCCAGCGGCCCACCAAGCCCGCCATCATCCATCGCGACCGGGTCATCGACTATCGCCGGCTCGACCTGCTGGTGCGACAACGGGCTTCGCTGTTGCTGGAGATGGGCGTGCAGCCGGGTGACGTGGTGGGCGTGGCGCTGAAGGACACGCCCGAGCACCTGGTCATGCTCTACGCCGTGGCGCGCGCCGGGGCGGTGATCCTGCCGGTGGACTGCCGCTGGCAAGCCGGCGAGAAACTCAGGGTGGCGCGGCATTTCGGCGCGCGCTGCGTGCTGGTCGAGCCTGGAGACGACTTCGCGCCAGGCCTGTGCGTGGCGGCCGACGAGGCCTGGCTGGCCCGCGCGGAGCAGGTCGTGGTGCGCGACCGTTACGCCGAGGAGGACCGCGGCTTCTGCCTGTCGCTGTCGTCGGGGACCACGGGACGCCCCAAGGGGCCGCTGCTGTCGCATGCGCAGTTCATGAGCCGCTTCTTCACGCACTACGCCGACCTGGGGTTCGGCAGCCGCGAGACCTACATCAACGCCACGCCGCTGTACTTCGGCGGCGGGCGCGCGTTCTCGGTCTCGTCGCTGTACGTGGGGGCCACGACGGTGCTGTGCCCGCCGCCCTACAAGGTCGAGGAACTGGCCGCCGAGGTGGCGCGCACGGGCGCCACGATCACCTTCCTGGTACCCACGCTGCTGCGGCGCGTGTTGCAGGCCGAGCCGCGCGACGTGGCGCCGCTGCGCGGCCTGCGCACGCTGATCTCGTCGGGCTCGCCGCTGACGGCCGAGGAGCGGCGCCGCATCCGCAACGAGGTCTGTCCCAATTTCATCGAGTACTACAGTTCCACCGAGGGCGGCGGCGTGACCGTGCTGTCCAACCAGGAACTGGAGGCGCAGCCCGCCTCCGTCGGCCGGCCGGTGTTCGGCGTGCGCCTGCAGGTCGTCGACGAACAGGACGACCCATTGCCGCCCGGCGAAGTCGGGCGTATCCGTTACGAGGGCGCCACGGTGGCGCAGGGTTTCCACCGCGACGAGGAGGCGAGCAGGGAGGCCTTCCGCGACGGCTTCTTCTACCCGGGCGATCTGGGCTACCTGAACGAAGAAGGCTACCTGTTCCTGTGCGGCCGGGCCAAGGACATGATCATCCGCGGCGGCGTGAACATCTATCCCCTGGAGATCGAGTCCATCCTCATGACGCACCCCGACGTGCAGGAAGCGGCGGTGGTGGGCCTGCCCTCGAAGGAGTTCGACGAAGAAGTGGCCGCCTTCGTGATGATGCGTGGCGATCGCGACGCGGCGGCCCTGTCCGCCTGGTGCAGGGAACGGCTGGCGCCCTACAAGGTGCCGCGCCATTTCCGCTTCGTCGACGAGTTCGAGCGCAATTCGGCCGGCAAGATCATCAAGAAGCGCCTGATCGAGGGACCGACCCCGGTTTAGCCGATGGCTGCGCGTTTTCGCGCCATGGTCCGCAAACCCGCATGGTTGCTGGCGCCGGATGATTTGTCCGCAGCCTTTCCCCAGGGTTGTTCACAGCGGGTGGGGATAAGTCCGGCTGCCGGGTAGTATATGGGGTGAGCCGTTCCCGCCTTCCGGGAGATCCCGTGAACACCGACCCTTCCCCGACCGCCGCCCGGTTGCGCCAGGTATTGACGGATACCGGCGCCTACAGCCTGCACCAGTCGTTCGACTACGGAGGCCGGCTGGCCGGCAGCGTGGTGCATTGCAGCTTCGATGCCCATGAGTTGTCCTGCCCGGCGCTGCCCCACATGCTCCTGCTCGTCTCGCACGAGTACCGGCTGAGGTCGGCCAGATTCGACCTGGGCTGGGGCTACCGCGACCATTTCGTCAATTTCGTCAATCCGCTGCACCTGATTCCGCCCGGCACCGCTTTCCGCTGGGTCAAGGACGGGCCCGCCCGGGTGTCGCTGCTGACGTTCGACCAGCAGGCTGCGCTGGAGATGTTCGAGGAACTGGGGTGCGAGCGGCCGGTGGATGGCATGTGGTCGCTGGCCCAGCGCGGCTTCGTGAGTCCGCTGGTCTACACGGCCCTGGGAGCGTTCGTCCGGGACCTGGGGGCCGGCCAGGTCTCGCGCCTGCTGTCCGACAGCTTCGGCGCGCTGGTGTTGAACGAACTGGGCAAGAAGTGGCGGGCGGAGCCGGCGGCCGCGACGGCGCCGCGCCTGAGTCCCCAGGCGTTGCGCAAGGTCACCCGCTACATGGACGAACACCTGGCCGAGGACATTTCCCTGGCCGAGCTGGCCGCCTTGTGCGGCTTGAGCCGATACCATTTCCTGCGCTGCTTCAAGGCCGCGCAGGGCGTGTCCCCATACCGCCACCTGACCGCGATGCGGGTGGAGCGGGCCCGCCACCTGCTGGCGACGACGGGCCAGCCCGTCTCGTACGTCGCCAGCGTCTGCGGCTTCGCGTCGGCGGGCGCGATGGGCCGGGCCTTGAAGAAGGCCCTGGGCAGTTCGGCCTCGGCCTACCGCGCCACGGCCGGCCACTACGACGCCTGAGCCTGGACGCCGGCCTCGACCTTGCGCGGGGCCGTCTCCTTCAGGAACAGCGACACGGCGAGGCCGATCGCGATGCCGCCCAGCGCCAGGTACAGCGTGTACTGGATGCCATGGTGCTGGGCGATGTAGCCGGCCACCACGGGCGCGACCCCGCCGCCGAAGATCTCGCCCAGGCCGCTGACCGTGCCGATGGCCGAGGCCACCATGCCGGGAGGCGCCGCCTCGGTGGCGATGGGCCCGGTCATCAGGGCCAGCAGTCCGAAGCAGAAGAACGACACCACCAGCAGCACCCCGAACAGCGCCCAGGGCGAGGCATCGGTGCGGATGAAGGCATACAGGGCCAGCGCGGCGCCGACGAAGGCCAGGAAGGCGGCGGCGCGGCGGCCGATGAAGTCCGAGATGCCGGGCACGCCGAATTCACCGAAGAACCCGCCGATGCCGATGGCCGAGACCACCAGTCCCATTTGCTGCGGTGTCAGCTTGAGGTAGTCGGTCAGGTAGTTGGGCACCATGGCGCCGACCACGAAGATGCCGGTCATCGCGCACAGGATGGAGGCGACCGCGAGCAGCAGGTTGCGCCGGCGCAGCAGTTCCTTCCAGGACAGCGTGGCCCCGGCAGCCGGCGCGGCGGGCAGCCCGCCCTGGACACCGGTGCCGGGTTCGCGGATGACCTTGTACATGAACCAGGCGAGGATCAGGCCAGGCACCGCCGACAGGAAGAACACATAGTGCCAGGAGGGCAGTACGTCCATCAGCTGGGTGGCGATGATGGGTGCGAGCCCCAGTCCGAACAGCGGAAAGGCGCTCTGCTGCAGTCCCTGGTTCAGGCCGCGGCGCCGCGGATGCGAGGCCTCGCCGGCCGCGGCCACGCTGGTGGGGCAGAAGGAGCCCTCGGCGACGCCCATGACCGTGCGGATCAGCATCAGGCTGATCAGGCCCGTGGCCAGCCCCGACAATCCGGACAGGCAGGAGAACGCGATGGCGGCGGGGATCAGGACCTTGCGTCGGCCGACGCGGTCCGAGACCCGGCCCATGGTGATGGAGAACACGCCCCAGGCCAGGCCCAGCACCCCGATGAGCAGGCCGAGGTCCTGGTAGGACAGATCCAGGTCCTTCATCATGAAGGGGAACATGGGGGCGAGCAGCCAGCGGTCCAGGCCCATCAGGCCGAAGCCCAGGGCGAGGATGGTGACGGCCTTCCATTCGTAGGCGGTATCGTGCACGAGTGGCCGGGTCATGGTCATGCTCCGCCCAGCGCGTCCAGCACCTGGCGCGTGGAGACGACCTTGCCGAACACCCGGTCGATGGTGGCGAGCGTGGCGCGATGCGAGGCGTCGTCGAATCCGCCGGTGGCGTCGTCCACGAAAAAGACCCGCAGGTCGCGCATGAAGGCGCTGCGCGCGGTCGACTCGCAGCAGACGCTGGTGACCGTACCCGTGATGATCACGCTGTCGGCGACGTTGCGGCCCCGGATGTTGCGGATGACGGTCTCGAGGCGGGTGTTGTAGAACGCGTCGTAGCGATGCTTGGGTATGACGACCTCGCCGGGCAGGGGGGCCAGCTCGGCGATGATCTCGACCCCGGGCGTGCCCGCGCGCATGCCGGCCGTCTTCAAGTGCGGCAACTGGGTCGTCTCCAGCGGCGAGACGTCGAATCCGTCGTACAGCACGTGCTGGGTGTAGATGACCGGGACACCGGCCTCGCGCGCGCGGGCGACCAGCGCGGCCATGGCGGGGACGCGCTGGCGGGCGGCGGCGACCTCCATGGGCGCGTCCGGCAGGACGAAGTCGTTCTGCATGTCGACGACCAGCAGGACGGCCTTGGCGGGATCAAGGGAAAGGGAAGAGGGCATGCGAGAGGCCTCCGTGGGGTGGGTGGAAGGCCGAACATAGCGCCGCCGGCCGCGGGCCAAGCGCAGGAAATTGCGGTGGCAGCGCAAAAGTTGCGCAGTGGATGAGGAGCCTGCCCATTTTCGCGTCACCGCCCGCAGACCCGCATGGAATCTAGGCCGGGTGAAGTTGTGCCCGTGCTTTCCCCAGGGTTTTCCACATCGCCTGGGGATAAATCGCGCAGGCCCTAGCGGAGGCGGGCGGCTTCCCGTGGCGGACGGTCGGGCCAGGTGCCGTCGCGCGCCAGGCGGGCCGCGGTGGCGACGACCAGGTCCCGGATGCCGGCCACGGCGCTGTGCGATGCGCCGTGCGAGGTGGCCAGCACCACCTGCGCGGTGGTGCGCAGGTCGGAAACCGGCGTGGCCTGTACGCGCCCGGCCTGCCATTCCTCGATGAAGGACGAGACGATCATGACCGAGCTGCCGTTGCCGGCGGCGATCAACTGCACGGTCTGTGCCATGGAGTCCAGCTCGTGCTTGATCCTGAGCGCCAGGCCGCGCTGCTCGGCCTCGCGCGACAGCATCTGGCGCACGCGGTGGCGCAGCGTGGGCAGCACGAGGTCCATGCGGGCCAGTTCGGCGAAGGGGACCACATGGGAGGGCGGGGAGCCGTCCGCGGGCGACACCAGGTACAAGGGTTCGTCGCGCAGGGTGTCGATGAGGTGGGGACTGCCGGTTTCCCCCACGGTGAACAGGATGGCCATCTCGAGCCGGTTCTGCTTCAACAGCGCCTCGAGTTCGTCGGTCATCGCCTCGACCACGTGCAGCGTGACCTCGGGATGGGCCTCTTCGACCGCCTGCAGCAGGGGCACCGTCATCATGCGGCTGATGCTGCTGGGAATGCCGATGCGCACGATGCCGCGGGGCGATTCCGCGTCCTGCCGCAAGTCGTGTTCGGCGGCCGCCACCATGTCCAGGATGCGCCGCGCATGGCCGAGCAGCTTGCGGCCGGACGGCGTGGGCTGCACGCCATGGGCATCGCGCACGAACAGGCGCGTGCCCAGGGAGTCCTCCAGCTTCTGGATCTGCGCGCTGAGCGCGCTTTGCACGACGTGAAGGCGTTCGGCCGCCTGCGAGAAGCTGCCGGTTTCCAATATCGTGACGAAATAACGCAGGCGTCGCAGGTCCATGTCGGGCGTGGTCCGGGGCCATCGCGGATCCAGATGGGGGCATCTGAAAAAACCGTTACCCGGGCTGGGGAACGACTGCCATTATAGGTGGCTGTTCCATCCGTTCCGGTCCCATGTACGCCGCTCCTCCCGACCTGGCCACCGAGATCCACGCCGCGTTGCCGCCATCCCTGCACCTGGTGCGATCCATGTCGCCCTGGGTGAAGGCGCGGGGAGCCGGACCCCTGCATTCCTTCCTGGAAGGGCCCGCCTTCGACCGCGACGGTACGCTGTATTGCACCGACCTGGCCCATGGCAGGATCTTCCGCGTCGATCCGGCGGGACGGTTCGCGCTGGCATGCCGCTACGACGGCGAGCCCAACGGGCTCAAGCTGCATCGCGATGGTCGTCTCTACATCGCCGACCGGCGCCACGGCATCATGACCATGTTTCCCCGGGACAGCCGTCCGCGGGCCCTGCTCGCGCCGGACGAGGCCCGTGGGCTCCAGGGCGTCAACGACCTGCTGTTCGCCGCCAACGGCGACCTGTATTTCACCGACCAGGGCGACAGCGCGCTGAACCGGCCCACGGGCCGGCTGTGCCGGCTGCGGCGCGACGCCGGCCACGTCGAGACCCTGGTGGATGGCCTGGCAGGACCGAACGGGCTAGCCTTCGCGCCGGGCGAACGCCTGCTTTACCTGGCCGTGACCCGCGACAACGCCATCTACAGCGTGCCGCTGAACGAGGCGGGGCGGGTCGGCAAGGTGGGGCGTTTCATCCAGCTGTCCGGCAGTCCCACCGGCCCGGACGGCCTGGCGACGGACGCCCAAGGCAATCTGGCCGTGGTCCACGCGGGGCTCGGATCGGTGTGGCTGTTCAGCGCCATGGGCGAGCCGCTGCTGCGCATCCGTTCGTGCGCGGGCCGCCGCACCACGAACGTCGCCTATGGCGGGCCCGACCGGCGCACGCTGTACGTGACCGAAGCGGAGCAGGGCGTGATCCTGGCCGCCCGGCTGCCCGAACCCGGCCTGCCGCCATACGCGCACACATGAAGAAAGACAACGAGGAGACCCGATGAAACACACCGCGCTTGCGCTGAGCATCATGACCGGCGCGCTGGGCGCCGCGCACGCACAGGACTACCCGACCCGCCCGATACGCCTGATCGCACCGTTCGCGGCGGGCAGCTCGGTGGACATCCTGGCACGTGCGCTGGCGCAGCCCTTGTCGCGGCAGCTGGGCCAACCGGTGGTGGTCGAGAACAAGGGCGGCGCGGGTGGCAACATAGGCGTGGACATGGTCGCCAAGGCGCCCAAGGACGGCTATACGATAGGGATAGGGACGACGGGGCCGATGACGGTGAACCCGGCGCTGTACGGGTCGAAGATGCCGTTCGATACCCGCAAGGATCTGGCCATGGTGGGCGTGATCGCCAGCAGTCCCAACGTGCTGCTGGTGCATCCCTCGGTGCCGGCGCGCAGCCTGCAGGAACTGGTCGCCTATGCCCGCGCGCACCCGGGCGGCCTGAATTTCGCGTCGTCGGGCGTGGGGAGCTCCAACCACCTGGCCGGAGAGCTGTTCAAATCGCTGGCGCAGGTCGAGATCGTGCACGTGCCCTACAAGGGCAACCAGGACGCGCTGACCGACCTGCTGGCCCAGCGCGTGCAGATCCTGTTCAGCGGCGTGCCGCCGGTGCTGTCGTTCATCAAGTCGGGCCAGTTGCGCGCGCTGGCGGTGGCGGGGCCCGAACCCTCGCCGGCGCTGCCGGGAGTACCCACCGTGGCGCAGGCCGGACTGCCGGGGGCCGAGGTCGTGGCCTGGTACGGCCTGATCGCCCCGGCGGGCACGCCGCGCCCGGTAATCGAGCGGCTGAACGCGGAACTGCGCAAGGCGCTGGCGCTGCCCGAGGTCCGGGCCCAGCTGGCGTCGGCGGGCGCCGACCCCTCCAATGACGGTCCCGAGGCCTTCTCCAGGCTGGTCGATACCGAATTGCAGAGATGGCAGCGCGTCATCACCCATGCCAACATCAGGATGGAATGATCATGCAGGCAACCGGCTTGATCGCGGTCTGGCTACACGTGCCGCCGCATCGCGAGGAAGAGTTCCATGCGTGGTACGAACTGGAGCACATACCCCAGGTGGTCGGGCTGGACGGGTTCGTCAGCGGGCGCCGCTACTATTGCGACGACGCGTTCCCCAAGTTCCTGGCGCTTTATGAGACGCGGGATGAAAGCGTGGAGGACAGTCCCGGTTTCCAGCACGTGGTGACGCATCCGACGCCGTGGTCGGGCCGGATATGGACTTTCTTCGGCAAGGACCGCATCCGGCAGAACCTGGCCCGCCTGGCGTCGGTGGCGCATGGCGGGCATCCGGATCCTGGCGCCGTGCTGCTGCGTGCCTTCCGTGCGCCGCGTTCCCTGGCCGAGGCCGACGGGCTGGAGCAGGGGCGGGCCAGCGCGGAGATTCCGGGCTGCACCGGATACCGGCTGTTTCGCCAGGTCCGCGACCCCGGGCGCTACCTGGAGATTTTCGATTTCGCCGCGCCGGAGCAGGCGGCGGAGCCGGCCCTGGCGGCCTTCTTCGACCGTCCCGCGCGGCGCCGCTTCGACGACGGCGCCCAGGACGTGGTACGGCACGTCTATGCGGCCACCGGGACGCCGCTGGTGAAGGGCAGGGGAATCAGGGGCGCAGGTAGCCCAGGATGACATCGACCATGTGGGCCAGCCGCTCGTCCAGCGCGGCGGGCGCCATCAGGTCGCGGCCGAAGATCTCCGACAGCGTGTACTGGTTGGACAGATAGAAATAGGCCACGCTGGCGATGGAGATATAGAGCTGCACCGGATCGACGCCGGCGCGGAACAGGCCTTGCGCCTGGCCGCGTTCCAGGATGTCGGCCAGCCACTGCACGAAGGGCGAGTGCATGTCCCGCACCTGGGACGAACGCTTCAGGTGCGTGGCCTGGTGCAGGTTCTCGTTGTTGAGCAGGCACAGGAACTCCGGGTTTTCCAGGTAGTAGTGCCAAGTGAATTCGACCAGCCTGCGCACCGCGTCGGGAGGGTTGAGCGCCTCCAGGTGCAATTCCCGTTCGGCCTGGCGGATCGCGGCATAGGCGCGTTCCATCACGGCCAGGAACAGGTCGTCCTTGTTGTTGAAGTAGTAGTAGATCAGCCGCTTGTCGACCTTGGCGCGTTCGGCGATGCGGTCCATGCGGGCCCCGCCCAGGCCCAGCGACGCGAACTCGGCGGTCGCGGCCTCCAGGATGATCTGGCGCGTGCGCTCGGCATCGCGGGTGCGGGGCGCATCCGCCGAGGCCTTGGCTGGGCGTGGTGACATGGCGGGCAAATCCTGAAAATGGGGCTGGACCGTAACACTACAACAGAAGCGGCCGCGGATCAGCCCAGGGTATCCTCGAACCAGTTCAGGATGCCGTCCAGTCCGCAGACGTTCAGCGCGCGGCTGGTCTGCTCGCGCACCACCGGCTTGGCGTGGTAGGCCACGCTCAGGCCGGCCAGTCCCAGCATCTTCAGGTCGTTGGCGCCGTCGCCCACGGCGATCGCGCGCGACAGCGGGGCGCCGTGGCGCTGGGCGAATTCGCGCAGGTGGCGGGCCTTGCCGTCGGCGTCCAGGATGGCGCCCTGCACCTTGCCGGTGAGCCGGCCGTTCTCCACTTCCAGCGTGTTGGCGTGCGCCTCGTTCAACTGCAGCCGCTGCTGCAGCCGGCTGGTGAACCAGGTGAAGCCTCCCGACACGAGCAGGGTCTTGATGCCCACCCGCTGCGCCGCCAGCAGCAGGCGCTCGGCGCCCGGGTTCAGCCGCAGCCGTTCCACATAGACCTGTTCCAGCGCCTCCAGCGGCAGTCCCTGGAGCAGCGCCACGCGGCGGGTCAGGCTTTCGCTGAAGTCGGCGATCTCGCCCCGCATGGCAGCCTCGGTGATGGCCGCCACCTGCGGCTTGAGGCCGGCCATGTCGGCGATCTCGTCGATGCACTCGATGTTGATCAGGGTCGAGTCCATGTCCATGGCCAGCACCTTCCAGTCGGCCAGCCGGGCGCCGGGCTCGACGTAGGCCCAGTCCACGCGGGCTTCCTGGCAGTAGGCGGCGACCTGGGCGCGCGCCGCGGGCGTGTCGTCGGCCTCGGTCAGGCGGACGGCGCCGGGAGCGAGCTCGACGATCCGCCGGGCGCGGGCCAGGGCCGAGACGTGTTCGATGGCCGCCTGGGCAAGGTCGGGGGCCTGGATAACGAGATGGGTCATGGGCAGGGGATGGGAAGGGGAAACGGGTTCAGACCAGCGAGCGCAGTACCGTGCGCACGGCGTCCACGCGTGCCTTCAGGTCGGCGCCCTTGATCTCGATGCGCAGCTTGTCCTGGCCCGACAGCCGCATGTGGCGGTTCTTCTGGACCAGGCCGATGACGCGCATCGGATCGATGGGAGGATTGGGCTCGAATTGCAGCACGGCGGCCGATTCGCTGGCGTCGATCTTGATCACGCCCACCGACTTGGCCGCCAGGCGCAGCCGGTGGATCTCGATCAGGGCGCGCGCCGCCTCGGGCAGCTTGCCGAAACGGTCTATCAGCTCTTCCTGGATCGTGTCGATGTCGGCGGCGTCCTCGCAGTTGGCCAGGCGCTTGTAGATCGCCAGGCGCGCGTGCACGTCGCCGCAATAGTCCTGCGGCAGCAGGGCGGGCACGTGCAGGTTGATCTCGGTAGTGGCCGACAGGGGGGCGTTCAGGTCGGGTTCGCGGCCGTTCTTCAGGGCGCGTACCGCCTCGTTCAGCATGTCGGTGTACATCTGGAAGCCGACTTCCTGGATGTTGCCCGATTGCGATTCGCCCAGCACCTCGCCCACGCCCCGTATCTCCAGGTCGTGCATGGCCAGGTAGAAGCCCGAGCCCAGTTCCTCCATGGCCTGGATGGCCTCCAGGCGCTTCCTGGCGTTGCTGGTGATGGCGTCCTCGCCGGGCGTCAGCAGGTAGGCGTAGGCCTGGTGATGGGAACGCCCCACGCGGCCGCGCAACTGGTGCAGCTGCGCCAGGCCGAAGCGGTCGGCGCGATGCAGCACGATGGTGTTGGCCGTGGGCACGTCGATGCCGGTCTCGATGATGGTGGTGCAAAGCAGCACGTTGTATTTCTGCTGGTAGAAGGCCTTCATGACCTGCTCCAGCTCGCGCTCGGGCATCTGCCCGTGCGCGACCGCGATGCGCGCCTCGGGCACCAGTTCCTCGAGCTTGGCGCGGCGGTTGTGGATGGTCTCGACCTCGTTGTGCAGGAAGTACACCTGTCCGCCGCGCTTGAGTTCGCGCAGCAGGGCTTCGCGTATGGTGCTGCCGTCCTCGCGCCGCACGAAGGTCTTGATCGCCAGCCGCTTCTGCGGCGCGGTGGCGATGACCGAGAAGTCGCGTATGCCTTCCAGCGACATGCCCAGCGTACGGGGAATGGGCGTGGCGGTCAGCGTCAGCACGTCGACCTCGGCGCGCAGCGCCTTGAGCGCTTCCTTCTGGCGCACGCCGAAGCGATGCTCCTCGTCGATGATGACCAGGCCGAGGTTCTTGAACCTGACCTTGTCCGAGAGCAGCTTGTGCGTGCCGATGACGATGTCGACCCGGCCGTCGTTGATCTGCTCGATGGAGGCGCTGATGTCCTTGGCCGACTTGAAGCGGGACAGCTCGACCACCCGGACCGGCCAGTCGGCGAAGCGGTCGGCGAAGTTCTGGGCGTGCTGCTCGGCCAGCAGGGTGGTCGGGCACAGCAGCGCGACCTGCTTGCTGTTGGCCACGGCGATGAAGGCGGCGCGCAGCGCCACCTCGGTCTTGCCGAAGCCCACGTCGCCGCACACCAGCCGGTCCATGGGCTTGCCCGAGGTCATGTCCTGGATCACGGCCTGGATGGCGGCGGCCTGGTCCGGCGTTTCCTCGAAGCCGAAGGATTCGGCGAAGGCCTCGTAGTCCGACATGGGCAGCTTGAACATATGGCCCTGGCGCAGCGCGCGGCGGGCATACAGGTTCAGCAGCTCGGCGGCGGCGTCGCGGGCCTGGCCGGCGGCCTTGCGGCGGGCTTTTTCCCATTGGCCGGAGCCCAGCTGGTGCAGCGGCGCGGTCTCGGGATCGGCGCCGCTGTAGCGGGCGATGACGTGCAGCTGCGACACCGGCACGTACAGCGTGCTGCCGCCGGCGTACTCCAGGTGCAGGAATTCCATTTCCCCTTCGCCGATGTCCATGCTGACCAGGCCCTGGTAGCGGCCGATGCCGTGCTGGACGTGGACGACAGGGTCGCCCACGCGCAGCTCGGACAGGTCGCGCACCATGGATTCGACGTTGCTGGCGCGCTCCTGCCCGCGCTTGCCGCGGCGGACGGCGTGGCCCGGGAACAGGTCGCTCTCGGTCAGGAACAGCAGCTTGGGGTCGGCCAGGCCGAAGCCCGAGGACAGCGGCGCGATGCCGATGGCGAAGGACGACGCGCGGCCCAGGAAGTCCTGCACGGATTCGACCGGCTCGGGATCCAGCCCGAACTCGGCCAGCATCTGGGCGATGGTCTCGCGGCGGCCCGCGGACTCGGCGCACAGCAGCACCCGCTGGTCCTGCCGGGCCGCCAGCGCGCGCAGGCGCGCCACCGGGTCCTCGGCCTTGCGTTGCACGGCGACCTCGGGCGGCGCGGTGAAGGCGGGGTGCGGGCGATCGCCCGCCAGGGCCAGGCGGGCGAAGCGTTTCAGGTGGCCGAACAGGCCATCGGTATCCAGGAAGATCCGGGACGGGGGCAGGATGGGACGCTCGCGGTCGCTCTTGAGGAATTCATAGCGGCTGGAGGTGTCCTGCAGGAAGCGCCGGATGGTGTCCTCGGCGTCGCCCAGCGTGACCGCGATGGTCTGCTCGCCCAGGTAGTCGAACAGCGTCGCGGTCTCGTCGAAGAACAGCGGCAGGTAGTATTCGACGCCCGGGAAGGCGATGCCGTTGCCGATGTCCTTGTAGGGCGTGGCGCGCGACGGGTCGCCCTCGAATTCCTCGCGGAAGCGCGCGCGGAATTCGTTGCGCGCGGCCTCGTCCATCGGGAACTCGCGCCCCGGCAGCATCTGGATCTCCTTGACGGGATACAGGCTGCGCTGGGTGTCGATGTCGAAGCTGCGGATGGACTCGATGGTGTCGTCGAACAGGTCCAGCCGGTAGGGCAGGGCCGAGCCCATGGGGAAGAGATCGATCAGGCTGCCGCGGATGCAGAATTCGCCGGGCGCGGTCACCTGGGTGACGTGCGTGTAGTTGGCCAGCGTCAGCTGCGCCCGCAGCGCGGCTTCGTCCAGCCGGTCGCCCTGCTTGAACGAGAACGTGTAGGCCGCCAGGAACGCGGGCGGGGCCACCCGGTACAGCGCGGTCGTGACCGGTATCGTCAGGACGTCCACGTCCTGGCGCAGCAGGGCGTGCAAGGCCTTCAGGCGCTCGGAGATCAGGTCTTCGTGGGGCGAAAACGCGTCGTAGGGCAGGGTTTCCCAGTCGGGAAACTGGTGCACCCGCAGGCCGGGCGAGAACAGGCGGATTTCCTCGGCCAGGCGCTGGGCGTCGAGCGGGTCGGCCGTCAGCACCGCCAGCGGCTTGCCGGCGCGGCGTGCCAGGTCGGCCAGCAGCCAGGCATCGCCGGCTCCCGGCGGGCGGGGCTGGGCATAGCGTTCGCCGGGCCTGAGCGCGGCCACCACGGCTTGCGTCAACGCCGAGGGCAGGCAGGCGGCGGGCGTGCTGGCGGAAGGGGAAGACGTGGAGGCTGTACTGGCTGGGAGGGACATCGGTTTCGCGGAAAGAGCGTCGCCCAGGGGCCGGCGCGGGCGTGGCGGCAATTCCGTATTATAGAAGCCATGAGACCGATTTCCCGTTTGATCGCCATCGTGCCGGCCGGTGGCGTGGGGGCGCGCGCCGCCGATCCCGCGCCGGATCCGGCGGCCGCCGCGCCGGTGCGGCCCAAGCAATACCGGCTCCTGGGCGGCCGGCCCATGCTGCGCCATGCCGTCCAGGCACTGTTGCGCGACGACCGCATCGGGCAGGTGGTGGTGGCCGTCGGCCCGGACGACACCCTGGCGGGCGCCGCGCTGGAGGGATTGCCACGCGTGGCCTGCCTGCCGTGTGGCGGCGCCACCCGCGCCGAGACCGTCACCAATGCGCTGGCGCGCTGCGGGGCCGAGGCCGACGACTGGGTCCTGGTGCACGATGCCGCGCGTCCGGGCCTGCCGGCGGAGGTGTTGCGGGCGCTGATCGACGCCTGCCTGGACGACGAGGTCGGCGGGCTGGTGGCCATGCCGGTGGCCGATACCATCAAGACCCAGGGCGGCGGCGCCGTGCCCCGCGTGGCGGGCACCGTGCCGCGCGAAGGGCTGTGGCAGGCCCAGACGCCCCAGATGTTCCGAGCCGGCCTGTTGCGCCGAGCGCTGGCCCATGCCGCGGTGCGCGGGCTGGCCGTGACGGACGAGGCAAGCGCGGTCGAGGCGCTGGGGCTGGCGCCCCGCCTGGTGGCGGGCACGCTGTCGAATTTCAAGGTGACCTGGCCCCAGGATTTCGCCTTGATGGAAAAACTGCTGGACGCATCATGAACAAAGACAAGGACATCGATCCCACCACCTATCCCTACCGCATCGGGCAGGGCTACGACGTGCACGCCCTGGTCGAAGGGCGGCCGCTGATCATAGGCGGGGTCCGGATCGAGCATACGCATGGCCTCCTGGGCCATTCCGACGCCGACGTGCTGCTGCACGCGGTCACCGACGCCATCCTGGGCGCGGCTGGGCTGGGCGACATCGGCCGCCACTTTCCCGATACCGATCCCGCCTATGCCGGCGCCGACAGCCGGCTGCTGCTGCGCACCGCGATGCAGCGGGTGCGCGAGGCGGGCTGGCAGGTCATCAACGTCGACGCGACGGTCCACGCCCAGGCGCCCAAGATCGGCCCCCACGCGCCCGCCATGGCCGCCAACATCGCCCAGGACCTGGGCGTGCCCGCTGCCTGCGTCAACATCAAGGCCAAGACCAACGAGGCCCTGGGCTTCCTGGGGCGCAAGGAGGGCATCGCCGCGACCGTGGTCGCGATGCTGGCGCGCAAGCCCGATCCCTTCCTGTACAAGGATCTGTACGCGGGGGACTGACCCTGCCTGGATGGAGTTGCCGGACATGACCGAACCCCGAGTTTCCACCGAGGCCGTGCGCGCCTTCTGTCACGCGCTGCCCAAGGCCGAGCTGCACTGCCACCTGCTGGGCGCGCTGCGCCGTTCCACCTTCCACGAACTGGCGGGCGGCAAGGGCGGGCTGTCCAGCGAGCAGATCGACGGCCTGTATGCCCACGGCGAGAAGCGCCAGGGCGCGATCCCCGGCCTGCGCGCGCTGGAGGACTACGGCCTGCGCACGCTGGACGATTTCTACCGCGTGACCCGCGAATACCTGGAGGATGCCCGCGCGCACAACGTGCTGTACGCGGAGTTCTTCTGGAATCCCACGGGCTCGGTGCGCGGCTCGGGCCTTTCCTATGCCGCCATCCAGGACGCGATGGTGCGCGCCATCCACGACGCCGAGCGTGACCTGGGCATCGTCGGGCGCCTGGTGCCGGCCATCGACCGCGAGGCACCGCCCGCCGCCGCGGTGGAAATGGTCGAATGGATGGTGGCGGCCCGGCGCGACGAGGTGCCGGGCATAGGCATCGACTACCGCGAGGCGCTCGGCCCGCCGGAGTGGTTCGAACAGGCTTACGCCGACGCTCGCCGCGCGGGCCTCAAGACCACCGCCCACGCCGGCGAGTACGGCCTGCCGTGGACCAACGTGCAGACCGCGCTGGACGTGCTCAAGGTCGATCGCATCGACCACGGCTACACGGTCGTCGACCAGCCGGAACTGGCGCGACGCTGCGTCGAATCGGGCATCGTGTTCGCGGTCGTGCCCGCCAATTCGTACTACCTGCGCACGCTGCCGCCGGACCGGTGGGCGCTGGACCATCCCATTCGCAAGATGCGCGCGATGGGCCTGCGCATCCACCCCAACAGCGACGATCCCACCCTGCACAACATCACCCAGACCAAGGCCTGGACCATGATGGTCGAGGACTTCGAGTTCCCCGTCGCCGACCTGCGCGACTTCATGCTGAACGGCCTGGCCGGCGCCTGGGTGGACGCGGGCCAGCGCAAGGCCTGGAGCGCCGACTGGAACCGCCGCTTCGACGACTTGCACCGGCAGCATTTCGGCACTCCGGCCAATCCCTCCCACTCTGCTTGCTGACGACCATGACCGCCACGCTTCGACGCGCATTCCTCGTTTCGGCCCTGGCGCTCGGATGCGCCGCCACCGCGCAGGCCCAGTCCGTCTGGCCCCATGCCAAGCCCATCCGCCTGATCGTGCCATTCACGGCCGGAGGCAGCACCGACGGCATCGCGCGCCTGGTGGCGCAGAAGCTGGGCGAGCGCCTGGGGCAGTCGGTCATCGTCGACAACGTCGGCGGCGGGGGAGGGACCATAGGCACCTATCGGGCCGCCCAGGCCGAACCGGACGGCTACACCCTGCTGCTGGGCGTGGACAGCCCGGCGGCCATCGCGCAGTACGTCAATCCCCAGTCGGTCAAGTACGACACCGCGCGCGACCTGGTCGCCATCGGGCTGATCGCGACCCAGCCCATGATCGTCATGGGCCGTCCGGGCCTGCCGGCGGATTCCTTCGCCAAGGTGCTGGAGATGGCCAGGGCCCAGCCCGACACGCTGACCTACGCCACCTCGGGCATAGGCACGGTGCTGCACCTTGCCATGGAGATCATCCAGCAGCAGGCCCAGGTGCGCCTGCGCCACGTGCCGTACCGCGGCGGGGCCCAGGCCACCACCGACCTGCTGGGCAACCAGGTCGACCTGGCCATCCTGGCCTCGGGCTCGGCGGTGCCGCTGGTGGCGGCGGGCAAGGTGAAAGGCCTGGCGGTGACCACCGCCCAGCGCTTGCCTACGTTGCCCGACGTGCCCGCCATCGGCGAGCTCCCGGCCTTGAAGGGGATGGCGATGACGGCCTGGATCGGCCTGTTCGCGCCGGCGCGCACGCCCGCGAATATCGTCGCCAGGCTGAATCAGGACTTGAACCAGGTCCTCCAGCAGCCCGAGGTCAAGGCCAAGTTCGCCGAGCAATCCGTGGTGCCGGGCACCGGCAATGCCGCGCAGTTCGGGGACTTCGTCAAGAAGGAGCAGGCGCGCTACCAGCGCATCGTGAAGGACGCGAACATCAAGGAATGAATTTTTTTCGCCTTGTTTGACACGCCTTCGAAAATGCCTGTAGAATTCAATTCTTTGCTGCACAAACAGCAGGCGCGTAGCTCAGTTGGTTAGAGCACCACCTTGACATGGTGGGGGTCGTTGGTTCGAATCCAATCGCGCCTACCAGATTCCAGGGGCCCGGTACGAATTTTCGTGCCGGGCCTTTTGCATGATTTTCGGGCGTGCAGGATATGCACGCCTTTTTCATGGGGTGCCGGCCCGGTCTTCGGGAAGGCGCCCAGGAGCCCATGCCAGGCCGGCGGGATAGCCGTCGAGCCTGGCGGCGGGAGTCGCTTGCGGGTGTCCGGTCAGGCCTTGTACTTCTGCACCTCGCGGAAGCGCTTGACCAGATAGTCGCCGGACTTGATCGGTTCGTATTTGGGCGGATTCGTTTCCGACTGGAAGTTGGGCAGGCAGCGCACCGGCGCGTCGTAGTCCAGGTTGAAGAAGGTGGGAATGGAGAACCGTTCCTTGCCGGTGCGGTTCACGACGCGGTGCAGGTTGGACACATAGGTGTCGTTCGTCCAGACCTTGACCATGTCGCCGAGATTGATGACGAAGGTGCCTTCGATATACGGCGCGGCGATCCATTCGCCGTCGCGCTTTTTCAGCTCCAGCCCGCCTATCGGATCCTGGGTCAGGATGGTGATCATCCCGTAGTCGGTATGAGGCGCCACGCCCAGCGCCTTCTCCACGTCCGGGATCTGCGGCGGGTAGTGGAAGAGGCGGCTCTGCACCATGGGCTTCTTGCACCATTGGAGGAAAAAGCCTTCCTCCTGGTCCAGGGAGCGCGCGAACAGCCGCAGCAGGTCCTTGCCCAGCCGCAGCGTATGGTTGAAATACGCTTCCGCCGCGGGCCGCAGCCAGGGAGCGCAGTCCGGCCAGCGGTTGGGGCCGTGCAGGGGGCGGCCCGCCACGACGTCGGGATCGGTCAGCGGCAGGTCCATCGCGAATTCGTAGCTTTCCTTGAGGTCCGGGTCGTAGCCCGGATGCTGGTTGATGCCATAGGGCATGAAGCCGCGGCGGAACCGTTCGTCGATCTTGTCCGCCAGCCGGGTCGCTTCCGGAATGTCGTAGTAGCGGCGCGTCGCGTCGAAGATGCCGGAGATGACCTCCTCCGGCACGCCGTGGCCGGCTACGTAGAAGAAGCCCGTGCCCTGGCAGGCCGCGCGCATTTGCGCGACCAGCTCGTCGGGCGGGCCGCCGGCCAGCCAGGAGGAAAGGTCGAGGATGGGGACTTCGGTGGTTGAGGCCTTGCGGGGTGCTTGCAGCATGATGGGCTCCTCGTCGATGAAGGCGCCTGGCGCCTTCTCCTTGTGATCGAAAATGGGCGCAGCCGTATCCTGGGCTCAGGCGCCGGTCAGGTCGGCGAACGAGTCCGCCCAGAAAATCACCTTGCGGGCGATGGTCTTCATGGCGATGTGCAGGCCGATGCCGATGACCGACAGCACCACCAGGATGGCGAATACGCCGGGGGTGTCGAGCGAAAAATTGCGTTGCAGGATGAGGTATCCCAGGCCGGACTGGGAGCCCACGAATTCGCCCACGATGGCGCCAATGACGGCCAGCACGATGCCTATGTCCAGGCCGACGAAGACGTAGGGCAGGGACTGGGGCAGCCGCACCATGCGGAACACTTGCCAGCGGGAGGCGGTGAATGCCAGCATCAGGTCGATCTGGTCGCGCGGCGCCGAGCGCAGGCCGACGATGGTGTTGGCCAGCACGGGGAAGAAGACGATGGTGGCGGTAATGACGATCTTGGACGCCGCGCCGAAGCCGAACCACACCACGAACAGCGGCGCGACCGCTACCTTGGGCATGGCCTGGAAGGCGACGACGTAGGGGTAGAGCACGGCTTCGAGCAGGGACGACTGCCCGATGGCCGCGCCCAGCAGGAAGCCCGCCGCCGCGCCGATGGCAAAGCCCACCAGGATCTCGTAGAGCGTGACGCCAAGGTGCTCCCAGTACTCCCCGGTCGCGAAGCCGGCATACAGCGATTTCGCCACGTCCACGGGGCCTGGAAAGACCAGAGGCGAGACCTCGAACACGCGCAGGCCGAAATGCCAGGCCAGCATGACGAGGACGAAGAAGGCGGCGACCAGCGTGCGGCGGCCGTTCGGAGTCTGGGAATAGGATACGAGGTTGGGCATGAGGTCAGTCCAGTCCGCCGACGGCTTGGAGGTTGCCGCGTATGCCGGATACGTAGGCGCCGAAAGCGTCCGAGTTGATGATGTCCAGGGGGCGGGGCTTCGGCAGGTCGACGTCGACGATCTGCGTGACCCGTCCCGGCCGGGGCGACATGACTACCACGCGGTCTCCCAGGAACACCGCTTCGGGAATGCTGTGGGTGACCAGCATGATGGTGGTGCCGCTGCGTTCCTTGATGCGCAAGAGCTCCAGGTTCATCGTTTCCCGTGTCATGGCATCGAGCGCGCCGAACGGTTCGTCCATCAGCAGCACCTTGGGATCGTTGACCAGGGCGCGGGCGATGCCGACCCGCTGCTGCATGCCGCCCGAGAGCTCGCCGGGATACTTGGTCTCGAAGCCCCGCAGGCCGACCATGTCCAGGTACTCGCGCGCCTTGGCGGTGGCGCCGGCCATGTCGCGCTGCTGGATCTGGGCCGGCACCAGCACGTTCTGCAGCACCGTCCGCCAGGGCAGCAGCACCGGCGCCTGGAAGACCACGCCTATGTCGCGGCTGGGGCCGGATACCGGCATGCCGCCCATGGACACCGTCCCGGCGCTCGGGATCTCCAGGCCAGCCAGGATGCGCAGCAGCGTGCTCTTGCCACAGCCGCTGGGGCCGACCACGGTCACGAATTCGCCGTGGCGCACGTCGAATTCGACGTTATGCAGGGCGATGACGTCTCCGCCGTCCTTGCTGCGGAACGACTTGTTAATGGAAGAAAAGCCAAAGGCGGCGGCAGTCACTCTTGCTCCAGTTGTTTCAGGGTCTCGACCAGGTTGTCGATGAAGGCGAGGGTGGAGACGGGAAGATTGCGTCCCCGCCGCACGCACAGGGTCAGGCGCTGCGGCTTGACGCGGGAGTCCTTCAGCGGCACGTAGCGGTAGCCGAGCGGCGCCTCCCGCTTGTAGGTCAGTTCTTCGTTCACCAGCGAGACCGCCAGGCCGGCCGTGGCGGCGCTGCGCAGCAACTCGTAGGAGTTGGAGACCAGCACGGCGCGCGGGCGGATCTTGGCCTTGGCGAACATTTCGTCGTAGTCGCGCTTGGAGCCGATGCTGGCATCGGGCAGCGCCAGCCCGTAGTCGGCGCAGTCGGACAGCTTGACCCACTCGCGTTCGTAGAGGGGATGGCCCGCGCTCACCAGGACGCGGGTAGGCAGCAATCGCTCGTAGATGTGCCGCACGTCGGTGACCGGGGGCGGGTTGAAGGCCAGCGAGGCCTCGAGTTCGTCGTCGGCCACCATCTCGACCAGCCGCGGCGTGCCGTGTACCTGGACCTGGTAGGTGATGCCGGGATAGCGCTGGTTGAAGCTCGCCAGGAAATCGGGAATGAAGTCGCGGGCGAAGGTCTCGGGCGCGCCGAAACGGATCTGGCCGCGGCGCAATTGCTTGAGCGCCTCGATATCGGAGCGGACGCGGTCGATTTCGTTGCCCACCGTCTGCACGAATTGCATCAGCAGCTCGCCGGCGGCGGTCAGCCGCAGCGTGGTGCGCCCGCGGCCGCGCTCGAGCAGCGGCGCGCCCAGGTCTTCTTCCAGCGCCGCGATCTGCCGGCTGATGGCCGACGGCGCGACGTAGAGGCTGTCGGCAGCCGCCCGGAACGAGCCGCTGCGCACCACTTCGGCAAAGTACCGGAGCGCGGTGGTCGAGATCATGGCGCGTCGGCGGCCGCGCGCCAGGCGTCGATGTCGGCCAGCAGCGCCGCCTGCCGCTCGGCGGGCAGGAACGCGGCCCGTATGCTGTTGCGGGCCAGCAGCGTGAGATCGTCGATGTCCAGGCCGAGCGCCTCGTGGCAGGCGAGGTAGTTGTCGTTGACGTAGCCGCCGAAGTAGGAGGGGTCGTCGGAGTTGACCGTGGCATTCAATCCCGCCCGCAGCATCGTCGCGAGCGGGTGGCGCGTCATGTCCTCGACCACGCGCAGCCGCAGGTTGGACAGCGGACAGACGGTCAGCGGCGTGCCCCGCGCCGCCAGCTCGGCCACCAGAGCGGGATCGTCCAGGCAGCTATTGCCGTGGTCGATGCGGTCCACCTGCAGCAGCTCCACCGATTCGCGCACGTAGCTGGCCGGACCTTCCTCGCCCGCATGGGCCGTGACGCGAAAGCCCCGCTCGCGGCAGGCGGCGAAGAAGCGCGCGAACTTGGACGGCGGGTTGCCCACTTCGGCTCCGCCCAGGCCATAGCCGAGGATGCGGTCGCGCCACGGCTCGGCCGCCTCCAGCATCGCCAGTGCGTCTTCCTCCGGCAGGTGGCGCTGCGCGCCGAGGAGCAGCCCGGAGGTGATGCCGTCCTCGCGCTCGGCGGCATCCATTGCCGCCAGGACGCCTTCGAGCACGGTCTCGAGCGCGACACCGCGGCGCGTATGCCCCTGCGGACCGATGAACATCTCGGCGTGCCGGACGTGGTCGGCATGGGCCCGGCGCAGATAGGCGCGAGTGACGTCGTGGAAGTCGCGCTCGGTCACCAGGACCCTGCAGCCGTCGTAGTAGAGATCCAGAAAGGACTGCAGGTTATGGAACCGGTAGGCCTGCCGCACCTCCTCGACCGTTTTCCAGCGCAGCGGGACGCCGTTGCGCGCGGCCAGCTCGAACATCAGCTCGGGCTCGATCGAGCCTTCGATGTGCATGTGCAATTCGGCCTTGGGCAGCCCGGCCACGTAGCGCGCGGCGTCTAGTGCCATGTCAGTTCTCCAGGTCGCTGTGCGCCAGGTGCGACGCATGAAAGTACGCTGCCCGATCCAGGGCACAGCGGATCCGGCTTTGCCGGTCCGCCAGTGCCGCCCCCTGGGGGGCGCGCGTCAGCGCGTAGGGGGGCCTTCATTTGCAGGCCTTGGCGTCGGCGATGATCGCCTCGTGGTCGAAGCGGTTGACGGCTTCGATGAATCCGGGCTTGTCGATGATGAACGTGGCGGCGGGCAGGGTGCGCTTGATCAGCTTTTCCTGGAACATGAAGTCCTGGAACCGGCCGTAGGCGCCCAGGTCCATGGCGCCGATGAGCTTGCCGCCATTCATCTTGTGCGCATCGCGCATGGTGTCGAGCTGGGCGTTCAGCAAGGCCAGGTCCCACTTGGCGAGCGTGGCTTCATCGGCCCCGGTGGGCTTGGTGCTGGGAAAGGCGGCCCAGTGGACCTTGCGCGCGCAGTCGGGATTGGTCATGGCGAACAGCCATCCCTTGGCGGCGCCGCGCGCGATGGCCTCGACCATGGCGGTGTCGGAATCGATGGTCTTCTGCATGGTGCCCAGCGTGAAGTCGGGCATGTTGCGCCAATCCGGGGAGCGGAAGACCCGCAGCTTGGCCCCGGCATTCTCGAACCCGGTCAGCGCCGATTGCCAGAACATCAGGCCCTGCACGCGGTTGTTCTTGAGGGCGTCCAGCGCGGGCGCGCCGGCGCCTACGGCGATGATCTGGACCTCGGTGTCGGGATTCACGCCGTTGTTGCGCAGATAGCCCTTGAGCAGCGGATAGCCGCCCGTCGCCAGGCTGACGATGCCGATGCGCTTGCCCTTGAATTCCGACACCTTCTTGATGGGGCTGTCTTCCATGACCGCCACGCCCCAGTCGATGACGCCGGTGCCCAGGATGCCTCGCACGGCCAGGTTGGCGTCGGTGTTGGCCTGGATCAGGCCGGTGGAATTCAGCTGCGCGAACTGGATGCCGCCGGTGGCGAGCTGCTGCAGGCCTTGCGCGGAACCGGACACCCCTATGACTTCCACGTCGTAGCCCTCGTCGCGCCAGTATCCCTTGGCGACCGGCAGCATCAGCCACGGATAGGCAACGTTGAGGACCTGCGTGCCGACGGTGATGGTGACTTTCTTGAGCGGCTTGGCGGGCGCGGCGGCCGTGGCCGTGGCGGCGGAGACGGCGAGGCAGGCGGCGGCAAGTCCGGCCAGTGCGCGGGGCAGGCGGATCGAGAGCGAGCGGGGCATGTGGGGTTCCTTGGGGGGAGGGAGCGCAAGGAATCTACCACGCGGGTTAATTGACAAAAAGAAGCGTATTGCGAACATGATGTTGCCAGAATAAGAACATAAAAATCCGGACGGGCTTTCGCGGAAAATGGATGAACATGCTCAAAATTTGTGGAATTTGCTTCACTCCTCCGGTAGGATCGGCGTGACACCGCGCCACGGCGCGAGGTCACGCCAGGACAGGCCAGGCAATCAAGGAGGAGTCCGTGATCGAATTCATGCTCAATGGCAAGCAGGTGTCGGCCGACGTCGCCGACGACAAGCCCCTGCTGTGGGTGCTGCGGGAAGATTTCCAGCTGACCGGTACCAAGTTTGGCTGCGGCATGGCGCAATGCGGCGCCTGTACCGTGCATTTCAACGGCCAGGCCACGCGTTCCTGCGTGCTGCCGGCGGCGGCCGTGAAGGGCGCGTCGGTCACCACGATCGAGGGGGTGATGGAGACCCGTGCCGGCCAGGCGCTGCGCCAGGCGTGGATCGCGCACCAGGTGCCCCAGTGCGGCTACTGCCAGTCGGGACAGATGATGACCGCCGCCGGCATGCTGGCGGGCGCGGACGGGCCGATGTCGCGCGAACAGGTGCTGGAAGGCATGGCGGGCAATCTGTGCCGCTGCGGCACCTACAACCAGATCGCCGACGCGGTGGTCAGCGTCGCCCAGAAACCCGCGGCATAGGAGGCGCCATGGAAACGAACAAGCTCACGCGCCGCGCCTTCATCGCCGGCTCGGGCGCCGCCGCGGTCGGTATCGTGCTGGGAGGCTGGGGCGCCGCGCGCGGCGGCCTGGCTGGCCTGCTGCCCGAGGCGGCAGCCGCCACCGCCCGTTTCAGCCCGGTGGCATGGGTCGCGCTGTCGCCGGACAATAGCGCCGTGGTCTATTCGCCCGCCTCGGAAATGGGGCAGGGCACGATGACGGCGATTCCGCTGATCCTGGCCGAGGAAATGGAGCTGGACTGGAGCACCGTCCGGGTCGAGCAGGCGCCCGCCGATCCCCGGCGGTTCGGCAATCCCGGTTTCGGCGGTGCGATGGTGACGGGCTCCTCGCGCACGGTGAAGGGCTATTACGAGGCGCTGCGCCTGGCCGGCCTGCAGGCCCGGCTGGTGCTGGCGCAGGCGGCCGCCGACAAATGGGGCGTGCCCGCCGCCGAGATCCGCGCCGAGCGCAGCACCCTGGTCCACGGCCCCAGCGGCCGCCGCATGACCTACGGCCAACTGGTCGAGGGGGCGCGCGCGCCGCAGACGCTGCCCAAGGTGGACAAGAGCATGCTCAAGCCCATGTCCGCCTTCACCCTGATAGGCAAGGAGCTGCCGCGGGTGGACGTGCCGGACAAGTCCGGCGGCGGTGCCCGCTTCGGCATCGACGTGCGCCTGCCCGGCATGCTGTGGGCCGCGGTGCTGCATACGCCGGTGCAGGGCGAGCAGCCGCTGGAGGTCAAGGATGCGGCTGCGCTGGCGGTGCCCGGGGTCCGGAAAGTGGTCCGCCTGCCGGGCGGGGTGGCGGTGGTGGCGGACTCGTTCGCGACGGCCCGGAAGGCGCGCGAGCTGCTGGAGGTGAAGTGGAGCGAGCAGGCCAAGGGCCGGTCCTACGATAGCGAGGCCGCGCTGGCGGAATTCGTCGCGCGCGCCGAACGCCTGGACGAAGCGGGCGCGGTCTGGCACAAGCACGGCGACGCGGCGGCGAAGATCGCCGGGGCGGCGCGTGTCTTCCGCGCCACCTATACGACCGACCATGTCGCCCACGTGACCATGGAACCCATGAACTGCACGGCGCGCGCGCAGGGCGACGCCATCGAGATCTGGGTGCCGTCGCAGTCGCCGTCGGGCGTGATCGGCATCGTGGCCGCGGGCGCGGGCTACAAACCCGAGAACATCACGGTCCACATCACGCTGCTGGGCGGCGGCTACGGCCGGCGCGCCGAGGCCGACTACAGCCTGCATGCGGCGCTGCTGGCCAAGGCCATGCCCGGCGTGCCCATCCAGGTCATCTGGACCCGCGAGGACGATTTCCTGCGGGCCCGGCCGCGCCCGATGACGGCCCAGCACCTGGTGGCGGGCGTCGACGCGCAGGGGCGCATCATCGGCTGGCGCCATCGCCTGGTGTCCGAGAGCATCATGGCGCGGACGGCGGCCGCCGCCTACGAAAAGTCGGGTGGGCGGGATTCGCCCGTCATGGAAGGCGCCGACGGCGTCTACGGTATCGCCGATCAGTTGATCGAGCACGGCCGCGAACAGCGCGGCGTGGACGTCAGCTTCTGGCGGGCGGTGGGAGCCGGCTACACGAAGTTCTCCATGGAGTCCCTGATCGACGAGATCGCCACGGCCTCGGGCAAGGATCCGCTGCAGTACAGGCTGGACCTGACCGCCGGCCAGCCGCGCGCGCAGGCGGTGCTGCGCGAGGCCGCCACGATGGCCGGCTGGGGCCGCGATCGGGAGGCCGGCCGCGCGCTGGGCCTGGCTTTCTCGGATGCCTGGAACACCTTCATCGCGATGGTGGCCGAGGTGTCGCTGCAAGAAGGCCGCCCGGTGGTGCATCGCATCTGGGCCGCGGTCGATTGCGGCCATGCGATCAGTCCGGCCAACATCCGGGCCCAGGTCGAGGGCGCGGCGCTGTTCGGCCTGTCGGCGGCGCTGGGCGAGCGCCTGGTCTACAAGGGCGGGCAGGTGCAGCAGCACAACCTCGATACCTACACGCTCCTGCGGGCCAACCAGGCGCCTGCGGTGCAGGTGAAGGTGATGCCGACCGACAATGCGCCGGGCGGCATGGGCGAGGTGGGCTTGCCGCCGGTGGCTCCGGCGGTGGCCAACGCGGTGGCCAGGCTCAGCGGCAAGCGGCTGCGCAGCCTGCCGTTCCCGACGCTGGCCTAGGCGAAGGGATTCCGGTCGGACGGTATGCGCCGCCCGGCCGGGACTCAGCCTTCCATCGCCTTTTTCTTCCACAGCTCCCAGGGGCGGAACATCACGCCGGCCATCATGGTGTCGGCCTTCAAGGCTTCCTCTTCGTCCAGGTAGGTGATCTCGCCGCCCAGCCCGATGGCCTTCTGTTGCAGGGCCGCGTTGCTTTCGGTGTACATCGCGCGATAGACCGCGATGCGCACGTCGCTGCCGACGGTGACGAAGCCGTGGCCGCGCATCAGCGAGATGTTCTGCCGGCCCAGGGTCTTGGCCAGCTCCTTGCCGTGTTCGCGGTTACGCACCAGCAGGTCGGTCGCGCCGAAACAGCAGCGGATGTCGAACACCGGCGCGCCGCCCGACAGGAAGCCGGCCATGTGATAGATGGGCCGCAGCCGCACCGACGAACTGGCGAAGGGGATGACCGAAGGCGAATGGCTGTGGACCACCGCGTTCACGTCGGGCCGGGCGCGATAGATCTCGCCATGGATGTAGCGTTCGAGATAGGGCGTGCGTGTTTCGCCGGCCACGGGCTCGGATTCGGCGTCGAATTCCATGATGTCGGCGGCGGTGACCAGTTCCGGCGCGAGCGAGCGCGACAGCAGGAAATGGCCAGGCCGTTCGGGATGGCGGACGCTGACGTGGCCGAAGCCGTCCAGCACGTTGTACTTGGCCAGTACGCGGTTGGCGACGACGAGATCGTCGATCACTTGCTGCAGCGAGCCGGCGGTCGGGGTAGGGGTGGACATGGCGATACCTGACGAGAGAAGTAAAAGAGAAGAGGGGCGGCGGCGCGGCTATTCCAGCTTGATGTTGGCCCGCCTGGCCAGTTGCCCGTACATGGACAGGTCCTTGTCCACCTGCCGGGCCATGCCGTCGGCGCCCAGGGCGTCGACTTCGTAGTAGCGCGACTGGAAGTCCTGGCGCAGCTTGGGGTCCTTGAGCGTGGCCATCACCGCCTGCTCGATGCGGCCGCGCACGTCGGCCGGCGTGGCCGCGGGCGCGAACAGTCCGAACCAGACGCTGATGTCCAGGTCCTTGAACTCCGGGGTTTCCGCGATGGCCGGCACGTCGGGCATGAACGACAGGCGCTTGGCCGAGGCGACGCCCAGCATGCGCAGCTTGCCGGTCTTGGCATGGGGCGCCATGTTGGGGATGGTGCTGAACAGGATGGGTACCTGGTTGCCCAGCGCGTCGCTGACGGCCGGGGCGCAGCCGTTGTAGGGCACGTGCACCATGTCGACCTTGGCGCCCTGGTTGAAGGCCTCGCCGGCGAAGTGCTGGGGCGAGCCGTTGCCGCAGGACGAGTAGTTGGCCTTGCCGGGGTTCGCGCGCAGGTGGCTGACGAGTTCCGCCACGGTGCGGGCGGGATAGCTGCTATTGACCCCGACCGCAACCGGTGAGGACACGAGCTGGGCGATGGGCCGCAGGTCCTTCCTGACGTCGTAGCCCTGGGTGAAGTTCAGCGCGGCGTTGATCGTGATGGTGCTGTTGGTCAGCAGCAGCGTGTAGCCGTCGGCGGCGGCGCGCGCGACGTAGTTGGCGCCGATGTTGCCCGAGGCGCCGGCGCGGTTGTCGACGATGACGCTTTGCCCGTTGAACTGGCCGGCGATGTGCGTGGCCAGCAGGCGGGCCACGGTGTCGGCGCCGCCTCCGGCCTGGAACGGCACGACGATGGTGATGGGACGGGACGGATAGGCGCCGGGCTGGGCGTGGGCCGACGCGGCCAGGGCCGCTGCCAGGGCGAAGGCCAGGAAGGCCCGGCGGGGGCGGGGCATGCGCGGGGTCATGGTGAGTCTCCTGTCTGCGCCGGCGCTGGCGTGCCGCCGGCAATGGTATGTGCAGCGGAGTGTATGGATCGATTTACGTCGAATCAATCTCGATTGCATAATCGATGTATTACCGATTCGACGGGTGTCCGAAGCTCCCCTCACCACCATGGATCCATCAGAGAACGGCGCGGCCGGACAGCCCTGGCAGGCCGGCGGCTTCGTCGATTCCAAGGAAGCGTGCCGCCTGCTGCAGGTCAAGGCCGCCACGCTGTACACCTATGTCAGCCGCGGCCTGCTGCATCCGGTCGCGCAGCCCGGCCGCAAGACCCGCCTTTACCTGCGCGACGAGGTCGAGGGGCTGCGCACGCGCAGCCAGGCAAGGATGGGCCACGGCGCGGTGGCGGCGACGGCGCTGCGCTGGGGGCAGCCGGTGATCGATACCGGCATCACCGAAATCACGCCGGCCGGGCCGCGCTACAGGGGGCGCCTGGCGGCCGAGCTGGTCGAATATCCCGGGGCGTTCGAGAACGTGGCCGAGCTGCTTTGGACGGGGGTGCTGCCCGAGGGGGCCAGTATCTGGCCGGCCCAGCCGCTGCCGGATGGAGCCCGCCGCGCGCTGGAGGCATTGGCGCCGCAGGCCGGCGAGACGCCGCGCATGGTCCGGGTGTTCCAGGCGGCGGCGCTGGCCCTGGGTGGCGGCTCGGTGGACGAGGAGGTGCGCGGCGGCGGGGCGGTCCCGGCGGCGCGGCAGCTCGTGCTGGCGTTCGCCGGCTGCTGCGGCCTGCTCTCGGACCCGCGCCGCTGCCGGACGCCGGCCGGGGCCAAGCCGCTGGCCCAGCACCTGGCCGAGGCGATGGGGAAGGAGCCTGCTGCGGATCTGCTGCGGGCGCTGAACGCGATGCTGATCCTGAGCGCGGATCACGAGCTATCGCCGCCTACGTTCAGCGCGCGCATCGCGGCCTCGGTCGGCGCGGAGCTCCACGCCTGCGTGGGGGCGGCGCTGGCGGCCCTGTCCGGCACGGGCCTGGCCGGCGGCTGCGACCGCATCGAGGACACGCTGGCGGGCGTGCGGACGCGCGGCCAGCTCGATGCCTGGGTGGCGCGAGTGGTGCGCGACCGCGCGCGCTCGTCGGCCTTCGGCATCGAATCCTATCCCCAGGGGGATCCGCGCGCGGCACTGCTGATCCGCATGGCGCGCGAACACCCGCGCCCCGGCCGCCGCGCCGCGACGCTGCTGCGCTTCCTGGACGAGGTCCACGCCAGGGTGGGCGTGCCGCCTCGGATCGAGCTCGGCCTGGTGGCGGCCTGCGCGGCCTGGGACTTGCCGCCCGGCGCCGCCAGCGCGCTGTGGGCCATGGGCCGGACCTCGGGCTGGATCGCCCATGTGCTGGAACAGCGCCTCAACGGCTTCTTCCTGCGTCCGCGCGGGCAGTTCCACGCTGGGCCGCAAGGGGGCGCTGTGCTAAAATCCCAGGCAACGTAGACCCTTGCTGCAACACGAACGGACAACGGCATGCGCATCGCTTCCATGCTCGATCGAACTACCTCGGGGAACATCGCCGGCTAGCCGCGTTGGTTTCCTGGATCGCATCGTCCGTTCCGCCGGGCCCCCTGGGCCCGGGATCCTGCAGAAAGCAAGAAACGCGGCCCGGTGCCGCGTTTTTTTTGTTTCAGGTTCGCCCAAGGGTTTTTCTTCATCTCTTACGAGGTCGCTTCAATGATCAAGGTAACGCTGCCCGATGGTTCCCAGCGTGAGTTCCCGGCCCCCGTCACGGTGGCGGACGTCGCCGCGTCCATCGGTGCCGGGCTGGCCAAGGCCGCCCTGGCCGGCCGGATCACCTACGAAGGCAGCGAGCCCACCCTGGTCGACACCAGCCACACGATAGACCGCGATGCCCGCCTGGCCATCGTCACGGGCAAGGACGCCGACGGGCTGGACCTGATCCGCCATTCGACGGCGCACCTGCTGGCCTACGCGGTCAAGTCGCTGTTCCCCGAGGCCCAGGTCACGATCGGCCCGGTCATCGACAACGGCTTCTACTACGATTTCTCGTACTCGCGGCCGTTCACGCCCGAGGACCTGGCCGCCATCGAGAACAAGATGCTGGAGCTGGCCAAGAAGGACGAGGTCGTCACCCGCGAGGAATGGAAACGCGACGACGCGGTGGCGTTCTTCAATTCGATAGGCGAGAAGTACAAGGCCGAGATCATCGCCTCCATCCCGGACAACCAGACGATCTCGCTGTACCGCGAGGGCGATTTCATCGACCTGTGCCGCGGTCCGCACGTGCCGTCCACCGGCAAGCTCAAGGTGTTCAAGCTGATGAAGGTGGCCGGCGCCTATTGGCGCGGCGACAGCAAGAACGAGATGCTCCAGCGCATCTACGGCACGGCCTGGGCGAAGAAGGAAGACCAGGACGCCTACCTGACGATGCTGGAAGAGGCCGAGAAGCGCGACCACCGCAAGCTGGGCCGCGAGCTGGACCTGTTCCACTTCCAGGACGAGGCGCCGGGCCTGGTGTTCTGGCACCCCAAGGGCTGGACGATCTGGCAGCAGGTCGAGCAATACGTGCGCGGCGTCTACCGCGACAGCGGCTACCAGGAGGTCAAGGCGCCGCAGATCCTGGACCGTTCGCTGTGGGAAAAGACGGGACACTGGGACAATTATCGCGACAACATGTTCACGACGGAGTCCGAGAACCGCTACTACGCGCTCAAGCCCATGAACTGCCCGGGCCACGTGCAGATCTTCCGCGCCAACCTGCATTCCTATCGCGACCTGCCGCTGCGCTACGGCGAATTCGGCCAGTGCCACCGCAACGAACCTTCGGGAGCGCTGCACGGGATGATGCGCGTGCGCGGCTTCACGCAGGATGACGGCCACATCTTCTGTACCGAGGACCAGATCCTGGACGAGTGCGTGGCCTTCACGGCGCAGCTGCAGCGCGTCTACCGCGACTTCGGCTTCACCGACATCCTGTACAAGATCGCCACGCGGCCGGAAAGCCGGATCGGGTCGGACGAGGTGTGGGACAAGGCCGAGCAGGCGCTGATCGAAAGCCTGCGCCGCTCCGACTGCGAGTACGAGATCAGCCCGGGCGACGGCGCCTTCTACGGGCCGAAGATCGAATACACGCTGAAGGACGCCATCGGCCGCCACTGGCAGTGCGGCACGATCCAGGTGGACTTCTCCATGCCCGGCCGCCTGGGCGCCGAGTACGTGGACCAGCACGACCAGCGCGTGACGCCCGTCATGCTGCACCGGGCCATCCTGGGCTCGATGGAGCGCTTCATCGGCATGCTGATCGAGAATTTCGGCGGCGCCATGCCGCCCTGGCTGGCGCCGGTCCAGGCCGTCGTCTGCAATATTTCGGAATCCACGGCCGAATACGCCCAAAGTGTCGCGCAAACCCTGAAAAAACAAGGGTTTAGAGTGGAATCGGATTTGCGTGGTGAAAAGATCACCTATAAAATCCGTGAGCACAGCTTGCAAAAAATTCCCTATATCCTCGTGGTGGGGGAAAAAGAACGGCAAGCTGCATCGGTGGCCGTACGCGCCCGCGGCGGCATCGACCTGGGGGTTCTCCCGATCGATGTGTTCTCGTCGCGGCTCGCTGCCGACGTGGCCGAGCGCCGCAACCCGGAAGCCCCGGCCAATCCGTCCTGATCGCGTGGTTGGCCGTTCCGGGGGCCGGGCACGGCTCGTGCTGGCGGCGGGGCAACCCGCCGCACGCGGCCGTTTCAATCAAATTCAGGAGTTTTAGACATCGCTACCGACAAGCCGAATCGCATCAATGGTGAAATTACCGCACCTGAGGTGCGCCTGATTGGGGTCGACGGCGAACAGCTTGGCATCGTCAAGCTGGCCGAAGCAGTTAGGCTTTCCGAACAGAATGATGTTGACCTGGTAGAAATTGCCCCGAACGCGCAGCCTCCGGTCTGCCGCCTGATGGACTACGGCAAGTTCAAGTACCAGGAGCAAAAGCGGCAGCACGAAGCCAAGCTCAAGCAGAAGATCATCCAGGTCAAGGAAGTCAAGTTCCGTCCCGGCACCGACGAAGGCGATTACCAGGTCAAGCTGCGTAATCTGCGCCGGTTCCTGGAAGAGGGCGACAAGGCCAAGGTCACGCTGCGCTTCCGTGGCCGCGAGATGGCTCACCAGGAATTGGGGATGCGCGTGCTGGAGCGCGTGCGCGACGACCTGGTGGAGATCAGCGCCGTCGAGGCGATGCCCAAGCTGGAAGGCCGCCAGATGGTGATGGTGCTGGCCCCCAAGAAAAAGGCCCTGCCGGCGGGCAAGGGCGCAGCCGGCGAATAACGCGGTATAATCATTGGTTTTCCGGGATGGCCGTACCCTTCGTGGGGGCATCCCGGCGAATCCCGGTGCGAAATTCCTGGCACCGGGCAATCCGGCCTCCTAGCGACGCCTTCAAATCCGCCAGGCGGGGTAGAACCCGCGCCGGCGGTGCGCCGCAGGGACCCGGAGCAGGTAAAACAAGTGAATGCGGGTCGTCAAGTCCGGCAGGATATCGCCGGCACCCGTGAGCATGTAAACGTACAGGAAGCAGTCATGCCTAAGATGAAGACCAAGAAAAGCGCCGCCAAGCGCTTTAAGGTCCGCGGTAGCGGTTCCATCAAGCGGGGCCAGGCGTTCAAGCGCCACATCCTCACGAAGAAAACCACCAAGAACAAGCGTCAGTTGCGCGGTTCCACCGCGGTCCACGAGGCCGATGTGAAATCCGTGCGGGCAATGATGCCGTTTGCCTGATCCCAACCCGCTGATATTGGAGTTTTCAAATGCCTAGAGTCAAACGTGGGGTAACCGCCCGGGCCCGTCACAAGAAAGTCATCAGCGCCGCCAAGGGATACCGTGGCCGCCGCGGCAACGTCTTCCGCGTCGCCAAGCAGGCGGTCATGCGCGCCGGCCAGTACGCCTATCGCGACCGCCGCGCCAAGAAGCGCACCTTCCGCGCGCTGTGGATCACGCGTATCAATGCCGCCGTGCGCGAGCATGGCGTGTCGTACAGCGTGTTCATCGCCGGCCTGAAGAAGGCCGCGATCGACCTGGACCGCAAGGTGCTGGCCGACCTGGCTGTGCGCGACAAGGCCGGCTTTGCCGCGATCGTGCAGCAAGTCAAGAACGCCCTGGCCGCCTGAGCTCGCTAGCGACGTACGCGGGGCGTGGCCGGAACGCCGGCCATGTCCGGGCGCGCGTCGCGAGCCACGAGTGCAACACCCGAACGGGGCTTCTCTTGAAGCCCCGTTCGTGTTTGTGGCGACCCATTTTTTCCCTTATTGATACGAATCCGCCATGTCCCAGAATCTGGACGATCTGATACGCCAAGCCGGGGAGGCCTTCGCGGCCGCGTCCGACCCCAACGCGCTGGAGAACGAAAAGGCCCGGTTCCTGGGTAAGCAGGGCGCCTTGACGGCGCTGCTCAAGGGGTTGGCCAGCCTGACGCCGGAACAGAAGCGCACAGAGGGGGCGCGCATCAACGAGGCCAAGGGCCGGATCGAGGGGCTGCTGAACGAGCGCCGGCAGGCCTTGGCCGATGCCAGGCTGAATGCGCGCCTGGCGGAGGAAACCATCGATGTCACGCTGCCCGGCCGCGGCCGTGGCCGGGGCGGCATCCACCCGGTGATCCGCACCTGGGAACGGATCGAGCAGATCTTCCGCTCCATCGGCTTCGACGTGGCGGACGGCCCGGAAATCGAGAACGACTGGACCAACTTCACGGCGCTGAACAATCCCGAGAACCACCCGGCCCGGTCGATGCAGGATACGTTCTACGTCGACATGAAGGACGACAAGGGCCTGCCGCTGCTGCTGCGCACGCACACCAGCCCGATGCAGGTGCGCTACGCGCGCGCCCACCAGCCGCCCATCAAGGTGATCGCCCCCGGGCGGACCTACCGCGTGGACAGCGACGCCACGCATTCGCCCATGTTCCACCAGGTGGAGGGCCTGTGGATAGACGAGAACATCTCGTTCGCCGACCTGAAGGGCGTCTACACCGATTTCCTGCGCGCCTTCTTCGAGACCGATGACCTGGTGCTGCGCTTCCGCCCGTCGTTCTTCCCGTTCACGGAACCGTCGGCCGAGATCGACATGATGTTCACTTCCGGCCCCAACAAGGGCCGCTGGCTGGAGATCTCCGGATCGGGCCAGGTGCATCCTGCCGTGGTGCGCAACTTCGGCCTGGATCCGGAACGCTACATCGGCTTTGCCTTCGGCTCCGGGCTGGAACGGCTGACGATGCTGCGCTACGGCGTGAACGACCTGCGCCAGTTCTTCGAAGGCGACCTGCGTTTCCTCAGACAATTCAATTAAGGGAGGTGCCCCCCTGCGCGCTGGCGCGCGCCCCTGGGAGGCGCGCGAAGCGCGCAGGGGGGAACTTACAGACATGCAATTTCCCGAATCCTGGTTGCGGGCCCTGACGAATCCCGCCATTTCGACCGACGAGCTGGCTCATCAATTGACCATGGCCGGTCTCGAGGTCGAAGAAGCCGAGCCGGTGGCGCCCGCCTTCAGCGGCGTGGTGGTGGCGCAGGTGCTGGCGCTCGAGCCGCATCCGAACGCCGACAAGCTGCGCGTGTGCAAGGTCGACGCGGGGCAGGGCGAGCCCTTGCAGATCGTGTGCGGCGCACCCAATGTGGCGGTCGGCATGAAGGTGCCGCTGGCCACCGTGGGCGCCCGTCTGCCCGGCGACATCAAGATAGGCGTGGCCAAGATGCGTGGCGTGGAGTCCTCGGGCATGCTGTGCTCGGCGCGCGAACTGGGCCTGTCGCAGGACCACGCGGGCCTGCTGGACCTGGGCGCGGATGCCACGGTCGGCATGTCCGTGCGCGAATGGCTGCAATTGGACGACACGGTCTTCACGCTCAAGCTCACTCCCAACAAGGCCGATTGCCTGTCGGTGCTGGGCGTGGCGCGCGAGGTCTCGGCCCTGACCGGCGCGCCGCTGGCCGCGCCGAAGCTGGATCCGGTGGCGGTCGCCATCGACGACCGCGTGCCGGTGACCGTGCATGCCCCGGATCTGTGCGGGCGCTACGTAGGGCGGGTCATCCGCGGCGTGGATGCGTCCGTTCCCACGCCGGAGTGGATCAAGCGGCGCCTCGAGCGCGCCGGCCAGCGCTCGATTTCCGCGCTGGTCGACATTTCCAACTATGTCATGCTGGAACTGGGCCGTCCCAGCCACGTGTTCGACCTGGCCAAGGTGCGCGGCGGCCTGCACGTGCGGTGGGGGCAGCCGGGCGAGCAGGTGCTGCTGCTGAATGGCCAGACCGTCGAGGTGGACGGGCAGGTCGGCGTGATCGCCGACGACAACGGCCCCGAGTGCCTGGCCGGGATCATGGGCGGCGAGGCCACCTCGGTGTCCACCCAGACCCGCGACATCTATCTCGAGGCCGCCTTCTGGTGGCCCGCCAGCATCGCCGGCCGCGCGCGCCGCTACAACTTCAGCACCGACGCCAGCCATCGCTTCGAGCGCGGCGTGGACTACGCCAACATTCCCGCCGACCTGGAATACCTGACCAGCCTGATCGTGCAGGTGTGCGGCGGCCAGGCCGGCCCGGTCGACGACCAGGTGGTCAACCTGCCCGAGCGCAAGCCCGTGCGCCTGCGCGTGGCGCGTTGCCACAAGGTCCTGGGCGTGGACGTGCCGGAAGACGAGATCGCCGGCATCTTCACCCGCCTGGGGCTGCCCTTCGTGCGCGAGCCCGGCGCCTTCGTCGTGACGCCGCCGTCGTTCCGCTTCGACATCGAGATCGAGGAAGACCTGATCGAGGAAGTCGCGCGCGTCCACGGCTTCGAGCGCATTCCCGACCTGCCGCCGCTGGCGCGGGCCGCGGTACGCGCCGTGCCGGAAGAGCGCCACACCTTCCACGCGCTGCGCCACACGATGGCCGACCTGGACTACCAGGAGGTGATCAACTTCAGCTTCGTGGAGGCCGATTGGGAGCGCGACTACGCGGGCAACACGGACCCCGTCCGCCTGCTCAATCCGATCGCGAGCCAGTTGTCGGTCATGCGCAGCAGCCTGATCGGCGGCCTGGTGGCCAACGCCCAATACAACGTGAACCGCAAGACCAGCCGTGTGCGGGTGTTCGAACTGGGCCGGGTCTTCTGGCGCGACGCGGCCGTGGCCGACGGTCCGCTGGCGGTGGCTGGCGTGAACCAGCCCATGCGCCTTGCCGGCCTGGCCTACGGGCCGGCGGTGGAAGAGCAGTGGGGGACGCAGACCAGGCAGGTCGATTTCTACGACGTGAAGGCCGACGTGGAGGCCCTGCTGGCCGGCGGTTCCACCCAGGCGCCGCGCTTCGTGCCCGATGCGCATCCGGCCCTGCATCCCGGCCGCAGCGCCCGTATCGTCATCGACGGCGAGACGGTGGGCTGGATAGGCGAGCTGCACCCGCGCTGGCTGCAACGCGCGGAACTGCCGCACGCCCCGGTGGTGTTCGAACTGGACGCCGACCGCATCGCCGTCCGTCCGCTGCCGTCGCTGCGAGAGATCTCGCGCCAGCCGGTGGTGATCCGCGATCTGGCGCTGTGGGTGGCCGAGGCGGTGACGGCACAGCAGATGCTGGATACGGTGCGCCATCTGGTGGCCAGGGAGCCCGAACTGGCGGTCGTCCAGGATGCACGGATTTTCGACGTTTGGCGGGATAAGTCCTTGTTAGAAAAGGAAAAAAGCCTTGCCTTCCGGTTCTGGCTACAGGATACTTCGGTAACCCTGGACGACGCCCGAGTCGAGGCGTGCCTGGCCCGTATCCGCGCCGCGCTCGAGTCCGAGCACGGCGCGCGGCTGAGGGTTTGATACCGCTTCCCATCCGTGTCTATGCATTCTCTCGTTTCCGATAGCTACGCTTCCCCGGACTCCCTCGACGCCGATCCCGAGTCCGACCTGCCGCAGGGCGGGCTCGATACGCGTACCCTGACCAAGGCCGAACTGGCCGACCTGCTGTTCGAGCGGGTCGGCCTGAACAAGCGTGAAGCCAAGGACATGGTCGAGACCTTCTTCGAGGAAATCCGCGACGCGCTCGAACGCGGCGACATGGTCAAGCTATCGGGTTTCGGCAACTTCCAGGTGCGCAACAAGCCGCAGCGGCCCGGACGCAATCCCAAGACGGGCGAGGAAATCCCCATCGCCGCCCGTCGCGTCGTCACCTTCCATGCGAGCCAGAAGCTCAAGAGCATGGTCGAACAGGTCGCGCTGCGCGAACAGAATCCGTCCTGAGAGGTCCTATGGCGCGCATCGAGCCACCCGTCGTTCTTCCGCCCATTCCCGCCAAGCGCTATTTCACGATAGGCGAGGTCAGCGAACTCTGTGGCGTCAAGCCTCACGTGCTGCGCTACTGGGAACAGGAATTCACCCAGCTCAAGCCCATCAAGCGACGGGGCAACCGCCGTTACTACCAGCACCACGAAGTGCTGCTGATCCGCCGCATCCGCGAACTGTTGTACGAGCAGGGCTTCACCATCAGCGGCGCCCGCAACCGCCTGGACGAGTCGCGCGGACACGTGGACGAGGCGCCCCAGGTGGCGCTGGTGTCCATCGAGGAGCCCGAGCTGCAGGCCATCCGGGCCGAGCTGGCCGACATCGCCAGCCTGTTGCAGTCCGCCCGCGAGACCAGCCTGGCGCGATAACGCGTTTCAGTCCATGTGGCCGTAGGTCAGCTTGCGCACCAGGTCGATGAGCTGGCTCTGGCGCGAGGTCTGGGTCCGGCGGAACAGCGACTTGAGCTGGGTCCTGGTCGTCTCCTGGGAGACGCCCAACTGCTGCGCGCACTCCTTGACGTGGTGTCCCTGCATCAACAACAGCAACAGCCGGTATTCCGCGGGCGGGATGCCGAACAGCGCATGCAGCAGGCGATGCGCGCTGATGGGGGTGGCATCGTGGGTATGGACCTTTACCAGTGCCAGGGGCTCGTACGTGGACAGCGGGAACGACATCGGTTCTGGCAGCGGCATGGCCACTACCGCGTAGCGGATCGGTGGCGTGCCGAACTCGACATGGGCGCCGGTGGCCAGCCGGGTCCGCCGGGTACAGGCAGCCACGAGCGCCTCGGCAAGCCGGGAACCCGCCCCGGCCCGCGATGGCTTCAGGCCCGAGGCGCCGAAAGGATTGCCGGGCAGGGAAAGCCAGGTCGCGCCGGCCCGGTTGGAAAGATACACGCGGCCCTGCGCGTCGGTGGCCAGCAGCGGGAAGCTGAAATCGTCGAGCAGTTGCTGCGCCAGCTCGGCCCGTTGCTGCAAGTTCAGGAATTCATGGCGCAACGTCGCGGCCTGTTGCAGGTGTGGAGCGAGCAGGCGCAGCAGCGGGGATTTGGACGGCTCATCGGTGTCGGGCTGCGACAAAGGGAATTGCAGTGAAAGGCAGCATTCGGCCACGCCGTTCTTCAGGATGGGAAGGGCATGCACGGAGCGCAGCCCATACGGCCGCATGAATTCCTGATAGAAGGGATCACGGTCGAGGGCGTGGCGGGTGAACCACTGCCAGTCGATGTACCAGTTGCCCAGTTGCAGCCGATGGCGCACGTTTTCCGCCGGGTCGTAGCGGCTGTAGCGATTGGTGTACTCGTCGAACGCCCGCTCGTCCCCGCCGCTGTGGTCGCCGACCGCGGCGGCCGGGGCGCGCCGGTCCAGGATGACCGTGCAGGCCGATTCGGCTCCCGTCAGGTCCCGGATACGCTTGAGCGCCGCATGCCATCCCTCTTGCCCAAGGACGCCGCCGTACAGGTCGTGGGCAATGCTAAGGGCCAGTTTTTCCATTCTCGTTCTTGCGACCGCTCCATCGTCCGCAAAGAATATTACGGCGGCGAACGGCGAGGCAAACAATGGCGCGGTCCGGCTTGGGCCGGTGTGTCTCCGGCGCGTCAGGCCTCCCACGCCGGACGCGGATCGGTCCGTATCGGGTAGCGTGCGATGGCCTGCGCGCACCGTTCGCGAGGGCATGAGCCGGCGTCGGCCAGCGCATGCAGCGCGGCCAGGACGATGTGGAAACGATCGACCTCGAAGAACTGGCGCAGGGCGCCGCGGGTATCGCTGCGGCCGAAGCCGTCCGTTCCGAGCACCGTCATGCGCGCGGGGCAATGGGGCGCGATCAGCGACGGCCAGGCGCGCACGTAGTCGCTCGCTGCCACCACGGGGGCGCTCCCCGCCAGGCAGTGTTCGACGTGGCTGCGGCGCGCGGGCTGCTCGGGATGCAGGCGGTTCCAGCGCTCGGCCGCGCGCGCGTCCCGTGCCAGTTCCGCGTAGCTGGTCGCGCTCCAGGTCTCGCTGGCGATGCCCCAGTCGTCGGCCAACAGCTCGCCGGCGGCGATGGCTTCGCGCAGGATGGCGCCCGACCCCAAGAGACGCACGGCGGGCTCGCCCCGGCCGTGCACGCCGTACCGATAAAGCCCCTTGATCACGCCCTCGCGGGCCTCGGCCGGCAGGCTGGGCTGGGGAGCGTTCTCGTTGCCCAGCGTCAGGTAGTAGAAGACGTCTTCCTGTGTTTCGAGCATGGCCCGCATGCCGTGGTCGATGATGACAGCGACTTCGGCGGCGGACGCGGGATCGTAGGCGCGGCAGTTGGGGACGGCGGCCGCCGCGACCAGGCTGGAGCCGTCCTGGTGCTGCAGCCCTTCGCCGCCCAGCGTGGTGCGGCCGGCCGTGGCGCCCAGCAGGAAGCCGCGGGCACGCTGGTCGGCGGCGGCCCAGATCAGGTCGCCCACGCGCTGGAAGCCGAACATCGAGTAGTAGATGTAGAAGGGCAGCATCGCCGTGCCGTGCACGGCATAGCTGGTGGCGGCCGCCGTCCAGGAACTGATCGCGCCGGCCTCGCTGATGCCTTCCTCCAGGATCTGGCCGTCCAGCGCCTCGCGATAGCTCAGTACCGAACCGATGTCCTCGGGTTCGTAGCGCTGGCCGACGCTGGAGTAGATGCCGATCTGCCGGAACAGCGCCGCCATGCCGAAGGTGCGCGCTTCGTCGGCGACGATGGGCACGACGCGCGGGCCCAGCCGGCTGTCCTTGAGCAGGCTGGACAACAGGCGCACGAATGCCATTGTGGTGGACATTTCCTTGCCGTCCGCCTGAAGGGCAAAACCGGCGTAGCGTTCCAGCGGGGGCACCGGCACCGGATCGGCCTGCGGCGATCGGGCCGGCACGGGGCCGCCGAGTTCGCCGCGCCGGGCATGCAGATAGCGGATCTCGGCGCTGTCTTCGCCGGGGTGCAGGAAGTCCAGCGATGCGGCCTGATCGTCGCTCAGTGGCAGCGAGAATCGGTCGCGGAAGGCGATCAGGGCGTCGCGGTCCAGCTTTTTTTGCTGGTGGGTGGTCATCTTGCCCTGGCCTGCCTCGCCCATGCCGTAGCCTTTCTTGGTCTGCGCCAGGATGACGGTGGGGCGCCCCGTGCTGCGCGCGGCCGCGTGATAGGCGGCATGGATCTTCACCAGATCGTGGCCACCGCGCCGCAGGCGGTCGATCTCCTCGTCCGTCAGGCCCTGCGCCAGCCGGGCCAGTTGCGGGTCCTGGCCGAAGAAATGGTCGCGGTTGAAGCGGCCGTCCTTGGCGGCGAAAGTCTGCAATTGCCCGTCCACCGTCTGCGAGAAGACCCGCCGCAGGGCGCCGCCGGTGTCGCGCGCGAACAGGCCATCCCAGTCCGACCCCCATAGCAGCTTGATCACGTTCCAGCCGGCGCCCGCGAACAGGGATTCCAGCTCGTCGACGATGCGGCCGTTGCCGCGCACCGGACCGTCCAGCCGCTGCAGATTGCAGTTCACCACCCAGACGAGATTGTCGAGCCCCTCGCGCGCCGCCAGCGTCAGCGCCGACATGCTCTCGGGCTCGTCCATCTCGCCGTCGCCGAAGATGCCCCAGACCTTCCGGCCGGCGGTGTCCAGCAGGCCGCGGTGAGCAAGGTAGCGCATGAAACGCGCCTGGTAGATGGCGTTGATGGGGCCGATGCCCATGGAGCCGGTGGGAAACTGCCAGAAATCGGGCATGAGCCAGGGGTGCGGGTAGCTGGACAGGCCGAGCGCCCCGTGCGCCCGCGCGGTGATCTCCTGCCGGTAGTGCGCCAGGTCGGCTTCCTGCAGCCGGCCTTCCAGGAAGGCCCGGGCATAGATGCCCGGCGCCGAATGGGGCTGGCAGAACACCAGGTCCGCCTGGCCGGCCGGGCCGCCGCGGAAGAAGTGGTTGAAGCCGACCTCGAACAGATCGGCGGCACTGGCATAGCTGGCGATATGCCCGCCCAGTTCGCCATGGGCGAGGTTGGCGCGGACCACCATGGCCAGCGCGTTCCAGCGCATCAGCGCGGCCAGCCGCTCTTCGGTGGCGAGATCGCCGGGGAAGGGGGGCTGTGCCTCGACGGGGATGGTGTTGACGTAAGGGGTATGGCGCGGCGGTCGCCACCCGACCGCCGAATCGCCAGCCGCCTGCGCCAGCATGTCGAGGATCTGCCGTACGCGTTCAGGTCCGTTCGTCTCCAGCAGCGACAGCAGGGCGTCCCGCCATTCGGCGGTCTCCATGGGGTCGGGGTCGGCTCGCGGGCCGTCCAGCCGCGCCAGGTGCCGGGATTCGTCGTACATGCCTGCCTCTCCTCGTCTTTTCATGAAAAATTCTACGCTTGAAGGTCCGGAATTTTTCCCCGAAAATTCTTTGAATAAGCGGGATAAGCGGCAGAAAATTCTTTCAAGGGGAAGAAATCAAGCATGATCGATCTCGATGACATCGACCGGCGCATCCTGGCCGAGCTCCAGGCCGATGCCAGCATCTCCAACGTGGAACTGGCGCGCCGGGTGCATCTGTCGCCATCCCCGTGCCTGACCCGGGTCAAGGCGCTGGAGGCCGCCGGCCTGATCCGCCAGTACGTCGCCTTGCTCGACCCGCAGCAACTGGGGCTGCACCTGAACGTGTTCATCTCGATCAGCCTGAAGCAGCAGAACCGCAAGGCGCTGCAGGTATTCGAGGATGCCATCTGCGCCCGCGAGGAAGTCATGGAGTGCTACCTGATGACGGGGGATGCCGACTACCTGCTGCGGGTGGCCGTGCCGGACATCCAGGCGCTCGAGAGCTTCATCCTGGAGCAGTTGTCGCCCATCGCCCAGGTCGAGAAGATCCGCTCCAGCTTCGCGCTCAAGCAGGTGCGCTACAAGACCGCGTTGCCGCTGCGGGCGGCGGGCGCGCGCTAGCGCCGCCTCCGGGCGCGGATGTCCCTAGTGGGCACTACAACGCCGTGGGCGACGGCCTGGCGGACGTGGCCCTGACAAAAGGAGGGTTATTGGTCGGACGAATCGCCCGGAAATTATTGATTGTTTTTGTAAAAGATAATGCAATGTCGGATGCCATGCAGGATCACGGCAGTTTCACGTTTTCCTGGGCGATTCCGTTCGCATTGACTGGAAACAAATCAGCAAAACAAAAAGCCCGGCAGCTTGTGGCCACCGGGCTTTTTTTCTTCGGTTCCGACAAATACAGGTCAAGAACTTGTATATGGTCGGGGCGGCGGGATTCGAACTCGCGACCCCTTGCACCCCATGCAAGTGCGCTACCAGGCTGCGCTACGCCCCGAAAGAAAAAAAGTATAGCAAATTTTCGAGGGTGTAGGAAAGGTGCGCCGCATTTTATTTTGCATAGGGTTGCGACGATCGAAAGGGATGAAACGTGGCGCGCAGTTTGCGGAACTCTGCCCATCGGTTCACAGCCTTAGGAGTGTATACCCCTAGGAGATGCGTCAAAAAAATATCGTGCGTGCGCAACAGAAAGCGAGTCGTCCGTGTGGATGCGCCGTATGATGTTTGCAAGGAGGTCGCCCAAGGAGCGTTTCGCAATAGATCGGACATGTCGAGGCAGGATCGGGAGTTGCTGGTTTCGATCGGCCCCGGGCATGGCAGGAAGTTCATCCGGCAGGAAAGAACCGGAAGCCGGCTCGACCGGCACTAACAACAACAGAGTCGTGTAGGCAGTTCTCATTCACTCGCTGTTGGAGGTTGTCCGTGCTGAACATCGTCGAAGGGTTCAAGTCTCAATACGCCAAGACGCAGGAAACCGAACTTTCTCTCGAGGAGTACCTGGACCTCGCCCGCCGGGATCCCATGGTCTACGCCAGTGCGGCCGAGCGCATGCTTGCCGCGATAGGCGAGCCCGAGCTGGTCGATACGCGCAACGATCCGCGGTTGTCGCGCCTGTTTTCCAATCGCATGATCCGGCGCTATCCCGCCTTCAAGGAATTCTTCGGGATGGAGGACGTGATCGACCAGATCGTGGCGTTCTTCAAGCACGCGGCCCAGGGGCTGGAAGAACGCAAGCAAATCCTCTATCTGCTGGGACCGGTCGGCGGCGGCAAGTCGTCTATCGCCGAGCGCCTGAAGGCGCTGATGGAAGCGCACCCCATCTACGCGCTCAAGGGCTCGCCCGTCAACGAGTCGCCGCTGGGCCTGTTCCACCCCGACCGCTTCGGCGACCAGCTCGAGAAGGAATACGGCATACCCCGCCGCTACCTGACCGGCATCATGTCGCCTTGGGCCATCAAGCGGCTGCGCGAATTCGACGGCGACATCTCGCAGTTCCGCGTGGTCCGGCTCCAGCCTTCGGTGCTGCGGCAACTCGCCATCGCCAAGACCGAGCCGGGCGACGAGAACAACCAGGACATCTCCTCGCTGGTCGGCAAGGTGGATATCCGCAAGCTGGACCGCTACTCGCAAGACGATCCCGATGCCTACAGCTATTCGGGAGGGCTGTGCCTGGCCAACCAGGGCATGCTCGAATTCGTTGAAATGTTCAAGGCACCCATCAAGATGCTGCATCCCTTGCTGACGGCGACCCAGGAAGGCAACTTCAAGGGCACCGAAGGGTTTTCGGCCATCCCGTTCAACGGGATCATCCTTGCGCATTCCAACGAGTCCGAATGGCAGACCTTCCGCAACAACAAGCACAACGAGGCGTTCCTGGACCGTATCTACATCGTCAAGGTGCCGTACTGCCTGCAGGTGTCGGAAGAGGTCAAGATCTACCGCAAGCTGCTGCAGAACAGTTCGCTGGCCGAGGCGCCATGCGCGCCGGGCACGCTGGACATGATGGCGCAGTTCTCGGTGCTGACCCGGCTGAAGGAACCCGAGAACTCCAGCATCTATTCGAAGCTGCGGGTCTATGACGGCGAGAGCCTGAAGGACGTCGATCCCAAGGCCAAGGTCCTGCAGGAATACAAGGACTACGCCGGCACCGACGAGGGCATGACGGGCGTCTCGACGCGCTTCGCCTACAAGATACTGTCCAGCGTCTTCAACTACGACCAGACCGAGATCGCCGCCAATCCGGTGCACCTGATGTACGTGCTGGAGCAGCGCATCGGCCGCGAGGACTATCCCGACGAGATCCGCCGGCGCTATCTGGAGCACATCAAGGGCTACCTGGCGCCGCGCTACGCGGAATTCATCGGCAAGGAAATCCAGACGGCGTACCTGGAGTCGTATTCGGAGTACGGACAGAACATCTTCGACCGCTACGTCACGTTCGCCGACTGCTGGATCCAGGACGAGGAGTTCCGCGACCCGGAAACGGGCGAGAGCTTCGACCGCGCTGCGCTCAACGCCGAGCTCGAGAAGATCGAGAAACCGGCGGGCATCGCGAATCCCAAGGATTTCCGCAACGAGATCGTGAACTTCGTGCTGCGCGCCCGTGCCAACAACGGCGGCCGCAATCCCGCGTGGACCAGCTACGAGAAGCTGCGCGAGGTGATCGAGAAGAAGATGTTCTCCAACACCGAGGATCTGCTCCCGGTCATTTCGTTCAACGCCAAGGCCTCGGTCGAGGACAAGCGCAAGCACGAGAGCTTTGTCGAACGGATGGTCGAGAAAGGCTATACCGAAAAGCAAGTCCGCTTGCTGTGCGAGTGGTACTTGCGGGTGAGGAAGTCTTCGTGAGCTAGGTGAATATGAATTCACTCATCGATCGGCGGCTCAACGGCCGTAACAAGAGCGCTGTCAACCGGGAGCGCTTCATCAGGCGGTACAAGGACCAGATACGCAAGGCAGTACGCGAGCTGGTCCAGGAACGGTCCATCGAAGAGATGGACCAGGGCGGCGAAATCAACCTCCCGGCCAAGGACATCTCCGAACCCAGCTTCCGCTACGGCAGGGGCGGGGATCGCGAGATCGTCCATCCCGGCAACCGGGAGTTCGCCAAGGGCGACAAGATCGACCGGCCCCGGGGCGGCGACGATGGCGATCCTTCCGAGCCGGGCGAGGGCGACTCGGTGGATCCGTTCACGTTCAGCCTGTCGCGGGAGGAGTTCCTGAACCTCTTCTTCGAGGACATGGAGCTTCCCCACCTGGTCCGTACCCAGCTAGGCGAGATCAACCAGCAGAAGTGGCGGCGCGCGGGCTACACCACCACGGGGTCGCCCAGCACGCTGAGCGTGGGCCGCACGCTCAAGACCTCGCTGTCGCGGCGCATCGCGCTCAGCGGCGGGTCGCGGCTGGGGCTGCAGGAGGCGCAGCAGAAGCTGGAGGAGTCGGAAGAGGCGGGGGCCCCGGAAGACGAGCTCGATGCCCTGCGCGCCGAGATCGACGTGCACCGGTCCCGGCTGGCGCGCGTGCCGTTCCTCGATTCGCTGGACCTGCGCTACCGGCATCGCGTGGTCGAACCATCGCCGGTGGCGCGCGCGGTGATGTTCTGCCTGATGGACGTCTCGGGGTCCATGGACGAGAACAAGAAGGACCTCGCCAAGCGCTTCTTCACGCTGCTGTACCTGTTCCTGTCGCGCAAGTACGAACGCGTCGACCTGGTGTTCGTGCGCCACACGGACAACGCGGAAGAGGTGGACGAGCAGACCTTCTTCCACGATCCCAAGAGCGGGGGCACGGTGGTGCTCTCGGCCCTGGAGCTGATGCATGAGATCGTGACCGAGCGCTACTCGCCCGCCACCTGGAACGTCTACGCGGCGCAGGCCACCGACGGCGATTCCTTCGGCGCGGACGCGGCCAAGAGCGCCCGCTTCCTGTCCGAACACCTGCTGCCGCTCACGCGCTACTACGCCTATATCGAGATTCCCGACGTGGACGAGATGCGCAAGAGCAGCCTGTGGGCCGAGTACGAGCGCGAGACGGCGCCGCACTTCGCGATGCGGCGCATACGCGAGCGGCGCGAGATATTCGGCGTGCTGCACGACCTGTTCAGGAAGGAGACCGCATGAGCGCCGTCCATCCGCCGCGCGAAGCGCCGCCCGCCCGGGCGGTCCAGCCCATCTCGACCACCTCGGAATGGACCTTCGAGCTGATCCAGCGCTATGACGAAGCCATCGGCGAGGTGGCCCGGGAGTTCGGGCTGGACACCTATCCGAGCCAGATCGAGGTCATCACTTCCGAGCAGATGCTGGACGCGTACGCCTCGGTCGGCCTGCCTATCGGATATCCCCACTGGTCCTACGGCAAGGAGTTCATCCGCAACGAGCAGGCCTACCGGCGTGGCGTGCAGGGGTTGGCCTACGAGATCGTCATCAACTCGAACCCTTGCATCGCCTACCTGATGGAAGAGAATTCCATGGCCATGCAGGCGCTGGTGATCGCGCACGCCTGCTACGGCCACAATTCCTTCTTCAAGGGCAACTACCTGTTCCGGCAGTGGACCGAGGCCGACGGCGTGCTGGACTACCTGGTGTTCGCCCGCAAGTACGTCATGGACTGCGAGGAAAAATACGGCATCAGCGCCGTCGAGGCCACGCTGGATTCCTGCCACGCGCTGATGGCCCACGGCGTGGACCGCTACCGGCGGCCGCATCCCATTTCCTACCGGGAAGAGATGCAGCGCCAGGCCGAGCGCGAGGAGTATGCGCGCCAGCAGTACAACGACCTGTGGCGCACCGTGCCCACGCGCGACCACGTCGAGCGCGAGGGCAAGCCGGCGGTGTTCCCGCCGGAGCCGGAAGAGAACATCCTGTATTTCATCGAGAAATACTCGCCTTCGCTGGAGCCCTGGCAGAAGGAACTGGTGCGCATCGTCCGCAAGCTGTCCCAGTACTTCTATCCGCAGACCCAGACCAAGGTCATGAACGAGGGATGGGCGACCTTCTGGCACTACACGCTGCTGAACCGCATGCACGAGAAGGGGCTGGTCAACGACGGCTTCATGATCGAGTTCCTGCAAAGCCACACCAACGTGGTGGCGCAGCGCGGCTTCGACCAGCGCGGCTACGGCGGCATCAACCCGTATGCCCTGGGCTTCGCGATGATGCAGGACATCCGCCGCATTTGCGAGAACCCCACGCCCGAGGACAGGAAGTGGTTCCCCGACATCGCCGGGAGCGATTGGCTGAAGACGCTGGACTTCGCGATGCGCAACTTCAAGGACGAGTCTTTCATCGCGCAGTTCCTGTCGCCGCGCCTGATCCGCGAGTTCCGCTTCTTCGCGATCGCCGACCACGAGTCCAACCCCAAGCTGGAAGTCGAGGCCATCCACGATGACGACGGCTACCGGCGGGTGCGCCGGCTGCTGGCGGACCAGCACAACCGCGACATGCAGGTGCCGGACATCCAGGTGGTGCGCTACAACCGGGATTCCGACCGGTCCCTGGTCCTGCGCCACGTGACGATGCGGGGGAGGCCCTTGCAGGCCGAGGATGCCGACCAGGTGATGAAGCACCTGGCCCGGCTATGGGGATTCAAGGTCCGCCTGGAAGAGGTCGACGCGGAAGGCAGCGTAAAAACCTTCCGCGAGCGATCGGGGTAGAGGTAGAGGTCCCCCCCTACGCCCTTCGGGCGCCCCCCAGGGGGCGGCACTGGCGGACCGGCAAAGCCGGATCCGCTGTGCCCTGGGTCTGGGGCGACCGCGAATACGAGAACGGCCCTGCATCAGATGCGGGGCCGTTCTCGTTTACGCTGACAAGAGGTAAGAGCGCCAGTCCCCCGCCAGCCCGTTGGTACCCCAGGATGCGGTGGATCCGGCTCCGCCGGTCCACCCGCATCGCCCCCTGGGGGGCGCCCGAAGGGCGTAGGGGGGGCCTACCCTACGGTTTGAAGAAAGGGGTGGGCACCATCAAGTGGTTCTCTTGCGAGACCAGGTTGCCCATCTCCACGCTTTTCTTCAGGTAGACCTGCCAGTCCGGATCCTGTTGCAGCGCGGCGCGGCGCGCCATGCGGTCGGCGGCGTCGCGGTAGGCCCAGATGTGGGTGAAGCTGTTGACGTTGCCGGTCTCGGTCTGCAGGTACAGCACCGGGTCGCCCAGGTGCTTGCGCTGCGCCTCGAAGCCCAGTTCCTGGTAGAGCTCGAGCTGTTTCTTGATCGTGCCGGGCCGGCACGTGTAGGTGCGAACGTCGTACAGCATGGAAAGTCTCCCCGGGGAATGCCGGCCCGAGCGCAGGGGCGCTCCGGGCCGTGCGGTCAGAACGAATCGGTGGAAGTGAACAGGCCTACGCGCAGTCCCTCGGCGGTGTAGATTTCGCGGCCGTCCACGCTCATGGTGCCGTCGGCGATGCCCAGCACCAGCGTGCGGTTGATGGTGCGCTTGATGTCGATGGTGTAGGTCACCTTCTTGGCGGTCGGCAGCACCTGCCCGACGAACTTCACTTCGCCCGAGCCCAGTGCGCGGCCCCGGCCGGGGTTGCCCTGCCAGCCCAGGAAGAAGCCCACCAGTTGCCACATGGCGTCCAGGCCCAGGCATCCCGGCATGACCGGGTCGCCCTCGAAATGGCAGGCGAAGAACCAGAGGTCGGGATGGATGTCCAGTTCGGCGATCACCTGGCCCTTGCCGTACTTGCCGCCCTGGTCCGAGATGTGCGTGATGCGGTCCATCATCAGCATGTTGGGGGCCGGCAGTTGCGCATTGCCTTTCCCGAACAATTCGCCGCGCGCGCAGCGCAGCAGGTCTTCACGGGAGAAGGCGTTCTGTTCAAGCATTAGGAAGTCCTCGTTGGAAACCGGGATTATATCGTCGGCCCGTTCAGCTCCGGCCGGGCGCGCCGCCCAGCAGCCGCTTGAGCCCCAGCCATTGCTGGGCCAGGAAGCCGCGGCCGTAGTCGCGGCCGCCGTGCTCGGGAAGCTGGTCGCTGATGCCGGTCGGCCCGTAGTTGCCGTCGAAGCGCGCGGTGCGCAGCAGGATGTCCCAGATCGGGAACAGGACGCCGAAGTTGTAGTTGGCCTCGGGCCGGCCGGGCAGGGACGGAGGTTCGATGGCGTGGTGGTGCCGGTGGAATTTCGGCCCCACTACCAGATATTGGCCGATGCGGCCGAAGCCGGTCCGCAGGTTGGCGTGCGAGAGGCTCTCGACCAGCCGGGTGATGATCACGACCATGACGAATTGTCCGGGCGGCACGCCCACCAGGTGCGAGACCAGCACGACCATCGCGTCGCGCAGCAGGTCGCTGAGCAGGTGGTTGCGATTGTCGGACCACATGGTCATCTGGCGCTGGCTGTGGTGGACGGCGTGCAGCGCCCACAACCACTGGAAGCGATGCTCGGCGCGGTGGAAGGCGTAGTCGACGAAATCGAAGATCAGCAGGTACAGGATCAGGCTGACCCAGGCGCGGTCGGTCACCCCGGGCCAGATCTCGTCGAGATGGAAGGGCGAGAATCCCAGCACGTGCAGCTGGCCGAACACGTGGTCGGCCAGCGGCTGGGTCGTGAAGAACAGCACCAGCCGGAACAGGCCCAGCGAGTGGATGGCGGTGTACAGGATGTCCAGCCGCACCGAGGTCCGGTCGACGATTTTTTCGACGGGACGCCAGCGTTGCAGGGGACCGAACACGGCCAGCATGATGATCAGTTGCACGACGCCGAGCAGCAGCCACATGGTGCCGTCGTAGGCGTCCTCGAGGATGCTGCCGAGACCGAGGTGAAAGAGCAGGGGCTGGACGAGCGTCTCGAACAGCCACTGCTGCATGCCGGAAAAAAGATCGCTAAGGAGTTCCATGGACGTGATGCGTGGCCAGCCAGGCCCGGTATTGCGGATGGTCGGCCAGCGTGGCGAAGCAGTAACCCTTCTGCCTGAGCCCGGTGATGAGCGGTTCCAGCACGGCCGGCGCCCAGGGGTCCTGACGGGACCAGATGCCCAGGTGCGCCATCAAGATATCGCCGGGACGGATGTTGCGCAAGGCGCGCGCCAGCAGCGCGGCGTTGGGGTATTTGTCGCTGGGCAGCTCGTCGCCCAGGAAGCCGGCGTCGGCCCAGCCCACGTGGCGATAGCCGCAGCGGTCTTCGGCGGCCCGGAGCAGGGCGGCCGAGGTCTTGCCGCCGGGGGCGCGGAACAGCGGCAGCATGGACTGCCCGGTCATTTCCTTGAACCGCGCGGCGCTGCGGTCCAGTTCGGCGCAATAGGCCTCGACGCTCATGGCCTGGACCCGTCCGGCCTGCGGGCCGAAGGTCGGCTTGACGCGAAAGCCGCCGCCCGGCAGGTTGGCGAGCCAGTACACATGGTCGTAGGTGTGCGAGCCGAAGACGTGTCCGCGCGCCGCCATGGCCTTCCACCAGGGCGCCCAGCGGTCGTCCAGGCTGGTGCCGCCGTCGCGGGTCTTTTCGTTGGCCAGGAAGAAGCTGGCCTTGACCTGCTGGCGGTCGAGCACCTCGGCCACCAGCGGGGCGACGCCCATGTGTCCGGTGTCGAAGGTCAGGTAGACCGGGCGGGCGCATTCCGCGGCCTGGGCGCCAGCGGCAGCCAGCAGCAGGGCGGCCGCGCCCGCGCGCGCCAGGCTACTGGCGCGGCGCATGGGACAAGGTCCAGACGCCATGGGGCGAGCGGCCCACCTTGGTCTGGTGCACGACCTTGCGGGTGGCCGTGTCGATGACGGTGAGCTTCTTGGCCCAGCGCGAGGTGACCAGCAGGGTCTTGCCGTCGGCCAGCACTTCCATGCAGTCCGGGCCGCCGGGGGCGGGATAGGCGTCGACCACCGCCAGGGTCTGCAGGTCGATGCGGCTGATGGTGTTGGCCACGCGGTTGCTGACGAACAGGTGCCGTCCGTCGCCCTGGGCCCGGAAGGCGTGCGCGCCGGCCGCCGTGGGGATGCGCTTGACGAGCTTGGCGGGCGAGGCCGCCAGGTCATAGACCTCGACGTAGCTGTCGCCCGTCAGGGCGACCAGCAGGTAGCGGTCGTCGCTGGTGATGTAGACGTCGGCGGGCGTCTTGCCCAAAGGAATGGTCCACAGCGGCGTCTGCGTGGCCAGGTCGATGGCGATCAACTGGTCGCTGTCCTGCAGCGACACGTACAGGTTGCGGCTCTTGCTGTCTATCGTCAGGTGGCTGGGCGTACGGCCGGCGGGGATGCGCTTGACCAGCTTGGGGTCGGCCGATCCGGCCTGTCCGTTCCACTGGTAGATGTCGATGTGGTCGAGCCGGTTCGCCGCGGTCACGAACCACTTCATGTCGGGCGAGAAACGGAGCTGGTAGGGGTCGACGATGCCGGTCAGCGTGCGCTGCACGTTGCCGGTGGCGGGATCGAAGAAAGTGAGCGAGTCGCTGCCGGCATTGGCCACCAGCAGCGATTTCTCGTCAGGCGTCAGGTACAGGTGGTGGGGTTCCTTGCCGGTGGGAACGCGCCGCAACTCCGCGTAGGTCGAGGGATCGAGGATGCTGACCGAGGCATCCAGCGAGTTCAGGACGATCACGGGGGGAGGTGCCGCGGAGGCGGCAAACACCGCGCACAGGCCGAGGGCGCCGGCCAGGCGGGCAAAAAGCTGAGATTTCAATGTCGGATCCCGCAGGTTCTACAACGCCGCTGGGCGCCGATGCGGGCCCGCGGGCAGCCCGCGGCCGGGGGACGGCCGCCAGAGTTCGCATAGTCTAGGCGGCCGGGCTTGCCGTTGCTGTCGTTTTTGGGTGAATGTTGGTTTGCCGCGACATCCCCGGGACGCCGGCCGCCGGGCGTCAGGACAACGGGCACTGCCGGTGGTAGGCGTCGGGCTGCTTGTGGAAGGGAGTGGCCAGCGTCTTGAGGGTCATGCGTCCCTGTTCGTCCTTGACCGCCTGCAGCACGTGCATGTCCTGCAAGGGGAAGTGGTTGTTGTTGAAGCGGAACTCGCCTCGCACCGAAGGAAAATCGGCTTGCTTCAAGGCCGCCATGAAGGCGGGCTTGTCGCTTACCCGGCCCTGGACCCGGGCGATGGCGGCGTCCAGCAGCAGCGCCGCATCATAGCTCTGGGCCGCGTAGTTCGAGGGGATGCGCTTGTAGCGCTGCTCGAACGCCTGGACGAAACGGCGGCTCGAGACATTGTCGAAATCGGGCGCCCAGAAGCCGCCGCTGATCATGCCCTGCGCGGATTCGCCCAGCACCGGCAGCGAGATGGCGTCGATGGTGAAGGTCGACAGCAGCGGCGTCTTCTGCAGGCCGGACTGCGCATACTGCTTGGCGAAGCTGACGCCCAGGCCGCCGGGGAAGAACGCGAATACCGCATCGGGCTGGCGGGCGGCGGCCTGAGCCAGTTCGGTGGAGAAGTCGAGCTGCTGCAAGGAGGTATAGACCTCGTCGGCCAGCGGCGCCTTGTAGTAGCGCTTGAAGCCGGCCACCGTGTCCTTCCCGGCCTGGTAGTTGGGGGCCAGGACGACGACGCGTTTGTAGCCCTTGTCGGCAGCGTACTGGCCCACCGCTTCGGACGCCTGGTCGCCTTGCCAGGAGGTGATGAACTGGTAGGGCGAGCACCGCGGCCCGGCGATCTGCGAGGGGCCCGCGTTCGAGCCGATCACGAAGACCTCGCGGTCGGTCAGGTACTTGTGCACGGCCAGCATGACGTTCGAGAACGAGATGCCGGTGACGATGGACACCTTCTCGCGCTCCACCAGGCGCCGCGCGGCCTGGTTGGCCACGTCGGGCTTGAGCTGGGTGTCCTCGCGCAGGATCTCGACCGGATGGCCGCCCAGCTTGCCGCCGTTGCGTTCGACCAGCAGCATGAAGCCGTCGAGCTGGTCCTGCCCCACGGCGGCCTGCGGGCCGGTCAGTTCCCCCATGAAGCCGATCTTGATCGGCGCCTGGGCGTGGGCGGCGCCACAGGCCGTGATCAGGGCGGCCGCGGCCGCCACGCTGCGCAAGCGGTGGTGCATGATGTCTGTCTCCTGGTGGTGGGGCAGGGCGGGCCTGCCGGGGAAGGCGGCCGCGATACGTCGCCGCGGCCGGCAAAAAACGGGTCAGCGCGCCTGGGCGGCCGCGGCTTCGGCCTTGCGCAGGCGTTCGAGCGTATGGCGCATGCGCACCGGCCCGAGGTCCACGTTCAGCAGCACGGGCTTCATGTCCCAGAAATCGTTCTCGCCCAGGGCATCCTGCTGCGCGTCGATGATGGGCTTGTCCTGGTCCTCGAACGCGATGCGGCGCATTTCCGCCAGCCGGGCGTTGGTCTCGGGATCCAGCTCGGGGCCGGGCGGGCGAGCGGCGGCGAAGTGATAGTGCGTGGTGCGGGCGGTCTCCGGGGTCAGGATGTGGATGCCGTAGTACCAGGCGCCGCGTTCGCGCGACTCCCCCGGCGCGTGCACGCCGGTGTCCAGCAGGAAGCAGCCGGGCGGATCCCAGCGCATGTTGGTCCACATGTCCACCGGCTGGCCGTCGCGGCGGAACAGCATGTCGAAGACGCCGGGCACCGATACGTTGGGCATCCAGCGGTTGCATTGCAGGCGGTCGCCGTCCTGGACGACTTCCTGCTTGGCATGGACCTGCTCGGGGCTGCCCAGCAGGCCTTCGTGCAGGAAGCTGATGTGGCTCAGGTCGAGCAGGTTCTCGCCCATCAGTTCGTAGTTGGCGTTGATGTGCAGCCGGCCGCGGCTGGTGCGATAGCCCGAGCCTTCGTCCAGCATGCCGTAGTCGGGGATCAGCGCGGGGTCGGCGGCGGCCTCGCCCATCCAGATCCACAGCATGCCGTGGCGGTCGTGCACCGTGTAGGCCTGCACGCGGGCCGCGGCGGGGATCCTGCCGTCGCCGTGAGGATTCCTGACGCAGGCGCCGCTGCTGTCGAATTGCAGGCCGTGGTAGGCGCACTCGACCACGTCGTCACGGAGCCTACCCATGCTGAGCGGGATGAAGCGATGGGGGCAGCGGTCGCGCAGCGCCACCGGCGTGCCGTCCGGCCGGCGGTAGAACACGACCCGCTCGTCCAGCAGGGTGCGGGTGAACAGTTCACCGGCCTTGACCTCGTCGCTCCAACAGGCCACGTACCAGGCGTTCTTCACGAAGGACATGGGTGTCTCCTTTTGCGTTCGTCTTGAATGGCTTCGTGGGGAGATTTATACAAACAGAGTGATCGGTTTGTAAGTGGCGGAAAACCCTAGGTCTGCCTCGCGGCCGGCAGGGGAGGCTAAGATGCGGCCTTGGCCGTATCGAGGATGCCCGGGAGCGATGCCACCCAACCGCCCACAGACGATGTCCCCCACGCCCGAGACCGAACCGGCGCGCGCGCGCCCGCGGCGCACGCAGGCAAACCGCAGCCGCGACGCGCGCGAGCGCCTGCTGGCGGCGACGATAGAGGTGTTGATGCGCTCGGGCTACAACGGCCTGACCACCAAGGAAGTGGCGCGTTGCGCCGGCATGTCCAACGGCGCCCTGATGCACCACTACGCGACCAAGGCCGAACTGGTGGTGGCCGCGACGGCCGAGATCTACGAGGAATCCATACGCCGCGGCCAGCGCGAGGCCCATACGCCCGAGGCGATCGAGCGCCCCATCGAGGGCTTCATCAAGGACTGCTGGAGCGTCTACTTCGACTGGCCGTTCATCGCCGCGATCGAGGTCATCATGGTGGCGCGGACCGACCCGGACCTGATGAGCAAGATCCTGCCCGTGATGGAGCGCTACCGCTCCTCGACCAACACGCTTTGGCTGGAGGTGTTCCGGAAGGCGGGTTTTTCCGGCGAGCAGGCGCAACTGGCGCTGAACCTGTCCTTGAATCTGGTGCGCGGCATGGCCCTGAACAATCTCTGGCAACACGACGCGGCGCACTACGAACGCTACATCCAGGACTGGGTACGCATGGTCTACCAACAGTTTCCGCGGCATGCCGAAGGCGGTTGAAGCAGGCAAAGCGTTTGACGCCTAGGGTTGTCCCTAGGCCGCGACTGGGCTAAAATCGAAGGATTCCAATCTTTCTTGAGGCAAGTCGTGGATAACGACGGCAGTAGTTCAGCCGTTCCGGCAAACGCCGCTTAGCAGGTCCGCAGATTTGTCTGCCGCGTCCTGCCAAGCCAGGATGCGGTCGTCCCTTTGCCAGGGCTCCCATCTTTTTTCCTGCCTCCGGGCAGCTTCCCCGCGTATGCCGAGCGGCATGGTCCGTCTTCCTGTCTGCCAGGAGGTCAACATGCGTTTCGCCCATATCCTGAGCGCATGGGGCGGCAAGGCCGCGCGCCCCCCGCGCAAGCAGCTCCAGTCCTATCGCCTGACGGTGTTCAGCGCCAGCCCGAGGCTGGACAGGCTGCGCCAGCACCTGCACGCCGAATTGTCGGCCCGCGACCTGCGCATCTCGCAGATGCGCGTGGCCAGCGCCGCGTCCGGCGACGACATCCACCGGATGTCGGTCACGCTGCAATGCGCGCCGCACCTGCGCGGCGCGTTGAACTCGGTGGCCCTGGGCCTGGGACGCCATCCCGACATCCAGCGTGTGCATTACGAACAACTGCAATAAAAACGCCGGCGGGGCCGCGCTATCCTGCGAAGGCCGGACGCGCGGCACCGGCCCGTTCCGGTCGACGACAAGAACAACCCACGAGGTCCCATGAAGGCAATCGCCAACATCCAGACGCTGGATCTGCTCGACACGCTCGTCAGCCTGACGAGCGCGTTCATCCTGGGGGCCCTGGTCGGGCTGGAGCGACAGTACCGGCAGCGTACCGCCGGATTGCGGACCAACGTGCTGGTGGCTCTGGGCGCCGCCATCTTCGTCGACATGGCCATGCGCATCGCGGGCTCGGACGGCGCGGCGCGGGTGGCCTCGTACGTGGTCTCGGGCGTCGGGTTCCTGGGGGCCGGGGTCATCATGCGGGAAGAGGGCAACGTGCGCGGCCTGAACACCGCCGCCACGCTCTGGGGATCGGCCGCGATCGGCGCCTGCGCGGGTGCGGATCTCATCGCCGAGGCCGTGCTGGCCACGATCTTCGTGCTGGCCGCCAACACGCTGCTGCGGCCGGTGGTCAATACCTTCAATCGTCAGCCGGTGGACGTGCTGTCCTCCGAGGTGACGAGCATCATCCACGTGATCACCGGCACGGCCCATCGCAGCGCCGCGTTGACGGCGCTGGAGGCCGAACTGGAAGAGGCGAACTATCCGCTGGCCGACCTGGAGGTCGTGCCCTTCGGCGACGAGGAGATCGAGATCAAGGCCACGCTGATGGCCACCTCCATCCACGGCAGCGACCTGGACCGCGTCACCGAGAAGCTGGGCCGCAATCCCGCCATCGCCCAGGTTTTCTGGGCGCCCAGCATTTCCGACTGAGGCGGCTCAGCGGCCGCGTTTCAATTCCAGGCTGGTCACGAGCTCGGCGCGCGCGGCGGCATAGCGCATGGCGTCCAGGCGGTCGTGCATGCGCTCGCGCGCCGCGGCGCGCGCCTGCTCGGCCCGCGCATCGTCCAGCCCCGTGGTGCGCACGGCGGTGTCGGCCAGGACCGTGATGCCGCGAGGCATGACTTCGGCCAGGCCGCCCGACACGTAGACGTATTCATCGCCTTCGGCGCGCCGGATGGTGATCATTCCTTCCTTGAGCAGTGTCAGCAGGGGGATGTGGCCGGGCAGGATCCCCAGCGATCCGTCCTTGCCGGGAAGCTGCACGTAGTTGCCTTCGCCCGAGAAGACGGTGGCCTCCGCGTTGACGATGTCTATCTGCATGATGTCCTTTGGGCCAGGCGGGCGCCCGGTGCCCGCCTTTTGTGCCAAGTGTTTCCAAGCCTGTCGCCACGCGGTTCCGGCCGCGCTCCCGTCATGCTATCCCCAAGCTTGTCCACAGAAGTGGTGGCTAAGCCCACAAGCTGCGTTTCCCGTCTTGGCATCCTGTTTTTTATGTCTTAAGATATGTCGAAAGATATGTTTTTAGATATTCCATTCCGCCCGCAATGGGCTGGAGGCGGTCATGCAACGCAATGAGATTTCTCCTGGCGGACGCGGCATGGGCATGCGCATGGGGCGCAAGCTCGCCGCCGAAGACCTGCAGCTCATCCTGCTGGCGCTGCTGGAAGAGCAGCCCAGCCACGGCTACGAACTGATCAAGCAACTGGCCGAGCGCTCGTCGGGTTTCTACAACCCCAGTTCGGGCATGGTGTATCCGGCGTTGGCCTACCTCGAGGACGTGGGCCACGCGGTGGTCTCCGTGGAAGGCACGAAGAAGCGCTATCGCCTGACCGAGGAAGGCAGCGCCCATCTGGCGCGCCATCGCGGGCAGGCCGAGCGCATCCTGGCCGAGCTCGCCAAGGTGGGCGCCCGCATGGCGCAGGTGCGCCGCGTGTTCGAAGGCGAGGACGGCCTGGACACCATCGCGCCGGGCACGCCCGAGGACCTCATGCTGGCGCGCTACGGCCTGAAGCAGGCGCTGCTCCAGGCAGGCGCCTGTGAGGGCGGCGAGGCCATCCGCATCGCCGCCATCCTGAGACGCGCCACCGCCGAGATCCTGGGCAAATAGGCGCTCCTCCAACCTCATTCTGGAAAGATCCATCATGGAAAAAACCGAACGCGCGGTGCGCCGCGTCCGTCACGAACTGAAGTTCCGCCTGCTGCGCGTGCGCGCGGTGCGCAAGGTCACGCCGCGCCTGTTGCGGGTGACGCTGGAGGGCGACGACCTGGCCGGCTTCTCCAGCGCCGCGCACGACGATCACGTCAAGCTGTTCTTTCCCGCGCCCGGCCAGCAGCGGCCGGTGGTGCCCACGCCGGGGCCCAACGGCATGGTGTTTCCCGAGGGCCAGCCCCGTCCGGCGGCGCGCGACTACACGCCGCGCCGCTACGACGCCCAGGCGGGCGAGCTCGACATCGAGTTCGCGCTGCATGGCGACGGCCCCGCCGCCGAATGGGCGGCACGCGCCGAAGCCGGGCAGTACCTGGGCGTGGGCGGTCCCCGCGGCTCCTTCGTGATGGAAGGGGAGTTCGACGGCTATCTGCTGGTGGGCGACGAAACCGCGCTGCCGGCCATCGCCCGCCGGCTGGAAGAACTGCCCGCGGGCGCGCGCGCCGTGGTCGTGGCCGAAGTGGCCGACGCAGCCGAGGAACAGTCGTTCGACACGCGGGCCGACGTGGACGTCCGCTGGGTCCATCGCGACGGCGTGGCGCCCGGCAGCCCCGAGCTGCTGGCGCAGGCCGTGGCGGGGCTGGGCAAGCCGCAGGGCGACTGGTACGCCTGGGTCGCGGCCGAGTCCGGCGTGGCCAAGCGGGTGCGCCAGGTCTTGGTCGAGAACTGGCAGCTACCCAAGGAATGGATCAAGGCGGCCGGCTACTGGAAGCTGGGCGCCGCGGCCACCCACGACAAGCACGAGGATTGAAGGCATGAGCGCACACCGTCCGGCGGCCGTCGTCGCCACGACCGTCAAAAGCCTGCCGTGCTGGCGCCTGGTTTCTCCCCATGGCGAGGCGCTGGTGGCGCGCCAGGGCGCGCAGGTCCTGTACTACGCACCCACCGGACAGCCGCCGGTGGTATGGCTGAGCGACCAGGCCGAATTCCGGACCGGCTCGTCGCTGCGTGGCGGGATTCCCGTCTGCTGGCCGTGGTTCGGCCAGTTCGACCGCAATCCCGAGGCGGTCCGCGCGATGCTGGCGCCCGGCGCCGACGCGCCGGCGCATGGTTTCGTACGCGCGCTGGACTGGCAGGAAGACGGGGCGCGGGTCGATGGCGACGCCGCGTGCCTGCGGCTGCGGCTGGACCTGCCGGCCGGCCACGGCGGCTGGAACCACCCGGCCGCCGTGGCGCTGGATATCCGCCTGGGCGATGCGCTCACGCTGACCCTGTCCACCCGCAACCTGGGTCCGGACACCTTGGCCCTGAGCCAGGCGCTGCATACCTATTTCGCCGTGAGCGACGCACGCGACGTGGCGATCGAAGGGTTGGACGGCGCGGCCTACGTCGATACCTTGAGGGGCTGGAGCTCGCAGGTGCAGGAGGGGCCGCTGGCCATCCGGGGGGAAACCGACCGCATCTATACCGGCCTGTCCGGACCGATACAGATCCGCGATCCGGGCTGGCGGCGCAGCATCCAGATCCACGCGGCGGGCTCGCGTTCGGCCGTGGTCTGGAACCCCTGGGTGGACAAATCGCTGCGCCTGTCGCAGTTCCGTCCCGATGCCTGGCGCGACATGTTGTGCATCGAGACGGCCCGGGTCTGGGACGACGTGCTGGAAATCGCGCCGGGCGCCACCGCGGACATGGGCGTGACGATGCGCGCGGTGGGCTGGGGCGCCTGAGCCGCTGGGCAGCCCCTAGTCGACCGTCGCGCCGGATTTCTTCACCACGGCTTCCCACTTGGGAATCTCGGCCCTGACCATGTCGACGAATTCGGCCGGCGTGCTGGAGGTCGCTTCTATTCCCATGCCCGCCAGCCGGCGCCGCGCGGACTCGTCCGCCATGCCGCGGACCACGGCGCCGTGCAACCGGTCCACTACCGCTGCCGGCGTGCCCCGGGGGGCCAGCAGCCCGAGCCAGTTCGAGACGTCGTAGCCGGGCAGGCCGGCTTCGGCGATCGCCGGCACGTCGGGCAGCGCGCTCATGCGCTTGAGGCTGGTGACGCCCAGCGCGCGTACCTTGCCGCTGCGTATGTGCTCGGCATACACCGCGTACGAATCGAAGGTCATGGACACCCGTCCCGCCAGCACGTCGTTCAGCAGCGGAGCGCTGCCCTTGTAGGGAACGTGCAGCAGCCGCACATCCGCCATCGATGCGAACAACGCGCCCGACAGGTGGCTGGAGCTGCCGTTGCCGGCCGAGCCGTAGGTCAGCGCGCCAGGCTGCGCCTTCGCCAGCGCGATCAGTTCTTCCACGGTCTTCGCCGGCACCGAGGGATGGACGACCAGCACGCGCGGCGTGGTGTGGGTCAGGCTGACGTATTCGAAATCCTTGATGGGGTCGTAGCGCAGCTTGGGGTACAGCGAGGGGTTGATGGCCTGCGTGCCCATGGTGGCGAAGAACAGCGTGTAGCCGTCCGGGGCCGCGTGGGCGACGGCCTCGGCAGCCGTCGTGCCGCCCGCGCCGCCGCGGTTTTCGATCACCACCTGCTGGCCCAGTTGCTCCGTCAGTTGCTGGGCCAGGCCGCGTGCCATGATGTCGGCGGCGCCTCCGGCGGGAAACGGAACGACGAGCCGCAGCGCGCGATCGGGAAACCCGGCCGCCCCCGCGCCGCCGGCCACGGCCAGCAGGAGCGCCGCCTGCGTCAGCGCCAGGCAGGCGCGTCGTCGATGAAAACCCATGGACATCTCCTCTGTTGTGGTTCTTTTCACGCCACACTTTAGAAGGAGGAGCCGGGCCCGCCTATCGCCGGGCCATCAAAGCTGTTATGTGTCTCGGGCCCTAGGCCAGTTGGCGGTGCCGTCCGGCGTACAGGCCGAACACGGCCTGGGCGCAGGCAAAGACCAGGCAGATCAGCAGCGCGACCGTCCATCCGCCCGTGAGGTCGTGTACCGCGCCGATGGCGGTGGGACCGCCCGCGGCCAGCAAATAGCCCACGGCCTGGGCCATGCCGGACAGCGCGGCCGCCTGCTGTGCGTTGCCGACACGCAGGCTGACGAATGCCAGCCCCAGGATGATGGACGCGCCGCCGCCGCAGCCATACAGGATGGCCCACGCCGCGGCCCACGATGGAGCGACCAGCAGGCCCAGCAGGGCCGCGATGGACAGTCCCGTGCAGCCGACCGCCAGCCAGCGCTGGTCGCGCACGCGGCGCACCAGTGCGAGCAGCGGCAGGCCGACGACGGCCGAGGCGATCTGCAACATGCCATGGACCGATCCGGTCGAGCCCGGCGGGTAGCCGGCGTCGTGCAGCATGGAGGGCAGCCAGCTGGAAACGATGTAATACACCAGCGAGTTCAGGCCGAGGAACAGCGTGATCTGCCACGCCAGCGCCGATTTCCACACCGGCCGGGGGCGGGCCTGGGTGGGACCGGCGTGCGCCGCGACCGGAGCCGGGGTGCGCAGTTGAGGCAGCCAGACGAGGGCGCTGGCGATGGCGATCACGATGGGGGCGAGCAGGGCCAGCGGCCACCCCGGGCCGGCGGACCAGAGCGCCAGCGGCACCGCGATCATCGAGGCGAGGCCCGAGGCCACGCCCATCGTCAGCGCATAGGCGGAGGTCAGGCTGGCGATGCGTCCGGGGAAATCGCGCTTGAGCAGGCTGGGCAGCAGCACGTTGCCGAAGGCGATGGCACCGCCGATCAGCAGGGTCCCGGCGAACAGGGCCCAGACCGCGCCGGAGGACCGCAGGCACAGGCCCGCCACCAGGGTCAGCAGCGCCGCCATCAGCGTGCGTTCCAGGCCGTGCCGGCGGGCAGCCAGGGCCGCGATGGGCGATCCGGCGGCGAATGCCAGCAGGGGCAGGGTGGTGAGCAGGCCCGCCTGGGCGGCGGTCAGGTCCAGGCTGGTCCGTATCATGTCCAGCACGGGCGCCACGCCGGTGACCGGCGCGCGCAGGTTGGAGGCGATCAGCAGGATGCCGGCGATGAGCCAGGCTTGGCGAGACACGGAATGCGAAGCGGAAAGCGGGGGCATGGGGCGGCAATCGGAAACGATACCCATGGACTGTAGGCATTTTGCGCCTGTCTGTCTTTGGATAAGATGACATTAAATTGCCAAAATCTGCCAAACGTTCGCCATGCCAGCATTCGAAGCCGCCTTCGCCGAGTTCGATCCGGACGCCACGGTCGCGCCCGTGGTGGCGGTGCACCTGACGGCGCAGCAGCGCCGCAGCGAACAGCCGGTGCACCGGCATCGCAAGGGCCAGTTGATCCTGGCGCTGCGGGGTTCGGTCACCTGCCATGTGCCCACCGGCCTGTGGATGGTGCCGCCGCAATGCGCGGTCTGGATTCCTCCCGGCATGGCGCACAGCAACAGGGTGTCGCAGCATGGCCAGGTCTGCCTGCTGTTCGTCGAGCCGGACACGGCCCCGTTGCCCGAAGTGTGCTGCACGCTGTCGATTTCGCCGCTGTTGCGCGAACTGATCCTGTACCTGGCGGCCGACTCCACCGACTATCCGCCCGACGGGCCGACCCACCGCCTGGTGGGCGTGCTGCTGGAACAACTGGGGCGCATGCCCACCGAGCAACTGCACCTGCCCGTGCCCGCGCACAGCCGCCTGCGCCGCATCGCCGACGCGCTGGCGTCCGACCCCGCGAACCGCAACACCGTGGCCGAGTGGGCGCAGCAGGTGGCGATGAGCGAGCGCAGCCTGGCCCGGTTGATCAAGGCGGAGACGGGCATGAGTTTCGGCCACTGGCGCCAGCAACTGCACGTCATCGTCGCGCTGCAGCGCCTGTCCGCCGGCATGGCCGTGCAGCGCGTGGCGATGGACCTGGGCTACGAGTCGGTCAGCGCCTTCATCACGATGTTCAGGAAGGCCATGGGCAAGCCGCCCGGCCGTTACCTGGCCGAACGCAACCGGGGCGAAGGGTAGGGCGGCGCGGTATCATCGCCGGCTGATCGATCGCAGGCCACGCCCTTGGACATCTCGCTGCTCTGGATTCCCGCCACGCTCATCGCCGCCGCCGCGCAAACGGCGCGCAACACCATGCAGCACCGGCTGACTGAAACGCTAGGCACGCTCGGGGCGGCGCAAGTCCGCTTCCTGTACGGCCTGCCGTTCGCCCTGGTGTTCCTAGCCGGGGTGCTGGCGGTGGGAGGCGACTCCCTGCCGCACCTGGACAGCCGTTTCCTGCTGTATTCGGCGGCCGCCGCCGCGGCGCAGATCCTGGCGACCGTGCTGATGCTGGCCACCATGCAACTGCGCAACTTCGCGCTCAGCACGGTCTATGTGAAGACCGAGCCGGTGCTGGTCGCCATCTTCGCCGTGGTGGTGCTGGGCGACCCGCTTTCGCTCATGGGCGCCTGCGCGGTCCTGGTGGCGACGGCGGGCGTGGTGGCCATGTCGTGGAAGCCTGGCGCGGGGGCGGGCAGCAACTGGCGGCCGGCGCTGCTGGGCATCGCTTCCGGGGCTTTCTTCGCCTTGTCGGCGGTGGCCTTTCGCGGCGCCATCGTGGCGCTGGACAGCGGTTCGTTCGCCACGCGCGCCAGCGTGACGCTGGTCGCGGGCCTGATCATGCAGACGGGCGCGCTGGTGCTCTGGCAGGCTGCGTTCCGCCGCGACGTGCTGCGCGGCGTGCTGGCGCAATGGCGCTCTTCGCTGCCGGCGGGTTTCATGGGCGCGTTCGCGTCCCAGTGCTGGTATATCGGCTTCGCGCTGACCTCGGCGGCCAACGTCCGCACGCTGGGCCTGGTGGAGGTGCTGTTCGCGCAGTTCGCCTCGCGGCGGATCTTCGCCCAGCACGCCAGCCGCCGCGAACGCGGCGGCATGGTACTGGTCGTGCTGGGGCTGCTGTTGCTGCTTTACGGTACGCGAGGCTCCTCCTAGCGGGAACAGGCCCCGGACGGCGGGACCCGTTCCGCATCCTGGCCTCAGGCCGCGGCGGCCAGCTCCTCGGCCAGCAGGCCGGCCTGTTCCAGCGCCTGGTTGACGGCCGCTTCGCGTGCCTCGCCGCCCAGCGCGACACCCTCGGCGCGCAGGACGCTCACGTCGGTCACGCCGAAAAAACCGAGCACCGCCCGCAGGTAGGACTCCTGGTGATCCAGCAGGGTCTCGACCGGCGTGCCGGCATACTTGCCGCCGCGCGAAGAAACGATCACGACTTTCTTGTCGCCGGCCAGGCCCTCGGGACCGTTGGCGGTGTAGCGGAAGGTCTTGCCGGCCTGGGCGACACGGTCGATCCAGGCCTTCAACTGGGAAGGAATCGAGAAGTTGTACATCGGGGCGCCGATCACCACCACGTCGGCGGCCAGGAATTCGGCCAGCAGCTCGTCGGTATAGGCGACTTCCTTGCGGAACCCCTCGTCATCGGGGAACACGGCACCGGGCTGGGGGCGCAGCGATTGCAGCAGGGCCCCGTCCAGGTGCGCCGGCGGCTGGGCAACCAGATCGCGGTGCTTGACCGTCGATCGCGGTTCGCTGTGGCGCAGGGCCTCCACGACCGCGGCGGTCAGTTCGCGGGATACCGAGGCGACGCCGGTGGAGCTCGAGTCGATGTGCAGGATATTCATGAAGATTCCTAGTTCGTCGAATTCTTAGGGTTAATGCGGATGACTTCCGCCACATCGACAAGATATAGCGACAATAATTCTTTTTAAACTGCCGCCACTGGGAATTACTTTTCTATATTTGGAATAATTCAGCGTCCGGGGGGACCATGCAGGACCTCAACGACATGTATCTGTTTGCCAAGGTGGTCGAACACGGCGGCTATACCGCGACCGCCCAGGCATTGGGCATCCCGGTCTCGCGCATCAGCCGGCGCATCGCCGCCCTGGAGGACGAACTGGGCGTGCGGCTGCTACATCGCACCACGCGCAAGATCTCGGTGACCGAGATCGGGCAGACCTACTACCAGCACTGCGCGGCGCTGGCCGCCGAGGCCGCCGCCGCCCGCGAAGCGGTGGACAGGACGACGTCGCAGCCGCAAGGGCTGATCCGCTTCAGCTGCCCGGTCACGTTGTTGCATAGCGACATCGGGGCCATCGTCGCGCAGTACCTGGAGCGCTATCCGCAGGTGCGCGTGCAGATAGACGCCACCTCGCGCCGGGTGGACGTGGTGGAGGAGGGCTTCGATCTCGCATTGCGGGTGCGTACGCCGCCGCTGGAGGACTCCGAACTGGTCGTGCGTCCCCTGGCCACCAGCAGGCTGGTGCTGGTGGCCACGCCGGACTTCTTCGCGCGCCACGGCGAACCGCAGGATATCCGCGACCTCGAACGCCTGCCCACGCTCAGCATGATGCAGGCGGCCGAGCGGCATGTCTGGCGGTTCGTCGGCCCGGACGGCGCGGAAGTGTCCGTGGGACACGTGCCGCGCCTGTCGGTCGACGACCTGAACACGCTGCGCAGCACGGCGCTGCAGGGACTGGGCATCGCCTGCCTGCCCTGGCCGATGGTGGCGGCCGACGTCGAGGCTGGCCTGCTGCGTGTCACGCTGGCCCGGTATTCTCCGCCGGAAGGCATCGTGCAGGCGGTGTTTCCGTCGCGGCGGGGCCTGGTGCCGGCGGTGCGGGGTTTCCTGGATGCGCTGGTGGCGGCGTACGAGCGGCAGTCGCCCGCCCCGGGCTAGGGCCCGAGGCGGCTTTCCCCGGGGAAAGCGCCACGGCAGCCGGGGGGCTCATGTACAATCCGGGGGCACTCGGCGGGCCGGAAACGGACGCGGGACCGGAACTGTCAAGCGACCGGGAGGCTGCCGGTTTTCCGGACGACACTAGCTCGCAGGGACGCCGTGCGGGCTTTTTTTATCCCATGGTGACGCCAACTGGAGATCGCATTGCGTAAGAGGTCGGGGCGATAGATGTTGATATTGATTTCCAACGACGACGGTTATTTCGCGCCCGGGCTGGCCGCGCTGGTCGAGGCGCTGCGGCCGCTGGCCGAACTGATCGTCGTCGCGCCCGAGACCAATCGCAGCGGATCGTCGAATTCGCTCACGCTCGATCGGCCGCTGTCGGTACGCACCGCGGCCAACGGCTTCCTGTACGTCAACGGGACGCCGTCCGATTGTGTGCACGTGGCGCTGACCGGGCTCCTGGACCGGCGCCCCGACCTGGTGGTGTCCGGCATCAACGACGGACAGAACATGGGCGAGGATACGCTGTACTCCGGCACGGTCGCCGCGGCTACCGAAGGCTATCTGTTCGGCCTGCCGTCGATCGCCTTTTCGCAGGTATCCAAGGGCTGGACGCACCTGGACGCGGCGGCGGCGGCCGCCCGCAGCTTCGTCGAGCGTTTCATCGCCAATCCGCTGGCCGCGCCCAGCCTGCTGAACGTCAATATCCCGAACCTGCCCCTGTCCGAACTCAAGCCTCCCCGCGTGACCCGACTCGGCCGGCGCCACCCTTCGGAGCCGGTGGTGCGTTCGTCCACCCCGTACGGCGAACCGGTCTATTGGATCGGCCCGGCGGGCAAGGCCGCCGACGCCACGCCCGGTACTGACTTCCACGCCTGCGCCGACGGCGCGGTGTCGGTCACGCCGCTGCGGTTCGATCTCACGCACAACGCACAGCTCGAACCCATGCGCGAATGGATCCCCACGGAATGGATAGGCGCAAACCGTTGACCCCGGCGCCGGCGCCGCGGCGAGAGGGGGCGGAAGCCCGCGCCGCAGCCGCCCGGCGGCCCGCCGCGCCGTTGCCGCCGGTCACGGCGGCGAACAGCAATACGCGCGTCACCACCGGGCGTCCGCCGGTCGCCCGCGGCACGCCCGCGCGGCCGCTGCGCCCCGACGAGGCGCGGGCCACGAACAGCAACACCCGGGTGGCGCCCGCCAGGCTGATCGTGCCGGCGCCCATCCAGGTCCGCACGCCGGCGCGCGAGGCCAATCACGGACTCAATTCCGAGCGCATGCGCGCCGCGCTGGTGGCGCGGCTGCGCGCGCAGGGCATCGCGGACGAGCGCGTGCTCGAGGCGGTCCACGCGATCCCGCGCCATCGATTCGTCGACGAGGCCCTGGCCAGCCGCGCCTACGAGGACGCGGCGCTGCCCATCGGCCATGGGCAGACCATTTCGCAGCCCTGGATCGTGGCGCGCATGATCGCCGCGGCCCGCAACGGGCGCGAACTCGGCAAGGTGCTGGAGGTCGGAACAGGGTGCGGCTACCAGGCCGCCGTGCTGGCGGGCGTGGCGCGCGAGGTGTATTCCATCGAGCGCATCAAGGCCTTGCACGAACTGGCCCGCAATCAACTGCGGCCTTTCCGGCTTCCCCATGTGCGCCTGGTGTTCGGCGACGGCATGCTGGGCGTGCCGAGCGCCGCGCCGTTCGACGCCATCGTCGTCGCGGCCGCGGGGCTGAAGATACCCGATGCGCTGCTGGCGCAACTGGCGGTCGGGGGCCGTCTGGTGGCCCCGGAAGGGGGGGCCAGGCAGCGACTGGTCATGATCGAGCGCACCGGAGCCCAGAGCTGGGTGCGAACCGAACTGGAGGCGGTGCGCTTCGTGCCCCTGCAGTCCGGCGTGTTGTTGTAATGAATAGGAGATCTGGGATGCAGAATTGGCGCAAGCCGGGCCGCGACGAAACCAATCGACCCCGCCTGGGCGCGGGGACGCTCGAAAGGACCGCACGACAGGTGCTGCTCTGGACGGGCTGCGCATTGGTGCTCGCGGCCTGCGGCACGGCACCCAGGACGGTACCGGTCGTCGACCGGACCACGCCGGCCAAGCAGCCGAGCGGCCCCGCGGCCACCGCGGGCCGCGAATCCTCGCGACTGATCGATGCCGATACCTACATCGTCAAGCGCGGCGACACGCTGATCCGTATCGCCCTGGACCACGGCGAGGACTGGCGCGACATCGCGCAGTGGAACAGCCTCGAGGACCCCAACCAGATCCGGCCGGGCCAGGTCCTGCGCGTGACGCGCCCAGGTTCGACCACCGCCAAGCCCGCCGATTCCAGCGTGGCGCAGGTCACGCCGGTACCCGCGCCGTCGCAGTCGGCCTCGCGGCCGCTGGGCACGCCGGCGCCTGCCCCCGCGACGCCGTCCCCGGCGCCGGCCGAACCCGTGGCGCCGCCGGCGACCCCGGCCACGCCGCCCGCCGCGCGCAACGATCCGGCCAGCGAGCGGGTGGAGTGGGGCTGGCCCGCCAACGGCAAGATCATCGAGAACTTCCACGAGACCCGCAACAAGGGCCTGGACATCGCCGGCACCCCGGGCGATCCCGTGCTGGCCGCGGGCGACGGCAAGGTGGTCTATAGCGGCAGCGGCCTGCGCGGCTACGGGCAACTGATCATCATCAAGCACAACAACACCTTCCTGTCCGCCTACGCGCACAACCGCGCCATGCTGGTCAAGGAAGGGCAGGCCGTGCGGCGTGGGCAGAAGATCGCCGAACTGGGCAGCACCGACGCCGAGTCGCCGCGCGTGCATTTCGAGATCAGGCGCCAGGGCCGTCCCGTCGATCCGGCCGGCTACCTGCCGCCGCGCTGAGGCCCGCCATGACACCGATGCTGGTCTTCGACCTGGAAACCATTCCCGACGTGGAAGGCCTGCGCGCGCTGAACGGGTGGGGCGAGGACGTCCCCGATGCCGAGGTGGTCGAGCGTGCCACGGCGGCCCGCCGCGAAGCCGTGGGGCACGACTTCCTGCCGCTGCACCTGCAGAAAATCGCGGTGGTGGGGTGCGTGTTCCGCGATGACGACGGGTTTCGCGTCAAGTGCATAGGCAAGGCCGACGATCCCGAGGCCACGCTGATCTCCGGTTTCTTCAAGACCATCGATCGCTACACGCCGCAGCTCATCAGCTGGAACGGCTCGGGCTTCGACCTGCCGGTCCTGCACTATCGCGGGCTGATCCATGGCATCCAGGCCTCGCGCTACTGGGACATGGGCGAGGACGACCGCGATTTCCGCTACAGCAACTACATCAGCCGCTACCACAACCGGCATTGCGACCTGATGGACCTGCTGGCGAAATACAATGGACGCGCCAACGCGCCCCTGGACGAATTGGCCAAGCTGTGCGGCTTCCCGGGCAAGATGGGCATGGACGGCAGCCAGGTCTGGCCCGCGTGGAGTTCCGGGCGCCAGGAAGAGGTGCGCGCCTATTGCGAGACCGACGTCGTCAACACCTGGCTGGTCTACTGCCGCTTCCGGCTGATGCGCGGCATGCTGTCGCGCAGCCAGTACGACGCCGAAGTGGACCTCGTGCGCAGCACGCTGGAAACGCTGGACCTGCCTCACTGGCGTGAATACCTGGCGAACTGGCCCGCCTCGCGCTAGCACGCCGCGCGGGAAAACTGATATTCCGAACATGAGTCAAGAAGCAGAAATCGCGGCCGCGGACGGCCTGGAAGGGGCGGCTGTTGCCGTCGAATCCGACGATGGTTCCGTGGCCATCGAATCGGTGGACCTGGAAGGGCGCGGTATCGCGCGCCGCCAGGGCAAGGTGGTGTTCGTCGATGGCGCGCTGCCCGGCGAACGCGTGATGCTGAAGGTGACCAAGCGCAAGCCCTCCTACGAACTGGCCGAGGTCGAGAGCGTGGTGCGGGCGTCGTCGCAGCGCGTGGCGCCGCGCTGCGCGCATTTCGGCGTGTGCGGCGGCTGTGCCATGCAGCACGTGGATCCGGCGGCGCAGGTGGCGATCAAGCAACGCGTGCTGGAAGACACCCTCTGGCACATCGGCAAGCTGGTGCCGCAACGTGTCCTGCCGCCCATCCACGGCCCGGCCTGGGGATACCGCTACCGCGCGCGGCTGTCGGTGCGGGTGGTCGTGAAGAAGGGCGGGGTGCTGGTGGGCTTTCGCGAGCGCAAGAGCAGCTACGTGGCCGACATGCGCGAATGCCATGTCCTGCATCCGCATGTGGCTTCGCTGCTGGTGCCCTTGCGCGAGATGGTCGCGGCCATGCCCGCGCGCGACCGCGTGCCGCAGATCGAGGTCGCCGTGGGCGATAGCCAGGTCGTGCTGGTGCTGCGCCACCTGGTCCCGCTGGTGGACGAGGACCTGGCCGTGCTGCGCGCATTCGCGGCGCGCCATGGCATCCATTGGTGGCTACAGCCCAAGGGCCCCGACACGGTCCATCCGCTGGAGCCCGAGGACATCGACGGACTGGCCTACACGCTGCCGGAGTTCGGGCTGCGCATGCCCTTCAAGCCGACCGACTTCACCCAGGTCAACCACGCGATCAACCGGGTGCTGGTGTCGCGCGCAATCGCGCTGCTCGACCCCCAGCCCGAGGATCGGGTGGCCGACCTGTTCTGCGGCCTGGGCAATTTCACGCTGGCGCTGGCGACCCGCTGCCGCGAGGTGGTGGGCGTGGAAGGCAGCCAGGCCCTGACCGACCGGGCGCTGGAAGCCGCCCGCCGGCATGGCGTGGACGCGCATACGGCATTCTCGACCCTGAACCTGTTCGAGGTGGACGAGGCGTGGCTGCGCAGCCTGGGCCACTTCGACCGCATGCTGATCGACCCCCCGCGCGAAGGCGCCCTGGCCGTCGCCAAAGCCCTGACGACACTGGGCGCCGACCGCCCCCGGCGCATCGTCTACGTCTCCTGTAACCCCGCCACCCTGGCCCGCGACGCCGCCATCCTGGTGCACGAGGGCGGCTATACCTTGAAGGCGGCAGGCGTGGTCAACATGTTCCCCCATACCGCCCACGTGGAATCCATCGCTGTGCTGGAATGAATCCCCCCTACGCGCTGACGCGCGCCCCCCAGGGGGCGGCACTGGCGGACCGGAAGGGAAGCCCACCCCCACGCCCTTCGGGCGCCCCCTCAAGGGGGCGATGCGGGTGGACCGGCAAAGCCGGATCCAGCGCATCCTGGGGCCCCAACGGGCTGGCGGGGACTGGCGATGCTGCCTGGCATCCGGTTCGGTTGAAAAAGAAAACGGCCTTGCGTGCAAGCAAGGCCGTTTTTATTTCCTGAGTGCCCCCAGACCCAGGGCACAGCGGATCCGGCTCCGCCGGTCCGCCAGTGCCGCCCCCTGGGGGGGCGCGCGTAAGCGCGTAGGGGGGATCTTCTACTCTCGTTCTCCGCCGAAGATGCCCAGGAGCATCAGCAGGTTCACGAAGACGTTATAGATGTCCAGGTAGATCGCCAGGGTGGCCGAGACATAGTTGGTCTCGCCGCCGTTGACGACGCGCTGCAGGTCGACCAGCATGAAGGCCGAGAAGATGCCGATGGCCAGGACCGAGATGGTCAGCATCAGCGCCGGCAGTTGCAGGAAGATATTGGCCAGGGCCGCCACGAGGATCAGGATGGCGCCGACGAACAGCCATTTGCCCAGGCCGGACAGGTCGCGCTTGATCGTGGTGGACAGCAGGGCCATGGTGCCGAACACCACGGCGGTGCCGCCGAAGGCGGTCATGATGAGCGTGGACCCGTTGGCCATGCCCATGACGAAGCCGATCATGCGGGACAGCATCAGTCCCATGAAGAAGGTGAAGGCCAGCAGCAGGGCGACGCCCAGCCCGTTGTCCTTGTTCTTCTGGATGGCGAACATGAGGCCGAAGGCGCCGATCAGGAACACCATGGTGGTCAGGCCGGGGCTGCCGCCCATGACCTGGGCGAGACCGGTGCCCACGCCGATCGCCGCGCCCAGCACGGTGGGGATCAGCGACAGCGCGAGCAGCCAGTAGGTGTTGCGCAATACGCGATTGCGCGCGACTTCGCCGGGCGCAGTCCCGGTCCTGTTGAAGGGAGAAGTGCGTAGATCGTTCATGGTCGAGCGACTCCTTGTGGTCTTTTTGCTCTGTTTCGCCCCGCGAGGGCATGATGTGTCTGACCCCAAGTATGCCGCAGGGTTCCGCCCGGTTCCAGTAGGACCGGCACGGTCCGTCCGAGGGGGGCGGGGGTAGCGGTCCTGTCAAGGAGCCGTGATACAATTTAACGTTTAAGTTCCCCTCAAAGTATTTGTTTTTATTGGAGTTTTTGATGGCTATCGAGCGCACCCTGTCGATCATCAAGCCGGACGCCGTTTCCAAGAACGTCATCGGCCAGATCGTTTCCCGTTTCGAGGCTGCCGGCCTCAAGGTCGTCGCCGCGCGCATGATGCAACTCTCGCGCAGCGACGCCGAGCGCTTCTATGCCGTGCATGCCGCGCGCCCCTTCTTCAAGGACCTGGTCGACTTCATGGTCTCCGGTCCCGTGTTCGTGCAAGTGCTGGAAGGCGAGAACGCCATCCAGAAGAACCGCGACCTGATGGGCGCGACCGATCCGAAGAAGGCCGAGAAGGGCACGATCCGCGCCGATTTCGCCGACAGCATCGACGCCAACGCCGTGCATGGCTCGGACGCCGTCGAGACCGCCAAGGTTGAAGTCGCCTTCTTCTTCCCCGAACTGAACATCCACAGCCGCTGAGCCCGGATGTCCGTTTTTCCCAGGAGGCCGGGATGAATACTATCTCGCCGCTCGCCGAGGCCGCGCAGGCCGAGGTTCCACGTTCCGAATCCCCGCGCATCAACCTGCTGGGGCTGGACGGGGCCGAGCTCGCCTCGCTGGTGGAAAAATGGGGGGACAAGCCGTTCCGCGCCAAGCAGTTGCAGCGCTGGCTGCACCAGCGCGGCGTGGACGATTTCGAGCAGATGTCGGATCTGGCCAAGTCCTTCCGCGAAAAGCTCGCGCGACATTGCGAGGTACGGCTGCCCGAGGTCGTCACCGCCCACAAGTCGGCCGACGGCACGCGCAAGTGGCTGCTGGACGTCGGCAACGGCAATGCCATCGAAACCGTCTTCATTCCCGAGGACGACCGCGGCACGCTGTGCATATCGACGCAGGCCGGCTGCACCGTCGCCTGCCGTTTCTGTTCCACCGGCCACCAGGGCTTCAACCGCAACCTGGGGGTCGACGAGATCATCGGCCAGCTGTGGCTGGCGCGCCGCACGGTCGAGGCCGACCGCGACGGCGCGCGCCTGTCGGGCGGCATGCCCGCGCCGCTGGCCACGCAGGACGACCGGGTCATCAGCAACGTCGTCATGATGGGCATGGGCGAACCCCTGCTCAACTACGACAACACGGTATCGGCGCTGCGCCTGATGCTGGACGACAATGCCTATGGGTTGTCGCGCCGCCGGGTCACGGTGTCGACGTCGGGCGTGGTGCCGATGATGGACCGTCTCTCGCGCGACTGCCCGGTCGCGCTGGCGGTGTCGCTGCACGCGCCCAACGACGCGTTGCGCGACGACCTCGTGCCGCTGAACCGCAAGTATCCGCTGCGGGAGCTGATCGCGGCGTGCCAGCGCTACCTCGAGTTCGCCCCGCGCGACTTCATCACTTTCGAATACGTCATGCTCGACGGCATCAACGATGGCGACGAGCATGCCAAGCAATTGATAGACATTGCGCGGCAGGTGTCGTGCAAGTTCAACCTCATTCCGTTCAATCCCTTCCCGCAGTCCGGGCTCAAGCGCTCGCCCACGGCCCGTGTCAGGCTGTTCGCGCAGCGCCTGATGGACGCCGGCATCGTCACCACCGTGCGCAAGACGCGCGGCGACGACATCGACGCGGCCTGCGGGCAGTTGGCCGGCGAGGTCAAGGATCGCACCCGCCTCAAGGAACGCCTGGCGGGCGAGACCCGCTTCGGCCGCATCGTGGAGGTGCGCGAATGATGCAACCGCGGTGCCGGTCCGGCCGTTGCGGCAGGGCCGGACAAGGAGTCGTCGATGTCTGAACCCCACGAAACCGGTGCCGCCGGAAGGCAGGAGGGCCAGGCGCCCGCCGCCGGCTCGCCGTCTTCGTCGTCGGTAGGGCGGGAGCTGGCACGCCTGCGCGAGGCGCGTGGCTGGTCGCAGGAATATGTGTCCGATCGCCTGAAGTTCGCCGTGCGCCAGATCCGCGCGCTCGAGAACGAACAGTGGAGCGAGCTGCCGCAAGGCATGCCGCTGCGGGGCTTCGTGCGCAATTACGCACGGCTGCTGGACCAGGATCCGGCGCCTTTGCTGCAGGCGCTGTCGCCGCAGCTGCAGGTGGCCGATCCGGTGTCGCTCGAGCAGGCGTCGTCGTTGTCCAGCCCGCTGGCGCATTCGTCGGGCCGCGCCTGGCCGGTGGCCGCCAGCCGCAGGAGGCTGGCCCCTTGGCTGGTGGGCGGCGTGATGGCGGTGCTGGCGCTGGTCCTGCTGGGCTACGCGCTCAGCCAGCAAGGCAAGCTTTCGTTCGGGCAGGCTTCCACGGCCGGCCTGGAGACGCCCGCGGCGGGCATGACCTCGGTCCAGACTGAAACGCCGCTGGCCACGACGGCTGAACCGGCGCCGGCCACGCCGGCGGAGGCCGCGCCGGCGTCCACCGCTCCGGTCGCACCCGCGCCCCTACCCACGCCTGCGCCCGAACCGGCCCCCGCCGCAGCGGCGCCAGCTCCGGCGCCCGGCCTTGCCCTGACCCTGAAGCAGGCAAGCTGGGTGGAAGTCCGGCGCGCCGACGGCACCGTGGCGGTGTCGCGGATCATTCCCGCCGGCGAACCGTATGAGCTGGACGTGGCGGGCGCCCCGTATCGTGTCGTGATCGGCAATGTCAACGGGGTAGACTTGACCTGGCGCGGCGCGCCCGTCGACCTCGCGCCGTATCGCCGGGACAACGTCGCCCGGCTCACCCTCCAGTAGCCGCATCATGAATCCTAGTCCGTCCACGACCGCCAACGCCGAGGCCGAGCCGTTCCCCGCCGGCCCGGCGGCCCGCCGGCCCACGCGCCAGGTCCGCATCTCCTGGGAAGGCAAGTCGGTCGCCGTCGGCGGCGATGCGCCGGTCATGGTGCAGTCCATGACCAACACGGACACGGCCGACGCCATCGCCACCGCGATCCAGGTCAAGGAGCTGGCCCTGGCCGGCTCCGAGGTGGTGCGTATCACCGTGAATACCGCCGAGGCGGCCCGCGAGGTGCCCGCGATACGCGAGCAGCTCGACCGCATGGGCGTGGATGTGCCGCTGGTGGGCGATTTCCACTACAACGGCCACAAGCTGCTGACCCAGTATCCGGAGTGCGCGCAGGCGCTGTCCAAGTACCGCATCAACCCCGGGAACATGGGCGCGGGGAAGAAGCGCGACGACAATTTCGCGCAGATGATCGAGGTGGCCTGCCGCCACGAGAAACCGGTGCGCATAGGCGTGAACTGGGGCAGCCTGGACCAGGACCTGCTGGCCCGCATGATGGACGAGAACGGCCGCCGGGCGCGGCCCTGGGATGCCCAGTCCGTGATGCGCGACGCGCTGGTGGTATCCGCGATCGACAATGCCCGGCGCGCCGAGGAACTGGGCCTGCCGGGCGACCGCATCATCCTGTCGTGCAAGGTCAGCAACGCCCAGGACCTGATCGCGGTCTACCGCGACATCTCGCGCCGCTGCGACTACCCGCTGCACCTGGGATTGACCGAGGCGGGCATGGGCAGCAAGGGCATCGTGGCCTCGACCGCGGCGATGGGCATCCTGCTGCAGGAGGGTATAGGCGATACGATCCGCGTATCGCTGACGCCGGAGCCCAACGGCGACCGTGCCCGCGAGGTCGTGGTGGCCCAGGAGATCCTGCAAAGCCTGGGCCTGCGCGCCTTCGCGCCGGTGGTCGTCGCCTGTCCGGGCTGCGGCCGGACCAGCAGCACGGTGTTCCAGGAACTGGCCGCCGACATCCAGAGCTACCTGCGCGCGCAGATGCCCGTGTGGCGCCTGAAATACCCGGGTGCCGAGAACCTGCACGTCGCGGTCATGGGCTGCGTGGTCAACGGCCCGGGCGAGAGCAAGTTCGCGGACATCGGCATCAGCCTGCCGGGCACGGGCGAGCAGCCGGTCGCGCCGGTCTTCATCGACGGCCAGCGCTCGGTCACGCTCAAGGGCGAACACATCGCCCGGGAGTTCCAGGCATTGGTGGAAAGCTACGTCGAGAATCGCTACAGCAAGAGATAACCTTTACACCCCTAGCAGCCCCTGGACGGCAATCCAGGGCACAGCGGATCCGGCTCCGCCGGTCCGCCAGTGCCGCCCCCCGGGGGGGGGCGCGCGAAGCGCGTAGGGGGGGGACCTACATGAATAGTTTCAAGAAAGTGACCGCGATCCGCGGCATGAACGACATCCTGCCGGCCGATTCGGGCCAGTGGGAGCGACTGGAGTCGCTGGTGCGCGAGTGGCTGCGCAGCTACGGCTACCGCAACCTGCGCACCCCCGTGCTGGAACAGACGCGGCTTTTCACGCGCGGGATCGGCGAAGTCACCGACATCGTCGAGAAAGAGATGTACAGCTTCACCGATTCGCTGAACGGCGAGTCGCTGACGATGCGTCCCGAGTTCACCGCGGGCATGGTGCGCGCCACCATCGAGCACAACCTGACCTACGACCGGCCCCAGCGGGTGTTCGCGATCGGGCCGGTATTCCGCCATGAACGCCCGCAGCGCGGCCGCTACCGCCAGTTCCACCAGATCGACGTGGAAGCCCTGGGTTTTGCCGGGCCGGACGTCGACGTCGAGCTGATCCTGATGCTGGCGCGGCTCTGGAAGATCCTGGGCCTGACGGACATCCGGCTGGAGATCAATTCGCTGGGCTCGGCCGAGGAGCGCCTGGCGCACCGGCAGGCCTTGATCACCTACCTGGAAGGGTTCAAGGACCAGCTGGACGAGGACGGCCAGCGCCGGCTGTACACGAATCCGCTGCGCGTCCTGGATACCAAGAATCCGGCGTTGCAGGAGATGGCCGACAACGCGCCGCGCCTGCTGGACTACCTGGGCGAGGCCTCGCGGGCCCATTTCGACGGCGTGCGCCAGCGGCTCGAGGATGCGGGCATCGGCTACCGGGTGAACCCCCGGCTGGTGCGGGGCCTGGACTATTACAACCTGACCGTGTTCGAGTGGGTGACCGATCGCCTGGGCGCCCAGGGCACGGTGTGCGGCGGTGGCCGCTACGACGGCCTGGTTTCGCTGCTGGGCGGCAAGCCGACGCCGGCCGTGGGCTTTGCCATCGGCGTCGAACGACTGCTGGACCTGTGGTCCCAGGCGCAGCCCGCGGAACCGCAGCCCGAGTGCGACGTCTATGTGTTGCACCAGGGCGAGCCCGCGGCGCGCGCGGCGATGCGGCTGGCCGAGGACCTGCGCGATGCGGGCCTGGACGTCGTCCTGCACTGCGGCGGCGGCAGCTTCAAGTCGCAGATGAAGCGCGCCGACGGCAGCGGGGCGGAATACGCCGTCATCCTGGGCGAGGACGAAATGGCCGAAGGCGCGGCCAGCGTCAAGGCGCTGCGGGCCGAGGGCGTGGCCCAGCGCCGCGTCGCCATGGCCGAGTTGCCGGCTTTCCTGGTAGAGGAACTGGTCCGGGCGGGCGGCCCTGAATAGCCGTGCGCGCGGGCCCGGATACGAATCGGCGCCGAATCCGTTAATCTTGCGGCTCTCGGAGTCCGCACGGGCCGCCGGCCGGCCCGCCACAACTCTTGCGATCACCACATCAACCGGGGCATAAATGGCCTACGACATCGAAGAACAGGAACAACTGGAATCCCTCAAGGCATGGTGGGCGAAGTACGGTAACTTCATCCTTGCCGTGGCGACCATCATGCTGCTGGCCGCGGCCGCCTGGAATGGCTGGCAGTGGTACCAGCGCAACCAGGCCGCGAACGCCCTGGCGCAGTTCGAGGCCCTGGAGAAGGCAGCCGAGGCGGGCGACCTGACTCGCGTCAAGGATACCGCCGGCACCATCCTGGAACAGTATTCGGGCACGGGCTACGCCCCGCGCGCCGCGCTGCTGGCCGCCCATGCCTATGAAAAAGCCGGCGACGCCCGCTCGGCCCGCGCCCAGTTGCAATGGGTGGCCGATCGCAGCGGCGACGAGGCCCTGGCCGCCGTGGCCCGCCTGCGACTGGCGGGCCTGCTGCTGGACGAGAAGAGCTACGACGAGGCGCTGGGTGTGCTGGCGCCGCAGCCGCCCGCATCCTTTGCCGCGCTGTACGCCGACCGCCGGGGCGACGTGCTGGCCGGGCAGGGCAAGCGGGACGAGGCGCGCAAGGCCTATGAAGAGGCGCTGGCCAAGCTCGACGCGTCGACCGACCTGCGCTCGTCCATCCAACTGAAACTCGATGCCCTGGGAGGCGCTTGATGACGTTGCATAACGGCTTTACCGGCGAGCGCCTGGGCTGGCGCCACCTGCGCCGCGCCGCCGCGCTGGCGGCAGTGCTGGCCCTGGCCGGATGTTCCCTGTTCTCGAGCGAGAAGCCGCGGTATCCGCCGGCTCCGCTCACCAACTTCAACGCCACGCTGCCGGTCAGCAGCGGCTGGTCGGTGTCGGTGGGCAGCAAGGGCGGCGTGGGCTTCGTGCCCGTGGTCGTCGGCGACGCGGTCTACGCCGCCACGGGCAACGGTTCGGTCGGCAAATACGCGCTGGCCACTGGTGCCGAGATCTGGCGCTCCTCGGCCAAGACCGACTTGTCCGCGGGCGTGGGCAGCGACGGCCGCGTGACGGCGGTCGCGACGCCGCGCGGCGAAGTGATCGCCTTTGACGATACCGGCGCGATCAAATGGCGCGCCCAGGCTTCCAGCGAGATCACCATTCCGCCCCTGGTGGGCGAGGGCCTGGTGGTGGTGCGCAGCGGCGACTACCGCATCCAGGCGTACGACGCCGAGAGCGGCAAGCGCCGCTGGAGCGTCCAGCGTCCGGGCCCGGCCCTGGCCCTGCGCGCGCCGGGCGAAATGCTGCTCTCCGGCGGCTATATCTTCACCGGCCTGCCGGGCGGCAAGCTGATCGCCATCGCCACGAACAGCGGCGCGGTGCGCTGGGAAGGCACGGTCGCCAACCCCAGCGGCGCGAGCGAACTCGAGCGCGTGGCCGACGTGGTCGGCGCGCCGGTCATCTCGGGCCGCCAACTGTGCGCCGTCACCTACCAGGGCCGCATCAACTGCTTCGACGTGGGGTCGGGCAATTCGACCTGGTCCCGCGAGTTCTCCAGCGTGACCGGCCTGACCGCCGACGTGCGCTTCGCCTATGCGGCGAACGACCGCAGCGTGGTCTTCGGCTTCGCCCTGGACAGCGGCGCGAACATCTGGAAACAGGACGTGCTGCAGAACCGCGGCCTGACCGCGCCGGCCTCGGTGGGCCGCGCCATCGCCCTGGGCGACTACCAGGGCTACGTGCATTTCCTGCAACGCGAGGACGGCACCCTGCTGGCGCGCATCGCCACCGACGGCAGCGCCATTCTTTCCCAGCCCGTGGCGACCGACCGCGGGGTGCTGGTGCAGACTTCCAAGGGTAATCTGACCCTGATCAATGTCGGTCAATGAGCAAGGCTTTTCGACGATGAAACCCGCTGTCTTCAAACCGGTGGTCGTCCTGGTGGGACGGCCCAACGTGGGCAAATCCACGTTGTTCAACCGGCTGACCCGCTCGCGCGACGCGCTCGTGGCCGATTTCCCCGGGCTCACGCGCGATCGCCACTATGGCGAGGGCAGGGTGGGGGATCATCCCTTCATCGTCGTGGACACCGGTGGTTTCGAGCCGGTGGCCAAGAACGGCATCATGGCCGAGATGGCCAAGCAGACCGTGCAGGCGGTGGACGAGGCCGACGCCATCGTGTTCCTGACCGACGGACGCGTGGGCCTGACCGGCCATGACCGCGAGATCGCCGAGCGCCTGCGCCGTTCCGGACGCAAGGTGCTGCTGGCGGTCAACAAGGTGGAAGGCATGTCGCGCGCCGCCGCCGCGGCCGAGTTCTACGAACTGGGGCTGGGCGAGCCGCACGCGATTTCGTCCGCCCATGGCGACGGCGTGGTGGACATGATCGAGGAGGCGCTGCGAGGCCTGGTCGAGACGGCGCCCGAGGTGGACGACGACGAAGCCGCCGAAACGGCCCGGCAAACGGACGAGGAAGCCTTCTCGCCGGTCGACGCCATCGACCACCGCATCAAGCTCGCCATCGTCGGGCGTCCGAACGTCGGCAAGTCCACGCTCGTGAATACGCTGCTGGGCGAGGAGCGGGTCATCGCCTTCGACCAGCCGGGCACCACCCGCGACGCCATCGAGATCGAGTTCGAGCGGGGCGGGCGCCGCTACACCCTGATCGACACCGCCGGACTGCGCAAGCGCGGCAAGGTGTTCGAGGCGATCGAGAAATTCTCCGTCATCAAGACGCTGCAGGCGATCGAGGCCAGCAACGTCGTGCTGCTGATGCTGGACGCCAGCGCGGAAATCTCCGAGCAGGACGCCCACATCGCCGGTTTCGTGCTGGAGACCGGGCGCGCGCTGGTGGTGGCGATCAACAAGTGGGACCGCGCCGACAGCGAGCGCCGCGACGAGATCAAGCGGGAGTTCGAACGCAAGCTGCGCTTCCTGTCGTTCGCCAAGATGCATACGGTATCGGCGCTGCGCGGCGCCGGCATCGGGCCGCTGCTCAAGTCCATCGAGTCGGCCCATGCGGCGGCCTTCGCCAAGCTTTCCACGCCCAAGCTGACCCGCACGCTGCAGGCCGCGGTCGAGCAGCAGCAACCGCCGCGCAAGGGAATCTTCCGGCCCAAGCTGCGCTACGCCCACCAGGGTGGCCAGAATCCGCCGCTGATCGTGGTCCATGGCAGCGCCCTGGACGAAATCCCCGATTCGTATCGCAGGTTCCTCGAAACCCGGTTCCGGGAAACTTTCCGGCTCGAAGGCACTCCATTGAGAATCGAGTTCAGAAACTCGAGGAATCCTTATCTCGACAAGGCGGGGTAGCCGAGTATCTTCCGGGACGTGCTCTTGTGGGAACGCAACCGCGTCCCCACATGGGATTGGGGAAAAAGCGGTCTTCTTCTCAGTTTTGAGATTCGCTAGTTTCCCTGGGGAAAACCCGGTACAGTAACAGAGTTGGCATCCGCCAAGAAAAACACATCCAGGAGCCCACTAATGAGCAATAAAGGGCAATTGCTACAAGACCCCTTCCTTAACGTGCTGCGTAAAGAGCACGTACCCGTCTCCATTTACCTCGTCAACGGCATCAAGCTGCAAGGCCAGATCGAATCCTTCGATCAGTACGTGGTCCTGCTGCGCAATACCGTGACACAAATGGTCTACAAACACGCCATTTCGACCGTCGTGCCCTCGCGCCCGGTCAATTTCCAGGTTGAAGCCGCTGCAGACTAATCCAACTCCTACCGGGCAGAACCACGGGCCGCTGATGCGCGCGCTGATCGTCAGCGTGGACTTCGGCGAGCCCGAGTTCCAGGCCCAGACCGACGAATTCATCATGCTGGCCAAGGGGGCCGGCGCGCAGATCGTCGACACCATCATTGCCCGACGGGCGCGTCCTGATGCAGCGCTCTTCGTGGGGTCGGGCAAGGCGGAAGAAATCGCCCTGGCGGCTGCGGCCGGCCAGGCCGAGATCATCCTGTTCAACCACAACCTGACGCCTGCCCAGCAGCGCAACCTGGAACGCGCCCTGAAGATACGGGTGGTGGACCGGGTCGCACTCATCCTGGACATCTTCGCGTTGCGCGCCCATAGCCACGAAGGCAAGCTCCAGGTCGAGCTGGCCCAGTTGCAGCACCTGGCCACGCGCCTGACCCGGATGTGGTCCCACCTGGAACGCCAGCGCGGCGGCATAGGCATGCGGGGCCCGGGTGAATCCCAGCTGGAAATGGACCGCCGCATGATCGGCGACAAGGTCCGGTACCTGCGCGAGCGCCTGGACAAGCTCGAACGACAGCGGCAGACCCAGCGCCGTTCGCGCGCGCGGGGCGGGGCGCTCTCGGTCTCGCTGGTGGGCTATACCAACGCCGGCAAGTCCACGCTGTTCAACGCGCTGACCCGGGCCGACGTCTATGCGGCCGACCAGCTCTTCGCCACCCTGGACACCACCACCCGGCGCATCTGGATCGAGGGTGCCGGTTCGGTGGTCGTGTCCGACACCGTCGGCTTCATCCGCGAGTTGCCGCATACGCTCATCGCGGCGTTCAAGGCCACGCTCGAGGAAACCGTCCATGCCGACCTGCTGCTGCATGTCGTGGACGCGTCCAGCCCCCAGCGCGACGAACAGATCGCCGAGGTCGACAAGGTCCTGGAGGAGATCGGGGCGGCGGACATTCCCCGCATCCTGGTCTACAACAAGATCGACCGCAGCAGCCACGAGGCGGGAGTCGAGCGCGACGAGCATGGTACGATCTCGCGAGTGTTCGTCAGCGCGATCGAACGTACCGGCCTGGATGCACTGCGGGGTGCCATCGTCGAGGCCGGACAGGCAGATCCCGTGGTCACAGGTAATAATAGTAGCGACCCACGCTTTCGTACGCTGTCTTCGTCCGTCGGCCCCACGGCCGACGCCCGATCCTAGGCGACGGGTTCGGCCCGTCCGCTTCGCTTACTACAAAGATGCGTCTGCCTGCGATAATTCGAATATTCAATCTGAACGACTCGAACTGGGGCCGCGGAAGCGGCGGTGGCTCCGGCAACGAGCCTCCCCGGCGTCCACAGAACGACGGACGGGACAACAATAACGGCGGACCGCCGGATCTCGACGAGTTGTGGCGCGATTTCAACCGCAGGCTCAGCGGCCTGTTCGGCCGCAAGCCCTCGGGGCCTCCCGGCGGCGGCAACAACGGCGGTGGCCGTTTTTCGCCGTCCTCGCGGGGTACCGGCGTCGGCCTGCTGGTCGTCGTGGTCGTGGTGGCCCTGCTGTGGCTCGCCTCGGGCTTCTTCATCGTCCAGGAAGGGCAGGTCGCCGTCATCACGCAGTTCGGCAAGTACAAGGAAACCACGCGGGCGGGTTTCCAATGGCGCCTGCCGTATCCCATCCAGAGCCACGAGACCGTCAATCTCTCGCAATTGCGCACCATCGAGGTGGGCTTCCGCAATACCTCGCGCAGCAAGGTGTTGCAGGAGTCCCTGATGCTGACCGACGACGAGAACATCGTCGACATGCAGTTCGTGGTCCAGTACCGGTTGAAGGAAACGGGCGCGCGCGATTACCTCTTCAACAACCGTGGTCCCGACGAAGCGGTCAAGCAGGCCGCCGAGACCGCCATGCGCGAGATCGTCGGCAAGAAGAAGATGGACTTCGTGCTGTACGAGGGGCGTACCGAAGTGGCCACGGAAGTCGCGGCGCTGATGCAGCAGATCATGGATCTGTACCGTACCGGCGTCCTGGTCAGCACCGTGGCGATCCAGAACGCCCAGCCGCCCGAGCAGGTGCAGGCCGCGTTCGACGACGCGGTCAAGGCCGGGCAGGACCGCGAGCGCCAGATCAACGAAGGCCAGGCCTATGCCAACGACGTGGTTCCCCGCGCCTCGGGCGCCGCGTCGCGCCTGATCCAGGAAGCCGAGGCCTACCGCCAGCGCATCGTCGAGAGCGCCGAGGGCGACGCCGCGCGCTTCTCCCAGGTGCTGACCGAGTACAAGAAGGCGCCGCAGGTCACGCGGGACCGCCTCTATCTCGAGACCATGCAGCAGGTCTTCACCAACACCTCGAAGGTGCTGGTGGACACGCGCAACGGCAGCAACCTGCTGTACCTGCCGCTGGACAAGCTGATGCAGCAGGTGTCGCACGAGTCCGCGGCCGGGGCGCGCTCGTCGTCCGCCGCGAGCGGCTCCTCGTCCGTGAACGTGCCGCCGCCGCTGGCCGGCAGCGTGCTGCCGGAAGCTGGACGCGACGCGCTGCGCTCGCGGGACCGCAACAGATAATCGAGAAGGAATAGCATGGACCGTTTGATTCCTGCGGTAATCGGTCTACTCGTGGGGGTGGCCGTATTGTCGTCGTGCGTGTTCGTCGTCAACGAACGCAACTATGCCGTCGTCTTCGCCCTGGGTGAAATCAAGGAAGTCATCGACGAACCTGGCCTGTATTTCAAGCTGCCGCCGCCGTTCCAGAACGTGCAGCAGTTCGACAAGCGCATCCTGACCATCGACTCCGCCGACAGCGAGCGGGTGCAGACCTCGGAAAAGAAGAACCTGCTGATCGACGCTTTCGTGAAGTGGCGCATCTCCAATCCGCGCACCTACTACGTCACCTTCGGCGGTAACGAGCGTGCGGCGCAGGAGCGCCTGCTGGCGCTGATCCGCGATGCGCTGAATGCCTCGATCAACCGCCGCACCGTGAACGACGTCACCTCCAAGGAGCGTGACAAGATCATGCAGGAGATCCGCACCAACACCGAAGCGGCGGCCAAGCTCCTGGGGGTCGAGATCGTCGACGTGCGTCTCAAGCGCGTGGATTTCGTGCCCGAGATCTCCGAGTCGGTCTATCGCCGGATGGAAGCCGAGCGCAAGCGCGTGGCCAACGAGCAGCGTTCCATCGGCGCCGCCGAGGGCGAGAAGATCCGTGCCGATGCCGACCGCCAGCGCGAGGTCATCCTGGCCGAAGCCTACCGCAAGGCCCAGGAAATCAAGGGCGAGGGCGACGCCAAGGCCTCCGCCGTCTACGCGCAGGCCTTCGGCCAGGACCGCGACTTCTATCGCTTCTACAAGAGCCTGGAAGCCTACCGCAGCTCGTTCGGCTCCAAGTCCGACATGCTGGTGGTGGACCCGAGTTCGGAGTTCTTCCGCTTCATGAAATCACCAGCTGCGAATTGACCCCCCCCTACGCCCTCCGGGCGCCCCCCAGGGGGCGATGCGGGTGGACCGGCAAAGCCGGATCCACCGCATCCTGGGGTACCAAAGGGCTGGCGGGGACTGGCGATATTGCCTAGCATCCGGTTCGGTTGAAAATAAAAACGGCCTTGCACGCAAGCAAGGCCGTTTTTCTTTCCTGAGCGTCTCCAGACCCAGGGCACAGCGGATCCGGCTCCGCCGGTCCGCCAGTGCCGCCCCCTGGGGGGCGCGCGTCAGCGCGTAGGGGGGGGTTTCTACTCAGGAGTAATGCCAGCGGCTTTGACGACGGCGCGCCATTCGGGGATTTCCGTGCGGATGCGGTCGGCCATTTCCTGGGGGGTGCTGGGCAGCAGTTCCACGCCCAGGTCGACGAATTTGTCGTGCGTGGCGGGTTGCTTCAGGATACGGACGACTTCGCGGTTCAGTTTGGCGACGACGGGGGCCGGCATGCCGGCGGGGCCGGACAGGGCGAACCAGACGTTGGCGCTGAAGCCTGGCAGCGTTTCGTTGATCGTGGGCAGGTCGGGCATGATCTCGGTGCGCTTTTCACCCGAAGTGGCCAGCGCCGTGAGCTTGCCGGCGCGGACGTGGGGCAGGGACGAGGCGCCGCCTTCGAACATCATGTCGACCTGGCCGGCGATCAGGTCCGTGCTGGCATTGGAGCTGCCCTTGTAGGGCACGTGCAGGATGTCCACGCCGGCCTGTTTCTTGAACATTTCCGCCAGCAGATGGTGCGAGCTGCCGGAGCCCAGCGAGGCATAGGTGTACTTGCCGGGCGAGGCTTTGGCGGCGGCGATGAGGTCGGCCACGGTGCGCATGGGCAGGGCCTTGTTGACCACCAGGTAGGTGGGCGTGTCGAACAGCATGGAGATGGGGGTGAAGTCCCGCTGCGAATCGTAGGGCAGCTGCTTGCGCAGCAGGGGATTGAACACCATGGCGCTTTGCGTGGCGATCAGCAGCGTATAGCCGTCGGGCGGTGCCTTGGCCACGGTCTCGGCGGCGATGGTCTGGCTGGCGCCGGGGCGGTTTTCCACGATCACGGGCTGGTTGAAGGTCGCCGACAGTTGCTGAGCGATGTAGCGGGCGAAGGTATCGCCCAGCCCGCCGGCCGAGTGGGGGGAGATGATCCGGATCGGCTTGGTCGGGAAATCGGTCGCGGCATCCTGGGCGGACGCCGGCTGGCAGGCGAACAGCCCCGTGGCGGCAAGCGCCGCGAGCAGGGTACGGCGATGGGTATCCAGGCCGGCGGGGCGCCGGCTCAGCGGTTGGGTCATGGCGTGTCTCCTGTGCGGGGCTGGTCGGCCGTGCCGCCGCCCCGTCGTTTGCCGTGGAAAATCAACGGAAGTGGTAGCGGCCTTCTTCATCCCGGGCCAGGGGACGCTTGCCGGCGGTATCCTCCAGCCAGCGCACGATCTCGCGGCCGTCGTCGCTGCCGGTCGCGGCCATCAGCTCCTCGAAGTACTTGGGGCCGTCCTCCAGCGCTTCCTCGAGGGAGGCGAAGCGGGCGCCCTCGTAGCGCGGGGCGGCGGGAACCCGGTATTCCAGGGGACGTTGCGTGCCCGGGGCGAGCAGGGGCAGGGTCAGGTCGAAACCCGCCTTGGCCCCGGTGCGGGCGCCGTTCAGCGAGGGGTCCAGCGGCATGGCGCGCATGCCGGTCTGGATCACCAGGTCGCGATCGGCCTGGAATCGGGTGCCCAGGGCCCAGTCCATCTGCGCATCCGAGAAGATGTCGATGTCGGGATCGACCACGAATACGTGCTTGACGTTCGAGAGCGAGCCGAACACCGCGGCGATGGCGTTGCGGGCCTCGCCCGGCACGCGCTGCTGCAAGGCGATGCGCACGTTGAACATGCCGCCGTTGGCCGGCGCGGCGAAGACGCCGCGCACTTCCCGCACCGCGGTCTCGAGCGCGCGCCAGATCATCACTTCGGTGCGCAGCGCGTTCAGCTGCGCGGTATCGGTCCAGGCCATGTTGGGGCCGCTGATGGTGGCGGTCTGGAACACGGCGTCGCGCCGGCGCGTGATGGCCGTCACGTGGAACAGCGGATTCTTCTTGACCACGCCGTAGTAGCCCAGGAACTCGCCGTAGGGGCCCTCGGGCTCGACGTGGCCGGCCTCGTCCAGATAGCCTTCGATGATGAATTCCGCGTCGGCCGGCACCAGCAGGTCGTTGGTCACGCACTTGACCACGGGCAGCGGGGCGGCCCGCAGGCTGGAAAGCAGGCCCAGCTCGTCGCCGGGAATGCGCATGGTGGCGGCGATGTGGTCGATGGGGTTCGAGCCCACCGCGAAGGCGATGGGTACCCGCTGGCCGCGGCCCGCCTGCTTCAGGTACAGGGCGCGCAGGTCCGACGGCGCGACCAGGTCTATCCCGGCCGTGCGGCGGCCGCGCAGCATGAGGCGGCGCACGCCCACGTTGGTCCAGCCGGTGTCGGGGTCCCGCGTGAAATCGATGGAGGCGGAAATATAGGGCGCTCCGTCCAGTCCGTGCTGCAGGTGGACGGGCAACCGGGTAAGGTCGCAGTCATCGCCTTGCAGGACGATCTGCTGGACGGGGGCCCGGGACGCCGGGATCTCCACGAACTCGGGCCGGTTGCGCAGCCGCCGGGTCACTTCGGCGGGCAGTTCGGCCGGCGTCGTGCCGAATGCCAGGGCGAGCCGTTCGCGGCTGCCCGCGGCGTTGCCGCACAGCGGCGTGTCGGCGCCGCCCGGGCGTTCGATGAGGACCGCCTTGGGACTGCGCTCCAGGATGGCGGCGACGTCGCGCAAGGCCGCTTCGGGCTCGCGCACCAGGGCACCCTCGTCCAGGGATTCCAGGAAGCGCCTGAGACGGAAGGCGTCCAGGTCGGGCAGGGCGGGGGAAGGCGAAGGCACGGCGGTCTCCGGGGGCTGGTTCGGGAAAGAGGACCTCCGGGCCGCCGCCGTCGCGGCGCCGCCCATCGGTCCGGGCTGCCGCGTTATTTAAATGCACCCCACCGTGGGGCGTAAGCAAAACATTTGAATGACGTGATAGAAGAACGTGAACAATGCGTCGGCCCCGCACCACGCAAGCTTGATTTTGTCGTGATTCGAGCGGACAATAGCGTGTAAGCCAAGAGGTATGTCCGAATTCATCATTGCACCAACTTGGTGCGATTCGGGCGACCCAAGCTTGGAAGAAGCGGTTGATGGGCTTGCACGTGTGCATACCCGCAGCCGCTTTTTTTTCGTCCATCGTTTTCATTGAATCGTTTGCGAGATCCCCGCATGGGCAAATGGCTGTTGCCCGAAAGCCTGGCAGACATCCTGCCGGCCGAGGCCCGGCGCATAGAAGAATTGCGCCGCTTGTTGCTGGACCTGTACCGCACCTATGGCTATGAGCTCGTCATGCCGCCGCTGGTGGAGTACCTCGACTCGCTGCTGTCGGCCAGCGGAGGCGACATGGACCTGCACACCTTCAAACTGGTGGACCAGATGTCGGGCCGCTCGCTCGGCATCCGGGCCGACATGACGCCCCAGGTGACGCGCATCGACGCGCACCTGCTCAACCGGGCCGGCACCACCCGCCTGTGCTATTGCGGAAGCGTGCTGCACACCTTGCCGCGCGGTCTCTGGGCCACGCGCGAGCCGCTGCAGATCGGCGCCGAGCTGTATGGCCATGCCGGCCCCGAGGCCGACATCGAAATCCTGCAACTGGCGCTGGAAAGTGTCCGCCGCGCCGGCGTGGCCGATTACCGGATCGACCTCAGCCACCTGGACGTGGTGCGGGCGCTGCTGGAAACCGATCCGGCCGCGGCGGCCCGCGCCGACGAGATCTTCGGCCTGCTGCGCGAAAAGGACATCCCCGGCCTGGCGGCGCTGAGCCCCGGGCTGGCGCCGGCCACCGCCCAGGCGCTCCAGGTGCTGCCGACGCTGTACGGCGAACTGGACGTGCTGGAGAAGGCCCGCGCGGCGCTGCCCGCGCTGCCCCGCATCAGCCAGGCGCTGGACATGCTGGCCTCGCTGGCCAAGGCGCTGCCGGGCGTGGACATCGGCATCGACCTGGCCGACGTGCGCAGCTTCAACTATCACACCGGCGTGGTCTTCGCGGTCTATTGCGGCGGCTGGCCCAATGCGGTCGTGCGCGGCGGCCGCTACGACGACGTCGGCAGGGTATTCGGGCGTGCGCGTCCGGCCACGGGCTTCAGCCTGGATCTGCGCGAATTGGCCGGGCTGCTGGCGCCCGCCACCGCCAGTCCGGCGGTGCGCGCCCCGTGGGGCCTCGAGCCCGGTCTGGTGGAAGCCGTGCGCGCGCTGCGCGCCGCCGGCCAGATCGTGGTCCAGATCCTGCCCGGACATGAACACGATCAGCAGGAATTCGTCTGCGATCGCGAGCTGGTGCTGCGCGACGGCGCCTGGCGGGTCGAACCCCTGGCCAGCGCCGAGACCGCCGCCCGGCCATCCCCATCCACCGCAATCTGACGCCCGTCGCGGGCGGATTTTAGAGAAGCAGAAGCAACATGGCTAATAACGTCGTGGTTATCGGCACCCAGTGGGGTGACGAAGGCAAAGGCAAGATCGTCGATTGGCTGGCGGAGTCCGCCCAAGGGGTGGTCCGCTTCCAGGGCGGCCACAATGCCGGCCACACCCTGTGGATCGCTGGCAAGAAGACCATCCTGCGCCTGATCCCCTCGGGCATCATGCATCCCGGCATGACCTGCTACATCGGCAACGGCGTGGTGCTGTCGCCCGAGGCGCTGCTGCGCGAAATCGAAGAGCTCGAAGCCGCCGGCGTCGAGGTGCGGGCGCGCCTGCGCGTGTCCGAGGCCTGCCCGCTGATCCTGCCGTATCACGTCGCCGTCGACCAGGCGCGCGAAGCCCGCAAGGGCGCCGGCAAGATCGGCACGACCGGCCGCGGCATCGGCCCCGCCTACGAGGACAAGGTCGCGCGCCGCGCCATCCGCGTCCAGGACCTGTACGATCCGGCTTCCTTCGATGCCAAGCTGGAAGAGGCGCTGGACTACCACAACTTCGTGCTGACCCAGTACCTGGGCGCCCAGGCCGTGGATGCCGCGCAGGTGCGCGACCAGGCCATGGCGCTGGCTCCGGTGCTCAAGCCCATGGTGGCCGACGTCGCCAACGCGCTGTACGAAGCCTCGGCCGGCGGCCAGAAGCTGCTGTTCGAAGGCGCGCAGGGCGCGCTGCTGGACGTGGACCATGGTACCTATCCCTACGTCACCAGCAGCAACTGCGTGGCCGGGGCCGCCTCGGCGGGATCGGGCGTCGGACCGCAGAAGCTCGAGTACGTGCTGGGCATCACCAAGGCCTATGCCACGCGCGTGGGCTCGGGCCCGTTCCCGACCGAGCTGGAAGACGACATCGGCGCGCGCCTGGCGTCGGTGGGCAAGGAATTCGGTTCGGTCACCGGCCGGCCGCGCCGCTGCGGCTGGTTCGACGGCGCCGCGCTCAAGCGCTCGATCCGCCTGAACGGCATCTCCGGCCTGTGCATCACCAAGCTGGACGTGCTGGACGGCCTGGAAACCATCAAGCTGGGCGTGGGCTATCGCGTCAACGGCGAGTTCCGCGACGTGCTGCCCTATGGGGCGGCGGCCGTGGCCAGCAGCGAGCCGGTCCTGGAGGAAATGCCCGGCTGGACCGAATCCACCGTCGGCGTGACCGAATACGATAAACTCCCGGTCAATGCCCGACGCTACCTGGAGCGGATGGCCGAAGTCTGCGGCGTGCCGATCGACCTGGTGTCGACCGGTCCGGACCGCACCGAGACCATCGTGCTGAGGCATCCCTTCAAGGCCTGATCGGACCCGAATCCATCCTGGCGCCCCGGTTGATCCGGGGCTTTTTTGCAACATCCGCACACCATGCAGCAAGATACCGACAAAGATCTCTGGATCAGCTGGGACCGCTACAACCAGCTCATCGAACAACTGGCCCTGCAAGTCCACCAGTCGGGCTGGAAGTTCGACCAGATCGTCTGCCTGGCCCGCGGCGGCATGCGCGTGGGCGACGTGCTCTCGCGCATCTACGACGTGCCCCTGGGCATCCTGGCCACCAGCAGCTACCGCGAGGCGGCCGGCACGGAGCAGGGCCGCCTGGACATCGCGCAGTTCATCACGATCACGCGCGGCACGCTGGAAGGCAAGGTGCTGCTGGTCGACGACATGGTCGACACGGGCGTGACCTTCGATCGTGTGCACCAGCATCTGCTGCAGCAGTTCACGGCGATCACGGAAATGCGCACGGCCGTGCTGTGGTTCAAGGGGCACTCGAAGGTGGTGCCCGACTATTACGTGCAGAAGCTGCCCACCAATCCTTGGATCCACCAGCCGTTCGAGGACTACGACAGCATCCGGCCCTATCAGCTCGAAGCCTGGGTGCGCAAGGGCAAGAGCGACTGATCGTCGCCTGCGTCGTGCGCGAAAGCCCGGTGGGAGCCATCCCTGCCGGGCTTTTTTGCTGCCAGTGATCCGGAACGGCTGGTGGGATGGCGAAGCCAACGCCAGCCATGCCCGCGTGTGCCGGAAGCTACTCGTTCCCGTTGATGGCGGCGCCGCGCCCGGCCTGGCCCTGGAGGAAGCCGTGATGCGGGTGCGCCTGAGCGGCGCCAGGATCGAGCTCGGCCAGCCATCGCCACAACGTCGAGCGGCTGACGCCCAGCAGGCGCGCGGCTTCGGCGCGCCGGCCTCCCGCTTGCGCCAATGCCGCGCGCACGCGCTGCTCCAGCGGGCGCCCGGCGGCCGGACCGGCCCCGCCTGCATTGAACAGTTCAGGGCAGTCATGGACCAGCGCGTCGAGGGGGATGTCACGCGCATCGGCATACTGCGCCAGCGTCACGGCGATCCGCTCGGCCAGATTCTCCAACTCGCGCACGTTGCCCGGCCAGTGGTAGCTGCGCAGCGCATCCATCCACGGGCCCAGCGCAGTGGCCGCGTCCAGGGATGACCCCAGGCGTTTCAGGCAACGGTCGGCCATGGGAAGAATGAGCGCCGGGATGTCGTCCCGGCGTTCGCGCAGCGCGGGCAGGGCCAGCCGCAGGATGTTGAGGCGGTAGTACAGGTCGCGCCGGAACCGGCCCTGTTCGATCAATGACTCCAACGGCTGGTGCGTGGCGGCGATTACCCGCACGTCGATGGGCAGCGGCGCGGTCGCGCCCAGGCGCATGATTTCCCGTTCCTGCAGCACCCGCAACAGCCGGGTCTGCAGGGGCATGGGCATGTCGCCGATCTCGTCCAGGAACAGCGTCCCGGTATGGGCCGCCTCGAACAGGCCGCATTTGCCCCCGCGCCGCGATCCGGTGAAGGCGCCTTCCTCGTAGCCGAACAGTTCGCTTTCCAGCAGCGACTCCGGAAAAGACGCGCAATTCACGGCCACGAAGGGGCGTCCCGCCCGCCGGCTTTCGTTGTGGATGGCCTGGGCGAACAGTTCCTTGCCGACGCCGCTTTCGCCGGTGATCAGCACGCCCAGGTCCGTGCGCGCGTAGCGATGGGCGGTGGCGACGGCGGTGCGCATGGCCTGGCTGCGGCCGGCCAGGCTGGCGAAGGTATGGCGGGCCGTATGTTGCTGGCGCCGCTGCAATATGCGCAGGCTGGCGTCGGCCGCCTGGATGGCGCTTGCGTCATGCAGCGTCAGCGCCGCGCCGACGATGTCCCCATGTTCCCGTATCAGGGTGCGGTCGACCACCCAGTCGCGCTGCCCGAAGCGCAGCGCGATGGCCCGTTCCTGGCGTCCGCTGGCCAGCGTGGCGCGCAGGGAAAGCGCTGGTTCGAGATCGCCCAGCGTCTGCCTCCGCAGGAGCGCGTCCGGCTTGCCCAGCAATTGGCGCATGGGCGGGTTGATGGCGATGATGCGGTCTTCGCGGTCGACCGCCACCACGGCTTCCTGCAGGTTGTGCAGGACGCTGTGCAACTGCTCGTAGCGGCCTGCCTCCAGGCGCGCCACCCTGGCCAGTTCCAGGGCGTCGTCGAATCCCTTGCGGATGCTGGCCAGGGAATAGGCCAGCAGTCCCCGCAGCCCGGCCTGCTCGGCCAGTTCCACCACCAGGCTGGAACCGACGATGACCTCGTATCCCTCCTTGCGCAGCGTCTCGAAGCGACGCCGGGCGTCGTCCGGTGTCCGGTAGGCGTGCTGGCTGATGCCGATGTTCAGCAGGTCCTTGACGTCGTCGAACTCGGGGATGGTCTGGCCGTACATCACCACGCCGACGCGATCGGCGACCCGGCGCGCCCGGATCAGCGCCTGCAGCAGGTCGAAACCGCCCAGGTGGATGGTGGCCACCGGCGCCTGCAGGCCGGCCCGCAGGGTGGCGGCGTTCGAACCCGCGCTGACGAAGGCATCGGCCATGCCGCGCTCGACCCGGTCCTGCGCCACGGCAAGGGCATCGCCGAACGTGGCGTCGACCACCTCGATGCGCGCCCGCTGCGCATATTCGGCGACCACGGGCATGGCCAGTTCGCGGATGTGCCGGTAGCTGACGAAGCACAGGCGCGGCAGGCCGGACGGAGGCGAGGAAAGGGGAGGCATGGTCATGTCTTGGTAAGACGTACGGTTCGTCTCATGATTGTTCCATGAAACGTCCGGACAAAGTTGCCATTCCGGGAAAACGCCGATGGATCAAGGGCTTGGCGCGCAAACCTCGGATGGCACGGGGATTGCAGTGTCCCGGCATCGTCTTCAAGGAGATACCGGATTGGCCCTCGAACACATTACCGTGCTGGATCTGACCCACATGCTTTCCGGGCCCTACGGCACCATGCTGCTGGCGGACCTGGGCGCCCGCACGATCAAGGTCGAACCTCCCGGGCGAGGCGAAGGCACGCGCCGGCTGCTCGAGAACGACCCGCAGCATTCGCGCGACGGCATGGGCGCCTACTACGTCACGCTGAACCGGAACAAGGAAAGCGTCTGCGTCGACCTGAAGCAGCCGGCGGGCCGCGAGATCTTCCTGGACCTGGTGCGGCGCGCCGACGTGGTGTTCGACAATTTCAGCGTGGGAGTGACCGAAAGGCTGGGTATCGATCATGCGTCGCTGGCCAAGGTCAATCCACGCATCGTCACCTGCTCGGTGACGGGATTCGGGCAGACCGGGCCGGCCACGCAGCGTCCGGCGTTCGACCAGGTGGTGCAGGCCATGGGCGGCGGCATGTCGATCACCGGCACGCCGGCCACCGGGCCGATGCGCAGCGGCATCCCCATCGGCGACCTGGGCGGGGGCACCTTCGGCGCGATAGGCGTGCTGGCGGCCCTGGTCGAGCGCGAGCGGACGGGCAGAGGGCAGCACGTCGACATCGCCATGCTGGACGTGCAGATTTCGCTGCTGAACTACATGGCCACGATGTACTTCATGTCCGGCCAGATTCCCGAGGGCATCGGCAACGGCCATTTCGTACACGTGCCCTACAACTGCTATCCGACCGCGGACGGCCACATCATCATCGCCTGCATCGGCGACGCCTTCTTCGAGCGCTTCGTGGAGTTCATCGACGTGCCCGAGCTGCGGCGACCGGAGTATCGCCAGCAGCCGGTGCGCTTCGCCGACAAGGCTCGCATCGACGAGATCATCTCGGCCGAGCTGCGCAAGCAGCCCACCGCGCATTGGCTCGCGCGGCTGGAGGCCGCCCGCATTCCCTGCGGCCCGGTCAACGACTTCGCGCAGGCGCTGGCCGACCCGCAGGTGGTGGCGCGCGGCATGGTGGCCGAGGTGCCGCTGCCGGATGGAACGTCCCTGCGCATGCCGGGCAATCCGGTCAAGCTCTCGGGCTCGGCGGCGGCGACCTTCGGCGCGCCGCCGCGGCTGGGTGCCCAGACCGACGCCGTGCTGGGCGACTGGCTGGGCTATGCCCCGGACCGGCTGGCCAGCCTGCGCGGGCAAGGCGTAATCGGCTGACGACAAGACCAACACGAGGAGGAGACAACATGGCGATACGATGGCTATCCGCATTTTCCGCGCCCTTGCTGGCCGCGCTTTGCCTGGCGGCCGGAAGCGTCCGCGCCGAGACGTACCCGGCCAAGCCGATCCGGCTGATCGTGCCGTTTGCACCCGGCGGTGTGACCGACACCGGCGCCCGCATCGTGGCCGAGCACCTCGGCCACCGGCTGGGCCAGCAGGTGGTGGTGGAGAACAAACCCGGCGCTTCAGGCAACATCGGCACGCAGCTCGCGGCCACGGCCGCGCCGGATGGCTACACGCTGGTGGTGGGTTTCGATGGCACCCTGGTCATCAATCCCCACGTCTATGCCAAGGTACCGTTCGACACCTTGCGCGACCTTGCCCCCGTCAGCAAGATCGGCGATGCCGCGCTGGTCATCGTGACCAACCCCGCGCTGCCGGTGACCGATTTCGCGTCACTGGTCGCCTACTCCAAGCGCAACCCGGCCGGCGTCTCGTATGGCAGCGCCGGCACCGGCAGCACGCCGCACCTGGCGGGTGAGTTGCTGCGGGTGCGCACGGGCGCCAATTTCGTCCACATTCCCTACAAGGGCGGCGGCCAGGCCATGGCCGACGTGGTCGGCGGGACGCTGCCCATGCTGTATACGGCCGTGGCGGGGGCGTACCCCTTCATCCAGCGCGGCCAGATGCGCGCCGTGGCGGTGTCCAGCGCGCAGCGCCTGGCGTCGTTGCCGGACGTGCCTACCGTGGCCGAGACGGTGCCGGGGTTCGAAGTGACGTCGTGGATAGGTATCCTGGCGCCAGCGGGCACGCCGTCCGCGATCGTCGACCGCCTGCAGCGGGAGATCCGGGCCGTGGTGTTCCAGCCCGAGGTAAAGGAGCGTCTGGCGGGGCTGGGCATCGTCGCATCGGGCAATACGCCGGCGGAGTTCCGCGGCCAGATCGAGGCCGATCTGCGCAAGTACGCCGACGTGGTGAAGGCGGCCAACATCCGCATCGATTGATGTCCTGATGCGCGCAGGCAACAAAAAACCCCGCCAACCGAAGCTGCGGGGTCTTGCCTGCGGATCCTGCCGGATCCGGAACTGCCATCAGTTGGTGCCCAGGAGAGGACTCGAACCTCCACGCCGTTAAGCGCTAGTACCTGAAACTAGTGCGTCTACCAATTCCGCCACCTGGGCACTGCCGTACAACCAAAACCACCCTTCGAGCGGGTATTCCAACTCGGATTTCCAACTACCTGGAAGGCTTGCGCCTGCCAAAGAATTGGTGCCCAGAAGAGGACTCGAACCTCCACGCCGCTAAGCGCTAGTACCTGAAACTAGTGCGTCTACCAATTCCGCCATCTGGGCATTGTCGCAACGGCCTAACATTTGCTGCGGTAAACTCAAGTTATTCCTTGCGTGTACCGTTGCATGCGGGGCAGTAGCAACAGAAGCTGCGCATTATAAAGAGAACCTGAAACTTTGACAACTCGATCCCATAACAATCTTCCCTCTACGCCCGCGGACTTCGATCCCGACGTGCCCACTCGCGAGCAAATCCTAGGATTGCTGCGGGAGGCGAATGCCCCCATCGCTCCGGCGGAACTGGCGCGTCGACTGGGTGTGGACCCGGGCAGCGTGGGCTTCGAGCGCCGGCTCGCCGCCATGGAGCGCGACGGCCAGTTGATGCAGAACCGCAAGGGCGCGCTGCTGCTGTCGACCAAGCTCGACTTCATCGCCGGCCGCGTACAGGGGCACCGCGACGGTTTCGGCTTCCTGATCCGCGACGACGGCCAGACCGACCTTTTCCTGCCGCCCAAGGAAATGCTGAAGGTCCTGCACGGCGACCGCGTGCTGGTGCGGCCGGCCGGCAGCGACTACCGCGGCAAGCCCGAAGGCACCATCGTCGAGGTGCTGGAGCGGCGCACCAACAAGCTGGTGGGGCGTTTCCTGAACGAGCGGGGCCTCTCGATCGTGGTGCCCGAGGACCAGCGGATCAAGCACGACATCCTCGTGCCGCCCGGCGAAACCGCCCAGGCGCAGCACGGCCAGGTCGTCACGGTCGAGATCATCGAGCAGCCCACGCGGCATACGCAGCCGCTGGGCCGCGTGGTCGAGATCCTGGGCGAGATCGACGATCCCGGGATGGAGATCGAGATCGCCGTCCGCAAGTTCGACGTGCCGCATGAGTTCTCGGCCAAGGCGCTGGCGCGCGCCGAGCGCCTGCCCGCCGAGGTGGTCAAGGGCGACCTGGCCGGACGCTACGACCTGCGCGACGTTCCGCTGATCACCATAGACGGCGAGGATGCCCGCGACTTCGACGACGCCGTCTACTGCGAACGCGTGGAACTGGGCACGGGGGCCCGCAAGCGGGCAGGGTGGCGGCTGATCGTCGCCATCGCCGACGTGGCGCACTACGTCACGCCCGGCGACGCGCTGGACGCCGATGCGCTCGAGCGCAGCACCAGCGTGTATTTTCCGCGCAAGGTCATTCCCATGCTGCCGGAAAAACTCTCCAACGGCCTGTGCTCGCTGAATCCCAACGTCGACCGGCTGGTGCTGGTGTGCGACATGGTGATTCCCGCCACCGGCGCCAAGGGCGGGACGGTCCAGGCCTACCAGTTCTACAACGCCGTCATGCATTCGCATGCGCGCACCACCTATACCGAGGTCTGGGCGGCGCTGCAGCAGCCCGACGGGCCGGCCGCGCGCAAGCATGCGGACGTCCTGCCGCAGATCCAGGACCTCTATGCGTTGTACCAGTTGCTGGCGCAGGCCCGCGAGAAGCGGGGCGCGATCGACTTCGACACGGTCGAGACCAAGATCGTCTGCAATGAACTGGGCCGCATCCACAGCATCGTTCCCTATGTGCGCAACGATGCCCACAAACTGATCGAGGAATGCATGCTGGCCGCCAACACCTGCGCGGCGGACTTCATGGAGCGCAGCAAGCATCCGGGGCTCTACCGCATCCATGAAGGGCCCACCCCGGAAAAACTGCAGGCCCTGCGCGACTTCCTGAAAACGCTCGGCCTGTCGCTGGGCGGCGGCGACAAACCGGCCGCGGCCGATTACTCGGCGCTGCTGGCCAGCGCCAAGAACCGGCCCGACGCGCCGCTGCTGCAGACCATGGCACTGCGGTCCATGCAGCAGGCGATGTACAGCCCGGACAACGTCGGCCACTTCGGCCTGGCCTATCCGGCCTATGCCCACTTCACCTCGCCGATCCGGCGCTATCCCGACCTGCTTACCCATCGCGTGATCAAGGCGCTGCTGCACGGCAAGCGCTATGTCCCCAACGCGCTGGAAGACATGCCGGTCATGCCTGGCACCGCCAAGGAGCAGGAGCACGCCCTGTGGGAAAAACTGGGCCTGTTCTGCTCGGCCAATGAACGGCGCGCCGACGATGCCTCGCGCGACGTCGAGGCCTGGCTCAAGTGCTGGTACATGCGCGAACGCGTGGGCGACGTCTTCAGCGGTACGGTCACCGGCGTCGCGCCTTTCGGCGTGTTCGTCACGCTGGACGAACTCCACGTCGAAGGGTTGGTCCACGTGTCCGAACTGGGCGCAGAGTACTTCCAGTTCAACGACGGCCTGCACGAGCTGCGCGGCGAACGTACGGGCATGCGCTATCGCCTGACCGACAAGATGCAGGTGCAGGTGGCCCGCGTCGACCTCGAGGCACGCCGCATCGAATTCAAGCTGGTCAAGGGCGTGACCTACGAGGGACTGCGCAAGGCCATCAAGCGCGACAGCGCGCCCGCGCCCGAGCGCAAGCCGGCCAAGCCCAAGGCCGTGCTGCTGACCGACATGTCGAAGATGCCCAAGGGCAAGAAGGCCGCGGCAAAGAAGCACGCCGCTCCGGAGAAACCCGCCAGCGCGCGCAGCGGCAAGCGCGCGGCGGCCAAGCATGGCCGCGGCAAGCGGCACTGAATCTCTGGTCTAATAACGGCATTGCGGCGCTGCCTGGGGCAGCGCCGCGTCGTTTTTGCCGCCGCGTCGCGGCAGGTATTCATGTCGGGGTGAAAGATGGCAGCAAGCCAGGTTTTGGTCGGATTCCACGCGGTGGCCGCACGGCTGCGCCATGCGCCGGCGTCGATCAAGGATATCTACGTCGAGGAGGCACGCCGCGACCGGCGCATGCTGACGCTGGTCGAACAAGCCCAGGCCGCCGGATGCAAGGTGCATCCCGTGGCGCAGACGCGCCTGGACGGGCTGGCCAAGGGGCAGCGCCACCAGGGCGTGGTCGCGCTGGCGGAGTCGCTGGAATTGGCGATGGACGTGGATGAAGTGCTGGACGATGCCGAGGGCCCGGCCTTCCTGCTGGTGCTGGACGGCGTCACCGATCCGCACAACCTGGGTGCCTGCCTGAGAACCGCGGACGGGGCCGGCGTCCATGCGGTGATCGCGCCCCGCGACCGGGCCGTGGGCCTGAACACGACCGTCCAGCGCGTGGCCTGCGGGGCCGCAGACAGCGTTCCCTACCTGACCGTGACCAATCTGGCTCGGACCATGCGCAGCCTGAAGGAGCGCGGCGTCTGGGTGGTCGGGACCGACGACGAAGCCACCGAGACCATGTACGACGTGGACGCTCGCCAGCCCATCGCCTGGGTCATGGGCGCCGAAGGCGAGGGCATGCGCCGCCTGACCCGCGACACCTGCGATCAACTGGTCCGGATCCCCATGCAAGGGTCCGTGGAAAGCCTGAACGTCAGCGTGGCGTCGGCGGTCTGCATGTACGAGACGCTCAGGCAGCGGGCGGCGAAGTAGAACGGCCGGGAGGCGTCAGAACAGTTTCTCGGACGCCTCGATTTTCCTGCACTGGCCGCTGGCAAGCGGAGTGTTCAATCTGCCGCTGATCCTGTCAGGGCGGCGCTCAAAACTTGGTGTCCGGGACATAGCTTCCCACGCTGCATACGCCGCTGAAGTTGTTAGCCATCTCCGTGGTTTCAATGCTTATTCGGCCGGTTTTTCTATTGATTTCCCCTCCGGTGTACATTCTTTTGTTGCTGATCAGCCTGCTGTGGAAAACGATTCTCTCGGACAGGACTTCGTAGTCTTGGGAGTAGTCGCCGGGGGTTCCATAGCCATTGTCTAGTGGATCTGACTCGCTAAAGGCATAAGCCGGCCAGCATGCCGCCCATGCGATCAGACCGGCCATTGCCGCCATTGATCGGCCCCTGGTTTTCCCGCGTTTCTTCATGGCTCGTCTCTGGCGGCTATTTGAGCGAAATACGGGCGGTGACCGTGCATTCGTGGGTGTCGACAGGACCTGTGGGAGGGGGCATGCCTGTTTCCATCGCGTATTGAGCCTGCAATGCTGGCTGCCACGGCTTGGTCTTGGTGGAGGAGCAGTCGCAGGCGCCCAGACTGATGTCCTTGAAGTTGCTCTTGCGCTGGGCGAACTCCGAGGCGCGGGACTTGGCCCGTGCGCAGGCCGCCGCGCGAGAGCTGTAGCTGATGGCTGCGGACTGTTCCTCGACGGCACGGGGGCCGTCCGAACCCGAGCTTGAACCCGAGCCTCCGATCGAGACGCCTTGGGCAGCCGCGCTGGCACACCAGACGGATGCGGCCGCAGCCGTGGCAAGTACCGCAAGGGCGTGGAGGACGTGGGATTTCGCTTGCATGATGGCCTCTTCCGGGATTGGCGCAGCGAGGGGAGTGGAGCAACCAGCCGAGCAATGAGTACGAAAAAATACATACTCCAAATGGGGGGGGATTGCTGGCTTACAACAACTTCCGCAAGTGCGTAGATCCGCCGGTGAGACGTAAAAAAGCCCACGAATTTCAAAAATTCGTGGGCAATGGAGCATCGGAGCACAGGCTCCGCAGCAGTCTTATCCTGCTGCGAGTGCCGTAGGGAGACTCAGGCGTTCCAGCCTCGAGAAAACAGCAGCGCCAGTGCGGAAGGATAGCTTCGGCTGCTGCTTGCGCCGCGACGTTGCTTGAAGGGCCACGGGCTGCGATTCGCGGGAGTCGGTTTGGCATGCGGCCCATGTTGCCCGGTTCGCGGGATGATGGGCCGTTGCGCCGGCAGCGTATCCGCATCCGTGCCATGCGTGTCCGTTTCCTCGGCGGTGCGCGTGTGCGTTCCCGCCGCGGCGAGCCCGGCCGCACGTTTGAACCCCGGCTTGAACCCCGCACGCACCGTTTGCTGGCCGATGTCCAGCGTGACCGCGCCTTCGCCGCCCTGGGCAGCCGGTGCGATGCGCTGGAGCCGGATCTGGCCGGCCTGGCTCATGTCCGCCAGCAGCCGCAATTGGGATGCCGAGGTCGTGGCGGGCGTGCTGCAGGTATGGAACAGGAAGGCGGGGCAGGCGGCCAGCCGCGCGGCCATGTACAGGCGGCGCACCGTGCTTTCGGATTGCGCGGCCGCCTGGTCAGGGGGCAGGATGGCGACCAGCGCCGCGAACTCGCCCGCCCGCACGCCGGATTCCAGCTGGTCCAGGCCATCCAGGGGGTGGTCGGTGCGCACGAGCTTGACGCATTCCAGCGAAACGCCGTGCTGGATCAGCGCGGGGGCGTAGGACAAGTACGGCGGCACCAGCAAGGCCACCGTGCGGCCGGCCTTGGTGAGCCGGCTCAGCAGCGGGCCGAGCAGGTTCAATTCGCCATGCCCGACGCGCGGGACCAGGATTTCGGTAAGTGCGCCGACGGGCCATCCGGCCTGGGGCAGGGCGGCGTCGAGCGCGGGAAAGCCGCTGGAAAGACTGGAGCTGGGCGTGCAGTGTTTCATGATGGTCGTCCGTCTGGGTCTTCAATGCACCAGGCCGGCCCGGATCAGGCCGACGGCGATGCCCTCGAGCGCGAAATCGTCGCGCTCGCGATCGACTTCGATGGGTTGGAAGTCGGGATTGGCCGGCAGCAGGCTCAGGCCGGTTTCGGTGTAGCGCAGTTCCTTGACGGTGACGTCGTCGCCCAGGCGGGCCACGATGATCTGCCCGTCGCGGGCCTGGGCGGCCTTCTTGACCGCCAGCAGGTCGCCGTCGAGGATGCCGGCGTCGCGCATGCTGTTGCCGCGTACCTTGAGCAGGTAGTCGGGCCGCTGCGAGAACAGGGCCTCGTCCACGCCGATTTCCTTGTCGATGTGCTCGGTGGCCAGGATGGGGCTGCCGGCGGCGACCCGGCCCACCAGCGGCAGCACCAGTTGCGCCAGCACGGGGTGCGTGAGCTGGAGCGGCGGTTCGGCTGCGACCGGGTCTTTCAGCCGTATCCCGCGGGAGGTGCCCGCGGACAATTCCAGTACGCCCTTGCGCGCCAGCGCCTTCAGGTGTTCCTCGGCCGCGTTGGGCGAGCGAAAGCCCAGCGCCTGGGCGATTTCGGCCCGGGTGGGCGGAAAGCCGGTCTTGACGATGGCCTGGCGAATGAGATCCAGGATTTCTTGTTGGCGTGCGGTCAGCTTGGACATCTCGGGCTCCGTGGCAGGGCGCCCGCCACCGGGTGGCGACGGCGCGTGTCGAGCTTCTGTGGTTTTATCCAGTAACTGTATTTTTATACAGTATCGATGCGCGACGCAAGCGGAAAACGCAAGTGTCGCGGGAACGCCAATCCGGCCGCGGGTATCATCGGGCTCTCGTCCTTCCGTGCCTGCGTCCGCCATGTCCCTGCCACGTCTTTGCATCGTCGCCACCGGTGGCACCATCGCCGGGGCCGGCGCCCGCCCCCAGGCCACGATGGCCTATGCCGCCGGCGCGCTGGACGTGGCCGAGCTGTGTGCCAGCGTGCCAGGCCTGGACGAAGTGGCCGACATCCGGGCCGAGCAGTTCGCGGCCATCGACAGCAAGAACGCCACGCCCGCCTTCTGGCAGTCGCTGGCCGGGCGGGTGCAGTCACTGCTCGACGCAGGCGCCGACGGCGTGATCGTCACCCACGGTACGGACACGCTCGAGGAAAGCGCGTATTACCTCCACCTGGTGCTCAAGACCGACAGGCCGGTGGTTCTGGTGGGCGCGATGCGCCCGGCGACCGCGCTGTCTTCCGACGGCCCGCTGAACCTGCTGGACGCGGCCACGGTGGCCGCCCATCCGCAGGCCGCCGGGCGCGGCGTGCTGGTCGTGCTCAACCACCAGATCCTGGGCGCGCGCGACGCGTCCAAGACCAATGCCAACCGGCCCGATGCCTTTGCTTCGCCCAACGCGGGCGCCCTGGGCTGGGTCCAGGACGGCCGGGTCGCCTGGATGGGGCGGCCGGAACGTCCGCACACCAGCGCCACGCCTTTCACGGCCGCCACGCCGCTGCCTCCGGTCGAGGTGCTGGCCGGCTATGCCGGCGGCTCGGCCGCCCTGATCCGGGCGGTGGGATCCACCGGGGCGCGCGGCCTGGTCTGGGCCGGGACCGGCAACGGTTCGGCCAGCGCCGACGCGCAAGAGGCGCTGGACGGACTGGAGCGCGGCGGCGTGGCCGTGGTCCGCGCGACCCGCACGGGCAGCGGCTGCGTCGCGGCCTCGGGCGGGCTGCCCGGCGCCGGTACGCTGTCGCCGTGGAAGGCGCGCGTGCTGCTGATGCTGGCGCTGGGCGCGGGCATGGACGACATCCAGGGCGCCTTCGACACGTATTGATCCGCCCGTGCGAGGCCGGCCAGCCCGCAACCGCGGCGGTGCATCCATGCCCGGAAATGGGCCCCGAAACCACGCCGCACGGCGGTTCTCGGGCCTTTGGCTTGCTTTTTGCCCTTCCGCGGGCGATAATAGAGGGCTTGATTTTTGGCGGAAGCCATTTTTTCGCCAGATTGATCCCTTGTCCGACTCTAGACGCTTGAGCGGACTTGCGCCTACGGCGGGCCCCATCCGGACGCCCGCGGGACCATCCATAAGGAGCTTCGATGCGTCACTATGAAGTAGTTTTCATCGTTCACCCGGACCAGAGCGAGCAGGTTCCGGCCATGGTCGACCGTTACAAGTCGCTGATCACCAGCCAGGGCGGCACGATCCACCGTCTGGAAGACTGGGGCCGCCGCCAGCTGGCGTACCCGATCCAGAAGCTCGTCAAGGCTCACTACGTGTGCATGAACATCGAGTGCGGCCAACCCACGCTGGACGAACTCGAGCACGCTTTCCGCTACAACGATGCCGTGCTGCGCCATCTCGTCGTCAAGATGAAGAAGGCCGAGACCGCCCCGTCGCCGATGATGAAGATCGTCGAGCGCGAGGAGGCCCGCAAGGTGTCCACCGAAGCCGCCCCCGCCGAGGCCTGAGCCCCGGCTGGACTGGCATGACAGGTCGTTGCCGACCGCCCGCATCGCAGGCCCGCCGTAGCGGGAGCCCGTCGATGCCACGGACGACACGGCGTTGAACAAGGTTCATCTGACTGCCCAGGTGGTCGAGTGCAAGCCGCTCAGGTATACCCCCGCCGGAATCCCGGTGCTGGAACTGGCGCTTGCCCACGAATCCGAGCTGATCGAAGGCGGGAGACCCCGCCGGGTCGAGATGCTCGTCAACGCAGTCGTCGTCGGCGATCTGGCCGGCAGGCTCGAGCGCGAGGCGCTGGGCCGGTCGATCCGGATCGAAGGGTTCCTGGCACCGACCCGGAAAGGTTCAAGCAGACTGAGGCTGCACATCCAGCAGGCCGCCATCGTCCGGCAGGGCGAGGAGGGCGGGCCGGCAGGACAGCCCCAGGTGTGAAACGGATTGAATACCCAAGAGGTACATCATGGCCGCATTCGGCAAACGCAAGGAAAAGAAGAAGTTCGGTCAACAGAATCCGCTGTTCAAGCGCCGCAAGTTCTGCCGCTTCACGGCAGCCGGCGTTGACCAGATCGATTACAAGGACATCGAAGTCCTCCGTGACTTCATCCAGGAAAACGGCAAGATCATTCCTGCCCGCCTGACCGGCACCAAGGCGCACTACCAGCGCCAGCTCGACACGGCTATCAAGCGCGCCCGCTTCCTGGCGCTCTTGGCCTACACCGACAACCACAATTGATTGCCGGGAGAGACCATCATGCAAATCATCTTGCTCGAAAAAGTCGTCAACCTCGGCAACCTGGGTGACGTCGTCCGCGTGAAGAACGGCTATGCCCGTAACTTCCTGATTCCCCAGAAGATGGCCAAGCGCGCCACCGACGCCGCGCTGAAAGAGTTCGAGGCGCGCCGCGCCGAACTCGAAAAGATCCAGGCCGACAAGCTGGCCGCCGCGCAGGCCGTGGCCCAGCGGCTGGAAGGCTACTCGGTGTCCATCACCCAGAAGGCGGGTGTGGACGGCCGCCTGTTCGGCTCGGTCACCAACTTCGACGTCGCTTCCGCGCTGAAGCAGGCGGGCTTCGAGTCGGTCGAAAAGGGCATGGTCCGCCTGCCCAACGGCCCGCTCAAGACCATCGGCGAATTCCCGCTGGAAGTCGGCCTGCATACCGATGTCGTGGCCAACATCACGGTGGTCGTGGTCGGCGAAACCGCCTGACGCTTCTCCGGCCGCGCTTCTCCGAGCCGGCCGGACGTCCACCGCCAGCGCATCCTTCCTGGATGGCGCCGGCACAGGAACCCTCCATTTCTTCACAGAATGGGGGGTTCTTTTTTCGGGGTCGCCCCCGGGGCAGGCGGATGGATTCCTCTTCCGTCCAGCCGGGCTAAACTGTCGTGGGCCGGCATTCCCGCCGCCCATGCTCGAACACCAGGTTTTCCGCTCTATGAATTCGCCCGTCGATCCCCAGCTCGAGTCCCTGCGCGTCCCGCCTCACTCGGTCGAGGCGGAGCAATCGGTGCTGGGCGGCCTGCTGCTGGACAACGCCGCCTGGGACCGCATCGCGGACATCCTCAAGGAAGACGACTTCTATCGCTACGACCATAGGCTGATCTGGCAGCAGATGGCCAAGCTGATCGGGCTGGCGCGTCCCGCCGACGTGGTGACGACCCACGAGTCGCTCCAGACGGCCGGCAAGGCGGAAGAGGCGGGCGGCCTGGCCTACCTGAATTCGCTGGCGCAGAATACGCCGTCCGCGGCCAACATCCGCCGCTATGCGGAAATCGTGCGCGACCGCGCGGTGCTGCGGCGGCTGGTCACCGTGGCCGACGAGATCTCGGCCGCGGCCTTCAACCCCCAGGGCAAGGACACGCGGCAACTGCTGGACGAGGCCGAGTCCAAGATCTTCAAGATCGCGGAAGAGGGCGCGCGCGGAAGCGCGGGCTTCCTGTCGCTGCAGCCGCTGTTGACCCAGGTGGTCGAGCGCATCGACGAACTCTACCACCGTGACAGCACCTCGGACGTCACCGGCGTGCCCACGGGGTTCACCGACCTGGACAAGATGACCTCGGGGCTGCAGCCGGGCGACATGATCGTCGTGGCCGGCCGCCCCTCCATGGGCAAGACCGCGTTCTCGGTCAACATCGGCGAGCACGTGGCGGTGGAAGAGGGCTTGCCGGTGGCGGTCTTCTCCATGGAAATGGGCGCCTCGCAGCTGGCCATGCGTGTGCTGGGCTCGATCGGCCGCCTGGACCAGCAGCGCCTGCGCACGGGCAAGCTGCTGGACGAGGACTGGCCCAAGCTGACGCACGCCATCCAGAAGATGCAGGATACCCAGCTCTACATCGACGAAACTCCCGCGCTCAGCCCCATGGAACTGCGCTCGCGCGCCCGCCGCCTGGCCCGGCAGTGCGGCCAGCTGGGCCTGATCATCATCGACTACCTGCAGCTGATGTCGGGCAACGGCGGTGGCGGCAGCGAGAACCGGGCGTCGGAGCTGTCGGAAATCAGCCGCTCGATGAAGGGCCTGGCCAAGGAACTGAACTGCCCCCTGATCGCGCTTTCCCAGCTGAACCGGGGCCTGGAACAGCGCCCCAACAAACGCCCGGTGATGAGCGACCTGCGGGAATCCGGCGCCATCGAGCAGGACGCGGACGTGATCATCTTCCTGTACCGCGACGAGGTCTACAACCCTGACACGCCCGACAAGGGCACGGCCGAGATCATCATCGGCAAGCAACGTAACGGCCCGATCGGCACTGTCCGGCTGACCTGGCAAGGGATGTACACGAAGTTCGCCAACTTCTCGGGCAACGCGTTCGTCGATTCTGATTATTAGGTCCCCCCGTATCGGCCCCCCCACGCGCTTGCGCGCGCCCCCAGGGGCGGCACTGGTGGACCGGCGGAGCCGGATCCACGGTGCCCGGGAAACTCAACGGCTGTTAGGGGGTGGTTTTTTGTGGGACGATTTTTTTTCTTGGCGCCGCCTGGCGTTTTTTTCGCCTTCTGCTTTGACCTTACCGGGTCCCCGGCAATGGATCCATTCCTCGCCAAGCCGCGCCAGCTCTACGTTTTCAAGAAACCGCCTTACCGTATCGGCGCCCCCCGCCAGCCCGCTGTTACTCCGGGATGCGGTGGATCCGGCTCCGCCGGTCCACCCGCATCGCCCCCTGGGGGGCGCCCGAAGGGCGTAGGGGGGTGCTAAACTTCGCGCGGTTTTTTAAACACGTCATGTAACTGTCACGTGGCGTACTGCGAGGACGTGATGTTTGGACGCTTGATGCCCAAAGAGGGCCGCTTTTTCGATCTGTTCACGGCGCATGCCGATCTGTCGCGCCAGGGCAGCCGGGAGCTGGCCGCCCTGATGGCCGATCTGGGCCAGGCCGAGGAGCGGGTCAAGAACATCGAGACGCTGGAGAAGAAGGCCGACAAGGTCACCCACGATACGATCGATCTGCTGCACAAGACCTTCATCACGCCGCTGGACCGGGACCAGATCCACAACCTCATCACGACCATGGACGACATCCTAGACCTGATGGAAGACGCGGCCCAGTGCATCAACCTCTATGACATCCGCGCCGTCACGCCGGATGCCCGGGCGCTGGCCGACATCGGGGTCCAGTGCTGCGACCGGCTGCACATGGTCGTGAGCCTGCTGCACAACCTGAACGATACGGCCAGCATCATGAAGATCTGCGAAGAGATCGACCGGCTGGAATCGGATGCCGACCGGGTGATGCGCCGCGGCATGGGCCGCCTGTTCCGCGACGAAGCCGACACCCGTCAACTCATCAAGATGAAAGCCATCTACGAACTGCTGGAAGAAATCACCGACAAGTGCGAGGACGTCGCGAACCTGATCGAAGGCATCGTCCTGGAAAACGCCTAGTCGGAAGGATTTCATGGATACGCTTCAGATCAGCTTCGCCACGCTTGCCTTCCTGGTCGTCCTGGCACTCATTTTCGATTTCATGAATGGGTTCCACGACGCCGCCAACTCCATCGCCACCGTGGTTTCCACGGGGGTGCTCAAGCCTCATCACGCGGTCGTTTTCGCCGCGTTTTTTAATTTCGTCGCGATTTTCGTCTTCCACCTGAAGGTGGCGGCCACCGTCGGCAAAGGCATCATCGACCCGAGCGTGGTGGACCACTACGTCGTCTTCGGGGCGCTGGTCGGCGCCATCGCCTGGAACGTGATCACCTGGTTCTTCGGCATTCCGTCCTCGTCGTCGCACGCGCTCATCGGCGGCATCGTGGGCGCGGGCCTGGCCAGCTCCGGCCCCAGCGTCCTGATGGTCCGGGAAATCCTCTACATCGTCGCCTTCATCGTGGTTTCCCCGGTGTTGGGCTTCGTGCTGGGCGGCTTCCTGATGCTGCTGGTGTCCTGGCTGTTCCGCCGGACGCGGCCGCTGCGGGTGGACGGCTGGTTTCGCCGCCTGCAACTGCTTTCGGCCGGGCTCTACAGCCTGGGACACGGCGGCAACGACGCGCAGAAGACCATCGGCATCATCTGGCTGCTGCTGATCGCGGCCAATGTCCCGGGGGCCAAGGATCACGTCCCGATCTGGGTGGTGGTCAGCTGCTACGTGGCGATCGCGCTGGGCACCATGTTCGGCGGCTGGCGCATCGTCAAGACCATGGGGCAGCGCATCACCAAGCTCAAGCCCGTGGGGGGCTTCTGCGCCGAGACGGGCGGCGCGATGACGCTGTTCCTGGCGGCCATCCTGGGTATTCCCGTCTCGACCACCCACACCATCACCGGCGCCATCGTCGGCGTCGGCTCCAGCCGCAAGTTCAACGCCGTGCGCTGGGGGCTGGCGGGCAACATCGTCTGGGCCTGGATCCTGACCATCCCGGCTTCCGCCCTCGTGGCCGCGGGCGCCTGGTGGGTGGGCAAGACCCTGTTCTGAGGCCGGGACGCCGCGTTACGACTTGTTTCCAGTATGATGGCGCGCCATGGCGGCCGGTAAAGGGCGCCTGGCGCCGCCGCGCGGAGAAGAAGGGAGCACCCGGGCGTCGGCATGATCCCTCTTTCCCGGAACCGCCACCATGACACCTGCACCGATACAATCCTTGCTTGAATCGCGCGCGCTGCTGCTGTTCGGCCGCATCGTCCTGACGTTCATGTTCTGGACCAGCGGCCTGGTCAAGCTGTTCGATTTCCAGGGCGGGGTCGCCGAGATGAGCCATTTCGGGCTCGAACCGGCCTGGCTGTTCAACGTGCTGACCATCATCGTCCAGCTGGGTGGATCGCTGTTGATCATTTTCAACCGCGCCGCGTGGCTGGGCGCCGGGGCCCTGGCGGTGTTCACGGTGCTGACCATTCCGGTGGCGCACCCGTTCTGGAAGTTCGAGGGCGAGGCCGCGTTCCATGAAATGATGGTCGTGCTCGAGCACATCACCGTGATCGGCGGCCTGATCGTCGTGGCCATCCTGGGCCAGCGCGTCGCGCGCAGGTAATTCCGTTCACGCCCCAGCAAGAGGACCGACCCCGCCATGATCCGCCATATCGTCATGTGGAAACTCAAGGACGAAGCCGAAGGCGCCGACCGCCAGACCAACATGCAGAAGGTCCGGCGGCTGCTCGAGAGCTGCCGCGATTGCGTCCCCGGCATCCTCGAATTCGAGGTAGGGCTGGCCGCCGACGGCCACGAGGCCACGCACGACGTCGTCCTGAACTCGCTGTTTGCCAGCCGCGAGGCGCTGGACGCCTACCAGGCGCATCCGCGCCACGTGGCGATCAAGCCGTTCATGGGGGCGGTGCGGGCCGAGCGGGCCTGCCTGGACTACGACCTGCCCGTGGCGAGGTAAGAGGGGATGTCCATCACGAATCCCGCCACCGTCACGGATGTGCCCATCCCGTTCCTGGCCTGGCTGGGCGCCAGGCTGGTCAAGGCCGAGGGTGGACAGTCCGAGGTCCGGCTCGATGTCCTGCCGCAGCATTGCAACAGCTGGCACGTCTGCCACGGCGGGGTGCTGATGACCATGCTCGATGCGGCCATGGCCACGGCGGCGCGGTCCCTGCATCCGGAGCTGCGTGGCAGCGCGACGGTGGACATGACCACCAGCTTCGTGCGTCCGGGCGAGGCCGGCAACCTGGTGGCCTACGGCAAGTGCTACCACCGCTCCAGCACCATGGCCTTCTGCGAGGCCGAGGTCAGGGACGAGGGGGGCGGGCTGGTGGCCCGGTCCAGCGGCACGTTCAAGTACATCAGGAAGCGCAGCGACCAGGGCGTCGATGGCTGAGCTGCGGCACCCGCGGCCCCTGGATCCCCAGGTGGCCGATCTCGTATCGCGGGTGCGGCGGGCCAATCGTCCGCCTTATTGGCAGTACACGCCGCAGCAGGCGCGCGCCGTCCACGAAAAAGCCAGCAAGGTGCTGGAAATCGCCGCGGCCGAGGTAGCCGCGGTGCGCGACCTGGACATTCCGGTGGGAGACGGGGCCACGATAGGCGCCCGCCTGTACACGGGCATGCTGTCCGCGGATCCCGCGCCGCTCGTGATTTTCTCGCATGGCGGCGGCTTCACCGTCGGCAGCGTGAACGACTACGACGCCATCTGCCGCATGCTGGCCAACGGCGCCCGCTGCAAGGTGTTGTCGCTGGACTACCGGCTGGCGCCCGAGCACCGCTTTCCCACCGCCGCCGACGACGTCTACGCCGCCTGGCGGTGGGCGTTCGAGCGGCATGACATGCTGGGCATCGACCCGGCGCGGGTGGCCGGCATGGGAGACAGCGCCGGCGGCACGCTCACGGCCCAGGCCGCGCTGCGAGCGCGGGACGACGGCCTGCCGCTGGCGGCGCAGGTGCTGCTGTACCCGGGTACCAGCGCGTGGCAGGACACGGCTTCGCACCGGGCGTACGCCACCGGCTACCTGCTGGACGAGCGCACGATACAGTGGTTCTTCAACCTGTACCTGCGAGACGACGCCGACCGGCTGGACTGGCGCTTCGCGGTACTGGACGCCCCGGAGTTCGTCGGGCTGGCGCCGGCCTTCCTGCAACTGGCCGAATGCGACCCGCTGGTGGACGAAGGGCTGGCCTACGGACGCAAACTGGAAGCGGCCAGGGTGCCGGTCCGGATCCAGGTGTACGAGGGGGCCATCCACAGTTTCTACAACATGGGCGGGGCCTTGCGCGTGGCGCGGCAGGCGCACCGCGATTCGGTGGACTACCTGCGCGCGGTGTTCGAGACCTCGAACGAGGCCTGACGCAGCGAAGCGGGAACCAGCAGCCGCGCCTGCTCGGCGTTGTCGAAGCTGCGTTCTGCCACTTCGACATGGCCGTCGCGGGTGGCCTGGATCACCGTCTGGGCCCGCGTGCCGTAGTCGGGCGTGATGATGAAGGCGGCCGACAGGGCCCGCTCGCGTTCCAGGCTGATGCCGGTGCTGGGCAATTGCGTGTCTTCCGCGATGGTCGTGTCGCTCAGCATCTGGAGGTAGGCCGGCGTGCGGGCCTCGGTGGCCTTGAGCGTGGCCAGCGCGGCGGTGGTGCGCACGACCTTGGGCCAGGGCGTGTCCAGTACCGCGTTCGACAAGCCGTACACGCCGGCCGCCAGCGCCTCGGGCGAGGTGGCGGAATGGCCGCGGCGATGCGACAGGTACCACAGCGACGGGCTCCGCCCGAACAATTCCCCCACCACCAGGTTGAATCCGTTGAAGGGCCCGGCACGCCGGGCCAGGTCGCGCAGATAACCCGCGGGGGTCGAGGTGCCAGCCAGGAAACCGGACACCAGTCCGCCGCGCGAGGGCGCGGCTGGATCGTTCCGGCCTCCCTCGCGGTAATTCGTGATGGCGGCGAAGCGCCCATGCCGCGTGATACCCATCCAGGTCCCGCCGGCCGCCAGGTCGCGTCCGGCCCAGATGTCGGGATGATCCTGCCACCAGTCGGCGGGCGCCGTGGGCCGGGCATAGAACTCGTCTCGGTTGGCCACCATCAGCAAAGCGGTCGGACCGCGCGGATCCCAGGCGAAGGCCATCAGGCACATGGCGTCAGTCTTCCCATCCCGCCGGATCGGCGGGCAGGTCGACGAAGGCCTCGCTGCGGCGAGGGGCCAGCAGGAGGGCCGCCAGGCCGCTGGCCTGCACCGCTTCGGCCAGCGCGGCCTCGAGTCCGGGCACGTCGGCCACGTCTTCGTAGACCTCCATCCAGGTGACCACGCCGTCGTCGGCGGCGGGGCGCGCCAGGAGGGCCGCCCGGGCGCTCCGGGCGCGGCCGGCCTCGAGCACCCGGCGGGCGGGCGCCAGGGCCTCGGCGCGCCGGGCTTGCGGCAGTTTGTAGTAGACGTAGAGATTGTGCATGGCGGGTCCCGGCGCTGGGCTCATGCCGAGCGGGTATCGTCGGACAGGGCGTAGGGCAGCGCCCGCGGCTGGATGATCGGACCGGCGGGCGAGCCGGCGTGCAGGGGGGCCTGGCCTTGCGCGGCGGCCAGCGAGCTTTCGTACAGGACCGCGACCCCGCCGCCTTCGCGCGCCGCGTTGACGATGCGGCCGCAGGGCTGCTCGTCGCCTTCCTGGAAGACGTCGGCACCGGCCAGCGCCTGCGGATCCGGCTGCCCGCCGGCGACATGGCCGGCGAACATGCGGCGCTTGAGCTTGCCGAGGTAGTGGCTGCGCGCGACCACTTCCTGGCCGGGATAGCAGCCCTTGGTGAAGCTGACCCCGCCGATCAGCTCCAGGTTGACCATCTGCGGCACGAACAGGTCCTGCGTCGGCGCCGTGATCCAGGGCAGGCCCGAAGCGATGTCGGCGGCGCGCCAGGCCTGGGCCAGGCCGGCCTGCGCCGGGGCCCCCAGCGCGGTGCCCAGCCGTTGCAGCGCGTCGTCCGTTCCTATCCACCACCAGCGCGGCGACGCGTCGGCGGCGGGGGCCGCGATCCAGGTGGCGTCGGGCAGGTCGGCGCGCGACCAGGGCGCGGCGGGCAGCAACCCGCCCGCGGCCGCCTGCAGGGCCGCCGCATCGGTCCCGCGCCAGACGCCGGCCACGCGCAGCGGCGTGGCGGCAAGCTTGACCTTGGCGCGCAGCACGAACATGGACAGGCGCTTCTGCAGCGCCTGGGCGATGCTGGCATCGACCAGCGCCAGCACGCGCGGGACCGGATCGGCGGGATCGGGCTGGGCGCGCCAGACGATGGCGCTGGCAAGCAGCCGGCCCTTGGCCGTGCAATAGCCGGCAAGCCGCGCGTCGGCGTCGCCAAGTTTCTTGACGTCTTGGGTCAGTTGTCCCTGCAGGAATTCGATCGTGTCTGCACCCCGGGCTTCGAGCACGGTCAAATGGTCCAGCGGCGCGATGTGCGCGAGGGCGGCATCCGGCCGCGCGCTCGCGGATAAAATCTCTTGGACGGACATCTTGAAACGGTCGATGAGGTCGATCGAAGTATTATAGGCGCCCATGCCCAAACGACATTTTTCCCTGAAACGCGCGCTGGCCATATCGTTCGCCGCGCTGTTGCTGGCATCGCTGGCCATCGTCGGCGCAGGCGTCGCGTGGCTGCGCATGCCGCTTTCCCTGCCCGCGGACAAGGTGGACTTCGTCATCGACGAAGGCACGACCATGCGGGGCATCGCCCGGCAGGTGCGCGAGGCCGGCATCGCCGTGCCGCCCGAGGTCCTGATCGCCTATGCGCGCGTGACGGGCACGGAACGCCGCATCAAGGCCGGCGGCTACGAAGTGGCGCGCGGCGATTCGCTGTGGACGCTGCTGAACCGGCTCGCGCGCGGCGACGTCACGCAGCGCGAGATCCGTTTCATCGAGGGCTGGAACTTCCGCCAGATACGCGCGGCCCTGCGCCGCCATCCCGACGTGCGCCAGACCCTGGACGGCCTCGACGACGCCACGGTCACGGCCAAGATCGGCGCCTCGACCAGCCATCCCGAAGGGCTGTTCTTTCCGGACACCTATCTGTTCGCCGTGGGCTCGAGCGACATCGACATCCTGCGCCGCGCCTATCGCGCGCAACAGCGGGAACTGGCCGAGATCTGGGCGCAACGCGATCCGGACCTGCCGCTGGGCTCGCCGTACGAAGTCCTGATCCTGGCCTCCATCATCGAAAAGGAAACCGGCATGGAGGCCGATCGCCGGCGCATCGCCGGCGTGTTCGTCAACCGGCTCAGGGTCGGCATGCCGCTGCAGACCGACCCGACTGTCATCTACGGCCTGGGCGAGGTCTTCGACGGCAACCTGCGCCGCCGCGACCTGCGCGCCGACACCCCGTGGAACACCTACACGCGCCGCGGGCTGCCGCCCACGCCCATCTCGAACCCGGGCCGGGCCTCGCTGCTGGCCGCGGTCCAGCCCGAGAAGCACAAGTACCTGTATTTCGTCTCCCGCGGCGACGGCACCAGCGCCTTCTCCGAGACCCTGGACAGCCACAACCGCTACGTCGCGCGCTACCAGCTCAGGGGGCAGGGGTTGCAGCCGCCGCCGTCCATGCAGACCGAGGCGGTGCAGCCATGAGCGCCGGCGCGAACGCGGCCGTGCGCCGCGGCCGTTTCATCACGCTCGAGGGCGTGGACGGCGCTGGCAAGAGCACGCACCTGGAATGGCTCGTGGCCCGGCTGCGCGAGGCCGGCCTGGATGTGGTGCAGACCCGCGAGCCCGGCGGCACGCCGCTGGCCGAGAAACTGCGCGAGCTGCTGCTGAACGAACCCATGCGGCTCGATACCGAGACCCTGCTGATGTTCGCGGGGCGCTGCGAGCACGTGCGCACCGTGATCGAGCCGGCGCTGGCGCGGGGCCAGTGGGTGGTCTGCGACCGCTTCACCGACGCCACCTACGCCTACCAGGGGGGCGGCCGCGGCCTGGCCGCCGAGCGCATCGCGTTGCTGGAGCAATGGGTGCACGGGGACTTGCAGCCCGACGTGACCTGGTTGTTCGACGTCCCGCTGGAAGTGTCCCGCGAACGGCTGGGGCGGGGCCGCACCCTGGACCGTTTCGAGCGCGAGGACGACGCCTTTTTCGAACGCACGCGCGCGGCCTATCATGCCCGGGCCAAGGCGGATCCGGCGCGTTTTCGCATCATCGATTCGACCCGGCCGATCGAGGCGGTCCGGGCGGAGCTGGCCGCCCAGCTGCAGGCCTGCATCGCCGCGGCGGATGGCCCATGAGCCTGCCCCGGTTCTATCCCTGGCATGAAGAAACGGCCCGCGCCTGGCTGGGCGAAGAACAGCGGCGACGCTTTGCCCACGCCTGGCTCATCCACGGACTGGCGGGCATAGGCAAGGTCGAGTTCGCGCGCGCCGCCGCCGCCGGCCTGTTGTGCGAGTCGCCGCAGGACGGCATGGCCTGCGGGCAGTGCCCCGCCTGCACCTGGTATGCGTCGGGCAACCATCCCGACTTCCGCCGCGTCCGTCCCGAAGCCGTGGCGCTGGCCGAAGGCCAGGCCGAAGAGGGCGACGCCGAGGAAGAAGCCGTCGATGCCGACGGCAAGAAGGCCGGCAAGCGCGCCCCCTCGCGCGAGATCCGCATCGAGCAGATACGCGCCCTGGAGTCCTGGGCCAATACCGGCACGCACCGGGGCGGCCTGCGGGTGGTGGTGTTGTATCCGGCTGAAACGCTCAACACCATTTCAGCCAACGGCCTCCTGAAGATCCTGGAGGAACCGCCCCCCCAGACCGTGTTCCTGCTCGTGTCCGACGCGCCCGACCGGCTGTTGCCCACCCTGGTGTCGCGCTGTCGCCGGCTGCCCCTGGGAACGCCGGCGCCCGAGCCCGCCCTGGCCTGGCTGCAAGAGCAGGGCGTCCAGGACGCGGCCGCGCAACTGGCCGCCGCCGGGGGGGCGCCGGTCGCGGCCTGGCGCCGTGCCGAAGCCGGCGTTCCGCCCAGGGCGTCATGGCTGGACACCTTCGTGACCGCGCTCGCGCAAGGCAAGCCGCCCGACCTGGGGCAGATCGTCGACGCGCTGGACAAGATTCCCGCCGCCGAGTGGATCGACGCCCTGCAACGCCTGGCCATCGACGTGGCCCTGGCCCAGGCCGGCATGGGCGCGCGCTATTTCCCCGACCTGGCCTCCCAGAGTGCGAAGATAGGCGAGCGCGCCGAGCGCGGCCGGGTGGCCGAGCTGTCGCGCTGGCTCACCCGCCAGCGCAGGATCGCCGACCATCCGCTCAATGCACGGCTGTTCGCCCAGGATGTGCTGGCCCAGGCCAGCGCGGCCTGCCTGGGCCGCCGCCCCAAGCGGGCCTAGGTGCCCGCTCCCGCTGGTACTATGGATTCCGCAGCCTTACCGTCTTCCTTTCCCATGTTCGTCGATTCGCATTGCCATCTGGATTTTCCCGAACTGGCCGCGCAACTGCCCGAGATCCTCGAGCGCATGCGCGGCAACCACGTCGCCCAGGCGCTGTGCGTCAGCGTGAACCTGCCCGACTGGCCTCGGCTGATGGAGCTGGTGCGGGGCCATGACAATCTTTGGGCCTCGGTGGGCGTGCACCCCGACTACGAGGACACCCCCGACCCCACGGTCGAGCAATTGGTCGAGCTGGCGGCGACTCCGAAGGTCGTCGCGATAGGAGAAACCGGGCTGGACTACTACCGGCTGACGGGTGACCTGACCTGGCAGCGCGACCGCTTCCGCAACCATATCCGTGCCGCCCGGCGGACCGGCAAACCCCTGATCATCCACACCCGCTCGGCGGCGGAAGATACGCTGCGCATCATGGAAGAAGAGGGGGCGGCGGAAGTCGGCGGCGTGATGCATTGCTTCACCGAATCCCAGGCAGTGGCGGACGCGGCCATCGCGATGAATTTCCACATCTCCTTTTCGGGCATCGTCACCTTCAAGAATGCGCGGGAACTGCAGGAAGTGGCCCGCAACATCCCGCTGGACCGGATCCTGATCGAAACCGATTCGCCATACCTGGCGCCCGTACCCCACCGGGGCAAGCTGAACGACCCGTCCAAGGTGATCCACGTCGCCGAGAAGATCGCCGACCTGCGGGGCATCACGGTCGAAGCGGTGGCGGAAGCGTCGACCAAGAATTTTTTCAATCTATTCAAAGATATACAGCGTTAACTTAAAGTTAGAAATAACTTTAATCCAGCTGTTCGATGTTAAAGAAAAAAGCTTTTCAATCAATGGCTTGGAAAGCAAATATAAGGAAACGCATTATGTTTGGCTCGTGGGCGCGGCGCGGATGGGGGTTCCTGTTGCTGTGGTGCTGGCTGACCGCGTTCTCGGCGGCGCAGGCAGGCGCGGAAGAGGATTTCTGGATCGCCATCCGCAACGACCGCGCGTCCACGGTCAAAACGCTGCTCGCGCGGGGCATGGATCCCAACATGCCGAATGCCGCCAGCAATACGCCGCTGCTCGAAGCCATCAAGGAAGAGGCCTGGGGCGTCTATGACGTCCTGCTGGCCGACAAGCGCATCGACGTGAATCGCCAGAACCGGCTGCGCGAGACGCCGCTGATGTACCTGGCCATCCGGGGCGAGGCCGCGCGGATGGAAAAGCTGATCGAGCGCGGCGCCGAGGTCAACCAGGAGGGCTGGACGGCGCTGCACTACGCCGCATCCAAGGGCAACGACGACGCGGTGCGCGTGCTGCTGGAGCACTATGCCTACATCGACGCCGAATCGCCCGGGAAGATGACGCCCCTGATGATGGCCATGCGCTACGACCATACTTCGACGGTGAAGCTGCTGCTGGACGAAGGGGCGGATGGCTACGTCCGCAATGCCGAGGGCAAGAACGCCGTGGATGTCGGCCGGGACGCGGGCAACACGATACTGGCCAACAACCTGGTCGAACGCCTGAACCAGGACCGCCAGCGCCGGCAACAGCAGCAGCGCCGCTAAGCGGGAAAGGCGGGCAGGCTGCCCGTCCGCAGGCGGATGCCGATCTCGTCGCCCATGCGATGCCCGTCCTCGCGGGGCATCTGCGCCAGCACTTCGCTGCCCGAGGGCAGGCGCAAGGTGTACAGGTAGCCCGGGCCGCGAAAGACCTTGTGGACCAGCCGCGCCCGGATGGGGCTGTCGGCGTCGGCCAGCAGGTCGTCGGGCCGCAGCAGGACCCGGACATCGCCGTTCGTGGAAACAGGGCCGGGCGCATCGATATCGCCGAATTCAAGCCGGATGCTGCCGTTGCCTGTCGGCCGGCCCGGCACCAGCACGCCGGCGCCGATGAAGCCGGCCACGAACGCCGTGGCGGGGTGGTGATAAAGATCGTAGGCCTTGCCCCACTGCACGATCCGGCCTTGCTCCATCACGCCGATCTCGTCGGCCATCGCGAAAGCCTCGGCCTGGTCGTGCGTCACCAGGATCGCAGTCGCCTCGGCCTCCTTCAGGATGTCCCGTATTTCGCCGGCCAGTCGCTCGCGCAGGTCCACGTCCAGGCTGGAAAAGGGCTCGTCCAGCAGCAGCAGTTCGGGGCGTGGCGCCAGCGCGCGGGCCAGCGCCACGCGCTGCTGCTGGCCGCCGGACAGCTCGTGCGGATACTTGCCGCCCAGCGAGGCCATGCCGACCAGGGACAGGAGCCCTTTTACCCGCGCGGCGCGGGCCGCGGCCGGTTCGCGCCGCAGGCCGAAACCGACGTTGTCTTCCACCGACAGGTGAGGGAACAGCGCGTAGTCCTGGAACATGACACCCACCCGGCGTTTCTCGGGGGCCAGGCTGCGGCGCGGCGTGGCGACGACTTCGCCGTGCAGCGCGATGCTTCCGGCCAGCAGGGGTTCGAAACCGCTGATCGCGCGCAGCACCGTGCTCTTGCCGCAGCCCGATGGCCCCAGCAGGCAGCCGATGCGGCCTTCGTGCAGGGCCAGCGACAGGTCGTCGACGACGACGTGCATGCCGGTCGGCATGCGATAGCCCAGGCGGACGTGATCGAGCTGCAGGTGAGGGTGGGGCATGGGGGCGGACGGATTGCGCAAGCGCATGAATATAATTCGTATTCCTGCTTGCCGCCAACGCCAGGCGGACCTTCGCGCCCGCGTCGTCCGTCGATTTGTCCTGGTATCCGATGCACCGACGCACCGCGCTTTCCTGGCCGGCCGCCGCCGTGGCCGCCTTCATCGCCTTGCCCATCGTCAGCCTGCTGTGGTCGGTGTCGAACGCCGACGCCGGCGCCCGGGACATCCTTGCCCACCTGGCCGGCACGGTGCTGCCGGGCTATGTCGCCACCTCGCTGCTGCTGATGGCGGCCGTGGGCGCGGGCGCCGCCGTCGTGGGCGTCGCCACCGCCTGGGTCGTGGCGGCCCACGATTTCCCCGGGCGGCGCGTCTACGAATGGGCGCTGATCCTGCCGCTGGCCATGCCGACCTATGTCATGGCCTATGCCTTCACCGACTTCTTCCAGTTCTCGGGGCCGGTGCAGACCCTGCTGCGGGACCTGACCGGTCAGCCCCGGCTGCCATGGTTCCCGGCCATCCGGTCGTGGTACGGGGCGGCGCTGGTCTTCATCTTCGCGTTCTATCCCTACGTCTACCTGCTGACGCGCACGGCCTTCCTCGAGCGCAGCCCGCGCCTGTCCGAGGCCGCGCGCACGCTGGGCTGCGGCCCGGCGCGGGCTTTCTTCGCGGTGGTGCTGCCGCTGGCGCGGCCCGCGGCCGTGGCCGGCATCACGCTGGTGCTGATGGAGACGCTGGCCGACTACGGCGCGGTGTCGTACTTCGGCGTGCAGACCTTCACCACCGGCATCTACCGGGCCTGGCTGTCCATGGGGGACCGCATCGCCGCGGCCCAGCTGGCGTCGGCCCTGCTGGCCTTCGTGTTCGTGCTGGTCTGGCTGGAGCGCCGCAGCCGGACCCGCCTGCGCTTTCACGCGGGCGCCCAGCGCCACGAGCAGGCGCCGCGCCGGCTGTCGGGCCGCCGGGCGGTCTGGGCCAACCTGGTATGCCTCGTACCGCTGACCTTGGGATTCCTGCTGCCCGTGGCCATCATGCTGCGGTTCGCCGCCCAGGATTTCCACGTCATCGACTGGAACCGCTATGCCATGTGGCTGGGCAATACCCTGCGGCTGGCGGCCACGACCTCGGTGCTGGCCGTGGTGCTGGCGCTCGGGCTGGCCTACGCCGCCCGCCTGGCGCCCGGGCGGCTGGTGCGCGCCGCCAACAGCGTGGCGGGCATGGGCTACGCGGTGCCCGGCGCGGTGCTGGCGGTGGGCCTGTTGATCCTGGTGGGCGCGCTGGACGGCCGGCTGGAGGCGTGGGGATGGTCGTTCCAGGGCACGCTGACCGGCACGCTGACGCTGCTGGTCTATGCCTACCTGGTCCGCTTCCTGGCGGTGGCGCTGCAAACGACGGAGGCGGGGCTGGCCAAGATCACGCCGTCCCTGGATGCCAGCGCGCGCAGCCTGGGGGCGGGGACCTGGGAACTGCTGGCGCGTGTGCACCAGCCGCTGTTGCGGCGCAGCCTGCTGACCGCCGCCTTGCTGGTGTTCGTGGACGTGATGAAGGAGCTGCCCGCGACCCTGGTGCTGCGGCCGTTCAACTTCGACACCCTGGCCGTCATCACCGACCACCTGGCGGCGGACGAACGGTTGGGAGAGGCCGCCGTCCCGGCCCTGACCATCGTGCTGGCCGGCCTGCTGCCGGTGATCGTGCTGGCCCGGGCCATTTCCCGGCGGGACAAGCTTACGAAAAGCTGAAAGATTTGACGGGAGAGATGGGAATGACAATAATTCCCATCTCGTTGCCAACTCGACCTTATCCCGAGGCCTCGTCCATGCTCAAGCTTTCCCTGCTGACCGCCGCGTTGCTGGCCGTCTCCGCCGGCGCCCACGCGCAGGAACTGAACATCTATTCCGCCCGCCATTATCAGACGGACGAGCTGCTCTACAAGGGATTCACCGACCAGACCGGCATCAAGATCAACCGCATCGAGGCCGGCGATGCCGCGCTGGTCGAGCGCCTGAAGAGCGAGGGCGCCAAGAGCCCGGCCGACGTGATCCTGATGGTCGACGCCGCGCGCTTGTGGCGCGCCGAGGCCGACGGCCTGTTCCAGCCGGTCAGCTCCAAGGTGCTGGCCGAGCGCATTCCCGCCAACCTGCAAGGCGGCGAACCGGGCAAGGACCCGCAATGGTTCGGTTTCTCCACGCGCGCCCGCGTCATCGTCTACAACAAGGCGACCGTCAACCCGGCGGACGTCGATACCTACGAAAAGCTGGCCGACCCCAAGAACAAGGGCAAGGTCTGCACGCGGTCCGGCTCCCACCCCTACATGCTGTCCCTGCTGGGCTCGCTGATCGAGCGCAACGGCGAGGCCGCGGCCGAGAAGTGGGCCCAGGGCATGGTGGCCAACATGGCGCGCAGCCCGCAGGGCGGCGACACCGACCAGATCAAGGGCGTGGCCTCGGGCGAATGCGGCGTCGCGCTGACCAACAACTACTACTACGTGCGCATGGCCCGGTCCGACAAGCCCGAGGACAAGGCCGCAATCGCCAAGATCGGCTTCCTGTGGCCCGACCAGGCGGGGCAGGGCGTGCACATGAACGTCGCCGGCGGCGCGGTGGCCCGCCATGCGCCGCACAAGGAAGCCGCGATCAAGTTCCTGGAATACCTGGCCAGCGACAAGGCGCAGAACTATTTTGCCGCGGGCAACAACGAGTGGCCGGCCGTGCGGTCGGTCAAGACCGACAACGCCGCGCTGGAAGCGCTGGGTCCGTTCAAGGCCGAGACGGTGTCGATCGGCGCGATCGGCCGCAACCAGGTCACGGCCCAAAAGATCCTGGACCGTACCGGATACCGTTGATCGTTCCTGCCGCTCTGTAGAATGGGGGGATCGCCCCCCATTCTCATTGTTCGCGCATGCCCGCTTCTTCGCCGCTCGCTCCCGGTTTCATGGTCGTCCACGGCAATCGGCTGGAGGAACTGCGCGGGCTGGCGGTGTCATGGATGAAGCGGTATCCGCTGGCGCCGCTCGAGAACGAAATCATCCTGGTGCAGAGCAACGGCATCGCGCAGTGGCTGAAGTTCGCCCTGGCGGCCGATCCGGACGAGGCGGGGGCGCAAGGCTGCGGGATCGCGGCGGCGGTGGCGGTGCAACTGCCGGCGCGCTTTCTCTGGCAGGCCTACCGCGCGGTGCTGGGCAAGGACCTGCTTCCCGAAACATCTTCGCTCGACCGCAACGGCTTGACCTGGCGTCTGCTGCGCCTGTTGCCGCAGGTGCTGGGCGACGAGGTGTTCCTGCCGCTGCGGCGCTTCCTGGCCGACGACGACAGCATGCGCAAGCGCCATCAACTGGCCGAGCGGCTGGCGGACCTGTTCGACCAGTACCAGGTGTACCGCGCCGATTGGCTGGACGACTGGGAGCATGGGCGCGACGTGCTGCGGACATCGCGGCGCGGCACCGTGCCGCTCGGCGCGGAGGACCGCTGGCAGGCCGCCTTGTGGCGCGCGGTGCTGGCCGACGTGGGCGACGATGGCGTGATCCAGAGCCGGGCGCGCGTGCACCGGCGCTTCCTGGCGCGGCTGGCCGAGGCCGATGCGCCGCCGCGGGACCTGCCGCGCCGGGTGATCGTATTCGGGATCTCGTCCATGCCGGCGCAGTCGCTGGAGGCGCTGGCGGCACTGTCCAAGTTCTGCCAGGTCCTCTTGTGCGTCCACAATCCCTGCCAGCATCACTGGACCGACATCGTCGCCGACCAGGACCTGCTGCGCCACCAGTACCGGCGGCACCAGCGCAAGCCTGGCATGCCCGCGGCGCCGGACGCGCAGGCCATGCACCGCTTCGGCAATCCGCTGCTGGCGGCCTGGGGCAAACAGGGCCGCGACTACATCCACCTGCTCGATACCTACGACATTCCCGAGCGCTACCAGGAGCATTTCGCTTCCATCAGCGACCGCCGCATCGACCTGTTCAGCGAACCGCCCGCCGAGCACCTGCTGGCCCAGGTCCAGGACGACATCCTCAATCTGCGCTCGCTCGAGGAAACGCGGGAACAATGGCCGCCGGTGGACGTCGAGACCGACGCCTCCATCCGTTTCCACATCGCCCACAGCCCGCAGCGCGAGGTCGAGATCCTGCACGACCAGCTCCTGGCCCGCTTCGATGCCGACCCCAGCCTGCGGCCGCGCGACGTCATCGTCATGGTGCCGGACATCGATGCCTACGCGCCGCACATCCGGGCAGTGTTCGGCCAGATCGATCCGCGCGACCGCCGCCACATTCCCTATACGCTGGCCGACCAGGGGCAGCGCGGCCGCGAGCCGCTGCTGATCGCGGTCGAGCACCTGCTGCGGCTGCCCGAGAGCCGTTTCGCGGTCAGCGAGATACTGGACCTGCTGGACGTGCCGGCCGTGCGCCAGCGCTTCGGCCTGCGCGAAAGCGACCTGCCGCAGTTGCATCGCTGGATCGCCGGGGCGGGCGTGCGCTGGGGCGTGGACGCCGGCCAGCGCGCCAGCCTGGGCCTGCCCGGGGGCATGGAGCAGAACACCTGGCGCTTCGGCCTGCGCCGCATGCTGCTGGGCTACGCGGTGGGCGCCGCGCCGGCGTTCGAGGGCATCGAACCCTATGACGAAGTGGGCGGCCTGGACGCGGCGCTGGTCGGATCGCTGGACGCCTTGCTGGAGAGCCTGGAACGCATCCGCGCCGCCCTGGCGACGCCGGCCGCGCCCCAGGCCTGGGGATTCCGGCTGCGGACCCTGATGGCCGATCTCTTCACGCCGACGACCGAGCGCGAGGAAGCCGCGCTGGCCAGCCTGTCGCAGTTGCTGGACGACTGGCTGGAGGTGTGCGAGCGCGTCGGCCTGGAGGAAACGCTGCCGCTGGTGGTGGTGCGCGAGGCCTGGCTGGGCGACCTGGATCGCAGCCGCCTGAACCAGCGCTTCCTGGCAGGGTCGGTCAACTTCTGCACCCTGATGCCGATGCGGGCGATCCCGTTCCGCGTCGTCTGCCTGCTGGGCATGAACGACGGCGACTATCCCCGGGTCCAGACGCCGCCCGATTTCGACCTGATGCGCGCCGACTACCGGCCGGGCGACCGTTCGCGCCGCGAGGACGACCGCTATCTGCTGCTCGAGGCGCTGCTGTCGGCGCGCGACGCGCTGTACGTGAGCTGGGTCGGCCGCAGCGTACGCGACAACGCCGAGCGGCCGCCTTCCGTGCTGGTGGCGCAATTGCGCGACCATCTTGCCGCGGGCTGGAAAAGCCAGGACGGCGCGGACCTGCTGGACGGCCTGACCACGGTCCATCCGCTGCAGCCTTTCAGCCCGCGCTATTTCGCCTCGCGCTCGGGGCGGCTGTTCACCTATGCGCGGGAATGGGCGGTGATGCACGAGCCCCGGGCGTCCGGGGCGCCCATGCCGCAGGCCCTGCCGCCGCCCCCGGCCGGCGCCGTCCTGGAACTGGCGCAGTTGCAGGCCTATGCCCGAGACCCGCTGCGGGCCTTCTTCAACCAGCGGCTGAAGATCCATTTCGACGATGCCGAAGAGGCGGCGGAGGACGAAGAACCCTTCGCGCTCGACGGCCTGACCCATTACCAGTTGAGCGAGCGCTTGTTGCTGGCCGGCTTGTCCGCGGACGACGCCGACGAGGCCCTGGACAGGCTGCACGCGACGGCCAGGATGTTGGCGCGCGGCGGCGAGCTGCCGCTGGCCGGATTCGGCGAACGCGTGGCGCAGGCGCTGATCGCGCCGCTGCCCGACGTGCTGGCGCGGCATCGGGAGTGGCGCGCGCGCTGGCCGCTGGCATGCGAGGTGCCGGCCGCGGTGGAGTTCCGGCATGGCGAGATCTCGTTGCAGGGCTGGCTGGGCGGACTGCGGCGCAACGACGACGGCGGGCACCTCTGGCTCGAGGCCATTCCCGGCGAGCTGGGCGTGGCCGCGCGCCTGCCACGATGGCATCGGTTGATCCGGCCTTGGGTGGCGCATCTGGCCGGCAATGCGACGGGGCTGTCCCTGCACACCGTGCTGGTCGCCACCGACGGCGAATTCAGCCTGCCGCCCGTGGCCGAAAGCGAGGCGCGGGCCTGGCTGGGCGACCTGATCGACGCCTGGGACGCCGGCATGCGCCTTCCGCCGCCGGTGGCCGTGCGCACGGCGTTCGCGTGGCTGGCCGCGCTGCCGGACGAGGCGGCGGCATACGAGCAGGCGCGCAAGACCTACGAGGGCGGGCCCACCATGCCCGGCGAGGTCGACTGCAATCCCTATCTGATGCGCCAGTTCCCGGACTTCCAGGCCTTGTGGTCGGACGAGGAGTTCGGTTCCTGGGCCCGGACGCTGTATCTGCCGCTGTTCGAAACGGCCCGGCCGGCGCGTACCGAGAGGAAAACCGGGGGAGAGCGGGCATGAGCGCTTCGTCCCCGACACGCGACCTGGCACTGACCCTGCCGCTGCGTGGCAGCCGCCTGATCGAGGCCAGCGCCGGCACGGGCAAGACTTTCACCATTTCCGCGCTGTTCGTCCGACTCGTGCTGGGGCATGGTGGCGAGAGCGCCTTCGGCCGCGAGCTGCTGCCGCCCGAGATCCTGGTCGTGACCTTCACCGATGCCGCCACCCAGGAACTGCGTGACCGCATTCGCGCCCGGCTGGCGGAGTCCGCACGCTATTTCCGCGAGGAAACCGAGGCGCCGGATACCTTGATCGCTGCTTTGCGTGGCGACTACCCCGAGGCCGACTGGCCCGCCTGCGCCAGCAAGCTGGACGTGGCGGCGCAATGGATGGACGAGGCCGCGGTGTCCACCATCCACGGCTGGTGCCAGCGCATGCTGCGCGAACACGCCTTCGACAGCGGCAGCCTGTTCACGCAGACACTGGAAACCGACCATACCGACCTCCTGGCCGAGGTCGTGCGCGACTATTGGCGCGAACATTGCTATGCATTGCGGGACGAGACGCTGGACTGGGTGTCGACGAACTGGATCACCCCCGATGCCTTGCGGCGGCGGATTTCGCCTTTGCTGGCCCATGCATCGCCACGCGACATCCCCGGCACCTTGGCGGACATCTACGCCAGTGCCCGTGCCCGCCGCGCCGCGGCGCTCGCCCAGCTGAAAGCTCCGTGGACCGCCTGGAGCCAGGAATTGCGCGCACTGTGCGATGCGGCCTGCGCCGCCAAGCGCGTCAACGCCCGCAAGTTCCAGGCACGCTGGTACGGCCCCTGGTTCGACCGCTTGTCCGCCTGGGCGTCCGATCCCGCGCTGGAAATCCTGGACCTGGGAACGGGATTCCAGCGCCTGACTCCGGCCGGCATGGCCGAGATCTGCGAGGCCGGCCATCGCATCGACCATCCCGCGCTGGATGCCATGGTCGACCTGCCGCGCCTGCTTGCCCGACTGCCATCGGCCGATGCCGACATGCTGGCGCACGCCGCGTATCGGGTGCGGATCCGCTTCGACGAGGAAAAGCGGCGCCGCGCCGAAATGGGTTTCGACGATATGCTGACCCGCCTGGATGCGGCGCTGCGCGGCGAGAACGGCGATCGGCTGGCCCAGGTCATCCGCGCCCAGTTCCCGGTGGCGCTGATCGACGAATTCCAGGATACCGATCCCGTCCAGTACCGGATCTTCGACCGCGTCTACCGCGTCGCCGACGACTCCGACGATTGCGCGCTGCTGATGATCGGCGATCCCAAGCAGGCCATCTACGCCTTCCGCGGCGCCGACATCCATACCTATCTGCGCGCCCGCCGGGCGACCGCGGGCCGCCACTACACGCTGGGCACCAACTTCCGCTCCAGCGCCGGCATGGTCGCCGCGGTCAACGCCGTATTCGAGACTGCCGAGAACCGGCCGGACGGGCAGGGCGCCTTCCTGTTCCGGCGCGGCGGCGACGACCCGCTGCCCTTCGTGCCGGTAGCGGCGCAGGGCAGGGCGGAGTCCCTGGTCACGGACGGCGCGCCCGCCGCGCCGTTGACCTTCTGGCTGGCCGACCAGGACGCGCCCATCGCCGGCGGCGCCTACCGCGCGGCCATGGCCGCCACCTGCGCCACCGAGATCGTCCGCCTGCTGGCCGGCGGCCGGGCGGGGAACACGGGCTTCCTGCAAGACGGCGCGATCCGCGGCCTCGCGCCCGCCGACATCGCGGTGCTGGTGCGCGACATGGGCGAGGCCCATGCCATCCGTTCCGCGCTGGCCGAACGCGGCGTGCGCAGCGTCTACCTGTCGGACAAGGACTCGGTGTTCGACGGCCAGGAAGCCGCCGACCTGCTGCGCTGGCTGCATGCCTGCGCCGAACCCGACGACGACCGCAAGCTGCGCGCGGCGCTGGCCAGCGCGACGCTGGACCGGCCGCTGGCCGAGCTCGACCGGCTGAACCGCGACGAGCGCTTCTGGGAGTCCTGGGTGCTGCGTTTCCGTGGCTACCGCGACCTGTGGCGGCGCCAGGGCGTGCTGCCCATGCTGCGGCGCTTCATGGACGACTTCGGGCTGCCGGCGGCGCTGGCCCGGCGCGCGGACGGCGAACGCGCCCTGACCAACCTGCTGCACCTGGCCGAACTGCTGCAACAGGCGGCCGGCGAACTGGACGGCGAGCAGGCCCTGATCCGCCACCTGGCGGAGCACCTGGCGCAGGACGGCCAGGCCAACGAAGCCCAGATCCTGAGGCTGGAAAGCGATGCCCAGTTGCTCAAGGTCGTGACGGTCCACAAGTCCAAGGGGCTGGAATATCCGCTGGTCTTCCTGCCGTTCGCCTGCTCATTCCGGCCCGCCGACCGTACCCGCCCGCCGCTGCGCTATCACGACGAATCCGGCCGACTGGTCGTCAGCATCGCGCCCGGCGAGGCCGAGGAGGCGCTGGCCGACCGCGAGCGGCTGGCCGAAGACCTGCGTCTGTTGTACGTGGCGCTGACGCGGGCGCGCCATGCCTGCTGGCTGGGCGTGGCCGACCTCAAGCGCGGCCGCGCCGCCGAATCGGGTTGGCCGCTGTGCGCGCTGGGCTATCTGGCCGGTGGCGGCGAACCGCTGGCGGGATCGGCCCGGCTGGAGTCCGTGCTGCGCGCCCTGGATCCTTCCGGGGCCTTGCTGCGCACCGTGCCGGCCCCACTGCCGGACACCGTCGTCCTGGACATGCAGGCCGACGGTCCCGCCGAACCCGTGTACCGCACGCCCGGACGCCAGTCCGGCGAGCCGTGGTGGATCGCTTCCTACAGCGCCTTGCGCGTCGCCAGCCTGGCCGACGGCGACGAAGATGCGCGCGAGGCCCGCCTGCACGGCGACACCAGCCCCGAGACGCCCGAGGCGCAAAAGCTGTTCGACGACGACGTTCCCGACACGGACGAAACGCTGGCCGCGCCGGCAGGCACCGGCATGCACCGCTTTCCGCGCGGGCCGGGACCGGGCACCTTCCTGCACGGCCTGTTCGAGTGGGCAGGGGAGGAGGGCTTCGGCGCCGCCGCGGCCGATCCGGACCGCCTGGCCGACGCCGTCGCGCGCCGCTGCAACCGCCGCGGCTGGGAAAGCTGGATCACGCCGCTGAGCCGCTGGCTGTCGGGCGTGCTGACCGAACGGCTGCCGCTGGGCGCGGGGCGGAGCTTCCGGTTCGCGGAGCTCGAGTCCTACCGGGTCGAAATGGAATTCTGGTTCGAAAGCCGCCACGTCGACGTCGCGCGCATCGATGCGCTGGTCCGGCGCCACGTCGTGCCGGGCGCGGCGCGGCCCGGGCTGGAGCCGGCCATGCTCAACGGCATGTTCAAGGGCTTCATGGACCTGACCTTCGAACACCAGGGGCGCTATTACGTGGCCGACTACAAGTCGAACTGGCTGGGCGCGACCGACGCGGCCTACACCACCGCCGCGATGGAAAGCGAGATCCTGGCCAAGCGCTACGACCTGCAGTACGTGCTGTACCTGCTGGCGCTGCACCGGCAGTTGACGGCGCGGCTGCCGGACTACGACTACGACCGCCACATGGGCGGCGCGCTGTACCTGTTCCTGCGCGGCACCCGGGCGCCGACACGCGGCGCGTACTTCGATCGCCCCCCGCGCGAACTGATCGAGCAACTCGACCGCCTGTTCGCCGGCGTTGCGGAGGCACAGACATGACCCGGGCTTCCTCGAACTACGAATTGCCGTTCGATGCGCCCGCGCCGCAGGCTTCGCCGGACCTGCGCGACCGCGAATCGCTGCTCGGGCTGCTCGATGCCTGGGTCGAGCGCGGCTGGTTGCGGCGGCTGGACCGCGCCTTCGTCGGCTTCCTGCTCGAGTGCCGTCCCGATACCCAGCCCCTGGTGGCGGTGGCCGCCGCGCTGGCCAGTCATCAATTGGGGCACGGTCACGTCTGCCTGGACCTGGCCCTGACGCTGGAGCGGCCCGACGAGGCGCTGTCCCTGCCGCCTGAGGGCGACATGGGGCCCTCGATGCGCCTGCCGTCCGACCTGCTTGCCGGCGTGGATGCCGCGACGTGGCTGGCCGCGCTGGCCGGCAGCCCGCTGGTGGCGGATGCCGCTAGGGCGGACTCGACCGACGAGGGGCGGCCGCTGGTGCTCGATGCCGGCCGCCTGTACCTGCGGCGCTACTGGGACTTCGAGCGACGCATCGCCCAGGCCCTGCGGGAGCGCCTAGCGCACCCGGTCGAGACACCGCCGAACCTCGCGCAATCGCTGGCGTTGCTGTTCGACGAAACCCAAGCCGCGGACAGCGGTCCCGACTGGCAGAAGCTGGCCTGCGCGCTGGCCGCCCGGGGCCGCATCGGCATCGTCACCGGTGGACCGGGAACCGGCAAGACCACCACGGTCGTGCGCCTGCTCGCGCTGCTGCAGATGGCGGCGGTAGAAGCGGGGCGGCCGCTGCGCATCCTGCTGTCCGCGCCCACCGGCAAGGCGGCGGCCCGCCTGTCGGCATCCATCGCCGAACAGGTCGGACGACTTCCCGTTTCCGACGCTGTCCGGGCGGCCATCCCGACCGAAGTCTCGACGCTGCACCGGCTGCTGGGCAGCCGGCCGGACACGCGCCATTTCCGCCACCATGCCGGTAATCCCTTGCTCATCGACATGCTGGTCGTGGACGAGGCGTCGATGATAGACGTCGAAATGATGGCGCACTTGATGGCCGCCTTGCCGCCTCACGCCAGGCTGGTCCTGCTGGGCGACAAGGACCAGCTCGCGTCGGTGGAGGCGGGCGCCGTGCTGGGCGATCTCTGCCGCGACGCCGATGCCGGCCACTACACGCCCGAGACCCTGGCCTGGCTCGAACAAGCCAGCGGCGAAAGCCTGGCCGGCACGGGGCTGTCGCCCGGCGATGCCGAACGCCATGCGATGGCGCAGCAGATCGTCATGCTGCGCCGCTCGCGCCGCTTCGGCGCCGGCAGCGGCATCGGGCAACTGGCCCGCGCGGTCAACGCCGGGCTGCCGCAGGAAGTACGAACCGTGCTGGAACGAGAATCCGCCGCGCCCGATCCCGACGTCTATGACACGCGCGGCATCCGGCCGGACGCGCTCGACCGGCTGCTGCTGGATGGCCATCCGGCCTCCGCGCGCGGCAAACCCTGTGGCTATGCGCACTACCTGGACGTCATGCAGCGCACCCGTCCGGCCGCGGATATCCCGGGCGACGATCCCGCCTGGGAAAGCTGGGCGGCCCGGGTGCTGGCGGCCTTCGACGCCTTCCGCCTGTTGTGCGCCGTCCGCAAGGGAGAGCAGGGGGTCGAAGGCCTCAACGCGCGCATCGCGAGGGCGTTATGCGCGCGCGGACTGATCGAACAGGAGCTGGGCTGGTACGAAGGTCGTCCCGTCCTCGTCACCCGCAACGACTACGCCCTGGGCCTGATGAACGGCGACATCGGCATCGCGCTGCGCGTGCCGCAAGGCGACGGGGAAGGCACCGCGCTGCGCGTGGCCTTCCCGCGCAGCGACGGCACCGACGGCGTGCGCTTCGCGTTGCCGACCCGGCTCAACGCGGTGGAAACCGTCTACGCCATGACCGTCCACAAATCGCAAGGCTCGGAATTCGCGCACACCGCCTTGCTGCTGCCGGATCGGACCAGTCCCATCCTTACGCGGGAACTGGTCTATACCGGCGTGACGCGCGCGCGGACGTGGTTCACGATGGTGGAGACGGCGCCGGGGGTGCTGGAGGAAGCGGTGGCCCGGCGGGTGCGGCGCATCAGCGGATTGTCGGTCTGAGGTTGAAGCCGTATCAATCCATGGTCACGCCGGCTTCGACGATGACCTTTTTCCACCGTACGCGCTCAGCCTCGATGAACGCCTGGGCTTGTTCCGGGGTCGAGGACCTGGCTTCGGCCCCCAGTGCGAGGAAGCGTTTCTTCACGCCGTCGTCGGCCAGAATGGCCGCCAGTGCCTCGTTCAGCCTGTCGACGATGGGGGCCGGCGTGCCCGGCGGCGCCATCAGCGCGAACCAGGCACTGCTCTCGAAGCCTGGAAACCCGGATTCGGCGGCGCTCGGGACATCGGAGGCGATCTCGGTACGTGCGTGGTCGGCTACCGCCATGATGCGCACCTTGCCGGTGTCGCGCAGCTTGAGCACGGCCGAAATGTTCCCGAAGAAAAGATCGACGCGGCCCGCCATCAGGTCGGTCAGCGCGGGACCTTCGCCCTTGTAGGGAACGTGGACCAGCGAGGTGCCCGACATCGTCGCGAACAACTGTCCGGTCAGGTGCGACGTCGAACCGTTGCCCTGGGAGCCGTAGGTCAGCTTGCCGGGATGGGCCTTGGCGTAGGCGATCAGTTCCTGCACCGATCTGACCGGCAACGAGGATTTGACCGTGATGGCGTTGGGGCTGCCTGCCAACAAGCCTATTGCCGCGAAGGACGAGGGTTTGAAGGTCAGGTCCTTGTACAGGTACTCGTTGATCGACAACGGCCCAGGGGGCGTGGCCAGCAGGGTATAGCCGTCGGGTGCGGACCCGTAGACCTCGTGGGCACCGATGTTGCCACCCGCGCCCGGGCGGTTCTCGACCACCACCGGTTGCCCCCATCGATCGCCCAGTCGCTGGCCGACGATGCGTGCAAGAGAATCGATGGTACCGCCGGCCGGGAAGTCGACCACGATACGGATCGGGCGCGAAGGATAATCGGCGGCGCCAGCGGAGGTGGAACAAGCCAGCGCGCAAGCTGCCAGCAACGGGTAAGCCTGGAATTTCATGGAAATGTCTCCTCTCCTTGCCGTTCTGCGACGGCTGGACGGCTGGATGAACCGGCGGGTGCCGGGGTAATGGATCAGAAGGGGTAGGCGGGGGGCCGGTCCTGAACGGTGACCCACTGCCACTGCGTGAATTCGTCCCAGTTGGCGGGGCCGCCGATACGGCCGCCATTCCCCGAGGCCCCGACGCCGCCGAAGGGCACGCGAGGATCGCCAGCCACCGTCTGATCGTTGATGTGCAACAGCCCTGTACGCAGGCGGCGACCCAAGGCCATTGCCCGCGCCACCGAGCGCGAGACGACCGCGGCAGACAGCCCGTACTCGGTACGGTTGGCCAGGGCAACGGCTTCCTCGTCCGAGGAGAAAGGCGTCACCACGGCGACCGGTCCGAATACTTCTTCGTCGAAGGCCGGCATGCCCGGCCGCACGCCATCCAGCACCGTGGCGGCATAGAACGGGCGATTGGCCATGCCGCCCGCGCACAGCCGCGCGCCGGCAGCGATCGTGCGCTTGACCAGTTGGTCGACGCGCTCGAGCTGGCGGGCATTGATCATGGGGCCGAGCCGCACGCCCGCTTGCCGCGGATCGCCCGTTTTCATCCTGCCGGCCTTGGCGGCCAGCAGATCGGCCAGGCGACGGGCGACGCTTTCGTGGGCCAGGATGCGGCCCGTGGCCATGCAGATCTGGCCCTGGTGCATCCATGCGCCGAACGCGGCGCAACCGGCGGCGAGCTCCAGATCGGCATCGTCGAGGACGATCAGCGAATTCTTGCCGCCCAGTTCGAGCGATACTTTCTTCAAATGCTCGCCGCACAGCGCCCCTACGCGCCTGCCTGCGGCGGTCGATCCGGTGAAGGCCACCATGCCGACCAGCGGATCCACGCACATCGCCTCGCCCACCTCGGCGCCACCCGGCAGTACGTGGAACAGGCCGGCCGGCAGCCCGGCGTCCTCGAACAAGCGGGCGATATAAAGACCGCCGCTGACCGCTGTCTGCGGGTCCGGCTTGAGCACGACGGCATTACCCGTAGCCAGGGCAGGCGCCACGGCGCGCATGGACAGGGTCAGCGGGAAATTGAACGGTGCGATCACGCCCACCACGCCATGCGGAATACGCCGGCCATAGCTGAGCTTGTCGGCGGCGGAAGGAAATACCAACCCCTGGGGTTCGCCCAGCATCGAGGCAGCCTGGTGGAGGGTCAGCATGGCCGAGCGCAGCTCCATGTCCGCCTTGGCCCGAATGGCGCCTGTCTCGCGCATGATCCATTGCTCCGCTTCGTCGCGATGGCCGTCGACCAAGTCGGCTGCCCGGCGCAGGATCGCCGCCCGTTCCTCGTGCGGTGTGGCGGCCCACGCCGGCTGGGCATGCGCGGCCTGGCGGGCCGATGCCGACAGCGCGGCGGGCGTCGCCAGCGTCAGGCTCGCCAGGCGGGCACCGTTCGCCTTGTCGACCGCGTCATAGGCCAGGCCATCGGCCGGGGTCCATGCCCCCTGGAACAGCTTGCCGGCCCAGGCCCCGGCATCCAGGAAGTCCGGAGTCCTCATGCCAGCACCTGCTCGGAAATGGGATCAAGCATGACTTCGACGACGGCACTGCGGCCTGCCCGCACGGTTTCCAACGCTTCCTGCAACGTGCCGCGCAGCGCCTGGCCTTCGCTGACGCGAAAGGCCGCCGCGCCGCCCGCCGCGGCGGCTATGTCCGCCAGCCGGGCGCCGTCCGCCACCGTTATCCAGTAGCGATCCCTGCTTTTCGCCGTGGAATGGGCATGTACCAGGTTCGTGGAGACCTTGGGGGAATTCCAGCCCCGGTTGTTGTAGACGACGGTAAGAATGGGGGCGCCGTAGGTCTGCGCCACCCAATAAGTGCTGCTGGGCACTCCGAACAGGAAGCTTCCGTCGCCGCTGAGCGCGATCACCTCGGCCCCGGGATCCGCCAGCTTGACACCCACGGCGGCGTTGATGCCCCAGCCCAGGCCGCTGCCGCCGTTGACGTAGTAGCTACCGGGCCGGTTCAGCCGCAGCGTCGATAGAATGGTCTCGGTTCCGGAAGGCTCTTCGCACACGATCACCGTGCGGTCGTTGACCAGTTCGCCCACCGCTTCCGTCAACTGCCTGACAGTGATGCCGCCCTGCCTGACGGATAGGGAGGGCAGGGGAGCGGCCGCCACCCGCTGGCGCGCCTCGGCTATCCATCGCAGCCGCTCGGCCGGCACCGGTTCCGCGCGATCGCGGCCGTAGTCCAGCAACTGCCGCAGGACATAGTCGCTGTCGGCAAGATAGCTGCGGTGCGCGGGGAAATGCCAGAACCCCATGCCTTCCTTCACCGGGTCGGCATCGATGTGAAACAGACGCGCGCCCGCGGCCGGGCCCGTGCGCGAGACGATCCACGGCACGTCCACGTCCAGCATCAGGATGAGATCGGCGTCGGCCACCAGCGCATTGCGCCGGTAACCGGCATGGTGCGGATGCCCGCCAGGAAAGTTGACGTACTGCGGCGCGATCTCGGCCACCGGCAGGCCCAGCCGCTCCGATAATTCCACCAGGCGGCCGACGGCGGCCTGATTGCGTCCCAGGTAGGTCGTCAACACCAGGGGCCGCCGGGCTTGCGACAGCGCCCCGTGCAATTCCGCCACGGCTTCCTCGCGCAAGCCGCCGAGACGGGCAGGGGACCAGTGCTCAAGCGCCTCGTCGGGCAGGGGCTCGGCCGGGCCTTCCCAGACTTCCCGCGCGCCGGTCAGATAGATCGGGCCTTCGGGTGCGGTGGTCGCCACCTGCATCGCGCGCATCAGCACGTTGTCCAGCATCTCGGGTGCGCGCAATTCGTAGGTCCACTTCATGTACTGCGCCGCGATTTCATGCTGGCGCGGAGCATCCTGCGTGTAGTGGATGAACTCGGTGCGCGCGCCGGCGCGGTCGCCGCTTACGGTCACGGGCGACAAACCGGCCACGATGATGGCGGGCACACGGCCCCGCGAGGCGTTGTGCAGGCTGCAACCCAGGTTCTGCGTACCGACGTCCACGTGCACCAGCACGATCTGCGGGCGGCGCGTCACCATGGCATAGCCGTGGGCGGCGGTGAGGGCGGTCATCTCGTGCGGACAAACGACGATCCGGGGCATGGCGGTGCCTTCGCCGTCGATGGCCGCGAAGGCCTCGATGAACGCCGGGTGGTCGCTGCCCAGGTTGGTGAAGAAGTAATCCACGCCCAGCCTGGCAGCAAGCTCCAGCAGGCGGCGCGCGGCAGTGGTGGCAACTGCCCGGGAAGTCATGACTGCGGTATCTCCATGTTCGCGGCGGCCGCATCTGGCGTGCGCCCGCGTCGGAATTCATAGTAGGCTTGCCGTAGTCATTTTTTAAGTTTATTTGTTGTATTCCAAGAATTCACAAAATGAATGCATAAGGCCATGAACCTATACCGTTCCGACCTCAATCTGTTCTCTGTCTTCCAAGCCATGCTGGAGACCCGCAGCGTGACGCTGGCCGCAGACCGCTTCGGCATCACGCAGCCCGCGATGAGCAATGCCCTGACCAGGCTGCGCCAACTCTTGGGCGATCCATTGTTCGTCAACAGCACGAGCGGCATGCAGCCTACGCCGTACGCGCTGGAGATCGCCGAGACCGTGATCAACGCCCTGAGCGGCCTGCAACAGGCGCTGGATCACCGCAAGAATTTCGACCCTGGCGTCAGCGAGCAAACCTTCCGTTTCCACATTCCCGACATGGGGCAGGTCAACATCCTGCCCATGCTGCTGGAGCGCTTGCAGCAGGTGGCCCCTAGAGTGCGGGTGCAAACCGAGACCCTGTCGCAGGAGGACATACGCGTCGGACTCGAGAACGGACGCATCCATTTCGCCGCCGGCCACCTGCCCAGGCTGCGCGGCAGCCGCCTGAGAACCCAGCATCTGTTCGAGGAACGCTACGTGGTCCTGATGCGCGCCGGACATCCGTTGTCCCGCGGCACGCTGACCCAGAAATTGCTGTTGCAGGCACCGCACGCGGTGGTGACATCCCTGGGAGGCGGTCACCAGATCATCGAGGAGGTGCTCCTGAAGAAGCACGCCCGCATCGTCACGTACTTTCCCAACATCATGGCGCTGGCCATGACGCTGACGCGCACCGACCTGGTCGCCATCGTGCCGCGCCGGGTCGCCACGGAACTGGCCAAGGAAGGCAGGTTGCAAGTCGCGCAGTTGCCCATAGCCATGCCGGCCTTCGACGTGGCGATCTTCTGGCACGAACGCTCGCACACCAGCCCGGCGTGTATCTGGATGCGGGAACAGATGATCGATCTCTTCATGACATGACGCGAGAAGCAGGCACGGGGGCCGGCGTATCGACGAGCCTGATGTGGCGCCGGGGGAAACGGTGGCTCCGACATCCCGATTATGCGCATAATGTATATTATGTAAAGTCACGTAATATGAAAGACAACCCGACCGGGTCCAGTTGCTCCCTACGCATGCACATGTCCCTTTTCCTTGGCAACGGCGGTCAGCGACACGCCAAGCGCATCCATGACCCTGCCGCAATCGTCTCGACCCACGCCTATCCCAGCGCCTTCCTGTACTGCACGAACCCGCTTTTCTCCGCCACCTGGTCATACAGCCGCATCGCCTGCGCATTGCTCTCGTGGGTCAGCCAATACACGCGCGCCGCGTTGGCGTCGGCTGCGGCCCGGTAGACGTGTTCGATCAGCGCCCGGCCCACGCCTTGCCCGCGGCATTCGGGCTGCGCGTACAGATCCTGCAGGTAGACGTAGTCGCCCCGTGTCCAGCAACTGCGGTGGAAGATGTAGTGCACCAATCCGACCAGGCGGCCGTCGGATGCGGCGACCGCGCAATGCATGGGTTCGCTTTCGTCCATCATGCGGGTCCAGGTCAATTGCGTGGTTTCCAGCGGGATGTCGACCCGGTAGAACGCCTGGTAGCCGCGCCACAGCGGCAGCCATTGATCGAAGTCGGTCTCGGCGGCAGGGCGGATGAGCATGGCGGGAATGTTCCTTGTGAATGAACCGAGGGACGAAGGAAAGCGGGGGCGCCCCGCCCTCCTCGTCCCCGGCAGCCGCCCTGCCCTTATTGCAGCGCCTTCACCACGGCGTCGAAGAACGCCGTGTTGTTGATGACGCCGGCGCCCGTGGGCTTGGACTGCGCGCCCCAGGTCACGATCACCACCTTTTCCTTCTTGTTGATGTAGATGTTCTGGCCGAAGATGCCGGTGGCGTAGAACGCCTTGTCGATCGCCGACTGGCCGTCGGTGTTCACCCACCACATGTAGCCGTAGTACGGCAGGGGATCACCGCCGCTGAGCGTCTTGCCGCTGCCGGCATCGGCCACCCAGCCGTTGGGCAGGATGGATTTGCCGTCGATCACGCCATCGTTCATGAAGAATAGCCCGAAGCGGCCCCAGTCGCGAAGCGTGGCGCTCAGGCCGCTGCCGCCGATCTCGATGCCGTCCGGCGAGTCCAGCCACCAGTTGGCCTCGGCCTCCATGCCGAACTTCGACCAGATCTTCTCCGACAGGTAGTGGGCCAGCGGCTTCTTGATGGCACCGTGCAGCAATTCGCCGGCGATCCGCGTTTCCCCGGTGCTGTAGTTGAAGGTGGAGCCGGGTTCGGCCGCGCGCGGCAGCTTGCTCATCAGCTCCAGCGCCGAGCCCGGCTTCTGGCTGATCTGGGCCTCCAGCAACGCGCGGCGGTCCGAGGCGGGATTGGTATAGGTCTCGTCCCACTTCACGCCCGAAGACATCATCAGCACGTCGCGCACCGTGGCCCCGTCGTAGGCGCTACCCGCCAGCTTGGGCACGTACTTGACCACCTGGTCGTGCACGCTGCCGATCAGGCCGTCCTGGATGGCGACGCCGATCAGCGTCGACGTGATGGACTTGGCGACCGACATGGACATCCAGCGGGTCTTCTCGGTGTTGCCGTACTGGTAGGTCTCGTAGGCGATCTCGCCGTTCTTGAGCACCAGCAGGCCCGAGACGCGATTCAGCGCCAGGTAGTCGTAGATGTCGTAGTTCTTGCCACCGGCCGTGAACTTGATCGCGGGCAGTTGCCTGGCCGCCTTGGGCAGCGGGCGCGGCGTCGCGGCGGGAGCGATGCTGCGGGTGGGAAACAGACGATCGATGTTGCGGAAGGTGTTGACCGCGAGATCGGGCGTCAGCGTGCCGTCGTACATTTCCCGCACCGTCCCTATCGGTTCCTTCGCATGCGGATAGGTATTGGCGGGCGGTTCCGGCGGCGCGGGCGGAGGATCGTCGTCGCTGCCGCAGGCGGCCAGGCCAATCATGCCGGCCAGCGCCAGGCTGTAGACGAGGCCGCGGCCCAGCGGCGGCATCCAGCAAGGACGGGATGAGGACTGCGGTAAGGACGCTGAGTGGGTTGTCACCTTTGTTCTCCTTGTCATGGCAAGCGGCCCGGACGCGGTCCGCCGCAGGCGCCAACCAAGCAATATGCGGACCATTGCAGCTCATGCATGGCCGCTCCAGGCCACGCCCCGTCCGGCCTTCGGATACTGGCGGAAACACGGAATCGCCACCCGTGCGGTGTCCGGATTCCCGGATGCCATGCGACACTGCGCGAATCTTCCCTTCCCGCGGAGCAAGCCATGGATTGGTTGATGGACCCCACTGCCTGGGCCGGCCTGCTGACCCTGATCGTGCTCGAGATCGTGCTGGGTATCGACAACCTGGTCTTCATCGCCATCCTGGCCGACAAGCTGCCGGCCGCCCAGCGCGACCGGGCCCGGGTCATCGGCCTGGCGCTGGCCCTGGTGATGCGGCTGGCGCTGCTGTCCGCCATATCGTGGCTGGCCACGCTGACCCGGCCGCTGTTCAGCGTGGCCGGCTTCTCGTTCGCGGGACGCGATCTGATCCTGCTGGCGGGCGGCCTGTTCCTGCTGTTCAAGGCCACGCTGGAACTGCACGAAAGGCTGGAAGGCAGCGGCGACCACGCGGGCAACCGCAAGGTCGAAGCCGGATTCTGGCTGGTCGTGGCGCAAATCGTGCTGCTCGATGCCGTCTTCTCGCTGGACTCGGTCATCACGGCCGTGGGCATGGTCAACGAGCTGTCCATCATGATGATCGCGGTCGTCGTGGCGATGGCCATCATGCTGCTGGCGTCCAAGCCGCTCACGCGCTTCGTCAATGCCCATCCGACGGTCGTGGTGCTTTGCCTGAGCTTCCTGCTGATGATCGGCCTGAGCCTAGTGGCCGACGGGCTGGGCTTCCATATCCCCAAGGGCTACCTGTACGCGGCCATCGGCTTCTCCATCCTGATCGAGGCCTTCAACCAGACCGCGCGCCGCAACGCGCTCCGGCACGCGGCCCGCCGCCCGCTGCGGGCACGGACCGCCGACGCGATCCTGACCATGCTGGGCGGGCGGCGGGCCTCCCAGGGAACCGACGAAAGCGCCCCCTCCCCCGCGCAGGGCGCCTTCGCCGAGGAGGAGCGCCACATGGTCAGCGGCGTGCTGACGCTGGCCGACCGCTCGGTGCGGTCCATCATGACGCCGCGCTCGGAGATCTCGTGGGTGGACCTGACGGCCGGCGCGGACGAACAGCGCGCACGCATCCTCGATACCCCCCACAGCTACATGCCGGTCTGCCGGCGCAACTTCGACGACGTGGCCGGCGTCGCGCGCGCCAAGGATCTCCTGGCCAGCCTGCTCGAGACCGGAGCCATCGACGCTTCGCGCCTGCGCGCGCCCATTTACGTGCACGAATCCATCCCCATCCTGGACCTGATGGACGTGCTGCGCGATTCGCGCGGGCAACTGGTGCTGGTGACCGATGAATACGGCACCGTACTGGGCCTGGTCACTCCCGTGGACCTGCTGGAGGCCATCGCCGGCGACTTCCCCGACGAAGACGAGACACCGTCCATCCAGCCGCTGGGGCCGGGGCGATGGCGCATGGACGGCTCCGCCGACCTGCGGCACGTGGAACAGGCGCTGGACCTGCCGTCCGGCCTGGCGGGCCCGGGCTACACCAGCCTGGCCGGTTTCCTGCTGGACCGGTTCGCCGAACTGCCTCCGGTGGGAGCCTGGCTGGACCATGCCGGCTACCGCTATACCGTCAGGGAATTGGACGACAACCGCATCTCCGTGGTGGAGGTGGCCAGGCAGGACGAGCCATGACGCGGACCGATCTGCCCAATCGCCTCGACCGGCTACTGTGGTCGCCCTGGCATACCCGCGTGGCCGTCGCGCTGGGCGTGGCCTGGGTGCTGGACGGCCTGGAGGTCACGCTGGTCGGCAGCGTGGGCGGCGTCCTGGAACGCGGCGACACGCTGGCCCTGAGCGCGGCGCAGGTCGGCTGGTCGGGCTCGCTGTACATCGCAGGCGCGGTGCTGGGAGCGCTGGCCTTCGGCCGGATGACCGACCGCCTGGGCCGCCGGCGGCTGTTCCTGATCACCCTGGCGATCTACATGGCCGGCAGCCTGGCGACGGCCTTCGCGCCCGGCTTCGCCTTCTTCGCCGCCTGCCGCTTCGTGACGGGCCTGGGCATAGGGGGCGAATATGCCGCCATCAATTCCGCCATCGACGAACTGATCCCGGCCCGCGTGCGCGGACGGGTGAACCTGGCCATCAACGGCAGTTTCTGGCTGGGCGCGGCCCTGGGCGCGGGACTGAGCCTGCTGCTGCTCGATGTCCGCGTGCTGGGGCCGGTTTGGGGATGGCGCGCGGCCTTCCTCGCCGGCGGCGTCATGGCGGCCGCCATCCTGCTGGTGCGGCGCCATGTTCCGGAAAGCCCGCGCTGGCTGGCCGCGCACGGCAGGCTGGACGAGGCCCGGCGCATCGTGCTCGCGATCGAGGACGAGGCGATTCGCCGCCATGGCGCGCTGCCGCCGGTCGCGGGCACCTCGCCGGTGGCGGGCCGCTCCCCCACCCTGCTCCAGGTCGCCCGCATCCTGGTGCGCGACTATCGCCGCCGCAGCGCCGTGGCCCTCGGACTCATGGTGGCCCAGGCATTCTTCTACAACGCCATCTTCTTCACGTATTCGCTGGTGCTGACGCGCTTCCATGGGGTGGCGGAGGGCCGCGTCGGCCTCTACGTCTTTCCGTTCGCGTTGGCCAACGTGCTGGGCCCCCTGCTGCTGGGGCCGCTGTTCGACGTCGTCGGCCGGCGGCGCATGATCGCGGCCACCTATGTCTCGGCCGGCCTGGGCCTGGCCTTGACCGGCTGGGCCTTCGCGCAAGGCTGGCTGGACGCGCGCGGCCAGGCCTGGTGCTGGTCGGCCGTATTCTTCCTCGCCTCGGCGGCGGCCAGCTCCGCCTACCTGACCGTGAGCGAGATCTTTCCGCTGGAAATGCGGGCGGTGGCGATCGCGGTGTTCTACGCGGTGGGAACAGGACTGGGAGGGTTCGCCGGCCCGGCCCTGTTCGGCGAACTGATAGGCACGGGCAGCCATGCGGCGGTGGCCCTCGGCTATGCGGTGGCGGCGGCCATGATGGCGGCCGCGGGCCTGGGCGCGCTGCGCCACGGCGTGGACGCCGAACGCAAGTCGCTGGAGGACATCGCCCCGCCCCTGCCGGCGCGGCGGCCGGACGAACCGTCCTAGCGCGCGGGGGCCGGACTCGCGTGGGTGAGCTGGTGGGTGCGCGTGCCCATGTCCACGGTCAGGGCGTCGCCCGGCTGCAGCTCCACGAACTCGCGGGGGCCGGCCGTCACGGTACGCACCTTGAGCGCGCCTTCCACGAGTTCGACCCGCAGGCGCTCGGGCTCGGCCGCGACCCGGAACAAGATGTCGGGCGTTTCGATGCGGGTGCCGTCGATGACCACCTCGTTCACGCCCCACTGCACCGAGAAGGCGGCGCGGTACTGCCAGCGCACGTGGAAGGATGCCTCGCCGCGGGCCAGGATCACCTGGCGCCGGCGCGAGTAATAGGCCACCGACAGCGAGGTGCCGGGACCGGCGTCGATGCGGGAACCGTCGGGCAACTCCAGCGACCGCGTCTGGCCTTCTGTACGCAGTTGTTCGCCGAACTGCGGCGAGCTCTCGCGCATGACCCAGCTCACGGTCAAGGCCCCCGTCAGCCCCAGTGCCAGGGCCAGGCAGGCCCAGCCCAGCCATCGTTTCCAGGGCCAGGGTTGCGTGGACGGAGTACGGAGGGAAGGCAGGGACATGGCGATGCGGCGGGAGGCGGGAGCGGAATTCGGTACGGTGGGACGATTATAAGGAGGCGGGCTGCGGCCCCAGCGCCAGGCGCCGGAAAGCGGCCCCGGTGGCCGAGGCGCCGTCGCGCCGGCTGGCCAGCCACAGCTTCGAAGCGGCCTCGGGTTCGCGCAGCGTCCGGATGACCACGCCGGCCACGTCCAGCCGGCGCACCGAGGCCGGCAGGATGGAGACGCCCAGCCGCGCCGCCACCAGCCCCGCGATGGTCACCACTTCCCGGGCCTCCTGGGCGATGCGGGGCGCGTAGCCCGCCGCCCGGCACAGGTTCAGTGCCTGGCTGTAGACGCCGGTGCCCGCGCCGGGAGCGAAGAAGACAAAGGGTTCCTGGGCCAGTTCGGCAACGCCCAGCGCCTCACTGGCGCCGGCCAGCCGGTGCCGGCGCGGCAAGACCGCGACCAGCGGATCGGACAACAGCGGATGCGCGTCGAGTTCCGCGGGAAAGGCGCCGCTGGCGGGCAGACGCATGAATCCCACGTCGCTGCGTCCGTCCAGCAGGGCCTGGATCTGTTCCTGGCTGGTCTCTTCGATCAATTGCACCGCCACGGCCGGATGGCGTTCGCGGAAACGCGACAACAGGTTGGGCAGCGCCCCCGTCAGGACCGCGCTTTCGGTGAAACCCACGCGCAGCGTGCCCAGTTCGCCCCGCGCGGCACGCGCCGCGATGGATGCCGCGCGTTCGGCCTGGGCCAGCAGCGCGCGGGCCTCGGGCAGGAACAGCTGGCCTGCCTCGGTCAGGGAAACCTGTCGCTTGTTGCGGTGGAGCAGCCGCGCTCCCAGGTCCTGCTCCAGGGCCTGCAATTGCTGGCTCAGCGGCGGCTGGGAAATGCCCAGCCGGGCCGCTGCCCGGCCGAAATGCAGTTCCTCGGCCACCGCCACGAAATACCTTACCCGGCGCAGATCTATCATAGGGATTGGATATTACTGGGCATGATTTCAGTATTGGACGATATCAGACAAAAGGCCTAGAGTTAACCCCTAGAACGTCACTTGCTCGACTGCCATGTCTTCCGCTCCGCCCGCCGGCGCCCCCCTGTCTCGCGCGGATACCACCGTTTCACCGGCCGTGCCGGCCCAGCCGCCCGGCCACATCGAACGCGGCACGCCGGCCTTCTGGCGCGCGGTGGTCGCGCTGTTCGCTTCCGGCTTCTCGACTTTTTCGCTGCTGTATTTCGTCCAGCCGCTGATGCCGCTGTTCGCCCATGATTTCGGCCTGTCGGCCGCCGCCAGCAGCCTGGCGCTGTCGCTGTCGACCGCCCTGCTGGCCATCTCCATGCTGGCAGCCAGCGCGGTGTCCGAGCGGCTGGGCCGGCGCACGCTGATGTTCGCCTCGCTGCTGGGCTCGGCGACCCTGACCACCGCAATGGCCCTCTTTCCGCAATGGCCGGCGCTGCTGACGCTGCGCGCCTTGATGGGCATCACCCTGAGCGGCCTGCCGGCCGTCGCCATGGCCTACGTGGGCGAGGAAATGGAGCCCCGCGCCGCCGGCCTGGCCATGGGCCTGTACATCGGCGGCTCCGCCATCGGCGGGATGTCCGGCCGCCTGCTGGCCGGCGTGATCGCCGACGGCCACGGCTGGCGCGTCGCGGCCCTGGTCATCGGCCTGATCGGCTTCGCCGGGGCGGTGCTGTTCTGGAGGACATTGCCCGCGTCGCGGCATTTCAAGCCGCGCGCGCTGGACCTGGCCGGCGCCCTGGGCAGCTTCCGGTCCCATCTGCGCAATCCCGCCATGCTGCGGCTGTTCGCCCAGGGCTTCCTGCTGATGGGCGGTTTCGTCGCCGTGTACAACTACATCGGCTTCCGGCTGCTCGCCCCGCCGTTCTCGCTCAGCCACGCCGTGGTCGGCATGGTGTCGGTGGTCTACCTGGCGGGCATCGTCAGTTCCGCCTGGATGGGCGACCTGGCCGCGCGCCTGGGACATGGCCGCGTCATGGCGGCGGGCGTCCTGCTGCAATTGGCCGGCGCACTGCTGACCCTGTCGGACAACCTGTGGCTGCTGGTTCTCGGGATGGCCGTGCTGACCTTCGGCTTCTTCGGCGCGCACTCGATCTGCAGTTCCTGGGTCGCGCGCGCAGCCCGGCAAGGCCGTGCCCAGGCGTCTTCCCTGTATCTGTTCGGGTACTACTGCGGATCCAGCCTGATCGGGCTGGGCGGCGGCTACGCGCTGGACCTGGCCGGCTGGAACGGCTTCATCGGCCTGGTGACCGTCCCGCTGGCGCTGGCGGCGGCCAATGCCATCCTGCTGGCGCGGCGCGCGGCGGCGGTCTAGCACCCGTTCAGTTCTGGTTACCAACTCTCCCGCCAGCGCCCTTTCCTTTTGGCTTTTTTCGTACCAGACTATTTATGAGTTGCCACCGTCGCCCACGCGTGCGGCGGACTTGAGCCAGATCAAGGTTCACGCATCGCGTCGCGGCTAGGATGGAGTCATCCACTCACGGCTGGAGGCGCATATGCTGGGACGTATCGCAGTTCATCTGGATCTGGACCGGGGCTGCAGGCGGCGCGTACGCGCCGCGGCGCAACTGGCCGCCGAGCACGATGCCACGCTGGTCGGCATCCACGCCAGCTTCGGCCGCCCCCTTCCCTACCTCTACGAAGGTTTCTTCGTTTCCGACGACGTCAATCGCATGCTGCGCCAGCGCGTGGACGACGACCGCGCCGCCACCGAGGCCCTGTTGCAGGAAGTCGCTGGCGAGACCGGCGTGACGGCGCACTGGCGCACCGGCAATGGCCTGGCCGAGAACGTCCTGTGCGAGCAGGCGCGTTATTGCGACCTGCTGGTCATGAGCCAGCCCGACGATGCCGACCCGGGGCCGCAACAAATGCCGGTCCTGCTGGCCACCGTGATGCTGGGCGCGGGCCGTCCGCTCCTGATGTGGCCATCGGTGGGCGAATTCAACGCCATCGGCCGCCGCGTGCTTTTCTGCTGGGACGAACGCCGCGAGTCGGCCCGCGCACTGGCCGATGCCGGCCCCATCCTGGAAGAAGCCACCGAACTGTTCGCGCTGCGGGTCGACCCGCCGTCCGAACCGGAGCAGGCGGCCCAGACCAAGCGAGCCGACTTCCTGGCCTACTGCGCCGGGCGGCAATATCCCATCCCGCAGGAAACGGTGCGCGAAAGCGCGGGGATAGGAATCGGCAATTGCATCCTGAACGCGGCCGCCGACAACGCCTGCGACCTGATCGTGATGGGCGCCTACGGCCACAGCCGCGTGCGGGAGGCGGTCCTGGGCGGCACGACTCGGACCTTGTTGGAGTCGATGACCGTGCCGGTCCTGTTTTCCCATTGATACATGGGCCCGTGTGGCCCGGAGATCGGCAAGGAGCAGCATCATGAAGCAGAACCTACGATGGGCGGCGCCGCTGGCGCTGGCGCTGGCGCTGGCGCTGGCGCTGGCGCTGGCGGCCGCGTGGCCGTTGGCCGGCCAGGCGATGGACAAGGGCGAACAGAACGGCATCGCCTACGTGACGGGCGGCGTGGGCCAGGACGAGTCGGCCGCCATCCGGGGCATGAAGGACTACAGCCTGCGCGTGCTGGCGGCCGCCAAGAGCGGTGAATACGTAGCCGACGTGCGCGTGGCCATCCGCGACAGCGGCGGCAAGGACGTCCTGTCCGTGACCACCCAGGGCCCCTACCTGTTGGCCCGGCTCGCGCCGGGCGACTACCGCATCGATGCGGAGTACGGATCGGCCCGGCAAAGCCGCCAGGTCCGCGTCCCGGCCTCGGGGCGTGCCGAGGTTTCCTTCTATTTCTGACCCGAGCGGTCACCACGAACCAGGAGCATCCCCATGTACCAGCGCATACTCGTTCCCGTCGACGGCAGCCCCACCTCCAACCGCGGGCTGGACGAGGCCCTGCGCATCGCCGCGCTGACCAAGGGGCAGTTGCGCCTGATGCACGTGATCGACGAGTTGTCGCTGGCCGGTTCCATGGGCGCCTACGCCGCCTATTCCGACTGGATCAACGTCCTGCGCGCCAACGGCGCCGAACTGATCCAGCAGGCCGAGGCCAAGGCGAAGGCCGCCGGCATCGCGGCGGATACGGTGCTGCACGACAATTTCGCCGGCCCCGTGCACGACCTGGTCATCCAGGAAGCGCGCACATGGCCGGCGGACCTGATCGTGATCGGCACCCACGGCCGGCGCGGCCTGCCCCGCATGGTGCTGGGCAGCAGCGCCGAGAAGATCCTGCGCGAGGCACCGGTGCCGGTGCTGCTGGTGCGGCAGCCAGAGGCCGGCGGCGAAGCCGGTCCGGGCTCCCCGGCCGTCAACCCTTGAGCTTGATGCTCGTGGGATCGGCGGTCAGGTACCCCACCGCGGCGCCGAAGCGGTCCTTGTAGTTGGAACGGATCAGCGGATCCAGCGTGTCCTTGACCTTGTCGTGCAGCGAGCTCCAGTCACCGGCGTGCTGGAAGTTGCTCATGATGTAGGTCCAGCCGTTGATCTCATCCACGGCGTGCAGGCCGGTCGACTCGCCGCCCGCGGGTACCGACAGCAGCCGCGACAGCGACTTGGTGTCGACGTTGTAGGCCCACAGGAAGTTGTTCACGTGCGAGCCGCTGTCCTCGCCGATGAACAGCGTGCGCAGTTTTTCCGAGAACTTGAGGTTGTCCGGGTTGGCCACCAGTTCCGGGTTGGCCTTGTTGCCCAAGGCGTCGGCCGCGATATCCTCGCCCACCAGCAGCATCCTGGTGTGCACCGGCATCCATTCGCTGTTGATGGCCGCGCCGGTCTGGTCTTTCTGGCCGCCGGCCAGGGTATGGGCCAGCACGCCGCCGGCGATCAGCGCCTTGTCCAGCGCGATGCCGCTTTGCTCGTTCCAGCCCTTGGCATTGCCCTTGACCATGGAGTCCTGGATGTTCTGCAGGGCCGAGTAGGCCACCTTGTCCTTGATGTTGACCGTGGTGCCCTCCATCTTGGTGAAGCCCATGCTGCCGCCCATCAGATAGGCGTAGCGGTGCGTCTCCAGGAAGGCGGCGGCCTTCTCCATGCCAGGCTTGACCTTGACCCAGTTTGCCGCGCCGTTCGAGAAGATCTTCGTATAGGTCGCGTCCGAGGGATCGGACTTGAGCACCGTCATGATGTCCTCGGGATCGAGCGTGTTGGCCATCTGCTCGATCTCCGCGCTGGTGGCGTGGCCCAGCTTGATCCAGGTCAGGTTGGCGCCGGGCGCGGCCGGGTCGACCGAGAAACCGGGCCCCAGCTTGGCGACATACAGCGTGCCCGCCGACAGGTCCTTCTCCTTGTCCGCCACGAACACGAACAGGCCGCTGTTGGTGGCGTCGTCGCCCATCAGCACCGTGCGGTTGTCGGGCATCACCTGGATCAGCTCGTGCGAGATCCGCCCCATGCAATAGTGCTTCTTGATCGAACCCGTGCCGTCCGGATTCACCGTGACTTCGGGAATGTGGCCGTAGTGGTAGGGGCGGGCCTTGGTCTCGTCGCCGTACAGGTTCTTGCTGAAGGCCTTGAACTGGGCGTTGGTCGAAACGAAAGGAGCATCCGGTTCGTACTCCTCGCTAGACAGGTGGGTGTTCCAGGGCGACAGGCTCGCGCCACAAGTGATCCACAGGCCATGCGCCGCCGAGGTGTCGACGTTGTGGTACTTGACCAGGCTCAGCTTGCCGGTGGCCTGGTCCTGGTCCAGGGTCAGGACGGCGATGGGCGACGGCAGCGTGCCGTAGGTATCGGCGCCGCTCTGGTCGCGCGTCGTGTACTCGAACTGCACCACGGCGAACACGGCCTTGCCCTTGATGCCCGGGACGTTGGCGTTGGACAGCGCGAGCAGCGAGGTGCCGTCCGGCGAGTCCGAGAAGATCTGGCGTTCCTTGCCTGCCACCGACTTGTCGATGATCGGCTTGTTGTTGATGTCGACGTAGCCGCCGGCCAGGATCTTGCCGCCCTTGCCGTCCGATACCATGTCGCCGGTGATGAAGAACGGCTGGTACGCCAGCTTGTAGGCGTGGGAACTGCCGTCGCTCAGCTTCACCGTCAGGGTGGAGTTCACGGTGGTCGTGGCCATCGCCGCCGGATTGGACAGCGACGGCGCGGGGGTGGAGGTGAACGAGGCCGACACGAAATCCGCGGACGGCTGGGGCGTGGGCGTGATGGGATCGTCGTCCCCGCCACAGGCGGCCAGCAGGGACGCGGTGACCGTCCCGAGAGGCAGCATGGCGGGCGCGCCGGCCAGGAACTTGAGCGCCTGGCGGCGCGAGTTGTTGAGTAACGTATCGGACATTGTTCTGGTTTCCAAGGAGGGGTGCGTTGCAACGTCGAATCGACGGCGGCATCCCGGTTCCGGAAACCAGGGAATCATGCCTCCCGATTCGCGTCTGGGCGAATGCTAGGAGGCATGGGTGACACTTTCATGAAAGGGACGCGGCCGTCCCCTGAGCGCTACATGATCCGCGGACGATCGGGCAGCGTGTTGGCGCGGGACGCGCCGGGGTAGTGCCGGGCCAGTGAGGCGCCCAGCGCGGTGATACCCTCGATCACGCCCTGCTCGTAGCGGCCCTGGGCAAACGCCTCCTGGATGCGGCGGCAGACGGCTTCCCAGGTCCCGGCGGTTTCGCAGGCGTGGATGCCCCGGTCGCAGACGATCTCGACCGCATGGTCGGCCATCAGCACGTACAGAAGGATGCCGTTGTTGTCGGGCGTGTCCCATACGCCTTGCAGCGCGAAGACTTCCAGCGCCCGTTCCCGCGGCGACTGCTGCTGCCACAGCGGGCCCATGTCCAGCGCGGCCTCGACCACGAAACGGATCTGGCCGTCATGGCGCGATTCGACCTCGCGGATGGTTCGCTCGATGCGGTCCAGCGACCGGGCCGGGAAAGCCCGGTGCGCCGCGCGGCGGGTCGTCACCAGATGCTTGAGGAATCGTTTGATCGCCATGCCTACCACCGTCCCGAAGCGCCGCCGCCACCGAAGCCGCCGCCCCCACCACCACCGAAGCCGCCGCCGCCGAATCCTCCGCCGCCAAAGCCCCCTCCTCCGCGGCCCCCGCGATGGCTGCCGCCGTAGCCGCCCGGCAGGCCGGCGAAGCCGCCACCCACCAGGGTGAAGAAGAACGCCAGCACGGCGCCCAGGATCGCGATGGCCACCGCGCCGGACAGCAGCCAGGCCGCGCCGCCCACGACACCGCCGGTCACGAGCGCGCCCGGCAGCCTGCCCAGGGCACGCCGCAGCATGCCACCCGCCACCAGCGCGACGATCAGCAATACGGGGGCGATGCCTTCCAGGTCACCGCCTTCCCGGGCGGCGCGCTGGGGCGGCGGCGGCAGCGGTTCGCCGTCGATGAGCCGCATGATGCGGTCGGCTCCCTGGGAGATGCCACCGTAGTAATCGCCCTCGCGGAATCGCGGCGTGACGATCTCGTTCAGGATGCGGTTCGCCGTGGCATCGTTCAGCACCCCCTCCAGTCCGTAGCCCACTTCGATCCGCATGCGCCGATCGTCCTTGGCCACCAGGAACAGCACGCCGTCGTCCACGTTCTTGCGGCCGGGCTTCCAGGCCTCGGCCACCCGCAGCGAATACTGCTCGATGCTCTCTGGCACGGTGCTGGGGACGATCAGGATCGCGACCTGGCTGCCCTTGCGCTCCTGGAACGCCCGCAATTGCTGTTCCAGTCCGGAGCGCTGCTCGGCGGTCAGCGTCGAGGTCAGGTCGGTGACCAGCCCGCCGAACGGCGGAATCGCCACCAGGCCATCGCTGGCGGCCTGGACCGGCGCGGCAGCCAGCCACAGCACGGCAAGCCCGGCGGCCAGCCATGCCGACGCCCGGCGTCCCCAGGCCCGCCATGCGCTCATCGGGCGCCCGCGGGCTTGTTGCCGCCGAAGTCGACGGTGGGCGGCGTGGAAATGGCGCTTTCGTTGGCCACCGAGAAATTGGCCTTCACCGGATAGCCGAAAGCCTTCGCGGTCAGGTTGCTCGGGAACGAGCGCACGATCACGTTGTAGTCCTGGACCGACTTGATGTAGCGATTGCGGGCCACGGTGATCCGGTTTTCGGTGCCTTCGAGCTGTGCCTGCAGGTCGCGGAAGTTCTCATTCGCCTTCAGGTCCGGGTAGCGCTCCACCACCACCATCAGGCGCGACAGCGCGCTAGTCAGCTGCTGCTGGGCGGCATCGAACTTGGCGAAGGCCTCGGGATCGTTGACCAGCTCGGGCGTCGCGTTGATGCCGGTGGCCTGGGCGCGGGCGTTGACCACGGCGGTCAGCGTATCCTGCTCGTGGCTGGCATAGCCCTTGACCGTGTTGACCAGGTTGGGGATGAGGTCAGCGCGCCGCTGGTACTGGTTCAGGACCTCGGACCAGCTGGCCTTGACCTGTTCGTCCGCGCGTTGCAGGTCGTTGTAGCCGCAGCCGGACAGCGTGGCCGCCAGCATGACGAAAAAGGCAGTGATCAGGCTTCGCACCTTGTTCTCCTTGGAAATGCGTGCTTGGAATGGATGCTTCGCAGTCCGGTCAACGGAATACGTCGGCGAGCACGTCGGCTACGACCAGGGTGGCCAGCGACACCAGGATCAGGTCCGTGCCCGCCACACGCCACTCGTAGCCGGGATAGACCGGCAACCTCGACAGCATGCCGGACGGCACGGCCTTCTTGGCGATGCCCGGTGGCAGCGGCTTGCCCCGGGCCAGGTTCTTGCGTATGCCCGGGGGCAAGGGGCCATAGCCCACCGCCTGGTAGTCGGAGGCATAGTTCCTGGCCAGCGATACCGTGATGCCCGCGCGGACCAGGTCGTCGCCGCCATCGGCGCGCTTGCCCTGCTTGGGGCCGCCGCCCTTGCCCGACACCTTGTCGCCCTGCCCTTGCCCGTGGCCCTTGCTTCCCTGCCCCTTGCCGCCCCCGTGTCCGCCTCCGGCGTGGGCATTGCCGTTGCCTTTGCCGCCGGGCGGATCAGCCCATGCGGGCGTCATGCCCAGCGAACCTGCCAGCAGCAGGACAAGGAAAATTTCGCGTCGCGGTTTGAGCATCATTTTCAATCGGCTCCTCGAGCACAGGTGTGCAACGAGCCAAGCATAGCGCAAGGCCGCGGCAGGCGGCCCCGACAAGGTATCCAGTTGCAGCGGCCGGTTGCAACGGCATCGGCCGCGCGGCCGCAGCGTCAGCCGCCGTGCCGCGAGACCAGCCGCTCCAGCCTCAGGCGGTCGCGTGCGTCGGTCAGCCGCCACACCGCCAGGTAGACCGAACCGGCCGACGCCGCGAAGCCGCCGCCGGCCAGCAGGAACATCAGCAGGATCTGGTACTTGGCCGATTCGATGGGGTCCATGCCGGCCAGGATCTGGCCGGTCATGATGCCGGGCATGGTGATGACGCCCGCCGCCGCCATCTGGTTCATCACCGGCAGCACCCCCGCCCGCACCGCGCCCCGGATGATGTTCCGGAACGCGGTGTAGCGGTCGGCGCCCAGGGCCAGCCGGGCCTCGATGGCCGCGCGTTCGCGCGAGACCGAGGTGAACACGCCGTTCAAGGCCAGGCTGGCGCTGTTCATGGCCGTGCCCAGGACGATGCCGGCCAGCGGGATTGCGTGGCGCGGGTCGTACCAGGGGTCGGGACGCAGCGCCGTCGCCAGCGCCAGCAGCGCGATGCCCAGCGTGGCGACGCCCACCGGCACGCCACCCACCCCATAGCGCCATGCTCCCTGGAAGCGCCGCTCCTGCCTGGAGCCGACTTCGTGGCAGGCCGCGGCGATCATCAGCGCAACGACCGCGCCGGTCACCCAGGGCGAGGTCAACGCGAACACCTGCCGCAGGAACAGGCCCACCAGGACCAGTTGCACGACCATGCGTGCCGCCGCCACCAGCAGCGGACGCTGGATCCCCAGCGCCAGCCGCAGCGACAGCGCGGCGCTGGCCAGCACCAGCACGGCCGCCATGGCCAGTTCCATCGGCGTCAGTGAAATGGGGCTCATGGCGTTTCGTCCTCCAATCCGCCGGGGGTCACGCGCAACCGCCGGGTGGCGATGCGCACGGCCTGGGCCGCGTCATGCGTGACCACCAGCAGACCGGTGCCCTGCTCGCGCAGCCGCGCCAACAGGGCCTCGACCCGGGCGGTGGCTTCGGGATCCAGGGCCGAGGTCGGTTCGTCCAGCAACAGGAAACGCGGGTGCTGCGAGATGGCTCGCACCAGCGCGAGCCGCTGGCGCTGTCCGGTCGACAGCGTGGCCACGGGCGCCTCGAACAGTGCATCGGCCAGCCCCAGCCCGGGCAGCAGCGCCCGCGCCCGCTCCGGATACGCCATGTGATCGGCCACGATGTCCGCCCACCATCCGGCGTCGGCGGCGACATAGGTAACCTGGCGCCTGAAGGCCGGGGCCGGCATGCGGTCGCGGTCCACGCCGTCCAGCTCGACGCGGCCCCGGGCCGGTTCAAGGTCGGCGATCATGCGCAACAGCAGGCTCTTGCCCACGCCGGACGGGCCGGACAAGGCCACGCACTCCCCGCCTTCGATACCCAGGTCGAAAGGGCCGGCGAGACGGCCGTGCAGGCCATTCACGATCAGGGAGGAACAGGTGTCGGTCAAGGTCGTATTCGCCAGGGGGCGGATGCTCGGACGGAGCGACAGTCTAGCGCGAAGCCCGCGTGGCACGGGGCTTTCCGGCTCATGCACGTATAATGGATAGTTGCTCGCGGCAACGATAAGACCACAAAGCCCATTTACCATTTCAAGGTTGTTTCATCTATGTATCGCGCACTCGCCGCCGCCCTCGTGCTGGGCACCCTGGCCGTCGCTCCCGCTCATGCCGGACCCTACCCCGACCGCCCCGTCCGCATCATCAATCCGTTCCCTCCCGGCACGAACACCGACACGGTCGCGCGCCTGCTCGCCCAGAAGCTGCAACAGAACTGGGGCCAGGCCACCATCGTCGAGAACAAGACCGGCGCGGGCGGCGCGATCGGCGCGAACTTCGTCGCCAAATCGCCGGCCGACGGCTACACCCTGCTGCTGACGTCCTCGTCCACGCACCTGGTCGCCCCCGTGCTGCGCAAGGACGTGCCCTACGACGCGAACAAGGACTTCACGCCCATCATGACGGTGACCGTGTCGCCGCACGTGGTGGTCGCCACCCGTTCGCTGCCGGTCAAGGACTTCAAGGACTTCGTGGCCTACGTGAAGTCGCACCCGGGCACCACCTTCGCGTCCTCGGGCAACGGCACCGGCTACCACCTGGCGGGTGAACTGTTCGCCCACGGCGTCGGCGCCAACATGCTGCACATTCCCTATCGCGGCGCGGCTCCGGCCATGAACGACCTGATGGGCGGACAGGTCCAGTCCATGTTCGACTCCCCGGGCAGCGTCGCGCCCAACGCCAAGAGCGGCCGCGTCCACGCGCTGGCCGTCATGGGACCCAAGCGCTGGCCCACCCTGCCGGACGTCCCCACCACGGTGGAGCTGGGCTATCCCCAGCTGCAGTTCTCCACCTGGCTGGGCCTGTACGCGCCGGCGAACACCCCGCCCGACGTGATCGCCAAGATCACCAACATCCTGACCACCGAACTGTCCAAGCCCGGCATGAGCGAACAGTTCGACCAGATGGGCTCGCAGTTGAACATGATCGTCGGCAAGGACTTCGCCAAGTTCATGCTGGACGGCCAGGCTTCGCTGAAGAAATTGGCCGAAGAGGCCAAGCTGCCGATGCTGGACTGATCGCGTCCCCCCGAAACGGGAACGGCCTCGCTTTCGAAAGAAGCGAGGCCGTTTTTCCTTGGGGACGACCGGCGGGAGCGACGCTAGCCTACTCGATCTTGATGCCTGCGGCTTTCACCAGCTGCGACGCGGACTTCGTCTCGTCGGCCAGGTACTTCTCGAAGGCCTTCTGGTCCATGGGCATGGGGGCGGCGCCCAGGTTGGCGAAGCGGGTCTTGATGTCGGGCATCTCCAGCACCTTCAGCACGCCGGCGTGGATCTTGTCGACCACGGGCTGGGGCGTCTTGGCCGGCGCGAACAGGCCCACCCAGAACGTGTAGGCCGCGGCCGGCAGGCCCGAGTCGGTCATGGAGGGCACGTCGGGCAGCGCGGCCGAACGCGCGGCGGTACCGACGGCCAGCGCCTGCAGCTTGCCGTCCTTGATCATGGGCAGGGCCGATACCAGGGGCGCGAAGAACCAGGTCGTACGGCCGGCGATGGTCTCGGTGATGGCCTCGGGCGTCCCGCGGAACGGCACGTGCACGGCATCGATGCCGGCGGCCACCCGGAACTGTTCCGCGTTCATGTGCGTGGCCGAGCCGTTGCCGGCGGAGGCATAGAACAGCTTGCCGGGATCGGCCTTGGCCTTGGCGACCAGGTCGCCCAGGTTCTTGTACCCTGCCGAGGGCGAGACCACCAGCACGTTGGGCAGGCTGGCCAGCGGCGTGATGCCCTCGAAGTCCTTGAGCGTGTCGTACGGCAGGTTCGGGTAAATGGACGGATTGACGAGGTGGCCCGAACTGTGGATCAGCAGCGTGTAGCCATCGGCGGGCGCCTTGGCCACCTGCGCGGCGCCCAGCGTGCCGCCCGCGCCCGGCTTGTTCTCGACCACGATCTGTGCGCCCAGGATGGGGCCCAGCTTGTCGGCGATCGAACGCGCCACCACGTCGGTGCCGCTGCCGGCGGTGAACGGGACGATGAAGCGGATGGGGCCGCCTTGCGGCCAGTTGCCCTGGGCCTGGGCGCTCGCGCCCGCGGCCAGCATGGTCGCGGCCGCGAGGACGCGCAGCGAGGTCCGGCGAGCGTGGGAATGTCGTTGCATGGTGTGTCTCCTCTGGTTTATCGAATGGAACGGCGGCCCTAGCCCGGGACGGGCGGGCTGAATGGCATGGCCAGCAGCACCGATGCCGTCCGGCCGCTGCGGTTGATCAACTGGCGTTTCTCGCCGGGCGCCAGGCGGCATGAATCCAGGCGCGCCAGCGTGGCTTCCTGCCGCACCCCGTCCAGCTCGCTCACGACGGTCAGCTCGCCTTCCAGGACCACGTAGTGCTTCTCCATGGGCGAGCCATCCAGCGAGGTGTGGCCGCCGGGTTCCAGCGTCGAGACGCCCAGCCACAGCTGTTCGGCCGGGCCGGCTTCCCTGCCTTGCAGGCGCACGCAGCGCATGTCGAAGTGGTTGGGAGCCTCGTAGACGGGAGCCTCGGGATAGCGGGTGACGTTCATGCCCGGCCTTCCCACGGCCGCAGCACGATGCGCTGGTCCGATCCGCCGATTACCGTGCGGTAGGCATCGAGCGCGTCGGTCAGTGCATAGACGGCATCGGCGCCGACGGGGAACGGCCGCAGCGTGCCGGCCTCGAACCCCGGCCGCAGCGCCCGCAGGTGCGCGGCCGCCTCGGTGCAGTCCATGGCCAGCGAATCCACGCCCACGTAGGTGTGCATGGCGCGGTAGAACGTGAAGATGTCGAACGGCACCGGGCGCTCGACCGTGGAGATGAAGATCTGCGTGGCGCGCTTGGCCATGGCCTGGTTGGCGGCCTGGAAGTACGGGCTGCCTACGGTGTTGTAGACCAGGTCCACGCCGCGGCCGTCGGTGAGCTCGCGCAGCCGCGCGGCCACGTCTTCCCGGCTGGCGTCCACGACCTCGACCGGCGCGCAGGCAAAGCCGGCGTAAGGTCCCGGCCGGCGCTGGACCGCGATGACGCGGGCTCCCGCCTGCGCCGCGAGCTGGACGGCGGCCTGCCCCACCTTGCCGTTGGCCCCCATGACGGCGACCACCTGGCCCGGCTGCGGCATGCCGCTGCGTTGGAAACCTTCGTAGGCCGTCACGAACGGCACGCCTATCGAGCCGGCGGCATCGAAGTCCAGGCCCGCGGGCATTTCCTCCAGCGCGGCCAGCGGCAGCGTGAGCCAGGCGGCATGGGAGCCGTCCCGCGTGATGCCCAGGTCGCCGCCCGAGCCCCAGACGCGGCGGCCTATCCATTCGGTGGGGCCGGCCACCACCGTGCCGGCGAAGTCGCGCCCGGGCGTGCGCGGCCAGACGGCCTGCGGCATCAGGCCCAGCGCCGCCTTCACGTCGCTGGGATTGACGGCCGCGCTGGCCACCTTGACGACGGCGTGGCCCGGATCCGGCCGGGGCATGGTCAGGGTTTCGATGGCCGGGGCCAGGTGGGCGGCGGACTCGGCCTTGGCCTGTACGCGCACGGCCGGCCCGTGTTGGGTTTCTTGCATGACGGTGGACATGATCGGTAGCGGTTCCTTCAATTCCTGATGGGCAGGCCCAGCATGTCGCGCGCCTCGCCGGCGCTCGCCACGCTTCCTCCCAGGTCCTGCACGATGCGCGCGGCACGCTCCACCAGCGCCGCGTTGCTGGGCGCCAGGACGCCCCGGGACAGGTAGATGTTGTCTTCCAGGCCTACGCGGACGTGGCCGCCCGACACGAAAGCGGCCGCCAGCATGGGGAACTCGTGGCGGCCCACCCCGAAGGCGGACCAGAAGGCGCCCGCCGGCAGCAGGCCGCGCGCATACAGCAGCGTCTCGGGCGTGGCCTCGAATCCGTACTTGACGCCGGTGACGAAGGTCCACATGCCCGGCCCGTCCAGCGTGCCGTCGGCGATCAGGTCGCGCGCGAGGTGGATGTCGCCGCTGTCGAAGATCTCCAGTTCCGGCTTGACGCCCGCCTCGCGGATGACGCCGGCCATGATGCGCACGTTGCGCGGGGTGTTGATGACCACCTCCGCGCCCGAGTTCATGGTGTTCAGGTCCAGCGAGCAGACGTCGGGCCGCAGCCGCGCGATGTGCTCGACCCTTTTCTCCGGGGGCAGCAGCGTGGTGCCGGGGCCGGCCACGCGGGGCTCGGCCTCGCTCGGCACGTAGCGGCCGCCCGGGCCGGTGGTCAGGTTGATGATGACTTCGCGGTTCTCGGCCCGGATGCGGCGGATGACCTCGTCGTACAGCGCGACGTCCATCGACGGGCGGCCGGTTTGGGGATCGCGCACGTGGATGTGGACCTGCGCCGCGCCGGCGCGGGCCGCCTCGAGCGCCGAATTGGCGATCTGCTCGGGCGTGATGGGCAGGTGCGGCGTCTGCTCCGGCTTGGTCAGGTTGCCGGTGATCGCGCAGGTGATGACGGTCGGGTTCACAGGTGGCGTCCTCCATCGACCACGATGCGGGTGCCGGTGGCAAAACGCAGCGAGGTGGCGCAGGCTTCCACGGCGGCGGCGATGTCGTCGGTGGTGCCGATGCGGCCCAGCGGCGTGGTGGCGGCAGTCTTGGCGTTGAAGTCGGCGCCCCGGCCCGGCACGAAGGTGGAGTCGACCACGCCCGGGCTGACCGACAGCACGCGCACCTGCGGCGCGAGCACGCGGGCCAGGGCCTCGCCCACCACGTCCACGCTGGCCTTGGCCGCAACGTAGGCCAGGTTGCTGCCGACGCCCGTGAAGGCCGCGATCGAGGACAGCGTCACGATCAGGCCATCGCCGCTTTCCTTGAGCAGCGGCGCGAAGGCGCGGATGGTCGAGAAGACGCCCCGGAAGTTGACCTTCAGGATGTCGTCGATCAGTTCGTCGGTCAGGCCCTCCAGGTCGGCCGCGGGCACGGGCTTGGTGTAGCCGGCGCTATTGACCAGGATGTGGCAGGTGCCGAAGTCGGCGCGGACGCGCTCGGCCGCCGCCTTCAGGGCCGGGCTGTCGGTAATGGAGGCCCGGACCTCGGCGTGTCCTTCCCCGGGCAGTTCGCCCACCCGGGAAGCGGCGGCGGGATCGCCGTTATGCAGCAGCACGCAACGCGCCCCGCGGGCCGCCAGGCGCCGCGCGCTGGCATGGCCGATTGCGCCGGTGCCGCCGGCTATCACGGCCACCTTGCCGTCCAGGCGGTCCTGCGGCGCGAATGTGGATGCTTGTGTCATTGGGAGTTCCTTTGGTGATGCGTGGGAAGTTCAGGGAATCGGGGGATGCGGGAAGACCATCTCGCCTTCCAGCAGCGTGAAGCAATGATCGAAGACCGCGACGTCGCCGCCCGGGCGCGATTCCACCCGGTACTGGCCGACCAGCCGGCGCGTCACGCCGAAAGTGGGATCGCTGTGCAGGAACTCCGAGTCGTCGGCGTAGACCTGGGTGATCAGGACCTTGTAGCCGGGCTTGGAGAACATGAAATGCAGGTGTGCCGGCCGGAACTCGTGGCGCGCCTGGGCGCGCAGCAGCACGCCGCCCGGCCCGTCCACCGGCACGGGATAGCCCGCCGGCCGCACCGAACGGAAGCGGAAGCGTCCGTTCTCGTCGGTCGTGAAGCGGCCGCGCAGGTTCATGTCGGGCTGGGTCTCGTCCTGGTTCTCGTACAGCCCGCTGGGCGATGCATGCCAGATGTCCACCGTGACGCCGGCCAGTGGCCGGCCCTCGCGGTCCTGGACCAGCCCGCTGCCCTCGAGCGGGATGCCGGGCGTGCCCGGCGCCGCCAGCGAGGCCCCCGGTTCCAGGCTGGGCGAGTTGGCGCGCCAGAACGGACCGAGCAGCGCGGCGTCCGACTCGCCATGATGGTCGGCGTTGTTCAGCAGCGCCACCAGCGACGACACGCCCAGCAGGTCGGCCACCAGCACCGCCTCGTTCTTGGTGTCGCAGGTGGCCTGCCCGATGGCATTGAGATAGCCCAGCGCATATTCGAACTCGGCCTCGGTCAGCCGCGTTTCCAGTACGAAGGCGTGCAGATGCCGGACCAGGCTGCATAGCAGTTCCTTGACGCGCGGATCGGCGGTATTTGCCATCGATTGCAAAACAATGGGGGTAAGAGACTCTGGCGTGCTGGGCAACATTTGGCATAACCTCATGCTATCGATAGCATTCAGTTTAGCGGGATCGTTCCACTTGTCAACAAGGAGATTTCCCGCCCCCATGCGCCGGCACTTCGCTATCATCTCGCCCATGCCCAAGCGTTCCTCCGCCGCCACCCTTGCCGACATCGCCCTGCACGCCCAGGTGCACAAGACCACCGCTTCGCGCGCGCTGGACCCCGAACGACGCCACATGGTCAGCCCCGAAGTGGTCGGCCGCGTCGAGGCCGCCGCCCGCGCCCTGAACTACCGCGTCAACCGCGCGGCGTCGGCGCTGCGCACCGGGCGGTCGGGCACGGTGGGCGTGCTGTTGCCCGACATCACCAATCCCGTGTTCCCGCCCATCCTGCGCGGCATCGAACAGGCGCTGGCGGCCGAGGGCTTCTTCGTGCTGGTGGCCGATACCGGCAACGAACAGGCGCCGGACGAGGCCGCCGACCGCATGCTGGCCCAGCGCGTCGAAGGGCTCATCATCGCGACCTCCAGCCTGCACGACCCGCTGGTCGAGCGCCTGGTGCGCGACCAGGTCAAGGTCGTGCTGGTCAACCGCCGCGACGAAGACGGCAGCCTGCCCGCCGTCGTCAGCGACGACATGCTGGGCATGAAACTGGCCGTCGATCACCTGGTGTCCATCGGCCATCGCCGCATCGCCCACCTGTCCGGGCCGCTGGCGCTGTCCACCGGTTCGCTGCGGCAGGCCGGCTTCATCCAGGCCATGGCCGCGCACGGGCTGGAGCCGGCCGGCTTCGCCCAGTGCGACGCCTATTCCTGCGATGCCGGCGAGGAAGGCACGCGCGCGCTGCTGGGCACCGGGGCCGAGTTCACGGCCATCGTCGCGGCCAACGACCTGATCGCGCTGGGGGCGATCCAGGCATTGCAGCAGCGCGGACGCACGGTGCCGCAGGACGTCTCGGTCGTGGGACATAACGACATGCCCTTGATGGACAGGGTGTCGCCTCCCCTGACCACGGTACGCATCCTGCACTACGAGATGGGGTTCCGGGCGGCCCGCTTGTTGCTCGACAGCCTGCGCGGCGTGCCGGGCACGACGTCCACGGTCGTCCTGCGGCCCGAGCTGGTCGTGCGCGGCTCCTCCGCACCGCTGTAATATCCAGGCGCAAACCCGAAACTGCCTCGCCCGCGCGAGGCCCCGACATGTCCATCAAAGACCAGCTTTTCATCTACGGCCAATATCTCGCGCCCCAGGCGCTCGTCTCCAGCCTGTTCGGACGCCTTGCGCACTGCCGCGTCGCCGGCCTGAAGAATCCCGCCATCGCCCGTTTCATCCGCCAGTACGGCGTGGACATGAGCGAGGCCCTGGAGCCCGACCCCACCGCCTACGAACACTTCAACGCCTTCTTCACCCGCGCGCTCAAGCCCGGCGCGCGTCCGCTGGATCCCGCCCCGGACGCCGTGCTGTGTCCCGCCGACGGCGCCATCAGCCAGCTGGGCCCCATCCGCGCCGGCCGCATCTTCCAGGCCAAGGGGCACGACTTCAGCGCCGACGAGCTGCTGGGCGGCGATGCGCGGCGCGCCGATCCCTACCGGGACGGCGGCTTCGCCACCATCTATCTGTCCCCCCGCGACTATCACCGGGTGCACATGCCGGTGGCCGGCACCTTACGCGAAACGGTCTACATCCCCGGACGCCTGTTCTCGGTCAATCCGCTCACCGCCCGGACCGTGCCGCGCCTGTTCGCGCGCAACGAACGCCTGGCATGCCTGTTCGATACCGAACTCGGCCCCATGGCGGTGGTGCTGGTGGGCGCCATGATCGTGGGCGCCATGGAAACCGTCTGGGGCGGCCAGGTCGACCCGCACGGCTCGCGCATCGTGACCACGCGCTACGACGACGGCGCCGTGCGGCTGGACAAAGGCGCCGAAATGGGCCGCTTCAAGCTCGGCTCGACCGTGGTCCTGCTGTTCGGTGCCGGCCGGGTGAATTGGAACGATGCGCTGGGGCCGCTGGTCGGCGTGCGCATGGGCCAGGCGCTCGGACGCGCAGTGAATCTATAATCGAGATCGTCGAGCATGCTCGACCCCCACGGCGCCCGTCCCCCCTGGCGCCGCGGATCCGGCCCCGCCGGTCCGCCAGCGCCGCCCCTAACGGGCATGCGGCCGACAGACCGCCCGGCTCCGGGCTTTCCACTCACAGCCGCGTATCCAACATGCCAACCCGCCCGCTTCGCGCCGCCGAAGAAACCGCTGACACCGCTTCCTCGACCGACCATCCCCCGCTTGTCTACTCGCAGCCGCCCCGTGTGCGCCTGCTGAGCGAGATCCTGCCCGACGATCCCCTGCTGATGATGGGCGCCGGCCCCGTTCCCATTCCCGACGTGGTGGCCCATGCGAACTCGGTGGTCATCAACCACCTGGGCGCGACCATGTCGACCATCATCTCCCAGGTCAAGCAGATGGCGGGCTATGTGTTCCAGACGAAGTCGGAATGGGTGCTGGGCGTGGCCGGCCCGGGTTCGGCTGCGATGGAGATGGCGATCTGCAACCTGGTGTCGCCCCGCAGCAAGGTGCTGTGCGTGGTCAACGGTTTCTTCAGCGCCCGCATGGCCGAGATGAGCCGGCGCCTGGACGCCGACGTCGTCACGCTGGAAATCGACGGCCACCAGGCCGCGTCGGCCCAGTCGGTGGAGCAGGCGATCGAGCAGCACCGCCCCGACGTCCTGACCATCGTCCAGGGCGAGACCTCCAACACGGTCTTCAACCGCGAACTGCCCGCCATCGCCAAGGCCGCCAAGAAGCGCGGCTGCCTGGTCGTGGTCGATGCCGTCTGCACGCTCAGCACCATGCCGCTGCAGATGGACGACTGGCAGATCGACGCCGTCATCACCGGTGGCCAGAAGGGCCTGTCGTCGATTCCCGGCGTCTCGCTGATCGCGTTCTCCAACGATGCGTGGGAACACATCAGCCGGCGCAAGACGCCCAATACCCACTGGGTGCTGGACGCCAGGCTGGCCGAGAACTTCTGGCACAAGGGGTCGTACCACTACACCGCCCCGGTGTCCGGGGTGCTGGCGCTGCACGAGGCGCTGCGCCTGGTCTGCGCCGAGACCCTGCCGGTGCGTTTCGCGCGCCATTCGCGTTCGTCCTTCGCCTTGCAGAACGGCATCGAGGCCATGGGCCTGCGCCTGTTCGCGCCACCGGCCTCGCGCCTGAACTCGGTGGTCGGCATCACGGTGCCCGACGGCCTGACCAACACCGGGATCTGCGCGCACATCTCCGAACGCTACCGGGTGGAAATCTCGGGCTCGTTCGGCCTGCCCATCGTGCGCATCGGCCAGATGGGCGAACAGTGCCGGGCCCACAACCTGTTCCGCACGCTGCACGCGCTGGGCTCGACCATGCGCGACCTGGGCGCCAAGGTCGACATGCCCGCCAGCATGGCCACGCTGGAATACAGCCTGCAGGTGTAGCCCCCCCTACGCGCTTCGCGCGCCCCCCAGGGGGCGATGCGGGTGGACCGGCGGAGCCGGATCCACCGCATCCTGGGTCTAGTGGGGTTGTCTCGGTGCGAAGCACCGCGTTCTTGCTTTGATCCAGGGCGCCGCGGATCCGGCTTTGCCGGTCCGCCAGTGCCGCCCCCTGGGGGGCGCCCGAAGGGCGTAGGGGAGATTAACTACTCAAGCACTGCTTCATGAAGGCCTTGCGGTCGTCGCCTTTCTTGCCGGTGGCTTCCTTGTTGCAGGCGGTCATTTTTTCCTGCTGGGTCATCTTCTTGGCGGACAAGCACTCTTTCATGAAAGCCTTGCGGTCGTCGCCCTTGCGGTCGCCGGCGTCCTTGTTACAGGTGGTCATCTTGTTCTGCTGGGTGTTTTCGGCGGCCAGGGCGGGGCCGGTCAGGGCCATGAACAGGGCGGTCAGGGACACTGCTAGCGTTTTTTTCATCGTGAACTCCGAACCTTGGTTTGCGGGGACTCCGGTCGCCCACGGCTGACTGCCGGGCGGCAGCCCATTATCGTGCTCGACCGGGGAAATGCCTAGCCCCTGGCCCGCTTGGCCACTTCGACCCGGCCCAGGTCCCCGTCCACCCGGACCCAGTCTCCCGTCTCGATCACCGACAAGGGGTCGATGTCGAAGTCGGTAACCGACGGCGCGTGCGTGACCACGGCCCCGAGCGCGATCTTGGTCGTCATCTCGTTGAACAGCATGGCCGCGGGCGCCATGCCGGAGATGCGGGCGATGTGGAACTGGCCAGACCAGCCCGAGGACCCCTTCGCGCCGGGAAACACCAGCACCTTGCCGGCGAAGCTCACCCCGCGCAGCTCGTGGCGGGTCTCGATGACGGTGCCGGTGCGGGGATCGATGCCGCCCCACCCCGAGATCCGGTCGCGCGTGACCAGCGCCTCGCCCTCGGCCCGTCCGCCCACGATGCCCCGGCCTTGCAGCACGATGACCCGGGAAACGGCCGTGGAACTGTCCTGCGCGCTCATCGCAAACCTCCTTTCCAGCGGCCGGTCACCGCGGCCTCGATGCAATCGGCGGTGCTGCCGAACCATGCCTGTATGCCCATGATGGCCGGCAGGTAGTGGACCTGCTTGGCCGAATCAACGGCCGCCACCTTGGTTCCCTGGGGAATGACGCGCCCCAGCGCCGAACAGGTGTCCGACATCAGGTAGCCGCCCGCCTCCTCGATGATGCGGGTGTAGCCGTTCTGGTCGGCGATCTGCTTGGTGGCACGGGGCGTGAAGATCCAGAGCTGCGTATTCTCATGCACGCGCTTGCCCTGCAGCAGCCGGCACACTTCCCAGATCTGCTCGATGCTGTAGTGCGGGCAGCCCAGCATGACGAAATCGACGTCGGGGTCGCGCGCCGTGGCGTTGAGGTTCTCGTAGGTCTCGCGCAGCTCCCTGGGCCCGAAGCGGAACACTTCGCGCGGGCGGTTGCCACCGAAGGCGGCCTCGACCGTCGGCGCCTCGGGGGTGAAGCCGGGAATGTGGTACATCTCCACGCCGCCCGACGACGCCGCGGCCGCGCCGAAGTGCTTGAGCTTGAGGGTGCTGGGCGCCAGTCCCGCGCCGGTGATGACCGGGACCTTGTCCTGCACCTTGTCTCCCACGTAGTAGCCCAGCATGCCCCAGTCCGACATCGACTCGATGGGCATGTCCAGCTCCACCAGGTGGGTGCCGCGCCGTTCTGACTCGATGTGGTAGCCCCAATAGGGAATGCGGCCCGTCAGCATGGCCGCGCCCGTGCTCTCGCGCCCTTCGGCGTTCGACCGCGCGCCCAGCACGGCGTTGATGTAGATGACGGCCGAAGACTCCATCCATGCGCAGTGCTCGCCCCGGGCCGGCAGGTTGCCGACCTGGTAGGGCGTGCAGGTGTTCAGGAGCTGCACGCCCAGGCCCGCGCTGTAGGCATCGCCCTTGCGGAAGATGCGCACGACCTCTTCGCCCACCCCCTGCTGGGCGGCGTGCTCGGGATCGATGCCCTGTTGCAGGTGGCTGCTGTAGACCTCGACGGGCGGAATGGCCACGACCTCGGCGCTGTCCAGGTTGAACTCGGAGAACACCGCGTCCAGGCCGCCCCGCTCGTCGGCGAACTTGCGCATGAACGGCGTGGTGGCGCCGATGGTACCCGCCACGTTGCGCGTCTCGACCAGGCGCTCGGCCCCCAGCGCGTTGCCGTAGCGCAGCAGCAGGTCCATGGCCTTCTGTTTGGCCGGGCCATGCGCGCCGTCGAGCATGGCTTTCTCGTGATCCGTCAGTCGCATTGCCGCCCTCCTTCCTGGCAGCCGGCCCGCGACGCCGCGCGGGTCAGGAAACCTTGAGCAATTTGTCCGGCAGCGGCACCTTGCCGCCCGTATCGCGCGCGATCGCCTGCGCGGTCTCGATCAGGCGCGGCGCCACCTCGTTGCGCAGGCGCTTCTCGGTGAACGAGAAAGCCGGCCCGCCGCAGTTCAGCGCCATGATCTCGCCGCCCGGCACGACCAGCGGCACCGATACCGAATTGATGTCGCGGTGGAACTCGCCCAGCGACAGGCAATAGCCGTGCATGCGCGCATCCCGCTGCGAGCGCTCGAGCCCCTTCTCCAGCCGCGCCCACTCCGCCTCGCCGCATTCCTTGCGTATGCTTTGCAGCAGGCGATCCTTCTCGTACTGGTCGGTCATCGCGCTCAGGTAGGCGCGCCCCAGTGCCGAACTGGCCACCGAGAAGCGCGACCCCACCCGCAGCCGCGCCAGGAGCAGCGCCGATTGCGGCGAGGCCGTCTCGATCAGCACGATGTGCAGCTCGTCCCGTATCGCCAGATAGACCGAGCCTTCGGTTTCGTTGGCCAGCGCGAGCATGTGCGGGCGCGCGATCGAGCGCGTATCGACCCCGCCCAGGAACGCCTGGGCCAGCGACACCACGCCCGCCGCCAGCGAGAAGCGCTCGGTCTCGGGTTCCTGTTTCATCAGGCCCAGGGAAACCAGCGTGGTGGCCAGCCGCGTGACCGTGGGCTTGGGGATCCCGGTCATCGCGGCCAGTTCGGCATTGCTCAATACGCGCAGGTCCTCGCGAAAGCAGCGCAGCACCGCGATCCCCCGCTCCAGGGCGGACACGGTGCCACTCGGTTCGGCCGCGGCGGACGCCCGCCGGGTCTTGGCGGCGGATGGGGCTCGGGGGGCGTTTCGTGGCATGGCGGGACTCCGGATGCGGCGGAAAAAAAGGATCGCCCATTTTATAGAGAAGCCGGCAGGTTTCCATGGAAGCGCCTCAGTCGGCGGTGGCGCCCGAGGCCTTCACCACCGGGGCCCACTTCTCGATCTCGGCCTTGACCAGGGCGTCGAACTCCTCGGGCGTGCTGGGCGCCGAGGTCAGGCCCACTTCGGCCAGGCGAGCCTTGAAATCCGCGCTGCGCAGGATGGTGCCCACGTCGGCGCTGATCTTGTTGATCACCTCGCGCGGCGTCGCCGCCGGCGCCACCAGGCCGAAGATGCTCTGCACGTTGAAGCCCGGAATGGTCTCGGCCACCGTGGGGATGTCGGGCGCGCTGGGATCGCGCGTCTTGCCGGTGACGGCGATGGGCTTGAGCTTGCCCGACTTGATGTAGGGCATGGACGAGAACAGCGGGTCGATCAGCAGCGGCACGCGGCCGGCCATCACCTCCGTGTAGGCGGGGCCGCTGCCCTTGTACGGAATGTGCAGCATGTCCACCCCGGTCATGCTCTTGAGCAGTTCGCCGGTCAGGTGCATGGAGCTGCCGCTGCCCGGCGAGGCGTAGCTCATCTTGCCCGGATCCTTCCTGGCCATCGCGATCACGCCGGCCAGGTCGTTGGCCGGCAGCGACGGCGTCGCGGTGATGACGATCTGCGAGGTCACCAGCATCGAGACGCCCGCCAGGTCCTTGACCGTGTCGAACGGCATGGTCTTGCGCAACGTCGGGTTGATGACGTGCGAGGTCACGACGATGCCCAGCGTGTAGCCGTCGGGCGCGGACTTGGCGACGTGATCCGTGCCGACCACCGTGTTGGCGCCCGGCTTGTACATCACCACCACCGGCTGGCCCCAGGTCTTCTGCAGGCGCTCGGACAGGAGGCGGCTCAGGATGTCGATGGCGCCGCCCGGGGCATTGGGCACGATCAGCGTGACCGGCCTGGACGGATAGGCGGGGCCGGCGGCCGCGACGGCATGGGTGGCGGTCGCGGCGCAGGCCGCGCCCAGCAGGGACGCGAACAGGATTTTCATGGAGTCTCCTTGAGGAATGGCGCGGGAACCTCGGCGTTCCCGCTTATGTTCAGATGTTGTTGCGGATGCGTTCCTGCAGGGCGGACACGTCCACGTCCCGCACCTTGCCGCCCAGGGTCAGGTCCAGGGCGTGGGCAGCCGCCGCTCCCATGGCGATGCACGGCCCCATGACGCGCACGCTGGACAGCGCCGCCGCGTCGGCGTCGATGCAGCGCCCGGCGGCCACGAGATTGTCGCTGCCGGCCGGGATCAGGCTGCGCAGCGGCACCGTGTGGACGTGGTCCTCGCCGAAGGGCTCCCACACGTAGCCCTCGGGCTGGTCGTGCAGTTCCACCGGCCACGAAGTCCGCGCGACGGCATCCGGGAAACGCGTGGCGGCGCGCACCTCCTCCGTCGTCAACTGATGCAGGCCGGCGATCCAGCGTGTCTGCCGGATGCCCGGCAAGGCATAGGCGCGGATGCGGGCGGCGCCGAAGGCTTGCGGATACTCCGCCTTCAGGAATTCGATGACGCGGTCCACCTGCTCGCGGCCGGCCAGGGCCGTGGCCGAGGCGGCCAGCGGATCGAGCGGTGTCTCCATGTGGGTCATGTTCATCGCCGCCACGCCTCGCCCGGGGAATCGGAAGAAGAGCCCGTCGTCGCGCGAGATGCCGTACTGCGCGGCCTTTTCCTTGATGCGCGCCGTGAAGGCCTCGCGCGTGGGCAGGTGGGCTTCGTCCAGGTGCTCGAGCACGAACATCTGGGTGCCGAAGATCGGCACGTCGGGCTCGCGGCAATCCAGGCCCGCCAGCCACGCCAGCGCCGCGTCGCCGCTGGCGTCCACATAGCCGCGCGCGTCCACGTGCACGTCGCCGTAGCGCGTGGCCAGCTCCAGCCGCTGCAGCCGGCCGCCCTCGCGCCGGGCCTCGCGCAACACCGCGCCCAGCACCACCGTGATGCCGGCGTCGCGGATCTTCTGTTCGATCCAGCGGCCCAGCGCCACCTCGTCGTAGTACACCACCGTCGTCAGCGGACCGACGTTATGGTGCAGCGCGCCGGCCTTGCCCAGGTCCTCCAGGATGCCGTCGGCGATGCCGTGGGTGAGCTGGATGCGGTTCGGGCCGTTCGAGAACAGCCCGCAGAACGTGCCGATGATGGAGCCCACCGCCTGGCCGCCCAGCATGGGCAGGCTGTCGACAAGCACGACCCGGCGGCCCAGCGCGGCCGCCTCGAGCGCGGCCGAGACCCCCGAGATGCCGGCGCCGACCACGCACAGGTCGGCATCGACATGCCAGGGCCGGTTTTCCGTTCGCCGGACGGTTCGTACTTGATTTGCCATGCGGATTCTCCTTGATGCGGCAATGATGTTCAGGTCTTCAGGCCCAGGCGTGCGACCATGGCCTTCTCGCGCTCGTAGGAAGCGCGCATCTCCTCGGTGAAGCCGGCCGTGTCCCGGTAACCGGGAATGAGGTCGAACTTGTCGAGGATGTCCTTGTGCGCGGGCTGGTCGATGGCCCGCTTGTAGGCGTCGTGCAGCACGCGCACGACCGCCGGATCCATGTTCTTCGGACCGGCCAGGCCGATCGGCGAGGTGTAGACGATGGGCACGCCCAGCTCCGTGGCCGTCGGCACGTCGGGAAACTTCTCCAGCCGCGATTCGCTGAAGGTCACCAGCAGCCGCATCTTGCCGGCCTGTACCTGGGGCGACCAACTGGCCGAATCGGACATCGCGTCCACGTGTCCGCCCAGCGCCGCCTGGATGACGTCGGCGCTGCCCTTCATCGGAATGACGTTGAATTTCACGCCCTTCAGCCGCGCGACCTCCTCCATCAGGAGATGGCCGCCGTTGGCGAAACCCACCGTGCCGTAGCTGATCTCTCCTGGCCGCGCGCGGGCGGCGGCGATCAGGTCGTCGAAGCTGCGCAGCGGGGAATCGGCGCGCACCGCGATGCCGAACGGACTCGTGACCATGCAGATGATCCAGGTCAGGTCGCGCAGCGCGTCGTAGCGCACCTTCTGCAGGTGCGGCATGCGAACCTGGATCTGCAGGGCCTGCGTCAGCAGATAGCCGTCGCCGCGGTCCTGGCGCGCCATGGCGTCGGCGCCCAGCAGCAGGTTCGCGCCGGGGCGGTTCTCGATGATGATCGGCTGGTTGTTCAGGAACGGCGCCGCGAGCTTGTCCACGAAGCGCTGGTAGACATCCAGCAGCCCGCCCGCGCTGGCCGGCACGATGATGGTGATGGGCCGGCTGGGAAAGCCCTGGCCGGCCGTGGCCAGGCGCGGCAGGGCCGCCGCGGGCATGCTGGCGGCAAGGCCGCGCAGCAATTGCCGGCGGCCGGACGACATGCGGGGACCGGCCGGGCTTCGCGGGTACGTGCTCATCTTGTCTCCTGTTCCGGCATCCATGCCGTGTCGAATTCGGTCCAGTGCGGATCCGCGGCAGATTCTCCGACAGTCGCCCGCCATGCGTCAATATTTTTCGAAATGACGTTTCATTTTAATTTTAACCACGGATCGGCGTTGCCCGAAAGACATGCCGGATGATAAATTGAAATAACGTTTCAAATTTTCATGGAGACCTCATGTCATCGTCCGACCCAGGCAAGACGGCGCCGCGCCGTGCGCTGCGCAGCAACTTCGAACCCGGCACCTCGCGCTGGGCGGTCAGGCGGGCGCAATGGCGCGCGCTCGGCCTGACCGACGCCGACATGGAGAAACCCAAGATCGCCGTGGTCAACACCTCGTCGGAACTGTCGAGCTGCTTCAGCCACCTGGACGGCGTCGCCGCCGCCATCAAGCAAGCCATACGCGAGGCCGGCGGCCTGCCCTTCGAGGTACGCACCGCCGCTCCCAGCGACTTCATCACCAGCGCCGGCGCCCGCGGCGGCTATATCCTTCCCAGCCGCGACCTCATCGCCAACGACATCGAAGTGGCGGTGGAAGGCGCGCTGCTGGACGGCATGATCTGCCTGGCCTCGTGCGACAAGACCACGCCCGGCCAGCTCATGGCGGCCGCCCGGCTGGACCTCCCGACGCTGGTCGTGGTGTGCGGCTACCAGCGCAGCGGCCACCACAAGCAGCAACATGTCGACATCGAGGAAGTTTTCCTGGCCGCGGGCCACGTCGCGGCCGGCCGCATGGATCCGGCCGAGCTGGCGGCGATGAGCGAACAGGCGGTGCGTGGCCCGGGAGTCTGTGCCGGCATAGGTACCGCCAATTCCATGCACATGGTGTGCGAGGCATTGGGCATGGCCCTGCCCGGCAGCGCGCCGGTGGCCGCCAACAGCCCGCGCATGATGGCCACCGTCGCGCAGGCCGGCGCCCGCATCGTCCAGATGGTCTGGGAGGACCTGCGGCCGCGCGCCATCCTCACCGCCGAGGCCTTTGCCAACGCCGCCCGCCTGGTGCTTGCGCTGGGCGGCTCCATCAATACCATCAAGCATCTGCAAGCCATCGCCAACGAAGCGCAGGCCGGCGTGGATGTCTACGGGCTGTTCGAGCGGCTGGCGGATACCACGCCCCTGATCGCCGCCATCCGCCCCAACGGCGACCACTCCATCGAGGACCTGGAGCGCGCGGGCGGGACGCTGGCCGTGTTCAAGCGCCTGGCCGGCCTCTATCACCCCGAGGCGCTGACCGTGTCCGGGCGGCCGCTGGGCGACGCCGTGGACCAGGCCCAGGTTCGCGACGAAGCCATCCTGCGCCCGGCCGACCAGCCGCTGTCCACCCGCCCCTCCATCGTCATCCTGCGCGGTTCGCTCGCGCCCGACGGCGGCATCGTCAAGCTGGGCCTGGCCACCGGCAAGGCCATGCGCTTCGAGGGAACGGCCCGGGTATTCGAGTCCCAGGAAGATGCCATCGCGGCCCTGCAACGGGGCGAGATCGAGCGCGGTACCGTGGTCGTGATGCGCGGTCTGGGCGTGCGCGGCGGACCGGGCATGGGCATGGCCTCGCGCTTCGTGTTCGTCCTGGACGGTGCGGGCCTGGGCGAACACGTCGCGGTCGTCACGGACGGCCAGTTGTCCGGCCTGGTCAACAAGGGGCTGGTCGTGGGCGAGGTGTCGCCCGAGGCGGCCGCCGGCGGGCCGCTGGGCCTGGTCCAGGATGGCGACCCCATCGCCATCGATATCGATGCGCGCACCGTGGACCTGAAGGTGGCGGAACAGGAACTGGCCCGCCGGCGCGAAGCCTTCGCCCCGCCCGCCCCGGGGCGGGTGCGCGGCTGGCTGTCGGTGTACGAGCAGGTCGTGCGCCCCTTGCCCGAGGGCGCGGTCATCGCCCATACCGGAACCGCCCGCCCGCGCTGAGCCCTCGTGGCGTCCGGCCCGACAGACAATTATTCTTCTTAATCATATTGTCATGTACGGGCCGGACTCCACCGTTCCTCCATCTTCTCTCCCAACCTCTGTACGGCTTGAATCCACCTAGGGTAAGCCCCAGCGTTTCGTACGCAAAATTAGTTCATACTAATAACTAATACAGAGAGAAATCCGTGGCACTCGCCGCGGATACCAGTGGAGAAGACAGCTTGTTGTCCGTCGATATCAGCGGGCCGATCGGACGCATTGCGCTCGCTCGCCCCGGCAAGCGCAATGCGCTGAACGATGACCTGATCGCCCAGTTGCACATTGCCTTCATCAACATGCCCGAGCACGTGCGGGTGGTCATCCTCACGGGCGAAGGCGACCATTTCTGTTCCGGACTGGACCTGTCGGAGCTGCGCCAGCGCAGCGTGGCCGACGGCATCGTCCATTCCCGGGGCTGGCATGCCGCGTTCGAGCAGGTCCAGTTCGGCAAGGTCCCCGTCGTGGCGGTACTGCACGGCGCCGTGGTCGGCGGCGGCCTGGAGCTGGCCAGCGCCTGCCACATCCGCATCGCCGAACAGACGGCGTTCTACGGGCTGCCCGAGGGCCAGCGCGGCCTGTTCGTGGGTGGCGGCGGGTCGGCCCGCATCTCCCGCCTGATCGGTGTCGCCCGCATGAGCGACATGATGCTGACGGGCCGCGTCTACGACGCGCAGGAAGGCCTGGCGGCGGGCCTGTCGCAATACCTGGTTCCCGAGGGCGAGGGGCTGCGCAAGGCCGAGGAGCTTGCCGCCCGCATCGCCGCCAATGCCCCGCTCAGCAACTACGCCGTGCTGCAAGCCCTGCCCCGCATCGCCGACCAGTCGCAAAGCGACGGCCTGTTCACCGAATCGCTCATGGCCGCCATCGCGCAGGGCGACATCGACGCCAAGGCCAGGCTGGAGGCTTTCCTGCAAGGGCGCGCCGCCAAGGTGGGCAAGCCATGACGACCTCGCACATCCCGTACCGCCAGGCGTCGCGGGGAGGCTCTCTGTCGGCGCACATAGAACGCGGGGAAGACGGCACGTTGCGCCTGCGTTCGACCGAGCCGCTGCGCCCCTACCCCGGACGCCTGACGGACTGCCTGCTGCACTGGGCGGCCATGTATCCGGACCGCCTGTTCGCCGCCAAGCGCCAGGATGGCGGCCCGTGGGTCGAGATGCGCTACGGCGACGCATTGCACAAGGCGCGCGCCATCGCCCAGGCGCTGATCGACCGCGGCCTGTCGGTCGACCGGCCCATCGTCGTGCTGTCGGACAACGACCTGGAGCACCTGCAGATCGCACTGGGCGCCATGCTGGCGGGCGTGCCCTACGCGCCCATCTCGGCCGCCTATTCGCTGGTGTCGCAGGATTTCGCCAAGCTGGAACACACGCTGCAGGTGCTCACGCCGGGCCTGGTGTTCGTCTCGGATGCCACCGCGTATGCGCGGGCGATCGCCGCCAAGGTACCCGCCGATGTCGAAGTGGTGGCGGTGCGCGGCGAGATCCCGGGCCGCCGGCTCACGCCCTTCGGCGACCTGCTGGCCACGCAGGCCACGGAGGCGGTCGACGCCGCCCATGCGCGCGTGACGCCCGACACCATCGTCAAGTTCCTGTTCACCTCGGGCTCGACCCAGCTGCCCAAGGCCGTCATCAACACCCAGCGCATGCTGTGCGCCAACCAGCAGATGCTGGTCCAATGCCTGCGCTTCCTGGCCGAGGAACCGCCGGTGCTGGTCGACTGGCTGCCGTGGAACCACACCTTCGGCGGCAACCACAACATCGGCATCGCCCTCTACAACGGGGGCACGCTGTACATCGACGAAGGCAAGCCCACGCCCCAGGGCATGGCCGAGACCCTGCGCAACCTGCGCGAGATCTCGCCCACGATCTATTTCAACGTGCCCAAGGGGTTCGAGGAAATCGTCTCCGCCATCGAACGCGACGAAACCCTGGGACGCACCTTCCTGGCCCGGGTCAAGGCCTTCTTCTTCTCCGGAGCCGGCCTGTCGCCCCAGGTCTGGGAACGCCTGGATCTGGCGGCGCAGCGCCTGTGCGGCGAACGCATCCGCATGCTGACCGGCCTGGGCATGACCGAGACCGCGCCGTTCGCATTGTGCGCCAATTCCGACCTGGTCTTCTCGGGCGTCATCGGCCTGCCCGCTCCGGGCCTGGAGGTCAAGCTCGTACCCGTGCAAGGCAAGCTCGAAGTCCGCTACCGCGGCCCCACGGTCACGCCCGGCTACTGGCGCGCCCCGCAGCAGACGGCCGAATCCTTCGACGAGGAAGGCTACTTCCGTTCGGGCGACGCGGCCCGCCCCATCGATCCCGAGCGGCTGGAACTGGGCCTGGCCTTCGATGGCCGCATCTCGGAAGACTTCAAGCTCTCCACCGGCACCTTCGTGTCGACCGGACCGCTGCGGGCACGCATCATCGCCGCCGGCGAGCCCTATGTGCAGGACGTGGTCATCGCCGGCCTCAACCGCAACGACGTCGGCATCCTGATCTTCCCGCGCATGGCCGAGTGCCGCCAGCTCGCGGGCCTCGCGGCCGACGCGCCGGCGGCGCAAGTGCTGGCCGTGCCCGCGGTGCGCGAGATGTTCCAGGAACTGGTGGACCGGCTATGGGCCTCGGGCACCGGCAGCGCGACCCGCGTGGCGCGCGCGCTGGTCCTGGACACGCCGCCCTCCATAGACCTGGGCGAGGCCACCGACAAGGGTTCCATCAACCAGCGCAACGTGCTCAAGCATCGCGCCGATGCGGTCGAGCTGATGTATGCCGGCACCGATCCGCGCGTCATTCTTCCCCACACGCCTTCCGGGAGCGCATCATGAAGATCGAAGGACTGGCCGCACTGGTGACCGGCGGCGCCTCCGGGCTCGGCGCGCAGACCGCGCGCCTGCTGGCGGCACGCGGCGCGCGGGTGGCGGTACTGGACCGCAACGCCGCGCAGGCCCAGGCCGTCGCCGCCGACATGGGAGGACTCGCGCTGCCCTGCGACGTCACCGACGCCGACAGCGTGCAGCAGGCGCTGGACGCGGCGCGCCAGCGGCACGGTCCCGCGCGCGTCCTGGTCAACTGCGCCGGCGTCGGCGGCGCGCACCGGATCACGGGCAGGCAGGGCCCGATGCCGCTGGCCGATTTCAGCCGCATCGTACAGATCAACCTGGTCGGCACCTTCAACGTCATGCGCCTGGCCGCGGCCGAGATGACCGCGCTCGCCCCCCTGGACGACGGCGAACGCGGCGTCATGGTCAATACGACGTCGATCGCCGCCTACGACGGCCAGATGGGCCAGACCGCCTACGCCGCCTCGAAGGGCGGCATCGCCGCGCTGACCCTGCCGGCGGCGCGCGACCTGGCCCAGTTCGGCGTGCGCGTCATGGCGATCGCCCCGGGCCTGTTCCGGACGCCGCTGCTGGACGAACTTCCGCCGGAAGTCCAGACCAGCCTGGGCGGCTCGGTCCCCTTCCCCAGGCGGCTGGGCCAGCCCGCGGAGTTCGCCGCCCTGGTGGCGCACATCGTCGAGAACGCATACCTGAACGGCGAGGTGATCCGCCTGGACGGCGCGCTGCGCATGCCGCCGCGTTGACGTCCGGGTACCTGTAGTCGAACCGGCGCAAGGGCGTCCCAGACACGCCCACCGCCCCATGAAAAAGCCCCAGAGGAGACACACCATGACCTTACGCAAGCTGATCGTCCCCACCCTCGTCGCATTGCTGTTCCAATCCGCCGCGCAGGCCGAGATCACCATAGGCGTCAGCCTGCCGCTGACCGGCCCCGCCTCGGGCCTGGGCATTCCCTGCAACAACGGCCTGGCGTTGTGGCCCAAGTCCATAGGCGGCGAAACCCTGCGTGTCATCGTGCTCGACGATGCCTCCGATCCCACGGTGGGCGTCAAGAACGCGCGCCGCTTCGTGTCCGAGGACAAGGTGGACCTGATCGTCGGCTCGGCGGCGACCCCGGTCGCGCTGGCGATGTCTGACGTCGCGGCCCAGGCGAAAACGGTGCAACTGGCGGCCTCGCCCATCGTGACCGCGCCGGGCAAGGACGAATGGTCGTTCCGGCTCGCCCAGTCCAACGCGGTCATGGCCATCCCGGTCGTCGCCCACATGAAGAAACACGGCGTCAAGACGGTCGGCTTCCTGGGCTACTCCGACACCTACGGCGAAAGCTGGCTCAACGATTTCACCAAGGAAACCAAGGCGGCGGGCATCACGGTGATCGGCGCCGAGCGCTTCGCGCGCACCGATACCAGCGTGACGGCGCAGGCGCTGAAACTGACGGCCGCCAATCCCGACGCCATCCTGATCGCGGCCTCGGGCAGCGGTGCCGCCATGCCGCACAAGGCGGTGGTCGATCGCGGCTATCGCGGCAAGATCTACCAGACCCACTCGGCCGCCTCGCGCGACCTGATGCGAGTGGGCGGCAAGGACGTCGAAGGCGCGTTCGTCGTGTCGGGTCCGGCCACGGTGGCCGACCAGTTGCCCGACAGCAATCCGTCCAAGAAATTCGGCGTGGACTACATCGCCCGCTATGAAAAGATCTATGGCGCCGGCTCGCGCAACCAGTTCGCCGCGCACATGTACGATGCCGCCATCCTGCTCGAGAAGGCGGTGCCCGTCGCGCTGAAGAAGGCCCGGCCGGGCACGCCGGAATTCCGCGCCGCGCTCAAGGAGGCGCTCGAGAGCGGCGGCGTGACGCCCGTCTCGCAGGGCATCATCGACTACACCGCGCAGGACCATTGGGGCTTCACCAAGGAAACCGGGCTGATCATGAAGGTCGTCAACGGCGACTGGAAGGTCGAGCAATAAGCCGCCACGGCCGGCGTGCGGGCGCCGGCCCCTCCCACTCCATACCAAGAGTTTGCACATGGACTTGACGATAGCCGGCGTCTTGACGCTGGACGGCCTGACCAACGGCGCGATCTACGCGCTGCTGGGCATCGCCACTGTCCTGATCTTCACCGTTACGCGCATCCTGTTCATTCCCCAGGGGGAATTCGTCGCCTTCGGCGCGCTGACCCTCGCCCTGTTCCAGACCGGCCAGGTGCCCGGCACGGTCTGGCTGCTGCTGGTGGCTTCGGCCGCGGCCTTCCTGCTCGACCTGCGCATCCTGCTGCGCACGCCCGCCGCGCCGGGCCGATCGCGCACCGTCCTGCGCCTGGCTCTGGGCCAGCTGGCCCTGCCGGCCGTGATCGCCGCCGTCTCGGTCTGGGCAGCGCCACGGGACCTGCCCATCCTGCTCCAGGGCCTGCTGACGCTGCTGATCGTCACGCCGCTGGGCCCCCTCACCTATCGCCTCGCCTACCAGTCCATCGCCGAGGCCAGCGTACTGGTGCTGCTCATCGTCTCGGTGGGTGTTCATTTCGTGTTGCTGGGCCTGGCGCTGTTCTTCTTCGGCGCCGAAGGGTTCCGCAATCCGCCCTTCGTCGATGCCCGCTATGCGCTGGGGCCGCTCAGCTTGTCCGGGCAGGTCGTCGCCATCTTCATCGCCTTCGTCCTGCTGATGGTGCTGCTCAAGCTCTTCTTCGGCCGCACGCTGTACGGCAAGGCCTTGCGCGCCACCGCCGTCAACCGCCTGGGCGCGCGCCTCCTGGCGATTTCGGCCGACGCCGCCGGCAAGCTGGCGTTCGCGATGGCAGCCTTCATCGGCGCCTTGTCCGGCCTGCTGATCGGCTCGACCACGACGGTCTTCTACGATTCCGGCTTCCTGATCGGACTGAAGGGCTTCATCGCCGCCGTCGGCGGCGGACTCGCCAGCTACCCTGCCACCGCCGTGGGCGCGCTGCTGCTGGGCGTAGCCGAATCCTTCGGCTCGTTCTGGGCCAGTTCGCTGAAGGAGGCCATCGTCTTCACGCTGATCCTGCCGGTGCTGCTGTGGCGCTCGCTCTACACCCCTCATCACGAAGAACACTGATGAAGCACCATTCCGACACCCTGCGGGCCGCCGCGCCCGACATGGCCCGCCGGCCCGGCGGCTACCCGGTGCGCGCCGCGGTCTTCGCGCTGTTCGTCGCGGCCCTGCTGGCGCTGCCGCTGCTGCCGGTGCCCGAATTCTGGATCACCCAGCTCAACTACATCGGCCTGTATGCGATCGTCGTGGTCGGCGTCGTCCTGCTGACCGGCATGGCCGGCCTGACGTCCTTCGGGCAGGCGGCCTTCGTCGGCCTGGGTGCCTATGCCACCGGCGTGCTGTCGGTCACCTACGGCGTCTCGCCCTGGCTGGGGCTGCTGGCGGGGCTGGCGGTCACGGCCTGCGCGGCGCTGCTGATCGGCCCGCTTACCCTGCGCATGTCGGGCCACTACCTGCCCGTCGCCACCATCGCGTGGGGGCTCGCGGTGTTCTACCTGCTCAGCAGCATCGACTGGCTGGGCAAGTACGATGGCCTGATGGGCATCGCGCCGGTGTCCATCGGCAGCCTGGTCTTCGACACCGGTCGCTCGCAGTTCTATCTGATCTGGGCCTTTGCGCTGGCCGCCATGCTGGTCGCCGGCTGGCTGCTGGATTCACGCAGCGGACGGGCCATCCGCGCGCTGCGCGACGGCACCGTGCTGGCGGAGGCCATGGGCGTGAACACGCTGCGCTACAAGATCGGCGTGTTCGTCCTGGCCGCGCTGTTCGCCTCGGTATCGGGCTGGCTGTTCGCCCATTTCCAGCGCAGCGTGAACCCCTCGCCCTTCGGGCTCCACATGGGCATCCAGTACCTTTTCATGGCCGTGCTGGGCGGCTTGGGTTCGGTATGGGGCGCGCTGACGGGCGCGGCGGCGGTCAAGCTGATCGAGGACCAGCTCCAGGTGCTGATTCCCGCCCTGCTGGGCCGCACCGGCAGCTTCGAGGTCATCGCCTTCGGCATCATCCTGGTGCTGGTGCTCAAGTACGCCCGCCAAGGCATCTGGTCCTTCCTCGACGGCCTGGCGCCGCGCGCGCGCCGCCGGCGCGACTGGGCCGAGGCCGCCGCGCTGCCGGTACGCCCCAAGCCCGAACGCGGCGCCGTCGTACTCGAGGGCAAGGGCCTGCGGCGCCAGTTCGGCGGCCTGGTGGCGGTCAACGACGTGGACCTGGCGGTGCGCGCCGGCGACATCGTCGGGCTGATCGGCCCCAACGGCGCCGGCAAGTCCACCACCTTCCACCTGCTGAGCGGCGTGCTGGCGCTGAGCGCGGGCGAGATCCTGCTGCACGGCCGGCGCGTGGACGGGCTGCCCTCGCGCGTGATCGCCAGCCGGGGCCTGGCCCGTACCTTCCAGCACGTCAAGATGATTCCCGACATGAGCGTGCTGGAGAACGTCGCGCTGGGCGCGCACCTGCGCGGCGGCACGGGCCCCTTGCGTTCCATGCTGCGGCTGGACCGCCCGCAGGAGCGCAGTCTGCTGCGGGAGGCCGAAGCGCAACTGGCGCGGGTGGGGCTGGGCGAACACCTGCACGAGCCGGCCGGCAACCTGGCCATGGGCCTGCAACGCCTGATGGAGATCGCCCGCGCGCTGTGCAGCGACCCCGCCGTGCTGCTGCTGGACGAACCCGCGGCCGGCCTGCGCCACTTCGAGAAACAGGCCCTGGCCAAGGTGCTGCGCCAGTTGCGCGAAGAAGGCATGGGGATCCTGCTGGTCGAGCACGACATGGACCTGATGATGAACGTGGCCGACCGCATCGTCGTGATGGAGTTCGGCACCCGCCTGATGGAAGGCACGCCCGCCGAGGTTCGCGCCAGCCCCGCGGTGCGCGCGGCCTATCTCGGCACGGAACATTGATATTGATGGAGCGCCCCATGAACCAGGCATTGCTGGAAGTCTCGGACCTGCACGCGGGCTATGGCCGGGCCGAGGTCCTGCACGGCATCGGCCTGCGGGCCGAGCGAGGCTCGGTCGTGACCGTGATCGGCCCCAACGGCGCCGGCAAGTCGACCCTGCTCAACACCCTGATCGGCGCCGTGGGCGCGCGCGGCCGGATCCACTATGAAGGCCGGGACATCGCCCACATGCGCCTGGAGGACCGGGCCATGCTGGGGATCTCGCTGGTGCCCGAGAAGCGCGAACTCTTCTCCAGCATGACGGTCGAGGACAACCTCGTGCTGGGTGCTTTTCGCCAGGTGCGGCTGCGCAACCGCGCATGCATGGAAACGCTGGACGAGGTCTACGCCATGTTCGGCCGGCTGCATGAACGGCGCCACCAGCTGGCCGGCACGCTGTCGGGCGGCGAACGCCAGATGCTGGCGGTGGGCCGCGCGCTGATGAGCCGGCCCGAACTGCTGATGCTGGACGAACCCAGCCTGGGGCTCGCGCCCCGCGTCGTCGCCGAGGTTTTCGAAGTGATCGAGCGCCTGCGCCGCACCGGCGTGACCATCCTGCTGGTCGAGCAGAACGCGCGCGCCGCGCTCGAGGTCGCCGACTACGGCTACGTGCTGGAAATGGGAGAGATCTCGCTGCATGGACCGGCCCGCGAACTGGCCGGCGACGATCGCGTGGTCGACAGCTACCTGGGAGCCGCGCCGGCTCCCGCCCTGTAAGAGGACGAACCGTGCGCCGCTACGTGCCGCCGCTGGAAGACATGTTGTTCGTGATCGAGCGCGTGCTGCATGCCCCGGGTCAATGGGCGACCCTGCCCGGGCTGGCCGACCCCGGCATCGAGACGGCCCGGCACGTGCTGGCCGAGGCTGGACGCTTCGCCGCCGAAGTGCTGGCGCCGCTGAACGCGGTGGGCGATCGCGAAGGCTGCGCCTACGCGGACGGACGGGTCGCGACCCCCACCGGTTTCGCCGCCGCCTACCGCGCCTATGTCGATGCCGGCTGGGCCAGCCTGGGCTGCGCTCCCGAATGGGGCGGCCAGGGCCTGCCTCATCTGCTCGAGGCCGTCATCCAGGAGATGCTGGTGTCGGCCAACCATGCATGGTCCATGTATCCGGGCCTGCTGCACGGCGCCTATGCCTGCCTGGCGGCCCACGGCGACGCCGCCTTGAAGGCGCGCTACCTGCCCCGGCTGGCCAGCGGGGAATGGCTGTGCACCATGTGCCTGACCGAACCGCAGGCCGGCTCGGACCTGGGGCGCATCCGCACCCGCGCCACCGAGCGCGACGGCGCCTATGTCATCGACGGCGGCAAGCTCTTCATCTCCGGGGGCGAGCATGACCTGACCGACAACATCGTGCACCTGGTCCTGGCCCGCCATCCCGGCGGCCCGCCGGGGCCGCGGGGCCTGTCGCTGTTCCTGGTGCCGAAGATCCTGCCCGAGACCGGCCAGCGCAACGGCGTGTACTGCGACGGCGTGGAAAGCAAGCTCGGCATACGCGGCAGCGCCACCTGCTCCATGCGCTTCGAGAACGCACGCGGCTGGCTGCTGGGGGAGCCCTGCAAGGGCCTCGCGGCCATGTTCGTGATGATGAACGCCGCGCGGCTGGGCGTTGGCCTGCAAGGGGTGGCCCACGGCGAAGCCGCCTACAAACACGCGCTGCGCTATGCCCGCGAGCGCATCCAGGGACGCCCCGTGCCCGGCATCGCAGCGGGCACGGATCCCGTACCCATCGCCCTTCATCCGGCCGTGCACGCCAGCCTGGCGGCGCAGCGCTGCGCGGTCGAAGGCGCGCGCATGCTGGCCTACTGGACGGCGCAACTGCTGGACGAATCCGAATACGCGGCCTCCCCGGACCAGCGCCGCCACGCGCACGAACGCCTGGCGCTATTGACTCCCATGGTCAAGGCCTGGGCCACGCGGGCGGGGTTCGAGGTCGCCGACCAGGCCCTGCAGGTGTTCGGCGGCCACGGCTACATCGAGGAAACCGGCGCCGCGCAGGCGTTGCGGGACAGCCGCATCCCGCCCATCTACGAAGGCACGAACGAAATCCAGGCGGTGGACCTGCTGGTGCGCAAGGTAATCGCCGACGGCGGCGCGGCCTACGGCCGCCTGCTGGACGAACTGGAGGCGGCGGCCCGCCACGACGGCCAGGGGCTGGAACAGCAGGCCGTCCAGCTGGATGCGCTGGCCGCGCATCGCCGCCTGCTGGCCGATATCGTCCAGGACTCGGCCCGGGATCCCGGCTACCCGTACCGTGCCGCGGACGATTTCCTGCGCGCCACCGCCCTGCTCTGCCTGGGCCGCTGGTGGCTCAAGGTGCTGGCGCTGTCCCGCGAAGGCGGCGCGGCGCCGCGCGGCAAGGCCGCAACGGCCCGCCATTTCTTCGATACCGTGTTGCCAGGGATAGCCCATGTCGAACATCGCATACGGTGCGCCCGGCGCGCGCTGCCCGAACTCGATGACTGCGATTGAAACCCCGCCCGGCCTCGAACGGCCGGACGACGGCCGGAACCGGCGGGGCGGCCTGGACCGGCGCAGGCTGGACCATCTGCTCGGCTTCATGACCTCGCTGGCGGACGCCACCCTGCGCAAGGCCTTCGTCGCGCACCTGGGCGACCTGAAACTGCGTCCGGTCGAGTTCTCCATCCTGGCGCTCCTGGCCGTCAACCAGCGGGTTACGCAGAAGAAGCTCTGCCTGGCGCTGGACACGCCGGCGCCCAACCTCGTCGTCGTCCTGACCCGGCTGCAGGAGCGCGGGCTGCTGCGCCGCATACGCAGCGACGAGGATAGGCGCGAACAGCATGTGCAACTGACCGACGAAGGCAGGCAATTGGCCGATCGCGCCCATGCGCGATCCCTGGCCATGGAGGCCGAGGCCCTGTCGGTGCTGACCGAGGGCGAACGGCTGCTGCTGGCCGAGCTGTTGCGCAAGATCGCCGCCGGAGGCCGCCGGACCTGAGGTCGGCCGCGCGGGCGGCGCAGCAAGACCCGCCGGTTCGCGCTACATTTCGGTTTTCGCTTCTGGACGACCCCCGCGATGACCGCCACCCGTTTCCCCACCCTGGGTACCCCGCTCTCCCCCGCAGCCGTGCGCGTCATGCTCCTGGGCTCCGGCGAGCTCGGCAAGGAGGTCATCATCGCCCTCCAGCGGCTGGGCGTGGAAGTCATCGCCGTCGACCGCTATGCCGACGCCCCTGGCCACCAGGTCGCGCATCACGCCCGCACCGTCGCCATGACCGACCGGGATGCGCTGAAGGCGCTGATCGAGGCCGAGCGGCCGGACATCATCGTCCCCGAGATCGAGGCCATCGCCACCGACCTGCTGGTCGAACTGGAGGCCGCCGGCGTGGCTCGCGTCACGCCCACCGCCCGCGCCGCCCAGTTGACGATGAACCGCGAGGGCATACGGCGCCTGGCGGCCGAAACCCTGGGCCTGCCCACCTCGCCCTACCGCTTCGCCGCGACCCGCGAGGAATTGCAGGCCGCCATCGACCAGCACATCGGCTACCCGTGCATCGTCAAGCCCGTCATGTCCTCTTCCGGCAAGGGCCAGTCCAAGCTCGACGGACCTCAGGACGTGGAACGCGCCTGGCGCTATGCGCAGGAAGGCGGCCGGGTGGGCGCCGGCCGGGTCATCGTCGAGGGCTTCGTGCGCTTCGACTACGAGATCACCCTGCTGACCGTCCGCTCGCGCGGGGCCGACGGCCAGGACCGCACCGATTTCTGCGAGCCCATCGGCCACGTGCAGGTGGACGGCGACTACGTCGAGAGCTGGCAACCCCACCCCATGTCGCCCGCCGCCCTGGCCCGCTCCCGCGAGATCGCCGCCAAGGTCACGGGCGAGCTGGGCGGCTACGGCATCTTCGGCGTCGAGCTGTTCGTGGCGGGCGACGAGGTCTGGTTCTCCGAGGTCAGCCCGCGCCCGCACGACACCGGCATGGTCACCATGATCTCGCAGGTCCAGAACGAGTTCGAACTGCATGCCCGGGCCTTCCTGGGGCTGCCGGTGGATACCTCGCTGCGCCAGCCCGGTGCGAGCAGCGTGATCTACGGCGGGATCGAGGCGGGCGCGGTGGCCTTCGACGGCGTGGCCCAGGCGCTGGCCGAGTCCGGCACCGACCTGCGGCTGTTCGGCAAGCCGGAGTCCTTCGTCAAGCGCCGCATGGGCGTCGGGCTGGCCTCGGCCGCCACCGTGGACGAGGCCCGGGCCAAGGCCAAGCGTGTCTCGTCGGCGGTCACGCCGCGCGCTATATCCGGCTGAGCAGCCCGCTCAGGTCGAATTCCCGTCCCGAATATTCGCGGCTGGGAACGACCTCGCCCCGCACCAGGGCCTGGCTCCATTCCTCGACGGCCTGCCGCGTGGACGCCCCGGCCAGCGGGCTGAGCGCCAGCCGGACGTATTCGGGGCGCTCCACCCCGTAGTCGGTACGGGTACCGAAGGGCAGACTGCCCTCGGCATGGTCCTGGATGGCCGCCGCGATGCAGCGGCCGGTATCGGAAATGGCCGACCCCACGAACAGCTTCGGATCGGTCTCGGTCCAGTCGACGATTGCACCAATCTGGCGCAGCCGGAACTTCTGGCAGGCCAGCACCGCACCCGGCCGGCCACCATCGACGGCCGCGAACACCACGTCCACGCCGCGCTTGGCCATGGCTTCGCAGGTCTCGAAGGCCAACCCCTCGTCGTCCTGGCTGCCGCAAAAGGACGTCATCATGCCCATGCCCGGCGACTGCCGCATCGCCCCGTCCACATAGGCCGCCCGCGCCCACAGCGCTGCCTCGGTCTTGACCGCCGACAGGTGGCCCAGCCCGCCGGTGCGGCTCTCGGCGGCCGCCGCGACGCCGGCCAGGAAGGCCGACTGCTCCTGCTTGACGCCATAGACCGCGCAGTTCTCGGCCAGGTGCGACCCCTGGATGACGACGAAATGGATGTGGGGGAAGCGTTCGGCGGCCATGGCCACCGGATAGTCGCCGGCGCTGCCGTAGGCCACGACCAGGTCGGCGCCGTGGTGGCAGACGTCGATCACGCGCGCCGCGCGTATGGCCGGGCCCGTGGACTCGATCCAGATCAGTTCGACCTGGCGTCCCGCGCGCCGGGCGATTTCCACGCCCGCCACGCCGCACTGGTTGAAGCTGCCATAGCCTGGGGACCCGAAGAGCAGGACCTTGACCCGCATGGCTCAGCCCGCCGCGCCGGGTACCCCCGGCGCCGTGAGGATGGCGATAGACAAAGATTTCCGCATCGTCTTCTCCTTGGCGGTGGACGGGATGCCACCGGACTCGAAGCAGACCAAAGCAATCTTCGTGCCGTTCTGCCCCGGTCAGTCCTCGATGCCGCGCGAGGCCAGGTACTCGTCGTACGTGCCCTTGTAGTCGATGAGCTGGCCGTCGGGCAGTATCTCGATGATACGACTGGCCAGGCCCGACACGAACTCGCGGTCGTGCGACACGAAGAACAGCGTACCCTGGAATTTCTCGAGCGCCAGTTGCAGCGACTCGATCGACTCCATGTCCAGGTGGTTGGTCGGTTCGTCCAGCAGCAGCACGTTGTGCTTGCGCAGCATGAGCTTGCCGAACATCATCCGGTTCTTCTCGCCGCCCGACAGCACGCCCACGGCCTTGCCGATGTCGTCGCTCGAGAACAGGAGGCGCCCCAGCACCGAGCGGATGGCCTGGTCGTCGTCGCCCGGCTGGCGCCACTGGCCCATCCAGTCGAAGACGTTGTCCTCGGTCTGGAAATTGTCGGAGACGTCCTGCGCCATGTAGCCGAGGTTGGCGTTCTCGGACCACTTGATCGTGCCCTGGTCGGGCGCCAGGTCGCCGGCCAGCATGCGCAGCAGCGTGGTCTTGCCCACGCCGTTGGCGCCGATGATGGCGATCTTCTCGCCAGCCTCGACCATGGCCGAGTACTTCGGGATGACGGGCTTGTCGTAGGCCTTGACGATGCCCTCGATCTCGACCGCCTGGCGGTGCATGACCTTGGCCAGCTCGAAGCGGATGTAGGGGTTCTGGCGCGACGACGGCTTGACCTCGACCGTCTCGGCCTTGAGCTTGTCGATCTGCTTCAGGCGCGACGTGGCCTGGCGGGCCTTGGACTTGTTGGCCGAGAAGCGGCGCACGAAATCCTGCAATTCGGTGATGCGCTCCTTGGCCTTGGCGTTCGAGCTCATCAGGCGCTCGCGCGCCTGGGCCGAGGCCAGCATGTAGTCGTCGTAGTTGCCGGGATAGATGCGCACTTCGCGATAGTCCAGGTCGGCCATGTGGGTGCAGACCTGGTTCAGGAAGTGGCGATCGTGGCTGATGATGATCATCGTCGACTGGTACTGGTTCAGCACCGTTTCCAGCCAGCGGATCGTATTGATGTCGAGGTTGTTGGTCGGCTCGTCCAGCAGCAGCACGTCGGGATTGGAGAACAGCGCCTGCGCCAGCAGCACCCGCAGCTTCCAGCCCGGCGCGATCTCGCGCATCGGCTGCTGGTGCTGCTCGACCGGGATTTCCAGGCCCAGCAGCAATTCGCCGGCTCGGGCCTCCGCCGTGTAGCCGTCGTACTCGGCGAACTTGGCCTCGAGGTCGGCCGCCCGCATGTAGTCTTCGTCGGTGGCGTCGGGATTGGCGTAGATCGCGTCCCGCTCGCTCATGGCCTGCCACATTTCCGCGTGGCCCATCAGCACGACGTCCAGCACGCGCACGTCTTCGTAGGCGAACTGGTCCTGGCGCAGCTTGCCCAGGCGCGTGTTGGGCTCGAGCGAGACGTTGCCGGCCGACGGTTCGAGGTCGCCGCCGATGATCTTCATCAGCGTCGATTTGCCGCTGCCGTTCGCACCGATGAGGCCATAGCGGTTGCCTTCCCCGAACTTGACCGAGACATTCTCGAACAGGGGTTTGGGACCGAACTGGATGGTGAGGTTGGCGGTGGAAATCACGGCGGAAACGGGCTCGCAAAAAAGAGAAACGTCGCGCGCAAGCATGACGAAAGCGCGAAGATCAACCTATTAGTGTAACAGCCCGGATTCGGGTTGACCCGAACATTTACACAATGCCCGCCAACGGCGACGGGGCAGCCCGTGCCGCCCAGCACGGCTCCGCCGTTTGTTACCATTGGGCGCATAGCCACGAAGCCGGAACTGCGGCCGGCAACGTGCGCACGCCTCTCCTGGACACGATGGCGTCCCCGGAGCGGGCGCCCCGCGGCCGGCGCGGGACGCCTTCCGGCGAACGCCCATGGCGCAAGACCGAGCGCGGGACCATACCCGCCCCGTGTCCCGGCTAGGTGCGTTCTTTGTTGCTCGCATCTGCGTTGCCCCACCCATACCTATATCAAAGAGAGTGACCGCCACCCATGTCCTTGCTGATTCTCCTAGCGCTTCCCTTCGCCGGCAGTGTCTTGGCGGCCTTGCTGCCCGCCAATGCGCGAAACCGAGAAGCCTGGCTTGCCGGTTTGGTCGCATTGGCGGGAACGGTACAGGCCGCCCTGCTCTACCCCGAGGTGTCGTACGGCGGCGTGGTCCGCTACGAATTTGCCTGGCTGCCTTCGCTGGGGCTCGATTTCGTCCTGCGCATGGACGGGCTGGCCTGGATATTCACCCTGATGATCAGCGGCATCGGCCTGCTGGTCGTGCTGTACGCGCGCTACTACATGTCGCCGGAAGATCCGGTGCCGCGCTTCTTCTCTTTCTTCCTCGCCTTCATGGGCGCCATGCTGGGCGTGGTCCTGTCCGGCAACCTGATCCAGCTCGCCCTGTTCTGGGAACTGACCAGCCTGGTGTCCTTCCTGCTGATCGGCTACTGGCACCACCGGCCCGACGCACGGCGCGGGGCGCGCATGGCGCTCACGGTCACGGCCGCCGGCGGCCTGTGCCTGTTCGCCGGCATCCTGGTGCTGGGGCACATCGTCGGCAGCTATGACCTCGAAGCGGTGCTGTCCTCGGGCGAGCTGATCCGCTCCCACCCCGTCTACGAAGTGGCGCTGGTCCTGATCGCGCTGGGCGCGCTCACCAAGAGCGCCCAGTTTCCCTTCCACTTCTGGCTTCCCCACGCCATGGCGGCGCCCACGCCCGTGTCCGCCTACCTGCACTCGGCCACCATGGTCAAGGCCGGCGTTTTCCTGCTCGCGCGGCTGTGGCCGGTGCTGGCCGGCACCGAGGAATGGTTCTGGATCATCGGGGGAGCGGGCCTGTGCACGCTGCTGCTGGGCGCCTATACCGCGATATTCCAGCAGGACCTGAAGGGGCTGCTGGCCTACTCCACCATCAGCCACCTGGGGCTGATCACGCTGCTGCTGGGCCTGGGCAGCCCGCTGGCGCTGGTGGCGGCGGTCTTCCACATCATGAACCACGCGACCTTCAAGGCCTCGCTGTTCATGGCGGCCGGCATCATCGACCACGAATGCGGCACCCGCGACATCCGCCGGCTCAGCGGGCTGGCGCAGGTCATGCCCATCACCGCCACGCTGGCCATGGTGGCCGGGGCCGCGATGGCCGGCGTGCCGCTGCTGAACGGCTTCATTTCCAAGGAGATGTTCTTCACCGAGGCCGTGGTGGTCGGCAACGCCGTGGGCATGAGCCATGCGCTGCCCATCGCCGCGACCGTGGCGGGCGCCTTCAGCGTGGCCTATTCGTGGCGCTTCCTGCACGACGTGTTCTTCGGGCCGCCGCCGCACGACCTGCCGCGCACGCCGCACGAGGCCCCCCGCTGGATGCGCTTTCCGGCCGAGGTCCTGGCCTTCCTGTGCCTGGCCGTGGGCGTGGCGCCCGGCTACACCATCGCCCCCTTCCTGGCCACCGCGGTACGCGCCATCCTGGGCGACGCGGTGCCCAGCTACAGCCTGGCCATCTGGCATGGCTTCAACCTGCCGCTGGTCATGAGCTTCGTGGCGCTGGTGGGTGGATCGGCGCTGTACCTGATCCTGCAGAAGACCTTGCGCCTGAGCACGGTCGAGCGCCTGCCGCTGTTCTACAAATTCAACGGCAAGCGGGCCTTCGAGCGCGTCATGAGCTTCGCCATCGGCCTGGCCGACCGGCTGACCAACAGCCTGGGCGCACGCGGACTGCAATCCCAGTTGCTGGGCATCGTCGCCTTCGCCATCCTGGTGGCCGCCGTCACGCTGTACGGCCAGCCGCTGCTGCTGCCCGCCGTCCAGACCTCGCCCATCGACCCGACCTTCGCCATCCTGTGGCTGATCGGCATCGCCTGCGCCATCGGCACCGCCTACCAGGCCAAGTATCACCGGCTGGCCTCGCTGATCATGATGGGCGGCGCCGGGCTGGTCACCTGCATCACCTTCGTCTGGTTCTCCGCCCCCGACCTGGCGCTGACGCAGCTGCTGGTCGAGGTGGTCACCACCATCCTGCTGCTGCTCGGCCTGCGCTGGCTGCCGCGCCGCAAGGAACCCAGGGAACTCGGCATACGCGTGCCGGCCATGGCCTGGGTGCACCGCGTGCGCGACCTGGCCATCGCCGTGGCGGGCGGCGCCGGCATGGCGCTGCTGGCCTACGCCGTGCTGACGCGCCCCTATCCCGACACCATCTCCAACTATTTCCTGGAGCGGGCGTTGACCGAAGGCGGCGGCACCAACGTCGTCAACGTGCTGCTGGTGGATTTCCGCGGCTTCGACACGCTGGGCGAGATCTCGGTGCTGGGCATCGTCGCGCTGACCGTCTACGCGCTGCTGCGGCGTTTCCGCCCGGCGCCCGAGAGCATCGCCCTGCCCCACCAGCAGATCGACCAGGGCAAGACCGACGCCGCCGCGCGCGCCGGCGACGATCCGGCCGTGGGCTACCTGCTGATGCCCTCGGTGCTGATCCGGCTCGCGCTGCCCATCATCGCGCTGTTCGCCGTCTTCCTGTTCATGCGCGGGCACAACCTGCCCGGAGGCGGCTTCGTCGCCGGGTTGACGCTGTCGGTGGCCATCATCCTGCAGTACATGGTGGGCGGTACCGCCTGGGTCGAATCCAAGATGCGCCTGCATCCCCAGCGCTGGATAGGCCTGGGCCTGCTGTTTGCCGTGCTGACCGGCATGGGGGCCTGGCTGTTCGGCTATCCCTTCCTGACCTCGCACGGTGCCCACCTGCACCTGCCCCTGGTGGGCGAGATCCACGTGCCCAGCGCCTTTCTTTTCGACCTGGGCGTGTTCAGCCTGGTCGTCGGAGCCACGATGCTTATCCTTACCGCCCTGGGCCACCAGTCCATACGCAGCCACCGCGCCGCGCAGCAGGCCGAGGCCGAGCTCCCCCGGGGAGGTGCCCGGTGGAAGTGATCATCGCCATCGCCATCGGCGCGCTGGGCGGCTCGGGCATCTGGCTGCTGCTGCGGCCCCGGACCTTCCAGGTCATCATGGGCATCTCGCTGGTGTCCTATGCCGTGAACCTGTTCATCTTCTCGATGGGCAAGCTGTCGCTGGACCAGATCCCCATCCTGCGCGCCAGCCGCGCCAGCGAGGTCGCCGACTACGCCGATCCGCTGCCCCAGGCGCTGGTCCTGACCGCGATCGTCATCGGCTTCGCGATGACCGCGCTCTTCCTGGTCCTCATGCTCGCCTCGCGCGGCCTGAGCGGCACCGACCACGTGGACGGCAGGGAGGGTGAATGATGCTGTCCTGGCATGACCATCTCATGATCGTCCCCATCGTCCTGCCCATGCTGGTGGCCGGCCTGATGCTGCTGCTGGGCGAGGGCCGCGCCACGGCCAAGGCCGTGGTCAACGTGGTGACCACCGTGGCGCTGCTGGCCGTGGCGATCGCGCTGCTGCGGCAGGCGGACGCCGGGCCGGTGCGGGTCGCGGTCTACCTGGCCGCCAACTGGCCGGCGCCCTTCGGCATCGCGCTGGCGCTGGACCGGCTGTCGGCCATCATGCTGCTGTTGACCGCCATCATGGCGCTGGGCTCCCTGCTGTACTCGCTGGCCAGGTGGCACCGCGCGGGGGTTCATTTCCATCCGCTGTTCCAGCTCCAGCTCATGGGCCTCAACGGCGCCTTCCTGACGGCGGACCTGTTCAACCTGTTCGTGTTCTTCGAAATCCTGCTGGCGGCCTCCTATGGCTTGCTGCTGCACGGATCCGGGCCGCAGCGGGTCAAGGCGGGCCTGCACTACATCGCCGTCAACCTGGTCGGGTCGTCGTTGTTCCTGATCGGCGTGGCGCTGATCTACGGCGTGACCGGCACGCTGAACATGGCCGACGTGGCCGTGCGCATCGGCCAGGTCGCGGGCTCGGACCGCATGCTGATGGAGGCCGGCGCCGCCATCCTGGGCGTGGCCTTCCTGATCAAGGCGGGCGCCTGGCCGCTGAACTTCTGGCTGCCGCCCTCGTACGCCGCCGCCTCGCCGCCCGCCGCCGCCCTGTTCTCCATCATGACCAAGGTGGGCGTGTACGTGATCTTGCGGCTCTCGCTGCTGATGTTCGGCGAGCAGGCCGGCGAGTCCAGCGGCTTTGTCCAGCAATGGATCCTGTACATCGGGCTGGCGACGCTGACCTTCGGCACGCTGGGCATGCTGGCCTCGCAGAACACCGGACGCCTGGCGGGCTTCGCGGTCATCATCTCCTCGGGCACGCTGCTGTCGGCCATAGGCTTCGGCCGCGACAGCGTGACGGCCGCGGCCCTGTTCTACCTGGTCAGCTCGACCCTGGCGCTGGGGGCCTTCTTCCTGCTGCAGGAACTGATGGAGCGCAGCCGGACCTTCGGCGCCGACCTGCTGGCGGTCACGCTGGAAGCCTTCGGCCTGGACCGCTCGGTCGACGCGGAAGAAGACATGAGCACGACCGACATCGGCGTGGCCATTCCCGCCGCCATGGCCTTCCTGGGGCTCAGCTTCATCGCGTGCGCCCTGGTGCTGTCCGGGCTGCCGCCGCTGTCGGGCTTCGTCGCCAAGTTCGCGCTGCTGACCACCATCCTGAACCCCGACGGCCTCACCCCCGAGGTCGGCAATCCCGAACCGGTGCTGGCCTGGGTGCTGCTGGGCCTGCTGGTGGTCTCGGGCCTGACGACCGTGGTGTCGCTGACCCGCATCGGCATACGCGCCTTCTGGGTCCCCTCCGGCCGCGCCCAGCCCCGGCTGCGCGTGATCGAGGTCTTTCCCATCGCCGCCATGCTGGTGCTGGGCATCGTGCTGATGGTCCAGGCCCAGCCCGCGATGCGCTATTTCACCGACACCGCCCGTGCCCTGCACCATCCCGGCGACTACGTGCGCGGCATCATGTCGGCCCGGCAGGCCGGCCCCGGAGGCGCCAACCCATGATCAGACGCATCGTTCCCTGGCCGCTCACCTCGCTGTTCCTGCTGGCGATGTGGCTGCTGCTCAACCAGACGCTCTCGCTCGGCCACATCCTGCTGGGCACCCTGCTGGCCATTGCCGTGCCGCTGTGGACCGCGCCGCTGCGGCCTGTCAGGGCCACCTTGCGCCAGCCCGGCGTGGCCCTGAAGCTGCTGGGCGTCGTCATCCTGGACAGCATCAAGTCCAATTTCGACGTCGCGCGGGTCATCCTGGGCTCGAAGTCCAGGCGCGACAATTCCGGGTTCATCCGGATGCCGCTGGTCCTGCGGGACCCGCACGGCCTGACCACCCTGGCGCTGATCCTGACCGCGATCCCGGGCACCGTCTGCATCGAGCTCGCCGACGACAAGAGCTGGCTGCTGATCCACGTGCTGGACCTGAACGACGAGCAGTACTGGATCGATACGATCCATAGCCGCTACGAACAACCGCTGATGGAGATCTTCGAATGAATGGCATGCTCGAATGGGCCAGCCTGTGCTCGCTGCTGTGCATCGCCATCGCCATGCTGCTGGCCACGCTGCGGCTGCTGAAGGGCCCGGCCGCGCAGGACCGGGTGCTGGCGCTGGACACCATGTACATCTGCGCGATGCTGATGCTGCTGGTGCTGGGCATACGGACCGGCAGCACCGAGTATTTCGAGGCCGCCGTCACCATCGCGCTGCTGGGCTTCGTCAGCTCGGTGGCGCTGGCCAAGTTCCTGCTGCGCGGCGAGGTGATCGAATGACGGACGGGATGACCTTGCCGCTGTGGGCGGAGATCCTGACTTCGCTGCTGCTGGTGGCGGGCGGCCTGCTGACGCTGGTCGGTTGCCTGGGGCTGTGGCGCTTCCACAGCTTCTATCAGCGCATGCACGGGCCCACGCTGGGAGCGACGATGGGGATGGTGTTCATCGTGCTGGCCTCGATGCTGTACTTCACGATGACGGACGAAGGGCCGGCGTTGCATGAGGTGCTGATCGCGGTGTTCCTGACGATGACGGTGCCGGCGACGACGCTGATGCTGGCGCGGGCGGCGCTGTATCGGCATAGGCGTGCGGGAAAGGACGTGCCGTTGCCGGACGGGGACGCGACCGCTGCGCGGTTCCGTACCGATACGCTGGATGACGAGCGCTATTACTCCGTGGACGAGAAAAAAGGCCCTCCCCCTACGCCCTGACGGGCGCCCCTCGAGAGGGCGGCACTGGCGGACCGGCCAAGCCGGATCCGCGGCGCCCTGGCAAACTTCAATGTCCGTGCGGAAAGACCAGGTAGGCCATGCCGGCTTCGGTCGCCAGGCCGATCTTCGCTCCGACCGGGAGCGTGGCCTTGGTCTTCACGTGGCCGAACGGCAGGCCGGTCACGACCGGAATCCTCACTTCGCGGCGCAGCCACCGCACGACCGAGTCCAGGTCGTAGCCGGCGTCGTGCGGGGTCAGCTTGTAGTCGGTGAAACTGCCCAGCACGATGGCCTTCTGGCGGGCCAGCACGCCGGCCTGGGCCAGTTGCACCAGCATGCGTTCGACCCGGTACGGGTGTTCGTTGACGTCCTCCAGGAACAGGATGCCCCGGGTGCGCGGGAAATACGGGGTGCCCAGCAGCGAGACCAGCACCGCCAGGTTGCCGCCCCACAGGATGCCTCGGCAGTCGACCGGGTCGGAGCCTTCCGACTCGAAGCTCAGGATTTCCAGTTCGCCGCGCAGGGTCTCGCCGAACATCGCCGCGGTCAGGTCGTCCACGCGTTTGCCGCCGAAGTCGAAGGCTGCCATCGGGCCGGCATAGCTGACCGCGCCCGTGCTGGCCAGCAGCGCAAGCTGGAAGAAGGTGAAGTCGCTGTGTCCGACGAAGCGCTTGCCGCTGTCGGCCATGGCCTTCCAGTCGATGCGCGGCAGCAGGCGCGACAGGCCGTAGCCGCCCCGGGTCGCCATCACGATGGGATGCTTCTGGGTGATTGCCCGTGCCAGCGCGGCCAGCCGCTGGTCGTCCGTGCCGGCGAAGCGCTCGTGGCGCACCAGGGCGCCCCGGTCCGCCACCGGATGGAAGCCCTGCGCCTTCAGGTGCTCCCGCGCGCGCGCGATGACCTCGGGATCGGGCACCGCGCCCGAGGGCGAGACGAGGTAGATGCCGGGCCGGCTTCCCAGGGACGGGAAGCCCGGACCGAGCCCATGGGCGTGGTCATGGCCATGATGGTGGCCGCCGGCCTCATCATGCGGGTGGCCATGATGCGCGTCGTGGTCGTGGTGGGCGTCGGCGGGAGAAGAACGGCGTCGGTTCATGCGGACTCGGAAGGAAGTGGCGGGCCGCCGCGGGCGGCCTCGCGTTTCTGGCGGAAGAAAGCGCGGAGCAGCTCGCCGCATTCGGTGGCGAGCACGCCGCCCTCGACCCGGGTCTGGTGGTTCAGCACGGCGATGGACGGCAGGTCCAGCACGCCGCCGCAGGCTCCGGTCTTGGGGTCGGGCGCGCCGTACACCACGCGCGCCAGCCGCGCGTGCAGCATGGCGCCCATGCACATGGCGCAGGGTTCGAGGGTGACGTATAGCGTGGCGCCGGGCAGGCGGTAGTTGCCGGCCGCCAGGCAGGCCGCGCGCAGCGCCTGGATCTCGGCGTGGGCGGTGGGGTCGTGGCTGCCGACCGGCCGGTTGGCGCCCTCGCCCAGGATGCGGCCCGAGGCGTCGCAGACCACTGCACCGACCGGCACCTCGCCGTCGCGCCAGGCTTGCTCGGCCAGCGCCAGCGCGCGCCGCATCAGGATGACATCGGGAGAGTCGGACATGGGAGGGAAGGAATGAACCGCCGCATTCTACCGCGCGCGGCGGCTCCGGCCGGTTCCGGGCTCGGCCGGGGATCCTTACATATGACTGTCATGTTACTCCGTCATGATGCGGCGCTTGTCCAACCCACCCGACCGAACGATGACATTCGCCACCCAGCCCTCGCGCATGACGATCCTTGCCCGCAGCTTGTGCGCCCTGGCGGTCGCCATCCCCTTGGCGGCCTGCCTGGGCGATGGCGGCGACGACGCGGCGCCCTCCACGCCGCCCGTGACCCCGCCCCCCGCCGCCGAGCCGACGCCCAAGAGCATCAGCCTGAAGATGCTGGGTCGCTATTCCGCCGGCCAGTTCGGCGTCAGCGCCGCCGAAATCCCCGCCTTCGACGCGGCCAGCAAGCGCGGCTTCGTCGTCAACGCCCGCAACGGCGTGGTCGACGTGCTGGACCTGAGCACGCCCGCCAGCCCCAAGCACATCGGCACCATCGATGCCTCGACCATCTCGACCGGCGCCGAGATCAACAGCGTCGCCGTCCACGACGGCATCGTCGCCGTCGCCATCCAGGCCGCGAAGAAGACGGACCCGGGCTTCGCCGCGCTGTACAAGGCCGACACGCTGGCCCTGCTGGGCAAGGTGGGCGTGGGCGCCCTGCCCGACATGCTGGCCTTCACCCCCGACGGCAAGACCCTGCTGGTCGCCAACGAGGGCGAGCCCAGCGACGACTACCAGATCGACCCGGCGGGTTCGATCAGCGTCATCGACGTCTCCAACCCCGCCGCGCCGTCGGCCAGGGTGGCCGGCTTCACCGCCTGGAACGGCAAGGAAGCCGAACTGCGCGCCAAGGGCGTGCGCATCTTCGGGCCCAAGGCCAGCGCCTCCCAGGATTTCGAACCCGAATACATCGCCGTGTCCGCCGACGGCAAGACGGCATGGGCCACGCTGCAGGAGAACAACGCCCTGGCGCGCATCGACATCGCCACGGCCACCGTGACCGACATCCTGCCGCTGGGCTACAAGGACCATGGCCTGGAAGCCAACGCGCTGGACGCCAGCGACGAGCCCGCCAAGCTGGACATCCGCACCTTTCCCGGCGTGCGCGGCATGTACCTGCCCGACGCCATCGCCTCCTACACCGCGGGCGGCAAGACCTATCTCGTGACGGCCAACGAAGGCGACGCCCGGGCCTGGGGCGAGGACGATGATGCTTACTGGGCTGGCGACGCCGGCAAGGGCTTCGTCGAGGAATTCCGCGTCAAGCATCTGGTCCATGCCAGCGGCTTCGCCCGCCGCCGTGGCGATGACCTGCCCCCGCAGCTGGACGCGCTGGCCGCCGGCGCCCTGCTGAACCCCGAGACCTTCGCCTACTGCGGCGCCACGGCCGGCAAGCCGGGGGCCTGCCGCGACGACGACGTCCTGGGCCGCCTGCAGATCTCGTGGACCATGGGTTATCGCCAGGACGCCAGCGGCAAGCCGGTCAAGTTCAACGCCCAGGGCATCGAGGACCCGACCGGCGATCGCATCATGTACGACCACCTGTACGCCTACGGCGGCCGTTCGTTCTCCATCTGGGACCAGGACGGCAAGCTGGTGTGGGATTCGGGCGCGCAGTTCGAGCGCATGCTGGCCAGCGACTCGTGCAAGCTCGGCCCCGACCGCGACGTGCCCTGCGCCACCTACTTCAACACCGGCCATGACGAGAAAGCCACTTTCGACAGCCGCAGCGACGCCAAGGGCCCCGAACCCGAAGGCGTGGAAATCGGCGTCATGGGCGACAAGACCTTCGCCTTCATCGGCCTGGAGCGCATGGGCGGCGTGATGGTCTACGACATCTCCGATCCCAAGGCGCCGGTGTTCATGGATTACTTCAACACCCGCGCCAATTGGACGGACGAGCCTTCGAACGAGAACCTTGCCAAGATGGGCGACCTCGGTCCCGAAGGCCTGAAGTTCGTACCCGCGGCGAAGTCGCCCACGGGCCAGCCGCTGCTGATCGTCGGCAACGAGGTCAGCGGAACGACAGCCATCTACGAAGTATCGCGCGTGCTGGAGTGACCGGCATGCCGGGGCGCCAGGCTCAGGCGCCCCGCTGCGGTTCCCTGCCCATGCCGAACACGATGACGGCGAAGGACATGGCGCAGGCTGCCAGGCCAGCCAGGAAGGCCGCGCGATAGCCGTAGGCACCGATCAGCAGGCCCGCCAGCGGCCCGGTCACGCCCGAGGTGATGTCCACGAAGGCCAGGAATCCGCCCACGGCCACGCCCCGGCTCTCGGGCGGCACGCGGCGCATGGCCTCCACGCCCATGGCCGGGAACACCAGCGAAAATCCCACGCCCGTCAAGGTGGCGCCTGCCAGCGCGAAACCGGGGCTGGGCGCCATCCACAACAGGAACTGGCCCAGGGCCTCGATCACCAGCGAGATGGCCGCGACCTTGCGTCCGCCCAGCTGGTCGGGCAGCCTGCCGAAGAACAGCCGGACCAGGATGTAGCCCGCGGCGAATCCCGTCAGGGCCAGGCCGGCGCCATCCCAGCCACGGCTTGCGAAGTACAGCACCACGAAGGCGGTCAGCACCGCGAAGGGCGCCGAGGCGAGCGACAGCGCGCCGCCCTGCCGCCAGATCATGCCGATCACGCGCAGGAACGGCACCTGCTTCCTGGCCCCGCCGACCACGGGCACCGGCGGCACGCGCCAGGCGATCGCCAGGCCCAGCAGCGGGAAGGCGACGGTGGCCAGCCCGACGGCCAGGAAGTCGACCTGCTGCATGACCCAGACGCCCAGCGGCGCGCCCAGGCCGAGCGCCGCGAACATCGCAATACCCTGCCAGGACATCACGATGCCGGTGCGCTGCGGCCCCACCCGGCCGATGCCCCAGGTCATGGTGCCGGTCAGGAACAGGCTTTCGGCCGGCCCCATCAACACGCGGCCGACGACCAGCACCGCAAGCGCAAGCGACGGATGGGGAATCAGCGCCGAGGCCACGTAGAGCAGCCCCGCCATGGCGGCCATGGGCAATCCCATCATCACCGACTGGCGCGGCCCGTGCCTGTCGACGTAGGTACCGGCGAACTTGCGGGTCAGGATCGTGGTCAACGGCTGCAGGCCGATGATCCAGCCCACGACCAGCGGGCTGAAGTCGAGCACGCCGTTCACGTAGAGCGGCAGCGCTGGAAGCGGCAGGCCGACGGCCAGGAAGCCGGAAAAGACGATGGCGACCAGCGGCAGCAGGCGCAGCGCGGATTCGTGGGAGGAAGGAGAGGAGACGGAAGGAGAGGCGTTGTTCATCATCGGACGTCGATAAGCGGCGCACACGGGCCCGGCGGGCTGGCGCGACGTTCAGCGCGTTGGATGACGTTAACGCTTACGACTGCGGTCAGGAAGACAGGACGGCATCATACCATTCCGACCCGGGCGCCCCTTTGCATATCGCCGCCTGCGGCGGATAGACGACGACCAGATCGGTCCAGATCTGCCGCGCATTCAGCCAGATCAGGCCGAACGGCGCAGCCATCGCCGCGCACAGGATGAGTATCACCAATAATCGTTCAGCCATTCGTACCACTGACTTCGTAGACAGCCTGCAGTCTACGCGTGTCCGCCGCGGCCACTCGCCCGGGGTTCAGTGTTGTTTACCGTGGCAGGCAGGAACAGCCGGAATTCGCTGCCCTGCCCCGGCGCGCTCTGGCACTCTATCTTTCCGCCATGCCGCTCGACTACGGCCTTGACGAAGGCCAGGCCCAGCCCGAAACCCGGTTCGTCGCCGTCCGCCGCGCCACCCACGCGCGAGAACTCCTGGAACAGGCGGGCCTGGTCCTCGGCGGCGATGCCTCGTCCCTGGTCCCGCACCGCGATGCACCACAGGTCTTCCCGGCGCACCATGCGGCAATCCACCCGCGTATGCGGCGGGCTGTACTTGATCGCGTTGCCGATCAGGTTGATCAGGGCGCGCGTCAGTTGCGCACGGTCGCCGCGCAGCGGCGCGCCGTCGTCCGGCACGTCGGCATCGAGTTCGATGTGCTTGGCCTGGGCCAGGCTCCAGCATTCGTCGGCGGCGTCCAGGACCACGTCCGTACCCTCGAATACGTCGTCGCGGACCGGCGCCGTCGCCAGCCGTGCCAGCTCGACGAACGATTCCGCCAGGGCCTGCGTGCGCAGCACGTAGCGCCGGATGCGGTCCAGGAGTTCGTCCTGCGGAAGTTCGCCGGGGTCGCTGCGATGCAGGTCCAGCAGGGCCAGGATGGCCCCCTGCGGCGACCGGATGTCGTGCGACAGGAAGCGCAGGGCCTGGTCGCGCTTGCGCTCTGCCTCGCGCAGCGGATTAATGTCGACCAGCGTGGCGATCCAGGCGGTCTCGCCGCCCTCTTCTCCCGCGCACCGCGCATACTCGAACAGGAAGGCCCGCCCGGCGGCATCGCGGCATTCGGCGAAATGTCCCGGCGCCACCGCCGCGGGCCAGCTGAGCGGGCCGCCGCCCACCAGCGTGAAATCCGCCAGCAGGCGGGCCATCTCCTCGCCCTTGGCGGCGGCCGCGCCGAACTGCCGCACGGCTTCGCGATTGGCAAGCAGGACGCGGCCGTCCTCGCCCACCGCCAGCGCCGCCTCGGGCAGGCTTTCTATCACGGACGACATGAAGGCCTGCACGTCCAGCAAGCGCCCCGTGGCGCGGGCCAGGTCGTGGATCCGCCGGTCGATGAGGTCGCCGGCCGGCGCGGCCGCATCCTGCGGCAGCACCGCGCCATGGCGCTTCAACCGGCCCAGTTCGTCCACCAGATAACCGGCCGCGCGTTCCAGGCGCCGCCAGTTCCATCCCAGGTAGAAAGCCGCGATGGCCAGCACCGCCGCGCCGGGCGGCCACCAGACGCCCTCGGCCAGCAGCATGGCGCCGCTCGCTGCCGCCGCCACGCCTATCCCCGCCACCGATGCCGCCAGCGCCCAGCCCTGCGCGAACAGCCAAAGCGCCGGCAGCATCGCCGCCACCAGCAGTACCGTCAGCAGCGCCCCCGCCCACGGGGCGATGACGCGGCGCGCCGTTCCCGACATCAGGTTGTCGATCACGTTGGCGGAAATCTCCACCCCCGGGGTGAAGCTGTGGCGCGCCGACAAGGGCGTGGGATAGACGTCCCCCAGGCCCGCCGCGGTGGATCCGACCAGCACGATGCGTCCGTCCAGCGCGCCGTCGGGCAGCTCGCCCGCCAGCACCTGGGCGGCGGAAACAGTGCGATAGGTTCCGGCCGGCCCGGCATAGTCGATATGTATCCAGAAATCCCGCCACCATGCCTCCGGTGCCGTCTCCGGGCCAGCCGGCGCCCGGTTCCCCGGCAGCGGCCGGGCGACGGCCCTGCCGGCGATCTGCAGCAGCGCCAGCGCGAAGTGGTTCCACTGGCGGTCCCGGGTGCCTTCGCGCAGGAAGACGCTGCGCACCACGCCGTCGGCGTCCGGTTCGACCGAGACATGCCCCAGTGACCGGGCCGCGGCGGCAAGCGGCGGCACCGGCAGCATGGCCTGCACCCTGCCGCCCGTGTTGGCGGTGAAGACCGGAAGCACGACGTTGCCGCTGCGGCGGATGGCTTCGGCCATGCGCAGGTCCACCGACGGATCGGCCGACGGCTCGGACAGCAGCAGGTCCAGGCCCAGCGCGGCCGGCGACTGTTGGGCGATGCGCTCGATCAGGTCGATCTGCTGGTCGCGGCTCCACGGCCAGCGGCCCACCTTCGCCAGGCTGGCCTCGTCGATGGCCACCACCACGATGTCCTGGCTCGGCACGGCGGGATCCAGCCGGCTGAGGAAGTCGTACAGGGCCGCGTCCAGACGGCCCAGGCCGTTCTGCCAGGCCAGCAAGGCAGCCAGCAGCAAGCCCGCGACGACCGCGATGCCGCGGACCGGGGCCCGGGGCCGCCCGGGCCCCGGGCGCAGCGTGGCGGATGCGGCCTGGCGGTCCATGCGCGTGAACAGGCCCTAGGGAAGCTGGATTTCCTGGCCGTCACCCGATCGCAACGCACCGTCCCCGCTGCGGACCGTGCGATTGACGCGGAAGCGCTGCGGACGCGTGAAATCGCGCACATAGCCGTCGCTGTCCGTCGCCTGGATGCGGACGAAATACTCGCCGGCGGGCAAGGACTCGAGCGCCCATTTGCGCTCCGTGATGCGGCGCTCGGCGGCGATGCCGGCAAAGCCGGCGTCGCGCGCGACCTGGACGAGGTAGTTCTGCCCTTCCTCGCCGTCCCAGGTCAGCACGACTTCGTCGCCCTGCTGGCTCATGCCGAGCTTGCCGCCCACGGGCAGGCGCACCATGAAGCGGCGCGGATCGCTGTAGGGTCCGGCATCGGGTCTGCCGTCCTTGCCCTGGACGACACTGCCCACGCGCCAGAAGTAGTTGCCCGAGGCCAGCCCGCGCACGGCGTGGGAATCCGTGGACAGCATGCTTTCGTCGACGAAGGGGTTGGCGAAGGCCTGGTCGCGCGACACCTGCAGGCGGTAGCCGATGGTGCCGTCCGCGCCCGTCCAGCGGAGCACGGCCTCGGTCTGCTCGACCACGCCACCGTCGGGCGGCGCGATGGTGACCGGCGGCTCGGGCCGGGCCTTGAGCTTGATCGGCCAGGTGACCGGGCGGCCCTCGATGCCCTGCGCGTCGACGCCATTGATCCGCACCACGTAGTCGCCGTCGTCGAGGCCGGCGAAGCGCACGCGCGGCGTGGCGGTCACGAGGTTGCTGACCACCTGTTCGGCGGCATGGGCGGGCCAGATGAAGGCGCGGTACGAGGCCGCGCCGGCCAGCGCGGGAAACGCCAGATCGATGATGAGTCGCTGCTGCAATGCCTGGACGCCGGACAGGTCCGGCGCCGCCAGCAACGGCGACAGCGTGGCGGTCGGCGCATCGGTGGCGACCGCGCCCCCCAGGCCCGCCGCGACCCGCGTGGTCGAACCCGAACGCGCCACGCGCAGTTCGACTTCTCCCTCCAGCACGTCGCTGGTGGCCGAGCTGCCCTCGCGCATCGAGACGCCGAACTCGGTACCTCGCACGCCGGCGGCCATCAGCGGCGTGTCGACCTGGAAACGGCTGCCCGTGGGCCGCTGCGGTGAGACGCGCGATTCGACACGGCCCTTGTCCAGCACCAGCGAGGTGTCGGCGCGCTTCTTCGTCAGGCTGTACTTCAGGCGTTCCAGGCGCAGTTCGGAGTCGCCCGCCACGCGCACCACCGAGCCGTCCGCCATCTCCAGCGTGGCAAAGCCGCCGGCATCGGTGCTCAGGCGATCGCCGTCGATCAGCCGCATGTCGCGTTCCAGCGCGCCGGTCGAGCCGCTGCGCGTCGTATAGCGCACGCCTCCCGAGACGTGGACCACGCGCGCGCCGCCGGGCTTCTTGCGCAGCAGCGCGTCGGGCACGACGATGACCGAACCCGGCTTGAGCCTGAGCGGATTGGGATTGCCGTTCTCGCGGGCCAGGGCCTGCCATTGGCCGGGGTCTTCCAGGTAGGCCTGGGCGAGGTCATACAAGGTGTCGCCGTCGCGCACCAGGTGACGCACCGGCTCGGCCTGCTGGGCATGAGCCGGCGCCGTGCCGAACACGCAAGCGGCGGCGATGGCCCACGCGGACAGCCGGATGCCGGCGTCCATGCTGGGTAGGTTCTTCATAGAGGGTCGTCGTTGGATTCGTTCGTTGCCGGCGGGTCGGCCAGTATCTCGAAGCGGTAGCCCAGCCCGTAGACCGGCACCAGCCGCACGCCGTTGTGCGGCCGCAGGTCGAGCTTGCGTCGCAGTTGCGACATGTGCGTGGTGACGGTGCGCGTGTCGATGGCGCTCGTGCCCCACAGCTCCTCGAGCAGGTGCTCGTGCGTCAGCAGCCGCCCCAGGTTGCGGAACAGGTACAGCGCCAGCTCGTATTCCTTGGGCTTGAGTTCGACCGGCTCGCCCTTGATCCGCGCTTCCCGGCGGTGCAGGTCGAAGGTATAGACTCCGAAGCCCGGCTGGCTCGGGCGCGAAGCCTCGGGATAGGCCCGGCGCAGCAGCGCGGCCACCCGGGCCTGCAGTTCGATGGGCCGGATGGGCTTGGCCATGTAGTCGTCGGCACCCGCCTGAAGCCCGTCGACCACGTCCTGCTCTTCGTCGCGGCTGGTGACGAACAGCACCGGCAGCTGCGGCGGCAGGTTGCGGCGGATCCACCCCAGGATCTCGGGGCCTTCGATGTGCGGCACGTGCCAATCCAGCACGAACATGTCGTAGCTCTGGCGATGGAGGTCGCGCAACATCGCCCTGCCGTCCTCGAACAGATGGCAGTCGTGCCCCGCCTGCAGCAGCGTCTTTTCTATGATCCGGGCATGTGCCGGATCGTCTTCCAGTATGGCGATGCGCACCTGGCCCCCCAAAGATCGATGTAAAGCCAGCGCATTTTATAACGGGGCGCGCCGCGACGCCCGGAAAGCGCCACTTTCCGGGGAATTCCGCGGCGGATCAAGGGGAAATGCTTCGGGAGGGTGTCAGCGCATGCCCGGGCCGTCGGGCCTTGGCATCGCCGGGCCGGGCGAGCCCGAGGGCATGGCCGGGGAGCCGGGCGCGGGTGTCACCACTTCCCGGTACTCCCGCAGCACGCCTCCGCCTTCCACGCTCCCGCTGACCGTCCCTCTTCCGTCCACCCGCGCCATGCAGGCCGCGCGGTCGGCTTCCGGCAAGGCGTTGCAGCGCTGGGTGCGGTTCTGCTCGTAGGCCGAATCGCTGGCGCCGCGCAGATTGCCGCGCCGCGCTTCCTGCAAGGCAGCGCCGGCCTCCCGCCTGCATGTCGCGCGGTCCTGGCCCGACTGGCCGCTGTTGCAACGAGCCAGTTCCTCCTGGTAGGTGGTGTCGGCGGCGGAAGCGGCGTGCGCCGAGGTGAACAGAACGGTGCCCAGGGCGACCGCAGCCAGTCCCAGGGTGCCACGCTTGGATTTCGTATTCATGCCTGACTCCTTTCGCGCGGAAAGGCCCCGGCGCGCGGGACCTGCGCGTCGATCCAGTGTAGGCTCGGCATGTCTGTCCGCAACGGGCACGGCGCCTGACTATGTAAGCGTTCCGTACAGCAAAGACCGCAGCCCCCAAGACTGCGAGGCCGCGGCCACGGCTTGTTACGAAGGCTGGCGTGGAAGCAACAGCGCCGCCGCGGGCGCCGGCGCCTGCCCTTCCCAGCCGCCGCCCAGCGCGCGGATCAGGTTGACCGTGGAGCGAGCCAGTTCCCCGTCCAGCCGGGTGGCCACACGGCGCTGCTGGAGCACGCTGCGATCGGCATCGATCACGTCCAGGTAGCTCACCGATCCTTCGCGGTACTGGATCTGCGACAGCCGGGCCGCGCGCGCGGCGGATGCCACCGCTTCGTCCTGCGCCCGGTACTGGTCGGCCAGGATGCGCAGGTTGGCCAGGTTGTCCTCCACCTCCTTGAAGGCCGCCAGCACCGTCTGGCGGTAACGGGCGGCCTCTTCCTCGTAGGCCGCCCGCGCCGCCTGCAGCCCCGCCTCGCGCCGCCCGCCGTCGAAGATGGGCAGGGTCAGCATCGTGCCCACCAGGGGGCCGAGCAGGAACGTGCGGCTGGACCAGTTGAACAGGTCGCCCAGTTGCGCGGACTCGTAGCCTAGCGCGCCGGTCAGCTCCAGCCTGGGGAAGAATGCCGTGCGCGCGACGCCGACGCGGGCATTGGCGGCCGCCATGGCGCGTTCGGCGGCGGCGATGTCGGGCCGGCGTTCCAGCAGATCGGATGGCAGGCCCGGCGGCACGGACACGGCCAGCCTCGCCAGCGGACTCGGGGGAAGGCTGAAGGAAGCCGGCGCCTCGCCCAGCAGGATCGCCAGCGCATGTTCGGCCGTCGCCCGCTGGCGGGCGATATCCAGGGCCTCGGACCGCGCCGATGCGAGTTCCGTGCGGGCCCGCGCCAGGTCCAGTTCGCTGATGTCCCCTTCGTCGTAGCGGCGCTGGATCAGCGCCAGCGTACGCTCGCGCAGCGCCACGGTGCCGCCGTACAGTTCCTGGCCCGCATCCAGTTCCCGCACCAGGAAATAGGCCTGCGCGACGTCGGCCTGCACGGCCAGTTGCACCGAACGCAGCAGGGCCTCGCCCTGTTCGGCCTGGGCCGACGCCGCCTCGACCCCGGCCGCCACCCGGCCGAACAGATCCACTTCGTAGGCCACGGAAGCCTGGGCTCGCCACAGCGTCGACGGCGACGTGTTCGCCTCGGCGGGCAGGCCCCTTGAAGCCGGCGACGGCCGCTGCCTCGTGGGGCCCGCGCCCGCGTCGACGCGGGGGTACAGGTCGGCCCGGGCCTCGCCCAGCCGCGCCCTGGCCTGCGCCAGGCGCGCCACGGCGGCCTTGAGATCCTGGTTCGCGTCCGCCGCTCGCTCCTGCAACCGGTCCAGTACCGGGTCGCCGAACACCGCCCACCAGCGTCCGCGATGGGCAGCCTCGGCCGGCTGGGCGGCCTTCCAGTTCCCGCCGGCCGCTTCCTTGAACGATGCCGGCACCTCGGGCCGCGGGGGATCGTAGGCCGGCGCCACCGCGCAACCCGCCAGCACGAGCAAGGCCGTCAATGCCGCGCTTCGCAAACCGCTTTTCATCAGATTCTCTTTCACATCAATGCCCCGCGTGATGAGCCGCCACGATGGGCGCCTCGTGATGCGCGGCCGAGTGCAGCTTGCGCGCACCGCTGGCCAGCCTCAGCAGTACATAGAAGACCGGCGTCAGGAACAAACCGAACAGGGTCACGCCCAGCATGCCGAAGAACACCGCCACGCCCATGGCATGCCGCATCTCGGAACCGGCGCCGGTGGAGGTCACCAGCGGCACCACGCCCATGATGAACGCGATGGACGTCATCAGGATGGGGCGCAGCCGCAGGCGGCTGGCCTCGATGGCCGCCTCGACCACCGACCTGCCCTGCAGTTCCAGTTCGCGCGCGAACTCGACGATCAGGATGGCGTTCTTCGAGGCCAGGCCGACCAGCACCATCAGGCCGATCTGGGTGAAGATGTTGTTGTCGCCCCGTGTCAGCCAGACGCCCGTGAGCGCGGCCAGGATGCTCATCGGCACGATCAGGATCACCGCCAGCGGCAGCGTCAGGCTCTCGTACAGGGCCGCCAGCACCAGGAACACCAGCAGCACGCTGATCGGGAACACCCAGATGCCGGCGTTGCCCGCCAGGATCTGCTGGTAGGTCAGGTCCGTCCACGCCAGCTTCATGCCGCGCGGCAGGACCTGCTCGGCGATGCGTTCGGCAGCGGCCTGGGCCTGGTCCGAGGAATAGCCCGGGGCCGGCCCGCCGTTGATGTCGGCGGCGGTATAGCCGTTGTAGCGCACCACCATTTCCGGTCCGAAGGTCGGACGCACGTCCACCAGCGACGACAGCGGCACCATCTCGCCGGCGGCGTTGCGGGTCTTCAGCGCCAGGATGTCGTCCGGATGCGCACGGAACGGCGCATCGGCCTGCGCGCGAACCTGGTACACCCGCCCGAAACGGTTGAAGTCGTTCACGTACAGCGAACCCAGGTAGATCTGCATGGTGTCGAACACATCCGTGACCGCGACACCCAGCTGCTTGGCCTTGACCCGGTCCAGTTGCACGTCCAGTTGCGGCACGTTGATCTGGTAGCTGCTGAACGTCGGCCCGAGCTCCGGCGCCTTCTGCGCCGCCGCCACGAAGGCCTGCGCCGCCGCGTCCAGCTCGGCGTAGCCCAGCGCGCCCCGGTCCTCGATCTGCAGCTTGAATCCTCCCAGCGTGCCCAGTCCCATGACCGGCGGCGGCGGGAACACCGCGATGAACGACTCCTTGATGGCCGAGAACTGCTGGTTCAGTGCGTTCGAGATCGCCTCGGCCGAGACCTCCTTGCCCTTGCGCTCATGGAAGTCCTTCAGGGACACGAAGACGATGCCGGCGCTCGAGCTGTTGGTGAAGCCATTGATCGACAGCCCGGGAAACGCGATGGCGCTTTCCACGCCGGGTTGCTTGAGCGCGATGTCGGACATGCGCCGGATCACTTCCTCGGTGCGGTCTAGCGAGGCGCCGTTGGGCAACTGCGCAAAGGCCACCAGATATTGCTTGTCCTGCGCGGGCACGAAGCCCCCCGGCACGATGGACGAGACGCCCAGCGTCAGCGCCAGCAGCACGCCGTACACGCCCATGACCATGGCCTTGCGCGAGATGACGCCCGTGACCCCGGCGCCGTAGCGATCGGACGCCCGGCCGAACATGTCGTTGAAGCGGCGAAAGAAGCCGCCGAACAGGCGGTTCATCACGCGCGTCAGGCCATCGGGCCGGGCGTCGTGCGACTTCAGCAGCAGGGCCGCCAGCGCCGGCGACAGCGTAAGCGAGTTGAAGGCCGAGATCACCGTCGAGATGGCGATGGTCATCGCGAACTGCTTGTAGAACTGCCCGCTCAGCCCGGTCATGAAAGCCAGCGGCACGAATACCGCGACCAGCGTCAGCGCGATGGCGATGATGGGACCGCTGACCTCTCGCATGGCGCGGTACGTGGCCTCGCGCGGCGTCAGCCCGGCCGCGATGTTGCGCTCGACGTTCTCCACCACCACGATGGCGTCGTCCACCACGATGCCTATCGCCAGCACCATGCCGAACAGCGACAGCGCGTTGATCGAATAGCCGAAGCCCAGCATCAGCGAGAACGTCCCGATGATGGAGACCGGCACCGCCAGCAGCGGAATGATGGAGGCCCGCCAGGTCTGCAGGAACACGATCACCACCAGCACGACCAGCGCCACCGCCTCCAGCAGCGTGACCACCACCGCCTTGATGCTGGCGCGCACGAACTGCGTCGGGTCGTAGACGATGCGATAGTCCACCGAGGGCGGGAAGTCCTTGGCCATGTCCTTCATGGCCGCCCTCACCTGGTCCGACACCGCCAGCGCGTTGGCGCCCGGCGACTGCATGATGGCCAGCGCCACCGCCGGCTTGTTGTCCAGCAGCGAACGCAGGCCGTACTCGGCCGCCGCCAGTTCGATGCGCGCCACGTCCGACAAGCGCGTCACGCCGCCGTCGGGCGAGGTCTTGAGCACGATGTTGGCGAAATCCGATTCGGTCTGCAGGCGGCCTTGCGTGTTCACCGACAATTGCAGCGACACGTCGGACGCGCTGGGCGAGGCGCCGATCACGCCGGCCGCGACCTGCACGTTCTGCTCGCGTATCGCCGCCACCACGTCCGAGGCCGTCAGCCCGCGCTGCGCGACCTTCTGCGGATCCAGCCAGACGCGCATCGAGTAGTTGCCGGCGCCCCACAGCTGCACCTCGCCCACGCCCGGTATGCGCGCCAGGCGGTCCTTGACGTTGATCAGCGCGTAGTTGCGCAGGTAGGTGATGTCGTAGCGGTCATCCGGCGAGATCAGGTGGGTCACCATCGTCAGCGTGGGCGAACTCTTGATGGTCGTGACGCCCAGCCGCTGCACGTCCTCGGGCAGGCGCGGCAAGGCTTGCGACACCCGGTTCTGCACCAGTTGCTGCGCCTTGTCCGGGTCCATGCCCAGGCGGAAGGTGACGGTAACGGCCAGGTTGCCGTCGCTGTTGGCCTGGGACTGCATGTACAGCATGTCCTCGACGCCGTTGATGGATTCCTCCAGCGGCGAAGCCACCGTCTCGGCGATCACCTTGGGGTTGGCGCCGGGATACTGCGCGCGCACCACGACCGAGGGCGGGACGACTTCCGGATACTCCGAGATGGGCAGCTGGAACATCGCCAGCGCACCCGCCAGCAGGATCAGGACCGACAGCACGCCCGCGAAGATGGGCCGGTCGATGAAGAACTTGGAAATATTCATGATCGTGTCCGGCCGCCTCAGACCTGCCTGGGCTGGCGCGCGGCAGGCGTGCCGGACGGTCCGCCGTCGGCCGGCGGACCATCGCCCGCGAACCGGCCCGGCTGCCCCGCCATGGGCACTTCGCGCGGCGTCACGGGCTCGCCCGGCCGCACGCGTTGCAAACCGTTCACCACGATGCGCTCGCCCGCCTTCAGGCCGGCGTCGACCACTCGCAGGCCGCCGCTGGCGCTACCCAGCCGCACCTCGCGATAGCGGGCGCGATTGCCCTCGTCCAGCACCAGCACGAAACGCTTGTCCTGGTCGGTGCCCACTGCGCGCTCGTCGATCAGCAGCGCGTCGCGCGGCTTGCCGCCCCCCAGTTGCACGCGCGCATACAGCCCCGGGATCAGTTGTCCGTCCGGGTTATCGAACACCGCGCGCACACGGATGGTGCCCGAAGCCACGTCCAGGCGGTTGTCGATGAAGCTGACCGTGCCCTTGCGGGGATGGCCCTCCTCGTTGGCCAGGCCCAGGTAGACCGGGATGGCGCCCGAGCCGGCGCGGCTGGCCTGCGCCATCTTCAGGTAGGTAGGCTCGTCCACGTCGAAGGCCGCGTACATGCGCGCCGTCGAAACCAGCGTGGTCAGCGGAGCCGACGCCGCGCCGGCGGCGACCACGTTGCCCACCGTCACCTGCGCGCGCGAGATGCGGCCGGTGACCGGCGCCGTGATGCGCGTGTATTCCAGGTTCAGGCGAGCCGCCTCCAGGGCGGCCCGGGCGGCCTGCAGGTTCGCGGCCGCCTCGCGCGCGGCGTTCTGCTTCTCCTCGAAATCGCGTTTGGCGATCGCGTTGTCCGACAACAACCGCTGGCCGCGCGCCAGTTCGGAGGCCGCGTAGGCGTCGCGGGCCTCGGCCGCGGCAAGCTGGCCCTGGACCCGGGCGACCTCGGCCGCATAGGGACGCGGATCGATGGTGAACAGCACGTCGCCTTTCCTGACCAGGGCGCCGTCCTGGAAGTGCACCGCGGTCAGCGTTCCGGACACCAGGGGCCGGATCTCGACGCGGTCGACCGCCTCCAGCCGGCCTGAATAGCCGCGCCAGTCCGTGATGGTGCGGCTGACGACCTCGGCCACGTCCACGGCAGCCGCCGGGGCCGGCGCGGCGGGGGCTTCTTCCTGGCCGGCCAGGGCCGGCATCCTCTGCACGGCGATGCCCCCGGCAACGCCAAGCACGGCAACGCCCAGCGTGACCGCCAGCGCGCGTTTGCGAAAACGAAACATGAAAAACCTCGGGCTCGTATGGGTGAATACAGCGATGCCCGATTCTGAGTGTTATCGTGTTTCCGATAAATCCTGCGTTTTTACAAACACTATTCATCCAGAACGAACAATTGCCGCCCATCAGGCGGCAGGAGCCTCTCGTGGACAAATTCCAGGCCATGCAGGTGTTCACACGCGTGGTGGAAGCCAACAGCTTCACCCTGGCGGCCGACAACCTCGGACTGCCGCGCGCCACCGTCAGCACCACCATCCGTAATCTCGAACGTGCGTTGCAGGTCCGGCTGCTGAACCGTACCACCCGCAAGATCAGTCTCACGCCCGACGGCGCCTCTTACTACGAGCGCTGCGTGCGGCTGCTGGCGGACCTGGAGGAAGCCGAGACGTCCTTCCGCGACGTCGCGCGCCGGCCGCGCGGCCGGCTGCGCATCGACACGCCGGCCTCGATCGGCCGTTCCATCCTGATTCCGTCGCTGTGCGAATTCCATGAGCGCTATCCGGACATCGAGCTGGTGATAGGCATGAGCGACCGTCCGGTCGACCTGGTCCAGGAAGCCGTGGACTGCGCCATCCGCGTCGGCGAATTGCAGGACTCTTCCATGGTGGCCCGGCGCATCGGCACCTTCGAAAGCCTGACCTGCGCGGCGCCCTCCTACCTGGAGGCCTATGGCGAGCCACGCACGCTCAAGGACCTCGAGCGCCATCACGCCGTCCATTATTTCTCCGCCCGCACCGGCCGCACCATCGACTGGGACTTCGTCGTGGACGGCGTGGCTACCGAGGTCAAGGTCAAGGGCATCGTCTCGGTCAACGACTCGGACGCATACGTGGCCTGCGGCCTGCAAGGCTTCGGCCTGATCCAGCCGGCCCGGTACATGGTGCGCCCCCATCTGGAGTCCGGCCTGCTGCGCGAGGTGCTGACCGACTGGAAGCCTTCGCCCATGCCGATCTCGGTGGTCTACCTGCACAACCGGCACCTGTCGCCCAAGGTGCGGGCATTCGTGGACTGGGTAAGCGAACTGTTCGGCCGGTGTCCGCTGCTGGGCGGCGAATGCCACGCGAACGACATGCCGCAGGAATGCGAGTTCGCCTGCCAGCCCAGCGGCCACACGGTCCGGTCGGTCATCGAACAGCACAACCTGGCCGAAAGCGTCTTCTGAGGCCCCAGGGCCTGGCGAGCCTCTTTTTAGCGTGGACAGGCGCTAGCCCCGGGCGCGGCCCTTTCCCGCCCGGGCCTCGAGCGCCGCACGGCACGGCGCGAGCATGTCCAGCTGCTGCCTGTACACGCTCGTCCTTACCTCGAACATTCCCAGGACGGAATGGAACAGGTTGTCGTGGCTGTAGGGCGCGTCGCGACGGGCGGCCAGGCAGGCGGTGTCCACGCCCCAGTCGCGCGCCGCGCCGGGCGACATCCACATCACCATGGGCACGTGGGTCTGGGCCCGCGGCGCGATCGCATACGGCGCGGCGTGCAGGTAGAGACCGTTCTCGCCCAGCGACTCGCCATGGTCGGATACGTAGACCATGGCCGTATCCCGCGTGGCGGCCTGCTTCTGCAGCAGGCCGACGACCTGCGCCAGGAAGTAGTCGGTGTAGAGAATGGAATTGTCGTAGCCGTTGACCAGCGCCTCGTGCGGGCAGTCGCCCAGTTGGTTGGTGCGGCAGACGGGCTTGAATCGCTCGAATTCCGGCGGGTAGCGCCGGTAGTAGGCGGGGCCGTGGCTGCCCATGGTGTGCAGCACGATGAAGGCGTCGCCCGGATGCTCGTCCATGTAGGCGGACAGGCCTTCCAGCAGCGCCTCGTCGCGGCACCCCTCGGCGTCGCAGTGGGGAAGGCGCGGGTTGCCCATGATGCTGTCGTTGGGCACGCGCAGGCAGGTGCCCTTGCAATCGCTGTTGTTCTCGCGCCAGTAGACCGCCACGCCCGCCCGCTGGAGCACGTCCAGCAAGCCCTCGCGCGTCTTGGCGGCGCGGTCCGAATAATCCGCCCGGCCCAGGTCCGAGAACATGCACGGGACCGATACCGCCGTGGACGTGCCGCACGAGGCGACGTTGGAGAAATTGAGCACCCCCAGGCGCGACAGTTCCGGCGTCGTATCGCGCGCATAGCCGTTCAGCCCGAAGTGGTCCGCGCGCGCCGTCTCGCCCACCACGAATACCACCAGGGACTTGCGGGGCCGCGCCGCGGCCGCGGCCGAGCGGACGGCATCCAGGCCGATGGGCGCCACGACCAGGGCGGCCTCCTTGGCCCCCCAGCGCTGCCGCGCATACTTGCCCAGCGCGTACAGGTAGCTCGTCGGATTGATCTTCTGCGTCACCTGCCGGTGTTCGCGGAACAACGGCGCGTACACGGAATAGAAACCGCCCAGCATCGCCAGGCCGGTCACCAGGCAGGCCGAGGCCACCAGCAGGCGAGCCATCACGCCCCGCACGCCAGCCGCGTACTCCACCCGCAGGCGCCACAGGCCCGCCACGGGCAGCACCCCCAGCACCAGCAGGTAGCCCAGCAGCCCCGGGCTCAGCAATGCGCCGGCCTCGCGTACGTCGGTCTCGGCCAGGTTCTGCACCATCACGTTGTCGATTGCGACACCGTAGGTGCCCATGAAGTACGCCGTCAGGGCAGACACCGGCAGCAGCAGCGTCAACAGCGGCTTGAACACCGTCTTGAACGAACACAGCGTCAGCAGCAGCCCGAACGCCGACCACATCAGGATGGCGAACGATAGATAGAAGACGACCGAGCCCGCCCCGTTCCAGGGAACGATGCGCACGATCTCGCGCCAGACCGCGATGTTGTAGAAAAGCACCAACCCGGCGGCGATGGCGAGCGCCAGCCGCGTACTGCCCCGGAGCCCCCAGCCGCGGTTCTGCCCGGCCGCGACCAGGCCCCAAATGAACGTCCCCGAGCGATGCCCGTGTAGTGCGGAAGACAAACTGGCGCTCCCATGAAGCAATGCCGCCACGTTATCGGGCGCGCCATCGAAGAAACGTCGAAGCCTTGTCGAATTTTTGTCGAATCGGCAAATACTTCACAAACAAATAGTTTGCATGCTAATATTTTGCATGGACAAAATCGACAAGCAACTCGCCACCCTGACCATGGCCCTGGGCCGCACGGCTCGCGCCTACAAATCGGCGGCCGACACGTTGACCGCCGATTTCGGCCTGTCCCAGGCCACCGCCTGGCCGGTGGTCATGATCGGCCGCCTGGGCGACGGCGCCCGCCCCGGGGCTGTCGCGGACGCGCTGGGCATCGAGCCCTCGTCGGTGGTGCGCGTCATCGACCGCGTGATCGAGCTGGGCCTGGTCGAACGCCGCGAAGACGCCTCCGACCGCCGCGCCAAGTCCCTGTATCTCACGGCCTCCGGCCGGCAATGCGCCGACCGGGTCGAAGCCGCCCTCATCCCCTTTCGCCGCGCCCTGTTCGCAGGCAGCAGCCAGGACGACATCGAAGCCTGCCTGCGCACGCTCGAAGGCCTGCAGGCCGCGATCGAACAACTCGCCCGGGAATCCGGGCCCGCGTCGTCCTCATGAAGCCCCCCACCCTTTCCGAGGCGCTGTTCTCGCTCAAGAGCTATGCAGCCGCGGTGCTCGCCCTCTATCTTGCGATGCGCATGGGCCTGCCGCGTCCGTTCTGGGCCATGACCACCGCCTACGTGGTCAGCAGCCCGCTGGCCGGCGCGGTGCGCTCGAAGGCGGTCTACCGCGTCACCGGCACCACGCTGGGGTCGGCCATGGCCCTGGCCGCCGTGCCGCTCCTGGCCAACGCGCCGGAGCTGCTTTCGCTCGCCTTCGCGTTGTGGGTAGGGCTGTGCCTGTACATCTCGCTGCTGGATCGCACGCCCCGGTCCTATCTCTTCATGCTGGCGGGCTACACCGCCGCGCTGATCGGCTTTCCCGCCGTCACACAGCCCGAGCAGATCTTCGACACCTCGCTGGCGCGCGTCGAAGAGATCCTGCTGGGCATCACCTGCGCCACGCTGATCCACAGCCTGGTGATGCCGCAGGGCATCGGCCCGGTTCTCGTCGCGCGCGTGCAGCGGGCCTACGACGATGCCCAGCGCTGGATCGCCGACACGCTGGGCGGCAAGTCCGACGTCGGCCAGCTGGATCGGCGCAAGCTCGCCGCCGACGTCACCGACCTGCGGCTGATGGCGACCCACCTGCCCTTCGATACCTCGCACCTGCGCTGGACCACCAACGCCATCCACGCCGTGCAGGACCGCATCTCGCTGATGATGCCGTTGCTGTCCGCCATCGAGGACCGCCTGGCGGTGCTGCGGTCGATGCCCGCCGGCCTGGCCCGCCGCTGGGAAGCCGTGATGCGCGACGTGGCCGCATGGACCGGCGATCCCGGACCGCGTGACCCTGCCCGGCTGGCCGGGCTGGTGCGGGCCATCGACGCCAGCCATCCCGCGGTCTCGCGGGACATGGGGTGGCGCGAGATGGTCGAGCTCAGCCTGGGCTCGCGCCTGAAGGCACTGATCCATGCCTACGCCGACTCCAGCGCGCTGCGCACGCACATCGAGGCGGGCCTGCACGATGCCCGTTCCGAGTCCGTCCGCGAGCAGCCCAGTTCACCGCGCGTGCTGCACACCGACCGCGGGCTGGCCCTGCTGTCGGCCTTCGCGGCCACGGTCGCCATCCTGGCCTGCTGCCTGTTCTGGATCGCCACCGCGTGGCAGGCCGGCTCGGGCGCGGCGCTGATGGCGGCCATCTTCTGCTGCCTGTTCGCCACCATGGACAACCCCGTGCCGGCCATACGGGTGTTCCTGAAGTTCACGCTGCTGTCCATCCCGTGCTCGGCCTTCTACCTGCTGGTCGTGCTGCCGGCCGTGCACAGTTTCGAAATGCTGGTGCTGACCACCGCGCCGCTGTTCCTCCTGCTGGGTGTACTGATCGCCCGGCCGCCCACCACCGGCCGGGCGATGGCCTTCCTGTTCGGCGTGACCTCGGCGCTGGCCATGCACGACACCCAGACCGCCGATCTCGTCTCCTTCGCCAACAGCATGCTGGCGCAGGTGGCGGGCATCGTGGCCGCCGCCGTCTGCACGCGGCTGTTCCGCACCATCAGCGCCGACTACAGCGCGCTCAGGCTGTTGCGCGCGAACTGGCGGGAACTGGCCGAACTGGGACGCGCCGACTCGGCCCGCAACATCATCGTAACCGAGATCTCGGCCCGCATGCTGGACCGCCTCGCGCTGCTTGCGCCCCGCATGGCGGCTGCCCGCGCCAACGCCGACCTGCAAGGCGCCGACGTACTGGCGGACCTGCGCGTGGGCCTGAACATGACGCAACTGCTGCGCCTGCAGCCCGAGCTGGTCCGCGGCCACGTGCGCGTGCGGCCGCTGCTGGCCGCGCTGTCCTCGTTCTTCGCCAGCCGGCGCCTGCCCACCCAGCGCCCCGCCCCCGACTTGCTCGCGCGGATCGACGACCTGCTGCGCGCGGTGTGCGCGCTGCCGGCATCGAACGTGCAGCCCGACGCGGTGGCCGCGCTGTGCGGCATACGCCGCGACCTGTACCCCGATGCCGACGACTACCAGCCGGCGCCTTCCCTGCCGGAGTCCGACCATGTTCGCTGAAATCAACGTCTATGGCCTGTACGTGCCAGCCCTGTTGTTGCTGGCCTTCGCGGCCATCGTCGTGTCCAGGCTGCTTGGGCACGGACTGGCCCGCCTCGGCCTCTACCGCCTGGTCTGGCATCCCCCGCTGTTCGACGCCTGCCTGTTCGTCATAGTCCTGGCCTGCCTGTCGTTTTTCTTTACCCGCGAGTTCTGACGTGATACCCAAGATTTCATTGCCGGCGCTGGGCCGGTTCGCATTGACCCTGCTGGTCCTGGCCATCGCCATCGGCGCCGGCTGGACCCTTTGGCAGCGCTACGAGGTCCGTCCCTGGACGCGCGACGGCCGCGTGAAGGCCTATGTCGTCCAGGTCGCCCCCGATGTCACCGGCCCCGTCACCAGGGTGCTGGTGCGCGACAACCAGGCCGTCCGCGCCGGGCAGGTGCTGTTCGAGATCGACAAGGCCCGCTACGAACTGGCCGTGCGCCAGGCCCAGGCCGCCGTGCAATCGCAGCGCGCCGCCCTGGCCCAGGCCACGCGCGAGATCCGCCGCAACGGCGAACTGGGCGAACTGGTCGCCCAGGAAAGCCGCGAACAGGCCCAGTCGCGCGCCGAGCAACTGCGCGCCGCGCTGGCGCAGGCGCAGGCCAATCTCGACCTGGCCCGGTTGAACCTGACCCGCAGCACGGTGGTGTCCCCCGTCAACGGCTACGTCACCAACCTGGATCTGCAAGGCGGCGCCTACGTCACCGCCGGGCATGCCGTCATGGCGCTGGTCGACCGGGACTCGTTCTATGTCGAAGGCTATTTCGAGGAAAACAAGCTGCCGCGCATCCATGTCGGCGACCAGGCGTCGGTGCTGCTGATGGGCGCGGGCGAACCGCTTGAAGGCCACGTCGAGAGCTTCTCCGAAGGCATCGCCGACCGCGACCGCAGTACCGCCGCCAACCTGCTACCCAACGTCAACCCGACCTTCAACTGGGTGCGGCTGGCCCAGCGCATTCCCGTGCGCGTGGCCATCGACCGCGTTCCGGACTCGGTCAGGCTGGTGGCGGGCCAGACGGCCACGGTCGAAGTCCGCGAACAGGCCAAGGCCCGCGATCCCCAAGGAGCGGCCTCATGAAACCCCTCGTCTTGCGCTGCCTGGCCGCCGCGCTGCTGGGCGCGATGGCTGCGTGTTCTACCGTGGGCCCCGACTACCACGTGCCGGAGCAGGCCGCCGTCAACCTCGACGCCGCCAACGGACCATTGGCCGGACTGGAGGCCTCGTCCGCCCGGGCTGCGCCGCTGCCCGCCCATTGGTGGCGCCTGTACGACGATCCGGTGCTGGACGACCTGGTGGGCCAGGCCTTCGCCGCCAATACCGACCTGCGCGTGGCCGCCGCCAACCTGCGACGCGCCGCCGCGATCGTGGACGAGGCTGGCGCCGGCCGGCGACCGAACGTCTCGGTCAGCGCCGCTCCCGCCTATGGGCGCGCCTCCGGCGCCGCCAAGGGCGTGCCCTACGCGCTGCCCGACGTCGGCACCTACGACGCGGGCGCGGCCGTGTCCTACCAGGTCGACCTGTTCGGCAAGATATCGCGCGGGCTCGAGGCGGCGAACGCCGACGCGGAGGCGGCCCAGGCCGCCTACGACCTGGCTCGAGTCAACGTCGCGGCGGGCACGGTGCGAGCCTACGCCGACGTCTGCGCCGCCGGCCAGCAGCTGGAGACGGTCCGGCACTCCATCGCGCTGCAGGAACGGTTCGCCCAGCTCACTCGCAGGCGTGCCGACATGGGCCGCGGCACCTCACTGGACATCAGCCGCGCCCAGGGGCAGCTCGAGCAGCTGCGGGCGGCCGTGCCGCCGCTGGAGGCGCAACGCACCACCGCGCTCTACCGGCTGGCCGTCCTGGTGGGCAAGGCACCGGGTACGCTGCCCGCGTCCCTGGCCGCCTGCCATGTCCCGCCCACGTTGCGCGATCCCGTCCCGGTGGGCGACGGCGCGGCGCTGCTGCGCCGGCGGCCCGACATCCGCCAGGCCGAGCGCTCGCTGGCGGCCGCCACCGCCCGCATAGGCGTGGCCACGTCCGAACTGTATCCCAGCATCTCGCTGGGCCTGTCGGCCGGCAGCACCGGCACGCTGTCGCGCTTCGGCGCCGACAACAGCTTCCGCTGGAGCCTGGGCCCGCTCATCTCCTGGAGCCTGCCCAACACCGGCCTGGCCCGCAGCCATATCGAACAGGCCGAGGCCGGCAGCGCGGCCGCCCTGGCCCGCTTCGACGCAGCGGTGCTGAACGCGCTGCGCGAGACCTCCAGCGCGCTGACCGTATATGCCCGGGACCTGGACCGGGCCGACGCGCTGCGCGCCGCCCGCGACCGTAACCGCGAGGCCGCCGAACAGGCGCGCACGCTGTACCGCCTGGGGCGTACCGACTTCCTGACGGCGCTGGACGCCGACCGCACCCTGGCCGGTTCGGAAAGCGCGCTGGCCGCCGCCCAGGGACAACTGGCCACCGACCAGGCGGCCTTGTTCCTGGCGTTGGGCGGCGGCTGGGAATAACTTCCGGCTACTTCTTGCCGCCCTTCTTCGCCTTGTCCTTGCCGGCGGCGCGCTTGCCGGCGGGTCCGGGCCGGCCCTTGCGGTAATCGTCGTAGAACTGTTCGGCCATCTGCCGCAAGGCCCGGCCGATCGCGGCATATTCGTATTCGTTCAGGTTGGCCAGCGATACGCGCCCGGCCGGCCGCAGCGTGCCGAAGCCGCTGCCCGGCAGCATCACGATGCCGGTCTCGTCCGCGATGCGGAACAGGAGATCGGTGGGCGCCACGTTCTTCTGCACCCAGGCCGCGAATTCCGGGCCGTGCAGGTCCCTTGCGATGGCGCCCAGGTCGAGCAGCGTGTAGTAGTCCACCGCATTCTCGTCCTGGCTCCTGGCGATGCCGAGTTCGCGGTACAGCGCCGCCTGGCGCCGGCGGATCAACTTCTTGAGTTCGGCCTTGTAGCCGTCGTGCTCGTCCATCAGCGCGAACAGCGAGAACAGGGCCATCTGCACCTGCTGCGGCGTGGACAGTCCCGCCGTGTGGTTCAACGCCACGGATCGGCTGTCGGCCACCAGCCGATCGATGAATTTCAGTCCCGGCACGTCCGGCGTGAGCGAGGCATAGCGCTCGTTCAGGGCCTTCTTCATCGACGACGGCAGGCCGCGCAGGATCTCGTCCATGACGTTGTCCTGGTGCACGGCGATGGCCCCCAGCCGCCAGCCGGTCGCGCCGAAGTACTTCGAGTACGAATAGACCAGGATGGTGTTGCGCGGGCACGTGGCGAACAGCGACTGGAAATCGTCGGCGAAGGTCCCGTAGACATCGTCGGTCAGCACGATCAGGTCGCGCCGCCGGGTCTCGATGATGTTCCGGATGCGCTCCAGCCCATGGGCGTTGATCTTGTAGGACGGCGGATTGCTGGGGTTGATGCAGAAGAAGACTTTCACCGCCGGATCGAGCAGCTTGTCGATCTCGGCGTCCGGATATTGCCAGCCCTGGTCCGGATCGGCATTGACGTAGACCGACTCCAGCTGATAGCCGTTCAGGCGCGGGATCTCCATGTAAGGGGTGAAGGCCGGCATGCCTATCGCCACCTTGTCCCCGGCCTTGATCAACCCGTTTTCCTTCATCGTGTCGAAGACGTAGGTCATCGCGGCGGTACCGCCCTCGGTGGCGAACACGTCGATGTGCTGGTTGCTCAGGAACCCGCCTATCATCTCCTTGACCAGGTAGGTTCGGACGATTTCCTCGGTGATCCGCAGCATGCGCGGCGGCACCGGATAGTTGTCGCCCAGTACGCCCTCCACCATCTCGTGCAGGAACTCGGACGCGGACAGCCCCATCTGGTCGCGCACGTAGCTCAGGGCGCGCCCCAGGAACACCACGCCTTCCTGGTCCCGGTTCTCGGCGATGTAGGCGTTGAAGCGATTCTCGATGCCCTCGATCCGGGGCAGCCCCCCTATGCCGTGCGGCATGTAGGAAAAGGACAGCTCGGATTCCAGCGCGGCGAACAGCCCCAGCCGGAAGAATGCGCGCCGCGGCACGATGGCCAGGAAGTTGGGATTGCCCCGTCCGGCGTTGAGCATGAGCCGGTTCTGCTTGCTCGATGCCAGTTCGATGAGCGCGTCCTTCAGTTCGAAAGGACTCAGTTTGGCGTACCGACTGTAATCCGCTGTCGACATGACGGCCTCCGTGGATGGCTTGCGATGGGACCCTAGGCAAAGGCGACGACCAGCGGGCCGAGCAGGGTCAGGAAGACATTGGCCAGGGCATAGGTCACGGCGAAAGGCACCGTGGGAACCGAATTGCCCGCCTTGTCCAGCACCTCGCCGAAGGCCGGGTTGGCGCTGCGGGACCCGGACAGCGCGCCGGCGAACACGGCCGCGTTGTCGTAGCGCAGCACGTAGCGGCCGAACAGCATGGTGATGAGCAGCGGCACGATGGTGACCGCCACGCCGATCAGGAACAGCGACAGGCCGCTGGTGCGTATGGTGTCGACGGCCTGCAGCCCGGATTGCAGCCCGACCACCGCGACGAACCCCGCCAGGCCCAGGTCCCGCAGCAGCGTCGAGGCGCCGGTGGGCATGTTGCCCACGCTCATCCTGCGCGTGCGGTACCAGCCGAACAGCAGCCCGGACAACAGCGCCCCGCCTCCGCTGCCCAACGTCAGGGGAATGGACCCGATGCGCAGCACGGCCAGCCCGATGACCAGGCCCAGGGCCAGCCCCAGGCCGTGATAGACCCAATCCGTCTTGTCGCTGGGCACGATGACCGTGCCGACGCTGTGGGCCGCGCGCTGGATGTCGTTGCCCGTGCCGAACAGCACCGCGACGTCGCCGGCCCGGATGACCGTGTCCGGCTCCATCGGCAGCGGCCGGCCGTCGCGTTTGAGGCCCAGCACCACGATGCCGTGGCGAATGTCGGCGGCGATGCCCGCCCGTATCTGCGCGACGGTCTTGCCCAGGTAGGCGGGGCCGGTGATCAGCACGTCGCGCGTCAGCATGACCATGTCCATGCCGCTGGACGACAGCACCTCGTCTCCCAGCGCCTGGCGCGCGGCCATCACCGCCGCCCGCCTGCCGGCCAGCAGCACGATGTCGCTGGCGTGCAGCTTCAGGTCGGCCTGCGCGGGAATGATCTGGCCGTCGCGCTTGATGCGTTCGACCGTCACCGCCATGCCGTCGGGCGCCAGCGCCTCGATTTCGCCCACGGTGGTGCCCGCAGCCGGCCCGGCCCGGTAAAGCCGTCCCACCACCTCGGGCGCGGCGAGCTGTTCACCCGCGCCGGGCACGATCATGCCCGCGTTCATCGAAGTCTCGGCCTTCACCGCATCCTCGCGGATGTCGCGGCCCATGAACTTCGGCAGTACGTTGACGCAGATGATGATGGCCCCGAACGAGCCGAAGATGTAGGTCACGGCATAGCCGATGGCCACGTTGGCCTGCAGGCGCTGGAGCTCGTCGGGCGGCAGGCCCAGCTTGGCCAGTGCCGAGCCGGCGGTGCCGATGATGGCCGACTGCGTCAGCCCCCCCGCCGCCACCCCGGCGGCCAGGCCCTTGTCCAGGCCGAACATGCGCGCCAGCACCACCACGGTCACCAGGCCGGTGATGGCCAGCACCGCGGCCATGGCGATTTCCTTCAGGGATTGGCGCCCGAGGGACTTGAAGAACTGGGGGCCGCTCTCGAAACCGACGGCATAGATGAACAGCGCGAAGAGCACCGCCTTGACGCCGTTGTCGATGGAGACGCCGAGCTGGCTGAACAGCACCGCCACGAGCAGCGAACCCGCCACGCCGCCGAGCTGGAACCTGCCGAACTGGAACTTGCCTATCCAGAAGCCGATCGCCAGCGAGAGAAACAGCAGGATTTCCGGCGACTGCCTGATGGCCTCGAGTACCCACGTCATGATCTGCCCCCGTGTGAATGCTGCGGTCCTTCGCCCGCGGCACACCACTCGTGACACCGGGGATCGGACAGGGAAACCAACCGGTAACGCGACAAGGCACTGCATCCAGCCCGGATACTCTATCCGAAGTCATCGCAACGTGCTACCTGTGCACGCCGCTTCATAAGGGGCGTCCGCTTTCAGGGCCGCTTGCGCCGGCCCAACGCGCCCGGCCGCGGGAAGGCGGCGCGCAGCGCCTCCACCTCCTTCCTGCAGACGCAGTCCGGTCCGTGGTCGTTGACCATGCCGACGGCCTGCATCAACGAATACATCGTGGTCGGCCCCACGAAGCGCCAGCCGCGCCGCTTGAGCTCCTTGGACAGGGCCCGGGATTCCGGCGACTCGGCGCGCGGCGGCCCGTCGTAGGTACCGGCGGGTTCGTAGCGCCACAGGAAGGCCGCGAGCGAGCCTTCCTCGGCACGCAGTTCGCGCGCCCGGCGCGCGTTGTTGATCACCGCCTCGATCTTGCCCCGGTGCCGCACGATGCCCGTGTCGGCCAGCAGGCGTTCGACGTCCCGGATGCCGAAGGCAGCGACCTCGTCGACGTCGAATCCTGCGAAAGCCTGCCGGAAGGCCGGCCGCTTGCGCAGGATGGTGAGCCAGCTCAGGCCGGCCTGGAAGCCCTCCAGGCTGATGCGCTCGAACAGCGCCGCCTCGCCGTCCAGGGGGCGGCCCCACTCCTCGTCATGGTAGGACACGTACAGGGCATCGTTGCCGGCCCACGCGCAGCGGCGCGGCGGCTGGTTCGGTTCATTGGCGTGCATGGCTGGGGGACGAAAAAAGGAAATCCGATATATTCTCGCCCATGAACTCCGCGCGGAACCCACCGGCGCCCGCTTTTTTTCCCATGGAACAGATCGACATCGACGACGGCACCGCCGACCGCTTCCTGCTGGATGCCCCCGGCACCTCGCTGCTGGTATTCACCAGCGACACCTGCCCCAACTGCCGGCTGGCGCGCGCCCAGCTTCCCGACATGAGCCTGCCGGTGGCGCGCATCTGCTGGATCGATGCGGGCCGCAACCGCGGGCTGGTCGAACGCTACGAGGTGTTCCACCTGCCCTCGATGTTCGTGGTCAAGAACGGCGTCTACTACGGCGCGGTGCAGGCGACCCTGGCCGATTGGGACATCAGGCGCCAGGTCTCGCTGGCGCTGGACAGCTATCCGGCCGAGCTGCCGTAGGGATCGCGCCCGTCAGGCGTGGGCGGGATTCCAGCGTCGCCACAGCGCCGCCCCGCCGGCCAGCCCGGCATCGTTCGAGCCCACGCTGACATGAGGCGGCAAGCCCGCCTCCACCTCGCGCGCGTTGCCGCCACCCAGGTGGATGCGGTCCGGCTTGAGCAGGACGTCGACCAATGCCAGCGCGCGCCCCAGGCGCCGGTTCCAGCACGGCCTGCCCTCGGCCCGCAGCGCCGCGTCCCCCAGGCATTCCTCGTAGGTCTTGCCATCCTCCATGGGATGGTGCGCCAGTTCCAGGTGCGGCATCAGCTCGCCATCGCGGAACAGCGCCGTGCCCACACCCGTGCCCAGCGTCATGACGAACTCCAGGCCGTCTCCCAGCGCAAGGCCATAGCCCTGCATGTCGGCATCGTTGACCATCCGCGCGGGGCAGCCCAGCCGGTCGCCCAGCGCCTGCGCCAGCGGAAACCCCACCCACGCGGGGGAACCGAGGTTGACCGCGGTCAGCACGCGCTGCCGGCGGATGACGCCCGGAAAACCGATGGAGATCCGATCGTAGCCTTCCAGCATGGCGGCCATGCCGGCGACCTCGTCCAGCAGCCGGTCCGGCGGGCATGGCCTGGGCGTGGATACCCGCAGGTGCCGGCCCAGCAGCCGGCCCGCATCGTCGATGACGGCGGCCTTCAAGCCCGTGCCGCCGATGTCGACCGCCAGGATGCCCGGTCCGGGCGCTGCCTTCATGCGCCGCCCCCCGGCTGCGGCTCCGGTGCCGGCGCGGTACGCGGCAGTGGATCCTGCCGCAGCGTCCGCAGGATGCGCTGGCCCACCCGCCCATCGACGGCCAGGCCGGCCCGCTGCTGTTCGGCGGCCACGGCATCGCGCGTGCGGGTGCCCGGAATGCCGTCCGGCGTGCCGACGTCATGGCCTCGCGCCAGCAGCAACGCCTGCAACTCACGGATCTCGGCGCGCGACAGGCCGGGATCGTCGGTCGGCCAGGGAGTGGCGATGGGCGGCTCACCGCGCAGCCGGTCGATCAGCAGGCTGACGGCCAGCGCGTACTTGTGCGAGCCGTTGTAGCTCAGGATGGCGTCGAAATTGCGCGTGGCCAGGAATACCGGGCCCTCCGCGCCGGTTGGCGCGAACAGATAGGCGGGCGAATCGGGTGCCGGCTCGCCGCCGCGCAGCCGATCCGGCCTGCCGCCGTCCACCCGCGTGACGCCGCGGGCGGTCCATTCGGCCAGCGTGCGGCGCTCCGAGCCCGCGAACTCCTGGCCCGCGGGCACGCCTGCCGCCACGCCGGCCGGCAGCTTGACCTCGATGACCGGCAAGAGCCCCCGCGTCCACCGCGCCCGCCGCTTGCGCAGATGGCTGGCCGTGGACGCCAGCGCGTCGGGCAGCGATCCGTACAGGTCTATCCTTCCGTCGCCGTCGCCGTCGGCCGCGAGCTCGTAGTAGGAGGTCGGAATGAACTGGGTCATGCCGAAGGCGCCGCTCCACGAGCCGACGAAGGTATCCGGCTGCACCAGTCCGTCGCGCAGCATCCGTATCGAGGCATAGACGTTCTTGATCCACAGCGGCTTGTTCTCGGTGCACGCGCGGGTCAGCCATGCATCCAGCACCCGCGTCTTGCCCAGGACCCGGCCGAAGTTGGTCTCGATGCCGAAGATGGCCACCATCACTTCGCCATCCACTTCGTAGCGGGCGGCGATCTCCGATAGCGGCGCCGCCTCGGCCTCCATCAGCTTGCGCCCGTCGACCACCCGTTCCTCGTCCACGGTCTTGGCCAGGTAGTCCCACCAGGTCTCCCTGCCTTCGGGCTGGGCCCGCGCCGAGGCCACCGTGGAAGCCAGCAGCGTCGCGCCCTGGGTGTAGGTATCGAAATCGGCCACCTGGATGCCGTTGGCCGGGGCTGCCGGCCGCAGCCGGGCCAGGCAGGCGCCGGTATCGAGTTGGGCCTGGGCCTGGGAGGCGGCGAGCATGGCCAGGCTTGCGGCCAGCAGCCTGGCGCGGGCGAGAACCTGCGTGGAAATGACGGTCTCCTTGGTCGAATCGTGGATGAAGGTCGCAGCACTCATCGAGCGTCCGCCGATGCCGCCGGCGCGGCGATGCGTTCGAAGAAGCGCCGCATGATGGCATGGGACACCGGCGTCTCGGCCACGCCCGCGCGCAGCGCCTGCACGTCCAGGCCTTCATCGGCCAGCCCGGCCCGCATCACGTCGAAATACGCCCTCATGACGGGCACCGTGAACTCGGGATGGAACTGCACCGAGACCGCATTGGGGCCATAGCGCAGCATCTGGTGGCTGTCCTTGCCGTTGCGGGCCAGCACGGCGGCGCCGGCTGGCGGCTCGGCCACGGTCTGCTCGTGGATGAAATGGGCGGCGAAGATCGACGGCATACCCGCCACCAGGGCATCGCCGGCCGCCGCCGGAGTCAGTTCGACCTGCTGGGTGCCGATCTCCCGCCCGCCCTCGAGGTAGCCGACACGCCCCCCCAGCGCATAGCTCATCAGTTGGTGGCCATAGCAGATGCCGAACAGGGGCAGCGACGCGTCCATGGCATCGCGCACCCAGCCCGCACAGGCTTCGCTCCAGGGCGCGTGGTCGGTCACGTTGGCGCGCGACCCGGTGATCAGCGCGGCCGCGTAGCGCGACGGCGCCTCGGGCGTCTCGCCCTTGTAGGCGGCCACGCGGGCCAGCCGCCCGGGATTCAGGCCGGCCACCTCGCCCACCATGCGATCGAAGCCGCCATAGGCCGCGCCGACCGCCTGCGGCGGGCCGCCGGTCTGAAGGATGAGGATGGGAAGCATCTGGGGCACCTCTGCCATGGACATCCTTCCATGACACCTTATTTCCCGCGTCGCGGCAACCTCAGGCGGGCGTGCCCGCTTCGCCGATCAATCCGCCCAGGAGCAGCACCGCCAGCAGGAACCAGAAGATGGCGCCCAGCACCGAGCGGTTCAGCAGCGAGCGTATGCCGGCGTAGAGCAGCAGCAGGCCCAGGACCAGCAGCGCGAAATTGAACAGGGTCGGGCTCATGCCCAGGGCCTCGGCCAGGCCGGAGGAAAACGCGCCGACGGCTTCGCCGAAACCGCCGAATACCGTTTTCAGCGCGGCGACGATGGTGCGGATGGCCTCGCCCAGCATGGCCCCCAGCCATTCGAAAGTGGATTCGCTTTTCATGTGCGGCGACGTGGTTGGCACGCGGCCATTATGGCCCATGCGCCGCGCCGCCAAGCCCGCCGACATCCTTGGAAACATCGCGCAGGCGGCGGTTGCAAAACCTTACAACCCATGTGGGCGCGGACATGTGGCGACGCGCCGAAAGCCACCATACTGGCCGCTGATCCTTCCCATGGACCACGCACCGACTCAAGGAGGCATCATGGTTCGAGCTTTCGTCCACGCCACTTGCGCCGCCGCCCTGCTCGCGGCCGGCTGCTCATCGCTGATGGTGAGCGAGCCCGCCAGGATCAGCGACGGCGCGATGGTGGCCCCCAACGGCATGAGCCTGTACACCTTCGATCGCGACCCCGTCGGCCAGAGCGCCTGCAACGGCGTCTGCGCGCAGAACTGGCCTCCCCTGACCGCCCCGTCGGGCGCCACCCGCAGCGGGGATTGGATGGTCATCACCCGCCAGGACGGCGTCCGGCAATGGGCCTATCGAGGCAAGCCGCTGTATTTCTGGACCAAGGACCGGGCCCCGGGGGACCGCACGGGCGACGGCGTCAACGGACTCTGGCACCTGGCCCGGCCCTGACGCGGCCGGATTCAGGCCGCAGGCGCTCCGCCCGCCGGCCCCGCGTCCGCAGGCACGGGCAGGTGCTCGGCCTTGTCGCTGGGGATGGGGGCATAGTCGGGGCCGAACGAGACCTCGCCCAGTCTCCATCCCGCCGGCCGCCGTACCGCTCCCCAGAAACGCCGGGCGGCCTGCCACTGCTGGCCGACCAGGCCACGGTCGTTGTCGGCATCGACCATGGGATCGCTGACGCCGGTCGGGCGGATCTTCTCGCCGTACAGCGCCGTGCCGAACAGGATGTCCCAGACGGGCAGGACCTGTCCGAAGTTGCAGTTGTGCAGCGAGGGGCGTTCGGGATCCCGCACCATGTGGTGCAGGCGATGGAACTTGGGATCGACCAGCAGGCGTTCGCCGATGCGGCCGAAGCCGAAGCGCACGTTGGTGTGCGACAGGTTCTGCACCAGCTCGCTCAATAGGCCCAGCAGCGCGAACTCGGAAGGCTCCACGCCCATGGCCAGGCCGACGGTGGCCAGGATGAAGGATTGCAGCACCCCGTCGATGTAGCTGCCGCGATCGTTGGTCCAGCAGCTCATCTGGCGCTGGCTGTGGTGCATGCTGTGCAGCGCCCACCACCACGGAATGGCATGCTGGGCCCGGTGCATCCAGTAATAGACGCAGTCGTAGACCAGGTAATAGACCAGGAACAGCAGGTAGGGATGGTCCTCGAACCAGGGCACCCAGTGCTTGAGCCCGGAGGAGACGGCGGGACCGGCCTCGGCCTCGCCGCCGAGCCCGCCCAGCATGTTGGCGAATGGCGTCAGGACCAGGTAGCTGAACAGCGGGAACAGGCCCAGCAGCATCAGCAGCGTGTACAGCCGGTCGATGCGCGTGAGTTTCCTGTCCTCCCAGCGCTCGGCCGGCGCCAGGGTTTCCAGGGGACGGAAGATGAACCCTATGATGAAGAGCTGCAGCAGCGCGATCAGCAGCGCCTCGGAGATTTCCAGCGGATTGCCCGCGGTATCGGCGATGTGCAGGAAAAGCACGGCCGGTTCGACGAGATGGGTGCTGACCCAGGCGATCAGCTGGGTCCAGAGCGATGCCAGGTAAGACATGGAAATCGGTATCGGATTCGACGCTGCGCATACTGTAGCACCCAGCCGGCCGGGACTGGCCTGGCCGGCTGGGGCAATGATAAGATACATCTCATATATATCTTATTGGGTAATGTCCATGCTCGACCTCAACCTGTGCACCGACGAGGAAATCGCCCGCCTCGTCGCCGCCTTCTACGCCCGGGTCCGGCGGGACGACAAGCTGGGCCCCATCTTCGAAGCCCATGTGGACGACTGGGACGGCCACCTGTCCAAGCTTACCGACTTCTGGTCCTCCATCCTGCGCGGCACGCGGCGCTACGGCGGCACGCCGATGACGCGGCACGCCGCCCTGCCCGACCTGGACGAGACGTTGTTCTCGCGCTGGCTGGCGCTGTTCGACCTGACGGCCGGAGAGCAGGAGAACCAGGCCATGGCCAGGCGGGCCCAGGTCATGGCCCGGCGCATCGCGCAAAGCCTGTGGCTGGGCTATCAGATGCATCGTCATCCCGATCGCCTCGCGCGCGAAATGCCATGCGCCTGACGGTCCAGAGCGACTACGCGCTGCGGCTGCTGATGCATGTCGGCGCACATGCCGACAGGTTGTGCACGATCGCCGAGGTCGCGCAAGTGCACGGCATATCCGCTGCCCACCTGATGAAGGTCACCCACCGGCTGGGCCAGCTGGGCTATCTGGAGACGGTACGCGGCAAGGGCGGCGGCATGCGGCTGGCCCGGCCGCCCGAGCGTATCGGCCTCGCCCAGGTGCTGCGCGACCTGGAACCGGACTTCCACCTGGTCGAGTGCCACGCCACCGGCAGTGCCTGTGTGCTGACCGGACATTGCCGGTTGACGGGCATACTGGATGCCGCGCTGCAGCGCTTCCTGCAGCACCTGGATCACTACACGCTGGCCGATCTGCTGCCGGCGGACGGACCTCCCCTCTTTTCCTCGTTTCCCATCAAGGCCGCGTCATGAATCTGCAAGAACTGCTGGGCATCGCCCTTCCCGTCATCCAGGCGCCCATGGCCGGTTCGCAGGCCAGCGCGCTCGCGATCGCCGTATCGAACGCGGGCGGCCTCGGGTCGCTGCCCTGCGCGATGCTGGGGCCCGACGCGCTGCGCGCCGAACTCGACAAGCTGCGCGCCGGCACCGACCGGCCCTACAACGTCAATTTCTTCTGCCATGCGCCGCCCGTTCCCGACGCCGCGCGCGAATCGCAATGGCGCCAGGCCCTCGGCCCGTACTACGCCGAATTCGGCATCGATCCGGCCGGCATACAGCCCGGCCCCGGACGCGCGCCGTTCACGGCCGAGATCGCCGACCTGGTCGAACCCTACCGGCCGCCCGTGGTCAGCTTCCATTTCGGACTGCCCTCGGCCGACCTGCTGGCCCGCGTGAAGTCATGGGGATCCAAGGTGCTGTCGTCCGCCACCACCGTCGGCGAAGCGCGCTGGCTGGAAGACCACGGCGCCGACATCATCATCGCCCAGGGCAACGAGGCCGGCGGCCACCGGGGCATGTTCCTGTCCGACGACCTGGATACCCAATCGGGAACCTTCGCGCTGCTGCCGCAGATCGTGGCGGCGGTGCGCGTGCCCGTGGTCGCGGCCGGCGGCATCGTCGACGCGCGTACGGTCGCGGCGGCGCGGGCGCTGGGCGCGGCCGGGATACAGGCCGGGACGGCCTATCTGCTGTGTCCCGAATCCACCGTCAGCGCCATACACCGCGCAGCGCTGAAACACCCCGCCGCGCACACCGCGCTCACCAACCTGTTTTCCGGCCGTCCGGCGCGCGGCATCGTGAATCGCGTGATGCGCGAACTCGGCCCGATGTCGCCGGCGGCGCCGGCCTTCCCGCTCGCGACCTCGGCCATCGCCCCCCTGCGTGCCAAGGCCGAAGCCCAGGGCTCGGGCGATTTCTCTCCGCTCTGGTGCGGGCAGAACCCCGGCGCCTGCCGCGAACTGCCGGCCGCCCAGGTCACGCGCGAACTGGGCGCCGCCTGGGGCTGACCCGCGCCGCTAGACGCCGAAGGGATAGGTCTCGGGCGCGCCCGCGCCCGGCCCGCCGGCCAGCGGCTGCACGGCGCGCGTCGTGTCCAGCCACAGCCACGCGTCGAACTGCCGGGACAGCGAGGCGTCGGCGTAGTGGCTCATCAATTCCGTTCCCGGCCGGTAGATCACGCCTATGTAGCGCTCCAGGCGCGGCTGCCGCAGCTCCTGCGCCAGCGCCTCGCCGCCCGGCGCCTGGAAGTCCAGCAGGAAGCGGGGAATGCCGCACTCGTGCGCCAGGCGCTCGACGCTGTCCTCGCGCGACGGGCGGACCTCCATGATCTCCATCCGCCCGCCCCAGTCGTGCGCGGCGGCCACCGTACCCGTGTGCGTGTCCATGCCCACCAGCGCGGCCGCCTCGCCCAGGTGTTCGCGGCACAACTGCCCGATGTTCAGCTCCCCGCGCGACTGTCCCATCTCAGTGGCGGCGGCATCGCCGATGTGCGAGTTGTGCGCCCAGACCACCGCCCTGGCCGTCGGCCCATGGGCCTCCAGCAGATGGGCCAGCGTCTCGTACATATGGGTGTCGCGCAGGTTCCACGACTCCGCCGTCCCGTAGTACATGGCCCGGTAGTAGCGCTCGGCCGCGGCCACCAGCCTGGCGTTCTGCGCCGCGTCCAGGAAGGCGCCATCCTGGCCTTGCGCATACTCCATGCGCCGGGCCAGCAGGTCCTTCAGTTGCGCCACCACTTGTTGCTCGCAGCCCCGGTAGCCATCGGTCAGCACGGCGCGGCCGTATACGGCCGGATCCTTCTGCCACGGCGTCAGGCAGCCATAGCGCTCGCGCGCCACACCGGCCGCCTCGGGATCGACCCGGTCCAGGTAGGCCAGGACCGCGCCGATGGAGTCCGACAGGCTGTACAGGTCCAGGCCGAAGAAACCGGTCCGCCGCGACATCGCCCGCCCTTCGTTGTGCGCCCGCAGCCATTCGACGAAGGCGGCGACGTCGGTGTTGCGCCACATCCAGCGCGGAAAGCGCTGGAAGGCCGGCATCGCCACGGCCAGGTGCGGCAAATGCCTGACGTGGCGGTCCACGGCCGCCGCGTCTGGCCAATCCGCTTCCACCGCGACGATGTTGAAGCCATGGTGCTCGATCAGGCGCCGCGTGATGGCCGCCCGAGCCTGGTAGAACTCGGACGTGCCGTGGCTGGCCTCGCCCAGCAGCACGACACGCCGGTCGCCCCAACGGTCGAACAGGCCCCCCGCGGCAGCCTCGTCCAACCCGGCAAACGCCTCGGCCCTGCGCCCCATGCGCGCGGAAAGGCTTTCGGCGCGGGGCGTAGCCGCGTGCTTGCTTGCCGCGCGCGTATCGTCCCACCCCTGTTCCCCCACCAGCGGCACGAAGCGCACCGGCCCCAGGTCCTCCCTGGCCAGGCGGCCATGGTCCCCGCGCACCATGCGCAACAGCCGCTGGCGCTCGCGGCTGGCGCCCACCGGCATGATCAGCCGCCCGCCCGGCGCCAGTTGCCCGACCAGCGCCGGGGGCACCTCCGGACCGCCGGCCGCGGCCAGGATCGCGTCGTACGGGGCGCCCTGCGGCCACCCCAGCGTGCCGTCCCCGACATGCACGTCCACGTTCGGGTAGGCGCGCAGGTTCTCGCGGGCCCTTGCTGCCAGTTCAGGCCTCAGTTCCACCGTTTCCACGCGGGCCGCGAGACCGGCCAGAACCGCCGCCGCGTACCCCGAGCCGGTACCGATCTCCAGCACCCGGTCGCGCGGATCCAGGCGCGCGGCGGCCGCCATCAGCGCGACGATGTAGGGTTGGGAGATCGTCTGCCCTTCCCCTATGGGCAAGGGCGTGTCGTCATACGCGAACTCGCGCATGTCGGCGGGCACGAATGCCTCGCGGGGCACCGCTCCCATCGCGGCCAGCACGCGCGCGTCCTCCACGCCGCGTCCCGCGAGCTGCCGCTCGACCATGCATGCGCGCCTGCGCGCCGATTCGGTCTCTTCCATGCCGGTCCCCTGCCGTGGTGGGCATGGCCCCAGCTTGGCGCCTCCGGCGGCATGGCGCATCTCGCGCGGTTAAAGATGCAACCTTCGCGCGCGCTCATCCGCCCGCGCCCGCGCCGGAACCGCGCGTCCCTGCCGGCGCCGAAACACTTTGTAGGCGATCGCGCCCGCCACGCCACCTATCCCGACATGGCTTCCGGGATATTGTGGACACTGTACACAAAATTCGCTACGCTGCGCGTCTCCCTGCCCGGCGATTCCGCCCGCCGGGTGTCCCGCAGCCAGGAAACTCCAGCATGAGCCGAACGATAGACGTCTCCACTATCCGGCATCTTCCCGTTCCCGCCGAGCACGCCTTCGACGCCTGCCTGGCCGCCATCGCCCAGCGGCGCGCCGTCGGCCAGGAGCGGGACCAGGGCGCGTACCTGATCGTGGACCGGCCGTATTGCGTGGCCTTCGAATGGCATGCGGCCAACGCCGCGCGCGCGGACGTCGTCACCGTCGCGCTGATCGACGCCGATCCCGGCTGCAAGATCAAGGTCACCCAGCAACTGGACGTCGAACACGCCTCGGATGCCGAACGCGTCCGCAAGGACTGGGCACGCATGCTGGACGGCATGTCCCGGGCGCTGCGCGCGCGGGCCTGCGCCTGAGGCCCAGCCGGGCCGCCATACGGCCCGCGTGTTTACACGCCTCGCAGCGTGGCCGACAATCGTCCTTTCCTTCGTCCGCATAGCCAGGGGGTCCGGGTGCAAGAGCCCGCCAGTCGCTCCGTGCCGCAACCGTCCGCCACGGGCAATCGCTACGACCGCATGGAATGGGCGGGCGCCTTCGGCGATCTCGGCACCCTGATTCCCTTCGTCGCCGCCTACATCGGCGTGCTCAAGCTCGATCCCTTCGGCGTGTTGTTCGCCTTCGGCCTGTGCATGCTGGCCTGTGGCCTCCATTACAAGACGCCCATCCCCGTGCAGCCCATGAAAGCCATAGGCGCGGTGGCGGTCACCCAGGCCGCCCAGACCGCGGTGGTCACCCCGGGAGCGGTCTACGGCGCCGCGCTCGCGACCGGCGTTGCCTGGCTGTTCCTGGGGCTGAGCGGCATGGCCGCCCGGGTGACGCGCCTGGTTCCGCCAGCCGTGGTCCTGGGCATCATGCTGGGCCTGGGCTTCGGCTTCATGCTGGAAGGCGTGAAAATGATGCAGACCGACTGGCCCATCGCGGCGCTGGCGGGCGTGGGCACATTGCTGCTGATGGGCAATCGCACGCTGCCCGCGATGTTCGTGCTGCTGATCTTCGGCGCGGCGGTGGGCGCCTGGCGCCAGCCCACGCTGCTGCATGAACTGGCGCAGGTTCCGCTGGGGCTGCCCACGCCCTCGTTCGCCCTGTCGGACATCAGCTTGCACGAACTGGCGATCGGCGCGGCGCTGCTGGCCCTGCCCCAGCTCCCGCTCACGCTGGGCAATGCCGTCATCGCGGTCAAGGAAGAGAACAACCGGCTGTTCCCCCAGCGCCCCGTGTCCGAGAACGGCCTGGCGACCTCGACCGGCATCATGAACATCTTCAGCTCGGTGGCCGGCGGGGTGCCCATGTGCCACGGCGCCGGCGGCATGGCCGGCCACGTGGCCTTCGGCGCCCGCACGGGGGGCGCACTGGTCATCCTGGGGGTCATCCTGCTGGTGCTCGCGCTGTTCTTCAGCGCGGGGATCTCGCTGCTGTTCAAGCTGTTCCCGCTGTCCATCCTGGGCGTGATCCTGTTCCTGACCGGTGCCCAGCTGGCCCTGGGCAGCAGCGTCCTGCCGGCGGACAGGAACCAGCGCCTGGTGGCGCTGGCCACCGCCGCCCTGTGCATGTGGAACGTCGCCGCCGGCTTCCTGCTGGGCCTGGCGCTGCACGTGATGGTGACGCGCGGCTGGGTCAGGATGTAGCGGCCGCCGGCTCGGCGGCCCGGGCGTGGGCCGCCAGCAGCGCATACAGGTTGCGCGGATCCGCAAGGTCGGGCACCAGTTGCAGGTCCTGTCCGGCTCCGGTGGCGCGGGCCAGGTCCAGCAGGCAGCGCAGGGCCGAGAAGTCCTCCAACGCGAAACCCACCGAATCGAACACGGTTGTCTGCTCCGGCGTTTCCCGTCCCGGCTGGGCGCCGGACAGTACCTGCCACAGCGGCACCACCGGCGCGCCGGCCGGCAGTTGCTGGATCTCGCCCTCGATACGGGTCTGCGCCTCGTACTCCACCACGATGCGGGCCTGGCGCAGGATGGCCGGATGCAGTTCGGTCTTGCCCGGGCTGTCGCCGCCCACCGCGTTCACATGCGTGCCCGGCGCCAGCCATTGCGGCCGCAGCACCGAGGCGCGACGTTTGTCGGCGGTCGCCGTGGTCACGATGTCCGCGCCCCTCGCCGCTTCCTCGGCCGATCCGGCGGCCGTCACGCGCAGCCCCTCGATCCCGGCCAGATTGGCCATGAGCTTGTCGGTGGCGTGGCGGTCGATGTCGTAGGCGCGGATCTCGGTAATCCCGACCAGCGCGTGGAAGGCCAGCGCCTGGAACTCGCTCTGCGCGCCGTTGCCGATCAGCGCCATGGTGCGTGAGCCCGCGCGCGCCATGGCCCCCGCCGCCAGCGCCGAGGTGGCCGCGGTGCGCAGCGCCGTCGCCAGGGTCAGGTCCGCCAGCAGCAAGGGGTACCCGGTCGCGACGTCGGCCAGGACGCCGAAGGCCAGCACGGTGGGCAGGCCGCTCAACGCATTGCCGGGATGGCCGTTGACGTACTTGAACGCATAGCGCCTGCCGTCGGACACCGGCATCAGCTCGATCACCCCCATGCTGGAATGGTGCGCCACCCGGGCGCACTTCTCGAACTCCGGCCAGCGCACGTAATCGTCGCGGATGTCCCGCGCCAGCAATTCGATCATGCGCACCGTCCCGTATCCGGCGATCATGCGGGCCACCGCGGCCGCATCCAGATAGAGAGTCTTCATACGCCCTCCTCAGGCCGCCGCGGCCTCCCTGGCGCGCGCGGGCTCGGCGCCCTCGGCCAGGCTCGCGCGATCCAGGCGCAAGGTCATGCAATAGGCACCCCCGCCGGACATCATGAAGGGCGCGAGGTCGACCGGCGCCACATGGTAGCCACGCTCGGCCAGCACCGCCCGCAGGCGATCGGAGGGCGTGGCCATGACGATCTCCCGGCCCACGCTGACCGCATTCACGCTGAAGCGTGCCAGGTCGTCTTCCGTGGCCTCGATCAGCAGTTCCGCCGGTACGCGTTCGCGCAGGTTGCGCAAGGCCTGCGCGGTCAGCGCGGGCGGGAAGTACAGGATCTCGCCGCCGGCCAGCGGACAGAAGCACACATCCAGGTGGTAGCAACGATCGGAGACCAGCTCCATCGCCACCGTTTCCTTGCCGAAGAATTCGCGGATGCGCGCCAGCGACTCGCGCGACGACCGCGGTCCGTAGGCGGCCCAGAACCAGTGCCGGCGGGCATCCCAGATGGCGTCGCCCGCCCCTTCCTGGAAGCAGCCTTCGGGAAACTGCGCGACCTCCGCCAGCAGGCCCTCGTCGCGCAGCGCGCGGAACATCTCCAGGAAAGCGGCTTCCTCGCCCTGGCGCTGCGGATAGCGGAAACGGGCCAACAGGGCACGGCCATCGAGCACGATGGCCGCATTGGCGGGAAAGACCATGTCGGGCAGGCCGGGGCTGCCCGCGCGCACGACCACCTCGCAGCCGGCACGTGCCAGCGCGCGGCGCAGGGCTTGCGACGCTTCGTTCGCGGCGGCCGCGCATCCCTTGGGATCTCGCGCCCACGCATCGGGTTGCATCCATGGATTGATGCGATAGCTGACGTCGAAATACCGGGGTTCGACCATCAGGATCCTGGCTTCGGTCTTCACCGCGCACTCCTTTCAACCTGGGGCGGCCGGACTGGCCTTTGCCTTATTCTGCTCGTCCGTGCCGCCAAGAAGGAGTGCAAGAAACTGCGCATTTCTACCGACGGATTGCCATAACGCCAGACTCTGCTATCGTTTTGCCATCCTCACCCGCGCCGGGGGACACCATCATGGACGACGTCGACCATCGCCTGATCGCCCTGCTGCGCGACAACGCGCGCACGCCGGTCTCCACGCTGGCCCAGAAGCTCCGCGTCTCGCGCGGCACGGTCCAGAATCGGCTTGCCCGCCTCGAGGAACAGGGCATCATCGTCGGCTACACCGTGCGCCTGCGGCCTGACGCCGAACCCCGCGGCATACGCGCGTGGATGAGCATAGAAATCGAGGGCAACACGGCCCGCCGGGTCCTGCAGTCGCTGCGGGGCGAACCGGCCATCCAGGCCTTGCACACGACCAACGGCCGGTGGGACATCGTGGCCGAGTTGCGCGCCGGAAACCTCGAGGACTTCGACCGCGCGCTGGAACGCATCCGGTTGATCCCCGGCATCGCCAACACCGAAACCAATATCCTGCTTTCCAGCTACGTTTGACCCCGATCCATGACGACACCGCTCCCCTCTCTCCACGATTTCAGCCAGGTCGACGTGTTCACCGCCGTCCCGCTGCAAGGCAACCCCCTGGCCGTGGTGCACGGCGCCGACGATCTCGATGAAACGCGCATGGCCGCGCTTGCCCGCTGGACCGGGTTGAGCGAGACCACCTTCCTGCTGCGCCCCACCCAGGACGGAGCGGACTACCGGGTACGCATCTTCACGCCGGCCGGCGAACTGCCTTTCGCCGGCCATCCCACGCTGGGCAGTTGCCATGCCTGGCTGCGGGCCGGTGGCCAGCCGCGGGGAGCGGACATCGTGCAGGAATGCGGCGTGGGCCTGGTCCGGATACGGCGCACGCAGGGGCGCCTGGCATTCGCGGCGCCACCGCTGCGCCGCGCGGGCGACGTCGATCCGGCCACGCTCGCGCAGGCCGCGCGAGGCCTGGGCATCGCGCCCGATGTCATACGCGCCGCCAACTGGGTGGACAACGGACCGGCCTGGATGGCGGTCATGCTGGCCACGCGCGCGCAGGTCCTGGCGCTGAAGCCGGACCACGCAGCCATGGGCACGCTCAAGATCGGCGTCGTCGCGCCCTGGGATCCCGCTCTGGATGGCACCGAGGCGCAGTTCGAGGTACGCGCCTTCGCCCCCGGCCTGGGCGTGCCCGAGGATCCCGTGACCGGCAGCCTGAACGCCGGCATCGCGCAATGGCTGATCGGCGCCGGGCTCGCCCCGGGCCGCTATGTGGCCAGCCAGGGCACCGCCCTGGGCCGCGCCGGCCGGGTGCACGTCAGCCGGGAAGAAGATGACATCTGGGTGGGCGGCGACGTGGCCGACTGCATCGAAGGCCGGATCCTGCTCTAAGGCCAGTACCTTGCGTGGATCAAGCGAGCCTCTTTTTAGCGGGAACTGGCCCCAGGCAGCAGCTCCAGCACCGTCTCCATCGGCCGGCACAGCCGCGTGCCGAGCGGCGTCACGACGATGGGGCGGTTGATCAGGATGGGATGCTGCATCATGAAGTCGAGCAGTTCGTCGTCGCTCCATTTCGGATCGCCCAGCCCGAGCTCCTCGTAGGGACTGCCCTTGACCCGCATCGCCTCGCGTATCGGCAGGCCCATCGCGGCGATCAGGGATTTGAGCGTGTCGCGGCTGGGCGGCGTCTTCAGGTACTCGATCACGGTGGGCTCCAGGCCGCGCTCTTCCAGCAGAGCCAGGACCTTGCGCGAGGTGCCGCAGGCGGGATTGTGATAGATGGTGATGTCGCTCATGGGGCCTCCGTCGTGATTCCTGCACCGCGGTCCCCGGAAGGAACCGCGTTCGAGCCCCGCATCATAGCCCGCGTCCGGCGGCCATGTTTTTGTGCACTGCAACCTGCACCTGCTAAGCTATCGGACCCGCATTCGCGCCCCCGCGGCCATATCTCCCCTCCATGCACGCCCCCGCCTCCCCGACCGCAGCACTTCCCGATTCCGCCGCCGCTTCCTCCCGGCCGCCCTCCTTCGGCCGCGCCCTGCTCGCGCTCGGATTGGGCGGGTTCGGCATAGGCACCGGCGAATTCGTCATCATGGGGCTGCTTCCCGACGCGGCCCAGGATCTCGGCATCTCCATCCCGACCGCCGGGCACCTGATCAGCGCCTACGCGCTGGGCGTCGTCGTGGGGGCGCCTGTGCTGGCGGTCCTGGGCGCCCGCATGCCGCGCCGCGCGCTGCTCGTGGCGCTGATGGTCTTCTTCGCGCTGGGCAACTTCGCCAGCGCGGCGGCGCCCGGCTACCTGTCGATGATCCTGATGCGCCTGATGACCGGCCTGCCACACGGCACCTACTTTGGCGTAGCCGCCCTGGTGGCCGCGCACCTGGCGCCGGCGGGCCAGCGCGCGCGTGCCGTGGGCTACGTCATGCTGGGCCTGACCGTGGCCACGCTGATCGGCGTGCCGCTGGCCACGGGCCTGGGTCAATGGCTGGGATGGCGCGCCGCTTTCGCGCTGGTGGGCGTCATCGGCGTCCTGGCCTCGCTGCTGGTCTGGCGCTGGATTCCGGACATCCCCGCCAGCGAAGGCGCCAGCCCCTGGCGCGAACTCGGCGCGCTGCGCCGCAAGCAGGTCTGGCTGACGCTGGGCATAGGCGCGATCGGCTTCGGCGGCATGTTCGCCGTGTTCAGCTACATCAAGCCCACGATGATGGAACTGGCCGGCCTGCCGGTGCACGGGATCCCCTTCGTTCTGGCGCTGTTCGGCGTGGGCATGGTCACCGGCAACCTGGCCGGCTCCCGGCTGGCGGACAAGGCGCTGATGCCCACCATAGGCGGGCTGCTGGTCTGGTCGGGGCTGGTGCTGGGGCTGTTCTGCCTGACCGCCTCCAGCATCTGGCTGGGTGCGTTCAACGTCTTCCTGATCGGCACCGTCGTGGCCATCGGCCCGGCCTTGCAGATCCGCCTGATGGACGTCGCAGGCGACGCGCAGACGCTGGCCGCGGCCCTGAACCATTCGGCCTTCAACCTGGCCAACGCGCTCGGCGCGTGGCTGGGCGGCCTGACGATCTCGGCCGGCCTGGGCTGGGCCTCCACCGGCTGGGTCGGCCTGCTGCTGGCCGCGGGCGGCCTGGCCATCTTCGGCCTGGCCTGCGCCGACATGCGCCGCGCTCCCTTGCCCGCCGGCCGGACCGGCCATTCATGAGCGGCGCCGCGCGATCCACCCCGGCCCGCGCGTCGAGCGCCGGCCTGCTGTTGTATCGCCGCGGCGCGCATGACTGGGAAGTCCTGCTCGTCCACCCCGGCGGCCCGTTCTGGCGCAGGCGCGACGCCGGCGCCTGGTCCATCCCCAAGGGCGCGCCCGAACCCGGCGAGGACGACGCGGCCGCCGCGCTGCGCGAATTCCACGAAGAAACGGGCACCCTGCCGGCCGGCACGCCCGTGCCGCTGGGCCGGGTCCGGCAGAAAGCCGGCAAGGAAGTCGTGGCCTTCGCCCTGCAAGGCGATTTCGACCCCGCCACGCTGCGCAGCAATACCTTCGAACTGGAATGGCCCCCGCGCAGCGGCCGCCTCCAGGCCTTCCCCGAGGTGGACCGCGCCGAGTGGTTCGGCCTGGATGCCGCGCGCGAAAAGCTGATCGAGGGGCAGCGCCCCCTGATCGAGCGGTTACAAGATTTGCTGGGCGCCCCCGGCTAGACGCTGGTACCGTACGAGGTGGATACACCGCGTATGGGGACGCGCGGCGTGCCGAACCACGGAGGGAACAGACATGGCAGATGCTCCAAATCCCGCGCCTGTGCCGGGTGGCGTCGACTTGACCGGAACCTTGAAAGCGCTGGGCGCCCGCTGGGGCTGGTTCGTCGCGCTGGGCGTGCTGATGCTGGTCCTCGGCTTCGTGGCCGGGGCCTACGTCCTGGCCGCCACCGTCGCCAGCGTCCTGTTCGTCGGCGCCATGATGCTGGTCGCGGGCATCGGGCAACTGGTGCAGGCCTGGCGCGTGAAGGACTGGCGCGGCTTCCTGTTCTGGACGCTGGGCGGCCTGCTCTACGCCATCGCCGGCGGCGTGGCCCTGTACAACCCGCTGGCAGGCGCGGCGGTGCTGACGCTGCTGCTGGGAGCCTTCCTGATCGCCTCGGGCGCGCTGCGCCTGTGGATCTGGTTCCAGCATCGCGGCCAGCGGGGCTGGGGCTGGCTGGCGCTGTCGGGCGCCGTCACGCTGCTGGCCGGACTCCTGGTGGCCATGGGCTGGCCCGAGAACAGCCTGTGGATACTGGGCCTGCTGCTGTCGCTGGACCTGCTCTTCCAGGGCATCACGCTCATCATGCTGGGCCTGGCGCTGCGCCGGGGCCAGCCGCCCGCCTCCCAGGCCTGAACGCGCGCCGCCTCCCGGCGGCGTCCACTGCTCGTGCGTCATAATGGAGCTTGCCGGCGCGTCCGCCGCCGGCCATCTCCCATCGTATGAGCCGCACAGAAATCTCCTTCCTCCGCACGCTGTCCAGCCTGCGCTGGCTTGCCATAGGCGGCCAGGCCGCCACCATCTTCATCGCCAGCGGCCCCCTGGGCGTGGACCTGCCCCTGGGCATGCTGTGGAGCGGCGTCGCCACCCTCGTGCTGTTCAATCTCTACGCCGGCTGGCGCCTGCGCACCGGCGACGAACCCTCGCACGCGACGGCCTTCCTGCACATGCTGGTCGACATCGTCGTGCTGGCGTGGATGGTGGCCTGGAGCGGCGGCATCAGCAATCCCTTCGGCCTGCTGTTCCTGGTGCTGATCGCCCTGGCGGCGATGGCGCTGCCGAACCGCTGGGCCTACGCCACCGCGGGCGCGGGCGTGGTCGGCTACGCCGCGGCGGCCATCTTCGGCCATCCGCTGCACGCCCCCGGCGACGCCTACGAACTGCTGCTGTGGGGCATCGCAGCCAGCTTCCTGATCTCGGTCAGCGTCATCCTGATCTTCTCGACCCGGCTGGCCGCCGACCTGCGCAACCGTGAACGGGAACTGGCCGACCTGCGCGAACGCTTCGCCCGCAACGAAGGCATCGTGGCACTGGCCACCCACGCCGCCTCGATGGCGCACGAGCTGAACACGCCGCTGGCCACCATGACGCTGCTGGCCGACGAGATCGCCGCCCAGGCCGACACCGACGACCTGCGCGCCGACACCGAGATGCTGACCGAGCTGCTGGCCCTGTGCCGGGAACGCGTGCGCAATCTCGCTGTCCCAACCGAGGTGGAACTGGAACGCGTGGTGGAGCAGTGGAAACTGGTCCGCCCCACGGTCGAACTGCACCGCACCGGCGTCCTGCCGCGCGGCCTGCGCGTCGAACCCTCGGTCGCCCACCTGCTCCAGGCCCTGCTGAACAATGCCGCCGATGCCGGCGTCCAGGCCGGCGCCCCCTACGTGGACCTGCACCTGGAATGCAAGGGGGGCATGGTGCGCGGCGTGGTGCGCGACTATGGACGCGGCCTCAATCCCGACCAGCCGCTCCTGCCCGCCACGCTGTTCCGCAGCGGCAAGCCCGGCGGCCTGGGCGTGGGCCTGGCGCTGTCGCATGCCACGGTCGAACGCCTGGGCGGCGAGATGACCATGACCGCCGCCGAGGGCGGCGGCGTGCGCATCCAGTTCCAATTGCCCGTGGAAACCACTGTGACCTCATGATGACTGACCTGGATATCGGCCTGCTGGTCGACGACGACGAACTCTACCTGCGCACGCTGCAGCGCAGCCTGGCACGGCGCGGGCTCGAAACCCGCACCGCCACCACCATCGCCGAGGCCCTGCGCATCGCCGACGAGATCCGCCCCGGCTTCGCGCTGGTCGACCTCAAGCTCAGCAGCGACGACTCCGGGCTCACGCTGATCAAGCCGCTGCGCGCCCTGCGCGCTGACATGCGCATCCTGCTCGTGACCGGCTACGCCAGCGTGGCGACCGCCGTCGACGCCATCAAGCGCGGCGCCGACGACTACCTGCCCAAGCCGGCCACGGCCGACATGATCCTGCGCGCGCTGGGCCTGGAGAAGGCCGAGGCCGTCACGGTGGAATCGACCATGATCCCCCTGCACCGCCTGGAGTGGGAGCACATCCAGCAGGCGCTGCACGAAACCGGCGGCAACGTCTCGGCGGCCGCCCGCCTGCTCAACATGCACCGGCGCTCGCTGCAGCGCAAACTGGCCAAGCGGCCCGGGCCGGAGCGGGGTCCGGAACCCGAATAAGCGCCCGCCAGGCGAACACCGGTGCGACATATTGTCGCAGGGCTATTCCCTAGGCCCCACGGTCACAATTCGCCACAAATGGTGCGATGCAAGGCGCGCCCGGCCGCGCCGTTCCGGGGGACCGCTGCCAACCCCCGCCGCGCGCGACTATTTGTCGCAGGCCCCCTCTAGGCACGTTCAGTAGGATGCGGAACTGGCGGATTTCGCCAACGTTTCTACACACCAAGGCTGGACGTGAGTAAATCCTTCTTCGCGAACGCGGGACGCACATTGTGTGTCGGCGCCATGATGTTGCTGCTGGCTGGCTGCAACATGGACATCCTGAATCCCAAGGGCGACATCGGCGCCCAGGAAAAAACCCTGCTCCTGACCGCGACCGGGTTGATGCTGCTGGTGGTCGTGCCGGTCATCATCCTGACCCTGTGGTTCGCCTGGAAGTACCGCGCCTCGAACACCCAGGCCAAGTACGACCCCAAGTGGTCGCACTCCACCGCCATCGAAGTGGTGGTCTGGACCATTCCCTGCATCATCGTCGGCATCCTGGCGGTGCTGACCTGGAAGAGCTCTCACGAGCTGGATCCCTACCGTCCCCTGCAGTCCGAGGTCAAGCCGATCGAGATCGACGTCGTATCGCTGGACTGGAAGTGGCTGTTCATCTACCCCGAGTACAAGATCGCCACCGTCAACGAGATCCAGTTCCCGGTGGACACGCCGGTCAACTTCCGCATCACGTCCGCCTCGGTCATGAACTCCTTCTTCATCCCGCAGCTGGGCAGCCAGATCTATTCCATGGCGGGCATGGAAACGAAGCTTCACCTGATCGCGCGCGAAGCCGGCACCTACGCGGGCATCTCGGCCAACTACAGCGGCTCGGGCTTCTCGGGCATGCGCTTCAAGGCCATCGCCAGCAGCCAGGCGGACTTCGAGCAGTGGGTCCGCAACGCGCAGGCGTCGCCCAGCAAGATGACGCCCGAGGCCTACCAGGCGCTGGTCTCGCCCAGCGAGCACGAGCCCGTGGCCTACTACTCGGGCGCCGAGCCCAACATGTTCGACGGCATCATTTACCAGTACATGGCCTCCGCAGGCATGGATACCGGAATGTGCACGCCTGCCAACACCCCCAAGATTGCCTTGTCGGAGTAAATCGATGTTCGGGAAACTGACCCTGGATGCCATTCCGTACCATGAACCCATCGTCATGGTCACGCTGGCCGCGGTCGTCATTCTGGGCGCCGCCATGCTTGGCGCCGTCACCTATTACGGCAAGTGGACCTACCTGTGGAAGGAATGGCTGACCACGGTGGACCACAAGCGCATCGGCATCATGTACATCATCGTGGCGCTGATCATGCTGCTGCGCGGATTCGCCGATGCCATCATGATGCGCACGCAGCTGGCCATCGCCTCGAGCGACGCGGCCGGCTACCTGCCTCCCCACCACTACGACCAGATCTTCACCGCCCACGGCGTGATCATGATCTTCTTCATGGCCATGCCGTTCATCACGGGCCTGATGAACATCGTCGTGCCGCTGCAGATCGGCGCCCGCGACGTGGCCTACCCGTTCCTGAACTCGCTCAGCTTCTGGCTGTTCGGCGGCGGTGTCGTGCTGATCATGATGTCGCTGTTCGTGGGCGAGTTCGCCGCCACCGGCTGGCTGGCCTATCCGCCGCTGTCCGGCCTGGACTACAGCCCGGGCGTGGGGGTCGACTACTACATCTGGGCCTTGCAGCTGTCAGGGCTGGGGACCACGCTCAGCGGCATCAACTTCATCGTCACCATCCTGCGCATGCGCGCACCCGGCATGACGATGATGAAGATGCCGGTGTTCACCTGGACCGCGCTGGTCACCAACATCCTGATCGTCGCCGCCTTCCCGGTGCTGACGGCCACGCTGGCGTTGCTGACCGTCGACCGCTACCTGGGCATGCACTTCTTCACGAATGACCTGGGCGGCAACGTGATGATGTACGTGAACCTGATCTGGATCTGGGGCCACCCCGAGGTCTACATCCTGATCCTGCCCTGCTTCGGCGCGTTCTCGGAAATCATCGCCACCTTCTCGCGCAAGTCGCTGTTCGGCTACAAGTCCATGGTCTACGCCACGGCCGCGATCGGCGTGCTGTCGTTCCTGGTCTGGCTGCACCATTTCTTCACCATGGGCTCGGGGGCCAACGTCAATGCCTTCTTCGGCATCGCGACGATGATCATCTCGGTGCCCACGGGCGTGAAGATCTTCAACTGGCTGTTTACGATGTATCGCGGCCGGGTCGAGATCACCACGCCCGTGCTGTGGACGCTGGGCTTCATGATCACCTTCGTGATCGGCGGCATGACCGGCGTGCTGATGGCGATCCCCGCGGTGTCGTTCGTGCTGCACAACAGCCTGTTCCTGATCGCCCACTTCCACAACACCATCATCGGCGGTGTCGTGTTCGGGTGTATCGCCGCCATGGTGTACTGGTTCCCCAAGGCCTTCGGCTTCAAGCTGAACGAACGCCTGGGCAAGTACTCGTTTTGGTGCTGGTTCATCGGCTTCTTCATGGCCTTCATGCCGCTGTACATCCTCGGCTTCATGGGCATGACGCGCCGCCTGAACCACTACGACAATCCGGCCTGGCAGCCGTACCTGATCGTCGCCTGGGTGGGCGCGGTCATCATCGCGCTGGGCATCTTCTTCCTGCTGCTGCAGATCTTCGTCAGCATCCGCGACCGCAAGAAGAACGTCGACTTCGACGGCGACCCGTGGGGTGGCCGTACGTTGGAATGGTCCATTCCCTCTCCTCCGCCGTTCTACAACTTCGCAAAGGTGCCCCAAGTGTCCCACCTCGATCAGTTCTGGCATGACAAGGAAACCGGCGTCGCCTACCAGCGTCCCGCCCACTACGAAGACATCCACATGCCGCGCAACACCGGCGCCGGCGTCTACATCGGCGTGGCGGGCACCCTGCTCGGCTTCGCCCTGGTCTGGCACATCTGGTGGCTGGCGGGCCTGGGCCTGGCCGGCATGATCGGCGCCTTCATCGCCCGCGCCTACGACCGCGACGTGGACTACTACGTCAAGGCCGACGAAGTGGCGCGTATCGAGAACGCCCACTACGAGTCGCTGAAGCAGGCGGCGTAGAGCCCCCCCCTACGCGCTTACGCGCGCCCCCCAGGGGGCGATGCGGGTGGACCGGCAAAGCCGGATCCACCGCATCCTGGGTCGTGTAGCAGTGTGTCGGTGCGAAGCGCCGGTTTTATAAAGATCAATATGAGTAGCGCAGCAATTCTTCATACGCATCGCCAGGATGGTGGCGATCATCATGCCCATGGGGGGCATGAGCATCACGACGATGGGTCCAAGACCGTACTGGGGTTCTGGATCTATCTGATGAGCGACTTGCTCATCTTCTCGGTGCTGTTCGCGACGTTCGCCGTGCTGTCGGGCGCGACCGCGGGCGGGCCGCATGGCAGCGAGCTGTTCGACCTGTCGTTCGTGCTGACCGAAACCATGCTGCTGCTGGTCAGCAGCGTGACCTTCGGCATGGCGATGCTGGCCATGCATGCCGGGCAGCGCGGCAAGGTGCTGGCCTGGATGGCGGTGACCTTCCTGTTCGGCGCCGGCTTCATCGGCATGGAAATCTATGAGTTCCATCACCTGATCGCCGAGGGCGCGGGTCCGCAGCGCAGCGCCTACCTGTCGGCCTTCTTCACCCTGGTCGGCACCCACGGCCTGCACGTGACTTCGGGCCTGATCTGGATGGCCGTGATGATGCACATGATCAGCCGCCATGGCCTGGACGCCATCGTGCGCCGGCGCATGGCCTGCCTGAGCCTGTTCTGGCACTTCCTGGACCTGGTCTGGATCTGCGTGTTCACCTTCGTCTACCTGATGGGAGCCCTGTAATGGCGCAACACTCCTCCACCGCCGAAGGCCACGATTCCCACGCCAGCCACGGCTCGGTCAAGTCCTATCTGGTCGGCTTCGTCCTCTGCATCGTGCTGACCGCGCTGTCCTTCGGCGTGGTAATGACCGGCGCACTGACCGGCTTTGCCGCCGTCTCGGCCATCGTCGTGCTGTGCGTGCTGCAACTGCTGGTCCAGCTGGTGTTCTTCCTGCACATGGGCACCTCGCCCGAACAGCGCGAGAATCTGTCGTCCTTCGTCTTCACCGTGCTGATCATCGCGATCATCGTCGGCGGCTCCGCATGGGTGCTGCACAACATGAACGCGAACATGATGCCGATGTAGGTCCCCCCCTACGCGCTGACGCGCGCCCAGAATGGTGGGCCCCCAGCCGCTACGCGGCAGCCCCCCAAAACAGGCTGGCGGGGGTTACTGCCAGCCGTAGCGACGCACGTAGATGCCCTTCATGGCCTGGGTCAGTCCCATGTAGGCCAGCAAGATCGCCGGCAGGAAGGCGAAGTACAGCGGCGGCAGCGCCTGCAGCTTGAAGTAGTGCGCCAGCGGCCCCATGGGCAGGAAGATGCCGATCGCCATGATGGCGGCCGTCATCGCCATCAGCGGCACGGCGGCGCGGCTCTGGATGAAGGGGATTCTGGGCGTGCGGATCATGTGCACGATCAGGGTCTGGGTCAGCAGCCCCACCACGAACCAGCCCGACTGGAACAGCGTCTGGTGCGCGGGCGAGTTGGCGCCGAACACGAACCACATCATCGCGTAGGTCGTGATGTCGAACACCGAGCTGATCGGCCCGAAGAACACCATGAAACGACCGATATCCCCGGGCTGCCAGCGCTGCGGCTTCTGCAGCAGTTCGTCGTCCACGTTGTCGAACGGGATGGCGATCTGCGAGATGTCGTACAGCAGGTTCTGCACCAGCAGGTGCATGGGCAGCATGGGCAGGAACGGGATGAAGGCCGAGGCCACCAGCACCGAGAACACGTTGCCGAAATTCGAGCTGGCCGTCATCTTGATGTACTTCAGCATGTTGGCGAAGGTGCGGCGCCCTTCCTGCACGCCCTCCTCCAGCACCATCAGGCTCTTTTCGAGCAGAATGATGTCGGCGGCTTCCTTGGCGATGTCCACCGCCGTGTCCACCGAGATGCCAATGTCCGCGGCGCGCAGCGCCGGTGCGTCGTTGATGCCGTCGCCCAGGAATCCCACCACGTGGCCGTTGGCCTTGAGCAGACGCACGATGCGCTCCTTGTGCGCGGGGGTCAGGCGGGCGAAAACGTTGTAGCGCTCGACGGCCTGCGCCAGCTCGCGATCGCCCATGCCTTCGATGTCGCCGCCCAACAGCATGCCCTGCTGCGCCAGCCCCACCTCGCGGCAGATCTTGGCCGTGACCAGTTCGTTGTCGCCGGTCAGCACCTTGACCGCCACGCCGTGCCGCGCCAGCGCCTCCAACGCCGGCGCGGTGGACTCCTTGGGCGGATCCAGGAACGCCACGTAGCCGATCAGGGTCAGGTCCCGCTCGTCGGCTACGCCGAAGGTTTCCTGCGCCGGCGGCTGTTCCCGGGCCGCCACCGCGACCACCCGCAGCCCTTCCCCGTTGAACTCGGCCGTCACCCTGCGGATGTCCGCCAGCACGGCGGGCGTCAGAGCCTCGGTGTCCTCGCCGTGGCGCACCCGGGTGCAGACCGACAGGATTTCCTCGACCGCGCCCTTGGTGATGATCAGGTGATGGTCGTCATACTCGGCCACCACCACCGACATCCGGCGCCGCTCGAAGTCGAACGGAATCTCGTCCACCTTGCGGAAATTCGCGGCGGGTTCCAGTTCGCGCTGCATCTCGGCGTGTTCCAGCACGGCCACGTCCAGCAGGTTCTTCAGCCCCGTCTGGTAGTAGCTGTTCAAGTAGGCCAGCTCCAGTACGGCATCGGAATCCTCGCCCCAGGCATCGACGTGCCGGGCCAGGAAAATGCGGTCCTGCGTCAGCGTCCCGGTCTTGTCGGTGCACAGCACGTCCATCGCGCCGAAGTTCTGGATGGCATCGAGCCGCTTGACGATGACCTTCTTGCGCGACAGGAACACCGCGCCCTTGGCCAGCGTGGAAGTCACGATCATCGGCAGCATCTCGGGCGTCAGGCCGACCGCGATGGACAGCGCGAACAGCAGCGCCTCCATCCAGTCGCCCTTGGTGAAGCCGTTGATCAGCAGCACCAGCGGCGCCATCACGAACATGAAGCGGATCAGCAGCCAGCTCACCTTGTTGACGCCGGCCTGGAACGAAGTCTGGCCCCGGTCGACGGCGGTGACGCGGCCGGCCAGCATGCCGAAATAGGTCTGGTTGCCGGTGCCCACCACTACCGCCGTGGCCGCGCCCGAGACCACGTTGGTCCCCATGAACAGGATGTTCTCCAGCTCCAGCGGGTTCACCGTTCCGGCGTCGCGATGCAGCGCGAACTTCTCGACCGGCATGGCCTCGCCCGTCATCGCCGCCTGCGATACGAACAGGTCCTTGGCCGACAGGATGCGGCAATCGGCCGGAATCATGTCGCCCGCCGCCAACGCGATCACGTCGCCCGGCACCAGCAGCCGGATCGGCAGTTCCACCCGCCGGGCCGCGCGGGCACGCAGGTGGACGCCGTAGTACTGCTCGAAAAGCCGTGCGGCGTCCTCGGTAGCGTCGCGCCGCACCACCGTGGCGGTATTGCCGACCATGGCCTTGAGCGCATCGGCGGCGCGGTTGGACTTGCCTTCCTGCCAGAAGCGCAGCAGCGTCGACAGCACGATCATCGTGCCGATGACGAGCGCGGCCTTGGTGTCCTCGGTCAGATAGGAGATCGCCGCCAGCAGGGTCAACAGGAGGTTGAACGGATTTCTGTAGCAATGCCACAGATGCCTCCACCAGGGCAGCGGCTTCTCGTGTTCGACCTCGTTCGGGCCCACGCGCTCGCGTATGGCCGCGGCCTGGCTCTCCGACAAGCCGTCCTCGTGACTGTCCAGGTGCTTCAGCAGTTCGCCGGCGTCGGCCTTGGCCGCGGCAACCAGGATTTTCGTCAGGCCCGGCGGCAGCTCGCGGCTGACGCCGGTGCGGGCCAGCGTGTCCAGCAGCGCCAGCCGGCGGAAGTGGCGGGAAATGTGGCGGGTGCGAAGAAAACCCGCGAAAAAGGCCTTGAGCAGCATGAAGTTCATTTTTCTTCTCCGGTTCGGCCTGCCTGCTTCACGCTGCGTCGCGCGGTCAGGCAGGCGTAGGATGTTCTGGGTCGGGCATGGTTCTCGTGTGTCGATGAAAAGTCCGTCAGGGCAGGAAGGCCGGCGACAACAGGCGCAGGCCCAGGGAGATCCATCGTTCTTCCCTGCCCATGCCCATGCGGTTGCCGTATGTCACGTCGATCTGCACGCGGTCCGGCACCAGCCAGTGGCGCAGGCCGAACTGGTAGGACGGCCGGCGCCGGTCGTGCCCGAAGGTTTCGGCAATCAGCCAGGTACGTTGGGCCAGGCGGGCCTCGAACCCCAGGCCCCAGGTCGCGTGGCGGCTGCCCGTATCGGCGGCGTCCATCCATCCCAGGTTGCCGTGCACGACCAGCCGGTCGGCGGCAAAGGAAACGCTGGCCGGCACGTAGGCATACCAATCGCGCGACGTCCCCGCCGCATGGGGATGGCGGACCGTCCCGGCCGCCACGCCCAGGCCCCAGCTGTCCGTCTCCAGGGGCTTGAGCAGCGTCTTGACCTGGAACTGCACGTCCGTCGTGCGCACGTGCCCGTCCACCGGTCCGCGGGCGCCGCCCAGCGTCAGTTCCAGGTTGCCGGTAGGATTGCAGGCGGGCATCGCCCAGTATTCGTTGCCGTCGCCACCGCGACGGATCCAGCTTTCCACCTGGCACGCCTTGGCGTCGACGATGCGGGCGTCGTCGGTGATCATGGGGCGCGCCGCCTGGGCGGGGCCGCTCGCGCAGCAGGCGGCAAGAGCCAACGCCAGCCTCCAGGGGGGCGGGCCGGCGGCGCGGTGGCCATGGAATGGAAAATGGTCGATGCGCACGGTTCCTCCTCGGGAATCGAGGTGGAGACACGACACGGGCGTGACGGAGCCGCCGCGCCTGGCGGCAGACAGTATCAGGAAGGGGATGGCCGCGCGCGAACGCCGCGGCCGGAGCCGCCTCCCGCCTTGCGGCGAGACGGCGGCGAAGGAAACCCGCGCGCTATCTCGCCGAGAGTTCGCCGATCACCAGGACCGGCCGACTACTGCCACTCGAACAAGTACCCACGTCAGGGTCTCCACAGTTGATGAACGGCGCGATTCTATCCGCGGGACGGTGACACGTCCATGACCATTTGGCCATGTACGCCTGCCTGCATGCGGGCGCCGCTCCCGGGCCGCATGCTGCTTCGACCGGGAGCCGCCGTCTCCGGTTCCCGGCCGGCGTGCCGGCGTCACCGGCTGGGCATGTCCTTGTCCGTATAGACCAGCTCGCTGCGGGCATCGGCGGGAATCGCGCCGAACACGGCATCCCACTCGTCGCAGCGGCCACGCATCCGCGCCAGGCGCTCGGGCTGGCGGCGCGCCAGGTTGGCCCGCTCGCGCTCGTCCACCGACAGGTCGAACAGATACTCGTTGCCCTCGATGGCCAGGTACTTCCACGGCCCATCGCGCAAGGCGCGCTGGCTGCGATAATTCATGCGCCAGAACAGCTCGCGCGGAAACTCGTGCGTCGGGTCCCGCAGCACCGGCAACATGGACACGCCGTCGAACGGATAATCGGGATGGGCGGGCACGCCGGCGATGTCCAGCATGGTCGCGGTCCAGTCCATCGTCATGCAGTGCTGCGCCGATACCGAGCCGGACGCGATCCGGTCGCCCCACTGCACGATGTAGGGAACGCGGATGCCCCCTTCGGTCAGGTCCATCTTGCCTCCCACCAGCGGCCAGGTGTCCGAGAAACGCTCGCCGCCGTTGTCGCTGGTGAAGATGACCACCGTGTCGTCGGCCAGGCCCAGGTCGTCCAGCGCCTTCAGCACGCGTCCGCAGCCCTCGTCCAGCGCCTTGATCATCTCGCCGTAGACGTGGATGGAACCGCCGTCCAGGTGGCGGATGTCCTGATCGGTCTCCGGATTGGAACGCCCCTGCTCGCGCGCCTCCCACGGCCAGTGCGGCGCGGTGTAGTGCAGGCTCAGCAGGAACGGCTGGCGATCGCCCGCGCGCGCGCGCAGATAGCTCTCGGCTTCGTCGGTCAAGAGATCCGTCAGGTAGTGGCCGTCGTAGTTGACGGGTTCGCCGTCGCGCACGAGGTCGTGCTTGCCCATGCGATCCACGTGGCTGAAATAGCTCACGCCGCCCGACAGGGGGCCGATGTGGTATTCGTATCCGCTCTTCTGCGGACCGAAATGCGGCGGATAGCCCAGGTGCCACTTGCCGATCAGGGCGGTGCGGTATCCCCGCTCGCGCAGCAGCGACGGCAGGGTGGGATGCGCCGGCGGCAGGCCGATCTCCGTGCTGCCCCGGAACCTGCCGGTCATGGGCTCCTCGGCCGCGCCGCGCAGGCGGTACTGGTAGCGGCCGGTGATCAGGCCGAAGCGCGTGGGCGAGCACACGGGCGAATTGGAATAGCCCTGCGTGAAGCGGATCCCGCGCGCGGCCATGCGGTCCAGGTTGGGCGACACGGGCTTGCGTCCGCCATAGCAGCCCAGGTCGGCGTAGCCGAGATCGTCGGCCAGGATGAAGATGAAATTGGTCATGCGAACTGTACCGGTTCCGTTGTCAGTCGACCTTCATGCCGGCCGACTTGATGATCTTCGCATAGCGTTCCCGCACGCCCTCCAGTTCCTTGGCGGCGGCCTCGCCGTCCAGGGTCCCCAGCGTGAAGTCCATCGCGCGCAGGCGCTGCTGCACGTCGGGTTGCGCCAACACCTGCTCCATCGCCTTGCGCAGGGTCTGGACGACGGCGTCCGGCGTCTGCGCCGGCACCATCGCAAGATACAACACATCCTGGCGAACCTCGGGGTAGTCCAGTTCGGCCGTGGTCGGCACCGACGGCAGGAGCGGCGAACGCTGGCTGCCGGTCACGGCCAATGCCTTCAGGGTACCGGCGTTGACGTGCTGCAAGAGGCCAGGCGTGGCCAGCGCGGCGGCCTGAACCTCGCCCGACACCAGCGCCAGCACGGCCGGCGCGTTGCCGCGATACGGGATATGGTTGATCTTCATGCCGGTGGCCTGCTGCAGCATGCTCAGGCTCAGGTGGCCGGGCGAACCGTTGCCCGCCGAGCTGAACGTGACCGGATCCTTGTGGCCACGCTCGACCAGGCCCTTCAGCGTGTCGGCCTTGGCGGACGGGTGGGCGGCGATCAGCATCCCCGAGGATGCCAGGCGCATCACCGGCTTGAGCTGATCCAGCCTGAAGCCCAGCGAGGAATACAGGCTGGGATTGACGGTGAAGGTCGAATCCAGGCCGATCAGCACCGTGTAGCCGTCGGGCGCGGCATTGGCCACCGCGGCGGCGCCTATGTTGCCGCCGCTGCCGGTCTTGTTCTCGACCACGAAGGGCTGCTTGAAGATCGCGTTGAGCCGCTCGCCCATCATGCGCGCCATGATGTCCAGGGGCCCTCCGGCGGTGAAGTTCACGACGAACCTGACGGGCTGGTCCGGATAGCTGCCCTGCGCCGCCGCGCCCGCCGAGGCCGACAATGCAAGCGCCAGTCCCAGCGCGCGAACCATGGATTTCGACATTTCCCACTCCTCCTGATTATGCGGATGCCCCCTCCGGGGCACCGGCCTGTCGGCGCCATCATAGAAGCGCAGGAGCTAATATTGGTTGATCTTTTTGGAAATTGATTGAGCAAAAGGAAATCATGCTGCGCACCCTCGACCCACGCCTGCGCCTGCGCCACTTGCAATGCCTGGTCGCCCTGGCCAGCCACCGCAGTGTCCTGAAGGCCGCCGACGCCCTGGCCCAGACGCCCTCGGCGGTCTCCAAGAGCCTGGCCGAGCTGGAGGCGATCACCGGCGAGACGCTGGCGCTACGACATCGCAAAGGGCTGGAGCTGACGCCGGCCGGCCACATCCTGCTGCGCCATGCCGCGCAGGCCATCGGCGCGCTGCGCGATGGCTTCGAGTTGCTAGGGACGGGCGAAAAGGCGCCCGAGCACGTGCGCATAGGCATCCTGCCCACCGCCGCCGCCACCCTGGTGCCGAACGCGATCCGCCAGATGCAGGCGCGCTATTCCCATCTCGTGGTCACCGCGCACGGCGGTACCAACGCGGACCTGCTGGTGCGCCTGAAGCTGCGGGAGCTGGACCTGGTGATCGGCCGCATCAGCCATCCATCGGAGATGGTGGGCATTTCCTTCGAGCATCTGTACATGGAGCCGCTGGTCATGGCGGTGCGTCCCGGCCACCCGCTGCTGGACGCCCCCGCGCTGCAGCCGGCCGACGTCCGGGCCTATCCCATGGTGCTGCCCATGAAGGGGACCTACATCCGGCCCGCGGCCGAGACCTTCCTCCAATCGAGCGGCATAGGCATGCCTCAGCAACTGGTGGAGACATTGTCCTCGACCATGGCGCGCAGCCTGATGCGGACCGGCGATGCGATCTGGTTCGTACCCTACGGCGTGATCGAACTCGACCTGGACGACGGCCTGGCCCGCACCCTGCCCGTGGACACCAGCCCCACGTCGGCGGCGGTTGGCCTGACCACTCTCGGCACGGGCGAACTGCCCGAAGGGGCGCGGCTCTTCATCGACGTCATGCGAGAGGTGGCCAGCGAGATGCGCAATCGCAACCGGCGCTCGCTGATGCAGGAAGGGTGAAGTTCGCCGTCTCAGTCGCCCTTGAACCCCGTGGCCGCGACGATCTTCTTCCATCGTTCGGTCTCGGCCTCGATCATCCGGCGCGTCTCCTGCGCGCTCGTGCCGGAAATGCTGAAGCCGGCCTCTTCCAGCCGCTGGCGCGCCTCGGGCGATTGCACCGCGGCCACTGCCTTGGCATTGAGCGTGGCGATGACCGGCTCGGGCGTGCCCGCCGGCACGAACAGGGCGAACCAGGCCGAGAAATCGGCCTTGGGATATCCGGCCTCGATGAATGTCGGCACTTCCGGCAGCAAGGGCGAACGCCGGGGCGCGGTGGTCGCCAGGGCCCGCATCTTGCCTCCCTTGACCTGGGCCGTGGCCAGCGCCGTGGACATGAACACGCCGTTGACGTCGCCGCTCACGACCGCCGATACGGCGTCGCCCGTGGCGCGGTAGTGGATGGGTTCGATGCGGAACCGGCCCAGCTCCGCGAACATCTCGGCGCCGAAATGGCCGGGGGTTCCGGCGCCGAAAGTACCGAAGTTGACCTTGTCACGGCTCTGGCCGAACTTGACGAAGTCTTCCACCGAACGCGCGGCGGACGTGTTGGGCACGACCAGGATGAAATCGGTCTTGACCACTTCCGACACCGGAGCCAGTTCGCGGACGGGATCGTAGCCGAGCTTGGAGAACGCCGCCGGCGCGATACTGATGGCGCTGACGTCGGCGATCAGCACGGTATAGCCGTCCGGCGGAGCCTTGGCGACGAACTGGGCCGCGATCTGCCCGCCCGCGCCGGCGCGGTTCTCGACCACCACCGGTTGCCCCATCAACTCGCCCAGCTTCTGGCCCAGCGTGCGCGCCAGGATATCGGGCCCGGTGCCCGGCGCGAATCCCACGGCCAGCCGTATCGGACGCGAAGGATAGGCATCGGTGGCGGTGGCCGGCGCGGCGGCCGCGACGCAGGCCGCCGCCCAGGCGATCGGCAACAGACGGAATGGCTTGACGGTTTTCATGATGTCTCCATGGTTGTCGTTCCTGGTCCGGCCGCCCTCAAGGAAAGGGGGGCAGCCCCACGCTTTCCAGCCGGTTTCCCAGCGTGGCCGGCCACGCCCGCGCGATCGCCTCGGCACTCCAGCCGCCGCTGCGGAAGGCGCTGTGTATTTCCTGCGGGTGGGACCACAGGCTGAGCTTGTCTCCCCCCAATCCTATGCACTGGCCGCTGATTCCAGCGGCCTGGTCCGAGGCGAGGAACACCACCAGCGGTGCCACGTCCTCGGGCATCCCCAGCCCGGCGCCCTGGCGCAGCGTGTCGGGCAACGGCTCGCCGCGCGAGATCGATTCGGCAATCGGTGCGAACGCGGGCATCGTGGCGACCATGCGGGTCAGCGCGACCGGCACGATGGCGTTGACCGTGATGTCCGACTTCGCGCACTCCATCGACCACGTCCGTGCGAACGACGCGATGCCGGCCTTGGCCGCGGCGTATGCGGTCTGGCCAGGATTGCCGCGCTGCCCCGCCGGCGAAGCCACCAGGATGAGCCGCCCCGGGCTTTCCTGCGCGCGCATGCGTCTCACGGCCGCGCGGGCACAGGTGAAGGTGCCCCGCAGATGGGTCGCGATGACGGAATCGAAATCCTCGTCGCTCAGATTCCACATCATGCGATCGCGCAGGTTGCCGGCGTTGGCGCACATCACGTCCAGGCGGCCGAAGCTTTCCACCGCCCGGGCCACGAGCCGCTCGGCCGCCTCGGCCTGGCCCACGGGCACCACCTCGGCCACGGCCTGGCCCCCCTGGCCGCGGATAGACGCGACGGCCTCGGCCGCCGCGTCGGCATCCACATCGTTGACCACGACCGCCGCGCCCGCATCCGCGAGCGCCCGCGCGAACGCCAGGCCCAGTCCGCGGCCGCTGCCGGTCACGATGGCGACCTTGCCGTCCAGCCTGATGGCTGCATCCTGATTCATTTCATCTTCCCGTATAGACCGGACTGCGTTTCTCCATGAACGCCCGCGGGCCTTCGCGCGCGTCCTCGCTGGCCAGGACCCGCTCGCGCGCGTGATCCTCCAGGCGATAGGCCAGCTCCAGCGGCACGCCGCTGGCCTCGATCACCGTCCGCTTGACGGCCTGGACCGCCAGCGGCCCGTTGCGGGCGACTCCTTCGGCCACCTCCATCGCGGCATCCGGCAAGTCGGCCAGCGGCACGATCCGGTTGATCAAACCCCATTGCAGTGCCTGCGTCGCCGTCAGCGGTTCGCCTGTCAGCAGCATATGCATCGCGACCGCCTGCGGGATCTGCCTGGGCAGTCGGGCCATGGACCCGGCAAAGGGGATGAGGCCGCGCCGCACCTCCGGCAAGCCGAAGGTCGCATGTTCGGCGGCCAGGCGTATGTCGGTCCCCAGCATCAACTCCATGCCCGCTGCCAGGCATGCGCCGTTGATGGCGGCCACCACCGGTTTGTGCAACGGAAATCCGCGCAGCGACGAGGCCGCCATCACTGTCGGATCTTCCAGCAGGCGGCGGTCGTAGGGATTCTCCGGCTGCCGCGCGCCGGTCAGCAACGGCAGGGTCGTACCCAGGTCTCCCCCCGCGCAGAACGCCGCGTCGCCGGTTGCAGCCAGTACCGCCACCCGTATCGCGTCGTCCCGCGCCACGTCGACGAACGCATCGGCCAGCTCGCACAGCATCCGTGGCGTCAACGCGTTGCGGGCGGCCGGCCGGTCCAGGCGGACCAGAGCAACGGGCCCCCGCTTCTCGTATTCGACATGCACGCTCATGCGCCCTCTTCCCCGGCCCCGGGGCCGTCGATCCGATAGGCCAGGGCGAACGGCGCCATCAGCGCACGCACGCGCGCCGCATCGTCGCCGTCCGCGCGGAAATGCGCCACGCATCCCTTGGCCTGGGCGCTGACGTCCACCGTCACGCGCGCCGCCAATCCGCCGCGCGCCAGGCGCTCCTGCAACGTCCAGCGCACGGCCCGCGCCCGCAACTCGGGCTTGTAGAGCTTGCCGATCGCGGTCATCGGCAGCGCATCCACGACGAAGATGGCCTTGGGCACCGCGGGCCGCTCGGGAATGCGGTCGCGCACGAAATCAGCGAGATCGGCGGCGGTCAGCCGGGAGCCCTGGCGCAGCGCCACGTAGGCCACGGGTATCTCTCCCGCATATTCGTCGGGCGCGCCCACGGCGGCGGCCATCTGCACCTCGGGATGCCCGAGCAGCGCATCCTCGATCACCACCGGATCGATATTGTGGCTGCTGCGGATGATCAGGTCCTTGGCCCGGCCGGTCACGAAGACCCTGCCCGCCTCGTCGATGTGTCCCACGTCGCCGGTCACCAGCCAGCCGTCCTCGCCGAAGACTCCGGCGTCGTTGCGGGCGTCGGTGTAGCCCGGCCCGACGTTGGGCCCCCTGACCCGCAGGATGCCTTCGCGTCCGTCCGGCGACGCGCCGTCGGGATCGATGCCGACCTCCGTGAAGGGCAGCGGCAGCCCCACGGCTCCGGCGGTGCGCGGCATGCCGACCGGCTCGATGGCGATGACGCCCGCGCACTCGGTCATGCCCAGGATGTTGCGGACGCCCACCCCCGTGCGCTGCTCGAAGGCATCGGCCAGCTCGGTGGGCAGCGGCGAGCCGCCCGTCAACAGGCAGCGCACGCGCGACAGGTCCGCCTCGCCAATGGGTACGTCCAGCAGGCTGGCCATGACCGTGGGCACGGCGGCCAGCAGCGTCGCCCGCTCGCGCTGGACGAACTGCCAATAGCGCCGCACGAAGGCCGTGTTGCGCATGCCCAGCAGCGTGGGCAAGACCACCTCGCCGCCCGCCAGCAAGCTCGAGAGCCCGTAGACCAGGGAACCGGCCACATGGAACAGAGGGAAACCGTTCAGCGTCACGTCGGCTTCGCTGGCGCCATACATGCAGGCCGCCCCCCACGCCGCATGAAGCTGGTTGCGGTGAGTGTGGCGCGCGAGCTTGGGCCGCCCGGTGGTCCCGCCGGTATGAAACAGCGCGGCGATGTCGTCGGGCCCGCGCCGATAGCTCTCGTCCAGCGGGCCTCCCTCTTCGCCGGCCAGCAGTTCGTCGAGGTCGGGCGCGCCTTGCGCCCTGCCCGCGGACACGACGTGCGCAAGGCCGGGACAGCGGCGCCTGACGCCCGCCACCTTGGACCAAATGTCCAGTTCAGGGTGCGGCCCGAGCGCGACCAGCACGTTCACCCGGGCATGCTGCAGCAGATCGGCGATGTGCTCTTCGCCGAGCAGGTAGTTGACCGGACAGGCAATGCCCGCGGCTTCGGCGCCCCAGAGCGTCACGTATGCGGCGGGGATGGCCGGCAGCAGGAACGCCACGCGCGGCTGGGTGTCGCCCGCCAGCCGCCGGAAGGCCCGGGCCGCCCGCCTTACCCTCGCCAGCAGCTCGGCATAGGTCCAGCTGCCGGCGGGCACCGCGGGATCGGCCGACTCGATGAAGGTCAGCGCCCGCCGTTGCGCATGCGTCGCGGCGGCGTGTTCCAGCGCCTCGTGGACGCTGTGGTGCGGCATGAATGCAGCATAGGGCTGCGACTCGATCGCCCGGATGTCCTCCAGGCACCTGATGGCAGGCGTCTTCAAGCGGTCTCCTTCCTGTCATGGGCCGCTCGCGCAGGAACGGCAGGAAGAAGCCTAAAGAGAAGACGCGGACGCGGCTGTCCCCTGCGTTGGGGACCGGGACAACCCTAGGCCTGGGACGGAGGCGCCAGGCCGTCCAGCGCGAGCGCGAACAGTTCGTTGCGATGGTGGATGCCCAGCCGCTCGAATGCCCGGTCGCGATAGGTCTTGACCGTGCCCGCCGAAATGCCCAGATCGGCGCCGATGCCTTCGTGCGTCCAGCCGCGCAGCAGCCGCTCGCATACCTCGCGCTCGCGGCGCGGCAGGGCCGCGAGCGGGGCCGGCTGGCACGCCGGCGGGCGGGCCGCGGCCCGGCGGCTGCGCAGGTGGCTTTCTATGCAGGCGATGAGCGGCGGCGCGAGGCCGCATATCAGGTCCAGCTCCGCGTCGCTGAACGCGGGCTGTTCGTCGCGGCGGTAGAGATTGATGGCGATCAGGTCGTCCTCTTCCCAGGCCGTGACCAGCGACACCCGCTCCCGCAGCGCATGGCGCGTGTAGATGCCGTCGCGATGCTCGCTCGGCAGCTCGGCCGCGTGCCAGTGCGTGACCACCGCGCCGCCGTGCAGCACCCGCTCCCTGGCCGCCTCGAACGTCTGGTCGTAACGGTACACGCCTTGCCGGTAGAACCGGAACGCGTCCCGGGTGTGGTCGGGAGCCTGGAAGCTGCCGGTGGCATGCAGCTCCGGCGGGCGGTGCTTGTGCAGGCTGTAGGTCGACCACCAGCACAGCGCGATCGCCGCATTGAGCTGCCGCAGCGCGGCGGTGTCGAAATCCTCGTGGCCCAGGCAGCCGATGACTCCCGCCATCGCGAAGGACGCGCGTTCCCGGGCATGGCGCCACGAGCCGTCTTCCGCACGGGGTTCATGGAGATGCACCAGCTGCATGATGTCCTCGTCTCGCTCCGCTCTTGTCGTTTGCCCGATAGCGTACCGTAAAACCGCGCGTTCGCCGCCCGCCCCCGCCAGGCCCCGCGCCGCATGGCACGGGGAGATAAATGGAAACAAAAACGCGCAAAATGAACACCCTCCCTGCGACACCCTTCCCTACCATTCCATCTGTGACTGTTGTCAAAACGATACGCGGATGACGCGTCAACGAACGATGACCGGATCGGAAGCAGGCAGACCTCCCCCGCTGGACCTGGCGCGATGCGCCTTGTTCCTCGACCTGGACGGCACGCTGGCCCCCATCGCCCCCAGCCCGGATGCGGCGCGGATTCCCGGCGCCACCCTGGCCCTGCTGCGGCGCCTGGCGCCGGCCACCGGCGGCGCGCTGGCCGTGGTGTCGGGCCGCTCGATAGAGGTGGTCGACCGCCTGCTGCATCCGTTGCGCCTGCCGGTCGCAGGCCTGCACGGCATCCAGTGGCGCGGCCCCGACGGCCAGGTATGGGAGCTGCCCGTGGACCGGGAGCGGGCGGCCCGCTTGCAGGCGCGCCTGCTTGACATCGCCGCCGGGCTGGCGGGCGTACACATGGAGGACAAGGGCATTTCGTTCGCCGTCCACTACCGGCATGCGCCGCACCAGGAAGCCCGGATCCGCCGGGACGTCGCGCAGGCCGCCTCGGCCTTCGCGCCGGACTACGTGCTGCAGTTCGGCAAGATGGTCGCCGAGGTCAAGCCGCGCGGCGCGGACAAGGGAAGCGCCGTCGAGCGATTCATGGCCGTCGCTCCCTTCGCGTCCCGGCTGCCCGTCATGGCGGGAGACGACCTGACCGACGAGGCGGCGTTCGCCGTCGTGGCGCGCCTGGGCGGCGTCTCGATCAAGATCGGCGATGGCGACACGTCGGCATCGTGGCGGCTGCCCGATCCCCCTTCCCTGGCCCGCTGGCTGGACGGCCTGTCCACGCGCGGGCCGGACGATGCTTCGCGCCACGAATAAAGGACCAGGACATGAGCAGACTCGTGATCGTTTCCAATCGTGTAGCGTCCGCGGCCGAAGGAAAGAGCAGCGCCGGCGGACTGGCCGTCGGCGTGCTCGATGCCCTCAAGCGGCAGGACGGGCTCTGGTTCGGATGGAACGGCAAGATCGAGGACAGCGCCGACGCGGAGGTCTCCTTCCATCGCATCGGCCGTATCGACTGCGCGACCACCGCCCTGTCGCGTAGCGAGTACGACCTCTACTATCGCGGGTTCGCCAACGGCACGCTCTGGCCGACTTTCCATTACCGCATCGACCTCAGCCGCTACGATGCCCGCGAATACGAGGGCTACCTGGCCGTCAACGAGCGGCTAGCCGGCATGCTCAGGGAACTGGTCGGCGAGGACGACCGGCTCTGGATACACGACTATCACCTGATACCCTTCGCCCGCGCATGCCGGCGCCTGGGCATGCGCAACCGTATCGGCTTCTTCCTTCATACGCCCTTTCCGTCCGAGGGCATCCTGCGCACCGTCCCGCCCCACCGCGACCTGATCGAGGCCATGTGCGAGTACGACCTGGTGGGCTTCCAGACACGCGGCGATGCGCAGGCCTTCCTGGATTACGCACACAGGCGTCTCGGGCTGCCCATGCAAGGCGACACGCTGCGCGCGCCGTCAGGACCGGTGCGCGTCGGCCACTATCCCATCGGCATCCTGCCCGACGACATCCAGAGCAAATCCAAGGCGCGCAGCCGCTCCAAGCTGGTCGCCACGCTCAAGCAGGGGCTGCAGGAGCGCAAGCTCATCATCAGCGTGGACCGGCTGGACTATAGCAAGGGCATGGTCGAACGCTTCAACGCCTTCGAAAGGCTGCTGGAGTCCCGGCCCGCCTATCGCGGCCAGGTCAGCTTCCTGCAGATCGCGCCGCCCTCGCGCTCGGACGTCGAGGGCTATCGCCACATCCGCAGGCAGCTCGAAAGCACGGCCGGCCACATCAACGGCCGCTGGACGGAACTGTCGTGGACGCCCATCCGCTACATGAACCGCGCCTACGAACGCGCCGCGCTGCTGTCCTTCTTCCGTGCCTCGCAGGTCGGCTTCGTCACGCCGCTGCGCGACGGCATGAACCTCGTGGCCAAGGAATACGTGGCGGCCCAGGAGCCCGAGGATCCCGGCGTGCTGGTCCTGTCCGAATTCGCGGGTGCCGCCGACGAACTTGCCGACGGCGCGATCATCGTCAATCCCTACGATATCGACGCCATGGCCCGCGCCCTGGACCGCGCCCTGGACATGCCGCTGGAGGAGCGGCGCGAGCGCCACGAACACATGATGCAACTGCTCAAGGACAACAGCATCAAGCAGTGGCGCGATCACTTCCTGGCGGACCTGGAGCCCCCCGCGGTCGCCGCCTGAGGCCGCCGTTCAGCGCTGGCGCGCTTCTTCCAACAGCCGCTCCGCGATCTCGATCGCGATGTCCACCATCCGGCGCATGTGCTGGCGGGCGAAATGCTCGGCCGCGACCGGGTCGCCGTGCAGCACCGCGCGGGCGATGTCGACGTGGTCCGACAGGTTCAGCAGCCAGTTCTCGCGGCTCAGGTCCCTGAAGTAGATCGTGTGCAGGATCGGGTAGTTGTACTGGTCCAGCAGTTCGCCCACGTCCGGGATACCCGACATGTTGTTGATGGCCCGATGGAAGCGGCCGTTCTCGGCGCGATGGTTGCGCGGGTCGTCGGCGCGCCTCTGGGTCTCGATGTCGTCCAGCAGCGCCAGGACGATCTCGCGATTGCCCGGTTCGTCCGCGTGCTCGGCCGCGGCACGCGCGCCCAGGCCGGAGATGACCTCGCGGATGCGGAACTGGGCGACGATGTCCTCGCGTCCGGGCGTGGCCACCGTCGCGCCCCGATTGGGCTCGATGCGCACGAAGCGATTGGTCTCCAGGCGCCGGAAGGCCTCCCTGACCGAACTGCGGCTTACGCCCAGGTCCCGGGTGACATCGGTCTCGACGATGCGCTGTCCCGGCTTGTAGACCCCATCGACGATACGGCGGGCGATCTCGGCCAGCACGAAATCCGACACGCTGCCGGAACGGGCCGGCTCGGCCTGCGGCGGCTGGTAGAAGGGCACGAAGGAGCTCGGATCTTTCGCCATGGTCGGGGGGACGAGCCGTTGCGGACATAGGAACCGTGGCGCTCGGCCTCCAGGACCTGGACCAGGTATTGCGCGCGCTGGCGGGCTGCCGCGCCGATTTCGGCCCCATGCTGACCTCGTTCGAAGTCATGTGGCGGGATTTCGTGGACTTCGTCGCGCGGGGACTGGGCGTGGGCCGCGATCCCTTCGGCGGTGCCTGTAGCTATGTCGTGCTGCTCGAACTCTCCTGCTACGACCGCCAGCCGGCGCGCGACGAGGCACGCATCATGGACGCGCTGGAAGCCTTGTCCGACAGCCTGGGCACCCCCCACGTCGTCGTCGCCAAGTCCTTGTCCGAGGCGGCCGAGCTCTGGCGCATGCGCGACGCATCCGGCGAAGCGGCACGCCACCTCGGCGCCTACCTGTCCTTCGACGTCAGCATTCCGACCGGCGAGCTCCAGGCCTGCCTGCCGCGCATCTACGCCGGCCTGGACGCCATCGATCCCGCCCTGCGGCGCCTGACCTACGGCCACCTGGGCGACGGCAACGTGCACCTGCTGGTCGGCTGCGAAGGCCCTGCCGCCGAACACGTCGAGCATCTGGTCTACCACGAGGTGATGCGCTGCGGCGGCTCGATCTCGGCCGAACACGGCATCGGGCTCGAAAAGAACCGGGTCTTCCAGTCGCTCTACCCGGCCGCGGAGCTCGACGCCATGCGCCGCATCAAACTCGCCTTCGATCCCGGCGCCATGCTCGGCCGGGACCGCGTCTTCGGCCTGTCCCGCCCACCCTCCTCCACCCGTCCTGCCCCGGAGCTGCCATGAAGCCTGTCCTGATCCTCCAAGCCGCGCGACTCGCCGCCTGCGTGTCGCTGGCCTGTGCCGCATCGATCGTCCACGCCCAGCAGACCTACAAGGTCGCCATCGCGCAGTTCGGTCCCGACCATACGCTGGACACGCTGGTGTCGAGTTTCAAGAAGGAACTGGCCAGGCAGGGACTGAAGGTGGTCTACGACGAAGGCCACGTGAACTTCGACCGCTCGCTCGCCCCCCAGTTGCTGAACCGCGAAGCCGCGGGCAAGCCCGACCTCATGCTGACCATCACCACGCCGCTCACCCAGACCGCCAAGCAGGTGCTCGCCAGCCGCAGCTTCCCCATCGTGTTCGGCGCCGTCGCCAATCATAGGATAAGCGCCGGGCACCCGCCAAGGCGCCCGGGGCCGCCGGCTCAGGCCGCCATGCGCTCGCAGGCATCGGCGCAGCTACGGCAGTCGGCCGCGCACTGGTCCATGCCGTCCAGGCCGTCGCAACTGTCGGCGCACTGCCGGCAGATCGAGGCGCAGTCGGCGCACACGTGGCGATGCTGCGGAACGCCGATCAACATGAAATGAGCGGCGATGCGGCATATCTCGGCGCACGCCATCATCAGGCGGAAATGGGGCGGCGCGACGTGCGCCCCGCCCCGCTCCAGGCAATGGTTCATGGCGGAACCCAGGCAGGACTGGTAGCAACGCAGGCAGGCGTCCACGCACACCTGCATTTCCTTGGGTACGGCATTCATCGTTCACCTCCGGATAACGTCCATGGGCAGCCCCGCCCGGCAGCACGTTCCGTTCCCGGAGCCGATCTCAGCCCCTACGCGACTCCAGCAGCTTCACCAGGCTGTGGAGCATGCGGTTGGCCGGCGTGGGCACCCGCAGCTGGCCGCCCTTGCGGACGATGTAGCCGTTCAGGTGATCGATCTCGCTCGGCTTGCCGCGCGCGAGGTCCTGCGCGGTGGACGACAGTTGCGTAGGCATCGTGCGGCTGATGCGCAGCACCGCCTCCCAGGTATCCCCCGGCACCGCCACGCCGGCGGCGGCCGCCACCGCCAGGCACTCGTCCACCACGTCGCGCATGGCGTCCAGCACCCCTTCGCCCTCCACCAGCCGGCCATAGGGCAATTGCGTCGCGGCCGACAAGGCGTTGTAGGCGCAGTTCAGGATGAGCTTGGCCCAGAGCTCGCCCATGGCATTGCCTGACACCGTGGCCGGGATGCCGGCGGCGCTCAGGACACCGGCCGCCTCGTCGCTGCGGGGCGACGGCCCCAGCACGAGCTCGCCGCGCCCGTGATGGCGCACGTGCCCCGCGCCCGCCATCTCCACCGCCACGTAGACCACGGCCGGAACCACCGGCTGCGGCAGCAGGGCCTGCAGGCGCTCGGCGTTGTCGACCCCGTTCTGCAGGCTGAGCACGACGGCGTCGGCATCCAGGTGCGGGGCGACCTGCCGGCCCGCGTCCTCGGTGTCGGTGGACTTCACGCAGAACAGCAAGAGTTTCGCGCCGGCGACGTCCGCGGGATCTTCGCTGGCCCGCGCCGGCACGTGCCCTTGAAAGGACTTCGTCTCCAGCAAGAGGCCTTGCCGCCGGACCGCCTCCACGTGCGCGGCGCGGCCCACCAGCACCACGTCGTGGCCGGCGCGGGCCAGTATCGCGCCGTAGTAGCTGCCGACCGCGCCGGCTCCCATCACTGCTATCTTCATGTCCACCTCTGCAACTGGAGTCATTCGTTCCGGCAGGCCATGCCGCAGCACAAGTGTATGCCGGCGGCCACATTCGCCCGCCTGCGCCATTGCCCCGCCCGGGCACGGGCTGCTAGACTTTATGTTCGGCTTTTTGCCATCACTTTCACCCCCCATCCAAGGAGACGCAAAATGATCAATACGCGCATCGTCGTCTCCGGACCGGCTCCCCGGCACCTCTAGGTTGCCCCCGCGGGCGGTTTTCCTGCCTGCAATCACTCCCGGACGGTTTCCTGCCCTGCGCACGCCACAAGCGCGCGATGGCCCGTCCGTTTCCTGTTCCGACTTTGGAGACCCCGCTCCACCGCGAGCCGGGGCTGTCGCAAATGGCATCGAAGAAACTCGACTTCCGCGGACAGTCCTACAAGGACGTCCTTGGCTTCACTTTTCGCCACTGGGCCGAACAGCCCTGGCGCATCCTGACCATCATCGTCGCAGTCCTGCTGTCCACGCTGGCCAGTGTCGTGACGCCGCTGTACGCCGGCCGCCTGGTCGATGCCGTGGCCTCCGGCGCGGCCAGCGACACGGCGGCCTGGCAGGCCGCTATCACCGCATTCTGGATACTGGCCGCGCTGGGCGTGGGCGCCACGCTGCTGCGCCAGGTGGTATTCCTGAGCCTGACCTTCCTCACGCTCAAGATGATGAGCAAGATCGCGAGCAACGCCTTCCATCGCGTGCAGCGCTTCTCGACCGACTGGCATGCCAACAGCTTCGCCGGCTCCACCGTGCGCAAGATCACGCGCGGCATGTGGGCGCTCGACCTCCTGAACGACACGCTGCTGGTCGCCCTGCTGCCTTCCCTGGTCATGCTGGCGGGAGCGACCGTCCTGCTGGGCGCCACCTGGCCGCTGATGGGCGCGGTCATCGGCCTGGGATCGCTGCTGTACGTGGCATTGACGGTCATGTTGTCGCTCGGCTTCGTCGCGCCCGCCGCGCGCCTGGCCAACGCCTGGGACACACGCATGGGCGGCGCGCTGGCCGACTCCATCACCTGCAACGCGGTGGTCAAGGCCTTCGGCGCCGAGGACCGCGAGGAAACCCGCCTGGCGCGGGTGATCCGCAAGTGGCGCATGCGTACCCGGCGCACCTGGGTGCGCGGCACGATCAACGGCGGCGTCCAGGGCGCGATGCTCGTGCTGATGCAGGCCGCCATCCTGGGCACGGCGCTGCTGCTGTGGTCGCGCGGGCAGGCCAGCGTGGGCGACATCACCTTCGCGCTGACGACCTTCTTCATGTTGCAAGGCTACCTGCGCGACGTGGGCATGGACATCCGCAACCTCCAACGCTCCATCAACGACATGGAAGAGCTGGTCGCGCTGGAACGCCAGCCGCTGGGCATCGAGGACCGCCCGGGGGCGCCGGACATCGCCATCGGCCCCGGAGAGATCCGCTTCGAGCACGTGGACTTCCGCTACGGCACCCACGACACGCCGCTCTACCGCGACTTCTCGATACGGATCGCGCCGGGCCAGCGGGTTGGCCTGGTCGGCCACTCCGGTTCGGGCAAGACGACGTTCATCAAGCTGATCCAGCGCCTGTACGACGTCAGCGGCGGCCGCATCACCATCGACGGCCAGGATATCTCCGCCGTGCGCCAGGCCTCGCTGCGCCAGCAGATCGCCATCGTGCAGCAGGAACCCATCCTGTTCCACCGCTCGCTGGCCGAGAACATCGCCTATGCCCGGCCTGACGCCACGCGCGCTCAAATCGAGCGCGCCGCGCGACTGGCCAGCGCCCATGACTTCATCATGGCCCTGCCCCACGGCTACGAGACCCTGGTGGGCGAGCGCGGCGTCAAGCTGTCCGGCGGCGAGCGCCAGCGCGTCGCGCTGGCTCGCGCCTTCCTGGCCGATGCGCCCATCCTGATCCTGGACGAGGCCACCTCCAGCCTGGACAGCGAAAGCGAGGTGCTGATCCAGCAGGCCATGGAACGCCTGATGGAAGGCCGCACCACGCTGGTCGTGGCGCACCGGCTGTCCACCGTCCGCGCGCTCGACCGCCTGCTGGTGATGGACAAGGGCCGCGTCGTCGAGGAAGGCACGCACGAGGCGCTGATCCGCATCGAGGACGGCGTCTATCGCCGGCTGTTCGAGAAGCAGGCCCTGGAACTGACCAAGGGCCTGTTGCTGGACGGCAATGCGTTGCGCCGCGCCGACGACGAGGACTGGCTGGCCGATCCGGACTCGCTGGTCGAGGATCCGGCCGATGCGCCGATGCCTCCGGGCAGGTAGTCCTTCCGCCGGGGCTGCCCGCTAGCGGCGTGCCTCGGTGGCCATGCGCACGGCCAGCCCCGCCAGCACCGTGCCCATCAGCCACCGCTGCACCACCAGCCACAGCGGGCGGCGCGCCAGGAAGGTGGCGATCGAGCCAGCCATGATGGCCACCGTGGCGTTGATGCTGATGCTGATCGCGATCTGCGTGGCGCCGAAGGCGAAGGACTGCGCCAGCACGCTGCCCTGCTCGGGCCGGATGAACTGTGGCAGCAGCGACAGATACATCACCGCGATCTTCGGGTTCAGCAGATTGGTCAGGAAACCCATCGCGAACAGCTTGCCGGGGCCGTCGCGTGGCAGCTCGCGCACCTGGAACGGCGAACGCCCGCCCGGCCTGACCGCCTGCCATGCCAGGTAGAGCAGGTAGATCGCGCCGCCCGCGCGCAACGTATCGTAGGCATAGGGCACCGCCATGACCAGGGCGGTGATGCCCAGTGCCGCGCACAGCATGTAGAACACGAAGCCCAGGGCCACGCCGCCCAGCGAAACCAGCCCGGCGCGCGGCCCCTGCGAGAGCGAACCCCGGCGCGCCGCAAAACTCAACGCCGCCTGAAAAAATCTCGCTGGCCGGCGCCGGGCACCGCGGGCCAGAATGCGCAACGGGGATCCGTCCCGCGATCCCGGCACGAAGAAGCACGATGGAGAACAGCCTTTTGCTCGGCCTGGTCAGCTACGTCTGCGTGATGTCCATCACGCCGGGGCCCAACAACGTGATGCTGATGTCCTCGGGCCTCCTGTTCGGCTTTCGCCGCACCTGTCCGCACATGCTGGGTATCCCGCTGGGCATGATCGCGCAACTGTGGCTGGTGGCAGCCGGGCTGGGCGTGCTGTTCGCGATGGAGCCCGGGTTGCAGCTGGCGCTGAAGGCAGCAGGCAGCCTTTACCTGCTGTGGCTGGCCGCCAGATTGTGGCGCGCCGCCGAAATGGAGGAGGCCCGCGCGAGCCGGCCCATCACGCTGCTCCAGGCCGTGGTCTTCCAGTTCGTCAATCCCAAGGCCTGGCTGGCCGCGGCCACCGCCATAGCGGCATTCACGCCGCCGGGCGGCGGCTACCTGTCCCACCTGCTGGTGATCTGCCTCGTGTTCGTCGCGGTCGGCCTGCCCTGCATCGCGATCTGGGCCGGCTTCGGCGCCGCGCTCAAACCCTGGCTGCGCCGCCCCGGCGTGGCGCTGCGGATCAACCGCGCCATGGCCGCCCTGACCGGGCTCACCATCATCCTGTTCTGGATATAGCAGACATGACCACCTTGTCCCGCAGCCAATTGCAAGCCCACGCGCACGCCTGGATCTCGGCCTGGAACCGGGCCGACGTGGATGCCGTCCTGGCCACCTTCGCCGAGGATGCGGAGTTCACCAGCGCCCTCGCCCTGCCTTACGCCGGCACGAGCCGGGTGCGAGGCAAGGCCGCGCTGCGCCGCTACTGGGAAGCGGCCTTGGCCGACCGCCCCGGGTTGAGGTTCGAACTCGTGGCCGCCATCTGCGACGAGACGGCCCAGGTCCTGGTGGTGCACTACGTGGCGCTCCAGGGCGGCAGGCGGACGCGCGCCTGCGAAATCATGCAGTTCCAGGACGGCGTCCAGGTGCGCGGCGAGGCCCTGTACGGCGCTCCCGATTCCACCTGACTCATCCGCCCGCGCAGGCCAGGCTGTCGTCCGTCTCGCCTTCCCCCGACGGCTCTGCCCGCATGGCCGCCGCCTGGGCGTGCAGCCACCGACTCAGGTTCCCCAATCTGCGGTCTTCCCGCAGTGCCGGCGGATAGACCAGATGGAAGCCCATGCCCACGGGCATGCGGTGCCCGAACACCGATTCCAGCCGCCCCGCGCGCACGCCGGCATCGGCCAGTTCCGCCACCGCGATCGCCACGCCCGCGCCATCGGCCGCCGCCTGCAGGGTCAATCCGCCCGAGTCCACCAGCGTGACGCATGCGGGTTCGAAGCGGCCGGCCGGCAAGCTGTCCGTCCAGTCCCGCCAGCCAGGGCAATGCCGCGACACGAACAGATTGGATGCGCGCAGCGCCCGCAGCCTTTCGCGCGGCGTTCCCCCGACATGGCCGGGCCGGGCGTACAAATCCACCGATGCCTGGAACAACCGCTCGGCCACCAGCCCCGGCCACTGCCCCGCCCCCAGCCAGATACCGGCGTCGGCCTCCCCGGCGGCAAGGTCCACGCCTTCCTGGGTGGTCGATATCTGCAAGGAAAAGCCATGGCGCTCGAAGGGATAGCGCGCCAGGCGGGGCGACAGCCATTGCGTGGCGAACGAGGGCAGCATGTCCACTCGCAACGGTCCTTCCCGCCGCTCGCTGCGTACCGCGGCGACCGCTTGCGCGATGTGATCGAACCCCTGGCTCAGCCCTGGCCCCAGCCTGCGGCCGGCCTCGGTCGGCTCCAGCCGCGCACCGGTCCGCTTCAACAGTTGCACCCCCAGCAGTTCCTCCAGCGCCCGAAGCTGGTGGCTGACGGCCGACGGCGTCACGCCCAGCTCCGCCGCGGCCTCCTTGATCGAGCGGTGGCGGACCGCGGCCTCGAAGGCTCGCAAGGCGTTGAGCGGAACGGGGATTCTCATGGGCGATGCTCCTTGGCGCGGCCGGCGCAAGCGGCCCCCATGCCGCGACGGAAGTTGTGCTAAGACAACAACCCCGCCTGATCCTCGGGCGCGAAGTCAGGTCCCGTGGCGCGGCGCGGGCGTTTCCGGCTATCTTAAACCGCGTGTCCGACCCCGACCGGCTGGCCTCCCGCACCGGCCGTCCCGCCCCGCCATGTCATCCGCTCCCCATCGCCATCCTCTCCTGCGCCACCGCGACGGGCACCATGCCCGCGTCACCTTCGAAGAATTGTTCTTCGACCTGATCTACGTCTTCGCCGTCACGCAGATCAGCCATCAACTCCTGCACCACCTGACGCTCACCGGCGTGATCGAGTCGCTGATCCTCTGGCTGGCCGTGTGGCTGGGCTGGCAGTACACCTGCTGGGTGACGAACTGGTTCGACCCGGAAACGCCGCGCATCCGCGGCCTGCTCTTCGCCACGATGCTGCTGGCGCTGTGCATGGCGGCCAGCCTGCCCGAGGCCTTCGGCGACCGGGCGCTGCTGTTCGCCGGGTCCTATGCCGCGATGCAGGTGGGCCGGACCGCGTTCATCGTCTGCCAGTTGCCCGCCGGCCATCCGCTGGCCGCCAACTACCGGCGCATGCTGGGGTGGCTGGTCATCGCCGCAGTCTTCTGGATCGCCGGGGCGATGGCCGAAGGGCATGAGCTGCGCGCGCTGCTGTGGCTGGTCGCGGTGCTGTGCGAATACGGCTCGCCCATGTTCGGCTTCGCCCTGCCGGGCATGGGCCGCTCCCATACCCGCGACTGGACCATCGAGGGCGGCCACCTGGCCGAACGCTGCCAGTTGTTCGTGATCGTGGCGCTGGGCGAGACGCTGCTCGCCACCGGCGTCATGCTGGCGAACACCGAAGCCTGGAACGCGGCCATCGTCTCCGGCGTCCTGGCCACCTTCCTCGGCACCCTGGCGATGTGGTGGCTGTATTTCGGCACCTCCAGCAAGGATGCCACCGAGGCCATCACGAGCTCGGACGACCCCGGCCGCATCGGCGCCTATTTCCACTACATCCACGCCATCCTCGTGGCCGGCATCATCGTCACCGCCGTCGGCAACGATCTCGTCATGGCCCATCCGCATGAAGCCCTCGGGACGGCACAGGTCGTCGTGCTGGTGGCCGGTCCGGCCATCTACCTGCTGGGCAGCGCCATCTACAAGAAAGTCGTCTACGGTTCCATCCCGGGGTCGCACCTGGCCGGCGCGGTGGCGCTGCTCGTGCTGGTGCCCGTGGGCTATGCCGCGACGTTGCTGGCCATGGGCTGGCTGACCACCGCGGTCCTGACGGCCGTGGGCCTGTGGGAGACGCGCAGGCTCAAGCAGAGGCGCGCCCGGCAACCCGCGCCGCAGGCCCACTGAGCAGGCCGAGCCACTCCACCCAAGGAATCACGTGTCCGAAGAGAGCTTGACCGCCAGGCTGGAGCAACCGGTGGACGACAGCCGGGACCACGTCCTCGGCCCTGCCGATGCCGCCATCACCCTGGTCGAATATGGCAGCTACGCCTGCCCGTACTGCCGGGCCGCCAACGAACGCATCGCCGAAATCCGGCACCAGTTGGGCGACCGGCTGCGCTACGTATTCCGCCACTATCCGCTGCCGGGCAGCGACATCGCGCGCCGCGCCGCGGAACTGGCCGAACACGCGCGCGACGCCCGCCAGTTCTGGGACGCCCACGTCACGCTGATGACGCATTCGCGCACGCTCTCCGAGGAAGACCTGTCCCTGGTCGCGGGCCAGCTCGGCATCCCGCCCGCCGGCGCGCGGCAAACGGCCGACGACGAGGCGGCCCGGGCCCGGGTCGATGCCGACGTCGCCGGCGCCCGGGCCAGCCGGGTCATGGTCACGCCCACCTTCTTCATCAACGGCCGCCGCTACGACGGCCCCTGGGACGAAAGCTCGTTCACCGACGCCATGCTGCGCACGCCGGGCCATCGCCTGCGCAGCGTGGCGCAGGACTTCGCCGGCTGGGCGCCCTCGGCCGGCGTGCTGCTCCTGCTGGCGGCCGCGCTGTCAGTCCTGCTGACGAATTCCGGCCTGGGCGAGTCCTTCGCCGCGCTGTGGGAAACTCCCCTGGCGATCTCGTTCGGGCAGGCCGGCTTCGGCATGTCGCTGCTGCACTGGATCAACGACGGCCTGCTGACGATCTTCTTCCTGGTCGTGGGGCTGGAGATCAAGCGCGAGTTCACCGTCGGCCACCTGGCCAACCTGCGCTCGGCCGCGCTGCCGGTGGCGGCGGCCCTGGGCGGCATGCTCGTGCCGGCGCTGGTCTACAGCCTGATCGTTCCCGCCGGGCCGTGGTCGCACGGCTGGGGCGTGCCCATGGCCACCGACACGGCCTTCGCCATCGCCCTGATCGCGATGATGGGCAGCCGCGTCCCCACCGCGCTGCGGGTGTTCCTGACCGCAGCGGCCATCGTCGACGACATCGGCTCCATCGTCGTGGTCGCGCTGTTCTATTCCGGTTCGCTGAACCTGGGCTACCTGGCCGCCGCCGCGGCCCTGGTGGGCGTGCTGGCCCTGCTCAACAAGGCCCACATCTACCGCGTCGCGCCCTATGCGCTGACCGGCATCCTGCTGTGGGCCTGCGTCCATGCCAGCGGCCTGCACGCCACCATGGCCGGGGTGCTGCTGGCCATGTTCATCCCGACGCGGCCGCCTCCCAACCTGCCCACGCTGGTGGCGCAGGCCGATGCCATCCTGACGGCCGAGGCACGCCGCAGCGGGGAAGTCCTGCGGCAGGGACCGTCGCTGCCCGCGCTGGCCGCGTTCGATGCCATCCATGACCGCCTGGAATCGCCCGCCGACCGGCTGCTGCGCACGACCGGCGCGCGCTCCAGCTATGTCGTGCTGCCGCTGTTCGCCCTGGCCAATGCCGGCGTGGCGCTGGCACCCGACGTGCTGTCCAGCCATGGCCAGCTGTCGCTGGCCATCATTGCCGGGCTGGTCCTCGGCAAGCCGCTGGGGCTGGTGTCGGCCTCGGTCATCGCCGTCCGGCTGGGCATCGCGCGCAAGCCCGCCGATTATTCCTGGCGCCAGTTGGTGGGCGCCGGGGCGCTGGCCGGCATAGGCTTCACCATGTCCCTGTTCATTTCCGGGCAGGCCTTCCCGGTGGAAGCCGACTTCGCCGCGGCCAAGGTCGCGGTCTTCATCGGCTCCATCCTGTCCTCGCTGATCGGCGTGGCCGTTCTATGGGGCGCCGGCCGATCGTCGTCCGAAGGCTGACGCGCGGCTAACGCAGCGCGGGCAGGTGCCGCGGCCGCATATCGGCCGGCGGCGTGTAGGCGGCGCGCGTCGAACGCCGGGCGCCGTCCGCCGGCGCGGCCCGCAGGATGCCCTGCAGATCGTTGGCATGGTGCAGCGTCGCCGCCGCCACCGCCCGGCTGTTCAACGCCAGCGCGGCCGGGTCCAGGTTCGACAGGTCATCGCAGGCGGCGTGGTAGCAGGGATCGAACGTGATGCCGGCGGTGCCGCCCCACAGCGCCACATCCGCCTCGGTCTTGATCTCGTCCACGCCCGAGGAAATGCCGCCCGCGGGGATGCCCAGCGCGATGAACGGGCCGTAGTCCGAACGGCCGTCGAACGGCGTTCCCTTGAAGGGCGTGTTCCGCATCGCGTAGAAGCGCTCGAAGGTCCGCTCGATCACCTCGGAGCCGGCCGGTCCCGGCCCGTCGCTGCGGCCATCGGAGTTGTCGCCGTCATAGATGAAATACCCCGGATTGGGCGATCCGATCATGTCGAAATTCAGGTACATGGCGATCTTCGCCAGCGCCTCGGGCGCCAGCTTGCCGACGTAGTCGGCCGAACCCAGCACGCCGTCCTCTTCGGCGCCCCACAGGGCGAAGCGCAACCGGTACCGGGTCGGCGTGCGCGCCAGTTGTACCGCGGTCTCGAGCACGGCCGCCGATCCGCTGCCGTTGTCGTTGATGCCCGGGCCTGTCGATACCGAATCCAGGTGCGCGCCCACCATGACCACGTGGTTCTCGTCGCCGCCGCGGCCCTCGGCGATCAGGTTGAAGGTGGTCGCGGGCTCGCGCCGGGTCGAGGCGGCCACCCGCAGCACCAGGCCAGGCGTGGCGATCAGTTGCCGGCCCAGCGCCTGGGTCGTCTCAAGCACCGGGACCTCGATGCCCAGGCTCTGTCCCAACGCGCCGTGGACCATGCCTTCGGCATTGTTGTAGACCACGACGCCCGCGGCCCCCGCCGCCACGGCAAGGCCGATCTTCTGGTCGAAGCTGCAATCGCCCCGTTCGATCAGGGCGATACCGCCCGCCGGGAATCCGGCATAGTCCCGGGCGGCACAGCCACGGCTGCCCACGGCGTGCGCGCCGGCCGAGACGTCGCCCGATCCGGAATAGGTCATTACCCCGTGCTCGATATCCATCGCCGGTAGCGGCCCCACCTGGCGCAGCAGACTCCCGCCGAGGTCCTCGTACCGGACGAAATCGAAGGGCTCGCGCGTGACCGCATAGCCGGCGCCGCGCAGCACTTGCTCGGCATAGGCCGCCGAGACATCGTACCCGGGCGATCCCGAGGCGCGGTGTCCCGCGTTCGCCTCTGCGATGCGCGCGAACTCCCGCAGATGGGCCATGACGCCGTCGAGCGTCATGCAGGCCAGCAGCTTGTCTTCCGTGTCGTTGACCTGGCGCGCACAGGCGGTCTCGGGCGCGACGGCGCCGTCGCCGCCGCAGCTGGCAAGCGCCAGCACCGCGGTCGCCAGCGCCGCCAGCCGGGCCAGGCGCGGTTTCATGATCAGCAAAGCCAATGGAGCGTCCTTGAAGAAACGACGGCGATCGTAACAGAAGGTATCCGGACGACATAACGGCCGTGAATTACGATGTCTGCTTCCGGAAGAAGACGAGACGCCCGCTGATGGAACAAGTCGATTGCATCGTCATCGGGGCCGGCGTGGTGGGCCTTGCCATCGCCCGCGCGCTGGCCGCCCGGGGCCTGGAAACCATCGTCCTGGAGAAGGAGCTGGGGATAGGCACCGGCACCAGCTCACGCAACAGCGAGGTCATCCATGCCGGCATCTACTACCCCCCGGGCTCGCTCAAGGCCGGGTGGTGCGTGCGCGGCAAGCACCTGCTCTACGAATACTGTGCCCGGCGAAGCATCCCGCACCGGCGCTGCGGCAAGTTCATCGTGGCCACCTCGGCCGGCCAGGTCGAGGTGTTGGAGCAGTTGCGCGCGACCGGTCGCGCCAACGGCGTCGCCGAACTCGAGATGATGGCCGCCGGCGCGGCGCGCCGGGCCGAGCCCCAGCTGCACTGCGTGGCCGCGCTGGACAGCCGCAGCACGGGCATCGTCGATAGCCATGCCCTCATGCTGTCATTCCAGGCCGACTGCGAAGCGGCCGGCGGCATGCTGGCCTTCGGCTCGCCCGTGGCCGGCGGGCAGTGCGGCGCCGACGGCATCACGCTGCAGGTCGGCGGCCCGCAGCCCATGGAAGTGCGCGCCGGCATCGTGGTGAACGCCGCCGGCCTGCATGCCCAGGAAATCGCCGCGGCCCTGCATGGACCCCACGCTTCGCGCATCCCGTCCGCGCATCTGGCCAAGGGCAACTACTACAGCCTGGCCGGACGCTCCCCTTTTTCGCGCCTGATCTATCCCGTGCCCGAACCGGGCGGGCTGGGCGTGCACCTGACCCTGGACCTGGGTGGGCAGGCCCGTTTCGGCCCCGACGTCGAATGGGTGGACCGGGTGGACTACCGGGTCGATCCGCGCCGCGCCGATGCGTTCTATGCCTCGATCCGCCAATATTGGCCGGCCTTGCCCGACGGCGCGCTGCAACCGGGCTACGCCGGCATACGGCCCAAGCTGTCGGGCCCCGGCTCGCCCGCGGCGGACTTCATGGTCCAGGGACCGGCCGACCATGGCGTGCCCGGCCTGGTCAATCTGTACGGCATCGAATCGCCGGGATTGACCGCGTCGCTGGCCATCGCCGAGGCAGTCCTGGCGCGCCTCTGATCGCGGACCGCGGATTGACGCGATCGGATTTCCTGCCCATACTCCCGGCGTTTCGCAGGCCATCCGGCCTGTCCGCCCCGGCGTCGGGCACCAGCCTTCACTCAAGCATGCATCGGCCATCCCTCCGATTCTCCAGGCAGGACCGCCATCGCGGCATCGCGATGCTGGTGCTGCTCGCGCTGCTCTGGGGAATGCTGGCGCCGGCCATCGCCAAGACGCTGGCTCGTCCCGCCGATACCTGGGTCGAGCTTTGCAGCGTCTACGGCCCGAAACTGGTCAAGCTGTCGGACGACGGCTCCAGTCCGTCGCGGGACGATTCGGCCACGACGTCCGCCGACTGCCCCTATTGCCGGCTCCATGCCGCCGTCGCGCTGCCGACCCCCAGCGGGGGGCCCGTCCTGGCAGGCCTCGTCGTCGCGGCCGAGGCACCGGCGCTTCCCCCCGCTCCGCTCCTGGGCACGGCGCCGATCTCGCGCCCGCCTCCCTCTCGCGCTCCACCCTTCACGTCCGCTTCCTGAACCCGCCCGGCCTGCCCGCGTGGCAGTGCCGTTTCGTCCTGCCGCGTCCCGCGCGGCCGACCAGGAGTCGTTCGTGTTCCCTCCCGTTTCCCCGATGCGCCCGGATGCGCATCGCGCCGCCACGCGTCCATCCCTGCCCGGTTCCTTGTGCGCCGGCCTGCTCGCCACCTGGCAGACGTTTGCCGTCCCCGTCCACGCCCAGGCGGTTCCTGAACATGCCCTGCCCACGATTGAAGTCAGCGACGACGCCGACACGCCCAACGGCAAGCTCAACCTCGACACGCCGGCCGCGGCCGCCAGCAATCTCGGCCTGACCGCCCGCGAGACCCCCGCCTCGATCACCGTGGTCGATCGCGCCACGATCGAGGCGCGCGGCGCGCAGAACACCCAGGAGATCCTGCGCGCCATCCCCGGCGTGACCGCCCACGACGCCCCCGGCAACGTGGGCGTGAGCTACCGCGGCTTCGGCACCGGTTCCATCAGCCAGTTGTTCAACGGCATCAACGTCCAGTACTCGATCGCCGCCCGCCCGGTGGACAGCTGGATCTATGAACGCGTCGAAGCCATCGGCGGCCCATCCAGCTTCCTGTTCGGCGCGGGCGCGGTGGGCGGATCGATCAACTATGTGACCAAGCTCGCCAGGCGCGAAGACATCACGCAAGGCCAGTTGCGGCTGGGCGGCAACGGGCTCAAGGAAGCCTCGGCCGGGCTGAACCGGCGCATCGCCGGCGACGCCGACGGCCCCGGGCACTACCTGCGCCTGGACCTCAACCATCGCGACGCCGACAGCTGGGTGGACGGCACGGGCACGCGCGCCACGCAGCTCGCGGCATCGGTGCTGTCCGACTTCGGCAACGGCTTCACCCACACCCTGGCCTACGAGTACCAGCACGAACACGTCGACCGCCCCTACTGGGGCACGCCCCTGCTGAACCCGATCGCCGGCACCGCGCGCATCTACGACGGCACCCGCTTCAAGAACTACAACAGCGCCGACGGGGTATACATCCAGCGCGTGCAGTGGCTGCGCTCCATCGCCGAGTGGCGGGCCAGCGACAAACTGCAATGGCGGAACACCTTCTACGTGTACGACGCCCTGCGCGACTATCGCAACGTCGAGAACTATCGCTTCAACGCCGACAACTCGCAGGTGATACGGTCGAGCGCGCTGCTGCAGCGCCACGACCAGCACCTGGTGGGCAACCGCGTCGACGGCATCTACCGCGGCGGGATCGCCGGCCTGAAAAGCGACTGGGCCTTCGGGATGGATGTCAGCGTGAATCGCCAGACGCGTTTCCCGAACAGCCTGTCCGGCACCATCGGCACGGTTGACCCATACGGCTTCGGCACCGAGCGTTTCTTCGACATACCCGGCATGTCGCCGGGCTTCCGGCCCGACCGCGACAACAAGGTCCGCACTCTGGCCATCTATGCCGAAAACCGAACCGCTCTGCGTCCCGGCCTGCACCTGGTCACGGCGCTGCGCCACGAACGCATCGAGCTCGACCTGACCAACCGGCGAGAGGTCAACGCCGCCAATCCGGCCGGGTTCCGCCGCAGCTATCACCCGACCACGGGTCGCGTCGGTCTGGTCTGGGACGTCACGCAGGACGCGGCGCTCTACGTCCAGTACGCCACGGCGGCGGATCCGCCCTCGGGCGTGCTGTCCACCGCATCGTTCGCGGACGTCCGCAACAACAGCGAACTGACCTCCGGCCGCCAGGCCGAGGTCGGCGGCAAGCTGGACTTCTGGGAAGGCAAGGGAACCGCCACGCTGGCCGCCTATCGCATCTCGCGCCGAAACATCGCCAGCCAGGACCCGAACGACAGCAGCCTGACCGTGCTCGTGGGCGAGCAGTCTTCCCGGGGGCTGGAACTGGCCGTGGGACTGCAGCCCGACCGGCGCTGGTCCATCCAGGGCAACGTCGCCTACGTCGACGCGCGCTACGATGACTACACCCAGGGCGGCGTGTCGCTGGCGGGCAAGCGTCCGACCAACACACCGGCCACGGTCGCCAACCTGTGGGTGTCCTACGCCGTCACGCCCGCGCTGCAGGCCACCGTCGGGCTGCGCCGTGTCGGCCGCGTGTACGCCGATGCGGCCAATACGGTGTCCTGGCCAGCCTATCTGCTGGTGGACCTTGGGATGAGCTACCGCATCGATCGCCGCACCGCGATCGTGGCGCGCATCCGCAACCTGACCGACAAGGTCTATGCCGCCAGCATGACGCCGACCATGGCCTACCTGGGCGCCCCGCGCACCGCGGACGTCAGCCTGCGGATCGCGTTCTAGGAGACGGCCATGCGTTCACGCCTCAAGCGCTGGCTCTATCTGCTGCACCGGTGGCTGGGCATCCTGGTGTGCGCGTTCTTCGTGATGTGGTTCGCCTCGGGCGTGGTCATGATGTATGTCGGCTACCCCAAGCTCACCGCGGCCGAGCGCCTGCGCCACCTACCCGCGCTGGATCCCGCGGCGCCCTTGCTCGGTCCCGCCCAGGCCCTCGCGGCGGCGGGCATCGCCTCGATGCCGAAAGACTTGCGGTTGTCGGCGGCCAGCGCTGGCCGGCCGGTCTACCTGGCCACGCTGTCGGATGGCTCCCGGGCCGGCACGCCCGTGGCCATCGACGCCGCGACCGGGACGATGCTGCGGGCAATCGATGCGGCGCATGCCGTGGCCAGCGCCGCCGCCTACGCCGGCGGTACCGTCCAGGCCCACTATGCCGGCCAGGTGGACGAGGACGCGCATACGCACTCGCGCGCCCTGGACCCGCACCGGCCGCTTCACCGTGTGCAACTGGACGACGACGCGGGCACGCTGTTGTACGTGTCCAGCCGCACCGGCGAAGTGGTGCGCGACGCGGCGCGCACCGAGCGCGTCTGGAACTACGCGGGCGCGTGGATCCATTGGCTCTATCCTTTCCGCGGCAATCTTTTCGACCGCCACTGGGCCGCCATCGTCGACGGCCTGTCCATCGCGGGCATCGCCGTCGCGCTCACCGGCACCGCCGTCGGACTGCTGCGCTGGCGCTTCTCGCGCCCCTACCGCAGCGGTTCGCGTTCCCCTTACCGGGCCGCCATGATGCGCTGGCACCACCTGGCGGGACTGGCGTTCGCGCTGACCACGCTTACCTGGATCTTCAGCGGCTTGATGTCCATGAATCCATGGGGCCTGTTCAGCAGCGGCCGCGGCGGCCCCTCCGTGGCCGCGGTATACGGCGACACGGGTACGATGCCCGCCGGCACGGCCTCCGTGCAGGCGCTGCTGGCCGGCGGCGACATCCGCGAGTTGCGCTGGGTCCACCGCCTGGGGCGCGAAGTCGTCCTGGCCTATGGCCCGGCCGGCCGCCCCGCGCTGCTCGACCCCCGGACCGCGCAGGCCGTGCGCCTGGACGCCGCGGAACTGCGCCATGCGGCGGCGGGACTCATGGCAGCTCCCCTGGCCCGCATCCAGGTGCTCGACCGCTACGACCTCCACTACTACGACCGCGCCCCGCACACCATGACGGGCGGCGGTGACAAGCCGCTGCCGGTCTGGCGCATCGAGTTCGACGATCCCGAGGCGACCTGGGTGCACCTGGACCCGTACACGGGCTCCGTCCTGAACAGCACCGACCGCTCGCGCCGCGCCTCGCGCTGGCTGTTCGCCATGCTGCACAGCTGGGACTGGCTGCCCCTGCTCGAGCGCCGCCCGCTATGGGACGCGGTGATGATCCTGTTCAGCCTGGGCGGTCTCGCGTTGAGCGCCACGGGCCTCGTCATCGGCTGGCGCCGGCTGCGCGTGTCCTGGCATAGCTCGAAAGCTTGACAACAAGGCCCGACCGCCCGATCGTTCTTCTACAACCCGAACATCAGCGAGCGGTGGGCCGCGGCGCCCGCCATCGCGCCATCGCCCACCGCCGCCGCCACCGAGCCGGCGGGCCGGCCCGTGTCGCCGCACGCGAACACGCCGGGCACGCTGGTGGCCTTGGTGCCGTCGGTCTTGATCGTGCTGCCCCACGGCCCCTCTTCCATCACGCAGCCCAGTTGCTCGGCCAGCTCCGACGACCGGACCCGGGCCGCGATGAACAGGCCGTCCAGCGCATGGACCACGCCGTCCTCCATGGCCACCGCCACGCCTTCGCCTTCCAGCCGCGCCACCCGTCCCCGCACGATGGCCACGCCGCGCCCGGCCAGCAGCGCCAGCTGCTGCGCATCGGGCTCGAAGGCCTCGTTCAGGAACAGCGTGGTCGCGCCCCAATCCGGCAGCATCATCGCCTGGTGCATCGACATCTCGGACAAGGCCAGCACGCCGACGCGGCCCTGCTGCAGTTCGTAGCCATGGCAGTACGGACAATGGAAAACATGGGTACCCCAACGCTGCGCGAGGCCCGGCAGGTCCGGCAGTTCGTCCTTCACGCCCGTCGCCAGCACGAGGCGCTGCGCCGTGCGTACCCGCTTCCCCACCGACACCTCGAACCCCGCGCCCGCCTGCGCCACCGCGTCCACGCGGGCATCCAGCCACTCCACGGTCTCGTACCTGAGCAACTGGTCCCTGGCGATGGCGGCGATGTCGGCGCCCGCCTCGCCGTCGCGCGTCAGGAAACCATGGGACAGCGGCGCATACCGGTTGCGGCGCTCGCCGGCATCGATCACGAGCACGCGGCGCCGGGCGCGGGCCAGTTGCAGGCCCGCCGAAAGCCCGGCGTAGCTTCCGCCGATGATGATCACGTCGTAGTCCATACCGCTCTCCTTGCTTCGTCCAATTCATGTACCTTTAAATGATACATAACAATTCGCCGCAAGGCCCCGATACCCCTTTGGCACTCGAGGCCATTCCCTACCGCTGCATGTTCAAGGCTGGAGGTGGTCCGCCAGGCCCCACGACGCCGTGCGGCAGATCTGCTCGAACTCCCTGGCCAGGTCCGCCAGCGTCACCGCTCCCAGGCGCCGGACGAGCAAGGCTTGCGCCTCGTCCAGTGCGTCGCCCAGCGCGGCGTTGACCACGCGCTCGACCGCGCAGTCGGGATGGGCATGGTCGGCGCCGATCGCAAAAATCCTGGGCCCGCCCACCGCGCGATGGATGTCCAGCAGCGTGACCTCGGCCAGGTCGCAATCCAGCCGCCAACCGCCATGGTGGCCCTTCTCGGACTGCACATAGCCCGCCTTGCGCAGGCCCGCCATGGTCCGGCGGACCACGGCGGCATTGGTGCCCAGCATCCGGGCGATCTGGGCGGACGTCACGGGCTGGTCGTCCCTGGCCATGTGCAGCAGCACGTGCAGCATTCGGGAAAGGCGGCTATCGGTTCTCACGCGGGGGCTTGTCGGGGCATGAATGGATCCACCCCGACGATAACGCATCTTCGCCGCCGCGCCCGCACGGCTAGGGCTTGGCCTGGCCCTCCGCGGCGATGCGGTCCAGCTCGGCGATCGCGTCGGCGGGCAGCGCCAGCGCGGCCGCCGCCAGGTTCTCGCGCAGATGCGCCAGCGACGACGTTCCCGGAATCAGCAACAGGTTGGGTGCGCGTGCCAGCAGCCAGGCCAGCGCCACCTGCATGGGGGTCGCCGCCAGCCGCGTCGCCACGCGGGTCAGGATCTCCGACTGCAGCGGCGAGAAGCCGCCCAGCGGAAAGAACGGCACGTAGGCGATGCCCTGGGCGCCCAGTTGCTCGATCAGCGCGTCATCGGCACGGTGCGCCAGGTTGTAGTGGTTCTGCACGCACACGATGGGGGCGATGCGCTGGGCCTGGACCACCTGCGCGGGCGTGGCGTTGCTCAGGCCGAGATGGCGGATGAGCCCCTGCCGCTGCAATTGCGCCAGCGCGGTGAACGGCGCCTCGATCGATCCCTCGGACGGCGCATGCACGTCACCCATGATGCGCAGGTTCACCACGTCCAGCACGTCCAGCCCCAGATTGCGCAGATTGTCGTGCACGGCCTGCGTCAGTTGTCCGGGACTCTGCGCCGGATTCCATGAGGCGTCCGGCCCGCGCACGGCTCCGACCTTGGTCACGATGGTCAGGCCCCGATAGGGATGCAGGGCCTCGCGGATCAACTGGTTGGTGACGTGGGGCCCGTAGAAATCGCTGGTATCGAGATGGTCGACGCCCGCCTCGACCGCGGCGCGCAGCACGGCAATCGCCGCGGCGCGATCCTTGGGCGGCCCGAACACGCCCGGCCCCGCCAGTTGCATCGCGCCGTAGCCCATGCGGCGCACGGTACGGTCTCCCAGGGCGAAAGTGCCCGCTGGCTGTAGATCGATCACGGTATTTCTCCGGAAAAACATGGATGGATCACACTATAGACATGGCCACTTCGATCGATAATCTGGTGTAATCGGCACAGGCTGTACGAAATTCTGCACAATGCAAGCACCGCTCCAAGACCTGTTCGCCTTTCTGGCCGTGGTTCGCGCCGGCGGTTTTCGCGAAGGCGCGCGCGCCAGCGGCACGTCGGCTTCCAGCCTGAGCGAGGCGGTACGCAGACTGGAGGGCCGGCTGGGCGTCCGGCTGCTCCATCGCACCACTCGCAGCGTGACACCGACCGAGGCCGGCGCGCGCCTGGTCGAACGGCTGGTGCCCGCGCTGGGCGAAGTGGAAACCGCACTCGACGTCGTCAACGGATTCCGCGATCGGCCCGCCGGCACCCTGCGGCTGAACGTTCCGCTCAGCGCCGCCCGGCTGGTGCTCGCGCCCCTGGTCACGCCCTTCCTGCAAGCCTATCCCGACATCAAGCTCGAAATCGTGGTCGAGGACGGCTTCGTCGATCTCTTGGCCGCCGGCTGCGACGCCGGCATCCGCTACGACGAACGGCTCGAACAGGACATGATCGCGATTCCCATCGGCCCGCGCTGGCAGCGCTTCGCCACCGCCGCCTCGCCTGCCTATCTTGCCGCGCACGGCCGCCCCGCGCATCCGCGTGACCTGCTCGGCCACGTCTGCCTGCGTGGCCAGTTCGCCAGCGGCGCCATGCCCGCCTGGGAATACGAGCGCAAGGGGGAAGTCCTGCGCGTGGACCCCGCCGGGCCGCTGCTGGTCAGCCTGGGCAGCGGCATCGAACTCGCGGTCCAGGCCGCCCGTGACGGACTGGGCATCATCCACCTGTTCGAGGACTGGCTGCAGCCCGACCTGGACAGCGGCGCGCTGGAACCCGTGCTCAAGTCCTGGTGGCGCCCATTCTCCGGCCCGTTCCTTTATTATTCCGGCCGCCGGCACCTGCCCTCGCCCCTGCGGGCCTTCATCGACTTCGTTCGCGCGCACGAAGGCGCCGCCAAGCCCTCCCGGAAACCCTTCTCACGTTGACCACCATGCCCACCGACGCGCCTCCGGCAGGACACGACGATACGCGCGAGGGCGCATGGCGGGTATTCCTGGTCTTCCTGCGGCTGGGACTGACGTCCTTCGGCGGGCCGATCGCGCACCTGGGCTACTTCCGTGCCGAGTTCGTGGAGCGCCGCCGCTGGCTGGACGATCGCAGCTACTCGGACCTCGTGGCCCTGTGCCAATTCCTGCCCGGGCCCGCCAGCAGCCAGGTCGGCATGGCGGTGGGATTGCGGCGCGCCGGCTGGCCCGGCCTGCTGGCCGCGTGGCTGGGCTTCACGTTGCCGTCGGCCCTGGTCCTGATCCTATTCGCCTATGGCATGGCCGGATACCGCGACATGGCCGCCTCCGGCTGGGTACACGGCCTGAAGGTCGTGGCCGTGGCGGTGGTCGCGCAGGCGGTCTGGGGCATGGCCAGGTCGCTGTGTCCCGACCGGACACGCGCGGGACTGGCCATGCTGGCCGCGCTGGCGACACTGGCCGTCCCCTCGGCCTCGGGACAGGTCGCCGCGATCGTGGCCTGCGGACTGCTTGGCCGATGGCTGTTGGACCTGCCCGCCCCCGCTCCGGCACGCCCCCATCCCTACCCCATCTCCCGCCGGGCCGGCATCACGGCCCTGGCGCTGTTCGCCCTGCCGCTGGCGGCGCTGCCGGCCTGGGCCGCGGCCAGCGGCTCCTCGCTCGTTGCGTTCTTCGAGGGTATCTATCGCGCCGGCGCGCTGGTCTTCGGCGGCGGACACGTGGTGCTGCCACTCCTGCAGGCCACGGTCGTGCCCACGGGCCTCGTCGACAACGCGGACTTCCTGGCTGGCTATGGCGCGGCGCAGGCCGTGCCCGGGCCGCTGTTCACTTTCGCCGCCTACCTGGGCGCGGTGGCCCGCGGTCCGCTGCACGGCTGGGCCGGCGGCCTGGCCGCGCTGGCCATGATCTTCCTGCCCGCGCTGCTGGTATTGGCGGGCGCCTTGCCCTTCTGGGAACAATTGCGCCAGCGTCGCGGCATCCAGACCGCGCTGGCCGGCGTCAACGCCGGCGTGGTCGGCATCCTGCTGGCGGCGCTGTACGACCCGGTATGGACCAGCGCCATCCACGGCCGCGCCGACTTCGCGCTGGCGCTGGCCGCCTTCGGGTTGCTGGTCCTGGGCCGCGTGCCGCCCGTCATGGTCGTGGCGCTGGCGGCGCTGGGGGGCTGGCTGCTGGCGGGTTGAAGGCCGGGATCAGCCGGCCACGGCCCGCCCCTCTTCCATGGCCACTCGCACCGGCGGCGCCTCGCCCTGCTTGTCCTGCCCGAAATAGACCACCATGTGCGGGTAAGGCAACTCGATGCCGGCGGCGTTGAAGTGCTGCTTCACCAAGCGGTTGTAGGCGCGCTGCACCGCCCACTGCATGCCCGGCCGGGTCTTGATCAGCACGCGTATGGTCACGCCCTTCTCGTTGACGGCGGTGACGCCCGGGATGCTGATGTCCTCCAGGATCTCCGGCGCCAGCGCCTCGTCGGTCATCAGTTCCGCAAAGGCATTGCGCAGGTGTTGCATGGCATCGTCGACGCTTTCCCGGTGGGCGACCGTGTACTCGCCCAGATGGTAGGAAAAGTCCCGCATGTGGTTGGACACCACGTCCACCGACGAGAACGGCACCAGGTGGTAGCCGCCGTCCAGGGTCCGTATGCCCACCGAGCGGATGGTCATCTTCTCGACCGTGCCGAAAACGCCGGCCACCTGCACGACGTCGTTTTCGTTCATGCCGTTCTCGAGCTGGATGAAGACGCCGGTGATGATGTCCTGCACCAGCTTCTGCGCGCCGAAGCCCACGGCCAGGCCCACCACGCCCGCGCCCGCGATCAGGGGCGCCACGTCTATGCCTATCTGCGACAGCACCACCATGACCGTCATGGTCACGATCACGATCAGCGCCGCATTGCGGAACAGCGACAACAGGGTCTTCTCGCGCGCGGTGGGCATGCGTCCGCCCTCGCGCAGGTTCAGCCGGTGTTCGATGACGCTGGCCACCACCGTCCACGCCAACGCCGCCGCCAGCAGCACGATGGCCACGTTCACCGCCACGCCTATGGCCGCCGCGCCGGCGTCCGAGGCGATCCAGCGCGACAGGTTGAAAGCGCGCCACGCATCCAGCACCAGCAGCACCACGACGATGCGAACCGCCCATCCCACGAAACGGATGGTCGCGGGCACATAGGAGTTCAGTCGGCTCTCCAGCATGGGCAGGCGCGCGCGCAATTCGTCGGAGACGCGTATGGGCTTGGCCAGCAACGCGTTCAGCAACACGATGGCCAGGCTGCCCACGCCGGTCGCCAGCAGGGTCTGGAGCGTGGCGCCCACCATGAAAGGCAGCGCATTGGCCGGATCGATCTGGCTGACCACCAGCAGCACGGTGAAGTACCCGATGCCCAGCCAGTGCCAGACGCGCGCCAGCAGACGCGGCGAGGTGCCCAGGAAAGTCGTCCGGCGCGAACCGCTGTGCTCCAGCCGTTCGCGCACACGCAGGCGGTTGCGCCAGATCACGCCCACCGCGTACACGTAGACACCCAGCATGATCACCAGGGTGGCCAGCCGGCCCAGCGCGGGCGACAGCGCGGCCGCCAGAACCGGATCGACCAGCATCGTGCCGTAGCCCGCCGCCATGACCAGCACGATCAGCCACCGGTTCCAGTAGCGGGCCATCTCATTCGACATCGGCAGCAGGCGCAGGTGCGGATAGCGCGTCGAGAACACGGTGCGAACGAGCACCTTGGTGATCTCGACCGCCAGGAAGGCCTTCAGGAACACCGCCACCAGCGGGTCGACCGCCACACCGTCCGGTCCGCCGCGGACCCCGGCCGCGTATGCCGCGGCGGCGGCCAGCACCACCACCAGCGCATCGATGATGACCGCGCCGACGATCGCGCCCGCGCGCCGGTACAGGACCGGCATGCCGATGGGCGCATCGGCCGGCCACGACGCCGTGGCGTCCCAACCCAGCCTCGCCACCCAATCATCGATCCGCCGGTAGATCCACAGCGCCACCAGCCGCAACAGCACGAAGGCGACGATGGCCGTCGCGACCGAGATGGCCAGCGGTTGCAATGCCCGCGCCTCGTCGCTGTCCATGGAAGGACCGTCGCCTTCGGCCATCGCCCGCAGGTCCGCGGCGCCCTGCCCCAGGTCGGCCACCAGGCCGGACAGGAAACGCTGCGTGCCGTCTGCCAGCCGCTCACGCAGCGTGGGGGACGCCTGGTCGGGCGCAGCAGCCGAGGCAGCCGCCCCGGCTTGCTTCGCGCCGGTCCCGGGTTCATGCGCCCGCAACTGGTCGATCAGCGCCTGGCGGCTGTCGGGGTTCTCGAGCAGGTCCGCCAGCGCGGCTGGCGTGGGCGCCACGGCGGCTTGCGCAGCCATCGCGATACGGGCGGACCCCAGTGTCGCCAACAGCAGCAGGATCAGGAACGCGAAGTGGGCCAACCAGGGCTTGGACAGCCTGCGGCGACTCAACGAGACGTCGCGGAGGGATTGCAGGGGAAGTGTGCATGCTGTCGTCGCGAGTCGAACCACTAGGGGGTCTCCTGGAGGAAAAGGAAGGTGAAAGGCGGGGCCTGCGCCCGCTCATGACGCCACAGGGTAAAACACACGCGTGCCGCAGACAAATCGTGGCGTACGGTGCCGGCGACTACAATTGCCTGCACCAGGATCTCTACGGCGAACGGGGTGACGCGGTGGTGTTCGCCGTCAACCAGCGCCCCGCACCGGGCCGGCGCGGCGGCGTGCGCAAGGTGGCGATGCGCCACGGCGTCAGCCGCGTCCACAGCGGCAGGCGGTACACCGTGGGCCTGATCTTCCACGACGCGCGCTAGCGCAGGACCATGCAGACATTCGATCTTTTCTCCGACGCCACCCCGGGCCAGCCCGAACCCATGGGACCGCGCGCCTTCCTGCTGCGCGGCTTCGCGCTGCCCCGCGTGGACGAGCTGCTGCCCGCCATCGCCCGCGTCACGGACGCCGCGCCGTTTCGCCACATGGTGACGCCCGGCGGCTTCACCATGTCGGTCGCGCTGACCAACTGCGGCACGCTGGGCTGGACGACCGACCGCCACGGCTACCGGTACTCGCGCACCGACCCCGCCACCGGCCTGCCCTGGCCCGCCATGCCGGAGGCCTTCGCCGCGCTGGCGCGGGAGGCGGCCGAGGCGGCCGGCTTTCCCCGCTTCGAACCCGATGCCTGCCTGATCAACCGTTACCTGCCCGGCGCGCGGATGTCGCTGCACCAGGACAAGAACGAACGCGACCTCGACGCCCCCATCGTGTCGGTATCCCTGGGCATGCCGGCGATCTTCCTGTTCGGCGGCCACCGTCGTTCGGACAAGCCGGCGCGGATCGGACTCCACCACGGCGACATCGCCGTCTGGGGCGGCCCGGATCGCCTGCGCTACCACGGCGTGATGCCGCTGTCCGACGTCCCGCATCCGGTCCTGGGCAGCCAGCGCATCAACTTCACGTTCAGGAAGGCGGGATGATCCTGGCCTGGCTTCGCAAGAGAAGGATGCGTCCTGGTGGCGGGTTCCACGGCCAAGGGGCGGCGCGCGGCACGGATTCGAGCGCAAGAAACGGAGCGCTTGCGCCCGGACCATTCGCTATCCTGATGCCATGACCACGAACTCCCGGACATCCGCCATGGGTACCCGCCCACCGTCCGACTACGCCACCGATGACGCCCGCTGGCGGGCGGTGCAGGCGCGCGACGCCGATGCCGATGGCCATTTCGTCTACGCCGTGCGCACCACCGGCGTGTATTGCCGCCCCAGTTCGCCGACACGGCTGCCCCGGCGCGCCAACGTCGAATTCTTCGACTCGCCGCGCGAGGCCGAGGCGGCTGGCTATCGCGCCAGCCGGCGGCAGCAGGACGGGCCCGATGCCGCCCGGGAACGCACCGCGCTGATCGCCCGCGCCTGCCGCTTGATCGAAAGCGCCGAGACACCGCCCAGTCTTGCGGACCTGGCCATGCAGGCAGGCATGAGCCCCTTCCACTTCCATAGGGTATTCAAGGCCGAGACCGGCCTGACGCCCAAGGCCTATGCCTCGGCCCGGCGCGCCCGCCGGCTGCGCGAGGAATTGGGAACACCCGACGCCTCGGTCACCGATGCCATCTACGAGGCCGGATTCAACTCCAACAGCCGGTTCTACGAAGCCTCCGACCAGTTGCTGGGCATGCGTGCGCGCGACTACCGCGCGGGGGGCGCCGGCGCGGTCATCCGCTTCGCCGTGGGCCAATGCTCGCTGGGCGCCATCCTGGTCGCGCAAAGCCAGCGCGGCATCTGCGCCATCCTGCTGGGCGACGATCCGGACGCGCTGGTGCGCGACCTGCAGGACCAGTTTCCCAGGGCCAGGCTGATCGGCGGCGACACCGGCTTCGAACGGCTGGTGGCCCAGGTGGTGGGCTTCGTCGAGGCCCCCTCGGTCGGGCTGAACTTGCCGCTGGACGTGCGCGGCACGGCCTTCCAGGAGCGCGTCTGGCAGGCCCTGCGCGAGATCCCGCCCGGCCGGACCGCCAGCTACGCCGAAATCGCGCAGCGCATAGGCGCGCCCCGGGCCGTGCGCGCCGTGGCCCAGGCCTGCGGCGCCAATCACATCGCCGTGGCCATCCCCTGCCATCGGGTCATCCGGCGCGACGGCGATCTGTCGGGCTATCGCTGGGGCGTCGAGCGCAAGCGCGCGCTGCTCGGGCGCGAGGCAGGCGGCTCTCGCGACCGCAAATGACGGCTCTAGCGCACCGGGAGGAAGGAAAACAGCATCAGGTTCTGCGCGTAGTTGATCCCCAGCCGGCGGGAGTTCTCGCCCAGCAGATTGGCGATCAGGTCCAGGCGCCCGATGATGGCGCCGAACTCGCGCTCGAAACTCAGGTTCACCTGCTTGTCCGTCCATTCGTTGGCCAGCAGCAGCGGCTCGCCGCGGGCATCGCGCCGGCTGCCCAGCAGCCAGGCGGCGGCCTCGACGTTGCGGGCCGCGTTGTAGACCCGGTCGCCGTCCAGCAGATCGAAGGCATAGAAACGCGTCTTGCCGTCGTGCGCCGCGACGATGGTATCGGCCATGCCGTAGATGAAGGCTGCGACGCGGTCGCCCTGGTAGGCGGGATCGAGCGACACGGCCAGGATCTCGACGTCGTGCAGGCCCTGGAGCCCGGCGGGCGGCGTACGGGCGTCGATGGACAGCCTGACCGTCTCGGCGGCGGCCTCCATGGAGGGCTTGCCGGACTTGCGCCACTCGCGCGGATTGCGCTTGTAGAGCTTGGTCATCAGCGACATCAGGCTCGACAGGTTGTCGCGCATGGCGATGGTCAGGGTCCGATTGAAATCGGTCTGCATCATCTGGTCCGAGGACATGTCCTCGGTCCCCCGCGACTCGTAGCCTGGGCGCGGCAGCGCGGTGTACTGGGCGCAGCCGGCCAGGATGGAGCAAACCAGGGCCGCCGCGCCCGCCGTCCTCAACCTGATCATGCGGGATCCGTTCTTCGCGTTGCCGCGAGGATAACCCAATGCACGGCGATTTCCGCGCCGCCGTGAAACAGGTTTTCACAACAATGGTGAACGGATCTTGCAAGGCGGCCGGCTAGCGGGAACAGGCCCTAGGTAGCCGCCACCAGCAGTTCCTCCGCATTGGCCGGCGGCCGCAGGCCGTCCGCGCGGTCCGCGAAATACCGCCGCGCGAGCTCGTCGGCCGAGACATGCCGCGCTTGCTTGAAACCCTGCTCGCGCGCCAGCTGAAGGATCTGCGATGGCAGGAAGAAGCTCACGAACGGCGTCCCGCTGGCGCGCGCGCCCTTCTCGGCCATCTCCATGCCGGGACGCACCTCGGGATCCGCCATCTCCAGCGGCAGCAGGAACGACATCGCGAACGTGGATCCTGGCGCCAGCGTCGCCATCTGGCGCAGCGTGGCGGCGTTCGCCTCCTTGGTCAGGTACATGCTGACGCCGGTGGACACCACGACCGCCGGCTTGCGGCCATCGAACCCCGCTGCCAGCAGGCGGTCCCACCAGGACTCCCCGGCCTCGAAGTCGACCGGCACGAAACGCAGCCAATCGGGCATCCCCAAGCCCAGTTCGAGCAGCCGCCGCCGCTTCCACTCCTGCGGCCCCGGCCGATCGATTTCGAACACCCTCAGCCGCGACGCCACATCGGGCCGACGCTGCGCGAAGCTGTCCAGCCCGGCGCCCAGGATGACGTACTGCTCCAGGCCACGGCCGGCCTGCTCCACGACCAGGTCCTCGATGAAACGGGCCCGGCCCACGATGGACGCGCGAAACGGCCGGGTGAACCCCTGGTCCATGTCCCCGCGGCGCTGCCAGCCCGGCTCCGGCGCCAGCAGGCGCAGGCCGATCTCGTCCTCCAGCACGTGCGGCGGCGCATCGACCTCGACATGCAAGGCGCGCCACAAGGCCACCCGCGCCGCCGTGCTGTCGGGTGCCACATCCTGTTCATCAACCATGACCGTCGCTCACTTTCCAGCCTGGGCCGGCGCCTGCAACCGCCAGATGCGGCCATCGGGATCGCGGACCGTCATGTCCCGCGTGCCCCAGTGCGTGTCCTCGAACGGCGTGACCACCTCGACGATGGGCTCGGGCTGGAACGCGTCCGCATCGGGCAGCTTCAGCACGATCTGCGACTCGGGTTTCTCGCTTTCAGGGACCTCGGCGATGAACAGGTAAGGGCCGTCGCCATTGCGCAACTGGCCAGAGTTGTGGTCGGTCTCGAACTCCAGCGTGAAACCCAGTGCCTGGAAGAACCTGGCCGCCTTGCCCCAGTTGTGGGTAGTCAGGAACACGGCTTCGATCCGCTCGGACTTCATGTCACTTCTCCTTCTTGGTAGATCGGCGCCCGGGCCGCTGTGCGTCGAGATAGGCGCGCAGCGCCTCGGCCACCAGGGCCGAGAGCGAGGACTCCGATTCGATGGCGTGATGCTTGACCTGCCGGATCAGGCCGACCGGCAGATAGACGTTGAACTGCTTGACCTCTTCCTCGGCCATGGCGACCCTGATTGCTAGATTGCTAGCATTCTAGGAAAGCCGCCCGGGTGCGTCAACCCCGGCAATGGCTGGCAGACGATCCGGCATCGCGCAGCCTGGCGGTGATCGCCGCCCCCAGGGCCGCCGCCAAGCCGCCGACCAGGAAGACCTGGGCATGGCTGAAATGGTCGGCGATCCAACCGGCCAACGGGCCGGTCACGCCATAGGCAAGATCCTGGAAGGCGGCGAAACCGCCTATCGCGGTCCCGCGCAGGTGCGCCGGCACGCGCCGGACCGCCTCGAGCCCCATCGCCGGGAACACCATCGAGCATCCCATGCCCGTCAGCAGCGCGCCTGCCATGGCCACCTCCGGTCCGGGGGCCAGCCACAGCAGCGCCTGCCCCACGGCCTCCACCAGCAGCGACACCAGCGCCACCGGCACGCCGCCGACGCGATCGGGCAAGGAGCCGAACAGCACCCGCACCGCGACGAAACTCAGGCCGAAGCACGTCAGCCCATAACCTGCGCCGTCCCAGCCCCTGGCCAGGAAATACAGCGGGAAGAACGCGCCCAGCGCGGCGAAGCCTATGCCTTGCAGGCCGACCACGACCCCGGGCCCCCAGATGCGCCCCAGCACCTGCGCGAACGGTGGACGCCGGCCCGCCTGCGCCGGCACGGCGGGCGCGAGCGGCCACAGCATCAGCGCGCCCAGCAGCGGCAGCGCGACGCAGATCGCCATCAGGCCGGCGAACCCCAGGTCCTGCAACAGCCACAGGCCCAGTGGACCGCCCGCCGCGAACGCGCCGTACATGCCCATGCCGAACACGGCCATGACCAGGCCGGAGCGCGCCGGCCCCATCATTGCCATGCTCCACGCCAGCATGCCGACCAGGGCCAGGCTCTCGCCCAACCCCAGCATCAGCCGGCCCGCCAGCAGGACCGCATAGGACACGATGCCATGTCCCAGCACCGGCAGCGACGAGGCCAGGCACAGCAGCGAGGCCAGCCCGTACAGGGCCAGGCCACGGAACATGCCGGACTTGCCGCCTCGTTCGTCGGCCAGCCGGCCGGCCCAGCCGCGGCTCAGGATGGTGGAAAGAAACGCGATGCCCACGGCCAGGCCGGAGGCGACATTGCCCATGCCCAGCGTGCGCGAGACATGCACGGCCACGGCCGGCATCGCCATGGCCACCGCGAGATAGCTCAGGAACAGCGCCACGGTCATCCAGACCAGGCGGCGCAAGGGGGAATACTGCAGGACGTTCGACATCGACCGCCGCTCCTTGGGAGTCAGGGCGGCACGGTGCGGAGGGATGGAGGAGAACGATGGACCACGCGGCGCCAACGCACACCGCCAGCCGGCCACGGGTGCCGCTGGTGATGCGTTGGTTGACGTAAACGCTTACGGCCGCGTCCGGGAGAACACTGCGGGGAGAATTCTAGCACCCGAGGAAACGCGCGCTCATTATTGACTTTAATTCAAATGTATTTGGCTTATACCGCGCTTCATCCGCAAAGGTAAAGCCGGCAGAATGCCAGCCATACCCTCGCTATCCAGGAGACCTTCCATGAGCATTCCTTCTTTCGGCGCCGGCACCTTCCGCCTGACCGGCCAGACCGTCATCGACTCGGTCCGCAACGCCCTGGACGTGGGTTACCGCGCCATCGACACCGCGCAGATCTACGGCAACGAAGCCGAGGTCGGCCAGGCCGTGGCCCAGAGCGGCATCCAGCGCGGCGATCTCTTCCTGACCACCAAGATCTGGACGGACAACTACGCCAAGGACAAGCTGGTGCCCAGCCTGCGCGCCAGCCTGGACAAGCTGCGCACGGACTACGTCGACCTGACCCTGATCCACTGGCCGGCGCCGGGCAACGGCATCGCGTTGAGCGAGACGCTGGCGGCGCTGGCCGAGGCCAAGGCACTGGGCCTGACCCGCCAGATCGGCATCTCCAACTTCAACATCGCGCTGACCAGGCAAGCCATCGAGCTGCTCGGCAAGGGCGAGATCGCCACCAACCAGATCGAGCTCAGCCCCTACCTGCAGAACCGCAAGCTGGCCGCGTTCCTGAAGGAGCAAGGCATCACCGTGACCTCGTACATGACGCTGGCCTACGGCAAGGTGCTGAAGGATCCGGTGCTGGCCGCGATCGCCGCCAGGCACCAGGCCACCGTGGCGCAGGTCGCGCTGGCCTGGGCGCTGCAACTCGGCTATGCGGTGATCCCCTCTTCCACCAAGCGCGAGAACCTGGCCAGCAATCTGCTTGCCCGCGACCTGAAGCTCGATGCCGGCGACATGGCGCAGTTCGCCGCGTTGGAGCGCAATGGCCGCGAGGTCGATCCGCAGGGCCTCGCGCCCGAGTGGGACTGACCGCAAGGCCCGCATGCGGGGGGCTTGCCGGCGCGATTGCGCGAACGTTCACATATACAATTGAGGCCATTTTCTTTCCCAGCCTCATGCAGAACGTCGCCACCCCGTCATCTCGACAACCGGGCACCCGGGACGTCCGCGTCCTGGCCCGCGGACTCACGATACTCTCCGCCTTCGAGCCGGAGAACGGCTGGTTGACCAATTCCGAACTGGCCGCGCTTACCGGCCTGCCCAAGCCCACCGTCTCGCGGCTGACCTCCAACCTGCTGGACGCAGGCTACCTGGAGTATTCGGCGCAGCGGGCCGCCTACCGCCTGGGAATGCCGGTGCTCGCGCTGGGCTTCGCCGCGGCCACTCACAGCGATTTCGTCGTGCTGGCAAGGCCGCTGATGCAGCAGTTCGCCGACGAGCACCGCGTCTCGGTGGTCCTGGCCTCGGCCAATGCCAGCAGCATGGTGTGCAACGAGGTCACCCATGGCCGGGAAATGCTGTTCACCTTGAGAGTGCGCGCGGGCTCGCGCCTGCGCATCGACCGTTCGGCGCTGGGCAGGGCGCTGGTAGGCGCCATGGGCGACGCCGAGCGTCTGGCCTTTCTCGAGAAGTTGAGGCTTGCCGATCCCCCGGCCTGGGAATCCCTGAGCCGGGAAGTGCCTCATGCCGTCGCCCAGATGGCCAGCCAGGGATATTGCGTGGCGGCGGGGACGCTGGAGGCGGGAACCAACGGCGTGGCGCTGGTGATCGACACCCCCGAGGGACCGCACACCTATGCGCTGGGCTGCGCCGCGCCCTCGAACGCGCTGGCCCTGCCGCGGCTGAAGCAGGAAGTCGCCCCAGGACTGCTGGCGCTCAAGGCCAGGCTCGAGGCCGAGCTCAGCGCCGGCCAGTCGGAGTAGGCATGGTCAGGACCCGCCAGCCGGCCCTCGAATCGCCGCAGACCGCCGACACCCAGGTCGATTCGCTCCGTCGGGGGCTGGAGATCCTCCGGCTGTTCGACGTCCGCCACCGCCGGCTGTCGCTGGACGATATCTCGAGCAGGCTCGGGCTGACGCGAACGACCACGGACAAGCTCGTCCAGACCCTGCTGAACCATCATTTCCTGCAATCGCTGGGCAACGACGTCTACCAGCCGCATATCGCCTGCCTGTCGCTGGGACGCGCGGTCAAGCGCCGCCTGCCCACCGCCCAGGCGGCGCGACCGCTCATGCTCGAGTTGTCCCAGCGGTACGGGGTCCACGTGACCCTGACCACGCGCGACCGGCTGCACATGCTGGTGGTCGAGCACTGCGTCCCCTCGGGCAAGGTCCGCCTGGGGCTGACGACCGGATCCCGTTTCTCCATGATCTCGTCCGCGTCCGGACGCGCCTACCTCTGGGGCCAGCCCGAGGAGCAACGCCGCATGCTGCTGGCCCAGATCGAGGACGAGGCCGGCCCGGCCGCGCAGCGGCAGATCGCCGACACTCGCACGGCCTTCCAGGAATTGGACAGGAACGGCTGGTGCTACCTGGCCTCGCCGGTCGCCAACCAGACCGCTTCCATCGCCACGCCGGTGCACGCCGGTACCGCCGTGGAGTTCGCCCTGGCGGCCATGGCGGTGGGCGCCAGCCTGACGGAAAAAGACCTGCGCCAGCAAGTGGCGCCCGAACTCTTCGCCGTCGCCCAGCGCATCGCGCTCACCAAGGACGCTGGCCGCTAGGGCCCCGTCCGGCGCCCCTCGTCCAGCGAACCCAGCGCGTCGCGTACCGCCTGGAGGTGTTCCTCGGAGACGTGGGCAATGGCCTGGAACGCGGCCACGACGTCCAGGTGGGTCGCCAGCGTATGCCGCTCCGCGTCGCGCAGCAGGCGCTTGTTCATGCGCATGGCCTGCGGCGGATGCCGGGCGATGCGGCGAGCCAGGCCGTCGGCCCGCGCGCGCAATTCGTCGTCGGGCACGACGTCGGACACCAGGCCGATGCGCAAGGCTTCATCGGCATCGATGGGATCGGCCGTGAATGCCAGCTCCATGGCCTTGGACCGGCCGACCAGGCGCGGCAGCATCCACGCCCCGCCATCCCCCGCGACGATGCCCAGCCGCGCGAAGCTGACCGAGAAGCGCGCGCTTCGCGCCGCGATGCGCACGTCGCAGAAGCAGGCCAGATCGCAGCCCGCGCCATAGGCCGGCCCGTTGACCGCGGCGATGACCGGGATCTCGGTCTCGCTCAGGGCCAGCGGCACCTGATGCACCGTGTCCCGGTAGCGCGCCTGTATCTGGGCCACGGAGCCGGCCGAGAACATTTCGCGCCGCGCCATCTGCCTGAGGTCCCCGCCCGCGCAGAATGCCCTGCCCTGCCCCGTGATGACGAGCACGCGCGCGGCCGGATCGGCCTGGGCACGACGAATCTGTCCGGCCAGTTCCAGGAACTGGTCCGTGCTGGAAAAACGGTTCAGCGTCTCGGGATGATTGAGCGTCAGCGTGACGATACCGTCCCGTTCCTCGCGCTGGACGAAGCTCTCGCCCGCGGCCATGGCTAGGCTCCGATCCAGCGCGGCGGGCGTTTCTCGGCGAAAGCGCGCGGGCCTTCGATGGCATCCGCGCTGGCATAGACCCGTTCGTGGAATTTGCAGGCCGCCTCGAAGCCCCGGTCGCACCCCAGGTCCATCGCCGCTCCCACGCTTTTCTTGGCGGCCCAGACGGTCAGCGGCGCGTTGTCGGCGATGGTGCGGGCCACCGCCTGTGCCCGCTCGCGCACCGCGGCGGGCGTCGCCTCTACATAGTTGACGAACCCCAATTGGTGGAAACGTTCGATGGGATGCATGTCGCCCGTCATCATCATCTCCAGCAGGAAGGGCTGAGGCAGCATCCACAGCATGGGCACGCCCCACGGCGAACCCCGCCCCACCTTGGCCTCGGAGATGCCTCCCCGCGTTCCCTGCAAGCCGACCCGGATGTCGCTGTTGGCCGCCAGCACCATGCCGCCCGCGGTGAAGTGGCCGGTCATGGCGGCGATGATGGGCTTGGACACCCGCCGCATGCGCTGGTGGAAGGGATCGCGCAGCAGCTCCAGCATGTCCTTGCCCGATTCCGCGCGCACCCTCGCCGCTTCTTTCAGGTCCATGCCGGCCGAGAACGTCCCGCAGTCGGCCGAGGTCAGCACGACCGCGCGGACGGACTCGTCGCGGTCGACCTCGTCCCAGAGATCCAGCAGCCGCTCGCACACCTCGATCGACAGCGCATTGCGCTGGCCGGGCCGATTGATGCGGATCGTGGCGATGCCTGAGGCCAGCGTGTACTGCACGGGGGCTTCGGTGGATGTCGTCATGTCAGGCCTCCTGGACACGAAAAGACGGCTCGAAAGAGTGCTGCCATACCCGCCGCTCACTCGGGCTGGATGTCGGCGGCCTTGGTTAGCCTGGCGTAGTGCCGGCTTTCCTTGGCGATGTACTTGCCGAACTCGGCCGGCGCCATCGGCGGCAGCAGTTCATAGCCCACGCCGTCCACCTGCTTGCGCAGTTCGGGTTGTTCGAGCACGGCGCGGATCTCGCGATTGAGCCGGTCGATGATCTCGGGCGAAGTCCCCGTGGGCGCGAACAGGCCGTTCCAGTTCCCGATCTCGAAACCCGGCAGCACCTCCTTCATGGCAGGCACGCCCGGCAGCTTGGCCGAGCGGTCCGGCGTGATGGCCAGCGCCTTGAGCTTGCCCGAGGTCATGTAGGAAAGACCGGTCGAGAAATCGATGAACATCATCTGCGTCTGCCCGCCCAGCAGCTCGGCGATGGCCTGGCCGTAGGCCTTGTACGGGATGGCCTCGATCTGCGTCTTCGTCATCACGCGAAAGGTGCTGCCGGTGATGCGCGTGGTGCTGTTGGCGTAGGGGAAGGACAGCTTGCCGGGATGCGCCTTGGCATATTCGATCAACTCGGCGACCGAGTTGACCGGTACCGACGGATTGACCACCAGCGCATGCGGCACGCCGCCCACGATGGCCACCGGCGCGAAATCCTTCAGGCCGTCATAGGACACCTTCTTGAAGAAATACTGGTTCGCCACCTGGGTCGTGTTGGTGCCGAACAGCAAGGTATAGCCGTCCGGTTGCGCGCGCGCGACGTACTCGCTGCCTATCATGCCGGTGGCGCCCGGCCGGTTCTGGACCACCATGGACTGCCCCAGGCGCTTGCCCAGGGCCTCGGCCACGACACGCGCCACGGCGTCGGTCGGGCTGCCCGCGGCGAACGGCACCACGATGGTGACCGGCTTGTCGGGATAGGCGGCGCGGGCCGCCGGCAGCCCTTGCGCGGCAAGGACCAGGACGCACAGGCCGATCGAAGGCAAGGTTTTCATCATTTGTCTCCCGCAAGGGTGGAATCGTTGGGCCGGGTCTTGACCATGCGCAGCGGCGAGTAGGTCAGCACGGTCTCGCCCCGTTGGTTGACCACGCGGTTGGCGGTGCGCACCAGGCCGCGATCGGCCTTGCTGGTCGCCCTGGCCTCGATCACTTCGCATTCGACATGGATGGTGTCGCCGGCATTGGTGGGCTTGTGCACCTTGATGTCCGCCTCCATGAAGGCCATGCCCGTGCGCTGCATCGTGCTCTGCATCAGCAGGCCTTCGGCCATGCAGAAGACCAGCGAACCGGGCGCCGGGCGCGACCCGATGATGGACTGCGAGGCGATGTAGTCCAGATTGGTGAACATTTCCTCCACCATGCCCACGGTTCCGATGAACAGGGTGATGTCCGCCTCGGTGATGGTCCTTCCCAGGGTCCGGAAGCGATAACCGACCTCGACGTCGTCCCAATAGAAACCCATGCCCAGGACCTCCAGCCCGTTGGCGTCGGTCGTGATGGCTTTGCGCATGTCCTTCTCCTCCTCGTTCCCTGAATGTTTTCCTGGTCAAAGCACGCCGGCCTGCCGCAATGCCGCTAGCTGCTCGGGCGTCACGCCCACCGACCGCAGTACCTCGTCGGTATGCTGGCCCAGCATGGGCGGCGCGCTTCCCGGCTCCAGCGGCGTGGCCGAGAAGCGCATGGGATTGCGCACCGTCGGCACCCTGCCATAGCGCGGATGCCGCACCTCGGCGCGCATGCCGCGCGCGACGACGTGCTCGTCGGCGAACACCTGGTCCATGCCGTTGATGGGCCCGCCCGGGACCTGCGCGCGTTCGAGCAGCGACGTCCAGTCGGACAGGGTGCGCGAACGCGTGAGCGGCACCAGCCACGCATCCAGCTCCGCACGATTGCGCACCCGGTCCGCGATGGTCGCGAAGCGGGAATCGGTCCCGACCTCGGCCTGCCCCACCGCCTCGCACAGGCGGCGGAACTGCGTGTCGTTGCCGACGGCGAGCACCAGATGGCCGTCCGCCGCCGGATAGACCGCATACGGCGCGATGTTGGGATGGCCGCTACCCATGCGCTGCGGCACGCGGCCGCTGACCAGGTAGTTCATCGACTGGTTCACCAGCGAGCCGACCATGCAGTCCAGCAGGCTGATGTCGATGTGCTGGCCGCCGTGGCCCCGGTCCCTGTGCTGCACCGCGGCCAGGATGGCGGTGGTGGCGTACATGCCGGCCAGCAGGTCGGCCACCGCCACGCCTGCCCGCTGCGGCCCGCCGCCGGGCAGGTCATCGCGCTCGCCCGTCACGCTCATGAGGCCGCCCATGCCCTGGATCAGGTAGTCGTAGCCCGCGCGGTCCTTGTATGGCCCGGTTTGGCCGAATCCGGTCACCGAGCAATAGACCAGCCCCGGATTGATCTCGCGCAGCGAGTCGTAGTCCAGCCCGTATTTCTTCAGCGCGCCGACCTTGTAGTTCTCCACGAACACGTCGGCGCCTCGCGCCAGCTCCCGGACGATCCGCTGGCCGCGCGGGTCGGAGAAATCGATGGCGACGGACTTCTTGCCGCGGTTGCAACTCATGAAATAAGCGGCATCGCCCTCTTCCCCCGTATGCTCGTCGGTCAGGAACGGCGGCCCCATCTGCCGCGTATCGTCGCCGGCGCCGGGTTTTTCTATCTTGATGACTTCCGCCCCCAGGTCCGCCAGGTTCTGCGTGGCCCAGGGGCCTGCCAGGATGCGGGAAAGGTCCACGACTCGAAGATGGCTCAACGGCTTGTTCATGGTGGTCTCGATGCTGCCGGCGCCCGCCGGCTCGGAATGGAAGGTCATGGCGCGGCGTCGTAATCGACCTCGACGATGAGATCGCCCTCGCGGACGCTCTCTCCCGGCGCATGGCGCAGGGCCCGAACGGTGCCGGCCCCGTGGGCGGCGATGGCGTGTTCCATCTTCATCGCCTCGATGATGGCCAGCGTGTCGCCCGGCAAGACCCGATCGCCCGGCCGCAGCGGCAGGGCCGCGATGACGCCGGACATCGGCGCGATGGCCAGGCGGTCCGGCCTGGCGCCGTCCTGTTCGCGGGTACTGCGGGGGCGCACGGTGTAGTGGTCGCCGTCCACCAGCACATGCCAGCCGGATTCGGCCGGGCAGGCCTCCCAGCCGTGCGGGCCTACCCGCCCCCCCAACCCCGACGCGTCGCGCAAGACGCGCGACGCCTTGCCGGCCGCCTCCACGTCCACGCCCGGGCCGTCGGCCGCCACGAAGCCGGCCGCGACCGGCTCCTGGTCCAGCTCGAAATGCATCCTCCCCAGCGGCGTCCCGGCATCCAGGCAATGCCGGTCCATCGTTCCCTGTCCGGCGCCTGGGAGCCAGGGCGAGCCTGGCCTGGCCGCCGCGGGAAAGTGCAGCGCGGCGCCCACCGCCACCGCGGCCTCGCGGCTGCGCGGCGACTGCAGGTCCTTGCGCTCGTCCAGGTAGCGCGTGTGAACGTGTCCGGACCTGACCGCCGGATCGTCCAGGACCCGCGCCAGGTAACCCACGTTGGTGGTGATGCCCAGCAGCACGGTGTCGCCCAGCCCCGCCCTGAGCGCATGCAGCGCGGCCTGGCGGTCGCCGGCGTGGGCGATGATCTTGGCCACCATGGGGTCGTAGAAAGGCGGCACTTCTCCCGAGCCATCCAGTGCCGTGTCCACCCGCAGGCCCGCGGGCCATCGCGCGCGCGCCACCGTGCCCGGCGACGGGCGGAAGTCGTGCGCGGGATCCTCGGCGTAGACACGCGCCTCGATGGCATGGCCCCGGCATGCGATGGCGGATTGCGCCAGCGGCAAGGGCTCGCCCGCCGCCACCCGCAGTTGCCACTCCACCAGGTCCAGGCCGGTGACGGCCTCCGTGACGGGATGCTCGACCTGCAGGCGCGTGTTCACCTCCAGGAAGTAGCACTGGAGATCGCGGCCGACGATGAACTCGAAGGTCCCGGCATTGCGATAGTTCAAGCTGCGCGCGCCCTGCAGCGCCGCCTCCAGCAGGCGCAGGCGCGCCTCGGCGGGCAGGCCCGGCGCGGGCGCCTCTTCCACGACTTTCTGGTGGCGGCGCTGGAGCGAACACTCGCGCTCGAAAAGATGCACCACGTCGCCCCGGCCGTCGCCGAATATCTGCACCTCGATGTGGCGCGGCTCGTCGATGTAGCGCTCGACGATCATGCGGCCATCGCCGAAGCTGCTGCGCGCCACCCGGATCGCGGACTCGATCGCCTGCGCCAAGCCTTCATGGCGCGCGATGACCCGCATGCCCTTGCCGCCGCCCCCCGCCGACGGCTTGAGCAATACCGGCAGGTCGATGGCGCGCACCAGCGCCTCGATCTGCCCGGGGTCGTCGCTGGCCTCGTCGGTCCCCGGCACCACGGGAACGCCGGCCGCGCGCATCAGCGCCTTGGCCCGCGCCTTGTCTCCCAGCATGGCAATGGTCTCGGGCGCGGGGCCGATGAACACCAGTCCCGCGCGCTCGACGGCGGCCGCGAACTCGCTGTTCTCGGACAGGAAACCGTAGCCGGGATGCACGGCCTGGCATTGCGTGCGCACGGCCGCCTCGACCAGCCTGGCGACGTGCAGATAGCTGTCGCCGGCCGGACCCGGCCCCAGGCAGACCGTTTCCACCGCGCCGTCCAGGTGGGCCGCGGCGGCATCGGCTTCGGAATGGACGGCCACGTACTCGATGCCCAGGCGCCGGCACGTGCGCGCGATGCGCCGGGCGATCTCGCCCCGGTTCGCGATCAGGATTCTTTTCCACATGGCCTACATCCTGAACACGCCGAAGCGTGTCGATTCCCGGGGACTGCCCGCCGCCAGCGCGAGGCCCAGCGTCAACCACGCGCGGGTGTCGGCCGGTTCGATCACGCTGTCCACCCACAGACGGGAAGCCGCGTACAGGGCCGTGCTCTCGGCGTCGTAGGCGGCCCGTACCGGCGCCTTGAACGCCTCGGCCTCCTCGGCGGAAAACGCCTTGCCCTGGCGCGCCAGTTGCTCGGCCCGCACCAGGGCCAGCACGGTGGCGGCCTGCTCGCCCCCCATCACCGACGTCCTCGCGTTCGGCCACATCGCCATCAGGCGCGGGCCGAAGGCACGCCCGCACATCGCATAGGCGCCGGCGCCGTAGCTTCCGCCTATGACCACGCTGAACTTGGGCACGCGGGCGGTCGCGACGGCGTTGACCATCTTGGCGCCGTCCTTGGCGATGCCTCCCTGCTCATACTGCACGCCAACCATGAAGCCGCTGATGTTGTGCAGGAACACCAGCGGGATGTTGTCCTGGCAGCACAGTTCGATGAAGTTGGCGGCCTTCTGCGCGCTCTGGCCGAACAGCACGCCGTCATTGGCCAGGACGCCGACCGGATACCCGCCTATCGCGCCCGTGCCGCACACCAGGCTGGCGCCGTAGCGTTCCCGGTAGGCGACGAATTCGCTGCCGTCCAGCAGCCGCGCCAGCACGTCGCGGACAGGGATGGCCTGCTTGGGGTTGGCGGGAATCAGCCCGGGCAGCTCGGCCGGATCATGGCGCGGTGGGACCGGGACACGCGGCGGCGCCGGCAAGGAGGCGGCCTGGCCGCGCGCCATGATGTCCCGTACCAGCGTCAGCGCGTGCAGTTCGTCATGGGCGAAATGATCGGCGACGCCGGACAGGCGCGTATGGATGTCGGCACCACCCAGCGCCTGCGCATCGACCAGTTCGCCGGTGGCCGCCTGCACCAGTTGCGGCCCGCCCAGGTAGATGGTGCCGGCCTGATCGACGATGACGGTCTCGTCGCACATCGCCGGTATGTAGGCGCCGCCCGCCGTACACGCGCCCAGCACGGCCGCGACCTGCTTCAGGCCCAGGGCGGACATCTCGGCGATGTTGCGGAAGATCTTTCCGAAGTGGTGCTCGTCGGGAAAGATGTCCCCCTGCAGCGGCAGGTAGGCGCCGCCGGAATCGACCAGATAGACGCACGGCAGGCCGTTCTCGCGGGCGATGGCCTGCGCCCGCAACTGCTTCTTGATGGTGAGCGGATAGTAGGTGCCGCCCTTGACCGTGGCATCGTTGGCCATGATCACGCAGGCGCGGCCGACCACCATCCCGACCCCGGTGATCATGCCCGCGCCCGGCGACTGGCCGTCGTACAGGCCCTCGGCCGCCAGTTGCCCGATTTCCAGGAACGGCGTCCCGGGATCCAGCAGGGTATTGATCCGTTCGCGCGGCAGCAACTTGCCGCGCGCAAGATGCGTCTGGCGCGCGCGTTCGCCGCCGCCCTCGATCGCGCGCCGGCGCGCGGCATCCAGCGGCGCGCGAAGTTCGGCGTAGGCCGCGGCGTTGGCGGCGAACTCCTTGCCGTCTGTGCGTGTACGGGAAGACAGGATGGCCATGGCGAACGATCGTCAGGAAAGGTTCTCGGCGCCGCGCACCGGCAGGCGCATCAAGGCATAGCCCAGCGACTTGCCGGTCTGGTCCAGCCGCAGGGTGCGCGTGGCGCCACCCCCGAGCGCATGGCGCATGACCACCACCACCGCGCCGATGTTGTCCATGGGATGGCACTCCACCTCGCCCTGCACCCAGTCGCCATAGAGCCGCTTCACATCGGCCGGCGTCACGCTGGCGCGCAGCCACGCATATTCCCTCGGGCCGCGCGCGACCAGGCCCACGGAGCAGACATCTCCCTTGTCCCCGGAGCGCACGTAGGCGATATCTTTCACTTGCAGCGTCATCGGCATGCTCCTCAAGCCACCAGGATCTCGGTCTTCTGTTCGACGGCGTCGCGCGGGATGAGCGTCGGCCACAGCGCGATGACGGGACGCGGCTTCATCGGCGTGCCGAACGAAGTGCCCCCCGGCCCCATGATCCACAGATTCGTCCCGGCGCGCCGCACCTTGTCGGCTTCCTCCTGGGTCTGCGTGCGCACCGCGCAGCGCAGGCCCACCTCGGGCAGTTCGTTGGCCCATTCCCGGCCGGGAAACGCCGCCGCGGGCCCGTGCAGGGTGTTCAGGCCGACGAGATCGAAATGCACCTGGTCGGCCGCCAGGCCCATCCGCTCGAAACGCTCGAGCAGGGTCTCGCGGGCCTTCATCGCGCGGTCGTAGGCGTTGGGCCACGGGAAAAAGGCCATCGTCTCTCCTATCCAGCCGTCCTGGTAGCCCACCACCATCTTCCACAACTCGGGCGCGGGCTCTCCCCGCATGCCGCTGACGCGCACGCGGTCCTGGCCTTGGTCATCCAGCCTGAGGGATGTGAAGTCGGCCACCGCGTCGGGCATCAGATAGCGCCGCGGATCGCCGATTTCGTAGACCAGGTGTTCCTTGACCGTCCACTGATCGACCCGGCCCCCGCTGCCCGCCAGCTTGGTCACGGTGGCATCCCCGGTTTCGTCCACTTCCAGTATGGGGAATCCGACCCGCCCCATGTGCGGCATTTCCAGGAACCGGGACGACATGCCGCCCGAGCAGCCCGCCGCGCACTCGACGATGTGCCCCAGCGTCACCGCCGCGGCATACCGATGCACGTGCGCCGCGTCGCGACGCCAGCCGAATTCGTGCGCCAACGGGCCGACATACAGCGCATTGTCCGACACCCGTCCGGCGATGACGACGTCGGCCCCGCCGGCCAGTCCCTCGCTTATCCCCGAACTGTCGGTATAGACGTTGGCGCAGACCACGCGATCGCGTATGGCCGCGAAATCCTCATCGCCGGTATCCAGATTGCGCAGCGGCACGCCTTGCGCGATCAATGCATCGAGCTTGCCCAGCATGTCGTCGCCCTCGACCAGTGCGACGCGGGCGCCGGCCATGCCCGCCTGGCGCGCGCCCTCGGCAATCCTGCCGGCCGCGGCACGCGGATTGACGCCGCCGCCGTTGGAGACCAGGCGCGTGCCGGCCGCCCGGGCCTTGGGCAACAACGCGATCATGGCCTGCACCGCATCCGGCACGTAGCCGGCGTCGGGCCGCTTCAGCTTCTGCCGCTGCAACAGCGCCATGGTCAGTTCGGCCAGATAGTCGAAGCACAGGTAGTCCAGGTTCGCCCGTTCCAGCAATTCTTCGGCGGGGTCCAGGGCATCGCCCCAGAAACCCGACCCGGCACCCATCCGCACGATGCGGCCCATATCTGCCTCCGCCTTCTAATTTCATTTTGTTTTATCTAATTTCATTATATTTTTATCCGGCGAAGGCGTCAAGCACGAGCTGCGGAGCTTCCGGGATCGCATCGCCTGGAGAACGCGCGGCCGGTGCCGCCCGATGTCCTACCGCCCGCCCCTGCCCCGGCCGTGGAACGCCCGGACCATCTCCAGGAACACCGTGGACGCGCTGGAGACGTAGCCGTCCCGGCGCCGGATGTACAAGGTCTCCACCCGCGCGAGTTCGCGTGGAATGCGGTGCAGGGAGACGCGCCCGGCCTTCGCCGCCGGCGCGGCCACTCCGCGCGGCAGCAAGGTCACGCCCACCCCGGCCGCAACGCAGCTCACGATGGCGTCGAGCGAACCGAACTCCAGCGGACGGGCGACGACGATGCCCATTGCGGCCAGCAGCGACTCGAGTCGCTGCCGATAGGAACACCCCAGCTGGAAAACGATGGTCTTCAGGTCGGGCACGCTTGCCAAGGACTTGATCGTGCGCAGGGCCGGACCGCCGACCAGCGCCAGTTCCTCGGTGAAGACGGCTTCCTGGTACAGGTCGGGATGCGTGACCGGACCGGCAACGAACGCGCCTTCCAGCCGGTATTCGACGACGTCCTGCACCAGCCGCGCGGTCGTGCCCGTGCGAAGCGACAGCCGGACCGCGGGATGGGCCTGCGCATAGGAACTGAGCACCGGCGCCAGGCGCAGCGCCGTGGTCGTCTCCAGTCCGCCCAGCGACAGGTTGCCGGCGGGCGTGCCGTCGTCCCCGGCGGCCGCCCGTATCTCGGCCGTCAACCGCGACATCCTGCCGACCAGGGGCAGGATGCGGTCTCCGGCGGGCGTGATCACCACGCCGCGGGCATGGCGTTCGAACAAGGGTACGCCCAGTTCTTCCTCCAGCGCCCGGATCCTGGCCGTGACGTTGGACTGGACGGTATGCAGCTCGGCCGCGGCCTTGTTCATGCTGCCATGCCGAGCCACGGCCTCGAAGGTTTTCAGATCAGCCAGGTCCATGCTTGCTTCCATTCCGAAGGGCGGCATGCAGCGTCATGCCAGCGCGCCGGGGCCGCCGAGACATATCTTTATTCCAGATAGCCATGATCTTATAAATTCGCTTCTTCAGATAAATGATAGCGCGTAGCCTTTTCCGGTCTGCATTACGGGAAAGGACATGGACGAGGAAGCCACCACCCTGACGATGAAGGTCGCTGGCGGCAATCGCGCGGCATGGGCCGTGCTTGCCGGCTTCTGCGCCAGCCTGGTCGGCATCGGCCTGGCCCGCTTCGCCTACACCCCTCTCCTGCCTGCCATCATCGGCGCCCGTTGGTTCGCGCCGTCCCTGGCCGCCTACCTGGGCGCGGCCAACCTGGCCGGCTATCTGGCGGGCGCGCTGGCTGGCCGGCCGCTGGCCGCCAAATGGTCGCCCGCCCCGGTCCTGCGCGGCATGATGTTGCTCGCGACGATCGCCTGCCTGGCCTGCGCGGTGCCGGTCTCTTTCGTCTGGTTCTTCGCCTGGCGCTTTCTGTCCGGACTTGCCGGCGGCGCGCTCATGGTGCTTGCCGCGCCCGCGGTGCTGCCCCTGGTGCCGCCTTCGCGCCGGGGACTCGCCGGCGGCGTCATCTTCATGGGGGTCGGCGTCGGCATCGTGCTGTCCGGAACACTGGTCCCCCTCTGGCTGCGACAAGGCATACGCGAGACCTGGCTGGGCCTGGCCGCCCTGTCCCTGTTGCTGTCCGCCCTGGCGTGGAAAGGCTGGCCCGCGCAGACGAGACCGGCCGCGGCCGAGCCCTCGCATCGCCGCCCCGCCGCACCGTCCCGCCCGCTACGTGCGTTGTACGTCGAGTATGCGCTCAACGCCGCGGGATGGGTGCCGCACATGATCTTCCTGGTCGATTTCGTGGCGCGAGGTCTCGGTCTCGGCCTGCAGGCGGGAGCGCACTACTGGGTGCTGTTCGGCATCGGCGCGAGTGCGGGCCCGGTCCTGGCCGGCATGCTGGCCGACCGGATCGGCTTCGGCCCGGCGCTGCGGGCCTCGTTTGCGCTGGAAGCAGTGGCCGTGCTCATCCCGGCACTGGGCCTGGGGGCAGCCTGGCTGGCGGCTTCCAGCGTGATCGTGGGCGCTTTCGTGACCGGCACCGTGCCGCTGGTGCTGGGCCGTGTGCACGAGTTGCTGGTCCACCACCCTACTCTGCAGGGCCCGGCCTGGCAGACCGCCACGGTGGGCTTCGCCCTGTTCCAGGCACTGGCCGCCTACGGACTGTCCTTCCTGTTCGCCCACGACGGCGGCGACTATGCCCGGCTTTTCGTCATCGGGGCCTGCGCGATGGGGTTGGCATTGATCATCGACTTGTTCGTCATCCGCTCGCCCGCAGGCCCCTGATCGAATGCCAGTACGGCTTCCGACACCCGCCGGCGCAGCCGCTCGACCGCTGCGTCGACCTTGCGAACCGACAGCAGATACTTCCACGAATGTTCCCGCAGCCATCGACCGGGCATCAGCGGCGGCGCGGTGACAGCCAGGCTCAGCGCCCAGCCGGGCGCCCAGCGCACCGCGATGCGCGGCCGCATCGCGAGCGACACGGCGGGCACGCCCACGTTGGAGGCCAGGTGCGCCAGGCCCGAGTCATTCCCGACGAAAATGCGCGCCGTTGCAAGCCAGCGAGCCAGATCGTCCAGGGATTCGTGCGAGACCAGGCGAAAGCCCTGCGCCTCGACCCATTCCCATTGCGCGTGCTCGCGGGGAGCCACCACGAAACTCGGATCGTAGCCCCGGGCCCGCAGCCGGCGGGCCAGTTTCAGGAAACGTCCGGGCAGCCATTGCTTCTGGATGTCGCTGGCCGTGGGATGGATGATCACCCGATTGCCGACGGCGGTCACGCCCACGTCGACCGGCACGACCAGGCCGTTGTCGCGCGTCAGGCCATCGAGCCCGAAGCAATGGCGGCACAGGTCCAGCTGTATGTCCACCATGGGCTTGACCTGTCGATACGTGGGCCACCTGTCCATGACCCACACTCGCGGATGCCAATCGCGCGCATCGTCCAGCACGTCGGATTCGTAGGCGTGCAGCATGACGTCGAAATGCTCGAGCCGGTTCCGCGCCTGCGCCGCATGCAGCTCGGGCTCGATGCGAAAACCGGGAAACCACTTGCGCATGGCGTGCAGGTGGCGGCTGAAGACCGTGGCATCGATCCCATGGCGGACGAGATTGTTGGCGACCACCATCGAGATGAGCGTGTCGCCGATGCGCGGCGACATCACGAAGGCGACAGACCAGCCTTGCTGAATGGGATGACGGGGATGGTTGATGGCAGCCCCCTTGTGCAGTGGTACGGGTCGATGCAATCGACTCTACTCTGCCGCCCCGTACGACTTGTTTTTTATCGTAACCAAATCGTCACGGGATATTCGCAAGAGAGCGATCAATCCGCCATGCCGCCCAGTCCCAGGCGCGACCAGAGCGAGCGTTTGCGGGTGCGGTGGTTGCCGGCATAGTCGCGTTGGGTGGCTTTCATCATGTCGCCGAATGGCGACGGCGACCGATAGTCGTCGAGCGCGTAGCCCGCGGACAGCGCTTCGCGATAGCAGGCATCGAAAAGCTCGGCCAGGTCGGCCCTGGGGTGCGGCAGCACCCGGCCGTCGAACCAGTGCCGGCGGCCTTCCCGCTCCAGCCTGGGGAATGCGTATTTGTGGCTGAACTGCGTCCCCATGTCCGAATAGTGCAGGATGCGAATCGCATGAAGCGGCTTTCCCTCGCCATCGATATTGTTGTAGTCCGAGTGCATCGACTCGATCAACTCGGGATGTCCGGAGAAATAGCGCATCATGCGCTGGTGCGAATCGGGCTCGGCGCGCAGGCGCTCGATGGATGGCAGGTGGGGCCGCGCGGCGGCGCAATCCCACACCGTCACGCAAAAACGCCACGATGTCTTGCGCCCCTTGCCGGTAAGCACCTTGCCGGCGTCCAGCGGCATCCGCCAGAGTTCGGCCAGGTCGCACAGCACCACCATGTCGGTGTCCAGGTAGATGGCCCGGCCCTCGTAGCCGCAGAACGCCGGCACGCCCCAGCGGAAACCCGAGAACGGCGTGGCCCACGCCTGCGTGCGCCAGCCCCGCCCCTGCCCGGGATCGGCATGCCAGAAACTGGCCGGATCCCTCGACAGCCGCATCCACTCGATGTCGATGGGCAGCGAGCAGTGCTTGCGCGCGCTGTATTCCAGCACCATCATCTGCTCGAGATCGCAGTCGTTCGGATCGCATCCGACGAAAAGCCTGATCCTGTCTTCCATATGGTCCTCGGCATCAACTCCCGGCCAGCGCGCGCCAGTCCCGTTGCTGGAACGGGTCACCCGACAGCGCGCCATCCGGAGACAGGTTGACGATACGCACGCCCGATTCGCGCAGCAGCGACGCCGCCCTGTTGAACGACGGCAGGATGTGGCCGGACAGGTACTGGTCGAGCGTGGTGGGAAGGCGGTCGGCGAGCGATTCGTAGAAGCGGCCCGCGGCGGCCGCGTTGCGCAGGTCCACGCCATGCAGCACGATTTCGGCGTACCCCAGCCAGGCCATGATCTGGAGAGCGGTGTAGGCCACGGTGCCGACGTCGAACACGCCCTTGCGGATGTCGCGGCTGAATCCCAGCGCGCGGTCGAGATCGAAAATAGCCAGTTCGTGCTCCGGATGTTCGCGCCGTACCTGCGCCATGGTCCGCGCCGGCAACAGCGCGCGCCGCTGGGGATTCTCGACCAGGAACAGCCGGCAGCGCAACGCCTCGGGAGGCATCCGTTGCAGGACATGCCACAGGCACAAAGGCGTGGTGAACAGCAGCAGCTCCTGCTCCACGACCCGGCGGACCAGTTCGGGACGGGCCCGCACGAAGCCCGTGTCGTTGAAGCAGTAGTAATCGAAGCGTACGGCATGACGGTCGAGCAGCGCGATGGCGCCGTTCACCCCCATCACGCCGGACAAGGACAGGCGGCCGTAGTCGATGTCATTGATCGACGGGCCGCTGGCGATGATGTGCCCCGTTCCGGACGCGCTTGCCCGGGCCACGCTCGCATTGGCCAATGGCAGTGGCCGGCGCCGGTACGAATAGCCGACCACATGGCCGTCGGCGTCGCGTTCCACCGCCACGTGCGGCCACAGGCGCTCGTTGTGGCGCTGGCCGGGACCGTGGGTGTAGCGGTACAGCAGCTTCAGCGCGGTATTGGCGAATCGGCGGGCGACGGGCATGCGGCCAATTGTTTGCCCATCGCGCACGAATGTCGAGCCGGCGTCTGTTTCTTATGAAACGTTGTGATACGCCCGGCCGAGCCGCGGCCCGGTACAACATGGGTTCCGCAGAACTCGACCCGGCCGGCCATGATAGAAACTGCCCGCATCTACATAGGTTTCGACAGCAAGGAAGTCGCCGCCTATCACGTGCTGTGTCAGAGCATCCTGGAAAAGAGCTCCATCCCCGTTTCCGTCACCCCGGTCGCCCTGGATCACCTGGAAGGCGTCTTCGCCCGGGAACGCAATCCGCTCCAGTCGACCGAGTTCTCGTTCTCTCGCTTCCTGGTGCCTTACCTGAGCGGTTTCCAGGGCTGGTCCCTGTTCATCGATTGCGACACGCTGGTGCGCACGGACATCGCGGAACTCTGGGCCTTGCGGGACGAGCGCTTTGCCGCGATGTGCGTCAAGCACGACTACCGTCCCAGAAGCGAAACCAAGTTCCTGGGACAGGTCCAGTCCAGGTACGAGAAGAAGAACTGGTCCAGCGTCCTGCTCTTCAACAATGCGAAATGCCGCAGGCTCGATCCCTACTATGTGAACACGGCGACCGGGCTGGACCTGCACCAGTTCAAGTGGCTCGAATCGGAAGACCTCATCGGCGACCTCCCCGCCGCATGGAACTGGCTGGTCGCCGAATACGACTACCGTTCCGACGCCAAACTGGTGCATTTCACCACCGGCGGCCCTTACTTCGACGAACACAGGAACGACGACTACGCGGACGAGTGGTTCTCCACCCGCGAGCGTCTCCTGCACGTCAGGCAGCGCGGCCGGTGACGCACGCCGCGCGCTCCGCGTTCCACAAGGGAATTCCCGTGGCGCGCGACACCTGCGGATCGGCGGTGAATACCGGCCGCCCCGCATCGAGCAGGCGTTGCAGGATGATCCGGTCCATGCGCACGTGCAGCCGCGCCAGGCCCGCATCGTTGTAGGCGTGTCCGGCCGAACCCGGATCGATGCCGGCGATGATGACGGCAGGAGCGCCGTGATGCAGCGCATACAGCACGGCGTTGATGCCGTTCGAGCACTTCGACTCGGCGTCGATCTCCAGGGAATGCAGGCCCGCGACCCTGTCGAGCAGCGCCATGCGCTCATAGCGGTCGACGATGTAGAGGTGGTCGTAGCGGTAATCGAACGACGCCAGCCCGCGCTCCAGCCGCTCGCGTTCGTTCTTGCGCCATAGCAGCACGTAGAGCGCGCGCGTCCGCCGCCCGCTCAGGACCCGCCGGACCTCCCGCGCATTGTGCGTCGTGCCCTCGATCTGGTTGAACATCATCATCGTGATGTCGGGCACCTCGATGCCCCAGCGCGCGGCCACGGACTGGGATCCGTTCACGGTGATGACGGTATAGCGCCCATCCAGGCCCTCCGGCCGGTTGGCCTGCGGCGCGGAGCCGACCACGACCACCGGACCCGTGATGTCGAAAGGCAAAGGCGGCGGCGCGGGCCGGGTCAGGCGGTACTTCATCCATCGATACAGGCGCTTCTTCGCATCGATCAATTGTTGCCGCATCGTGCTTTCCGCCATCGTCAGGCCTCGGCCAGCGCGATGCCCGTCGCCCGTTCCAGCTCGCGCAGCAATTCGTCCTGGAAAGCCGCGTCGAGCGCGGCGGGATGCGGATCGAGCCGCTGCTGGTGGTGCCAGTATCCGCCGCTCGCGCCGGCGCGCGGGTCCGTGCCGGCAGCCAGCCACTCCTGGGTCAGGTGGCCCAGGCGCAGGTCGCCGGGCGCATTGGGGCCTCCCATCTTGGTCGGCACCCACCCCGGATCGACCGCGCTGCTGACGATGCCCGGCCACAGCCGGGCCACCGCCATCGCCAGCGCCGTCACGAACAGCTTGCTGTCCGAGTAGGACGCCGACTCGCCATGCCCGCGCCAATCCAGGCCGTCCAGTTGGGGACGGCCGTCGAAATGCATGCCGCTGCTCAGGTACACCAGGCGATCCGGCCGGGCAATGAGCGCCGTCAACACATAGGGCGCGACCACATTGACCGGCAGTATGTGCCGCCCGGTATAGACCCCGGCGTTGTGGATGACCGCATCCATCCGCCCCAGGCGGTTGACCTGGCCGGCGACGTCCTCGGCCTGCCCCGGGTCCGACAGATCGCCGGCCACCACCCGGGCGCCCCGGCTCACCAGGTCCTGCACCGCATCGAGCCGCTGCCGGCCGCGCACGTGAAGCACGACCTCGTGGCCGTCCGCGAGCAGCGTGCCGGCCGCGGCCTTGCCCAGCCCGTCGGCCGAGCCCGTGATGAAGATTCGAGACATTGCCAGCTCCTATGGGAATCAGGACACCATTGCCGCCAGCGCATCGGCGGCCCGTTGCAGCCCGCCCAGGATGGTGTCCGCGACACGCGGCGAAAAATCCCGGGGTAGCGCCGCGTGGGCCTCGGCGATGGCCGCGGGGGTACGCGACAGGATTTCTTCGATGATCGGCCCGGCCGTCGGCGCATAGCCAACCTTCCGTGCCGTACTGTCGAAATGCCGGCGCTGGATGCCGTGCATCTCATAGTGCCGGTTCTTGCCCAGCAACGCCATCGCCAGCTTGATTTCGCGGCTGGACCATTGATTGGCCCCCTCGCCCAGCACCGGGTAGGCCGACATCACGTCGTACAGCCTGGTCAGCCGGAAGCGACCGCGCGGCAGGAGATGAATGCTGAAATTCTTGGCGTGGCCGTCGGGCGCGCGCAACAGCCAGAACAGCACTTGCGCGGCCATCAATGTCTTCATGTCGGCATCGGGGCTCACCGACTGCCGCAGCGTGGCGAACAGGGTCTTGAGCCCCGGCCCGCCCTCGTTTTCGTACTTGCGCAGCGGCGGGCATCCGGCCACCTGGCAGAAATCCTCCTGCGGCAGCCGCATGATCCACCGGCCGTCCGGCGCGACGCGCCGGTCGAAACGCTCGACGACCAGCACGCGCTGCCTGCCGAAGGTCGCGATGTCGGCATGGGCGGCATCCAGCCCATAGGCCTTGAGCAGCCGCAGGCACAGCCATTCGTTGTCGACCGAGGTGGTGAAATCCGCCCGCCGGCCGCCCATCAGTCCCAGCGGCAGCTTGAAGATGTGGGTGGTGGGAGTGGCGCCGCGCGGCGCGTGCCATCGGCCGTCCCACCACAGGAAAGCGGTCTTCTCCTGCGCGCCCGCCAGTGAAATGCGGAAGTCGGCATCCGGATCCCCCTGGGCGCCGAAGGCGCGCGGCGACACCGTCTCGATCAGATGCCGCTCGATGTCCTCGTCGGACAAGGGCACGCCTTCAATGCGGTCGTGGCCGTCCGGCGTCTCGTGCTCGTCCAGTATCTGCACCGCTCCCACGCAGTCGCTGCCGACTGCCTTCAGGAGATCGAAGGGATCCGTCGAACCGGTCCGGAAGCGCTCGGCCACGCGCCTGCGGATCACGTCGCTGTCGGGCAGGAGGTTGTCGAAATAGTTGGCGACCCTCTCGCCCTTCAGGGGCAGGCCGTGCAGGTTGAACGGCAGCGACAGCGAAAGCGGCCGGCCGATGTCGGCCCCCGTCCAATCCGGGTCGTAATGCAGTTCCATTTCTCCCCTCGCGGGGATCGTCCAGCGGCCGACGCGGATGCCGTTGGCCCAGATGAACAGGCTGCGGCCATGCGATCGACGACCCATGTCACCAGTCCGCGTGTACAGTGGACGGTGGCGCCTGGCCGCCGCGCGGCCCCAGGGTCAATTCCAGCCCGAGCGCGGCACACCAGGCCAACAGTTGCTCCAGGCTCAGCTCATGGGCGTGCAGTTCCAGGTGGGACACCCGCGACTGGCTCAGGCCGATGCGGCCGGCCAGGGCAGACTGGGTCATCCCCTGGGATTTGCGCGCGGCCTGCAGCACCGTGCCCAGTTGCGTGGCGGTCGCCAGGACTTGAGGTGACATGGACATGGCAAATACCTGAAATCCGAATAAATTCATAATATTTGCGGTACAGGTATATGTCAATTATCCGGATTTCAAATATTTCCCGATTGTCCTTCCCATGACCGAGCACGCCGCCATCATCGCCACGCCCCAGCCACGCACCCGGGAAACCCTGGCCGCCGACCTGTCACGGCTGGGTGTCGCCCCCGGCATGACCCTGCTCGTACATTGCGCCATGAGCCGGCTCGGCTGGGTCTCGGGGGGAGCCGAGACCGTCGTGCGTGCCCTGCTCGATGCCGTGGGCCCGGCCGGCACGCTGGTGATGCCCGCGCAGTCATCGCAGTTGAGCGATCCCGCCAACTGGCGGGCGCCCGCCGTCCCGCCCGCCTGGATAGCCACGATCCGGGCCACGCTGCCGCCGTTCGACCCGCGTACCACCCCGACGCGCGGCATGGGCGCGGTGGCGGAACTGTTCCGGACCTGGCCCGGTGCCCGCCGCAGCCCCCACCCCCTGTGCTCCTTCGCCGCGCTGGGCCCGCTGGCCGGATCGATCACCGCCACCCACGCCCTGGAAGATCCTTTCGGCCACGGCGGGCCGCTGGGGCGCCTGTACCGGGAACGCGCCGGCATCCTGCTGCTGGGCGCCGGCTTCGGTGCATGCACGGCCTTCCACATGGCCGAGACCCTGGCCTCGCCCCCGCCGCCCAGGATCGCCGAAGGCGCCCCGCTATGGGTGGACGGCCAGCGGCGCTGGGTGGCCTTCGACCTGCCCGCCGGCGATGCGGACCGTTTCCCGGCCCTGGGCGAGACGCTCGTCCGGCTGGGCCTGGCCAGGACTGGGCAGGTCGGCTCCGCGTCCTGTCACCTGCTGGACCTGCGGGCGGCGGTAGATGCGGCGGCCAGACTCATGACGGAAACACCCCGCTGAACCCGGGCCGGAATTTTTTTCCGCCACCGATCCGTTTCCCCTGTCCGATTCGTCTTGGGAGTACCGGACACAGCCATGCCGGTTCCAACCCGAAGGAATCTCCGCCATGACCACCGCCCCGCAGCAGCCCGTCACCCTTCGGGCCTAGTCGAACTGGCCCTGGGTCTCGGGCGAGACCTTGGCGCCCACCAGGTAGACCACCGCCAGCAAGGCCGAGGTGATGGCCAGGACGTGGGGAATGTCCTGCGGCGAGCCGCTCAGCAGCGAGACCACCGTGGGCATCATGCCGCCGACGGCGAAGCCGATGTTCCAGGACAACCCCGTGCCGCTGGCGCGCATCTTGGCCGGGAAGCGTTCGTTCAGGAAGATCATGACCGGCGCGATGATGGCCCCGCCAAGCAGGGCGATGGCCGAGGCGATCATCGTGATCTGTAGCAGGGACGCGGGCTTGGCGATGAGCAGGAACAGGTACGGCAGCAGTACCAGGCAGAAGACGCCCAGCGCATAGAACGTCTTCTTGCGGCCGATGACGTCGCTCAGGGCGCCGAAGGCCAGCGCGCCGACGATCGTTCCCACCGAGCTGATCATCAGGATCAGCGCCGAGCTCTCGTGCGGCACGTTCGCCACCAGCTTCAGCAGCGTCGGCAGATAGCCCGCGGTGATGTAGTAGGTCGCGCCGCCGCCGAAGGTGATCAGCAGGTTGACCAGCAGCACGTTGCGATACTCGCCCGCGAACAGCGTCTTGAGCGGCGAAGCCTGCCTGGCCGCCCCGTCCTTCTGCCTGGCCCGCTCGGCCTGGATCTTCTTGAAGGAAGGCGTCTCGTCCAGCAGCCTGTACATCACCAGGCCGAAGACGGTGCTGATCAGGCCCGAGAAGAACATGACGCGCCAGCCGATCTGGTCGAAACGGTCGCCGGGGAAGACGTAGGACAGCGCGAAGTACACGATGGAGGCCATCAGGGCGCCCATGCCTGCGCCGCCGCTGCCGACCAGTCCCGACATCAGGCCACGGTGGCGCGGCGCGATCGACTCCGTGCCTATCGTATGCGTCGAGGCCACGATACCGCCCACGAACAAACCCTGCACGATGCGCAATACCAGGAAGACGATGGGAGCGATCACCCCGGCCTGGTGGATGGTCGGCAGCAGGCCGAATGCCGCCGTGCTCAGCCCCACGCCCACCATCGAGATCATCAGCGCACGCTTGCGGCCGTGCTTGTCGGCATAGGCGCCGAACACGGCCGACCCCAGGGGCCGCACCAGCAGCGCCACCGCGAACGAGGCATAGACCGCGGCCAGCGACAGGGTGGGCTTGTCCGAAGGAAAGAACAGCCGCCCGATGATGGGCGCCACATACAGCAGGATGAACAGGTCGAACAGGTCCAGCGCCCATCCGAAGGTGGACGCCAGGCCCGCCATGAAGGCCTTGCGCGACTGCGCGGGGTCGGCGGCCGAGTCGCGCGGTCCCGCGCCCGGAACGGTATCCGTGGTCGTATTCATGATGTCTCCGTTATTGGAATCGTGCAGCGTTCCGGCTTAGCGGCCCGTCCACTGCGGTTTACGCTTGGCGTGGAATGCCTCGACGCCTTCGCGGAAATCCTCGGATGTGCGCAGGCGGCTGTAGCAGTGCCCCTCGAGCTCGATGGCGATGGACACCGGCGAGTCCTCCGAATCGTTCAGCAGCTTCTTGACCGTGCGCTGGGCCAGCGGCGAGAAACCACGCAGTTCGTCCACCAGTCTGTCGGTGGCGGCCTCGAGCTGGTCATCGGCCACGCACTCGACCACGAAGCCCCAGTCGTAGGCCTGCTGGCCCGGAATGCGGCGCGAGCGCATCACGACGTCCTTGGTGCGGGCGATGCCGATCATGCTTTGCAGGCGCGCCGATCCCCCCGATCCGGGAATCTGCCCCAGCTTCTGCTCGGGCAGCGCGTACTGCGCCGTGACGCTGGCGATACGGAAATCGCAGGCAAGCGAGATCTCGAATCCCACGCCGAAGCAGTAGCCCCGGTTGGCGGCGATCACCGGCTTGGAGCAGCGGGCCGGCGCGGCGATGTTCCAGGCCAGCTTGGAAACGTGTTCGGGGCTGGCCTCCAGGAAGCCGCGGATGTCGCCGCCGCTGGAGAAGTGCTCGCCTTCGGCGCGCAGCACGATCACGCGCACGCGCGGGTCCTCGTCCAGCGCCTCGAACACCAGGCGCAGTTGTTCGCGCTCGTGCATGGTGATGATGTTGAACGGAGGACGCTTCAGGACAATGTCGGCGCGCTCGCGCTCCGCGTCGACGATGACGTCGAAGCCATCGAGTTGTTCGAGCAGGCCGTGGGCCGGATGATTGAGCTTGGGCATGGAGATATCCTTCATTGGGTCATGCACGGGATTTCGGAATCAGGAACGGTCCGGCTCGAATTCGCCGGCCGTCAGCTTGCGGCGCAGGATCTTCCCCACGGGGGACTTGGGAATCTCGCTGACGAAGACGTATTCCCGCGGACGCTTGAAATTGGCGAGATCGGTGCCGCGGCAATAGGCATCCAGCGTCTCGCCGTCGACGGCCTCCTTGCGCTTGACGAAGGCGACGACGCGTTGGCCCCAGCGCTCGTCGCGCAGACCCGCGACGGCGACCTCGTCCACGCCGGGATGCAGGGACAACACCGACTCGATGTCGACCGGCGAGATGTTCTCGCCGCCGCTGATGATCATGTCGTCCACCCGCCCGGTCACGTGCAGTTCGCCGTCCTCGTCCAGATAGCCCGTGTCGCCGGTGAAATACCAGCCGCCGTGCAGCGACTTGGCGTTGGCGTCGGGCCGGTTCCAATAGCCTTCGAACGCCTCGTCCCCGGCCAGGTCGGCGATGATCTGCCCCTCCGCTCCACGCGGCGCGAGATCGTCGGGATCGGTCGTCTCCAGCCGCACCAGGCGCAGGCGCGTGTTGATGCCCGCGCGTCCGGCGCTGCCGGGCTTGCTGCGCGCATCGGGGTTGACCGCCATGGTGTAGACCTCGGAGCTGCCGTAGTGATTGACGAACAGCTCGGGCCGGAACGCCTCGTCCAGGCGCAGCAGCAGCGCGTCGTGCATGGGCGCGCCGGCGAAGCCGAGCTTGCGGACGCTGGAGATGTCGGTGCTTGCGAAATCGGCGTGCGCCAGCAGGTCGTGGTAGAGCGTCGGCACCAGGTACAGGTTGCTGACCCGCTCACGCTGGATCAGCGCCAGCGCGGTTGCCGGCGAGAAGCGCGGCAGGCACACGAAACACCCGTCCACCAGCGCCATGGCCAGCAACGACCGCACTCCCATGGTGTGATAGAGCGGCATCACGCCCAGCGTGCGCTCGCCTATCCCGTACTGGTTCTGCGCCACGTGGCCCAGCGCGGCCGCGCGCTCCTGGCGATGCCGGCGCGGCACGCCCTTGGGCTTGCCGGTCGTCCCCGACGTGTAGAGCATCAGCGAGATGTCGTCCGCCGTGGCGCGCGGGCCAGCCGTCCAGGGCCGGGCGGCAAGCAGGCCGTCGTATGCATGGGTCGCGTGGGCGTCCGCGCCGACCACGATGCGCGGCACGCCGGCGGCCTCGGCGGCCTGCGCCACGGCTTGCGCGCTGGCCTCTTCGTAGACGATGGCCCTGGCCGAGGCGTCGACCAGGCAGTAGTCGATTTCCTCGGGCTTGGCGCGCCAGTTCAGGGGCGTGACGATCACCCCGAGGAACTGGCAGGCCCAGTGCAGCGTCGCCATTTCCAGGCGGTTCTGCAGGACCACGAGCAGATGGTCGCCATGCCCGAGCCCCAGGTCATCCAGCCCTTGCGCCACGCGCAGGATCTGCCCCAGCCACTCGGCGTAGGTCAGGCGGATCTCGCCTTCCACGGCCGCGATCGCCTCCGGGTTGCGCTCCACGCTCTGCAAGAATGTACGTCCCAAATCCAGCATCAGATGCCTCCTTCTATGTGTTCTTGTTGCGCGAGGCGGCCACGTCCAGGACGGCCTGCACGATGGGGGTGTAGCCCGTGCACCGGCACAGGTGCCCCGAAAGCATGTCCCGCACCTGCTGCTCGGTCGGATCGGGCACGCGCTCCAGGAAATCGGCGCACGACATCAGGATTCCCGCCGTACAGAAACCGCATTGCAGCGCGTGGTGCCGCCGGAAGGCCTGTTGCAGATCGCCCAGTTCGCCGTCCCGCGCCAGGCCTTCGACCGTATCCACTCCGCGGCCGTCCACCTGGACCGCCAGCGTCAGGCAGGAGCGGCTGGCCACCCCGTCGATGCGCACGGTGCAGGCGCCGCACACCCCGTGCTCGCATCCCACGTGGGTGCCGGTGGCGCCCAGCTCGTGCCGCAGGAAGTCCGACAGCAGCATGCGGCTCTCGGCCGTGCCCTCGCGCCGCCGGCCGTTCAAGGTGCAGCGGATGCGCTGGGTCTTTTCCGTGCTCATGCGGTGTCTCCTTGCGCCCGGGCAGCGGCCGTGGCGATGGCCCGGGCCGCCAGTTGCCGCACCAGCCGCCGGCGGTACGCGGCACTGGCGTGCGCGTCGTCCTGCGCGCCCAGCGTCCAGGCAAAGTCATTGATGGCGGTTTCCAGCTCCCGCTGCGGCAGACGCGGCCATTGCACGACGGTCGGCCGGTCCGCCACGCCGCCCACGCCCAGCCGTATCGCATCCTTGCCCACGGCGGCCGCGCAGGCGGCGATGGCGAAATCCCCATGGCGCAGCGAAAACTCCTCGAACGCGTAGCCCGTGCCCGCCGCACGCAGCGGATAGCGCACGCAGGCGATCAATTCGTCGCTGGCGCGGGCCGTCGTCAACATGCCCTGGAAGAAATCCCGCGCCGGCAAGGTGCGGCGGCCGCGCCTGGATGACAGCACCACTTCGCCACCCAGCAGCGCCAGGCACAGCGGCAGCTCCGCACTGGGGTCGGCGTGCGCCACCGAGCCGCACACGGTGCCCCGGTTGCGCACCTGGAAATGCGAGATATAGGGAAACGCACAGGTCAGCAGAGGCACTTCGCCGGCCAGGCCCGGCCGCCACTCCACGCTGGCCTGGGTGGCCGCGGCCCCCACTTCCAGCATTCCGCCCGCCACCTTCACGTAGTCCAGCGCCTCGCAGCGCGAGACATCCAATAGCACCGATGGCTGCGCCAGGCGCATGTTCAGCACCGTGATCAGCGACTGCCCTCCCGCCAGGATGCGGGCCTCCTCGCCATGGCGAGCGAGCAGCTCGCAGGCCTGCGCCTCGTCCTCCAGGCGCACGTAATCGAAAGCCGCGGGCTTCATGCCGCCCCCTTCCATCCAAACAGCGCCAGCAGCTTGCGCCACCAGCGGCGCGGCGCGGCGGGCGTAGGCTGCCCGCTGGCCTGCCGGCCGAGTTGTTCAAACAATTGCGCCAGGACGATCTTGGCCGCCCCTTCCAGCATGCGGCTGCCGACCGCGGCCACCTTGCCGCTGACCTCGGCGCTGTAGTCGTAGACCAGGCGCGTGCCGCCTTCGCTGGGCTCGAGCCGAACCTTGCCGCTGCCACGCGCGGCGCCCAGCGACGAACTGCCCGAACCGGCCAGGCGCAGGGAATGCGGCGGATCCAGCTCCGACAGCTCGATGTGTGCCGCGTAGCGGGCCTTGATCATGCCCACGCCCACCGTCACGTCGGCGCGATAGCGGTTCTCGCCCACCGCTTCCAGCGAATGGCAGCCGGGTACCACCTTGGCCAATGCCTGCGGATCAAGCAGCACGTTGAAGACGACCTCGGGCGCCGCGGCGATCTGCACGCTGCCCGTGGCGGACAAGGCCTTGCCCGATCCGCCGCCCGGCGTCGCGGCGCTCGCGGGCGGTGCCGAAGCCGCTTGCGCGCCGGCGCTGGGCGGCGGATCGTCGAACCCGATCAGTTCCATGATCTTGAGCGGTGTCAGCGGCAGCCTGACGTCGCAGGCGCCCCGGATGGGCGCCAGGGCATCGGCGACGGCATTGGCCACGCATACCGGCGTACTCATGTTGTTGCCCTCGCCCAGGCCCTTGGCCCCCAGCGGCGTGAACGGCGACGGCGTCTCCAGGTGGACGATGACCGGGTCGGGCACCTCGCAGGTCGTCGGCACCAGATAGTCGGCGAAGGTGCCGGACTGGAAGCTGCCGTCGCCCGCATAGCGGAACTCCTCCATCAGCGCAGCGCCCAGCCCCTGGGCGAAGGCTCCGCGGATCTGGCCGTCCGCCAGCGCCGGGTTGAGCAGCTTGCCCGCATCGTGCGTGGTGACGTAGCGGTCGATGCGTACGCGTCCGGTATCGCGGTCGATCTCGACCGCGCAGATGTCGAAGGCGAACCCGTAGGCCGCCGACGTATTGACGCGGTCCTGCTCGTCCGGGGCGGTCAACTCGGGCGGGGTCCAGAATTCGGTCACCCGCAGGCTGGGCGACTCCCCTTCCGGCAACTGTCCCGGCGCCCAATGCGCGCTGCTGGCCGCGCGTGCGAATGGCAGCATCTTGCCCGGCGCGTCCGGCAGCCCCACCTTGCCTCCCGCGAACACCACGTCGGCCGGATCGCACCTGAGCTGATGCGCCACGATGCGCGCCACCTTGTCGCGCAGCCGGCTGGCCGCCAGGTGCACGGTGCCTGCCACCGCGCCGGCAAAGCGGCTGGAGTAATTGCCCGCGGCGACCGACCAGGCATCCTTCTGCGTATCGACATCCACATTCACGGCCACCTGCTGCGGCAAGAGGCCGAACACGTCCGCGACGACCTGGGCGCATACGGTCATGTGCCCTTGCCCGGCAGGCGACGAAGCCACGACCACCGTCACCCCGCCCAGCGGATCGATGCCGACGGTGGCGCTGGCGATGGCGCCGTTCTTGGGTCCGGCCTTGGCGCGCTGCTCCGCCGTCATGACCGTGCTGATGTAGCCCATGTTGGAAATGGACGGCTCCACGATCGCGGCATAGCCGATGCCATACAGCCGCCCCTCGGCCCTGGCCACGTCGCGCCGCCGCAGGAGTTCCTCCAGCCCGCCTTGCCGTTCGGCCATCTCCAGGGCCAGCGGATAGTTGCCGGAATCCAGCAAGGCGCCGGCCGCGGCGCGGTACGGAAACGCCTCGGGCGGCACGAAGTTGCGCCGGTACACCGTCAGCGGATCGATTCCCAGTTGCTGCGCGATGCGCTGCATCAGCCGCTCCAGCGCGAAATACACCTGGGGGCCGCCGAAGCCGCGCACCAGCCCGGCGGGCGTGCGGTTGGTCAGCACCACGCGGTTGCGCACCTTCAGGTTGGGGATGGCATAGGCACCCGTCAGGCAGCCGTGCATGCGATAGAACGTGGCTGGCTCGGGGGCGCGCAGATAACCGCCCACGTCGTCGAACTGGTCGTAGGACAGCGCGCTGATCCGCCCCTCGCCATCCACGGCGGCCTCGATCGTGCACAGGCGGGAGGTCGCGGACGTCGCGGCCACCAGGTGCTCCAGGCGGTCCTCCACCCACTTCACCGGCGCGCCCGCCTTGCGCGACGCCAGGCACATCAGCACCACGTAGGGAAACACGCTTTGCTTGACGCCGAAGCTGCCGCCCGAATCACGAGGCAGCTTGTGGCGCAGGCGCGTGCCCGGGATCTTCAGCGCCAGCGCCATGACCGAATGCAGCGAATACGGCCCCATGAAGTTGGAGCTGACCTCGTAGCCATCGTCGCCCGCCAGGTGCTCGGCGATCACCACCGCCCCTTCGATGGGCGTACACGAATTGCGAGGGTAGTGGACGGTCAGCTGGACGCGGTGCTCGGCCGAGGCGAAGGCGGCGTCCGGCTCGCCATAGCTGAAACTGCGGTCGCTGACGATGTTGCTGCCCACCGCCGGATGCAGCACCGGCGCATCCCCGGCGATGGCCGCCTCGATCTCCACGGCCACCGGCAGCACCTCGTAGTCGACGCGGATCAGTTCCAGCGCATCCTCGGCGACATAGCGGTCCTCGGCCACCACGACGGCGACCGGCTCGCCAACATAGCGCACGCGGTCCTGGGCCAGCGACCAATGCTCCATGGGCGACTTCACGCCCACGACGAAGGGCTGCGACCAGCGCTTCACGTCGGCGCCCGTCAGTACCGCCCTGACGCCCGGATGGGCTTCGGCGGCCCCCGTGTCCATGCCAAGCACCCGGGCATGGGCGTGGGGGGATCTCAGGATGGCCGCGTGCAGCGTGCCCGGCTTGACCGGGAGATCGTCGCCATAGGCGCCGCGCCCCGACAGCAGCGCCGCGTCCTCGACCCGTTCCTGCCGGCGCCCGACGAACGGCGCATCGGCCGTGGCCAGAACGCTCGCGTCACTCATGCAAGCACCCCATGTCTCTTCCTCCTGTTCCCTGCATGCCGCCTTCAGGCGGTCTGCGCGAGGAGAAAGATAAGCGGCGCCCTGCCCGCGGCCGTTACCGCCGCATCGGCTCACTTACCATAGAGTCTGATTTTTCTGTTTTCCGGCGGGAAATCGGTCCACGGGCCGGAGGTCAGCGCCCGCCGTGGCCGGCGTCGAACACGTCCACCACGCGGCGGTACTCGGTGGGCGTGGTGCCCAGGTGCTCGCGGAAGAAACGGGTGAAATGGCCCGGGGCGGAAAAACCCATGTCGTAGGCCAGGTCGGCGACCGGCGTCTGGCCCGCGGTCAACGCGGTGATGGCCGCTTCCATGCGCAGCACGTTGGCGTACACGCGCGGCGTCAGCTTGGTGGTCTTGCGGAAAAGCTCGAAGAAATGCGCGCGCGACAGCCCGCATTCGGCCGCCAGCGCATCCATGTCCAGCGACTGCCCGATGTTCTCGCGCATGCGGCCGATGGCCCTGCGGATGCGCACGTCGCCATGGTGCTGCCGCAGACTGCCCAGCAGCGACTGGTAGCTGCGCCACTCGGAATGGTGCTCGATCGTGGCGATCATCAGCTGGAAAAGACGCTCTTCCAATTGGCCGGCGGGCAGTTCCGCCGTCAGCAGCATGTCCCGCGCCAGCGCATCGGCCAGCTTGCGCGCCGCCGGCGACAACGCGACGCAGGGCTGCTGGAAGAAATGGGGGTGCGCGCTGACCGTCAGGGCCTGCTGGATGCCGGCCAGCCAGCCGGGCTCGATGTACAGGGCCAGGATCACCGTGCGCTGCACTTCCGCGCCGTTATGGCTGTAGGAATGGGGCTCCCAGGCATTGACCAGGACCGCGCTGTCGTCCGTCAGCGGCTGCGGCTGGCCGCGCACCGAAAAATACGTATCGGCGCCGAAGGCCTTGATCAGCACGTGGCAATGGTGATGCGCATGCGACACCAGGAGCATGTTCATGTCGAGCAGCGCGACACGCCCGAACTTGCCTTGCAGGATCCTGATTGCAGCTGACATGGTGGGAATGCTCCACGTACCCGTATACGACAAGAGCCCCGGGCGCTCCTTGTGTTGCCCGGAAGGTGCCGCGCAATGGAATATTCACGGCGCGAAGACGTGCGGCGAGTCTTGGGATTTTAATATATCCCGTTGAAATCCCTGCCCGCGCCGCCGGTCGCCCGGAACGCACATCCATGCCTCACCTGAACTTGCGCCCGCCACGCCGGACGACGCCCCTATCGTCGTCCTGGCCTTGCTGCCCGGCTACGAGGGCCGGGGCATCGGCAAGAAGCTGCTCGGAATCGTGACCTAGGCATGGCGCACCGCGACGCCTGCCACCGGAGCGAACATTTTGTAATGAATTCGTCCGCGTTGTGCAATCGACATCCCGTCCAGGCACCGCGTCCATTCCGGCCAATTGCTTATCATAGAGGCCGTTCCCGGCATCACAACGACAACAACTCATGGGCCAAGCATTCCAGGAGCTTTCGGCATCGCAGGTCACGCTGGCAGGCCTGCTGTTTTTCGGTGGTATCTACCTGCTGTTCGGCGCCGCGACCTGGCTGCTTACCCGCCACGTCCTGCCCGCACTGGGCGTGGGGCGCCCGCTGGACCCCCGTCCGCTCGCGCCGGGCCAGTTGCGCCGCGAACTCCTCCAGTCGGGCATGTCCATCCTGCTGTTCGGCACCGGCATGATCTTTCCGTGGGGCCTGCTGCAGCTCGGATGGGCCAGGCTGGATCCGGCCGCAGGCGGCTGGAAGATCGCGCTGGAAATCCTGGCCCTGGTGGCCTGGAACGACGTGCACTTCTGGATCAATCACCGCCTGCTGCACACGAAGCCGCTGCGCCGCTTCCACCTGCCCCACCACCGCTCCATCGTCACCACGCCGTTCTCGACCTACAGCTTCCACCCGGTCGAGGCCCTGATGCTGGGCAACGTGATCCTGCTGCCCATGGTGGTGCACGACTTCAGCTTCTGGTCGCTGGCCTCGGTGCCGCTGTTCAGCCTGTTCTTCAACTGCATCGGCCACGCCAACTACGACTTCTTTCCGCGCGTGTCCTACGCCCACTGGTTCGCCGCCAGCCGCCGGCATCACCTGCACCATGCCTGTTTCAACGGAAACTACGGGTTCCAGTTCACCTTCATGGACCGGCTGTTCCGCACGCGCCTGCAGGCGGACGCTGCGGCGCTCCTGTTGCAGGCCCACGACCGCAGGACCGCGGCGGGCCATGAATAGCGGGCGCACTTTCCTGCCCACGCTGCGCAACCGCCGCGACTGGCAGAGCCTGCTGTATCTGGCCGCCTTGCCGGCACTTGCCGCGTGGCAGTGGCACCACGGCTTTTCGCTGCCCCTCTACGCGCTGATGCTGTTCCTGACCCTGGGCATAGGCGTCATCCACCACAACCACACCCACGTGCGGATGTGGCGCGGCCGCTGGGCCAACCGCGCCACCGATTTCTGGATCACCCTGCTGCAGGGGCACCCCACGTTCGTGTTCTATCCCGCGCACGTCGCCAACCATCATCGCCACCGGCACGGTCCGCGGGACATCGCCCGCACCTACCGCTTCGGGGGCGATACCAACCACCTGTGGGGCTACCTGATCCATCCGGTGCAGGCGGCATGGGTCCTCTACCCCGCCTTCGTCCGCTGGCTGCGCCGCCTGTACCGGCACTGGCCCGGCGCCTGGCGCTACTGCATGGCCCAGTACGCCGCGTGGCTGGGCTTGTGGGCCGGGCTGCTGGCGCTGAACCCGGCCAAGGCATTGTTGTTCGTGATCGTGCCGCAGTTGCACGGCCTGCACTGGCTGCTGGCCACCAACTACCTGCAACATGCCCACGCCGACGGCGGCCCCACGCGCAGCCATACATTGGGCTATGCCCGCAATTTCGAAGGGCTGGTCAACCCGCTGCTGTTCAACATCGGCCTGCACACCGCCCACCACGAGCACTCGCGCGCCCACTGGTCCGAACTGACCCGCCTGCACTACCGGCGCTACCGGCATCGCGTGCCGGCCGCGCTGAACGAACCCGGCCTCGTGCCCTACATGTTCCGCGTCTTCGTCCTGGGAAGCTTCAGCGCGCGCTTTCGCACGCGCTCCCTGACGACCCGGACCACCCCACGCTAGGCCGCCGCGCTCCCTCGAGAGAACCCCATGCCCATCGCCTTCGACCGCGTCTACCTGCAAAGCGCCGGCTACTTCATGCCTGGCCAGCCGGTGTCCAACGACGAACTGGACCGCTACATCGCGCCCTTGAACCGCATCTCCGGACGCATCAAGCAGCGCATCCTGGCCGAGAACGGCATCAAGCAGCGCTACTACGCCATCGACGCCGAAGGCGGCACCGTGTACAGCAATGCCAGGATGGCCGCCCATGCCATCCGGGACTGCCTGCGGCGTGCCGACGCCCGGCTGGACGACGTATCGCTGCTGGCCAGCGGCAATTCGGGCGGCGACGCCCTGATGCCCGGCTTCGCCAACATGATCCAGGGCGAACTGGCCGCCCACCCCATGGAGACCCTGTCGGTGCACGGCATCTGCGCCGCCGGCGTCTCGGCCATCCAGGCCGCGGCCCAGGCCGTGGAAATGGGCGGCCACGACCGCGCCCTGGCCGTGGCCAGCGAACTGCCCTCGCGGCTGTTCAAGCGGTCGCGCTTCACCGCGCGCGGCTACGATGCCGACTTCGATTCCCACTTCCTGCGGTGGATGCTGTCCGACGGCGCCGGCGCGTTGCTGCTGGGCAATGCGGGATCGGCGCTGCCCGGCGCCTCGCAAGGCGTGCGCCTGAAACTGAAATGGGTGCACCAGCGCTCGTTCTCGGGCGACTATCCGGTGTGCATGCAACTGGGCCTGTCCGCGGACCGCGAGCGCGTGCACCTGGACTATCCTTCCTGGACCGACGCGGAAGCCGACGGCGCGCTGGCGCTGCGCCAGGACATCCGCCTGCTGCCCCACCTGTTCGACATCGGCATCCACGAATACGCCGGGCTCGCACGGGACGGCTGGGTCCGGTCCGACCGGATCGACCATTTCCTGTGCCACTACTCGTCCGAGAAATTCATCCCCGTCGTCAAAGACCTGCTGGAGAAGGCCGGCCTGGAGATCCCGCAGGAACGCTGGTACAGCAACCTGGCCTGGCGCGGCAATACCGGCGCCGCGTCCATCCTGATCATGCTGGCCGAATTCCTGGAGACGCGCGCCGTCGAGCCCGGCCAGCAGATCCTTTGCTACATCCCCGAGTCCGGGCGCTTCACCACCGCCTACATGCTGTGGGAAGTCGAAAGCCTGGATGCCGCGCCCGCCGCGGCCGCCGCCCCGCCCGCGGCGCGCGTGGCCGACACGGCCGGCAACGATCTCATCGCCCCGCCCCATGATCCGGCCACCGCGTCCCCCGAACTGGGGCCGCTGTTGACCGAACTGGCCTCCATCTGGCACGACTACCGCTCGCGCGTCTGGCGCACTCCCCTCGTGCACAAGCTGCGCACCCGCCGCTTCCAGACAGGCGACTACCTGAACTGGATGGAAAACTGGATCCCCCAGGTCCGCGAAGGCAGCAAATGGATGCGCGAGGGCGTGGCCTCGCTGGGCCCCGACTACCAGCCCCTGGCGGCCTTGATCGAGACCCATGCGGGCGAAGAGCAGAATGACTTCAGGATCCTGTTCCAGGACTACCGGAACGCCGGCGGGCCCATCGCCGATCTCGATGCCCTGCGCCGCAACCCTGGTGGCGAGGCCCTGAACGCCTACCTGCATGGCCTGGCCGCCACCCGCGACCCGATCGGCCTGCTGGGCGCCATCTACATCATCGAAGGTACCGGCCAGCGCATCATTCCCGCCCTGCTGCCCCTGCTGAAGGCCAGCCTGTCGCTGCCGCCGGACACCTACCGCTTCCTGGAATACCACGGCCACAACGACGAGAACCACCTGGCCCGCTGGCTGGCCGCCGTCGAACTGGCCCTGGACTGCGACCCGACGGGCCGCGCCGCCCGACGCATCATCGACACCGCCCGCCACACCGCGGCCCTGTACCTGATGCAATTCCACCACGTCATGGAGAACGAGGCCCCATGAAAAAATCCCCGCCCGACTTCCTGGCCCAGGAGCACGACCCCGCCGACCCCAACCCCTGGCTGGCCCTGTACCTGGACCGCAGCACGCCCCTGCCCGACGCGGTCAAGAAAAGCTGGCTGACCGACTCCAGCAGCAACTCGCGCCAGTACCTGCTGCCCCTGCTGCGCCCCATCGCGCGCGGCTTCATCATCCTGATCCAGCTGCTGAAGATCTTCCTGCCGCGCAACTGGTCGCACTCCCGGCTGCTGCACCGCGTGCTGGCGTGGGGACTGACGCGCTTCGTCTCGCCCGAGGCCAATTGGCTGATCCTGCGGCACTTCCATCTGGGGGCGCAGATCCTGACCTTCATCGCGGCCAACTCGCCGGTGCCGATCACGACCACGCCGCTGGAGCCGCGCAACATCGACGACCTGAAGGACGATCTGTTCGTCAAGCACGACCTGAATCTCTTCAACTTCGTCATCCGCCTGAACCAGGCCTTGCGCGACGCGGGCATCGAGATGCACCCGCCGGCCCGCGTGGATTTCTCCATGATCCGCGATCCCGGCCTGCGCCTGGAGGACATGCCCCGCACGCGGCTGAACTTCCTGGACCTGCAAAGCGCCATCGAGCTGTTCACACCGCTGTACCAGCTCATGCTGACCGACAACGACTTCTGGCGCGCCGCCAACTCGCTGCAGCTGGACGAGACCATAGGCATCTACGCGGCCAAGCTGATGGGCGCGCCGGAGCACCTCATCCTGGTCAACAACAAGCATCCGCTGGTGCCGATGTCCACCCTGCGGGCGGGGTACCGGCTGGTGCTGCACGGGTTGTCGACGGAGATGCTGCATAGTCTGCTGATGGACCGGAAGGCGGCGCGGGAAAAAGAAGAGGAAGCTGTGGCGGCGTGAACGTTCGTTTATTGCCGTGAACCCGAACCTGCTCAAGGAGGCCTCGGAACTGGATCGGCTGCGGCGGGACGGCACCGTGCTCCTCCTGCATTGCATCCCGCTTGCCGTGAAGGTGTGATCGACGAGCAACCGGCGATCGATCCGATGTGCGGAGCGGCTTGACTTCGCCAGGCGTCTGAGCCAAGGTAAGGCCGTGACTTCCACGCATGAACGACAGCCATGCCGACAATGACGCCAGCCTGGCGCCACGACCGGATCAAGGTCGGATGCGCCGGCTGGTCCATTCCCAGCCGCCATGCCCATTTGTTCGGCCCGGGCGATAGCGCCCTGGCACGCTATGCGACGCGCTTCCCCGTGGTCGAGATCAACTCTTCGTTCTATCGGCCGCACCAGCCCGAGACCTTCGCGCGCTGGGCCGCAACCGTTCCCGAAGGCTTCCGGTTCTGCGTCAAGCTGCCGCGCAACGTGTCGCATGAACGCCGGCTGCAGGACACGGGCGCCGCGCTCGACGCCTTTTTCAGCCAAGTTCGCGAGCTGGGCGAAAAACTGGGAAGACTCCTGCTGCAACTGCCGCCCTCCCTGGCCTACGATGCGCGCACGGCCTCCACCTTCCTGCGCATGCTCCGCCGCCGGACCGACGTCGCCATCGTATGCGAGCCACGGCACGCCAGCTGGTTCACCGACGACGCCACCGGCATGCTCGAGCGCCACGGCATCGGCCGCGCCGCGGTGGATCCCGCGCCCGTTCCCGACGCGGCCCATCCCGGCGCGGACCGCTCGCACAGCTACTGGCGCTGGCATGGCGCGCCCCGGATCTACTACAGCGAGTACGATCGCGACGCGCTGCGGGCCCTGGCCGAGCGCGTCGTCCGGGAACGCGGCCAGGGCGACGCCCCCTGGGTGATATTCGACAACACGGCACAGGGCTTCGCCATCCAGAATGCGGCGCAGATGCAGGATATGGTTGCGGCATAATTCCCTGGCACTGCGCTCCCGCCCTTGCCGAGGAAGGTCCGATATGAAAACGCGTCGCCTTGTTTCCCTCCTGCTGGCCATGTCCGCCGCCGGCCTGTCCGGCCCCGCCCCGGCACAATGCGTGGAATGCGCGCAGCAGATGTTCCAGGCCACCCTGACGACCAACATCTGGTACAACATCAACCAGGATCAGATCGACCAGACCCGCAGCCGCGACGCCAGGAACGGCACCTGCTACGACGCCAACCGCAGCTTTGAAGGATGCCGCGGCAAGGCGACGACGGCCAGGCCGACGGGCATCGCCCCCAACGCCGCCAGCCAGGCGGAAAATGCCGTGCTGGCCGTGCTCAAGACCGAGCACAGGCGCCGGGCGCAGGCTCAGGGAGCCGCGCACGCCAATCAATGGCTGAACAAGGCCGCGGGCGACACCGGCCGCCAGGTCGCCGCGCTGAACGCCGAGTATCGGCGCCGCGTGGACACGGACGGCAGCACCAGCGCCGACAAGTGGTATGTCGACAGCGCAACCCGGATCGCCACGCAATATGTCCATGGCGGCAACGCCCAAGACGCCCTGGTGGGCGGGATTCCGGCCGCGACGCGCCAGCGCGCGGAAGACGCGACCTTTGCCGTATTCGAGCCGGAGCTCGACCGCCGCAGCAAGCGCGACGGTCAAGCGGCAACCATCGCATGGATGCGCGCCATGGGGCAGGCGGTGGGCGCCGGGGTCAGGAATCTCGCGCCCGAGTACCTGCAGCGCGCAAAAGCGGACGGCCAGGCCAGCGCGGACGCATGGTATGTCGAGCAAGCAAGGAAACTGGCCATGCTGCAGATACGCGGCGGACCTTGAGGCGCAAGGCCTGCAGCATCGGACTGAACCGGGGTTTATCTCCCGGGCGGCGCACGTATATTTTTGACATTTCCGCCAGACCATCGAGCAGCTAAGCTAAGACCAACGGCCGATGCCTTCGCTTGGAGAATGCCGATCATGCTCAACCGCCATATCGTCCGGGGTGGACTGGCGCTCGTTCTGCTGGGCCTGGCGGGCTTCGGCGCGTGGCTGTCCAGCCTCCCGCCGGCGTCCGCGCCCGCCCAAGCCCAGCCGGTCGCGGCAGGCGACGTGGACGCCATGCTGGCCTCCCTGCAGCCGCCCGGGCACAAACGCCCGCTGGTCGCCGTGGTCGGCCTGAACGATGCCACCGAAACCACCGATTACCTGATGCCCACCGGCATCCTGCGGCGCGCCGACGTGGCCGAAGTCGTGACGCTGGCGGCCGGGCAAGGCCCGGTCAAGCTTTTTCCGGCGCTGACCGTCCAGGCCGATGCCACCATCGCGCAATTCGACGCCCGGCATCCGGCGGGAGCCGACTACGTCATCGTGCCCGCCATGAGCCGCGACGACGATCCGGCGGTGCTGGCGTGGCTGCGGGAGCAGTCCGGCAAGGGCGCGATCGTCCTGGGCGTGTGCGCCGGCGCCAAGGTCGTGGCCGCGGCCGGCCTGCTGGACGGCAAGCGCGCGACCACGCATTGGTACTATCTGCAGGACATGCTGGACAAGCATCCTTCCATCACCTATGTCGCCAACCGGCGCGTGGTGGCGGACCGGGGGGTCGCGACCAGCACGGGCATTTCCGCATCCATGCCGATGATGCTGACCCTGATCGAGGCCATGGCCGGACGGCAGAAAGCCGAAGCCGTGGCCCGCGACCTGGGCCTGCCCTCGTGGGACCTGCGCCATGCCAGCCAGGCCTTCGTGCTGAGCCGGCCCTTCGCGACGACGGTGCTCGGCAACGTGCTCGCGTTCTGGAACCGGGAGCGGATAGGCGTGGAACTCCAGCCGGGCATGGACGAGGTGTCGCTGGCCCTGGTCGCCGACGCGTGGTCCCGGACCTACCGCTCGCGGGCGTTATCGTTCGCCAGGACACCGCAGGCCGTCGAAACCCGCAACAAGGTTCGCGTCATTCCTGACGCATCGCCGGCCGACCGCCCCTCGGCAGCGCCCATGGCCGCCTTCACCGACCGGCGGCCGGCGCAAGCGCTGGACCAGACGCTGCACGCCATAGCCGGACGCTACGGCGCGCCTACCGCGAGCGCCGTCGCCCTGCAGCTCGAGTATCCCTGGAGAACCTCGCCATGATCCCCACCCTTACCGCCGTTGAACGCTCGCCCGATGGCGGCGGGGGCCGGCGACGGGAATGCAGGCCGCAACGGCAGCCGCGCGGCATACACTGTCGGTCGACCAAGCTACCAGCGCTTTCCGCGCCCGCCCTACCGTGACCGACACGTCCTTTACCTCCCTGCCTCTTTTGCCCGCCTTGCTGGACAACCTGCAAGGCCTGGGCTTCCAACAGATGACGCCCATCCAGGCGCAGGGCCTGCCGCTCATCCTGGAAGGCCGCGACCTGATCGCGCAGGCCAAGACCGGCAGCGGCAAGACCGCGGCCTTCGGCCTGGGCGTACTGCAGAAGCTGGACGTCGACCGCCTGGTTCCACAAGCGCTGGTCGTCTGCCCCACCCGCGAACTGGCCGACCAGGTCGCCCAGGAACTGCGCCGGCTGGCCCGCCTGATTCCCAACGTCAAGGTCCTGACCCTGTGCGGCGGCGCAGCCGCCCGCCCCCAGGCCGAATCGCTGGCCCGCGGCGCCCACCTGGTCGTGGGCACGCCCGGCCGCATCCAGGACCACCTGGAGCGCGGCAGCCTGGACCTGTCCGCCCTGAACACCCTGGTGCTGGACGAGGCCGACCGCATGGTCGACATGGGCTTCTACGACGACATCGTCGCCATCGCCTCGCACTGCCCGGCCAAGCGCCAGACCCTGCTGTTCTCGGCCACCTACCCCGACAACATCCGCAAGCTCAGCGCCCGCTTCCTGCGCAACCCGGCCGAAGTCAAGGTCGAGGCCCAGCACGACGCCAGCCGCATCGAGCAGGTCTTCTACGAAATCGACGAAGGCGAACGGCTGGACGCCGTCGTCACCCTGCTGGCGCACTTTCGCCCCGTCTCCACCCTGGCCTTCTGCAATACCAAGATCCGCAGCCACGAACTGGTCGAACGCCTGCGGTCCGAGGGCATCAGCGCCCAGGCGCTGAACGGCGACCTGGAACAGCGCGATCGCGATGAAATCCTGATCCAGTTCGCCAACCAGAGCTGCGCCGTGCTGGTCGCCACCGACGTCGCCGCCCGCGGCCTGGACATCCAGAACCTGGGCGCCGTGATCAACGTGGACGTGACCAAGGACACCGAGGTCCACATCCACCGCATCGGCCGCAGCGGCCGCGGCGACCAGAAGGGGCTGGCGCTGAGCCTGTGCTCGCCCGAGGAAATGCGCTGGGCCAATCTGATCGAGCAATACCAGGGCTCGCCGTTGAAATGGGGCGATCTCAAATCGCTGCGCGCCAAGGCCGATCGCCCGCTGCGGGCGCGCATGATCACCTTGTGCATCCAGGGGGGAAAAAAGGACAAACTGCGGCCCGGGGACCTGCTGGGCGCACTGACCGGCGATGGCGGCCTGGCTTTCGAGCAGGTCGGGAAAATCAATATCACCGAATTCAGTTCTTATGTGGCGCTGGACCGGCAAATTGCCAAACAGGCATTTGCGCGGATTTCCAATGGCAATATCAAGGGGCGGCGGTTCCGGATGCGGTTTCTGGAGGAGTTCTGAACTCCCCCAGACCGCGTGGCCGGAAAGCGCAAGATCCAGCTGAACCGGACGAAAGGCCTATGCCCCTCCGGTTTGCCGTCCCCCGAAAGTTTTTTTTCCCGCCGACGCCCAAACCAGGGATTTCTTTCTGGCCCATGGGTAAACAAAGGAAAAAGCCGGCTTCGGGCCGTCATTTACCCCCCTTTTCGTGATTGCTTGAAACCTCAACTCTTCTAGAATCGATACCTTGATGAAATCGGATTGACACGTCGCCCACCCCTTGCCGCGCGAGAAGATCACGAATGCAGAATGAAGCTGTTTTGGATCATCGTCTTTTGGGCGGCCATGGCGCAGGTGGCGCGTTGCCGCAGCAAGGCCGTCGCGGCCCCAGGATGCCCCCCATCGTGCTGCGGGTCACCCTGGGCCTGGCCCTGGCCTGGATGGCGCTGGTGGCCGCCCTGGGCTGGTGGACCTCGCAGCGGATCGTGGCCGTGCGGCTGGACAACATAGCCGCCAGCGCCGAATACGAAGCCAGGACCACCGCGCGCGTCGTCGACCGCCTGTTCACCGAAATGGTCAGCGTGGCCAACATGGTGGCGCGCCAGAGCCAGGTCATCCAGCTTGCCGCCCGCTACCGCACCGACCCGCCCGGCGCCGCCGAACTGACGCGCCAGCAGCGCGCCGCGCAATTCACGCAAGACCCGTTGGTGCGCCGGGTCGGCGACTACATGAACGCGCTGGCCAGCGACCTGCGCTATGCCCGCATTTACATGAACAACCTGTCGGACGACACCGTCACCGCCAGCAACTGGGCCGAGTCCGACAGCATCGTGGGCATGATCTACTCCGGCCGCACCTACCTGATCGACGCGCTGCGCCTCGGCACGGGCCAGCAGTTCGGCATCGCGCGTCTCAACAACAGCCCCTCCTATTTCGTCAGCAGCCGCATCGAAGACGCCAACGACGTGCCGCAAGGTTCGGTCACCGTGAAATTCGACGCGCCCGAGATGGCGGCCTACCTGACCGGACGACACATCGCCCTGATCGTGAACCGCCAGGGCCGCGTGATCACCGCCTCGTCCGAGCCCTTCATGCTACGCAACCTGGCGGCGCTCCTGCCGCCTGGCACCGTACTGCCGCCGGACGGCGGCGAAGCGCCCGGCGACCCCATGGACGCGCGCCCGATCGCGAACGCCGGCCCCGATGCGGGCCAGTGGCTGATCGACGGCAAGCCCTACCTGATGCGGCGCCAACCGCTGACCAATCCGCAATACCAGCTGATCACCCTGGCCACGCTGGACTACGTGGCTCCCATGCGCAAGCGCCACCTTTACACGGCCGGACTCGTGGCGGCATTCGGCCTGGTCCTGATCCTGCTGTCCGGCCAGGCCGCCGGACAAATGGTGATGCGCCGCCAGGAAGAACAATACGCGGCCAACTACGATGCCCTGACCGGCCTGCCCAACCGCCGCTCCGTCCTGGCCGAGCTGGACCGCCTGTTCACCCTGGCGAAGGAAACCCGGATGTGGGTGATGGTCGCCTTCATCGACCTGGATGGCTTCAAGACCATCAACGACACCTACGGCCACGTCGTCGGCGACAAATTCCTGATCGAGGTCGGCCAACGCATGTCCGCCGGCCTGCGCAAGAGCGACATGCTGGGCCGGCTGGGCGGCGACGAATTCGTCGTGATCGGCCTGGTCGACCCGCCCCCGCCCGACGATCCGAACGGCCCGGCCGAGGCCATGCGCGGCCGGCTCGCGCCACTGCTGATCGGCACCTACACCTTTACCGAGTGCAGCTTCGACTACCCCGGCGCCAGCTTCGGCATCGCCAGCGTCGACCCCTCGGTCAGCTCGCTGCAAGCCGTGCTCAAGGTGGCCGACCAGCTCATGTACGCCGACAAACAGGCACGGCGGACCCAGCGGACGACATGATCCTGCCGACCGTGCTCGCCCTCCTCGCGGCGGTTACCTTCGCCGCGAACAACGCCACGCTGCGCCGCGGCGTGGTCGGCGGAACGCTGTCCCAGGCCATGGTCGTCACGCTGCTGCTTGGTACGGCAATGGTCTGGATCGCCGTGCTGGCCGTCGGCGGGACCGGCCATCTGCAAGCGTTTCCGCTGCGCTCCACACTGCTCTTCTCCGCTGCCGGCCTGCTGCACTTCGGCTTCGGCCGCTATTGCAACTACCGCGCGACGCGCGCCATGGGCACCGTGCTGGTCGGGCCCGTACAGCAGACCAGCGTGCTGATCACGCTGGTGCTGGCCATAGTCCTGCTGAGCGAGCGCCTGACCACGCTGCATATCGTCGGCATTGCGCTCATCATTGCGGCGCCGATGCTGGCTGCGCGAGCCCATGCGCCGGCATCCTTCCGTCCGTTCAGGCGCGCGTCCGAAGCAGAATCGACCCAGGTGGAGGCCAGATCCGCCGCGGGTTTCCAACCCAAGCTGGGCGAAGGCTATCTGTTCGCCACCTTCTCGGCGCTGGCGTATGGCTCCAGCCCCATCCTGGTCCGGCAGGCCATGGTGGAGGGGAACGGGATGGCTGGCGGGCTGGCCGGCGCCGCCGTGGCCTATACCGCCGCGACCGTGGGCGTGGTGGCCATCGTCATCTGCCAGGGCGGCCTGGGCCGGTCGCTGACCATGTCGCGCCCTACGCTCGGTTGGTATTCGGCCGCGGGCGTGACCGCCGCGGCCTCGCAGATCTTTGTCTACATGGCGCTTGCCATCGCGCCCGCGTCGGTCGTCATACCGATACAGCGGACGTCGCTCGTCATGCGAGTGTGGCTTGCGCGAGTGCTCAATCCGGAGCTGGAATCTTTTGACGGGCCGGTGCTGCTGGCCACGGTTGTGTCGTTGATCGGGGCGGTGGCCTTGGCGGCGGATCCCGCCTGGTTCGGGATGAAATAGCGGAACCCCTGCTCATGCCCACACCAGCTTGAGCAAGACCGCCGACACGTAAAGACCGCAGCCGAATACCGCATGCGTTGCCAGGTTGCGCATGCGGTTCTTCATCGGCGTGGGCGTGTGGGATGAAGCAACGCCCGCGCCCATGGCCGGCTGCATGACGAACCAGGGAACCATGACCGTTGCTACCCCCACAGCCAGGGCGGGCAGCCATGCGGGATCGTGCAGCCACGCCGTACCGCAAATGCCCACCAGCAATGCCGCGAACACGATGCCCACGGCGTAATGAATCGCCCATCCCAGCGGTGATTCGCCTGGTATGGACTCGGTCTTGGCTATGCTGGCATGTGCGAACCTGCCCCGGCACAGATGTCCCGCCCACCTGCCAACCAACGCGTAGTCCAGCGTGGGAATACCCAAGCCCTTCAGGATCATGGACCAGACGTCCAGCACGACTGTCGCGCCGATCCCGACCAGAACCACCCTTGCTGCTTCGCTCGTCGATACCATGGCCATTCCTTTTCGATTGATGAAACCGTCGTTCCAAGGCATGATAGAAGTTGAAGTCAACTTCAAGTCAAGGGGTGCAGCGTGGACATTTCAGAAGTCGCCCGGCGCACCGGCGTACCTTCCTCGACATTGCGGTTCTACGAGAAAAAAGGATTGATCACCGCGACCAGCCCCGCCGGCGAACGCCGGCGCTTCGCGCCCGACGTGCTGGATCAGTTGGCGCTGATCGCGCTGGGGCAGGCCGGCGGCCTGTCGTTGGACGAAATCGGCGCCATGCTCTCCCCCGCCGGGGCGCCAAAGGTCGATAGGAAAGTCTTGTCGGCCAAAGCCGACGAAATCGATGCGACCATCAAACGCCTACGCGCCATGAGCGAAGGCTTGCGCCATGCTGCGGAATGCCCTGCGGCCAACCATGCGCAATGTCCGACCTTCCAGCGCCTGCTCAAGGTTGCGGCGGCGGGAAGATTGAGACAGCGCAAAGCGGCAGGCAATCCTACGGGCTGGGGTGGCTAGGGACCTGTTGCACTGGGGATAGAGCAAGTCTTTCGATGGAAAAGAGCAAGGCTATTCGGCATGGTGTGTGCGATTCTGACGTCAAAATACCATGCTCAGAAACGCTCGCATTTCACCTTAAATTTCCTTATAGATCAATGCGTTATCTCAATTCAATACCATGCCATACAAACGCCGTGCTTGGCGATGCGAAAATTTGCCAGACATGCCGGACCCAGAATAGAAAAAGCCCGCAGTTACGCGGGCTTAGAGGTGCTTTCGTGCTATTTGGTGCCGGTCTATGCCGGACGTGGGATCACTCCCACTCAATCGTCGCCGGCGGCTTCCCCGACACGTCATAAACCACCCGATTCAACCCCCGAACCTCATTGATGATCCGGTTCGAAGTCCTTCCCAGCAACGCATACGGCAAATGCGCCCAATGCGCCGTCATGAAGTCGGTGGTCTGCACCGCGCGTAGCGCGACGACGTAGTCGTACGTCCGCCCGTCCCCCATCACGCCCACGGACTTCACGGGCAGGAATACGGCGAACGCCTGGCTGGTCAGGTCGTACCAGTTCTTCCCGACCTCCTCGGCCGCACACAGGCCCGCTGCGGCATCCTGTTCGGTTGCCCGGGTGCCTCGCAGTTCTTCGATGAAGATCGCGTCCGCGCGGCGCAGCAGGTCGGCGTATTCCTTCTTCACCTCGCCCAGGATCCGCACGCCCAGGCCCGGCCCGGGGAACGGATGCCGGTAGACCATGCCGTGCGGCAGGCCGAGCGCGATGCCGAGCTTGCGCACTTCGTCCTTGAACAGCTCGCGCAGCGGCTCGAGCAGTTTCAGGTGCAGGGTATCGGGCAGGCCGCCGACGTTGTGGTGCGACTTGATGGTGACGGCCTTGCCGGTCTTGGCGCCGGCCGATTCGATCACGTCGGGGTAGATGGTGCCCTGCGCCAGCCACTTGGCGCCCTTGAGCTTGGCGGCTTCGCGCTGGAAGACTTCGACGAATTCCTTGCCGATGATCTTGCGCTTGGCCTCGGGGTCGGTTTCGCCGGCCAGCTTGCCCATGAAGTCGTCGGTGGCGTCGACGTGGATGATCTTCAGGCCCATGTTTTCGGCGAAGGTCTGCATGACCTGCTCGCCTTCGTTCAGGCGCAGCAGGCCGTGGTCGACGAAGACGCAGGTGAGCTGGTCGCCGATGGCCTTGTGGATCAGTGCGGCCGCCACGGAGGAATCGACGCCGCCGGACAGGCCCAGGATGACTTCGTCGCTGCCGACCTGTTTGCGGATGGCCTCGACGGCTTCGCTGACGTAGTCGGGCATGTTCCAGTCGGTGCCGCAGCCGCAGATGTCGTGCACGAAGCGCGACAGCAGGGCCTGGCCCTGGACGGTGTGGGTGACTTCGGGGTGGAACTGGACGGCGTAGTAGCCGCGGTCGACGTCGGCCATGCCGGCGATGGGACACGAGGCGGTGGAGGCCATGAGCTTGAAGCCGGGCGGCAGTTCGGTGACCTTGTCGCCGTGGCTCATCCAGACCTTGAGCATGCCGTGGCCTTCGGGGGTGGCGAAGTCCTGGATGCCGTTCAGGAACGGGGTGTGGCCGTGGGCGCGGACTTCGGCGTAGCCGAATTCGCGGTGGTCGCTGAAGCTGACCTTGCCGCCCAGTTGCATGGCCATGGTCTGCATGCCGTAGCAGATGCCGAGCACGGGCACACCGGATTCGAACACGGCCTGGGGGGCGCGCATGGAGGCTTCGTCGTAGGCCGAGGCGTGGCTGCCGGACAGGATGACGCCTTTGAGGCCCTTGGCGAGCTCGCCGCGGACGAAGTCGTCCGAGACGTCGTAGGGGTGGATTTCGCAGTAGACCTGCGCTTCGCGCACGCGGCGGGCGATGAGCTGGGTGACTTGCGAGCCGAAGTCGAGAATCAGGATGCGGTCGTGCACGCTTCAGTCCATCCGGTAGTTGGGGGCTTCTTTGGTGATCTGCACGTCGTGGACGTGCGATTCGCGGATGCCGGCGGCGGTGATCTGGACGAATTCGCTCTTGGTACGCATTTCGTCGATGGTGGCGCAGCCGCAGTAGCCCATGGAGGCCCGCACGCCGCCCACCAGTTGGTAGATGATGGCGATGACGCTGCCCTTGTAGGGCACGCGGCCTTCGATGCCTTCGGGCACGAACTTGTCGGAGTTGTTGGCCGGGTCCTGGAAGTAGCGGTCGGCCGAGCCGTCGGCCATGGCGCCCAGGCTGCCCATGCCGCGGTAGGACTTGTACGAGCGGCCCTGGTACAGGACGATTTCGCCCGGGGCCTCGTCGGTGCCGGCGAACATGCCGCCCATCATGACGGTGTAGGCGCCGGCCGACAGGGCCTTGGCGATGTCGCCGGAGTAGCGCACGCCGCCGTCGGCGATCAGCGGGACGCCGGTGCCTTCCAGGGCCTCGGCCACGTTGGAGATGGCGGTGATCTGGGGCACGCCCACGCCGGCCACGATGCGGGTGGTGCAGATGGAGCCGGGGCCGATGCCGACCTTGACGCCGTCGGCGCCGGCCTCGACCAGTGCGCGGGCCGCGGCGCCGGTGGCGATGTTGCCGCCGATGACCTGCAGTTGCGGGTAGTGTTTCTTGATCCAGCGGACGCGGTCGAGCACGCCGGCGGTGTGGCCGTGGGCGGTGTCGACGATGAGGACGTCGACGCCGGCGGCGACGAGCTTCTCGACCCGTTCGTCGGTGCCCTCGCCCACCCCGACGGCGGCGCCGACGCGCAGCTTGCCGTGCTCGTCCTTGCTGGCGTTGGGGTTCTCGGTGGTCTTGATGATGTCCTTGACGGTGATCAGGCCGCGCAGCTCGAAGCTGTCGTTGACGACCAGCACGCGCTCCAGGCGGTGCTTGTGCATCAGGGCCTGGGCCTCGTCCAGCGAGGCGCCTTCGCGCACGGTGATGAGGCGCTCGCGCGGCGTCATGACGGTGCGGATGGGCTCGTCGTAGCGGTCTTCGAAGCGCAGGTCGCGGTTGGTGACGATGCCGACCACCTGGCGGCCCTCGACCACGGGCAGGCCGGAGATGCCGTGCTGGCGCTGCAGCTCGATGACTTCGCGCACCTTCATGTGGGGCGCGATGGTGATGGGATCGAGCACGACCCCGGCCTCGTAGCGCTTGACCTTGGCGACTTCGCGCGCCTGCTCGTCGGCGGTGAGGTTCTTGTGGATGATCCCGATCCCGCCTTCCTTGGCCATGGCGATGGCCAGGCGCGATTCCGTGACGGTGTCCATGGCGGCGGACACCAGGGGAATGTTCAGCGAGATTTCACGGGTCAGACGGGTTCGAAGACTGGTGTCGCGGGGCAACACCGCAGAGTATGCGGGCACCAACAACACGTCATCGAAAGTAAGCGCATTTTGTACGAGACGCATCGAGTAACCCCTGGCTGCAATAAACCTAGTATTGTAAATCAGAGCGGGGGGCTGCGCTGTTCAGCCGTGCTGTCAAGAGGGTTTATATGCGGGAAAACCCACGGTCCACCCGCCGGGCCCGTCTAGCGGCCCGGTCCGCCCCGCCTGGCGCCTGCCGACGCCGCCTTGTGCGCGGCTCGCCGGCGGCGGGATTCCTTGGGGTCGAAGACCAGCGGGCGGTAGATCTCGACCCGGTCGTGGTCGTGCAGCACATGGTCCAGCGGCCGGCGGCGGCCATGGACGCCGGTGCCGGCCTGGGCGGGGTCCACGCCCGGGTAGGCCTGGCGAAAACCGCTGGCCAGGATGGCGTCGGCCAGGGTCGCGCCCCGGGGCAGGACGAGTTCCCGCATCCAGGTTTCCGACGCATCCGCATAACAGATGCTGACGGCCACGGTGCCGCCCCGCCTCGCCTGGCTATCCATAGCAGGCTTCGGCCCGCTGGGTGAAGGCGTCGATGAAGCTGGTGGCGATGCGGTTGAACACGGGGCCGACCAGGGTTTCGAGCGCACGGCTGGAGAACTGGTACTGCATGGTGAAGACCACCTTGCAGGCGTCGTCGGCCAGGGCGTGGAATTCCCAGACGCCTTCCAGCAGCGAGAACGGCCCGTCCACCAGGTCGAGCTGGATGCGGTCGGGATAGTGGTGGGTGTTGCGGGTGGTGAAGCGCTGGCGCAGGCCCGCGAACTGGATCACGACCGAGGCGCGCATGCCGTTCTCGTCGCGCTCGTGCACCTCGGTTCCGCCGCACCAGGGCATGAATTTGGGGTAGTCCTCGACCTTGGCCACCAGGTCGAACATCTGGGCGGCGCTATAGGGGACCAACACCGAACGTTGCACTTTATGCATGCGTAGATGATCCGATTGGGCAAATTGCTAGAATGACCCATTTTAACGGCGTGACGAATGAGCATCATTGAGAACCGCAAGGCATTCCACGACTACTTCATCGACGAGCGTTTCGAGGCCGGCCTGGTACTCGAAGGCTGGGAGGTGAAGGCGATTCGTGCCGGGCGTGTCCAGCTCAAGGAAAGCTACGTCATCGTCCGCGATGCCGAACTGTACCTGCTGGGCATGCACGTCAGCCCCCTGGAGACGGCCTCCACCCACGTCCATCCCGACCCGACCCGCACGCGCAAGCTGCTGCTCAAGGCCGAGGAGATCCACAAGCTGATCGGCAAGGTGGAACAGCGCGGCTTCGCGCTGGTGCCGCTGAACCTGCATTTCAAGAAGTCGCTGATCAAGCTGGAATTCGGGCTGGCGCGGGGCAAGAAGCAGTTCGACAAGCGCGACACCGAGCGCGAGCGCGACTGGCTGCGCGAGAAGGCGCAGATCATGAAGCACGACACGCGCAAGCACTCCTCCTGATCCCTCAGGCATATCAGCTTTGGCGCCGCGGTGATGAACAGCCGCGCGGCGGCTACCTATACTCGTGCCAGCCATCCATCGCACGAGACCGGACCCGGATCCGGCCAGGAGACGCCTCATGCCGCGCCGCATCGCCCCTTTCCCCACTGACCTCCCCTGCCGCCCCGCCCACGGCGCGAGCCGGCCATGAGCAGCCTGGCGGGCGTGAAGGTCCTGGACCTGAGCCGGGTGTTCTCGGGCCCCTGGGCCGCGCAGATGCTGGCCGATTTCGGGGCCGACGTGATCAAGGTGGAGCGGCCCGGACGCGGCGACGACGTGCGCCACCAGGGCCTGCGGGCGCGCGGCGAGGACGGCGGCGAGGTGGGCGAGACCTCGTCCTTCATGTCCATGAACCGCGGCAAGCGTTCGGTGGCCATCGACCTGTCCAGGCCGGCCGGCCAGGCGCTGGTGCGCGAGCTGGCCATGCGCTCGGACATCCTGATCGAGAACTTCAAGGCCGGCGACCTGGCGCGCTACGGGCTGGACTACGCGTCGCTGTCGGCGCTGAATCCCCGGCTGGTGTATTGCTCGATCAGCGGGTTCGGGCAGACCGGTCCGTACAGCCACCTGCCGGGCTACGACCCGCTGTTCCAGTCCATGAGCGGGCTGATGAGCATCACCGGCCACGCCGACGGCGAGCCGGGCGGCGGGCCGCTGCGCGTGGGCTATTCGGTGGGGGACATCACCGCCGGCTTCTATGCCGTCAGCGCCATCCTGGCCGCGCTGCGCCACCGCGACGTGGTGTCCGGCACGGGACAGCACATCGACCTGGCCCTGCTGGATGCCCAGGTGGCGTCGATCTCGCACGTGGCCATGATGTACCTGGTGTCGGGACGGCAGCCGGAGCGGCTGGGCAATGCCTCGCCCATCACCTGCCCCTGGCAGTCCTTCGACTGCGCCGATGGCCAGATCGTGGTCGCGGTAGGCAACGACACTCAGTTCGCCGCCATGTGCGAAGTGCTGGGGCTGCCCGGGCTGCCGGGCGATCCGCGCTATGCCACCAACCCCATGCGGGCGCGGCACCGGCTGGAGCTGGTGCCGCTGCTGGAACAGGCCATCGCCCGGCATCCCGTGGCGCAATTGCGCGCGGCCTTCGACGCCGCCGGCGTGCCCTGCGGACCCATCAACGACTTCGCGCAGGTGTTCGACGATCCGCAGATACGCCATCGGGAAATGCTGCTGCGCATGCCCGCGGACGCGGGGCGCGATATTCCCCAGGTGGCCAATCCGGTCCGCTTCTCGGACACGCCGGTCGAATACCGGCGCGCCCCGCCCGCCCTGGGCCAGCACACGGACGAGGTGCTGCGCGAGGTGCTGGGCCTGGAGGCGGCCGAGCTTGACGCCCTGCGGCGCGACCGCATCATCCAGGCCGCCCCATGACCGCCCCGCTGCACGGCATCCGCGTACTGGACCTGAGCCGGGTGTTCTCGGGCCCGTTCGCCACCCAGATGCTGGCGGACCTGGGGGCGGACGTGATCAAGGTCGAACGGCCGGGTGTGGGCGACGAAGCGCGCTACCAGGGTGCGCCCCTGCGGGACGCCGACGGCAGGCCGCTGGACTGGACCTCATCTTTCCTGGCGATGAACCGCGGCAAGCGGTCCATCGCCATCGACGTCGCCAATCCCGAGGGGCAGGCACTGGTGCGCGGCCTGGCGCGGCAAAGCGACGTCTTCATCGAGAACTTCAAGGCCGGCGACCTGGCCCGCCACGGGCTGGACTACGCGTCGCTGCGTGCGGTCAATCCGCGCCTGGTCTATTGCTCGATCACGGGTTTCGGCCAGGATGGGCCGCGTGCCCGCCAGCCCGGCTATGACCTGGTGTTCCAGGCCATGAGCGGCATCATGAGCATGACGGGCGAACCCGACGGCCCGCCGCAGCGCGTGGGTTATTCGGTGTCGGACATCACCGCCGCCTACCATGCGGTGATCGGCATCCTGTCGGCGCTGCACGCGCGCCAGGCGGGTCTGTGCGAAGGGCAGCACATCGACATCGCGCTGCTGGACTGTCAGCTGGCCGCCGCCTCGCATGTCGCGATGGGCTATCTGCTGTCGGGTTCGCAGCCGGCGCGCATAGGCACGCGTTCGCACTTCATGGTGCCCTACCAGGCTTTCGACTGCGCGGACCAGCCGCTGGTGGTGATGTGCGGCAACGACGACCAGTTCCGCCGCCTGGCCGCCGCGCTCGGACTGCCGGGGCTGGCGGACGATGCGCGCTACGCCGCCAATCTCCAGCGCATGCGGCACCAGGACACGCTGGTGCCCCTGCTGGAAGATGCGCTGCGCGCCCGCCCGCGCGCCCATTGGCTGGAAGCGCTGGACCGGGCCGGCGTCCCGTGCGCGCCCATCCAGGACTTCCAGCAGGCCTTCGACGACCCGCAGGTGCGGCACCGGCAGGTGATCACGCACCTGCCCTTCGCGCCCACCGGCACGCTGCCCATGGTGGCCAATCCCGTGCGCCTGTCGGAGACCCCGGTCGAGTACCGGCGCCCGCCACCGGCCCTGGGCGAGCACACCGAGGAAATCTGCGCGCAACTGCTGCAAGTGCCGGTGGAGCGGCTGCGGGCCTTGCGCGAGCAAGGCATTCTTTGACGGGGCATGCCCCAGGAAACTTCATGGACGATACTCTGCGGGAATTTCGCGACAGCGCCGCCGACTACCTGGGCGCGAACGACCAGCGGCAGCGCATGCGTGCGCTGGACGACAGCGAGGGCGGACACGATCGCGAGGAATGGCGCCGCATCGCCGAACTGGGCTGGCTGGCGGTGCTGGTGGCCGAGGACGACGGCGGACTGGGCCTGGGTCTGCCCGAGCTGTGCGCGATCGCCCAGGAAGCCGGCCGCCATCTGCTGCCCGAACCGCTGGCCGCGGCGGGCGTGCATACGATGGCGCTGCTGGCCGGCCTGCCCACCACGCTGCCGCGCGCATCGCTGCTGGAGAAGGCCATGTCGGGCGCCCTGCTGCTGGGCGTGGCCTGGCAGGAACGCGCGGGCCAGCTCGATCCCGACGCCCGGCCCGGTTCATGCGCCACGCGCGGGGCCGGCGGCCTGCGGCTGGCCGGCCGCAAGCGCTTCGTCCAGCCCGGCGCCGACGTCGATGGCTGGCTGCTGGCCGCCACGCTGGACGACGAAGCCGCGCTGCTGTGGCTGCCCCGCGAACGTCTGGCCCGCGCTCCCATCACCCGGCGCCTGGTGGACGGCAGCGCGCAGGCGGACCTGGACCTGAACGGTACCGTGCTGGATGCGGAGCACGTGCTGGCCACCGGCCCGGCGGCCAGCGAGGCCCTGGCGCGCGCCAACGACGTGGCGCGCCTGGCCCAGGGCGCGGAGCTGGCGGGCATCGCCCGGCGGGCGCTGGAACTGACGCGCGACTACCTGGCGACGCGGGAGCAGTTCGGCCGCCCGATCGGCAGCTTCCAGGCCTTGCAGCACCGCATGGTCGACGGGCTGATACAGGTGGAACTGGCCGAGGCCTGCCTGCGCGAGGTGCTGGCGCAGGCGGCGCCGGATGCTCCCGCCACGCGCCTGGGGCGCCTGGCCAGCCGGGCCAAGGCCCGCTGCGCCCACGCGGCGCTGGAGATGACCCGCATGGCGATCCAGTTGCACGGCGCCATCGGCACGACCTACGAATACGACATCGGCCTGTATTTCCGCCGCGCGATGGCGCTGTCCGCGCACCTGGGAAATGCCGAGGCGCACCGCGTGCGCTACGCCACGCTGGCCGCTCCGGAAGCGGACGATCGCGAAGCCGGGCCGGCCCCCGCGCCCATCACCGCGTTTCCCGCCGACGCGGACTGGGGGGCGATGCCGGAAGCCGAATTCCGCCGCCTGGTCCGCGCGCTGTTCGACACGCACTACCCGCAGGACCGGCGGCACATGCCCTACCGCCAGACCTGGGCCGAGACGCGCGACTGGTACCTGACGCTGGCCCGCCTGGGCTGGCTGGCGCCGGCCTGGCCCCGCGAGCATGGCGGCATGGGCCTGCCGCCCGACAAGCTGATCGCCTACATCGAAGAAGCCGAGGCCTACGGCGTCGCGCGGCCGCCCGACCAGGGGCTGAACATGGTGGGGCCGATCCTGATGCGCTTCGGCACCGATGCGCAGCGCGCCCGCTTCCTGCCGGCCATCCTGAAAGGCGAGCACGTCTGGATCCAGGGCTATTCGGAACCCAACGCCGGCTCGGACCTGGCCGCCGTGCGCACGGAAGCCGTGCCCGACGGCGACCACTTCGTCGTCAACGGCCAGAAAACCTGGACCACCTGGGGTTCGGACGGCACGCACATGTTCATGCTCGTGCGCACCGACAAGACGGCCAAGAAGCAGGCCGGCATCAGCTTCCTGCTGGTGGACCTGAAGACACCCGGCATCACCGTTCGCCCCATCCGCAACATCGCCGACGAGCGGGAATTCTGCGAGGTGTTCTTCGACAACGTCCGCGTGCCGCGCGAGAACCTGGTGGGAGGCCTGAACGAGGGCTGGACGGTGGCCAAGGCGCTGCTGGGCTTCGAGCGCCTGTTCACCGGCAGCCCCAAGCATTCCCAGCACACACTGCGGCAGGTGGAAAAGCTGGCGCGCCAGCGCGGGCTGTTCGACGACCCGGCCTTCGTCGCGCGCCATACCGCCTTGCAACTCGACACGCTGGACCTGGGGGCGGCGTACGGCGGCTTTGCCGACCTGGCCAAGCGCGGGGCGGCCATTCCGCCCACCGTGTCGATCCTGAAGATCTGGTCCACCGAGACCTACGAGCGGCTGGCCCTGCTGCTGATCGAGGCCGCCGGCGAATACGGCGCGGTGCGCGACCACGCCGGCACCGACGAGATCGACCTGCACGTGGTGGCGCCGCTGTTCAACGCGCTGGGCGCGAAGATCTTCGCCGGCAGCAACGAGATCCAGCGCAACATCCTGGCCAAGGCCGTGCTGGAGCTGCCCTCGGGCTGAAGGCGGCGGCGTTCAGCCCTGGCCGGCCTGGGTGCCCTTGACCACGGTCAGCGCCGAGGCGATCAGGCCGCTGATGTCGCTGACGTTGGCGGGCACGATCAGGGTGTTGTTGGTCTTGGCCAGGTTGCCGAAGGCGTCGACGTAGCGCTCGGCCACCTTGAGGTTGACCGCTTCCATGCCGCCGGGGTGCTTGATGGCCTCGGCCACCTGGATGATGGCCTTGGCGGTAGCATCCGCCACGGTCACCACGGCGGTGGCCTCGCCCTGGGCCTGGTTGATCTGGGCCTGCTTCTCGCCCTCGGAACGCGCGATGGCGGCCTCGCGCTCGCCGGTGGCGATGTTGATCTGTTCCTGGCGGCGGCCTTCGGAGGCCGCGATCAGGGCCCGCTTCTCGCGCTCGGCGGTGATCTGGGCCTGCATGGCGCGCAGGATCTCGGCCGGCGGCGTCAGGTCCTTGATCTCGTAGCGCAGCACCTTCACGCCCCAGTTCAGCGCAGCCTCGTCCAGCGCGCTGACGATGCTGCTGTTGATCTGCTCGCGCTCCTCGAAGGTGCGGTCCAGTTCCAGCTTGCCGATGACCGAGCGCAGCGTGGTCTGGGCCAGCTGGGTGATGGCGACGATGTAGTTGGACGAACCGTACGAGGCGCGCATCGCGTCGGTGACCTGGAAATACAGGATGCCGTCCACCTGCAGCTGGGTGTTGTCGCGCGTGATGCAGACCTGGCTGGGCACGTCCAGCGGGATTTCCTTGAGCGAATGCTTGTAGGCCACGCGCTCGATGAAGGGGATGACGAAGCCGGCGCCGGGCGACAGCACGCGGTCGAACTTGCCCAGGCGCTCGACCACCCACGCATGCTGCTGCGGAACGATGGCAATGGCCTTGACGACGATGAGGATGGCCAGGAAAACGATGACCAGCAGGACGATGGTGGATGCGCTCATGGTGCTTCCTTATGAGTGATGCCAGCGATACGGGAAGGCCGTCCGCAACGGCCTTAGCGAGTGGGCGAAAGAACGAGGCTGTTGCCGCGCATCTCGGTAATCACGAACTGCCCGGCGACCGGCTCGGCCCCGGGAGCGAGCTCGGCCTGCCAGTGCGCCCCACGATACCAGACACGTGCGGTGCGGTCTTCGTTCCAGGCGTCGACCTTGACGGTCTGGCCGATGTCCATGTTGACGTTGGCGTTGGAAGACGGCGGCCCTCCCCGTTTCTTCAGCACGTTCAGGCGCTTGAGCAGCAGCGTGCAAAGCACCACCGCCGCCGCGCACAGCACCAGTTGCCAGGCGATGTCCACGCCCAGCCAGGCCGCGATGCCGGCCACGGCGAAGCCGACGGCGACCATCAGCAGATAGAAGGTGCCGGTCATGACTTCGCCGATCAGGGCCAGGGCCATCAGACCGAACCATACCCAGGCGGGATTCATAGTTGCCTCCTTCGAGCGAGAGCGGACGCGGCCCGCCGGCTCGGCCGCGCGGCACGAAACGTGCCGCAGTGACGTATCTGCCTCTATTATGCCTGCCTGGGGGAAATGCCGCCCGGCCCCGCCCCCCGGCCACCGGAGGAACCCCCATGCGCATACCGCCCGCCCCCACTCCCGCCTATCCGTCATCCGCCAGCCGGCGGCAGTTCCTGGGCTATGGCGGTGCCGGCATGCTGGCCGCGGTCCTGCCCGGCTGCGGAGGGGGCGACGGCCCGACGCCCGCCGCCTATGCGCAAACGATCGAGTGGGGCCGGCAGGAAATCGCGCGCGCCCTGGCCGGCGATCCCGGCAACGTGGCCGCGGTCTCGATTGCCCTGCTCAAGAACGACACCGTAGTCTGGCAGCAGGCCTTCGGCCGCGCCTCGGTCCAGGACAACGTGGCGGCCACCGTCCTGACCCGCTTCAACATCGGTTCGGTCAGCAAGGTGCTGGCGGCGCTGGCCGCCATGATCCTGCGGGACCGCGGACTGCTGGACCTGGACGCACCCGTGGCGCGCTACCTGCCGGGCTTCGCCATGCTGTCGCCCGAGTATGCGCTGATCACGACCCGGCACCTGCTTTCGCATTCCTCGGGCCTGCCGGGCACCAGCATGCGCGATGCCTTTGCCTTCGAACCCATACCGGGCTACGCGGCCCATGCCGAAGCGGCTCTGGCCAACCAGCACCTGAAGCACCTGCCGGGCGAACTGGCGGTCTATTGCAACGACGGCTTCACGATGATCGAACGGGTGGTGGCGGCCCTGGCCCGGCAGGACTACGCCAGCTTCGTCCAGGCCAACATCCTGACGCCGCTGGGCATGGCCGACTCCGGCTTCCTGACGAAGAAGCCCACGGGCGGCTCGTTCGCGCTGCCTTATTCGGGCGGCAGGCAATATCCCCAGGAGTTCGTCAATCCGCTGGCCACGGGCGGCCTGGCCGCCACGCCCGGCGACATGATGAAGCTCGCCCGCATGCTGCTCGAACGCGGCACCTACCAGTCGCGGCGCATCGTGTCGGCCGACGGCATCGCGCAGATGGGCACCGACCAGACCACGGGCCTGGCCATCAATCCCTCGCCGGAATGGGTATGGGGGCTGGGCTGGGACAGCGTGCGGCATCCCGGGCTGGCCGCGGCAGGCGTCCGGGCCTGGCAGAAGAATGGCGGCACGACCTTTTTCTCGAGCGACTTCTACGTCCTGCCGGACCAGCGGCTGGCCCTGATGGTGACCGGCAACACGGGCAACGCGCAACGCCCCGATACGTATCGCGCCGGCGCGCTGGCCGAAGGCGTGCTGCTGCGCGCCCTGGTCGAGGACGGCACGATACGCGCCCTGCCGCCGCTGGTCGCCCATGCCGCGCCGCCCGCGGCGGCATCGCCCGGGCTGGCCGACGCCGTGGGCGTGTACGCCAACTACAACCAGCCCACCCGGGTCACCGCCAACCAGGACGGCAGCTTCTCGCTGTCGTCCTGGAACGGCACCGCCTGGCAGCCGATGAACGGCGGTGCCAGATACAGTTATCGCAGCGACGGGTGGTGGTGGGGCAACGACGCCCCCATCAGCTACCGCTTCGAGGTCGTGTCCGGCACCGACGCGAACGGCCAGCCCTACCGCTATCGCTACCTGATGCTGCGCGGCCCCCTGTTCGGCGCCGGCTACAGCGAAACGACGCTGCCCGTGGGCCAGCAACTGCTTCCGCTGGCGCCGCTGGGCGCCGCCTGGCAGGCGCGGCTGGGCAAGACCTGGACGGTCATCAACGAATCCCCCACGACCATGCCGTCCACCCTGGGCGGCACACCCTACGCCACACTGGGCAGCCTGCCCGAGCTGCCGGGCTACATCCTGGTGCGCAATAGCAGCTACGACGACGGCTCGCCCGAATACCAACTCCTGGCCCCGCTGGCCGCCGACCGCGCCGGCATGACCGTCAAGATCCCCGCCAACGCCGGCCGCGACCTGTACGAACTGCACTTCGCCACGGCTGGCGGCAAGGAAACGCTGACCATAGGCAGTTGGACCTACGAAGCAGCCACGGGCTGACCTCAAAAAATGCCCCCACGCTAGGCCCTTCGGGCCGTCGCTGCCCCCCGAGGGGGCGTTTTTGCCTTGGGGCGGCCCGGCGGCAAAAAAAAACGGCGCTCCAAAAGGAACGCCGCTCTCCACGAGCCCGGTTTTACCCCAGGATGCGGTGGATCCGGCTTTGCCGGTCCACCCGCATCGCCCCCTGGGGGGCGCGCGTCAGCGCGTAGGGGGGATCCTATTCAGCCAACTTCTTCCAAGTATCGACCACCGTATCCGGATTCAGCGAGATCGACTTGATGCCCTGGTCCTTCAGCCAGACCGCGAAGTCTGGATGATCCGAAGGACCTTGGCCGCAGATGCCGACGTACTTGCCCGCCTTCAGGCAAGCCTCGATGGCACGCTGCAGCAGCGCCTGGACGGCCGGATCGCGCTCGTCGAAGTCGGCGGCCAGGAGTTCCAGGCCGGAGTCGCGGTCCAGGCCCAGGGTGAGCTGGGTCAGGTCGTTCGAACCGATCGAGAAGCCGTCGAAGTATTCGAGGAACTGCTCGGCCAGCACGGCGTTGGACGGGACTTCGCACATCATGATCAGGCGCAGGCCGTTCTCGCCGCGCTTGAGCTGGTTGTCGGCCAGGAGGCCGACCACGCGCTCGGCCTGCTTGAGCGTGCGCACGAAGGGAACCATGATCTCGACGTTGGTCAGGCCCATGTCCTGGCGCACGCGGCGCAGCGCCTCGCATTCCATGCGGAAGCACTCGGCGAACTCCTCGGCGATGTAGCGCGAGGCGCCGCGGAAGCCCAGCATGGGGTTCTCTTCCTCGGGCTCGTAGCGCGAGCCGCCGATAAGCTTGCGGTATTCGTTCGACTTGAAGTCGGACATGCGCACGATGACCGGCTTGGGATAGAAGGCCGCCGCGATCGTGGCGATGCCCTCGGCCAGCTTGTCGACGAAGAACGCGCGCGGGCTGGCGTAGCCCCGGGCCACCGATTCCACCGCCTTCTTCAGGTCGCCGTCGACATTCGGATAGTCGAGGATGGCCTTGGGGTGGATGCCGATGTTGTTGTTGATGATGAATTCCAGGCGGGCCAGGCCCACGCCGCCGTTCGGGATCTGCGCGAAGTCGTAGGCGAGCTGCGGGTTGCCCACGTTCATCATGATCTTGACGTCGATGGCGGGCATTTCGCCGCGTCGGACTTCCTCGACCTCGGTTTCCAGCAGGCCGTCGTAGATCCGGCCCTCGTCGCCTTCGGCGCAGGACACGGTGACCATGGCGCCGTCGGCCAGCACGCTGGTGGCGTCGCCGCTACCGACGACCGCCGGGATGCCCAGTTCGCGCGCGATGATGGCCGCGTGGCAGGTCCGGCCGCCACGGTTGGTGACGATGGCCGAGGCGCGCTTCATGACCGGTTCCCAGTTGGGATCGGTCATGTCGGTGACCAGCACGTCGCCGGGCTGGACCTTGTCCATGTCGGCGATGTCGGCCACCAGGCGCACCGGGCCCGAACCGATCTTCTGGCCGATGGCGCGGCCCGTGACCAGCACGTTGCCGGTGGCCTTCAGGCGGTAGCGCTGCTGCACGTCGTTGCCGGACTGCTGCGACTTCACGGTTTCCGGGCGGGCCTGCAGGATGTAGATCTTGCCGTCGTTGCCGTCGCGGCCCCATTCGATGTCCATGGGACGGCCGTAGTGCTTTTCGATGATGACGGCGTAGCGCGCCAGCTCGATCACGTCGTCATCGGACAGCGAGAAGCGGTTGCGCTGTTCGGGCGCGACGTCGACCGTGCGCACGGCGCGGCCTTCGGTGCGGGCCGGGTCGAATTCCATCTTGATCAGCTTGGAGCCGATGCGGCGGCTGACGATGGGATACTTGCCGGCTTCCAGCGTGGGCTTGAAGACGTAGAACTCGTCGGGGTTGACCGCGCCCTGCACCACCGTCTCGCCCAGGCCGTAGGACGAGGTGATGAAGACGACGTCGGGGAAGCCCGATTCGGTGTCGATGGTGAACATGACGCCGGCCGCGCCGGTGTCGGAGCGGACCATGCGCTGGATGCCGGCGGACAAGGCCACGTCGGCATGGGCGAAGCCCTTGTGCACGCGATACGAGATGGCGCGGTCGTTGTACAGCGACGCGAACACGTGGCGGATCTTGTCCAACACGTCGTCGATGCCGACCACGTTCAGGAAGGTTTCCTGCTGGCCGGCGAACGAGGCGTCGGGCAGGTCTTCGGCGGTGGCGGACGAACGGACGGCGAACGAACCCTTGCCGTCGGCGTCGAGCTTGGCGAACGCTTCACGGATGTCCTTCTCGAACTTGGCCGAGAACGGAGCATCGACGATCCATTGCCGGATTTCCGCGCCGGTTTCGGCGAGCGCGCGCACGTCTTCCGGATTCAGGGAAGACAGGCGTTCGTTGATCCGGGTATCCAGGCCCGAATCCTTCAGGAAATCGCGGAAAGCCTCTGCCGTCGTGGCAAAGCCCCCGGGCACGCGGACTCCGGCGCCGGTGAGCTGGCTGATCATCTCTCCAAGTGAGGCGTTCTTTCCTCCTACCGAGTCAACATCCGTCATCCGGAGTTGCTCGAACGGCACAACATAAGACATGAAAGTCCCCTATTACAATGGCAAGAAAGCTTGTTTGGCGAGCACACGCGCCGGGCGATTCCGCGCCGCAATGCGTGGTGTGCTGGCCAAACCCGCCTCCGCCGCGGCCCAGGGCTCCGTAAGCCTGGGCGTGCGCCATGCGTAACCGGGGTAATCCCCGGATTGTACGCCGGCCGCCGGCCTTTCTGCACATTGCTTGCTTCGTTTGCCTTTCCCATCCCCGGAAACCCTGTTTTTGCGAGATATCCATGCCTCAACCCGCCCCCGCCGCGAATTCGTACCTGCGCACCGTATTCGTGGTCTCCGACGGCACCGGCATCACCGCCGAGACCTTCGCCCACTCGGTCCTGGCGCAGTTCGAGAACGCCCGCTTCCGCCATATCAGGCTTCCTTTCATTGATTCGGTGGACAAGGCCGCCGACGTGGCCGCGCGGATCGACGCCGCCTTCACGGCGGACGGGCAGCGCCCCATCGTCTTCAGCACCCTGGTCAATTCCGAGATCAATACCCGCGTGCGCCAGGCCAACGGCCTGTTCCTGGACCTGTTCTCGACCTTCGTCGAGCCCATCGAGCAGGAACTGAACATCAAGTCCAGCCATTCGATCGGCCGCTCGCACAACATGGCCAACACCAAGCAGTACCAGAGCCGGATCGAGGCCATCAACTTCAGCCTGGCGCACGACGACGGACAGTTCATCAAGGGCCTGGAACAGGCCGACGTGATCCTGGTGGGCGTGTCGCGCTGCGGCAAGACGCCCACCAGCCTGTACCTGGCCATGCAGTACGGGATCAAGGCCGCCAACGTGCCGCTGATTCCCGACGACTTCGAGCGCGACGCCCTGCCCTCGGCCATCCTGCCTCACCGCAACAAGCTGTTCGGGCTGACCATCCAGCCCGAGCGCCTGGCCGAGGTCCGCAACGAGCGCCGCCCCGACAGCCGCTATGCCTCGCTGGAGCAGTGCCGCTACGAGGTGGCCGAGGCCGAGAAGCTGATGCGCCGCGAAAGCATCCGCTGGCTGTCGACCACCACCAAGTCGATAGAGGAAATCTCGACCACCGTGCTGCAGAAGATCGGGCTGGAAGGCCGGTTCTATTAAGTCAGGAAGCAGGCCGCGGCGGGCGCGCCAGCGCCTCGCTTTCGGCCGCATGGGGCCGGGCCGCGACCTCCAGGCACTCGCGCAGCACGTTCAGCAGTTCGCGCCGCCTGGGTTCGCGGGGCATGACCAGGCCCAGCTCGCGGTGGAAGACGTCCTTGCCCAGCGAGACCGCCCGGACGCCCGGCGGCAGGCTGTTGCTGCGCGTGATGGGCACCAGCGACACGCCCAGCCCGGCCGCCACCATCGCCACCATGGCATCCACGTCCTCGATGTCCAGCATGGCCTCGACATGCAGGTCGTGCCGGCGCAGGAAATGCTCGACCCCCCGCCCGCCGAACGAGGCACGGTCGTAGCGGATGAAGGGGTGGGCGGCCAGCAACTGGCGCCAGTCCTCGCCCGGGACGCCCTCCGGCACCGCCAGCACGAAGGGTTCGCGCACCAGCGGCTGCCATAGCAGCTCGCGCGGCAGCATGAAGGGCGGCGCGATCATCAGCGCGGCGTCCAGCTCGCCGCTGTCGACCTGGCCGATCAGGAACAGCGACGAACCGTGCACCAGCCGCACCGATACCAGGGGATGGCGGCCCCGCAGGATGCCCAGCGCCGTGGGCAGCATGCCCACCTGGGCGGTCTGGATCGCCCCCATCCTGACCGTGCCGCGCAGTTCGCGGCTGGTCACCCGCACGGCCAGCTCGTCGAACAACCCGACGATCTGGCGAGCCATTTCCACCGCTTCCTCTCCCGCCTCGTTCAGCGTGGCCGAGCGTCCGGTCCGGGTGAACAGGGGCGCGCCCAGCGCCTCCTCCAGGCGTTGCATCTGGGCGCTGACGGCCGACTGCGTCAGGCCGATGCGGGCCCCCGCCGCGGCGAACGTGCCCCAGCGCACGACCGCAAGAAACGTCTTCAGCTCGCGCAGCACGACGGCCTCCTCCAAATAATCAAAAAAATTTGACCTCAGACGAAAAACAAAGCGTTTTCGTTTAAGGATTTTTGTTTATACCATGGCTGTCATGGATGCCTGCCTTGGCGTCCCTTCCCACTTCGAACCCCTGGACACTGCCCTCCCCGCAGCGGGGCTAACTTCGCCCAAAAACAATTAAATCAACTAAAAACCAAATAAATACATCAAACTTCTTTCAACTTCATGGCACAGCACTTGCTTGATAACCCAGGAGACGGCGCGCAATCCCGCGTTCGCCCCTCTCTCTTGAATGGAACAGCAGGTATGAAGATCCCCTCCTTTCTAGCGGCCGCCGCGCTGGCCCTGACCCTGGCCCTGCCGGCCCATGCCTACCCGGACCGGCCGATCACCATCGTGGTGCCGTTCTCGGCCGGTGCCGGCACCGATCTGACCGCCCGCCTCCTCGCGCGCACCATGGAGAAGCACGCGGGCCGCAGCGTCGTGGTGGTGAACCGCGCCGGCGCCGGCGGCGAGATCGGCATGGCGTCGGTGGCCAACGCGGCGCCCGACGGTTACACGCTGTCCATCCTGAACACGCCCAACGTGCTGACCATTCCCATCGAACGCCGGGCGCAGTTCAGCCTGTCCAGCTTCGACGTGATCGCCAATATCGTGGACGACCCCGGCACCCTGAGCGTGCGCGGCGACAGTCCGCTGCGCGGTATCCAGGAACTGGTGGACGCGGCTCGCAAGGCACCGGGAACGCTGACCTACGGGACGGCCGGCGTCGGCTCGGCCGGCCATATTTCCATGCTGCTGCTGGAGCAGGCCGCCGGCATACGGCTGCGCCACGTGCCCTTCAAGGGCACGGCGGACGTGGCAACGGCCTTGCTGGGCGGCCACATCGACATCGCCACCGCCAACCTGGGCGAGGCCCTGGGTTTTTCCAAGGGCAAGCAGTGGCGCATCCTGGGCCAGATGGCGTCCAGCCGGTCCCCCATGGCGACGGACCTGCCCACCTTCGCCGAGGCCGGCTATCCCATCGAAAGCGGTTCGCTGCGCGGGCTGGGCGCGCCGCGCGGCACGCCGCCGGAAACGCTCAGGGCGCTCTCGGCGCTGGTGGACAAGGCCATCAACGACCCCGACTTCCGCCAGGCGGCCCGGGGGGCCGAGCAGAACGTCCGCTACCTGCCGCGCGACGACTACGCGCTCCTGCTGACGGGCATGCAGGGCCAGTTCGAGAAACTGTGGGCGGCCTCGCCCTGGAATCAATGATGCCGAGCCCCTCGTTCCCCCCGCACCGGACCGCCACCATGAAAACCGCCCTTCGCTTCCTTCTTTCCGCCCTCGCGCTGGCCGGCGCCTGCGCCGCGCACGCCGCCTATCCCGACCGCCCCATCACCATGATCGTGCCGTTCAGCGCGGGCGCCGGCACCGACCTGACCGCGCGCACCGTCGCCCAGTGCATGGAAGGCCAGATCAAGGGTGCCACCATCGTCGTCACCAACCGCCCCGGCGCCAGCGGCGACATCGGCCTGGCGGCGCTGGCCACGGCCGCGCCCGACGGCTATACCCTGGGCATCGTCAACACGCCCGGCGTGGTCAGCATCCCGATCGAGCGCCAGACGCGCTACACCGTCGCCAGCTTCGACTTCCTGGGCGCCGTGGCCGATGCGCCGGGCACGATCAGCGTGCACGCCGACAGCGGCATCCACTCCATCCAGGACCTGGTGCGCGCGGCCAAGGCGAAACCGGGCGGGATCACCGTGGGTACGCAAGGCGTGGGCTCGGCCGGCCACATCGCGCTCCTGCTGCTGGAGCAGTCGGCAGGCATCGAACTGACCCCGGTGCCGTTCCAGGGTGCGGCGCCCGCGCGCACCGCGCTGCTGGGCAAGGTGATCGACTCCACCATGGCCAACGTGGACGAGGCCGTGGGTTTCCGCAACGGATCGCCGTGGCGCATCCTGGGCGTGATGAGCGATACCCGCTCGCCCGTGGCCGCCGACCTGCCCACGTTCAAGGAAGCCGGCTACGACATCGTGGCGGGCTCCATGCGCGGCTTCGCCGGCCCCAAGGGCATGCCGCGCGAGGTGGTCAAGACACTATCCGACGCCATCCGCACCTGCGCCGCCGACCCGGTGTTCCTGGACCGCGCGCAGAAAGCCTTCCTACCCGTGCGCTATCTGCCGCCGCAGGAACACCTGGACAGCCTGCGGCGCCTGGACACCTCGCTGCGCGAGCTGTGGAAGGCCAAGCCCTGGAACCAATGACCCCTTCACCCCAACGGCGGACCTTCCGCCATCCTGAACGAGACGAACGCTTCATGAGAACCGACCACAGCACCTATGCGGACATCCGCGCCTACCTGAAGAATCACGACACCCTGCTGGTCCCGGTGGGCGCCACCGAGCAATACGGCTCGCACCTGGCCACGGGCACGGAACTGCGGCTGTGCGAGATGATCGCCACCGAGGTCGGTGCGCTGACGGGCTTTGCCGTGACGCCCATCATCCCGGTCAACTACTCCGCCATGTTCCTGGATTACCCCGGCACGCTGTCGGTGTCCATGGCCACGCTGGAACGCTACCTGGACGAGATGTGCGACGGCCTGGCCGGCCAGGGCTTTCGCCATTTCATGTTCGTCAACATCCATGCCGGCTCGCTCGGTCCGATCGAAAGCGTCTGCCGCAATCTGCGCCGGCGCCATGGCGCGGTGGGCGGCACCATCGATGTCTTCACGGTGATGCGCGACGTCGGCGGCGTCGAATTCAAGACCAGGAAATCGCCCTCGGGCCATGCCTCGGAAATGGTGACCTCGGTGGCGCTGGCCAAGTGCCCGGAGCTGGTCTTCATGGACCGCGCCCAGGCCACCGAATCGCTGCGCCCCTTCGTGGACGGCGTCAAGACAGTGTCCAGCGGCAAGGTCAGCCTGGGCAAGTCCAGCTTCTCGGTATTCAGCGACATCAGCGACTATGCTCCCATCGGCACCCAGGGCGACCCGACCGGCGCCACCGCCGAGCAGGGGCACCAGGTATGGAACGCCGCGGTGGACTACCTGGCCGAGGCCGCCAGGAAGTTCAGCCAGATGTCGTTCCAGGCATAGGGAGCGGCCATGCGCAACAATCCGCTGAAAGCGCTCTGGCGGGCCGGCAAGCCGGCCTTCGGCACCTGGGCCACGCTGGTGCACCATCCGCGCTTCATGAAGCTCCTGGCCGTGACGGGCCTGGACTTCGTGCTGATCGAGATGGAGCACAGCGACTTCACCATCGCCGAGGTCGGCACGCTGTGCCTGGTCGCGCGTGAAGCCGGCATCGTGCCCATCGTGCGGCCCGCGGGCACGCAGCCGCACGACTACACGCGGCCGCTGGACGCCGGCGCCATGGGCCTGCTGCTGCCCAACGTGGAGACGGCCGGGCAGCTCGAATCCATCCTGCGCGCCACCAAGTACCACCCGCGCGGCGAACGCATCCTGAACATGCGCGGCCCGCACACCGACTACGTCCGGCTGACCCAGCCGCTGGAGCAGATCCAGGCCATGAACGAGCACACCCTGACGGTGGCGATGATGGAGTCGCAACGCGGCCTGGACAACCTGGACGCCATCTGCCGCGTGCCGGGACTGGACGCCGTCATGATCGGGCCCGACGACCTGTCGCAGGCGCTGGGCGTGCCCGGCGACATGAAGCATGCGCGCATGGTCGAGGCCACCGAGCACGTCATCGCCACCTGCCAGCGCCACGACGTGCCCTGGGGCTTCAGTTGCCAGGACCCGGCCAGCGCCGCCGAATGGATAGGCCGCGGCATCCGGTGGATGCCCTATGCCAACGACGCCGCGGCGCTGTTCAACACCTTCAGCTCGGCCGCGCAGCAGCTCAAGCGCGCGGCGGGCCGCTAGCCCCCCATTCCTTCATAGACCAGGAGTCTTCGATGAAAGCAGTCGCCATGTACAGCCCCTACGGCTGGAAAGCCAAGATCGGCCTGATCGTGCCGTCCACCAACACCGTCAACGAACCCGAGTTCTGGCGCCTCGCGCCCGAGGGCGTGACCATCCATACCGCCCGCGCCATGCTGCTGGGCCCCGCCACCGAGGAGTCCTACTACAAGATGGCCGAGGCGGTGAACGGCGCCGCCGACGAACTGGCCACGGCCGAGGTCGACGTGGTGGCCTACGGCTGCACCTCGGGCTCGATCATCTGCCCGCTGCCGGAACTGATCCGCAACATGAGCCAGCGCACCGGCACCCCCGCCATCGCCACCGCCGGCGCCGTCGTGGCGGCGCTGCGCGCGCTGGGCGCCCGCAGGATCGCCGTGGGCACGCCCTACGTCGATTTCGTCAACGAGAGCGAGGACAAATTCCTGCGCGACTACGGCTTCGACGTACTGACCCTGCAAGGCCTGCGCCTGGGCGAAACCCAGGAGGAACGCCGCGGCATCGGCCGCGTGCCGCCCGAGATGGTGTTCCGCCTGGCCCGCGCGATCGACCGGCCCGAGGCCGATGCCATCTTCATCTCGTGCACCAACCTCGCCACCTTCGACGTCATCGCCGAGATCGAAAGCGAGCTGGGCAAGCCGGTCGTGACCAGCAACCAGGCGTGCTTCTGGGCCTGCCTGCGCCTGCTGGGCCTGCGCACGTCCATTACCGGCCACGGCACGCTGCTGGAGCACCAGCTCGATCCCATCGACGAATCCAGCTACGCGCTGCCGTCCGCGCGATGAACGTCCCGCCGCCCGACCTCGCGCTGGCCAAGACGCTGTTCGCGCAGTTGCGCCGCGATGGCCACGACGGCGTGGGCATCACGCGCGATGCCTACGGCCCGGGGGAACAGCGCGCGCATGACGAGGCCACGCGCCTTGCCCGCGCGCTGGACCTGGAGATCGCGCGCGACGCCGCGCTGAACCTGTACCTGACGCTGCCCGGCCGGGACCGGCAGGCACCCCGCGTCATGACGGGGTCGCACCTGGACTCGGTGCCGGCCGGCGGCAACTACGACGGCGCCGCCGGCGTGGTGGCCGGGCTGGCGGTGCTGGCGGGTTGGCGGGCGGCCGGATTCGTGCCTCCGGCGGACGTGACGGTGATGGCCGTGCGCGCCGAGGAAAGCACCTGGTTTCCCTATTCCTACCTGGGCAGCAAGGCCGCCTTCGGCCTGGTCGGCCGCGACGCGCTGCAATTGCGGCGCGCCGACACCGGCCGCCCGCTGGCCGAGCACCTGGCCGAATGCGGCGGCGACCCGGCCGCGTTCGGCAGTGCCTGGCTGGATCCGGCGCGCATCGCCCGCTTCGTCGAGCTGCACATCGAGCAAGGTCCCGTGCTGGTGGACGACGCGCTGCCGGTGGGCATCGTCACCGGCATACGGGGCAGCCTGCGCCATCGCGATGCCCGCGTCCTGGGCAGCTATGCCCATTCGGGCGCCGTACCGCGCGCCGGACGGCGCGATGCCGTGCGCGCCGCCGCCCTGCTGGTGGCCGCCATCGACGACGACTGGGAACGGCTGGAGGCGCAAGGCCGCGACCTGGTCGTGACCTTCGGCAAGTTCTGCACCAATCCCGCCCAGCACGCCTTCAGCAAGGTGGCCGGCGAAGTGGACCTGTGCGTGGACGTACGCAGCCAGGACCGCGCGGTGCTGGACGAGGTCGACGCCCTGCTGGACGCCCATGCGCGCCGGCTGGAACAGGCGACCGGCACGCGCATCGAACTGGGCCCGCGCACCGGCTCGGAACCGGCGCTGATGGATGCGGGCATCCAGCGGTCGCTGGAAGCCGCCGCCGCCCGCCACGGCATCGCCGCGCGCCGCATGGCCAGCGGCGCGGGACACGACGCGGCGGTGTTCGCCCAGCGCGGCGTACCCACCGGCATGGTGTTCGTGCGCAACGACCACGGTTCGCACAATCCCGACGAACACATGGACATGGACGACTTCGCGCTGGGCACGCGCCTGCTGGCCGACGTTCTGGCCGCTCCCTGACTCTCTTTTCCTAGGAACACGATGAAGCCACCCGTCTGCCTGGTTGTCCAGCCCATCCACCCCGCCGGCATCGCCCGCCTGCGGGCCGCCGGTATCGAAGCCCGCATGGCCAGTTCGGCCGACATGGCCACCGTGGCCCGCGAGATCGCTCCCTGCCAGGCCGTGATCACGCGCAACGCCGGACTGGATACTGCCGCCGTCGAGGCCGGCGCGCAACTGGCCGTGATCGCCAACCACGGCATAGGCACCAACAAGATCGACGTGGCGCGCGCCACGGCGCTGTCGATACCCATCGTCTACACCCCCACCGCGAACGCCCGCTCGGTGGCCGAGCACGCCGTCATGCAGATGCTGGCGGTGGCCAAGCGGCTGGCCGCCTGCGACCACGCGGTGCGCGCCGGCGACTGGGACTACCGCTATCGGCCCGGCCTGCAGGAACTGCACGGCAAGACCCTGGGCATCGTCGGCTTCGGCATCATCGGCCGGCTGACCGCGGCCATTGCCCTGCATGGCCTGGGCATGCGGGTCATCGTGTATTCGCCGGCCGTGCCCGCCGGCGAGATCACCGCCCAGGGGGCGCAGCCCTGCCCGGCGCTGGACGAGCTGCTGGCGCAGGCCGACGTGGTGTCGCTGCACCGTCCTTCCCGGGCCGATACCCGGCACATGATCGACGCGCGCGCGCTGGCGCGCATGAAGCCGACGGCCATCCTGGTCAACACCGCGCGCGCCGACCTGATCGACACCGACGCGCTGGCTGCGGCGCTGCGCGACCGCCGCATCGCCGGCGCCGCGCTGGACGTATTCGAGCAGGAGCCCCTGCCCGCCGGCCATCCGCTGTGCGGACTGGACAACGCGCTGCTGACGCCCCACACTGCCGGCAGCACGGACGAGGCCCTGCGCGCCGCCGCCGAACAGTGCGCCGACCAGATCATCGAGGTCCTGGCGGCACGCCGGCCGGCCCACCTGGTCAACCCGCAGGTCTGGGAAACCCGGCGCCTGCCCGTTCCGGCCTGACCCGTCATCTTTCATGCACCGACCGTCATCATGCAATCGATCTTCCACCTGGCCTATAACGTCACCGACCTCGCCCAGGCGCGCCGCTTCTATGGCGACGTCCTGGGCTGCGCCGAGGGGCGCAGCACCGACACCTGGGTCGATTTCGACTTCTTCGGACACCAGATCTCGCTGCACCTGGGCACGCCGTTCAAGACCGAGCGCACCGGCCACGTGGGCGACAAGCTCGTGCCCATGCCGCACCTGGGCGTGATCCTGCTGCTGGACGACTGGCAGGCGCTGGCGCGGCGCCTGCGGGAGGCCGGCACGGAATTCGTGCTGGAGCCGCAGGTCCGCTTCCAGGGCCAGCCCGGCGAACAATGGACCATGTTCTTCACCGACCCGTTCGGCAACCCCATCGAGGTGAAGGGGTTCAAGTCCTTCGAGTCGGTGTACGCCGCCTGAGGATCAGGCGCGGCGCGCCGTCAGCCATTTGGCCGGGGGCAGCGGCTCGGCGCAGATGCGGATCTCGCCGATGTTGCCCAGGAAGCCGTTGGTGCGCTCGCCGGCATACGCGCCGCCGCCGATCACCATGCGGTCGGTGGACTTGCGGTAGGCGATGCCCGGCGCGTTGGCCGCGTTGCGCAGCACCGGCGCCCCTTCCACGTACATGATGGTCTCGTTCAAGGCCGGATCGTTGACGATGGCGATGTGCACCCATTTGCCGGCGATGATCTCGCCCGACCAGTTGGCCGCGGGAGACTTGCTGCCCGGGCTGTTGGGCAGCACTTCCCATTGCACTTCCCGCAGGCTCGAGATCGAGAAGATGATGGGGCATTCGTCGCCGTCTCCGCCCGCGAAACCGGGGATCTGGCCACGCCGGCCGTCGCGCTCCATGATGTTCATCCACGCGTTCTGGCTGGCGGTCCAGCTGCTGTCGACCTTGATGAAGGCCTCGACGGTGTAGCCGGCATCCAGGGTGGCCGTGTTGACCTGGGCATCCGCGCGCGTCGTGAAATAGCTCATGCGCAGCGGACTCGTGGTCGTATTGGCGAAGCGCACGCTGCCGGGCGCCGCGGACAGGTAATGACGGTCGTCGGTCCAGGTCAGGTCGCCCTCCTGCCCTATCGTGGCGCCGTTGAAGGTCAGGGCCTCGCGATACACCGGATTCCTGCCGGTCGTGTCCGCCACCACCTGGCCTACCGGCACCACGCTGCCGGGCGTTCCGCCGAAGAAGCGCCAGTGCGCCACCGTGGACGCCACCAGCGGGTAGTCGTTCTCGTCGGCGGCGGGCTTCTTCTCCACCGTTTCCGGTTCCTCATGGGTCGCCAGGATGGCGGCCTTGGCACGATCGTTGATCGGCTCGTTGCCCGCCTCGGGCGTCTTGAAACCGGGGTTGAAGCGGGCGAAGCGCTTCTTGAAATCGAAGTCGATCTCGAATTGCTGGTTGGCCTCGGTCAGCACCGCCACGTCGAAGTCGTTCAGCGTATCGGCGGGCTTCTGCGGCACCCACGGCGAGAACGACAGGACCTTGATCTTGTTGCGGGTCAGGTCGAACTCGTACAGGCGCATCAGCCCGTTGCCGCCCATGTAGGCCATCTGGTAGTCGACCACCATTTCCTCGACCGCGTTGCCATAGTCGTTGGTCTTGGTCAGGCGCGAGGCGCCGTGATAGTGGCCGTTCAGCGTCATGAAGATCTGGTCGTTGTCCCGGATCAGCTTCTCCCACAGCATCTTGCCGTACGGAACCTCCAGCGGGCTCGCGCCGTCCGCGGCGATGTTCAGCAACTGGTGGTTGACCAGGATGGCGGGCAGGGTCGGATGATCCGCCAGCACCTTGCGCGCCCAGGCGATGGCCGCGTCCGACGCGCGCCACGACAGCGACAGCACCAGGAACCGGTTGCCGTCGGCCTCGAAGATGTGGAACTCGTGGAACCCGGACGCATCGCGGCCGCCGAACGTCGCCTGCTGCTTCGCGCGTTCGGTCGGGAACCACTTCAGGTACGGCTCGGCGGCCAGGTTGCGCTGGGCGTCGGTGTTCGAGGCCTGGCTGCTCTCGTCGACATAGTCCACGTCGCGGATCACGTCGTGGTTGCCCGCCAGGATGGAGTACGGCAGCCTGGCTTCCTCCAGCACCTTCATCGCGTCGTCGGCGACCTGCCACTGGGCCGGCTTGCCCTGCTGGTCCACCACGTCGCCCAGATGGATGGTGAACGGGATCTTCAGGCTCTTGGCGTTTTGCGCGATCCAGTTCGTCTGCGCGCGGAACGGCGTCGATCCGTACTTGCGCTGGAACTGCGTGTTCTCGGCCTCGGTCGCATAGCGCGCATAGAACTGGGTATCGGGCAGCACCGCCAGCGCGAAGCTGGACACCAGGGTGGATGGCTGCTCGCCGTCTCCGCCGTTGCCGTCCCCGGGATTGCCCGTCTGCGGCGGCGCGTCATCGCCGCCGCAGGCCGACAGCAGCAATGCCGTGCCGCCCAGCGACAATCCGAAGCCCGCCTTCATCAGCAAGCGGCGCTGCCGGTCGGGCAGTCCTTCCAGCTTGCGGAGCGTGTCCGGGGCGAGAATGTTGTCCTTCTTGTTCATGTCCTGCTTGTTTCCATGCCACGAAAGCCGCACAGCGTAGCGATGGAACATGACAGGAGTACGCGGTCCGCATGCCGCGTTGAAACGCGCATGCAACCTTGGAGCCGCGGCTGGGCCCTAACCCGGAACGAACCGGCGCCGATGCTCGAACAGGCACACCGCCACCGCCGCCCCGACGTTCAGCGACTCGGCCGCCGGCTCCTGCGGAATGCGCACCCGCAGCGCCGCGGCGGCCTGAAGTTCGGCGCGCACGCCCTGCCCTTCATTGCCGAATACCCAGGCGCAGTGCCGCGGCAGCGCGGCCTGGTAAAGGCCCACGGCATCGTCCAGCGTGGTGGCCACCAGCGGCAGGTCCAGGCGCGCCAGCAGGGCCCGCAGATCGACCCGCTCATGGATGGTCAGCGAGAAATGCGCCCCCTGCCCCGAACGCAGCACCTTGGGCGACCAGGCGAAGGCGGTCTCGTCCGACAGGAAGACGTGGCGCACGCCGGCCGCCGCGCAGGTGCGCAGGATGGCGCCGACGTTGCCGGGGTCCTGGACGCGGTCGAGCAGCACGCAGCCTTGCGTGACGCGCTCGGGCAGCGGCGGCGCCGGCGTCTCGACCACGAACACCACGCCCTGGCCGGCTTGCACGTGCTCCAGGTCGTCGATCAGGTTGCCGTCCAGCCAGACCTGGCGGTCGGCCGGCACCTGGTCGCGCAAGGCCATGATTTCGGCGCTGGCCCGCTCGCCTTCCAGCCGCCGCGCGTCGAACACCGCATGCCGGGGCAGGCCCCGCCATTGCAGGTAGGCCTGGCACAGGTGCACGCCTTCCAGCACGGACAGGCCGGCCTCGCGCCGTGCCTGCGAGGCCTGCGTCAGCTTGCGCAGCGACTTGAATAGCGGATTGTCGCGCGAGGCGATGCGTTTCATGGTCGGTCTTCCAGGCGGCGATCCGCGCGGCTAGGCGCGCTTGGCACGGCGGCGGCGCGGGGCCGGCGCCTCGGGTTCGGGCAGGTCGTCCCAGGGCAGCAGGCTGTCCATTACCCGGGCCAGCGGCGTTTCCGGCTCGGGTATGCCCAGGGCCCGGCGCACGGGCTCGAAACTGCGGCGGTGTTCCGGGCACGGGCCGTGTTCCAGCAGGCAACGCAGGTGGTCTGGCGTGCCGTAGCCCTTGTGCCGGTCGAAGCCGTACATGGGGTAGCTGGCGTGCAGCCGGACCAGTTCGGCATCGCGCGCGGTCTTGGCCAGGATGGACGCCGCCGAGATCGCCTGTACCTGCGCATCGCCGCCGATCACGGTCTGCACCCGGCAGGCCAGCGCCGGCGCACGGTTGCCGTCCACCTGCACCAGGTCGGGCACGCAGCCCAGCCCCTCGACGGCCCGCCGCATGGCCAGCATGGTGGCGTTCAGGATGTTCAGCGCGTCGATCTCGGCCACGCTGACGCTGGCCACGCACCAGGCCAGCGCGCGCTCCTGGATCAGCGGGGCGAGTTCGTCGCGGGCGCGCTCGCTCAGCATCTTGGAATCGTTCAGGCCGTCGACCGGACGGGCCGGATCGAGGATGACGGCCGCCGCGTAGACCGGCCCGGCCAAGGGCCCCCGGCCGGCTTCGTCCACGCCCGCCACGCGCAGGGTCAGCAGCGTCTGGGCATCGAAGGCCGACAACAGGTCCGCTCCCGGCGATTCCACCGCGGTCCAGCCCAGCTCGGTCTGCACCCAGCCCTTCTCAGCCATGGCCCGCCACCTCCAGGATCGCCTGGCTGGCCAGGGCGGGCGTGTCGCGCACGAGGTCGTCATGCAAGGCGGTGAAGCGCTCTTCCAGCCGGCGGGTGGCGGCCTCGTCGGTCAGCGCCTTCCAGGCCGCGTCGGCCAGTGCGCGCGGCGTGGCCTCGTCCTGCAGCAGCTCGGGCACGACCGTGTCGCGGCACAGCACGTTGGGCAGCCCCACCCAGGGCAGATAGGCCTGGCGCCGCATGATCCACCATGACAAGCGCGGCAGCACGTAGGAAATCACCATGGGGCGCTTGAACAGCGCGGCCTCCAGCGTGGCGGTGCCGCTGGCAACCAGGACCGCGTTGCAGGCGGCCAGGATGTCGTGCGTGCCGCCTATGACGGTATGCAGGTTGGCCAGCCCCCCCACGGCCGCGGCGTGCGCCAGGAACTCGCGCTCGCGCTCGGCGTTGGCCATGGGCGCCCACAGATGCAGGCCCGGATCGCGCGCCTGCAGCAGCTTGGCCGCGGCCAGGAAGCGCGGAGCCAGGTGTCGAACCTCGCCGGCCCGGCTGCCGGGCATCAGCGCCAGCACCCGCGCGCCGGCGGCTATGCCGTGGCGGGCCCTGGCCGCGGCGCGGTCGGGCACGCGCTGGACGAGGCGCGCCAGCGGGTGGCCCACGTAGGTCACGGGAACGCCGGCGTCGCGATAGATCTGCTCCTCGAACGGGAACACCACCAGCATGTGGGAGACGGCGTCGCGGATCTTGTTGATGCGTTCCCCCCGCCAGGCCCATAGCGAGGGGCCGATGAAATGCACGGTGGGGATGCCGCCCTCGCGCAGGGCATGCTCCAGGCCGAAATTGAAATCGGGCGCGTCGACCCCGACGAAGGCCGCCGGCCGTTCGGCCAGCCAGCGCTCGCGCAGGCTGCGGCGGATGTTGAGCAGCTCGGGCAGGTGCATCAGGACGTCGGCGTAGCCGTTCACGGCCAGCTTGTGCATGGGATACCAGGCATCGAAACCCTGGGCCTGCATGTTGGGGCCGCCTATGCCCGCCAGCGCCAGTTGCGGCGCCCGTTCGTGCAGGGCCTCGACCACCGTGGCCGCCAGCAGGTCGCCCGAAGGCTCTCCCGCCACCATGCCGATGGACGCCCTGCCCTCATCCGGCACGCCGGCCTCCGTCAGCGCACGATACCGCGCGTGGCGGTATCGAGGAAGGCCAGCAAGGTGGACAGCGGAGCATCGAGCTCGGGATCCTCGGCACGCCTGGCCTGGAGCGCCGCGCGCGCCTCGTCCAGCGTCAGGCCCTGGCGGTACAGCGTCTTGTAGGCCGCCCGCAGTCCGGAGATCTGCGCCGGCGTGAAGCCGCGCCGCTTCAGGCCCTCGACGTTGATGCCGACGGCCCTGGCCGGACTGCCCGAGGACGTGACGAATGGCGGCAGGTCCTGCAGCAGCGTGGAATGGACGCTGGTCATGGCATGCGCGCCGATCTTGACGAACTGGTGCACGCCGGTCATGCCGCCCAGGAATACGTGGTCGCCGATGTGCACATGGCCGGCCAGCTGCGTGCCGTTGGCCAGGATGATGTGGCTGCCCAGCTGGCAATCATGGGCCACGTGCACGTAGGCCATGATCCAGTTGTCGTTGCCCAGGCGCGTCGCGCCCGCGTCCTGCACCGTGCCGGTGTTGATGGTGCAGCATTCGCGTATCGTGTTGCCGTCGCCGATCTCCAGGCGGGTGGGCTCGCCGGCGTACTTCTTGTCCTGCGGCTCGGCACCGATCGAGCACGACGGGAAGAAGCGGTTGCCGCGCCCTATCGTCGTATGGCCGTCGATGACGCAATGCGGTCCGATCTCGGTGTCGGCGCCGATGCGCACGTTCGGCCCGATCATGCTGAAGGGGCCGACCGTCACGCTGTCGTCCAGCCGGGCGGCCGGATCGACGATAGCGGTGGGATGTATCCTCGCCACGAAAACCTTCCGTCAGGGTTCAAGGATGCGCATGGTGCACATCAGGTCCGCCTCGGCCGCGACCTGTCCGTCCACCAGCGCCTTGCCGTTGTACTTCCAGATGCCGCGCGACGAACGCTCGACGTTGACCTCCAGGCGCAGCTGGTCCCCCGGGACCACGGGCCGCTTGAAGCGGGCGCCGTCGATGCCGACGAAGTAGTACACCGTGTTGTCGTCGGGCTTCTTGCCGGCCGCGGTGAACGACGTGATGGCGGCCGCCTGGGCCATGGCCTCGAGGATCAGCACGCCCGGCATGACGGGATGGTGCGGGAAATGGCCGGTGAAGAACGGTTCGTTGATCGACACGTTCTTGATCGCGAGGATGGATTCCCCGGGCTTGACGTCGATGACCCGATCGATCAGCAGCATCGGATAGCGATGCGGCAAATGGTCGAGTATCCCCTTGATGTCCATTTCCATACAGATTCCAGTATTTGATGCGCGGCGGGCCGCTGCGGCGCCCGCCCGCCTTTTACTTCTTTTCCAGCGCCTTGATCCGCTTGGCCATGGTGGCCAGGTGCCTGACAGCGACCGCGTTGCGCTCCCACTGGGCGTGCTCGGTCATCGGGAAGAAACCAGTGTACTGCCCCGGCTTGTCGATGTTGCTGTGCACCGGGGTTGCCGCCGAGATGAAGACGTCGTCGCCGATCTTCAGGTGGCCCCCGATCATCGCGGCCCCGCCGATGGAACAGCGCTGGCCGATGGTGGTCGATCCGGCGATGCCCACGCAGGCCGCCATCGCGGTGTGGTCGCCGATGCGGCAGTTGTGGCCGATCATGATCTGGTTGTCGATCTTGACGCCGTTGCCGATCACGGTGTCGTCCAGCGCGCCGCGATCGATGGTGGTGTTGGCGCCGATCTCGACGTCATCGCCGATGCGCACGCCCCCGAACTGCGGGATCTTGGTCCAGGCTCCCTTGGCCCGGGACGGATCGGGCGCGAACCCGAAGCCGTCATCGCCGATGACCGCTCCCGACAAGACGACGCAACGCGCGCCCATGCTGACCCCCCGGTACAGCGTGACACGCGGATGCAGCACCGTATCGGCGCCGACGCGGCAGCCCTCGCCCACGACGCAACCCGCACCGATGCGGGCGCGCGGCCCGATCTGCGCGCCGGCCTCGATGACCGCGAGCGGCCCCACGTGGGCGCTGGGATCGACGCTGGCGTCGGGCGCGACGACGGCCGACGGATGGATGGAGCCGGCGGGCTGGGGATGCAATTGCCGGTCGAACCATTGCCCGATCCGCGCGAACAGCAGATAGGGCGAATTGCAGACCACCAGCGGCAGCGCCTGCTCGGCGCGGCCTGCCTGCGAGAGGCTTTCGCGATAGGCTTGCGCCACCTCGGCCGTGACCAGCACGACCGCTGCGCGCGCATCGATCAGTTGCGACTGGTAACGGGGATTGGCGACGAAACTCAGTTCCTGCGGCCCCGCGTGCTCGAGATTCGCGATGCCCGCGACCACGACTTCGGCGCTGGGGAGCGCTTGCGCCCCCCCCGGCTCGATCGTCCACGTCAACCCGCTGGTATCGGTTTCGTCGAGCAGCCTTTGCAGTACCGGCGCCTTGGTCGTGTCAAGCAGGATGGGCATGCGAAGCTCGCGCGGACGACAGGAACATGCGAGAGCGGCGCAATTACTTGGCGCCGCTGTTCAGGGCCTTCAGGACCTTGTCGGTGATGTCGACACGCGGGCTGACCACGACGGCTTCCTGGAAGATCAGGTCGTAGTTTTCCTGCTCGGCGATCTGCTTGATCACGCGGTTGGCGCGCTCGAGGATCTGCGAGAGCTCCTCGTTGCGGCGCTGGTTCAGGTCCTCCTGGAACTCGCGGCGCTTGCGCTGGAAGTCCTTGTCGAGGTCGCTCAGGTCGCGCTGGCGGCGGGTGCGATCGGATTCGGACAGCACGGCGCTGTCCTTGTCCAGCTGCTCGGACTGGGTGCGCAGGCGATTGGCCATGTCTTGCAGCTCGGCATCGCGCTTCTTGAAGTCGGCTTCGATCTTGGCCTGGGCGGCCTTGGCCGGCGCGGCGTCGCGGAAGATCCGCTCGGTATTGACGAAGCCGATCTTGACCGGGGCCTGGGATGCCTGGGCATGAGCCGCGCCGACAGCGGCACTAGAAAGCACCAGCGCCGCCAGCACCCGGCCGGCACCCTTGACTGCAGAGGAGGCGGTCAGACTGGTGGCAGATGTCGAAAACATGCGGATCATTTATTTCTCGCTAGGAAGGTAGTCGTGTATTTTGCCACTAATGGCGCCGGGCCGGGCAAGCGCCCGGGGCCGCGCCCTGGTAATTGGTTGTAGCAGAAAAATTCCCGGGCGGGCATAGGCCTTGCGGCCGCCCGCCTGGCTCGCGTCGTCAGAACCCCGTGCCGATCTGGAACTGGAAGCTCTGGGTCCGGTCCTGCGGCTTGGCGTTGAGCGCCTTGCCGAAGGAGATCTTCAGAGGACCGATGGGCGATTGCCAGCTCAGGCCGATACCGGCCGAGTAGCGCAGCTGGCCCAGGTTGATGTTCTCCTCGTCGGCGTAGACGTTACCCGCGTCGGCGAACAGGAACCAGCGCAGCGTGCGGTCCTGCTGGGTGCCGGGGAACGGCAGCAGCAGCTCGGCGTTGGCGATGACCCGCTTGGCGCCGCCCAGGCTGTCGCCGTTCTTGCTGTCGCGCGGACCCAGCGAACCGCCGTCGAAGCCGCGCACCGATCCGATACCGCCGGCGTACACGTTCTTGAGCAGCGGGTACGGCCGGCCGCCGAAGCCCTTGCCGTAGTCGACCTGGCCGTTCAGCGCCAGCGTCATGCTGCGCGTGATGGGCCAGTAGTACTGGTGCTGGTAGCTGGCCTTGTAGTAGCGCAGGTCGCCGAACAGCGAGGTTTCGCCGGCCGCGCGCTGGTAGGTGCCGCGCGTGGGCGCCAGCGCGCTGTCGCGCCGGTCGTTGCTCCAGCCCACCGAGAAGATGACGGCGTTGCTGCGAGCCCCGAAGGTATTGACGTAGTCGATGAAGCGCTGGGGGCTGCTGTCGTAGATGTCGATGTCGTTGGCTTCCAGCGCGGTGCCGAAGAACACGCGCTGGGTTTCCGTGAACGGCACGCCGAACGTCAGGCTCGCCCCCATGGTCTTGATGCGGTAGTCGCCGGTGTTGATCGACAGCGGACGCAGCGTACGGTAGTACAGGCTGGTCGAGCGGCTGATGCCATCCTGCGTGAAGTACGGATTGGTCTGGCTGATCGCGATCGTGCGGTAGGTCTTGCCGGTGTTCAGCTCCAGGCCGGCGGTGGTGCCGCTGCCGAAGATGTTGTCCTGGCTGATGCCCGCCGACAGCACCACCTTGTCGGTACTGCTGAAGCCCGCGCCCAGGTTGATCATGCCGGTCGGCTTTTCCTGGACGTTCACGTTGACGTCGATCTGGTCGGGCGTGCCCGGCACCGGCGGCGTCTCGATGTTGATGTTCTGGAAGTAGCCCAGGCGGTCGATCCGGTCGCGCGACAGCTGGATCTTGCCGGCGTCGTACCAGGCGCTCTCGAGCTGGCGCATCTCGCGGCGGATCACGACGTCGCGGGTGCGGGTGTTGCCGCCGATGTTCACGCGGCGCACGTACACGCGGCGGTTGGGATCGACGAAGAAGGTGATGGCCGCCGTTTTTTTCTCGCGATCGACCTGGGGCGTGGCGTTGACGTTACTGAAGGCATAGCCCAGCTTGCCCAGGTAGTCGGTGATGGCCTTGCTGGAGGCGTTGACCTTCTCGGCCGAGAAGGTCTCGCCCGGCTTGACCGTGATCAGCTTGTTGAGCTCGTCGTCCAGGCCCAGCAGGTCGCCCGCCAGCTTGACGTCGCTGACCGAGTATTTGTCGCCTTCGGTGATGGACAGGGTGATGAAGATGTCCTTGCGGTCGGGCGAGATCGTGACCTGCGGCGAATCGACGTTGAATTCCAGGTAGCCCCGGTTCATGTAGTACGAACGCAGCGTTTCGATGTCGCCCTGCAGCTTCTGCCGCGAATACTGGTCGGCCTTGGTGTACCAGGTCAGCCAGCCCGGCGTGGTCAGCTGCAGCAGGTCCAGCAGTTCGCTTTCGCGGATGGCCTTGGCGCCGATGATCTTGATGCCCGCGATGCGCGCGACGTCGCCCTCGAAGATGTCGAAGGTGATGCCGACGCGGTTGCGCTCGAGCGGCGTGATCGTGGGCACGATCTCGACCGAGTACTTGCCGCGCGCCAGGTACTGGCGCTTGAGTTCCTGCACGGCGCGATCGAGCAAGGCGCGGTCGAAGATGCGGGCCTCGGCGAAGCCCACTTCGGCCAGCGACTTGAGCACGTTGGCGGACTCGAATTCGCGCATGCCGTTGAAGGAGATCGCGGCGATCGCCGGGCGTTCGTCGACGATGACCACCACCACGTCGTTCTCGACCTCGATGCGCACGTCGCGGAAGAAGCCGGTGCCGTACAGCGCCCGCACCGCCTGCGTGGCCTGCTCTTCGGTGAAGCGTTCGCCCACCTTGACCGGCAGGTATCCGAACACCGTACCGGCCTCGGTACGCTGGATGCCTTCCACCCGGATATCGCGGACGACGAAGGGATCGAAGGCGTAGGCCAGGGGGGTGACCGCCATGGCCAGCAAAATGGACAGCAGACGCGGCATGCGCCGGGTGCGATTGGTCATGCGTAATCCCGGAGTTTTCTTAATTGAGTGATATGCGAAAGCGCGGCGTGCGGCTCGACCCGGCCCGGGCGGTCGAGGCACGGTCCGCTAAGGCGGCAGGCAAGGCGGCGCGCATGGGTTCTAGGTCAGCAGTCGCGTAAAGTCGTTGAACAAGGCAACGGCCATCAGCACCATCAGGATGCCGAACCCGGCGCGCTGCCCCACTTCCATCCAGCGTTCCGGCGGCGGACTGCCCCGGATGATCTCGACGAGATAATACAGCAGGTGCCCCCCGTCCAGCATGGGGATGGGCAGGAGATTCAGCACGCCCAGGCTGACGCTGACCAGCGCCAGGAAGGCGATGTAGGCCTCCAGGCCCATCCTGGCCGTCTGGCCGGCGTAGTCGGCGATGGTCACCGGCCCGCTGAGGTTGCTCAGGGCCACGTCCCCCACCAGCATCTTGCCCAGCATCCGCAGCGAGAACCAGGACACCTCGGCGGTGCGGCGGGCGCCCATGGCCAGGCTTTCGACCGGACCATGGCGCACGGTGATGAGCTGGATGTCGCCGCCGATCTGGGCGCCGATGCGGCCCACCAGCGTACCGTCCGCCTGGCGCTCCTCGCGCGGCAGGACGTCGATCGCCAGCGCCGCCCCGTCGCGTATCACGGACAGGCGCAGCGGCTGGCCGGCATGCGCCTGGATCAGCGTGATCAGTTCGGTGGCCGAGGGATCCTTCTTGTCGCCTGCCGCCACCACCCTGTCGCCGGCCAGCAGGCCCGCCTGGGCGGCGGCGCTCTCGGGCACGATGCCGCGGATCACGGGTTTCGGGCTGGCCAGGCCGAAGCCCTCGCGGCCCAGCACGTCGCCTTCCATCTGGCCCAGCGCGGCGCGGGAGAAGTCGACCGTGCGCACGCGGCGCTCGCCGCTGGCCGTCTGCACCTCGACGGCGGGACGGGCCTTGTCGGTCAGGCTCTTGAGCAGCATCCACCGCGCGTCGCCCCAGGTACCCACCTGGGCGCCGTCGATGGCGAGGATGCGGTCGCCCGCCTGGACGCCCGCCGCGAAGGCCGGCGTGCCGGCCGCCGGCGCGCCCAGCACGGCCGCCGGTTCCTTGACGCCGGCCATGTTCAGCGCCGCGTACAGCAGCGCCGCGAGCACCAGGTTGAACACCGGCCCGGCCGCGACGATGGCGATGCGCTTGCCCACCGGCTGGGCATTGAACGCGCGGCCCCGCTCGGCGGCGGGCACCTCGCCCTCGCGCTCGTCCAGCATCTTCACGTAACCGCCCAGCGGGATCGCCGACAGGGCCCATTCGGTGCCGTGGCGGTCGGTGCGCTTGCACAGCACCTTGCCGAATCCCACCGAGAACCTCAGGATGCGCACCCCGCACGCGCGGGCCACGAGGTAGTGCCCCAGTTCGTGGATCACCACCAGCACGCCCAGCGCGACGGCGAAGGCCGCCAACGTCAACAACATGGAAATCTCCTTGCTCCGGCATCCTGGCCTGGATGCCGAACCGACGATTTAACACGGAAATGCACGCCGGCTCCGGCAATACACGGGGAATCTCGGTAAGCGAACATGACAGGATCATCGGCCAAAGGCCGGTGGCCGCCAACCCGGGTGCGCGGCAAGCGCGCTTCCTAGGGCCCGGCGTTCCGGGCCAGGGCCTCGCCAGCCCGGGCGCGCGCCTCGCGGTCCAGGTCGAGCAGGCCTTCCAGGCTGCCCAGCCGGTCCGCGGCCCGGACCCAGGCGCCATCCAGCACGGTCTCGATGATAGCCGCGATTGCCGGATAGGGGGCGGCGCCCCGCAGGAAGGCCTCGACGGCCACTTCGTTGGCGGCGTTCAGGGCCACGCAGGCGCCCTGCCCGCCCCGCAACGCCTCGAACGCCAGGCGCAGGCAGGGAAAGCGGGCCAGGTCGGGGGCCTCGAAGTCCAGGCGGCCCAGCCGGGCCAGGTCCAGCGGGCCGACGCCCGTGGCGATGCGCTCGGGGAATGCGAGGCCGTACGCGATGGGGGTCCGCATGTCGGGATGCCCGAGCTGCGCCAGCACCGACCCGTCGTCGTACTCGACCATGGAGTGGATCACGCTTTGCGGATGCACCACGACGTCGATGCGCTCCGGCGGCATCGCGAACAGCCAGTGCGCCTCGATGACCTCCAGCCCCTTGTTCAGCATCGTGGCCGAATCGACCGAGATCTTGCGCCCCATGGACCAATTGGGATGGGCACAGGCCTGGTCTGGGGTGACGTCCGCCAGGCTGTCCAGCGGCCGGGTACGGAATGGTCCGCCCGAGGCGGTCAACAGCAGCCGGCGCACGCCCGGCGCGGGCGCCTGGGCCGCCGACGCCCGGGCGCCATGGGGCAGGCACTGGAAGATGGCGTTGTGTTCGCTGTCGATAGGCAGGAGTTCGGCGCCGTTGTCGCGCACCGCGTCCATGAACAGGCGCCCCGCCACCACCAGGGCCTCTTTGTTCGCCAGCAGCACCCGCTTGCCGGCGCTGGCGGCCGCCAGCGCCGAAGGCAGGCCCGCGGCGCCCACGATGGCGGCCATGACCGTGTCGCTGGCCTCGTCGGCGGCGGTATCGGCCAGCGCCTGCGCGCCCACGCGGATCTCCGGCAACCGTGCCCTGCCCCGCCACGCATCGACGAAACGCTGGCGCGCCGCATCATCGGGCACCACCACGACGGCAGCCTGGCTGGCCTCCGCCTGGGCGGCGAGCTGTTCCATGCGGCTGTGGGCGCTCAGGGCATGGACGCGGTAGCGCTGCGGGTGGCGCGCGATCACGTCCAGCGTGCTGGCGCCGATGGAGCCGGTGGCGCCCAGTATGGTGACGGTACGGAAGGTCATGACAGCAGGACGGCCAGCGGCAGGACGGGAATCAGGGCATCGATGCGATCCAGCACGCCGCCGTGGCCCGGCAGCAGGTTGCTGGAATCCTTGATGCCGGCGCGCCGCTTGATGAGCGATTCGAACAGGTCGCCCGCGATGGACAGCGCCGCCAGCACCACGGCCAGGGCCAGGGCTCCGGCCCATCCCCAGCGCTCGACCAGGGCGGCGCCGAAGGTGCCGGGGAAGAAGCCGCAGGCCAGCACGAAGACGACCACGCACACGACGCCGCCCAGCGCGCCCTCGCGGGTCTTGCCCGGGCTGATGTGGGGTGCGAGCTTGTTGCGCCCCAGCGCGCGGCCGACGAAATACGCCGAGATGTCGGCGATCCAGACCACCGCCATCAGGGTGAGCAGGAAGGGCACGCCGCGTCCGAACGCCGCGGTCAGCGCCGACCAGGCGGCCAGCAGCGCAAACGGCGCCAGCGCGGTCAGCCAGGGGTTGCGAGGCTCGGCATCCGGACTGGCGCGAAACAGCATGGGGACCAGCAGGCCCACCCAGACCGCCGAGACGGCGATCCACAGGCCGCGCCAGAAGCTGCCGGCGGGACCGGCCGAGAGGTCGGCGCCGCCGCTGTTCCAGCGCCAGGCGACCAGGGCGGCGCCCAGTACCACGCCCGCCGCGATGGCGGGCAGATGGGCGCGGCCGGTGCCGCCGCGGGGCGAAAGCGTCAGGCGCCACCACTCCCACAGCGCGCAGCCCACGAACACCGCCATCAGGATCTCGAAGGGGCGCGGATCGGCCACCGCCAGCACGGCGACCAGGACGATCAGCAGGACGATGGCGGTGACGACGCGCTGCCCGAGCATGGGTCTAGCCGCCGTTCGAGGAAACCGCCGCCGGCGCCTTCAGCTGGGCGCTGGTGCGGCCGAAGCGGCGCTCGCGGCTGCGATAGGACTTGCACGCCAGATCCAGTTGATCGGCGTCGAAATCGGGCCAGAAGCAGTCGGTGAAATACAGCTCGGTATAGGCCAGTTGCCAGACCAGGAAGTTGGAGATGCGCTGCTCGCCGCCCGTGCGGATGAACAGGTCCGGCTCCGGCGCGTACGCCATCGACAGATGCGGCGTCAGCATGGCCTCGTCCAGTTGCTCGGGATGGACAGCCAGGTCCGGACGCGCAGCCAGCAGGCGGCGCGTCGCTTCCAGGATGTCCCAGCGGCCGCCATAGTTGGCGGCGATCGTCAGCGTCAGGCGGTCGTTGTCGCGGGTGCGGGCTTCCACGTCGGCGATCAGCTCGCGCAGCCGGGGCTCGAACGCGCTGATGTCCCCCACGACCTTGAGCTTGATGCCGTTGCGGGCCAGCCTGGCGACCTCGCGCTCCAGCGCGTGGACGAACAGCCGCATCAGCAGGGACACCTCGTCGGGCGGACGGCGCCAGTTCTCGGAACTGAAGGCGAACAGGGTCAGGTATTCGATGCCGCGGACGGCGCAGGCCTCCACCACCGCCCTGACGGCATCCACGCCCTTCTTGTGGCCCGCCACGCGGGGCAGGAAGCGCTGCGTGGCCCATCGGCCGTTGCCGTCCATGATGATCGCCACGTGCCTGGGCACGGCGTCGGTACGGGGAATGCCGAGGGTTGAACTCAGGACCATGTCAGCTCCGCTGGGACCGAATGTACATGGCGGAACTCAAACCGTCATGATCTCCGCTTCTTTCTGCGCGACCACCTTGTCGATCTCGGCGACGAAACGATCGGTCAGCTTCTGGACGTCGTCCTGCGCGCGGCGTTCTTCGTCCTCGGAGATTTCCTTGTCCTTGACCAGGCGCTTGAGCTGCTCGTTGGCGTCGCGCCGCAGGTTGCGCACGGCGACCTTGGCATCCTCGCCCTCGCTCTTGACCACCTTGGTCAGCTCGCGGCGGCGCTCTTCGGTCAGCGCCGGCATCGGCACGCGGATCAGGTCGCCCATGGACTGGGGGTTGAGACCCAGGTCGGATTCCCGGATGGCCTTCTCGACCACCTGGGCCATCTTCTTTTCCCACGCCTGGACGCTCAGGGTACGCGCATCCAGCACGCTGACGTTGGCGACCTGGCTCAGCGGAACCATGGAACCGTAGTACTCGACCTGGACATGGTCCAGTATGCCGGCATGGGCACGACCCGTACGGATCTTCGCGAGACTGCCCTTCAGGGTCTCGATGGACTTGCCCATCTTGGTCTCGGCGTTTTTCTTGACGTCGGAAGCGCTCATTGCGGTCTCCTAAATGCTGAACAATCGATCAAACGTGCACCAGCGTGCCTTCGTCGTCGCCCGAGACGACGCGCTTCAGGGCGCCAGGCTTGTTGATCGAAAAAACCTTGATCGGCAGTTTCTGGTCGCGGCACAGCGCGAACGCCGTCGCATCCATCACTTCCAGGCGGCGCACGATGGCCTCGTCGAAACTGATGCGGCTGTAGCGCGTAGCCGTGGGATCCTTCTTGGGATCGGCCGAATAGATGCCGTCGACCTTGGTTGCCTTCAATACGATTTCGGCACCGACCTCGGCGCCGCGCAGGGCGGCGGCGGTGTCGGTGGTGAAGAACGGGTTGCCCGTGCCGGCCGCGAAGATCACGACCTTGCCCTCTTCCAGGTAGCGCAGGGCCTTGGGGCGGATGTAGGGCTCGACCACCTGCTCGATGGTCAGCGCCGATTGCACGCGCGCATCGACGCCGCGGCGCTTGAGCGCGTCCTGCAGCGCCAGGGAGTTCATGATGGTGGCCATCATGCCCATGTAGTCGGCGGTGGCGCGGTCCATGCCCTGGGCACCCGGCGCCACGCCGCGGAAGATGTTGCCGCCGCCGATGACCAGCGCCAGCTCGACGCCCAGCTCGGCCACCTCGGCAATTTCCTCGACCATGCGGCCGATGGTCGCCCGGTTGATACCGAACGCATCGTCACCCATCAGGGCTTCGCCCGACAGCTTGAGCAGGACGCGCTTGTACGCCCCCGTTTTCGTTCCAGATGCGTTCATTTCCACCGTCATACATGCTCCCGCGCAATCGCCGACATCCGGCCCATCTCCGCCCACAGAGGCCCACCCTTCTGCGCTGCGTTACGTCTACATCTTTACAACAGCCCCACTTCCCCCAGACGAGGCACGAGGGATCCGGCTCCGCCGGTCCCTCGAGGCCGCCCCCCCGGGGGGCGCGCGTAAGCGCGTAGGGGGGGGACTAACTCTTTGCAGCAGCAGCCTGGGCAGCGACTTCTGCGGCGAAGTCGGTGACCTTCTTCTCGATGCCTTCGCCCACGACGTACAGCACGAACTGCTGGACGGCGGAGTTCTTGGCCTTGAGCACCTGCTGGACGGTCTGCTTGTCGTCCTTGACGAACGGTTGCGACAACAGCGTAACCTCTTTCAGGAACTTCTGGACCGAACCTTCGACCATCTTGGCGACGATGTCGGCGGGCTTGCCCGATTCGGCGGCCTTCTGCTCGGCAACCGAACGCTCGCGCTGGATGTCGTCCTGCGACACGCCGGCGGCGTCCAGCGCCTTCGGCTTGGTGGCCGCGACGTGCATGGCGATGTCCTTGCCCAGCGTTTCGTCGCCGGAGTACTCGACCAGCACGCCGATGCGGCCGCCGTGCACGTACTGGGCCAGCTTGTTCTCTGTGGCGATGCGGGTGAAGCGGCGGATGGAGATGTTCTCGCCGATCTTGCCGATCAGGGCGGTACGCACGCTTTCCACGGTGCCGTCACGGAACGCCAGCTCGGACAGGGCGGCGACGTCGGCCGGGTTGGCCTTGGCGATCAGCTCGGCGATTTCGTTGGCGAACTGGACGAAATCGTCGTTCTTGGCCACGAAGTCGGTTTCGCTGTTGACCTCGACGGCGACGCCGGTCTTGGCATCGGCCGAGACATACAGGGCCACCAGGCCTTCGGCCGTCACGCGGGCGGCGGCCTTGCTGGCCTTGCTGCCCAGCTTGACGCGCAGGATTTCCTCGGCCTTGGCCAGATCGCCACCGGCTTCGGTCAACGCCTTCTTGCACTCCATCATGGGCGCGTCGGTCTTCTCGCGCAGTTCCTTGACCATTGCTGCGGTAATTTCGGCCATGATTACTCCTGACATCTTCCGCCCCTGACAAAGGCGGAAATATAGTTTGACTAAAAAGAAGGGGCACAAGGCCCCTTCAAGCATTACTAGCGGCAGAGAAGCCCACTCCCGCATCCAGGCAAGAATGCGGCGCTTCGCGCCGAGACATCCCCACCCAGACCCAGGATGCGGTGGATCCGGCTCCGCCGGTCCACCCGCATCGCCCCCTGGGGGGCGCGCGCAAGCGCGTAGGGGGACCTTACTCCTCGCCTTCGACTTCCACGAACTCGTCGCCGCCTTCGGTCACGGCATCGACCACGCCCTGCAGGGCCTGTTCGCGGCCTTCCAGCACGGCATCGGCCACGCCGCGGGCGTACAGGGCGATCGCCTTGGACGAATCGTCGTTGCCCGGGATGACGTGGGCCACGCCGTCCGGCGAGTGGTTAGTATCCACCACGGCGACGACCGGAATGTTAAGCGCCTTGGCTTCGGTGACGGTAATTTTGTGATACCCGACGTCGATGATGAAGATCGCGTCCGGCAGGCCGTTCATGTCCTTGATGCCGCCGATGGACTTGTTCAGCTTCTCGAGCTCGCGCTGGAACATCAGCGCTTCCTTCTTGCTCATGCGCTCGGTCGCGCCCTCGGCCTGCATGGCTTCCATGTCCTTCAGGCGCTTGATCGAGGTCTTGACCGTCTTGAAGTTGGTCAGCATGCCGCCCAGCCAGCGGCTGTCGACGTAGGGCATGCCGCAGCGCTGCGCTTCCTCGGCGATGATCTCGCGAGCCGCGCGCTTGGTGCTGACGAACAGGATCGTGCCGCCGCGGGCCGACAGTTGACGCACGAACTTCAGAGCGTCCTGGTACAGGGCCAGGGTCTTCTCGAGGTTGATGATGTGGATCTTGTTGCGATGGCCGAAGATATAGGGGGCCATCTTGGGGTTCCAGAAGCGGGTTTGGTGGCCGAAGTGGACACCGGCTTCCAGCATTTCGCGCATGCTAACGGACATATTGACTCCGAGGGTTGGGTCTTGCACCGCATCAGCACCCGCCAGGCACACTAGGCCCGGCCGGCACCCTGGACGACACGGCGCGCGGTTGAAAAATCCAGGCCGAAGACGGGCGACATCCCTGGAGAAACTCCAGGCTTTCTGGCATGATGGACGCGCCACGCGGCGCCCCGCCACCCCAGGATCGCCCTGATCCGATCCGGCCTTTGGCTTCCTGAAATCACAGGAAGCCTATAATTCTACTATTTTCCGGACCACCTGCTCAAGCGATCCCTCGGCCCCGGCGCCGGCCCTCGTCGCTTCTTGTTACAAGAAAGCCTCGACGCCTGCCCTTTCGGGCGCCGTCCGGGCCGGCTGCGGGCGCGACGGGCGGTCCGGCGCCATAACATAATGTGGAGCGCACACAGCGCGGGAAGCAGATCATGAGCATCACCATCAAGTCGGCCGAGGAAATCGGGAAAATGCGCGAGGCCTGCCAGGCGGCGGCCAGCGTGCTCGATTTCATCGCGCCCTACGTCAAGCCGGGCGTGACCACCGGCGAACTGGACCGGCTGTGCCTGGAATTCATGACCGACGAACTGAAGGTGAAGTCGGCCACCATCGGCTATGCGCCGCCGGGCTACCCGCCCTTCACCGGGGCCATCTGCACCTCGGTCAACCACCAGGTCTGCCACGGCATCCCCGGCGACAAGGTCCTGAAGAACGGCGACTCGCTCAACATCGACGTCACCATCATCAAGGACGGCTGGCACGGCGACACGAGCCGCATGTTCTTCGCCGGCGAGCCCTCCATCCTGGCGCGCCGCCTGGCGCAGGTCACGTACGAGTGCATGTGGCTGGGCATCGAGCAGGTCCGCCCCGGCGCCCACCTGGGCGACATCGGCCACGCCATCCAGAAGCACGCCGAGGCGCACGGCTACAGCGTGGTCCGGGAGTTCTGCGGCCACGGCATCGGCCAGGTGTTCCACGAAGACCCGCAGGTGCTGCACTACGGCAAGCCCGGCACCGGCATCGAACTGCTGCCGGGCATGATCTTCACCGTGGAACCCATGATCAACGCCGGACGCCGGGAAATCCGTGAACTGGCCGATGGATGGACCATCGTGACCCGGGACCACAGCCTGTCGGCCCAATGGGAACACACGGTGGTGGTGACGGACTCGGGCTACGAGACCCTGACCGTCTCGCCCGGCATGCCCGCCCCGCCCAGCTTCGTCACCGCCAAGGCCGCCTGATCCTGCTCCCATGTCCATGTCCACCGCCACGCTGGCCTCGCCCGGCCTGAACGAACTGCAGGGCCTGCGCAACACCATGCGAGCAGCGCGCGAGCGCGCGATCGCCACCTACCGCGAGAACCTGCGCGCCGATGGACTGCTGACCGAGCTGCGGCGCATCGTCGACCGCACGCTGGTGGCGCTGCTCGAGCGCCATCCGCTGCCCGAGGGCGCGACACTGGCGGCCGTGGGCGGCTACGGCCGCGGCGAGCTGTATCCCTATTCCGACGTGGACGTGCTGGTGCTGCTGCGCCAGCCCCCCGGCGCCGAGGACGAGGCCAGGATAGGCGCGCTGATCACGGCGCTGTGGGACATCGGGCTGGAGCCCGGCCACAGCGTCCGCACGGTGGACGAATGCATGGCCGAGGCGGCCCGGGACATCACCGTGGAAACGGCGCTGCTGGAGGCCCGCTACCTGGCCGGCAGCCGGACGCTGATGCGCCAGTTCGAGACCGCGATGCGCGGCCGGCTGGACAAGCGTGCCTTCTTCCACGACAAGCAGCTGGAGATGCAGCAGCGGCACACCAAGTACAACTACACGCCGTACGCGCTGGAACCCAATTGCAAGGAATCGCCGGGCGGCCTGCGCGACCTGCAGGTCATCCTGTGGATGGCGCGGGCGGCAGGCTTCGGTAAGACCTGGGCACAGGTCGCCCGCGCGGGACTGCTGACGGCCGACGAGGCCCGCCACCTGCGGCGCGCCGAACAGGCCTTCAAGCGCCTGCGCATCGAGCTGCACCTGCTGACCGGCCGGCGCGAGGACAGACTGGTGTTCGACATCCAGCCGGCGATGGCCAAGGTCTACGGCATCGAGGCCGGCGGCGCGCGCCGCCCCAGCGAAATGCTGATGCAGCGCTACTACTGGGCGGCCAAGCTGGTGACCCAGCTCAACACCATCCTGGTCCAGAACCTGGAAGAGCGCCTGTTCGCGCGGCCGGGCGAAGAAGCCCAGCCCATCGACGAGGACTTCCGCAGCCTGCACGAACGGCTGGACATGTACCGGGACGACGCGTTCGAGCGCAACCCCACGCTGTTGCTGCGCGCCTTCCTGGTCATGCAGCAGCAACCCTCGCTCAAGGGCATGTCGGCCCGCATGCTGCGCGCCATCTGGCACGCGCGCCGGCGCATCGACGCCCAGTTCCGGCGCAATCCGGTCAACCGCCACCTGTTCCTGTCCATCCTGCAACAGCAGCGCGGCATCGTGCACGAGCTGCGCCGGATGAACGAACTCAGCATCCTGCCGCGCTACCTGCTGCCCTTTCGCCGCATCGTCGGCCAGATGCAGCACGACCTGTTCCACGCCTACACCGTGGACCAGCACATCCTGATGGTGGTGCGCAACCTGCGCCGCTTCACCATGCCGGAACACGCGCACGAGTACCCCCTGTGCAGCCAGTTGATCGCGAACTTCGACGGCCACTGGATCCTGTACGCGGCGGCCCTGTTCCACGACATCGCCAAGGGCCGCGGCGGCGATCACTCCGAGCTGGGCGCCGTGGAAGCGCGCAAGTTCGCGCGCGAGCACGGGCTGGCCAAGGACGACGCGGCACTGCTGGAATTCCTGGTGCGCCAGCACCTCACGCTGTCCTCGGTCGCGCAGAAAAAGGACCTGTCCGATCCGCAGGTCATCCAGGAGTTCGCGGCGCTGGTGGGCGACACGCGGCACCTGACCGCGCTCTACCTGCTGACCGTGGCCGACATACGCGGCACCAGCCCCAAGGTCTGGAACGCCTGGAAAGGCAAGCTGCTCGAAGACCTGTTCGTCAAGACGCGGCGGGCGCTGGGCGGAGAGATCCCCGACTCCAAGGCCATCCTGGAAAATCGCAAGGAAGAAGCGCTGGGCGCGCTGCGGCTGGCAGGGCTGACCGAGGACGCCCACGAAGCGCTGTGGAAGCAGCTGGACGTGGCCTATTTCCTGCGCCACGAGGCGCCCGAGATCGCCTGGCAGACCCGGCACCTGTACAACAAGGTCAACAGCGAGGCGCCCATCGTGCGCGCCCGCCTGGCGCCCATCGGCGAAGGCCTGCAGATCGTCGTCTACGTCAAGGACCAGCCCGACCTGTTCGCCCGCATCTGCGGCTATTTCGACGAGCGCCACCTCAGCATCCAGGACGCCCGCATCCACACTACGCGCCATGGCTGGGCGCTGGACAGCTTCATCGTGCTGGCCCAGGGCACGCCCAGCGAACAGCGTTCGCTGCTGAGCCTGGTCGAACACGAACTGACCCAGCGGCTGGCCACGCCCAACGCCGCCGGACCGGCCTCGGCGGGCGACGCCGTCCCGCTGGGGCCCCGGCAGTCGCGGCAGTCGCGCATGTTCCCGATCACCCCCGCGATCGAACTGCGGCCCGACGAGCGCGGACAATCGTGGATACTGAGCGTGACCGCCTCCGACCGGACCGGCCTGCTGCACGCGCTGGCGCGCACCTTCGTCAAGCACGGCATCAACCTCAAGACCGCCAAGGTCATGACCCTGGGCGAACGGGTCGAGGACACTTTCCTGATCGACGGCGACGCGCTCAACAACGCGCGCAGCCAGATCCAGTTCGAACAGGACTTGCTGGAAGCCCTGCAGTAAGCAGCGCCAGTTCCTTTCACGGCGCTGTCGCATGCTTAACCAATTGAAAACGCGGCTTGCGCCGCACGGATCCCAAAAGCAACAATAGCCGGGTTGCCCCGCCCCTGGGGCGGCGTACCGATGGGAGCTCCGCACGTGTCCGCACCTGTTCCCCTGCCGGCCGATGACGACGACGATCGCACGTCGTTCTCCAAGGAAAGCCTGAAGCGCGCCTTTTTCGACCACCTGTTCTACACGATAGGCAAGTTTCCGAAGATCTCGGGCAAGAACGACCTCTACCTGGCCCTGGCCCACGCGATACGCGACCGCAGCCTGCAGCGCTGGATCAGCAGTACCGCCCAGTACAACCAGACCGCGCCGCGCACCGTCGCCTACCTGTCGGCCGAATTCCTGATGGGCCCGCACCTGGGCAACCACCTGATCAATCTAGGCATCGCCGACAGCGTGCGCGAAGCCATGGCCGAGCTGAAACTCGACTTCAACGAGATCCTGCGCCAGGAAGAAGAGCCGGGCCTGGGCAACGGCGGCCTGGGCCGCCTGGCCGCCTGCTTCCTGGATTCCCTGGCCACCGGGCAGATCCCGGCCTTCGGCTACGGCATCCGCTACGAGTACGGCATCTTCTTCCAGACCATCATCGATGGCTGGCAGGTCGAGAACACCGACAAGTGGCTGCGCTACGGCAATCCATGGGAAATCCAGCGCGCCGAATGGGCGGTCGAGATCAAGCTGGGCGGCCACACCGAACAGTACACCGACGATGCCGGCTACCTGCGCGTGCGCTGGGCCCCCGAGAAGACCGTGGTGGGCGTGCCGTTCGATTCGCCCATCCCCGGCTACCGCGTCAACACCACCAACACGCTGAGGCTGTGGCGGGCGGAGGCCACCGAGTCCTTCGATTTCTCGGTCTTCAACCAGGGTGACTACCTGGGCGCGGTCAGCAAGAAGGTGACGTCCGAGAACCTGACCAAGGTGCTCTACCCCAACGACGAAACCACCCAAGGCAAGGAACTGCGGCTGGAGCAGCAATACTTTTTCGTGTCGTGTTCGCTGCAGGACATGATACGCATCCATCTTGCCCGCGGCGGCGCCATCGGCGATTTCGACAAGAAGTTCGCGATCCAGCTCAACGACACGCATCCGGCCATCGCCATCGCCGAACTGATGCGGCTGCTGGTGGACGAACACCTGTTGCCGTGGGACCAGGCCTGGGGCATCACCACGCGCAGCTTCTCGTACACCAACCACACGCTGCTGCCCGAAGCCCTGGAGCGCTGGCCGCTGGACCTGTTCCAGCGCATCCTGCCGCGCCACCTGGAACTCATCTATGAGATCAACGCGCGCTTCCTGAACGACGTGCGCATTCATTTCCTGGGAGACGAATCCCGCATCTCCCGCCTCTCGCTGATCGACGAAAGCGGCGAGCGCTACGTACGCATGGCGCACCTGGCCTGCGTGGGCAGCCACGCCATCAACGGCGTGGCCGAACTGCACTCGGACCTGCTCAAGCACGGGCTGCTGAAGGACTTCTACGAAATGTGGCCCGAGAAGTTCACCAACGTCACCAACGGCGTCACGCCGCGCCGCTGGCTGGTCCTGAGCAATCCGCGCCTGACCTCGCTGGTGACCAACGCCATCGGCGACGCCTGGGTGACCGACCTGCCCCGCATCCGCCTGATCGAGGACTACATCGACGATGCGGCGTTCCGGCAGGAATGGCGCGCGGTCAAGCGCGCCAACAAGGTGGACCTGGCGGCGCTGATCCTGCGGCGCACGGGGGTCAAGGTCGACCCCGATTCGATGTTCGACGTGCTGGTCAAGCGCATCCACGAATACAAGCGCCAGCACCTGGCGGTCCTGCATATCGTCACGCTGTACCACCGCTTGAAGTCCGGCCGGGCACGCGACCCCCTGCCCCGCACCTTCATCTTCGGCGGCAAGGCCGCCCCCGGCTATCACACCGCCAAGCTGATGATCAAGCTCATCACCTCGGTAGGCGATGTGGTCAACAACGATCCCGACGTGCGCGACCTGCTCAAGGTGGTGTTCATCCCCAATTTCAACGTCACGCAGGGCCAGTGCATCTATCCGGCCGCCGAGCTGTCCGAGCAGATATCGCTGGCGGGCAAGGAGGCCTCGGGAACCGGCAACATGAAATTCGCGATGAACGGGGCGCTGACCATAGGCACCATGGACGGCGCCAACATCGAACTGCGCGACCAAGTCGGGGCCGAGAACTTCTTCCTGTTCGGCCATACCGCCGCGGAAGTGCGCCACATCAAGACCGCCGGCTATCATCCCGGCGACTACTACCACAGCCACAGCGAGCTGCGCACCTGCCTCGACCTGATCCAGAGCGGTTTTTTCTCGCGCGGCGACACCGAACTGTTCCGGCCGCTGGTCGACAACCTGCTGCGGCACGACCCCTATCTGCTGCTGGCGGACTACCAGTCCTACATCGAGTGCCAGGATCTCGTCAGCCAGGCCTATCGCGACCATGAAGGCTGGACGCGCATGTCCATCCTCAATACCGCCCGATCCGGCAAGTTCTCGTCGGACCGCAGCATCCGCGAATACGCCGAACAGATCTGGAACGTCAAGCCGGTGCCGGTCGAACTGTATGACGAGGCCGAGATGGAGCACACGCTGCGGTGAAAGCTTGCCAAGCAGTGAGAGAATAGGCGCTTTCCACCCCCTTCATCGAGGCCCCATGAAGCTCTACTACTCCCCCGGCGCCTGCTCCCAGGCCCCCCACATCGTCCTGCGCGAGGCAGGCATCGACTTCACCTGGGAAAAGGTCGACCTCAAGGCCAAGACCACCGAGACCGGGCAGGATTTCCGCAAGATCAATCCCAAGGGCTACGTGCCGGCGCTGGAAGTGTCCACTGGCGTGGTGATGACCGAGCTGGCCGTGCTGCTGCAATACATCGCCGATCTCGTGCCGGCGCGCAAGCTGGCGCCCCCGCCCGACAGCGCCGAGCGCTACGCGCTGCAAACCTGGCTGGTGTTCATCGCCACCGAGATCCACAAGGGCTTCTCGCCCATGTTCAAGCCCACGCTGAGCGAGGAAGGCAAGGACGTCTTCCGCCAGATCCTGGCCACGCGCCTGGACTACGTGCAAAGCGAGCTGTCGCAGCGCGAATACCTGATGCCCGGTGGCTTTTCCGTGGCCGATATCTACCTGTTCGTGACCACCGGCTGGGCCACGCGCCTGAACTACGACCTGTCGCGCTGGCCCGCCATCGTGGCCTTCCGCGAACGCATCGCGCAGCGCCCCGCCGTGCAGGCGGCGCTCAAGGCCGAAGGCCTGCAGTAAATCCCCCCCTACGCGCTGACGCGCGCCCCCAGGGGCGGCACTGGCGGACCGGCAAAGCCGGATCCGCTGTGCCCTGGATCACTGACGAATCAGGTGGCTCCGTCGCCGCAGGTGGTGCCCACCAGTTGGCCCAGGATGCGGTGGACGTTCTGCATGCTGTCGTCCACCACCACGCGCATGCCCTGCATGGAAATCTCGTCCACGCTCGCGCGCTGGCCCGCGGCATCGTTGGTGACGAGGCACAGGGCCGCATAGTCCAGGTCGAGCTCCCGCGCCAGGGCGGCCTCGGGCATGCCGGTCATGCCCACCATGTCGCAGCCGTCCCGCCCCATCCGGCGGATTTCCGCGGCGGTTTCCAGCCGCGGACCCTGTGTGCAGCCATAGACCCCGCCGTCGACGACGTCTATCCCGCAGGTCCGCGCCGATTCCAGCAGATCGTGCCGCATGGCGGCGCCATAGGGCTGGGTCATGTCCACATGGGCGACGGGCTGGTCGCCTCCCTCGAAGAAGGTGCGGGGCCGTTCGGTGGTGTAGTCGATGATCTGATCGGGCACGACGATGACCCCGGGCACGAGGGGACCCGCGATGCCGCCCACCGTCGCCACCGAGACGATGCGCCGCACCCCCACCTCATGCAGCGCCCACAGGTTGGCGCGATAGTTGATGCGGTGCGGGGCCAGCGTGTGGCCGTATCCATGGCGGGCCAGGAAGACGATTTCGGCGCCGTCGCCGATGCGCCCGTAGGTCAGCGCGCCCGAAGGCTCGCCGTAGGGCGTGCGCACGACCTGGCGGCGCGTCACGACGAGCCCGGTCAAATGGTAGAGGCCGGTGCCTCCGATGATTGCCTGCATGGTTTTCCTTCCTGCGAAGCGGCGCTTCGCCCTGTCAAGACTGCAGCAAGGCTTTCAGGCCGTCTTCGTCGAGCACGGCGATGCCGAGCTCCTGGGCCTTGGCGAGCTTGCTGCCGGCGTCGGCGCCGGCGACGACGTAGTGGGTCTTCTTGGACACCGAGCCGGTCACCTTGCCGCCGGCGGCGCGTATGAGCTCGGCCGCGTCCTCGCGGGTGAGCGTGGGCAACGTGCCGGTCAGCACGAAAGTCTTGCCGCCGATGGGGCCGGCGGTGCGATCGACCACGGTTTCCGTGCCGGGGGTCACCCCGTTGCGCAGCAGGTCGGCCACGACCTCGCGGTTGTGCGGTTCGGCGAAGAAGCGAAAGATGGACGCGGCCACCACGGGCCCGACGTCGGGCACCGCCAGCAGCTCGGCCTCGGTGGCGTTCATCACCGCATCCAGGTTGCCGAAATGGCGCGCCAGGTCGCGGGCCGTGGACTCGCCCACGTGCCGTATCCCCAGCGCGAAAAGAAATCTTCCCAACGGCGGCGTGCGTGTCGCGGCGATGGACTCGACCAGGTTGCGTGCCGACTTCTCGCCCATGCGGTCCAGGCCGGCCAGCTCTTCCTCGTTCAGCGTATAGAGATCCGCCAGCGTGTGCACGCGGCCGCGCTCGACCAGTTGATCGATCAGCTTCTCGCCCAGCCCCTCGATGTCCAGCGCGCGGCGCTGGGCGGCATGCCACAACGCCTGCTTGCGCTGCGCGGCGCAGAACAGGCCCCCGGTACAGCGCGCGATGATCTCGTCCTCGGGCCGCTCGATGGCCGATCCGCACACCGGACACTGGGTGGGCATGACGAACTTGCGGGCATCGGCCGGGCGCTTGTCCAGCACGGGTGTCACGACCTCGGGAATGACGTCGCCGGCCCGGCGGACCACCACGGTGTCGCCGATGCGCACGTCCTTGCGCTCGATCTCGTCTTCGTTGTGCAGCGTCGCGTTGGTGACCGTGACGCCGCCCACGAACACCGGCTTGAGCCGCGCAACGGGCGTGATGGCGCCGGTGCGGCCGACCTGTACTTCGATGCCGAGCAGCTCGGTGGTGGCTTCCTCGGCCGGGAACTTGTGCGCGACGGCGAAGCGCGGCGCGCGCGAGACGTATCCCAGCGTGCGCTGCGCCTCGAGCGCGTTGACCTTGTAGACCACGCCGTCGATGTCATAGGGCAGCGAGGCCCGCAGCCCCTCGACCCGCCGGTAGAACGCCAGCAGGCCGGCCGCGTCCGACGCCAGCTGGCGCTCGCGGTTGACCGGCATGCCCAGTTCCTGCAGCCAGTCCAGCATGCCCATGTGGGTATCGAACGGCGGCGCGTCGGCGCGGGATTCCTTGCCCGGCAGGCTGCCGCGTATCTCGCCCCAGCCATAGGCGAAGAATCGCAGCGGACGGCGGGCCGTGATGCGCGGATCGAGCTGCCTCAGGCTGCCCGCCGCGGCATTGCGGGGATTGATGAAGACTTTCTCGCCGGCTTCGCGCTGGGCGTCGTTCAGGCGCTCGAAATCCCTGCGGAACAGCAGCACCTCGCCGCGAACCTCCAGCACCTCGGGCACGGGTCCCGCCAAGGTCAGCGGGATGGATCGTATGGTCCGGATGTTGGCGGTGATGTCCTCGCCCGTCTGGCCGTCGCCGCGGGTAGCGGCCCGCGCAAACCTGCCGCCCTCGTAGCGCAGGCTGACGGCCAGTCCGTCCAGCTTCAGCTCACAGGCGTACTCGACGGCGGACGCCGTTTCCAGGCCGTCGCGCACCCGTTTGTCGAAGGCCTGGATGTCCTCGTCGTCGAAGGCATTGTTCAGGGACAGCATGGGCACCGCGTGGCGCACCGAACCGAAGGCGGACAGCGGCGCACCGCCCACCCGCTGGGTGGGGGAATCGGGCGTGGCCAGCAGCGGGAATTCCTGCTCCAGCTTGACCAGTTCCGCGAACAGCGCGTCGTACTCGGCGTCGCTGATCAGCGGGTCGTCCATCACGTAGTAGCGGGCGTTGTGCAAGGCCAGCTCCTGGCGCAGCTGCGCCGCCCTCTGCATGGCCTGGTTTTCCCGATCGACCCCCGACACCATATCCGCTCCGCCTGCGCGCCTTATCCGAATACCCGCAGGGCACGCACCGAACCGGCCTTCAGGCCGGACTGCTCAAGGCGCGCATACAGCGCCAGCAATTGCTTGTCGATGGCGGCCTCGGCGCCATCCGCCAGGGGCCGGCCGTTGTCGTCGACCACGGTGGCTTCCAGCCGCGTGGCCAGCCCACGGGCGACCTGGGCCATCTGGGCGAAGGCGTGCTCGTGGGCGGGCGCCCGGGGCACGTCCAGGATCAGGCTGAGTTGGCCGATGGTGGCCGGGCCCGCCGAGCCCAGCGATACGCCATCGCTGCGCCCCAGCGTGAAGCGGACCGCGCCGTCCTGGTCCACCCATGGCAGGCGGCCGTCGTGGATGGACGAGAATCCGGCCTCGCGCGCGGCGGTCAGCACGTCGCCGGATGACCAGCGGCGGCTGCTGGCCACCAGGGTCAGACCCACCTGGGCGTCGAGCGCGGCGCAGACGGCATCGAGCTTGTTGGCGCGATCCAGCACCGCCTGCGTATCGCTGGCCTCCACCGTGCCGTCGAACCGATCGGCCAGCACGCGCGAGCGCGACAGTGCCTCGGCCCATTCGCCGGCGCTGAGCGGGCCGCTGCGATTGGCCAGCAGCACGGCCACCTGGACGGACGCATAGTTCTCGCCGCTGCGGATGGCCGAGCGGTGCACCCCCTCGGCCGTTTCGGCGAACACGCGCAGCGATTTCTGGCCGGCGTGGCGGATGCCCTGGGTGAAGGCCGCCAGCTCGTCGCCCGGCACGGGTTCGAGAAAGGAGACGTCGATGACGGTCTCGCAGGCCTCGTCGGCTTCGTCCGCATCATGCTGCTGCGGCACGGCCGCGCCTTCGGCCGGCGCCTCCATGCCTCCGACGATGTTGGGCTCGGCGATTTCGCCCGCGCCCAGCCCCGGCTCGCGGCGTACGCCGTCCGCCTTGGGCAGGCCGGTTTCAACCCCATGCAGCAAGGGATCCTTGCCCGAGTCCGGGAAGCCGTCCTGTATCTGCTTGCGAGCGCGGCGGTCCTGCCACCAGTTCAGTCCAAGCACGACGACGATGGCCAGAACGCCAAGGGCGATGAGCCCGGTTTGTAGATCACTCATTGGTGTGTTCCCGATGGCGGGGCATGGTGGAAAGAGTGCCGGTTCGCGGACTGCCGGCTCATCAGGCGGCCTCGACGGCGAGTTGCATGGCCGAGTCGATGTCGACGGCCACGATGCGGGAGACGCCCTGCTCCTGCATGGTCACGCCGACCAGCTGGTGTGCCATTTCCATCGCGATCTTGTTGTGCGAGATGAACAGGAACTGCGTCTGCTCGCTCATCCGGCGCACCAGGTTCGCGTAGCGCTCGGTGTTGGCATCGTCCAGCGGCGCGTCGACCTCGTCCAGCAGGCAGAACGGCGCCGGATTGAGCTTGAACATGGCGAACACCAGCGCGGTGGCCGTCAGTGCCTTCTCGCCGCCCGACAGCAGATGGATGGTGCTGTTGCGCTTGCCCGGAGGCTGGGCCATGACCTGCACGCCGGCATCCAGGATTTCCTCGCCGGTCATGACGAGCTTCGCTTCGCCACCCCCGAACAGCGACGGGAAGAGTTCGCCGAAGTTGCGGTTGACGGTGTCGAAGGTCTCCTGCAGCAACTGGCGAGTCTCGCGGTCGATCTTGCGGATGGCGTCCTCGAGCGTATCGATGGCGGCCTGCAGGTCGGACTGCTGGGCATCCAGGTAGGTCTTGCGCTCGCGCGAGGCGTTGAGTTCGTCCAGCGCGGCCAGGTTGACCGCGCCCAGCGCGGCAACCTCGCGGGCCAGGCGCTGCACTTCGGCCTGCAGCCAGTTGGGACGCTGCCACTCCTTGGGCAGCGCGTCGAGTTGCTCGCCCAGCGCCGCCAGGTCCAGCTCCTGGCCGGCCAGTTGCTCGGCATATTGTTCCTGGGCCAGGCGGGCCGCCTGTTCCTTCAGCTGCAGCTCGGTGATGCGGCTGCGCAGCGGCTCGAGCGAACGCTCGATGCCCAGGCGCTGCTCGTCGGCGGCGCGCAGTTGCGCGGCCAGGGTATCCATTTCGATGCGGGCGCGGTTCAGCACCTGCTCGCGCTCGCTGCGCAGCTCGAGCGCCGACTGCAGGCCGGCCTGGGCCGCGGCGTCGTCCAGGACCCGCAATTCCTGCTGGACCCGTTCGGCCTCGGCGGCGGCGCGCTGGCTCTGCTCGCCCGCCAGTTGCAGGCTGCGGCGCAGCTCGTCGATGCGCGCGCGCAGGCCCCGCTCGGCGAAGCTGGCTTCCTGGGCCGACCGCTCGAGTTCACGCAGGCGATCGCGCGCCCGCTGGACGTCCGCTTCACGCTGCTCCTGGGCCATCTGCGCGTCTTCGAACGCGGACTGCTTGTCGCCCAGCTGGCCATCCAGGATCTCGAAGCGGCCCTCGGCCTCTTCCTTGCGGATGCGGGCCTCTTCTTCCTGCGCCTCGAGTTCGGCATGCTCTTCGCGGATGCGCGCGGCGCGCTCCTCGGACTGCGCGGCCTGCTGCGACAGCTTGGAATGCTCGAGCTGGATGGCGTGCAGGCGCTGGGTAACCTCGGCCAGGCGCTGGCGCGAGGCGGGCAAGGCCTGCGCCACCTGCTGGTAGCCGGCCTCGGCGCGCGCCACGGCGGACCGTGCCTCGTCGGCGATGAGCTGCTGGGCCTTGAGCTGGCGTTGCAGGTTCTCGATTTCCTGCTGGCGCGCCAGCATGCCGGCCTGTTCGGAATCGGGGGCGTAGAAACGGACGCTGTTGTGCCCGATCAGGTGCCCTTCCTTGACCACGAACTGGCCGCCTTCGGGCAACTGGGCGCGCGCGGCCAGCGCCTGGGTGGCGTCGGTGGCCGTATAGACATCGCGCAGCCAGTCGGCCATGAGCGAACGCAGGCCCGGATCGGTGATGCGCAGCAGCGACACCAGCGGCGTCAGCGCGGCCGGCGCGGGAGCCGGCGCCGTGGCCGGCGGCATCTGGTAGAAGGCCAGCCGCGCGGGCGGCGCGTCGCCGAAGAAGGCCTTGGCCCATTCGAGATTGCTGACTTCCAGCGCGGCCAGCCGCTCGCGCAGCACGGCCTCCAGCGCCGTTTCCCAGCCTGGCTCGATATGCAGCTTCTGCCACAGCCGGCCGAGCTGCGTCAGTTCGTGTTTCTCCAGCCAGGGATGCAGCGCGCCCTGCTTCTGCACATCCTGCTGCAGGCGGGTCAGGGCCGAGAGCCGGGCTTCGATCTGCGAAACGGAGGCGGCCTCCTTCTGCACCAGTTCCTGGGCCTGCCGGCGGCCGGCGTCGACCTGCGGCAACTGGGCCTCGAGCGTGGACAGCTCCTGCTGGGCATGCTGGACACGCTGCTCGGTGTCGGCCAGGTCGCCCGTCAACTGCTCGAGCCGGGCCGGGTCGGGGCGCTGCAGGTTCCGTTCTTCCTGTTCCAGGCGCTCGCGGCGCTGCGCCAGGGCCTGCAACTGGCGGTCGGCCTCGCGCTGCTCCTGGGCGGTCAAGGCCAGGTTCTGTTCGACCTGGGACAGCGCGGCGCGCAGCTCGGACAGGCCGGATGCGGCATCGCGCACCTTGGCCTCGATGTCCGGCAACTGGGCCTGCGCTTCTTCGGCCACGACGCGCGCTTCCTCGGCGCGGGCCTCGCCCACGGCCAGGTCTTCCTCGGCCTGCGCCAACTGGTCGCTGCCGGTCTCGTGCTGCTCGTTCCACTGGGCGATCTGCTGCTGCAGTTGCGCCAGCTGGGCCTGCATCCGGTTGCGCGCCTCGACCACGTACTTGATCTCGGCCTCGAGCCGGCTGACCTCGGCATTGGCCTCGTACAGGCCGCCCTGCGCGGCATGGACGGCATCGCTGGCGGCATAGTGCGCCTGGCGCGTGCCTTCCAGGTCGGACTCGAGCTTGCGCAGGCCCGCCATGGCGGCCTCGAGGTCGGTCTGGGCCTGTTCGATGGCCAGCGCGTGCTTCATGCGGTCGGCGTCGGCCTCGCGTTTCTTCAGCAGCCACAGGAAGCGCTGCTTCTGCTCGCTTTCCGCCTGGAACCCCTGGTAGCGCTGGGCGACCTCGGCCTGTGCCTCGAGCTTCTCGAGCTGGGTGGCCAGCTCGCGCAGGATGTCCTCCACGCGCGTCATGTTCTCGCGCGTGTCGGCCAGGCGGTTTTCGGTCTCGCGGCGGCGCTCCTTGTAGCGCGACACGCCCGCCGCCTCTTCCAGGAATACGCGCAGTTCATCGGGCCGGGCCTCGATGATGCGCGAGATCATGCCTTGCCCGATGATGGCGTAGCCCCGCGCGCCCAGGCCGGTACCCAGGAAGATGTCGTGGATGTCGCGGCGGCGGACCTGCTGGTTGTTGACGAAATAGCTGCTGGTGCCGTCGCGGGTCAGCACGCGCTTGACGGCGATTTCGCCGTACTGGCTCCATTGCCCGGACGCCCTGCCCTCGGAGTTGTCGAACACCAGTTCGACCGACGAGCGCGCCGCCGGCTTGCGGTTGACCGATCCGTTGAAGATCACGTCCTGCATGGACTCGCCGCGCAGCTCGGAAGCCTTGGATTCGCCCAGGACCCAGCGCACGGCGTCGATGATGTTGGACTTTCCGCAGCCATTGGGTCCGACCACGCCGACCAGCTGGCTCGGCACCTGGATGGAAGTGGGGTCGACGAACGACTTGAAACCTGCGAGTTTGATCTGGGTAAGTCGCACCGGAAACGAAGCTTCGCTTAAAAAAGGCTGGAAAAGGAACCGACCTGCACCCAAGCCGGTCCGATATGGCGGAACACTCCCCACCCCCGACCCAGGGCACCGGGATCCGGCTCCGCCGGTCCTCCGGTGCCGCCCCCTTCAGGGGTCGCGCGAAGCGCGGAGGGAGGGGGGCCAACACAGCTTCGTATAATACCAAAGGGTCATCGGCAAGGTTACGCCAGGAGCCGCCGCCCAGTCTGTTTTTTCATTTTCGTTACGTATAGATCGCAAGAGACATGCCCTCTCAACCCAGCAAGAGCCTAGACACCTTCGCCAACCCCAGCCCGGGGCGCGACTTCCAGATCCACATCGAGGTGCCGGAATTCACCTGCCTGTGCCCGATGACCGGACAGCCGGACTTCGCCCTGCTGGTCATCGACTACATCCCCGACCAGTTGTGCGTCGAGCTCAAGAGCCTCAAGCTCTACGCCTGGAGCTTCCGCAACGAAGGCAAGTTCCACGAAGCGGTCACCAACGAGATCCTGGACGATCTCGTACGCGCGCTGTCCCCCCGCTTCATGCGGATCACCGCCAAGTGGTACGTGCGCGGCGGCATCTTCACCAACGTCGTCGCCGAGCACCGCCAGCCCGGCTGGACGCCGCAGCCCGCCGTGCAACTGCAGGAATTCGCGCCCGGCAGCAATATCCGCGGGTAACTACCACCGGATCGGCCGGGACGCGGCCTCGGAACCTGCGCTACGATGCGCGGCACGCATTCCTGCCGTAGTGCCCCGAGTGCGGCACTTTCCGATCCACTCAAAGGCACACGAGTCCACGCCTACCGATGAAACGCGGCTTTTACCTGATCATGGCGGCGCAGTTCTTTTCCTCGCTGGCCGACAATGCGCTTTTCATCGCCGCGATCGCGTTGATCCAGCAGTTGGACGGTCCGGACTGGATGACGCCCATGATCAAGTGGTCGTTCGCCCTGGCCTATGTCCTGCTGGCCGCCTTCGTGGGTGCCTTCGCCGACTCCTTTCCCAAGGGCCGCGTGATGTTCGCCACCAACGCGGTGAAGATCATCGGCTGCCTGACCATGTTCGCCCACGCCAGCTTCGGGCTGGCCGACCACCACCAGGTCTATACGGTGTGCGCGGCCTATGCGCTGGTGGGCATCGGCGCGGCGGCCTATTCGCCTGCCAAGTACGGCATCATCACCGAACTGCTGCCGCCCGAGCAGCTCGTCAAGGGCAACAGCTGGATCGAAGGACTGACGGTGGTGTCCATCATCCTGGGCGTGGTCCTGGGCGGCGCGCTCATCAGCCCCAAGGTGTCGACCTGGCTGCTGTCCCTGGATCTCAGCCCGGGCTTCGGCCCCGACATCCAGACGCCGGCCGAGGCCGCCATCATGGTCATCGCGCTGGTCTACCTGGTGGCCGCCTTCTTCAACCTGCTCATCCCGTCCACGGGCGTGTGCTACCCGCGCCAGCAGCGCAACCCCATCAGGCTGATGAGGACGTTCGGCTGTTTCGTGGCCACGCTGTGGCGCGACAAGCTGGGCCAGATCTCGCTGGCGGTGACCACCCTGTTCTGGGGGGCCGGCGCGACGCTGCAACTGATCGTGATCGAATGGGGGCGCGTACAGCTCGGACTGCCGCTGAACAAGGCCTCCATCCTGATGGGCGTGGCCTCCGTCGGCACCATCCTGGGCGCCACGCTGGCCGGCAAGGTGCCCCTGCATCACGCGCTGGCCGTGCTTCCGATGGGCGTGGTGATGGGGCTGGTCGTGATGCTGATGCCGCTGGCCTACGAACCCTGGTTCGTCTATGCGCTGCTGATCGCCATCGGCGGCCTGGGGGGGTTTTTCGTCGTACCCATGAACGCCCTGCTCCAGCACCGGGGCCACGTGCTGCTGTCGGCCGGCCACTCGATCGCCGTCCAGAACTTCAACGAGCAGCTCAACATCCTGCTGATGGTGGCGGTCTATTCGCTGATGCTGGGCATGCAGATTCCCATCAACACCATCATCATCATCTTCGGCACGCTGGTCGCCTGCCTCATGCTGCTGATCATGGGCTGGAACCGGCACAACCACCGCACCCACCCAGATCTCGACCTGGTGATAGGCAGCCGCGCGCACGGCACGGCGCTGCGCGGGGAATGACCCCGCGCGGGGCCGCGCTCAGTTGCGGGCCCGCCCCACCGACAGGGCCAGCTGCAGGTCCTGCCAGGCCTTGACCTTCTCGGCCGGGCTGCGCAGCAGATAGGCCGGGTGGTAGCTCACCACGACCGGCACCGGCCTCCCCGCCACCGACAGGCTGTGCACCTTGCCCCGCAGGCTGCCTATGCGCGCATCGGTCTCGAGCAGGGTCTGCGCCGCGAACCGCCCCAGGACCAGGATCATTTCCGGATTGATGAGGGAGATCTGCCGCATCAGGTACGGGCTGCACCGCGCCACCTCCTCGGGCAGCGGGTCCCGGTTGCCGGGCGGACGGCACTTGATGACGTTGGCGATGAAGACGTCCTGCTGGCGCGAGCGCGCGATGGAAGCCAGCATGCTGTCCAGCAGCTTGCCCGACCGCCCGACGAAGGGCGCGCCCTGCTTGTCTTCCTGCTCGCCTGGCGCCTCGCCCACCAGCAGCCAGCGCGCCTTGGGCGATCCGGTGCCGAACACGGTCTGGGTACGCCCCTTGCACAAGCCACAGGCCACGCAGTCGCGCACCTCGTCCTGCAAGGCGGCCCAGGCCTGCCCGGGGTCGGCGGGCGTGGCGGCCGGCACCGGAATCTCCTGCGCCGGGATTTCCTGCACGAAGGCCACGGATTCGACCCTCTCGGACCCGGCGGCCACGGGTGCCGGCACCGGGCCCGGGGACGGCGCCACGGGCTCTTCCTGCGCCGCCGGCGATGCATCGGGTTCGGGTGCCGCGGGTGGGGCCGCGGACGCCACCGCGCCGGGCAGGTTCCACAGCCGCTCCACACCCAGTTCGCGCAGCCAGGCGCGCCGGACCGCGCTCATGCCCTCGGCGCCGTTGCGTTCAGTTGCCATGGAGGCCTCCGGGAATCGGATGGACTGCCAGCATCTTGCGCATGACGATCGCGTCTTCCCGCCCGCGCACCGACGGATAGTAGCCACGGCGCAGGCCGATGCGCTCGTAGCCCGAGCGTTCGTACAGGCCCTTGGCCACCAGATTCGAGGGACGCACCTCCAGCAGCAGGCTCTGCGCCTGGCGCGCGGCGGCGCACTGCTCGACCCAGGCCAGCAACCTGCGGCCCAGCCCCAGGCCCTGCGCCTGGGGCGCCACGCTGATGTTCAGCAAGTGCGCCTCGTCCAGCGCCACCATCACGATGCAGTATCCCAGCAGCCGCTCGCCGTCGCTCACCACCCAGGCGTCATAGCCAGAGCGCAGCGAATCGGCGAAATTGCCGCGCGTCCAGGGAAACGAATAGATCTGGCGCTCGACCGCGTCCACCTGGTCGAGATCCCGTTCGGTCATGGGACGGCAGGCCTGCCCCCATGTCGCCAGGATGCGCGCCGCGTCGATCGGCGCCCGGCCCTGCACCGCAGTCATGATTGCGCTCCCGATGTGGCGACGCGCGGGTTGCCCCCCGCGCCGGCTTCCCGTTCCGCGGTGGTAAACGCCACCTTGTCCCTGACGTACAACGGCGCGGCGAGTTCCGCCGCGACGGCTTCGCCACGCAGGTAGGCGTCGTGAGCCAGGCGGGCGACCGCGGCCGCCGTGGGCCGCGCAATGTCCGACCGCTCGTCCGCGCCGAAACCCGCGAATACCTCCGGATAGGCGGCCGCCGCATCACCGCACAGCAAGGGCCTCTGCGGCACCGGATCGCCCAGGTCTTCCAGGCGCCGGCGCACCCAGGACTCCAGCCCCTCGCCCGCCATCAGTTGCGGTTCGATCACGCAGGCAAGCCGGCCGGACGGCTCGCGGCGATAGGCGGCCAGGTAGATTTCCTGCATGCGCGCGTCCATGGCGACCACCAGCGTCCGGGATCCGGGATCCCGGACCTGCTGCGCCACGGCCGCATGCGAGACCACCGGTACCACCGGACGATCGAGGGCAAACCCCAGCCCCTGCGCCACGCCGCAGGCGACCCGCAGTCCGGTGAAGCCTCCGGGCCCCTGCCCGAAGGCGATGGCGTCGAGTTGCGTCCGGGCGATGCCGGCCTCGTCCAGCACTTCCTGCACCATGGGCAGCAGCCGGGCCGAATGCTCCTGCACGCCCTGGTGCTCGCGCGCGAACAGGTCGGCGGCGCCCGTGTCCGTGGCGCGCAACAAGGCAACGCCGCACCAGGCGGAGGAAGTTTCTAGAGAAAGGATATGCAGCGACATGGGCTGCGATTGTAAGACCAGACGGGAGGAAATACCGGGATGACCTCCCGGTTTTCAGTGCTTGTGCTTGCGATAGGGCTCGTACACTTCCTCGCTGGCGCGGCGGATTTCCTGCCGCAGCAGGACGCGTTCCTCGGAAGAGAGTTTGCGCGGCCCCACCCGCCGCTCGTCCGGACTGACCGGCCCGGCCCAGGGGTCCATGGCGGCGCGGATCACGCCGGACTGCCCGGGTTGCGGCACGGCCGCCGTGTTGGCCTGCGCATCGGCCTGTGAAACCGCGCTTTCGACCTGGACAGCCAGCCCGCCGGCGACGGGAGGCGCGGGGCGAGCGGCCTCGGCGCGGGAAAGCGGTGCACGAGGATCCCTGACCTGGCCGATCGCCGCGCCACCGGCCAATACCGTTATCATCACGAACAGCCCACCCAGCATGATCGCTGCGCTGGAGCCTGCCGTACGAGTGGAGTCGAATACTTTGTTCACGTTTCAATCATACGATGTACCCATGACAGCGTCATAGATGCCTGCGTGACCAAACGGGCATTTATGTAACAACCAATGTCCCTCGCTGGATTGATACAAACTCCTCCGTTACATTCGCGCCATGTCACTAGCCAACGCCCCCAAGAAAATCCTCGTCGTCGACGACGACGTGCGGCTGCGCGATCTGCTGCGCCGCTACCTCGCCGAGCAAGGTTTCTCCGTCTGGGTCGCGGAAAACGCCCAGACCATGAACAAGCTCTGGCAGCGCGAGCGTTTCGACCTGCTCGTGCTCGACCTGATGCTGCCGGGCGAGGATGGCCTGTCGATCTGTCGCCGCCTGCGCGGCGCCCGCGACAGCACCCCCATCATCATGCTGACGGCCAAGGCCGAGGACGTCGACCGCATCGTCGGGCTGGAGATGGGCGCGGACGACTACCTGCCCAAGCCCTTCAACCCCCGGGAACTGCTGGCCCGCGTCAACGCGGTGCTGCGCCGCCGGGGCCCCGAAGAGCATCCGGGCGCGCCCAGCCAGGACAATGAATCGGTTACGTTCGGCCCCTATGTGCTGAACCTGGCGACCCGCACCCTCACGCGCGACAACGAGCCGGTGGCGCTGACCACGGGCGAATTCTCCGTGCTCAAGGTCTTCGCCCGCCATCCCAAGATCCCGCTGTCGCGGGACAAGCTGATGGAACTGGCGCGCGGCCGGGAATACGAAGCCTTCGATCGCAGCCTGGACGTGCAGATCTCCCGACTGCGCAAGCTGATCGAACCCGATCCGGCCAAACCTGTATTCATCCAGACGGTATGGGGCCTCGGCTACGTATTCGTACCCGATGGGGGCAGTTGATCCGCTCGTAGGCATTCATGTCGGTCGCCCTGCGCGTCGCGTCCAGGCTGGGTCTGTTCAGCCGGACCTTCCTTTTGCTCACCGTCCTGATGACGGCAAGCCTGGCAGCGTGGCTCCAGGCCTTCCGCAGCATGGAGGTCGAGCCGCGCGCGCAGCAGGTAGCCCAGCAGATCGTCACCGTCGTCAACATCACGCGCGCCGCGCTGATCCACTCCGCGCCGCAGGAGCGCCGCTACCTGCTGCTCGATCTGGCCACCAACGAAGGCATCCAGATCTACCCGCACGAAAAGGATGACATCACCGTCCGCCTGCCCGACCGCCAGGTCCTGCAGCGGGTCGAAGAACAGGTGATCGATCGCCTGGGGCCCGAAACCGTCGTGGCCTGGGAAGTCAACCGCATCCCCGGCCTTTGGGTCAGTTTTTCCATAGACGATGACGACTACTGGATGGTGGTCGAACGCGACCGGGCCGAACGCGTGCCCGGGGTCGAGTGGCTGGGCTGGGGCGCGGCCGCCCTGCTGCTGTCGCTGCTGGGCGCGGCGGTCATCGTCGGCTTCGTCAACCGGCCCCTGTCGCGCCTGTCGCGCGCCACGCTGGCCCTGTCGCGCGGCGAAACCCCGCCGCCGCTGCCGGAGAGCGGTCCCGAGGAAATCCGGCGGGTCAACACCAACTTCAACCGCATGGTCGAGGAACTGGACCGCGCCGAGGCGGATCGCGCGCTGATGCTGGCGGGCATCTCGCACGACCTGCGCACCCCGCTGGCCCGGCTGCGGCTGGAAATCGAGCTGAGCGGGGTCTCCGAAGCCAGCCGCGACGCCGTGGACGAGGATCTTGCCCAGATCGACCGCACCATCGGGCAGTTCATGGAATACGCCCGCCCGGCCAGCGCCCCCGACCGCAACACCAACATTTCCGAGCTCGTCTCCGAGATGGTCGAGCGCGAATGCAGCCATACCGAGACGCTGGGCGGCTCGCTGCAGGTCACGATCACGCCCAACCTGTGGGCTCGCATCGCCGCCGCCGACCTGCAGCGGGTCGTGGGCAACCTGCTCGAGAACGCGCGGCGCTACGGCCACAAGCCGGGCGAAGCGCCCCACATCGACCTGACCGTCAGCAGCCAGGGCGCCAACGTCCTGATCGACGTGTCCGACCACGGCCCCGGCGTCAAGGCCGAGGACGTGCCCCGGCTCACGCGCCCGTTCACCCGGGGCTCCGATGCACGCACCAACGCCGGCGGCGCCGGACTGGGCCTGGCCATCGTCAAGCGGCTGCTGCAACGCGCAGGTGGTACCCTAAACCTCCTGAACCGGGATGGCGGGGGCCTGACCGCCCGCATCACCCTGCCGGCCTCCTCGCAGAAATCGGCCGACGCCAAGTAGGCGGCATCGGCCATCGGCGCGCGGAGCCGGCGCTGTCCGAGGAGCGTGCATGAAAACCATCGGAGCCAAGCTCGAACCTTTCAAGGTGCATGGCGTCAAGCCAGGCTTCAACCAAGCCGAGGAAAACGGCGCCTCGGCCTTCGAGACCCTGAGCGAAACCTCGTTTCCAGGCAAGTGGAAGGTCATCTATTTCACTCCCAAGGATTTCTCCGACATCTGCGCCACCGAGATCGAGGGCTACGCGGCACTGGCCGAGCCCCTGGCACAACGCGGCGCCGTGCTGATGGGCGGATCCGTCGACAATGAGTACGCCAAGCTGGCGTGGCGCCGCGCGGTGCCCGCGCTGGCGAACCTGAACCACTACCAATTCGCCGACAGCGCGGGCGCGCTGGTGGATCAACTGGGCATCCGGGACCGCAACGAGGGCGTGGCGCTGCGCGCCACCTTCATCGTCGATCCGGACAACACCATCCAGCACGTGTCGGTGAACAACCTCAAGGTCGGCCGCTGCCCGGAAGAAACGCTGCGGGTGCTCGACGCCCTGCTGACCGGCCAGTTCTGCCCCGCGAACCGCCCCGTCGGCGACCCGCCCTCGAAAAAATCCTGAACATGCCGCACGTATTCGTCTACGGCACGCTGCGTCGCGGCGAGATCAACGACATCAAGCGCCTGGCGCGCCGATTGATGCTGTCCCCGCCCCTGCTGCTGGGCGAGGCGCGCGTGCGCGGCCGCCTGGTCGATTTCGGCGACTGGCCGGGACTGGTCGAGGACGGCGATGCGCGGATACTGGGCGAGGTCTACACGGTGGACGACCCGCTGCTGGCGGCCATGGACGCGGTCGAGGAATACGACCCCGACGGCGGTTCGCTGTTCGTGCGCCGCCCGGTGGTTCTTCAGGTGGCGGGACAGGCGCTGTGCTGCCACTACTATCCGATCGAACCGCGCCTGATGGGGGGCGCCGTCCCCATCGACCATGACGACTGGGTCGCGTACCGCCTGGCGCGCGACACGGGGCGCGCGGACAGGATCCGGCAGGCCGCGGGCTGAGCCCCGTCCGCAAGGTCAGCGCCGGTCGGCTTCCAGGACGCCGGGGACTTCGCGTATGCCCGCCAGCGCCCGCACCAGGTGCTCGCCGTTGCCGACCTCGGCGGTGAAGACCATGCGGGCGATTCCCTGCCGGCTTTGCGTGTTGACGCCGATGACGTTGATGCGCTGGCGTGCGAAGACTTCCGAGATATCGCGCAGGAGTCCGTGGCGGTCGTTCGCCAGCACGACGATGTCCACCGGATACACCGCGTCGCGCGTATCGCCCCAGGTCACGTCGATGACGCGCTCGGGCTCGCGCGCGGCCAGCGAGCGGAAGCTCTTGCAATCGCAGCGGTGGATGGAGACTCCCCTGCCGCGCGTCACGAAGCCCGAGATGAGGTCGGGCGGCGCCGGCCTGCAGCACTTGGCCAGCTGCGTCAGCAGCGCATCCACGCCCACCACCAGCACGCCGCTCTTGCCCGCATGGACCGCGCTTTCCGGCCGGCTGTCGCGCGTGAGTGCGGACAGGTCGGGGCCGGCGTCGGGCGGCGGCGCCTCGAAGGCAGCCGCGACGTGCCGCAGGCTGAATTCGTCCTTGGCCAGCGCGACGTACAGGTCCTCGGTGCACGCGAAGCCCAGTTGCTGGGCCAGCGATTCGAGGTTGGTCGCGGTCTTGCCCAGGCGCTGCAATTCCTTTTCCAGCATGCCCTGGCCCTGGGCAATGCGCTCCTGGATGTCGATGGCGTTGAACCAGGCGCGCACCTTGGCACGCGAACGCTGGCTGGCCAGATAGTTCAGCTGGGGATTGAGCCAGTCGCGCGACGGGCCGCCGGACTTGGTCGCGATGATCTCCACCGTCTGGCCGGTGGCCAGGCGGGTGTTGAGCGGCACCATGACCCCGTCCACCCGCGCGCCGCGACAGCGATGACCGAGATCGGTATGGACCTGGTAGGCGAAGTCCACCGGCGTCGCGCCCGGCGGCAGCTCTATCACCCGCGCCTGCGGCGTCAACACGTAGATGTTGTCGACCAGCGTGTCGAGAGCGGCCTGGCCTATCTGGTCGTCGACCTGGACATCGGCCTTCCAGGCCAGCAATTGACGTATCCAGCTGAGCTTGCGATCGTATTCCGAATCGGCGCTGACCTGCCCGCCCTTGGCGCCCGCTTCCTTGTAGCGCCAATGCGCCGCCATCCCGAATTCGGCGAACTGGTGCATCTCGCGCGTGCGGATCTGCACCTCGAAAGGCCGTCCGTCATGGTCGTAGACCACCGTGTGCAGCGACCGGTAGCCATTGGGCTTGGGCCGCGAGATGTAGTCGTCGAACTCGTCGGGAACGGGCGTCCACAGGTGGTGCACCAGCCCCAGCACCGTGTAGCAGGTACGGATGTCCTCGACGATGATGCGCAGCGCGCGCAGGTCGTACAAACCGGCGAAATCCAGGCGCCGGTTGCGCATCTTGTTCCAGATGCTGTAGATGTGCTTGGGCCGGCCGGTGACGTCGGCCTCGATGCCCGCGCTTGCCAATGCCTGGCGCACCCGGGCGATGGCGTCGGCGATGAAGGCTTCGCGTTCGGCGCGCTTTTCCTCGAGCAGGTGGGCGATTTCCTTGTAGCGGACCGGCTCCAGGAACCGGAAGGCCAGGTCCTCCATTTCCCACTTGACCTGCCAGATGCCCAGGCGGTTGGCCAGGGGCGCGTAGAGTTCCAGCGTCTCGCGCGACAGCGCCTCGGGCAGCGGCACCTTGTGCTGGGCGTGCCAGCGCAGGGTTTGCAGGCGCGACGCCAGCCGCATCAGGACGATGCGCAGGTCGGCCGCCATGGCCAGCAGCATCTTGCGCAGCATCTCGGCCTGCGCGCCGCTGCCGGCCGACGCATCGCTGGCGTCGCGGGTGACCTGGCCCAGGCGGATCAGGGCGCGATAGCCATGCACCAGCTTGCCGATCTCGGGACCGAACTGCAGCGTGACCGGATCCTTGTGCGGATTGGCGCTGACGTCGCGGTCGCCCACGGCGATCGCCAGCAGCGCCGCCATGCGGGTATGGCCATCCACCTGGAGTCCCGCCAGGATCGCGACCACGCCCGCCGCGTGCTCGGCCCAGCCCTCGCCCTCGGGCACGGCCGGCTCGCGCGCATAGCGGGGAAATGACCATTCGAGCGCCTTGCGCAAGTCCAGTCGCGCCGCCTCCGACAGGCCGGCATTGGCCGCCTGTTGCCAGTCGGGGCCGAAGGTCGCCGACAGGTTCGCGGAAGTCTCGGGAGCGGATGAGTTCATGGTCTTACACTTGGGGCGATGCCGGCCCTTCCTGGCCGCCGGCACGGTACTCTAGTCGCTTATCCACCAGGGAAGTTCATTGTATGTTGGGATGGCTGTTTGCCCGCGGCGCATCGAAGCACCGCGTGGCGCAGATGCAGGCTCGCATCAATCCGGAATTATGGACCCAAACGCTGGCCTCGCATGCATTCCTCGCGCGCCTGACCGAGGACGAACGCGACACGCTGCGGGAGCGGGCCGCGTGGTTCCTGGCCAGCAAGACCATGACCGGCGCGGCCGGCCAGGTCCTGACCGACGAGATCCGCCTGTCCATCGCGGTACAGGCCTGCCTGCCCATCCTGTACCTGGATCCGGGCCTGTACGAGGGATGGTCCGAGGTCATCGTCTATCCGGGCGGATTCCTGATCCCCCGCTCCGACGTGGACGAGGACGGCGTGGTGCACGAATATGTCGAGGAAGCCGCCGGCGAAGCCTGGGACGGCGGTCCCATCGTGCTGTCCTGGGAGGATGCCAGTCCCGGCCTCGAACGGCCGGCGGGCTTCAACGTGGTCATCCACGAATTCGCCCACAAGCTCGACCTGCAATACGGCCAGGCCGACGGCATGCCCAGCCTGCACGCGCATGCCGGGATACGGCCCAGGCTGTGGCGCAGCGTGCTGGAGCGCAGCTACGACGCGCTGCTGGCCCGGCTGGAGGAAATCGAGGCGGCCATCCCGGCCGACGTGGATCCGGAATCCGAGGAAGCGGACCACTGGTATGCGCAGCTGCCGCTGGATCCGTACGCGGCCACGGACGAGGCCGAGTTCTTCGCCGTCAGTTCCGAGGCCTTCTTCGTGCATCCCGAGCCGCTGTGGCGCGCGATGCCCGAATGGTATGCGCTGCTGTCGCAGTACTACCGGCAGGACCCGCTGGGCGCCGGGCCCGCGCTGCCCCGCTGAGCGGACGGCGGGCGGCCGGCGGACCGGGATCAGACCGCGGCGGTGACGACGATCTCGACCTTGTATTCAGGCGCGGCCAGCTTGGCCTCGACCGTGGCGCGGGCGGGCGTGTGGCCGGCAGGCACCCAGGCGTCCCAGACCGAGTTCATCGCGGCGAAGTCGGCGATGTCGGCCAGGAAGATCTGCGCGCGCAGGATGCGGGTCTTGTCGGTGCCGGCGGCGGCCAGCAGCTTGTCGATGGCGGCCAGCACCTGGCGGGTCTGGTCCGCCGGATCCTTCGAGGGATCCTCGGCCACCTGGCCGGCCAGGTAGGCCACGCCGCCGTGCACGACCATTTCGGACATGCGCTTGCCGACACTGAAACGCTCGATGCTCATGATGTTTTCCTCTTTGTGGAGCAGATTCGGAGCCGCAAGCATAGCAGGCGGCGATGGCCGCTAGTCGCGCAGGAAACCGTCCACCAGGTCCAGTTGGGCGGACGTCATGAAGGTGGGCGCATGCCCGACGCCGGCGACGTCGACGCGCCGCGCATGGGGATTGCGGGCCAGCATCGCCGCCACGGTATCCTGGGTGAGCAGGTCGGAATGTTCGCCGCGCACGATCAGGATGGGACATTCTATGTTGGTGTAGACGTGCCACAGCGCCGCCTCGGCCGCGATGGCCGTGGCCGGATCCATGGCCGCGAAGGCCTCGGCGATGGCGGGATCGTAGTGCATGGTCCAGGGCCCGGCCGGACCGTCGACCTGCCGCACCACGTGCCGGGTCAGTTCGTCCCACTGTTCCTGGGTATGCGGACCGAACGAGGCCGATACCGTGCTCACGTAGGCCCGCGCCTCCTCGAAGCTACCAAAGGCCGGCGCCTTGCCCACGTACTGCGCGATGCGCGCCAGCGCGGCGGGATCCAGGTGCGGCCCCACGTCGTTCAGCACCAACTTGTCGATGGGGGACGCCTCCAGGCCCGCCAGCGCCATGCCGATCAGGCCGCCCAGCGAGGTTCCGAACCAGTGCAGGGTCTCGGCCTGCACGCGGGCCAGCAACGGCATCATGTCCGCCACGTATTGCGGTACGGTGTAATAGGCCGGGTTGGACAGCCAGTCCGAGCGGCCACGGCCCACCACGTCCGGGCAGACCACGCGATAGCGGCCGGCCATGCGCCGCGCCAGCGCGTCGAAATCGCGACCCGAGCGGGTCAGGCCGTGCGCGCAGACCAGCACGTGGTCGTTGGACGGATCGCCCCATTCCCAGTACGCCATGCGATGCAGGCCCGCCGGGCTCAGGCAGGTCACGAACTCCAGACGGGGCTGGGGGGAATCGGGCGAGGCATCGTGGTTCATGAAGGCATTCCTTGCTGGGCCGGACCCGGGATTGTAGCCACCGCCGTCACGGTGCGGTATGCCAATAGCGCCGTCGGGATTCCCGCTCGCGCGCGACCCGCAGCCCCTCCTGCCGCGAGACGAACACGAGCGCGCCGTGCCTGTCGGTGCGATGGAACACGGCGCCGGCGCGCCGCCACCGCCGTTCCGCGTCGGGATGCGGATGGCGATAGCGGTTCAGGTAGCCCGCCTGGGCCACGACGTGCGAGGCCCGCGTGGCCGCGACCAGCGCCGGGCTGGACGATCCGCGCGAACCGTGGTGGGGCGCGGCCACCACATCGGCGGCAAGGTCCTCGACGGCCGCGAGGCCAGCTTCCTCGGCCGCGCCGATGTCCCCCGCCAGCAAAGCCGCGTGGTGGGTACCGCGTACCCGCAATACGCAACTGTGCGCGTTGCGTGCGCGAGCCGGCACCTCGCCCCTGGGCGAGGCCGGGTGCAGGAACTCGAACGCCACGCCATCCACCGTCCACCGCTGCCCGGCGGCGCAGCGCGAGAAAACCGCCTGCCCGATGTCCGCGGACGCAAGATCGTAGGACGCATGCACCCGCGCCGCGGGCAAGGCCGCCAGCACCGAACGCAGCCCGCCCGCATGGTCCGCATCCGCGTGCGATACCACCACGTCGTCCAGCCGCCGTATGCCCCGCGCCCGCAGATAGGGCCAGACCACCCTGCCACCGGCATCGGCCTTGTCGCCATAGGGCGGACCGGTGTCGTACAGCAACGTCGCGCTGGCCGTCTCCACCACGATCGCGGTGCCCTGCCCCACGTCCAGCATCGCCAGGCGCCATTCGCCCGGCGCGGGACGCGCAGGCCGATAGGCCAGCATGGGCACCAGCAGCACGAGCCCCAGCCAGCGGCCGGGCAGGCCGCGCGGCTGCAAGGTCCATACCACCCCGGCCAGCGCCAGCACGAATAGCGGCCAGGGCGGCGCGGCCAGCGAGACGGCCGCCAGTTCGGTATCGGCCAGCCACTGCAACGGCACCATCAGGCCCTCGAACACCGCATGAGCGACGGCGGCCGTGGCGGCGCCCCACTCCTCCAGCCCCGGCGCGACAGACAACGCCAGCGCCGCCAGCGCGAGCGGCGTGACCAGCAGGCTGACCACCGGGATGGCCACGGCATTGGCCAGCGGCGATACCAGCGACACCTGCTGGAACAGCAGCGCCAGGGCGGGCAGCAGGCCCACGGTCAGCGCAGCCTGCGCGCGGGCGCCTTCCCGTACCGAAGCGGCCACCCGCGCCGGCCATGCGCTGGCCGGCGCAGGCCCGTCGCGCTGCCGCCAGCGCCCCCCGCCACACAGGATCAGCAGCGCCACCGCGCCGAACGACAGCCAGAACCCGGCCGCCAGCGTCGCCCAAGGATCCAGCGCGCAGACCAGGGCCGCCGCCAGCGCCAGCACCCGCGAGCCCGACACCGGGACTCGCCAGGCCGCCGCACCCGCCACCACGGCCAGCATGAAAAAGGTCCGGCGAGCCGGCACGCCCCATCCCGCCAGCAGACAGTACAGCCATGCCACCGCCAGGGCCGCGCCGGCCGCCGCCACCTGGGCGGGATGCCGCTCGGGCAGCCGGATGCCGTCCCAGCGGCAGCGCTTCCACGCCTGCAGCACCGCCCACCCCGCCAGGGCGGCCAGCATCGTCACGTGCAGGCCGCTGATGGAGACCAGATGGGTGATGCCGGTGCGGTTGAAGATGTCCCAGTCACGCCGGTCCACGCCGGCCTGGTCGCCCATCGCCAGGGCGGCCAGCACGGCGCCGTAGCGCTTGCCTTCCAGCGCCCGGCGCAAGGCCTCGCGGCACACGTGGCGGGCACGTTGCACCGCTACATCGAAACTGGCGTAGGCATCGTCCGCCAGCCGGCTCGGCTGGCCGCGCACCGACCCCGTCGCGCGGATACCGTGTTCGAACAGATAGGCCTCGTAGTCGAAACCATGCGGATTCAGCGTGCCGTGGGGCCGCCTGAGCAGCACGGTCCCGCGCCAGCGTTCGCCGGGCACGACCTCCGCGGCCCGGCCCCACCACGATAATTGCACCTGGCCGGGCACGCCGGCCGGCGGATCCAGCACCGTCGCCTCGAAACGCTGCCCGGCCGCGGTCGCCGTGGACAGGCTGGTGACGAGGTACTCCAACTCCAGCGGCACGTTCTCTTGCGCCGGCGACAAGCCGTCCTGCAGGCGCAGGTCGATGCGCGTCAGCGCCAGCGCGGACCCCGCGGCGAAAGCGGCGACCGCGAGCAGGACAGCCGCGCGGCGATGCCGCCGGCATCCTGGCCGCGCCCGCCCCCACGCCGCGCACGCTGCCGGCACGGCCACGCCCGCCAGCGCCGAGGCCCAGGCCGGCGGCACCGCCGGCAGTCCATGCACCCAGGCGGTGCCCAGCACGAACGCCACCAACGCGAAACGCAGCATGCCCTTCCTCCGGCCCAAGGCCAGCATGGTAGGCATGCCGGGGCCGCCACGCAGCCCCTGCCGGGATGAATCTGTCCATGATGAATCTGCCCGGGCCGCACCCGGCCGGCGCTCAGGCCGCCAGCGCGCCGCTCAGGCGCGGCAGCACGCGACGCGCATTGGCCGACGTGGCCGCGGCGATCTCGGCCACCGGCAGGCCGCGCAGTTCGCCCAGCACCGCCGCGATGCGCGGCAGCTCCCCGGGCTCGTTGCGACGGTCGTCGCGCGGCAGCCAGGCGGGCGGTATGTCGGGCGCGTCGGTTTCCAGCACCAGCGCGGCCAGGTCCATCCCGGCCGCCAGCCGGCGGATGTTGCGCGAACGCTCATAGGTCATTTCCCCGCCCAGGCCCAGCGCGAAGCCGCGCGCGACGAACAGGTCGGCTTGCTGCCGGCTGCCGTTGAAGGCATGGGCGATGCCTCCCGGCACTTCCACGCGCCGCAGGTACTTCAGCAGCACGTCCTGCGAGCGGCGCACGTGCAGCAGCACGGGCAGGCCGAACTCGGCGGCCAGCGCGAGCTGCGCGTGGTAGAAGCGCTCCTGGCGCGCGCGCTGTTCGCCCTGGGCGATGTCCTGCACGAAGAAGTCCAGGCCGATCTCGCCCACGGCGACGAAGCGCGGATCGCCCATGGCCTGCGCCACCGCGTCGCGCAGGCGGTCCAGGTCCTCGTCGGCGGCGTGGCGCACGTACATGGGATGGATTCCCAGCGCATACGCGCCGCCCGGAATCGCATGGGCCAGGTCGCGCACGGTGGAAAAATTGTCGCGCGCCACGGCCGGAATGACGATGCCGGCCACGCCGGCGGCGCGGGCCCGCATCGCAACGTCCGGACGGTCGCGGCCGAACTCGGCCGCGTCGAGATGACAATGGGTGTCGATCAGCATCGGACCACTTTACCGCCTTCGCCGTGCCAGGGCCTGTTCACCCTAAAACCTAAAAGGAACCTCGCACAGGCCCTAGCCGGCGGCTTCCTCTGCCAGCAGGCCGTCGGCCATCTTCAACTGCCGGTCGGCCAGCGCCGCCAGTTCGGCATCGTGCGTCACGATGACGAAGGCCATGTCCAGTTCCTGGTTCAGCCGCTTGAGCAGGCCGAATACCTCGCGCGCCGTGTAGCGGTCGAGGTTGCCGGTGGGTTCGTCGGCCAGCACGCACAGCGGCCGCGTCACCAGCGCGCGGGCCAGCGCCACGCGCTGGCGCTCGCCGCCCGACAACTGGCCGGGATGATGGCTGGCCCGCTGGCCCAGCCCCACCTGCTCGAGCATCGCCGCGGCGGCCCGCCGGGCCTGCGCGCGTTCCATGCGGCGCACGATCAGCGGCATCGCGACGTTGTCCAGCGCCGAGAACTCGGCCAGCAGATGATGGAACTGGTAGACGAAGCCCAGGCTGCGGTTGCGCGCCAGGCTGCGCTGCTTTTCATTGAAGCTGGCCGCCGCCTGGCCGTCCAGCAGGACCTCGCCGGCGCTGGGCTGGTCCAGCAGCCCCAGCACGTGCAGCAGCGTGCTCTTGCCCGAGCCCGAGGCCCCCACCAGGGCCACCATCTCGCCCTGGCGCACCCGCAGGTCCACGCCGCGCAGCACGGTGACGCGTTCGCCGCCCTCGGCATAGACCTTGGATATGCCCCGCCCTTCCAGCACCACGCGGCGATCAGTCATGGCGCAGCACCTCCGCCGGTTGCAGGCGCGAGGCGCGCCAGCTGGGATACAGGGTGGCCAGGAACGACAGCACCAGCGACGTCACGCCTATGGTGACGATGTCGGACAGGCGCGGGTCGGACGGCAGCTCGGTGATCAGGTAGATGTCGCGCGGCAGGAACTGGATGCCCAGCGCATGTTCGATGGCGGGCACGATGACGTCGATGTTGTAGGCGATCAGCGTGCCGCCCGCCACGCCCAGCAGCGTACCGATGACGCCGATCAGCGCCCCCTGCACCACGAAGATGCGGGCGATCTCGGCCGGGGTGGCGCCCAGCGTGCGCAGGATGGCGATGTCCGCCTGCTTGTCGTTGACCGCCATGACCAGCGAGGACAGCAGGTTGAAGGCCGCCACGGCGATGATCAGCGCCAGGATCAGGAACATCATGCGTTTTTCGGTCTGCACCGCGGCGAACCAGGTGCGGTTGTTGCGCGACCAGTCCGCGGCGGCGATGTTCGGCGGCAGCAGTTGCGCCAGGTCGCGGGCCACCTGCGGCGCCTTCTGCATGTCGGCGATGCGCAGCCGCACCCCGCCTATGCCGCTGTCGCGAAACAGCCGCGCGGCGTCGTCCACGCTCACGAACGCCAGGCTGGAGTCGTATTCGTAGTGGCCGGCCTCGAACACGCCCACCACGGTGAACTGCCGCATGCGGGGCGTGAAACCGGCGGGCGTGACCGAGCCCTGCGGGGCCAGCATCAGGATCGGATCGCCCAGCCCCACGCCCAGGCCCTGCGCCAGCGCGCGCCCCAGCACCACGCCGTAGCTGCCGGGCTTCAAGTCGTCCAGCGAACCGGCCACCATGTTCTTGGCCACGTCGGACACGTCGCGCTCGGCCTCGGGGTCGATGCCGCGCACCTGCACGCCGCGCAGCACCTGGTCGCGGGCGATCATGGCCTGGGCCGCCACGTAGGGCGCCCCCGCCTGCACTTCGGGATTCTTCCTGGCCAGCGCCGTCAGTTCGCGCCAGTTGGCCAGCGCCGCGCCGCGCTCGCCCCCCACCGGATAGAGTTCGATGTGCGGCAGCACCGACAGCATGCGGTCGCGCACCTCCTTCTGGAAGCCGTTCATGACGGACAGCACGATGATCAGCGCCGCCACGCCCAGGCCTATGCCCGCCATGGAACTGGCGGCAATGAAGGAAATGAAGCGATCGCGTCGCCGCCCACGGCCGGCGCGCGTATAGCGCCAGCCTATCCAGAATTCGTAGGGTATCTTGAGCACGCGCGTATTATGGCAGAAGGCGGCGGCCGGCACCGCCTCCGCCCCACCCCCTACAATACCGGCCATTCGGCCCGCCGCCCGCGGGCCCTCCTACCCGGATCCTGCCGCCGTGCCCGCCTTGCCGTCCGCCCTGACCCTGCTGCTTCCCGGCCTGCTGACCGACGCCGCCATCGCGCCCGAACTGGCGCGCCAGCTCGCGGACCAGCCCGCCGTGCGCACGCTGGTCTCGTGGCTGGGCGCGGCGCGGCCCGTCCAGCAGGACTTCGACCCCTTCGAGGCGGGCTGCACCTCGCGCGAGTACTGGTGGCTGCATCGCGCGGGCCACCGGCCCGCGGACGGCAGAATCGGCGCGGGGCTCGCGCCCTTGCTGGTGGACGATGCCCGAGACGGCCGGCCCGTCTGGCTGGCGGACCTGGCCCACGTGCAGGTCGGCCGCGACGGCCTGGTCCTGACCGACTCCGCCGAACTGGGCACGACGCAGGCCGAGAGCGACGCGCTGCTGGCCGCGGCGCAGCCCGCGCTGGAGGCGCATGGCGCGGCGGCCCGCGCCGTCGATCCGCGCCGCTGGCGCCTGGACCTGCCCCAGGGCGCGGCCCGGCACACCGGCACGCCGGATGCCGTGACGGGCGCCGCGCTGGATGCCTGGTGGCCGCGCACGCCCGAGGCCCGGCCCTGGCGCAAGCTGATCAACGAAATCCAGATGCACTGGCACGAGTCGCCGGTCAACGTCGCCCGCGAAGCGCGGGGGCAGGTCCCGGTCAACACCCTGTGGCTGCACGGCGGCGCGGTGCCATGGCAACCGGACTGGCCCGCCGGCCGGCCCGCGCTGGTGGCCGGCAGCGCGCCCTGGCTGCGCGCGCTGGCCGAACGCGGCGGCCTGCCCTGGCAGCGCCCTGCCGATGCGGCCTCGGCGATCCGGCCCGGCGCGCTGGTGGAACTGGACGACCTGGCCCTGCCCGAGCGCACCGACGACTGGCGCAGCTGGCTGGACGCCGCCGCGCGGCTGGAGCGCGACTGGTTCGCCCCGGCCGACGCGGCGCTGCGCGCCGGCGCCCTGCGGCACCTGATACTGGTGCTGCCGGCGCGCGAACGGCTGGTCACCCTGACCCTGGAACGCCGGCCCGCCCTGCTGCGCTGGCTGCCCTCCTCCCGACACGATTGGAAACGCTGGTGGTTGCCCCAAGAATCCTGACCCGTCAGCCCGACCCGGCGGCCCGGCGCCGCCTGGAACAGGCCGGCATCCATCCCCTCCTGGCCCGCCTGTGGGCGGCGCGCGGCGTGGCCGCGCCGCAGGAAACCGCGCCCGACTGGCAGGCCATGCTGGCCCCCTCGCTGCTGACCCACGCCGGCCGCGCCGCCGCGCTGCTGGCCGATGCCATCGCCGCGCGCAAGCGGCTGCTGATCGTGGCCGACTACGACTGCGACGGCGCCACCGCCTGCGCCGTCGGCCTGCGCGGCCTGCGCGCCATGGGCGCCGTGGTGGACTTCCTGGTGCCCAACCGCTTCGAGACCGGCTACGGCCTGTCGCCCGCGGTGGTCGACCTGGCCTGCGCCCACCCGGGCGGCAAGCCCGACATCCTGATCACCGTCGACAACGGCATCGCCAGCATCGACGGCGTGGCGGCGGCCCGCGACGCCGGCATGCAGGTGTTGATCACCGACCACCACCTGCCCGGCGACGTCCTGCCCGAGGCCCTGGCCATCGTCAACCCCAACCAGCCCGGCTGCGGCTTCCCGTCCAAGCACCTGGCGGGGGTCGGCGTCATCTTCTACCTGCTGCTGGCACTGCGCGCGGAATTGCGCCAGCGCGGCGCCTTCGGCGGGGACAGCGGCCCCAGGCTGGATGCCCTGACCGACCTCGTGGCCCTGGGCACCGTGGCCGACGTGGTCCGGCTGGACGCCAACAACCGCCTGCTGGTGGCGCAGGGCCTGAAGCGCATACGCGCCGGCCGCATGCAGCCGGGCCTGCGCGCGTTGTTCGCGGTAAGCGGCCGCCAGGCCCGCGAGGCCAGCACCTTCGACCTGGGCTTCGCCCTGGGCCCCCGCATCAATGCCGCCGGCCGCCTGGCCGACATGAGCCTGGGCATACGCTGCCTGGTCACCGACGACGAGGACGAAGCCCTGAAACTGGCGCGCGAGCTGGACGCCATGAACCGCGAGCGCCGCGAGATCGAGGCCGGCATGCGCGACCAGGCGCTGGCCTCGCTGGACGCGCTGCCCGCGGCCTCGGCCGCCAGCCTGTGCGTGTTCGATGCCTCGTGGCACCAGGGCGTGGTGGGCCTGGTGGCGTCGCGCCTGAAGGACCGTTTCTGGTGCCCGACGCTGGCCTTCGCGCCCGCGGGCGACGGCGAACTGCGCGGCTCGGGCCGGTCGGTGCCCGACGTGCACCTGCGCGACGCGCTGGATCTCGTCTCCAAGCGCTACCCCAGCCTGATCCGCAAGTTCGGCGGCCATGCCATGGCCGCCGGCCTGACCCTGCACGAGGCCGACTTCGCGGCATTCGCGCCGGCCTTCGACGCCGCCGTGCGCGAACTGACGGGCCGCAGCCGTTTCGAGCCGGCGCTGGAAACCGACGGTTCGCTGGAGGCCGACTACGCCAATGCCGAGGTCGCCACCCTGCTCGACCAGCAGGTCTGGGGCTCCGGGTTCCCGGCGCCCGTCTTCGTCGACGCCTTCATCGTCCGCAACCAGCGGGTGGTGGGCGAGAAGCACCTGAAGCTGGCGCTGGAACGCGGTGGCCAGCGCTTCGACGCGATCTGGTTCGGCCACGCCGACGCCCTGCCGCCCGCCGTGGACCTGGCCTACCGCCTGGCGCTGAACAACTGGAACGGCATGGTGTCCGTGCAACTGGTGATCGAGCACGGCCAGGACGCGGCGCGCTGAACGCCGGGCGCACCCCGCCGAAGGGCGTCCGGCCTACGCTAAAATAGCGGGTTACGCGAAAAATCACCTGGAATTCAGCATGGAAGCAGAACGCCTCAACCAACTCGAAGCCCAACTGCAGGACCTGGCTGCGCGCACCCAGGATCTACGGAGGTATCTTTGACTACGATGTCAAGGATGAACGCCTGCAGGTCGTGAACGCCGAGCTGGAAAACCCCGACGTCTGGAACGACCCCAAGCACGCCCAGGACCTGGGCCGCGAGAAGAAGGCCCTGGAAACGGTCGTATTGACCATCAACGAGATCGATTCGGGCCTGCGCGACGCCACCGAGCTGTTCGAGATGGCCGCCGCCGACAACGACGACGCCACGCTGGAATCCATCATCGGCGATGCCCAGGGCCTGGAGGAAAAAGTGGGCGGACTGGAATTCCGCCGCATGTTCGCCAACCCGGCCGATCCGCTCAACTGCTTCCTGGACATCCAGGCCGGCGCCGGCGGCACCGAGGCGCAGGACTGGGCCTCCATGCTGCTGCGGCAGTACCTGAAGTACGCCGAGCGCAAGGGCTTCAAGGCCGAGCTCATGGAAGAGTCCGAGGGTGAAGTGGCCGGCATCAAGTCCGCCACCATCAAGATCGAGGGCGAATACGCCTTCGGCTACCTGCGCACCGAGACCGGCGTGCACCGCCTGGTCCGCAAGAGCCCCTTCGATTCGTCCGGCGGCCGCCACACCTCGTTCGCCAGCGTGTTCGTCTACCCGGAAGTCGACGATTCCTTCGAGGTCGAAGTCAATCCGGCCGACATCCGCGTGGACACCTTCCGCGCCTCCGGCGCGGGTGGCCAGCACATCAACAAGACCGACTCCGCGGTGCGGATGACCCACATCCCCACGGGCATCGTCGTGCAGTGCCAGAACGATCGTTCGCAGCACCGCAACCGCGCCGAGGCGATGCAGATGCTGAAGTCCAAGCTGTTCGAACTGGAAATGCGCAAGCGCATGGCCGAGCAGCAGAAGCTGGAGGACTCCAAGACCGACGTGGGCTGGGGCCACCAGATCCGTTCGTACGTGCTGGACCAGAGCCGCATCAAGGACCTGCGCACCAACGTCGAAATCTCCAACACCCAGAAGGTGCTGGACGGCGATCTCGATCCCTTCATCGAAGCCAGCCTGAAACAGGGCGTCTGAGCGGCGCCGGAACGCGACATGAGCGATGCCATCGTGATACTGAGCGGTGCCTCGCGCGGCCTGGGGGCCGCGCTGGCCCTGGCCGCCTGCCGGCCGGGCACGCTGCTGGTCACGCTGTCGCGCGGCGCGCATCCGTTGCTGGCGCAGCAGGCGCGCCGCAGCGGATGCCAGCACCGGCACTATGCGGTGGACCTGTCCGATCCGGCACAGACGGAAACCGTGGCCCGGGGCCTGTTCGCCGACCTGCCGGCGGGCGCCGCCCGCTACCGGCTGATCAACAACGCCGGCACGGTCGAACCCATCGCCCAGGCCGCCACGCTGGACGCCGCATCGGTCGCGCATGCGCTGCATGTGAACGTGGCCGCCGCCATGCTGCTGACGGCGGCCTTCCTGGCGGCGACGCCCGCGCAGGCGGACCGCCGCGTGCTGAACATCTCGTCCGGCGCGGGGCAGCGGCCCATGCCGGGCTGGAGCGTGTACTGCGCCACCAAGGCCGCGCTGGACATGTACACGCGCACGGTGAAGCTGGAACAGCGGGGCTCGGGACTGCGCATCGCCGCGCTGGCCCCCGGCGTGATCGACACGCCCATGCAGGCCCGCATCCGCGCCACGCTGCCCGACGCCTTCCCCGCCGTGGAAGACTTCAAGGAACTCCACCGCGGCGGCCGCCTGGCCGCCCCCGCCGACGTGGCGGCCCGCATCCTCGACTACCTGGAACGCGACGACTTCGGCCACGCCGACATCGACGACATCCGACATTACTGACCCGATAGCCATCATGACCGACAACCGGCCCACCGCCAACGAACCCGCGCAAGACGAAAACCAGATCATCGCCGAACGGCGCGCCAAGCTCGCCCGCCTGCGCGAAGCCGGGCCGGCCTTCCCCAACGACTTCGTGCCCGCCGACCGCGCCGCCGCGCTGCACGCGGCGCACGACGGCACCGAGAAGGAAGCGCTGGACGCGGCCGACATTCCCGCCAGCGTCGCCGGCCGCATGATGCTCAAGCGCGTGATGGGCAAGGCCAGCTTCGCCACCCTGCAGGACTCGACCGGCCGCATCCAGATCTACCTGAGCAAGGAACTGGTCGGCGACCAGGTCTACGACGCCTTCAAGCACTGGGACATCGGCGACATCCTGGGCGTGCGCGGCAAGGTCTTCAAGACCAACAAGGGCGAACTGTCGATCCAGGCCACCGAGGTGCGGCTGCTGACCAAGTCGCTGCGCCCCCTGCCCGACAAGTTCCACGGCATCTCCGACCAGGAGATGCGCTATCGCCAGCGCTACGTCGATCTCGTCATGACCGAGTCGACCCGCAACACCTTCGTGGCACGCAGCCGCGCCATCGCCTCCATTCGCCGCCTGATGACCGAAGCCGGTTTCCTGGAAGTGGAAACCCCCATGCTGCACGCCATCCCGGGCGGCGCCGCGGCCAAGCCCTTCACGACCCACCACAATGCGCTGGACATGCCCATGTACCTGCGCATCGCGCCCGAGCTCTACCTGAAGCGCCTGATCGTGGGCGGCTTCGAGCGCGTGTTCGAGCTGAACCGCAACTTCCGCAACGAAGGCGTCAGCCCCCGGCACAATCCCGAATTCACCATGATGGAGTTCTACGCGGCCTACGGCGACTACCGCTGGCTGATGGACTTCACCGAGCAGCTCATCCGCCAGGCCGCCATCGACGCCACGGGCAGCGCCAAGGTGACCTACCAGGGCCGCGAGGTGGACCTGTCCAGGCCCTTCGACCGGCTGACCATCACCGAGGCCATCCACAAGTACGCCGATCCCGGCTACACCGACGAGCAACTGAACGACGAAGCCTTCGTGCGCGCCGAACTCAAGCGGCTGGGTGCCCACGTGGACGGCCCGCAACTGGCGCGCGCCGGCCTGGGCGCGCTGCAACTGGCGCTGTTCGAGGAAACGGCGGAAGCCAAGCTGTGGCAGCCGACCTACATCATCGACTACCCGGTGGAAGTGTCGCCCCTGGCGCGCGGCTCGGACACGCGCCCCGGCATCACCGAACGCTTCGAGCTGTTCATGGTCGGCCGCGAGATCGCCAACGGATTCTCCGAGCTGAACGACGCCGAGGACCAGGCGGAGCGGTTCCGCAAGCAGGTCGAAGCCAAGGATGCCGGCGACGAGGAAGCCATGTACTACGACGCGGACTACATCCGCGCGCTGGAGTACGGCATGCCTCCGACCGCCGGCTGCGGCATCGGGATCGACCGCCTGGTGATGCTGCTGACCGACAGCCCCAGCATCCGCGACGTGATCCTGTTCCCGCACCTGCGGCCCGAGGACTGATCCCCCCGATCCATCGAGCAGGGATGCGCCGCAAAGCGGAAGGATCGCCGGAAGAGGCGCTTGAACGTACCGCAAGGAGTATCCATGGTCCCCGCGCAGCGTCACCTGGCCTTTCTCCTGTCGGTGTTCCTGGCCGGCGCCACATTCGCGGCTGCACCCCAGGACCCCGCCGGCTATCCCGACGCCGATGCCAGCGATCCCGCCAGACTCGGCTGGATGGTCGGCTCTCCGCCGCCACCGGACCGCATCCTGCGGTTCGACGACGGCTCGTACTTTCGCTTCCCCGCGATGCGCTGGAGCGTCTCCCACTTCCGCCAGCTGATGCCCACGGTGAACGTCTCGCGCGGTCTGGGCGCCGCCGCCCCTCTGCCGCGCGCGCTGCGCGACGACATCGACGGCCTGGTCTTCCAGCCTCTGGGGTCGGACCGGACCATGACCTGGCAGGCCTCGCTGAAGGCCAACTATACCGACGGCATCGTCGTGCTGCACAAGGGGCGCATCGTCTACGAACGCTACTTCGGCGTGCTCGACCAGCAAGGCCAGCACGGCGCGATGTCGGTGACCAAGTCCTTCATCGGCACGCTGGCCGCCATGCTGGCGGCCGAAGGCACGCTGGATCCGTCGCGCAGGGTGGCCGAGTACGTGCCGGAACTCGCATCGTCCGCCTTCGGCGATGCGACGGTGCGCCAGGTCATGGACATGACGACCGGCATCCGCTTCAGCGAAGACTATGCCGATCCCGACGCCGAGGTCTGGGCCCACGCGGCCGCCGGCAATCCGCTGCCCAAGCCCGGTGACTACACCGGGCCGCGCAGCTACTACGAATTCCTGCAAACGGTGAAGCCGGAAGGCAAGCACGGCGAGGCCTTCCATTACCGCACGGCCAACACCGACGCGCTGGGCTGGGTGCTGGCCCGTGCCAGCGGCAAGCCGGTGGCGCAACTGCTGTCCGAACGCATATGGAGCCGGCTGGGCGCCGAGCAGGATGCCTACATGACGGTCGACTCGACCGGCACGCCGTTCGCCGGCGGAGGCCTGAACACGGGCCTGCGCGACCTGGCTCGCTTCGGCGAGATGATCCGGAACGATGGCTTCTTCAACGGCCGGCAGATCCTGCCGCCCGCCGCGGTAGCCGACATCCGGCGCGGCGGCGACCCGGCGGACTTCGCCCGCGCCGGCTACGCGCTGCTGGCGGGCTGGACCTACCGCGACATGTGGTGGGTCACGCACAACGCGCACGGCGCCTTCACCGCGCGCGGCGTGCATGGCCAGGCGATATATGTCGACCCCAAGGCGGAAATGGTGATCGCGCGCTTCGCCTCGCATCCGGTGGCGAGCAACGCCGCCAACGACCCGACCTCGCTGCCCGCCTACCATGCGCTGGCGCTGCACCTGATGGGTTCGCGCTGACCGGGGCGTGGGTCCGAGGGCCCGCCGGCGCCTGGGGTCTGTTCACGCTAAAAGGAGGGGTTCAGTCCGGGATTTCCGGTTCGACCAGCTTGGCCAGCTGGAGCAGCGACTCCTGCCAGCCGAGATAGCACATCTCCGTCGGAATGACCTCGGGAATGCCGGCCTGTTCGATGTCCAGGTCGGTGCCGCAGGCCACCTGCCTGAGCACGACCGTGACCGCCATTTCGCCCGGCAGGTTGGGATCGTCGAACTTGTCGGTGTAGCGGATCTTCTGGAACGGGACCAATTCCTGGTACTCGCCGCCGAAGGAGTGCGCGTTGCCGGTCGTGAAGTTGCGGAAGGACATCTTGAAGGTCCCGCCCACCTTCGCTTCCAGGTGATGGACCTGGCAGGTGAAGCCATACGGCGGCAGCCACTTCGCCAGCGCGTCGGGCTCGACGAAGGCGCGATAGACGCGCTCGGGGGTGGCGCGCAGGACGCGGTGGAGTCGAACGGTTCCGGTAGCCATGGTGAATCTCCTTTCGTCAGGGTGGTTACATGCCTACGACGAGCGGGAAACCGGGAAATCGACAGAACGACCCATCAGTGAAAACCCTAGGCATCACACCCTGTCATTCCCAGACGTTGGCCGACCGCTCGAACCCGTCCCGGTAGGGCTTGCCCACGCAGAACCGGTGTCCGCTGGGCGCCTGCATGACCACCCAGGCCTCCTTGCGCGACACGAGGACGGCGCCGAGTCGTTCCAGGCGCGCCACCTCCGCCTCGATCGCATCGGTCTCGATGTCGAGATGGGCGCGCGCCTCGTGCTCGACCTTCTGGATGATGACCTGAACTTCCCCCGGCCTGGTCACGAGCTGGATGAAACGGCCATCCGGATCGATTTCCCCGGGCAAGGGATACCCCAGCGCCGCGCTCCAGAAGCGCGCTTCCGACAGCAGATCGCCGGTCTTGCAGTCGATGACGATGTTTCCCAATCGGCTCTTGTGCATCACAGCTCCCGAACGACAACGTCCACTACTTCCGCGCGCGCTCCCGCAGATAGTCCAGCACCGCGCGCTGGTCTCCCGTGAACACGATACGTGCCGCCTTCAGCTTGCGCTGGTAGACGTACATGGGATCGTAGTAGCCGGTCAGCAGTTCCTCGATCCAGGCCCGGTGCAGTTCGACACTTCCCCCTCGCGCCTGCTCGGCCAGGGCGGCGTCCATGACCGCCGCCAGGCGCTGATGGCGTTCGCCGCCCAGCCGCTTGCGGATATTGTCCAGGCTTGCACGCAGCCGCTGGCCGAAAAGCGCCCTGCCCGCTTCTTCGCCATGAAGGACGACGAACTCGGCGCACAGATCCACCACGTAGTCGCGCAGGATACGCTCCACACGGTTCTGCAGGCTGTCCTCCAGCCAGACCACGGGATATTCCTGCATGCCCTGGAAAAGGCTGAACGGCACGCTGCAACTGCCTATCGCATGGCTTTCGTCCTCCAGCACGAAACGGGCATGGCCGGCTTCCCGCTTCCTGAGCACGTCGATCGCCAAGCCGTTCTCGAAGCCAATCTGCGGCGGCTGCCCGGTGGCATGCTTGCCGAAGCTCGATCCGCGGTGATGGGCGTGCCCCTCCAGGTCCAGGGCATGGTCCAGCGCCCGCAGCACATCGGTCTTGCCCGTTCCCGTCATGCCGCCCAGCACGATGAAGCCGCACTCGGCCACGGCCCGCTCCAGCGTGTCCATCAGGAAACCGCGCATGGCCTTGTAGCCGCCCACCACGCGCGGATAGGCGATGCCCGCCTCGTCCCGCAGCCACTGCTGGACGATTTGCGAACGAAGGCCGCCGCGGAAGCAATACAGGCTGCCCTCGGGATGCGTGCGGGCGAAGGCCGCCCAGGCCTCGATCCGTTCAGCCTTGGTCCGGCCCCGGACCAGTTGGTGGCCCAGCGCGATCGCGGCCTCCTGGCCCTGCTGCTTGTAGCAGGTGCCGACCTTCTGCCGCTCGATGTCGATCATCAGCGGCAGGTTGACGGCCCCGGGAAAGGCGCCCTTGCGGAATTCGATGGGCGCGCGCGTATCCATCAGGGGCGTGCCCCGCAGGAACAGCGCGCGGTAGTCGTCGATATCGCCGCGCATCACACCACTTCGACCGCGTAGTCCTGCCGCTCGACCAGTTCCCCGATGGGCTCGAGCGCCAGTCCGGATTCGGCGGCCGCCGCCAGGAACTCCTCCTCGCCATCGGGCGCGACCGCCACCAGCAGGCCGCCGCTGGTCTGCGGATCGCACAACAGGTCGATGCGATCCTGGCCCAGTGGCGCGATGCGCTGGCCATAGCTGTCGAAATTGCGGCCCGTGCCGCCCGGTACGCAGCCTTCGGCCAGGTAGTGCTCCACGCCCGGCAGGCGCGGCACCTTGGCGAACTCGACCCGGGCGCTGACGCCGCTGCCGTCGGCCATTTCCACCAGATGGCCCAGCAGCCCGAAACCGGTGACGTCGGTCATGGCCTTGACGCCGGCCAGCCGGCCGAAACGGCTGCCGGGCCGGTTCAGCGTGCACATCCAGTCCCGTGCCAGGTTCACATCTTCCGGGCGCAGCTTGGATTTCTTCTCGGCCGTGGTCAGGATGCCGATGCCCAGCGGCTTCGTCAGGTACAGCTTGCAGCCCACCGTGGCGGTGTCGTTGCGCTTGAGCCGGGCCTTGTCCACCACGCCGGTCACGGCCAGCCCGAAGATGGGCTCGGGAGCGTCGATCGAATGCCCGCCCGCCAGCGGAATACCCGCGGCGTCGCACGCCGCCCGGCCGCCGCGCACCACCTCGCGCGCCACTTCGGGCGGCAACAGATTGACCGGCCAGCCCAGGATGGCGATGGCCAGCAACGGATCGCCGCCCATCGCATAGATGTCGCTGATGGCGTTGGTGGCGGCGATGCGGCCGAAATCGAAGGGGTCGTCGACGATGGGCATGAAGAAATCCGTGGTCGACACCACGCCGCGCTCGTCATCCAGCGCGTAGACCGCCGCGTCGTCGCGCGAGGCGTTGCCCACCCACAAACGAGGGTCGAGATTCTGCGCGCCGCTGCCGGCCAGGATCACGTCCAGGACCTTGGGCGATATCTTGCAGCCGCAGCCGGCCCCGTGGCTGTACTGCGTCAGGCGTATGGGAGTGCTCATGGATCGTTCGCAATGGCTTGATGGAAGCCATTCTAGAACACCCGTCCGGGCGGCCCTGCCGCCCGGCGCCCATTACTTCCCTTCCGGCATCGCCGACGAGTGATGGCTGGTGATCAGCCATTGCCGCCCGTCCCAGCGATAGGTATAGGTGTAGCGCGCCTTGACCGCGGCCCCCGTCCGGGCGAAGGTGAAGGTGTACAGCCCCGAGTCGACCGCGGTATTGCATCCCAGCGCGATGCGGCGCTCGTCGATCCGGCCCGCCGGGCGGTCTTCCAGGAAATGATGGAAGTAGTCTTCCTTGGCCTCTGCGCCATAGCGCGGCTGGTTGGACAGGGTGGGCAGCAGCACCGAATCCGGTGCGTAGTTCGCCACCACCCGATGCGGATCGCCGGTCTGCAGCGAGCGGTTCCACCGGTCGAACAGGCCGGCGATCTCCTGCTCGCTGACGCCCTTGCAACTTTCCAGGTGCGGCGCCAGCGCACCCCCGGACACCCCACGATTCGTGGCACAGCCTGCCAGCGCGCCGGCCAGAATCACCATCCCCAGATGCTTCATGAACTTCCCCCCTTCATTATTGTTGTGGAAGTGAATGCTCAAGCATAGCGGAGAGAGGCCTCGGTGCAGGCCTGCTTGCGGCCCCCGGCCGCCTCAAGAACCAAACCTCCACCGGTAGTCCAAATCATCACTTGCATTTTTATGTCTTATATCTTATATAAGACATAGGACCTACCCTTATAGAAAGTCATCCTCCCCTACATCGCAACGACGCAACATAAGTGGTAGATTTAACCGGTTTTCCTTCGGAGCCCATCATGCCGCACAACACGTTCAAAACCCTGAAAGAGTTCAAGATCGGCAGCAAAACCGGCCAGTACTATTCGCTCCCGGCGCTCGGCAAGGCCCTGGGCGTGGCGGTAGAACGATTGCCCGTCTCCCTGCGCATCGTGCTCGAATCCGTCCTGCGCAACTGCGACGGCAAGAAAGTCACCGAAGAACACATCAGGCAACTGGCCCACTGGAAACCCAACGCCAAGCGCGAAGAGGAAATTCCCTTCGTCGTCGCCCGCGTCGTGCTCCAGGACTTCACCGGCGTCCCCCTGCTGGCCGACCTGGCCGCCATGCGCAACGTCGCCGCCAAACTCGACAAGAATCCCAAGGCCATCGAACCCCTGGTTCCGGTGGACCTCGTCGTCGACCACTCCGTCATGATCGACGCCTACGGCACCAAGAACGCCCTGGACATCAACATGAAACTGGAATTCAAGCGCAACCACGAGCGCTACCAGTTCATGAAATGGGGCATGCAGGCCTTCGACACCTTCGGCGTGGTGCCCCCGGGCTTCGGCATCGTCCACCAGGTGAACCTGGAATACCTGGCGCGCGGCGTGCACAAGCGCGACAAGGTCTACTACCCTGACTCGCTGGTAGGCACCGACAGCCACACCACCATGATCAACGGCATCGGCGTGGTCGGCTGGGGCGTGGGCGGCATCGAGGCCGAGGCCGCCATGCTGGGCCAGCCCGTCTACATCCTGACCCCCGACGTCGTCGGCGTCGAACTCAAGGGCAAGCTGCGCGAAGGCGTCACCGCCACCGACCTGGTCCTGACCATCACCGAGATGCTGCGCCGCGAGAAGGTCGTGGGCAAGTTCGTCGAGTTCTGTGGCCCCGGCACCGCCAGCCTGACCGTGTCCGAGCGCGCCACCATCGGCAACATGGCGCCCGAATACGGCGCCACCATGGGCTTCTTCCCGGTGGACGAGCGCACCATCGACTTCTTCAAGGGCACCGGCCGCACCAAGGAAGAAATCGAAGCCTTCGAGGCCTATTACCGCGCCCAGAAGATGTTCGGCGTCCCCAACGCCAAGGCCATCGACTACACCAAGCTGCTCACGCTGGACCTGTCCACGGTCGCGCCCTCGCTGGCCGGCCCCAAGCGTCCGCAGGACCGCATCGAGATCGGCGACGTCAAGACCACCTTCAGCGACCTGTTCAGCAAGCCGGTGGCCGAGAACGGCTTCTCGCAGCCCGCGGAAAAACTCGACCAGGTCTTCACGACCGACAACGGCATCCCCATCCAGAACGGCGACATCCTGATCGCCGCCATCACCTCCTGCACCAACACGTCCAACCCCAGCGTGCTGCTGGCAGCGGGCCTGCTGGCCAAGAAGGCGGTGAAGGCCGGGCTCAAGGTCAAGCCGCACATCAAGACCTCGCTCGCCCCGGGATCGCGCGTCGTCACCGAATACCTCCAGAAGACCGACCTGCTGCCCTACCTGGAACAGCTGGGCTTCGACGTGGCGGCCTACGGCTGCACCACCTGCATCGGCAACGCCGGCGACCTCGCCCCCGAACTGAACGACCTCATCACCAAGAACGACCTGGTGTGCGCGGCCGTCCTGTCGGGCAACCGCAACTTCGAGGCCCGCATCCACCCGAACATCAAGGCCAACTTCCTGGCCTCGCCGCCCCTGGTCGTGGCCTATGCCATCGCCGGCACCATGAAGCGGGACCTGATGACCGAGCCCGTGGGCCGCGGCACCAAGGGCGACGTCTACCTGGGCGACATCTGGCCGACCCAGGCCGAGGTCGAGAAGCTGATGAAGTACGCCCTGGACCCCAAGGCGTTCAAGAACAACTACGCCCAGGTCAAGACCAACCCCGGCAAGCTGTGGCAGGACATCCAGGGCGTATCCGGACAGATCTACGACTGGCCCAAGTCGACCTACATCGCCGAACCCCCGTTCTTCGAGGATTTCACGATGGAACCCGGCGCGGCCAACGCCGTGGTCAAGGGAGCCCGGGCGCTGGGCCTGTTCGGCGACTCCATCACCACCGACCACATCTCGCCGGCCGGCTCGATCAAGGAAAGCTCGCCCGCGGGCAAGTACCTGCAGGCCAACGGCGTGATGAAGGCCGACTTCAACAGCTACGGCTCGCGCCGGGGCAATCACGAGGTCATGATGCGCGGCACCTTCGCCAACGTGCGCATCAAGAACCTGATGATTCCGCCCAATGCCGACGGCACGCGCGTGGAAGGCGGCATCACGCTGCACCAGCCCAGCGGCGAACAGCTGTCGATCTACGACGCGGCCATGAAGTACATCGCCGAGGGCACGCCCACGGTGATCTTCGGCGGCGAGGAATACGGCACGGGTTCGTCGCGCGACTGGGCCGCCAAGGGCACGCAACTCCTGGGCGTGAAGGCAGTCATCGCGCGCAGCTTCGAGCGCATCCACCGCAGCAACCTGGTGGGCATGGGCGTGCTGCCCCTGCAGTTCAAGGCCGGCGACAGCATCCAGTCCCTGGACATCACGGGCCGCGAGACCTATGACATCACCGGGCTGGAGAACGGCATCAAGCCCCAGCAAGACGTGACGCTGACCATCCACTACGAGAACGGCACCAGCAAGCAGGTTCCGCTGCTGCTGCGCATCGACACGCCCATCGAGGTGGACTACTACAACCACGGCGGCATCCTGCCCTTCGTGCTGCGCCAGTTGCTGGCGGCCTGAAGCCGGCCGGCCCCAGCGGCCGCCTCCAAGGCCTGCGCTTGCGGTGCCCCCGGCATCTGGCGCAGGCCTTGCCACATCTGCGGAGCCCACGCTTGATCAACCTTTCGCGCTTCGACCTGGTGACGCTGTCGCTATTCGTGGCCGTCGCCCGCCACGGCAGCATCTCGGCCGGCGCCCGCCAGGCCCGGCTGGCCGTGGGCGCGGCCAGCCGGCGCATCGCCGACCTGGAAGACGCGGTCCGCACGCCCTTGCTGTACCGGCGGGCCTCGGGCGTCGAACTGACCGAGGCCGGACGGGCCTGCCTGCGGCATGCGCTGCGCATCCTGCAGGACGTGGAGCAACTGGCCGGCCGTATGTCCGACTACGCCAGCGGCGCCGTGGGCCAGGTCCGCATCGCCGCCAACACCTCGTCCATCACGCAGTTCCTGCCGGAAGACCTGTCGGCATTCATGGCCGGCCATCCCGGCATCCGCATCGAGCTGGAGGAGCAGAACAGCGCGGACATCGTGGCCGCGGTGAACGAGAACCGCGCCGACATCGGCGTGTTCGCCGACCGCACGCCCGCCCAGGGCCTGACGACCTACCGCTACCGCGAGGACGAGCTGGTGCTGATCGCGCCGCGCGCGCACGCCCTGGCGTCCCGGCGCGCGGTGGCCTTTCGCGACACGCTGGACTGCGACTACGTCAGCCTGCCGGATGCGACCTCGCTCGCCAGCCGGATAAGGGAGGAAAGCAGCCGGCTGGACCGCCCCATCCGGCTGCGCATCCAGGTGCGCAGCTTCGATGCCATCTGCAGGATGGTCTCGACCGGCATGGGCGTGGGGATACTGCCGCGCCTCGCGGCGGCTCCGCACGCGAAATCCATGCACCTGAAGCTGGTCGCGCTGGAAGACGACTGGGCCAGGCGCAGCCTGCTGCTGGGCGTGCGCGCGCCCGATGCGCTGGCGGCGCCGGCACGGCTGCTGGTGTCGCACCTGCGGGCCGCCGCCACGCCGGCCTGACGCCACCGGCCGGCTTTCGCGTTCCGGCAAACCCCGCTTGCCCGATCGCCCATTTCCTCCGTTGCGGGTTTCGGGTCACACTGTCGCCAAGATATTTCCCCGCGAGACTCCCATGCCACGGCAAATCCTCGAAGGCATCCGCATCCTGGAACTGGGCCAGCTGATCGCCGGCCCGTTCGCCGCCAAGACCCTGGCCGATTTCGGCGCCGAAATCATCAAGATCGAACCGCCCGGCCAGGGCGATCCGCTGCGCAAGTGGCGCATGCTCCACGAGGGCACCTCGGTCTGGTGGGAAGCCCAGTCGCGCAACAAGCAATCGGTATGCGTGGACCTGCGCCAGCCCGACGGGCAGGAACTGGTGCGCAAGCTGGCCGCGCAAGCCGACGTGCTGATCGAGAACTTCCGCCCCGGCGCCATGGAAAAATGGGGCCTGTCCTGGGAAGCCCTGCACGCCTTGAATCCCCGCCTGATCATGCTGCGCGTCTCGGGCTACGGGCAAACCGGCACCAAGCGCGACGAACCGGGTTTCGCCGCGATAGGCGAAGCCATGGCGGGCCTGCGCTACCTGACCGGCGAGCCTGGCCGCCCGCCGGTACGCGCGGGCCTGTCGCTGGGCGACACCATCGCAGGCCTGCACGGCGCGATGGGCGTGCTGCTGGCGCTGTACGACCGCGACGCGCGCGGCGGCCAAGGACAGATGATCGACACCGCGTTGTACGAAAGCGTGTTCAACCTGAGCGAAAGCCTGCTGCCCGAGTATTCGGTGTTCGGTGCCGTGCGCCAGCCGGCCGGCGGCGCCCTGCCCGGCATCGCGCCCTCGAACGCCTATCCGTGCGCCGACGGCGAATACGTGCTGATCGCCGGCAACGGCGACGGTATCTTCGTGCGCCTGATGCGGCGCATGGGACGCGACGACCTGGCCGACGATCCCGGCCTCGCCCGCAACGACGGCCGCGCGCAGCGCGCGGAGGAACTGGACGAGGCCATCGGCGCCTGGACCCGCACGCTGGACAGCGGCGCCGTGCTGGCGGCCCTGCGCGAGGCCGACGTGCCCGCCGGGCGCATCTATAACGCTCGCGACATCGCCCAGGACCCTCACTACCGCGCCCGCGAGATGATCCACGAGGTCACCTCGGCCAACGGCCTGAAGGTCGAGATGCCCGGCATCGTGCCCAAGCTGTCCACGAATCCGGGCGCCATCCGCCACCGCGCGCCGACCCTGGGCGAACACACCGACGCGGTGCTGCGCGGCGTGGGCCTGGACGACGAGACGCTGCGGACGCTGCGCGGCAAGGGAGTGATCGCATGATCGAGATCAACGAGGTCGGGCCGCGCGACGGGCTGCAGATCGAACCGGCCTTCGTCGCCACCGACGACAAGGTGGCGCTGGTCGATGCGCTGTCGGACTGTGGCTTCGCCCGCATCGAAGTCACCAGCTTCACCTCGGCCCGTGCCATTCCGGCGCTGGCCGACGCCGAGGCGGTCATGCAGCGCATCCGCCGCCGGCCCGGGGTGGTCTACACCTGCCTGGTGCCCAACCTGCGCGGCATGGAGCGCGCGCTGGACAGCGGCGCCGACGAGCTGAACCTGGTGATGTCGGTCAGCGAGACCCACAACCAGGCCAACCTGCGCATGACGCGCGAGCAATCCACGGCCCAGCTCCTGGCCATGCTCGAGCGCGCGGGCCAGGCCGGCGTGCCCTGCAACGTCTCGCTGTCCACCACCTTCGGCTGTCCGTTCGAAGGCGACATCGCGCCATCCGAGGTCGAGCGGCTGGCACGGCTTTTCGCCGGGGCCGGCGCCGCCGGCATCACGCTGTGCGACACCACCGGCATGGCCTACCCCACGCAGGTGGCCGACCTGTCCGCATCGCTGGCCGCCGCCCTGCCCGCCTCGGCCCCGTTGACCCTGCACCTGCACAACACCCGCGGCATGGCCCTGGCCAACGCGCTGGCGGCCTGGCAGGCGGGCATGCGGCGCTTCGACGCCGCCGTGGGCGGCCTGGGCGGCTGCCCCTACGCGCCCGGCGCCAGCGGCAACGTCAGCACCGAGGAACTCGTCCACATGTTCGATTGCATGGGCGTGGACACCGGCGTCTCGCTGGCACCCCTGATGGACATCGTGGCCACCCTGCCCCGCCTGGTGGCGCGCGAGGTACCCAGCCAATTGCTGGCCGCGGGACCGCGTCTGCGTACCCACCCGGCGCCAGGGAGATAAACTAGCGGACTCGAACAATCATTCCGTCAGCCGCGACCCCTCCATGCCCCGTTCCCGCAGCACCTCCTCGTCCCGCCTCAATCGCGATGCCGAAAAACTCGTTTCGCTGTCCCTGTCGCTCAACGGCTCGGGCAGCCGGGTCGAAGACCGCTACTGGGAAGGAGAACTGGGCGCGCTGTTGGAAAAGCTCATGCATGGCGGCCAGGACGCGACCATCGAGGCCGCGCTCGAGGTCCTGTACCAGCGCAACGCCGGCGCCTACGAGATCCTGGTCGAGCAGGCCGAGACCCTGTCGGAATCGCTGACGCTGCAGAAGGAAGGGGTGGACCACGACGTGCTGCTGGTGGTCGCGCCGGTGGTGGCCTGGACCCGTTTCAGCATCCCCTACGGGCCGATACGCATCGGCCTGCTGGACGCGCTGAAAGCCCAGCTGCATGGCCACATCCTGGCGGCCGACGCGCGCCTGGCGCTGGCCCCGGAGCTCTACAGCGTGGACCAGATGCCGCGTTCGTTCAGTGCCACCCGGCTGTGGCTGAGCCGCCTGGGCGCCCAAGCGCTGGGGCTGACGCTGCCGCGCATGCCCGCCACCGACACCGAAGTCGCGAACCTGCTGGCCGACACGCGCTACGTGGTCGCGGCCGTAGCCGTGCCGCGCGGCGCGCCGGTATTCCGCTGGCAGGAGAACCCCGGCAAGCCCGAGCACACGCGCGAAAGCTGCCTGGCGCAATGGGAGGCGCAGGCCGCGCCGCTGTTCGCCGACCTGCTGCCCGGGTGCGGTTTCGAATGCCTGCTGCCCGACGCCTATTACGTCAACAACCGCGAGGCCGACCGCCGGGTGCGGCCGCTGTCGCTGCGCGCCTCGGTCGCCTGGCTGGAGGCCACGCTGGGCGTCGCGCCCGACCAGTTGCGCGCGGTCATCGCCGCCTGCGGCGAGACCGAGGTCGAGGAATACCGGATCGGCTTCACCCAGCGCCAGAGCAACGACGTCATCTATGGCTCGGCCTGGCCCCTGTTCGGACGCGAGGACGACAATCCCGACATGCCGGCCATGGACGTGATCGCCGACCAGTTGCGAGAACTGGGCGTGACCGACCTGCGCAAGCTGCAGGGGCTGCTGCCCATGGAATTCTGCGACGACTGCGGCGCACCCTACTTTCCCAATCCCCTGGGTGAAATGGTGCACGCCGAGCCGCCCGACGACGCCGACGCCGGCCCCGCCCATTTCCACTGAGCGGGAGGCCGCCGGCGCTCAGGCCGCGCGCGGGCTGGCCTCGGGCGCTTCCTCGGGACGGTTGGCGTAGCGGCGCGCCAGCACCGCGCACACCATCAGCTGCATCTGATGGAAGATCATCAGCGGCAGCACGATGGCGCCCGCCGCGCTGCTGGACAGCAGCACCTTGGCCATGGGAATGCCCGTCGCCAGGCTTTTCTTGGAACCGCAGAAGACGATGGTGATCTCGTCCTCTTTCGAGAAGCCCAGCGCCCGGCTGATGTAGGTCGTGGCCAGCAGCGCCGCGGCCAGGATCACCGCGCACGCCACCAGCACGCCGGCCAGCGTCGCGGTGGAGGTCTGGTGCCAGAGGCCGCCCACCACGGCCTCGCTGAAGGCCGAGTAGACCACCAGCAGGATCGAGCCCTGGTCGACGTACTTGAGCACGGCGCGATGGCGCGTGACCCACCCGCCTATCCAGCGGCGCATCACCTGCCCCACCACGAAGGGCAGCAGCAGTTGCACCAGGATCTTGCCTACCGCGTCGAACGAGAACGCCGCCTCGCCGGCCGTGCTCATCATCAGCTTGACCAGCACGGGCGTCAGAAAGATGCCCAGCAGGCTGGAGGCGGAGGCGCTGCAGATGGCCGCCGGGATGTTGCCGCGCGCGATGGACGTGAGCGCGATGGCCGACTGCACCGTGGCCGGCAGCGCGCACAGGAACAGGATGCCCAGGTAAAGGTCGGGGGTGACCAGCGGCGCCAGGAGCGGCTTGAACGCCATCCCCAGGATGGGGAACATGACGAAGGTGAAGGCGAAGATCAGCAGATGCAGCCGCCAGTGGGTGGCGCCCGCGACGATGGCCTCGCGCGACAGCTTGGCGCCGTGCAGGAAGAACAGCAGGCCGATGGCGATATTGGTGACCCAGTCGAATACCACGGCCGTCTGCCCGGAACATGGCAGGAAGCTGGCAAGGGTGACGACGACGATCAGGCTGAGTGTGAAATTGTCGGGCAGGAAACGCGGACGAGTCATGGGATGGGCCGAAAGACAAAGGAAAACTGCGCCTGGCACCGGGCGCGAGGCCACGCGGCGCCTCCGGACGAACCGGTCGCTGGTCCCGCCGCAGCGGACGTTGCGCGCTGGCGGCCAGCGGCCGGAAGGCGGATCCGGCCAAGGGTAAACACGGATTATCTTCCTTTGTCGGCCCCCTGCCCAGCCCGCATTCGTTGTATCTGCTGTGCTCCCAGGTCAAAGATCGCCGTCCGTATCCCTGCCGCAAGGGAGGCCTATCGGCCACGAGCGATGGTCTTTGTCGCATAATCGCATCGAACTCGACCTCTTTCCGGAGTCCCGCATGACCGACAAGATCGCCAAGCCGGCCCAGCAGCCCATCCAGGTCTACTCCTGGCCGACGCCCAATGGCCACAAAGTGCACATCATGCTCGAGGAGTGCAAGCTTCCGTACGAGGTGACGGGCATCAACATCGGGGCTGGCGACCAGTTCAAGGAAGAGTTCCTGGCCATCAGCCCCAACAACAAGATTCCCGCCATCGTCGATCCCGAGGGGCCCGACGGCAAGCCGATCTCGCTGTTCGAGTCGGGCGCCATCCTGGTCTACCTGGCCGGCAAGACCGGCAAGTTCCTGGGCAAGACCGACCGCGAGCGCTACAACACGCTGCAATGGCTGATGTTCCAGATGGGCGGCGTCGGCCCGATGTTCGGCCAGGCCCACCATTTCCGCCTGTACGCGCCCGAACGCATCGAATACGCCACCAACCGCTACACCAACGAAGCCCGGCGGCTTTACGGCGTCATGGACAAGCAGTTGTCCCGCCAGGCCTTCCTGGCGGGCCGCGCCTACACCATCGCCGACATGGCCACCTGGCCCTGGACGCGCTCGCATGCCAACCAGGGCGTGGACCTGGCGGACTTCCCCAACGTCAAGCGCTGGTTCGACGAGATCCACGCGCGTCCGGCCGTGCAGCGCGGCATCCAGGTCCTGGCCGACCAGCGCAAGCCGCAGGACGCCACCGCGAAGGAAAACCTGTTCGGCGCCACCCAGTACCAGCGGCGCTGACACCCGGGCGGCGGCGCCTTGCCGGCGCGCCGCCGCCCTCAGGCCAGCCAGGCCCCCAGCACCGGCGCCAGCAGCACCATCGACAGGCCGCTGAATATCATCAGCAGGCTCGCCATCACGCCCGCCTCCTCCCCCAATTCCCGCGCCTTGGCCGTGCCCAGCGCGTGGGCCGCCGCGCCGTAGGACGCACCGCTGGCCAGCCCGGAGCGGCGCGGCATCAAGGCCAGGATCAGTTCCCCGGTCAGCATGCCGGCCAGTCCGGTGAAGACCACGAACATCGCGGCCAGGTCGGCGTTGCCGCCGAAGCGGTCGGCCGTGGCCATGGCGAATGGCGTGGACACCGAGCGCACCAGCAGGCTGCGCGCGACCTCGGGCGCCAGGTGGAAGGCGCGCGCCAGCCACCACGAGCTGGCCACCGCCGCCGTCACGCCCGCCACCGTGCCTACGGCCAGCGCCGGCCACAACTCCCGTATCAGGCGCCGGTACTGGTAGATCGGCACCGCGAACGCGACCGTGGCCGGGCCCAGGAACCACAGCAGCACGCGCGTGTCGGCCGTGTATTCGTCCAGCGAGATGCCGGTGGCCAGCAGCAGTGCCAGCAGCGCCAGCGGGGTCAGCAGGATGGGATGCGTCCACAGCCGCGGATGGCGGGCATAGAGCAGCTTGTTCAGGTAATACAGGGCGACCGTGGCCACCACGCACAGGGCGATGATCATGATGCCGCCTTCGCCGGCACGCGGGCGCGGCGTCGCCGGGCGATCCATTCCACGGTCATGGCGGTGGTCAGCATCACGCAGGCGTTGCCGAGCACGATGACGGCCGCCAGCTTCAATCCCTCGCTCCTGAGCAGGTCCTGGTAGCGCACCATCGCGACCACCGCGGGAATGAAGAACACCAGCATGTCCGCCAGCAGCCATTGCGCGCCCTGGTCAATGCGATGAAGCGGCAGGCGGCCGCTCAGCAGCAGCGCGAGCACGGCGAACAGCCCCACCACCCCGCCGGGTATGGGCAGGCCGGTCCAGCGCACGGCGGTATCGGCGGCCCACCAGGCGGCGACCAGGGCCAGGACTTGCAGGATGCGGGCGGCGAAGGAAGGAACGGGACGATGCTGCATGATGGCGAACCAAGGGTATACCCGTAATTCTAGGCAACTTCCATACATTTATAAAATGAATAAAATCCATATTTTGAATTCCATATTGGAATGAAATGGATTTGCGCGCCCTGCGGTACTTCGTCGAAGTCGTCCAGCGCCAGAGCTATACCGCGGCGGCGCGGGCGCTGTTCGTCACCCAGCCCACGGTCAGCAAGATGATCCGGCAGCTGGAGGACGAACTGGGCACGCCGGTGCTGCGCAAGTTCGGCCGGCGCATCGAACCGACCGACACCGGCCGCATCGTGCTGGAACGCGGCCGGCAACTGCTAGCCCTGCACGCCCAGTTGCAGGCCGAACTGTCCGACGTGCGCCAGGCCGCCCGGGGCGAGCTGGTCGTCGGCACGCCGCCGCTGGCGCACCACCTGCTGGCCCCGTTGCTCGCGCGCTTCCACCAGGACTACCCGGGTATAGAGCTGCGGCTGTTCGAGCGGGGCTCGCGCTCGGTCGAGGACGAACTGAAATCGGGCACCCTCGAGATCGGTGCCATGCTGCTGCCGACGGACGAGAACGAATACGAGACCCTGCCCATCTGCAATTTCCCGCTGCGCCTGATTGCGCCCGCCTCGTCCGGCTGGGCAGGGCGGGAACGGGTCCGGCTGGACGAGCTGGCCGCCGAATCCTTCATCTTCTACGGCGAAGGCTTCGTGCTGAACGAGGTGGTCCACGCCGCCTGCGTCCAGGCCGGCTTTACGCCGAAGATCGCCGGCCGCAGCAGCCAATGGGACTTCATGGCCTCCATGGTGGCCGCCGGCGTGGGGCTCGCCCTGCTGCCCGAGCTGTTCAGCCGCCAACTGGACCGCTCCCGGCTGGCCGTGGTCCCGCTCGACGATCCGCAACTGTGGTGGCACATGGCCTTCGCCTGGCGCCGCGGCCGCTATCTGTCGTTCGCCGCCCGCGCCTGGCTGGACCTGGCCCGGCGCACATTGCCCGGGGATGGCCGGGCCGCGGGCGATAATGGCGTCCTTTGGGAAGAGGGAAACCGCTGATGCGCGCCGACATATTCTGCCGGGTGATCGACAACTACGGCGACATCGGCGTGTGCTGGCGCCTGGCCCGCCAGTTGGCCCGGGAACACGGCTGGCGGGTGCGCCTGTGGGTGGACGACCTGTCCGTGATGACGCGCCTCGCGCCGCAGGTGGATCCCAAGGCGGCCTCGCAGCGGGCGGATGGCGTGGACATCGTCCATTGGACACGCCCGGCGGCGCCGCTGGCCCCGGGCGACGTGGTCATCGAAGCATTCGCGTGCGATCCTCCCGTCGAATTCGTCCAGCGCATGCGGGACCAGGTCCGCCCGCCCGTCTGGGTCAACCTGGAATACCTGAGCGCCGAGCCCTGGGTCGAGACCTGCCATGCCCTGCCCTCGCCCCAGCCTGGCGGCCTGCGCAAGTACTTCTTCTTTCCCGGGTTCACGGCCGCGACGGGCGGGCTGCTGCGCGAGCGCGGCCTGCTGGCCGAACGCGATGCCCTGCAGGGCGACCCCGCTGCCCGGGCCGCCTTCCTGCGCGGCGCCGGCCTGCCCGAGCCGCTGGCCGGCGAACGCCTCGTCACCCTGTTCTGCTATCCCGACGCCCCCGCGTCCGCGCTGGCCGACGTGCTGGCGGGCGGCGACACGCCCACGCTGCTGGCCATCCCGCCCGGCGTCGCGCCCTACCTGGCCGCCGGTACGCGGGGCCGCCTGCGCATCGCCCGGGCGCCCTTCCTGCCCCAGGCCGACTACGACCGCCTGCTGTGGAGCGCCGACCTGAATTTCGTCCGGGGCGAGGACTCCTTCGTCCGCGCCCAGTGGGCCGCCCGCCCCATGGTCTGGCACATCTACCCCCAGGCCGAGGCCGCCCATGTCGACAAGCTGGAGGCCTGGCTGCGGCGCTATCCCGCCCCCGCGCCCGCTTCCGCGCTGCAGACCGCCTGGAACGGCGACGCCGGCGCCGCCCGTTTTCCGGGGCTGCTGGCCGAGGCCTTGTCGCCAGCGGTATTCGGACCTTGGCGGGAAGCCGCCCGCGCCTGGAGCGGCAGCCTGGCCGCACAGCCCGACCTGGCCACCCAATTGACCGGTTTCTGCCAGGCACGACAGGAAAACCACGCCTGATGCCGGCACTAGCCGGAGTGCCTCGTCCCAGGCTATACTGATTGGCTGCACAGGCCGTATGGCCGTCTTTTGGGCATCGCGGTTGCTTACGCGCCGGCTGTCCAGCGTTCCCTCCCTAAGGTTGCTCCAGCATGAAAATCGCTCAGGAACTGCGCGTCGGCAACGTCGTCATGGTCGGCAAGGATCCCCTGGTCGTCCAGAAGGCCGAATACAACAAGTCCGGCCGCAACGCCGCCGTCGTCAAGATGAAGTTCAAGAACCTGCTGACCGGTTCGGGCACGGAATCCGTCTACAAGGCCGACGAGAAGTTCGAAGTCCTGGTGCTCGAGCGCCGCGAGTGCACCTACTCGTACTTCGCCGATCCCATGTACGTCTTCATGGACGCCGAGTACAACCAGTACGAAGTCGAAGCCGAGAGCATGGGCGACGCCCTGCACTACCTCGAAGAAGGCATGCCCGTCGAGGTGGTCTTCTACGAAGGCCGCGCGATCTCGGTGGAAATGCCCACCATCGTCGTGCGCGAGATCATCTACACCGAACCCGCCGTGCGTGGCGACACCTCGGGCAAGGTCATGAAGCCCGCCAAGATCAACACCGGCTACGAACTGCCGGTGCCGCTGTTCTGCGAAATCGGCGACAAGATCGAAATCGACACCCGCACGGGCGAATACCGTAGCAGGGTGAAATAACCCCCCCTACGCGCTTACGCGCGCCCAGCATGGTGAGCCCCCAGCCGCTACGCGGCAAAAGCCCCCCCGAGGGGGCCAGGGCCCGCCTTGGGGCGGCCCGGCGCCGGGCCCCGTAGGGCGTCGAAGTGGACCGGCGAAGCCGATCCACTTCGACTCGTCTTTCTTGGGGGCCTTTGGCCCCCTTTCCCCCATAGTTTCGTCTATTGGTTGGCTTGCGCTTTTTTGACGCAGGGCAGGCGCAGGTTCGCCCCGGTTTGCGGGACGAACAAACGTCCTTATTGCAGGCGGTCGTCGTCCAGCAGGGCGGGGATGGGGGCTACGGCTATGCCTTCTTCGGCCAGGGATTGACGTTCTTCCTGGGTGGCCACGCCGCGGATGGGACGCTCGGGGGCGTCGCCGTGGTGGATGCGGCGGGCTTCGGTGGCGAAGCGTTCACCGACGTTTTCGGTCCTGCGCAGGAGTTCGCGCAGTTGCTGCAGCATGGCGGCCTGCATGTCGGGAGACATGGGCGCGCTGCCGGACTCGCGGGCAGTGGGAACGGCGGGCGCCTTGCTGCCGGATACGTTCAACATGGGCGCCGACAATTTCTTGTCGATGGATTTGCTGTCGCACAGCGGGCAGCTGATCAGGCCGCTTGCGCGTTGCGTGTCGAAATCGGAGTGCGAGCTGAACCAGCCTTCGAATACGTGGCCGTGCTCGCATTGCAGATCGAAAACCTTGAATGCCATGGATGATGCGCCTGTCGCCCCGTGGGACGCCTGGCGCGGTCTGTACCTGTAGATAACCCTATCGTACCCCAAGCCAGGGGCTTGCAGCCGCCCGGGTGTCGGCGTTCATACCGAACGCGACATCGACCCCTGCTGCGGCTCGTACACGCAAGTGCGGTTGCGCCCCTGCCGCTTGGCGGCGTAGAGCGCGGCGTCGGCCTGGCGCACCAGCAGCGCCGCCGTCGTGCCGTGGCCCGGCACCATGGCATCGACGCCTATGCTGACCGTCATCACGCCCTGCTCGCTCTTCAGGTGGGGAATCCGCGCGTCCAGCGTGGCCTTGCGGATGTTCTCGGCGATCAGGTAGGCGCCGTCGATGTCCGTCTTGGGCAGCAGCACCGCGAATTCCTCGCCGCCGTAGCGCGCCGCCATGTCGGCCGGACGCCGGATGTTGGCCTGGATCACCTGGGCGATGGTGCGCAGATACTGGTCGCCATGCTGGTGGCCGTAATGGTCGTTCAGGGCCTTGAAATGGTCGGCGTCGATCAGCAATAGCGCCAGCGAGCTTTCCTCGCGCGCGGCCCGCCGCCATTCGCGCTCCAGCGCCTCGTCGAAGCGACGGCGATTCGACAGGTTGGTCAGGCCGTCGGTGGCCGCCATGGCCAGCAGTTGGGCGTTCTCGGCCTCCAGCGCCTCTTCCGCCTTCTTGCGGCGCGACACGTCGCGGATGTTCAGGATGCAGCGTTCGTCGCCCATCTCGGGCGGCAGCCGCTTGACGCCGGCCTCCAGCCAGCTCCACGAGGAATCCCGATGCCGCGCCGGGAAGGTCAGCATGCGCGGCCAGGACTGCTCGTCGCCGGAAAAGAGCGGCACATAGTCCGACCGCACGAAATCGTCGATGTTGCGCCCCTCAATGTCTCCCGGCACCCACCCCAGCACGTCCTTGATCGCCGGCGAGATATAGGTGACGGTGCCGTCGGCCCGGCACAGCGCGATGATGTCGGCGGAGTTCTCGGCCAGCACCCGGTAGCGCGCCTCGCTGCGCAGCGCGCTGCGCTCGGCCGCCAGGCGCAGCGCGAATTCCCGGCGCAGCATCCAGACCAGCACCATGGTGCCCATGCACAGCAGCAGCGTAAGGATGGCGATGATCCCGGCCTTGTTGCGCCAGGCCGCGTAGATGTCGCTGTCGGCCATGCCCACGAGCACGATCAGCGGCAGCGGAGGCTCGACCGCCGTGAAGGAATAAAGCCGGGTCACTCCGTCCGTGGCCGACACGGCCTCGTACGAGCCGCTATCGGACGCCGGGTAGCGCTTGAACAGTTCGAGGTCGGTCAATTGCTTGCCCAGCAGGCCCTGCACCGCCGGAAAACGCGCCATGACCGAACCGTCGGCGCGCAGCAGCATGATGGAACCGTTCTGGCGCAGGTCCAGCTGGCGGAACTGGTTTTCCAGGTGGGAGATGCGCAGCGTGCTGACCACCACGCCGCCGAAGCTGCCGTCGGACCGGGTGACCCGGCGGCTGATGGCGATGGACCACATATTGGTCAGCCGGGAGAAGAAAGGCCGGCTCACGAAAAGGCCGACGTCGGAAGCCTCCTTGTGCACGCGGAAATAGTCGCGCTGCGAAAACTCGACCCCGCGCGGCTGCACCGACTTGGAGTCGGTCAGCATCCGGCCCTCGGTATCCAGCACCACCATGGTTCCCACCCCGCGCATCTGCGGCAGGCTGCCGAACAACAGTTGGTGGCGGCGATAGGGGTCCAGGCCCTCGGCTTCGGCAAGCCGCAGGCCATTCAGCATGGATTGCAGAGAAAGGTCGACCAGCTCGATGTCGCGGCCGATGCCGTCGGCGACCACCCGGCCCAGGTTCACCGTGGCTTCCCTGGCCGCTCGCTTGGCATCCTGGCGGGTGTCGTATAGCGCGGCCGCGCATACCAGGCCGAAACACGCGACCACCAAGGTGGCCCATAACGTTAGCCAGCGCATGGACCGAACGATATAGGTTACAAAAATTAACCGGGACTATACATCCATTGGGTGGCCGGCGGTACGCGTCTTAACGGTGATTTGCATTCTCCGGGCCGGAAGCGGGCCCCGCCCGGCCGCGCGCCGCCCTCTCCGCCATCGCGTGGTAGCGTTCGCTCAGCCGGCGCAGATGCTCTTCATCCATGGTCTCGATGGCGACCAGCTTGCTGTTGGCGCCTTCCAGCGCCCCGAGCAACTCGTCCAGCTTCAGGTGCAGCGCCTCGCTGTCCTTGTTCTGGCTGCGCTGGATCACGAACACCATCAGGAAGGTCACGATGGTGGTCCCGGTATTGACCACCAGTTGCCAGGTTTCGGAAAAATGGAATATCGGCCCGAGCACGGCCCAGAGCAGGATGGCCGCGCATGCCACGCTGAACGCCGGCGGCGATCCCGTGCTGCGGGTGACCGCCGTCGCGAAGCGGTCGAACAGTCGCCCCCGGCCGTTTCTCCGCGTGCTGGCTTGGTTCATCGTCGTCTCCCGTGGATGAGGACGACATGGCCCAGCAAGCGGCGTACCCGCGATTCGGAGGAAGGAGAAATGGTGCGCCCGGCCGGAATCGAACCGGCACGCCTTGCGGCGGCGGATTTTCTTACCCGCTACTGCTCGCGCAGCCGGATTGCACGGGGCAACGCCGTTTGGGGTCTGGACTCTGCCTTGACCATCGCGTCGCGCGGCGGAATCGCCGCGCCCAGCCTTAGGTCCCCGCCGTCGAGTCTCTACACACGCCCGGCGGCCTGCATCGGCCGCCTGCTTGGCTCGGCGTTCCCGTGCCAGGGGTTCGCCGAATTTGACGGGTTCTACTCCCGGACTTTCGTCCAGGGCACTCCACTCTTACGGAAGTCCGCTACGTCTACCAGTTTCGTCACGGGCGCACGGGCGGTATTGTAGCCGATGCGCCCCGCCCTCCTGCCCCGCCGCCCGCCGAATCAGGAATAAGCCTGGCGCAGCACGTTCTTCTGGACCTTGCCCATGGTGTTGCGGGGCAGCTCGGGCACCACGTGGACGCGCTTGGGCACCTTGAAGTTGGCGATCCTGGCCTTGAGCTCGGCGATCATGGCCGCCTCGTCCAGGCTGGCGCCCGGCTTGGGCACGACCACGGCCACCACGGCCTCGCCGAAATCGGGGTGCGGCACGCCGATGACGGCGCTTTCCTCCACCCCCGGCATGTCGTCCAGGAAGCTCTCGATTTCCTTGGGGTAGACGTTGAATCCGCCCGAGATGATGAGGTCCTTGCTGCGTCCGACGATGGACAGATAGTCGTGCGGCACCCTGGCGCCGCCCGATTCGCCGCCCCAGCGCCCGACGTCGCCGGTCTTGAACCAGCCGTCCTGGGTGAATTCCTCCCTGGTCTTCTCGGGCATGCGCCAATAGCCCTTGAACACGTTGGGTCCCTTGACCTGGATGTTGCCGATCTCGCCCGGGGGGCACGGAACGCCGGCATCGTCCACCACCCGCGCCGATACGCCCGGCAGCGGCTTGCCGACGGTACCGCCCAGGCGCTCGCCCTGGGCCGGGTCGTAGGGATTGGAAACCAGCATGACGGTCTCGCTCATGCCATAGCGCTCGAGAATGGTGTGGCCCGTGCGTTCGCGGAAGGCGTTGAAGGTTTCCATCAGCAGCGGCGCCGATCCCGACACGAAGAGCCGCATGTTGCGGCAGGTGTCGCGCCCGAACGCCGGTTCGGCCAGCAGCCGCACATAATAGGTCGGCACGCCCATCATGACGGTGCAGCGCGGCAGCAGGCGCAGCGCGGCGGGCACGTCCAGCTTGGGCAGCCAGATCATCTTCGCGCCGGCCAGCAGCGCGCCGTGCGCGGCCACGAACAGCCCGTGCACGTGGAAGATGGGCAGCATGTGGAGCAGCACGTCGTCGGCGCGCCAGCCCCAGTATTCATGCAGCACGCGGGCATTCGAGGCCAGGTTGCCGTGGGTCAGCATGGCCCCCTTGCTGCGCCCCGTCGTGCCCGAGGTGTACAGGATGGCCGCCAGGTCGTCGGCGGCGCGCACGGCCACCGCATGCTCGGGCGAAACCTGCGCAGCGGCGTCCAGCAGCGTGCCGGTACGATCGTCGTCCAGCGTGTACACGTGGCGCGTCCCGGCACGCTGCGCGCAGCGGTCCACCCATTCCCGGTTCTTGCTGGCGCAGACGACGACCGACGGCTCGGCATCGCCCAGGAAATAGTCGATCTCGGCTTCCTGGTAGGCGGTGTTCAGCGGCAGGTAGACATAGCCCGCGCGCAGGGTGGCCAGGTACAGCAGCAAGGCCTCCGGCGACTTCTCGACATGGACGGCCACGCGGGCGCCTTCGGGCAGGTCCAGCGAACGCAGCAGATTCGCCATGCGCGCCGTCTGCGTCTCGACCTCACGCCAGGTGTAGTCGCCGACGCCGGGCGCCTCGATGCACACCGTGTCGCGATCGGCGGGGAAGCCCGAGGCCAGCAGGGAATAGAGATTCTCGTCTTTCATCTATCTTCTTCGGTCTGGAAAGGTGAAGCGTCGCCGCCGAACACCGGGGGGCGTCCTTCTAGGAACGCCGCCACGCCTTCGCGGTGATCGCGGGTATCGCTATAGGAAAAGAATGCCGCCAGTTCGGCCTCGTCCAGCGGCTCGGGCCGCTGCAGTCGCCGTACCATGCGCTTGTTCAGGGTGGCCGCCAGCGGCGCGCCGGCGGCCAGGCGGGACAGGGTGCGCGCCAGCTCGGCCTCGAGTTCGGCATCCTCGACCACACGGGTCAGGAGGCCCTTGGCATGGGCCTCGGCGGCATCCAGGATGCGGCCTTCCAGCAGCAGCTCCAGTGCCACCGCGCGGCCGGCCACGGCCAGCAGCCCGGCCAGCTCGGCCGGCGCCATGGGAAACCCCAGCCGCGCGATGGGCGCGCCCACGCGGGTGCTGCGACCGGCGATGCGCAGGTCGCAGCAGCAGGCGATCTCCAGGCCGCCCCCCACGCAGGCACCCTGCACCAGCGCCACCGTGGGCCAAGGACAGTCGTCGATCGCGTGCAGCGCCGGCGCGATGACCTGCTCGTGATAGCGGCGCACCGCCGCGAGACCGCCCCGCTCCACCGGAAACTCGCCGATGTCGGCGCCGGCCGCGAAATGCCCGCCCGCGCCCCGGATGACGACGGCACGCAGATCCGGCCGGCCGGCCGCTTCGCGCATGGCCGTGGCCAGCGCGCGCCACATCGCGGCGGTCAGCGCATTGAGCTTGCCCGCGTGCGAGAGAGTCAGCGTCAGCACGCCGCCCTCGGTCGACGCTTCGATCCGGCCCGGCGCGGACGCCGGCTCCATGGCTGGGTCCCCGTCCATCAGTCGGCCTTGATGCCCGCGTCCTTGGCGACCTTGGCCCAGCGCTGCACTTCATCATGCAGGTATTTGCCGAACTCGGCGCTGGTATAGCGCGGGACCTCGGAACCGTTGCTCAGCCACACCTTCCTGATCTCGGGCGTGCCCAGCGCCTTCTGGACCTCGGCGTACATGCGCTCGACGATGGGCTGGGGCGTGCCCTTGGGCGCCCACATGGCATACCAGGTCGACACCTCGTAGCCCGGCAGGCCGGCCTCGGCCGCGGTGGGCACGTCCGGGAAGGCGGACGAGCGCTGCGCCGCCGCCACGGCCAGCGGCTTGATCTTGCCGGCGCGGATGTGCTGGGCCGACGACCCCAGTCCGTCGAAGGCCAGGTCCACCTGGCTGCCCATCAGCGCGAGCAGCATGGGGCCCGCACCGGTGTACGGGACGTGCGCGATATCCACGCCGGCCTGGAGCTTGAACAGCTCCCCGGCCAGGTGGTGGGACGTGCCGTTGCCCGCCGAGCCGAAGTTGAGCTTGCCTGGCTGGCGGCGGGCGTGGTCGATCAGCCCCTTCAAGTCGCTGAACGGTTCGGTGGGCGCCGCGACGACGATCTGCGGCGGCTGCGCGATGAGCGTGACGGGAACGAAATCCTTCTCGATGTCATAGGTCAGGCCCTTGTAGAACGACGGCGCGATGGCGTGGTGCGCCCCGCCCACGAAGAAGGTGTAGCCGTCCGGCTGCGCGCGCGCCGCGATGGCCGCTCCCACCGTGCCGCCCGCTCCCCCGCGGTTGTCCACCACGACGCTGTGTCCAAGCTGGGCGCCCAGTTGCTGCGCCAGCGGCCGGACGAAGGCGTCGGTGCCGCCCCCCGCCGGGAACGGCACGATGATGGTGACGGCCTTGGACGGCCAGGCGTCGGCTCCCACCGCATGGCCACCCGCGGCCGCGCCCACGATGCAGGCGATCAAGGCAATGCTGCGTTTCATCTCCCGTCTCCTTTCTTTTGGTATGAAGGTACTACACGCTGGCTCTTGCCAGTTCTGATGGATTCCTTCGGAGCGCGCGTACGCGGATCAAAGCAGCCGGGCCACTCCCCTGCTGGTCTCGGGCTTCCCCTCGCCCAGCCGGGCCAGGTTGTCGTCCAGCGCATCCAGTTCGTACACGTAGTTGACCATCATGCCGCACGACTGGGCGCGGCCCTTGCGCGACGTGTCCGCCTTCCAGTTCAGCCGTTCGATGCGCGCGCCATTGCCCAGGTGGAACCGCGCCACCGAATCGAGCGGCAGCGAGCCCTTGCGTTCGACCAGGTAGCGGGCCGCCAGCCTCATGGCCACGGCCTGCACGGCCGGCGGCGCGGCCTCGTCGTCCACCGCCTGCTGGATGGCGGCCAGCACCTGCGCGCCGGTAGCGCCTTCCAGGCCGGCCTTCTCCTTGCGGACGACGGCGGCGAGATCCTCGGCGCCGCGCTTCCTGACCCAGTCGCAAAAACCCGGTATGGGCGAGAGCGTGGCGAAACGCTTGATCTTGGGCAGTTCGCCGTTCAATTCCTCGATCACGCGCTTGAGCAGGAAGTTGCCGAAGCTGACGCCGCGCAAGCCCTGTTGCGTGTTGGAGATCGAATAGAAGATGGCCCAGCGCGCCTTGTCCAGGTTCTCCATGGGCGCGCCTTCGTCCAGCAGGCTCTGCACGTTGCCGGCCATGTCGGCGCAAAACGCGACCTCGACGAAGATCAGCGGCTCGTTCGGCATGCGCGGATGGAAGAACGCGTAGCAGCGGCGATCGGAATCCAGACGGTTGCGCAGGTCGGTCCACGAGGCGATCTCGTGCACCGCCTCGTAGATGATGAGCTTCTCGAGCAGCGAAGCCGGCGAATCCCAGGTGATGCGCCGCATCTCCAGCAGGCCCACGTCGAACCAGTTCGACAGCAGGCCCTCCAGATCCGCGTCCAGCCCCTGCAAGGCCGGGATCTTCGAGCGCCAGGCCAGCATGTCGGTGCGCAGTTCCAGCAGGAAAGGCAGGCCGTCGGGCAAGGCGTTCAGGCGCTTGAAGAAGCGGACGCGGGCATGCGAGAGCGCGCGCGACAAGTCCGAAGGCGTCTCCTTGCCTCCCGCCTCGGACGGCCCCGCCGCCGACGCCCCCACCTCGCCCAGCAGCCCCAGCATGGCGCCGCGGCGTTGGGCGTCGGCGGCGCGATAGGTCTCCTGCCAGGCCGACGCGGCGCGATTGGCCGCGACATCGGTCAGGCGCGCCTGGAAGCACGGCAGCAACATCGCCCGCTGGCGATTGGCCTCGCGCGTGGACAGGGCGACGCCGTCGGCCTCGCGGCCCGGCTCGGCAACGGCCTGGGGCCGTCCTCCCAGCCATTTGCTCCAGCGGGCCAGCAGCGACTGGGTCGGCTGCGGATCGGGGGCCGGCGCGGCGGGCCGCGCATCGGCGGCATCGTGACGATCGCTGTTCAACATGTCGTTCATGTCCCTTCTGAAAGACTCAACCGGATTGCCTGGACAGCGAGGCCATCAGGTCGGCGAAACGCTGCCCCTGCACCACCACGTGGTCGCGCGCGCGCTCGGCGGCCAGGCCGGCATCGCCGGCCAGCAGGGCCTCGACGATGCCCTCGTGCTCGTCGTAGGACGTGGCGATGCGGTCGCGCACGCGCAATTGCAGCCTGCGATACGGCCCCAGCCGGCGATGCAGCTTGATGGCTTCCTCGTTCAGGAAGCCGTTGCAGCCCAGGCCGTAGATGGTGCGATGGAAAATCTCGTTCAGGTAGTAGTAGGCATTGGCGTCGCCGGCATCGCGCGAGGCCTGGCAGGCCCGGTGGGCCTCGAGCAGGCGGCGGTGGTCATCGGCCGTCATGCGCCGCGCGGCCAACCGCGCGCACATGGCCTCGATCTCGCCCATCACGTCGAACATCTCGATCAGGCGCTGGGGCCCGATCTGCGCCACCAGTGCGCCCTTGCGCGGCCGCATTTCCACCAGGCCGGCGGAAGCCAGCTGGATCAGGGCCTCGCGTATGGGCGTGCGCGAAACGCCGAAGCGGTTGGCCAGCACGGTCTCGTCCAGCGGATCGCCCGGCGACAGTTCGCCGACGGCGATCAGCTCTTCGATGGTCTCGCGCAGCGTCTCTGAGCGCTTCTTCTCGTTGCCGGGAGATGGGGGGCGGGATGACATGGCGCCATCTTGCCCCATCCCGTTCTTGTATACAAGAGATTTTTATAAATACACAGGAATGGGGGTCTGCTTACACACTACGCGCCTGCCGCCGCTCCAGCCACAGGGTGGCCAACAGCATCACCGTCGTGGTCAAAGCCACCGTGACCAGGCTCATCGCCATGCCTTGCCCCACCGAACCCTGCTCGAACTGCCTCCAGATGAACAGCGATACCGTCTGCACCCCCGTGGGCGCGAGCAGCAGCGAGGCCACCAGCTCGCGCGAGGCCACCGCGAACACCAGCAGCATGGCGGCGGCCAGGCTGGGCGCCAGCAGCGGCAGCAGGATGCGCGCCAGCGCCGTGACCGTACCGGCGCCATGCACCCGGGCCGCGGCCTCCAGGTTGTCGCCGATCTGCATGAGCGCGGCGTGGGAATAGCGCACCGGATAAGGCAGCAGCAGGCAGCAATAGGCCAGCAGCAGGATGCCCCAGGTGTTGTAGGGCGTAGCGGGCCAGAAGGCCTGGTTCCAGGCCAGGATCAGGCCTACCCCGACCACCACGCCCGGCATGGTATTGGGCAGCACGGCCAGGGCGTCGAGCACCGCGCGGCCGCGCGTGCGGGTCTTGACCACGCAGTAGGCCACCAGCACGCCCGTCAGTCCGGTCACGATGGCCGCGCCGGCGCCCAGCATGAGGCTCGTCGCCAGCGCGCCCGAGGCTTCGCTGCCGCCCGCGGCGATGGCCTGGAAATGCGTCAGCGACAGGTTGCCGACGGCCAGGCCGCCCGACAGCGTGCGGCTGAATGCCGTCGCGGCGATGGCGAACAACGGCGCGAAGGTGGCCACCGCCACGATCACGGCGAACAGCGCGGCGGCGGGCCAGCGCCAGGCTCCCAACGGCAGGTTCTCGCCCCGCGCGGGCTTGCCCGTGGTGGTCTCGTATCCCCTGCCCGTCAACATCCGCCGCTGCCAGACGAAGGCCAGCATGGCCAGCGCCACCAGGATCAGCGACAGCACCGAGGCGCCGGGCAGGTCGATCGGCCATTCGGAAAACCGCCGTTCGATGCCCGTCACCAGCACGAAGAAGCCGGCGTTGGCCGCCAGCGCCGCCGGCGTGCCGTACTCCTCGATCGCCATCGCGAACACCAGCAGCAGGCTCGCGGCGATGCCCGGCAGGGCCAGCGGCAGCGTGATGCGCCAGAAGCAGCGCCAGGCCCCCGCGCCGCACACCCGCCCCACCAGCGCCAGACGGGAACCCGACGCGGCCATGGTGCGGGACACGGCGAAATAGACCACCGGCACCACGTTCAACGTCATCACGAACACCACGCCGCCGAACGAGAACAGCGCCGGCCCGGCATGGACGCCCAGCAGCTGCTGCAGGTATCCGCGCGGCTGCAGCAGCATGATCCAGCCCAGCGCGCTGATGTAGGGCGGGATCATGAAGGGCACCAGCATCAGGACGTCCCAGAGCCTGGCGCCGGGCAGGTCGAACAGGCCGCGCAGCGTGCCCAGCGGAATCCCGATAGCCGCCGCGGCCAGCACCACGCAGGCGCCCAGCTTCAGCGTGTTGATCGTCAGCTCGACCAGCTTGGGATCGGCCAGGACACCCGCCAGGTGGGCCAGCGGCCGCGCCAGCGAGCCCTGGGCCAGTTCGGGGAAGATGGCCTGCAGCAGGACGAAACCCAGCGGCATGGCCACCAGGATGCCCAGGGCGGACACCGCGGCACCCACCAACAACGTGTTCGCGCGCATGGAGCCCGCCTCTTGCTAGATATGTGAAGTCATGCATGGCCGGCGCCGCGACGGGCGCCGGCCGGGTCGGTCACTTGCGGCCGAACAACGTCGTGAAGCGCTCCAGCAGGGCCTGGCGGCCGGCACGCTGGGCCTCGTTTTCCATCGGCAGCGCCTTGATGTCCTTGATCACCGGACGCTTGGCCTGCACGTCCTGGCGGGCCGGGATAAGGTAGGTCGCGGCCACTCGCGCCTGGCCCGCGTCGGACAGCACGAAGTCGATGAAGCGCTTGGCGTCCTGCTGCTGGCGGCTGGACTTCAGGATCATCATCGGCCGTCCGGCGATCACCGTGCCGCTGGCGGGGAAGATGACCTCGATGCTCTCGCCCTTGGCCTGGTTCTCCAGCGCGACGTAGTCGACCGCGCCGAAGACCGCCGCCTTGGCACCCTGCAGGACGGGGTTCATCGCCTGCGCGTTGGCGCCGGCGATGGCCATGTCATTGCGCTTCAGGTCGGCGAACAGGCGCCACGCATCGGCGCCGCGCGCCGACTGCAGGCCGGACAGCAGTTCCAGCGCGGTCCCCGACTGGGCCGGATCGGGCATGTTGACCAGCCCCTTGAACTCGGGCTTGGCCAGGTCCGCCCAGTCCGCCGGGCGGGGCGTGCCGCTCTTGGTGTTCCAGGCGATGGCCAGCGCCGACAGGCCCTGCGCCACGTAGCTCGGCCCCTTGTACTCGGCCGGCACCTTGGCGGCATTGGGGCTGGCGTAGGCCAGCAGCCAGCCGCGCTTGTGCAGGTCCAGCGCGCTGTCCCACGAGGCCGAGATCACCACGTCGGCCTTCGGGTTCGAGGCTTCCGCTTCCAGCCGCGCCATCACCTTGCCGGTATCGGCCTGGAACACGTCGACCGACACGCCGGTCTGCTTCTTGAAGTCGTCGGCCAGTTGCTTGATCAGTCCGGCCGGGCCGGCGGTATAGACCGTCAGGGCCTGGGCCTGGCCGGCGGCCAGCAACGCGCCGAACGCCAGCGCGCCGATCAGAGGCTTGATTTTCATCATCGAGATTCCTGAGTCGAGAAACGGCATATCGCCGGGGGAAGGGTCACGCCGCCTGCGGGAACCAGCGCAGCCGGCTCCAGTCGAGATCCAGCCCTACCGGATGCAGGACAGGCATGCGTTGATCGGTCAGCCACGCCAGCTCGAAGGCATGGTGGTCGCTGCCCACGCGCACCGTGGTCGCGTAGTGCCCGCCGCGGAACCGCTGGGCGACCACGTGGCCCCGCAGGGCATGGCGTTCGCCCGCCTTCAGCGCGGCATGGGGAATGAAGAGATGGCCCGGTCCCGCCGGCCCGCCGGCCAGGGGTTCGGGGCAGACCAGCTCGAGGCCGCCGGCCAGTTGCCAGCCGCGCTCGGTGCGCACGCCGCTGCGCAGGGCCCCCAGCTTCAGGAACTCCACCACGTCGGGACTGGCGGGCTCGTTCACCAGCAGTTCGGGGGCCGCGATCTGGCACACCTTGCCGGCCCGCATGACCGCCACCGTATCGGCCAGCGCGAAGGCCTCCTCGTGGTCATGGGTCACGTAGACCGCCGTGGTGCCCAGCTCACGCAGCAGCAGCCCGATCTCGCCGCACAGGGTCTCGCGCAGGTCCCGGTCGAGATTCGACAGTGGCTCGTCGAACAGCAGCACCCGGGGCCGCGCCACCACCGCCCGCGCCAGTGCGACGCGCTGCTGCTGGCCGCCCGACAGGCTGCCCGGCGAGCGGGCTTCGTAGCCCGCCAGCCCCACCATGTCGAGCGCGCCCGCCACCCGCCCCGCCCGTTCGCTCCTGGGCACCCCGCGCACCTCCAGCGGGAAGGCCACGTTGGCCCCCACGGTCATGTGCGGCCACAGCGCATAGTCCTGGAACACCATGCCCAGGCCGCGCCGCTCGGGCGGAACGAAAGTCCGGTCGTCCACGACCGTGGCGCCGCCGATGGCGATGCGCCCCGCCACCGGACGGCTCAGGCCGGCCAGCAGCTTGAGCAGCGTGGTCTTGCCGCAGCCGGACGGCCCCAGCAAGGCCAGCACCCTGCCCGGTTCAAGCCGGATGTCGATGCCGTCCAGGATGGTATTGCCGGACAGGCGCTGCACCAGGCCCTCGATGTCGATGGCGGCGCCGGAGGAAGAAGATGCGGAATGGGAAGCGAAGTCGGACACGGGCGAACACGAACAGGAAACGCCGCCGTTCGCCGGCTCGCAAGAGCCCGGCCACGGCGCCGTAGGATCGTGTAAATACTATGTCCGCCCGATGACCGGATCATGACAGCCGGCCACCCCGCGCGGGGCGCCGGGTCAGAAAATGGACGTGATGGCGAAATGCTCCAGCACCGTGGGACACAGGGTGCCCAGCTTCGCGACCAGCCACATGAAGACGCACGAGAAACCGGCCAGCAGGGCCAGATCGCGCAAGCGCTTGAGAAATACCGTCAGGGGCCGATACTCCACGCCGTGGTATTCCATGGTTGCAGAACCTCTCATGATTGCGAAAATCCGCGACGAGAGTCTATTCGTCCCCGCCGCGAATCACCATATCCGGAAGGTCGTACTCCAAAGACGTGAAAAACGGCCGCGCCCGTCACAGGCCAGCCGGACGCACGTAGCCCGGGAAGTCCTTGTCCAGCACGTTCTTGAAGAACGGCGACTTGAACGCGGCGGCCAGGTCCTTGGCCCAGGGCTTGCCCTGGTCGGCGCTGCGGATCGCCACGACCTGCTGGAATTGCACGGGCGGCGTCTCCAGCGCCACCGCGCTGGTCAGCTTCAGGCCCGAGGCAATCGCGAAATTGCCCGGCACCACGGCGAACTCCACGTCGCCCACGGTACGCGGCAGTTGCGCGGCCTCGACCGGCTGCAGCTTGACCTTCTTGGGATTGCTGGCCAGGTCCTTTTCCGTGACGCGCAGCGGGTCCACGTCGGCCTTCACCGTGATCACCCGGTTCTGCTGCAGCAGCAACAGGGCGCGTGCCAGGTTGCTCGGATCGTTGGGCAGCGTGAAACGGTCGCCCTCCTTCACGTCGGCCAGGCTCTTGCGCGACTTCGAATAGATGCCCATGGGCGCGGTCGTGCTTTGCACCAGGTCGACCAGGTCCAGCTTCTGGTCCGCCTTGAAGCGGTTCAGGTAGGCGATGTGCTGGAACAGGTTGGCGTCCAGCGAACCTTGCGCCAGGGCCAGGTTGGGCTGCACGTAGTCGTTGAACTCGACCAGCTTGACCTTGTAGCCCTGCTTCTCGAGCTGGGGCACGATGCCCAGCTTGAGCACGTCATAGTTGTAGCCGGCGGTCGCGCCGAACACGAGGTCCTTCTTGGCGGGATCGGCGGCATGGGCGGCGGCGCCCAGCGCCAGGACGGCGGCGGCGGTGCCGAGGATGAAAGTGCGACGTAGGGTCATGATGGAATTCCCGGAAATGAATGCGGCACGGCCAGCCGTGCCTTCGACGGAAAGAAAGGATCAGCGTTTGTCCAGCCGGTGGGCCAGCGCGTTGCCGCCGAACTGGATGATCTGCACCAATACGATCAGCAGCGCGACGGTCAGCAGCATGACGTCGGTCTGGAAGCGGTAGTAGCCGTAGCGGATGGCCAGGTCGCCGATGCCGCCTCCGCCCACCACGCCGGCGATGGCCGAATACGACAGGAAGCTGACCGCCAGCACGGTCAGCGCCAGGATCAGGCCGGAGCGGGCTTCGCGTACCAGCACGCGCCAGACGATCTGCAGTTCGGAAGCGCCCATGGCGTGCGCGGCCTCGATCACGCCGCGCGGCACTTCGCGGATACTCTGCTCCACCAGCCGCGCGAAATACGGGATGGCGGCCACCGACAACGGTACCGACGCGGCCAGCGGGCCGATGGACGTGCCCACCACCACGCGCGTAACCGGCACCAGCGCGACCAGCAGGATGATGAAAGGAAAGGACCGCACGGTGTTGACGATCCAGCTCAGCACCAGGTAGGCGGGCCGGTTTTCCAGCGACTGCCCGGGTCCCAGCAGGAACAGCAGCACGCCCAGCGGGCCCCCGATCAGGATCGCGGCGGCCAGGCCGATGCCCAGCATCATGAAGGTTTGGCCGATGGCGACCCAGAGTTCGGGAAGAATGGCGAGGATATTGTCGGACATGGTCATGCGGCCCGGGTAGTCGGTTCCGCCGCCTGGGCGATGCGGGCGGCGTGTTCCTTGAGGATGTCTTCACGCACCTGCTCCTGGGCCAGTTCGCGGCCCAGCGCGCTCAGGCGCGGCGTGGCCTGGTCGCCCACGTCGAAGCGTTCGACCAGTTGCCCGTTCTCGAGCACCGCGACGTGGTCGCACAAGGCATGGACCACGTGCAGTTCGTGCGTGACGATGATGATGGTCACGCCCAGCCGCTGGTTGATCTCGCGCAGCGTGTCCAGCACCGAACGCGTGGTCTCGGTATCCAGCGCCGACGTCGGCTCGTCGCACAGCAGCACCTTGGGATGCGGCGCCAGGGCGCGCGCGATCGCCACGCGCTGCTTCTGCCCGCCGGACAACTGCGCGGGATGGTTGTGCAGCTTGTCGGTCAGGCCCACCACGGCCAGGCACTCCTGGACGCGGGCCTCGATCTCGGCCCGGCTGCGGTTGCCATGCAGCTTCAGCGGAAAAGCCACGTTCTCGTAGACGCTGGCGTTCTGCAGCAGGTTGAACTGCTGGAAGATCATGCCTATGCCCTGCCGGGTCTCGCGCAGCTCGCGCTTGGAGAGCCGCGTCAGGTCGCGGCCGTCCACCAGCACGCGGCCGGTGTCCGGGCGCTCCAGCAGGTTGATCATGCGCAGCAGCGTCGACTTGCCGGCGCCGCTCTTGCCGATCAGGCCGAAGATGCGCCCTTCGGCCATGTCCAGCGACACGGACTTCACGGCCTCGAACACCCGCCCGTCGGGCAGCTTGAACGTCTTGCTGACCGCTTCGAGCCGGATCAGCGGCGGTGCGGAAGGAGAGGAAGAATTCGGATTCATAGAAAAAGACGAGGCGGCTGGCCCCCGCCCGGCATGGGGCGGAAGCACCTTGGCCGCCACTGTAACATCGCAGTATGGGGCAAACGCCCGGCGCCGGGAACGACGCATTTTTCCTATGTATATTCTATTTCCTTATTAACCACTGCGTTCGTTCGACAAAAAACGCATAAGCGGCCGGTTCAGAATTTCAGCGTCATCCCCAGGGCCAGCGCACGCGGATAACCCGGCTTCACATAGTCCGCGTACTGGAATTCCCAATAGCGCTTGTCGGCCAGGTTGGTGATGGCGGCGCGGAAGATCGTGTCATAGCCGCCCAGGCGGGTTTCGTAGCTGGCGCCGACATTGACGATGGTATAGCCCGAGACCTTCACGTCGTTGGCCGGACGCAGCATCGTGCTGCCGGTGTACTTCAGATCGGCCCGCAGCTTGAGCCCCTGCACCTGCGGCACGCTGTAGACCACCTGCCCCGCCGCGACGAAGCGCGGCGCGCCGGCGACGCGCTTGCCGTTGTAGTCCGAGCCCTTGCGATATTCCGAATCCAGCAGCATCAGGTTGCCGCCCACGGTCCACGCCCCCGCCCGCTTCGAGGCCCCCAGTTCCAGGCCCTGGTAGACCGACAGGCCATCCTGCACCAGCACGTTGCCGGCGTTCGCATATTCGGCGCCGCGCTCGATGCGGAACAAGGCGGCGGTGGCGGCCCAGCCGCTGCGCTCGGTCTTGATGCCCACCTCGTACTGCTTGCTGGTAAGCGGCCCCAGCGTCTGGCCGCGGTTGACGTAGGCATTGCCCACCGTCGCGCCCTGCTCCAGCGACTCGACATAGCTGGCATAGGCCATGGTCTGCGCATCGGGCCTGAACATCACCGCCACCGTGGGCGTCACGCTGCTCTTGTCATACAGCGCCGACGTGGCGCCGTCCGGCGTGTAGCCTTCCTGCCTGAACCTGGTGTAGCGCACGCCCGCCAGCACCGACCAGCGATCCGACAGCTTGACGGTATCACTGGCGAACAGCGCCTTCTGCGTGATCTCGCCGGCCCGGTACAAGTCGAGCCCGCCCTGCGGATGGTAGGCAATGACGTTCCGCGACCCCAGCGACCCCGTGCCCATCTGCTGATACACGCTGTTCAGGCTGTAGTCGTTCTTCTGCTGCTGCCAGGACGCGCCCAGCACCACCTGGTGTTCCAGCGCGCCCGTCGCGAAACCTCCCTGCACCATGGCTTGCCACTGGTCGTAGGCATAACGCTCCGCGTAGTCCGACCGGTAGTCCTGGTAGTTGCCGCCGCTGTCCGTCAGGAACAGCACCGACTCGCTGCGGCGGGTCCGGGTTGAACTGTGGCTATAGGTCGTGCTGAGCTTCCAGTCGGGCGCCAGCCGGTACGTCAGCCCGGTCGAATGGAACTGGAACTCGTTGTTCACGAACGTACCGTCCCCGACCAGCGTGCGGTCGTCGTCGCGCACGGGCCGTGGCAGCACCGTCCCCGCCAGCTTGGACGTATTGATGGTCGGCTCCTGCCCGACGACCTTCTTGTTCTGGTAAAGGGATTGGAAATCCCATGTCAGCCGGTCGGTCAGCTTCAGGTCCAGCGCCAGCGACACGGCGTTGCGCTTCAGGGATCCGTCGTTGTAGAGATCCCCCTCTTCATGTGTCGCGTTCAACCGATAGCCGAAACGGTCGTTCTCGCCCGCCCTGCCCCCCAGGTCCACGTGCTGGCGCCAGACGTTGCCGGACGAGAAACCCAGGCTCACGCTGCGCACCGGCTGGGCGGTCGGCCGCTTCGTCACATAGTTGACGACACCGCCCGGCGAGCCGAAACCGTACATGAACCCCGACGCCCCCTTGAGCAGCTCGACCTGCTCGAAGTGCTCGTAGGGCGGCGTGGTGGCGTAGCTCAGGAAAGGCTTGCCGTCGATGCGGAAAGCATTCTGCCAGTCCAGCTGCAGTCCGCGCACGGTCAGGTAGCTGGCCCAGGCGCCATGGGCGCCGCTGTTGTCCGATACCGATGCATCCGTCGCGAACAGGTCCCCAAGTTTGACGATGGGCCGGTCGTCCAGGTCGCTGCGCGTGACCACGGTGGTCGAGAACGGCGTCTCGAGCTGCGTCAGGTTGCCCAGCGCACCGGCATTGACCGGCGCTTCCAGGTCATGGAGCGTGGCCGATTCGCCCGTCGCGGTGACGGAGATGGTGGGAAGCTGCTGGGCGGTTTCCGGCGTCTTGTCCTGATCCCTGGCGGGGGTATCGGCGGCAGCGGCCTGAGCCGCGAAAGCCAGGGACAGCGCCAGGACGAGGGCGGAACGACGCGGGCATGCGAGGCGGGCGTGATCGGCGTGGCGATCCTGATGAGAAGGAGTGTGCAAAATCGCTCTCGGGTAGAAATGGTGGGTCACAGAATTTGCGAATCATAATGATAAATGTTTTCATTTAAAAACAGGAATCCCCGGGAGCTGCTTCTCTCGATCGGTCGCCCCGTGAACACGGGAACGCACAAAAGAAAATCGCCGCCCCTTGCGGGAACGGCGATTGTCGGTGAACCTGGAGGCGCGTGGCGGAGTCGAACCGCCCTCAACGGATTTGCAATCCGGTGCATAACCGCTTTGCTAACGCGCCATGGCGAACAAGGTTCGCATTCATCTTTCCTTTTCCGCCCCATGGTCCTTGCATGATTTCGCATGCAAGGGGCTTGTGCTGGAAATAGCCCGCTATTCTACACGAAGCTGCGCTTGTGTGCGAGGCGCTTGCCCGCCCCGCCCTTGCGGGCTTGCGCTAGTTCTTCCGGCGGGCGCGCATCACCTCGATATTCGCCCGTTGCTCGGGTGTGAAGGAGGCTTGACCCTGCGGGCCGGCGGCCCGTTCGGTGGCCAGGTACATGCCGGCGTGCAGCGCCGCCAGCATCGCGGTGGCGTATTCCTTGCCGGTCAGCCGCTGGCGGGCCAGGGCGGCGCGCACGCGCGGCTGGGCCTCGAGCTTGCGCGCGATGTCCTCGACCGACTCGGCGTCGTCGTCATCGTCGTCGGCGGCTTTCACGTTCTTCAGTTCGGCGGCCACCGCGTCCATGCGGTCGAGCAAGGCGGGAGTCAGGCGGAAACGCGCCGGGTCCGTGCCGTCGGCGGCCTGCGCGGGGTCCGCGGCGAGCAAGGCGCTCAGGACGATGACGGCCGAGGCGGCCGCCAGGGAAAGGAAACGGGTGCTTGGCGACATGGCGATACATACCTTGGGAAAAACCCCGGCAGACTAACCAAACCCGTCCCCCTCTACCCCACCCCGCCCGGGTAGGGTGTCGTGACCGACGCACGGGGATGCCGGGATGCCGCGGCTCGGGTACGATCAGGAATCCCCATTGTCGCCACCCGCCATGTCATCGCCTCGCCCGACCGGCCAAGCCCTCGCTCGCCTGCACCAGCTGGCCTGCCTGGACGTGGGCGGCCCGCAGTTGATCCAGCCCTTGCTGGAGGCCATGCACCCGCTCATCGGATTCGAGTCGGGCGGCTATTTCTACCCGGACGGCAATGGCGAGCTGGAAGCACATATGGAGGATGCCGACGTGCAGGCCTCGGTGCCTGAACATTTCGATCCGCGCATCCTGCGCAGCGAGAACGAGATGTTCCACAACAGCCTGCGCGCGGCCCGCGACATCGTGCTCCACGGCCACGGCCCGCGCACCATGGGCCAGATGCTCCGGGCGTCCCATGTGGACCTGCGGCGCAGCGACTATTACAACGTCGTGATGCGCCCCGCGCGGGTGGCCGACTGGCTGTGCCTGGCGCTGCGCGCGCCGCAAGGCCAGGGCATAGGCATGCTTTTCCTTTTCCGTCCGCCCGGCGCGCCCCCCTTCCGGCCGGAAGAAATCGCAACGCTGGCCCGGCTGGAACCCCATCTGGCGCATGCCTTGCAGCCGGGCGAGCTCGACGCCCAGGACAGCGAAATCCATCGCCAGGGCCTGCTGGTCGCCACCCCGCAAGGCCGGCCCTTGTGGATTTCCCCCGACGCCGAAGCCCTCATGCCGCTTGCGTTCGGCTGGCGCTGGCGGCGAGGCGCCGCGCTGCCTCCTGCCCTGCAATCGCTGGTGCAGCGGCTGGCGCCACGGGCAGGCGCGGACTGCGCCCCGCCGCGACACGAACTGCACAATGCCCACGGCTGGTTTTCGCTGCGGGCCACGCACCTGGCGGCGGCCTCGGGCGATGGGGAAGCCATCGGCATCCATATCACGCAGCGCGTGCCGCGCGGCCTGCGGCTATGGTCGGCCTTGGGGGCGCTGCGGCTGCCGCCGCGCCAGCACGAGCTGGCATACTGGCTGGCGCGCGGCGTGCCCGAGTCGCAGATCGCCAGGCGCCTGGGCATCAGCGCCAACACCGTGGTCTATCACCGCCGCCAGCTCTACAACCGCCTGGGCGCCGGCAACCGGGCCGAACTGCTGGCCCGGCTGGAGCCCGGCGGCCATCGTCGATAACCGACCATCCATCTGGAGCAAGCCATGGCCGACAAGCCCGTCAAGATTCCCGGCCCGGACCATCCGATCACGATCACGCCGAACCCGGCGCGCATCGTCGTCACGGCCGGCGGCCGCACGGTGGCCGATACGCGCCGTGCGCTGACGCTGCACGAGGCCGCCTATCCACCGGTGCACTACGTGCCGCGCCAGGACGCCGACATGACGCTGCTCGAGCGCACCGCGCACACCACCTACTGCCCCTACAAGGGGGACTGCACGTACTACAGCATCCCTGCCGGTGGCGAGCGCGCCACGGATGCCGTGTGGAGCTACGAGTCGCCGCACCCCGCCATGGCGCAGATCGCCGGGTATCTGGCGTTCTATCCGGACCGTGTCGACGCGATCCGGGAAATGCGCTAGCGCCCGCCGATCAACCGCAGTGCACGAATGCTTCGTCCGGGATCGCCCAGGCCAGCAGGTTGCGCATATGAACCTGCCTTGCTGCGCCGGAACCCGCCACATCCTTCCATTCGCCGTCGCCGATGTTCGCTAGCGCCGCCATCATCTGCGGCCTGCAGGCGCGCAGCACCGCAATGAGCCCGCCGGGGTCGCGCCGGGCCAGGGCATGGCGGCACAGCGCGAACAGGTACGCCGTATCTTCCTGCCCGTCCTCATCCGGGCCGTGATCGACGGGCAGCCTGGACCGCAGCCGCCTGAGCAGGCGATGCAGGTGCTGGCGGGAAGCTTCCTCGCTGCGCCCGGCCAGCGAACCGAGCTCGGCATGGCTGAACCCGAATATCTCGTACAACAGGACAGCCGCCGCATCGCCGGGGGCCAGCGTCCGGCAGAGGTGAAGCAAGGCCGACTCCACGCGCTGGGCCTGATCGGCCAGCCGCTGCGGCCAGTCTCCATCCGGCTCCCCCGGCGCCGCTTCGGCCGCCTGCGCGAGGACGGCCTGGTACCGCCCCTGGCGGCGCAGGAAATCGATGCACAGATGATGCAGCACCGTCACCAGCCACGCCTCCCGGCCTGCCTGGGTCGGCGGCAAGGCGCCGCCGGCGGTGCGCAGATAGGCGTCCTGCACCAGGTCTTCCGCTTCGCCGCCGTGCGCCAGCCAGCGTCGGGCCAGTGCGATCAATCGCTTGCGCAGCGCCTTGTCGTCTGCCAGGGGATGGGAGGAGATCAGGGATGTCACGTTATGGGCGGCTCGTTCGTTTACCAGCAGAACCTAACACGAAAAGGAGCCTCCGATGTTTGCCAACGATCCCGATCACGCTTCCGGAACCGCGCCCGGACAGAACAGCGCCTTCCTGGAAGAAAAGGCGTTCCGGACACGGACGGTGCTGGTGTTCGGCACCATCACCGACACCACGGCGTCCGAGACGGTGCGGCGCCTGCTGGCGCTGGACTCGGAATCCGACGCGCCCATCAACATGATCGTCTCGTCTCCCGGCGGCCACCTGGAGTCGGGCGACGCGATACACGACGTGGTGCGCTTCATCGACGCGCCGGTCAACATGATAGGCACCGGCTGGGTGGGCAGCGCCGCCACCCATCTCTACCTCGGCGCGCCCCGCGCGCGGCGTTTCTGCCTGCCCCAGACCCGCTTCCTGATCCACCAGCCCAGCGGCGGCATGGGCGGCACGGCCAGCGACGTCGCCATCCACGCGCGCGAGATCGTCAAGGCGCGCGAACGCATCGCCCGCGTCATCGCGCGCGAAAGCGGGCAGGCCCTGGAGCGGGTGCTGGCGGATATCGAACGCGACCACTGGATGCCGGCGGAAGAAGCCGTGGCCTATGGGCTGGTCTCCCGCATCATCGAGAAACGTGGAGACCTGGCCTAGGCCCTTCCCCTTGGAAGAAGCCCCACGCAGATCCTAGAACGCGGCCTGCAGCGCGATCTCGCCGCGCGTGCCGGCCATGCCCGGAAACAGCCGCCGGGCCGCCGCGTCGGTTCCATGCAGGGTCAGCCGCAACTCGAAGGGAGGCTTGAACGCCCACACCGCGCCCACCGAGGCGTGGGTGTAACTGTCGGCATACGCGTCATCCAGGAAATAGCGGGCCAGCGCGGCTTCGAAACGCCACGCATGGCCCAGGGGATGACGCGCCCCCAGCAGCGTATACGTGCCGGCCGTGCGGCTGGCCATGGCATTGTTCGAATGCCCCAGGGCCAGCCAGTAGCGATCGCGCCACGTCACGGCGAAATTGACTTCGTTCCAGTTCGGATGCCCCTGCGTCGACGGATACTGGTAACGGAGGAAATAGGCATCGAGCGCCCAGTCTGGCGCGAGCCTTCCTGCCCAGCCGGCGGCGAGGTCGAACTCGGCGTAGGCGCCGTTGTCGGGCTTGAATTTCACCGTGGACCCCCACGCCGAGGCATACAGCCCCGATTCGTGGGCGTATCGGACGCCGGCCTGCACGGCGGGGCGCTCCCGCGTTTGCGACGACCCCCGCCACACATAGTCGGAGGTCAGGGCCGCGCTGCCCGTCCACTGCGCACGGGCATCGCCCGGCAAGACGGCCAGCAAGGCCGCGGAACCCAGGACGGCAAGGCTGCCGCGGGAAAGAACAAGGATGAGCCGCATGTTTTCCACTTGAAAAGGGTGATAGACATGATCGGCCACCAGTATTCCGAAAAGCGTATAAATTCCTCGTTCAAAAACCGGGGAGCGCCGTATATTTTCCGTAAACGTGCCCGCCCGCGGCGGCGGGCTCAGCCACCGCGGTAATACCGCTGCGGGACGAACGGCATGCGGACCACTTCGACCGGCACGGCCTTGCCGCGCACCATCGCTTGCAGGACGGTTCCCGGCTGTGCAAGACCGGTGTTCACATAGCCCATCGCGCAGGGTGCGTTGAGCGTCGGGCCGAAGCCGCCGCTGGTCACCGATCCGGCCGGATGGCCATGTTCGTCAAGCAGTACGGCGCCTTCACGCACCGGCGTGCGCTCGCGCGGCAGCAGCCCGACGCGCTTGCGGTCCACTCCCTGTTCGATCTGCGCCTGGATCGTCTCGTCCCCCGGGTAGCCGCCCGCCCGGGCGCCCGCGGCCCGGCGCGCCTTCGAGATCGCCCAGAGCAGGCTGCTCTCGACGGGGGTGGTCACGGCGTCGAGATCATGGCCATAAAGGCACAGGCCGGCCTCGAGTCGCAGCGAATCCCGCGCTCCCAGGCCCACCGGCCTGACTTCCTCGTGCCCGAGCAGTTCCCGGGCCAATGGCTCGGCGGCATCGGCGGGAACCGAAATTTCGTAGCCATCCTCGCCGGTGTAGCCGGAGCGGCTGACCAGGCACTCGACGCCCAGCAATTCCACGGTGGCGACCGACATGAAGAGCAGCGAGGCGAGCTCGGGCGCCAGGCGGGCCATCACCTGCGCGGCCGCCGGTCCCTGGATCGCCAGCAAGGCGCGATCGGACAGCACCTCGACGCCGCAGCGCTCGCCGATGCGGTGGCGCAGGTATTCGATGTCCTGCTCCTTGCAGGCCGCGTTGACGACGAGGACCAGCGAATCGCCGGCGTTGGCCACCATCAGGTCGTCCATCACTCCGCCGCGCTCGTTGGTGAACATGGCGTAGCGCTGCTGGCCTGCGGGCAGATCGACGATGTCGACGGGCACGAGGGTCTCGAGCGCCGCGGCCGCCTGCGGCCCGGACAGGCGGATCTGACCCATGTGCGATACGTCGAACAAACCCGCCCTGGCCCGCGTATGAAGATGTTCCTTCAGGATCCCGTCGCGGTACTGGAGCGGCATCGCGTACCCCGCGAAGGGGACCATGCGTGCCCCGAGCTCGAGGTGCAGGTCATGCAGGGGCGTCTGCGCCAGGGGCGCAAGAGCGGATTCAGTCATTCATCGGTTCCCAATCAGCACTCGATCACGTTGACGGCCAGCCCGCCGCGGGCCGTCTCCTTGTACTTGACCTTCATGTCGGCGCCGGTCTCGCGCATGGTCTTGATGACCCTGTCCAGCGACACGCAGTGGCTGCCATCGCCCTGGAGCGCGATACGCGCGGCATTGATGGCCTTGACCGCCCCCATCGCGTTGCGCTCGATGCAAGGCACCTGGACCAGTCCCCCGACCGGATCGCAGGTCAGGCCAAGGTTGTGCTCCATGCCGATTTCCGCCGCATTCTCGACCTGCCGCGGCGTGGCTCCCAGCACTTCCGCCAGCCCGCCGGCGGCCATCGAGCATGCGACGCCCACCTCGCCCTGGCAGCCCACCTCCGCGCCCGATATCGAGGCGTTCTGCTTGTACAGCATGCCGATGGCCGCGGCAGTGAGCAGGAAGCGGACGACGCCGTCGGACGTGGCGCCCGGAACAAAGCGCATGTAGTAGTGCAGCACCGCGGGCACGATACCGGCCGCGCCGTTCGTTGGCGCCGTCACGACCCGTCCGCCGCTGGCGTTCTCTTCGTTCACGGCCAGCGCATAAAGATTGACCCAGTCGATCACGGAAAGAGGATCGCGCAGGCCGGCTTCCGGCTGGCTCGTCAGTTTCCGGTACATCTCGGCGGCGCGGCGCTTGACGCGCAAGCCGCCGGGCATCACCCCTTCCTTGCGGCAACCGCGCCGCACGCACTCCTCCATCGTGCTCCAGATCCGCAGCAGGGCCGCGCGTGTTTCTTCCTCGGGCCGCCAGGCTTCCTCGTTCTTCATCATCAGCGCGCTGATCGGCAGTCCGGTCTGCCGGCAGTGCGCCAGCAGCGCGTCGGCGGTATCGAACGGGTACGCCAGCGGCCGGTCGTCCGCCACGATCGGCGAACCCTCGGCCACCGACTCGTCGAGCACGAAACCGCCCCCCACCGAGTAGTACACGCGCGACCGCAACACCTCGCCCGCCTCGTCGAACGCCGTGAACCGCATGCCGTTCGGATGGAACGGCAGGCTTTCCCGCCGATGCAGGACGAGATCGGTCTTCTCGTCGAACCGGATCTGGTGCACGCCCAGCACGTTCACGCGCCTGTGCTCGCGGATGGCGGCCAGCCGGTCCGGGATGCTTTCCGTATCGACCCGCTCGGGCTCCTCGCCTTCGATGCCGAGCAGGACCGCCACGTCCGAGGCGTGTCCCCTGCCCGTGGCCCCCAGCGACCCGTACAGCTCGGCCCGGATACGGCACACCCGCTGGAGCAGGCCCAAGCTTCGCAGGCCGTCCGCGAACTTCAGGCCCGCCTTCATCGGCCCCACCGTATGGGAACTCGATGGCCCGATTCCGATCTTGAAAATGTCGAGGGCGCTCACCGACATGGAACTCTCCCGGGCGCGCTAACCGCGGTCGGCAAGCGATTGCCTGGCCGGGGCGCCTGCCTGGCCGCCTTCGTAGTCGGACATCGGGGGGCACGAGCAGACCAGGTTGCGGTCTCCGTAGACGTTGTCTACCCTGCCCACCGGCGGCCAGTACTTGGACTGCCGCAGCGACGGCACGGGGTACGCGGCCTGCTCGCGCGAGTAGGGCCTGGTCCACTCGCTCGCAACGACGTCCAGGGCCGTGTGCGGCGCGTTCTTCAGCGGATTGTCATCGCGGCCGAAGGCCCCGCGCTCCACCGCGTCGATTTCCTCGCGGATGCATATCATGGCATCGCAGAAACGATCCAGTTCGGCCTTGGGTTCGCTTTCGGTCGGCTCGATCATCAAGGTGCCCGGCACCGGGAACGACATGGTCGGCGCATGGAACCCGAAGTCGATGAGTCGCTTGGCGACGTCTTCCGCCGACACGCCGGTCCTGTCCTTGATCGGACGCAGATCGATGATGCACTCGTGGGCGACCATGCCGTGCACGCCCGTATACAGGATCGGATAATGCGGCGCCAGCCGCCGGGCGATGTAGTTGGCGCTGAGGATGGCGACCTCGGTGGCGCGCTTCAAGCCGTCCGCGCCCATCAGCGCAATATAGGCCCAGGTGATCGGCAGGACGCTCGCGCTGCCCCACGGAGCAGCGCTGACGGCGCCTTCCGTGCGCCGCTCGAACCGGCGGTGTCCCGGCAGGAAGGGCGCCAGGTGGGCCTTGACGCCTATCGGCCCGACGCCGGGCCCGCCGCCGCCGTGCGGAATGCAGAAGGTCTTGTGCAGGTTGAGATGGGACACGTCGCCGCCATAGGCCCCCGGCAGCGCCAGGCCGACCTGGGCATTCAGGTTGGCGCCGTCGATATAGACCTGGCCGCCATGCTCGTGGACGATGGCGCAGACCTCGGCCACCTCCTCTTCGAACACACCATGTGTCGACGGGTACGTGATCATGATGGCCGCGAGGTCGGCCGCATGCTGCGACGCTTTTTTCCGCAGGTCTTCGAGGTCGACGTTGCCGTTCTCGTCGCACGCGACGACCACCACCTTCATGCCGACCATCTGCGCCGATGCCGGATTCGTTCCGTGCGCCGACGAGGGGATCAGGCACACGTTGCGGTGCCCTTCCCCACGGCTCGCGTGCCAGCCGCGTATCGCCAGCAGGCCGGCGTACTCGCCTTGCGCACCGGAGTTCGGCTGCAGGCTGAAGGCGTCGTACCCGGTGCACGCGCACAACATCTGCTCCAGTTCGGTCACCAGTTGCAGATAGCCCCGGGCCTGCTCGATGGGAGCGAAGGGATGCAGGCCGCCGAACTCTTTCCACGTCACCGGAATCATTTCGGTGGTGGCGTTCAGCTTCATCGTGCATGATCCCAGCGGGATCATCGTACGGTCCAGGGCGAGGTCCTTGTCGGCGAGGCTGCGCAGGTAGCGCAGCAGATCCGTCTCGCTGTGATAGGTGTTGAAGACGGGATGGGTCAGGAAGGCCGACGTGCGTTGCAACGCTTCCGGGAACCGGTCGTCGGTGCCGGCCTCGATCGCCTCGAACCCCGGCGCCCGCAGTCCGGCGGGAGCGAACGCCGCCCACAGGGCTTCCACTTCCGGCACGCCGCTGGTCTCATCCAGCGAAATGCCCACGTGGGCGTCGTCGATCTCGCGCAGGTTGATCCCGCGCGCCCGCGCGGCCTGGTGGATCTCGTCCGTGCGGCGGCCCGTCCTTACCGTGATCGTGTCGAAGAACACGTGCGTCGGCACCTCCAGGTCCAGCTCGCGCAAGCCCCGGGCCAGCGTGGCCGCAAGCCGGTGGACGCGCCGCGCGATCGTCGCCAAGCCGCTCGGCCCATGATACGAGGCGTACATCGCGGCCATCATGGCCAGCAAGGCCTGCGCCGTGCAGATGTTGCTCGACGCCTTCTCGCGCCGGATGTGCTGCTCGCGCGTCTGCAAAGCGAGCCTGTACGCCTTGCGTCCCTGCGCGTCCACCGACACGCCGATGAGGCGGCCGGGCATCTCGCGCTTGTACGCCTCGCGCGTGGCGAAGTACGCCGCGTGCGGGCCGCCGAAGCCCAGCGGCACGCCGAACCGCTGCGCCGATCCGACCACGACGTCGGCCCCGCACTCCCCGGGCGGGCGCAGCAGCGTCAAGGCAAGCAGATCCGCGGCCACCGCAAGCAGCGCGCCCTTCGCATGCGCCTGATCGGCGATGCTGGCCAGGTCTCCGACCTCGCCGCTGGTTCCGGGGTATTGAAGCAGGACGCCGAAACAGTCCACGGCCGCGAGGTCCGTGCGCTCGTCGCCCACGATCACCTCGATACCCAGCGGCTCGGCGCGCGTGCGGACGACGTCCAGCGTCTGGGGATGGCAATCGCCGGATACGAAGAAACGGTTGGCCTTGTTCTTGGCCAGGCGCCGGCAGAAGGTCATCGCCTCCGCCGCCGCCGTCGCCTCGTCCAGCAGCGAAGCGTTGGCGATGTCCATCCCCGTGAGGTCGCTCACCATCGTCTGGAAATTCAGCAGGACTTCGAGCCTGCCCTGCGAGATCTCGGGCTGGTAGGGCGTATAGGCCGTGTACCACGACGGATTCTCGAGCAGATTGCGCAGGATGACCGTCGGCGTGTGGCAGTCGTAGTAGCCTTGGCCGATGCAGGACTTCATCACCCGGTTCCCGGCCGCGATGCGCTTGAGGTCTTCCAGCACCCGGGGTTCGCTGCGCGGCTGGCCGAGCGCCAGCGGCGACCGCGCAAGGATCGAAGCGGGGACCACCTTCTCTATCAGCTCGCCCATCGATGCGAGTCCGAGCGAGCCCAGCATCTCGGCCTGGTCGGCCGCGGAAGGTCCGATATGGCGGCCGATGAAATCGTCCGCCTGGGTCAGCCCGGCATAGGGGATACGGCGTGCGGTGTCGGTTGCGTGCTTGGTCATGAAGCTTCCTCTGTTCGTGCCGGTCCGTCCTCAGCCCTCGATGAGCCGGGCATAGGCTTGCGCGGTCAGCAGCCCGTCCAGCCTCGGCGCTTCGTCGGGCGCGAGCTTCACGAACCAGCCGCTGCCCAGCGGGTCGCTGTTGACTTTGCCGGGATCCTGCACGATTGCCTCGTTGACCGCGACGACGGTGCCGGACAGCGGCGCCTTGATGTCGCCGGCCGCCTTGACCGATTCGATCACCGCAAGCTCGTCGCCGGCATCGTAGTGCGAGCCGACGGCGGGAAGCTGGACGAACACCAGGTCACCGAGCGCCGATTGCGCGTGATCCGTGATACCGACGACGACGCCGCCGTCCGCATCCGGCCGGAGCCATTCGTGGTCCTCCGTGAAGCGGACTGCATCGGTCTGGATGGACATGCGAACCTCCGGGGCGGATAAAGCAAATCATTCTGCTAACCGGTACCCGGGTGGTCAAACGATCTATACTGGGGCATCCATTAGTCCGAGTGCGTGCAAGGAACCAAGAGTGCGGCGGAGACACCTCAACAGCTCCGTAATGGCCTGGCTGCGCTGCTTCGAGGCGGCCGCCCGCGCCGGCAGCTTCACGCAGGCGGCTTCCGAACTGTCCCTTACCCAGGGCGCAATCAGCCAGCAGGTTCGCGAGCTGGAAGACCGGCTGGGCGTCGTGCTTTTCCGCCGCCTGCCGCGCCAACTGGTGCTTACCAGCGAAGGCGAGAAACTCCGCGAAACCGTCACGACCGCCCTGGACCAGCTCGAACTGGCCCTGTCGCGGCTGCAGGACCGGCGCACCGACGGCTCGCTGGTGCTGAGCTGCTATTCGTCCTTCGCGCTGCTCTGGCTCATGCCGCGCATCGGCGCGTTCTACCGCGAGTACCCCGAGATCGACCTGCGCGTGTCCGCCGAATTCCATGTGCTGGAGATGGCGACGGTGCTCAGGGAGGAGATCGATGCCGCGATCCGCTACGACCTGGGCGAATATCGCGACCTGGAATCCGTCCATCTGCTGGACGAATATCTGCTTCCCGTCGCCAGTCCGGATTTCGTGGAAGCGCATCCGGCGCTGCGCACTCCCTCCGACCTGGACGGTTCCATGCTGCTGCACGACGCGGTGGCCTGGCCAGGCGCCTCGGCCGATGCGGAATGGCGGTACTGGCTGGACACGGTCGGCGCCGACAGGGTGTCCATCACCCAGGGCAGGCGCTTCAACATGGCGCAGTTGGCCGTGGAAGCCGCCCTGAACGGCCAGGGCATCGCCATCGGACGCCTGGCCCTGGTCATCGATCACTTGCGGGAAGGTCGCCTGGTGCCGCTGTTCGGGCGCGCGGTACGCTCGCCGGCCGCGTACCGCCTGGTACACGTCGCCCAGCCGCCGCCGCGCGTGGATGCGCTGGCGCATTGGTTGAAGCAGGAAACCAGCCGCTTCCGCCAAGGCCGCGACGACTACCTCGCCCCGCTGTCGCCGGCCAGCCGATAAGGCTTCCAGGGCCTGCTCCGGATGGACAGGGAGGGTCCCGAAACGAAAAAAGGAGCCGCAAGGCTCCTTTTTTACACTCCATGGAAGGGCTTTCCATGGATCTCGAATTGGAGCGGGAAACGAGTCTCGAACTCGCGACCTCAACCTTGGCAAGGTTGCGCTCTACCAACTGAGCTATTCCCGCATTTTCGCCGCCGTTCGCACCGCCCAAAAACCGGCGCGCATAGCGAAGAAGCGAGACTATACACTATTTTTTTCTTCGTTGTCACACGGCGTCGGCGCCCCCCCCTTCAGATCGCCGCCAGCAGCGTCTCCCTGGCTGCCGCGAGCCGTTCGTCGTCAAGGAATGCCGTCGCCTGCAGCGGCAGGAAATGCAGAGAGGTCAAGCCTATGCAACCGAGCGCGGCCCGCAGGTAGGGAGTAAGGAAATCCGGCTGGTTGGCGCCCTCGCCCGTGAACACGCCCCCGGAGGCAATGCCGATGAATACGGGCCGGTCTCGCAACAGGCCCGCCTTTCCCGTGCGCGAGGACGAAAACGTACGGCCGATGCGCAGGATCTGGTCGATCCACGCCTTGAGCACCGATGGCACCGTGAAGTTGTTCATCGGCGTGCCGATGACCAGGATGTCGGCCGCCTCCACTTCCTGGATCAGTTGCTCCGACAGGCGCATCGCGCCATTCGCCAGCCCCGCCGCCATGGCCCCGGGGGACGACAGCGCGGTCGCGTAGCCGGGCTCGGCGTGCGGCAGTGGCTCCATGCCCAGATCGCGGCGCACCACGATCGCATCGGGATGCTTGGCGCGCATGCGAGCGACGATGGCGGCCGAGAGCCGGCGGCTGTGCGACGCGGATCTCGGGCTGCAATCGACATGCAGTATTTTTTTCATGGTCCGCCCTGCCGCCCTCTATTGCCGCATGCCGATCGCCAACCGGTTGAATGCGCTCATCAGGGCGATGGCAAAGCAAAGGTCGGCGATCTCGGCGTCGCTGAAGTGCTGCTTGAGCGGCTCGTAGTCTTCGTCCGGGGCATGTGTCCGGTCCACGTGCGTGAGCGACTCCGTCCAGGCCAGCACCGCGCGTTCGCGCTCGGTGAAATGGCCGCTCACGCGCCAGCCGGCCAGGGCATCCAGCCTGGCCTCGGGCATGCCGCCGGCGCGCAGTGCTTTCGCGTGCATTTCCAGGCAGAAGGCGCAGCCGTTGATCTGGGACATGCGCAGCCAGACCAGGTCGATCAACGGTTTGCCGAGGCTGCTTTTCTCCAGCGCCTTCTTGGTGGCAATCAGCCCCTGGTAGGCTTCGGGAGAAAGCGTCCAATAGGACAGGCGAAGAGTGCTCATGGAAGATCTCCAATAGGGAAAAAGGAAGAAGGACGGCGCGGCGTCCGCCCTGGCGCGACCTATAGCGGCTGGCAGAAGTGCATGCCCTTGGACAGCAGCCCATGGCGGAAATAGAACCGCTGCCCCAGCGCGTTGCCCAGCCCCGTGTCGAGCACGAAATGCGCGCACGCCTGTCGCCGCGCTTCGTCGCGCACGGCCTCGATCAATTGGCCTCCCACGCCGTGGCGCCGGGCATCCGCCGTCACCACCAGGTCGTCGACATAGAGGAAACGGCCATAGATCAGGTTCTCCTGCATGCGATAGCCCGCCAGCCCCTTGACCTCGCCGCCCTGCCACGCGGCTAGCAGGCGATATCCCTGCTCGCCCTGGCGCCGCGCCTGCGCGGCGAAGGCGGCGGCATCGGCCAGGTGCGGACGCAGTTCGCGCATGACGGGAAAACCGGCCTGGTAGTCCTGGTCGCTTTCCAGGAGGCTCAATCGAAACGTGCTCATGGGGATGTCCTTGTCGTACAGCCACCAATTTAGGAGAATCATGTCCTATGGAATAGGTGCAAGAATTGAATAAATGAGTGGGACATCGAACATGGACCTGCTGCACCTCAAGCCGAGCCGGGAACAGGGTGCGCCGATCTACCTCCAGTTGTACCGGCGCTACCAGGAGGCGATAGCAAGCGGCAGGCTGCAACCAGGGGACCGGGTACCGTCGGTGCGCAGCCTCGCCAGCGAGCTGGGCCTGGCGCGCGGCACGGTCGAAGTGGCCTACCAGATGCTGGTCGGCGAAGGCTATTTCGTGGCGCGCGGCGCCGCCGGCACGGTCGTCTCCCCGCGGCTGGGAAACCTGGTCGATCCGGGCCGGGCCAAGGCGTCGGCGCCGTCACACGCTCCCTCCCCCCGTCCGCGCGCCCTGGACCATCGCATGCTGCCGTTCCAGCTCGGCGTGCCTGCGCTGGATGCGTTTCCCCGCAAGACCTGGACGCGCCTGGCCGGGCGCACCGTGCGCACCCTGGAAACCGTGGCGATGACCCATCCCGACCCGGCAGGCTACGACCCGCTACGCCGCGCCATTGCCACTTATCTGGGCATTTCGCGCGGCATCGCCTGTGCGCCCGAGCAGGTATTCGTGACGGCGGGCTACCGGGGCGCGCTGGAACTGGTGCGTCGCACCCTGCTGCAGGCGGGAGACCTGGGCTGGTACGAGGACCCCGGATATATCTTCGCCCGGCAATTCCTGGAACGCGCGGGCATGCGGCTGGCGCCGGTGCCCGTCGACGAAGAAGGACTGGACGTGCGCATCGGCCTGCAACGCGCCGCCGATGCGCGGTTCGCGGTAGTGACGCCCACCCACCAAAGCCCGACCGGCGTGGCGCTTTCGCTGCCCCGCCGGCTGGAACTGCTCGAATGGGCCCATCGCCGTCGCGCGTGGATCATCGAGGACGACTACGACAGCGAATTCCGCTACCACGGCCGGCCCCTGCCGGCGCTCAAGAGCCTGGACCGCAACGGGCGGGTGCTTTATACCGGCACCTTCAGCAAAGTGCTGTTCCCCGGACTGCGGCTGGCCTATCTGGTCGTGCCCGCGTCCCAGGCAGACAAGTTCAGGGACATGGTGGACCACCTGCCCGACCCGGGTTCGGTCCTGCCCCAGGCCATGGTGGCCGATTTCATGGAACAGGGCCACTTCGCCCGGCACCTGCGCAAGATGCGCCCCCTGTACGCGGCCAGGCGCGGCTATCTGGCCGATGCGCTGGCGGAGCTGGCGGGAGGCCGCCTGCACGTCCAGCAGCAGGCGGGCGGCATCCATATACTGGCTCGTCTGCTCCCCCGGCAAAGCGACAGGAAGCTGGCCATGGCCGCCCAGGACGAGGGGCTTGCCGTCCAGGCGCTGAACGATTGGCGGATGCGCAAGTCCCCGCAAGGGGGCTTGTTGATGGGGTTCGCCAATTTCGCCACGGCCGGGGAGGCCGCGGCGGCGGTCGGACGGCTGGCGGCGATACTCGAGAACCCGGGCCGCACCTAGGGCCGCCAAGGGTTGCCCGCGTCCTACGGCAACCGGATGCCGCTGCCTCTTATCGTCACCACCTCTCCGAACTCCCTACCCTGCTCGACGTTGGCTTGCACGTCCGGCCACGACCTCTGCGCGCTGGTGATCGCCGCGGCGGCTTTCGGATCCAGCTCGGTCGGCCGCGGCGAGGCGGGCCGGATATCGGCCGACAGCCGTGGCGTTGGCTGAATCAGCGTGTAATTCGAGGCATCCGCGCCGCCCAGTCCGAAGCTGCCCTGCAGCGTCACCGGCTTGCCGGCGCCCGGCTCGGCATCGGCGAACGAGGCCGTCACTCCACGCCCGTCCAGCGCCACGTCGTCGCCCGCCACCACCCCCGACAAGGTTGCGCCCGTCCACGTGGCCGTGGTGGTGCCGTCGTAGGTCTTGTCGTCGGCCGCCACGCCCGCAACGGCCAGCGCCTTGGGCGTTATCGTGTAATCGCCCCCCACGAAACTTATGTCATAGCCCTGCTGGCCGGAATACAGGCCGGACACGCCCAACGTGCGGTTGCCCGCGTTCTTGCCGTCCAGCGCATAGACCGCCGTGCCATCCAGGACCGCCGAGTCGATCGACTGGGTATAGGACCAGCTGGCCGATGTATTGCCATCGTAGACCTTGCTGCCGCCATCGGCCACGGCAACCGTGATCGACGTCAGGAAGGCTCGCAGCAAAGGCGTGGTGCTGCCCTCGTAAATGCGCCAGGCCGTGTCCTCGCCGCACCGGTCGGAAATATTCCAGCCGGCCTCGGTGAACGTGGAGAGCTGCCGAAGTTCGTCCAGCCGCTTGCCTGTCGCGCCCTCGGGATTGCCCCCTCCCGGTCTGTTGTTGATCGGGTTGCCGCCGGCATCGGTGGTGGCGTAGAAGCTGCGGACGATCGTGCCGTCGTTCATGCCCACCAAACCGCCGCGGGCGCCGGTGCCCGTTACCTGGCCTGTCGCATAGGTCTCGGCGATCGCTCCGTTCGAGTTGCGGCCCACCAGGCCGCCGGTGTTGTCGCCGCCCGTCACGGTGCTTGCCGTATAGGCGTTGGCGATCGTGCCGTTCAAGTTATGGCCGACCAGCCCGCCCGTATCGTCGCCGCCCGCCACCGCCCCGGTCGCATAGACGTTGGCGATGGCGCCCTGATTGACGCCTGCCAAGGCGCCGGTATGGCGGCCGCCCGCCACGATGGCATCGGCCAGGCCCAGGTTGCGCACGGCGCTGCCGCTGCCCAGATGGCCGAACAGGCCGACGTAGTCAGCCGTCCGATCGATCCGCAGGCCGCTGATGACGTGGCCCCGCCCGTCGAAAGTGCCGGTGAAGGCCGCGGCGGGGCCTTCGCCGCCATGGGCGCCGATCGGATTGAACCCCTGGCTGCTCCACATGCCCGATGCGCGCGAGCCGTCGGCCACGGACATATCGATGTCGCCGGCCAGCGTGTAACGGGCCGACAAATCCAGGTCCACCAACTGCAACTGGTGGGCGTTGCCGATGGTGGTGGCGTATTCGAACATCAGGAAGGGACGGGTCGAGCCCTCCGCCATGTACCAGTCGTTGCCGAAGCGGAAGGTCCCGTAGCTGGCCTGGCTGAAGGCATCCGCCGTGCGCAGGCCGACGGGTCCGGTACCGACCGAGGAGCCGGAGCAACCGGCTCCGCCGCAACCCTGCGCCTGGCCGGTGGTGTCCATGTCCCAATAACCGCCGATGACGGTCAGGTAGTTGGTGTCTCCGCTCAGGCCGCCGGTGACCCCGCCTGTCACCTTGCCGGTGGCGTACGAATACCATATGGTGCCGTGCTGATAGCTGCCCACCAACCCGCCCGCGGCGGACGCCCCGGTGACGTCGCCGGTCGCGTAGCTGTACCACGACGAGAACGATTCGAAGGCCCCAACCAGTCCGCCGGCATTGCCGCCCCGGACGTTGCCGCTCGCATAGGCGTACCGAAGGGCCGAATTCGCGCCAGCCCCGATCAATCCGCCGACATTGCCGCTGCCTTCGACGTCGCCGGTGGCATACAGATGATCGGCGCTGTAAAAGAGGTAACCGATCAGCCCGCCGACGTTGTCCACGCCGCGTACGTTGCCGGTGGAATAGGCATGGGATACCAGGCCGCCACTGGAGTACCCCACCAGGGCGCCCGTATTGTTGCGACCATACGTCGAGCCGCCCCTCAGGCCCACGTTGCGGACGATGCTGTCCCTGATGATGTAGCCGAACAAACCCACGTTGTCGGTAGCGGGACGATTGATGGTCAGTCCGTCGATCGTGTGGCCCAGCCCATCGAAAACGCCACTGAAACCGAGGCTGCCGTCATTGGTTCCAATAGGAGAGAAGCCGGAGAAACCGCCGCTGCCGTCCGGGTTCCAGCCCGCCGTGGCGCTGGCGTCGATGTCGCGGCCCAGCGCGTAGTGGCCGTCCAGGCCGCCGCCGATGCCCTGCAACTGGGACAGGCTGGCGACGATGGTGTAGGGCGTGCCCTTGATGCTCAGGCTGTTGCCGGTGCCGGTGAAATCCACCCGGCCGAGGCCCGGCATGACGTTCACCGTGCCCGCGGCGACGGCCGTATCGGAACCATTGGCGGTAGCCGGATTCAGCGCCAGGCCGGCGGTGCCGCCGGCGGTCATCGTCGCGTTGATGTTGATGCTATTGGCAGCGGTCAGCGTCAGGGTATTGGCGCTCCACGCGACCGTGTCGTTGACGTTGAGGTTGCCGGTGCCGGCAGCGGCTCCGGTACTGGATTCGATCGTGACATTGCCGTTGCCCAGTTGGGTGCCCAGCGCGACTCCCGTCATGTCGCCGCCGCTGGCGGCGATGGTGAAATCCACCGGATCGATCAGCCAGGTGCCGTTCCGGCCGCTGGCCGCCTTGGTCGTGATGCGGGCATCGTCGGCGATACCCACCCGCGCCGCGCTGGTTTCGATGAAGCCGCCATCGCCCCCGGCCGATGCGCTGGCGTCGAGCGTGCCGGCCACCTCGATGCGATCCTTTTCCATGCCGCCCAGCAGCACGATCCGGCCGTCTTCCCCCGTGGACAGGGTGCGCGCTTCGGTCACGCCCGTGTGGTTGATGACCGTGGACGTCAGCGCGCCGGCCGAGGCCGCCGTCATGTACACCCGCCCGCCGTCCGCGCGGATCGCGCCTCCCTGCTCGATCAGCGCGTCGATCGCCCCTTCGTCCACCTTGATCTTGACCGGCCCGCCCAGGTCCAGCGTGACCTTGTCTCCCGCGCCCAGCAGCACGTTGCCCTTGCCGGCCTCGATGCGGCCCCGGTTGGCCACGCGCGCCGCCACCAGCGCCACCGTGCCGCCGTCAGCGGCGCGGATCGTGCCCTCGTTGACGACGCCGGCGCCGCTGCGGCCTTGCAGGACGTATTTGCCGTCCTGCTCGGCGATGGCGTGCGTGGTGGCGATCAACCCGCCCACGTCCACCTGGGCGGTGGGGCTGAACACGATGCCATTGGGGTTGGACAGGAAGACCTGCCCATTGGCCTTGAGCGCCCCCTGGATCGAACTGACGTCGCTGCCCGTGACCCGGTTGACGGCCACCGAGCTCGCGTCCGGCTGCACGAACCGGACCGAATTGCCGCTGCCGATGGAGAAGCTCGTCCAGTCCATCCCCAGCCTGGCGCTGGACTGGGTGATGGTCATGTCCGGGCCGCTTTGGTGGATGACGCCGGCCCCCGAGGTGACCTGCCCGCCCGTGGGCAGCGGGCCCGCCGCCCACGACGGCACGGCCCCTGCCAGCAAGCAGCCTCCCAGCAATCCCGCCATCAGGCTTGCCTCGGCCAGCCGCCGCAACCGCTGCCCGCCGCGCTTGCCGTGCGACTTCTGGATCTCCGGTACCGCCACCCAGACACCCCTGGCCTCGCTCCATGCCAGGCGATACGTATGGTTCAGGCTTGCGCGTTTCATAGGTCTCTCTCAAAAGCGATAAACCAGGCTGGCCCATGCCAGCGGCCGCGCGTCACGCGTATCGGATCGCGGCTTGCCCCCGTGCGTGCGCCAGGCCAGGCTCACGTCCACCGTCCACGCCTTCTGCACGGTCGCCCGCAAGCCGAAGCCCGCGCCCGACAACGTCCGGGTGTTCTCGCCCGGCGCCCAAGGATCCTGGTTGACCTTGACCCGGCCTATGTCGAAGAAACCGTAGGGCGTGACGTTGCCGATCGGATAGCGCAGCTCGGTCTGCAGCAGCCAGCCCGAATCGCCGTAGCCTTCGCCGAGCGGATACGCCCGCACCCCGCCCTGCCCCCCCAGCCCGAAGCTTTCTGACGAATGCAGGTTCTTGTTCGCCCACTGCGCCATGAAACGCGCGTACAGGTTGAGGTTCGCCGGCAATTGCTGCAGCCGCGCCACGTCCAGGTTCAACTTGTGGAAATGGCCGTTGCTGCGCGCCGTTGCCTGGTCCACCGCCATCAGGGTCGGCCCCAGGTGCAGCTTGCCCGGCGTCCAGCTCAACTGCCCATAGGTCAGCCCGCCCAGGCCGGCCAGCAGGCTGTCGCGCGCGTCGAAGCGCAGGCTGAACGGCAAGCTGTCGCTGGAGGCCTTGGTACGGCTGTCGGCGGCCTCGATGTCGTCCCTGAGGGTCTTGTGCTAATAGAGCAGTCCGGCGGTCACCCCGCCCCAGGCCGCCCGCCACAGCGGATATGACAGCCCCACCGCGGCGATGTCGGCTCTCCCGGTGGCATTGAGCGACGAGAACTCCTTGCCCAGCTCGTAGCGGGTGTGGGCGAAACGCGCTTCTGCCCGCAAGCCGCTGGTGCCCAGCGGGGCCTCGTAGCCAAGCGCACCCAGCCACATGGTTTCGGTGGTGAGCAAGGCGTCCAGGGTGGCGCGGTCGCCGAAGGTGAACAGGCTGTTGCCCCACAGGCCCAGGCCGGCGCGCCCGGCGCCGGTGTAGCGGTTGCCGTAGTTGTCGACACTGGCCTGGCCGCCCCATTTCCGGGCCATGGCCACGCCGACGTCGAGATCGCCTTCGCCCACGGCCGAGCCCGGCCCCATGACCGGATCGACCGCGACGCCGGGCAGGTCGGACAGCAGGTAGATGCTGCGCTCGAGTTCGCGGCCGCCGATGACCTGGCCGGGCCGCAAGGCCGACAGCCACGGCTGGGCCTGGCCGGCCAGTTCACCCGAGGCCGCGACCCGGCCATAACGCCCTTCCAGCACCTGGATGCGCAAGACGCCGCCCTCCAGCTCCTGGGCCGGAACGAGGGCGCGGGCGAACGGATAGCCGGCACGACGGTAATGATCGGTGATGCGATCCGCCAGGGCCTTCAGGCCGGCCAGATCGTAGCGGCGGCCCGGCGCATCGGCCACCAGCGCCTGGAGTTGCGCGGACGGGATTACGGAATTGCCATCGATGATGATGGAGCTGACGGCAACCTGCGGTCCGCCAGGCGCGGTGGGCTGGACCACGGGCGCATCGAGTCTGAATGCGGGAGGAGTGCCCGGCTGCGGCAGGCGTGGCCGCAGCTCTTGCAAGGTCCGGCCCGCATCGGGCGCCTGCTGGGCTTGGACGGACGCGGCCGGCATGACGGCGGCAAGGCAGGCCGCCAGCGGCAGCGCGGCGGCAATGATGAGATGGCGAGGGATGATGTGCATTGCTTCCGGGAAGCTCCGTGAGGTCCACGCGTGACCACCGCCGGGCTCGGAAACAACGGATTGTGTCCCAGGGGGTTATAGCCATCGGATGATGGTAACCCTTATTTGCAGATGATCTCAAACTCCTTCAAAGCAGCATGAAGGGATTTCCGCAGTGTGGCTGGGAATGAAAAAAGGGGCGAAAGCCCCTTTTCAACGATTTGCAGGCGTCGACGAGCCTGCAAATCAAAATCTGGAGCGGGAAACGAGTCTCGAACTCGCGACCTCAACCTTGGCAAGGTTGCGCTCTACCAACTGAGCTATTCCCGCATCTACGCTGCAATTTTGTGCAGCGAGAAAAGAACTATAGCAAATAAAAAATTATCGTGTCAAATCACCCCGGTACGACCGCTCGCCGCGAACCCTAAGAAAAACGCCGCACCGGCGATCCGGTGCGGCGCTCGAGGCAAGGCGATTACTGCAGGGTGCGGGTGAAGACGAAGCGTCCTTCGCTCCAGTCCACCGGCACCACGTCCTTCGGGCCGAACTTGCCCTCCAGGATCAGCTTGGCCACGGGGTTCTCGATCTCCTGCTGGATCGCGCGCTTCAACGGCCGCGCGCCGAACACGGGATCGAAGCCGGCACGCGCGATCTGGGCGATGGCCTCGTCCGAGACCTCCAGCCGCATGTCCATCTTCGCCAGCCGCTCGCCCAGGCGCTGCAACTGCACCCGCGCGATGGACTCGATGTGCTTGGCATCCAGCCCGTGGAACACCACGACCTCGTCGATCCGGTTCAGGAACTCCGGACGGAAGTGCTGCTTGATCTCGTCCCAGACCACGGCCTTGATGACGTCGTACTGCTGTCCGGCCATGGCCTGGATCTGTTGCGAGGCCAGGTTGGACGTCATGACGATGACCGTATTGCGGAAGTCGACCGTGCGCCCCTGCCCGTCGGTCAGCCGCCCGTCGTCCAGCACCTGCAGCAGCACGTTGAAGACGTCCGGGTGGGCCTTCTCGATCTCGTCGAGCAGGATCACGCTGTACGGCTTGCGCCGCACGGCCTCGGTCAGGTAGCCGCCCTCTTCATAGCCGACGTATCCCGGCGGCGCGCCGATCAGGCGGGCCACCGAATGCTTCTCCATGAACTCGCTCATGTCGATGCGCACCATGTGGTCGTCGGCGTCGAACAGGAATCCGGCCAGCGCCTTGGTCAGCTCGGTCTTGCCCACGCCGGTCGGCCCCAGGAACAGGAACGAGCCGTAGGGCCGCTGCGGATCGGACAGGCCGGCGCGCGAACGGCGGATGGCGTCGGACACGAGACGCACGGCCTCGTCCTGGCCGATCACGCGCTCGTGCAGCTTCTCTTCCATGTGCAGCAGCTTGGCGCGTTCGCCCTGCAGCATCTTGGAGACGGGAATGCCCGTCGCGCGCGAGACGACCTCGGCGATTTCCTCGGCGCCGACTTCCGTGCGCAAGAGCTTGGGCTTGTCCGCCTCGATCGCCTTCTCGTTGCCTTCCGCGGACTTCAGGCGGGCCTCCAGCTCGGGCAGCTTGCCGTATTGCAATTCGGCCAGCTTGTCGAACTGGCCCTTGCGCTGCAGCTCGCTCATCTCGGCGCGCACTTTCTCGATCTCTTCCTTGATCGATTGGGCGCCCTGGACGGCGGCCTTCTCGGCCTTCCAGACTTCCTCGTAGTCGTTGTACTCGCGCTCGAGCTTGCCCAGCTCTTCCTCGAGCAGTTGCAGCCGGCGCTGCGAAGCCTCGTCGGTTTCCTTCTTGACCGCCTCGCGCTCGATCTTGAGCTGGATCATGCGGCGGTCGAGCTTGTCCATGACCTCCGGCTTGGAATCGATTTCCATGCGGATGCGCGCCGCCGCCTCGTCGATGAGGTCGATGGCCTTGTCCGGCAGGAAGCGATCGGTGATGTAGCGATTGGACAGCTCGGCCGCGGCGACGATGGCCGGGTCGGTGATGTCCACGCCGTGGTGCAGCTCATAGCGCTCCTGCAAGCCCCGCAGGATGGCGATGGTGGCCTCCACCGAGGGCTCGCCCACCAGCACTTTCTGGAAGCGGCGCTCGAGCGCGGCGTCCTTCTCGATGTACTTGCGGTACTCGTCCAGCGTGGTCGCGCCTATGCAGTGCAGTTCGCCGCGCGCCAGCGCCGGCTTGAGCATGTTGCCGGCATCCATGGCGCCCTCGGCCTTGCCCGCGCCGACCATGGTGTGGAGCTCGTCGATGAAGACGATGTTCTTGCCCTCGTCCTGGGCAAGCTCCTTGAGCACGGCCTTCAGCCGTTCCTCGAACTCGCCGCGGAACTTGGCGCCGGCCAGGAGGCCCGCCATGTCGAGCGACAGCACCCGCTTGCCCTTCAGGGACTCGGGCACCTCGTCGTTGACGATGCGCTGGGCCAGGCCCTCGACGATGGCGGTCTTGCCCACGCCGGGCTCGCCGATCAGCACGGGGTTGTTCTTGGTGCGGCGCTGCAGGATCTGGATGGTGCGGCGGATCTCGTCGTCGCGGCCGATGACGGGGTCGAGCTTGCCCTGGCGGGCCCGCTCGGTCAGGTCCAGGGTGTATTTCTTCAGGGACTCGCGATTGCTTTCGCCTTCCTGCGAATCGACCGGCGCGCCGCCGCGCACGGCGTCGATGGCGGTCTCGAGCGCCTTGCGCTGCAGCCCGGCCTCGCGCAGCAGGCGGCCGGCCTCGCCCTTGTCGTCGGCCAGGGCCAGCAGGAAGAGCTCGCTGGCGATATAGGTGTCGCCGCGGTTGGCCGCTTCCTTGTCGACCTTGTTGAACAGGGACTGGAGATCGCGGCTGATCTGGATGTTGGCATCGCTGCCCTGAACCTGCGACAGGCGGCCGATGGCGGCATTGACCTCGGGGGTCAGCTTGCTGACGGCCACGCCCGCGCGCGCCAGCAGGCTGCCCGCGCCGCTTTCGGCATCGGCCAGCAGCGCCGCCAGGACGTGCAGGGGTTCTATGTAGGGGTTGTCGTTGCGCGCAGCCAGGCTCTGCGCGTCTGCCAGGGCCTGCTGGAACTTGGTGGTGAGTCGGTCGATTCGCATTGTTTTCACGCCAATAAGTGGGGGCCGCGGGCCCGGATACTCTGGATGTGAGGTCGATTCGAACGGTTTCAATCCCCCTACATTGCGCAGGGGGATAGAAGGTTATACCACCCCGAAGACTACCCCCGCAGCCGGTCCAGCGCCTCGTCCAGCCTGTCCACTGCCCAGACCTCCATGCCCTCGATGGGCTGGCGCGGGGCGTTGGCCTTGGGAATCAGCGCCACGCTGAAGCCGAGCTTGGCCGCTTCGCGCAGGCGTTCCTGGCCGCGCGGCGCGGGCCGGATCTCGCCGGCCAGGCCCACTTCCCCGAAGGCCACCAGGCCGCGCGGCAGGGGCCGGTTGCGCATGGAGGACACGATGGCCAGCAGCACCGGCAGGTCCGCCGCGGGTTCGGTGATGCGAACGCCGCCCACGGCATTGACGAAGACGTCCTGGTCGAAGGCCGCGGTGCCGGCGTGCCGGTGCAGCACCGCCAGCAGCATGGCCAGCCGGTTGCCTTCCAACCCGACCGACAGGCGGCGCGGATTGGGCGCATTGGCCGAATCCACCAGCGCCTGGATCTCGACCAGCAGCGGACGGCTGCCCTCCTGCGTGACCATGACGCACGAGCCGGACACCTGCTGCTGGTGCTGGGACAGGAACAGCGCCGACGGGTTGGCGACCCCCTTCAGCCCGCGGTCGGTCATGGCGAAGACGCCGAGTTCGTTGACCGCGCCGAAACGGTTCTTGAACGCGCGCACCAGCCGGAAGGACGAATGGGTGTCGCCTTCGAAGTACAGCACGGTGTCGACGATGTGCTCGAGCACCCTGGGCCCCGCCAGCGCGCCTTCCTTGGTGACGTGGCCGATCATGACGATGGTCACGCCGGTCTGCTTGGCCGTGCGGGTGAGCTGGGCCGCGCACTCGCGCACCTGGGCCACCGAGCCCGGCGCCGAGCTGAGCTGCTCGGAATACAGGGTCTGGATAGAGTCGATCACGGCGACTTCCGGCGCGGTTTCGGCCAGCGCCGCCTGGATGGCTTCCAGGCGTATCTCGGCCAGCAGGTCGACGTTGCCCGTATCCAGGCCCAGCCGGCGCGCCCGCAGCGCGACCTGGTCGCCGGACTCCTCGCCCGTCACGTACAGGACCCGGCGGCTGGCCGACAACGCCGCCAGCGCCTGCAGCAGCAGCGTCGACTTGCCTATGCCCGGATCGCCGCCGATCAGCACCACCGCGCCGGCCACCATGCCGCCGCCCAGCACGCGGTCGAATTCGTCGATGCCGGTGGGAAAGCGCGGCATTTCGCGCGCCTCGATATCGGCCAGCTTGCGCACCGGCGTGCTGGCCGCCAGCGGCGCGTAGCGGTGGCCGGCCGCGGCGCCGGCGCTGGCCGCCGCCACGGTTTCCTCCAGCGTGTTCCAGCCGCCGCAATGGGGGCACTTGCCCTGCCATTTGGGCGCGGTGCCGCCGCACTCGGTGCAGACATAGACGGTCTTGGCCTTGGCCATGGTCACTCCTCGAAATGCATGGGCACGCGCGGGGCGACCGCGCACAGCAGCTCGTAGCCGATGGTGCCGGCGGCCGTCGCCACGTCGTCCACCGACAGGCCCTCGTCGCCCCACAGCGTGACCGGCGCGCCGGCCTGGGCCCGCGGCACGGGACCGAGATCGACCGCCAGCATGTCCATGGAGACGCGTCCCAGCAGCCGGGTGCGCACCCCGTCGACGACCACCGGCGTACCGGTGGGCGCATGGCGCGGATAGCCGTCGGCATAGCCGCACGCCACCACGCCCACGCGCATCGGTCCCTCGGCCCGGTACATGCCGCCGTAGCCGACGGCGTCGCCGGCCCGCAGTTCCTGGGTGCCGATGAGCCGCGACTTCAGCGCCATGGCCGGCACGAGCCCCAGCGACTCGGCGCTTTCGTCGGCGAAAGGCGTCGCGCCGTAGAGCGCGATGCCGGGCCGCGCCCAGTCGCCCGCCACCTCCGGGTAGCGCAGGCTGGCGGCGGAATTGCAGAGGCTGACCGGTCCGGGCAGCCCCGCGGTCGCCCGGCGGAACACCTCCAGCTGGGCCTCGATGCCCTCTGCCGTATCGGCGGTGGAGAAATGGGTCATGTGGCCGACCTGGCCCAGCCGGCCCTCGGCCTGCAAGGCCGCGAGTCCGGCATGCGCGCCGGCGTAGGCGTCCGGGCTGAAGCCCAGGCGGTTCATGCCGCTGTTGAGCTTGAGGAAGACGTCCACGGCACGCGGCAGCCGGGCCTGCCGCAGCAGCGCCAGCTGGTCCGCATGATGCACCGCCGTGGTCAGGCCGTACCGGCCGACCGCGTCCAGGTCTGCGGCCTCGAAGATGCCTTCCAGGAGCAGGATGGGCCCGGTCCATCCTGCTTCGCGGCAGCGCACGGCCTCGGACAGGTCCAGCATGGCCAGGCCGTCGGCCCGCGCGAATCCGGCCACCGCGCGTTCGATGCCATGCCCATAGGCATTGGCTTTGATGACGGCCCAGATCCTGGCCCTGCCGCCATCGGGACGGGCGGCATCGAGCCGGCGGCGGACGACATCCAGGTTGTGGGAAAACGCGTGGCGTAAAACGGTGGCGAAGATGGGACGGGGCATGGCGCAAAAGAGGACCGGCGCGGCGCGCCGGGATGGCAAAAGGAAAGTGTAGCCCTTGAGCGCCGGCCGCGCAGGACATCCCTGTCCCACGCCTCCTTCGCGGCGAACCGGTATCATCGGCGCCGGATTCCCAGGTCTAGCCATGTCCGCCGGTCACTACGAAAACTTCCCCGTCGCTTCGCTGCTGCTGCCCCCGCGCCTGCGGACGGCGGTGCTGGATATCTACCGCTACGCGCGCGCCGCCGACGACATCGCCGACGAGGGAGACGCATCCGACCGGGAACGCCTGGCCGCGCTGGCGCGCTTCGGCGCCGGGTTGGACTGGATCGGGGAAGGCGCACGGGCGCAACCGCCCGCCCCCGAGCTGGCCGCCATCTTCGTCCCGCTGGCCTCCACCGTCGCCCGCCACCGCCTGCCGCTCGCCCCCTTCCGTCGCCTGCTGTCGGCATTCGCCCAGGACGTGACCGTCAAGCGCTACGAGGACTTCGCGGCCCTGCGCGACTATTGCCATCGCTCGGCCGACCCCGTGGGCGAGTTGATGCTGCACCTGTACGAGGCCGCCACGCCGCGCAACCTGGCCTGGTCGGACGCGATCTGCACCGGGCTGCAGCTGACCAACTTCTGGCAGGACGTGGCCGTGGACTGGGGCAAGCGCCGGGTCTATATTCCCCGGGAGGACCTGGCACGCCACGGCGTGGCCGAGGCCGACATCGCGGCGGGCCGATGCTCGCCGGCGTGGCGCGCGCTGATGGCGTTCGAGGTCGACCGGGCACGGGCGCTGTTACACTCCGGAGCGCCGCTGGCGCGGGCCCTGCCGGGCCGCATCGGCTGGGAACTGCGCCTGGTCGTCCAAGGCGGGCTGCGCATCCTGGAACGCATCGAAGCCGGCGGGTACGACGTCTTCCGGGCCCGGCCGGTACTGAAGAAAACCGAGTGGCTGAAGCTTGCCTGGCGCGCGCTGCGCATGCCCCAAGCGACGCCCGCACCCCCTCCCCATCATGACGCCTGACCAGTACTGCCAGGAGAAGGCCGCGCAGAGCGGCTCCAGTTTCTACTACAGCTTCCTGTTCCTGCCACCCGAGCGCCGGCGCGCCATCACCGCGCTGTACGCGCTGTGCCGCCAATTGGACGACACGGTGGACGAAGCCAGCGACGCCTCGGTGGCCCGCCTGAAGCTGGCCTGGTGGCGGACCGAGATCGAACGCCTGTTCGACGGCAAGCCCGAGCATCCCGTCACCCGTGCCCTCGCCCCCCACCTGGTCGCCTGCGGCATCACCCGGGACCGCCTGCTGGAGATCGTGGACGGCATGGAGATGGACCTGGACCAGACGCGCTACCTGGACTACCCCGCGCTGCAACGCTACTGCCGCCGGGCGGCCGGCGTCGTCGGCGAACTGTCGGCGGGCATCTTCGGCTACGCCGATGCGCGGACGCTGGCCTACGCCGACCGCCTGGGGCTGGCGTTCCAGCTCACCAACATCATCCGCGACGTCGGCGACGACGCCCGCAAGGGCCGCATCTACCTGCCGGTCAACGAATTGCAGCAGTTCGACGTCAAGGCGGCCGACATCCTGAACGGCCGTTATTCGGACAATTTCTCGGCCCTGATGCGCTTCCAGTGCGAGCGGGCGCGGCGTGCCTATCGCGAGGCGCTGGCGCTGCTGCCGCCCGAGGACCGGCGGCCCCAGCGCCCGGGCCTGATGATGGCCGCCATCTACCACGCGCTGCTGGACGAGATCGAACGGTCCGGCTACCAGGTCCTGCACCAGCGCATTTCGCTGACGCCGCTGCGCAAGTTCTGGCTGGCGTGGAAGACCTACGTGACCGGTGGCCGGGCCCTGTGGCGCCAGATCGGAAGCTGAGCGGCCCGCGCCGCGCGGCGGTGGTCGGCGCCGGATGGGCGGGCCTGGCGGCCGCGCACGTCCTGGCCGGCCGCGGCTACGCGGTCACGGTGTACGAGGCGGCCCGCGAGGTAGGCGGCCGCGCGCGCACCGTCGCCGCCCGTCCCGGCGGCCCCGCCTTCTCCGCCCCGCTGGACAATGGCCAGCATCTGCTGCTGGGCGCCTACACCGAAACCCTTGCGCTGATGCGCGAGCTTGGCCAGGACCCCGATGCCTTGCTGCTTCGCGCCCCGCTGCGGCTGGCCTCCGCCGATGGACGCTTCGCCTTGCGTGCGCCCCGCCTGCCCTCGCCGCTGCATGGCGTGGCCGCGCTGCTGGGCGCGCGCGGCCTGGGCGCCGGCGCGCGCTGGGCGGCGCTGCGCTTCGTGCTGGGACTGCGCGCGCAGGGATGGCTGGCGGCGGGCCGGGACCCGATGCCCGGACAGGCCGGCGGCTCGCCCACGGTCGCGCGCCTGCTCGCCACCTGGAACCAGCCACGGGAAGCCGTCGCGCGCCTGTGGCGCCCGCTGTGCCTGGCCGCGCTCAATACCCCTCCTGAACAGGCCTGCGCCCGCCTGTTCGCCGCCGTGCTGCGCGACAGCCTGGACGCGCCGCGCAGCCACAGCGACCTGCTGCTGCCGCGCTGCGACCTGTCCAGCCTGTGGCCGCGCGCGGCCGCGGCCCGCCATCAATTGCGCCGTGGACAAGCGGTGCGGGAACTGGTGCCTGGCGACGAGCGCGTGCTGGTCGATGGCGAGCCCTATGCGGCCGCCGTGCTGGCCGTCCCGCCGGGCATCGCGGCCCGCCTGCTGCCCCCCCATCCCGCCATGCAGGCGGTCCGGCAGGCGCTGCGCGCCTTCCGCCATCTGCCCATCGCCACGCTGACCGTGCGGCTCGCGGCGCCGTTCCGGCTTGCGTTTCCCATGTTGATGCTGACGGAAGACGCCGCGCGCGGGCACCTGGGCCAATGGGTATTCGACCGGCGCGCCCTGCTGGGCCACGATGAAGGACACGGGGAACTCGCCGTCGTGGTCAGCGCGGCATCGGACTTCGAAGGGCGGGACCGCGCCGCATGCGCGGCGGGCCTGCTCGATCAATTGCGGGAACAATTGGCCGGCCAGGGCGCGGGCGGCATGCCGCCGGTGCAAGACTGGGAATTGCTGGTCGACAAGCGCGCCACCTTCGCCGCCGTGCCGGACCTGGCGCGGCCGGGCAATGCCACGGCCTGGCCGCGGCTGGCGCTGTGCGGGGATTGGACGGATACGGGCTACCCAGGCACGCTCGAAGGCGCCGTCCGCAGCGGGCTCGAGGCCGGCCGCCTGCTGGCAGACGCTGCGGACGCACGCGGCTGACCCGCGCCGCGCCCTCACTCCTGCCCGGACTCCCAGCGGCGGGCCGCCTCGTCGTCGGAATCGCGCGCCTCGACCCAACGATCGCCCCGGCCCGTGGCCTCCTTCTTCCAGAACGGCGCCTGCGTCTTCAGGTAGTCCATGATGAACTCGCAGGCGGCGAAGCACGCGCCGCGATGCCGCCCCGCCACGCCCACGAAGACGATCTGGTCCAGCGCCCGCAGCGTGCCGACGCGATGAATGACCCGTACGGCGTTCAGCGTCCAGCGTTCCCGGGCCTGCCGGACAATGTCGGCCAGCGCCTTCTCGGTCATGCCGGGATAGTGTTCGAGCGTCAGCGACGAGACGCTGTCGCCTTCGTTGATGTCGCGCACGGTGCCGACGAAGGTGACGACGGCCCCCACCGACGGATCGGCCCGCAGCGCGGCGATTTCCGCGCCGGCGTCGAAGTCGGCGGTCTGGACGCTGATGGACATGTCACCCTCCGGTGACGGGTGGAAAGAAAGCGACCTCGTCGCCGGCCTGCAGACGTTCGGAGGCCTGCACCATCGTGTGGTTGCGCGCGGCGCGCACGGCGCGCTCGGGAGCCAGCGCCGCGGCCCAGGCACCGCCGCGCCCGGCCAGCCACGACCGCAGTTCGCCCACGGTACGCACCGTCTCGGGCAGTTCGGCCGCTTCCCTTTCCCGGCCCAGGGCTTCGCGCAGCGATGCGAAATACAGGATGTCGACGTTCATGGCTCAGCCCAGCAGTTCGGCGTAGCTGATGAATGACACCGTATCGCCTTTCCGGATCGTCTGTCCACCCGGATTGTCGATCACGCCGTCTCCCCAGACCGTCGAGGTCAGCACCGCCGACAACTGGTTGGGGAACAGGTCGAGCCCGCCCTGCTCGTTGCGGCGCACCCGCAGGAACTCGCGCCGGCGGTCGGCCTTGGGCCAGTCGAAATCGGCGCGCATGGCGGTCCTCGACGGCGTCGTGGCGTGGGCCCCGGCCAGATTGAGCAGCAGCGGCTTGACCAGCAGGCCGAAGGTCAGGAAGCTCGAGACGGGATTGCCCGGCAGCCCGATGAAGACCGCCTCGGTACCGTCGTCGCGGCGCAGGCGGCCGAAAGCCAGCGGCTTGCCGGGCTTGATGGACAGGCTCCACATGTCCAGCCGCCCCAGCGACTCGACCGCCGGCTTGACGTGGTCTTCCTCGCCCACCGACACGCCGCCGGTGGTGATGATCAGGTCGTTCTCGCGGGCGGCGTTGCGCAAGGCCTCGCGCGTCGCCTCGAAACTGTCCTGCACGGCGCCCAGGTCGGCGTGCTCGACCGGCAGCGCCGCCAGCATGCCCTGCAGCAGGTAGCGGTTGGAGTTGTAGATCTTGCCCGGGGGCAGCGGCTCGCCGGGCGCGACCAGTTCGTCGCCGGTGGACAGCGTGGCCACGCGCAGCCTGGGCTGCACGGGCAGGCGCGGCACGCCGACCGAGGCGGCCAGGCCCACGTCCTGCGCCCGCAGGCGCGTTCCGGCCCGCAGGATGCGGCTGCCGGCCTCGATGTCGCAGCCCTTGGCGCGTATCCAGGCGCCCGCCTCGACCGGCTTGGCGAATGCCACGCGATCGTCCCGGACGTCGGCCTCTTCCTGCATCACGACGGCATCGGCCCCCTCGGGGATCTCCGCGCCGGTGAAAATGCGGGCGGCCGTCCCGGCGGCCAGCGGTTGCGGCACGGCCCCCGCGGGGATGCGCTGCGACACGGGCATCCCCGCGGCGAACAGCGCCGCGTCGGCGGTACGCACGGCGTAGCCGTCCATCGCCGAATTGTCGGCGGCCGGCACGTTGATCGATGCCATCACGTCGGCGGCCAGGATACGGCCCGCGGCCCGCGCCAGCTCGATCTGTTCGGCGGCCCGGCCCAGGGGCTCGACCGCCAGCAGGATCTCCAGGGCCTCGTCCAGGGAAAGCAGGTTCGAACCAGGCTTCACAATCGACTCCTTCGCGGCCCGCCCCGCGGCGCGCCGCACATACTCGACGCCGCCGTCAGACGGCCTCGGCGGCGATCAGGTCCTTGATGGTCTGCACGTCGCCGTCCACGGTCTGCACGCGCTGCGGCAGCTGTTCGATGTTCTCGAATCCCGCAGGCCGCGGCGCGGGCTGCCCCAGGGCCTCCTCGATGGTGGCCGAGAACTTCACCGGCAGCGCGGTCTCGAGCACCAGCATGGGTATGCCCGGCTCGACATAAGGCAGCGCCACCTTGACGCCGTCGGCGGTATGCGGGTCGATGACCACGCCGGTTTCGGCATGGACGCGGCGGATGGTGGCCAGCCGGTCGGCATGGGTGCTGGTGCCCGAGACGAAGCCGTACTGCGCGAACTGCGGCTTGTAGGCCGACAGGTCGAACGAACCCTGCGCCGCCAGCTCGTCCCACAGCGCCTTCAGGCGCGCGGGATCGCGGCCCAGCAGGTCGTAGACGAAGCGCTCGAAGTTGGATGCCTTCGAGATGTCCATGGAGGGGCTGGAGGTCTCGTAGGTTTCGCTCGAGACGCGCGGGCGGTAGATGCCGGTGCGGAAGAATTCCTCCAGCACGTTGTTCTCGTTGGTGGCCAGCACCAGGCGGCGGATGGGCAGGCCCATGCTGCGGGCGACGTGGCCGGCCAGGATGTTGCCGAAGTTGCCCGAGGGCACCGCGAACGACACCTGGGCCATGGGATCGGCCGCGCCTTCGGTGGCCAGCCGCCAGCCATGGAAGTAGTACACCACCTGGGCGGCGATGCGCGCCCAGTTGATGGAGTTGACCGCGCCGATGCGGTGCGCGGTCTTGAACGCCAGGTCGCCGCTGACCGCCTTGACGATATCCTGGCAGTCATCGAACACGCCATGCACGGCCAGGTTGTGGATGTTGGCATCCTGCAGCGAATACATCTGCGCGCGCTGGAAGGCGCTCATGCGGCCGGCGGGCGACAGCATGAACACCGCCACGCCCTTCTTGCCGCGCATGGCGTATTCGGCGGCCGAACCCGTGTCGCCCGACGTCGCGCCCAGGATGTTCAGCGTCGTGCCCCGGCGCGCCAGCACGTATTCGAACAGATGGCCCAGGAACTGCATGGCCATGTCCTTGAAGGCCAGCGTCGGCCCTTCGGACAGGCCCAGCAGCGAGATGCCCTGCTTGAGCGGCTTGAGCGGCACGATGACCTCGCCGCCGAACACCTCGGGGCGGTAGGTCTTGCGCGTCAGTTCGCGCAGGTCCTGCTCGGGAATGTCAGTGATGAACAGCTTGAGGACTTCGTACGCCAGGTCGGCATACGACAGCGAACGCCATGCCTGGAGCTGCCCGGGCGTGACCTGCGGGATGGACTCGGGCACGGCCAGCCCGCCGTCGGGCGCCAGCCCTTCCAGCAGGACGTCGGTGAACGATTGCGGCGCCATGCCGCCGCGGGTCGAAAGGTATTTCATGCTGCGTCCTAGGCGAGGTTCTCTATGCGCAGGCGCGTGACGGCCGACACCACGGTGGGCAGCGCCTCGATACGGGCGATGGCGGCGTTGACGTTGCGCTCCAGCGCCTCGTGGGTCAGGAAAATGATGTCCGCCTGGGTGGCGTCCTCGCGCGGCTTCTGGATCATGGAAACGATGGAGATCGACGCGTCGGCCAGGATGCGCGTGATGTCGGCCAGCACGCCCGGCTGGTCGGTCACCGCCAGCCGCAGGTAATACGAGGTGGTGATGTCCTCGATCGACAGCATGGGACGGTCGGTGATGGCATCCGGCTGGAAGGCCAGGTGCGGCACGCGGTGCTCGGGATCGGCCGTGTGCAGGCGGGTCACGTCCACCAGGTCGGCGACCACCGCCGAGGCGGTGGGCTCCTCGCCCGCGCCCTGGCCGTAGTACAGGGTCGCGCCCACGGCGTCGCCCTTGACCATGACCGCGTTCATCGCGCCTTCCACGTTCGCCATCACGCGCCGGGCGGCGATCAGGGTCGGGTGCACCCGCAGCTCGATGCCCTCGGGACGCGCCTTGGTGATGCCCAGCAGCTTGATGCGGTAGCCCAGTTCCTCGGCGTAGCGGATGTCTTCCTGCGCCAGCCTGGAGATGCCCTCGATGTGGGCCTTGTCGAAGCGGATCGGCACGCCGAAGGCGATGGACGACAGCAGCGTGAGCTTGTGCGCGGCATCCACGCCCTCGATGTCGAAGGTCGGGTCGGCCTCGGCATAGCCCAGGCGCTGCGCCTCGGCCAGCACCTGCGAGAACGGCAGGCCGCGGGCCCGCATCTCGGTCAGGATGAAATTGGTGGTGCCGTTGATGATGCCGGCCACCCATTCGATCTGGTTGGCCGACAGGCCCTCGCGGATGGCCTTGATGATAGGGATGCCGCCGGCCACCGCGGCTTCGAAGGCGACCATGACGCCCTGTTCGCTGGCGCGGGCGAAGATCTCGTTGCCATGCTTGGCCAGCAGGGCCTTGTTGGCGGTGACGACGTGCTTGCCGTGGGCAATGGCTTCCAGGACGAGTTCGCGCGCCAGGGTGTCGCCGCCTATCAGTTCGACCACGATGTCGATCTCGGGATCGCGGACGATCTGGAACGGGTCGGCGACGACTTCGGCGGCTTCGCCGACGCGGGACTTCGCCTTGGCGACATCGCGGGCCGAGACCTTGGTCGCGACGATGTGGCGGCCGGCGCGGCGGGCGATTTCTTCGGCGTTGCGGGCGAGGACCTTGAAAGTGCCGCCGCCTACGACGCCCAGGCCCAGGAGGCCTACTCGGATGGGTTCCATTGTGTTTCCGGGCAATACAGGGTTCTTCGAAAACTTCCCCGCCCTTGCTTTGGCGCGCTCCGACCCGCCGCATGGGCTCCGCCGGACGAGGCGGGATGCGGCACTGGGCTGCGGAAGGGGCGGGAATCGCCGGCCACGGCCGCCGGCTGGCAAGCCTCCAGTGTAACGGACTTGGGACGACAGCAGGAAAAGCTCCCGGCGCGCCGCCGGCGGTCTTCGCGCATCGGCGTGCGGCTTCCTCTGGTTTCTCCCGATTTGTACGAACGTACAACAAACTGTACGATCGTATAAAAATCCATATCGAGACCCATGGCCGCGAAAATCGCTCCAGCGCCCCGCCGCGCACGCCCCCGCTCCGAGATCGACGAGGCGCCCGACCGCCGTCGCAACATCCTCATGGCGGCCGAGGCGCTGTTCGCGCGCCATGGCTATCACGGCGTCTCGATACGCGACATCGCCGAGGAAGCCGGCGTGCCGCTGGCGCTGGTCGGCTACTACTACGGCCCCAAGCTGGCCCTGTACGAGGAGATCTTCCGGCAGCGCTCGGGCTACATCAGGGAGCGGCTGGCCGCGCTGGAAACGCTGTGGCATGCCGGTCCGCCCGACGAACTGCTGGACCGCATCGTGCGCGCCTTCGTACGGCCGGCGCTCAAGCTCGCCGCCAACCCCGAAGGCCGGCAGTTCATGCAGCTCGTCGCCCGCAACCTGGTCGAGCAGGGGCCGGAGAACAGCGGGCCGCGCGCCGAACTGTTCGACCCCGTGGCGCACGCCTACATCGATGCGCTGATGAAGGCGCTGCCGGGTATCTCCCGCGCCCAGGCCGCATGGTGCTACCAGTTCTCGCTGGGCGCGCTGATGCACCACATCAGCGACCAGCGCATCGAGGACCTGTCCCACGGCCAGGCCAAGGCGCGCGAGTTCGACCGTTCCGCCGATCTGCTCTGCCGCTTCCTGAGCGCCGGCATCCGCCACACCTGCGCCGTCTAGGACCTGTCCCCGCGGCAACCGGCACCCTTTTTCCAGGAGACACCATGAAGACATCCAGACTCGCTCCCGCGCTGGGAATCGCGCTCGCCTTATGGGCGGCGGGCGCCGCGGCGCAGACCCGCATCACCGTGGCCTATACGGCGGTATCCGAGTTCATGCCCCTGTTCGTGGCCAAGGAACGCGGCTATTTCGCCAAGCGAGGGCTCGAAGTGACGCCGCAGCAACTGGCCCTGAGCGGCGTGATGCCCGCCGCGCTGCAATCCGGGTCGGTACAGATCGCGGGCGTGGCGAGCCCGGTGCTGCTGCAGGCCAACGACAGCGGCATGGACCTGGTGGGGCTGGCCGGCACGAGCGTCCACAATCCGTCGTCCAAGGCCATTGGCCTGGTCGTGCGCAGCGGCGGCGCCAAAAGCGCGGCCGACCTGGTCGGCAAGAAGATCGCTGTGCCCGGGCTGAACGCCGCCCTGCACATCATCGGCCGCAAATGGCTGGCCGACCAGGGCGTCGATCCCCGCAAGGTGACCTTCGTGGAAGGCGCCTTTCCGCAGATGGGCGATCTGCTCAAGGGCGGATCGATCGACGCCGCGGTCACGGCCGACCCGTTCCTGGGCCGCATCCTGCAAAGCGGCGCCGGCACGCTGCTGTCGCCGCTGGCGCCGGACCTGCCGGCCGGCTTTTCCAACATGCTGTACATGTCGACCCGCGCCTGGCAGCAGGCGCATGGACCGGCCATCGCAAGCTTCCGCGCCGCGCTGGCCGACGCGCTGGACTTCGCCGCCGCCCATCCCGACGAGGCGCGGGCCGACATGGGCAAGTACCTGAAGGTGCCCGCCCCGGTCCTGGCCTCCCTGACGGTGCCGGCCTACAAGGTGCCGCTGGCCGGCAGCGAGCTGCAGTTCTGGGCGGACACCATGCGCCAGCAGGGCATGCTGCGCAAGGCGCCCGACCTGGCCGCGATGGTGGCCAAGTGACCGCCAGCCTGCGCGTCGTCGACGCGGCGCCCCGCGCGGGTGCCGCCGCTCCCCTGATTCGCCTGAGCGGGGTGGCGCTGGACCTGGGCGACCGCCGCATCATCAATGGCCTGGATCTGGATCTGGGCCGGGGCGAGTTCGTCTGCGTGGTCGGTCCGTCGGGCTGCGGCAAGACCACGTTGCTGCGGCTGCTGTCGGGCCTGGTGCAGCCCAGCGCCGGCAGCATCCTGCGCGACGGCCGCCCCATCGACGGTCCGGCACAGGATGTCGCCATCGTTTTCCAGGACTATGGGCGCGCCCTGTTGCCGTGGCGATCGGTGGCGGGCAATGTCTCGCTCGCGCTCGAGGCCGCCCGCGTCCCCCGGGCCGAACGCGCTTCGCGCATCGCGCCGCTGCTGGCCCAGGTCGGGCTGGGCAATCACGCGGACAAGTACCCGGCGGAACTGTCGGGCGGCATGCAGCAGCGCCTGCAGATCGCGCGCTGCCTGGCCCAGCGTCCGGCGGTGCTGCTGATGGACGAACCCTTCGGCGCGCTCGACGCCATGACGCGCCAGTCGCTGCAGGACGATCTGCTGGCCCTGGTGCGGCGGCATGGCACGACCGTGCTGTTCATCACCCATGATCTCGAGGAAGCGATCTACCTGGGCGATCGCGTCGTCGCGCTGCGGGCCAATCCGGGCACGGGCGCCAGCAGCCTCGCGCAGGACATCGCCATCGGCCTGCCCCATCCGCGCGACCAGTTGAGCACGCGCGAGCATCCCGAGTTCCTGCGCCTGCGCCGCTTCCTGTTCGATTTCATCCAGGAGCCGCGTCCATGATCCGCGCCATCGGGCCGCGCCTGCGCGGCCTTCTCCTGCCCCTGCTGGCGCTGGCCGCCGCCGAGGCCGCCATGCGGGCCAGCGGCGCGCAAAGCGACGCGTTCGCCCGGCCCACCGAGATCCTGCGGGCCATGTGGACGGCGGCGCAGGATGGCTCGCTGGCGGCCGCGTCCGCGCAGACCCTGGGCAATGCGCTGCTCGGCCTGGCCGCGGGCGGCGGCATCGGACTGGTTCTCGGCCTGTGGTTCGGCGCCTCCTCGCGCGCCGGCCGGTGGTCGGCGCTCACGGTCAACCTGCTGCGCCCGCTGCCCTCGGTCGCGCTGGTGCCCATCGCCATGCTGGCCTTCGGCTTCGGCTACCGCATGGAAAGCGCGGTGGTGGCCTTCACCTGCGTCTGGCCCATGCTGATGTTCGCCCAGGACGGCGTAGCGCGGGTGGAGCCCCGCCTCGTCGAGGTGGCCCGCGTGCTGGGACTGGGAGGCATCCGCCGCGCCTGGAAGATCGTGCTGCCGGCCGCGCTGCCGCGTATCTTCGTCGGCCTGCGGCTGTCGCTGGGCATCGCGCTGACCATCGCCGTCACCACCGAAATCATCGCCAACCCCATGGGCCTGGGCTACGGCCTGGCCATGGCGCAGCAAAGCCTGAACCCGGCGCTGATGCTCGCGCTGGTCATCTGGATAGGCGTGCTGGGCTGGGCCGCCAATGCCGGCCTGCTGTGGCTGCAGGCGCGCCTGTTCGCCCGCCGCGGAGTCCGCGCATGAACACGCCGCTGCCCGTTTCCCTGCTTTCCGCCCGGCGCCTGGGCGACGCCGCGGGCGGCCTGCTGGTCCTGCTCGTGATCGTGGGAGCGTGGGCCTGGGCCACCGCGGCCGGCTGGGTGTCGCCCATTTTCCTGCCCTCGCCCGGTGCCACCTGGGACGCCCTGCTGCAAGGCCTGGCCGAAGGCGAATTGGCTTCGGCCAGCCTGGCCACCGTCGAACGCATGCTCTATGGCTGGCTGCTGGCCTCGGCCCTGGGCCTCGTCCTGGGCACGCTGATCGGCGTCTCGCCCGCCCTGCGCGCCTGGACGCAGCCCACGCTGGAGTTCGTGCGCCCGCTCCCCGCCTCGGCCGTCATGCCCGTCGCCATCGCGCTGCTCGGCTTGTCGCCCGGCATGGTGCTGGCGGTCATCGCCTTCGGCGCCATCTGGCCGGTGCTGCTGTCCACCGTGCACGGGTTCGCGTCGGTCGACCCGCGCCTGCACGAAGTCGCGCGAGTGCTGGGGCTGTCCCGGAGCGCCTTCATCGCGAAAATCGCGCTTCCCCACACCTTGCCCGACGTGCTGACGGGCATGCGCTTGTCGCTGACCATCTCGCTGGTGCTGGCCATCGTGGGCGAGATGCTGGCCTCTCAGACGGGCCTGGGCTCGGCCATCCTGATGGCGGCCCGCTCTTTCCGCGCCCCGGAGCTCTATGCCGGCGTCGTCCTGCTGGGCGCCATCGGGCTCCTCAGCAACAGCCTGCTCGCGCTGGCCGAACGGCTGGCCCGCACCCACCACTGACCCCTTTCTCTTGTCCGGACGCATCATGCCACGCCGCATCGTCGACCTTTCCATCTATCTCGAGAACGACATCCTGTCGGACCCGCCCGCGCTCGCGCCACGCATCACCTACGAGAATCACGCGCAGGGCGTGGCGGGCTTCCAGCGCCTGCTGCCCGGCCTGAAGGCCGAGGATCTTCCCGACGGGGAAGCCGCGGCCGCCGAATGGGTCACGCTGACCACGCACAGCGGCACCCACCTGGATGCCCCCTACCACTTCCACTCGACCATGAACCGCGGCGAACGCGCGATCACCATCGACGAGGTCGACCTGGACTGGTGCTTCCAGCCGGGCGTCAAGCTGGATTTCCGCCATTTCCCCGACGGCTACGTCGTCACCGCCGCCGACGTCGAAGCGGAACTCGCGCGCATCGGACACACGCTGCGGCCGCTGGAGATCGTGCTGGTCAATACCCGCGCCGGCTCGCGCTACGGCCACCCCGACTATGTCGAGACCGGGTGCGGCATGGGATACGAGGCGACCATGTACCTGCTGGAGCGCGGCGTGCGCCTGACCGGCACCGACGCATGGAGCTGGGATGCGCCGTTTTCCCATACCGCGCGCAAGTACCGCGAGACCGGCGACAAGTCGCTGATCTGGGAAGGCCACAAGGCCGGACGCGACATCGGCTACTGCCACATCGAGAAGCTCCACAACCTGGAATGCCTGCCTCCCGACGGCTTCTACGTGAGCTGCTTCCCGCACAAGGTGCGCGCCGCCTCGGCCGGCTGGACCCGGGCCGTGGCGATCTTCGACGACCGGCTCTTCGCCCCGGCCTGAGCCTCACCTGCCCCGTTTCCTTTTTCGCTCCCGGAGCCTGCCATGCCCTCCCTTCTTTCCCGCCTTGCCGCCAGCGTCGCCGCGCTGGCCGCCACTTCCGCCATCGCCGCCGGCTATCCCGACAAGCCGGTCCGCGTCATCGTTCCCTACGTGGCCGGGTCTCCCGCCGACATGGTCGCCCGCAAGCTCGGAGAAGGCCTGGCACAGCAACTGGGGCAATCCTTCATCGTCGAGAACAAGGCCGGCGCCAACGGCATGATAGGCAGCGAGTTCGTGGCCCGCGCGGCCCCCGACGGCTACACCATCATGCTGGGCAACATGGACACCCATGCCCTCAACCCGCTGCTGTACCGCCACATCCGCTACGAGCCGGCCCGCGACTTCGCGCCCGTGGCGCAGGTCGGCACCCTGACCGCCATGCTGATCGCCCGTCCCGACGCGCCCTTCCAGGACGCCCGTGGCCTGATCCAGGCCGCGGCCCGCGCGCCCGGGAAGCTGACCTATGGCTCGTGGGGCTTGGGCAGCGTGGCGCACCTGTGGGGCGGCCTGCTGGAGGAATCGGGACGTATCCAGCTGATGCACGTGCCCTACCAGGGCACGCCGGCGGCCATGAACGCGTTGATGGGCAGCCAGATCGACCTGCTGTTCGGACCGCCCACGCTGGCGCTGGCCAATGCGAAGAACGGCAGGTTGAAGATTCTCGGCGTCACCTCCGCCACCCGCCAGCCGCAATATCCGGACGTGCCCACGCTGGCCGAGCAGGGCTTCGCCGGCTACGACGGCACCACGTGGTTCGGCGTGTTCGCGCCCGCCAAGGTGCCCGGCGACGTGCTGGACCGGCTGAACCAGGCCATCAACCGCACGCTGGACAGCCCCGCGATGGCCGATACCGCCGCCACCCTGGCCATGACCGTCACGCCCGGCGACCGCCGGCAACTGGAACGGACCATGGCCGCGTCGCGCGAGAAGTGGGGCAGGATCATCGCCGACAAGAAAATCCAGCTCAACGATTGACTCCCCTTCACAAAGGCTCGCCATGAAACTCGCAACCTTGAAGAACGGCGGCCGCGACGGCCGCCTGGCCGTGGTGTCCGCCGACCTGGCCCTGGCCGCCTACCCCGACCGGCCATGCACCATGCAGGCCCTGCTGGACGACTGGGACGCCATGCGGCCCGGCCTGGAGGCGCTCTACCAGGCGTTGAACCGCGGCGCCGCCCAGGGAGCGTTCTCGTTCGATCCCGCATTGGCCATGGCGCCGCTGCCGCGCGCCTACCAATGGCTGGACGGCTCCGCCTTCGCCAACCACGGCCTGTGGATGCAGCGGGGGTTCGGCGTCCCGCCCATCGATACGACGCTGCCGCTGATGTACCAGGGTGGCTCGGACGACTTCCTGGGCGGCCGCGACGACGTGCCGCTGCCGGACGAAAGCCACGGCATCGACTGCGAGGGCGAGATCGTGGTCGCGCTGGACGACGTGCCCATGGGAGTGGACGCGGCCGCGGCCCTGGATCACGTGAAACTGGTCATGCTGGCCAATGACTGGAGCCTGCGCGCGCTGCAGCCTCGCGAGCTGAAGACCGGCTTCGGCTTCATCCATGCCAAGCCTTCGACCTCGTTCGGTCCGGTGGCGGTCACGCTGGACGAACTGGACGGACACTGGCGCGAAGGCAGGCTGCATCTGCCGGTAAGGGTGGACATCAACGGCCGCTGGATCGGCCATCCGAACGCGCGCGAGATGAGCGTGGGCTTCGGCGACCTCGTCGCCCACGCCGCCGCGACCCGGCGCCTGCGCGCCGGCACGCTGGTGGGTTCGGGCACGGTGTCCGATCCGGCCGAGGGAGCCGGCTCGGCGGCGCTGGCCGAGGTGCGTGCCATCGAGAACGCCACGCAAGGCACGATCTCCACCCCCTTCCTGAGGTTCGGCGACCGCGTCCGGATGGAAGTCAATACGCCGGCCGGGGCAAGCGTGTTCGGCGCGCTGGACCAGAAGCTGGTGCAAGCCCCGGCCTGATTCCGGGGCCGCCACGCCCCCCTCGCGGCATCCGGGAGAGCCCTCGCGCAGAGGGCATTTATAATAATCCGACTGCCGCGCAGGCACTGTCTCGTTCGCGCATCCGTGCCGGCCGTCAGCAGGCGTATAGTTTTTCCATCCTCCCGTCGAATCGGAGCCGATCTTTTGAAGTTGCATTCCGACCCTGCCTCGGCGCTGAACACCGTGACCGCCTATGGCGATGGATACGTCGAAGTCAACCGCGTCCGTTTCGAGTACGCCGTCGTGTTCGGCCCCGAGGGCGATGTCGTCGCCTGGCCCGTTTCCTCCTTCGAAGACGTCGATGCCGCCGCGATGGAACACGTGGCTCGGCCGGGCGCGGCCTCGCTGCCCGAGGTCGTCCTGATCGGCACCGGCGCCCGCCAGCGCTTCCTGGCGCCGTCGCTGCTGCGCCCGCTGCTGAAGGCCGGCGTGGGCATCGAGATGATGGACACCCTGGCGGCTTCGCGCACCTACAACATCCTGATGGCCGAGGGGCGCCGCGTCGTGGCCGCGCTGATCCCGGCCTGAATGATGCGCCGCCCCTCCCGCCTTTCCCCCCATTTTCCGGAGACCCACGCATGAGCACTGCCATCGGGCGGGCCGCCCCCGCCTTCACCGCCCCCAGTACCGACGGCGACATCTCGCTGAAGAACCTGAAGGGCCGCGTCGTCGTCATGTATTTCTACCCGCGCGACAACACGCCGGGCTGCACGACCGAAGGGCAGAACTTCCGCGACCGCTACGCCGAGTTCCAGGCCGCCGGCGCCGAGATCCTCGGGGTCTCGCGCGACACGCTGGCCTCGCACCAGAAGTTCAAGGAAAAGCAGGGCTTCCCGTTCCCCCTGCTTGCCGATCCGGACGAAACCCTGTGCGAGCTGTACGGTGTCATGAAAATGAAGAACATGTATGGCAAGCAGGTGCGCGGCATCGAGCGCAGCACCTTCCTGATCGACGCGCAAGGCAAGCTGCGCCAGGAATGGCGCGGCGTGAAAGTGCCCGGCCATGTCGACGCCGTGCTCGAAGCCGTGCGCGGGCTGGCCTGAATGAGTCCGTTTTTCTTCCTGCGCATGTGTCGTACGCCGGCAGGCGTACGATATATGCAATGGAGGATGCAGTATCGTTGAGCTTCCCTACTGAGGAGATCCGCGCTCATGCCGCTTCCCAAGATGCCCACCCGGCCCGCAGCAATCCTGTCCTTCCCCTCGGGTGAACCAGCGCGCCCCGCAGCCCGCGGCAAACGTACCGAAGCCGAACCCCGACCGCCCTCCTCCACCGACATTCCCGACGTCCAGCCCCAGCTGGAAGGCATCCAGGCCGCGCCGGCCAAGACGGCCCGCAAGACCGCCGCCAAATCCAAGGCGGGCACCCTGCTGACGCCCGCCCCGCAGGCCGAGGCGCCCATCGTCGCGCGCGCGCCGCAGCCGGCGCCCGCCCCGGCTCCCGCCGCCACCGGCAAGGCCGTGGCCAAGCCCGCGCCCAGGCGCAAGGCGAAATCGGCCGGGCCTGAAGTCGCCAAGCTGTTCGTGCTGGACACCAACGTGCTCATGCACGATCCGAGCTCGCTGTTCCGTTTCGAGGAACACGACATCTTCCTGCCGATGATCACGCTGGAAGAACTGGACAACCACAAGAAGGGCATGTCCGAAGTGGCGCGCAACGCCCGCCAGGTCAGCCGCTCGCTGGACGAGCTGGTCAGCGACATCGGCGACATGGAAGCCGGCATCCCGCTCGACAAGCTCGGCAACCGCGACGCGATGGGCCGGCTGTACCTGCAGACGACCCTGCTGTCGGCCTCGCTGCCGTCCGGCCTTCCGGCAGGCAAGGCCGACAACCAGATCCTGGGCGTGGTGCGTGCCCTGCAGGAACGCTACCCCGACCGCGAAGTCGTGCTGGTGTCCAAGGACATCAACATGCGCGTCAAGGCTCGCGCCCTGGGACTGCCGGCCGAGGACTACTTCAACGACCAGGTCCTGGAAGATTCCGACCTGCTGTACACCGGCGTGCTGCAACTGCCCGACGATTTCTGGGACAAGCACAGCAAGGGCATGGAATCCTGGCAGCAGGGCGGCAGCACCTTCTACCGCATCACCGGGCCCCTGTGCGCGCAGTTCGCCGTCAACCAGTTCGTCTATTTCGAAGGCAGCATGCCGCTGTACGCGCAGGTCAAGGAAGTCAACGGCAAGACCGCCGTGCTCCAGACCCTGCGCGAATACACCCACAGCAAGAACAGCGTCTGGGGCATCACCGCGCGCAACCGCGAGCAGAACTTCGCGCTCAACCTGCTGATGAACCCGGACTGCGACTTCATCTCGCTGCTGGGCCAGGCAGGCACCGGCAAGACGCTGCTGGCGCTGGCCGCGGGCCTGACGCAGGTGCTCGAGACCAAGCGCTACACCGAGATCATCATGACCCGCGTCACCGTGCCGGTGGGCGAAGACATCGGTTTCCTGCCGGGCACCGAGGAAGAAAAGATGCTGCCCTGGATGGGCGCGCTGGAAGACAACCTGGACGTGCTGAACATGGGCGACGGCGAAAGCGGCCATGGCGGGGACTGGGGGCGTGCCGCCACCATGGACCTCATCCGTTCGCGGGTGAAGGTCAAGTCGCTGAACTTCATGCGCGGCCGCACCTTCCTGAACAAGTTCCTGATCATCGACGAGGCGCAGAACCTCACGCCCAAGCAGATGAAGACCCTGATCACCCGTGCCGGTCCCGGCACCAAGGTGGTCTGCCTGGGCAACATCGCGCAGATCGACACGCCCTACCTGACCGAAGGCAGTTCAGGGCTGACCTACGTGGTGGACCGCTTCAAGGGCTGGCCGCATTCGGGCCACGTGACCTTGCAGCGGGGCGAGCGCTCGCGGCTGGCCGACTACGCGGCCGAGGTGCTGTGACATGCGGCGTGACCTGGACGGCGGAGCAGGCGGCGTCAGCGACGGCTACCTGCGCGCCATCTGGAGCGCGACGGGAAGCGCCACGCTTCCCGCCGGCATCGCCTGGCTCGGGACGGGCAGCCTGCCGTCCATCTTCCCGGTCACGGACCTGGCCGCCGCCTCGGTGGGCGCGGCCGGCCTGGCCATTGCCGAGCTGGTCGGGCAGCGTCACGGCAGCCTGCCCGCGGTCGCGGTCGACCGGCGGCTGACCTCGTTCTGGTTCGACACGTCGCTGCGGCCGGTGGGCTGGAAACTGCCGCCGGCGCGCGATCCCGTCACCGGCGACTACGCGGCCGCCGACGGCTGGATACGGCTGCACGCCAATGCGCCGCATCATCGCGATGCCATCCTGCGCGTGCTCGGCTGCCACGGCGGTCATGATGAGGTGGCGCGCGCGGTGGCGACATGGAATGCCCTCGATCTCGAGAACGCCATCGTCGAGGCGAAGGGCTGCGCCGCGCAGATGCGTACCCGGGAAGCCTGGGCCACCCATCCCCAAGGTGCCGCCGTGGCGGTCGAGCCGCTGCTTTGGCGCACGCCTGCACCCGCCGCCGATGCGCCCGCCTGGGCCGGCACCCCCGCCCGTCCGCTGCGCGGCATACGCGTGCTGGACCTGACCCGCATCATCGCGGGCCCCGTGGCCACGCGTTTCCTGGCGGGCTACGGCGCCGAGGTCCTGCGGCTGGATCCTCCCGCCTGGGACGAACCGGTCGCCGCCCCCGAGCTGACGCTGGGCAAGCGCTGCGGCCGCATCGATCTTCGCTCCACGGAAGGCAGGCGCCTGTTCCGCCAGTTGCTGCGCGATGCCGACGTGCTGGTGCATGGCTACCGTTCGGATGCCCTGGGCGCGTTGGGCTTCGATGCGGAGCAACGGCGCCGCATCAACCCCGGGCTGGTCGATGTGTCGCTGGACGCCTACGGATGGACCGGCCCCTGGAAAGCCCGCCGCGGGTTCGACAGCCTGGTGCAGATGAGCTGCGGCATCGCCGATGCCGGCATGCGCGAGCTGGGCCGGGACAGGCCGACTCCGCTGCCGGTCCAGGCCCTGGACCACACGACGGGCTACCTGCTCGCCACCGCGGCGATACGCGGACTGACCGAGCGCGCGCGCACAGGCTGCGGCAGCGAAGCCCGAGCCTCCCTGGCGCGCACGGCGGCCCTGCTGGTGCAAGGCGTGGCGCCCGCGGACGCCGCGCCTCCTGCGCCTGAAACCCGCGACGATTGCACCATGCCCTCGGAAATGACGGCCTGGGGGCGGGCACGGCGCGTCAAGGCGCCGCTTGCCGTGGCCGGCGCGCCCATGGCCTGGGACATACCCGCCGGCCCGCTGGGCGCCTCGCCGGCGTCGTGGCGCGCCTAAGGCCCGTTCCCGCCGAAAGCAGCCTGGCACGGGCCGGGAATGGGTCCTAGAGTTCGATCCACTCGCGCCTGGTCGAGGCATCCGCGCGCAGGGCGGCCGGCGTCCCGGTGAACACCACGGCGCCGTGGCCCAGTACATATGCGCGATCGGCGATGTCCAGGGCGAAATCCAGCTTCTGCTCGATCAGCAGGATGGCCATGCCCTGGCGGCGCAGTTCGTCCAGGCAGGCCGCCAGCTGCGCCACCACCATCGGCGCCAGTCCCTCGGCGGGTTCGTCCACCAGCATCAGTGCCGGATCGCCCATCAGCGTGCGGCCCAGGGCCAGCATCTGCTGCTCGCCTCCCGACAGGTGCTGCGCCTGCACCCCGGCCCGTTGCGCCAGCGCGGGGAACAGCCGGTATACGTCGGCGATCGTCCAGCGCCCCGCCTTGGCGGCCTTCTGCCCCAGCACCAGGTTCTGCTCGACCGTCATGCCGGGAAAGACGTCCCGGCTCTCCGGCACATAGCCGATGCCCAGCCGCGCGATCTCGAACGTGCGCAAGCCGGCCGTCTCCCGGCCTCTCCAGAGCAGGCGGCCGCGCCGCTCGACCAGCCCCATGACCGCGCGCGCCAGGGTGGAACGTCCCGCGCCATTGCGGCCCAACAGCGCGACGATCTCGCCCTGGGCCACGCTCAGGTCCACGCCTTGCAACACGTGGGCGCGGCCATACCAGGCATGGACGCCGCGAAGTTCCAGAAGGCCGTTCACTCCGGCTCCTGCACGATGCCACCCAGATAGGCCTGGCGGACCGCCGGGTCCGCCCGGATGTGTTCCGGTTCGCCCGTGGCGATCAACCGGCCCTGGACCATGACCGAAATGCGATCGGACAGGCCGAAGACCACCTGCATGTCATGCTCGACGATCAGCACCGTCCTTCCCTGGCACGTGCCGCGTATCAGCTCCATCATGCGCGCCGTCTCGGCCCGGCTCATCCCGGCCGTCGGCTCGTCCAGCAGGACGACGCGCGCATCGGTGGCCAGCACCATACCCAATTCCAGGGCGCGCTGCTCGGCGTAGCTCAGTTCGCCCGCGGGCAGTTCCGCGCGCCGCGCCAGATCCAGTTGCGCCATGATCTGGTGCGCGCGCTGGGCCACGCCGCGCCCGCGATCCAGCGCACACCACCATTGATAACCCAGGCCTCCCCTGCGCATGGCGGCGCAGCGCAGGTTGTCGAACACCGACATGCGGCCGAAGACGTTGGCCACCTGGAAGCTGCGCGACAACCCCAATCGGGCCATGCGATGCGCCGGCAAGCCGGTGACGTCGCGGCCATGCAAGCGCACCTTGCCCGTCGAAGGCGGCGTCAGGCCCGATATCACGTTGAACAGGCTGGACTTGCCCGCGCCGTTGGGACCGATCAAGGCGTGGAATTCACCCGTGGGGACACGCAGGCTGACGCCGTCGAGCACCTGGACATCCCCGTAGCGCTTGCCCACGCCTTCCACCGACAAGGCGTCGATGCCGGCCGTCTCCCGCGCCTTAGACATCGCATCGCTCCGGCGTGGGCACCGGGCGGCCTCGGCCCCGTCCCAGGAACACGCCCGCCGCGCCCAGCACCGCCAGCGCGCCGGCCGCGCTCCACGGCAGCGGCGCGAACGGGTCCAGCATCACCCCGAACCACGGGACCGCCGCCGGCCCGCCCGCGTCGTGGACGCGGCCATAGGCCAGTTCGATCGCCAGGCTCAGCCCTGCGCATGCCGCCAGCGCCCCCAGGATCGTCCAGATCCTGGCGCCCAACCATTCCCTCGACTGGCCCCGCGCCACCAGCCGCGCCGCATCGCGCAGCCCGCCGGCCAGTCCGCCGGGCAAGACCAGCACGACCGCGGCGAAGGCGAGCCCCAGGTACAACTGCCAGGCTCCGGTGTGGCGCGACAGCTCCACCGAGAAGAACGTCACCACCACCGCGCCGGCCACCGGTCCCAGGAACAGGCCGCTGCCCCCCACCACCACCGCCAGCAGCACCATGCCCGAGCGCAGCGCCCCCAGGCTGTCGGCGCTGGCGATCTCCAGGTTGAGCGCCATCAACCCGCCCGCCACGCCGGCGAAGAAGCCCGACAGGATGAGCATGAGATAGCGGACGCGATGCGGGTCATAGCCGATGAAGGCCACGCGCTGCGGATTGTCGCGGACGGCGTTGGCCAGCTTGAGCAGCGGCGTGCGGCCCAGCGCATGGATGGCCAGCGTGCAGGCGGCCGTCCATGCGGCGGTCAGGTAATAGACGTGGACGTCGGGTCCCAGGGTCCATCCCGGCCACAGGCCCGCCACGAACGCGGGGCCGGCGGTACGATCGGCCGCCAGCCCGCCCTCCCCGCCGAACCATGCCGGCAGCATGCCGGCGGCGGCATGCACCAGTTCGCCTATCGCCAGCGAAATCATCGCGAATGGCGTCCCGCCCCGGCGCGTGGTCGGATAGCCGATCAGCGCGGCGAAACCCGCGCCCGCCAGCCCGCCCGCCACGGGCAGCAGCACGGTCGGGTAGACGAACGACCCGCCGTCCATCCCGCGCAGGAGATGGATGACGGCATACCCTCCCAGTCCCGCGTAGACGGCATGCCCGAAGGACAGCATCCCGGTCTGCCCCAGCAGCAGGTTGTACGACAGCGCGAACAGCGCCATCGCGCACATCTGCGACATCAGGCCCAGTTGGAAGCCGCTGCCGAAGCACAGCGGCGCCAGCGCCAGCACCGCCAGTCCAACGGCCACGCAGGCCAGGAATGGCCTGCCCTCAGGGCGCGGACTCATGTTTCGCGCACGCCCATGAGCCCGCGCGGCCGCCATGCCAGCACCGCCACCATCAGCAGATAGGGCAATACCGGCGCCACGCGCGACAGCGGCCAATCCGCCAGCGCCCGCGCGGCGTCCGCCGCGCCCAGCCACGATGCCGGCGCGGCCAGCGACCAGGCGGACCCCACCGCCAGGGTCTGCAGCAATCCGATCAGCAGGCTGGCCCAGAAGGCGCCCGCCAGCGATCCCAGCCCGCCCACCACCGTCACGACGAACACGATGGGCCCCAGCGCCTGCGCCATGCCCGGTTCGGTCACAAACACGCTGCCGCCTATCGCGCCAGCCATGCCGGCCAGCAGGCAGCCGGCGCCGAACACCAGCATGAACACACGGGGCACGTCGTGCCCCAGCGCCTGCGCCATGTCGGGATGACTGAGCGCCGCGCGAACGACCAGGCCGGTCCGGGTACGGGTCAGGCCCCACCACAATCCCGCCAGCATCAGGCCCGCGGCCAGCGCGACCACCAGGCGATGCACGGGAAAAGCGTGCCCGCCCAGGCTGAACAGGGCCTCGCCCCAGGCTGCCGGCATGCGGTAGGGCACGGCGGAGCGGCCCCAGGCCAGTTGCACCAGTTCGGCGATGATCATGGCGAGCGCGAAGGTGAACAGCAACTCCGCCACGTGCCCCCGGCCGCGCAAGCGGCGCAGCGCCAGCCGCTCGACCGCCGCGCCCGCCAGCCCCACCAGCACGGGCGCGATGAACAGGGCCACCCAGAATGCCGCGCCCGTGGCCAGCGCCGGCGACAACGCGCCGGCCACGGCGTGGGCCGCATAGGCCCCCAGCATGTAGAAACTCGCATGCGCGAAGTTGATGATGCCCATCATGCTGAAGATCAGCGTCAGTCCGGACGAAAGCATGAAAAGCAACAGCCCATAACTGAGACCGTTCAGCAGCGAAACGATGAGCCCGTCCAAGCAATACTCCGAGCAGCGCGCGAGGGAAAGGGAAACATGGAAACGACGGCAAATAGGTTAACCTTGATTGATACCCGGCGTGAGGCCGGACCGCCAATCACCGTTCCAACGTCGTGAAGCTCGCCAGCACTCTCCAGTCCCTGCGTACCGACAACTCGTTCGCCGCCCTGCCGGACGCGTTCTATTCACGGGTGTCGCCCCAGCCCCTGGACGACCCCTGGCTGGTGCATGCCAACCCCGAGGCCGCCGCCCTGATCGGCCTCGCTCCCGAGGCCCTGGCCACGCCCGAGTTCCTGTCCGTGTTCGCGGGCGCCCGCCCGCTGCCTGGCGGAGCGCCGCTGGCCGCCGTCTACAGCGGCCATCAATTCGGCGTATGGGCCGGACAACTGGGCGATGGCCGCGCGCTGCTGCTGGGCGAAGTGGCCGGCCCCGACGGCAACTGGGAACTGCAGCTCAAGGGATCGGGCCTGACCCCGTATTCGCGCATGGGCGACGGCAAGGCCGTGCTGCGCTCATCCGTGCGCGAGTATCTCGCCTCGGAAGCCATGCACGGCCTGGGCATCCCGACCACGCGCGCATTGGCGCTGGTCGCCTCCGACGATCCGGTCATCCGCGAGACCGTCGAGACGGCCGCCATCGTCACCCGCATGTCGCCCAGCTTCGTGCGCTTCGGCTCGTTCGAACACTGGGCCAGCCGTCAGCGGCCCGACCTGCTGCGCGTCCTGGCCGACTACGTGATCGACCGCTTCTATCCCGACTGCCGGCCGGCCCCGACCGGCGTCGCCGACACGGAGGCCGGCCCCTACCTGCGGCTGCTGGCCGCGGTCACGCGCAAGACCGCCACGCTGATGGCGGACTGGCAAGCCGTGGGCTTCTGCCACGGCGTCATGAATACCGACAACATGTCCATCCTGGGCCTGACGCTGGACTACGGCCCCTATGGATTCATGGACGGCTTCGACGCCCACCACGTCTGCAACCATTCCGATACCGCCGGGCGCTACGCCTGGGATGCCCAGCCCGCGGTCGGGCATTGGAACCTGTATCGCCTGGCCGGCGCGCTGATGCCGCTGGTACAGGACGAGGACGCGCTGCGCGCCGTGCTGGCCGACTACGAAGGCGCCTTCCTGGCCGCCTTCCACCACCGGATGGCCGCCAAGCTCGGCCTCGGGCAATGGCAGGCGGGCGACGATGAACTGCTGAACGGCCTCTGGTCCGTCATGCACCAGAATCGCGCCGACTTCACCCTGAGCTTCCGGCGCCTGGCCGACGTGGCCAGCGCCGACGGCACTCCGCCGGCACCGGGCGTCGAAACCTTCGAGGACCTGTATGCCGACCGCGAGGCCGCCCAGGCGTGGCTGGCCACCTACCGTGCCCGCCTCGCTCAGGACGGGCGGCCCGACGGCGAGCGCGCCGCGGCCATGAACCGCGTCAATCCGCTGTACGTGCTGCGCAACCACCTGGCCGAGCTGGCCATCCGTGCCGCAAAGCAAAGGGATCCCGGCGAGATCGACCGCCTGATGCGGCTCTTGCGCGACCCCTACACCGAACGGCCCGGCCACGAAAGCTATGCCCGCGTGCCGCCCGACTGGGCCGGCTCGCTGCAAGTCAGTTGTTCTTCATGAGGTAGACCATGTCCGACCGGCCCAAAGTCAAGAAATCCGATGCCGAATGGCGAACCCTGCTCACCCCCATGCAATACGCCGTGGCGCGCGAGAAGGCGACCGAGCGCGCGTTCACCGGCCAATACTGGGATCATCGCGAACCCGGCATCTACCGCTGCGTGGCCTGCGGCACGCCGCTGTTCGCCTCGGACACCAAGTTCGACTCGGCCTGCGGCTGGCCCAGTTATTTCGCCCCGCTCGACCCCGATAACGTACGCGAGGAACTCGACACCACCCATGGCATGGTCCGCACCGAGATCCTGTGCAACGTCTGCGACGCCCACCTGGGACACGTCTTCGAGGACGGCCCGCCGCCGACAGGCCTGCGTTATTGCATCAATTCGGTCTCGCTGAAGTTCGAACCGCTGTAGCCCCCCACGCCCTTCGGGCGCCCCCTCAAGGGGGCGATGCGGGCGGACCGGCAAGCCGGATCCACCGCATCCTGGATCTTGGTAGGCCGGGTTAAGCTGGGGCTGTAGGGTGAACGGTGGGGTGGTTTTCTTGTCCCACTCGGATGCATTTTTTTCTCGACGATTCGATGAAATTACTTTTTGATCTTTTCCCGCTGGTTCTTTTCTTCGCCGCATACAAGTTCGCCGACATCTATGTCGCTACGGGCGTGGCCATGGCGGCCAGCGTGCTGCAGATCGTCTGGCTGCTGGTGCGGCGCAGGAAGATCGAGCCCATGCACTGGATCAACCTGGCCATCATCGTGGTGTTCGGCGGCGCGACGCTGTTCCTGCACGACGAGGTCTTCATCAAGTGGAAGCCCACGGTGCTCTACTGGCTGTTCGCGGCGGTGCTGGGCGGCGGCCAGTGGCTGTTCAAGCGCAATTTCCTTCGCAGCATGCTGGGCGCGCAGATCCAGTTGCCCGAGGCGGTCTGGAGCCGGCTCAACCTTGCCTGGGTGACGTTCTTCGCCGCGGTAGGCGGCCTGAACCTGTACGTCGCCTACAACTGGCCCACCGAAACCTGGGTCAGCTTCAAGGTCTTCGGCATCTTCGGACTGCTGCTGGTGTTCGTTGTTCTGCAATCGCTCTATCTCGGCCGCCACATGAAGCCCGCCCAGGAAGTCTCGGCCACCGACATCGCCAAGAAAGAGGCCGACGCAGGAGCCGAGCGCTCATGAACGCCGACCGCATGGCATGGATTCGCGAGCGCCTGTCGGAGCTCGATCCCGTCACGCTGGACGTGCAGGACGACTCCCATCTGCATGCCGGCCATGCCGGCGCGGCCGGCGGCGCCGGACACTTCCGGCTACGCATTGTTTCGCCCCGTTTCGCCGGGCTCAACCGGGTGGCCCGGCATAGGCTGGTGTATGATCGATTGGCAGACTTGATGCCGGCGCACATCCACGCGCTGGCGCTCCAGGCGCTGACACCAGAAGAAGACTCCGCACCAACCTCTTGAGCCCGGTCCCTTTTCAACCGACCTCACTCCCCCTCTCTACCTTCAAGGACTTCCATACATGAAGCGTGTTTTGATGATGGCTGCCGCGCTGACCCTGGCCGCTCCGGTTTTTGCGCAGAATGCCGCCGTGGTCAACGGCAAGGCCATCCCCTCGTCGCGCGTGGACCAATTCGTCAAGCTGCTGACCAAGCAGGGCCAGCCCGACTCCCCCCAGTTGCGCGAGCAGATCCGGGAAGAACTGATCAACCGCGAGATCTTCCTGCAGGAAGCCGACAAGCGCGGCGTCGCCAAGCAGCCCGAAGTCCAGGCCGAAATCGACCTGACCCGCCAGAGCGTGCTGATCCGCGGCCTGTTCAACGACTTCCTGGCCAAGAACCCGGTCTCGCCGCAGGACATCCAGGCCGAGTACGACCGCGTCAAGAGCGCCCAGGGCGACAAGGAATACCAGGCCCGCCACATCCTGGTCGAAAGCGAGGCCCAGGCCAAGGACATCATCGCCCAGCTGAAGAAGGGAGCGAAGTTCGAGGACCTCGCCAAGCAATCCAAGGACCCCGGCTCGGCCGCCAACGGCGGCAGCCTGGACTGGGCGCCCTCCAGCACCTACGTCAAGCCGTTCGCCGATGCGCTGGCCGCGCTGCAGAAGGGCCAGACCACGGAAGCGCCGGTGCAGACCCAGTTCGGCTGGCACGTGATCCGCCTGGACGACGTGCGCCCGGTCCAATTCCCCCCGCTGGAGCAGCTGCGCCCGCAAATCGAGGAATCCCTGCGCCAGACCAAGCTGCGTGATTTCCAGACCAGCCTGCGCGAAAAGGCCAAGATCCAGTAAGTTTGTTGGATTCAACCAACAAAAAACGCTGTCCCGATAATTAAATTTTCAACAATCAGGGTTTCCCTGGGTTGAACCTGATGCCCCGTAAAACCAGTGCCTACAGGCGTGAGTTACGGGGCATTTTTCTTGCCTCCGCCCCGGCAACGCTGGACATTCGTCATGCCGCCCCCCTCCGAGGTTGCAATTAGGTAACAAAACCTTAGAGCAAAGCACAACACATTTTTATTGCAAGGGAATTAACTATTGGCACCCCAGGGGCTTTCTGGTGAAATTCTTCGAGATTTCTTCACAGCAAGTACATCGCGTAGAAATCATGAGCAAGACGGGGGGCTTGTCTTGGGGGAAAGCGGCAGCAATGCTGTCTTCCGACTCGTCCCTTCGGCTTATCGAGTTACTCACTCCGCTGGAGACCTATTTAAATGAAGAAGACCCTTCTTGCCGCCGCGCTGCTGGCTGGCTTCGCAGGTGCCGCTCAAGCGCAAAGCAACGTCACGCTGTATGGTTTGGTTGACGCTGGCTTCAACTACACCAAGCTCGAAGGCAACAAGAGCCGCATGGGTATCGACAGCGGTCTGCAAGGCCAGTCGCGCTGGGGTATCCGTGGTTCGGAAGACATCGGCGGTGGTCTGAAGGCCATTTTCACCCTGGAAAACGGCTTCACCGTTGACAACGGCCAACAAACCCAAGGCCGCCTGTTCGGCCGCTACGCCTTCGTCGGCCTGGAAAGCGCCTCCGCTGGCCGCCTGACCCTGGGCCGCACGACGAACCTGGCCTTCATGTGGGCCGCCGGCATCGTCAACCCCTTCGGCCTGAGCTTCAGCAGCGCCACCGTCGGCAGCACCTTCGGCTACAACGACGCCGATCTGGGCCTGGGTCGTGTCAACAACTCGATCTACTACTACTCGCCCAACTTCTCCGGCTTCCAAGGCGCCATCGGTTACAGCTTCCAGTCGAACCCCGACACGGAAGTCGCCGGCAACAAGAACAACGATCGCCTGATCGACCTGGGCTTGAAGTATGACAATGGTCCCCTGAAGGCCGTGCTGACGTACCAGTACCTGAACCCGTCGCAGCTGACCGCCAACAACGGCAAGTTCAAGAACCTGACGCTGGGTGCCAACTACGACTTCGGCGTCGTGGCTGTGTACGCTGGCTACGCCAACGCCAAGGGCATCCGCACTGTCGCTGGCTACAACGGCGCCATCAACGCCACGTCCGCCGACTTCACCAAGGACAACGCCTACACGATCGGCCTGAGCGCTCCTCTGGGACCCGGCAAGGCCTACGCTGCCTACCAAAAGGCGACCAAGTCCAAGTCCAACAACTGGGCTATCGGCTATACCTACGACCTGTCGAAGCGCACCAACCTGTACGCCTTCTTCGTCGAGGGTGAAGTCCGTGATTTCGCCGCCAAGAAGGACCTGAGCAACCGCCAGTTCGCTCTGGGCCTGCAACACCGCTTCTAAGCACTTGATACCGGTTTAGCCGGTATCGACGGGGCCTCGGCCCCGACGCGAACAAGCATGAACCCCGCCTTGTGCGGGGTTTTTCTTTGCCGCTCCGGTCACGATGGTGCTCTCCGCGTTCTTACGTTGCCGGATGTAACACCCACCCTTTTCCTGTTGCGCGAACAACGACAAGACCAATTGGTTTAGACGGAATCGCAACATCACTGAATATCGCACCAGATTTAACAGTTGGCACTCTTAATCCTTTCTGGTGAAATTTCTTCAGATTTCTTCGCAGCCTAAGCAGCATGGCCTGGAAATCGGAATCAGACGGCGACTGCGCGCCGAAGGAGCCGGTCTCGGACCGACCCCGCCGGGACGTCAGCCAACTTGTCGAGTGTTTTTCAGCTGGAGACCAAGTAAATGAAAAAAACCCTACTCGCGACCGCCCTGCTGGCAGGCTTTGCCGGCGCCGCTCACGCACAGAGCTCCGTTACGCTGTACGGCCTGGTCGATGCGGGCTTCAACTACGCCAAGCGCGATGGCCAGTCCGTCAAAGGTATCGATAGCGGCCTGATGAGCCAATCCCGCTTCGGTATGCGCGGTTCGGAAGACTTGGGCAATGGCCTGAAGGCCATCTTCACCCTGGAAAACGGCTTCACGGTGGATAACGGCCAACAAACCCACGGCCGCCTGTTCGGCCGCTACGCCTTCGTCGGTCTCGAAAGCGCTCAAGCCGGCCGCCTGACTCTGGGCCGCACCACCAACCTGGCCTTCATGTGGGCTGCTGGCATCGCCAACCCGTTCGGCCTGAGCTTCAGCACCGCCAGCATCGGCAGCACCTTTGCCTATAACGACGCCGTGATGGGCGGCGGCCGGGTCAACAACTCGGTCTACTACTACAGCCCCTCGTTCTACGGCATCCAGGCCGGTGTCGGTTACAGCTTCAACGCCTTCGCCAGCCCGAGCGGCGAAAGTGAAGTACCGGAAAGCGGCAAGAACAACCGCATGATCGATGCCGGCCTGAAGTACGACAATGGGCCAATCAAAGGCGTATTGACGTACCAGCAAGTGGAATCGCCGCTGCCTGGCACCAAGACCTTCCGCAATCTGACCGTCGGTGCATCGTACGACTTCGGCGTCGCCGCCATCCACGCAGGTTACGCCAAGGCCAACAACATCACCCCCGCCTTCCTGAACGGCTACAACGGCGTGGTAGCGACGGGCGGCCAGTTCTCCAGCGACAGTGCCTACACCATCGGTGCCAGCGCCCCGATCGGCCCCGGCAAGCTGTACGCCGCCTGGCAAAAGGCCACCAAGTCCAAGGTGAACGGCTGGGCCGTCGGCTACACCTACGATCTGTCCAAGCGCACCAACCTGTATGCGTTCTTCGCCGACAACGACGTGCGCAACTTCGACGAGAACCGCGATATGACCTATCGCCAACTCGCCGTCGGCCTGCAACACCGCTTCTAAGAAAAAGGGCCGCTAGGCGGCCCCCATGCCGGCAGCCCAGGCTGCCAGCCCTCGCGCCCCGGGCCTTGCCCGGGGTTTTTATTTGCCGCGGTTCATGTCGTCCAGCGGCGCGCGTTGCGGAACATGCGCATCCACGGCGAGAACTCGCCGCCGCTGTCGCGTTCGCCCCACGAGGCCGGGCTCCACGACATCTGCACGTTGCGGAACACCCGCTCGGGGTGCGGCATCAGGGCGGTGAAGCGGCCGTCCGCCGTGGTGACGCCGGCTAGGCCGCCGGCGCTGCCGTTGGGGTTGTAGGGATAGACCTCGGTCGGCTTGCCGGCGTGATCGACGAAACGCATGGCGGCCAGCGCCGCGTCGGCCCTGCCCTGCTGCGAGAAGTCGGCATAGCCTTCGCCGTGGGAAACGGCGATGGGCATGCGCGAGCCGGCCATCCCGTCGAAGAAGATGGACGGCGACTCGGGGATTTCGACCAGCGAGAAGCGGGCCTCGAACTTTTCCGAGCGGTTGCGCGTGAAGCGCGGCCAGTCCTGGGCGCCCGGGATCATGGGGGCCAGCGCCGCCAGCATCTGGCAGCCGTTGCACACGCCCAGCGCGAAGGTGTCGCCGCGGCCGAAGTAGGCCGCGAACATGTCGGCCAGCACCGCGTTGTACTGGATGGTCTTGGCCCAGCCTTCGCCGGCGCCCAGCACGTCGCCGTAGCTGAAGCCGCCCACGGCGACCAGTCCCTTGAAGCTGGACAGGTCGATGCGTCCGCTCAGCAGGTCGGTCATGTGCACGTCCCAGGACTCGAAGCCGGCGCGGTCGAAGGCATAGGCCATCTCGACCTGGCTGTTGCAGCCCTGTTCGCGCAGGATGGCCATGCGCGGGCGCGCGCCGGTGGCGATCATGGGGGCGGCGATGTCTTCCTGCGGGTCGAAATCGACCTTGGGCGCCAGGCCGGGATTGGCGACGTCGTCCCACAGGTCGAATTCGGCCTGCGCGCAGTCGGGGTTGTCGCGCAGCGCCATGATGCGGCGGCTGACCTCGCTCCAGGCCTTGCCGAGTTCGGCGCGCGGCTTGCCCCAGATCCTGCGGGCGTCGCGGTAGAACTCGATCTCGTCGCGGCCGTTGGGTTCGCCGATCACGTGCGAGTGGGCCGACAGGCCGGCGCCTCGCAGCACTTCCATCACGGCGTCGCGGCTGGCGGCGGGCACCTGGATGACGGCGCCGGCCTCTTCCGAGAACAGCGCCTTGATCGTCAGTTCGTCGCGCTGCACCGCGACCTGTTCCGGCCGGATCTTGAAATCGCCCCAGTCCGATGCATACGGATCCAGGGTCAGCATGTCGAGGTTGATCGACAGTCCGGTGTGGCCGGCGAAGGCCATCTCGCACAGCGTGGCGAACAGGCCGCCGTCGGAGCGGTCGTGGTAGGCCAGGATCACGCCACTGTCGGCCAGGGTGCGGATCGCGGCGAAGAAGGCACGCAGGTCGTCGGGGGCGTCGATGTCGGGGGCCTGCTGGCCGACCTGGCCGATGACCTGGGCCAGCACGGAACCGCCCAGGCGGTGCTTGCCGCGTCCCAGGTCGACCAGGATCAAGGTCGTGTCACCCTGGTCGGTGCGCAGTTGCGGGGTCAGCGTCTTGCGCACGTCGTCCACCGGCGCGAAGGCCGTGACGATGAGAGAGACCGGCGCCACCACGCGGCGCTGTTCGCCGTTTTCGTCCCACGCCGTGCGCATGGACAGCGAATCCTTGCCCACGGGGATGGACAGGCCGACACGCTGGCACAGTTCGCTGACCGCGCTGACGGTGTCGTACAGCGCCGCGTCCTGGCCGGGCTCGCCGCAGGCGGCCATCCAGTTGGCGGACATCTTGACGTCTTCGATGCGGACCACGGGCGCCGCCACCAGGTTGGTGATGGCTTCGGCCACGGCCATGCGGCCCGAGGCCGGGGCGTCGATCACGGCCAGCGGCGTGCGTTCGCCCATGGCCATGGCCTCGCCGCGCGTGCCGCTGTAGTCGGCCAGCGTGACCGCGCAGTCGGCCACCGGGACCTGCCACGGCCCCACCATCTGGTCGCGCGACGACAGCCCTCCCACCGTGCGGTCGCCGATGGTGATCAGGAAGGTCTTGTTGGCGACCGTGGGATGGCGCAGCACGCGCAGGGCCACGTCGTCCAGGTCCAGGCCGACCACGTCCATCGGCTCGCCCGCGCCCGGCAGGCGCGCGACGTCGCGCTCCATGCGGGGCGGCTTGCCCAGGATGACGTCGACCGGCACGTCCACCGGGCGCGACGTCCGGGCCCAGTCGGCCGCGGCCACGTCGCCCGCCGAGAAACCCTCGCCGTCGACCACGCGCAACTGGCGCTGCTCGGTGGCCACGCCCACGACGGCGTAGGGGCAGCGCTCGCGGCGCGCCAGCGCATCGAAGCGCTCGAGGTCCTGCGGCAGGATGGCCAGCACATAGCGCTCCTGCGATTCGTTGCACCAGATCTCGGCCGGCGACAGGCCCGATTCCTCGAGCTGGACGTTGCGCAGGTCGAATATGGCGCCGCGCCCGGCGCCGTCAACCAGTTCGGGGAAGGCATTCGAGAGGCCGCCCGCGCCCACGTCGTGGATGGACTGGATGGGGTTGTCGGTCCCGAGCTGCCAGCAGCGGTCGATGACTTCCTGCGCGCGGCGCTCGATCTCGGGATTGCCGCGCTGGACGGAGTCGAAATCGAGGTCGGCGGTGTTGCTGCCCACGCCCATGCTGGAGGCGGCGCCGCCGCCCATGCCTATGCGCATGCCGGGTCCGCCCAGCTGGATCAGCAGCGAGCCGGGCGGCAGATCGTTCTTGTGTGTCAGGCCGTCGTCGATGCTGCCCAGGCCGCCGGCGATCATGATGGGCTTGTGGTAGCCCCAGCGCACGCCGCCCGCGGTCTGCTCGAAGGTCCGGAAATAGCCCAGCAGGTTGGGCCGGCCGAATTCGTTGTTGAACGCCGCCCCGCCCAGGGGGCCTTCGATCATGATGGACAGGGGCGAGGCGATGCGGTCGGGCGCGCCGTGGCCATCGTGTTCCCAGGGCTCGATGGCATCGTCGAAACGCAGGTGCGATACCGTGAAACCGGTCAGGCCCGCCTTGGGCTTGGAGCCGCGGCCGGTCGCGCCTTCGTCGCGGATCTCGCCGCCCGCGCCGGTCGAGGCGCCGGGGAAAGGCGAGATGGCCGTGGGATGGTTGTGCGTCTCGACCTTCATCAGGGTGTGCACGATCGCATCGCGGCGTCCGTACACCTGGCCTTCGGTGCCAGGCTGCACATGAAAGCGCTCCGCCCGGCCCCCGGCCATGACGGCGGCGTTGTCGGAATACGCCACTACGGTGCCTTCCGGCTGCGCCTTGTGCGTGGCGCGGATCATGCCGAACAGCGTCTCGGACTGCGGCTGGCCGTCGATGATCCATTGGGCATTGAAGATCTTGTGGCGGCAATGCTCGCTGTTGGCCTGGGCGAACATCATCAGTTCCACGTCGGTCGGATTCCGTCCCAGGCCGTTGAAGGCCTCGACCAGGTAATCGATCTCGTCGTCGGACAGCGCCAGCCCCATGCTGCGGTTGGCCGCCACCAGGGCGGGAGCGCCTTCTGCCAGCAGGGGCACGGTCTGCATGGGCTTGCCGGCCAGGGTAGCGAACAGCGGCGCGCCGTCGAAGGCGCCGTCGACCACCGTCTCGGTCATGCGGTCGTGCAAGGCGCCGGCCAGCGCGGCCAGGTCGTCCGCCGAGAACGATTTGGCGCCCCCCAGCAGGCCCCGTTTAGGGACCACCGTGTAGGCGACTGCGCGCTCTATCCTGCGGACCTGCGCCAGCCCGCAATTGTGCGCGATGTCGGTGGCCTTGCTGGCCCAGGGCGAGACAGTGCCCAGGCGCGGCACGACCAGCAGTTCCAGCCCCTGCTGGGGCTCGGGGGCCGGATCGCCGTAGCGCAGCAGGCCCTCCAGGCGCTGGCGGTCGTCCGCGGCCAGGTCGCCCTCCACGGCGACGAAATGCACGAACCGGGCCGAGACATCGGCCACCGAGGCATTCAGGGCCTGGAGTCGGCGCAACAGCCGGTCGCGGCGGAACGAGGAAAGGGCAAGGGGGCCGGAGAGGCGCAGGATGGAGGCCACGATAAGCGAGCTGGAAGCGGAGGAAATGAGGGGGAAAACGCGAGGGAAGCGCGTGACTAGCCGTGATTTTACTTCGTACCGGGGGATCGGGAAAAACCACGAGCGAATACCCGCCCTCCCCGCTTAAAATCCGGTGCCCGTTCCCCGGAATGCCCTCGCGCTCCGGCGGGAAAACGGGCTCGACCAGAAGAAGCGACCAGACCCCATGCGTGTGATTGTGATCGGTGCCGGCATCATCGGTGTGTGCACCGCCTATTGGCTCAACCGGCACGGCATGCAGGTAACCGTGGTGGACCGCCGCAGCGGCGTCGCCCAGGAATCGAGCTTCGGCAACGCGGGCATCCTGGCCGCCGACTACGCGGCCCCATGGGCCGCCCCGGGCATGCCCGGCCGCGTGCTGGCCCATCTGTTCAAGAGCGAGGCGCCGGTGGCGCTGCGCGCCTCGCTGGACCCCGCCCTGTGGAAGTGGCTGGTGAAGTGGCTGGGCCAGTGCCGGGCGGAGCGCTATGCCGCCAACAAGCGCGTCATGCAGCGCGTGGCCCGCTACAGCCGCGTCCAGCTGGCCGCGCTGCGCGAGGAATACGGCTTCGAATACGAGCGCCGGATCGGCTACCTGCAACTGCTGCGCACGCCGCGCGACGTGGAAGCGGCGCAGGCCACCCTCCAGGTCCTCCGGGAAAGCGGCATCGCCCACCAGTTGCTGGGCGCCGAAGAAGCCGTCGCGATGGACGTCCACCTGCAGGACGCGGTCCACGTCGGCACGCCGCTGGCGGGCGCCATCCACTATCCCGACGACGAATCGGGCAACTGCCCGCTGTTCGCCCGCCTGCTGGCGGCCGAATGCGAACGGGGCGGCGTCGAGTTCCTGTTCAACACCGTCGCCCAGCCCGTGCAGGACGCCGGCGGCATCGTCGCCGGCGTGCGCCTGCAGGACGGCCGCACGCTGCCCGCGCAGGCGGTCGTCGTGGCCTCGGGCAGCGACGCCGGGGATTGGCTGGCCCGGCTGGGCGTGCGCGTGCCGATCTATCCGGTGCGAGGCTATGCCGCCAACCTTCCCCTGCGCAACGACGTCATCGGCCCGCGGCGCGCCTTCGTGGACGAGACCTATCGCGTGACGGTGACGCCGCTCGGCCAGCGCCTGCGCATCGCCGGCACGGCCGAGCTGGGCGCGCGCGGTCCGGCCCTGCGCGACAAGGCCTTGCGCACCCTGGTCAGGACGGCCCAGGACTGGATGCCCGGCATGCTGGATTTCTCGCGCGCGACCTGGTGGGCCGGCACCCGGCCGATGACGCCGGACGGCCCGCCCATACTCGGCCCGACCCGGCTGCCCGGCCTGTACCTGAACGTCGGCCACGGCTCGCAGGGATGGAGCATGGCGGCGGGCACGGGGCGCATCGTCGCCGACCTGGTCGCCGGCCGGACGCCGGAGATAGACCTGGACGGGTTGGACATCGGCCGCTACGCGCGCAAGAATTAGCGCATGGACCCACACCCGCACCGGCTGCTGCGCACCCCCGCCATCAGGCTGATCGAACGCGAGGCGCAGGCCGCGCTGCCGCCCCACACCCTGATGCGGCGGGCCGCCGGCGCGGCTGCCGCGCTCATCGCCGAGCGCTGGCCCGGCCATTCGGTCGACCTGCTGTGCGGTCCCGGCAACAACGGCGGCGACGGCCTCATGCTGGCCGCGCTGCTGCACCAGGCCGGCCGCCGGGTCCGCGTCTGGGCGCTGCCGGCCGGCAGGCGGCCGGCCGATGCCGAACAAGCCTGGCAGGAATTGCCCGCCGGCCTGTTGCAGGCCGGCGAACCCGATGCCCGCGATCTGCCCGATCCATCGCGCACGCTGATCGTCGACGCCCTGTTCGGCATCGGCCTCTCACGCCCCCTGCCCGAATCCGCGCAGCGGTGGACGGCCTGGGCGGCGCGGCAGGGATCGCCGATCCTGGCGCTGGATGCGCCCAGCGGGCTCGATACCGACACCGGGGACGCGCAGCCGGGTGCCATCGTCGCCCACCATACCCTGACCTTCATCGCCGACAAGCCCGGACTCCACACGCGTGCCGGCCGCGACCATGCCGGCACGGTCAGCGTCGCCGACCTGGAACTGGAAAGCGGCATCGGCCGCCATGCCGGGCTGCCCCATGGCGGCCTGCTCGTGCGGCAAGCCGACTGCCCGGCGCTGTTCCGCCCCCGGCCGCAGGACAGCCACAAAGGCAGCTTCGGCACGCTGGCCATCCTGGCCGGCGCGCCCGGCATGACCGGGGCGGCCTTGCTGGCAGCCCGCGCGGCCTTGTACGGCGGGGCCGGCAAGATCCTGGTCGGGCTGGCCGAGGCGGCACCGCCCGCGCTGCCCTGCGACCCATGGCATCCCGAGCTCATGCTGCGCGACGCCGACGGGCTGCTGGATCATGCGGCGCGACTGGGCGTCGGCGGCTGGGTCGCGGGCTGCGGCCTGGGCACCGATGCCGGCGCCGAGCGCTGGCTTGGCCGCCTGCTGGCCGAGGCGCCCGCCTCGGCCCCCCTGGTGCTGGACGCCGACGCGCTGGTCCTGCTGGGCACGCTGCCCGACCTGGCGCGCGGCCTGGCGGCCCGGGGCGGCCCCGCGATCCTGACCCCGCATCCGCGCGAAGCGGCGCGCATGCTGGGCATCTCGACCGACGACGTGCAGGCGGACCGCATCGAGGCCGCCCGCGAGCTGGCCGCGCGCTACCGCGCCTGGGTGGTCCTGAAGGGGGCCGGCAGCATCGTGTGCGGGCCGCATGGCGCCTGGAGCGTCAATGCCAGCGGCAATGCCGGGCTGGCCACCGCCGGTACCGGCGACGTGCTGGCCGGCATGCTGGGCGCGCTGCTGGCGCAGGGGCTGGAAGCCGGCGAGGCGGCACGGGCCGGCGTGTGGCTGCACGGCGCCGCCGCCGACAGCCTCGTGGCCCGCGGCATCGGCCCTATCGGCCTGACGGCCAGCGAGATCGCGCCGGCCGCGCGCGACCTGCGCAATCGCGGCGGCCACTGATCCCTCGCCGCGGGCGCCCGGTTCAGGAAACGTCGCCGGCCGAATCGTGCACCAGGCGCCCGCCCGCCACCACCAGCTGGCGCGCGCAGCGCTGCGCCAGCTTGGCATCGTGCGTCACCAGCAGCAGGGTCGTGCCCCGCTCGCGGTGCAGTTCGAACATCAGGTCGATGACGGCCTCGCCGGTGGCCGAATCCAGGCTGCCCGTGGGTTCGTCGGCGAACAGCAGCTCCGGCTCCACCACGAAGGCACGCGCCAGGGACACCCGCTGCTGCTCTCCTCCCGACAAGGTGCGCGGATAGTGGCGCAGGCGCGCGCCCAGCCCCACGCGTTCCAGCATGGCCGTGGCGGCGGCGCGCGCATCGCGGCCCGCCAATTCCAGCGGCAGCATGACGTTCTCCAGGGCGGTCAGGTGGGGCAGCAGCTGGAACGACTGGAACACGAAGCCCACGTGGCGCGCCCGCAGGCTGGCGCGCTGGTCCTCGTCCAGCGCGAACAGGTCGCGGCCGGCCAGGTGCACCGATCCGGAGGTCGGCACGTCCAGCCCGGCCAGCAGGCCGAGCAGCGTGGACTTGCCCGATCCCGAACTCCCCGTGATGGCCACGGTCTCTCCGAAGGCCACCGTAAAATCGACCGCATCGAGAATGGCGAGCTCGCCGCTCGAATCGGCCACCCGCCTGGTCAACGATCGTACGGCGATGGCGGGCTGCGCGGCAGGCGTGGCCGCGGACTGGCTCGCGGCGGATCGGGTCGGTCCCGTCATGATTGGATCGCTGAAAGAAAGGAAAGACATGATAAAGCCTCGCTCGTCGCAGCCGCTCCGGGACATCGCCCGTACTGCGCACGGCGCCGCCCGGCGCCTGTTCGCGGGCACGCTGTGCGCGGCCGCGCTATGCGGCCTGGCGCCAGCCGCCCTGGCACAGACCGCCGCCCCCGCCGCGAGTTCCTCGCCCGCCCTGCTGGTGCTGGGCGACAGTCTGTCGGCGGAGTACGGCCTGCCGCGCGGATCGGGATGGGTGGCGCTGCTCGAGGCCCGCCTGCGCGAGCGCAAGCTCGACTATCGCGTGGTCAACGCCAGCATCAGCGGCGACACCACCAGCGGCGGCGTCAGCAGGCTGCCGGCGCTGCTCGCGCGCCATCGGCCGAGCGTGGTCGTGATCGAGCTGGGCTCGAACGACGCGCTGCGCGGGCTGTCCCTGCAGATGACCGAGCAGAACCTGAACAAGATGGTGCAGGCGTCGCGCCAGGCTGGCGCGCGCGTATTGCTGGTGGGCATGCAGATCCCGCCCAACTATGGCCGCGACTACACGCAGCGCTTCCAGCAATTGTTCGCCAAGGTCGCCAAGGAGCAGCAGGCGGCGCTGCTGCCCTTCCTGCTGGACGGCGTCGCCCAGCACATCGAACTGTTCCAGCCCGATCGCCTGCACCCCACGGCACAGGCGCAGCCGCGCCTGCTGGACAATGTCTGGTCGCGCCTGGAACCGCTGCTGGGCACCGGCAAGTCCTGACACGGCCGGCCCGCGGGCCGGCCGGGGCGATCAGCGCTCGGCGGCCGGCGCGGCGGTGGTCAGGGCCGTGCCTTCGGGCGAGATCGTGACCTTGTACTTCTCGCGCAGCGTCTGCAGCACGGCCAACTGCTCGGCCTGGGCCCAGCGGCGTTCCATCATCGACTTCTCGCCGGCGATCGCGGCGGCGTCGGGCTTGGGCGCGGCCTCGACCTTGGAGATCCGGGCAATGACATAGTCGTCGCCGGCGATCGTGCCCACGAACGCCGGCAGCTTGCCGGCCGGCGCCTTCATGACCGCGTTCAGCAGCGCGGGGGCGACGCCCTGGGGCGCATTGCGCGCCACCGTGACGACGGCGCCGAAGCCCTGGCTGGAATCCTTGGCCTGCAGGGCCTTCAGGCGTTCCTCGCCCGCCGCGCGGGCCAGATCGAGCGCCTTGTCCTGGGTCAGCTGGGCGCGGATGCCGCTGGACACGTCGGCCAGGGGCTGCACCGAAGCCGGCACGTGCTTGACCACGCGCACCGCGGCCAGGCGATTCGGGCCAAGCTCGATCACCCCCGAGTTGCGCTTCTCGCGCAGCACCTCGTCCGAGAACAGGGCCTGCGCCACCTTGGGATTGCCCAGGACGTCGTTGCCCTGCAGACCGCTGCGCGTGACGCCCTGGGCCTCCTGGATCTTCAGGCCGAATTTCTGCGCCGCGGGTTCGAGCGTATCGCTCTGCTCGTACACCAGGTTCGTGAACTGCTCGGCGGCCTCGGCGAAACGGCGGGCAGCCTGCTGCTGCTTGATTTCCTCGACGATCTGGGCGCGAACCTCGGCCAACGGCTTGACCACGGCCGGACGGATGCCGATGAGCTTGATGACATGGAAGCCGTAGTCGGTCGCCACGACGCCCGACACTTCGCCGTCCTTCAGCGCGAAGGCGGCATCCTCGAAAGGCTTGACCATCATGCCGCGGCCGAACCAGTCCAGGTCCCCGCCCTTGGCCGCCGAACCGGGATCCTGCGAGTTCTCGCGCGCCAGCCTGGCGAAATCGGCCTTGGGCGCCTTGGCCTGGTCGGCCAGGGACTGCGCCTTCTTGCGCGCTTCCTCGCGCGCGGACTCGCTGGCGCCGCTGTCGACCGTGATCAGGATGTGGCTGGCCCGGCGCTGTTCTTCCTGGCCATAGCGGCCCTTGTTCTGCTCGTAGTAGCTCTTGATATCGTCCTCGGATACCGCGATCCCGGACGTCGACGCCCCCTGGTCCAGCACCACGTACTGCGCGTCGACCCGTTCCGGGACCTCGAAGCGGGCGCGGTTGGCCTCGTAGTAGGCCTTGACCTCGTCGTCGCTGACGCTGACCTTGGCGCGGTAGTCGGCGGCGGCCACGCGCAGGGTCTGGATGCTGCGACGCTCGGTGGCGGCGGCCACCAGGCGGTCCATGACCGCGTCCGGCATCATGGTCGACTGCGCCACCGGCCCCAGCACCTGCTGCAAGGCCAGGTCGCGCCGCAACTGGGCCTCGAACATGACCGGGGTCATGCCTTGCGCGGCCAGTGCGTCGCGGTAGCGGGCGTTGCTGAACTTGCCGTCTTCCTGCACGGCCGGAATCGCCTGGATGGTGGCGCGGAGCTGGTCGTCGGACGCCGAGAAATGGTTCTTGGTGGCTTCGGCCGAGATCAGGCGGGTGTTGATGATCTCGTCCAGCACCGCCTGGCGCATGGCCGGCGTATCGAAGGCCTGCGAATCGAACTGCGCGCCCATCATGCCGCGCAGCTGGTCGAGCCGGTTGCGCGACGCCGCGTCGAACTCCTGCTGCGTGACGGCTTCGCCCGCCACCTTGGCCAGCGACTTGTCGCCTTCCATGAAGCTGGAGTAGCCCTGTATGCCGACGAAGACGAACGACGGCAGGATCAGCAGCAGCAGGACGAACTGCATCCAGCGGCGGTGGTTACGGATGAGGTCAAACATGCGCGAATACTCCGGTCGGATGCCAGCGGCACGACGGCCATACAAGCAAAATGCCCACGGGCTCAAGGCCAATGGGCACCCATTAGTGTCGAGCCGATTCTAGCATGGCGCCTGGGGCTGGACGCCTTGCGCGACCGGCGCGGACTACGCCGGGCCGACCGCGGAAAACAGTGCTGCGTCGCGCGCCAGGTCGCCGCTGGCCTGAACCCGGCGGTCGCGGCGGGCGGCGAAGTCCAGCATGCGGTCGATCGGCCGGCGCGCCTGCCGCCCCAGCGCCGGATCCAGCAGGATTTCGCCCGTGCCCCGCTCCAGGCATCCGGCCAGGTTCTCCAGTCCGTTCATGGCCATCCACGGACAATGCGCGCAGCTCTTGCAGGTCGCGCTTCCCCCCGCCGTCGGCGCCGCGATGAAAATCTTGCCGGGAGCGGCAAGCCGCATCTTGTGCAGCAGGCCCTGGTCGGTGGCCACGATGAAATGCGTGGCGTCGAGTTCGCGCGCGGCCTTGATCATCTGCGCGGTCGAGCCCACCACGTCGGCCTGGTCCACGACGGCGGGCGGCGATTCCGGATGCACCAGCACCTTGGCCTGCGGATGTTCCGCCCGCAGCAGTTCGAGCTCGATGCCCTTGAACTCGTCGTGCACCAGGCACGAGCCCTGCCACATCAGCATATCGGCGCCGGTCTGCGACTGGACGTAGGCGCCCAGGTGGCGGTCGGGCGCCCACAGGATCTTTTCCCCGCGGGCGTGCAGGTCCGCGACGATGTCCAGCGCGATGGCCGAGGTCACGGCCCAGTCCGCCCGGGCCTTCACGGCCGCGCTGGTATTGGCGTAGACCACCACGGTGCGGTCGGGATGGGCATCGCAGAAGGCCGAGAACTCGTCCAGGGGACAGCCCAGGTCCAACGAGCAGGTGGCGTCCAGGTCCGGCATCAGCACGCGCTTCTCGGGGCTGAGGATCTTGGCCGTTTCCCCCATGAACCGCACCCCCGCCACCACCAGCGTGCTGGCCGCGTGGTCGCGGCCGAAGCGCGCCATCTCCAGGGAATCCGCGACGCAGCCGCCCGTCTCGTCGGCCAGTTCCTGCAATTCGGCATCCACGTAGTAATGCGCGACCAGCACCGCGTTCTCGCGCTGGAGCAGTGCCCGGATGCGCGCCTTCAGTTCGTCCCGCCGCTGCCCCGGCAAGTCCTCGGGCACCTTGGCCCAGGCCTGCCCTACCGAGCACGAGCCGCCGGCGGCCGTGGGCGAATCGAAATCGAAAGTGCGAAGCAGCGTCTGGCTCATCCTGTCATCCGTCCATTTATGCTCATACTGAGCATTTTTTGGGCAAAAAAATATCGACCGGACTTATGCTAAATATGAGCATAACGAATGTCAATAGCGAAAACCCGAAAACGCATGGCGACATGCCGTAAAGCAAGCACCAAAAGAAAAAGGGCCTGGATGACTCCAAGCCCTTGATCCCGACACGTATGCGCTTCGACAGAGTGGTGGGTGCTACAGGGGTCGAACCTGTGACCTACGCCTTGTAAGGGCGCCGCTCTACCAACTGAGCTAAGCACCCTCTGCGATACGACTCGTGACTCGGCGCGTATTGTAGCGGATTGCCCGGGCACCTGCATCAGCCGCCCCGCGGCAGCCGGCTGGGCGGATAACCGTAGAACTTTTTGAATGCCTGCGCATACGCGCCCTCGGTGGCATAGCCCACCGCCAGCGCGATATCCAGTTGCCGCCAACCCTGCGCATGCAGTTCGGCCGCCCGGGTCATCCGTGCATAGTTGCGCCATTGCTGGAAGGACATGCCGGTATGGGCCACGAACGCGCGCTGGATGGTCTTCTCGCTGGCTCCCGCCACGCGCGCCCACGCCCCCAGCGAACGATTGTCGGCCGGATCCTGTTCCAGCGCGCGGCAGATGGGCGCGATGCGCGCATCGCCCGGGATCTGTATGCCCGGCTCGGTCCAGGGCGCCGACGCCAGTTCGTCGGCCAGCACGCGCGCCTTGCGCAGGCGCTGTTCGCCCCCGCCGCCATCCGGACTCCAGCTTGCCGCGTCCAGGATCAGTTCCCGCAGCAGCGGCCGCACGCAGACGACCACGCAGCGTCCCGCGTCGTAGAAATCCGGCTCGACGTAGACACTGTGATATCGAAAACTGCGGTCCATCAGCACGGCGTGCGGCACGCCGCGCGGTATCCACGCCGCCCTGTCGGGCGCGAGCCGTATCACCCGCTGCCGGGTCTCCAGCAGCGTCGAGCCCTGCTCGGGATAAAGCAGTTGCCCCACTTCATGGCTGTGCATGGCGGCGTGCGCCGCGCGCCCTTCCCTGACCACGATGCGCAACGGAAACCGTTGCGGGGCGACGATGCCGGACATGTCCGATCCTCAATGAAATCTGGCCGAGATGCGACGGCGCGAGAAACAGCGCCGGTCGATGATGCAGGCGTCGTCAACCGGAGCCCCTCATGTACATCGACCTCACGCTTTCCATCGACATCCAGGACCCCATTATCGCCAAAGCCAGCACCGATCCCGACAGCTACATGTCGCGCGGCCACATCGGCACCCATCTCGACGTCTACGGCGGCCAGGCCTTCCCGCCCGCCCACTACTGCATGCGGCGAGGCCTCTTGATCGACGCGCGGGACGCCGGCGACGAAATCGGCCTCACGGTCCTGGCCGGCCGCGAGTTCCAGGCCGGCGACTTCCTCATCTTCCATACCGGTCATCTCGCCCGCCACGTCTACGGCTCCCGCCCGTACTACCAGAACCAGCCGAAATTCTCGTGGGACCTGGTCCGGCACCTGGCCGAGCGCGATACCGGCTTCATCGGCCTGGACTTTCCCGGTATGCGGCCCGGCCCCGAGCACAACACCGCGGACCGCATCGTGGGCAGCCGCGGCGGCTACGTCATCGAGAATCTGGCCAATGTGGACAGATTGCATGCCCAGGCCGGCGACCGGACGTTCCTGGTCTGCACGGGATGGACCGGCTTCCAGGGCTCGACGGGACTGTCGTGCCGTGTCGTTGCCCACCTGGACTGAGACCGCAGGAGAAGCCCGCCATGACCTCGCATCCTGTTGCTCCCCCCCACCCCGACGGCAGCGCCTATCGCGCCGCCATGGCCCGCCTGGGCGCCTCGGTGCACATCGTCACCAGCGCGGGCCCCGCGGGCCGCGTGGGCCTGACGGCCTCGGCCGTCTGCAGCGTGACCGACGACCCGCCCATGCTGCTGGTGTGCCTGAACCGGCGCTCGTCGGCCCACGACGCGACGCTGGCCAACGGCGTACTGTGCGTCAACACGTTGGCCGCCGGCCACGAACCCCTGTCGCGCCGGTTCAGCGGCGGCGGGGACATGGACGGCCGGTTCGCGCAAGGCGCGTGGAGCCGCCTGGAAACGGGCTCGCCGGTCCTGGAGGACGCGATGGCCGCGTTCGACTGCCGCATCGTCGACACGACGCGGCAGGGCACGCACACCGTCATGTTCTGCGAGGTCCAGGGCTTACGCACGGGAGAGGCGCCGGCCGGCCTGTTCTATTTTTCGCGGACGTATCACGCGTTGGGACCGGCAACCTAGGGACGAAAAAAAACCCTGGCGCCAAACCAGGGTTTCTCGTCACGAAGTGCGTGCGCCTTAGTTGACGGCGTCTTTCAGCGCCTTGCCCGGACGGAACTTCGGCACCTTGGCCTTCTTGATCTTGATGGCTTCGCCGGTGCGCGGGTTACGGCCGGTGCGGGCCGCGCGAGCGCTCACCGCGAAAGTGCCGAAACCGACCAGCGTCACCGTGCCGCCCTTCTTGAGCGTCGTTTTCACCGCTCCCACCAGCGCATCCAGCGAACGGCCGGCAGCCGCCTTGGAAATGTCGGCTTGCTTGGCGATGTGGTCGATAAGCTCGGTCTTGTTCATTAGGCCCCTCACAAGGTCTATCTGTGGAAAAAATTTTTGGTCCCGATGCGAGTCCGCAAGGGGCACCCCCGAAGAGCGACGTACCCCGCCGGGACTGCTCTTACGGGTACGAAACGCAGACGGCTATTTAATCCTCGGGCAGAAAGTCGTGTCAAGGGAAACCCGCTGGAAAACCGCGTAAAACCTCATGTTTCCGCATGTGACGAAAAAAAGAGGGCACTTGCGTGCCCTCTTCCATGCCCCGGACCTCGGGATCAGTGCTTCATGACGGGATCCGTGGCCGCTCCGCCTTCGGCGGCCACATGGGCCTCGACCTTGCCCTCGGCCTTCGCGGCCTCTTCCTCGGGCAATGGCTCGGGCAGCCGCTCCAGCGCGAGTTCGAGCACCCGGTCGATCCAGCGGACCGGCACGATCTCGAGGTGGTTCTTGACCGTATCCGGAATCTCCGCCAGGTCCTTGGCGTTCTCCTCCGGAATCAGCACGGTCTTGATACCGCCGCGGTGCGCCGCCAGCAGCTTCTCTTTCAGGCCGCCGATGGGCAGGACTTCGCCGCGCAACGTGATCTCGCCGGTCATCGCCACGTCGGCGCGCACCGGAATGCCCGTCAACGAGGAAACGATGGCCGTGGTGATCGCCGCGCCCGCGGACGGACCGTCCTTGGGCGTGGCGCCCTCGGGCACGTGCACGTGCATGTCCTTCTTCTCGAACACGGCGTGATCGATGCCCAGACGGCGGGCGCGCGAACGCACCACCGAGCGCGCGGCCTCGACCGACTCCTTCATGACGTCGCCCAGCGAACCGGTGCGCTGGATGGCGCCCTTGCCCGGCATGACCGCCACTTCGATCGTCAGCAGGTCGCCGCCCACCTCGGTCCATGCCAGACCGGTCACCTGGCCGATCTGGTTCTCCTTCTCGGCCACGCCGAAGGTGTAACGGCGCACGCCCAGATAGTCGTTCAGGTTGTCCGCCGTGACGACCACTTGCCGCTTGTCGCCCTTGAGCAGCAGGCCCTTGACCACCTTGCGGCAGATCTTGCTGACCTCTCGCTCCAGCGCGCGCACGCCCGCTTCCCGGGTGTAGTAGCGCACGATGTCGCGCAGGGCCGATTCCTCGACCTTGAGCTCTTCGGCCTTCAGCCCGTTGTTCTTCATCTGCTTGGGCAGCAGATGCTGCATGGCGATGTGCACCTTCTCGTCTTCGGTGTAACCCGACAGGCGGATGACCTCCATCCGGTCCAGCAACGCCGGCGGAATGTTCAGCGTGTTGCTGGTCGCCACGAACATCACGTCGGACAGGTCGAAATCGACCTCGACATAGTGGTCCTGGAAGGTGTGGTTCTGTTCCGGATCCAGCACCTCGAGCAGCGCCGACGCCGGATCGCCACGGAAATCCATGCCCATCTTGTCGACTTCGTCGAGCAGGAAAAGCGGATTGCGCGCGCCGACCTTGGAGAGGTTCTGCAGGATCTTGCCCGGCATCGAACCGATATAGGTACGGCGGTGGCCGCGGATCTCGGACTCGTCGCGCACGCCGCCCAGCGCCATCCGCACGAACTTGCGGTTGGTCGCCTTGGCGATCGACTGGCCGAGCGAGGTCTTGCCGACCCCCGGAGGGCCGACCAGGCACAGGATCGGCGCCTTGACCTTGTCCACGCGCTGTTGCACCGCAAGGTATTCAAGAATGCGTTCCTTGACCTTCTCGAGCCCGTAGTGGTCGTCGTTGAGCACCTCTTCCGCGTGCGGCAGGGAATTGTTGACCTTGCTCTTCTTCTTCCACGGCAGGCCGACCAGCGTGTCGATGTAGTTGCGCACCACGGTAGCCTCGGCCGACATGGGCGACATCAGCTTGAGCTTCTTGAGCTCGGCATCGGCCTTCTTCTTGGCCTCCTTGGGCATGTGGGCGGCGATGATCTTCTTCTCGAGTTCCTCGAAGTCGGCACCGTCCTCGCCTTCGCCCAGTTCCTTCTGGATGGCCTTGACCTGCTCGTTCAGGTAGTACTCGCGCTGGCTTTTCTCCATCTGCTTCTTGACGCGACCGCGAATGCGCTTCTCGACCTGGAGAATGTCGATCTCGGTCTCGAGCTGGGCCAGCAGCGCTTCCAGGCGCTCGGAGGTGGAGAACACCTCGAGCATCTTCTGCTTCTGTTCCAGCTTGAGCGGCAGGTGCGCCGCGATGGTGTCGGCCAGCCGGCCGGGCTCGTCGATGCCCGACAGCGAAGTCAGGATCTCCGGCGGGATCTTCTTGTTCAGTTTGACGTACTGGTCAAACTGCGACACGATCGCGCGCCGCAGGGCCTCGGTTTCCGAGCCCTGGCCCCGGTCGGGATCGATGGGCACCAGTTCGCAGGCGAAATGCGCGCCCAGGTCGTCGATGCGCGTGATACGGGCGCGCTGGGCTCCCTCGACCAGCACCTTGACGGTGCCGTCGGGCAGCTTGAGCATCTGCAGGATGCTGGCCAGGCAGCCGATCTCGTAGATGTCGTCGGCCGAGGGCTCATCCTTGGCGGCCGACTTCTGGGCCACCAGCATGATGCTCTTGCCGGCTTCCATCGCGGCTTCCAGCGCCTTGATGGACTTGGGCCGGCCCACGAACAGCGGGATGACCATGTGCGGAAATACGACCACGTCGCGCAGCGGAAGCAGCGGCAACTCGATCGGTTCGGGAGGGAGTATCTGGCTCGCAGACATGATTCGTCCTCGAATTTGAATGCAATCAGGATGAGGGCGTAAGCGTGGATTTCAAGCGTCGGCGGGCAACGTGGTCTGCTGGAACTGCCGGGCGCATGCCCTTTTCCCGCACAGCACGCCCGGGAAAAGCGTATGAACCCGAAGAGAGGCGCAGAGTCATCATTCGCCCACAGGCCATTGATTTACACGCCATGGCCCAATGTAGCATAGGTGGGGTCCCCCCCTACGCCCTTCGGGCGCCCCCCAGGGGGCGATGCGGGTGGACCGGCAAAGCCGGATCCACCGCATCCTGGGGTAACAACGGGCTGGCGGAGACTGGCGATACTGCCAAACGCCTGGCTGGATTGGAAAAGAACAACGGCCTTGCGCGCAAACAAGGCCGTTTTCTTTTCCTGATCGTTCCCCAGACCCAGGGCACAGCGGATCCGGCTTTGCCGGTCCGCCAGTGCCGCCCCCTGGGGGGCGCGCGTCAGCGCGTAGGGGGGGCCCTACTTATTGGCGACCTTGGGCTTGTCGCCGTAGATCAGGAGGGGGATGCCTTCGCCGGTGATGGCGTTTTCGTCCAGGACGACCTTGACGACGTTGCCCTGGGTGGGCAGTTCGTACATGGTGTCGAGCAGCGCGGCTTCGATGATGGAGCGCAGGCCGCGGGCGCCGGTCTTGCGCTTGAGCGCCTTCTGGGCGATGGCCAGGAGAGCCTGGGGCCGCACGTCCAGTTCGGCGCCTTCCATGGCCAGCAGCTTCTGGAACTGCTTGACCAGGGCGTTCTTGGGCTCGACCAGGATCTGGATCAGGGCCTCCTCGTTCAGCTCGTCCAGCGTCGCCACCACGGGCAGGCGGCCGACCAGTTCGGGGATGAGGCCGAACTTGATCAGGTCCTCGGGCTCGACTTCGCCGAACAGCGCGCTGACCGAGCGCTCCGACTCCGCCTTGACCGAGGCACCGAAGCCGATGCCGGACTTTTCGGTGCGGCCGCGGATGACTTTCTCCAGCCCGTCGAACGCGCCGCCGCAGATGAACAGGATGTTGGTCGTGTCGATCTGCACGAAATCCTGGTTCGGGTGCTTGCGGCCGCCCTGCGGGGGAACGGAGGCGACGGTACCCTCGATCAGCTTGAGCAGGGCCTGTTGCACGCCTTCGCCCGACACGTCGCGGGTGATGGACGGATTGTCGGCCTTGCGCGAGATCTTGTCGATCTCGTCGATGTAGACGATGCCGCGCTGGGCCTTTTCCACATCGTAGTTGCAGTTCTGCAGCAGCTTCTGGATGATGTTCTCGACGTCCTCGCCCACGTAGCCGGCCTCGGTCAACGTGGTGGCGTCGGCGATCACGAACGGCACGTTCAGCAGGCGGGCCAGCGTCTGGGCCAGCAGCGTCTTGCCCGAACCGGTGGGGCCGATCAGCAGGATGTTGCTCTTGGACAACTCGACGTCGTCCGCCTTGCCGCCGGCATGACGGATGCGCTTGTAGTGGTTGTACACCGCCACCGACAGGATCCGCTTGGCCCGGGTCTGGCCGATCACGTATTGGTCGAGGATCTCCTTGATCTCGGCCGGCGTGGGCAGTTCGGACTTGGCGCCGGTCTTGACGTCGGCGGCCACTTCGTCACGGATGATGTCGTTGCACAGGTCGATGCACTCATCGCAAATGAACACCGACGGTCCGGCGATCAGCTTGCGAACCTCATGCTGGCTCTTGCCGCAAAACGAGCAATAGAGCAGCTTCTCGTTCGACCCTTTCTTTTCCGACATGCTCAACCCTGTTCGGTACGACTGCTGAAGACTTTGTCGATCAAGCCATACGATAGCGCATCGGCCGCCGACATGAAATTGTCGCGCTCGGTGTCCACCGCGATGCGTTCGATCGGCTGGCCGGTGTTCTCGGCCAGGATCCGGTTCAGGCGCTCGCGCAGGTACAGGATCTCGCGCGCGTGGATTTCGATATCCGTCGCCTGGCCCTGGGCGCCGCCCGAGGGCTGGTGGATCATGATGCGGGAATTGGGCAGCGAGATCCGCTTGCCCTTGGCGCCGGCGGCCAGCAGGAAAGCGCCCATGCTGGCGGCCAGGCCGGTGCAGAGCGTGGCCACGTCGGGCTTGACGAACTGCATGGTGTCATAGATGGCCATGCCCGCGTACACCGACCCGCCGGGCGAGTTGATGTACAGCGAGATGTCCTTCTCGGGATTTTCCGACTCCAGGAACAGGAGCTGGGCCACGATCAGGTTGGCGGTGGCATCGGCCACCGGGCCCACCAGGAAGATGATCCGCTCTTTCAGCAGACGCGAGTAGATGTCGTACGCACGCTCGCCCCGGCCGGACTGTTCGATCACCATCGGCACGTAGCCGAGGGCCTTGGGGCCGAGAGACTCGGCCCCGTACATGGATGCGTAGAAATCTACGAAGCGTTGCATCAGGCAGTTCCCATCAATTCATCGAAGGAGACTTGCTCGTCCTTGACCTTGGCCTTGGACAGCACGTGCTGGACGACGTTGTCCTCGAGCACGATGGCCTCGATTTCGGCCAGGCGAGCCTTGTCCGTCAGATAGTAGCGCACGACTTCCTCGGGCTTCTCGTAGCTCTGGGCGAAGTCCTCGATGCGGGCGCGGATCTGGTCGGGCTTGGCCTTGAGGTTCTCGGCCTTGACCAGCTCCGAAACCAGCAGGCCCAGGCGCACGCGGCGCTCGGATTCCGAGGCGAAGGCCTCGGCCGGGATCGGCAGCTTGTCGGCGTTGGGCACGCCGCGCTGGCGCAGGTCCTCGCGGGCCGCTTCGATGCGGCGCTCGGTGTCGTCGTTGACCAGGGCCTTGGGAATGTCGAAGGTCGCGGCCTTGGCCAGCGCATCCATCACGCTCGACTTGGTGCGGGCCTGGGTGCGGCTGCGCACTTCGCGCTCGAGGTTGGCGCGGATGTCGGCACGCAGCTTCTCGACGTCGCCTTCGGCCTGGCCCAGTTGCTTGGCGAACTCGGCATCGACCTGGGGCAGCACGCCCTCTTCCACCTTCTTGACGGTGATGGTGAACTCGGCGGTCTTGCCGGCGACTTCGGCCGAACCGTAGTCGGCCGGGAACGTCAGCGGGAACACCTTGGTCTCGCCGGCCTTCATGCCGCGCGCGGCCGCTTCGAACTCGGGCAGCATGCGGCCCTGGCCGAGCACGAACGGGAAGTCCTCGGCGGTACCGCCCTGGAACGCGACGCCGTCGATGGTGCCGGCAAAGTCCAGCGTCACGCGGTCGTCATCGCCCGCGGCCCGGCCTTCGCGCTCTTCGAACGTCACGCGCTGCTTGCGCAGGATGTCCACCGTGCGATCGACCTCGGCATCACCCACTTCGCTCTTGGCGCTGGTGACTTCCAGGGCGGTCAGGTCGGGAATGGCGACTTCCGGGTAGACCTCGAACGTGGCGCTGAAGGCCACCACGTCGTCGGCCACGCCTTCGGTCTTGGGCTCGACGGACGGCGAACCCGCCAGGCGCAGCTTGGACTCGGCCACGACCTTTTCCAGGGCGTCGCCGATCTTGGCGTTCAGCACTTCCATGCGCACTTCGGGACCGTAGGTACGGGCCAGCATGGGCAGCGGGACCTTGCCGGGACGGAAGCCCGGCATCTTGGCGGTGCGGGCCAGGCGCTTGAGGCGCGTCTCGACTTCTTTTTCGATGTCGGCCACCGGCACGGAAAGATCAACGCGGCGCTCAAGCCCCGACAGGGTTTCAACCACAGGCTGCATGCAAAAACCTATATTGAGTATGTGTAATCGACAGAACCGGACACCCGCGCCGCGAGAGGCACCGCAACCAGAGATCGATCCGGGCATTCGCGAATTGTGCCACAGCCCCCGTGCGGCGCCGCAGCGCCGCACGGGGGCTCCGGAAGCCGCCTTGCCGGCTGCGGCCGGACACCACCAGGGTTGTTCAAACTTGTGGTGCGACCGAGAGGAATCGAACCTCCACAGGATTTCTCCCGACAGGACCTAAACCTGTTGCGTCTACCAATTTCGCCACGGTCGCACATCAGAAACCGGATTGTAACCCGAGTCTCCGAAAAGGCCCGGCGCCCCCCGCCTCCCGCCCGGGGGCGACGGCCCCGCCGGCCCGCCAACCATTGTTTTCGCTTGGCGCGCACGTAGCGGCCCCGGCGGGGCGCCCGTTTACCGTTATTGATCATCCTCACCAAAACGTTGGGATAGATTGCCATTGCAATCCCGCAACGCATTCTTACCCGCAATGATAGAAACCCATACGCCAGAAGTCGCCGTCCTGCTCGGGGAGACCGGCCGCGATTACGAAATCGCGGACGAGCTGATGCGTGCCGGCTTCAGCGTCTACGTCTGCACCAGCTCGCAGGAAGTGCATGCGCTGCTGCGAGCGGGCAAGAACCCGGTGGTGCTTGCCGACGCGGCGCGGGCGGCGGCGTTCGACAGCTATTCGCTGACCCGGCTCGTCTACATCCCGCCCGATCCCGGCCAGGCCGCCGACAAGCCCCACGTGGAAGTCCGCGTGCTGGGCGCCGATCCGAGCGCCGAACTGCTGCCCATTCTGCGCGCCATGCGGCGCCATCTCGCCCTGGCCGCGCCGCGCCTGGCCGAACCGCCGCCCGAGACGCCCACGCCGGCGCTGTGGCTCCTGTCCACGCCCCCGCGCCGCCTGACGAGCCCCGAAGGCCGCAGCCTGCCGCTGACCCTGACCGAATGGCAGTTCATCAGCCATCTTTTCGGCGAGCGCAACCGTACCCTGACCTTCGCCCAATGGCAGGCCGTCTCGGCCAAGGACGGCGCCCGCCAGTTGCACAACGTCGCGGTCCTGGTCAGCCGGCTGCGCCGCAAGGCCCAGCGGCACGGCATCACCCTGCCCCTGGAGGCCGTCCGGGGCGTGGGCTACTCCTTCACGCAGCCCTGCGGGGACCTGGCGTCGGGAACCAGGCAGGCCGGCTAGCCGCTATGCGGCCGCTGCCCCCCCCCGGAGGGCGCTTGTTGCCTTGGGGCGGCCCCACGGCAAAATGCCCGCCCCGAGGTTACAATCGCGGCCATGAATCCACGCCTCGGGCTGCTGCAGCCCTATCCCTTCGAAAAACTGCGCGCGCTGTATGCCGATGTCGTGCCGCCCGCCAGCCTGCGTCCCGTCAGCCTGTCCATCGGCGAGCCCAAGCACGCCACGCCGGCTTTCATCGAGGACGCCATCCGGCAGAACCTGTCCGGGCTGTCGGGCTACCCCCCCACCAAGGGCTCGCCCGCGCTGCGCGCCGCCATCGCCGGCTGGCTGGAACGGCGCTACGGGCTGCCCGCGATCGATCCCGACACGCAGGTGCTGCCCGTGCTGGGCTCGCGCGAGGCCTTGTTCGCCTTCGCGCAGGTGGTGATCGACGGCGCGCGGCAGCCCCGCGTGCTGTGTCCCAACCCGTTCTACCAGATCTACGAAGGCGCCGCGCTGCTGGCCGGCGCCCGTCCCACCTTCGTCAACGCCGACCCGGCGCGCAACTTCGGCTGCGACTGGGCCTCGGTCTCGCCCGCCGAATGGGGCGAGACCCGGCTGGTCTACGTCTGCTCGCCCGGCAATCCGGCGGGCAACGTCATGGACCTGGACGAATGGAAGTACCTGTTCGAGCAGGCCGACAAGTACGGCTTCATCATCGCCTCGGACGAGTGCTATTCCGAGATCTACCTGGACGAGGCCGAGCCGCCGCTGGGCGCGCTCGAGGCGGCCCACCGCCTGGGCCGCGGCGACTTCCACAATATCGTGGTGTTCTCCAGCCTGTCCAAGCGCTCGAACGTGCCCGGCATGCGCTCCGGCTTCGTGGCGGGCGACGCCAGGCTGCTGGCCAGGTTCCTGCTGTACCGCACCTACCACGGCAGCGCGATGAGCGACGTGGTCTCGGCGGCCAGCATCGCGGCCTGGAACGACGAGGAACACGTGCGCGAGAACCGGCGCATGTACCGCGAGAAATTCGACGCTGTCCTGCCCATCCTGCAGGAGGCGATGGATATCCAGCGCCCGCAGGCCTCGTTCTACCTCTGGCCGCGCACGCCCATCGACGACGCCGAGTTCACCCGCGGCCTGCTGGCGCAAGAAAACGTCACGGCCCTGCCGGGCAGCTACCTCGCGCGCGAGACCCCCGCCGGCAACCCCGGGGCCAACCGCGTACGCCTGGCGCTGGTGGCGCCGCTGGACGAATGCGTCGAGGCGGCCCACCGCCTGGCCCGCTACGCCCGCTCGCTGCCGGCCACCCGCATCGCATGAACGACTAGAACACCCATACCGCATGTAAACACACCCCACCCAGGGCACAGCGGATCCGGCTCCGCCGGTCCGCCAGTGCCGCCCCCTCGGGGGACGCGCGCAAGCGCGTAGGGGGGCTCCTCTTATTGGATATCCGACCATGAGCCAAGACCTCAAGACCGTCATCGAACAAGCCTGGGAAGACCGCGCCTCGCTGTCGCCCTCTTCTGCCCCCGCCGCCGTCCGCGAAGCCGTCGAGCACGTCCTTGCCGGGCTGGACAAGGGCGAACTGCGCGTGGCCGAGAAGCAGAACGGCGACTGGACCGTCCACCAGTGGATCAAGAAGGCCGTGCTGCTGTCCTTCCGCCTGGAAGACAACGTCGTGATGGGTACCGGCCCGGGCAGCGCCCTGCAGTTCTACGACAAGGTACCCAGCAAGTTCGCCGGCTACAGCGCCGAGGACTTCAAGCAAGGCGGCTTCCGCGTCGTGCCGCCCGCCGCCGCCCGCCGCGGCTCGTTCATCGCCCGCAACGCCGTGCTGATGCCCTCTTACGTGAACATCGGCGCCTACGTCGACGAAGGCACCATGGTCGATACCTGGGCCACCGTGGGCTCGTGCGCGCAGATCGGCAAGAACGTGCACCTGTCGGGCGGCGTGGGCATCGGCGGCGTGCTCGAACCGCTGCAGGCCAACCCCACCATCATCGAAGACAACTGCTTCATCGGCGCCCGTTCGGAAGTCGTCGAAGGCGTGATCATCGAGGAAAACTCGGTCCTGTCCATGGGTGTGTTCATCGGCCAGAGCACCAAGATCTACAACCGCGAAACCGGTGAGATCACCTACGGCCGCGTGCCCTCGGGCTCGGTGGTCGTGCCCGGCAGCCTGCCCTCGGCCGACGGCAAGTACAGCCTGAACTGCGCCGTGATCGTCAAGCGCGTCGATGCGCAAACCCGCGCCAAGACCAGCATCAACGACCTGCTGCGCGCCTGACCCCGGACTTTCCAACGCACTCGCCATGACCACTTCCGTCCTGTCCCTGGTTGAAGAACTGATCCGCCGTCCCTCGGTCACGCCCGAGGACGAAGGCTGCCAGGCCTTGCTGGCCCAACGCCTGGCGGCGCTCGGCTTCGCCTGCGAAACCATCGCGGGCGGCGGGGTGGTCAACCTGTGGGCGCGGCGCGGCGCCGAAGGGCCGCTGGTGGTCTTCGCCGGCCACACCGACGTGGTGCCGCCCGGCCCGCGCGAGCAATGGCATACCGACCCGTTCGTGCCCACGCAGGTCGACGGGAACCTGTACGGCCGCGGCGCGGCCGACATGAAAAGCTCGATCGCCGCCTTCGTGGTCGCGGCCGAGGAATTCATCGCGCACAACCCCGACCATCCCGGCTCGATCGGCCTCCTGATCACCTCCGACGAGGAAGGGCCGGCCACCGACGGTACCGTCAAGGTCTGCGAGCAGCTCGTGGCCCGGGGCGAGCGCCTGGACTACTGCATCGTGGGCGAACCCACGTCGTCCGTGCAACTGGGCGACACCATCAAGAACGGCCGCCGCGGATCGCTGTCCGGGCGGCTCGTGGTCAAGGGCATCCAGGGCCACGTCGCCTATCCGGAAAAAGCGCGCAACCCCATCCACCAGTGCGCGGGCGCGCTGGCCGAGCTGGCCGCCACCGAATGGGACCGGGGCAACGAATACTTCCCGCCCACCACCTTCCAGATTTCCAACTTCCACAGCGGCACGGGCGCCACCAACGTCGTGCCGGGCGAAGCGGTCATCGACTTCAATTTCCGCTTTTCCACCGCCAGCACCGCCGACGACCTGAAAACCCGCGTGCTCGCCGTCCTCGATCGCCACCAGCTCGAATACACGGTGGACTGGACCCTGAGCGGCCTGCCTTTCCTGACGCCGCGCGGAACGCTGTGCAGCGCGCTGGGCGACGCCATCGCCGCCGAGCTCGGCATCGAGGCCGAGCTGTCCACCACCGGCGGCACCTCCGACGGCCGCTTCATCGCCCGGATCTGCCCGCAGGTCGTGGAGTTCGGCCCGGTCAACGCCACCATCCACAAGGTCAACGAACACATCGCCGTGGATAGCCTGGAGCCGCTGAAGAACGTCTACCGCCGGACGCTGGAAGCGCTGCTGAGGTGATGCTTCCTCCTAGGCGCTTACGCGCGCGCCCCCGCGGGCGGCGCCGGCGGACCGGCAAGGCCGGATCCCCCGCGCCCTGAATCAGGATACCGATATGCCCACTGCCGATTTCCATTCCCTGCGCACCGTCCGCGACCTGATCCGCTATGCCGTGAGCCGCTTCAATGCCGCCGGCATCGCGCTGGGCCACGGCACGCTCGACGTCTACGACGAAGCCGTCTACCTGGTCCTGCACACGCTGCATCTGCCCATCGACCGGCTCGAGCCCTTCGTCGATGCCGCCGTGCTCGATGGCGAGCGCGAGGCCGTGCTGGCCATCATCGACCGCCGCATCGACGAGCGCCTGCCCGCTCCCTACCTGACCAACGAAGCGTGGCTGCGCGGCCGCCGTTTCTACGTCGACGAGCGGGTCATCGTGCCGCGCTCCTACATCGCCGAGCTGCTGGACGACGGCCTCGCGCCCTGGATCGACGACCCCTACGCCGTGGAATGGGCGCTGGACATGTGCACCGGTTCCGGCTGCCTGGCGATCGCGGCGGCGGAGACGTTCCCGCACGCGCAGGTGGACGCGGTGGACATCTCGAAGGACGCGCTGGACGTGGCCCGCATCAACGTCGACGACTACGGCCTGCAGGATCGCATCGCGCTGCATCAGTCGAATCTGTTCGAGGCGCTGCCGCCCGCGCAGTACGACCTGATCCTGTGCAACCCGCCCTACGTCAATACCGATTCCATGAATGCGCTGCCGGCGGAGTACCGGCACGAGCCCAGTCTGGCGCTGGCCGGGGGCGCGGACGGGATGGACCTGATCCGTCCGCTGCTGGCCCAGGCGGCTGAATTCCTGCAGCCCGACGGGATCCTGGTGCTGGAGCTGGGCCACGAGAAAGCTTATTTCGAGCAGGCCTTTCCCCATATCGACCCCGTATGGCTGAGCACCTCCGGCGGCGACGACAAAGTGTTGCTGCTCAGGCAGGACCAATTAGTATGAAGGCCTCCCCCTACGCGCTGACGCGCGCCCCCTATGGTGGACCCCCAGCCGCTACGCGGCAGCCCCCCATGGGGGCTGGGACCCGCCTTGGGGCGGCCCGGCACCGGGTCCCCGGGGCGAAACCGGCGGACTGGCGGAGCCAGATCCGCGGTTTCCTGGGGTACAACCCGACGGCTGAAGAACGGCGATTTTGCCGAGCTGCACTGGCGAGCGTGCAAACAAGGCGGTTCCCGCGGTGATACGAGCATCAGGCATTACGCTTCGGCGCGGCACCAAGGTGCTGCTGGACGGCGCCGACTTCGTGGTCCATCCCGGCGAGCGCGTCGGCATCGTGGGCCCCAACGGCGCGGGCAAGTCCACGCTGTTCGCGCTGTTGAACGGCCAACTGGAACCTGACGCGGGCAACCTCGACATCCCGGCCGGTTGGCGCATCGCGTCGATCGCGCAGGAAATCCACGACACCGGCCGCGAGGCGCTGGACTTCGTCATCGACGGCGACACGCGCCTGCGCCGCCTGCAGGCCGAGCGCGCCGCGGTCGATGCCGATCGCGAGGGCCTGCGCCTGGCCGAGTTGGAAGCGGAACTGGCCGACGCCGGCGCGTTCTCGGCGCAGTCGCGCGCCGAGCAACTGCTGGTCGGCCTGGGTTTCTCGCAAGAGGAATTCCGCCAGCCGGTGGCGAGCTTCTCGGGCGGCTGGCGCATGCGCCTGAACCTGGCGCGCGCGCTGATGGCGCCGTCCGATCTCCTGCTGCTGGACGAACCCACCAACCACCTGGACCTGGACGCCATGCTGTGGCTGGAGCGCTGGCTGGCGGCCTACCCCGGCACCGTACTGGTGATCTCGCACGACACCGAGTTCCTGGACGCGGTGGCCCGGACCATCCTGCATTTCGACCAGGGCAAGCTGGTGCGCTATAAGGGCGGCTACGAGGACTTCCTGACGCAGCGCGCCGAGCGCCTGCGGCAGAACCAGATCGCCTACGACAAGCAACAGCGCGAAGCTGCCCACCTGCAAAGCTTCATCGACCGTTTCAAGGCCAAGGCCAGCAAGGCCAAGCAGGCCCAGAGCCGGGTCAAGGCGCTGGCGCGGATGCAGGTGCTGGCGCCCATGCGCGCGGCCGCGGGCATCGACATCAGCATCCCCTCGCCCGACCACATGCCCGATCCGCTACTGTCGCTGGACGGCGTGCGCGCCGGCTATCCGGACGCGCCCATCCTGGACGGCGTCAAGCTGTCGGTGCGCGCCGGCGCGCGGGTGGGCATCCTGGGCGCCAACGGCGCGGGCAAGAGTACGCTGGTCAAGACCCTGGCGGGCGAAATCGAGCCGCTGGGCGGCGAGCGCAAGGAAGCCCGCGGCCTGGCCGTCGGCTACTTCGCCCAGCACCAGCTCGACATGCTGGATGCCGAGGCAACGCCGCTGCTGCACCTGGCCCGCCTCGCCCCCGAGGCGCGCGAACAGGACCTGCGCAACTACCTGGGCGGCTTCGGCTTCTCGGGCGACTTCGCGCTGGCCAAGGTCGGCCCCATGTCGGGCGGCGAGAAGGCCCGCCTGGCGCTGGCGCTGGTGGTCTGGAAAAAACCCAACCTGTTGCTGCTGGACGAACCCAGCAACCACCTGGACGTCGACACGCGCGAGGCACTGACCGAGGCGCTAGCCGAGTTCGAAGGCACCATGCTGCTGGTCTCGCACGACCGGCATCTGTTGCGGACCACCGTCGACAGCTTCTGGATCGTCGCCGACGGCGGCGTGCACGAATTCGACGGCGACCTGGAAGACTACCGCGACTGGCTGGCCAACCGCCAGGGCGGCAACGCGTCCGCCTCGTCCGCCACCGCCGCCTCCGCCGAAGGCGGCGTCGACCGCAAGACCCAGCGGCGGCTGGAAGCCGAGAGCCGGCAGCGCCTGTCCACCCTGCGCAAGCCGTTGGAGACCCGGCTCAGGAAGCTGGAAGAGGACATGCAGAAGCTGGAGGCGCGCAAGCGCGAACTGGACCAGCTCATCGCCGATCCCGGCTTGTACGAGGATGCCCGCCGGGACGAATGCCGCCGCGTGCTGGCCGAACACGGCGACCTGCAGAAGCGGCTGGGCGAGATCGAGGAGGCCTGGCTGGGCGTGCAGGAAGAACTCGACGCCATCCAGGCCTGAGGCGTCCGCGCGGACGCCTGAACGGAACGGCCCTAGACGTTCATCACGCTAACGGCGCGCGTGTTCAGGTACGCCTCGACCGCTTCCGGACCGCCTTCGGAGCCGAAGCCCGAATCCTTGATCCCGCCGAACGGCATCTCGGCCGTCGGAACGGCCGGCATGTTGACGAACAGCATGCCGACCTCGACCTTGCGGGCAATCAGGTCGGCGTTCTTCAGCGAGCTCGTGAAAGCGTAGCCGGCCAGGCCGTACGACAGCCGGTTGGCTTCGGCAATCGCCTCGTCCAGCGTGTTGAAGGAGCGGATGGCGGCAACAGGGCCGAAGGGTTCGTCGTTGAAGATGCGGGCATCGAGCGGCACGTCGGCCAGGACGGTCGGCTCCCAGAAATTGCCGACTTCGCCGATGCGCTTGCCGCCGGCCAGCACCTGGGCGCCCTTCTGGACCGCGTCGTCCAGGAAGCCGGACATGGCGGCCAGGCGGCGGGGATTGGCCAGCGGCCCCATCTGCGTGCCCTCGGCCAGGCCGTCGGCGACGCGCAGGCCCTTCGCCCACTTCGCCAGCTCGGCGGCAAATTCGGCGCGCACGCTTTCATGGACCAGGAAACGCGTCGGCGAGATGCAGACCTGGCCGGCATTGCGGAACTTTGCGCCGCCCGCGGACTTCACCGCCAGGGCGACGTCCGCGTCCTCGCAGACGATGACCGGCGCGTGACCGCCCAGCTCCATGGTCACGCGCTTCATGTGCTGGCCCGCCAGGCCGGCCAGTTGCTTGCCGACCGCGGTCGAGCCCGTGAACGTGATCTTGCGGATGGCCGGATGCGGGATCAGGAAGCCCGAGATCTCGGCGGGATCGCCGTACACCAGACCCAGGACGCCCGGCGGCAGGCCGGCATCCTGGAACGCGCGGATCAGCGCGGCCGGCGCGGCCGGCGTTTCTTCGGGCGCCTTGACCACCACCGAGCAGCCCGCGGCCAGTGCCGGCGCCAGCTTGCGCACCACCTGGTTGATCGGGAAATTCCACGGCGTGAACGCGGCCACCGGCCCGACCGGATCCTTGAGCACCATCTGGCGCTGCGCCAGGCTGCCGCGCGAGGGCACGATGCGGCCGTACACCCGGAAGCCTTCCTCGGCGAACCACTCGATGATGTCGGCGGCGGCCAGCGTCTCGCCCCTGGACTCGGCCAGCGGCTTGCCGTTTTCCTGGGTCATCAGCGGCGCGATCTCGCCCGCGCGCTCGCGCATCAGTCCGGCGGCCTTGCGCATGATCTCGCTGCGCTTGGCCGCGGTCATGTCGTTCCAGGTCGCGAAGCCCCGCTGCGCCGCCTCGACGGCCTGTTCGAGGTCGACGCGCCCGGCATGGGCCACCCGGCCGATTTCCTTGCCGGTCGCGGGGTTGACCACGGCAAGGGTCTTGCCATCGGCGGCATCCCGCCACTTGCCGTCGATGAAGAGCTGGGTATCCGTATAAGTCGTAGTCTGTGCCATCTCGATGGGGTCCTTTTGCTTGTCGCGGCAATACCGCCCTCCTGCGCCGATCGGCGCAGGCGTACCACGAAAGCATAAAGCGCAATATCCGACCCGCCATAAATATCTTTACATTAAGATTCTTAATGATAAGATAAATGCACGTTCCCACCCTCCACAGGACACGCATCGTGCAAACCAGGATCACTCGCCTAGAAGGCACCCCCTATCAGCAGCAACGCGCCTTTTCGCCCGCCGTCGTCTCGGAAGGCGGGCGCACCATCTGGCTCGCGGGCCAGACCACCACCGAGGACGCGCAGGGCCGCGACATCTCCGGCCAGTTCGAGGCCCAGGTGCGCGCCTGCTTCTCTCTGATCCAGGGAACATTGGCGCGCTGCGATGCGAGCCTGGCCAACCTGGTCTGGATGACGGTATTCATCGACGATCCCCGGCATGGCGACCGCTTCGTCGACATCCGGTCCGAGCTGCTCGGCAGCACCGGCTTTCCCGCCAGTACCCTGATCACGGTGTCGCATTTCGCCCGTCCGGGCATCGTGGTCGAAATCCAGGCCATCGCCGTGGTCTGACCCCACCCCGCCCCTCCAGGAGACTGCCATGTCAGGCCGCGTCTTGCTTGCCCTGTTCGCCGGTTCGCTTTGCCTTGCCGCTCACGCGGATACCTATCCCAGCAGGAACGTCACGCTGGTCGTCACCAGCGGTCCCGGTTCGTCGGCGGACATCCTGTCCCGCATCATCGGCGTGGACCTGTCCCGTCGCCTGGGGCACACCATCGTCGTCGACAATCGGCCGGGCGCGGGCGGCAACATCGCCGGCGAACTGGTCGCCAAGGCGCCCGCCGACGGCCACACGCTGCTGCTGGCCTCCATCAGCACGCACGGCATCAACCCCTGGCTGTATGCGCGCATGCCTTTCGACCCCGTCAAGGACTTCAAGCCCATCGGCACGGTGGCCTCCAACCCCAACGTGCTGGTGGTGGCGGCCAGGTCGCCGATACGCTCCATTCCCGACCTCATTGCCGCGGCCCGCAAGACGCCGGACCTGGCGTACTCGTCCGGCGGCAGCGGCACCTCGCAGCACCTGGCGGGCGAGATGTTCGCGTCGCGGGCCGGCATCAAGCTGATGCACGTGCCCTACAAGAGCGCGCCACAAAGCATGAACGCGGTGCTGGCGGGCGACGTGGCCATGACCTTTCTGAGCGTTCCCGTCGCCGCCGGCCAGATCCAGGCCGGCCAATTGCGCGCGCTGGGCCTGACCTCGGCCCGGCGGCTGGCCAGCCTGCCTGACGTTCCCTCCATCGCCGAACAAGGCCTGCCGGGCTTCGACGTCTCGGCCTGGTTCGGTCTCGTGGCGCCGGCGGGCACGCCGCAGCCCGTGGTCGACCAGCTCAACCGCGCGTTGCAGGAAACCCTGCGCGAGCCGTCGGTGCGCGAAAAACTCGAGGGCCAGGGCATGGAAATCCTGGGCGGCACGCCCGAGGAGTTCGCGCGCCTGATACGCAGCGAGATCGACCGCTGGGGGCCGGTGGTACGCGCCTCCGGCGCCGCCGTCAACTGAGGCCGCCATGGCGATCGATACCCTGCGCGTGGCCGTGTTCGACGGCGGATGGAACCTGCCCCTGTGGGCCGGCATCGACCAGGGCTTCTTCGCAAGCCATGGGGTGCCCATCGAACTGCGTTATGTCGGCGGTTCGGCCGAACTGGTCGAGCGCCTGCTGCGCGACGAAGTCCAGGTCGCCATCGCCGGCATCGACAATCTCGTGGCCTACCAGGAGGGCCATGCCCGCATCCCCGGCACCCGCCCCGACCTGGTGGCCTTCCTGGGCGGCGACCGGGGCTTTCTGAGCCTGGTCGCCGGGCCCGGCATCCGAAGCTACGACGAGCTGCGCGGCCATACCTTGTCGGTGGACGCCCTTTCCACCGGATTCGCCTTCGTGCTGCGCGAACTGCTGGCCACGCACGGCATCTTGCCCGGCGAGGTCGAGATCGTGCCCGCCGGCGGCACCAGCCAGCGCCACGCGGCATTGCTGGCGGGCCGGCATGCGGCCACGCTGCTGCGCACCCCGTACGAATTGCTGGCGCAGGAAGCCGGCTGCCGCATCCTGCCGGGCGCGCACTGGCTGGACGACTACATGGGATCGGCCGCCTTCTGCCAACGCGCCTGGGCGGCCACGTCGGGCGAAACGCTCCGGGCATTTACGCGCGCCTACCGCGCCTCGCTGGACTGGCTGACCAGGCCGGACGCGGGCCCGCGCGCCGCCGCCCTGCTGCGCAGGCACGCGCCCGGCCTCGATCCGGCCCTGAGCGAGCGCGCCCTGGACGTATTGCTGGCGCCCGCCACCGGCCTCATCCGCGATCTGCGGCCCAGCATGACCGGCATCGCCACCGTGCTGGCGCTGCGCAACCGCCACGCGGGCCAGGCCGCGGCGCTGAGCGACCCCGCCCGCTATGTGGACCTGAGCTACCTGCCGCCGGCGTGAACCGGCCGCGCGGCTCGTGATAGAGTTCGACGCAATCGAAACGGCGTCGAGAATCAGTCCCTTGCCCCCTGCGTCCCCTCCTCCTCCGCGGCGCGACTCCGTCCAGCAACTGCTGGACGACTGGAAGCGCGAACGCCCCGATCTCGATCCCTGGCCACTGGGCATCATCGGCCGCCTGTCGCGCCTGTCCACGCACATGGTGCGGCATGCCGAGGAATGGCTGGCGCCCATGGGGCTGAGCTGGGAGACCTTCAGCCTGATCGTCACCCTGCGCCGCTGCGGCCCGGAATACGCGCTCAAGCCTTCGGACCTGATCAAGGTGTCGCTGCTGACCTCGGGCGCCGTCACCAACCGCATCGACCGCGTGCAGGAGCGCGGCCTGGTGGTGCGCGAGCCGGACCCCAACGATCGCCGCGGCGTGATCGTGCGGCTCACGCCCGAAGGCAAGGCGCTGGCCGACGAGGCCATCGCCCGCCACTTCGAGGCGATGGCGGAACTGCTGCGGCCCCTCGGCCGCCAGGAGGCGGACAAGCTGGCCGCCATGCTGAGCACGCTGCTGTTCGCCATCGAGGCGGGCGACTAGGGCCTCAAGCCCGCACCTCCACCGCCTGGGCGGCCAGCAGCAGTTGCGCCGCCACCGAGACCGCGATGATGCCCGGCAGCTTGCCCCCGACCGCCGGCAGCCCGACCGGACACACCAGCGATTCGATGCTTGCCTCGGCCATGCCCCGCGCGCGCAGGCGCCGCTCGAAGGTCACGCGCTTGGTGGCCGAGCCGATCAGCCCGCAATAGGCTGCATCGCCGCGCGCGAGCACCGCGCGCACGATGTCGAAGTCCAGCGCGTGGCTGTGGGTCATGACCAGGTGCATGGCGCCGGGCGCGGCATCGGCGACCTCGGCCGCGAGGTCGTCGGCATGCACGGTTTCGACCTGTCCTGGCAGCGGCAGGGGAAAGACGTTCTCGCGGGTATCCAGCCACCGGATCCGGAACGGCAGCGGCAGCATCACGTGCACCAGCGCCCGCGCCACGTGTCCGGCTCCATATAGCCAGAGCTGGTGCGGCCGTGCCTCCAGCCCTTGCAGCAGCGGCAGGACATCGCCAGCGTCCGCCAGCACCGAGAAGCGCAGGTCGACGCTGCCGCCGCAGCATTGGCCCAGCGAGGGACCGAGCGCGAAGCGGCGCGTGCGCGCGGCCACGGAGCCCTCCTCGGCCTGCCGCAGCAGCGACCGCGCATGCGCGATGGCCTCGTATTCCAGGTGGCCGCCGCCTATGGTGCCGGCGAAGTCTTCGGCGCCGACCAGCAGCGCCGCGTCGGTGCCGCGCGGAACGCTGCCGCGCGCCTCCAGCACGCGGACCAGGCACACCGACCGGCCGCGCGCCGCGCGGGCGAAGTCGGCCAGCCCCTGGGGCAGCAGCGCGGCGGGAGTCATTGCTCCACGGCCCGCAGCACGGCCTCGGGCGTGGCGGGCGCCGACAGGGGCACGAGCGGACCACGCCCCTGTTCCCGCCGGGCCGCCGCCACCGCGTCGCGTATGGCGAAGAAGGCGGCGAAGCCCAGCATGAAAGGCGGTTCGCCCACGGCCTTGGAGCCGTAGACATTGTCCTCGCGGTTGGGCTCGGGCCAGAGTTCGACATGGAAGTCGGCGGGCACGTCGCCCGAAGTCGGGATCTTGTAGGTGGAGGGCGCATGCGTGGCCAGCGCGCCGTCCGGCTTCCAGACCAGTTCCTCCGAAGTCAGCCAGCCCACGCCCTGCACGAACCCGCCTTCGATCTGGCCGAGGTCGATCGCCGGGTTGATGGAGCGGCCGACGTCGTGCAGGATGTCCACGCGCAGCACCCGCGTCTCGCCGGTCAGGGTGTCGACCGCGACCTCGGTGGCCGCCGCGCCGTAGGCGAAGTAGTAGAACGGACGGCCGCGCATGGTCTTGTGATCGTAGTGGATCTTGGGCGTGGCGTAGTAGCCGTCCGACCACAGCGGCACGCGGGCGGCGTAGGCCGCCTTGGCCACGGCCGCGAAATCCAGCTCGGCGCCCGGCACGAGCACCTTGCCGCCGCGTATCGATACCTGGCCCACGTCCAGGCCGCGCGTGCCGGCCACATGGGCGCGCAGGCGATCGCGCACTTCGCGCGCGGCGAACTCCGCCGCCCGGCCGTTCAGGTCGGTACCGCTGGAGGCGGCGGTGGCCGAGGCATTGGGCACCCGGCCAGTGTCGGTGGCGGTGATCCGCACCCACGCCAGCGGCACGCCCAGGGTATCGGCCACGACCTGGCACACCTTGGTATGCAGCCCCTGCCCCATCTCGGTCCCGCCGTGGTTCACCGTGACGGAGCCGTCGGTATAGACGTTCACCAGCGCGCCGGCCTGGTTGAACATCGTGGCCGTGAACGAGATGCCGAATTTCACGGGCGTCAGGGCCAGGCCGCGCTTGATCACCGGGCTGGCGGCATTCCAGCGCGCGATGGCCTCGCGCCGCCTGGCGTAGCCGCAATCGGCCGCCAGCCGCTCGATCAGTTCGGGCAGGATGTTGTCGGTGACCTGCATGCCGTAGGGCGTGCGGTCGCGCGGCGCATCGCCGTACAGGTTGATCCGGCGCACGGCCAGCGGGTCCAGGCCGAGATGGCGCGCGATGTCGTCCAGGGCGGCCTCGATCATGCCCACGCCCTGCGGGCCGCCGAAGCCGCGGAACGCCGTATGGGACTGGGTATGGGTCTTGCAGCGATAGCTGTGGATGGCGGCGGCCGGCAGGTAGTAGGCGTTGTCGGCATGGAAGATGGCCCGGTCGGCGATCGGCCCCGACAGGTCGGCCGAGAAGCCGCAGGCCGCCGCCTGCGTCAGGTCGATGGCCAGGATGCGCCCCTGGCCGTCGAAGCCCACCGTCCAGCGTCCGAAGAAGGGATGGCGCTTGCCGGTGATCAGGAAGTCATCGTCGCGGTCGAGCCGCATCTTGCACGGCGCGCCGGCGATGCGCGCCGCCACCGCCGCCCACACCGCGATGTGGCCGGCCTGGGTTTCCTTGCCGCCGAATCCGCCTCCCATGCGGCGGCATTCGACCTGCACCGAATGGGCCGGCACGCCCAGTGCGTCGGCCACCCAGTGCTGTACCTCGCCCGGATGCTGGGTCGACGACAGCACCTTCATCGTGCCGTCCTCGCCCGGCATGGCCAGCGCGATCTGCCCTTCCAGGTAGAACTGCTCCTGTCCGCCCACCGCGAACTCACCGTGCAGCCGGTGCGGCGCGGCGGCCATCGCAGCCTCGACGTCGCCCTCGACCAGGTGCACGGGAGGCAGCACCCAGGACTCGGCTTCCAGCGCCTGGGCTATCGTCAGGATGGCCGGCAGCGGCTCGACCTCCATCCGTACCGCTCGCGCGGCCACGCGCGCCGCCTTGGCGCCCGTGGCGATGACCAGCGCCACCGGCTGGCCCAGGTATTCGATCAGGTCCGCGGGCAGGATGGGTTCGTCGTGTCCCGCGCCCACCACGTTGGCCGCGGGCAGGTCGGCGGCGGTCACGACGCGGCGCACGCCGGGCATCGCCAGGGCGGCCGAGGCGTCTACGTTCATCAGCCGCCCGTGCGCGACCTTGGACAGCACGGGGGCGACGAACAGGGTGCCGCGCGGCTCGGGCACGTCATCCACGTACAGCGCGCGGCCGCTGACGTGCAGGTGCGCCGCCTCGTGCGGCGCGGCGACGCCGCAGGCCTGCGGCTCGGCCTCGATGTTCAGGATGCCGGGATGGTCGGGTGCGTTCATGGTTGTATCGCCGCAAGTTCGCCCAGGCGCGTGGCCGGCGCCTGCCGCGCCAGTTGCAGGCAGGACCGCAGCAGCAGGTTGGCGGCGGCCTGGCGCCGGTAGGCCGCGCTGGCGCGCAGGTCGTCCAGGGGATCGAATTCATCGTGCATGGCCTGCCAGGCCGCCCGCATGCCGGCGCTGTCCCGCAGGGTCGCGGCGGGCACGTCCACCCGCAGGCCCAGCAGCGCCTGCTCGGTCCGCACGGCACGGCTGGATACCGCGGCCATGCCGCCCACGCCCACGCCGGCGGCGACGATGCGGCCCCGTTCCACGCGCAGCGCCGTGGCCACGGCCACGGCGCTGATGTCCTGCTCCACCCGCTTGGACAGCTTCCATGCATGGACCGAGACGTCGGCGCCGAGCAGGGGCACGCGCACGGCACGGATGAACTCCCCCGGACGCAGGTCGTTCTTCTGGTAGCCGTGATAGAAATCGGTCAGCGGCAGGATCCGCTCCTGGCCCTGCCGGTGCAGCACGACCGAGCCGCCCAGCGCGATCAGCAGCGGCGCGGTGTCGCCGATGGGCGAGCCGTTCGCGACGTTGCCGACCAGCGTGGCGCTGTTGCGTACCGGCACCGACGCGAAGCGGTCGAAGTAATCGATACAGGCGGCAAAGTGCGGCGCCAGCGCCCGCCAGGCGTCCTCGACGGTGACGGCCGCGCCGATCTCCAGGCACGGGAGCTCGCGCCCCCAGCGCGACGATGCCAGCGCATCCCGGCCGATGCGATCGATCGCGGCCAGCCCGGACACGCCGCCTATCCACAACACGTCGCCCAGGGCGCGATGATGCTTGGTGACCCACAGGCCGACGTCGGTCGCGCCGGCCACGATGCGGCTGTCCGGATGGGCCGCGCGCAGCGCCGCCAGTTGCGCCAGCGTGCGCGGCGCCAGGAAGCGCCCGCGCGCATGGCCGTCGAACCCGCCGGCTGCTTCCCCCGGCGTCCAGGCCTGCGGTCCGGGCGCCACCCGGGCCAGCCGCTCGCGCATCGCGTCGGCCGTCTCGCCCTGCCAGTCCGGCCCGCACATCGCCTGCGCCGCATCCAGGATGGGCCGGTACCCCGTGCAGCGGCACAGGTTGCCCGACAGGGCCCGCACCGCGTCCTCGCGGCCGACTGCCGCATCGTCCGCCAAGCGCCGGCCCTCGTACATCGCATACAGCGACATCACGATGCCCGGGGTGCAGAAGCCGCATTGCGAACCATGGTGCGTCACCATGGCCGTCTGCACGGGATGCAGCGCATCCGGTTCGCCGATGTCGCCGGCGGTCGCCAGCAGCTTGCCGTCCAGCGCCGCCACCGGCTGGATGCAGGCGTTGATGGCGCGCACGCGAGGGTTGCCGGCGCCGTCCAGATCGGTCACCGCCACGGTGCAGGCGCCGCAGTCGCCCTCGGCGCAGCCTTCCTTGGCGGCATGGCAGCCCGCCTCCTCCCTCAGCCACTCCAGCACCGTGAAGGCGGGAGGCAGGCCTTCCAGTTCGACCAGCTTGCGGCCATGCCAGAAACGCACGGGGCGCACCCGCAGCTCGGGCGGCGTATCGGGGGAGGAAGGATCGGAAGCCATGTCGCTCTGCCAGGAGTACGCCCGCCGCGCCCGTCATGGGACGCCGGGACCATATCCGAAACATACGCGCCCTGGCCGGGCTTGTCATCTTCGGTGGAAGATGAGCATTATTCATTATCGTGAATGAACTCCCGGAGCCGCCATGCCCGCCTCCCCGCCCGCCGCAGCCTCCGGCGGCACCGGCCTGTCCCGCCTCAGCCTGACCGACATCCAGGCCTTCGTCACGCTGCTGGATACGCTGCACGTCTCGCGCGCCGCGATACGGCTGGGCATGGGCCAGCCCCAGCTGTCGGGCCGCCTGGCCCGGCTGCGCCGCCTGACCGGCGACCTGCTGTTCGTGCGCGGACCGGGCGGCGTCGTGCCCACCGCCACCGCCCTGTCGCTGGAAGCGCCCGCGCGGGAAATGCTGGCGCAGGCCGAGCACTTCCTGGCGCCGCCCGACGAGTTCGACCCGCGCAAGGCGCACGGCACCCTGCACCTGGCCGCGCCGGACTATCTCGATCCCATGCTGTTGCCGCGGCTGGCGGGCCGGCTGCGCGCGGCCGCGCCCGCCCTGGCGCTGAGCGTGCATCCGCTGACGGACGACCTGGACTACGCGCAGAAACTGGGCGACGGCCGCCTGGACCTGGTGATCGCCAACTGGCCCGACCCGCCGGCGCAGTTGCACCGGTTGCCGCTGATGGAGGACGAACTGGTGGTGATGATGGGCAGCCACCATCCCCTGGCGCGCCGCAGCCTGACCGCGCAGGCCTACCTGCAGGCGCGCCACGCGGCGCCGACCGCGATGCGGCCAGGCCTGCGCAGCACGGTCGACGCCATGCTCGCGCGGCAGGGGCACGCGCGCCACATCGCGCTCGAGTGCCCCGTGTTCAGCCTGATTCCCTATGTGCTGACGCAGACCGACCTGCTGCTGACCACCGGCAGGCGCTTCACCGACTTCTTCGCCAGCTCGCTGCCGGTCACGGTGATGCCGCTGCCCATCCCGTTGCCGTCATTGCAGTACTACCTGCTGTGGCACCCGCGCGCCCGGCGCGACGGGCCCGTGCGCTGGCTGCGCGAGCAGATCGCCGCCAGCGTGCGCGCCCCGGCCGTCAGCTCCCCCGATACGTACTCCAGCTCCAGGGGCTGACCAGCAGCGGCACGTGGTAGTGCTGGCCGGGCTGGGCGATGCCGAAGTCGAGCGCGACGCGGTCGACGAAGCGGGGTTCGGGCAACGCCAGGCCTCGCGCGGCGAAATAATCGCCGGCCTCGAACACCAGGCGATAGGCGGCGGCGACGAGCTCGTCGCCTTCGAGCAGGGCGCCGTCGACGCGCCCGTCGGCATTGGTGGACAGTTGCCGGAGCAGGACCGCCTGGCCGTCATCCATGCGGAAGAGTTCTATCCTCATGCCCGCGGCCGGGCAGCCATGGGCGGTATCGAGAACGTGGGTGGTCAGCTTTCCCATGGGGATCCTTTGGTGGAACGCGATGGCGCGGCACGCGCCATCCGGCGCGCCGACAAAAGTGTATATAGTTTCGCTAGCGGCCACATCCCCGCGCACGGCCCCGCCGCACGGCATGGGAGAATGTCCATGCGTGTCCGTTCCGTTTCCACTCCTGATTCGTTGCCCGCGCCATGACAGCATACCCCCGCGACATGATCGGCTACGGCCGCCATCTTCCCGACGCACGCTGGCCCCATCGCGCCCGCGTCGCCGTGCAGTTCGTCCTGAACTACGAGGAAGGCGCCGAGAGCCACGTCCTGCACGGCGACCCCGCCTCCGAGCAGTTCCTGTCCGAGATCGTGGGCGCGGCCGCCTACCCGGCCCGGCACATGAGCATGGACTCCATCTACGAATACGGCTCGCGCGCGGGGGTCTGGCGCATCCTGAACGAGTTCGAGCGGCGGCGCCTGCCGCTCACGGTATTCGGCTGCGCCATGGCGCTCGAGCGCAACCTGGAGGCCACGGCGGCGTTCCTGGAACATGGCCACGAAATCGCCTGCCACGGCTGGCGCTGGATCCACTACCAGAACGTGGACGAAGCCACCGAGCGCGAGCACATGCACCGCGGCACGGAGATCCTGCGCAGGCTGACCGACGGCGCCTGGCCCCTGGGGTGGTACACGGGGCGCGACAGTCCCAACACGCGCCGCCTGCTGGTCGAGCAAGGCGACTACCTGTACGACAGCGACTACTACGGCGACGACCTGCCCTTCTGGACCGAAGTCGAGACCTCGTCCGGCGCGCGCAAGCCCCACCTGATCGTCCCCTACACGCTGGACGCCAACGACATGCGCTTCGCGACGCCGCAGGGGTTCAACACCGCCGGCCATTTCTTCGACTACCTGCGCGATACCTTCGACGTGCTGTACGCGGAAGGCGCCGACAAGCCGCGCATGATGTCGGTGGGCATGCATTGCCGGCTGCTGGGCCGGCCCGGCCGCTTCACCGCCCTGCAGCGCTTCCTGGATCACGTCGAGAAGCACCAGGACGTCTGGGTGTGCCGCCGCGTCGACATCGCCCGCCACTGGAAGCAAGAACATCCGTACACGCCGACTGTCGGCTCCGCCTCCTGATCCCGCCATGACCTCCTCGCTCACGCTCGACGTCCTGAATACCGCCGACCCCGTCCGCTTCGTCCAGTTCCTGGACGGGCTGTACGAGCACAGCCCCTGGGTGCTGGAGCGGACCGCCGCGCGGCGGCCGTTCGCCTCGGCCGCCGCGCTCAAGTACGCGCTGGCGCAGACCGTGCGGCAGGCCAGCCGGGACGAACAGCTGGCGCTGATCCGTGCCCATCCCGAGCTGGCCGGCCGCGCCGCCGTGGCGGGCCAGCTGACCGAGGATTCGGCCGGCGAACAGGCGCGCGCCGGACTCACCCAGTGTTCGCCCGAGGAGTTCGAACTGCTGCAGCAATTGAACGCGGCCTACAACAGCCGCTTCGGATTCCCGTTCATCATCGCCGTGCGGGGGCCCACCGGCGCCGGCCTGAGCCGCTACGACATCATCGCCGCCCTGGAGCGCCGGCTGCGCCACGCGCCCGACCAGGAGTTCGCCGAAGCCCTGCGGCAAATCGACCGGATCGCCGAGATCCGTCTGGCGGACCGGCTCTCGCTCGCCCGGCCCTATGGCGATGCCGTCATGGACTGGGCCGAGACGCTGGCCAGCTACTCCGATTCCCCCGACCATCTGACCTGCACCTACCTGTCCGCCGCCCACCGCGCGGTGGCGGCCCGCCTCCAGAGCTGGATGCTGGAAGCCGGGTTCGACTCCGTCTACCAGGACGCGGCCGGCAACGTCGTGGGCCGCTACCGTGCCGCTCCCACCGTGGCCGAGCCGCAGCTGGTGGCCACCGGCAGCCATTACGACACGGTCCGCAACGGCGGAAAATACGACGGCCGCCTGGGAGTCCTGCTGCCCGTCGCCGTCGTGGCCGACCTGAAACGGCGCAACCGCCGCCTGCCCTTCGACCTGGACGTGGTGGCCTTCGCCGAGGAGGAAGGCGTGCGCTACGGCAGCACCTTCCTGGGTTCGTCGGCCTACATCGGCCGCTTCGACCCCAGCGTGCTGGATGCGCTGGACGCCTCCGACATCAGCATGCGCGAGGCCATGCAGCTCGCGGGCCTCGATCCGGAACAACTGGGCAAGGCGGCGGCCGAGGCGGCGCGCCTGCGGCACTACTTCGAGATCCACATCGAACAGGGGCCGGTGCTGCTGGAACGCAACCTGCCGGTGGGCGTGGTCACCTCCATCGCCGGCAGCGTGCGGCGGCTCATGACCCTGGGCGGCGTCGCCAGCCACGCCGGCACCACACCCATGGACATGCGCCGCGACGCCGCCTGCGCCGCGGCCGAGATCGTGCTGGCGGTGGAACGGCGCTGCGCGCAGGTGCCGTCGCTGGTCGGCACGGTGGGGATATTGAACGTGCCCCACGGCTCGATAAACGTCATTCCCGGCGCCTGCACCCTGTCGCTGGACCTGCGCGCCGCCGACAACGCCGTGCGCGACGCGGCGCTGGCCGACATCGAGCGGGAGATATCGGCCATCTGCTCGCGGCGCGGCATCACGGTCACGACCGAGGAACTGATGCGCGCCGCCGCCGCGCCCTGCGCCCGGGAGCAGATGGCCATGTGGTCGCGCGCCATCGCCGAACGCGGCCTGCCCGCCTTCGAACTGCCGTCGGGCGCCGGCCACGATGCGATGAAGCTGGCCGAGGCCACGTCCATCACCATGCTGTTCACCCGCTGCGGCAACGGCGGCATCAGCCACAACCCGCTGGAGACCATGACGGCCGACGATGCCCAGCTGGCCGGCGAACTGATGCTGGACTTCCTGGAACAGATGGCGGCGGCCCTCAGCCGCTGACCAGGCGCGCCAACACCGGCGCACCGTCGACGAACACCATCAGCTCGCCCGGTTCGAAGCGGCGCCAGACTTCGTTCGTGGTCAGGGGCTCGGTCACGATGACCGCGACCCGGTCGTCAGGCGTGGTCACCTGGGCGAAATCCACGCTGACCTCGTCGTCCGACAGGCTGGCGGTGGCGAAGGGGTGCTGGCGCACCAGGTAGTGCAGGCGCGTGGAGCAATGGACGTACAGCGCCTCGCCGTCCGACAGCATGAAATTGAAGGTGCCGTGCTGGGCGACCCCGGCGCTCAGCTCGCCCAGCGCATCGGCCAGGGCCTCGACGCCCGGGTGGCAGGCGAAGCGCGCCCGCAGGGATTGCAGCATCCAGCAGAAGGCCCGCTCGCTGTCCGTGTCGCCCACCGGCCGGTAGGGGCCGTCCAGCGTGGGAAGATAGTTCACCAGGTCGCCGTTGTGCGCGAACACCCAGTAGCGCCCCCACAGTTCGCGTACGAACGGATGGCAGTTCTCCAGCGCGACGCGCCCCACCGTCGCCTTGCGGATGTGCGCGATCACGTTCCGCGACTTGATCGGATAGTGCCGGATCAGGTCCGCCACCGGAGACAGCAGGGCCGGTTCGTGGTCGACGAAGTGGCGCACTCCCGCTCCCTCGAAGAAGGCGATGCCCCAGCCGTCGACGTGCTCGCCGGTGCGGCCGGCCCGTGTGGCGAAGCCGGTGAAGCTGAACACGATGTCGGTCGGCGTGTTGCCGTTCATGCCTAGCAATTGGCACATGGGGAACCTTCGCGGTGCAGGAAAGCAGGCATGGATCCTGCTTTTGATACGGGTGGAAACCGATGCGCCCCAATCTGGGGAAACGCCGCACCAATGCGGGTTTACCTCGCATTGTTGAGGCGCAAAACCGGGATGTATTCTCCCCACAAAACCCAGGACGGCACAACCGTCCCCACTCACCTGAGGAAACCCCAGCATGAAGACGACACTTCGCACTCCGGGTCGCCGTGCCGTGCTCGCCGGCCTGGCGCTGTCCCTGGCCACGGCATGGGCCGCGCCCGCCGCCCACGCCCAGGATACCAAGATACGCTTCCAGCTCGACTGGCGGTTCGAGGGGCCGAGTGCGATTTTCCTGGTCGCGGCCAAGAAGGGGTATTTCAAGCAGGAGAAGCTGGACGTGACCATCGACGCCGGCAGCGGCTCGGGCGCGGCGGTGAACCGGGTGGCCTCGGGTTCGTACGAAATGGGTTTCGCCGACCTGGCGGCGCTGATGGAATTCCAGGGTAACAATCCCGGCGCTCCCAACCAGCCCACCGGCGTCATGATGATCTACAACAACACGCCGGCGGCGGTGTTCTCGCTCAAGAAAAGCGGCATCAAGACACCCAAGGACCTCGAAGGCAGGAAGCTCGGCTCCCCCTCGTTCGACGGCGGCCGCCGCTCCTTCCCCATCTTCGCCCAGGCCAACAAGATCGACGACGCCAAGGTCACCTGGGTCAGCATGGACCCCGCCCTGCGCGAGACCATGCTGGCGCGCGGCGACGTCGACGCCATCACCGGCTTCTACTTCACCTCGCTGCTGAACCTGAACGCGCGCGGCGTCAAGGACCAAGACATCGCCGTCATGTCCTATCCCGAATACGGCGTGAAGCTGTACGGCAACGCCATCATCGCCGACCGCAACTTCGCCAGGAACCACCCCGAGGCCGTCAAGGGCTTCCTGCGCGCGGTGGCCAAGGCCACGCGCGACGTGCTGGCCGACCCCGCCGCCTCGATCGCCACCGTCAAGGAACGCGACGGCATCATCGATGCACCGCTGGAGCTCAAGCGCCTGCGGCTGGCGATCCAGACCGCCATCGACACGCCCGACGCGCGCGCCGACGGATTCGGCGATATCGACCCCGCCCGCATGGCGCTGATGGCCGCCCAGGTCACCCGCACCTACGGCACCAAGACCTCGGTCAATCCCGAGGCGGCGTTCGACCGTTCGTTCCTGCCGGAGAAATCGTTGACGGCTTCCGTGCTTCGCGGCAAGTGACATGGCGGCCTTCGTCGATTTCCAGCGGGTCTCGCTGGCCTACACCGCCGCGCTGGAGCGGGCGGGCGAATACGCGGTCGAGGACATCAGCCTCTCGATGGACAAGGGCGAGTTCGTCGCCATCGTCGGCCCTTCGGGTTGCGGCAAGTCCACCTTCATGAAGCTGACGACCGGCCTGAAATCGCCCACCCGCGGCACCGTGACCGTGGGCGGCGCCAAGGTCACCGGGCCCCTCAAGATCGTGGGCATGGCGTTCCAGGCCCCCAACCTGCTCCCCTGGCGCACCACGCTCGACAACATCCTGCTGCCGCTGGAGATCGTCGAGCCCTATCGTTCCAGCTTCCGGGCCCGCCGCGCCGAATACACCGAACGCGCGCGGGCGCTGCTGGCGACCGTCGGGCTGGACGGCTACGAGCACAAGTTCCCCTGGGAGCTGTCGGGCGGCATGCAGCAGCGCGCGTCGCTGTGCCGGGCGCTCATCCACGAACCCGAGATGCTCATGCTGGACGAGCCCTTCGGCGCGCTGGACGCGTTCACGCGCGAGGAGTTGTGGTGCGTGCTGCGCGATCTCTGGAGCGCCCGCCGCTTCAACGTGGTGCTGGTCACCCACGACCTGCGCGAAGCCGTGTTCCTGGCCGACACGGTGTACGTGATGAGCAAGCGCCCCGGCCGCATCCTGTCCCGCCGGGACATCGAGCTGCCGCGCCCCCGGGAACTCGAGACCACCTATTCCGACGACTTCAACGCCCTGGTGCTCGAACTGCGCACCCAGATCGGACATTGAGCCTCCACCCGCCGACTCGCCCGATGAACAACAAATTCGCCGAACGTCTTGCCCCGATCGCCTTGCTGGTCGCCGTCATCATCCTCTGGGAAATCATCTGCCGGGTCTTCGAGGTCTCGGAATTCATCTTTCCCAGCCCCTCCCAGATCCTGCAGGCCACCATCGACTACGCGCCCGTGATCGCGATGCATGCCTGGCGCACCTTCTGGGTCACGATGGCGGGCTTCGGCATCTCCATCGCGGTGGGCGTGGTCCTGGGCTTCGTCATCGGCAGCTCGCGGCTCGCCTACACGGCCGTCTATCCCCTGATGACGGCCTTCAACGCGTTGCCCAAGGCGGCGTTCGTGCCCGTGCTGGTGGTGTGGTTCGGCATCGGTATCGGCCCCGCCGTGCTGACGGCCTTCCTGATCTCGTTCTTTCCCATCATGGTCAACATCGCCACCGGGCTCGCCACGCTCGAACCCGAACTCGAGGACGTGCTGCGGGTGCTGGGCGCCAAGCGCATGGACGTGCTGCTCAAGGTCGGACTTCCCCGGTCGCTGCCGTATTTCTATGCGTCGCTGAAGGTCGCGATCACGCTGGCCTTCGTCGGCTCGACGGTGTCCGAGATGGCCGCCTCGAACGAGGGGATCGGCTACCTGCTGGTATCGGCCGGCTCGGCCATGAAAATGCCGCTGGCCTTCTCCGGCCTGATGGTGATAGGCGTGATGGCCATGGCCATGTACGAGCTGTTCGCGCTGGTGGAAAAACGCACCACGGCCTGGGCCCACCGGGGCAACCAGGGCACTTGAGGCCATGCCGGCGGCCCCGTCTCCGAATTGAGACGTGCTGTAAGTATCGCTACATAATCCGGCCGATGCGGAGGGCGCGCGCACGGACGTGCATACTATGAGGGTTCGCTCCCTTCGACCTCGAACCAGGTGCACCTCCCGAGTCCCGCGTCCGGCAAGGACATTCCGGCCGCGCGCGCGAGCGGGTCCACCCGCCCGCCGCACGCCATCCAGCCCCACGGCTTCCTGCTCGTGCTCGACCGTGCCCGCGGCACGATCCTGCAGGCCAGCGCATCCGTACGGCAACACCTGAACGCACCGCCCGCCGAGCTGCTGGGCCAGAGGCTGGCCTACCTGGTGCACCCCGCCGACGGCCGCTTCCACGAACGGCTGCGCGCGGCGACCCAGGCCGAACGCATTCCCCACCATCTGGGCACCGTGGCTTTCATCGCCGTGGGCGGCCGCTTCGACCTGGTGGTCCACCGGTACGGCGAGTCCATCGTGGCCGAGTTCGAACCCGCGGCGCCGCAGGCCCGGCCGTCCGACCTGGGGGGGTTCGTCGACCAGGCACAGCGCTGCCAGACCGCCGACGAGCTGTGCGAACTGGCGGTCGAACGGATCCGCAGGATGACGGGCTTCGGGCGCGTGGTTTCCCTGGAACTCGACCCTGACGGCCACGGCCGCGTCAATGCCGAACGGCGCGGCCGCGGCTATGCCTCGCTGCTGGGCCGGCATTTTCCGGCCGTGGGGCAGCCGCCCCAGGCTCGCGCCGACGCCCGGGCCCAAGGCCTGAACTACATTCCCGACACCGGCAGCGAACCTTCGCCGCTGGAACCGGCCCGCCACCCCGGCACGGGCGCATGCACGGACCTGAGCCTGGCGAGCCTGCGCGCGGCAACGCCCACGCTGCTGCATTGCCTGGAAGACGTGGGGGCCCGCGCGGCGATGTCGCTGCCGCTGATGTCGCAGGGCCGGCTTTGGGGCATGATCGCGTGCCATCATGCCCAGCCCCGGATCATGCCGCAGGCCGTACGCTCCCAATGCGACCTGCTCGCGCAGGTCGTCGCGCTGCAGATCGAGGCTCGCCTGGCTCAGGCGGAAGCGGACCGGCGGCACGAATTGCAGCGCCTGACGGGCATGCTGCTGGCCGCGATGTCGCGGCACGACAGCGTGCCGGCCGGGCTGGCCAGCGTACCGGGAGCCCTGCTCGAGTTCGCGGACGCCACCGGCGCGGCCATCGTGCATGGCGACGAATGCCAGACCTTCGGCCGGGCACCCAGCCGCCGGGCCGTGCAGGCCCTGGCGGCCCGGCTTGCGCGCAAGGGCGGCACGGGGGTCTTCCATACGGCCAGCCTGCCTGACGAAGCCCCCGCGTTCGCCTCGCTGCAAGGCGTGGCCTGCGGCGTGCTGGCGCTGCCGATCTCGGAACTGCATGCCAACTACGTGCTCTGGTTCCGGCCGGAATGGACGCGCGGCCGCGCCCGTCCCTGGCAGGCGTGCGAGCTGGAAAGCGCGGCGGAACTGCGCACCGCCATCACCGGCATCGTGCTGCGCAAGGCCGAGGAGCTGGCAGGCCTGGCCGACGAACTCGGCCGCATCAACCAGGAACTCGAGGCCTTCTCGTACAGCGTGTCGCACGACCTGCGCGCGCCGTTGCGCCATATCGCGGGCTACGCCGACCTGCTGCGCGAATACGAGGGGCCTCGCCTGTCTGACCGGGGCGCGCGCTACCTCGACAACATCGGCGATTCGGCCCGCTTCGCCGGCAGGCTGGTCGACGCGCTGCTGACCTTCTCGCAGATGGGCCGCTCGGCCCTGCGGCCCTCGCAAATCGATCTGTCGCAGGCGCTCGAGCAGATACGCCGGGAACTCGCCCCCGACCTGGACGGCCGACAGGTGGACTGGATCATGGGCGAGCTGCCGTCCGTCCACGCAGACGCCGCCTACATGCACCTGGCGCTGCGCAATCTGTTGTCCAACGCCATCAAGTACACGCGCGGCCGCGATCCCGCGGTCATCGAGATCGGCGCCTGGCCTCGGCATGGGGGCCATGTCATCTACGTGCGCGACAATGGTGTGGGTTTCGACATGAAATATGTCGGCAAACTATTCGGCGTATTCCAGCGGCTGCATCGCATGGAAGAATTCGAGGGCACCGGCATAGGCCTGGCCAACGTCCGCCGCATCGTCGAACGCCACGGCGGCCGCGTGTGGGCCGAAGGCACTCCCGGCCAGGGGGCGACCTTCTACGTGTTCCTGCCCGGCGCCCAACCCCCTGCCGCAACCGCGGCCGACATGAAGGAGTGAGATCCCCGTCATGCTCAAGCCCATTCTGTTGGTCGAAGACAGTCCCCAGGACCTCGAATTGACCCTGATCGCGCTCGAGAGAAGCCAGCTCGCCAACGACGTGGTGGTGGCGCGCGATGGCGAGGAGGCGGCCGATTACCTGTGCCGCCGCGGGCACCATCAGGACAGGCCGGTCGGCAACCCCGCGGTCATCCTGCTGGATCTGAAGCTGCCCAAGATGGATGGACTGGAACTGCTCCAGTTCATACGCGGGGATCGCGGGCTACAGAACGTTCCCGTGGTCATGCTGACCTCGTCCAGCGAGGAAAGCGACCTCGTTCGCGCCTATGACCTGGGCGTCAACGCCTACGTGGTCAAACCGGTGAATTTTCCGGATTTCGTGCGCGCGATCGGGGAACTGGGCGTATTCTGGGCAGTGTTGAACGAGCCCCCTCCAGGCTCTCTGCGACGCACCGCCGCCCGCAGCAACCGCGATTCCCGGAGCCAGCCAACGTGAACCCGTCTCCCATGCGCGTCCTGCTTGCCGAGGACGATCCTCACGACGCGGAACTGACACTGGAACGCCTGTCGAGCTCGGGGCTCGATGTGGAGAGCGTCATCGTCAACAACGAAGCCGACTTCACCCGGGCCCTGGACGCCGGCAACTTCGATCTCGTGCTGTCCGACTTCCACATGCCGGGCTTTCCCGGCAGCGAGGCGCTGCGGATCGCGCGCAGCCACCCCACGGCCCTGCCCTTTATCTTCGTCTCGGGTGTCCTGGGAGAGGAACACGCGGTCGACATGCTCAAAGAAGGCGCGACCGACTACGTGCTCAAGCAGCGCCTGGAGCGCCTGCCCATCGTCGTGAGGCGGGCGCTGGATGAAGCCCGGGAGCGGCGGTCCCGGCACGATGCCGAGCGCCGGCTGCGCGAGAGCGAAACCTATTTCGGCCAGTTGATAGATGCGCTGCGGGACTACTCGGTGGCCACGCTGTCGCTGGAAGGTACGATAGAGAGCTGGAACCGCGCGTCGGAATGGCTGTTCGGCTATCCGGCCGAAGAGGTGATCGGGCGCCCGGGCGACATGTTCAATCTCCCGCCCGAGCCAGGCCAGCCCGAGCCCGTGCCGCTACGCCAGCAGCTCGCCGACATCGGCACCGGCAACAGCCTGGCCGAGGAACGATGGCTGATGCGCAAGAACGGCGCCACGTTCTATGCCTCGGTCGTGACGACCGCCATTTTCGGCAATGGCGGCGCCGTGCGCGGCTTCTCGCGCATCGTGCGCGACATGACCGACAGCCGGGTCGCGGCCGATCTGCTGCAGGTGGCCAAGGAACAGGCCGAGGCCGCCAACCGCGCCAAGGACCGCTTCCTGGCCGTGCTGTCGCACGAGCTGCGCACGCCGCTGGGCCCGATCTACGCGGCGGCGCAGGCGCTGGACCTGCGCCAGGACCTGTCCCCCGAATGCCGCCGCAGCGTCGAACTCATCAAGCGCAACGTCGAGGTCGAGGCACGCCTGATCGACGACCTGCTCGACATCTCCAAGATCGTCAACGACAAGCTCAGCCTGCGCCTCGAACCCACCGACCTGGTCGGCATCCTGAACGGGATCGCCGAGATCTTCCGCGAGGAAGCGGCCGCGCGGCACATCGAGCTGCACTACACGCCGCTGCCCTATCCGGTCATCGTGCAGGCCGACCCGGCCCGCTTGCAGCAGATCGTCTGGAACCTGCTGAAGAACGCCATCAAGTTCACGCCGCGCGGCGGCGAAATACGCGTGACCGTGTATCAGCCGATACCCGGCAAGATCGCCGTCGACGTCTCGGACACCGGCATCGGGATTCCCCCGCAGGCGCTCAAGCGCATCTTCGACGCCTTCGACCAGGGCGAGGAAGATGCCGCCCAGTCGCGCGGCGGCCTGGGGCTGGGGCTGGCCATCGCCAGTTCCCTGGCGCAGCGCCATGGCGGCACCCTGAGCGTGCGCAGCGACGGCCAGGGCAAGGGCACGACCTTCACGCTGACGCTGGACGATCCGGCCAGCGGGGCTCCGGACGCCCCGGTCGAGCAGGCGCAGCCAGTCTCCGCGCCGCTGGTCCGCCCCGCCAGCATCCTGCTGGTGGAGGACAACGTCGATACCGCCGAAGCCATGCAGTTCCTGCTGAGCGAATACGGCTACGAGGTCGAGGTCGCGGAAAACGTGGCGGCAGCCTGCCGCTGCGTCGACGCCAAGCGCTACGACGTCCTGGTCAGCGACATGGGGCTGCCCGATGGCGATGGCATCGACGTGCTGCGGCACTATGCCCCTCAGGCCGACCAGATCGCGGTCGCGCTCACGGGCTACGGCATGGAGTCCGACGTGCGCCGCTGCCTGGATGCCGGGTTCGCCTTTCACCTGACCAAGCCGCTGGATATCGATCAGTTGATCCGCGTCCTGCAACGCGAACCTCAGGGTTGATGCGCCGGCCCCTCCGGTTTTTAAGAATAGGCTAAAATCGGGCGCAAATTATTTACTAATTTGCATAAATCGCCCGGCCTCCCATGGACCGCTTCAAGCAGATCGAATCCTTCGTCTCGGCCGTCGTGCGCGGAAGCCTGTCGGCCGCGGCACGCAGCGAAGGAGTCGCTCCCGCCGTCATCGGCAGGCGCATCGACGCGCTGGAAGCCAGGCTGGGCGTCAAGCTGCTGATCCGTACCACGCGCAAGATCTCGCTCAGCGCCGAGGGCACGGAATTCTTCGAGGAATGCCAGCAGATCCTGCAGTCGCTCGAGAACGCCGAAAACAGCGTGGCGGCGGGCGGCGAACATCCCAAGGGGCACTTCCGCGTCACGGCCCCGGGCGGATTCGGCCGGCGCCACGTGGCGCCCCTGCTGCCCCGGCTGCTGGACGCCTATCCCGGCATCACGGTGACGCTGGACCTGAGCGACCGGCTGGTGGACCTGGTCAACGAAGGCTATGACTGCGCCATCCGGATCGGCGATCTGGCCGACTCCAGCATGGTCAGCGTGCGCCTGGCCGACAACCGCCGGATGGTGGTCGCCTCGCCCGCCTACCTGCGCCGGCACGGCACGCCCGAACACCCCGCCGACCTGGCGCGCCACAACTGCCTGTCCTTCGGCACCGGCGTCAACCAGGCACGCGGCTGGCTCTTCACCATCGATGGCAAGACGACGCCGCAGCGCATATCGGGTACGCTGGAATGCACCGACGGCGCCGTGCTCCATGCCTGGACTCTGGACGGGCGGGGACTGGCATGGCGATCGCTGTGGGAAATCGAGGACGACCTGAAGGAAGGCCGTCTGGTGACGGTGCTGGACCAGTTCGCCGCGCCCCCCAACGCCATCTATGCCGTGTATCCTCAGCGCAAGCACCTGCCGCTGCGCGTCCGGGTATTCATCGACATGCTGCGGCAGAGCTACGCCAAGCGCCTGCCTTAGGGCAGACGCCGCCCAGGCCGCTGCGGCCGGCCCAGAACAAAGACCAGCCATGACCAAACGCATTCCGCTTACCCTCGACTCCATACGCTGCTCGACCTGCGGGCTGGGGCAGTTCTGCCTGCCTGTCGGCATGGCCGCCGAGGATGCCGGGCGAATGGACGAACTGGTGCAGCAGCGCGTGCGGCTCGCCCGGGGCGAATCCCTCTTTCGCTTCGAGGACGGCCTGGACGCCGTCTATGGCATCCGCTTCGGCACCCTGAAGACCTATCTGGAACTGGCGGACGGCCGCCAGCAGATCACCGGCTTTCACCTGCCCGGCGAAATCGTCGGGCTGGACGGACTGGGCCGCAACAGCCATGCTTCGACCGCCATCGCGCTGGAAGACAGCGAGGTCTGCGTGATCCCGGTGCGCGACCTGTCCTCGCTGGCCAACCACCTGCCCTCGCTGCAACGCCAGCTCATGCGGCTGATGAGTCGCGAGATCGAACAAGACCAGCAGATGCTGCTGTCCCTGGGTACCATGCGCGCCGAGGAACGGCTGGCCGTCTTCCTGGTCAGCCTGTCGGAGCGCCTGGCCGCGCGCGGCTATTCCTCGTCCGCGTTCGTGCTGCGTATGAGCCGCGAGGAAATCGGCAACTTCCTGGGACTGACCCTCGAGACCGTCAGCCGTCTGTTCTCGCGTTTCGCCAAGTCCGGCGTGCTGCGCATCCAGCAGAAGCAGGTCGAGATCGTGGACATGGCGGCGCTGCGGCGCCTGGCCGGCCCCCATTGCTAGCAGGATACCGATGACCACCTCTCCCCAGGCGGGCGCCAACGCCCCCATGTTCGCCCAGGCCCGCGCGCTGGACCCGCAACGGCATGCCCACCTGCGGCTCGACCGCCAGGCCGGCTACGCCTTCTCGCGCGGCCAGACCGCCGTGCCGCTGGTGGCGACGGAGTTCGCGATGGCGGCGCGGGACCTGCCCATCGTGTTCGCCGGCGAAGAACAGATGCCCATGGCGGTACTGGGCCTGCGCAGCGCGCAGAACCTCCTGGTGGATGCCGCCGGGCGGTGGCGGCCCAACCGCTACATTCCCGCCCATTTGCGGCGCTATCCGTTCATCCTGCAGGAAGACCCGGCCAGCCAGCGCTACGCGCTGTGCGTGGACGAGGATGCCGCCCACCTGCGCAGTGCCGCCGACGACGCCCAGCCCCTGTTCGAGGATGGCCAACCCTCTCCTGTCGTCGGGGAAATGCTGCAATTCCTGGGGGAACTCCAGGCCGGGCTCGCGATGACCCGCGACTACGTCGCGGCCCTGCGGGCCGAGAACCTGCTGATCCCGCGCCAGGTGGCCGTGGACCTGCAAGGCGGCGAGCGCGTCACGCTGGACGGCTTCCTGGTGGTGGACGAGACCCGCTTCGACCAGTTGCCCGACGCCACGGTCACCGCGTGGATGCGCAAGGGCTGGCTGGCCATGACCTACTTCCATCTGCAATCGCGGCTGAACTGGGGCCACCTGGTCGCGCTGGCGCAATAGCCGCGCGGCCGTTCATGCCGCCTCGGGACACGCCGGCGGCGTCGGGCCGGCCCCCACCTTGCGCAGGCTGGCGCCTATGTGCAGGTCGGCGATCTGCCGGCGCAGCCAGGTATTGGCGCTGTCGTGGTGGTAGCGCGCATGCCAGAACTGGCGGATGTGGGTATGCGGGGTCTGGAAGGGCAGCCGCGACCAGGTCGCTCCGGCGGCATCGTCGGTAATGGCCTGGGCGATGACCTCGGGCACCGTGACGATCAGGTCCGTCTGCGCCAGGATCTTGGGCAGCACCAGGTAGTTGGGCACGCGCAGCGCCACTTCGCGCCGGTGCCCCTGCTTGCCCAGCTCCTTCTCTATCTGCAGGTCGGTCTTGTTGGCCGTGACCACCAGGTGCCGCGCCGCGAGGTACTCGTCCAGCGTGATCGCCTCGCCCGCCTTGAGGAAACCGCTGCCCATCACGCACACGTGCTGGTCGACGAACAGGCCCTGCTGGTAGAAACCGCTTTGCAGCTCCTGCAGGTTGCCGACGGCGAGATCGGCGTCGCCGCTTTCCAGGGCCGCCCGGTAGTGTTCCCTGCTCAGGCTGCTGACCTCCAGGCTGATGCCCGGCGCGGACGACTTGAAGCGCGCCACGAGCTGCGGCAACACCAGGAACTGGGAAAAATCGGACATCAGGAGCGTGAAGCTGCGCTGGCTGGAGCCCGGATCGAATCCGCTGGCCTGCTCGAAGCCATTGCGCACCAGTTCCAACGCCCGCAGCACGCTGCCCGCCAGCTCGGACGCGTACGAAGTGGGCTCCATGCCGCCCTGCGTGCGAACGAACAGCGGGTCGTTGCATTGGTTGCGCAAGCGCAGCAGGGCATTGCTCATGGACGGCTGGGACAGTCCGACGCGTTCCCCCGCGCGAGTCACGTTGCGCTCGAGATAGAGCGCCTCGAATACCAGCAGGAGATTCAGGTCGAGCTTGTTGATGTCCATGGCAGCATGACTATATCCGCCGGGTCCCGAATAGACAATGCACGGCCAGGCGGCCCTACTGGCCGAACTCCAGCGCCACCTTGGAGCGCTTGGCGATGGCGTCCCAGCGCGCCAGTTCGGACTGGTTCACCCGCGCGAATTCCACCGAATCCAGCGGCCGCGGCTCGAACGCGGCCGCTTCCAGCCTGGCCGTCATGTCGGGTTGGCGCAGCCCTTCGGCGATGTCCCGCCCCAATTGCTCGACGATGGCCGCCGGCATCTTCGCCGGGCCATAGATGCCCAGCCAGCTGGTGACGACGAAGTCCTGCACGCCCGCCTCGGCCATGGTGGGCACGTCGGGCAACTGCTTGATGCGATACGAACTGGTCACCGCCAGCGCGCGCAGCTTGCCGCTCTTGAGCAGGGGCATCACCGGCGGCAGGTTGGAGAAGCAGAAATCGAGATTGCCGTTCACCGTATCGACCAGCGCTTCGTTGCTGCCCTTGTAGGGGACGTGCATGAGGTCGATTCCCGCGGTCGAGGCGAACAGTTCGCTGGTCAGGTGCACCGAGGTGCCCAGTCCGTTCGAACCGTAGCTGAGCGGCTTGGACGAACGCTTGGCATACGCGATCAGCTCGCGCACCGAGGTGGCGGGATGTTGCTGCGGCACGACCAGGATGTTGACGAATTCCGCGACCTGGGCAATGGGCACGAAGGACCGCACCACGTCCAGGGGCAGGTTGCGCACCGTGACGGGCGGAATCACGTTGCCGCCCAGGCCGCCGGTGATGAGCGTGTAGCCGTCGGGTGGCAGGCCGGCGACGTACTGCTGGCCGATGATGCCGCTGGCCCCGGCGCGGTTCTCGATGACCACGGGCTGGCCGTACTTGCGGGTCAGCACCTCGCCCACCAGGCGGGCGGCGACGTCGGTCACGCCCCCCGGCGGATACTGCACCACGATGCGCACGGGACGGGAAGGATATTTGTCCTGGGCGTGCAGCGCCCGCGCCCACGGCAGGGCCACCACGCCGCCCGCCGCCTTCAATGCTGTTCGACGATCCATAGTGCCTCGATACGATACGAAGAGAACGACGCGGCGCGGGATGGATTTTCCGCCGCCATTTATACTACAAATAAATACTACTTATTGACGCCCCGGACAGGAATTCATGCAAACCCTAGGACGGCTAGCGGATGAACTGCCGCACGTAGTCCTCGCCCAGTCCGACTTCCCGATAGTGGCGCCTGCACATCTCGATCTTGCTGAACACATCCTCGTAGCCGATCTGCATGCCGCGCTCGTCCAGGTAGACCATGGCGCCGCTGACGTTGAAGAAGGTGATCATTTCGTCGTCCTTGCCATCCGCGTCCACCGTCAAGGTATGGATCTCGCCCGGCGGCTCGAACACGAAGCGGCCGGCCGAGGCCACCCAATCGTGTTCCAGGTAGCGCCAGGATCCCTTGATGACGTAGCCGAACACCGGCGCGGGATGGATGTGCCGGCTCAGGACGCCCGAGCGCCGCACCCGCAGCAGGTTGCACCAGCCGCCCCCCAGGGTGTTGAAGAACAGCGGACGGAACCAGACGTTGGGCGCCTGCGGCACCCATACGCGCTCGTCGTCGGGGATGGCGTCGATCGCGATCTCGGGCAGGATGCCGGGCAACTGGGCCAGGGGTTGGGCAAACACGGTTCCGGTCATGCGGGGTCTCCTTGCCGGCCGCCGCCGGCATCGTCGGGGCGCGCCGGCGCGCGCAGGAAGTCGAAGTCGCAGCCGTGCTCGGCCTGCATCACGTGCCGCTGGTACAGCCATCGGTAGCCGCGCTGCGCGGCCGGCCGCGCGGACGTCCATGCGGCGCGGCGGCGTTCCAGCTCGGCCTCGTCCACCAGCAGGTCGATCGCGCGGCGCGCAACCGACAGGCGGATCAGGTCGCCGTTCCTGACCAGGGCCAGCGGACCGCCTGCCGCGGCTTCCGGCGAAACGTGCAGCACCACCGTGCCGTACGCGGTACCGCTCATCCGCGCGTCCGAGATGCGCACCATGTCGCGCACGCCCTGTCGCGCCAGCTTGGCCGGGATGGGGATGTAGCCCGCTTCGGGCATGGCCGCCGCCAGCGGTCCGGCGTTGCGCAGCACCAGCACGTCGTCGGGCCGCACGTCCAGGTCCTCGGCATCGAGCCGCTCGGCCATGTCTTCCAGCGTATCGAACACCACCGCCCTGCCGGTGTGCTCGAACAGCGCCTCGTCCGCCGCGGCGCGCTTGATCAGCGCGCCATTGGGCGCGAGCGAGCCGGACAGGGCCAGCAGCCCGCCCTCGGGCTTGAGCGGTTCGGCGCGCGGCCGGATCACCGCGCGGTCCACCCAGGCGTCGCCCTGCTCGTCCAGCAGTTCGCCTACCGTGCGGCCGGTCACGGTCAGGCAGTCCAGGTGCAGCAGGTCGCGCAACTCGCGCAGGATGGCCTGCACGCCGCCGGCCGCGTACAGGTCTTCCATGTAGTGCGAGCCCGTGGGCTTGAGGTCGACCAGTACCGGCGTCTCTTCCGACAACCGGTTCAGCCGCGCGGCGTCCACCGGCAGCCCGAGCCTCCCGGCGATCGCCGTCAGGTGCAGGACCGCATTGGTCGAACCGCTGATCGCCAGCAGCACGCGCAGCGCGTTGTCCACCGACTTGCCGGTCACGATGGCATCGGGCCTCAGGCCTTCCCGCGCCAGGCGGACCGCCTGCGCGCCCGTGGCCTCGGCGGCCCGCAGGCGGTCGGCGTGGACCGCCGGGATCGCCGCCGTATGCGGCAGCATCATGCCCAGCGCCTCGGCCACGCAGGCCATGGTGCTGGCCGTACCCATGACCGCGCAAGTCCCTGCCGTGGTCGCCAGATTGCCTTCGATCGCGCCGATCTCGTGCGCGTCGATGGCACCCGCGCGATAGCGGCCCCAGTGGCGCCGGCAGTCGGTACAGGCGCCCAGGCGCTCGCCCCGGTGGCGCCCGGTCATCATGGGCCCCCCCACCAGCTGGATGGCGGGACATCCGGCCGACAGCGCCCCCATCAGCTGCGCGGGTACCGTCTTGTCGCAGCCCCCCACCAGCACCACCGCATCCATGGGCTGGGCGCGGATCATCTCCTCGACGTCCATCGACATCAGGTTGCGGAACATCATGCTGGTCGGATGCAGGAACGGCTCGCCCAGCGAGATGCTGGGGAATTCCATGGGCAGCCCGCCCGCCGCCAGCACGCCCCGCCTGACCGCCTGGACCAGCTCGGGAAAATGCCGGTGGCAGTTGTTGAAATCGCCGCCCGGATGCGCGATGCCGATGACGGGCCGTGCCAGCGCCTCGCGCGTGTGCCCCATGGACAGGGCGAACGAGCGACGCAGGAAGCGCGCGAATTCGGTGTCGCCGTAGTGGGTCAGGCCCCGGTCCAGGCCCCTGGGCGGATCGTCATGCATGGGCCGCTCCCATGCCATCGCGCACGGCCGGGTTCACCATGGCGCGCGGCTGTCGTCCCGCCAGGGCATCGAGCAGGTTGGCCACCGCCAGTTCCATCATCGCGCGCCGCGTCTCCACCGTGGCGCTGCCCGCATGCGCCTGCAGCACCACATTGGGCATCGCGCACAGCGGACTGGCCGGGTCCAGCGGTTCGCGCTCCATCACGTCCAGTCCCGCGCCCGCGATGCGGCCTTCCTGCAGCGCGCGGATCAGCGCGGCCTCGTCCACCACCGGTCCACGCGACGTATTGACCAGATAGGCCGAACGCTTCATCGCCGCGAATTCGCGCATGCCTACCGAGCCGCGCGTCTCGGCGGACAGGGGGACATGCACGCTCAGGAAATCGGCCTCGGCCAGCAGTTCATCGCGCGAACGGTAGGCCGCCAGCCCCAGTTCCTCGGATGGCGTGTCGCGGTTGCGATTGTGATAGACCACCCGCATGTCGAAGGCCTGCGCGCGCCGCGCCACCATGCGGCCGATGCGCCCCATGCCCAGCAGCCCCAACGTCTTGCCCGCCAGGTCAGCGGTCAGCGGCGCGGGTCCCTTCAGCCAATCGCCCCGGCGCACGTAGGCATCCCCCTGCACCATATCCCGCGCCAGGCAGATCACGAACCCCATGGTGAGATCGGCTACCGCGCGATCGAGCACGCCTGGCGTATTGCAGACCAGCACGCCGCCGCGCGTGGCGCGTGGCACGTCGATGTTGTCGTAGCCCACGGCGAAGTTGGACACCACCGATACGGCCGGCAACGCGTCCAGCGCATCGGCGTCCATCGGGGTGCGTACCGTGCACAGCACACCGCGCGCCGCCTCGCGGTCGGCGGCGGACACGGCCTGGTCCAGGCGCTGGCCGATGGGGACGTCGACGATCCGGCAGGCCGCCTCGATGGCCGAACGCAGGTCGGGCGGCACGGGTGCGCTGACGATGACAGTAGGTAGGGATTGCGGCATGGCACTTCTCCGGATCAGACGGACGAACGAATGCCGTGCTCGCGCGCGCACGCGCGGACACGAGTGAAAATGGAACGGCAGGGATGGAACGAGCGGGCGTAGCCGGCCCGGGTCAACGCGCGGGCTTTTCCTGGATGGCGCTGCGCAGGCGCGTTTCGGTGTTCTCGACGTGGACCCGCGCGCATTGCCGCGCCGCTTCCGGATCGCCCTTCTCGATGGCGGCCAGCAACCGGGCATGCTCTTTCTGCGCCAGGGCGCCGCGCCCCGATACCTTGGCCGACCGGCTGCGCGAGACCTCCAGGTTCTTGCGCAGCAGGACCGCCAGGAAATCGAAGAACATGATGTAGTTGCGATTGCGGGTCGCACGCGCCACCGCCCGGTGAAAACGCAGGTCCGCGTCCACCCCGCGCGCGATCTCGCCGCTGTCGATGGCCTTGCCCATCTCCGACAGCGCGGCACGCATCTCGGCCAGGTCCTCGGACGTGCGGCGCTCGGCGGCCAGCGCCGCCGCTTCGATCTCGAACCCCCGGCGCAACTCGACGATGCCCAGGGTCTGCTCGACGTCCTCCTCGCTGGCCGCATGCATGCGCAGCACCGACAGGGGCGTATTCGCGATCACCGCCAGGCCACGGCCTTGCTTGCTGCTGACGATGCCTTCGGCCTTCAGGCGCGAGACGGCCTCTCGCAGCACGGTGCGGGATACGCCCAGCCGGTCGGCGATCACCTGCTCGGGCGGCAGGACTTCGCCAAGCTGGTATTGCCCGCCGGTGATCTCGTCCATCAGCATCCGTGTGATGCGCTCGGTCAGGTTGGGTTCGGCGCGCGCGGGCTCTGGCGTGTCTTTGAGCAGGGCCATGGGAGTCTCCTTTGTACGATAATAGCATTAGACTCCCTCCTCCCATTCGAAGCAGAACCCCTGGCGGCGCAATGCCGGGCCTACGCCGCCATAGGCATCGGCGGCGTAGCGGCTGGATACCGCATCCGACCAGCTCTGCGCGCCTTCGCGCCCCAGGCCGCGCGAATAGGCGTCCATGTCTGCGTCCAAGGCATCGATGGCCCCCGCCACCCGGTCGCGGTCATAGGCTTCCGCATGCCAGCTCGCTTCCAGCGCCATGCGGGGCTTGCGGACCTCGGACGCCGTGTTCAGGTATCCCAGGCACACCCCGGCCAGCGGCGCGACCAGGCGCGGCAGGCGCAGCAGTTCGATGACTTCGAGCATGCCGCGGCGCACGCCGCCGATCGGGCAGACCCCCAGCCCGGCGGCGCGCGCGGCCGCCATCATCGTGCCCATCAGGATGCCCGTGTCCAGCGCGCCGATCAGCACGCTGTTGACGTTGTCCAGGACGGCCTGGCGGCGGCCATGGCGGCCGGCCGCCAGCTCGGTCTTGTAGAAATCCATCAGCAGCACGACGAACACCGGCGCGCGCGCTATCCAGGCCTGGTTGCCGCTGCAGCGCGCCAGCGCTGCCTTGGTCCGCGGGTCCCGCACCGCGACCCAGGACACGTTCTGCGCATTGTTCCAGGTGGGTGCCCGGCGGGTGGCCTCGAACACGGCGGCCAACGTGTCGTCGCCCACCGGGCGGTCGGAAAAATCGCGCTCGCTCCGGTGCGCGCAAAGATGTTCCAGCACGGGATTCATGGTGTTCTCCATGGATATGATTATAGTATAATCATATTTAATCTCGCCACCGATGTTTTTCTTCAGGAGCCGTTCCGCCATGCCGCATGCCGATTTCATCCACATTCCCGTGCCCCAGGGCAAGTCCCCCATCAGCCGCGCGGTTGGCGTTCCGCCCGGCGCCATCACCTACTACCTCAGCGGGCAGATGCCCACCGTGGTGGATCCCGCCGCTCCCGCCGACAGCCGCCAGGCCTATGGCGATACGCGCACGCAGACGCGCACCACGCTCGAACGGCTCGACGGCATCCTGCGCGACCTGGGCATGTCCATGCGCAACGTGGTCCACGTCCGCGCCTGCCTGGTCGCCGATCCCGACAAGGGCAACCGGATGGACTTCGAGGGTTTCAACGCCGGCTATGCCGACTTCTTCGCCAGCCAGCCGGACGGGCATCCGGCGCGCATGGTGTACCAGGTGGCTGGACTGGTGAATCCCGGATGGCTGCTGGAAATCGAGGCCATGGTCGCCCGCTGAGCGCGTGGCCGGCCGGTAGGCCGGCCATCGCGGGCCGCTCAGGCCAGGGTGTAGGCCGTCTTCACGGTGGTGTAGAACTCGGCCGCATAGGTCCCCTGCTCGCGCGGTCCATAGCTCGATCCCTTGCGGCCGCCGAACGGCGCATGCGGATCCACCCCGGCCGTCGGGCAGTTCACCATCACCATGCCGGCCTGGGCATGCCGCTTGAAGTGCGTGGCATGCTTGAGCGAGGTCGTGCAGATCCCTGCCGACAGGCCGAACTCGGTATCGTTGGCCAGGGCCAGCGCCTCGTCATAGTCCGCCACGGGAATCACCGCCGCGACCGGTCCGAAGATTTCCTCGCGGCAGATGCGCATGTCGTTGGAACAATCGGTGAACAGCGCCGGCTCCAGGTAGTAGCCCTCCCTGGCGCGCGCCACCCGCCGGCCGCCCTGGGCCAGCGTGGCGCCTTCGTCGCGGCCGATGCGCAGGTATTCCTCGTCCTGCTGCAACTGGCGCGCATCCACCACCGGCCCGATGTCGGTGCCGGGCGCCAGCGCGTCGTCCACGCGCAGCGCGGCCATGCGTTCCTTCATCGCCCGCACGAAGCGCTCGTGGATGCCGCGCTGGACGATCAGCCGGCTTGACGCGGTGCAGCGCTGTCCGGTCGAGAAAAAAGACCCCTGGACGGCGCACTCGACGGCCTGGCCCAGATCGGCATCGTCCAGCACGACCAGCGGATTCTTGCCGCCCATTTCCATCTGCACCTTGGCCAGCCGCCGCGTGGCGGCCTGCGCCACCTGCCTGCCGGTCGCCACCGACCCGGTGAAGCTCAGCGCGTCGATGCGCGCGTCGTCCAGCATGGCCTGTCCGACCACGGCGCCGCGTCCCATGACGAGATTGAAGACCCCCTCGGGCAGGCCGGCGCGGCTGATGATCTCCGCCAGCGCCCACGCGCTGCCGGGCACCAGGTCAGCCGGCTTGAAGACCACCGTGTTGCCGTACGCCAGTGCCGGGGCGATCTTCCAGGCGGGGATGGCCAGCGGAAAATTCCATGGCGTGATCAGCCCCACGACGCCCACGGGTTCGCGCGTGACCTCCACGTCCACGCCGGTCCTGGCCTGGGGCAGCCGGTCGCCCCGCACCCGCAGCGCCTCGCCGGCGAAGAAGCGGAAGATGGCGGCCGCGCGCACCGTCTCGCCCACGGCCTCGGGCAGGGTCTTGCCCTCCTCGCGGGCCAGCAGCCGCCCCAGTTCGTCCTTGCGCCGCAGGAGCTCGACGCCGATCGCATCCAGGCATTCGGCGCGCTGCGTGGCGCTGGCCAGGCCCCATCGGTGGGCCGCGTCGCGCGCCGCGGTGATCGCCAGGTCCACCTGCGCCGGGGTGGCGTGCGCGTATTCGCCGACCAGGTCGGCCACGTCGGAAGGATTGATGTCGCGCGTGGCGCCGTCGCCTTCCAGCCATTGTCCCGCTATGTAGTTCGCATGCATGTCTTCGATTCTTCCGTGGCTGGCGCCGCTCAGGGCAGCATGACCTCGATCAGTCGCGGTCCGCGTTCGGCCATGGCGCGCCGGAACGAGCGCCGCAATTCGCTTACCGTCGTGGCGCGTTCGGCATGGACGCCGAAACCCGCGGCCATGCCCAGCCAGTCCAGGTCGGGGCGCGAGAGCTGCAGCAGGTCCCTCACCGGCGGCGAAGCGAGTTCATAGCCGTTGCGGCGCATCTCGTCGATCAGGATGTTGTAGCGGCGGTTGGACGCAATGAGGATGGTCACGTCGGCGTTCTCGCGCGCCATCGACCACAGGGCCTGTACCGTGTAAAGCGCGCTTCCGTCCGATTGCAGGCCCACGACCTTGCGGTCCGGCGCGGCGATGGCGGCGCCGAACGCGGCCGGTATGCCCTGGCCGATCGCGCCGCCGGTCAGCACGATGCTGGCATGGCGCGCGGTCCGCGCGGCAATGGCGTTGAAGGGGAAGGCCAGGGTCTTGCCCTCGGCCGAGATGATGGCCTGTTCCGGCAGCCAGGCGGCCACCACCCGCGCGGCGCTTTCGGGCGTCAGGTCCTCGCCCAGGTCCTGGTCGCTCACGCGCTCGGCCGGCGCCAGGCCGCGCCGGGCCAGCTTCAGGTCGTCGGCCAGGGCCGCCAGCGTGGCGGAGCCGCCCCGCCCTTCCTGGCACAGCTCGACCATGCGCGCCGGATCGCCCAGGTAGCTGGGATAGCCCTCCACGCCGAAGAAGGCCACCGGCCGCCTGGCGCCGACCAGCGCCACGAGCTCGAAGCCCAGCAGATAGGCGTGGGCCTGCTCGGCAGCGGGATTGAAGCGGCGGATGGCCGGCAGGCCGCCGCCGTGTTCGCTGCGCGCGGGAAAAGTCTCGCCCACGACCTCGACGTTGGCCAGGCCCTGGAACCGCAATGCTTCCATCAGCGCCGGCTCGTGCAGGGCGTCGCCGCCCAGCAGCAACAGGGTCTTCCTGCCCGCGGCGACATGTGCCGCCACCTGTTCGACCAGGCTGGCTTCCAGCACCGCCGGAGAGTCCGGCACGCGGGCGGCGAACACGGGCTCGTCCATCGCCGCCGCCTGCAGGTCCATGGGCAGGATCAGGGTATGGATGCCTCCTTGCGGCGCCATCGCATTGGCCAGGGACTGGCGTACCGACATCACCAGCGACGCGGGCGAATCGGCCCGGTAGACGCCGGCCGATACCGGCCGCGCCAGCGACTCGATATCGCTGGCCAGCGGCGGATCGGCCTCGACGTGCCAGGACATGTGCTCGCCGATCACGTTGTAGACCGACGAGCCGGCTCGCCGGGCGTTGTGCAGGTTGGCGATGGCGTTGGCGAACCCGGGTCCCAGGTGGGTCAGCGTCATCGCCGGCGTGCCGCGCATGCGGTAATAGCCGTCGGCGGCGCCGGAACATACGCCTTCGAAGGCGCACAGGATGGGCCGCACCTGCGGCACGGCATCCATCGCGCCGACGAAGGGCAGTTCGGTTGTGCCGGGATTGGCGAAACAGACCTCGATGCCGGAGGCGGCGGCACTGCGCAGCAGCCATTCGGCACCGGTCTGCCGGGTGGGAACGTTCATGCCACCAGCTCCTGCCGGGTCGCCTCGACCAGCGCGGCGTCGATGATGTCCATGCCCCGTTCGAACAGGGGCATGGGCGTGTTGAGCGGGAACAGGAAACGGATCACGTTGCCGTAGCTGCCGCATACCAGCAGGATCAACCCGCGCGCCAGCGCGTGCTCGCGCACGGCCTGGGCCAGCGCGGCCGAGGGCCGCCCCTGTTCGTCCAGCAGTTCCATGGCCAGCATGGGACCGAGGCCGCGTACCTGGCCGATGCAGCCATGCCGGGCCCGCGCCGCCTCCAGGCGCCCACGCATCACGCGGGCCAGCTCGTTGCCGGACTCGAGCAGGTTTTCCTGCTCGAACACATCCAGGACGGCATGCGCGGCGGCGATCGCCAGCGGCGCGCCCGCGTAGGTGCTGCCCAGGCCGCCGGGCGCCACGGCATCCATGACCTCGGCACGCCCGACCACGGCCGACAGCGGCATGCCGCCGGCCAGGCTCTTGGCCACCGTCGTCAGGTCCGCCGCCACGCCGAAGTGTTCCATCGCGAACATCTTCCCGGTACGCCCCATGCCGCACTGGATCTCGTCGGCGATAAGCAGCATGCCGTGCCGGTCGCACAGCGCGCGCAGTCCGCGCATCAACGCCTGGGGCGCCGGATGGAAGCCGCCCTCCCCCTGCACGGGCTCGATCACGATGGCGGCCACGCGGGCGGCTTCGACGTCGTAGCGCAGCAGGTCCTCGAGCGCGGCCAGGGACCGGGCCACCGCCTCGGACGTGTCGGCGGACGGAAACGGCACGCGATAGACGTCTCCCGGGAACGGACCGAAACCCGTCTTGTAGGGCGCGACCTTCCCGGTCAGCGCCAGCCCCATCATCGTGCGTCCATGGAAGGCGCCGGTGAAGCCGATGACGGCGGTCCTGCCCGTGGCCGCGCGCGCGATCTTGACCGCGTTCTCCACGGCTTCCGCCCCGGTGGTGAAGAACACCGTCTTCTTGTCGAAATCGCCCGGCACCAGCGCGTTCAGGCGCTCGGCCAGCCTCACGTAGGATGCGTAGGGCACGACCTGATAGCAGGTGTGCGTGAAACGCCGCGCCTGCTCGACGATGGCGGCCTCCACCCGGGGATGCCTGTGGCCGACGTTCAGCACGCCGATGCCGCCGGCGAAGTCGATGTAGCGGCGCCCCGTCTCGTCGGTCAGTTCGCTGCCCGCCGCCTGCGCGGCGTAGATTTCCGTCACCAGGCCCACGCCTCGCGGGCAGGCCGCATTCTTCCTGTCGGTCCAGCTCGCGGTCACGACCCTTCTCCCTGTTGGTTGGCGTCGGCCAGGCCGACGATGTCCTGCGCGAACACGGTCTGTTCGGCATCGCCGACCAGTTCCGGCTCGGACGGATGCTCCACGTAGCGGCAGATCAGCCAGACGCCGTCCTGCGGGTTCTCGACCAGTTCCACGACCGCCCCTTCGTTGGTACGCAGCCGGGCTCCCGGCTTGATGTGGATCAGATTCAGCGCATTGTGTCCGCTCATGCTTCACCCTTCGGCGCGGATGTTGGCCAGCCGCGCCACCTCTTTCCACCGCGCCAGCTCGGCGCGGTTGAAGGCGGCATAGGCGGCCGCATCCTTGGTCGAGACCTGGAATCCCACGGTCTCGAAACGCTGCACGTTCTCGGGCTGCTGCGCGCCGCGCACGATGACCTCGCCCAGCTTCCTGACGACGTCGGCCGGCGTGCCGGCGGCCGCGTAGGCGCCCAGCCAGCTGGTCACGACGAAGTCCGGCATGCCCGACTCCACCATGGTCGGCACGTCGGGCAGTTCCTTGGTGCGGTTGGCGCTGGTCACCGCGATGGCGCGCAGCGTGCCTGCCTTGACCAGCGCGTTGACCGCGGGCGCGTTGGCGAATGCCATGTGGACGTCGCCGTTGCGCAGGCCCGAGATGACCTCGCCGCTGGACCGGTAGGGAATGTGGATCACCTTCGTGCCGGCCTGGAGGTTGAACAGCTCCGAGGTGAAGTGGGCCGAGGTGCCTACGCCGTTCGTGGCGTAGTTCAGCTTGCCGGGATTGGCCTTGGCGTACGCGATCAGTTCGCTCACGTTGCGCGCTTTCACGTCGCGCCCCACCAGCAGCACATTGACGAACTCCGCCACCTGCGCCACCGGCGTGAAGCTCGCCTGCGGGTCCACCGGCAGGTTGGGATTCAGGATGACCGGCAGGATCAGGCCCCCCAGCCCGCCCGACAGCAGCACGTGGCCGTCGTGCGGCTGTTGCAGCACGTATTGCTGGGCGATGGTGCCCGTGCCGCCGCCCTTGTTCTCGACGATGGCGGGCTTGCCGAATTCCTTGCTCAGGATTTCCGCCATCAGCCGGCCGGCGATGTCGGTCACGCCCCCCGGCGGATAAGCGACCACGACCTTCATCATGCGCGACGGAAAGCCGTCCTGGGCCCACGCGGGACAGCCGCCCAGCGCCGCGGCGCCGGCCAGCATCTTCAGCACATCTCGACGATCCATGTTTCGTTACCCCCAGTCAGAAGAAGACGGTCAACGCCTTGCCCAGCAGCACGGTCTGGTCCAGCAGGATCTCGCGCCGCAGGACCTTCCAGCCCGAGTCGGTGCGGCGCAGCGTGTCGTTGCGCTTGCCGACGAACCAGGCGACCTCGGTATCCAGGCGGTTCTGGTAGACGATGAAGCGCGACCGGGTCCGGACTTCCTCCTCCAGCCCGGCGCCGGAGGTCTCCAGGATGCGCACGTTGGTCAGGAGGTGCGAGGTGCGCGAGGCCGGCTCCTCGGCCCAGTGCATGCCAGTGTTGATCTGCTCCACGCGCTGGCGCAGCGTCTGGATGCCTTCGTCGAACCACGCCGCTTCCACGCCCTCGCGGGTGCGTTCGCGCTCGCGGTTGTCACGCCTGACGTTGCGCGCGATGGGCATCCAATAGCGGATGTCCTCGTGCAGCAACGTCAGCCATTCGTCGAAGCGGCGCTCGTCCAGCAGGTCGGCCTCGCGGTAGAAGAACTGCTCGATCTCGCGCAACAGGAAGGCATGGTCGGTATTCAGGTGAGTGTCGGTCATGGCGCGCTCCGCTTATTCGTCGTAGGTGGGCATGAGTTCGTCCCACGAGCGCCCTTCCATGAACTGCGCCCATCTCGCGTAATAGTTCCGGTTGTTCTCTTCGGTGAACTCGCCCGTCGTCACCGCGCCGCGCAGGCCGGGCACGGGCTTGGCGTGTCCGATGCCCATCTGGTAGTTGTAGTGCAGCATGCGGGCGATGGTCCCGGTGCTCGACTCGGTGGCGTAGCACCAGTTCTCCATGTCGTCGGACTCGGTCATGCCGCCCGGCCCCGAATAGCGCAGGTAGTAGGCGCGCGCCGCGTCCTTCACCTCCTGCGGGGCGTCCTTGTCCACGAGATAGATGCGCCACATCTCGGTCTCGGTCGCGCTGACCGGGTGGAATACCGCGATGGTGCGCGGCTGGCGGCCGTGCACCGCCATGTTGGGAAATATGGTGCCCACGCTGTGCAGCACGCGCATGGTGCCGGCCAGGTTCTTCTCGCGCTCCTCGTATACCTTGCGGTAGTACTGCTCCACCTCGGGATAGTTCGCGAAGATCGGCGTGTACGGGTTCTCTTCGTAGTACGGCGCGCGGCCGACCAGCCCGTGCCCCAGGTCCTTGAAGGAGATCGACACGCGATGGGGCGTGGGATCGCGCCGGCCCTTGCCGCCCGGTCCGATGCCCACGACGTCCACCGAGCGGTGGCTGATGTCGTGGTAGAGATCGGCGTTGAAGTTCTCGGCCGCGGTCTTCCAGTTGCAGGGAATGCGCCACTTCTGCACGCCGCCTATCATCTCCGATCCGCCGGGACTGCCGTCACGGTGGTCCAGGGCGAAATCCAGGTACAGCTTCATGTCGCCCAGGTACTCTTCGAACGACGGCGCGTTCTCGTCCCAGGTGGCCCAGATCGTGCCCTTGTAGTTGACCAGCTTGGCCACCGACTTCAGGCCCCAGTTCTTCTTGTCCAGCTCGCCGTAGTAATGGGTCTTGAAGCCCGGTACGCCCACCAGCTCGCCAGCCCGCTCCACCAGCTTGCCGTCGGTGGAATAGCTCCAGCCGTGGTAGGGACAGGTGAAGGTGCGATTGTTGCCCTGGTCGTAGCGGCACAGCCGCATGCCGCGATGCAGGCAGCTGTTGAGCAGGACCTGGAGCTGCCCCTGCCGGTCCCGGGTCAGGATGACCGAATCATTGCCCATCCGGCTGACGAAGTAATCGTCGGGATTGGGCACCATGCTCTCGTGCCCGACGAACAGCCAGGCTCGGGAGAAGATGCGCTCCAGTTCTTCCTGGAAGATGTCTTGGTTGACATAGACTTCGCGGCTGACCGTGCCCTGCTCGGCATCGACCAGTTGCTGCGGGGACCACTTCCGACTCATGTATCGTTCTCCGGAATGCGTGAACGGCGGCTGGAATGCGGGCGCGGCCGGATGGCGCGCCGGCATCCTGCCGGACATGTGTCAAAGGTAGAGGCGAGGCCTTCGGGTGTCTACGCAGCCCCAGCCATACCGGGTATGGCTGACGTGAATATCGGCCCCGCGCCCGCGCGGCGGGGCGTCCTCAGCGCAGGACCATTTGCGCGCCGTAGCGGGACAGCAGGCCCCGCGCGGCCCGGACTTCCCACAGCCCGTCGCCGCCCTGCACGCGCGCCATCATGCGGGCCATCAGGGCCAAGTGCCCGGCATCGGGGACGGGACAGGCGTAGCGCACCAGGTTGGTCAGCGCACGCAGCGCCAGCAGCGGAGAATCCAGCGCGCAGGCGGTTTCCAGCGCCCGCTCCAGCCATGGCCGGAACACGCTGGCCGGCTGTCCCTGGCGGAACAACTGCTTGCCCTTGATGCGCTCGAACTCGGACTGGAGGTAGCGGGCCTGGGTCTGCGTGACTTCGCGCAGCCCATGCGTGGTGGCGTCCAGCCCGGCACCGACGTCCTCCACCAGGTCGCATGCATCGGTCCACCGCGCGACCAGCAGGGGCGCGATCCCCTTCATGATGGCGGGAATCCGCTGCACGCACGAGGCCATCTCCGCCAGCGCCGTGGCGTCTCCGCGCACGGCCTTGACCCAGGCCTCGCTGGTCTCGGCGCAGACGGCCCACAGCGGCGTTCCCATCTCGCGCGCGATCTGCAAGGCTTCGGACGACAGGGTGGCGACCTCGTCGACCTCGCGGTTCAGCCGGTGCAGCTCGGTGGCCGACACCAGCGCGTACAGCAGCGAATAGCGGTGGCCGATGCGCCGCGCATGCGCCACCGATTCACGAGAGGCCTGCAAGGCGTCCTCGACCCTGCCGGTATGCCAGCAGGCGATGGACAGGACGGCCAGGTTGGTGACGCGGGCGTCCTCGCCCAGGGCCAGGTTGGCATGCTGGGGCTGGTAGGCCTTGGCGCCGTGTTCGAGATCCGCCACCGCCTCGGCAAAGCGCCCCAGGAAGAAATGGCTGTAGCCCCGCGCATAGTAGGCGTGGGACAGCAGGTTGGGATCCCCGGCGGTGCCCGCCATCCGCAGCAGCGTTTCCGCCAGCGTCAGCGTCATCGAGAAATTGGCCCATGAGCTGGCGCTGGTCCACAGCCCCCAATAGATCGGGAACAGCCGGGGGTCGTCGCCCAGCGGCTGCGCCAGGGTCAGCGCCGAGCGGAAGGTCTCCACCGCCTGCTCGGAACCGAAACCGTAGAGCGCGCACAATTGGATGCCGAACTCCATCCGGATGCGCAACTCCTCCATGATGGCGTCGATGCCCTCGCCCTGCCGCTCGAACCATTCCAGCGCGCTGCGATAGTAGCTGACCGCCTCGCGATATGCGCATTGCGCGGCCGCCTTGCGCGCGGCCTCCAGCAGGTACTTGACGGCGGGCGCGCGGCTGCCGGCGCCGGAGTAATGCCAGGCCAGCACCTCCGGGTTGCCCTCGGCCAGGCTGGATTCGAGCCGCCGGGCCAGGCGCGCGTGCGCCTGGCCCCGCGCCACGCGCGTCTGCGACTGGTAGGCCGCCTCGCGCAGCAGGGTATGGCGGAAGGCGTAGGCCTTTTCGTCGCAGCGCACGATGATGTTCTGGCGCAGCATGATGGCCAGCGCCTCGGCCAGCTCGGCGCGAGGCTCGCCCGTGGCGTCGGCCAGCAGGTCCAGCGTGAACTCGCCGCCCACTACCGAGGCGAATTGCGCGACGGGGCGCGCGCGGCCCACGCTGTCGATGCGAGCCATCAGCAAGTCCTGCAGCGAAGCGGGCAGCGACCACGGCGCGGACGGATCCCGCCGGTCCGCCAGCACGTCGCGGGTCAGTTCCTCGGCATACAGCGGAATCCCTTCCGAACGCTTGATGATGTCGCGCAACAGCTCCGCGTCGATGTCCTCGCCATCGGCCACCGCGTGCACCAGGTCCACCACGGCGAAATCGTCCATGGGCCCCAGGTCCAGATGATCGACCGCGACCGTGTGCTTCCACGGCGGCACGAACTCGGGCCGGGCGGTAATGAGCAGCATCCGGTCGAGCAAAGGATGCTCCACGAGCAGGGCCAGGACGTCGCGCGTGGAAGGATCGGCCCAATGCACGTCGTCGAAGCAGATGACACCGCCTTCGGGCACCATGACCCGCAGCAATTCGTGGCACAAGGCGCCGATCTCGTCCACCGCGCCGGGCATGCCCGGGCCGGGTGTACCCGCCTGTGCCCCGACCATCATGCGCTGGCCGATCGTCTCGAGTATGCGCTGCGCGCTTTCGGGCAGGGATGACGGTTCGGCGGCAAGGCGCTCGCAGGCGCGCATCCATCGCACGAAGGGGTGATAGGGCATCTGCCTGAGCTCGGACGAGCATTGCAGGACGACGCGCTCGACCTGCAGGGTGTCGCAGAAATGCTCCACGAGAAAGGACTTCCCGAGCCCCGCCTCGCCGCGCACCAGGCCGACGTAGCACCCTCCCCGGTGGTAGGCGTCGACGAGCCGCGCCATTTCCTCGTCCCGCCCGCAGAACGCGCGCGCAGCGTCCTGCCGTTCCGGGGAATGCTTGCCGCTGACCAGGAAAACCTGCACCTCGACACCGCGGGACCAGTCGGTCAGCTGTCCCGCCGGCTCGATACCGTACTCGTCGCCCAGCAGGTGCAGGGTGACGTCGCTGACGGCCACGCCGGCCCCGCCGGCCATGGCGCCAAGCTGGAGCGCCAGGCGCGACACCATCCCGCCCGCGTCGGGAACGTCGTTCTCGGCGGAACTGATGGCGATGCCGGTATGCACGCCCAAGGCGACGCGCACCGGCAGGCTGCTTTCCTCGTCGCCCCAATGCCGCGACCAGATGCTGTTGTGGCACACCAGCGCCGCCGTCACGGCGCGCCGCGCGGAATCCTCTTGCGCGAAGGGATAACCGAAATAGGCCAGCAGCCCGCTGGGCATGCGCACGACGTGGGCACCCGCGGCCCGCAGCGTCGGTTCGCAGCAGGCCATCAGCTGATGCTGGACCTCGGCGATGTCCTCGGGTTCGCCGGTCACCTCGAATTCGCAGGAAAGCACGGTCAGCTGGCGGCGCTCGCCCATCGGCGCCTGCCGGCGCGCTCCGGCCTCGCGGCCCGCGCCAGGCGCCTCGAGCAGCGCCGCCACCGAGGCATCCGGCGTGGTTCCCAGCTCCATGTCGAGCAGATGGCGATAACGCTGGAACTCGCGCCTTGCCCGATCCAGCTGGCCGGCCTTCACCAGCAGACGCAGCATCTGATGCCAGGCCGTGTCGTCCAGCGGCGCGACGGTCACCCATTGCTCGGCGCATTCGATACCGGCCTGCAGGTTCCCTTCCCGCTCGTGGCTCTCGACCAGCATCCCCAGTGCCTGGAGATAGCGCTGATGATATTGCTCCCGGCGCATCTGCACCCAATTACCGAAGTCGGGCGCATCGTCCAGCTCCAGCCCCTGCAGGAATTCGCCGCGATACAGCGCCACCGCATGCGCGATGCGCTCGGAGTCGATCACCGCACCCATGGCCAGCGCGCGCTGCTCCCCATCCAGCACGGAAGTGAAGGCTCCGACATCGGTCCACAAGCCGGCCTCGGCGCGCAGCCTGAGCACGTCGCGGCTGCTTTCGATCGCATCGGGCTTGAGGGCGTCCTTCAGCAGGAACAGCATGCGCCGCAGGTTTTCCCGGCCGGCCTGCACGCTGGCGTCGGGCCACAGCATGAAGGCCAGCGCCTCGCGCGTATGGAAGCCGCCCTCGAGTGCCAGGTACGCCAGCAACGCTCTTGCCTTGTTGTAACGAATGGAAAGCGGTCCATCCGCGCTTTCCATGGCCAGGGGCCCCAACAGGTACAAAGAGAGCGAAGATCGCATAGCCTCGTGGATTCCGCGCAATAGATGTCTGAAGAGAACCGTGCCGGGAGCGAGCCCGCCAGGCTTACCGCCGCGGCCGAGTCCCAAGCTTACGGTTCATGCGTGACGGCTGTTTCAAGCCGCGCGCCGAAGCCTTTTCGTGGCCCCTTATTTTGCGTTTGGGTGACTTAAATACATCATTTATAGACCGCTTGCTAGAGGTTGTCGTTCCGCGAATCTTTTCCAATTGAAAAGAATGTCACAATCATGCGAACTTGGCATGTGCAACATGTTTCAGTCGGTTTTACGCTGACAAAAAGACAAGACATGAATCGCCGCAGCGAAGGCAGGCCCGCGCTCGGCGGGCCGGGCAGCTCAGTGCACGCGCCGCGCCTTGGCGGCGATCAGCGCGGCGAAGAAGGCCGCGAGTACGAACGCAAGAAATGCGCCCAGGTAGGGCCCCTGCCGCAGGCCCGCATCCAGCATCACGCCAAAGGCAAGCGGTGCCAACGCCGAACCCGTGTCCATGCCGGAGTACACCAATCCGTAGACCGAGCCCGTGGCGCCGCGCGGCGTGACCCGGCGTACCAGCATGTCGCGGGACGGCCCCGCGACGCCCGCGCACAACCCCGCCAGGGCGACGCAGGGTACCGCCGCCGCCACCGGCAGCCAGCCGGTGGCCAGCAGGGCCAACAGCGCGCCGGCCGCCACGAAGGACATGCCGACGATGCGCTCGCTGTAGGGACCGCTGGAGACCAGGAATCCGCCCAGCACCATTCCGCAGGCGCCGGCCACCATGTAGCCGGACAGCGCGGTACTGGCGGTCACGCTGGAGATGCCGTAGATGGAACCCAGGATGGGAATGGTGTAGTTCTGGACCGCCGAGATCGCGACGGACGAAAACATGAAGAACAGGAAGGCCCCCCAGACTACGGGGTTGATCAGCAGCGCGCCCAGCGACGTACCCGCCGGGGCCGCGTCCAGGCGGCGCCCGCGGGCGGGGCGGCGTGCCGCCTCCACCGCCAGCAGGCGCCGGCCCACCACCGTCATGGCCAGGATGACTGCCACCAGCAGGCCCGCGCCGAAGGCGGCGACCCGCCAGTTGAACAGGTGGGTGAGCGTCGTGATGAATATGGGCGTGGTGGCCCAGCCCAGATTCCCGGTGATGCCGTGCGCGCTGAAGGCGTGTCCCAGGCGGGGACTGCTGACGCGGCGGTTCAGGATGGAGAAATCAACCGGGTGGAACACCGAATTGCCGATGCCGGCCACGACGGCCGCGGCCATCAGCCAGCCATAGTTGCTGGCCAGCCCGAGCAGCAGGCCCGCCACGACGAAGCAGGCGAGCCCGAACCACAGGACCGGACGCGCGCCCGCACGGTCCACCACGAAGCCGGAACTGGCCTGGCCCACGCCCGAGATCGCATAGAACACCGCGACCAGGACCCCCAGTTCGGCAAATCCCAGTCCGAACTCCGCCGCCAGCGGCGCGAACAACGAAGGAATCACCAGTTGGAAGAAATGGGAGCTCGCATGGGCGATTCCCACCAGTCCGATGACTTTCCAGTCGAGCCTGCGCCGGGCGAACCTCATCCCGGGGGCGGCCAATGCTTGCTGCACGTCGTCTCCTGCTTTATCGCTCTGCGGACTGCGCCGCGAATCCCGCTGTGCCGGCCCTAGGCGGATCGCCGGATGACCGGCCAGGCCCGCTGCAGGTAATACATCATCGACCACACGGTCAGCACGGCGGCGATCTCGATCAGCCTCGACCCCCACCAAAGCGTGTCGATGCCGGCCACGCGTCCGCCGTACAGCAGGCACGGGATCGCGGTCATCTGCGCCGCGGTCTTGAACTTGCCCAGCCAGTGCACGGCGACGCTGGTGCTGGCGCCGATCTTGGCCATCCATTCGCGCAGGGCCGAAATGGTGATCTCGCGGCCGATGATGACCAGTGCGATCATGGCGTCGACCCGCCCCAGGTTCAGCAGCACGAGCAGCGCCGCGCTGACCATGAGCTTGTCGGCCACGGGGTCCAGGAAGGCGCCGAACGAGGATGTCTGGTTCAGCCGCCGCGCCAGCCAGCCATCGAGCCAGTCCGTCAGCGCGGCGAAGATGAACATGCCCGTGGCCACCGCATCGCGCACGGCCGTGGGCAGCACATGCTCCGGTACGTAGTACACGCTGACGACCAGCGGGATCATGGCGATCCGCACCCAGGTCAGGATAATCGGCAGGTTCAGAGGCATGGTCGAATGCTAACAGGCTACGGGGAAAAGTTCTCGGCAGGGGTCAGTGCAGTTGGCGGTGGATGCGCTCGGCCAGTTCCAGGGAGATGCCCTCGACGGACGCCAGGTCCTCCACGCTGGCCGAGATCACCCCGCGCAGGCCGCCGAAGCGCGCCAGCAGGCGCTGCCGGCGCTTGGCGCCGACACCCTCGATTTCCTCCAGCCGCGACACGTTGCGGGCCTTGGCCCGCCTCGCCCGCATGCCGGTGATGGCGAACCGGTGCGCCTCGTCGCGGATCTGCGCGACCAGCATCAGCGCGGCCGACTCGCCCCCCAACGCCAGCGGCTCGCGGCCGTCGGCGAAAACCAGCGTCTCCAAGCCCACCTTGCGCCCTTCCCCCTTGGCGACGCCGACCAGCAGCCCGATGTCCAGCCCCAGTTCGGCGAACACCTGGCGGGCGATCTCGACCTGCCCCTTGCCGCCGTCGATCAGCACGACGTCGGGCATGATCCCTCCCCCATCGGCGATTTTCTCGTAGCGGCGCGTCAGCACCTGCCGCATGGCCGCATAGTCGTCGCCGCCGGTGATGTCGTCGATATTGTAGCGACGATACTCCTTGGGCTGCATGGCATGGTGGTGGTAGACCACGCACGAGGCCTGCGTCGCCTCGCCGGCGGTGTGGCTGATGTCGAAGCACTCCATGCGCAGGGTTTCCAGCGCGGCCTCGTCGGCGTCTATGCCCAACACCTGGGCCAGGGCCGCGGTGCGCGCCTGCTGCGACCCGGCCTCGGCCAGCACTCGCGCCAGCGCCAGTTCGGCGTTCTTCCTGGCCTGCTCGAGCCAGCTCTTGCGCACGCCCTGCGGTTGCTTGACGAGATTGACCTTCGATCCGGCCTGCTCCGCCAGCATCGCGACCAAGTCGGCGTCGGGCAAGGGGTGCGACACGACGATGGTGCCGGGCAAGGCACGGTCAATGTAGTGCTGGGACATGAAGGCCTCCAGCACCTCGGCGGGCGAATCGCCATCGGTATGCGAAGGGAAGAAGGCCTTGTCGCCCAGGTGGCGCCCGCCCCGCACCATCGCCAGGTTCACGCAGGCCTTGCCCCCCTGCATGTCGACCGCGATCACGTCGGTATCGCCGCTGCCCCCCTCCATGGTCTGCTGGTGCAGCACGCGCGACAGGGCCGACAACTGGTCGCGCAGGGCGGCGGCTTCCTCGAAGCGCATCTCCTGCGAGGCGGCGAACATCCGCGTCTCGATGTCCGTGAGCACGGCCTGGGTCTGGCCGCGCAGGAACTGCGTGGCCCGGTCCACGTCCAGGGCGTAGTCCTCTTGCGAGACCAGGCCCACGCAGGGCCCGGAACAGCGGTGGATCTGGTACAGCAGGCACGGCCGCGACCGGTTGGCGAAGACCGTGTCCTCGCAGGTGCGCAGGCGAAAGACCTTCTGCAGGATCTGTATGCTTTCGCGTACCGCCCACACGTTGGGGAAAGGGCCGAAGTACTGGTTGGCGCGGTCGGTGGTCCCGCGATAGTACGCGATGCGGGGGAACGCATGGCCGCTGACCTTCAGGTAGGGATAGGACTTGTCGTCGCGGAACAGGATGTTGTAGCGCGGCGCCAGCGACTTGATCAGGTTGTTTTCCAGCAGCAGCGCCTCGGCCTCGGAGCGCGTCACGGTGACCTCGACCCGCGCCACGCGGGCCAGCATATGCGCGATGCGCGGGCTGCCCACCTGCTTCTGGAAATACGAGGAAACGCGCTTCTTCAGGTCCCGCGCCTTGCCGACGTACATCACCTCGCCTTCCGCGTTGATGTGCCGGTACACGCCCGGTAGGTGCGGAAGCTGCGCCAGGAAGGATTTGATGTCGAAGGCCTGCCCGGGCTCTTCCGCGGCGGCCGGAGCGGGCGACGCCGGGGGCGCCACGGGCGCGTCCGGCTGCGCCGTCGTCTCCGGGGCCTGGTTCTCGTCCTTCTTGCGGCCGGCCATGTCGCCCTCCTCAGGCGCCGGCCCGCGCCAGGGCCTGGACCGCCTTGCGGGCCTTGCGATAGGCCGGATCGGCCGTCAGCGCCTGCCAGTCCTGCGCGGCGAACCTCGGCTTGAGCGACCGGATGCGCGCCACCGAGGCCGGATCCTGGACCCAGTCGAGCCGGCCCAGCAGGTCGTCCGCCATGTCGGGCCGGTTGCAGACCAGCACCATGTCGCAGCCCGCGCGCAACGCGGCCATCGCCCGGCCATGGATGTCGCCCGCCACCGAGGCGCCTTCCATGGTGAGATCGTCGGAGAACACCACGCCGCCATACTGGAGGCGCTTGCGCAACACGGTCGTCACCCACTTGCGTGAGAACCCGGCGGGCGACTTGTCGACCCGCGGATAGATGACGTGGGCCGGCATCACGGCGCCCAGGATGGCATCGCCCAGCCAGCGATAGGGCTGCGCGTCCTCGCCCAGCACCTCGTCCAGCGACCGGTCGTCCACCGGGATCTCGTAGTGGGAATCGGCGGCGGCAAAGCCGTGGCCGGGGAAATGCTTGCCGCAGGCGGACATGCCGGCCAGCGCCAGCCCCTGGATCAAGGCCCGGGCCAGCATGGCCACCACGCGCGGATCGCGATGGAAGGACCGGTCGCGGATGACGCGGCTTTCGCCGAAATCCAGGTCCAGCACCGGCGTGAAACTCAGGTCCACGCCGCAGGCACGCAGCTCGGCGGCCAGCACCCGGCCGGTATCGGTCGCCATGCGCATGGCTTCGAGCGGGTCGCTTTCCCACAGGCGGCCCAGGGCCCGCATGGGCGGCAGCGCCGTGAAGCCATCGCTGCGGAAACGCTGGACCCGTCCGCCCTCGTGGTCGACCGCGATCAACAGCGGCTCGCCGCGGGCGGCGTGGATGTCGGCGGTCAACCTGGTCAGTTGCGCCCGGTCGCGGAAATTGCGGGCGAACAGGATCACTCCGCCCACCAGCGGGTGGCGCAGCCGCTCGGCCTCGGCCGCGGTCAGTTCGAAACCCGCCACGTCCACCATCACGGGGCCGGGTGCAGGCAAGGAAGAAAGAGATGCAGTCATGATCGGATCCGTCACGGGCGCCGCGTCTCCACGATGACGTAGGCGGCGACCATGTCGTGTTCGTCGGTCAGCGATACGTGGGCGGCGCCGAAGCGCGCCTCGTACCAGGTCTTGAGCGGCTCGGCCAGGACCACGACGGGCCGCCCGCCCGGCGCGTTGAGCGTTTGCATGCGGCGCCAGGTCATGGGCATGCGCATGCCCAGTCCCACGGCCTTGGAAAAGGCCTCCTTGGCGGCGAAGCGCGTGGCCAGGAAACGCACGCCGCGCTGCGGGTCGCGGCTGCGGCGCGCGGTGAATTTCGCGAATTCCTCGGCGCCCAGGATCTTCTGCGCGAAGCGGTCGCCCCGGCGCGCCAGGGCCTGCTCGATGCGTTCGACCCGCAGCAGGTCAATGCCGATGCCGGCCAGGGCGGGAAGCGCACCGTCGCGCAGCGGCTCGGGCATCAATGCGCCGGCCTCGGCAAGGCACCGCTGCGCGCGGTGATCATCAGGGCCTTCATCTCGCGCACCGCCGTCTCCAGGCCGCAGAACACGGACTGGGCGATGATGGCGTGGCCGATGTTGAGCTCGGCGATGCCGTCCAGGGCCGCGACCGGCTGCACGTTCTCGTAGTGCAATCCATGGCCGGCGTTGACGCGCAAGCCCTGCCGCAACCCGACCGCCACGGCGTCCCGGATGCGCGCCAGTTCCCGCTGCGCCGCATCCGCCACGGCCTCGGCATACGCGCCGGTATGCAGTTCGATCACGGTCGCGCCCGTGCGGGCGGCGGCCTCGATCTGGTCCGCCTGCGGATCGATGAACAGCGACACCCGCACGCCGGCATCGTGCAACCGCGACACGGCGGCCTTCACATCGTCGAAATGCCCCAGCACGTCCAGTCCGCCTTCGGTGGTGAGCTCCTGGCGTTTCTCGGGCACCAGGCAGACGTCCTGTGGCCGGATCCGGCAGGCGATCTCCAGCATTTCCGGCGTGATGGCGCATTCCAGGTTCATGCGCGTGCGCAGCTTGCCCCGCAGGCTCTCGACATCCGCGTCCTGGATATGCCGGCGATCCTCGCGCAGATGCAAGGTAATCAGGTCCGCGCCCGCCTCCTCTGCCACCAGCGCGGCCCGGACCGGATCCGGATAGGAAACGTGCCGCTGCTGCCGCAGCGTCGCCACGTGGTCGATATTGACGCCCAGATCAATCATAGATATCCAACAATTCCATCCATTCAGCCCCTCTCGCCGGTCAATCGGCGGCTTTTCCAGGATGCGGTGGATCCGGCTCCGCCGGTCCGCCCGCATCACCCCCGGGGGGGGCGCGCGTCAGCGCGCAGGGGGGGAAAACTCCTCAGGTCTCGCAATACCTGCCGCGTCGCCATCGGCCGGCCATTCATATGATAGTCCAGCCGTTCCCGCAGCAAGCGGCGCAGCTCGGGCTCGGCGGCGACATCGTCGAAGCGGCCCGCGGCCAGCGCCAACAGCGACTCACCGGTAATAGGCGTGCCCAGTTGCGGCGCTTCGGGCTCCTCGGGCTCCGGCCCGGCTTCCAGCGGCACACGGTAGCGCATGCCGGCTTGCACGGGCTCGTCGTTGCCCGTTGCGGCCGGGTCGAAGCCATAGCCGATCTCGCACAGCAGCCGCCATTCGAACTCCCTCAAGGCAGCCGACAACCGGGGCTGCGCGGCCAGCCTGGACAAGGCGTCGACATAGGCGTCGTACAAGGATTCGTGCGGATCGTCGCGTCCCAGCAGGCGCAGCAGCAGCTCGTTCAGGTACCAGCCCGACATGGCTGCGGCCCCTTGCAGGCGCTGGGGTGCCCCGGACCACTCGGCCCGCACCAGGGTCTTGATCTCGCCCGCGCCGCTCCAGGACAGGCTCAGCCGCTGGAAGGCGATCAGTACCGGCCGCAGCGCCGAATGAGGCCGCTTCGCGCCCTTGGCCACCAGGGCCAGCCGTCCGTGGGAACGCGTGAACACGTCCAGGATCAGCGAGGTCTCGCGATAGGGATAACTGTGGATCAGGAAGGCGGGGACATCGTCCACCCGGTGCCCACGGCCACGCGGACGCGCCTGCCTGGCGGGCGCCGGAGCGGCCGCCAGGGGCGTCCGCCGGAACAGCGATCCTGCGGCGTCGGGCAAGATCTCGTCCGGCGCCACGGGATCCCGGGAATTACTCATAACCCAGGTCGCGCAGCGCGCTTTCGCGCTCGGCCCAGCCCTTGCGCACCTTCACATAGATTTCCAGGTGCACCGGCTTGTCGATCAGCTTGGCGATGTCCTGCCTGGCCTCGGTGGCGATGCGCTTCATGCGTTCACCCCCGGTTCCCAAGAGGATAGGCCGATGGCTGTCCCGGTCGACGATCACGCAGGCCGCGATGCGGGTCACGCGGGGCTGCTCTTCCCATTGCTCGATCACCACGGTGGACCCGTAGGGCAGCTCGTCGCCTACCAGGCGGAAGATCTTCTCGCGTATGAGCTCGCTGGCGATGAAGCGCACCGGCCGGTCGGTCAGGGTGTCTTCCTCGAACATGGGCTCGCCTTCCGGCAGCCCCTTGGCGATCTCGTCCAGCAGGTGATCGAGCTGGCGCGACTTGGCGGCGCTGACCGGCACGACGGCATCGTAGGGATGCAGCCCCATGATGCGCGACACGTAGGGAAACAACGCGTCGCGGTCCTTGAGCAGGTCGGTCTTGTTCACGGCCAGGATGCGCCGCGCCCGCGCCGGCAACAGCGGCAGCAGGTTGGCATCGCCCTCGGACCACTTGCCGGCCTCGACCACGTGGACCACCACGTCCACGTCGGCCAGCGCCTGGGTCACCACGCGGTTCATCATGCGGTTCATCGCGCCGCCGTGGCGGGTCTGGAAACCGGGCGTGTCGACGAACACGAACTGCTCGGCGCCACGCGTGAAGACGCCGTGGATACGGTGGCGCGTGGTCTGCGCCTTGCGCGAGACGATGCTGACCTTGGCGCCGATCAGCGCGTTCAGGAGGGTCGACTTGCCGACGTTGGGCCGGCCGACGATGGCGACGAAACCGCAGCGGCTGGCGGTGGAGGAATCAGAAGACATGGTCATTTCTTGCCGGCGGGCTGCCCCGAGGCGGACAGGGTTTCGCCGGGAGGCTGCGGCGCCGGAGGCGCTGCCTGGGGTTCTTTCCGGGGCGCGGCCGCCGGGACGGGCGCCTTGCCCTCGGCGGCCTGGGTCGAGGTGATCTTGGCGACGGGCGCCTCGATCACGGCGGCCCTGGCCGGAGCCGAAACGGCGGCCGCCTCTACCTTGGCGGCGTTGGCGGGTTCGTCCGGCACTTCCTGCGCCACCGCAACCGGCAGCGACAACTGGGCCGTCTTGCGCGCGCGGGGCGAACGCTTGGCCGGCGTCGGATTGGCGGCCAACGCGGCTTCCAGCGCCTGCTTGGCGGCCGCCTGCTCGGCGGCGCGGCGGCTGCCGCCTATGCCGACCACCTGCACGTCCAGCTTGGGGATGGCGCACTCGACCTCGAATTCCTGGCTATGCGCCGCGCCGTGCGTGGCCACCACCGTATAGACCGGCAACGCGATCTTGCGGCCCTGCAGGTATTCCTGCAGCAGCGTCTTGGCGTCCTTGCCCAGCGTCTTGGGATCGACGGTCTCGAGCACGGGCTTGTAGAGCCGGGCGATCACGGCGCTGGCCGCGTCGAAGCCGCCATCCATGAAGATGGCGCCGAAGATGGCCTCGAGCGTGTCGGCCAGGATCGACGGCCGGCGAAAGCCACCGCTCTTGAGTTCGCCTTCGCCCAGCCGCAGGAAGCGGGACAGTTCCACCCGCTGGGCGATGTCGGCCAGCGACGCCTGCTTGACCAGGTTCGCGCGCAGGCGCGACAGGTCGCCCTCGTCGATGCGGGCGAAGCGGTCATACAACAGGGAGGCGATCGCGCAGTTCAGGACGCTGTCGCCCAGGAACTCCAGGCGTTCGTTGTGCTTGCTGCTATGGCTGCGATGCGTCAGCGCCTGCTCCAGGAGGCTCTTGTTCCTGAAGGTGTAGGCGAGGCTGGTCTCGATATTCATGGCTCCCCCTACGCGCTGCGCGCGCCCGGCATGGTGAGCCCCCAGCCGCTACGCGGCAGCCCCCCGAGGGGGCGGGGCCCCGCCTTGGGGCGGCCCGGCGCCGAGCCCCCCGGGGCGGCACTGGCGGACCGGCGGAGCCGGATCCGCTGTGCCCATGGGTACGACCCGGCTGATGACGGATGGAGAAGCTGCGTGGCGGGGCAATGCGCATGCGCGGCCGCGCCGCCAGGCGCGGGGGGCGCTTGCGGCCGGGTGCGACAGGCGGAGGTAGGCGACGAATTCATGCGGTGCGGCGCATGGCGCAAGACATCAATGGAAGCGGCCAATCCGTTTCAGGTCCCCGAAGTTCATCCAGACGAAAAACGCCTTGCCCACGATATTCGAATCCGGCACGAAACCCCAATACCGGCTGTCCGCGCTGTTATCCCGATTATCGCCCATGACGAAATAATTGCCTGCGGGCACTTTGCAACGCACGCCCTCGCGGGAGTATTCGCAGGCGTCGCGGTTCGGATAGCCCCCAAAAGGATCGATTTCCGGCGAACGTCGCTCATCTATCAATATCTGATGATTTACGCCCTTGAGGTTTTCATCATATAGCGCGGCGTAGGAAACCCGGTCTGGGTCGAAATATTCCCCTACCTTTTTCATGGGTATTTCCTGCCCGTTGATGGTCAGCCGCTTGTTCAGGTAGGCCACCTCGTCGCCCGGCACGCCGACCACGCGCTTGATGTAGTCGACCTGCGGATCGACCGGATAGCGGAAGACGACGACGTCACCGCGCTGCGGGTCGCCCAGCGGGACGACCTTCTTGTCCACGATGGGCAGGCGCAAGCCGTACGAAAACTTGTTGACCAGGATCAGGTCGCCGATCTGCAGCGTGGGCATCATCGAGCCCGAGGGGATGCGAAACGGCTCGACCACGAACGAGCGCAGCACGAACACGAACAGGATGACCGGGAAGAAACTGACGGAGTACTCCACCCACCAGGGCATCTTGCCGGCGCGGTCCACCGCTTCCTGGCGCTGGCGTTCGACCTCGGCCTCGCCGCTGGCGGCGCGCACCGACTGGGCGCGCCCGGCGTCGAACTCGGCCGCGGCGCGGGCCATGCGGGCGGTACGCTGCGGACGCAGGGACACGCGGTCGAATGCCCAGACGATGCCGGTCACCACCAGCAGCACGAACAGGATCAGCGCGAAATTCAGGCTCATGCCCCCTTCCCCTCGATATGGTTCACAACACCGCGGTTCATTTGTCCTCCACCTGCAGAATGGCCAGGAAAGCTTCTTGCGGAATCTCGACGCTGCCGACCTGCTTCATGCGCTTCTTGCCGGCCTTCTGCTTTTCGAGCAGCTTCTTCTTGCGGGAAATGTCGCCGCCATAGCACTTGGCCAGCACGTTCTTGCGCAAGGCCTTGACGTTCTCGCGCGCGATGACCTCGGCGCCGATCGCGGCCTGGATGGCCACGTCGTACATCTGCCGGGGAATGAGCTCGCGCATGCGGGCGGTCACGTCCCGCCCGCGGGCACGGGCGTTGGCACGGTGCACGATGAGCGACAGCGCGTCGACCTTGTCGCCGTTGATCAGCAGGTCGACCCGCACCACGTCGGCGCTGCGGTATTCCTTGAACTCGTAGTCCATCGAGGCATAGCCCCGCGACACGGACTTGAGCTTGTCGAAGAAGTCCAGGACGATCTCGGCCAGCGGGATCTCGTAGGTCAGGTGGACCTGGCGGCCGTGGTAGGCCATGTTGATCTGGATGCCGCGCTTGGCCGTGCACAGGGTGATGACCGGCCCCACGTACTCCTGAGGCATGAACAGCGTGACCGTGACGATGGGCTCGCGCACGTCGGCGATCTTGCCCACCTCGGGCATCTTGGACGGGCTGTCGACCATGACCACCGAACCGTCGCGCAGTTCGACCTCGTAGACCACCGATGGCGCGGTGGTGATGAGGTCCATGTCGAACTCGCGCTCCAGCCGCTCCTGCACGATTTCCATGTGCAGCAGCCCCAGGAAGCCGCAGCGGAAGCCGAAACCCAGCGCCTGCGAGACTTCCGGGTCGTACATCAATGCGGCATCGTTGAGCTTGAGCTTTTCCAGCGAGTCGCGCAGCGAGTCGTACTCGCTGGATTCGACCGGATACAGGCCGGCGAATACCTGCGGCTTGATCTCCTTGAAGCCCGGCAGCGGCGCGGCGGCCGGCTTGGAGGCGTGGGTGATGGTGTCGCCCACCTTGGCGTGCTTGAGTTCCTTGATGCCGGCGATGACGAAGCCCACTTCCCCCGCCGACAGGTGCGTGCGGGCTTCGGACTTGGGCGTGAACACGCCGACCTGTTCGCACAGGTGCGCGGCGCCCGTGGCCATCAGCAGCAGCTTTTCCTTGGGCTTGAGCACGCCGTTGACCACGCGCACCAGCATCACCACGCCCACGTAGTTGTCGAACCAGGAGTCGATGATGAGCGCCTGCAGCGGCTCGGCGGCATCGCCCTCGGGCGGCGGGATGCGGGCGATGACCGCCTCCAGGATGTCGTCGATCCCCATGCCGGTCTTGGCGCTGGCCGGGATGGCGTCATCCGCCGGGATGCCGATGACTTCCTCGATTTCCTGCTTGGCCGTTTCCGGGTCGGCCTGCGGCAGGTCCATCTTGTTCAGCACCGGCACGACCTCGACGCCCAGCTCGATGGCCGTGTAGCAATTGGCCACGGTCTGGGCCTCCACGCCCTGCGAGGCGTCGACCACCAGCAGCGCCCCTTCGCAGGCCGACAGCGAGCGGCTGACTTCATACGAGAAGTCCACGTGCCCCGGGGTATCGATCAGGTTCAGGTTGTAGGTCTTGCCGTCCCGCGCCTGGTAGCGCAACGCGGCGGTCTGGGCCTTGATCGTGATGCCGCGCTCGCGCTCGATGTCCATCGAGTCGAGTACCTGGGCCTCCATTTCCCGGTCCGACAAGCCCCCGCAGCGGTGGATGATGCGGTCGGCAAGCGTCGATTTGCCGTGATCGATGTGGGCGATGATGGAGAAATTGCGAATGTGCTGCATGCGATCCAAATGATGAGCCCACCCCCTACGCGCTGCGCGCGCCCCCTCGAGGGGGCGGCACTGGCGGACCGGCGAAGCGGGTCCGCGGTGCCCTTGGGGATTTGCAAAAAAAGGGGGCGCAACGCGCCCCGCCTGTATCGGCCGTGCGGGACGTTCCCGCACGGCTTGCCTGATAGATATGTCGCGACCCGGCATTTTACCGCCGAGCGCGAATGTCTGCCCGACTACCGCGTGGGCCGTATCGGCACCCACTGGGTCAGGTCGTCGCGCCGGACCAGCACGCCGTGGACCTTGCTCCGGTCAATCTTGGCCACCAGCCCGTTGAACTGCGACGCGCCGGTGATTTCGGTATTGTCCAGGGCCAGGATGACGTCTCCCTGGCGGATGCCGGCCCGCGCGGCAGGGCCGTCGGCGGCGTCCACCTGCACCCCGCCCCGGACCCGCAGCTCGCGGCACCGGGCGGCGGGCAGGTCGGAAACCACCAGCCCCAGCACGTTGGTCTTCTGGGCCTGGCTGCCCCCTTCGTCCTGGCGGGCCGCGGCGGCCTTGTCCGGCTCGAGCTCGCCCACGGTGATGGACAGGTCGCGGGTACCGCCGCGCCGCCAGACCTGGATCGTGGCCTTGGTGCCCGGCTTGGTCTCGCCCACCGTGCGCGGCAGGTCGGACGAACGTTCGATCGTCTTGCCGTTGAATTTCAGGATGACGTCGCCCGGCTCGATCCCGGCCTTCTCGGCGGGGCTGCCTGGCTCGACCATGCCCACCGAGGCGCCGGCGGTCCGGCCCAGCCCGATGGCGTCGGCGACTTCCTTGCTGACTTCGCCGATCTGCACGCCGATGCGGCCACGGATGACCCGGCCGCTGGAACGCAACTGGTCGGCCACGCGCATGGCTTCGTCGATGGGAATGGCCAGCGAGATGCCCATGAACCCGCCGCTGCGGGAAATGATCTGCGAATTGATGCCCACCACCTCGCCGCGCATGTTCAGCAGCGGACCGCCGGAGTTGCCGGGGTTGACCGCCACGTCGGTCTGGATGAACGGCAGGTAGTCGCCCGTGTCCCGGCCCGTGGCGCTGACGATGCCCGCGGTGACGGTGGAGTCGAGCCCGAATGGCGAGCCGATGGCCAGGACCCACTCGCCCTTGCGCAGCTGGGTGGGATCGCCCGGCTTGAGCGGCGTCATGCCGGTGGCCTCGATCTTGATCAAGGCCACGTCGGTGCGCTCATCCGAGCCGATGACCTTGGCCTTGAACTCGCGCCGGTCGGTCAGGGTGACGTAGATGTCGTCGGCGCCGTTGACCACGTGGTGGTTGGTCAGGATGTAGCCGTCGGCCGAGATGAAGAACCCCGATCCCACGCCGCGCGGAACCTCCTGGCCCTCGTCGTTGTTGCCCGGCGGGGTCGGCTGCCGGGGCCCCCGGCCGGGAGGCACGAAATCAGGACCGAAGAACCAGCGGAAAAGCTCGTAGGGGTCCTGGCCGCCCCCGCCGCCATAGGGGCCGCGTGCCACGGCCCGTGCGGTGGTTCGGATGTTGACCACGGCAGGATCGGCCTTGGCCACGAGATCGGTGAAATCCGGCAAGGCACGGGTCTGCGCCTGCGCGGCCGGCTGGCCGGCGGCCAGCAGCAGCGCGGCGAACAGGACGAGCAGGAACGCGGTGCCCAGGGTCGAGCACACCCGTTTCATCGGATGCGGATAGCACGCAGCACCATGGAAAACTGACATGTAAGCTCCGGGTAAAGAAAAGGCTCGAACCGGCGGCGCTCAAGGCTTGCGCGCGGCCACCGGCGTATAGCTTATCGAATCGGCGATCTGTTGAATCGTACCGAGCGGCGCTTCGCCCAGCACGGTGATCCAATGGTCGCCCAGGCGGCGCCCCACCACATTGATGGCGCCGCGGGCGCCCGGCCCGACCTGCCGCGGATGCGATTCGCTATAGGGCTCGATGAAGACGGAAATCGCCGCCAGGCCATCCGACAACATGACCTGCTTGACGTCGGGCTTGCCGCCCATCGAACGCTGGACTTCCATCATCCTGTGGAAACCCACCGGTTCGCCCACCTTCCAGCCGAGATCGGCCAGCTTGACCGGCTTCAATTGCGTGCGCACGACGCGCCAGCCCTCGGTCTTCCAGCGCGGCTTGAGTTGCTTGCGATCGACATCCGCCCCCACCTGCAGCGCAATGAAGGCGACCTGCTCGACCACGTCGTCCTCGGGCGACAGGGTCTGGGCCCGCAGCAGCAGCCCGGAGCTGCTGTCGGCGCACAGCCGGTAGCCGTAGCGATCGGCATCCCGGGGGCGCAGGGTGATGACCTGGCAGTCCCGGTCGGCCACCCGTTCCGGCTGGGGCTCGACGCTGACGTCGTAGTGCTCGCCCAGTTGGTCCGGGCCGCCTATCATCAGGCCGGGGAAACGATCGCGCGCGGTCCGGGTCTCGACCAGCACGGCGCGCTTCTGCGGCAGCAGGCACTGGATCTCGTCGTCCTTGCGCAGAAACTCCAGCGGCTGGCCGTCCAGCAGCTCGAGGCGCTCGTGCTCGCTCTTGCCGTCGTAGATATGGGTGATGCGGGAGGACTGCATCGAGGCGCCCTGCTGATACGCGAAGACGCCGGAATAATTGAGTTCCCGGGCCGAGGCCTGGATGCGCTGCAACAACCCGGTGCCATCGGCCGGGGCCGCGGGGGCCGGGGGCTGGGCCTGGGACGCGATCGTCACCAGGCACAGCATGGCGAACGCCAGGGAACGTGTGGACCACACCACGGCCGAACGACTAACCTCCGACACGAGACCTTCCTTCAACGTTGCCCTGCGGCGGATTCGAAAGAGGTGGCCGACACCTGCCGGATGGCGCTCCGGCCGGCGATCTGCCGGTGGGCCTCGAGGTATTCGCCCAGCGAAACATCGACCGCCGGCTCGGCCCGGCGCGCCGCGGCCGGCGCGGCGACCTGGACGACGGCCGGCGTGGCGGCGGGCTGGGCGCTGGCGGAAAATTCGACCGGTGCGCCCTGCCCGCCGAAATAGGGCTGGGCGATCCAGGTGACCGAGGCGACGGCGGCCGCCGCAGCCAGACCGGGAAAACCATAGCGCGTCATGAACCGGCGGGAAATCGTCCGCCGGGGCGCCGCGACGATGGGCGCCTCGTGTTCCAGCGCCTCGAGGAAGCGCCGGTGGAAGCCGGACGACACGGGCAGCGCCAGTTCGGGCGTGCGCACCACGTCGCCGACCAGATGGTAGAGGTCCCAGTCGGCGCGGCCTGCGCCCGTCGCCAGGTAGGCGGACACTGCCGCTTCCGCTTCATCGGCCTCGTCGGCGAGTTCGCCGTCCATGTAGGCCGACAGCCATTCCTCGACGCGGGCCTGATTCAACCCGTCCAGATCGTCCTGCGCAGACGCGGCCGCTTCCCGGCCGAAACCGACGGACTCATTCCGATGCGATGTCACCTGCATTTCCATAACCTCCGGGGCTGCCGATTGCCCGGTTACCTGCCATTTTGCCCAAAATTCATGCCGCCCTGCTCCCCTGGCTACCAACGCTTGTCGTCCTGGGTATCCAGCAGGGGCCGCAATCGGGCCGCAATTGCCTCGCGCGCCCGGAAGATCCGGGATCGCACGGTGCCTATGGGACATCCCATCGACTGGGCGATGTCCTCATAGCTCATTCCTTCAATCTCGCGCAACACGATAGCCGTTCGCAGCTCCTCGGGAAGAGCTTCGATCGCCAAATTGACCGTTTCGGCAATTTCGCGGGTCGCCATCATGGATTCTGGCGTGTTGATATCGCTTAGGTTGTCGGTTTCGTCGAAAGTTTCACCGTCCTCGTTCTCGTATTCGGACGGCGAGCTGGGACGCCTGCCCGAAGCCACCAGGTGGTTCTTGGCGGTATTGATGGCGATGCGGTAGAGCCAGGTATAGAAGGCGCTTTCCCCGCGGAACTGCGGGAGCGCGCGATAGGCCTTGATGAAGGCCTCCTGGGCGACGTCTTCGATTTCGCTGGGATCGCGGATGAAACGCGACAGCAGGCGCAGGATCTTGCGCTGGTACTTCAGCATCAGCAGTTCGAACGCCTTCTTGTCGCCCCGCTGCACGCGGGCGACCAGCTCGGCGTCGATCTCGCGCTCGCTCGTCATGCCGAGGCCCCCAGGCGGGGATCACGAGCCTGGGGCGCGACCAGCAGGCCTTCGCCCCGCTGCTCGGTCCAGGCGACGGCCATGCGCAGTTGCCGCCATTCCCTGGCCTCCAGGCTGTCGGCCCACACGGTGAGCGTCGCACGCGCGGGGGCCCGGGGCCGTCCGGGCGGCGGCGCGAGGTCGCCCTGCAGCGTCAGCCAGCCCAACGGGGAATGCCAGATGTGGCGGGGACGGAAACGCCGCCAGCCCTGGTGGTCGGCCAGCGCCCAGTTGCCGCCGGCATCGACGGCAAGCGCCCGAAACGGCTGGCGCGCCCGGCGTTGGCAGACGATGGCGCCCAGCGCCAGCCCCAGGCCGGCAACCGGGGCTGCCGCCCAGGCCAGCGGCGAACCGGCCAGCGCGAACCAGGTCCCGGCGGCCGCGGCCCATCCCGCTGCCAGGGCGATGCAATGCCCCAGCAGGCCGGCGCGGCGCGAAGGCCGCAGATGCGCCAGCATGGACAGACCGGAGGGTGCCGTCCCGATATCGCTCAAATCAGACCTTGCGCACGATCATCGTGCCGTTGGTACCGCCGAACCCGAAGGAGTTCGACAGCGCGACGTCGATCTTCATCTGCCGCGCCTGGTTGGCGCAGTAGTCCAGATCGCACTCGGGGTCCTGATTGAAGATGTTGATGGTGGGCGGAGCAACCTGGTTATAGACGGCCAACGTCGTGAACACGGCTTCGATGCCGCCGGCGGCGCCCAGCAGGTGGCCCGTCATGGACTTGGTCGAACTGACCACGATCTGCTTGGCGTGGTCGCCGAAGGCCAGCTTCAGGGCCTCGGTCTCGTTCTTGTCTCCCAGCGGCGTCGAGGTGCCGTGGGCATTGACGTAGTGAACCTCTTCCTTGTTGATCCCGCCGTTGCGCAGCGCGTTGACCATGCCGCGGCAAGGTCCTTCGCGGTCGGGCGCCGTGATGTGGTGGGCGTCGGAGCTCATGCCGTAGCCGGCGAATTCGCCATAGATGCGCGCGCCGCGCTTCTTGGCATGTTCGTATTCCTCGAGCACGAGCACGCCCGCGCCCTCGCCCAGCACGAAGCCGTCGCGATCGCGGTCCCAGGGACGCGACGCCGTCTTGGGATCGTCGTTGCGGGTGGACAGCGCCCGCATGGCGGCGAAGCCGCCGATACCCAGCGGCGACACGGTGGACTCGGCGCCGCCGGCCAGCATGACGTCGGCATCGCCGTACTCGATCAGGCGCGCGGCGTCACCGATGCTGTGCAGGCCGGTGGTGCACGCCGACACCACGGCGTAGCTGGGTCCCTTCATGCCATAGCGTATCGACAGCTGGCCCGAGATCAGGTTGATCAGCGACGCCGGGACGAAATAAGGCGAAATGCGGCGCGCGCCGCGCTGCAGGTAATCGGCCTCGGTTTCCTCGATGCGGGGCAGGCCGCCGATACCCGAGCCGACGATGACGCCGACGCGTTCGGCGTTGGCATCGGTGATTTCAAGCCCGCTGTCCTTCAAGGCCTGCACGCCGGCCGCGATGCCATAATGGATGAAGGTATCCATCTGGCGCACTTCCTTGGCGGGCACGAACTGGCTTGCGTCGAATCCTTTGACTTCACCGGCGATATGGCAGTTGAAATCGGTGGGGTCGAAGCGGGTGATGCGGTCTATGCCTGAACGGCCGTTGACGATGTTGTCCCATGCGGAGGCGATGTCATTGCCCACAGGGGAAACGATACCGAGACCGGTGATGACGACGCGTCGCTTCACTGACTACTCCTCAAGTGCGCGGAGAAAAAGCGAATCCGGCAGCTGCCCTCCCGCCGTTGGCTCCGGCAAGGTCGCGCATGGCCGCGCCGAACTTAAAAAACGAAGGCGGCCGATGAGCCGCCCGCGTCATCGCACGAAAACGATTTACTTCTTGATGTGCGCGCCAACGTAGTCGATGGCTTGCTGCACGGTCGTGATCTTCTCGGCTTCCTCGTCGGGAATCTCGGTCTCGAACTCGTCTTCGAGCGCCATGACGAGTTCCACCATATCGAGCGAATCGGCACCGAGGTCGTCGACAAAAGAAGATTCGTTCTTGATCTCGGCTTCGTTGACGCCGAGTTGCTCAGCGACGATCTTCTTGACGCGCTGTTCGATGCTATCCATGGAGATCCTCCAAAAGGGTCTATATCTAACTGAATTATAGCCAAGCTCGCCTGTCTAAAGCGGCCCGGCCGGACGAATGCATATCGCGGTTGCAATACGCGGAAATCAATTCATGTACATGCCGCCGTTGACGTGCAAGGTGGCACCGGTTACATATCCGGCCCCCGGCGAAGCCAGGAAGGCGACGCTGTGGGCGATGTCCTCGGGACGGCCCAGCCGGCCCAGCGGGATCTGTCCCAGCAAGGCACCGGTCTGCTCGTCCCCCAGGGCGCGGGTCATGTCGGTGTCGATGAAACCCGGCGCCACGCAGTTGACGGTGATGTTGCGACTGCCCAGCTCCCGCGCCAGCGCGCGGGTCATTCCGGCCACCCCGGCCTTGGCGGCGGCGTAGTTTGCCTGGCCGGCGTTGCCGCTGGCCCCCACCACCGAGGTCACGTTGATGATCCGGCCCCATTTGGCCTTCATCATCCCCCTCATGACGGCGCGGGACAGGCGGAACACCGCCGTCAGATTGGTGTCGATCACCGCCGACCAATCCTCGTCCTTCATGCGCATCGCGAGTGTATCTCGGGTGATGCCGGCGTTGTTGACCAAAATGTGCAGACCGCCGTCGGCCTTGCCGATCTCGTCCACCAGGGCGTCCACCGCCGCGGCGTCGTTCACCTGCAACACCACGCCGCGCCCCTTGGCGGGAAACCCGCTCAGCGCCTCGGTGATGGTGTCGGCGCCGGCCTGGGTCGTGGCGGTCCCGACCACCGTCGCACCCCGCGCTGCCAATTCCGCCGCGATCGCCTTGCCTATCCCCCGCGACGCGCCCGTCACCAGGGCGACCTTGCCTTGCAATTCCATGATTTTTCCTTATCTCACCCCGGCGCGCCCCAGCGCCCCGGACTTATCCATCCAACCCCGCCCCTTCTCCCGCTCTTGCCAGGATGCGGTGGATCCGGCTCCGCCGGTCCACCTGCATCGCCCCTTGGGGGGCGCGCGTCAGCGCCTAGGGGGAGCCCTAATTGGAGGCCACCGCCTCCAGGGCGGCTTGCAGCGACGCCTGGTCCGTCACGGCCAGCGCCGTCAGCTCGGGGGCGATGCGCTTGGTCAGGCCGGTCAGCACCTTGCCCGGGCCACACTCGACGACGTGGGTAATCCCCTGTGACTGCATCAGTTGTATGGTTTCCACCCATCGTACCGGATGCCAGGCCTGGCGGACCAGCGCGTCGGCGATCGCCGCCGGCTCGGTCGGCGCGGCCACGTCCACGTTGTTGAGCACCAGGATATGGGGGGACTGGATGTCGATGGCCTCCAGCGCCTTGGCCAGGGTCTGGGCGGCCGGCTGCATCAGGCTGGAGTGGAAAGGCGCCGAGACCGGCAAGGGCAGCGCGCGCTTGGCGCCCGCCTGCTTGGCGGCCTCGCAGGCGCGCTCCACGGCGGCCTTGCTGCCGGCGATCACGACCTGCGCCGGCGCATTGAAGTTCACGGGCTCGACCACCTCGCCCTGGGCCGCGGCGGCGCAGGCGGCACGCACCTGGTCGTCGGTCAGGCCCAGGATGGCCGCCATGCCGCCCTGCCCCACGGGAACCGCGGACTGCATGGCGTCGGCACGGATGCGGACCAACCGCACGGCATCTTCCAGCGTCAGCGAGCCGGCGGCGACCAGCGCCGCGTACTCGCCCAGGCTGTGCCCGGCGACCACGGCGGGAGCCGGCCCGCCCGCCGCCTGCCAGGCAGCATAGGCAGCCACGCCGGCGGTCAGCATGACCGGCTGGGTGTAGGTGGTCAGGTTCAGTCGTTCGGCCGGGCCGTTGGCCATCAGGCCGCCCAGGTCCTCGCCCAGGGCGGCGCCGGCACGGGCCACGACGTCCGCCACCGAGGCGTTGCCCGCGAAGCCGTCGAGCATGCCGACCGACTGCGAACCCTGGCCGGGAAAGACGAATGCGATTTTAGTCATGGGTAAAGCCCCGCTTGTTCTGTTTTCCTACCGGACTCACATGCGCGCCAGCACGGCGCCCCATGTGAATCCGCCGCCCACGCCCTGCAGCATCACCAGGTCGCCCCGCTTGACGCGGCCGTCGCGGCGGGCGGCGTCCAGGGCCAGCGGCACGCTGGCCGCCGAGGTGTTGGCGTGCAGGTCCACCGTGGACACCACGCGTTCGAGCGGGATGCCGAGGCGCTTGGCGGTGGCGTTGATGATGCGTACGTTGGCCTGGTGGGGAATGAGCCAGTCCAGCTCGGACAGCGGCACGCCCGCTTCCTCCATCACTTCCTGCGCCACGCGGTCGAGCACCGTGACGGCCTGCTTGAAGACCGCCTGCCCCTCCATCCGCAGGAAGGGATCGCCGGTCACCTCGCCATAGGCCACGTTCCCGGCGGCGCACAGGATCTTGGTCTGGCTGCCGTCGGCATGCAGCCTGGCGGCCATCACGCCCGGCTCGGGCGAGGCCTCGAGCACCACGGCGCCGGCACCGTCGCCGAACAGCACGCAGGTCGACCGGTCGTTCCAGTCGAGGATGCGCGAAAAGACCTCGGTGCCGATGACCAGGGCCTTGCGGGCCCGGCCGGCGCGCACGAAGCTGTCGGCGGTGGTCAGCGCGTAGATGAAGCCTGTGCAGACGGCCTGGACGTCGAAGGCGGCGGCGCGCGAGGCGCCGAGCCTGGCCTGGATCAGGCAGGCCGTGCTGGGAAAGACGAAGTCGGGTGTCGAGGTGGCGACGACGATGAGGTCGAGCTCCGCGGCGTCGACCCCGGCATCCTGCAGCGCGCGCCGCGCGGCCTCGGTACCGAGGTCGCTGGACGTGACGCCGCGCTCGGCGATGTGGCGCTGGCGGATGCCGGTGCGCTCGACGATCCAGGCATCGGACGTCTCGACGCCGCGCTGGGCCAGTTCGGCCGCCAGTTCGTCATTGCTGACCACGCGCTCGGGCAGGCAACTGCCCGAACCGACGATTCTCGACCATGCCGCGGGAGCCGGGCTGCTGGACGGATGCGCCGCTGTTGCACTCATGCAATATCTCCGTGCGAGGACGGCTCGAGGCCGGCCTCATGCTCGGCCCCGCCGGCCGGCACGCTCGTGATCTGCGCGATGGTTTGCGCAGTCCGGCCGAGCAAGCCGCTTTCGACCGCGTCGTAGGCGTCCTGCAGGGCCCATTCGAACGCGTAGGTGTCGGCGGAACCATGGCTCTTGATGACGACGCCGCGCAGCCCCAGCAGTGCCGCTCCGTTGTAGCGGCGCGGATCCACGCGCTGGCGGAAGCGGTTCAGCACCGGCGTGGCGATGGCGCCCATCAACAGCGTGAACAGGTTTCTCTTGAACTCTTCCTTGATGAAGACGCCCAGCATCTTGGCCAGGCCCTCGGAAGACTTGAGCACGATGTTACCAACAAAGCCATCGCAGACGACCACGTCCACGGTGCCCTTGAAGATATCGTTGCCCTCGACGTTGCCGTGGAAGTTCAGCGCGCTGCCGCGCAGCAGCTCGGCGGCCTGCTTGACCACGTCGTTGCCCTTGATCGCTTCCTCGCCGATGTTGAGCAGGCCCACGGTGGGCCGCTCGCGATGGCCGACGCTGGAAACCAGCGCCGAACCCATGATGGCGAACTGCAGCAGGTGCTCGGCCGTGCAATCGACGTTGGCGCCCAGGTCCAGGATGACGGTCATGCCGCCCGACTGGTTGGGTATGGCCTTGGCGATGGCGGGACGATCGATGCCATCGAGCGTCTTGAGCACATAGCGGGAAATGGCCATCCATGCGCCGGTATTGCCCGCCGATACGCAGGCGTCGGCCTGGCCGTCGCGCACGAGTTCGGCGGCGATGCGCATGGAGGAATCTTTCTTGCGGCGCAGCGCGACCTCGACCTTGTCGTCCATGGTGACGACTTCGGTAGCAGGCACGATGCGCAGCCTCTCCCGCTGGGCGGAAGAGGCCTTGGCCTGCGCCAGGCGGGCTTCGACCTGGTCGGCCAGGCCGACCAGCAGCAGCTCGACACCGGGATGGCGGTCGGCGAACGCCAGGGCAGCAGGAATCGTCACGGGCAGGCCGAAATCGCCTCCCATGCAATCGATCGCGATACGGATCATAGCCATGGACGCAGAAACGCCTGCCCGCGCGCGCGACGGCTGCCCGGATCGCTACAGACGCAAGCTGTATCGGTCATCGGCAAACCTGGTTCGGCGGGACAGACAAGACCGGAAAAACCATTCCGCAAGTGCCCAGGGGAGGAACGCCGACCTTGCAGCCTCGCGGCGTCCGCATTCCACCCCTGAGTAAACGACCCCAGTGCAAGGGACTGCCCAGGGCCGTTCGGTATCACTCGTCGTTCTTGGTCTTGAGGACTTTGCGACCGCGATAGATGCCGTTGGGGCTGATGTGGTGACGCAGGTGCGTCTCGCCCGTGGTCGGTTCGATCGCAACGGGGGGATTGGTCAGGAAATCGTGGGCGCGGTGCATGCCACGCTTGGAAGGCGACTTTTTGTTTTGCTGAACGGCCATGTGACTGGACTCCTAGGAACGGCGCGCATTGTAAGCCAGATGCCTACGCGTGACCGCCGCGAGTTCTAAAACCTGCTTTCTCGAATGATAACGGCGGTCTGCGCAGGCTTGCCCGAAACGCCGTCCAAAAACCCAAACTACTACGAAAACGCTTACAACGATCGCTTACTTGTCCGCATCGCGCCGGACGCGAAGCCCGAGGCCCCAATCCGGTTCGCTGCGACTATACACAAAATATGTCGCTTATTTGCCGACATCGCCCGTCGAGCCTTTCAGCCCGGCCAGCACCGCGAACGGCGACGGCTTTTTCTCGGGCGCATCGCCCGAGGATCCGCCCCCGCCGTCGGGACAGACGTCGTGCCGAGGGACGTACGGCACGCTCAGGATCAGTTCGTCCTCGACCTGCTCGAACAGATCGAAGCGACGCGACCCCAGCACTTTCTCGAAATCCTGCCCCGAACCGAGCTCTTCCAGGTCGGACTCGTCGAACGAGTCCGGGTCGTCGAGCTCGGCCTCGGTTTCGACCAGCTGCAGCGCGACCTCGGATTCGATGGGCATCGCCAGCGGCCCCAGGCAACGCTGGCACTGCACGGTCAGGACCGTTTCGACAGCGAGCCGGATCAGGGGTTCGCCCAGCGGACCGCGGTCGGCCTGGGCCGACCAGCGCACTACCGCGGAAGGATCCTGCTCGGGCAAGCCGTCCAGCAACCGGACGAAACGCGCGAGCGGCGCGCTGCCTTCGAGCGACCGCCCGAGCCGAACGAACTCGAACGCATCGATGTGGCGCACCGCGCCGGGTTCGCTGGACTCTTTCACGACCTGCCGCCTTGCATGTTTTTCCCTTGGTGGAAAAGAAGCTCGGGAAAACGTTGGATAATAGCGTGAAAACCCGAAAAGAGTCAAACAAGTCAAACACTTATCCCACCATGGCAAGCTCCGAAACCACGGCGCGGTCCCTGATCCTCGCCTCGACCTCCCCCTACCGCCGCGAGCTGCTCGAACGGCTGAGGCTTCCCTTCTCCGTAGCCGCGCCCGGCGTGGACGAAACACCGGTTCCGGGCGAAGCGCCCGAGGACCTGGCCCTGCGACTGGCCCTGGCCAAGGCCCGCGCCGTGAGCCAGGCCCGTCCGGGCGCCCTGGTGATCGGTTCGGACCAGGTCGCGACGGTGGACGGGGCCCCCATCGGCAAGCCCGGCGGCTTCGAGCAGGCGCTCGCGCAATTGCAGGCCATGCGCGGCCGCACGGTTTTCTTCCACACCGCCGTGGCCGTGGATGACGGCCGGCGGCCGGCGACCGCCGTCGTAAGCACGCGATGCATGTTGCGCGAACTGTCCGACCGGGCGCTGCGCGCCTACCTGCACGCCGAGCGCCCCTACGACACGGCCGGCAGCGCCAAGGCCGAGGCGCTGGGCATCGCGCTCATGGAGCGCATAGAAAGCGACGACCCCACCGCCCTGATCGGCCTGCCGCTGATCGCCCTGACCCGGCTGCTGGCCGGCTTCGGCATGGACCCGCTGGACGCGCTCGAGGAGCCCCGGGCATGAAATCCTCCGGCATCCTGCACCTGGTCCCCGTCTCGCTGGGCGACGCGCCGCCCGAGCGCTGGCTGCCCGCCGAGGCCCGCGCCCTGGCCGGCCGGCTGGACACCTACATCGCCGAGAATGCCAAGACCGCGCGCGCTTTCCTGAAGGCCATCGGCACCGTGCGGCCCATCCAGGAAATCACCATCCACACCCTGGATGCCCGTACCGACGACCGCGACATCGCCGCCTGGCTCAAGCCCATCGCGGCGGGCGGCGAAATCGGACTGGTCTCCGAGGCCGGCTGCCCGGCGGTGGCCGACCCCGGCGCGCGCGTGGCCCGCGCCGCGCATGCCATGGGCATACGCGTGCAGCCGTGGGTGGGCCCCTCCTCCATCCTGCTCGGCCTGATGGCCAGCGGCCTGGACGGCCAACGCTTCGCCTTCCACGGCTACGCGCCGGTCGACGCGGGCGAGCGTGCTCGCCAGTTGCGGGAGTGGGAGCAGACCTCGGCGCGGCACAACCAGACCCAGCTCCTGATCGAGACGCCCTATCGCAACGGCGCCATGTTCGCGACGATGCTGGCCACGCTGCGGCCGGCGACCCTGCTGTGCGTCGCCCGCTCGCTCACCACGGATCGCGAATGGGTGCGCACGAACAGCGTCGCGGACTGGAAGCGCCTGCCGCCGCCCGACCTGGACAAGCAGCCCACGCTGTTCCTGTTCCTGGCCAAGGGCTGACCAGGCACTGCATCACATGCGATAAACGGATAACCAAGCACGAAAGAAATCGTTGGGCGGCCAGCCTTCCGTCTCTAGCATCCCTGGACATGAACGACCGGCATGCGGGAGAAGGCGCTCTTCTCCCGCTGCGGTCCCCCGCACTCCGGCCCACGGCCGGTTCCAGGAGAGACGAACATGGCGGTACGCGATTTGCACCCCCTGCCCGGCATCGAAGCCTCGGTCCGGCACGATGCCGATGTGCTGATCATAGGAGGCGGCCCGGCCGGCACGTGGGCCGCCGTCAGCGCGGCCGCACGCGGCGCGCGCGTGCTGCTGGCGGACAAGGGATACTGCGGCACCTCCGGCGCGACCGCGCCCTCCGGCACCGGGGTATGGCACGTCCCGCGCGACACCGCCGCGCGCGAGAAGGCCAAGGCCAGCCGACTGGAAATGGGCGGCTTCCTGGCCGAGCACGCCTGGATGGACCGCGTGCTGGAACAGACGTGGAACAACATCGAGACACTGACGGAATGGGGCTACCCCTTTCCGCAGGACGAACACGGCCAGTTGCACCGGACCTCGCTGCAAGGCCCGGACTACATGCGGCTGATGCGCAAGGCGACCAAGCAGGCGGGCGCGCGCATCCTCGACCACAGCCCGGTGCTGGAGCTGCTGGTGGACGAGCACGGCACGGTCTGCGGCGCCTTCGGCATCAACCGCCAGACGGGTTCGACGTGGGTGGCCCGCGCCGGCGCGGTGGTGCTGGCCACGGGCGGCTGCGCCTTCCTGAGCCGCGCGCTGGGCTGCAACGTCCTGACCGGCGACGGCTACCTGCTCGGAGCCGAAGCCGGGGCCGAGCTGTCGGGCATGGAGTTCTCCAACGCCTATGGACTGGGCCCGGCCTTCGCGTCGGTCACCAAGTCCCTGTTCTACAACTGGGCGACCTTCTACGACCGCGATGGACAACGCATCGAGGGGGCGGGCTCGTCGCGCGGACGCGGCGTCATCGCCAGGACGCTGGCGACCCAGCCCGTCTACGCCTGCCTGGACCGCGCCGACGCATCCATCCGCGCCTGGATGCGCACCGCCCAGCCCAACTTCTTCGTCCCCTTCGACCGGCAGGGCATCGATCCCTTCACGCAGCACTTCCCGGTCACGCTGCGCCTGGAAGGCACGGTGCGCGGCACCGGCGGCCTGCATGTGGTCGACGATGACTGCGCCACGACGGTGGCCGGGCTGTATGCCGCGGGCGACGCCGCCACGCGCGAGCTGATCTGCGGAGCCTTCACCGGCGGAGGCAGCCACAACGCCGCATGGGCCATGTCCTCGGGTTTCTGGGCCGGTGCCGGCGCCGCCCGGTTCGCCCGCGAGGCGCGCGCCTTCGGCCATCGCAACGTCCATCGCGCCGGCGTCGCCGGGCTGGGCGGCAACCCGTCCGCCCCGTGGGACGCGGACGCGGTCATCCGCGCGGTGCAGGCCGAGGTGTTTCCCACCGAACGGAACTGGACGCGCAGCGGACCGCTGCTGGAGGACTCGCTGCGACGGCTGGATGCACTATGGGCCCGCGTGCGCCACGGACGCCCCGCGGGCACGGGCACGCAGTGGGTGCGCGCCCGCGAGGCGGCGGCCATGCTGGCAACCTCGCGCTGGATGTATCGCAGCGCCCTGCGACGCACCGAAACGCGCGGCATGCACCGGCGCGCCGAGCACGCGGCCGTCGACCCCGCCCAGCACCATCGGCTGGTCAGCGGCGGATTGGACGAGGTCTGGGTGCGCACGCAGGCCGTCTCGACGCCCGCGACCCCGGGCGCCTACACGGGCAAGGTGGCGGCATGATCGAGATCGTCAGCGCCGAACGCTGCACCGCCTGCAACATCTGCGTGCACGCCTGCCCCACGAACGTCTTCGATCTCGTTCCCGGCGGCCCGCCGCGCATCGCGCGGCAATCCGATTGCCAGACCTGCTTCATGTGCGAGCTCTACTGCCCGGTGGACGCGCTGTACGTGGCGCCGTCGGCCGACGCCGCGCAGGCGGTCGAGGAAGCCGCGGCGCAACCCTTGATGGGCAGCTACCGTGCCGCGATCGGCTGGGGCGCCGGGCGCACGGCGACGGCACGGCGCGACAGCAGCTTCGAGCTGTTGATTCGCGCGCATTGATAGAGCCCCCCTACGCGCTTGCGCGCGCCCTGCACGGGTGAGCCCCCAGCCGCTACGCGGCAGCCCCCCCACAGGGGGCCGGGGCCCGCCCTGGGGCGGCCCGCGCCCCGTGGGGGCGGCACCGACGGGCCGGCGGAGCCGGACCCGCTGTGCCCTGGCAACGGCTGGGGGCATCGTCATTTTCAACAAGGATAGGAATATGCGGTTCATTCGTTATGCGGCGGCGGTGGTGGTGTCGGGATTGGTGGCGGCGGGCGCGCAGGCGCAGGGCTGGCCGGAGCAGGTGCGGTTCGGCGGGTTCGGACAGGGATTCGGCAAGCCCTATGGGCTGGCGGTGCTGGCGATCGCCCAGGGCAAGGGATTCATCGCCGATGAATTCAAGGGCACGCCGGTCAAGCTGAGCTTCGAGTACTTCACGGGCACGGGGCCGGCGATCAACGAGGCCATCGCCAACAAGCGGCTGGATTTCGCCCAGTACGGCTCGCTGCCCAACATCGTCGGCCGCGCCAACGGGCTGCCCACGCGCATCGTGGCCTCGTACGGCTACACCACCATCTTCGGCGTGGCCCGGCCCGACCTGCCGGTCAGGTCGTTCAAGGACCTCAAGGGCAAGCGGGTGGCCGTGGCCAAGGGCACGGTGCTCCACTGGGCCTTCCTGAAGGCCCTGGAGGGAAACGGCCTGACCCTCAAGGACGTGACCCTGCTCGACCTGGCCACCGCAGACCAGTTGGCGGCGCTCACGGCCGGCAGCGTGGACGCGGTGATCGGTTCGAGCGTGCTGCTGTCGCTGCGCGACAAGGGACTGGCCAAGGTGTTCTACAGCTCGCACGACATCGGCCCCAAGGCAGCCGGCTTCGGCGCGATCACGGTGACGGAATCGTTCGAGCAGCGCTACCCCGAGGCCACGCAGCGCGTGGTGCGCGGGCTGGTGCGCGCGGCGGAGTGGCTGGGCCATGAGGAGAACCGCGAGGAAGCCCTGCAGATCTGGACCCGCTCCGGCGTGCCCTACCCGGCACTGCGCGACGAATATGCGGGCGTGGCGCTCAAGGATGTATTCAATCCGCGCATCGACGAGTTCTTCATCTCCCAGTACCGCGACGCCATCGCCTTCAGCCGGGAACAGAAACTGATCCGCTCGGGCATCGACCTGCAGCAATGGTTCCTGCCCCGGTACGTCGACCAGGCGCTCGACCAACTCGGCCTGCAGCGAACCTGGCCACGGCATGACGCCAGCGGCAAGCCGCTGGAAGGCTGAGCGGAGCGACAGCCATGGCTTCCCATACCGACGCCCGCCTGGACGCGATCGCCGTCCCCGCCTCCACGCCTCGCCCTCGCCCTTCGCGGGCCTGGCGCGCCGCGCTGCTTCCCCTGCTGCTGCCGGCCTTGGCGCTGTGCGCCTGGCAACTGGCCGCCTCGCAGGGCTGGATGGCACCACAGATCCTGCCGGCGCCGGAACAGGTATGGGCCAGCTTCGTGGAACTGCTGGAGAACGGCGACATCGCCGCGAACTTCGCCGTCAGCCTGCACCGCATCGGCATGGGTTTCCTGCTGGGCGCCGCGCTGGGCCTGGCCACCGGCATCGCGCTGGGGGTCTCGAACACCGCGCGCGAGTATCTCGACCCGCTGCTGCGCGCGCTGTTCGCCATTCCGTCCATCGGCTGGATACCCATCCTGATCCTGGTCTTCGGCATCGCCGAGACGCTGAAGATCCTGATCATCGCCAAGGCGGTCTTCGTGCCCATCGTCATCCATACCGCCCAGGGCATACGCGACATCCCCAAGACCCACCTCGAAACCGCGCGGGTGCTGCGCCTGCGGCCCTGGACCCGCTTCATCCGGGTGATCGCGCCCGCCAGCCTGGGCCCGGTCTTCAGCGGCGTGCGGCTGGGTCTGGGCCACGCGTTCATCGCCCTGATCGTCGTCGAGATGCTGGCCGCCACCGAGGGCATCGGCTACATGATGGTGTGGGGCCGCAAGCAGTTCCAGACCGACATCGTGATCGTCGGCATGATCGTGGTGGGGCTGGCGGGCTTCGCGCTGGATTGCGCCCTGCTGGCCATCGAGCAGATCCTGAACCGCAAGGTGCCGCCCCATGGCTGATACCGCCTGGCAAGGGCCGCTGGCCGCCCTCTCGCGCATTCCACCCCGCGTGCGGCGCGGCGCCGTCCTGCCCGCCGCCCTGGTGCTGGCGTGGCTGGCCGTGGTCGATACCGGCTTCGCGAGGACTCCGCTGCTGGTTCCGCTGCACCAGGTGCTGTCGGCGCCGTTCGTGGATCCGGACGGCCGGCAGATCTGGACCGCGCTGGCCGCCAGCCTGGCGCGGGCCACGGCCGGCATCGCGCTGGGCGCGTCCGCCGGCGTCGCGCTGGGTGTCTCCCTGGGACTGTCGCGCCCGCTCCAGCGCGGAATCGCTCCCACGCTGCACGGGCTGCGCCAGATCGCCCTGTTCGCATGGATTCCGCTGCTGACCGCCTGGTTCGGCACGGGCGAGATCGCCAAGGTGGTCTTCATCTCGCTGTCGGCCTTCTTTCCCGCCTTCCTGAACACCGAGCAGGGCGTGCGGGCGATCGCGCCCGCCTACTGGGAAACCGCGGCGGTGCTGCGGCTGCGGCCGTGGCGCCGAGTGACGAAGATGGTCCTGCCCGCCGCGCTGCCCGCCATCCTGATCGGCCTGGAAATCGCGCTGCTGACTGCCTGGATAGGCACGGTAGGAGCCGAGTACGCGATCGGCGTCGGCCGCGGCCTGGGTTCGTTCCTGGTGGCGGCGCGGGAACTGTTCCGCATGGACCTGGTGCTGGCCGGGGTCGTCGCGCTGGCGCTGGTGGGCTATGCCTGCAACCGGGCCTCGCGCCATGTCTTTTCACGCATCATCACCTGGCGGGACCGCTAATGACGACATCTTCCCCTTCCCTGGCCCGGCCCGGATCCTACGCGCTGTCCCTGCGCCGGGTGGGCAAGCAATACACCGTGGACGACCAGCCGCTGCCGGTCCTGGAGCGCATCAACCTGGACCTGCGGCACGGCGAATTCCTGAGCATCGTGGGTGCGTCCGGCTGCGGCAAGTCGACGCTGCTGCGCCTGGTGGCCGGCCTGGACGCGGCATTCGAGGGCGAGATCCTGATCGACGGCCGGCCCATCGCCGGACCGGGCATCGAACGCGGCATGGTGTTCCAGGACCACCGTCTCTTCCCCTGGCTGAGCATCGCGGACAACGTCGCGCTGGGACTCGACAGCCTGGATCTCGATCCGCGCGACCGCGACCGGCGCGTGGCGGCGATGCTGGAACTGGTGGGGCTGTCCGCCTTCGCCAAGGCCCATCCCCACCAGCTTTCGGGCGGCATGGCCCAGCGCGCGGCAATCGCCCGCGCATTGGTGTCGGAACCGGAGATACTGCTGATGGACGAGCCCTTCGGCGCCCTGGACTCGCTGACGCGTGTCCACCTGCAGGAGGAATTGCTGCGCATCTGGTCGCAGCGGCGGGTGACGGTGATCGTGGTGACCCACGACGTGGAGGAAGCCGTCTACCTGAGCGACACGGTGGCGGTCATGGCGCCCCGCCCCGGCCGCGTCGTCGGCGCGACCCGGATCGACCTGCCGCGCCCTCGCGATCGCGCCGATCCGCGCTTCGGCGACATCCGGCGCGCCATCCTGGGACAGTTGCGGCGCTGAGGCCGCCGCGCATCGCGCCCCGGGGCCCCCCGGGGCGGTCCGTCACTTCCAGTGCCAGAAGCCGCCGGCACCGCCCAGGCCGGTCTTGGCCAGCCCGGCGCCGAAGGACACGCCCACGCGCTTGGCGACCCGCTCGGCGAAGTTCTCCCGGACCGTGTAATCCACCACCGTGTCGGCCTGGATGACGTCGCGCGCGACGCTGTCCACCGTGCCCAGTTCGTCGGCCAGGCCCAGTTCGACGCTCTTGGCGCCCGTCCATATCAGGCCGGTGAACATGTCCGGCGTTTCATGCAGCCGCTCGCCGCGCCCTTCCCGCACCGCGCCGACGAACTGCTGGAAGATTTCCTGGACCAGCGCCTGGGCGTGGGCCTGCTGCCCGGGATTGGCGGGCGAGAACGGATCCAGCAGCGCCTTGTTCTCTCCGGACACGACCAGGCGCCGTTCGATTCCCACCTTGTCCATCAGGCCGGTGAAACCGAAGCCTTCCATGATGACGCCGATGGAGCCGACCACGCTGGCCTTGTTGACGTAGATCTTGTCGGCCGCGGCGGCAACGTAGTAGCCGCCGGAGGCGCAGATTTCCTCGACCACGGCATACACGGGCTTGTCGGGATTCTGGGCGCGCAGGCGGCGGATCTCGTCGAAGATCATGCCGGCCTGGACCGGGCTGCCGCCCGGGCTGTTGATGCGCAGGACCACTCCCTTGGCGTTGTCGTCGTCGAAGGCGGCCTGCAGCGCTGCGTTGATCTTGTCGGCGCTGGCCTCGCCCTGGGCATCGATGACGCCGTCCAGTTCGATCAGCGCGGTATGCGGGTCGGGCGTGCCCGAACCCGAACCCCTGAACAGCACGCCGGTGGCGGCGAGCACCAGCAGGACCACGATGGCGAGCATCAGCAGCCGGAAGAAGATGGTCCAGCGCCGCCTGGCGCGCTGCTCCTTGAGCGAAGCAAAGACCAGCTTCTCCAGCACGTCGCGCTCCCATTCCCCCGGGGCGCGGGACGAAGCATCGGGCGGGGAGGAATAGGCATCCTGGGACATGAAGACAACTCGCTATAAAAGGTCGAAGGTAAGCAATCGCTAGGATAGGGCAAGTCGAGGCGCGGCGACAGCCGCCGCGGCGGCCAGGGCCGGTTCACACAGCGGAAGCCTTGCGCCGGTCCTAAGCGGCCCGGGCCGCGATGCGGCCGTGCAGCCAGTCGCCCAGTTCGGCGATGCTGCCGGCCAGTGTCTGCGGCGCGCATCCGGCCAGCTCGTCCACGGCGTGCGCCCCATAGGTCACGCCCACGCCATGGATCCCGGCATTGCGGGCCATCTGCAGGTCGTGCGACGTGTCGCCCACCATGACGGCGGATGCCGGATCGGCGCCCAGCTCGCGCATGATCTCGAACAACATGGCCGGGTTGGGCTTGGAGAAGGTCTCGTCGGCGCAGCGGGTGGTGTCGAAATACCGCCGGATGCCGGTGGCGTCCAGCGCCCGCTCCAGGCCGACGCGGCTCTTGCCCGTGGCCACCGCCAGCCGCGCGCCGCGCTCGGCCAGGCGCGCCAGCATCTGCTCGGCGCCGGCGAAAAGACGCAGCTGTGGATCGCGGGTCAGGTAATGGAAGCGGTAGCGCGCGACGAAGGCCTGGACCTGGTCCTGCGCCAGCGTGGGAACGGCCGCCATCAGCGCGTCCTGCAGGCTCAGGCCGATGACCCAGGCGGCGGCCTCGTCGGGCGGCACCGGCAGCCCGAGGTCGCGACAGGCGGACTGGATGGCGGCGATGATGGTCGGCGTCGAGTCCATCAGGGTGCCGTCCCAGTCGAACACGATCAGCGAATAGCCCGGGAGGGGTGAAGTCATGGATGTTCCAGTTGCTGTAGGAATTCGACGCAATCTTCGGGCAGACGGGCTTCCAGCGCCAGGGACTCGCCGGTCAGCGGATGCGGGACGGCCAGGGTGTGGGCGTGCAGGAACATCCGGCGGAACCCGCGCCCGGCCGCAGCCGCGTTGGCGTGGTCGTCGCCGTACTTGTCGTCGCCCACGATGGGAAATCCGCAACTGGTCACGTGCACCCGGATCTGGTGGGTCCGCCCGGTCTTGAGCTCGGCGTCCAGCAGGGAATACAGGCCGTAGCGCCGCTTGAGGGTGAAGATGGTGTGGGCCGCCTGGCCATCGGGATCGACCTTCACGCGGCGTTCGCCCGACTGGGTGGACCACTTGGTGAGCGGCTTGCGCACATGCTGCCGGTCGTTGACCCAGTCCCCCACGACCAGGACCAGGTAATGCTTGTTCCAGAGGCCGTTGCGCAGCGATTCGTGCAGGCCGACCAGGGCGCTGCGCTTCTTGGCCACCAGCAGCAGCCCCGACGTGTCGCGGTCGAGCCGGTGTACCAGTTCCAGGAAGCGCGCCTCGGGCCGCGCCCGCCGCAACTGTTCGATGACGCCGAAATCCACTCCGCTGCCGCCGTGCACCGCCACGCCTGCCGGCTTGTCGATCGCCAGCAGCGCGTCGTCCTCGAACACGATGGGGAATTCGCCGGGAGGCACGAAGCGCACCGGCGCCTCGGGCAGCCGGAACGGCGGCACCCGGACGACGTCGCCGGCGGCGATCCGGTGGTCCACCGGCACCCGGCCACGGTTGACCCGCACCTGGCCGCCCCGGATGGCCTTGTACAGGTGGCTCTTGGGCACGCCCTTGCACAGGCGCAGCAGGAAATTGTCCAGCCGCTGGCCATCGTGCGCCTCGTCCACTTCGACCAGGCGCACGGCGGGGGCCGCGGCCGGTTCGGGGTTCCGGGGCGGGCGGCCCTGGCCGGGCGTGGATTTCGCTTTGCGCAACAATGGTAGCGACATATAATCCTGAAGCCTGATCGAATCAGGCGGGTTGGAGCACAGGGTTGACGTACACGTTGTGTCCCTGAACCGCGCTTCCGGCGTCGAGACGCGCTTTCATGCGGCGTTTCCGCCAGATGTGCGCGAGACACCTTTCCGAATCCAGGCCGCGTCCCAATCGGGCTGCCGCCTGCCGCTGAATGTTTCGCGGCAAGCCGTGCAGCCTTTGCAGCACGCCGCCGGGTCAGGACAGGTCGCAAAGTGTGCCGGAATTGTACCCGTCCCGCCCGCCGGATTCTTCCGGGCCGTCATGGTCGCCCGCCCGTCGCGCCGCAATGGCTTCGAACCCGAAGCCCAACCGCGCGACGACGGATATGCGCCCGCGGACGCAAGTACAAAGAAACCGTCGTATACGCAAAGGCTCGCCCAAGAGGCGAGTCTGTCTGGCTCGCAAATACCGTGAACACCACTGCTTTCGATACCGCAACCGTCCCTCGCCCCCACCGCAAGCCGCGGTCAGTGGGCGACGGCCGCGGCATCCACGGTGCCTGCGCTCTCTCCCGACCTTGCGCATTCCCACCCGGCCGGTCATCGTGACCTGAGTCCGCGGGGTGCGGCTTTTCGCGCACCGGTTTCCTCCACTCGCTCCGCGCACCGCGCATCTTCCCGACGGCCCGAGGCTGCGCGCCGGTTTTCGGCGCGACACGACCACGGAGAACTTCATACATGAAGCGCATGCTGTTCAACGCAACGCACCAGGAAGAACTGCGCGTTGCCATCGTCGACGGGCAGAAGCTCATCGACCTCGACATCGAAACCGCCGGCCGCGAACAACGCAAAGGCAACATCTACAAGGGCGTCGTCACCCGCATCGAACCCAGCCTGGAAGCCTGCTTCGTCAACTACGGCGAGGAACGCCACGGCTTCCTTCCCTTCAAGGAAATCGCCCGCACCTACTTCAAGGAAGGCGTGGACGTGCGCAGCGCCCGCATCCAGGACGTGCTGCGCGAAGGCCAGGAACTCATCGTCCAGGTCGAGAAGGAAGAGCGCGGCAACAAGGGCGCGGCCCTGACCACGTTCATCTCGCTGGCCGGCCGCTACCTGGTGCTGATGCCCAACAACCCCCGCGGCGGCGGCGTGTCGCGCCGCGTCGAGGGCGAAGACCGCCAGGAACTGCGTGAAACCATGGAGCAGCTCCAGGTTCCGCAGGGCATGAGCATCATCGCCCGCACCGCCGGCATCGGCCGCAACGTCGAAGAACTGCAATGGGACCTGTCCTACCTGATGCAGCTGTGGACCGCCATCGACGGCGCCGCCCGCGAGAACGCCGGCCCCATCCTGATCTACCTGGAATCGAGCCTGGTCATCCGGGCCATCCGCGACTATTTCTCGCCCGACATCGGCGAGATCCTGATCGACACCGACGACATCGCCGACCAGGCCTGCGCCTTCATGAGCGTGGTCATGCCGGACAACGTCCAGCGGGTGAAACGCTACCGCGACGACGTGCCCCTGTTCTCGCGTTTCCAGATCGAACACCAGATCGAGACCGCCTACGCCCGCACGGTGCCCCTGCCCTCCGGCGGCGCGGTGGTGATCGACCACACCGAGGCCCTGGTCGCGGTGGACGTCAACTCGGCGCGCGCCACCAAGGGCAGCGATATCGAGGAAACCGCGCTGCGCACCAACCTGGAAGCGGCCGACGAAGTGGCCCGCCAGTTGCGCCTGCGCGACCTGGGCGGCCTGATCGTCATCGACTTCATCGACATGGAAGACGGCAAGAACCAGCGCGCCGTCGAGCAGCGCCTGCGCGAAGCCCTCCATTTCGACCGCGCCCGCGTGCAGATGGGCAAGATCTCGCGCTTCGGCCTGATGGAGCTGTCGCGCCAGCGGTTGCGCCCGGCGCTGAACGAGGGCTCGCACATCACCTGCCCGCGCTGCAACGGCACCGGCGTCATCCGCGACACCGAGTCCAGCGCCCTGCAGGTGCTGCGCCTGATCCAGGAAGAGTCCATGAAGGAAAACACCGCCGCCGTGCACGCCCAGGTGCCGGTGGAAGTGGCCACCTTCCTGCTGAACGAAAAGCGCACCGACATCGCCAAGATGGAAGCGCGCCTGAAGGTCAACGTCATCCTCATTCCCAACAAGCATCTGGATACGCCGCACCATCTCATCGAGCGCCTGCGGCACGACGACCCCAGGCTGGAGAGCACCAAGGCCAGCTTCGAGCTGGCCGAGGCGCCCGAGACCAACCTTGCCTATTCCGCGCAGGAACACGAGGTCAAGGCCCGCCCCGAGGCGCTCGTCAAGGGTATCACCCCCGCCCAGCCGGCACCCGTCTCCTCCACGCCCTCGTCCGGCGCGAATGGCTCGCGAGCCAAGGCCGAGCCCGCCGCGGCGCCGTCCGCCGGCGGTTTCTCGGCCCTGGTGTCGCGCCTGTTCGGCTGGCTGAAGGGCAGCCCCGCCCAGCCGGCCGAGCCGGCCGCCCGCCCGCGCAAGGAAGAATCGCGCGAGGAACGGGACGCCCATCGCAACCGCCGCCGCCCGCCCCAGGGCGGCAACCGCGGCCGCCGCGACAACCGCGAGGCGCGCCCCGATGACCGCGAGCGCCAGGAAGGCGAGGAAGGCCGCAAGGAAGCCCGCGATTCGCGCGGACAGCGCCGCGACGGCCGCCGGGACGACCGTGCCCGCGCGCCCAGGCAGGAAGAGCAGCGCCCCGTGGCCGTCGCGCCCCTGGCCGATGACGCCGAGCAACAGTCGGGCGAGGCCCGCAACCGCAACCGCCGCGGACGCCGCGGAGGACGCCGCGAGGATCTGCCCGCCGATGAAGCCGCCGGCTCGACCGCTGCCGCGGCCGCCGTCGTGGCTGGCGAAGCCGTCGCACCCGTTGCCGCACCCGAGGCCTCGATCGTCCCCGACGCGCCCGTGACCGCCGAGCCGCAAGGTCTCCAGGAAGAGGAACCGCTCGCCGCCGCCGATGGCGCCGATGGCGAACCGGAACGCAAGCGCCGCCGCCGTCGTGGCCGCCGTGGCCGCCGCCAGGGCGAAGCCGGCGCCCAACTGGGCGAAGATGGCCTGCAGGACGACGAGGCAGCCGATGACGAAGACGCCGCTCCGGCGTCCGCCCCGGCCCAGCCGCTGGCCACGGTATCCGAGCCCATCCTGATCACGGCCGAGGCCCTGCCCATCGACACGCCCGCCCCCGTGGTGGCGGAAGTCGTGCACGCGCCGGCCGAGCCCGCCCAGGACGCCCAGCCGTCGCAAGAGGCCGCTCCCCAGGCCGAGGAAACCGCCCCCGTGGCGGCTCCGCAGGCGGTCGAGGAACCCGCGCCCGCCATTGCCGCCGAGGCCCCTGTGCAGCAGGCCGCCGAGCCTCCTGTCCAGCAGGCCGAGCCCGCAGGCGAGCCCGCGCCCCAGGTCGAGGCTCCCGCCGCGCAGCCTGAACCGGTTGCCGCGGAGGCCCAGGCCGAGGTGCCCGTGGCCGAGACGCCTGCTCCGCAAGCGTCCTCCATCCTGGATACGCCGGCCCAGATCGTCGTTCCCCAGGCCGCCGCGTCCCACGACGAACTCGTGCGCGTGGTCGAGCAGGCCGGCATGCAGTGGGTGGAAACGGACAGCGCCAAGCTGGCGGCTGCCCGCCAGGCCGCTCCCGCCGCCGCGCCGGTCCGCCTGGGCCGCGAGCCGCGTGTCCGGCCGCCGGCGGCTGCCGAGGCGCTGGTCCAGGTGGAAACCCGTCCCGAACTGCGTCACTGATCACTCAGTCGGGCCGTTACGATGCCGCACGTTCGCGTGCGGCATTTTTTTGCCTGGAACCCGGCCTGCCAGCCCACGGCATCATGTTGCACGGGCGGCCGCCGAAGCGGTGCCGCAAAATCACCACAAGGCTGCCCGAGCCCGGCCGCAACGCCTAGAATGGCGGCTTGGCCTGCCCTACGGGATATCCCCCCATGTCCAGCAAGAAGACCCTCGAGAACTCATGGCTGGGGAATATCCCGCTGACCGGCAAGGTATCGCTGTTGGTGGGCTTGCTGCTGACCCTGTTCATCGTCTCCAGCATCGGCACGTCGCTGGTCCTGGAACAGGAGAAGCAGAACCGGGCCGCCTTCCGCGCCACGGTCGACCTGCTGCGCGAGATCGAGCAGACCAATCGCGTGCTGTACCAGCGGCAGTCCGAACTGCGGCAGTTGCTGCTGAGCCCGGGCGAGCCCGACACCAAGACGCTGCAGACGGCCAATGCCGCGATCACGCAGCACCTGGACCACCTGGAACAGCAGATCCGGAACGACGCCGCGCAAAGCACCCGGCTGGACACCATACGCGGCCTGGACGCCAGTTGGCGCAACAACGTCGAACAACAGGTGCTGCCCGAGCTGCGGCGCCTGGCCAAGGAATCGCCGGTCGAGGCCGCCAGCCAGCGCGAGCGGCTTCTCCCGAAGTTCACCACCAGCACCCCGGTTGCCACACCAGCCATCGTCGCAGCACTCGACGGTTTCGGTACCTATGCGCGGCGGCAGCTGGAAGAACGCGAACATGCCCTGGAGCAGTCGGAATCCCAGCGCGAGTGGCTGCTGTGGGGCACGCTGCTGCTGGCCGCGCTGTGCGGCGTGGCGGCCTTGCGACTGTCGGCCACGCTCGTGACGCAGCCCTTGCGCCTGATGAGCGAACTCATGGAGCGCCTGGCCCGGCACGACCACGCCATCGAGACGCCCCAGCTCGACCGGCGCGATGAAATCGGCACCATCTCCAGGGCCTTGACCGAGTTCAAGCAGATGGCCATCGACATCTCGGATCAGAACTGGGTGGGCCAGTGCGTGGGAAGGATCGCCGACCGCCTGCAGCGCGCGTCCTCCCATGCCGAGTTCGCCCAGGCGCTGCTGTCGCAACTGGGCACGGAGCTGGGCGCGGGCGTGGCGCTGTTCCACCTGCGCGCGGAGGACGACGTCCTGCATCCGGTCGGACACTACGGATACCAGCCCGATCCCGCGGACCGGATCCAGCCGTTCAGGATGGGCGAAGGCCTGGTCGGCCAATGTGCCCGCGAAGCCCGGGTCATCGAGCTCGACGCGGTGCCGGACCATTACCTGCGCATGCGGTCCGGCCTGGGCGAGGCCGTGCCTCCCCGCCTGATGCTGATCCCCGTCCTGTCGATGGAGCACGTCCTTGCCGTCATCGAGCTGGGCCTGATGGGGCCCCTGGACGTCCGCCGCCGCCGCCTGCTGGAAACCCTGCTGCCCGTCGTCGCCCTGTCGCTGGAGAACATCACGCGCTCGGTGCGTACCCGGGAGCTCCTGGAACGCACGCAAAGCCAGGCCGCCGAGCTGCGCACCTCCGAGGAAGAACTGCGCACGCAGCAAGAGGAGCTGCAGGCCTCGAACGAAGAGCTGCGCCAGCAATCCGAGATCCTGAACCAGCAGAAGACGCTGCTGGAAGCCCTGCAGCGGGAGACGGCCGACAAGGCGGACGCGCTGGCCCGCGCCAGCCAGTACAAGTCCGACTTCCTGGCCAACATGTCGCACGAGCTGCGCACGCCGCTCAACAGCCTGCTGATCCTGTCCAACGACCTGGCCGAGAACCGCGAAGGCAACCTGAGCGAAGACCAGGTCGAGTCGGCCCGCATCATCCACGAAGGCGGCACCAATCTGCTGCGCCTGATCAACGACATCCTGGACCTGTCCAAGATCGAGGCCGGGAAGATGGAACTGTCGCTCGAACAGGTGGACCTGCGCGTTTTCGCGGCCCGGCTCAAGCGCCAGTTCGATCACGTGGCGCGCGGCAAGGGACTGCGTTTCGCGGTCGAGATCGCCGATGCGCTGCCGTCCGCGGTGCAGGCCGACGGCGGCAAGCTCGAGCAGATCGTGACCAACCTGCTCGGCAATGCCTTCAAGTTCACCCAGTCGGGCGAGGTCCGGCTGGTGCTGCGGCGCCCGGCCGCCGATCTTCCCGGCTTTCCGGCGGACCGGTCCGTCTCGATCGAAGTGCACGATACCGGCATCGGCATCCCGCCCGAAAAATTCGCGCAGGTCTTCGGCGCGTTTGAACAGCTCGATGCCGGCACCAGCCGCCAGTTCGGCGGCACGGGCCTGGGGTTGGCGATCTCCCGCCGCCTCGCGCGGCTGCACCATGGCGACATCCAGTTGCGCAGCGAGCCCGGGCAAGGCAGCGTCTTCACGGTGCTGCTGCCGCAGGCCCAGCCCGGCGCGGCCGAACCGGCACCCCTTGCCGAGGCGCCCCCCGCGGCCGGCGACGCCACGGCGACGCTGCCGGATACACCGCCCGCCGCCCCCGTGTCCCCGCGCGACACCACCATCCTCGTGATCGAGGACGATCCGGCCTTCGCCCGCGTCCTGGCCGACATGATCCGGCGCAAGGGCTGTACGGCCCTGGTGGCCCACGGCGGCGAAGCCGGCCTGCAGCTCGCCCGCCAGCACCACCCCACCGGCATCATCCTGGACCTGATGCTGCCCGACATGGACGGCTGGACCGTCCTGGAACGGCTCAAGGCCGAGCCCGGCCTGCGCCACGTCCCGGTGCATATCGTCTCGGCGCTGGACCAACCCGCGCGCACGCGGGACTCCGGCATCGCCGGCTACCTGACCAAGCCGGTATCGGCCGACGCGCTCAACGGCGCCATCGACCGCCTGATGCTGCCGACCGAAGGACAGGTCCGGCGGCTGCTGATCATCGATGACGATCCGGCTTCCCGCACCTCGGTGCGGACCCTGCTGTCCTCCCAGCCCGTCGAGATCTCGGAAGCCGGCTCGGCCGAGGAGGCGCTGGCCATGCTGCGCGGCGAAACCTTCGATTGCGTCGTGCTGGACCTGGGCCTGCCGGGCATTTCAGGCTTCGACTTCCTCGAACAACTGTCCACCGTCGAACCGCGCCCGCCGATCGTGGTGTATTCCGCCCGCGAGCTGTCGCGCGAAGACCAGTTGCGGATACGCTCCCACACCGACAGCGTGGTGATCAAGGGCGCGCACTCGTCGGAACGGCTGCTGGACGAAGTCAGCCTCTTCCTGCACAGCGTGCGGCTGCGTCCCGCCGCGCCGGCCTCGGGCAGCGACGACGACCTGAAGGGGCGCAAGGTCCTGATGGTGGACGACGACATGCGCAACCTGTTCGCCCTGTCCAAGGCGCTGCGCGGCCGCGGCATGGAGGTCCTGATGGCGCAGGACGGCAGCAAGGCCCTGCGTCAGCTGGAAGAGAACCCCGACATCGAGCTGGTGCTGATGGACGTCATGATGCCGGTCATGGACGGCTACGAGGCCACGCAGGAGATCCGCAAGAATCCGCGCCATGCGCATCTGCCCATCATTTCGCTCACGGCCAAGGCCATGCAGGGCGACCGCGAGAAGAGCCTCGCCTCGGGCGCCAACGACTACCTGCCGAAACCGGTGGACATTCCCAAGCTGCTGTCTATGATGCGAGTATGGCTGCACCGCTAGGGCGGCCTGGAACGCCATGGAACCCGACCTGGACGAAATCGAGCTGGACCTGTTCGTGGAAGCCCTGCGGCGGCGCCACGGCTACGACCTGAGCCAGTACGCGCGCCCCTCGCTCAAGCGGCGCGTGCAGGGGCTGGTCCGCCAGCACGGCCTGGCGCACATCGGCGAGCTCACTTCGCGCATGCTGCGCGACGCTTCCTTGCTGCCGCAGGTGATCGAAGGGCTGTCGGTGCCCGTCTCGGAAATGTTCCGCGACCCTTTCGTGTTCGAGGCGCTGCGCACCAGGGTGTTCCCTGTCCTGGCCTCGTATCCCAGCATCAACATCTGGCAGGCGGGCTGCGCCCACGGCGAGGAAGTCTATTCGCTCGCCATCCTGCTGCAGGAAGCCGGGCTCTACGATCGCAGCCAGATCTACGCCACCGACTTTTCCGATGCCGCGCTGGCGCGAGCCCGGGAAGGCATCTTCCCCGTACGCGAGGCGCGGGCGGCCTCGCTGCGCTACCAGCAGGCGGGCGGCACCCGTACCCTGGCCGATTACTACCACGCGCGCTACGATCTCGTAAAGCTGGACGAATCGCTGTGCCGGAACGTGGTCTTCGCCAACCACAATCTCGCCACCGACGGTGTGTTTTGCGAAGCGCACCTGATCCTGTGCCGCAACGTGCTGATCTACTTCAACAACGCCTTGCAGGACCGCACGCTGGCCCTGTTCGCCGACAGCCTCGTTCGCGGCGGCTTCCTGTGCCTGGGCACCAAGGAAAATCTCGCGCTGGCATCGGCCTCCTCCAGCTTCGCCACGGTGGACGGTCCGGCGCGGATCTTCCGGTCGATACGGGCGACCTGACGGAGAGATGCGATGGAACTGGTGGCCATCGGCTGTTCCACCGGCGGACTGAAGGCCCTGCAAATCCTGCTGCGCGGCCTGGCCCCCTGCCCCCGGACCGCGTTCGTCGTCGTCATCCACACGGCGTCCGCCGATGCCGACTCCCTGCGCAGGTTGCTCGCCCGCGACACGCCGATGCCCGTGCAGGAAGCTCAGGAGCGCGCGCCCGTGCTGCCCGGCGTGCTGTATGTCGCCCCGCCGGGCTATCATTTGCTGATTGGGGCCGATCACTATTTCTATCTGAATGTCGACCCCAAGGTCTGCTTCGTGCGACCTAGCATCGATGTGCTGTTCGAATCGGCCGCCGATGCGTACCGCCATCGCATGGCCGGCGTGATCCTGACCGGCGCCAACGACGACGGCGCCCGAGGGTTGCGCTGCGTCCGACAAGCGGGGGGGATCGCGCTGGTGCAGGACCCGGAGGAAGCGGAAGCCTCCGGCATGCCAGAAGCGGCGCTTTCCCTGGCGGGCGCCGACCATTGCCTCAGGCTCGCCGACATCGCGAGCGAACTCAACCGGATGTGCCTATCTTGAAGACCGACCTGCCCACACCCAAGATCCTGATCGTGGACGACACGCCGGCCAATCTGTTCGCCATGCGCAAGCTGCTGGCGCAGATCGATGCCGAACTGGTCACGGTCGCCTCGGGCAACGAAGCGCTCGCGCTTTGCCTGGACGAGCGTTTCGCACTGATCCTGCTCGATGTCAACATGCCGGAGATGGACGGCTACGAAGTCGCCGCCCTGCTGGCCAACGAACCGCTCAATCGCGACACGCCCATCATCTTCGTCACCGCCGCCTTTGCCGACGACCTGAACCAATTGAAAGGCTATCGCAGCGGCGCGGTGGACTACATCGCCAAGCCTGTCAACGACTCAATATTGCTGTCCAAGGTCAAGGTGTTCCTGGAACTGGAAACCGGCCGCCAACGGCTCGCGCAGGCGCTGTCCACGCTGGAACAGCGCAACCAGCAACTGCAGGTGGAAATCGCCGAGCGCCGGCGCATCGAGGAACAGATGCGCCACCAGGCCACACACGATCAGTTGACAGGCTTGCCGAACCGGGCCTTGTTCATCGAGACGCTGGACCGCTTCCTGAGCCGTGCGCAGCGGCACGATGAACTGTTCGCCCTGCTGTACGTGGACATCGACGGCTTCAAGCAGGTCAACGACGGCCACGGCCACCAGGCGGGCGACATGCTGTTGCAGGCGTTCTCGCTACGGCTGCGGTCCGCCCTGCGCGCCGAGGACGTCGTGGCCCGCCTGGGCGGCGACGAATTCGGCGTCCTGCTGTGCAAGGCCGCTGATGGCGGCGCAATCCAGCAGAAATGCGTCGACCTGTGCGAAATCCTGCGCGCGCCCTATCGTCTGACCAGCAATGGCCAGGCGTTCACGGCCCACGTGGGCGCAAGCATCGGCGCCGCGATCGCCATGCAGCACGGCAGCAGCCGCGACAGCCTGGTGCAGGCGGCCGACAACGCGATGTACGAAGCCAAGCGCAGCGGCAAGAACCAGGCGAGACTGGCCACCACGCTGCTGTGACCGCTCGCGCTACAGGGTAACCGCGACGCCCTGGCGGGCGTCGGCATGGCGCAGGAAATCGGTGACGGCATCGGCGCCCATGGGGGGCGAACAGAGGAACCCCTGCCAGGCATCGCAGCCCAGGTGCCTGAGCGCCTCCAGTTGCTGCGGCGTCTCGACGCCTTCGGCGATGGTCTGGATATCGACGGACCGGCAGAACTGTATGACGGTGCGCAGCATTTCCTTGTCGTAGGTGTTGTCCAGCATCCCGGCCACGAACTGGCGGTCCAGCTTGACCGCCGCGAACTGCGCCGAGCGCAGCCGCAGGAAGTTGGAATATCCGCTGCCGAAATCGTCCAGGCTGAAGCCCACGCCCATTTCTCCCAAGCGCCGGGTGATGGCGCCTGCCTCTTCCGGATCGGGAATCTCGGCCGACTCGGTCAGCTCGATTTCCAGCCGGCCCGGCTCGATGCCGTACTCCTCCAGTACCTGGCCCACGCTGGCGGCCAGGTCCCCCTGCAACTGGGCGGCGCTGAGGTTGACGGCCACCTGGGCACAGAACACGCCTTCCTCGCGCCATTCGGCCAGTTGCTGGCAAGCGCGCCTGAGCACCCACATGCCCAGCGCGGAACTGAGCCCCGCCGCCTCGACCTCGGGCACGAAGTCGTTGGGCATGACCATGGTTCCCTTGCGATGCCAGCGTACCAGGGCCTCGACGCCCCGCACCCGGCCGGTTCGCATTTCCAGCTGGGGCTGGTAGAACAGTTCGAACTCGCCGCGGTCCAGGCCCTGCATGACCTCGGTGACCAGCGTGTCCTCGCGCGACATCAGCCTGCCGTCCAGGTCCTCGGGACCGTCGTTCCAGCATACCCACCGCGCCCGCGTGCGCAGCGCGTAGCGGGCCGCCTGCTGGGCGCGCAGCAGCACGTTCGAAGGCTGGGGCAGGTCGCTGGGCAGCATGACGATGCCGAAGGCGGCCAGCGACGACCCCTGGCTGGCACCCAGTATCTGCAGCAACGAGGACCGCTGGAACAGCCGCTGAGCGGCGCCTATCGCGCCCGACTTGTCGTTGACGTCGCGCAGCACGATGATCAGGCTGGTGTCGTCCAGCATGCACAGCAGGTCGTCCGCGCGGATGAAACGGCGGATCTTGCCGAGGATTTCGTCGCGCTGGTGGGGAGCGGCATCGGAAGGCAGGGCCAGCGCCATGACGGCGGCTCGCCGGCGCTCGCCGATCAGCACGCCCAATTCGCGCAACAGCATGGCCCGTTCGCTGACATTGGCGAACTGTCGTACGGCCTCGGCGGGCTTGGACCTTCTAGGCATCGGCGACATGGAAAAATCGAACAACCATCAAGCTTCTTTTAATCGATATACCGCTAGTCCGTCAGTGGCGCCAGGCGCACTGAGCCGTGATACATGATCATCGCACAGAGGCGATCATCACAAAAGGGAAACCGCTCCCGCGCCGGACGGCCCGGACGGCCAACGCCAGACTCGCGCGTCCTGCGGCAAGTTAGTAAACACCAACATCAAACTTCCTCCGATAATTGCCATCGGGTTTTACGTGACGCATAAACTGCACGAAAAAGATGCAGCGTTACAATGTTAACAACTGTTGCCTTTGGTACGAATAGCCCGGGTAATACCCTATGCTTTCGTCATCCCCACGCCACGTGAAACGGATTAATGGGAAGCCCATGAAAGAATCCGACGACATCGCCAACCTGTTCCGTCACTTCGACGGCCAGCCTGGCCAGTACCAGGAAATCAGCCGTGCCAACGAAGCCCGCCAGTCGCGCGAACGCTGGCCGCTGCTGGCCTCGATCGAGGCGGATCAGGCAGCGCAGTTGCCCCCTGTGGGCCGCATCGAGCCCCATCTGTCCGCTGCCCCGGCGTCGCCCCTGGCCGAGGAAGCCGCCCACGCGCCGCAGGCTGCCCAATTGGACGAGCCTCTCGCCCGGACCGAACCCGCCGCCCCGCACACCGGGGCCGAACCCCGGCTCCAGGCGCTCTTCGCCCGCCTGGAGCGGTCCGCATCGCCTGCCACGGCCGAAAATGAAGACACCTCCTTCCTCGAACGCCTGAATCGCCTGTGAGGATCATTGCTGTTGTTTCCGCCAAGGGCGGCGTCGGCAAGACCACGGCTACCGCCAATCTGTGCACGGCCGTCAGGCAAGGGGGTCGCAACGTACTCGCCATCGATCTCGATCCGCAGAACGCCCTGCACCTGCATTTCGGCGGCGATCCGCAGCGCATCGCGGGCACGTCCCGGGCGACACTGGCCGGGCAGGACTGGCGCGAGGCCGGTTTCTCCAGTTCCTCCGGCGTAGTCGTCCTGCCCTACGGGGCAGTCAACGAAGACGACCGGCAGGCTTTCGAGCGCCACCTGGAAAGCCATCCGGACTGGCTGTCCGCCAACCTGCACACGCTGGGCCTGGGTGCGGACGACCTGGTCGTGCTGGACACGCCCCCGGGCCCATCCGTCTACATGCGCACCGCGTTGTCGGCGGCGCATCTGGCCGTTATCGTGACGCTGCCCGACGCGGCCTCCTACGCCACGCTCCCGATGATGGAAGGCCTGGTCCAGACCTATTGCGCCGCACGGGCCGATTTCGCCAATCACGTTTTCGTGGTCAACCAGGTCGATAATTCGCGGCTGCTCGCGCGCGACGTGCTGCAGGTCATGCGTGCCGACTTCGGCGCACGCGTAGCCGGCGTCATCCACCAGGACCAGTCGGTCAGCGAGGCCCTCGCCTTCAACCGGAGCGTGCTCGACTACGATCCGCAGTGCCAGGCCACGCAGGACTACCTGGCATGCGCCCGTAACATCGAAGCAGCGATGTAGCGCGCCATCAAAGGGGCTCCACCCGTGCCATGGGGTAGTATTACAGACATGGCGGGCCAGCCCCGCCCCTGTTGCCGCCTTTCGTACCGTGACCGAAAAGACCATCCTGCTGACCGATTACCGCGCGCGCCGGCCCGTCCCCGTCGCCGCCAGCGACCTCATCGCGCCCTCCGGCCAGTTGGCGGACACGCGCGGCAGGATGCTGCATGACCTGCGCATCTCCGTCACCGACCGCTGCAACTTCCGCTGCGTCTACTGCATGCCCAAGGAAGTCTTCGGCAAGGACTATCCCTACCTGCCCCACGACGCCCTGCTCAGCTTCGAGGAAATCGTGCGGCTCGCGCGGCTGTTCGTGGCCCACGGCGTCGAGAAGATCCGGCTGACCGGCGGCGAACCGCTGCTGCGCAAGAACATCGAGATCCTGGTCGCCCGGCTGGCCGAGCTGCGCACGCCATCCGGCAAGCCGCTCGACCTGACCCTGACCACCAATGCGTCGCTGCTGGCGCGCAAGGCGCGCGCCCTGGCCGACGCGGGACTGAACCGGGTCACCGTTAGCCTGGATGCGCTGGACGATGTGGTCTTTCGCCGCATGAACGACGTCGACTTCGCCGTCGCCGACGTGCTGCGCGGCATCGATGCCGCAGCCGAGGCCGGCCTGGGTCCCATCAAGGTCAACATGGTGGTCAAGAAGGGGTTCAACGACGACCAGATCGAACCCATGGCCGCGCACTTCCGCCATTCCGGCCATGTGCTGCGTTTCATCGAGTACATGGACGTGGGCGCATCCAACGGCTGGAAGATGGACGAGGTCCTCCCCTCGGCCGACATCCTGCGCCGCCTGGACGCCCGCTGGCCGCTCGAGACCCTGGAACCCCACTACACCGGCGAAGTCGCCCAGCGCTGGCGCTATCGCGACGGCGGCGGCGAGGTCGGCGTCATCTCCAGCGTCACCCAGGCCTTCTGTTCGACCTGTACCCGCGCCCGCCTGTCCACCGAAGGCCAGCTCTACCTGTGCCTGTTCGCCGACCAGGGCTACGACCTGCGCACCCTGCTGCGCAACGGCGCCAGCGATGAACAACTGGCCACCGCCATCGCCCGCATCTGGCAGGCCCGCACCGACAACTATTCCGAACGCCGCTCCGCCGATACCCCCCGCTCCGGCCGCATAGAAATGAGCTATATCGGAGGGTGATCGAGCCCCCCCCTACGCCCTGACGGGCGCCCCCCAGGGGGCGGCACTGGCGGACCGGCAAAGCCGGATCCGCTGTGCCCTGGGGTACCAACGGGCTGGCGGAGAACGGCGATACTGCTGGCAGCCGCTTGGGCTCAATAAAAACGGCCTTGCATAGAATGCAAGGCCGCTCTTGTATTCGCGATCGGTTCAGGCCCAGGGCGCAGCGGATCCGGCTTTGCCGGTCCGCCAGCGCCGCCCCTTGAGGGGCGCGGCCATGGGCCGCGTGGGGTGGGCTTCCCTTCCGGTCCACGCGCATCGCCCCCTGGGGGGCGCGCGAAGCGCGTAGGGGGGGCTAAAAACCCATGGCGAAGTTCAGCTGGACCTGGTTCAGGCCCTGGTTGGGTTTCTTCATGCCGCCATTGGAGAAGTGCGACACGCGCAGGCCCAGGCGCATGTTGTCGGCCAGCTTGAAGCCGGCGCCGATGTGGTCGCCGAACTGGAAGGTGGAGCTGATGTCCTTGTCGTGGAACTTGGTCTCGCTGACGGCCGTGGCGCCGATGCCGCCTTCGATGTAGAAGCGTTCGGTGGGCCACCAGCGGAACATCGGGATGGCGTTGAGTTGCCACATGTGGCGGGCGTAGCCCGGCAGCGCGCTCGAGGTCCACCAGTACGAGCCGCCCAGTTCTCCCACGAGCTCCAGGCGGGTCGAGCCGAGCTTCATGTGCCAGAGCGGCGAGGTTTCGTAGTTGAGCGTGGCGCGATGGTTGCCGTCGATCACGCCGTACTGTGCGCTCCAGCCGCCGTTGGCGAAACCGCCGGTGGGATCGGCCCCGTGGGCCGAGAAGGAAGCAAGAGCGAGAAGCGCGGCTGCTAGGGCGGTTTTTTTCATCGGATCGGCTGCCTGTGAAGCTTCGCGCGGGCACCGCCAAGATCGCCTGCCCCGCGGGGGCAGGATGCGGTCCCCCGCGGAAAGAGGGAAAGGAAACTCCGACTATAACAAACCCGTTACATCTGCATACGACCGATGACCGGTCGCGTTGCAGACTAGCCGCAGTTTCTTTCCTGCCTCAGGCCACCGCGTCCGCAGGCTGCTGCGTCAGCAGCGCCAGGAGGCGCGCGATCTCCTCGCGCATCTTGCGGCGATCGACGATCATGTCGATGGCGCCCTTCTCCAGCAGGAACTCGGCGCGCTGGAAGCCCTCGGGCAATTTCTCGCGCACGGTCTGCTCGATCACGCGCGGACCGGCGAAGCCGACCAGCGCCTTGGGCTCGGCGATCACGACGTCGCCCATGAACGCGAAGCTGGCCGACACGCCGCCCATGGTGGGATCGGACAGCACGCTGATGAACGGCAGCTTGCGCGAGGACAGCAGCGTCAGCGCGGCGGTGGTCTTGGCCATCTGCATCAGCGACAGCAGGCCTTCCTGCATGCGCGCGCCGCCCGAAGCGGTCACGCAGATGAACGGCACCTTCTGCTCGATGGCGGCCTGCGCGCCACGCACGAAGCGCTCGCCCACGACCGAGCCCATCGAACCGCCCATGAACTCGAACTCGAAGCAGGCCACCACCACGGGCAGGGTGTGCATGGCGCCGCCCATGACCACCAGCGCGTCGGTCTCGCCGGTCTGCGCCATGGCGTCCTGCAGGCGGTCGGGATACTTCTTGGTGTCCTTGAACTTGAGGCTGTCCACCGGCAGCGTGCCGATGCCGATCTCGTAGCGGCCCTCGGCGTCCAGCAGCGCGTCGATGCGCTGGCGCGCGCCGATGCGCATGTGATGCTCGCACTTGGGGCAGACGTTCAGGTTCTTGACCAGGTCGTCGCGGTACAGCACCGACTCGCACGACGGGCACTTGACCCACAGGCCTTCCGGCACGCGGCGCGGAGAGCCGTCGGTGGTCTTGATGCGGGGAGGGAGCAGTTTTTCTATCCAGCTCATGCGGATTTCCTTGATTCTTGGGAGGCCCCGCCCGGAGGCGGGGCATCTAGCGCCCCCCGGATTGTACGCAACCATGCCCCCGCTGCGCGAGCGCAGATTTCGGGCTGTCGTTCCGGGGGAGTGCCCTGGGCGGCGGCGTCGATTTCCTGGATCAGCCGGGTGCCGATGACCACGGCGTCGGCCTCGGCGCCCAGCGCCCGGGCGCTGTCGCCGTCGCGGATGCCAAAGCCCACGCCCACCGGCAGCGAGACGAACTGCCGGATGTGCGCCAGCCTGCGCGAGACGTCCCGGACGTCCAGGTGGCCGGCGCCCGTCACGCCCTTGAGCGACACGTAGTACACGTAGCCTCGGGCGACCCGGGCCACGGCCTGGATGCGCTCGTCGGTGGTGGTCGGCGCCAGCAGGAAGATGGGGTCGACGCCATGTTCTTCCAGCAATGCGCCGAATTCGCCGGCTTCCTCGGGCGGATAGTCCACCACCAGGCAGCCGTCCACGCCGGCTTGCCGGGCGGCGGCGGCGAAGGCGGCCTGCCCCATGCGCTCGACGGGGTTGGCATAGCCCATCAGCACCACCGGCGTCTGGCTGTCGGTGCGGCGGAATTCCTTGACCATGGCCAGCACGTCGCGCAGGCCCACGCCCTGTTCCAGCGCGTGCTGGCTGGAGCGCTGGATGACCGGCCCGTCGGCCATGGGATCGGAGAACGGCACGCCCAGTTCCAGCACGTCGGCGCCGGCGGCCACCAGTTCGTGCATGATGGGTACCGTGCTGGCCGGCGTGGGGTAGCCGGCGGTGACGTAGGGAATCAGGGCGCAGGCGCCCGGAGCGGCGGCGCGGCGCGCGAACGCGGCCGCGATACGGGAGGATGACGACATGGAGACCGCCCTCAGAGCACGATGCCCGAACGTTCGGCGACGGTATGCATGTCCTTGTCGCCACGTCCGGAAAGGTTGACCAGCAGGATCTTGTCCTTGGGCAGCGTGGGCGCCAGCCGGACCGCATGCGCGATGGCATGGGACGACTCCAGCGCCGGGATGATGCCCTCGATCCGGCAGCAGTGATGGAAGGCCGCCAGGGCCTCCTCGTCCGTGACGCCCACGTAGGTCGCCCGGCCGCTGTCCATCAGCCATGCATGCTCGGGGCCCACGCCCGGATAGTCCAGGCCGGCCGAGATGGAATGGGTGTCGATCACCTGTCCGTTCGCGTCCTGCAGCACGTAGGTGCGGTTGCCGTGCAGCACGCCCGGCGCGCCGCCGGCCAGCGAGGCCGCGTGGCGCCCGGTCTCCATGCCTTCTCCGGCGGCTTCCACGCCCACCAGCGCAACGTCGTCGTACGGCAGGTAGGGATGGAAGATGCCCATGGCGTTCGAGCCGCCGCCCACCGCCGCGATCACGACGTCGGGCTGGCGCCCGGCGGCCTTGGGCATCTGCACCAGGCACTCGTTGCCGATGACGGTCTGGAAGTCGCGCACCATCATCGGATACGGGTGCGGACCGGCCACCGTGCCGATGATGTAGAAGGTGTCCTCGACGTTGGTCACCCAGTCGCGCATGGCTTCGTTCAGCGCATCCTTCAGCGTGCGCGAGCCCGATTCCACGGGCACGACGGTCGCGCCCAGCAGCTTCATCCGGTAGACGTTGGCGGCCTGCCGCCTGACGTCCTCGCTGCCCATGTAGACCACGCACTCCATGCCGTAGCGGGCCGCGACCGTGGCGGTCGCCACGCCGTGCTGGCCGGCGCCGGTCTCGGCGATCACCCGGCGCTTGCCCATGCGGCGGGCCAGCAGCGCCTGCCCGATGCAGTTGTTCACCTTGTGGGCGCCGGTGTGGTTCAGGTCTTCCCGCTTGAACCAGATCTGCGCGCCGCCCAGTTCCTCGGACCAGCGCCTGGCGTGGTAGACCGGGCTGGGGCGGCCCACGAAGTGCTCGAGCTCATAGTTGAATTCGGCGATGAAATCGGGATCGTGCTGGTAGCGCGCATAGTTCTGGCGCAGTTCGTCCAGGGCGTGCATGAGCGTCTCGGCCACGAACACGCCGCCATATGGGCCGAAATGGCCCCTCGCATCGGGGAAATCGTAGGTTTTCACTGGGATGGTCCCGGCTATGAAGCCCGGCCCGCGCGCCTGGCGCGCGCCGGAAGGATTGGGGAATGCGGCGTCAATAGCCGTCGGCTTGCCGCACCTGCGCCACGAACTGGGCAATCTTGGCGGCGGATTTGATGCCTGGCGATTCTTCCACGCCGCTGCTTACGTCGACAGCGAACGGGCGCACGGACTCAATGGCTGCCGCCACATTTGCGGCATGCAACCCACCAGACAAAACGACCGGACGCGCGCTTTCGCTGCTGACCAGAGACCAATCGAACACTCTCCCGCTACCGCCGTAGCCGTCGGAATGGCTGTCGAACAGCCAGCCTGCGGCGGAACCGTACTGTAGGCACGATTTTAGCAAAGCCTGCGACGTTTCCATGCCCGGCCCGCCCACCCGGAAGGCGCGCAGGTAGCGGTGGCCGTGGCGCTCGCATTGCTGCGGCGTCTCGTCGCCATGGAACTGGAGCAGGTCGGGCCGGACCACGTCCAGCACCTCCCGGACCTGCGCGTCGGAGGCATTGACGAACAGGGCCACCACGTCGACGAACGGCGGAACGAGGCGCCGCAGTTCGGCCGCGCGCGCCGGGGACAGCGCCCGCCGGCTGGGGGGATAGAAGACCAGGCCGATGGCATCGGCGCCCGCGCCGACGGCGGCGGCGACGTCTTCCTCGCGGGTCAGGCCGCAGATCTTGATACGGGTACGGGACATCCCGCCATCATACCGCCCCGCGGCTTTCGTCCGTCGCCGGCCTGTCGGGCAGGCTAGGTACAAGCCCTAGATTGAGCAATCATGCATCAATATGCATGATTCGATCACAAAAACAAGAACTATCCTGCATGAAAGCGTTCATCTGCCTGCGGTTCCACCCATAAGAAAGACGGCAGCCCGGCTGCCTACCGAGGAGATCATCATGGCACGCCCGAAGCAGCATCCCTCCCCCCTCCTTCGCCCCCTCCCGACCCTGCCACCGCGCGCCTGGGCCGCGGGCCTGCTGGCCGCCCTGGGCGCCTGTGGCGGCAGCGACGATCCGCCCGCCCCGCCCCCTCCCTCGCCCTCGGCCACGCTCAGCTGCGACGACAGCATGAAGACGGCGTTCAAACCCGATGCGAATACCCGGGTCATCCTGGCGAAGGCGTTCAGGCAGGGCGATGCCCTGGCGCTGGCGGACACTCCCGCCACGCCCGCGCCGGCGAAGGCCAGCCAGGACATGTGCCTGGTCAAGATGGTGGTCGGTCCGGGCAATGCGGGCACCGCGGGCGCACCGTCGACCTCGCCCGGCATCGGCCTCGAGGTCTGGCTGCCCACGCCCGCCAACTGGAACCAGCGTATCCGCAACCTGGGCGGCGGTGGCTGGGCCGGCGGCAGCCAGGCCTCGGCCACGCAGATCGGCAACGCCGGGGCCGCCGCCACCGCGGCGCTGGGCTATGCGGTCGGCACCACCGACACCGGCCACGCCATCGCGGGCAACGGCTCGTTCGCGATGAAGGAGGACGGCACGATCAATAGCGCGCTGTGGGGAGATTTCGCCGAACGCAGCCTGCACGAGCTCGCGGTCAAGACCAAGGCCCTGGTCGAGGCGTACTACGGCAAGCCGCAGCAGTACGCGTACTGGGAGGGTTGCTCGACCGGCGGCCGCCAGGGCTACAAGATCGCCCAGGAACACCCGGACGACTACGACGGCTACCTGAACGGCGCGCCCGCCTTCAACTGGACCCGGTTCATCACCAACGAGCTGTATCCGCAGGTGGCCATGCAGCGCGACCTGGGCGGCCCGATCGCCGCCGACAAGCTGCGCCGCGTCAGCGCGGCCGCGGTCAGCGCCTGCGACACGGTGGGCGGCCAGCACCTGGGCTTCATCGCCGATCCCGGCCAATGCCGCTACGACCCGACGCGCGACGCCTCGGCGCTGTGCGCGGGCGTCGCCGGCAACGGCGTGGTCGGCACCAGCACCGACGCCGCCTGCGTCTCGCTGGCCGAAGCCCGTACCATCAACAAGATCTGGTACGGCCAGACCGCCGACGGCAGCGCCCCCGACCCGCAGGCGGACAACGCCAGCGGCACCACGCTGGCCAGCAGGCAGCTCTGGTGGGGCCTGACGCGCGGTACCGACCTCAGCGGCCTGGCCGGATCCTCGGGCACGCCCCCGGTCGCCCGCCCGTTCACCATCGCCACCGACATGGTCGCGCTGGAATTGCAGAACCCGGCCTATGCGACCTCGTCCTTCATCAACGCGACCGGCAACGGCGCCGACAAGTGGAAGGACATGAGCTACGCCGACCTGGCCAACGCCTATGACCGCGGCATCGCGCTGCAAGCGGCCTTCGGCCATATCAACACCGACAATCCCGACCTGACGCGGCTGCGCGACGGCGGCGGCAAGGTCATCAGCTATCACGGGTTGGCCGATCAGTTGATCACGCCCGCCGGCTCGCTGAACTACCTGAGCCGCGTGGCGGACAAGATGGGCGGCATCGAGGCGGTCCAGGCCTTCAACCGGCTGTACCTGGTTCCCGGCATGGGCCACTGCGCCGGCGTGGGCTCCGTCAGCGGCAGCGTGGGGCCGGCAGCCACGGCCAACACCGTGCCGCTGCCCGCCGCCAACCAGTTCTTCGACGCCCTGGTCGCCTGGGTCGAGAAAGGCACGCAGCCCGGACCGCTGATGTTGAAGTCGGCCGATGCCAGCGTCAGCATGCCGATCTGCGTCCACCCGCAAAAGGCCACCTACAAGGGCAGCGGTTCCGCCACCGACGGCGCGAACTACAGCTGCCGCTAGGAAGCCGGCCAGGCGGCCGGCGGATCAGCACCCCAGGCGGATCTCGTCGGTCGCGTCGGTGGACGGCAGGCCGTAGTCGCCGGGATAGCCCACGGCCGTCAGGTACAGGCCGTCGGGCGAGAACGTGGGCGCGGCCTTGGTCCGGTTGCGCTCGGCCAGCAGCGCGGGCATCCAGTCGGCGGGCTGCCTGCCCTGCCCCACGTACACCAGCGCCCCCACGATGTTGCGAACCATGTGGTGCAGGAAGGCATTGGCGCGCAGGGTGAAGACCACCAGCCGGCCGCGCCGTTCGATGCCGATTTCGTGCATCGTACGCACCGGCGAGGCGGCCTGGCACTCGGACGAGCGGAAACTGCTGAAGTCGTGTTCGCCCAGCAGATGGGCAGCCCCCGACCGCATCGCCTCCAGGTCCAGTGGCCGGAAGCTCCAGCCCGCGCGGCCCGTCCACAGCGGCGAGCGCACGGGATCGTCCAGCAGCAGGTAGACATAGGAACGCGAACGCGCGGAGAAACGGGCGTGGAAATCGGCCGGCACCTCGCGGGCCCAGCGCACCGCGATGCTGGGCGGCAGGTGCGCGTTCACGCCGCGCACCCAGGCCTGTTCGGGACGCAATACCCCGGTATCCAGATGCACGATCTGCTGGGCGGCATGCACGCCGGTATCGGTGCGGCCCGCGCAGGTGGTGGCCACCGGCTGGCCGACGAAGTCGGCCAGGGCCGACTCCAGCCGGTCCTGCACGGTTCGCCGGTGCGGCTGGGTCTGCCAGCCCAACCAGGGGGCGCCGTCGTAGCTCAGCCCCAGCGCGATGCGCGGCATGCGGGCGGCCCTACCAGGAGGCGAGCAGCGCCCGCGCCCGTTCGCGCTGGTCCGAGTCGCCGTCGCGCAGGACCTCTTCCAGCAGCTCGCGCGCGCCGGCGCGGTCGCCCATGTCGGCGTAGGCCTTGGCCAGGTCCAGCTTGGCGGCCATGCCGGCCGGCGCATCCAGGTCCGTATTCAGGTCGATGCCCGGCGCGGGAGGCGGCCTGGACGCGTCCTGGGCAGGCAAGGCCGGCGCGGGGGCATCCAGGTTCAGGTCCAGGCCGAAGGCCGCCGCGGCGGCCGGCGGCACCGCCACGGGACGGCCGGCGTCCTCGGGCTCGTCGTCGTCCGGATAGTCGTCGGGCTCGCCTTCCACGCGTGGCGGCAGATCATCGGGAATGGGGAACGGCGGAATGTCATCCCAGTCGCGCAGGTGGTTGACGGGTGCGGCACTCCCGGCCGGCGGCAACGCGTCGGCCTCCTCATTGGCGTTCTCGGCCTCGATGCGCGCCGCCTCGCGCGCCTCTTCCGCCTCGGCGCGGGCCGAACGGCGGCGCAGCGCGAAGGCCCCCAGCAGGGCCGCCAGCACGGCGACGATGGCGCCCAGCACCGCCACGCTGTGGTCGCGGACCTTGTCGGCCACCGAGGCGGCCAGAGAAGGCCGTGCCTCGGGATCTGCGGTTGGCGCGGTTGGCGCGGTTGGCGCGGCTTCCGCGGGACCCGTGGCATCGGCCGCGCGGTCGCGGGCCTGCTGCTCCATCTTCGCCAGGGTTTCGTTCTGCGCCTCGAGCAGGCCGCGCATGGCCTCGACATTGCCCTGCAAGGCCTCGACCCGCTCTTGCGCCTCGCGCATGGCCTTGGCGGTGGCGTCGCGCTCTTCCTCCAGGCGGTCGCGCGTGGTCTGCTCGCCGCCGGCGGCCGTCTCCTGGCCGCCACTGGAAAGCTTGAGGGCATCGCCCTCCTTCGAGCCGGACTCCGCCTGCGATCCGGCCGAAGACGCGATATCGCCCCGCGACTCGGCGCCGCCCGTGGACGCGCCGGCTGGCACCTGCCTCGCGCCGCCCGCCACCCGCTGGCGATAAGCCTCGAAGGCCTCGGCCTGGCTGGAGAACAAGGCCGCCGCCTGCGCCGCGTCGATCGCCTCCACGTCGTCCGCGCCGGGCACGGACAGCGATGCGCCGGCGCGCAGCCGATTCATGTTGCCGTCGACGAAGGCCTGGGGGTTGGCGCGCAGCAGCGCCGCCAGGGTCTGGTAGATGGACGCGCCTTCGGGCTTGAGGCGGCCCGCGATGCCGAACAAGGTATCGCCGGGCTTGACCTCCAGGGCCGCGGGCGCGGACTGCGTCTCGGCCGCCTGCGCCTTGGGCGCCTGCGCATCCAGGATGAAGGTGTACTGGCGGATGAAGCGGCCCATGTTCCAGGTCAGCTCCACCAGCAGGTCCAGAACATGAACGTCCAGCGGCGCCGCCGACGCGATGCTGACCACCTTGCGTCCGTCCGGACGGTCTTCGATGCGCAGCGTCAGGTTGGCCAGCGCCTCGCTGTATTCCAACTGGGTCTGGCGGTAGACGTCCCGCGGCGCGATGGCCGCCTTCAGCGTGCCGGCTTCCTGGGGTGTCGCGGCATTGACCGCGATCTCGGCACGCAGCGGTTCGCCGGATGCGGACAGGACCTTCAACGCCCCCAGGTCGGCGGCCTGCGCCGCCGATAGGGCCCCGGCCGCCAATCCCAGCGCCAGCAGCCCCGCCGATGGACCGCCCGCGCGCGGACGCTTGTGTGTCAAGGCCGGACGGCCTGTCTCTCGGTCGGAAAGTCCGTTCATCCTAATCCCATGCGCAAAAGCCCCCGCGAACAGTCTGGCGGTTGGTCATCCCGGCAGGTCGGCGCCTGCCGGGCCTCCTTGTAGCATCAGAGACTTACCGTCGCAAGCTCAGGTACGTTCTGATGCAAGCCCGGGGATCAGAGTTCGCCCAGGGCGATGCGCAGCATGCGGCGCAGCGGCTCGGCCGCGCCCCACAGCAGCTGGTCGCCCACGGTGAAGGCGCTCAGGTACTCGGGGCCCATCGCCAGCTTGCGCATGCGGCCGACCGGGATGTCCAGCGTGCCCGTGACGGCCACGGGCGTGAGCGACTGCATCGACGCCTCGCGCGTGTTGGGAACGACCTTGGCCCACTGGTTGTTCTCGCGCAGCATGCCCTCGATCTCGTCCAGCGGCACGTCCTTCTTGAGCTTGATGGTCAGCGCCTGGCTGTGGCAGCGCATGGCGCCGATGCGCACGCACAGGCCGTCGATGGGAATGGGCGACGAGCCGAAGCCCTCGCCCCGGCCCAGGATCTTGTTGGTCTCGGCGCCGCCCTTCCATTCCTCGCGCGAGGTACCGTTGCCCAGGTCCTTGTCGATCCAGGGGATCAGGTTGCCCGCCAGCGGCACGCCGAAGTGTTCCTGCGGCAGCGACCCGTCCTGCTGCTTGGCCAGCACCGTGCGGTCGATTTCCAGGATGGCCGAGGCCGGATCCGCCAGGAGGCCGGACACCGTGGCGTTGAGCAGGCCGAACTGGGTCAGCAGCTCGCGCATGTGCTGCGCGCCGCCGCCGGAAGCGGCCTGGTAGGTCATGCTGGTCATCCAGTCGATCAGGTCGTGCTCGAACAGGCCGCCCAGGCCCATCAGCATGCAACTGACCGTGCAGTTGCCGCCGATGTAGTTCCTGACGCCCTTCTTCAACGCCTGGTCGATCACGTTGCGGTTGACGGGATCGAGCACGATGACGGCGTCGTCCTTCATCCGCAGCGTGCTGGCCGCGTCGATCCAGATGCCGTCCCAGCCGGCGGCGCGCAGCTTGGGATAGACCTCGGAGGTGTAGTCGCCGCCCTGCGCCGTGACGATGATGGGCAGCTTCTTCAGCGCCTCGATGTCGAACGCGTTCTGCAGCGGGCCGGCGCCCTGCGCCCACGAGGGCGCCGCGCCGCCGGCGTTGCTGGTGGAGAAGAACACCGGCTCGATCAGCGAGAAATCGTTTTCGTCGCGCATGCGCTGCATGAGCACGGAACCGACCATGCCACGCCAGCCGACCAGACCAACTGCTTTCATTTACACACCCCTAACAAGTAGTCCAGATTGAAACTGTTTGCCGGGCGCATCACACCCGGGGGGCGCGACACGCAGGCTGGTTACAGAGCTTTGATCACGGCACTGCCCATCTCGGCAGTGCCGACCTTAGTCGTGCCTTCTTCGTAGATGTCGGCCGTGCGCAGGCCCTGCTCCAGCACTTTCTTGACGGCTGCCTCGATCCGGTCGGCCTGGGCCGCCTTGTCGAGCGAATAGCGCAGCATCATCGCCGCCGAGAGGATGGTCGCCAGTGGATTGGCGATGTCCTTGCCCGCGATGTCGGGCGCCGAGCCGTGGCTGGGCTCGTACAGGCCCTTGCCCGTCTCGTTCAGCGAGGCGGACGGCAGCATGCCGATGGAACCCGTCAGCATGGAAGCCTGGTCGGAAAGGATGTCGCCGAACATGTTGCCGGTCACGATCACGTCGAATTGCTTGGGCGCGCGCACCAGTTGCATGGCGGCGTTGTCCACGTACATGTGGCTGAGCTCCACGTCAGGATACTCCTTGCCGACCTCGGTGACGATATCCTTCCAGAACTGGAAGGTCTCCAGCACGTTGGATTTGTCGACGCTGCACAACTTCCCGCGGCGCTTGCGGGCGGTCTGGAAGGCCACGTGCGCGATCCGGCGGATTTCCGGCTCGGCGTAGCGCATCGTGTCGAAGCCTTCGCGCTGGCCCGCGAACGCGCCGTCCGGGGCCGTGCGCACGCCGCGCGGCTGGCCGAAATAGATATCGCCGGTCAGTTCGCGGATGATCAGGATGTCCAGGCCCGACACCACCTCGGGCTTGAGCGACGAGGCATTGGCCAGCTCGGGATACAGGATGGCCGGGCGCAGGTTGGCGAACAGGCCCAGGTTCTTGCGCAGGCCCAGGATGGCCTGCTCGGGACGCAGCGCGCGCTCGAGCTTGTCGTATTTCCAGTCGCCCACCGAGCCGAACAGCACCGCATCGGCCTTCTTGGCCAGTTCGAGCGTGGCCGGCGGCAACGGATGGCCGGACGCTTCATAGGCGGCGCCGCCCACCGGCTGTTCTTCGAGTTTGAACGATTCGCCCAGCGAAGTCAGCACGCGCACGGCCTGTTCGATGATCTCGGGACCGATGCCGTCGCCCGGCAGCACTGCGATATGTTGTGTCATTGTGGCTCTTGATTCAGGGTCGGGGCCGGCCCAGCGGGGCCGGCGGAGTGCGGTGTCAGCGGCCGGCCTGGGTGCCGCGCAGGGCCGGAACGTCCAGCCAGGGCTGGGCGGCCAGGCGTTTCTGCTCGAAGGCCTTGATCTTGTCCGCATGGCGCAGCGTCAGGCCGATCTCGTCCAGGCCGTTGAGCATGCAGTACTTGCGGAACGTATCGATCGAGAACGACAGTTCGCGTCCCGACGGCGTCGCCACCACCTGGCGGTCCAGGTCGATGGTCAACCGGTAGCCTTCCTTGGCCTCCACTTCCTTGAACAGGCTGTCCACGTCCTCTTCCGACAGCACGATGGGCAGCACGCCGTTCTTGAAGCAGTTGTTGAAGAAGATGTCGGCGAACGACGGCGCGATCACCGCGCGGAAACCGTACTGGTCCAGCGCCCACGGCGCATGCTCGCGGCTCGAGCCGCAGCCGAAGTTCTTGCGCGACAGCAGGATGGAAGCGCCCTGGTAGCGCGGCTGGTTCAGCACGAAGTCCGGGTTCAGCGGCCGCTTGCTGTTGTCCATGCCGGGCTGGCCTTCGTCCAGGTAGCGCCAGGCGTCGAACAGGTTGGGACCGAAGCCGCTGCGATGGATGGACTTCAGGAACTGCTTGGGGATGATCTGGTCCGTGTCGACGTTCTCGCGGTCCAGCGGCGCCACCAGGCCTTCATGAGTGGTGAATGCTTGCATGATGTTCTACCTCAGTTGACCTTGCGGACGTCGACGAAATGACCGGCCACGGCGGCGGCCGCCGCCATCGCGGGGCTCACCAGGTGGGTGCGGCCGCCCGCGCCCTGCCGGCCCTCGAAATTGCGGTTCGAGGTCGAGGCGCAGCGCTCGCCCGGCTCGAGCCGGTCGTCGTTCATGGCCAGGCACATCGAGCAGCCGGGATCGCGCCATTCGAAGCCGGCCTCGATGAAGATCTTGTCCAGGCCTTCCTGCTCGGCCTGCGCCTTGACCAAGCCCGAACCGGGCACCGCCAGCGCCAGCTTGACGTTGGACGCGATGCGCTTGCCACGCAGCACCGCCGCGGCGGCACGGAAGTCCTCGATGCGCGAGTTGGTGCACGAGCCGATGAAGACCTTGTCGATCTTGATATCGGTGATCGGCATGTTGGCCGTCAGGCCCATGTACTCCAGCGCGCGGGCCACGCCGGAACGGCGGGTTTCGTCCTTCTCGCTGGCCGGATCCGGCACGTTCGCGCCCACCGGCAGCACCATCTCGGGCGACGTGCCCCAGGTCACCTGCGGCTGGATCTCGGCCGCGTCGATCTCGACCACGCGATCGAAATGCGCGCCTTCGTCCGAATGCAGCGTGTTCCAGTACGCCACGGCCTGGTCCCAGGCCTCGCCCTTGGGCGCGTAGGGACGGCCGCGGAAATACTCGATGGTCTTCTCGTCCACCGCCACCAGCCCGACGCGCGCGCCGGCCTCGATGGCCATGTTGCAGATGGTCATGCGCCCTTCCACGGACAGGTCGCGGATCGTGCTGCCGGCGAACTCGATGGCATGCCCCGTGCCGCCCGCCGTGCCGATCTTGCCGATCACGTGCAGGACCAGGTCCTTGGCGGTGCAGCCCGCGGGCAGCTTGCCTTCGACGCGCACCTGCATGTTCTTGTTCTTCTTGACCAGCAGCGTCTGCGTGGCCAGCGCGTGTTCGACCTCGGACGTGCCGATGCCGAAGGCCATCGCGGCCACGGCGCCGTGCGTGCTGGTGTGCGAATCGCCGCAGACGACGGTCATGCCCGGCAGCGTCGCGCCCTGCTCCGGCCCGATCACGTGCACGATGCCCTGGCGACGGTCGCCCATGTCGAACTCGACGATGCCGTAGTCCTGGCAGTTGGCATCCAGCGTGTCCACCTGCAGGCGCGAGACCGGATCGGCAATGCCCTTGTCACGATTGTGCGTGGGCACGTTGTGGTCGGCCACCGCCAGGTTGGCGCTGATGCGCCAGACCGGACGACCGGCCAGCTTCAGCCCTTCGAACGCCTGCGGGCTGGTCACTTCGTGGACCAGGTGGCGATCGATGTAGATCAGACAGGTACCGTCTTCTTCCTGATGGACGACGTGGGCGTCCCACAGCTTGTCGTAAAGGGTCTGAGGCATGAGATTCCGGCCAAAAAGTGAACGGGCTCATGAACAGCCGCGCGGCTCGGCGCCTCTCGGCGTCGCCCAGGCGCGAGGACCAGCCTCGACGGACCCGCTCAGGGATAGGGAACTCTTGATTGTATATTAAGCCCCCCCTACGCGCTTGCGCGCCCCGCCACGGCCGCCTTGAGGACGCTAGCGTCGGGCCTGCTGGTACAGCGGCAACACCTTCTCGGAAGCCTGCCGCAGGTCCGCGATGCGGGATTCGGCCGACGGGTGGGTGGACAGGATCTCGGGCGGCGCGGAGCCGCCCACCTGCCCCATCTTCGTCCACAGTGTCACCGCCGCCCGCGGGTCATACCCCGCCCGGGCCGCCAGCTCCACCCCCATCCGGTCCGCCTCCGTCTCGTGCAACCGGCTGTTCGGCAGCCCGAACATCACATTGGCCAGCGCCCCGCCCAGGTCAGAACTCGCCTGCGATCCGGTGATCGCCGCCAGCACGCTCAAGCCCATGCTCGTCGCCATCTGCTCCGACGCCCGCTCGCGCGCGTGCTCACGCAGCGCGTGCGCGATCTCGTGGCCCAGCACCGCCGCCAGTTCATCGTCCGTCGGTTTCACCGTATTGATCAGCCCGGTATAGACGGCGATCTTCCCGCCCGGCATGCACCAGGCGTTCACTTCCTTGTCGTCGATGACGTTGACTTCCCACTTCCACTTGGTCGCATCGGGCCGGAACACGCCCACCTGTGCGATCAGCCGCTGGGAAATCGTCCGCACCCGGGCGAGTTGAGAGGCGTTCGTGTTGAGCTGCCCCTTGCTGCGCGCCCCCGACAGCGTCTGCTGGTAGAGCTGGACGGCCTGCTGGTCGAGCTGCTGCTCGGACACCAGGCTGGACATGCGCTGCGTGCGGTCGATGCCTATCGTACCGCCCTGGGTGGTGTTGACCGACTCGCAGCCGGCCGCCGCCACCAGCGCCAGGGCCGCCGCGGCCATCGCGGCGCGGCGCAAGACAGGAGAACGTTGGGTTTTTTTCATGCTGCCCCCGAGACAAGAACGCCAAGGCGGCAATTTTGCCCCAAAACCCCTGTTACTTTCTTTATCCGCGCGCCAGGCCCAGCCGGGGGGTTTCGACCGACACGTCGGCGCATTGCGCGCGGTGGCGCAGCGCATGGTCGGCCAGCACCAGGGCCAGCAGCGCCTCGGCGATGGGCGTGGCGCGGATGCCCACGCAGGGGTCGTGGCGCCCGTGGGTCTCGACCACGGTGGGCGCGCCCAGCTTGTCGATGGACCGGCGGGGGCTGCGGATGCTGGAGGTGGGCTTGATGCCCAGCGACACCGTGATCGGCTGGCCGGTGGAGATGCCGCCCAGGATGCCGCCGGCGTTGTTCGACAGGAAACCCTCCGGCGCCAGTTCGTCGCCATGCTCGGTGCCGCGCTGCTCGACGCTGTGGAAACCGGCTCCGATCTCGACCGCCTTCACCGCGTTCAGGCCCATCATGGCATAGGCGATGTCGGCATCCAGGCGGCCGTACACGGGCTCGCCCAGGCCCACCGGCACGTTCTCGGCCACCACCTCGATGCGCGCGCCCACCGAGTCGCCGTCGCGCCGCAACTGGTCCATGTAGGCCTCGAGCTCGGCCACGCGGCTGTTGCCGGCCGCATAGAAGGGATTGGTGTGGACCGCGTCCCAGTCCTCGAACGGGATCTGGATGTCGCCCAGTTGGCTCATGTAGCCGCGCACCCGCACGCCGTAGCGTTCGGCCAGCCACTTCTTGGCCACCGCCCCGGCGGCTACCGTGGGTGCCGTCAGGCGGGCCGATGAACGGCCGCCACCACGGGGATCGCGGATGCCGAACTTGTGCCAATAGGTGTAGTCGGCATGCCCGGGGCGGAAGGTTTCCGCGATGTTGCTGTAGTCCTTGCTGCGCGCGTCCTGGTTGCGGATCAGCAGCGCGATCGGGGTGCCGGTGGTCTTGCCCTCGTACACGCCGGACAGGATCTCGACCTGGTCGGGTTCCTGCCGCTGGGTGACGTGGCGCGACGTGCCGGGACGCCGGCGGTCCAGCTCGACCTGGATATCGGCCTCGGCCAGCGCCATCCCGGGCGGGCAGCCGTCGATCACACAGCCGACGGCAGGTCCGTGGGATTCACCGAAATTGGTGACGCAAAAAAGCTCTCCGAGGGTGCTGCCAGGCATGAAATCTGGACTCCGATAGGGACGCCGTATTGTACCCCTCGATTGTAGCCCTGAAGGGAAGCTCACCCTGAAGGGAAGCCCACCCTGAAGGGAAGCCCACCCCCTACCCGCTTGCGCGGGCCCCCTCGAGGGGGCGATGCGGGTGGACCGGCAAAGCCGGATCCACCGCATCCTTGGTCTAGCGCTCGCTTCTTGGACTGGAGCACCGTTGCTACCGCTGGCAGCCAGCGAAGCACGGTTGCCGCAATCCAAGAAGCTAGCGCTAGACCCAGGAAACCGCGGATCTGGCTCCGCCAGTCCGCCGGTTTCGCCCCCTGGGGGGCGCGCGTAAGCGCGTAGGGGGGGGATTCTTCCCTACAGCGTTCCTTCGGTCTCGCGCTGCTCGCCGGGCCAGTCGCGGATGTAGGCCTTGAGCATGCGGTTCTCGAAGCCCTGGGCCTCGAGCACGGCCTTGGCGACGTCGTAGAACGAGATCACCCCCAGCAGCATGCGGCCGTCCATGACGGGGATGTAGCGGGCGTGCTTGTCGAGCATCAGGCGCCGCACCTCGTTGACTTCGGTGTTGGGCGATACCGTGACCGGCGCGTCGTCCATGATCGACCGGATGGTGGTAGTGCCCAGGGAGCCGCCGTTGGCCTGCAGGTGCCGGATGATTTCGCGGAAGGTGAGCATGCCCACCAGTTCGCCGAACTCCATGATGACCAGCGAGCCGATGTCCTGCAGGGCCATCGTATCGACGACCTGCGCGACGGGGGTATCGGGGCTGGCGGTATAAAGCGCGTCGCCCTTGACGCGCAGGATTTCACTGACTTTGATCATGACGGCCTCCTGAGCCACGCACGCCGGTTCTGTTTATGGGGCGGAACTGAAAATATATCGGCTCGTGCATGGCCATGCAGCTATCCTAGCGCGCCTCGAAAAGCGCTTCAACTCGCCGCCGCCACGCCGCCCGCATCCAGCGCCGCCAGGATGTTTCGAGCTGTTCGCTCGATGTGCTCGGCCAGGATCTCCGCGGCCAGGTCCTCCTTGCGGTCCAGCGTCGCGTCCACCAGCGAACGGTGCTCCTGGGCAACGTCGCGATCGAAGGGCTTGTACGCCAGGAACAGGCGCCGGTAGCGCGCGCTGAAATGCTGGAGCGAATCGCACACCATCAGGGCCAGCGGCATGCGGCAGGCCGCCAGCAGCGCCAGGTGGAATTCGCGGTGATGCGCCTCCCACTCGTCGACGCCCCCGCCGTCCTTCTGTTCGGGACGCTCGTAGCGCGACAGCCGGTGGTGGGTCAGGACGATGCCGTCCTCCCAGTCCCGGTTGCCGTGCCGGATCGATTCGCGCAAGGCCATGGGTTCGAGCGTGGACTGCAGCTTCGCGACCTCGAGCAGGTTCTCGCGCGACACCGGCGCGACCTTGAACCCTTTCTTGTCTTCGTTGACCACGAAGCCCTCGGTGGCCAGCCTGGCCAGGGCCTCGCGCAGCGGGGAAAGGCTGACGCCGAAGTCCCCCTTGAGTTCTTCGATGGAAAGCCTGGCACCTGGAGGACGCCTGCCGGAAACGATGTCGTTGCGTAACCGGGTCGCAATCGTGCTTGCGAAATTCTGTCCCGTGCTCGGAGCCGGCTGCCCAGCCGGCCAGACCGATGCCAGTTTCATCATGCCCCTCGTCTTTTGATTCATCGTAACACGCGGCCCAAATCATCTTTCTATTGACAAATAATCGATTATTCCTAAAAATCACTCAAAAATCGAAAATAAAAAAATCATCGATTATGGAGAAGGAATTGAAAGCCGACGCCTATCGCGATTTATCGGATGCGCAGCCCCTCCTTTCCCTGGCGGCCCGGGTGGACGTTTCCCACACCGCGCTGCTCGTGATCGATATGCAGAACGACTTCTGCGCCCCCGGCGGCTACGTCGAGCGAGTCATCGGCAAGGACATCGCCGCCTGCGGGGCCATCGTGCCCCGGCTCCGGTCGCTGGTCGACACCGCCCGGGAACGCGGCGTCCCGGTCTTCTGGCTGCGCGCCTGCTACCGGCCTGATCTGCTGCCCGCATCCATGCGCACCAAGCTGACCGAGCAAGGCATCACCGAAGTCTGCTGCGACCGCGACACCTGGGGCTACGACTGGTACGGCGTCCAACCCCTGTCCGGCGAACCGGTACTGGAAAAACACAGCTACGACGGCTTCGTCGGCACCACGCTCGAACACGAGCTGCGCGCCCGCGGCATCCGCACCCTGGTCTTCGCGGGCGTCCAGACCAACATCTGCGTCGAAGCCACGCTGCGGCACGCGAACGCCCTGGGGTTCCATTGCGTCGTGCCCGAGGACTGCGTGGCCTCGCACACGCAGCCCGCGCACGATGCCACGCTGAACAACGTCCGTTTCCTGCTGGGCGACGTGACCCGGCTGGACGACCTCACGCCGCATTGGAAGACGCCGTCCGCGCGCGTCTACCTGGACTACACGCAGGAAGAACTGGATCGCGCCTATGACCAGCGCGCCTGGGCCGACAACCGGGACGCCATGCTGGCCTGGTACGCGCAGGCCAGCGCCGGCGCCCGCGAGGAATATCCGCACCACCGGCACGTTCCCTATGGCCCGGGCCCCCACGAGACCCTGGACATCTTTCCGGCGCAGCGGCAAGGCGCGCCCATCCACGTCCATGTGCACGGCGGCGGCTGGCGCAATCTGAGCAAGGACGACGAGTCCTTCCTGGCCCGCACCGTGGTTCCCGCGGGCGGCGTGCTGGTGGTGCTGGACTTTTCGCTGATACCCGAGGTGCGCCTGCCCGAGATGATCGCCCAGACCCGCCGCGCGCTGGCCTGGGTCCGGGCCAAGGCCGCCCGCTTCGGCGGCGACCCGGACCGCATCCACCTGTCGGGCCACTCGTCCGGCGCGCACATGGCCGCGGTCCTGGCCACCACCGACTGGGAATCCCTGCACCTGCCCGCCGACCTGGTCAAGAGCGCGCTGCTGATCAGCGGCATGTACGACCTGCATCCCGTGATGCTCAGCGCCCGCAGCGGCTACGTCAAACTCCAGCCGGACGAGATCGAGCGCTACAGCCCGATCCGGCACCTGTCCCGCCTGAACTGCCCGGCGGTCGTCGCGATCGGCGACCGCGAAAGTCCCGAATTCCAGCGGCAGGCGCGCGACTTCGTCCGCGCCGCGCAGGAACAGGACAGGCAGGTGGAATTGATGCAGTTGCCCGCCACGAATCACTACGAAATCGTGACCCACCTGAACGCCCCCGACTCCGCCCTTTCCCAGGCCGCGCTGCGGCTGATGGGCCTGTCGGGTTGAATGCCGCCACCGCGAAGGAGGAACTTGCCCACCCACTGACCCAGTAGCCCTGCTGCTTTCCCCATCATTACGTGAAAGGACTGAACATGCTTGAAGGATTCAAGATTTATGATGCAGATGCCCACGTTCTAATGACCCCGGAAATGTGGGAAACCCTTCCCAAACAGTACTGGCTGCGGCGTCCGCGGCCAGTCAAGTTCGGCGACGGCCACGAGCTCGGCAACTGGGGCACGGCATGGCTGGTGGACGGCCGCATCGAGCCGCACCCGTTCGGACCCGGCACCCACGCCGCCAACACTCCCGGCATGGTGCTGGAGGAATACGGCGCCAACCGCGCCCGGGCCGGCGACTTCACCGCCTTCTCCCTGCCCGTCGGCTGTGTCACGCTGGGCGACGTCGCCGACCGGCTCACCGCGATGGACAAACTGGGCATCGACGTCCAGGTCCTGTTCCCCAGCACGATATACGCCACCATCGCCGCGGACGCGACGCTGGAAGGCGAACTCTTCCGGGCCTACAACCGCTACATCGGCACGCGCTGCCGCGACGCGGCCAAGCGTCTGCGCTGGGTCGGCCTGCTGCCCATGCGGGACGCCGAGCAGGCCCGGCTGGCCATGAAAGAAATGGTCGCCATGGGCGCGGCCGCCGCCGTGGTGTTCGGGACCGTGGGCGACCGCATGCTGTCGCACCCGAGCTTCGAGCCGATCTGGAACGAGTTCTCGCGCACCGGGCTGCCCCTGTGCGTGCACATGGCCATGAGCTTCCCGCCGCTGGCCCAGCTGTGCGAGTCGATCCAGGACGCCAACATGATCGGCAAGGCCATGCCCGCGCAACTGGCCTTCATGGCCATGGCCGGCCACGGCATGCTGGACAAGTATCCCAGCCTGAAGGTCGCGTTCCTGGAGTTCGGCGGCGAATGGATCTTCTATTCGGTGGGGCGCATGAAGCAGTACGCCGAGGTCAACAAGGGCCGGATGGCCGACCCCAGCATGCTGCCCAAGAGCGAAGTGGACGACCTGGTCAAGTCGGGCCGCATCTACCTCGGCCCCGAATCCAGCGACGCCATGCTGGCGCACGAGCTCAAGCTGCTGGGCGATGGCCAGCTTCTCTATTCCTCGGATTTCCCCCATGGCGAAGGGCGGGACAACGCCGCGATGGAGATCATCGAGCGCCAGGACCTCACCAAGGAGCAGAAGCGCAAGTTCCTGTACGACAACGCCGCCAACTTCTACGGGGAGCCCTGATACACGGAGCGAAAGGCGCGGCGCGCCGCCAGGCATCCGGCCTGCGGCGCGCCCACCGGTAAGGAGAAACGTCACTCCAGGAGAGATTCCATGAAGCCGTTCCACCATCGCCTTGCCCGATATTCCCTCGTGCTGCTGCCCCTGGCCGCCCATGGCGCGGCCTGGGCGCAAAACAATGCCTATCCGTCCCGGCCCATACGCATCGTGAATCCCTACGGGGCAGGTGGGCTGGGAGACGTCAGCTTCCGCCTGATCGCGCCGCTGATGGAAAAGCAGCTCGGGCAGCCGCTCGTCATCGAGAACAAGCCCGGCGCCTCCGGCAACCTGGGCGCCGCGGACGTGGCGCGCGCCGCCCCGGACGGCTATACGCTGCTGCTGGGTGCCGTGAACAATTTCGCGACGAACCAGTATCTCTACCGCGACATGACCTTCGATCCGCTGACGGCGTTCGATCCCATCGCGCTGATCAGCAACGCGCCCACGATCGTCGTCGTCAATCCCGCCGTGCCGGCCCGCAGCCTGCGCGAACTGGCCGCCTACGCGAAGGAGCGGCCGGGCAAGGTGAACTTCGGCTCGCCGGGCATCGGCACCCCGCCCCATCTCGCAGCCGAGTTCTTCGCGAACCTGGCCAACGTCTCGATGACCCATGTCCCGTTCAATGGCTCGCCCCCCGTCGTGCTCGCCCTGCTGCGCAACGATGTCAACGTCGCCTTCTACACCGCCGGCCCCATCGCGGGCCCGCTCAAGGCCGGCACGATCCAGCCCATCGCGGTCGCGGCCAGCGAACGGCTCGACATCCTGCCCAACGTGCCGACCACCGCGGAAGCGGGCTTCGGCGCCCTGCAGACGGGCAGCTGGATAGGGCTGGCCGCGCCCAAGGGCACGGATCCCGCCGTGCTGGACAAGCTCAACGCGGCCGTCCGGCAGGCGCTGGCCGACCCGGAGGTGCGCAAGCGCTATGCGGAGATGGGCATGCTGACCGGCAATACCAGCCGCGCGCAGTTCTCGTCGCTGATCGACGCCGAGGCGACCCGGTGGAAGAAAGTGATCGCCGACGCGGGGATCGCGAAATGATCCTGGGCAGGCTCAGACCATGCTGACGCTGACGCTTGCCTGCGCCGCCTATGACCGAACGCGGCCGCTGATCGACGGGCGGGTCGCCATCGAAGGCGTCGAACTGCGGGCGACGACGCTGCACCCCGAGGCCGCCTTCGCGCGCGCGAAGGCGGCCGAGTTCGACCTGACCGAGCTGTCCTTGAGCGGCTACCTGCGCTCGCTGGATGCCGGGAAGCCGACCTATGTCGCGCTGCCGGTCTTTCCCTCGCGGGCCTTTCGCCACAGCGGCATCTATGTCCATGCGGGCCGCGGCATCCGCTCGCCGGCCGACCTGCGCGGCAGGACCATCGGAACGCCGGACTACAAGACGACGGCCAACGTCTGGATCCGGGCTTTCCTGGCCCACGACCACGGCGTCCAGCCCCACGAAATGCAGTGGATGGAGGCCGCCATGGAAGCGGGCGAACCGGGGCCGGCCACCGCCACCACCGTCCCGGGCGTCTCCATCCTGGCCGTGCCGGACCAGGACTTGTCCGGCATGCTGGCCCGTGGAGAGATCGACGCGGTCGTCGGCGCCAAAGTGCCGTCCTGCTTCGGCCCCGGGCAGGACGACGTGGCCCGGTTGTTCCCCGATCATCAACGGGTCGAGCAGGACTACTACCGGCGCACCGGCTTCTTTCCCATCATGCATGTGCTGGGACTGCGGCGCGACCTGCACGAGCGCCATCCCTGGCTGGCCCAGGCGATCTGCCAAGGCTTCGAGGCCGCCCGGCGCATGGCGCTCCAGGACCTCCGGGACGTCTGCCAGCTGGCCGCCACCCTGCCCTGGGTCGTGGCGGAATACCAGCGCACGGTGGACCTGATGGGCGAGGACTACTGGCCGTACGGCCTGGATGCCAACCGGGAGGTGCTGCAGGCCTTCGCGCGCTACCACTTCCAGCAGGGCTTGTCCGCCCGGCTGCACAGCCCCGGCGATTGGCTCGCCCCCGCGAATTTTTCTTCGAACCGCGTCACCACGAGATCCGCATGAACGAACGCCCCGCACTCTACGACATCGAGGCCACGGTCCCCGATTTCCGCACCCACCTGCAGCGCTACGCCGAAGCCAGCCGGCTCACGCGCGAGCGACGGCCGACCCGGCTCGACCTTGCCTACGGCGAAGGAGCCGCGCACACGCTGGACGTCTATCTGGCGGACGCTCCCCACGCGCCCGTGGTGATCTACCTGCACGGCGGCGCCTGGAAGGGATCGAGCAAATCGGACCGCGGCTTTCCCGCCGATACCTTCGGGCCGGCGGGCGCCATCTGGGTCTCCATGGAATATCCCCTGGCGCCCGCCGCGAGCGTGGACGACATGGTCGCGGCGGTACGCAAGGGCGTGGCCTGGGTCCATCGCCACGCGGCCTCCTTCGGCGGCGATCCCGGCCGCATCTTCCTTTGCGGCAACTCCGCGGGCGGCCATCTGGCCGGCATGGCGGCGGCCACCGACTGGGCGGCGCACGGCCTGCCGGCCGACCTCGTCAAGGGCATCACGACGGTGAGCGGGATCTTCGACATGCGGCCCATGGCCCGATCGCTGATGAACGAGTGGTTGCGCCTGGATGCGGAAAGCGCCGCGCGCAACAGCCCTCTCCTGCACCTGCCTCGCGTGGCCTGTCCCCTGGTCTGCGCCGTGGGGGAAAAGGAGTTGCCCGAATTCGTCGAGCAGTCCGCCGGCTATGCGCGGGCATGGGCCGCCGCGGGCTACCCCTCGCGCTTCATGCCCATGCCGGGCCATGACCATTTTTCCATCATCGACGAGCTCAACCGGCCCGACGGCCCGCTGCTGGCGGCGATGTTCGAACAGATCGGCCTTCGCAACCGCGGCGCCGCTTCCCGCGCCCACACCTGAATAAAGGAGTAGCCCGAATCATGAAACTGCGTCTTCGCTCTTGCCTCGCATCATGCGCCCTGGCCGCCGCGGCCGCGCACGGCCCTGCGCATGCCGCCGACAAGCCCTTGAAGATCGGCGTCGTCACCGAGTTCTCCGGCACCTATGCCTCCGCCGGGCAGTCCATCGAAAGCGCGATGCGCGCCTACATGAAGCTCAACGGCGACACCGTGGCTGGCCGCAAGGTCGAGCTCATCCTGCGCGACACCGGCGGCATCTCGCCCGAGAACGCGCGCCGCTACGCGCAGGAACTGGTCACCCGCGACAAGGTCGACGCGCTGGTGGGCTTCAACTTCACCCCCAACGCGCTGGCCGCCGCGCCCATCGCCACCGTGGCCAAGACGCCGATGATCGCGCTCGCGGCCACGGCCATCGTCACCGAGAAATCCCCCTATATCGTGCGCACCGCATTCACGCTCGGACAGACGTCGGCGCCCATGGCCACCTGGGCGGCCAGGAACGGCATCAAGCGCGTATTCTCGCTGGTGTCCGACTACGGCCCCGGGCACGACGCCGCGCAGGCCTTCAAGGATGCGTTCACCGCCGCCGGCGGCCAGATGGCGGGCGAAATACGCATGCCCGTCAGCAGCATGGAATTCGCGCCCTTCCTGCAACGGGCCCGCGACGCGCGCGCCGACGCCATCTTCGTGTTCGTGCCGGGCAGCGAAGCCGCCATCGCCTTCATGAAGGCGTACAACGAACGCGGTTTCAAGCAAGCGGGCATTCGCCTGATCGGCACGGGCGACCTGGTCGACGACGACTCGCTGCCGGCCATCGGCGACGTCGCGCTGGATACCGTCACCGCCCACCACTACTCGGCCGCGCACGACTCCGACCTGAACCGCGCCTTCGTCAAGGCGGTCCAGGATCAGGGACGCAAGCGGCCCAACTTCATCGGAGTGGGCGCCTATGACGCCATGGCCGTCATCTACGCCGCGGTCAAGAAAACCGGCGGCGATACCGACGGCGACAAGCTCATCGCCGCGATGAAAGGGCTCAAGCTCGACAGCCCGCGCGGCCCGATCTCGATCGACCCCGCCACGCGCGACATCGTGCAAGACATCTACATCCGCAAAGTCCAGAAGGTCGGAGGCGAGCTCTACAACGTCGAGTTCGACAAGATCGAGGCCGTCAAGGCCCGCTAGCCAAAGGAGTCCGCATGCTGACCGACTTCGTCGGCGTGATCATCGATGGAACGTCGTACGGCGCCATGCTGTTCGTGATCGCGCTCGGATTGTCCATCACGCTGGGGTTGATGGGTTTCGTCAACCTCGCGCACACCGCCGTCGCCATGTTCGGCGGCTATTTCCTCGTCACGCTGGTCAACCAGTTGGCCTGGCCGTTCTTCGCGTCGGTGGCGGTGGTCGTGGCGGCGATCGCCCTGGCCAGCCTGGTGCTGGAACGCGTGGTCTATGCGCCCTTTTATCGCGCCACGGCGCTCGACCAGAGCCTCCTGACCTTCGGCCTGATGCTGATGGCCGGCGGCATCGTCCACTATTTCTGGGGGCCGTCGCAACAGGCGGTGCGGGTGCCCGAGTACCTGGACGGCCGCTGGTACCTGGGCGATCTCAGCGTCTCCAAGTACCGGCTGATGCTGCTCGGCACGGGCCTGGCCCTGCTCGCCCTGCTGAACTGGGGACTCGACTCGACCCGCCTGGGCGCGATGATCCGCGCCTCGGTCGACAACCAGCGCATCGCGGCCGCGATGGGCATACCGGTCAAGCGTGTATTCATGATCGCCTTCGCGATCGGCAGCGGGCTTGCGGCGCTGGGCGGCGCGCTCGGGGCCGAGGTGCTGGGCCTGGATCCGGCCTTCGCCACGCGCACGCTGGTGCTGTGCCTGCTCGTGGTGGTGCTGGGCGGCGCCGGCTCGGTCAACGGCACCTTCTTCGCCGCCATGCTGCTGGGCATCTGCGACATCGGCAGCAAATACTACGTCCCCGAGTTCGGGGCCTTCATGATCTACGTGCTCATGGCGCTGGTCCTGCTGTACCGGCCGCAAGGCCTCTACAGCCTCTTCGCGCGCAGGAGGGCCGCATGAACGGCAGCCCGCTGCGCCCCCTGCTGGACCGCTCGCGCTGGCGCGTGCCCGAGCTCGTGTTCTGGACGCTCGTCGTCGCGGCCTTCTTCGTCTTTCCCGATCACCGCAGCCTGGGCGCGCAAGTACTGGTAACCGGCATCTTCGCGCTGTCGCTCGACATGCTGCTGGGCTACGCGGGCATCGTCACCCTGGGACATGCCGCGTTCTTCGGCGTGGGCGCGTTCACCGCCGGCTGGCTCGGCAAGTACGGCTGGCACGAACCGGTCTCGGCGCTGGCCATCGCCGCCGCCGTCACGGCATGCGCGGGCGCGCTCGGCAGCCGGCTGGTCGTGCGGGGCACCGACCTGAGCCGGCTCATGGTGACGCTGGCCATCGGCCTCGTGCTGTACGAGGCCGCCAACAAGGCCACCGCGATCACCGGCGGCATCGATGGCCTGCAAGGCATCGAGTTCGCGCCGCTGCTCGGCCTCTTCCCGTTCGACCTCATGGGATCGACCGCCTACGCATACGCGGCCATCGTAGCCTTCGTCACGCTCTACCTCGTGCGCAGGCTGGTCAATTCGCCCTATGGCCTGTCCCTGCATGCCACGCGCATGAACCGCCGGCGCGCGCTGGCCGTGGGCATCGACGACGGCCGCACCCTGGCGATCTCCTACGTCGCCTCGGCGGCGGTGGCGGGCGTCGCGGGCGCGCTGACGACGCAGATCACGCAGTTCATCACCATCGACGCGCTCGGTTTCGGGCGGTCGGCCGACATCCTGATCATCGCCGCGCTGGGCGGCGTGGGCTACCTGTACGGCGGCTTCATCGGCGCGCTGGTATTCGTCGTGGGCCGCGACCTGCTGTCCGGCATCAGCCCCGCCTACTGGCATTTCTGGCTGGGCCTGCTGCTGGTGCTCACCATCTTCTTTGCCCGCGGCGGCATCATGGGCACCGCCGCGCGGCTGGCCCGGCGCCTGGCGCACAAGGAGGCGCAACAATGATACAGACCGTCGACCTGTGCAAGCGCTTCGGCGCGCTGGTGGCGACCGACCATGTGAACCTGTCGCTCGCTCCCGGCGACCGGCATGCGCTGATCGGCCCGAACGGCGCGGGCAAGACGACCTTCATCAACCTGCTGACCGGCATGCTGCGCCCGACCTCGGGCCGCGTCCTGCTGGACGGCGCGGACGTGACCGCGGCGCCGCCCGACAAACGGGTGGACCTGGGGCTGGTGCGCACCTTCCAGATCAATACGCTGTTCCTGGACATGACCGTGCTGGAGGCGGTCACGCTGGTCGTGCTGGCGCGCACCGGAGCCGTCCGCTCGCTGTTCGGGTCGCTGCGCCGGCATGAGCCGGCGGCCGGCGAGGCCTGGGAACTGCTCGAGCGCATCGGCCTGGCGCAGGACGCGCATCGGCCCACCCGGCAGCTCGCCTACGGCAGGCAGCGGCTGGTGGAAATCGCGCTCGCGCTGGCGCGCAAGCCCAAGGTGCTGCTGCTGGACGAACCGGCTGCCGGCGTCTCGGCGGCCGACAGCCGCCATGTCTTCGCGGTCCTGGATCGACTGCCCCAGGACATCGCCATCCTTCTGATCGAACACGACATGAACCTCGTCTTCCGCTTCGCGCAGCGCATTTCGGTGCTCGTCGCCGGCCGCCTCATCGCCACCGGGCTACCCGGCGACATCGCCCGCGACCCCCGCGTGCGCGAGGCCTATCTCGGCCAGGCGGCCCCCCTGGAGGCGGCATCCGCATGAATGCGACGGACAGCCTGCTGCAACTGGAGCACGTGCGCGCCGGCTACGGCGACGCGATGGTGCTGGACGATCTCTCGTTCTGCCTGGGCGCCGGCGACAGCCTGGCGGTGCTCGGACGCAATGGCGTGGGCAAGACCACCCTGCTCGAAACCCTGATGGGCAACACGCGCCTGACGGGCGGGCGCATTCTCTGGCAGGGCCGCGACATCGCCAGGCTGGACGCCTGCCAGCGGTCTCGCGCCGGCCTGGGCTGGGTGCCGCAGGAGCGCGAGGTGTTCGCGTCGCTGACCGTCGAGGAGAACCTGACCGTGGTCGCATGCCGCGGCCCATGGACGCTGGACCGGGTCTACGGCCTGTTCCCGCGGCTGCGCGAGCGGCGCGCCAACCTGGGCAACGAGCTGTCCGGCGGAGAACAACAGATGCTGGCCGTGGGCCGCGCGCTCATGACCAACCCGCGCCTGCTCCTGCTGGACGAACCCATGGAGGGCCTGGCGCCCATCGTCGTCGAGGAGCTTGGCGCCGCCATCATCGCGCTGCACACGCAGGAAGGCATGACCACGATCGTGGTCGAGCAGCATCCGGTCATCGCCCTGGCCATGGCCTCGACCGCCATCATCCTGGACCGCGGCCGCATCGTGCATCAGTCCTCGAGCGCGGCGCTGCGGGCATCGCCCGAGACGCTCGACCGCTGGCTCAACGTTGCCGCGGCCGAATGAACGACTTATCGTTTCCAACGAACAAGGAGCCGACATGGGAATCCGAGACACCGACAAGACCCTGCCATCGAACCGCATGGTGTTCGAACTGCGGCGCGACGAGCAGAAATACCTCGCGTTCAAGCAGGACATCGAGGCATCCATGACCGCATACGCCCTTTCGGAAGAAGAAAAGCGCGCCTGGCGCGACATGGACATCGAGGCGCTGGGCGCCATGGGCGTGCATCCCTATTTCCTGCCGCAGATATCGCGGCTTTTCAAGGGCGGCTCGCGCAACCACAACGACAGCGACGCGGCGCGCCTGTACGCCGAGAAGATGGGCATCGCGTCGCAGGACTGATCCGGAGAAGAACATGGCAAAGATCGTCGCAACCCTGGGCGTGGCCCACGCCCCCGGCGTCACCGGCTGGATAGACAAGGCGCCCCAGCACGAGCAGGACGGCGTCCTGGCCGGCTACGCGCAGTTCCAGAAACTGATGGACGAAGTGCGGCCCGACGTGGTCATAGGCATCGCCAACGACCACCTGTTGAATTTCTCGCTCGACAACATTCCGGACTTCTGCGTGGGCATAGGCGAACAATGGGCCGGCCCCGCGCCCTGGTTCCGCGACTGGCTGAACGTACCGGACTACACGGTGCGCGGCCACCGCGACCTGGGCCGCGCACTGGTGCGCGAATCGGCCAAGGCGGGCATCAACCACGCGTTCGCCGACAAACTGTTGTTCGACGACAACTGGTCGGTGCCGCTCAAGTTCCTGTTCCCGCGCTACGACGTGCGTTTCGTCCCCATCCACATGAACCCCATCGTGCCGCCGGTGCCGACCGCGGCGCACTGCTATGCCGTGGGCGAAACCATCGCGCGCATCGTCCAGGCCTTCCCGTCCGACGAACGAGTGGTGATCATGGGCACGGGCGGTCTCTCGCACGATCCCGGCGGCAAGGACTACTTCACGGTGCACGAGGAATTCGACCGCTGGTTCCTGGCGCTGATGGAGGAAGGCAACGCCGACCGGGTCAAGCGCGAGCTGACCTTCGAGAAACTGCTGACGGGCGGGGATGGCGGCGCGGGGGAACTGCTGGCCTGGGTGGTCGCCATGGGCGCGGCCGCGGTATGCGGCAACGCCCGGGCGGAAACGGTGTTCTACGTGCCGTCGGTACCCATGCGCTGCGGCATGGGCGGCGTGTACTGGCGGCTGGAATGACGGCGCGGCGGGCGCAGGCCGCACCGGGTCAGGACGCGCGCAGGCGGCGCAGCCGCTCCTCCTGGACGCCCTCGGCCGCCTCTTCGCCGGCCTCGGCTTCCTGTTCCTCCCGGTCCGGCTCCAGTTCCAGCTCTCGATCCAGGGCCAGTTCCGCCTCGACATCCTCGGGGCGCTGTTTCAGGGCCTCGGCGATGGTGACCGAGCCGCTTTCCCAGGCGGCGTTCACCGCGTGCAGCAACATCGGGTCGTCGGCCAGCGGCGCCCGGTCCAGCAGCAGCCGGTCCACCACGGGCGCCAGGGTGGCCACGGTGGGATCGCAGACCATGGCCCAGCGTTCGCGGGCGGCGCCGGCATCGCCGATGCGGGCGATGTAGCCGATGCTGGACAAGGTGTCGAGCACCACCATCAATTCGTCGTGATGCAGGTTCAGCCTGCTGCGCAGCGCCAAGGTGCTCAGGCCCGGTGGATTGCGGTCGCGCACCGAGGACAACGCGCGCAGGATGGACAAGGCATCCACGAACGGCCGCCCCGGGCGCCGGACGGTCTCCCAGCGTCCCATCCGGATCAGCGGCAGGCTGGCCGCCAGCGTGGCGCCGAACAAGGTCACCAGCCACGACAGGTAGATCCACATCAGGAAGATAGGCAGCGTGGCGAAGGCGCCGTACAGCACGGTGTAGGTGGGAAAGCGCGTCAGGTAGAACGCGAAGCCGGACTTCATGATTTCCAGCACGATGGCCGCCGCGAAACCGCCCGTCATCGCGTCGCGTGCCTCGACGTGCCGGTTGGGCACCACCATGAACAGCGCGCCGAAGGCCAGGCCCGTCAATATCAGCGGAATGAAGGACAGCAGCACGCCGATGGGCGCCGGCACGTCGCCCACCAGGCCCATGGATTCGCGCGCCAGGAAGGACGTGGCCCACAGGCTGGCGCCGATCAGCACCGGCCCCAGCGTGAGCGTGGCCCAGTAGATCAGCACCCGCTGCGGCAGCGGCCTGCCCTTGCGCACGTGCCAGATCTCGTTCAGCGCCTTGTCGATGGTCAGCATCAGCGAGACGGCCGTGATCATCAGGAAGATGCCGCCCACGGCGGTCAGCCGGCTCGCCTTCTGCGCGAACTGGTTCAGGTATTCCATGATGTTGTCCGCCACCGCCGGCGGCATCAGGTTGCTGATCAGGAACGCCTCCAGCGCGCCCTGGAACTCGCGGAACAGCGGAAACGCGGTAAACAGGGCCAGCGCCACCGCCAGCAGCGGCACCATCGACAGCACCGAGGTGAAGGTCAGGCTGGAGGCGACCTGGGTGATGCGCTCGTCGGCCGCGCGCTGCAATGCGAACCGCAGGAGCCGCCCCACGCGCACGGGCCAGGATTCGTTGGCGAGCAGGCTGCGGCGCAGCGCGATCGCGCGCGCCTGGATGGAAGCGGCGCCCGAAGGCGGTGGCGGCGTGGAAGAAGTAGCGGGCGCGGGAGCTTTCTGGACCATGTCGAGAGATAATACGGACCTATGGATATTCTGATCTTGTACTACAGCCGGCACGGCGCGACACGCCAGTTGGCCGAGCACATCGCGCTGGGCGTGGAACGCGTACCCGGCGCGCGGGCACGGCTGCGCACGGTTCCGCCGGTCTCGGCCGTGTGCGAGGCCACGGCCCCCGCCATTCCCGACAGCGGTCCTCCCTACGTCGAACCGGCGGACCTGGAAGAATGCGCGGGCCTGGCGCTGGGATCGCCCACCCGCTTCGGCAACATGGCCGCGCCCATGAAGCACTTCATCGACCATACCACCCAGCAGTGGCTGGCGGGAAGCCTGGCGGGCAAGCCGGCAGCGGTCTTCACGTCCACCGGCTCCATGCACGGCGGCCAGGAAAGCACGCTGCTCAGCATGATGCTGCCGCTGCTTCATCACGGCATGCTGCTGGTGGGCCTGCCCTTCACCGAGCCCGCGCTGATGGCCACGCGCCATGGCGGCTCGCCCTATGGCGCCTCGCACGTGGCCGGGGTCGACAACAGCCTGCCCATGCAGCGCGACGAAACCCAACTGGCCGAAGCCCTGGGCACGCGCCTGGCCCGCACCGCCCTCGAACTCCACACCGGCCGGCAGGCCCGCACCCGATGAACGCTCCCTCCGTCGACCTCAACCCGCGGCTGCGCCTGGTCGCCTCGATCTCGCTGCTGGCCCTGATCGTGCTGTGCATCGCCTGGGAAACCGTGCTGGCGCCCCTGCGGCCCGGCTCGCTGCTGGCGCTCAAGGCATTGCCGCTGCTGCTGCCGCTGCGCGGCGTGCTGCGCGGCAACCTGTACACCTACCAATGGGCATCGATGCTGATCCTGCTGTATTTCATGGAAGGCGTGGTGCGCGCGACCACCGATCCAGCTCCGTCCGCGCACGTGGCCTGGGCCGAGGTCGCGCTGACCACGGTCTTCTTCTGGTGCGCCATCCTGTACGTGCGCCCGGCCAAGCGCGCCGCGCAGGCCGCCCGCAAGGCCGCCAAGGCGGCGGACAAACAGGCGGGCTGACCGCCGCCAAGGAGACACCGGCATGGACCTGCTGACCGAGCTCACGAACCTGCTGGGGGCCGGCCAGGTCTTGACCGGGCCGGACGCCGCGCCCTTCCTGACCGACTGGCGCGGCCGCTATACCGGCGCCGCGCTGGCGGTCGTCCGCCCCGGCACGACCGACGAGGTCGCGCGCGTCGTGCGCCTGTGCCGCCGCCACGCCGTTCCCATCGTCCCTCAAGGCGGCAACACCGGTCTGGCGGGTGGCGCCACGCCCGACGCCGGAGGCCGCGCGGTGGTCGTGTCGACGCGGCGCCTGGACCGGCTGCGCGCCCTCGACATCGACGACGACACCATCACCGTCGAAGCCGGCTGCGTGCTCCAGGCGGTACAGGACTGGGCGCGCGAGGCCGGCCGTCTCTACCCGCTCAGCCTGGCCTCGGAAGGCAGCTGCACGGTGGGAGGCAACCTGGCCACCAATGCCGGCGGCACCCAGGTCCTGCGCTACGGCAACGCACGCGAACTGGCCCTGGGGCTGGAAGTGGTCACCGCCCAGGGCGAGATCTGGGACGGCCTGCGCGGCCTGCGCAAGGACAACACCGGCTACGACCTGCGCGACCTGTACATAGGCAGCGAAGGCACGCTCGGCATCATCACCGCCGCCACCCTGCGGCTCTATCCCCTGCCCGTGGCGCAATGCACGGCCCTGGTCGCCCTGCCCTCGCTGGAAACCGCGGTCGCGCTGCTGGCCCTGGCCCGCTCGGGATTCGGCGCGGCGCTGACCGGCTTCGAAGTCATGTCGCATGCCAGCCTGGACGTGGTGACGCGCGCCTTCCCCGACCAGAAACTGCCGCTCGGCCCCACGCCCTGGTACGCGCTGCTAGAGGTATCCGACAGCGAAAGCGCCGAACACGCCCAGGAACGCTTTCACGCGGTCCTGCAGCGGGCGCTGGAGCAGGGCCTGGCCCAGGACGCCGCGGTTGCGGCCAGCCTCGCGCAAAGCCGTGCGCTGTGGCACCTGCGCGAAAGCATCTCGGCCGCCCAGTCCTGGGAGGGCAAGAACATCAAGCACGACATCTCGGTCCCGGCCTCTCGCATCCCCGCCTTCGTGGCCGCGACCGACGCGCTGCTGCAGGCGGCCATCCCCGGCGTGCGCCACATCACCTTCGGCCACCTGGGCGACGGCAACCTGCACTACAACGTCAGCCGGCCGCCCGCCATGGCCGAGCCCGACTTCCTGCTGCGCCAGGACGAGATCTATCGCCTGGTGCACGACAGCGTGCACGCGCACGGCGGGTCGATCAGCGCGGAACACGGCATCGGCCAGCTCAAGCGCGGCGAACTGGCCCGCTACAAGAGCGCGGTGGCCCTGGACCTGATGCGCCGGATCAAGCAGGCGCTGGATCCCGACGGCCTGATGAACCCGGGCAAGGTCCTGCCCTAAGCCTACGGCCCGGTGCGCCTGGCGCCGCCGCCGCGCTGGCGCTGCGAGGTCTGGTTGCCGCCGGTCCCGATCTGGTCGGTATGCCCGTCCTTCTTGGTGCGATTCTGCGTATCGCCATGGCTGCGCTGCTGCTCGCGCGGCTGGTCGTCCGCCTGGCGGGGACTGGGCGGGGATGCGGGATGATTCGGCATGGCGAACTCCTTCACGAGAAGGCCGGCAAGCCGCAACTTTCGTGCCGCGCCCAGGGCGGCAGCGGCGTGAATTCATTCCTGAGCCAGGACAGCAGGGCCTGCACCCGGCCCAGGTGGGCCCGGCTGTGGGGCACCAGGGCCCGGATCCAGTATTCGGGAATGGCGAAGTCCTCCAGCACCCGGACCAGTTCGCCCCGGCCCAGCGCGCCGTCGACGATGTAGGCCGACAGGATCGTGATGCCATTGCCCCGCAGCACCGAATTGAGCAACACGTGTCCGTCGTTGGTGCTCAGGCGCGGCGTCACCTCGACCGCGATCGGCCCGTTCGGCCCCTGGAAAGTCCAGACCGGCCCCGTGGGCTGGAAATTCAATAGTGCGTGCCGCGCCAGATCCGTGGGATGGGCGGGACGGCCGCGCGCGGCCAGATAGGACGGCGCCGCCACCGCCATGCGCGGCAGCGGGCACAGTCCGGCCTCGAGCACGCCGTCGTACGAGGCCGGCAGCATGCCGACCACGATGTCGAAGCCTTCCTGGATAGGGTTCACGGGCCGGTCGATCACCACCACGTCCATGCTGAGCTTGGGATGGACCTCCAGGAAACGCCCCAGCGCATCGCCCAGGCACGTGGCGGTCAACGACGTCGGCACCTTGATGCGCAGGTGGCCCTCCAGTTCGTGCGCATGGCCCAGCGCGCTGCCGAACGCGTCCTCGACGTCGTGGACGATACGCCGGGCCACGGGTAGCAGGCGCTGGCCTTCGTCGGTCAGGGCCAGGCGGCGGGTGCTGCGCTCGAACAACCGGGTTCGGGCGCGCCATTCGAGCTGGTCGATGCGCTTGGTCACCACGGAGGCGGCGATGCCCAACTGGCGCGCCGCCTTGGAGAAGCTGCCGGCCTGCGCCACGGCGATGAAGGTCCGGAAATTGACGATGGTGTCCATGACCTCTCTGTTTTCGCGAACAATGATCGCGCTTTTTGGTGGATTCTATAGAAATAGAATGAGGATTAAGGTGGCGGCACGTCAAGAACTTTTCCGGAGACCCCGCCATGCCGCTTGCCTTGCGCCCCCTCCACCCCGACGTGGGAGTGGAAGTCCTGGGTTGCGACCTCAGCCAACCCCTGGACGACGAGCAGTTCCAGTCGCTGCTGGACGCTTATCACCGCCATTCCGTCGTCGTCGTGCGCGGGCAATCGCTGGCCGCGCCCGCGCAGGCCGGGCTGCTGCGCCGCTTCGGCACGCCCAAGATCTCGCAGCGCAAGGAGTTCCACGTGCCGGGCACGCCCGAGATCGGCCGCGTGGGCAACACCCGGCATCCCGACGGCACGCCGTCGGCCTTCCTGGACCGCTACGGCAACCTGTGGCACAGCGACACGGCCAGCGACCAGCACGTCGACGGGGTCACGATGCTGTACTGCGTGATGACGCCGCAAATCGGCGGCGACACCCTGTTCGCCAGCATGGGCAGGGCCTACGACACGCTGCCGGCGGACCTGAAGGCCCGCATCGACGGCAGGACCGTGGTCCACAACTTCAACCAGCACAACGACTATCTCTTGGCCCGCAACCCCGGCTCGGCCCGGCCCCTGTCGGCAGCCGACCGCGCCAAGTGGCCCGACCGGGAACACGACCTGGTGCAGCGCCATCCGGTAACCGGCCGCCCGCTGTATTTCATCAGCCCGACCCTGGTCCGGGGCATCAGCGGCTATTCCGACGAGGAAGCGCAGCGGCTGTCCGCCGAACTGGTCGCCCACGCGACCCGCCCCGAGGCGGTCTACCGCCACAAATGGCAGGTCGGCGACCTGGTCTTCTGGGACAACCGCGCCTCGCTGCACTCGGCCTCGCCCGCGGACTATCAGGGCGGCCAGCGGCTGATGCATCGCGGCTATGCCTACGTCCACTATGCGTGAGGCCGGCCTGCGCGTCGGGCATTTCCAGTCGGTGCCCTGGATCCCGTTCTACGTCGGTAGCGAGGACTGGCCCGTCCGGCGCGTTCCGTGCGTCTCCAGCACGGTCCTGGCCATGGCGGATGCCGGCCTGCTGGACGCCACGCCCATGGCCACCGTGGACTGGCTGGCGCGCGGCGACCAATGGCCGCGCCTGGGCGGGCTGGGCCTGGCCTACCGCGAGCGCGCGGGCAGCGTGCTGCTGTTCTCGCCGCGCCCCATCCATGAGCTGGACGGCGCGGACATCGCGATCTGCGACGAGACCGCCACGTCGCTGCGGGTGCTGCATGCCATCCTGGCCGACAAGTACGGGCTGCGCATCGGCCGCTGGCGGCGCGGTCTGCCCGCCGACCCATCCATGCCCCGATTGCTGATCCAGGACCAGGCTGTCGAGGAAGCGGCGCGGGGACGTTTCCCACACGTCCACGACCTCGGGCGGGAATGGTGGGAGTGGCAAGGCACCCCGGTGGTCTCGGCGGTGTGGGTACGCCGCCGGGACCTGGCGGACGACGCGCTGGAACCGCTGCGCGCCGGCCTGGCGGCCTCCTTGTCCCGATATGCCAGCCAACCGGACCTGGCCATCGAACGCCATTGCGCGCGCCACGGCGTGGCCTCGGCCCCCGCGGCGCTGCGCGCGCTGCTCGGCAATTTCGAGTTCGAACTGGGCGAGGCCGCCGAAGCGGGCATACGCCGCATGGCCCAGGTCCTGCCCCCCGCCGTGGCCCTGGAAACCTGAGATCCCCGCCCGTCCTTCATCCATCCAAAAACAGGAGACATCCATGCCCTGCCTTTCGCACCGTTCCGCGCCGCGGCGGCGCACGCTGTTCGCCTTCGCCGTCCTGTCGGGCGGCCTGCTCGCCACGGGAATGACGCGCGGCGCCGACGCCCCCTGGCCCACCCAGCCGGTCAAGCTCATCGTGGGCTTTCCCGCCGGCACCTCGCCCGACACGGTGGCCCGACTGATCGCCGAGCCGCTGTCTCAGAAGCTGGGCAAGCCGGTCATCGTCGAGAACAAACCCGGCGCCGCCGGCAACATCGGCGTCGACCTGGTCGCGCGAGCCACCGACGGCCATACCTTCGGCGTGACCGCCCACGGTCCGCTGACCACCTCGGCCCTGCTCTATCCCAACCTGCCCTACGACGTCGCCCGGGACCTGCAGCCGCTGTCCCTGGCCGCGGTCAGCCCGCAGATCCTGGTCATCGATCCCAAGCTGCCCTATGCCACGCTGCGCGAGCTGGTGGACGACGCGCGCGCCCACCACAAGGAGATCTCGTACGGGTCGGTGGGTGTGGGTTCGGGCTCGCACCTGACGGGCGAACTGTTCGCGCAGGAAACCGGCATCCGGATGATGCACGTCCCCTACCAGGGCTTCCCGCAGGTCACCATGGCCGTGATGAGCGGACAGATCCAGGCGGGGTTCATGGCGCCCTCGGGGGCCATCGAACAGGCCAAGGCGGGCAAGGTGCGCGTACTGGGCGTCACGTCGGCGCAGCCTTCGCCGCTGGCGCCGGGGGTGCCGACCGTCGCCCAGGCCGCGGGCCTGCCGGGCTTTGCCGCGGAGCTGTGGATAGGCGCCTACGCGCCGCGCGCCACGCCGGCGCCGGTGGCGGCCATGCTGGCGAAAGAGATCAACGCCATCCTGCGGTCGGCCCCGGTGCGGGCCAAGCTGGCGGCGCAGGGCTGGGACGCCACGGGCGGCTCGCCAGCCGAGATGGCGGCGCGCATCGAGACCGACACGCGCCGCTGGGGCGGGGTGATCAAGCGGCTGGGACTCAAGCTGGAATAGCGGCGCGCAGGCGCCGCGGCATTCGCTTTGCCGGCCTACATCCCGCTCGCGCGCCAGGCGCCGTTCTCCTGCTTGCAGAACCAGAACCCCCAGTTCTCCTTCGCCGTTCCCTGCGCGACGTCGGCCGCCAGGAAGCGGCAGGTCTGGCCCTTGCTGGTGCGAGTGGTGTTCTTCGGCGCCAGCGTGACGCTGACGGGCACCTGGCGCGACCGCTCGGCCTTGCTGGTCCAGGTCGCCTGCTGGCCATCGGCCACGTCGTTCAGGACGCGCCCCACCTCGGTCGAGAACGCGGGGACCTGGGCCTTGGGTATACGCACCAGGATGGACTGGTTCAGGAAGCTGAGATTGGCGGCGTAGGCCGTGCCCGCCGAGGCGGCCAGCAACAGCGTGGCGGCAAGGAATTGCTTGCGCATGAAAGAGATCTCCGGGTCTGGACGTGACGGCAATGATATCGGTTAAGCCGCACGGCGGGTTATGATTGCGGCATTATGCTTTCAAATCAACGACTTGGCGGCTGGGCGCTGTGTGTCGCGCCCATGATCGACTGGACCGACCGCCATTGCCGCTACTTCCACCGGCTGCTGTCCCCGCATGCCCGCCTGTACACCGAGATGATCGCCACCGGCGCGATTCTCTACGGGGACGCGGCCCGGCACCTGGATTTCGACAACAGCGAACATCCGGTCGCGCTGCAATTGGGCGGCAACGAACCGGAGGCCCTGGCGCGCGCGGCCCGGGCCGGCCAGGACTGGGGCTACGACGAAATCAACCTGAACTGCGGCTGTCCGTCGGACCGGGTGCAGAAAGGCGCGTTCGGCGCCTGCCTGATGTCCACGCCGGCGCTGGTGGCCGATTGCGTCAAGGCCATGCGCGACGCGGTCGATATCCCGGTCACGGTCAAGCACCGCATCGGCCTGGACTACGACGAGTCCTACGGCTTCGTGCGCGACTTCGTCGGCACCGTGCACGAGGCGGGCTGCGAGGTCTTCATCGTCCACGCCCGCAACGCCGTGCTCAAGGGCCTGTCGCCCAAGGAAAACCGCGAAATTCCGCCGCTGCGCTACGACGTGGCGCGCCAGCTCAAGCGCGACTTCCCGCGGACCCTGATCGTGCTCAACGGCGGCCTGACGGACCCCGGCGACACGCTGGCGCACGTCGGCCAAGGCGGCGGCGAGCTGGACGGCGTCATGCTCGGGCGCGAGGCCTATCACCGGCCTCGCGTGCTGTCCGAGCTGTCCCGCCGGCTGTGGCCGGAAACCCCCATTCCCGGCGACGAAGCCGTGGTGCGGGCGATGATGGACTACGCCGGCCGGCAGGTGGCCGGCGGAGTGCCGCTGCGCTCGGTGGTCCGCCACATGCTGGGCCTGTTCAACACGCAGGGCGGGGCCCGCCGCTGGCGCCAGATGCTTTCCGACAACCGCCTGCTGGCCGCCAATGATCCCGCCCTGATCGACGCCGCCTGGCAGGTCGTGGCCAACGCGGCCGAACGCCGCGCCGCCTGAGCATCCGGCGCCGAACAACCGCCGCTATCCCCCGTTATTCGCGCTTTCGGCGCGGCCGTGCCCCGTCCATACTGCTGGACAGGTACGGCCCGCGTCCGTGCCCGCCCAGGGGAGGTCATGGCCCAGATCGTATGCGTGCTGGGAAACAAGGGAGGTACCGGCAAGACCACGCTGTCGCACATGATCTCGCACGGCATGGCGCTGCTGGGCAAGCGCGTGGTGTGCGTGCTGACCGATCTCGAGCGTGAACGCCTGTCCAAGGAAAACCGGCTCTACCTGCCTTTCGACGCGCGCGACGCCGGCAACCTGGCCAAGGTCGTCGCCACGCTGAACGACGTGGGCGACTGGTTCGGCGTCATCGACGGTGGCGGCAACCGTTCGGACACCGACAGCCATCTCGCGAACCTGGCCGATCTGGTCCTGCTGCCCTTCCGCGACTCTCACGAAGACATGCGCACCGTGCTGCGCGACCTGGAGTGGATGCCGCGCGCCTGGGGGCTGCCCTCGCAATGGCCGGCGGACCCGGCGGCCCATCGCATGGCGCAGGCCGCTACCGACGAGCTGCTGGGCGCCTTCGGCCATCGGCTGCTGGACCCTATCCCCCACCTCGCGGCAACCAAGCTGTTGCTGCAGGACCGCATCCCGGCCACGCTTCCCTGGCAGCTCACCAATGCCTGCGTGGAGCTGGCCATGCAGGTGTTCGAACTGCTGGACATTCAGTACGAAAGTCCGGAGGCCTTCGCCGCGCCGCGGTAGAAGCCGCGGCACGCAAGTTGCTGGACTCGTCGGCCCGTTTCTTTTTCATGGGAGAACGACGATGCCAGGCAAATCCAATCCGCAGACCCTGCCCCCTCAGCAGCAACCCCGGCAACCCGGCATGCAGGAAGACATGCATCCGGAGCCCAGGACGACACGGCCGGACTACCGGGCCTCGGGCAAGCTGGAGGGCCGCTGCGCCATCGTCACCGGCGGCGACAGCGGCATCGGGCGCGCCGTGGCGGTGGCCTTCGCCAAGGAAGGCGCGGACATCCTCTTCACCTACCTGGACGAGACCGCCGACGCCGAGGAAACCCGCCGGCTGGTGACCCAGGCCGGACGCCGTTGCGTGGGAATGGCGGGGGACATCGGCAGCGAATCGCACTGCCGGGAAGTCGTGCGGCGCGCAATGGAAGAGCTCGGCCGCATCGACGTCCTCGTGAACAATGCCGGCGAACAACATCCGCGCAGGGCCTTGGAAGACATCGACAGCGCCCAGCTGGAACGGACCTTCCGCACGAATTTCTTCGGCATGTTCAACCTGACCCGGGAAGCCCTCGCGCACATGATGTCCGGCGGTGCCATCATCAACACCACGTCCGTCACCGCCTATCGCGGCAGTTCGCATCTGATCGACTACGCCGCCACCAAGGGAGCGATCGTCGCCTTCACCCGTTCACTGTCGTCGGCCGTGGTCGAGCGTGGCATCCGCGTCAACGCGGTGGCGCCCGGGCCGATCTGGACCCCGCTGATCCCCGCCTCGTTCAGTGCCGAGGAGGTCTCGACCTTCGGGTCCAAGGTTCCCATGAAGCGGCCCGGCCAGCCGGAGGAAGTGGCTCCCTGCTACGTATTCCTCGCGTCGGACGACGCCAGCTACATGACTGGCCAGGTGCTGCACCCCAACGGTGGGGAAATCATCAACGGCTAGACCGTATCAGCGCGCGCTGGCGAACATGTTCATCAGCGCGTCGAAGCTGCTGGCGCCGCGGGTGGAAAAGACGAAGCACTCCCCGTCGTGGTACTCCGAGGCGCGCATGCTCTCGGCCAGGCGCTCGGCGTCCTCGATGGCCTCGTTCCAGGTACCGCGTATCAACGGGCAGTATTTGAGCCGGCTGTCGAGCATGTCCTTGCCGGAGCGGGCCTTCACCTCGACATAACCCCGGAACTGTCCCTCCGGCAGATCGTGCACCCGGGACTTCAGGAAATATTGAACGGCGGCGTGTTCGACGACTTGGTTCATGGCTGGCCTCCGAGAGTCCGTCTTTCGATCCTAGACCATTGGAGTGCAGGATTTACGAAGAGGTCCGCCGCGCTATCAAAAGTTTACATTCGTGCCATTCTTGTGGCGACTGGCACCACATCGGCAACAAATTCGAGGCCGCAGGCGCGCGGCTGCCGGTATGATGGATGTTTCGTCGCCGCGTTGTTCCCGCACGCCCCATGAGGTCTCGCCTTGCCGTTTTCGCCCTGTTGCTCGCGGCGGGCAGCGCCTGCGCGGCCGATCCGGCGGACAGCGCGCCGGCCGTGCCCGATACGCAGTGGGCGGCCAGCTTCGCCGCGTTCGATCAGGCCGACCGCCTGCATGCGCCGGCTCCCGGCGGCATCCTGTTCATAGGCAGTTCGTCCATACGCCTGTGGAACGATCTGGAAACCCGGTTCAAGGATCTCCCCGTCCTCAAGCGCGGCTTCGGCGGTTCGCGCATGATCGACTGCGCCCGCCACCTGACGCGGCTGGTCGTTCCCTACCAGCCCCGCATCGTCCTCGTCTACGCCGGCGACAACGACCTGGCCGAGGGCCGGTCGCCCGGCCAGATCCTGGACAGCTTCAAGGTCTTCGTCGAAGGCGTGCGCCATGCCCTGCCCGATACCCGGATCGCCTACATCTCGATCAAGCCGAGCCCGGCGCGCTACTCGCTGATTCCGCAGGCACGCGCCACCAACGCGCTCATCAAGGCCTACACGCAAAGCGTGCCCAACGCCGACTACATCGATGTCTTCACCCCCATGCTGACGTCCGAGGGCATGCCCAGGGCCGAGCTGTTCCGCGACGACGCCTTGCATCTGAACGACGCCGGCTACGCGCTCTGGACGTCGGTCATCGCGAGCCACGTGCGCTAGGCGCGTCCCTAGCCCTGCCCCGCCTCCACGCTCAGCGTCGTCCCTGAGCCGCCCGTACGCGCCGCCGGCGCCGCCCGCCGGCCCTGCCCGGACCCCGGCCCCGAGCCGAACATGCGCACCAGCCGGGCCACGGCGTACATGGCGGCGATGCTGAGCGCGAACATCAGCGGATCGAACCACGGCGGCCTGCCCGGATGGCTTTCGCCCACCACGGCCAGCGCCACCAGGACGATGACCAGATGGGCGCAGAAGACCGGCAGCGACGCGGCGCCCAGCGTTTCCAGCAGCCGCAGGCGGGGCAGATGACGGGTCAGCCAGCCGCCGTAGTGCAGCAGCACCACGACCAGCGCCAGGAAGTCGAGCAGCCGCAGCGGCCCGACGTGCCACTTGTCGAACCACAGGTTGAGCGGATCGTTCTGGGGAAAAGGTTCCAGCCCGGTCATGTGGCGCCAGACGAAGAACAGTATCGCGATACCCACCGCTGCCTTGACCAGCCATGACGGGAAGACGATGCGGCGCTCGGACGGCACCCGCGCATGGTAGGCCCCCAGGCACAGGCCCAGCACCCACAGCAGTTGCCAGGCGAAGGTCTCGAAGGAGCCGGTCTCGCGGAACGGCACCGGCAGGCCGGTCGCCGCCACCAGCGCGTCGTACAGCACGCGCGACAGGCCGAACTGGGCGGCGCCCCACAGCGCGATGCTGGCCGCCATCACGGTTTTCCATCCCCCTTGCAGGACATGGCTCAGGATCCACGGGCTCGCCAGCATGAAGACGATGTAGACCGGCAGGATATCCAGCAGCGGCGGGTTGTAGATCATCAACAGTCCGGTCCATAGGCCGGTCAGCGGCGCATGCAGATAGAACGACATGAGGTTGTTCGCGGCCGGCTGGTGGAATTTCATGCCCAGCGCGGCAATGACCGTGAACAGGAAGAGCAGGCACGCCGCCTGGCACGCGTAGATAACCAATGCGCGCCGCAGGAACGCGCGGCGCATCGCGGGAATGCCGTCGCGCACGGCGCGCTGGGTGTACACCAGCCCGGCCATGTACGCAGACAGGAAGACGAAGCCTTCCGCGGCCGAGACAAAGCCGAAAGGCTGGCCCGCGGGTATCGCGAACCAGGTAGGCAGATGCGTGGAAGTCATCAGGACCAGCATCAATCCGCGCAGCGCGTCCAGTTCCCAACGGCGGGACGAAACGGGCGGCGGAGCGGGAGCGAAGTTGGAAGTGGTGGACACGGGCGAGGCGGACGCAATCTGGGTCGAGTGTGCATGGACAAAATGGAATGCGAACAATTCGTGCTTGTTGCAATCCGATACGGGTAAGCCCCTAATTACTTAACAAAATTAATATTTATCATTGTTAAATAAATCAAACCCGGAAACAGGGAAGGAGACACATGAAACGCATCCTGCTGGCCAGCGCCCTCGGACTGGCCGCCACCGGCGCGCACGCGCAGAACGTCACGCTGTACGGCATTCTCGACACGGGCATCGAATACGTGAACCACGCCAACGCGCAAGGCGACGCGACCTGGCGCATGCCGAGCAACACCGGCGGGCTCATGCCCTCGCGCTGGGGCCTGCGCGGCACGGAAGACCTGGGCAACGGCCTGAAGGCGCTCTTCACCCTGGAGAGCGGCTTCGGCGTGGATACCGGGGTATCGGGCCAGGGCGGCCGCCTGTTCGGCCGCGCGGCGTGGGTCGGGCTGTCGGGCAACTGGGGCACGGTCACGCTGGGCCGACAGTCCAACATGACCTTCTACGCCCTGCTCGACTCCGACGTCATGGGGCCCGCGGTGTACGGCCTGGGGTCGCTCGACAACTACATCCCCAACACGCGGTCGGACAACGCGATCGGCTATCGCGGCACGTTCTCGGGCCTGACCGTCGGCGCCACCTACAGCTTCGGCCGCGATGCCGCGGCCACCGGCGGTCCGGCCGCCACCAATTGCGCGGGCGAGGTTCCCGGCGACCGCAAGGCCTGCCGCCAGGTCACCGCGCTGCTCAAGTACGACATGGGTCCGGGCGGCATCGCCGCCGCCTACGACCAGATGCGCGGCGGCACCGGCGCCGCCGGCGGCCTCTCCAGCAGCGACACGTCCGACACCCGCACCCTGCTCAACGGCTACTACCGCTTCGGCGACCTGAAGATCGGCGGCGGCTGGATCGGCCGCATCACGCGCGCGGCCACCCGCTCGGAGGCCAACCTGTACTACCTGGGCGTCACGTATGCCCTGTCGTCGGCGTGGACCCTGGACGGCCAGGTGGCCCGCCTGAAGAACAAGACCACCGACGCCCGCTCCACGCTGGCCACGGTGCGCGCAACCTATTCGCTCTCCAAGCGCACGGCGGTCTACGGCCTGGTGGGCTACATGGACAACAACAAAAACGCCAACCTCTCGGTCAGCGGCGGTCAGGCCTTGGCTGGTCTTCCCAACGGCCTGAACCAGACCGGCGTCATGCTGGGCATGCGGCACAGCTTCTGAAGTCCGGGCGGCGCGCAGCCGCCCCGTGTGGTATGTTGTGGCACTGGACCGGGCCGCCCTCGCGGCGGCCCTTTTTTTTGCCGCCGGGCCGCCCCCCAAGCAAAAAGCGCCCCCTCGGAGGGCAGCGCCGCCGCGTAGCGGCAAGCGTGGGGGCATTTCTTGCCGCCGGGCCGCCCCGAGGAAAGCCCCCGCGCCCCCGCATCGACTCGCACTCGCCACCACATGCCCAAGACCTCGCCGCGCACCACCACCACGCCGCGACCGGCCAAATCCGACCTGGACCAATCCCGACTCTCCCACCTGCTGGGCTTCCAGACCTCGCTCGCGCACGTCAAGCTGCAAAAGGCCTTCTTCTCGCACATGAAGGACCTGGACCTGCGACCCGTGGAGTTCGCCATCCTGGTGCTGCTGGCCCACAACGACAAGGCCAACCAGCAGAACCTGTGCCGCAGCCTGTCGCTGTCCGCGCCGCGCCTGGCGCTGGTCCTGGACCGGCTCCAAGAGCGCGGACTGCTGTCGCGCGAGCGTAGCGACACCGACCGGCGTGCCCATCACGTGGTGCTGACTCCGGAAGGCCGCCGGCTGGCGCTCGAGGCCGAGCGACTGTCGCACGGCATGGAAGAAACCGTCCTGGCGCCGCTGTCCCAAGGGGAACGGCAGATACTGGGCGAACTGCTGGCCAAGATCGTGCGCGGCGCGCGCGCCTAGCCCTGGCGGCAGCTACCGGCGCGCCCGGGCTTCCAGCACGGCGTATGCGGCCACCGCTGGCACCAGCGGGCACAGGTAGTAGATCGCGCGATACGCCAGCAGCGCGGCCAGGATCTCGTAGGGAGGCAGCGCGCCTGCCAGCAGCGTCAGGAACACGGCCTCCAGCACGCCCAGTCCCGCCGGCACATGCGTCAGCGCCCCGGCCACCGCGCTCAGCAACATCACGCCCAGGATGGTGGGATAGTCGACCCGCCCCCCGATGAAGAGATGGATGATCCATCCCATGATCAGCCAGTTGGCGATCGACATTCCGCCCTGCACGAGCGCCATCCGCCATCCCGGCCACTCGATGGGCACTCCCTTCAGCGTGAAACGGCGGCGTCCCACCCCGGCGCACATCGCCGCATACCCGGCCACCAGCGCCCAGCATGCCACGCCCAGCACGGGCAGCAGGCCCGCCGGTATCCCCCAGCGCGGCGGCACATGCACCGCGCCTGCAAGCAGCAGGGCTCCCAGCAGGATCAGGTAGCCCAGCCAGTTGCTCAATACGCTCAGCGCATAGATCTTGGTGATGTCGGGCGCCGCCAGCCCCAGGCGGGAATACAGCCGGTAGCGAAAGGCGATGCCGCCGATCAGCGCTCCCATGTTCAGGGTGAAGGCATAGCAGATTCCCGCCACCACCGCGACCTGGGCCGGACGCAACGGGCTGCCCACGTAGCGCCTGCCGAGCTGGTCGAAACCGCCGAACAGGAGATGGCTGACCATGGTCAGGCCAGCCGCCGCGGCCAGGGTCCACCCCGTGTAGGCCTTGAGCGCTTGCAGCACCTTGCTCCAGTCGATCTTGGTGACCTGTTCGGCCAGCAGCAGCACCACCACGGCGATGAAGAGCAGCGTGAGCGCGTGCCGGCCCCACCACCACCACGAGCGGCGGCGGCTTCGGGTGCGGGACGGTGTGCAGCTTCTATCCGGTTTGGCGAGAGTGGGCATCGGGTGGCTCGGCCTGGCCCCGCGGGGGCGCCTCGACCTTCTCCAGTTTGGGGGTGTGCGCGGGCAGCCAACCCGCCCAGGCGGGAAAGCGCCGCAGGAAATGGAAGGCCAGGAACGACGCCGCCGCCCGCCATATCGGCCGCCGGTGCGACGCAACGGCCTTCACTTCGCGGCAATGCCTGCTGACCAGCGTATCCAGCCGCTCGCGCAACACCTGGTTGAACCGCTGGTCGCGGATGACGAGATTGGCTTCGAGGTTCAACGACAGGCTCAGCGGATCGAGATTGCTCGACCCCACGGTGGACCAGTCGTCATCGGCCACGGCCACCTTGCCATGCAGCGGCCGCTCGCAATACTCATAGATCTTCACGCCGGCATCCAGCAGGTAGTCGTGCAGCATGCGCGCGCCCACCTTGACGATGGGCATGTCGGGCTCTCCTTGCAGGATCAACCGCACGCGCACGCCGCGGCGCGCGGCATGGCGCAGGTCGCGCAGCAGGCGGTAGCCGGGAAAGAAATACGCGTTGGCGATCGTCAGGTCGCGGCGGGCCGCACGGATGGCGATGCGGTAGTGCTGCTCGATGTCCGTCCGGTGCGCATCGTTGTCGCGCACCACGAACAGGCATTCCGCGTCGCCGGCGCGTTCGGCATCCGTGCCCGGCCGGGCGTCCGGGTGGCCGCGCCTGACCTCTCCCGTGCGCACGAAGCTGCGCAGGCGCGCGACGATGGGGCCACGCACCTCGATGGCATAGTCCTGTTTGGCGCTCGGGCCGAAATCCGCCAGATGATCGGCCGAGAAATTGATGCCGCCGACGAAGGCCGTCTCGCCGTCGACGATCAGCAGCTTGCGATGCATGCGCCGGAAGACATTGGTGCGCATGCCCAGCAGCTTGGGACGCGGGTCGAACACGCGGAAATGCACGCCGGCTGCGATCAGGTCCGCCAGGAACGCCTCCGACAGGTCCACCGAACCGTAGCCGTCCACCAGCACGGATACGAAGACGCCGCGCCTGGCGGCATCCAGCAGCACCTCGCGCAGCGCCAGTCCGACCTTGTCCTCGAACAGGATGAAGGTCTCGAGCAGCACCTCGCGGCGGGCCCCTCGGATGACCTCGAACACGCGGGGAAAGAAGGCTTCGCCGTTCTCCAGCAGCGACACCGCGTTGCCCGGCATCCATTGCGTGCTGGCGGGGGGCCGGCGCGGGCCGCGCTGGCGGCCGCCGCTGCCACGGGCCGGCCCGCTCATAGCACGATCTCCGCCGCCAGTGGCGCGTGGTCCGACAGCGACGTCCAGGGCCGGCGCCCCAGGGGCATGGGCCAGTGGTCGCGCGCGCCGCGCACGTAGATCCGATCGAGCGGCAGCACCGGATACCACGCGGGAAAGGTGGGCACCAGCCGCCCGCTCGCGTGGGCGTGCACCTCGCGCAAACCTGCGCAGCCGTTCAGCACCCTGCCTGCGCGGCGGCGCCAGTCATTGAAATCGCCGGCCACCACCAGCGGCGCGTCGGCGGGAATCTCCTTCTCCACCAGGTGGCACAGCAGTTGCAACTGGCGCACGCGATGGCGCTCCTGCAACCCGAGATGGACGCATATCGCGTGGATGTCTGCTGTCGTGCCGGGCGCCCGGACCACGCAATGCAAGAGGCCGCGCCGCTCCGGCCCGCTGATGGAAACGTCGCGGTTCTCGTAGTGGACGATGGGAAACTTGGACAGCACCGCGTTGCCATGGTGGCCGTCCGGATAAACGGCGTTGCGTCCATAGGCGAAGTCCGTCCAGATGGTGTCCGCCAGGAATTCGTACTGGGGGGTCGCGGGCCAATCGGCGAACCGCAGCGAATGGCGGGCATGCGTGCCCAGCACTTCCTGCAGGAACACCATGTCGGCCGACACGCTGCGCACCGCCTCCCGCAGGTCATGCAGGATGAAGCGGCGATTGAAAAAATTGAATCCCTTGTGGACATTCACGGTCAGGACGCGGAACGTCAGCCCGTCCGGGCCGCCTTGCCTCTTGCCATCGATCTCGGTGTTCATGCGGCCCGCTGCCGCAAGAAGCGTTCCCGCCCCGTGCGAGCCTCTTTTTAGCGGACCCTAGTCCAGCGACAGCCATTGCCGCCCGTCGCGGGCCAGCAGCACGTCGGCCTGCACGGGCCCCTGGCTGCCGGCGCGGTAGGGATGGATCTCGCCGCCGTCCTCCCAGGCCTGCAGGAACGGCATGACCGCCTCCCAGCCCAGTTCGATGTCGGCGGCGCGCTGGAACAGGGTCGCGTCGCCCACCATGCAGTCGTAGATCAGGGTCTCGTAGCCCGAGCTGTGCCCCGTCATGAAATGATCCGCGTAGCGGAAATCCATGCTGACGGGCGCGATGCGTATCTTCGATCCCGGCACCTTGGCCTTCATGTGGAAGAACAGCCCTTCGTCGGGCTGGATCTGCAGCACCAGGGAGTTGGAGGGCGGCTTTTCCTGCGCGTTCTGGCGGAACAGCGCATGGCCGGCATCCTTGAAGGCAATGACGATCTGCGTCTGGCGCCGCGCCAGCGCCTTGCCGGTGCGCAGGTAGAACGGCACGCCTCCCCAGCGCCAGTTGTCGATACCCAGTTTGAGGGCCACGTAGGTCTCGGTCCGGCTATCCGGAGCGACGCCCTCTTCCTCGCGATAGCCGCGCATGGGCTGGCCGCCCACCAGGCCCGCGCGGTACTGTCCGCGCACGCTGTTCTGCAGCGCCTCGGCCGGCGTCTGGATACGGATGGCGTCCAGCAGCTTTTCCTTCTCGGTGCGCACGGCGTCGGCATCGAAGGAGTTGGGCGGCTCCATCGCCACCATGGCCAGCAGCTGGAACAGGTGGTTGGGCACCATGTCGCGCAGTGCTCCGGTCTGCTCGTAGAACTGCGACCGCCGCTCCACGCCTATCGCCTCGGCCGCCGTGATCTGGACATGATCGATGTACAGCCGGTTCCAGTTGCTTTCGAACACGCTGTTGGCGAAGCGGGAAACCAGGATGTTCTGCACCGTCTCCTTGCCCAGGAAATGGTCGATGCGGAAGATCTGGTTCTCGTGCACGACCCGCGTCAGCTGCTTGTTCAGCTCGCGCGCCGAGGGCAGGTCGCGGCCGAACGGCTTCTCGATCACCACGCGGCGCCAGCGGCCGTGTCCCTGCTTCAACAGTCCGGCATCGTGCAGGTGGCGCGCGATGGACTGGAAGAACGTGGGCGCGGTGGCGAAATAGAAGATGACGCCGCCCGGCTCGGGCGCCAGCATCGTGGCGAGCTGGGCGTAGGTCTGCTCGCCCTCGAAATCGCCCATCAGGAAGGACGTGCGGCCCATCAGCCAGTCCCAGGCCTGGACGTCGAAGCTGGCCGAGGCCTGCCCGCCCCGCGAGGCGACGACCTGGTCCATGGAATGCTTCAATCCGCGCCGGAACTCGTCGTCGTCCAGCTTGCGGTGGCCGACGCCGATCACGCGGAAATCGGAATTCAGCAGGTTGAAGCGCGCCAGGTTGTACAGCGCCGGCACCAGCAGGCGGCCGGTCATGTCGCCGGTCGCGCCGAAGATGACCAGGGTACAACGCGGGGCAGGCTGCAACGCCATCGGCGCCTGCCTGTTCATCGGGGAATCCATCGCTTGCCGCCTCCAGGACATGGCCCGATTATGGCGGCGGCGATGCGGCGTCGCAACACGGCCGGGCCGCGCGCTCACATCTGGTCACGCCCTGCCCCGGGCCGCGTCGCGCTGCCCGTCGCCCGCCAGGATGCCGCCCTGGATGCGCTTGCGGATCAGGTCGATGGTGGCCTGGGCCAGGCGCGTCAGCGGCCGCTGCGACACCGTCGCGATCACCAGCTGGCTGGTCAGCGACGGCGAGACGATGCGGGACGCGTGCAGGTTCGGACGATGGGCGCGGCCGTAGATGGCGTTGCGCGACAGGACCGCGTAGCCCATGCCCCGGTCCACCAGGTCCAGCAGGGATTCGATCGCATCCACCTCCAGCGAGACCGACAAGGGCACGCCCAGGCGCGCGCACTGCACGTCCAGCAGATTGCGGATGGCGTTGGGCTGCCCCGGCGTGATCAACGGATAATTCGCCAGCTCGCGCATCTTGACGCTGGCCGGCATGGGTTTGCCGTCCAGCCCCCGGCTGCCGATCAGATAGAGGTCCTCGGACCACACATGCTCGTAGGCCGCCTGCTGCGTGACGGGCGGGTTGTACAACAGCGCGAAATCCAGGCGGCCCAGCAGCAGCCACTCGTACATGGACACCGTCAGGGCCTCGACCACGCCCAGCGAGGCCCGCGGGAACTCGGCACGGAAATCGCTGACCAGGTCCACCGTCAGCGACTTGCCGACGCTGGGGGGCATGCCGACCACGACCTTGCCGGCCGGCGAGCCGCGCAGGTCCTCGATCTCCTGCCTGGCCAGGCGCACCTGGTGCAGGATGCCGCGGCCCCGCTCCAGCAGCCGCTTGCCGGCGTCGGTGGGTATGACGCCCCGGCCATTGCGTTCGAGCAGGTGCTCCTTGAGTTCGACCTCGAGCTGCCGGACGTGGCGGCTGACCACGGGTTGCGATAGATTGAGGGTGATCGCGGCCCGGGTGACGCTGCCGAACTCGACGACCCGGACGAAGCACTCGAGTTGTTTCAAGTCCATGGAAAGCCCCGATTCATGTTTTTTAAGCATAACAGCTAGTTCTGATTTGTGGTTTCCAATGGGGATTTCCGGGTCAAAATGGCAAGCTGACTGGATGGCGTCCGTGGCGCCATCCATGACCAGAAGGCGGGCAGGCGACCCGTCGCCACCCCCTCCAACGATTTGAGGACGACAATGATCCGTACCCTGCTCGCGCGCCTGTGTCTCGGCGCCACCGCCACCCTGGTCGCCGCCGGCGCCCAGGCCCAGGAATTCCCCACCAAGCCGCTGCGCCTGATCGTGCCCTTCGGGCCCGGCGGCGTGGCCGACGTCACCGCCCGCATCGTCGCCCAGGGCCTGGCCGAGAAGTTCGGCAAGCCGGTCGTGGTCGAGAACATGCCCAGCGCCGGCGGCATCACCGGCGCCGTCACCGTGACGCGCGCGACGCCCGACGGACACACGCTCTTCCTGGTCAGCAACCAGCAAGCCGTCAGCCCGTCGCTGTTCAAGTCGCTGCCCTACGATCCGGTCAAGCAGCTCGCCATGGTCTCCATGGTCGGCTCGTTCGACATCGTCATGGCCGTGGACCAGAGCAGCCCGCTGCACACCGTCGCCGACGCCATCGCCGCGGCCAAGAAGGACCCGCAGCACTTCAACCTGGGCACCATCGGCGTCGGCAGCACCCAGCACCTGTCGGCCGAGATGTTCCGCTCCATGGCCGGCCTGGACGTCCCCACCATTCCGTTCAAGTCCAGCGGCGAGGTCCTGAGCGCCGTCAAGGGCAAGAGCGTGCAGGTCATGTTCGAGACGGTGCCTGCCGTCATCGGCAACATCAAGGGCGGCAGCCTGCGCGTGCTGGGCGTGGGCTCGGTCAAGCGCGGCCAGTTGTTCCCCGACACCCCGACCATCGCCGAAACCGTGCCGGGCTACACGGCCGTATCGTGGAACGGCTTCGCCGCGCCCGCCGGCACGCCGCCCGCCATCGTCGACAAGCTGAACGCCGCCGTGCGCGAAGTGGTCAAGGATCCGGCCATCAACAAGAAGCTGGTCGAGGTCGGCATGATTCCGCAGACGAACACGCCCAAGGAATTCCAGGACTTCCTGGTGGCCGAGATCGCGAAGTGGAGCAAGGTGATCGATACGGCAAAAATAGAAAAGCAGTAGTCCCCCCCCTACGCGCTTACGCGCGCCCCCCAGGGGGCGAAACTGGCGGACCGGCGGAGCCGGATCCGCGGTTTCCTGGGGTACCAATGGGCTGGCGATGACTGGCGTTTTGTTGGCAGGGCTGGCTGGTAGTGGTGGACACGATGCGACGTGTTGCTTAACGGTTGGAGAAAAGAATGCTGGGTGTAGTCGTACGAAAGAAGCCGGCGCTGCCCGAGGGCGCGGCGGAGAAGCTGGCTGCGCAGGGCGTGGCCACGGTGCATGAGGCCCAGGGGCGCAGCGTCGGCCTGATGCGGCCTTATATGCGTCCGATCTACGCGGGCGCGTCGATTGCCGGGCCGGCGGTGACGGTGCTGGCGCAACCGGGCGACAACTGGATGCTGCACGTCGCGGTCGAGCAGTGCTCGCCGGGCGACATCCTGGTCGTGGCCTGCACCACCGAGAACGCCGACGGCATGTTCGGCGACCTGCTCGCCACCTCGCTCAAGGCGCGCGGCGTGCGCGGCCTGGTGATCGACGCCGGCGTGCGCGACGTGGCCACCCTGACCGCGATGGGCTTCCCCGTCTGGTCCAAGGCCATCAATGCCCGCGGCACCGTCAAGGCCACCATCGGCTCGGTCAACGTGCCCATTGTCTGCGGCGGCGCGCTGGTCCATCCCGGCGATGCCATCGTGGCCGACGACGACGGCGTGGCCATCGTGCCCAACGCCCAGGTCGCCACCGTCATCCAGAAGGCCGACAAGCGCGTGCAGGAAGAGGAAGGCAAGCGCGCCCGCCTGGCCGCCGGCGAGCTCGGCCTGGACATCTACAACATGCGACCCAGGCTGGCCGAGGCCGGCCTGCGCTATGTCGACTCGCTGGACGAACTGAACGGCTGAGACCGCCCCTTGGGGGAGACCCGTCTCCAACGGACCTCGCCGCGGCCTGCCGCGGCAGTCCCCGAACCTGAAGCTGAACCATGAAAACCTGCGCCGCACCCGATCCGAATCCCGTCAAACCGCGCGAGGCCCTGCCGGCCGGCGCGTGCGATGCCCACTGCCACGTCTTCGGCCCCGCCGACAAGTTCCCGTACGCGCCCGACCGCAGCTACACGCCGCCCGACGCGCCCTTCGAGCGCCTGCGCCAGTTGCATGACTTCCTGGGCCTGGACCGCGCGGTGATCGTTCAGGCCAGCTGCCACGGCGACGACAACAGCGCCATGCTCGACGCCATCGCCCGCAGCGAAGGCCGCTACCTGGGCGTGGCCATCGTCAACGGCTCCGAGACCGACGAACAACTGGCCGACATGGACGCCGGCGGCGTGCGCGCGGTGCGCTTCAATTTCGTGCAGCACCTGGGCGGCGCGCCCGACCTGGAAATCTTCGACAAGACCATCGAGCGCCTGGACGGCCTGGGCTGGCACGTCGTGCTGCACCTGGACGCTCAGGACATCCTGACCTACAGCGATCGCATCAACCGCATCAACGTGCCCTTCGTGATCGACCACATGGGCCGCGTGCAGGCCGCCAAGGGCCTGGACCAGGAGCCCTTCCGCGCGCTGCTGGAACTGATGAAGAACCCGCTGGCCTGGGTCAAGGTCTGCGGCGGCGAGCGCGTGTCCGTGGGCAAGCGCCCCTTCGCCGATGCCGCGCCCTTCGCCGCCCGGCTGATCGAAGCCGCGCCGGACCGCGTGCTGTGGGGCACCGACTGGCCGCACCCGAACATCTCGAAGGACATGCCCAACGACGGCGAGCTGGTCGACCTGATGCTGGACTTCTGCCCGGATCCCGCCCTGCGCCGCAAGCTGCTGGTCGAGAATCCCGAGAAACTCTACCGCTTCAAGCCGCTGGCCTGACCGCCGCGCACTGGCTGACGACGCTTTACCCCCGGCCCCGGACGTGCGGACTTCGCGCCCCGGGGCCATTCATTTGGGCGGCCGCCTAGGCCGCCGCCCCGATCCGTTCCACCACCGCGGCCAGGTCCGCGCGGACCTTCTCGCTCAGGCCGGCGATGGGCGGACGCGCCGGACCGGCATCGCGGCCGGCCAGCGCCATGGCCTCCTTGATCACCACCGGAAACGATCCCCAGGCCCAGGCGGCGCGCAGCGGCGCGAACACGTTGGAGATGCGCACCGCCTCGTCGTGGTTGCCGGCCCGCAGCGCTTCGTACATGCGCACCATCAGCTCGGGAAAGACGTTGGCCGCCGGCGAGATCGTGCCCTGCCCGCCATGGAACATCATGGCCAGCGCCACGGTATCGCGCCCGGAGAACAGTAGCGCGGGGCGCGGCGCGGTCAACAGGTACTCCACCGACTGCGTCAGGTCGCCGCTGGAGTCCTTCATGCCCACGATGTTCTCCGCGGCGCGCATGCAGCGCGCCAGCGTCGCCGGCAGCACGTTCACGCTGGTGCGCGGCGGATTGTTGTACAGCATGACCGGCAGCCGGGTGGCGCGCGCGACCGCGGTGTAGTGCTCGACCAGCTCGTCCTGCGACGGCTGCGCGAAATACGGCGTGATGACCAGCGCCAGGTCCACGCCCAGGGCTTCGGCGGCCTTGGTCAGTTCGATGGACTTGCGCGTGGTCGCGCCGCCCGTGCCGGCATACAGCGGCACGCGGCCGTCGATGGCCTGCATCGACAGCTCCAGCAGCCGGATGTGCTCGTCGGTGTCCAGCGCGAAGAACTCGCCCTGGCTGCCGGCCACCGAGATGCCATGCACCCCGGCCCGGATATACCCGTCGATCAGTTCGCCCACCCTCGCCTCGTCCAGGCGGTGGTCGCGGGTGAAGGGCGTGGCCATGGCCGGCACGACGCCGTGGAATTTCGAAATCTGCATGTGTACTCCCGTATAGGACGATGTCAGTCGCCGACGCCCATGAGCCGGCCCAGGCGGCCGACGTATTGCCCGAAGGCGGCTTGTTCCTTGGTGGTGCGCGGGTCGCGCGGACGCGGCAGGTCTATCCGCATGTCCTCGACGATGCGCCCCGGACTCTCGCTCATGACCAGCACCCGGTCGGACAGGAAGACGGCCTCCGCGATGCTGTGCGTGATCAGCAGCACCGTCTGCCGCATCTCCTGCCAGAGCCGCAGCAGCTCGACGTTCAACTGATCGCGCGTGAGCGCGTCCAGCGCGCCGAAGGGTTCATCCAGCAGCAGCACCTTGGGATGCGTGATCAGGATCTGCCCCAGCGCCGCGCGCTGGCGCATGCCGCCCGACAGTTCGTGCGGATGGTTGCGGCGGAACCGCTCCAGCTTGAGCACCGGCAGGATCTGCTCCACGCGGCGGTCGATCTCGGCGGGCGCCACGCCCGCCACCTCGGCCGCCAGCCGGATGTTGGCCTCCACCGTTTCCCACGGCAGCATGTTGTGGGTCTGGAACACCACGCCCACGTCGCTGGACATGCGCGTCTGGGAATGCCCGAACACCCGGATCTCGCCTCCCGCGTCGGGCTGGATCAGGCCCGCGACGATGCGCAGCAGCGTGCTCTTGCCGCAGCCGCTCGGCCCCAGGATGGACACGAACTCCCCGCGCGCGATGGAGAAATCGACCTGGTCGAGCGCCCGCACGGCGTTGCGCGAACGAAAGGTCTTGGCGGTCCGCTCGACCTGGACGGCGGTCTCGATCCGCACCGCTCCCGCATCCCCGCCCGTCATGGCCGCGGCTCTCACTTGCGCGCCCCGACCCAGCCCCCTTCCGAGATGTCGAACACGACGCCGTCCAGGTCGTCGACCCAGAAGCCGAAGTGATGGGTGCCCACCCAATCCTTGCCCCGGTCACGGCCGGCGGCATCGTCGGTCTTGTAGTTGAGCAGCGCGAGGCAGATCGTGCCGTCCGACAGGTACACGCCATCGGCCAGCGGCGAATGCGTGGGTTCGACGATCTCCAGCCCGAATACCTCGCTGTAGAACTTGGCGGCCTTCTCGGGATCGGGAACGGCAAGGGCGATGTGACGTAGCTTGGCCATGCGAAATGCTCCTGAAAGATGTGAGATGGACGCGAGGCTCAGAAGCCTCGCCACCAGATGCGCTTGGCCGCCAGTTCGACCAAGAGATACAGCAGGCCGGCCACGGCCGAGACGACGATGAGCGCGGCGAACAGATAGTCGGTGCGGCCATTGGCGTTGGCCTCGAGTATCAGGTGGCCCAGGCCGCTGTCCGAGCCCACGAACTCGCCCACGATGGCGCCGATGACCGCCAGCGGCATGGCCGAGCGGCACCCGTCCATGATGGAGGGCAGCGCCGCCGGCACGTACAGGCGGCGGAACGTGGTCCAGGCCGGCGCGCGTATGGCCTTGAAGTGCTCGATCAGGTGGGCGGGCGTGCCGGCCAGTCCCCCCATGGTCGCGATCACGACCGGGAAGAAGGCGAACAGGAAGGCCATCAGGATCTTGGACGCCGACCCGTAGCCGAACCAGATCACCATCAGCGGCGCCAACGCGATCTTGGGCAGCCCCTGGAACACCACGACCAGCGGATACAGCGCCCGCCGCAGCAGCGGCATCGCATGGATGGCCAGCCCCAGCGCGATGCCGCCGATGACCGCCATCGCGAAGCCGGCCAGCACTTCCTGGGTCGTGACCCAGGATTGCAGGACCAGCGCGGCGCGATTGGCCCACAGGCTTTCCAGCACCTTGGACAGCGGCGGCAACAGGTAGGGCTTGATGCCGAACATGTCGACGGCCCGCTCCCACAGCAGCGCCAGCATCAAGCAGAGCACGGCGGGATCGATCACGCGGCGCCAGGCATCGCCGGATGGTAGCAGCCGCAGCGCGCGCCGTCCGGCCGCGGGCAGCGGGGTGGGTTGTACGTGCGCGTTCATGCCTGCCCCTCCTGCCCACCGCCGCGGGGCCCCCAGTCGGGAGCCGGCACGACGAAGCGGGAAAAATGCCATTGGTCGAAGGCCGCGAGATCGTTCCGCCAGACCCGCGCCGTATGCGGCTGCTCGGGCGTGACCTGCACCATTTCCGCATAGAACTCGCAGTAGTTGCCGTCGGGATCCTTGAACACCAGGAACAGGTTCTCGCCCGGCCCGTGCTTGCCTATGCCGCGCACGATCTCCACGCCGCGGTCCTGCAGGTAGCGCGCCGCATCCTCTATCTCGGCCAGGGAGCCGAGCTCGTACGAGAAATGTTCCATGCCCGGGCGCCCGGGCGCATAGGTGGCTTCGCGCAAGGGACCGCCGGCATCTGCGCCAGCGCCAGATCGTGGTGGTCGCGGCCGCAACGCAGGAACGCCATCTGGTCCTCGATGTAGTCCGACACCTCCAGCCCGACGATGTCGGTATAGAAGCGCACCGAGGCCGCCAGGTCGCGCACGTTCAATACGACGTGCCCCAGCCTGCGGGGGCAGGGTCGAGTCGCCATGCTTGCCTCCTACTTCAGCAGATCGTTGGTATAGGTGTCCTGCGGCTTGACCTTGCCGTTCAGGCCGAAGGCCTTGTCGACGAACTGCACCGTCGAGCGCATGCGGTCGTCGCGCAGATAGCCCAACCCTGGTCCTTGGCCTGCGGGTCGACCAGCAGGTCCGCCATGTCGCGGATCTGGGCCAGCGCCACGCTCCGGTCGGTGACGGGGAACATCTTGACCATGAGGTCGGCCGCCCGCTCGGGATTGGCGAATGCGTATGCATAGCCGCGATAGGAAGCCTTCAGGAACTTGCGCACCATGTCGGGCCGCTTGCGGATGGTGTCCTCGCTGGCGGCGAAGCCGCTGCCGTAGGCATCCAGGCCGAAATCGCTGTATTCGACCCAGCCCAGCGGCACGCCCGCCGCATCGGCCTGCTTCTGCGTGACCGCGCGGTTGCTCGCGCGCCAGCATTCGGCCAGATCGATGCGTCCCTCGATCAGCGAGGCGTCCACGACGGCCGGGTCCATGCGCAGCAGCCGGATGCCGTCGCGCGGCTGGCCGTTGAGTTCCAGCCACGCCGGCACCACGTTGTGGACCGGCGAGGCCGAGCCGCCCCCCAGCGTCAGCCCCTTCATGTCGGCAGGCGACTTGGGCTTGTGCCGCCGGGTATCGAAGCAGATGCCGGCCGGCCAGCGCGTGTTGAGCGCGCCCACCATGCGGATCTTGCCGCCGTTGGACCGGTTCAGGACCAGGCTGATCGGGTCGACGTAGCCGAACTCGTACTGCCCCTGGTCCAGTTCGTTCGCGGTACGGTTGCCGCCGTAGCCGCGCTGGATGTTGACGTCCAGGCCCGCTTCCTTGAAATACCCGAGTTCCTGCGCGACGATCACGCCCACGGAGCTGCCCTGGGGCAGCCAGGCCATGTTGTATGCGACCTTCTCCTGGGCGTGCGCCGCGCCGGCCCAACCGATCAGCGCCGCCAGGCCCAGTGCCCGGCCCCACGCCGCAAAACCTTGCTTGCAGGGTTGCATGTCTTCTTCTCCATACGACGTACAGCGAATGACCACGACTACCCGGCGCGCTCAGACCTTCTCGGCTTGCACCTGGTTGGACAGACGGCCGATGCCGTCGACGGTGGCGACCATGGTGTCGCCGGCCTTCAGGTAGATGCCCCGTCCCATGCCCACGCCGGTGGGCGTGCCGGTGGCGACGACGTCGCCCGGTTCCAGCGTGACGATGGTGGACAGGTAGGCGATCTGCTCGCGCACCGTCCAGATCATGTTGGCGGTGCTGTCCTGCTGCATCGGCTCGCCATTGACGTCCAGCCTGAGCTGCACGGCCTGGGGATCGGGAATCTGCCAGGACGGCACCAGCCAGGGCCCCAGCGGCGCGAACGTATCGTGGCATTTGCCCTGGAACCAGTCGTGCTTGAAGGGGTAGTCGGACCGCACGTTCAGGTCGCGTGCCGACACGTCGTTCAGGATGGTGTAGCAGGCGACGTGGTCCAGCGCCCGCTCGGCCGACACGCGCCGGCACCGCGTGCCGATGACGGCCGCCAGTTCCACTTCCCAGTCCAGCATGGCCGTTTCCGGCGGAAGCTGGACCACGTCGCCATCGCCCACCACGGTGTTCGACAGCTTCAGGAACATGTAGGGCTTGCTTTGGGATTTGGCAGCCAGGACGGTGCCCATCTCGTTGGCATGGGCCGCGTAGCTGGAGGCGGCGCAGAAGATGCGCTGCGGCACGTAGGGAGCGGCGACCGTGCGTTCACCGGCGGGCACCGGCCGGATGGCGCCCGAGGCAGCCAGGCGTTCGGCCGCCGGACCTGCCTCGCGCAGCCATGGGGCGGTCTGCGGCCAGGCTTCCAGCATGCGGGCGATGCCGCCGCGGCAGGCCTCGGGCAAGGCCGGCAATCCTGCCGCCAGGGCCGCGTCCAGGTCGTACAGGCGCTGGTCCAGGACCAGGGCGGGGGCCAGCCGGTCGGACCGGCGGTAAGTGGCAAGGGCAATCCAGGACATTCGACAACTCCTCTGTTGATGACATCCGGCACGGCTTTGCATTCATTTTCCATAAATTGTGTGCAATCTTATTTTCCAGCACGCAAATTGGTCAAGAAAATATGCATAGGGGGAAACGCGAAGAAACGATGCCAGGCAAGAGGAAGGAAATGGGAGGCGGCGGCAGGACGAGGCCAACTCCGGTACGGAGCCGGCCCGCCAGGCGCGGGAATGAAGGAGTGGCGTTCAGGACGAACGGCCGGAGGGAAGGTTCAGGCGGCGGAGGCCGATGGATGGCGCTCGCGGCCGAAATGCTGCAGGACGTTCATGGCGGAATTCGCCGCATGGCTGTGCATGGCCTGGGCGGCCGCCTCGCCGTCGTGCTCCAGCAAGGCCTTGACCAGGGCCTCGTGCTCGACGTGGGAATGCTGCAGCCGGTTCTCGGCCACGAAAAAACCTTGCGCGCGGAAAGGCGCCAGCCGCTGGCGCAGCCCCAGCGCGATTTCCTGCAAGGTCTTGTTGCGCGCGCCCGCATAGATGAGCGCATGGAACTCCTCGTTCAGGGCGGCATAGGCCTGGGAATCCCCGCGCGCCACCGCGTCGGTCGCCTGCTGGTGGATGAATTCGATCCGCTTGCGGTCGCTGGGGGCGGCCCGCAACGCACACAGCTTGGCGCACAGCGCCTCGACCTCGCCCGAGGCCTCGAACAGCCCATCCAGGTCGGACTCGGCCATGACCGCGACGGAAAATCCGCGCCGCGGCAGATACTCGACCAGGCGGGTCGATGCCAGCTGGCGCAGCGCATCCCGGACCGGGCTGCGCGAGACATTGAAGCGGGTGGCGATGGATTGTTCGTCCAGGCGTTCGCCGGGCTGGAAGCGGCCGCGCACGATTTCCTCGGCCAGTTGATCCGCCACGGTCTGCGAGAGCGTCTTGCCGGGTCCTTTGTCCGTCATCTGGGAACCTTGTGCGAGGGCGGTTGCGATTCGAAAATTGTCTACAAAAACAATCTACCGCATACAATTTTAGCACCGACGCCAAAATAGAAAAGGGGCTGCGCCGCAGCCCCCTTCTTCCCCTTCCCGACTCCCCCGGCCACGTCAGTGTACCGGCGCCCCATCCTGGAACCAGCGCGCCAGCAGGGCCCGCTCGTCGTCGGTCATGCCGGTGGCGTTGTTCAGCGGCATGGTCTTCTGCACCACGGCCTGCTGGTAGACCACCTGCGCATGCGATTTCAGCAGCTCGGGGGTTTGCAGCTGTATGCCCTTGTTCGCGAGCTGGGCGTTGTGGCACACCACGCACCGCTGCGCCACCACCTGCCGGACCTGCCCGATGTCCTGGGCGCCCAGCGGCGCCGACGGTGCGGCGGCCTTGTCCAGGCCGGGCGGCGCGATCGCCACGGCCACCCCCAGCAGCAGCGCGATGCCCGCCGCCGGATACCAGGGGTTGGTGACGCCCTTGTGGCGCAGCACGAAGAACTGGCGGATCAGGGCGCCCGCCAGCATCAGGGCGATCAGCACCAGCCAGTTGTGGGGGGCGGAATAGACCATGCTGTAGTGGTTCGACAGCATGGCGAACAGCACCGGCAGCGTGAAGTAGGTGTTGTGGACGCTGCGCTGCTTGCCCAGCTTGCCGTGGATGGGATCGACCGGCTCGCCCGCGCGCATGGCGGCCACGACCTTGCGCTGCCCCGGGATGATCACCATGAGCACGTTGGCGCTCATGATGGTGGCGATCATGGCCCCCACGATCAGGAAGGCCGCGCGCCCCGCGAACAGGTGGCAGGCCAGCCAGGCCGCCGCCGCCACGAACAGCGCCACCGCGATGCCGACCTTGCGGTCCGCGCGCTCGTCGGTGCCCGCGACACGGCAGATGATGTCGTACACCAGCCAGCCCACCACCAGGAAGCACAGCACCGCCACCACCGCCGCCACCGGCCCCCAGTCGAACACGTTGCGGTCGATCAGGTAGGTCTGGGCGTTGAACAGGTATAGCGCCACCAGCAGCGCGAAGCCCGACATCCAGGTGGAATAGCTTTCCCAGTAGAACCAGTGCAGGTGTTCGGGTAGGCGCTTGGGGGCGACGAGATACTTCTGCGGGTTGTAGAACCCGCCGCCGTGCACGGCCCAGAGTTCGCCGGAGACGCCCTTGTCGATCAGTTCCGGGTCTTGCGGCTTCATCAGGCTGTTGTCGAGCCAGACGAAGTAGAACGAGGATCCGATCCAGGCGATGCCCGTGATGATGTGCAGCCAACGCAGCAGCAGATTGGCCCAATCAAGGATGTAGGCTTCCATGCCCTTCCTGCCAGAGCAATGCTCACCACTGCGGGCGCTGTGAGCAGGACGGGTCGCGCCAGATGCGAAGCGCCGCGGCGACCGTACAATCAACGGGGGCCTGGCGGCCCCCGCTTGTGACGGTTTGCATCTTCACCCGACGCCCCGCGGCTTGTCAATATCGTCCGCCGGCACCCCGCCGCTCCTGGGAACGGAACTTGCGAGCTACGCGCGCCGGGCTTGTACAGGAGGTACGCGATGATGTTCGTTCCCCGCCTTCGGCTGTTCGCCGTATGCGCGGCCACGGCCGGCGCCATGGCCGCGGGCTGTTCCCACCCGAGCGATCCGCTGGCCTATACCCGCAACGAATTCGCCCGCACCGACACCTACTCGCGCGCCTATCCGAAGGCGCCCGAAATGGTGTGCGAGGCCGGCAAGCGTTCGCTGCTCAGCCAGGGCTACACGCTGGCCGACGCCGGCGCGCGCTCGATCGAGGGGCACAAACAGTTCCAGAGCGGCGACAACTACAAGGAGATCACCTTCCGCCTGGTCTGCGAACCCGACCATGCCGGAACCACCCGGTCGATCGCCTTCGTCAACGCGGTCGAATCGACCTTCGCGCTGAAGAAGACCAACAACTCGGCCAGCGTCGGCGTCGGGCTGCTGGGCTCGGTGTCCATGCCCTTCACCTCGTCGGACGACTCCATGGTCAAGACCGGCAGCGAGACCATCGCCTCGGATGATTTCTACAGCCGTTTCTTCGCGTTGCTGGAACAGTACATGCCGTCCGCCTCGCCGACGCCGCAGGGCGACGCCGCTGCGCCGGCCCCCAAGTCGCCCTAGCGGCGGGCAGCCATCCGCTAGAATGGACGGGATGCTCCAGAACGGAGCCCCACGCCCGGAGACGAGTCCATGGATCGCCCTGTCGCCCCGCCCCAACTGGCGGATTCCCGTCTTTTCAGAAACCAGGCCTACATAGGCGGCGCATGGGTGGATGCCCGGGATGGCGCCACCTTCGCGGTCGACAATCCGGCCGACGGCGGGACGCTGGCCCGCGTCGCCGACCTGGACGCCTCGCAGACCGAGGAAGCCATCGCCGCGGCCCAGGCGGCGTTCGGCCCCTGGCGGGCGCGCACGGCGAAGGACCGGGCCGCCATCCTGCGGCGCTGGTTCGAGCTGATCCTGGCGCATGCCGACGACCTGGCCGCGCTGATGACGCTGGAACAGGGCAAGCCCCTGGCCGAGGCCAAGGGCGAGGTCGCCTATGCCGCCTCGTTCGTCGAGTGGTTCGCCGAACAAGGCAAGCGCATCGCCGGCGATACGCTGGCGCCCGTGGCCGCCGGCACGCGCATGCTGGTGCTGCGCGAGCCCATAGGCGTGTGCGCGGCCATCACGCCGTGGAATTTCCCGCTGGCCATGATCACCCGCAAGGCGGGCCCCGCGCTGGCCGCGGGCTGCACCATGGTGCTCAAGCCCGCCGAGCAGACCCCGCTGTCCGCGCTGGCGCTGGCGGAACTGGCGCACCGCGCCGGCCTGCCCGCCGGCGTGCTGAACATCGTGACGGCAGACAGCGAACGCTCCATCGCCGCCGGCAAGGCGCTGTGCGCGAGCCCGGTGGTGCGCAAGCTCACCTTCACCGGCTCCACGCCGGTGGGCCGCATCCTGATGCAGCAAAGCGCACCCACCATCAAGAAGCTGTCGCTGGAGCTGGGCGGCCTGGCTCCCTTCATCGTCTTTGAAGACGCCGACCTGGACGCCGCCGTGGACGGCGCCATCGCTTCCAAGTACCGCAACGCCGGGCAGACCTGCGTCTGCACCAACCGCTTCTACGTACACGACAGCATCTACGATGCCTTCGTCCAGAAGCTGGCCGAGCGCACCGGCGGCCTGAAGGTGGGCAGCGGCTTCGACGCCGGCGTCGCCCAGGGCCCGCTGATCGACGAGGCCGCCATCGCCAAGGTCGACCAGCACGTGCAGGACGCCGTGGGCAAGGGCGCGCGGATCCTGGCGGGCGGCAAGCGGCATGCGCTGGGCGGCCGCTTCTACGAACCCACGGTACTGGCCGACGTGTCCGAGGACATGCTGTGCATGCGCGAGGAAACCTTCGGGCCGGTCGCCCCCGTGGTCCGTTTCCGCGACGAGGCCGACGTCATCCGCCTGGCCAACGACACGGAGTTCGGGCTCGCCTCGTACTTCTACAGCCGCGACATCGGCCGCATCTTCCGCGTGGCCGAGGCGCTGGAATACGGCATGGTCGGCGTCAACACCGGCCTGATCTCGAACGAGGTCGCACCCTTCGGCGGCGTCAAGCAGTCGGGCCTGGGCCGCGAGGGCTCGGTCTACGGCATCGACGACTACCTCGAGATGAAGTACGTGTGCCTGGGCGGGATATGAGCGTGCCCGCCCGGCCGCCCGAAGGGCGCGCGACCTCCCTCGGGGAGGATGTCGCGCAGCGACAGGAAGGTAGTCCAGTGAGCGGGCACGCTTCGGTCAGGCCGGCGCGGCCGCAGGACGTCGCGCCCATCCTCGCCCTGATGCGCGGACTGGCGGAATACGAGAACCTGACCCACCTGTTCCTGGCCCGCGACGAGGACCTGCGGGACGCCTTATTCGGGCCGCATCCGGCGGCCGAATGCCTGGTGGCGGACGTGGCAGGCGAAGTGGTGGGCTATGCCCTCTTCTTCCACAACTACTCCACCTTCCTCGGCCGCCGTGGCCTGTACCTGGAGGATCTCTACGTACACCCCGACCAGCGGGGCCGCGGGCTGGGCAAGCGCCTGCTGCGCGCCCTGGCCGCCCTGGCGGTGGAGCGCCGCTGCGGCCGCTTCGAGTGGAGCGTGCTGGACTGGAACCAGCCCGCCATCGACTTCTACGAAGCCATGGGCGCCGAGGTGCTGCCCGATTGGCGCATCGTGCGCGTCACGGGCGAGGCCCTGGCGCGGCTGGGGTCGGCGGCCGGTTGAGCCGGGCCGCCGGGGGAGCCCCCTCCCCCGGGCCTAGACCCGGAACATTCCCACCATCCGGTCCAGCCGCTCGGCCATCTCGCGCATTTCCTCGGCCGAGCGGGCCGTCTCGCCCATGGCCGCGGTGGTTTCCTCGACCATCTGGGCGATGCTCTCCACCTGCTGGGCGATCGAGGTGCTGGCCGCCGACTGCTCCTTGGTCGCATGCGCCACTTCGCGCACGCGCTCGAGCGAGGTGTCCGCGCTGGAACTGATCTCGCGCAGCGACACGGCCACTTCGTCGGCCAGGCTGGTGCCCTCGGCCACCATGGGCAGGATGTGCTCCATCGTCACGGTGGACTCGGCCGTCTCGCGCTGGACCGCGCTGACCATTTCCTCGATCTCGACCGTGGCCGACGACGTACGCTCGGCCAGTTTGCGGACCTCGTCCGCCACCACGCTGAAGCCTCGGCCCTGCTCGCCGGCCCGGGCGGCCTCGATGGCCGCGTTCAGGGCCAGCAGGTTGGTCTGGCCGGCGATCTCCTTGATGGAAGCGGCGATGGAGTTGATCTGCACCGCCCTTTCCTCCAGGCCCCGGATCTTGTGCGAGGCCTCGCCCACCGCACTGGCGATGCGCTTCATGCTTTCGGCGGCGCTCATGACGCGGGTCTCGCCGTCGCGGCATTTCTCGGCCACGCCCTCGGAGTTGTGCTGGGTCTGGCTGGCCGCATCCGAAATATGGGCCACCGACACGGTCAATTCCTCGACCGCCGCGGCCATCGAGGACGTCGCGTCGCTCTGCTGCACCGCGGCCGTGGAGACCTGGTTCACCGACTCGGCGATGCGATGGGCGTCGCGCTTCATGGTGGCCGCTTCCTCGCGAACCCGCGAGATCAGGTTGCGCACGGACTCCGACATCCTGGCGAAGCCGTCCAGCAGGCTGCCCGGTTCGGCATCCGGCAGCTTCTGGCTGAGATCGCCGCCGGCGGCGCGGCGCATGATCTCGAGCACGGCGCGGGGCTCGCCGCCGATCTGGCGGATGACGCCGCGGGCGATGAGGCCGCTGGCCAGCAGCAGGACCACCGCCAGTACGAGCGCCGTGCCGATGCCCGTGACGAGCTGGCGCGAGATGGCCTCGTCCAGGTCGTCGATGTAGACGCCGGTGCCGATCACCCAGTTCCAGGGCTGGAAATGCTTGTAGATGTTCAGCTTGGGCACGGGCTCCGTCTCGCCGGGCCGGGCGAACAGGATGCGCATGTAGCTCTGCCCGCCCCCCTCGCGCATCGCCGCCAGGCGCTCCTGCATGGCCACGCCCGGATCGCGCTTGTCGCCCGAGCGGGTGATGGCGTTGGAGCCCGCCAGCGCCGGATTGCCCCCGTTCATCACGATGAGGCCCTGCTCGTCGGTGACGAAGATGTATTCGGTCTTGCCGTTGCTGCCGCCATAACGGAAGCCCTGCAACGCCGCCTTGGCGGCCTCCTGGGCCTGCTGCTGGGTCATCTGGCCCTTCTGCTGCAGTTCCTGGTAGTGGTTGACGACGCCCCAGGCGCCCTGGGCGACGGCCAGGATCTCCGATTTCTTGGCTTCGAGCAGCAATTGCCGCTCGCTGTAGATGGACCATCCCTGCACCGCCAGCAGCAGGACCACCGCCAGGGCCACCAGCGCCGCCAGCCGGCCCTTCAGCGACGACCTGGCCGTCAAGGACGCCGGGGCGGGACGTGTCTCGCCGCCGGAAAAACCACTCGTATCATGCATTACCGCGCTCATTCGATCCCCTTGCACGCGACCCGCCGGGGCATGGCGCACCGGCGCGGCGACGAAAACTCACTCAAGCCATTAACGGCATGCCCGGCGGGATCTGTATGGCGGAACACGGGACCGGGCCAGCCGGCAAACATGAAAAGAAAAAGGGGAGCTTTCGCTCCCCTTTTTCCTGGCTTTGCCAACCGCCGTCAGGCGGCTTCGCGGCTGGCGCGCTTGCGGTCGTGCTCCTTCAGGTGCAGCTTGCGCAGCCGGATGTTCTTGGGCGTGATCTCGACCAGTTCGTCGTCGGCGATGAATTCCACCGCGTACTCCAGCGTCAGCTGGATGGGCGGGACCAGGCGCACGGCCTCGTCCGTGCCCGAGGCGCGTACGTTGGTGAGCTGCTTGCCCTTGATCGGGTTGACCACCAGATCGTTGTCGCGGCTGTGGATGCCGATGATCATGCCTTCGTACAGCGCCTCGCCGGGCGAGACGAACATGCGGCCGCGGTCCTGCAGCTTCCACAGCGCGTAGGCCACGGCATCGCCGTCCTCCTGGCTGATCAGCACGCCGTTGTGGCGTTCGCCCAGGGTGCCGTCGCGAACCGGGGCATATTCGTCGAACACGTGGCTGATCAGGCCGGTGCCGCGCGTCAGCGTCATGAACTCGCCCTGGAAGCCGATCAGGCCGCGTGCGGGAATGCGGTATTCCAGGCGGGTACGGCCCTTGCCGTCCGACGCCATGTCCAGCAGTTCGCCCTTGCGGCGGCCCAGTTCTTCCATCACCGAGCCCTGGTGGCCGTCCTCGACATCCACCGTCAGCAGCTCGAACGGCTCGCACTTGACGCCGTCGATCTCCTTGAAGACCACGCGCGGACGCGAGACGGCCAGTTCGTAGCCCTCGCGGCGCATGTTCTCCAGCAGGATGGTCAGGTGCAGTTCGCCACGGCCCGACACCTCGAACACGGTATCGTCGCCGGTTTCGCGCACGCGCAGCGCCACGTTGGACTTGAGCTCGCGGTCCAGGCGGTCGCGCAGCTGGCGGCTGGTCACGAACTTGCCTTCGCGGCCGGCCAGCGGTGACGTGTTCACGCAGAAATTCATGGTCAGCGTCGGCTCGTCGACCTTGATCATGGGCAAGGCCTCGGGCGCCTCCGGTGCGCACACCGTGCAGCCGATGCCCAGTTCATCGATACCGTTGATCAGGACGATGTCGCCGGCCTGCGCCTCGGGAACGATCTCGCGCTCCAGGCCACGGAACTTCAGCACCTGGTTGACCCGGCCCTTGATGGGGTTGCCCTCGGGGCCGAACTTGATCACCACGTCCTGCAACGGACGCACGCGGCCGCGCGTGATGCGGCCCACGCCGATCTTGCCGACGTAGCTGGAATAGTCCAGCGACACGATCTGCAGTTGCAGCGGACCGTCGGCATCGTCGTTGCGCACGGGCACCTTGTCCAGGATCACGTCGAACAACGGCTTCATGTCGCCGCTGCGCACGTCCTCGGTCAGGCCCGCGTAGCCGTTCAGGCCCGACGCGTAGACGACCGGGAAGTCGAGTTGTTCCTCGCTTGCGCCCAGCTTGTCGAACAGGTCGAAGGTCTGGTTGATCACCCAGTCCGGACGCGCGCCCGGGCGGTCGATCTTGTTGATAACGACGATGGGCTTGAGGCCCAGGGCCAGCGCCTTGCGGGTGACGAAGCGGGTCTGGGGCATCGGCCCCTCGACCGCGTCGACCAGCAGCAGCACGCCGTCCACCATGGACAGCACCCGCTCGACCTCGCCGCCGAAGTCGGCGTGCCCCGGGGTGTCCACGATGTTGATGTGCGTGCCTTCGTATTCGACCGCACAGTTCTTGGCCAGGATCGTGATGCCACGTTCCTTTTCGATGTCGTTCGAGTCCATGACCCGTTCGGCCACCTGCTCGTTCTCGCGGAAGGTGCCCGCCTGCCGCAGCAGCTGGTCCACCAGGGTCGTCTTGCCATGGTCCACGTGGGCGATGATCGCCACGTTGCGCAATGCGCGTGTCATGTCGTTTCCTTGAATGAAATCAATCTGTCGGGCTGCAGCCAGCCGTCCTCGCAGCGAGCCGTTCCCAGGAATCCACCGTCCGGCCCGGCAACCCGGACCTTGCCTGCTTCTGTCTCGGCGGCCGCCGTGCCGGTTGCCTCGCCGGCGGCCATTCTTTCCTTGCGCCCCTGCATGAAGCGCTGGGCCGCCGCCGCCTCCAGCCGTACGACCGGCAGGTCGGCCAGCAGCGACTCCATCGGCAGCAGCGCGCCGGCCGGATCGGCCAGCGCCTCCAGCCGTTCCAGGGTCCAGGCCTGTGCCAGGTCGAACCCCGCCGTACGCGTGCGCCGCAGCGCCGTCAGGTGCGCGCCGCATCCCAGTGCCCGGCCGACGTCCTGCGCCAGCGTACGGACGTAGGTGCCCTTGCTGCACGAGACGTCGATCGTCGCCGATCGTCCGGACAGCGACAGCAGCCTCAACCCATGGATCGTGACCTGCCTCGGCTCCCGCTCCAGCTCGACGCCCTCGCGCGCGTATTCGTACAAGGGCTTGCCGTCGCGCTTGAGCGCCGAATACATGGGCGGCACCTGCGAAATCCTGCCGACGAAGCGTGACAACACGTCGCGCATCCTCGCCTCGTCCACGGCCAGGGCGGGATCCTGTCCGGGAAAACCGACCGGCATGCCCGTACGGTCGCCGCTGTCCGTTTCCTCGCCCAGCGCCAGCGTCGCGGTATAGCTCTTGTCGGCATCGAACATCCCGCCGGAGAACTTGGTCGCTTCGCCGAAGCACAGCACCATCAGGCCGGTCGCGAACGGATCCAGCGTCCCCGTGTGTCCCGCCTTGCGCGCATCCAGGATGCGGCGCGCGCGCTGCAAGGCATGATTGCTGGACAAGCCCTCGGGTTTGTCCAGCAGCAACACACCATCCAGCGCACGCCCGCGTCGGGAAGCCATCGCAATCGTCGGAAAAAAAGGACGCGGCGCGGCTTACGCGCGGTCGTCGTCAGGAGCGGACGGTTCTGCCGGCGCGATGCCCTCGCGCTCGTCCTGGCCGGTCTGGCCGGATTCGGTCAGTTCGTCGGCCTTGACGCCCGGCGTGTTGGCCTGGGCGATCAGCCGGTTCATTTCCATGCCGCGCGACATCTGGCGGTCGTGGAAGAAATGCAGCGTGGGGACGGTGTGGATATGCAGCCGCTTGAACAACAGCGAATGCAGCCAGCCCGCCTTTTCGTTCAGCGCGGTTTCGGCCGCGGCCGACTCGGCGCCCATGACGGTGAAATACACCTTGGCATGGGCGTAGTCCGGCGTCAGGTCCACGCCCGTGAGCGTGACCAGTCCGGCGCGGGCCGTATCGACCTCGCGCTGGATCATCTCTGCCAGGTCCTTCTGGATCTGGTCGGCCAGCCGCTGGTTGCGGCCGCCGGGGAGCTTCTTCTGCCTGTGACGACTCATCTGCCTGCACGTGCCCCTTTACAGGGTACGCGCCACTTCCTTCACCTCGAACACCTCGAGCTGGTCGCCGATCGCGATGTCGTTGTTGTTGCGCAGCGTGATACCGCAATCGAAGCCGGACTTGACCTCGCGCACGTCGTCCTTGAAGCGGCGCAGCGAATCGACCTCGCCGGTCCACTGGACCACGTTGTTGCGCAGCAGGCGGACCTGCGAATTGCGGCGGACCACGCCATCGAGCACCATGCAGCCGGCGATGTTGCCGATGCGGGACACGTTGTAGACCTCGCGGATCTCGACCAGGCCGATGACCTCCTCGCGCTTCTCGGGGGCCAGCATGCCCGACATGGCCGACTTCACGTCATCCACGGCGTCGTAGATGATGTTGTAGTAGCGCACGTCGATGCCGTTGTTCTCGGCCAGCTTCTTGGCGCTGGCATCCGCCCGCACGTTGAAGCCGATGACGACCGCCTTCGAGGCGATGGCCAGGTTGATGTCGCTTTCCGACACGCCGCCGACCGCCGCGTGCACGACCTGCACGCGCACCTCGTCGGTGGACAGCTTGGTCAGCGCCTGCACCAGCGCTTCCTGCGAACCCTGGACGTCGGTCTTGACGATGAGCGCCAGCGTCTGCACGCCCTCGCCCATGTTGTCGAACAGCGATTCCAGCTTCGCGGCCTGCTGGCGGGCCAGCTTCACGTCGCGGAACTTGCCCTGGCGGAACAGCGCGATCTCGCGCGCCTTGCGCTCGTCGCTCAGCACCATCAATTCGTCGCCGGCGGCCGGGACCTCGGTCAGGCCCTGGATCTCGACGGGAATGGACGGGCCGGCCTCGGCGATCGGCTTGCCCACTTCGTCCAGCATCGCGCGCACCCGGCCGAAGCTCGCGCCGGCCAGCACGGCGTCGCCGCGCTTGAGCGTGCCGCTCTGGACCAGGATGGTGGCGACCGGGCCGCGGCCCTTGTCCAGCTTGGCTTCGATGACCAGGCCCTTGGCCGGCGCATCGACGGGCGCCTTCAGTTCCAGAACTTCGGCCTGCAGCAGCACCTGTTCGAGCAGTTCGTCGATGCCGGCGCCGGTCTTGGCCGACACGGGCACGAAGGGCGAATCGCCGCCGTACTCTTCCGGCACGACTTCCTCGGCCACCAGTTCCTGCTTGACGCGATCGGGGTTGCTCTCGGGCTTGTCGATCTTGTTGATCGCCACCACGATGGGCACGCCCGCCGCCTTGGCATGGTGGATCGCTTCCTTGGTCTGGGGCATGACGCCGTCATCGGCCGCCACCACCAGGATCACGATGTCCGTGGCCTGGGCGCCGCGCGCCCGCATGGCGGTGAACGCCTCGTGGCCCGGGGTATCCAGGAAGGTCACCACGCCACGCTCGGTTTCCACGTGGTAGGCGCCGATGTGCTGCGTGATCCCGCCCGCTTCGCCCGAGGCGACCTTGGCGCGGCGGATGTAGTCCAGCAGCGAGGTCTTGCCGTGGTCGACGTGGCCCATGACGGTCACCACCGGCGCACGCGGCATCTCCACGGCATCGGTGGCCGGCGCCTGGTCCAGGAAGGCCTCGGGATCGTCCAGCTTGGCCGCGATCGCGGTGTGGCCGAGTTCCTCGACCACGATCATCGCCGTTTCCTGGTCCAGCACCTGGTTGATGGTGACCATCTGGCCCATCTTCATCAGGACCTTGATGACCTCGGCCGCCTTGACCGCCATCTTGTGGGCCAGGTCGGCCACCGAAATGGTCTCGGGCACGTGCACTTCGCGCACGATGTTCTCGACCACCTGCTGCGCCTTCTGGTCCTGGTGACGGTTGCGGCCACCGCGGCCACCGCCGCGCCAGCCGTCGCGGCTCGCGCCGGCGGTCGCGTCGCCGCGGGTCTTCAGGCCCTTCTTGCGCGAGGCATCGTCGGACCAGGTCGAGGCGACGGCCCCGGCCTTCAGGACCTTCTTGCCCGGCGCGGCCTTGTTGTCGTCCTTCTTGGCGGCCGGCGCGGCGGCTGCCTTGTTGTCCTGGCCGGCAGCGGCCTTCGCGGCCGGCTTGTGCAGCGTACCGGCGATCGGCGCCGTCGGGGCGGCAGCCGGCGCGGGCGCCGGTTGCGGAGCGTGCAGGACCTTGTTGCGCGGACGGCTCAGCATCTCGCGCAACGCGGCGGCCTCGGCTTCGGCGGCGCGGCGCGCCTTGTCGCGCGCCTCGGCGGCCTTGGCGTCGGCCTTGCGCATTTCTTCCGCCTTCTTGCGGGCCTCTTCGGCCTTGACGCGCGCCGCCTCGGCGCTCGACGCAGCCTGGTTTGCTACGACATCGCTCACTGCAGCCCCTCCCTCGGGCACGGCAGGGTGGGTAGATTGGGCAGCGGCTGCCTCGGCGGCGGCACGCTTGGCTTTCTCGGCTTCGGCCGCGGCTTCCTCGGCTTCCTTGGCCGCGCGCTCGGCGGCCAGGCGGGCCTGTTCCTCGACTTCGCGCAGGCGCGCCTCGGCCTCGCGGCGCTCGCGTTCCTCGGCTTCGGCACGCTCGCGCGCCTGCGCCTCCTGCTGCTCGCGCTCGAGACGCGCGGCTTCCTGGGCCTCGGCTTCCGCCTGGCTGGCGCGCGCCTCGTCCTCGGGGCGCGCCTGGCTGGTTTCCAGTTCGGCGCCGTCGCCCGCGTCGCGCTTGATGAAGACGCGCTTCTTGCGCACCTCGACCTGGATCGTGCGGGCCTTGCCGGTCGCATCGGCCTGCTTGATCTCGGACGTCTGCTTGCGGGTGACCGTGATCTTCTTGCGGTCTTCGGACGCACCATGGGCACGGCGCAACGATTCGAGCAGTTGTGCCTTGTCGCTTTCGGTGACGGTATCGTCGACCGACTTGATGCTTACTCCCGCGGCGCGCAGCTGCTCCAGCAGTACGTTGGCGGGCAATTTCAGCTCGGTTGCGAACTGGGCGACAGTGTTACTCGACATTCGTTTCTCTTCCCCGGTGTGGCTGATCGACGGTATGGGCAAACTCAAGCCTGCTCGAACCAGTGCGCGCGCGCACGGACGATGAGCTGCTTGGCCTGCTCTTCATCGATGCCGGTCAACTCGATCAGTTCGTCGACGGACAGGTCCGCCAGGTCGTCGCGCGTGAGCACCTGCCCCTCCGCCAGCTTGGCGGCCAGTTCGGGCGTCACGCCTTCCAGACTCAGCAGATCCTGCGCGGTCTCGACCCGCTCTTCCTGCGCGATGGCCTCGGTCAGCAAGGCGTTGCGGGCACGATTGCGCAGTTCGTTGATCGTGTCCTCGTCGAAGGCTTCGATTTCCAGCAGTTCCTGGATCGGCACGTAGGCGATTTCCTCCAGGCCCGTGAAGCCTTCCTCGATCAGGATGTCGGCCACTTCCTGGTCGACGTCCAGCTTGGACATGAAGGTTTGGCGCAGGGAGCTGTGCTCCTGCTCCTGCTTGGCCTGGCTTTCGTCAGGCGTCATGATGTTGATCTGCCAGCCGGTCAGCTCGGACGCCAGGCGTACGTTCTGGCCGCTGCGGCCGATGGCGATCGCCAGGTTGTCCTCGTCGACCACCACGTCCATGGCATGGCGGTCTTCGTCGACCACGATGGACTGGACGTTGGCCGGCGCCAGCGCGCCGATCACGAACTGCGCAGGATCCTCGGACCATAGCACGATATCGACCTGCTCACCGCCCAGCTCGTTGCGCACCGCCTGCACGCGCGAACCGCGCATGCCGACGCAGGTGCCGATCGGGTCGATGCGGCGGTCGTGGGCGACCACGGCGATCTTGGCGCGCACGCCGGGATCCCGGGCCGCGCCCTTGAGCTCGAGCAGGCCCTGCTCGATCTCGGGCACTTCGTTCTCGAACAGCTGGGCGATGAACAGCGGCGTGGCGCGCGACAGGATGATCTGCTGGCCGCGGGCCTGGCGGTCGATGCCCTTCAGGTAGGCACGCACGCGGTCGCCCACGCGCAGGTTTTCCTTGGGGATCATTTCCGAACGCGGCAGGCGCGCCTCGACCTTGCCGATCTCGACGATGGCGTCGCCCTTGTCCATGCGCTTGATGGTGCCGGACACGATCGACTCGCCGCGCTCCAGGAAATCGTTCAGCAGTTGCTCGCGCTCGGCGTCGCGGATCCGCTGCAGGATGACCTGCTTGGCGGCCTGCGCGCCGATGCGGCCGAACTCGATGGGCTCGAGCGGCTCTTCGATGTATTCGTCCAGCTCGATGTTGGGCACGACCTCGCGCGCTTCCGACAGCAGCGTCTGCTGGTCGGGCATCTGCAGGCCGGCCTCGTCGGGCACGACCAGCCAGCGGCGGAACGCCTCATGGTCGCCCGTCTCGCGGTCGATCGCGACACGAATGTCGACATCCTCTTTGTAGAGCTTCTTCATGGCGGAGGCCAGCGCGCTCTCGAGAGCACCGAACACCACGTCGCGCGTGACGTTCTTCTCGCGCGCCAGCGCGTCCACCAACAACAGAATCTCGCGGCTCATCGCTTTTTGCCCCTGAAATTCAGAACCGGATCCAGCTTGGCCCGCTCGATCTCGTCGAGCGTGAACCGCAATACCTGGATATCCCCTTCCTTTGCTTCGAATTCGATGCCGAACGTCTCGGGTTCGGCGCCCTTGTCTGCCCCATCCGCCTGCGCGGCCGGATCGGCTTCCGGAACGACCAGCGTGCCGGCGAAAACCTTGCGTCCCTCGAACGGCAGGCGCAGCTTGACCTGCGCGCGCTCGCCGGCGAACCGGATGAAGTCCCTGGCGGTGCGCAGCGGCCGGTCGGTGCCGGGGGAACCGACTTCCAGCCGCGCGTAGTCGATGTTCTCGACCTCGTAGACGCGCGACAACTGCCGGGAGACCGCCTCGCAGTCCTCGATGCGCACCCCGCCTTCGCGATCTATCGTGACACGCAGCAGCCCCTGCCCGGCGCGTTCCACGTCGACCAGTTCAACCCCCAGGCCCGCCAGGGATTGTTCGGTAAGCTGAAAAAGATCTGCCATGCCTCGTTATGCGCCCTCGTTCGTGAACGGCATGCCTGGCATGCCGCCGTGTATCGGCCGTGGCCCGTCGCCCGGCGCTGGCCAGGGATCCGACGGACACGAACCGGAAAACCAAAAAAAAATGGGCTGCACGGCCCAGCCCATTTTGCGACATCGCCCGGATCGCGCGCTTACGCGCCGCGAGGTCCGAACGACCGCCTGTTCTGTTGTCGGAGGACTCAACCGGGGACCAGCCTTCGGGCACGAATGCCGCAGGCCGCCTTTCAACCGGAGAACCCTCCTGCCCTACAACACACCAGCCGCCCACGCAAAACGTCGGACAGCCATCGCGCAAGGTGGAGACCGGCTCGAAAAGTGCCCTGTTCGCGCACTGAACCCTAAACGCGGTGTCTAGCCTGTAGATGTTAAGCCAAATCGGCCTTTTTTTCAAGCCAATGGCCACCGCGCCACAGGAGAGGCCTAGCCGCGGCCCCGGCGTGCCCGTCCGTTCGCTCCGCCCAGGAATCCCAGGTGGGACTCGTGCGCCGAAGCGCTGCGAGGCTGGCGATCTTCGCCGGCGCCACGACCGGCGCCCTTCCCCGCCTTGGGACCGTTGCCGCCCTTGCCCCGGCCGCGCTGGGCGCGGCCGCCGGCCGCCGCCCCGGCCTCGGGCTTGCGGCCGTCGGGCCGCGCCCCCGGACGGGCCGGGCCTTTCTTGCCGTGCTTGCGGCCGCCGGGTCCGCCGGCGCGCTCGGCACCACCGTGGGGGTGCCCATTGGGCAAGCCGCCCGCGAAACTCTGGCCCGTGCCATAGGGGTCGGAGGGGAAACTCTGCCCCACTCCCGGCATGGCGGCCTTGCCGCCCTGGATGCGCCCCTTGCGGCCGACCCGGGCGCCATGCATGCCGTTCTGCTCCAGCGTACCGAACCCCGGGGGCAGCGCGGCCTCGTGCGATACGGGCTGCGTGCTGCGCCGTCCCCGGCGCCCGCCTTCCTCGTCGTCCGCGCGGACCAGGCCCAGCTGGACCTGCAACGCCGTCACCAGCGAAGGATCGAGCTCCTCCCACCGTCCGCGGCGCAGGTTGCGCGGCAGGGACACGTCACCGAAGCGGGTACGCAGCAGGCGGCTTACCACCACGCCCTGCGACTCGAACATGCGCCGCACTTCGCGATTGCGGCCTTCCTGCAGCGTGACGCGGTACCAGCGGTTGCTGCCGTCGCCGCCCAGGTAGTCCAGGGAACCGAACGCGGCCATGCCGTCATCCAGCTGCACGCCCTCGACCAGCGCCCGGCGCTGCTCGTCGGTCATCTCGCCCAGCACGCGCACCGCATATTCGCGCTCCTGCCCATAGCGGGGATGGCTGAGGCGGTTGGCCAGGTCGCCGGAGGTCGTGAAGATCAGCAGGCCCTCGGTGTTCAGGTCCAGCCGGCCGACCGACAGCCATTTGCCGTTCTTGATCTTGGGCAGCCGCGAGAACACCGTGGCACGGCCCTCGGGGTCGTCCTGGGTGACGATCTCGCCCGCGGGCTTGTGGTAGAGCACGACCCGGGGCGGACGCGAGGTATGGCGCCGCTGCACCAGCTTGCCGTTCACGCGCACCTGGTCATTGGGCGCCACGCGCTGCCCGATGTGGGCGGGCTCGCCATTGACCGACACCCGGCCGGCCACGATCAGCTCTTCCATTTCGCGCCGCGACCCGATGCCGGCATCGGCCAGCACCTTGTGCAGCTTGGGCATGACGGCCTCGCTGGACAGGTACTTGCCCAGGCGGCGCTTGAGGTCGGGGGCCTTGTCGAGGAAGGACAGCGCCTGTTCGGCCTCTTTCTCGGCCGCGCGCAGTTCCTCGGGACTCAGTTCGGGCAGCGCCATCTGGGCGCCGTCATCGGCCTGGACACCCGCCTCGCGGCGCTTCTGCCCCGCGCGCCGCTGCTGCGGCGGCTTCGGACCCTTGGCGCCCCTGGGGCCCTTGGCATCCTGGGCACCCTTCGCCTCGCGCGGCTTGCGGCGCGGCGGCTTGGTTTCGGCGGGAAACAGCGTAGCCTGGCCGTCTTCGGCGGCAGGCGCCTCGGCCGGGGCCCCCGCTTCCGGAGCAGCCTCATCGGCCGGACGGCGCCGACGGAAAGGCGTACGCAAATTCCGCCGGCCCCGGGCCTTTTCCTGCGTGGGCGCACCTGCCTCCAACGGAGCGGACGCCTCCACGCTTTCGGCGGGGGGCATATCGTGCGTGGTTTCGTTCATGTATGGTCTTGGTTGCTTGTCTTCGTAACCGAGGACTCCTCGTCCTCGACACTCGGCGCCGGCTCGGAGTCGGGCGCTTGCATTTCGGTTTCCTGCTGGCTGGCGGACTCGTCCGCCGCATCGCCGGCGGCGATTTCCTCGCCCACCGGCTCCCAGGCCTGCGCCGCCTGGGCAGAAGCCTCGTCCGCCCCGGCGCCGCCGGAGTCGGCGCCTTCGACGACGGCTACTTCATCGACGACAGTCACCTCATCGGCGACAGTCACCTCATCGGCGACGGCCACATCCTCCGCGGCGACCACCTCGTCAACGGCAGTCCATTCATCCGCTGCGGCCGCTTCCTCGACGGTGGCCGCGCCCTCGGCGACGGCCACTTCTTCAACGGCGGCCTCGCGCGTTTCGCCGGCTCCGGCGGCCTCCGCGGCCGCGTCATCATTGGCAGCCGCCGAGGCCTCGCCCGGGATGTCCTGCTCGGCCCCGTCCACCGCCAGGGACAGGTCTCCGGATCCGTCCAGCCCGCTCAACGCGGCCACGGATTCGGCGGACTCCAGAGGCGGCAGCTCGTCCAGCGCCTTCAGCCCCAGGTCGTCCAGGAAATGTCGCGTCGTGCCGAACAGCGCCGGACGGCCGGGCGCGTCGCGATGGCCGATCACCTCGATCCAGCCGCGGTCCTCGAGGGTCTTGATGACCTGCGAGGACACGGTCACGCCGCGGATTTCCTCGATGTCGCCACGCGTGACCGGTTGCCTGTAGGCCACGATCGCCAGCGTTTCCATGACGGCCCGCGAATACTTCGGCGGCCGCTCGGGATTGAGCCGTTCGAGATAGGGCCGCATGGAGGGCCGGCTCTGGAACCGCCAGCCGCTGGCCAGCGCCACGAGCTCGATGCCTCGCTCGGCCCATGACTGGTGAATGTCCTGCAACAGGCCGCGTATCGTGTCGTTGCCGACCTCGTCGGCGAACAGCTTGCGCAGTTCCGACAATTGCAACGGTTCCTGCGCGCACAAGAGCGCAGTCTCCAGCACGAGCCTTGCCTCGCTGGTGTTCATGAGCGTGTGATCAAACGGGCGTAATCCGTATGGTTCCCAATACGGGTTCTGATTCTTAGAGCATGTGGCCTGGACGACCGGCTCGACCGACCTTCAGGCGAGCTGGCGAAGTTCTACGTTATGCTGAACCGGCCTGTGATGATGCGGGAGCGTTTTGGGAGCCGGGTTCGTGACCACCGGCAAGACCGGCCGCGCCTTGTCGGCGCGGGCGCAAGCCCCTGCAGCGGTTCTTAGTGTAGCGTCTGCACGCGCTTGTCACAAGCCTCCGGGCAAACCGGTCCCGCGCGGTCGACGGGCCCCAACCCATTCCTGCCTCTCCATGCCTGCCTCCCGACTCTGGAACTCCGCCTATTTCCTGCTCATCACCACCGTGCTGTTCTGGTCGGGCAATTTCATCGTGGGACGCGCGGCCGGCGGCACCGTGCCACCCATCGCGCTGGCCTTCTGGCGCTGGGCCGGCGGCACGCTGATCCTGCTGGTGCTGGCCCGCCGGCATTGGCTGAACGACCTGCCGGCCATCAGGCGGCACGTGCCGATCCTGCTCCTGCTGTCGCTGCTGGGCATCGCCGGCTTCAACACGCTGGTCTACATCGGATTGCGGCAGACGTCCGCGGTCAACGCGCTGTTGATGCAGTCGGCGATCCCCATGGTGACGCTGCTGTTCTCGTTCCTGCTGTTGGGTCAGCGCGCGTCGCTGCCGCAGATCGCCGGCGTGGCGATCTCCCTGGCGGGCATCGCCGCCATCGCGACCCGCGGCCGCCCGCAGGACCTGCTCGCCCTCGCGCTCAATCCGGGCGACGCCTGGATCGTCGCGGCGGTCGCCGTCTGGGGCCTGTACACCACCCTGCTCGCCCGCCGGCCCGCCATCCATCCCCTCAGCCTGCTGACCGTCACCTTCCTGATGGGCACGCTGATGCTCCTGCCCCTGTACCTGTACGAGCACGCGCAAGGCGCGCGCATCGAAGCCGGCCTGCCGGGGGCACTGGCCATCGCCTACGTGATCCTGCTGCCCGGCATCGTCGCCAACTTCTTCTACAACCGCGGCGTGGAACTGATAGGCGCGGGACCCGCCAGCCTGTTCATCCACCTGATGCCGGTGTTCGGCACCCTGCTGGCGGTCGTGTTCCTGGGCGAGCGGGTCCACCTTTTCCATCTGGCCGGCATCGGCCTCATCGCGACGGGTATCGCGCTGGCGACGGCCGCACGCAGGCGGGCCGCCGGGCGGCGGCCGTCATCGTGACGAGGAAAGACCGGCGCCTGGCCGGCGCGGCTAGGGGCGGAAGTCGCCCGTTCCCAGCTGGACGATTCCGCTGGTGGGCGTGCCGAGGGTTTCCGCCGCCGCGCTGAGGATTTCGTGCCGGCCCCGGTGGAACGCGGCCAGCAACGCGTCGGCGGACGCATCCGAGGCGCCGAAGTGCTCGCGCAGCACATCGGCGGAAATCTCGAACTCCTGGGATTTGCGGCCCTCGAATCGGGCGGTGAAGCGAACGGCGCCGTCAAGCACGGCGGGCCGGACTTCTCTGGCAAGCTCCGTGGTCATAAGCCTGTCTCCGATAGTCTGAACCAGCGGCCGTCCCTAGGGCCTAGCGACGACCGATTCGCGCATCGCGATCCTTGACTCTAGGCCCAATGGCCGCGCGCGTCCACTGCACCCGGGGTAATGCGATGCATAAGCCCCAACCCATCCGGCTTGCGGCGGTGCAACGTTTCGTTGCATGCGCCGCGCGCGCCCGGCACAATCGCGGCTTTGCCGGATCGGCATGTCGCGCTTGTCAAGGAAATCCGCATGGCCATGCTGGGTCTGAGGGGAAAATCGCTGCTGGCACTGTTGTTCGCCTGCGCCGTGGCGCTGGTGCCGGCGGCGCTGCTGGCCTGGCAGGGCATCAACGCCGTCCGGGAATACTTCGGCGTCGCCTACGCCCGCAACCATACGCTGCTGAGCGAGCAGAAGCTGCTGGCGCCGGTCATGCGCGAACTGGCGCTGGCCCAGCGCATGGCCAACTCGACGCTGACGCTGGACTGGATGCGCGATCCGGCCGACCCCGAAAAACGCCGCCGCTTCTTCCGCGAGGCCCGGGGCTACCAGCGCGACTTCCGCGACCACTCCTATTTCGTCATCGACGGCACGCCTTCCTACTACTACAACGACGACAAGGGGCCCACGATCGAAACGCCCCGCTACACACTGAAACGTTCCGAACCCAAGGACGCCTGGTTCTTCTCGACCATGCAGGACAGCTCGCCCTACGACCTGCAGATCGACGTGAACCACGTCCTGGGCGTGACCAAGTTCTGGTTCAACGTGCAGGTGCGCGACGGCGAGCAGCGGCTGGGCATGATAGGCACCGGCCTGGACCTGACCACCTTCCTGAAGGGCTTCATGGAGGGAGTGGAGCCGGGCGTGACCACCATCATCTTCGACCGCCAGGGCAACATCCAGGTCCATCCCGACGCCGACCGCATCGCCTACAAGTCCATGACGGCCGAGGAAACCGCCCAGCGCACGGTCCAGGGACTGGTGGGCCGCGATACCGAGCGCAACCAGTTGCAGAAGGCCATGGCCGACGCCCTGGCGAACCCCGGCCACGCCGTTCCGCTGTTCGCCACGCTGAACGGCGCGAAATCGGCCGTCGCGCTGGTCTACCTGCCCGAACTGCGGTGGTACGTCCTGACGTCGGTGGACCTGGGCATCGCGCGCATCGTCAACTACCAGTGGCTGGTACCGGCGCTGCTGGCTCTGGCCGCCGTGCTGTTCCTGCTGCTCCTGGGTTTCGGCTACGCCGTGGACCGGCTGATGCTGGCGCCCCTGCGCCGGCTGCAGCACACGGCGCAGGCGATCTCGGCCGGCCGCTACGACGTCACCCTGCCCGAAGGCGGCAGCGACGAGATCGGCGAACTCAGCCGGGCCTTCGGCGTCATGGCCGAGAAGGTCCGCTCGCATACCGCCGAGCTGGAACAGCGCGTGCGCGAGCGCACCCAGGCGCTGGAAGAAGCCAACGAGCGCATGGCCGCCACCCACAAGACCATCGACGACTCCATCGACTACGCCAGCCTGATACAGCGCGCGATCCTGCCCGACCGCCAGCTGGTGCAGTCCCTGGGACGACACCATTTCGTGCTGTGGAAGCCCCGCGACGTGGTGGGCGGCGATTTCTACGTATTCCGCGCCGATGGCGACAACTGCCTGCTGGGCGTGGTCGATTGCGCCGGCCACGGCGTCGCCGGCGCGCTGATGACCATGCTGGCCCGCGCCGCCATCGACCACGCCATCGCCGAGGCCGGACCGGGCGACCCCGCAGCCATCCTGACCCGCACGGACGCGGCCATGCGCGCCATGCTGAGCGATGCGGAACTGCCGCGCGCGCTGGCCACCAACATGGACGCGGCCCTGGTCTACGTCGACCGGCATGCTGGACAGTTGCGCTTCGCCGGCGCGAAAATGGCGCTCTACGCCAGCAGCGGCGACGCTGTCGAGGAATACAAGGGCGCCCGCCGCGCCCTGGGGGAAAAGCGCGTCGGCGAATATGCCAATGTCACCCTGCCCCTGGCCGACCGCACGTTCTACCTCGTCACCGATGGCCTGCTGGACCAATCCGGAGGCGAGCATGGTTTCAGTTTCGGAAACAGGCGCCTGGTCGGCCTGCTGCAATCGGTGGCCGGGCTGCCGCTCGACCAGCAGGCCCGCGCCGTTACCCAGGCATTGGTAGACTACCAGGGCCGCCAACCGCAGCGCGACGATATTACCGTCTTGTCATTCAAGTTCGAGCAGGCCAACCTTAGCGCGGAGTCATGATGGATTCGATCGACCTCTTCGCCATGCGCGAAAGCTTCACCCGCGACCGCATCATGCTGTGTTTCAACGGCCCCATATCGCGCAGCCTGATCGAGGAAATCGGGAACGCGCTGCGCAACTATCTCCAGGCGGAGCAGGTGCAGCCCTCGGCGGCCATGGATGTTTTCGGCGCATACATCGAAATGACGCAGAACATCCGGCACTATGCCAGCGCCCAGGGCTACGCCGAGCACGAGGCGACGGCCACGGTCATCGTCGCCAACAAGGAAGACGGCCGCCACGTGGTGTCGGCCGGGAACGTGGTGGAGATCGCCGATGGCCACTCGCTGCTGGAACGGATCAACGCCCTGGCCCGGCAGGACAAGGCCCAGCTCAAGGCCAGCTACAAGGAACAATTGCGCAAGCCGCGCGAAGCCGGCGCCAGCAGCGGCTCCGGACTGGGCCTGATCGATATCGCCCGCAAGGCCAGCGAGCCGCTCAGCGCCTCGCTGCGGGAAATCGACGCCGGCCGGGCTTTCTTCAGCCTGAGCGCCGTCATCTAGCAAACGAGTACCAGCACCATGAGCAACCTCACGATTACAGGCAGCCAGTCCACTCCCGCCATCTCGGGCGATTGGGAAGCCGGCGTCCTGACCATGGCCGGCGATTCCTATCCCGAAAATTCCTTCGACCTGTTCAACCAGGTCATCGACTGGGTCGAACGCTTCCTGGCCGAAACCAGGCGCCCCCTGTCCCTGGAGCTGCACCTGCTCTACCTGAACACCAGCAGCGTCCGCGCCATCATGGACGTATTCGACCTGCTGGAGGACGCGCATGGCCGCGGCCACCCTGTCGCGGTCAACTGGCATTACGATAGGCGCAACGAACGGGTGGCCGAGCTGGCCGAGGAATTCAAGGAAGACTGCAGCTTTCCTTTCGCCATCCTCGCTCACGACTGACCTGACGACCATGAAACGCGACATCGAGGACCTAGGCCGGCGCATCGAGCAGTTGCTGGCCCAGCCGGAGTACCAGGACCACCCGCTGCGCGTGGCCCTGGACGAACTCTGGCGCGCCTTCCTCGACCAGACCACCCGGCTGGAGCGCGTCACCCACATCTCCGACGGCTATCAGACCCTGGCCAAGGAGCGCGAGAACGACCTGGACGAGCGGTTCCAGAAACAGTTGCGCAAGCTGGAGAAGCTGGCCCGCATCTCGGACCACTACCAGCGCATGATGCAGGACCTGAACGTCGCCCTGAGCGATGCCTCCAACCGCGACGTCCTGACCGGCCTGGCCAACCGCCGGCACCTGATGCAGCGATTGAAGGAAGAAAGCGAGCGCGCCTCGCGCTCGGGCCAGCCCTACACGATCGCCATGCTGGACATCGACCACTTCAAGCGCATCAACGACACGCTCGGCCATGCGGCCGGCGACCGCGCCCTGATCGAGGTGGGCCGCATCCTGCAAAGCTCGCTGCGCGAATACGACCTGTGCGGGCGCTGGGGCGGCGAGGAATTCATGATGATCATGCCCGGGACGACCCTGGTGTCGGCCCAGACGCTGGCGCAGCGGGTCTGCAAACGCATCCGCGAACACGCCGGCGCGCCGGACGTCGGCCAATCCATCAGCGCCAGCGTGGGCATCAGCGCCTATCGCCATGGCGAGCACTATTCCGACACCGTCGAGCGGGCCGACGCGGCCCTGCTCGAGGCCAAGCGCCGGGGCCGCGACTGCATCGTACTGTCCGAGGTCTGACGGCCTTGCCCGACGGCGCCGAACGCCGAAATACGACGATGGGGCCCGAGCCTCTATAATCTTCCCGCGGTCCGCCTGGACGGCACCGCAAAGCCGGACGCCATGATCCGGCGGAGCTGGAGGAGGCTCAGTTTCAACGGGCCATCGATGCACATCCAGCCTTTCCTCCTGTTCCCGGCTCTACGCCATCCCGCCTCGCGCAGCTACGCGCTGAGGTTGGCCGCCGCCTCGATACTGGCCATGGCGGCCGCCACCGCTTTCTCCATCGCCAACCCGTGGTGGGCCGCCATGGCCGTCTGGATGATCGGCCAGCCCACGCGCGGACTGCTGCTCGAGCGCAGCCTGATGCAATTGCTCGGCACCCTGGCCGGCGGCCTTGCCGCGGTAGGACTGGCCGCGCTGACGGACGGCGCCCCGGCGTTGCTGCTGACCGCGCTTTGCGTGTGGCTGGGCCTGTGCTGTGGCGCCAGCAACCTGCTGCGGCACCAGCGCGCCTACGGCGCGGCCTTGTGCGGGCTGACCACGGCCGTCATCGTCGTGCTGACCGTCGGCACGCCGCTCGACACGGCCACCTTCGCCACGGCGCGCATGCTCGACAACATGATAGGCATCGCCGCCTCGCTGCTCGTCATCGCGCTATGGAATCCGCCCTCTCCCGCGGCCGCCTTGCTGGAGAAGACCCGCGACCTGCTTTGCGCCACCCTTGCCCATGCCGCCCTGCAATTGGGGCCGGAGCTGCCGACGGACCTCGTGCCGCGTGCACGCCGGCTCGTGGCCGCCCTGGCGGAACTGGAAACCACGGCCGAGGACGCGACCGCCGGGTCCCTGTCCCAACGGCGCCGCCTCAAACCCCTGCGCGGACTGCTGGCGGGATTGCTCGACCTGGTCGCCGTCATGCCGGCGCTGCGCCAGCACGCGACGGCGCTGGCCCCGGCCCACGCGGAAGACCTGGACCAGTTGCGTGCCAGCCTGGACGACCTGGCCGAGACCATCCAGGCGGGACGCGGAACCTCGCTGGCCATCGTCCGCACCGCGACCCGCCGCCTGCGCGGCGCCGATCCCCTGTTCGACACCTGCCTGGACGAATTCGAACAGGCGCTGGCAGCCATCGCGGCCAGCTACCGGAACATGGCGGCGACCCTGCCGGAACCCGCAGCCTCGGCCAGCGTCCACCATCCTGATATCGCCGGCGTGCGCATCGCCGCCTGGCGCGGCGTGGCCATCCCGGCCCTGGCGGCAGGAGCGTGGCTGGCGTCAGGGTGGGAACCTCTGCGCTACCTCATGCTGGGCGCCTGCATCTTCACCGCCCTGTTCGCCTCGGTCGACGAACCCGTGCCGCTGATGCGGCGCGTGCTGGCCGGCGCGACCGCCGCGGCGGTCGCGGCCTTTGCGTGGCGCGTCGGCATCGCGCCCGTCGTGTCCCACCCCTGGCTGTCGCTGGCCCTGGCCTCGCCGCTCATCCTGGCTGCTGCCACGGCGCAGGCACACCGCGGCACGGCATTCATCGGCCTGGCCTTCAACATGCTGTTCGCGGTGCTGGCGCAGCCGGTCAATATCGGACCCGCCGAACCGATGGCGTTGCTCACGGTCGAGCTCATGCTGCTGACAGGCATCGCATGCAGCTACGCCGCCTACCGCTGGCTGATCCCGATGACCACCCAGCGCCGCCGCCGGCACCTCCACCGCGCCATACGCGCCGAGATCGCCGCCATCGCCCAGCAGGCCGGCACGCCCGCGCGCGCGGTGCGCCACCTGGCTCGCCTGCGCTTCCTGATCCTGGCGCTGATCGCGCGCTCGGGCACGGAGGCGGCCACCGCCGACGGCGCGCTGGCGGCGCTGTCCCTGGGGCACGCGCTTGCCCGCATGGGCCACATGCTCGACCGGCGCCCCGACGCGCCGGAAGCGCCGTGGATAGGCCAGGCCCTGCACACGATGAGCAAGCCGCTGGCCATGCCGCACGACGCCGGTGCAACGCTGCAGAACTACGCCACCCGGGCCCGCGCGGCGGGCGCCTCCGCCACCATGCCCGCCGTCCGCTGGCTGGAGGAAGCCGCGGAGCACCTGACCGAACACACGGCATTCTTCCGCACGCAGCCGGCAAGGAAAGCATGGGCGCCGCAGGTTGCCGATCTTTCTTCTTCCCGCGCAAGGCAAGGCAGGGAACGCGCGTGAAGGCAGCTTCCCATGCTCCAGTTTGCATTGGGAACATGACAGGGATATAATCTTTTTCTCAGACGCGGGGTGGAGCAGTCTGGCAGCTCGTCGGGCTCATAACCCGAAGGTCACAGGTTCAAATCCTGTCCCCGCAACCAAACAAGAAACGGCCTCGATCGCAATGCGACGAGGCCGTTTTGCTTTGTGTCTGCCTTGGTGCTCTCGTTCGAGATCATTCACGAAATAAACCGAGGAAATGATCCGAGCCGCCCCACTATCAATGGCTCTTGAATCATCGCGTATTGGCCTGCGCTCTTCCCTTCACTTCCAAGCCCCTATCGAGGTCGTGGCAACCTGAAGGCATTGGACACGCATGCGCCTTCGAAGCACCCATACCGAGGAATGGACCGCGCAAATGCAAACGGCCTCGTCGCATTGCGATCGAGGCCGTTTTCTATTTGGTTGCGGGGACAGGATTTGAACCTGTGACCTTCGGGTTATGAGCCCGACGAGCTGCCAGACTGCTCCACCCCGCGTCTGAAGAAAAAGATTATACACGTACTCGCGCGGCCATGCCTCACGCCGCCAGCGCCACCTTCTCCCTGCCCTTCAATCCCAGCATCTCGCGCGCCTCGTCGGGCGTCGCGATGCCGAAGCCGAAGGACTCCAGGATGCCGCGTATCTTGCCCACCTGCTGGGCATTGGAAGTGGCCATTTCGCCGGGTCCGATGGACAGCGAATCCTCCAGCCCGACCCGCACGTTGCCGCCCATCAGCGCGGCCTGGGTGACCAGCGGCATCTGGTGGCGGCCGGCGGCCAGGACGGACCATTGGTAACTATCGCCGAACAGCTTGTCGGCGATGCGTTTCATGTGCACGAGGTTCTCGGGATCGGCGCCTATGCCGCCCAGCACCCCCAGCACGAATTGCAGGAAGATCGGCCCCTGCACCAGGCCCCGGTCGACGAAGTGCTTGAGGTTGTACAGGTGGCCGACGTCGTAGCATTCGAACTCGAAGCGCGTACCGTGCGCGCGGCCCAGGCGCTCGAAGATGGTTTCGATGTCGCCGAAGGTGTTGCGGAAGATGGCGTTGCGGGTCTTCTCCAGGTGCTCGCGCTCCCAGGGAAAGTCGAAGTCCTTCATCTTGTCCAGCACGGGGAACAAGGCGAAGTTCATCGATCCCATGTTGCACGAGGCCATTTCCGCCGAGGCATCGATGGCGCCGGCCAGGCGCTGATCGAGCGTCATGGTGTGCGAGCCGCCGGTGGTGATGTTGATGACGGCGTCGGTCTGGGCATGGATGCGCGGCAGGAATTGGCGGTAGACCTCGGGCTCGAAGGCCGGCCTGCCGTCGGCCGCGTGGCGGGCATGCAGATGCAGGATGGCGGCGCCGGCCCGTGCCGCGTCCACCGCCTGTTCGGCGATCTGGTCGGGCGTGATGGGCAGGTGCGGCGACATGCTGGGGGTGTGCACCGATCCGGTGACGGCGCAGGTGATGATGACTTTTCTGGGCACGAAGAGGCTCCTGGTCTGGCGTTATGCCGGCTCGGGGACGACGCGGTTTTCGATGTGGCCGATGCCGTCGATCTCGACGCGCATCACGTCGCCGATCTTGAGGAAGGAAGGCGGATCCATGGCGGCGCCCACGCCCGAGGGCGTGCCGGTGGCCAGGATGTCGCCGGGCTCGAGCGTCATGACGGTGGACAGGTAGGCGATCTGGTCATAGATGTTGTAGATCATCTCGCCGGTCCGGGCTTCCTGGCGCACTTCGCCGTTGACCCGCATGCGCAGCGTCAGCGCCAGCGGATCGGGCACTTCGTCGTCGGTGACGATCCATGGGCCGATGGGGCCGGTGGTGTTGAACGACTTGCCCAGGGTCATGGTGGCCGAGCGCCGCTGCCAGTCGCGCACCGAGACGTCGTTGCACACGAGGTAGCCGGCGATGACCTCCCGGGCCCGCTCGGCCGGGACGTGGCGGCAGCGGGTGCCGATGACCACGCCCAGTTCGGCTTCGTAGTCGAGCTTGTCCGAGACGCGCGGCATGTGCACCGGATCGTAGGGACCGTTGATGCAGCTGACCTGTTTGTTGAACCAGACCTGGCTGTCGGGCACGTCCACGCCGGCGCGCTTGGCCTCGATCACGTGCTTGCCGTAGTTCATGCCGATGGCGAGGTACTTGCCGGGATCGGGCACGGGCGCCTCCAGCCTGACGTCGGCCAGCGGATAGGCCGGCGCCTGTTCGGGATCGACGTCGCGCGCGCGTTGCAGCAGCGCGCGCCCGCCGGCGAGCAGGCCACGCATGGTGGCGGGCAGCGCCGGGTCGGCGGCCGCGAGGTCGATCACGCGCGCGCCCTCGACCTTGCCGACGGAGGTCCTGCCGCGATGGGAGAAAGTGACGAGTTTCATGGGTTCCTTGTTCAAGCGGAAGAAGAAGGTGGTCCGGCCAGGGCCTGCGCCAGTGCGTCGGGCGGCAGGTGGCCCCAGTCGCTGATGCGGTCGTATTCGCGCACGTCGTTCCAGTCCTCGCCCACGGTGCGGCCGGTGGCGCCGATCTCGACGCGCCAGCCGTCGGGGCCCAGGCTGTAGAAACTGACCATGCCGTCGTTGGCGTGCTGGCCCAGCGTGTTGGCGAGCGGCGTGCCGGCGCACAGCGCGCGGTCGTAGGCCAGGCCCACGCTGCGCACGTGCGCGACTTCGAAGTTGATGTGGTGCAGGCGCTGCGGGACTTCGGGCCGCGGCAGGTAGGCGATGGCCAGCGAATGGTGGCGCGGATTGCAATGGAAGAAGGAGACGTGCATCTCGATCTCCCCCATCGGCAGCCGCAGCCAGTCCGACAGGACGAGGCCCAGGCCGTCGATGGCGAAGCGGCGCGCCGCGTCGTATTCGCCGGCGTCGCCCACGGCGAAGACGAAGTGGCCGAAGCCCTGCCCCTGCGTGACGAAGCCTTCGGGAAAGTGCGGGCTCGCGAAAGGCGTTGCCGCCTCCTCCAGCCCCGTCACCAGCTCCAGCGGAACGTCCCAGGGAGTCTGGATCACCGTCAGGTCCCGCACGCGCCGGGCCGCGCGCTCGTCCGCCGTGCCGGCGCGCATGCGCCACCCCTGGGCCGACAAGCGCCCCAGCACGCGGTCATATACCTGCGCATCGACCGCCTCGAAGGCGATGCAGGCGGCATCGTTGCGCGCGCCCTCGCGCACCCATACCCGCTGGGCCTTGCCATCGACGCGCCAGGTCGCCGCCCCATCGGCGGCGGGTTCGCCGGGCATCAGGCCCACGACGTCGGTCAGGTAGCGCCCCAGGTCCGCCGGCGCGGTGCTGTCCAGGCCGATGTAGGCCGCTTCCAGTCCTGTCCTCACACCGGCCTCCTATTGCTGCACCGGCTGGGCGTTCACGTCGCGCAGCACTTTTTCCCAGCGCGTGCGCTCGGCCCGCCAGTAGTTGCCGAACTCATCCACCGACATGGGCTTGGGGTAGACGCCCAGGGTGTCGAGCTTGTCGATCACGTCACGTTCGGCCAGCACCGTGGCCAGGTCCCGGTTGACGCGCTCGATGGCCGGCTTGCCCGTGCCTTGCGGCGCGACGACCGCGAACCAGCCGTTGATGACCAGCGAGGGATAGGACTCGGACGCCGCGGGCAGGTCGGGACGATTGGGTACCCGTCCCTCGGAGAACATCACGATGGGCTTGAGCCGACCGCCCTTGATCATGGGCTCGATGGGCGGCACGCCGTCGATCAGCATCTGGGCATCGCCCCCGACCACGGCCGATATGCTCTGGGAACTGCTGGAGAACGGCACGGCGCGCAGCGGCACGCCGGCGGCGCGCGACAGCATGTCCACCGCCAGGTTGGGCACCGAGTACAGGAAGGTGGTCGATACCACGAAGCTGTCGGGCTGGCGACGGGCCATGGCCAGCACGTCGGCCAGCGTGTTGGCGGGCGACGAGGCGCTGACTGCCGCCATCATCGGGCTGATGCCCACCATGGCCACCGGCTGGAAGTCGCGGACGATGTCGACCTGCGAGCTCTTGTACATGTAGGGCGTGAGCGTCAGTACCGATGCGGGGGTGAACACGAACATGTGCTCGTCGCGCTCGGCCGATTTCACCGCCGCCAGCCCGACCAGGCCGCCGGCCCCGGGCTTGTTCTCGACGATGACCGGCTGGCCCCAGATCCTGGACAGCTTGTCGCCCAGGAGCCGGGCCATGATGTCGGGCGCCGTCCCGGCCGCAGCCGGCAGGACCAGCCGCACCGGCCGGGATGGCCAGGTGGCCGCTTGGGCCGTGCCGGCCAGGCAGGCCGCCAGCGCGAGGCCGGCGGCGATCCATTTGCGTCGTGATGCGTTCATGCGTCTGTCTCCTGGATGGTCTTGTCTTGTGTGGTGGTGCGATGCCGGTTCAGGCGTGGACCGCGGCGCGCCCGGCCGCGAGTTCCAATGCCATGGCGCCTTCTTGCGGATCGTGGCCGCGCCATGCCACGTATTGGTCCGGCCGGATCAGGACCAGGTCGGCGCCATAGAGCTCGCGCAGGCCGTCGATGGGAGGCGCCACCACCGTCAGCGGAACGTCCGTGCCCGCCTGCGCGGCCAGCGCCTGGGCCGCGTCCCGCGCGGCCGGGCGGGTGGCGAGCAGCGTCATCCCGCGGAAGGCGAAATGGTCGAACAACGACGCCCCGCGCTCCCGGCCCGGCGCCAGCCAGGCATGCGGCGCGCGGCAGCCCGGGCGGGCGCTCTGCACGTAGCGTGTGGAGTCCCAGGCCTCGCCGCCCGCCTCCGGTCCGTGCGCCAGCACTGGCGACTGCTCGTAACGGCTGCCCAGCACCACGCCCAGCGAATCGAATTCCTGGCGCTTGGAGGCAAGGATGGCCCGCTCCGCTTCCCGGCGGGCGGCGTCCCCCGCCGGCCCGTCGTCCTCCAGGCCATCGCGCCACAGGCTGCCCGAGCTGTGCGACAGGTTGTGCACGGCCTCGTCCACCACCCGGCGATGCACCTGGCGGCGTTCCACTTCGTAGCTGTCCAGCAGCGCGGGACCGCCCCAGCCGTCCAGCGCCGCCGCCAGCTTCCATCCCAGGTCCACGGCATCGCCGATGCCCATGTTCATGCCATGGCCGCCGAAGGGCGGGTGCAGGTGGCAGGCATCGCCGGCCAGGAACACCCTGCCGTCGCGATAGCGCGTGGCGGTCAGGCGATGCGCGGTCCATTCGTCGCGATGGCGGATGTCGATCGGGATGTCCAGGCCCAGCGCGGCACGCATCAGGCCTTCGATGGCCGGCTCCTCGCCGTCGCGGCGGGCATAGCCGAAGGTCCACATGTCGTTGGCGTCCAGCGGCGCGACGACCGCCGGCGCCTCCGGATTGACGAGCCAGTACATGACCGCCGGCCCCAGCCCGTGCATGCCGGCCAGGCCCGGGGCGTGGAAGATGATGTTGCGGTGATGCGAGAGCGGCGAGACCCCCTCCATCCGGATGTCCAGCCGGGCGCGCACGGTGCTGCGGGCGCCATCCGCGCCGGCCATGTACGCGGCCCGCACGCGCAGCGGTCCATCCGGTCCTGCCAGCACGGCCTCGACCCCCTGCGCCGACTGCGAAAAATCCTCCAGCCGGGTCGAAAAGCGCACCTGCACGCCCGGCAGGCTCTGCGCGTGGTCGCGCAGCACCTCTTCCACCTTGTATTGGGGCACCCACTGCGCGTGCTCGGGAAAGCGCTCGTCGCGCCTGGGCGAGCAATAGAACGCGTTGGTGAACCGCGCCAGTTCCCGGCCGGCCAGCCTGGTCGCGAACACCACGTTGGACGGATAGTCGACACCGAAGGGGGCCGCCTGCGCCAGCTTGCCCGCCACGCCCCAGCGCCGCATCAGCTCGCGCGAACGCACGTTGGTCGTCTTGGCGCGGGGCGCGAGTCCCACCCGGTCGTGCTGCTCCACCACCAGGCAGCGCCGCCCCTGCATGCCCAGCTCGATGGCCAGCGCAAGCCCAACGGGGCCCGCCCCGATCACCAGCACGTCGGTCTCCAGCAGCGTCTCGCCCGCCATGCCGTCTCCTTCCTGTGTTCTTGAATTGACAGCAGCTTAGGCATTCGGCGATGCTCTGGAAAGATCATTACCTTGATATAGGTTATGAACAATTCAGATAACCAGGACCCGCAGATCGCCGATTTGCGGGCGGTGCTGGCACTGATCGAGGACGGCACCGTCACCCGCGCCGCCCGGCGCCTGGGGCTGACCCAGTCGGCGCTCAGCTACCACCTCGACCGCATGCGCAAGCGTTTCGCCGATCCGCTGTTCGTCCGCGTGGGCAACCGCATGGCGCCCACGCCGTTCGCCCAGCGGCTGGCCGAGCCGGCCTCGCGGGTGCTGCGCATCGTGGAAACCGAGATCGCCGGGCTGGCGCGTTTCGATCCCGCCCAGACCAACCGGGAGTTCCGCATCGGCGTCAACGAGATCGGCGCCATCGTGCTGGTGCCCAAGCTGATGAAGCGCCTGGCCGAGGTCGCCCCGCACGCCCGCCTCGCCCCCACGCAGGTCTCGGCCGACACCATGGCCGCCGCGCTGGAATCGGGCGAACTGGACGTCGTCGCCGGACACGTCCCGCGACCGCACGACGCCCTGCTGCGCCAGCATCTCTATCGCCGCGCCTACGTCTGCGTGGCGCGCCGCGACCATCCGCGCATCGGCGATACGATGACCCTGCGCGAATTCGGCCGCACGCCGCAGGTCCAGTCGCCGTCCGTGCCCATCACCTTCGCCTGGATCAACGACCAGTTGCGCAAGCACGGCGCGCAGAGCCAGGTGCGGCTCACCACCGAACACGTGGCCGCGATTCCTTTCATCGTGGCCGCCAGCGACCTGATCGCCATCATTCCGGACGAGGTCTACCACCTGTTCCAGCCTATCGCGCCGATCAAGAAAGTGCGGCTGCCGCTGCGCATTCCGTCCATCGACGTGCACCAGTACTGGCACTCGCGCGTGGCCGGCGATCCGGCGAACCAGTTCTTCCGCTCGGTGGTCTACGAGGTGGGCTGCGAACGCCAGCCCGCTTCGCCCGGCGACCTCTCGTATACTTGACGCACCTCCCGGATCTCCGCAACCGCCGGGGCGCAGCGCCGCTTCCGCCCCCTGGACACGCCATGACCGCTTCCGAACGCGCCCTCACGTATTTCCCGGCTCCGCGCTCCCAGCGCTACTGCTCGCAATGCGGCAACCTGCTGACCCGCCGCATTCCCGACGACGACAACCGCGAACGCGATCTCTGCGACCACTGCGGCGCGATCCACTACCAGAATCCCCGCATGGTGCTCGGGACGATTCCCGTCTGGGAAAAGCAGGTGCTGCTGTGCCGCCGGGCAATCGAGCCGCGCCATGGCTACTGGACCCTGCCCGCCGGCTTCATGGAGCTGGGCGAGACCACGGCCCAGGGCGCGGCCCGCGAGACCCAGGAAGAGGCCGGCGCCCGCATTGAGATGGGGCCGCTGTTCGCCATGCTGGACATTCCGCACGTGGACCAGGTCCACATCTTCTATCTTGCGCGCCTGACCGACGTCGAGTTCGAGCCGGGCCCCGAAAGCCTGGAAGCCCGATTGTTCGACGAGGACGAGATTCCCTGGGACGACCTGGCCTTCCGTTCGGTCTCCACCGCGCTCAGGCTGTTCTTCGCCGACCGGGCGCGCGGCACGTTCCAGATCCACAGCGACACCCTGCTGCGCGGTCCCGAGCCGGTTCCCGCGTTCTCCACGCCCGCCCCTTGAGTCCCTCGCGCCCGCGCATGCCGGCCCTGCTGGAGCCGGACACGCCCTTCCCGCCGCTCGAGCAGGCGCTCGAGGATCCCCCGGGCCTGCTGGCCGTGGGGGCCGACCTGTCCATCGAACGGCTGCGCGCCGCGTACGCGCACGGCATCTTCCCCTGGTACCTGCCGGGCGAGCCCATCCTGTGGTGGAGCCCGGACCCCCGCATGGTGCTGTTCACCGACCGCTTCTCGCCCTCGCATTCGCTGCGCAAGAAGCTGCGGCAGGTCGAACGCGATCCCGCCATCGAGGTCAGGGTCGACACGGCTTTCGACGACGTCATGCGTGCCTGCGCGGCGCCACGCAGCGACGAGCGTCCGGCCACCTGGATCACGCTGCCCATGCAGCGGGCCTACCGGCTGTGGCACCGGCAAGGCCAGGTGCATTCGGTGGAAACCTGGATCGACGGCGAACTTGCCGGCGGGCTGTACGGCGTCTGCCTGGGCCGGATGTTCTATGGGGAATCCATGTTCACCCGGGTGGCCGACGGATCCAAGATCGCGCTGGCCTACCTGGTGCGTTTCTTGCGTCGCCATGGCGTGGAGATGATCGACTGCCAGCAGGACACGCGCCATCTGGCCTCGCTGGGTGGCGCCACGATTGCCCGCGCGGAATTCGAGCGCCTGATTGTAAAATTCACCCGGATGCCCGAGCTTCCGTGGCGCTCGGGCAGGCTGCGCCACGACGGCGAGATCGTCGACCTGGACGCGCCCCACGCTGCGGCCGACCCCGGCTGAACCGCGCATGACCCACCTTCGAGAACTCCCCTTCGCCGCGCTGCAGTTCTATGCGACCGCTCCCTACCCGTGCAGCTACCTGGGAGACCGGATGGCGCGCTCGCAAGTGGCCACGCCCAGCCACCTGATCAACGCCGACGTCTATTCCGAACTGGTGCGCATGGGATTTCGCCGCAGCGGCGTATTCACCTACCGGCCCCACTGCGACGGCTGCCGCGCCTGTGTGCCGGTGCGGGTGCCGGTGAACCGCTTCCGGCCCAACCGCACCCAGTCCCGCACCTGGAAGCGTCATGCCGATCTGCAGGTGTTCGTGGCCGAACTGGCCTATTCGTCCGAGCACTACTCGCTCTATCAGCGCTACCAGTCGACCCGCCACCGCGGCGGCGGCATGGACCAGGACAGCCGCGAGCAATACGCGCAATTCCTGCTCCAGAGCCGCGTCAACACGCGCCTGGTCGAGTTCCGCGACCGGCAGGGACAACTGCGCATGGTGTCTATCATGGACGTGCTGTCCGACGGCCTGTCGTCGGTCTACACCTTTTTCGACCCCGACATGAAGGGCAGCCTCGGTACCTGGAACATACTCTGGCAGCTCGAGCAATGCCGGCTGCTGGAACTGCCCCATCTCTATCTGGGATACTGGATAGAACAAAGCCCGAAGATGGCCTACAAGGTGAACTTCCGGCCCCTGGAAATGCTGGTCAACGGCGAATGGCGCGAATACGCCGGCCCGCCGGCCGCCAGGCCAGCCGGGCCGGCCGTCATCGATACCAGCCGCCTGCACGCCTCCTCTCGCCACGGCCATCCCGACGATGCGCCATCCTCCACCTCCTGATCCCCATCCGCCTGATGTCCGCGTTTTTTCAAGCCTATCCGCTGCTGCGTCCAGCCCTGTTCGCCCTGGAACCCGAAACCGCCCATGCCCTGACCCTGTCCACGCTGCAGCGCGTATACGACATGGGATGGACACGCCCCTCCCGCGCCCCGGACCGTCCGGTCGCCCTCATGGGCCTGACGCTGCCCAACGCGGTCGGCCTGGCCGCCGGCCTGGACAAGAACGGCGGGCATATCGACGCGCTGGGCAGCCTGGGCTTCGGCTTCATGGAAATCGGCACGGTCACGCCCCGGCCGCAGCCCGGCAACCCGCTGCCCCGCCTGTTCCGCCTGCCCCGCGCCGAGGCGCTGATCAACCGCATGGGCTTCAACAACGACGGGCTGGCCGTGTTCCTGGCCAACGTCCAGCGCAGCGGCTACCGGGCGCGCGGCGGCATCCTGGGGCTGAACATAGGCAAGAACGCCGACACGCCCATCGACAAGGCGGCCGACGACTACCTGGCCGGGCTCGAGGCGGTCTATCCCCACGCCGACTACGTCACCATCAACATCTCGTCGCCCAACACCCAGAACCTGCGCAGCCTGCAAGGCGCCGACGAACTGTCCGTCCTGCTGCGCCAGCTCGACCAGGCGCGGGACACCCTGGCGGCCCGGCACGGCCGCCGCGTGCCGCTGGCGGTCAAGATCGCGCCGGACCTGGACGAGAGCCAGATCGATGCCATCGCCGACCTGCTGCCGCGCCATGGCATCGACGGCGTCATCGCCACCAACACCACGCTGTCGCGCGATGCCGTCCGCGGCTTGCCTCATGCGGGCGAGGCCGGCGGTCTGTCCGGCACGCCGGTACGGGAAATGTCGCTGCGGGTGGTCGAACGCCTGCGGCGCCAGGCCGGCAACGCGCTTGCCATCGTCGGCGTGGGGGGCATCCTGGAAGGCCGCCACGCGGCCGAGAAGATCGCGGCGGGCGCGGACGCGGTCCAGCTCTACACCGGTCTCATCTATCGCGGCCCCGCGCTGGTCGGGGAATGCCTGTCGGCCGTCTCGCGGCTTCGGAGCTAGGCACTGGGGATATCCCCGTGTGCCTTGTATGACAACGGGGATGCTGCGTCGCGGAAATTCTGTGCACAGGCGTTATACTGATCCAATAAGAAATGGCCTGCTGCAACGCAGAAAGGCCACCCATCTGCGGTGTAATAAAGCTATGAAATTTCACCATATGGGATAAACTAGCTTCATCGCGTAGAGACTCACCCACGACAATGCCAAGAGTCACGACCCCCGACGCGGCCATGATCGCCCCGTCCGCGGCCCCCGCGCCGCAGATCGCCATCCAGGTGCTCGAACGCACCATGCACCTGCTCGACGCCCTGGCCCGGCACCCCGATCCGGTCAGCCTGAAAGAGCTGGCCCAGGCCACCGGCCTGCACCCTTCCACCGCCCACCGCATCCTGAACGACCTGGTCGCCGGCCGCTACGTCGACCGCGTCGACAGCGGCATGTACAGCCTGGGCATGCGGCTGCTGGAGCTGGGCCACCTGGTCAAGGGCCGGCTGAACGTGCGCGACGCCGCCATCACGCCCATGCGCATGCTGCATCGCCTGACGGGCCAGACCGTCAATCTTTCCGTGCGCCAGGGCGACGAGATCGTCTACATCGATCGCGCCTACAGCGAACGTTCGGGCATGCAGGTGGTGCGCGCCATCGGCGGCCGCGCCCCGCTGCACCTGACCTCCACGGGCAAGCTGTTCCTGTCGGCCGACGATGCCCGCCTGATCCGCGCCTATGCGCTGCGCACGGGCCTGCAAGGCCACACCTCCAACAGCCTGACCGACCTGGCCAAGCTCGAGCGCGAGCTGGACCAGGTGCGCGCGAAGGGCTATGCCCGCGACAATGAAGAACTGGAAATGGGCGTGCGCTGCATCGCTGCCGGGATCCACGACGACACGGGCAAGCTGATTGCCGGCCTGTCGATCTCGGCGCCGGCCGACCGCATGCAGGACGGCTGGATCGACGCGCTGGTGGATACCGCCAGCCAGATCTCCGAAGCCCTGGGCTACGAACCGTCGCACGCGGTATCGGCGGCCTGACCCCGCGCGGGCGCCGGCCCGGTCCGCCTCAGGCGAAGCCGCCGTTGACCCGCAACACCTGCCCGTTGACCCAACCGCCGTCCGGGCCCGCCAGAAATGACACCGCGGCGGCGATCTCCTCCGGCGTGCCCAGGCGCTCCAACGGCGCCAGCCGCGCGATCTGGTCGATCTGCTCGGCCGTCTTGCCATTGAAGAACAGCTCGGTGCCGACCGGCCCGGGCGCGACGGCGTTGACGGTCACGCCTCGTCCGCGCAGTTCGTTCGCCAGCACCCGCACCAGTCCCTCGACCCCCGCCTTGGAAGCGATGTAGGGGCCGTAGGACGGGAAGGCGCGCGCGATGACGCTGGTGGAAAGCGCGATGATCCGCCCGCCCTCGCCCATGCTCGCGGCGGCTTGTGCCAGGACGAGGAAGGCGCCGCGCAGGTTCGTGGCGATCACCTGATCGAAGTCGGCCAGGCTGTCCGGGGCGACAGGCACCATCGGCATGACGCCCGCGCTATTGACCACCACGTCGATCCGGCCATAGGCCTGCCGCGCCCTGGCGAACAGCGCGGCCACGTCGTCCTCGCGGCCCACGTCGCCCTGGACCGCCAGCGCCCGGCCCCCGGCGGCCTCGATCGCGGCCACGGTTTCCCCGGCCTTGGCGGCATTGCCCGCGTAGTTGACGACCACCGCATAGCCGTCGGCCGCCAGCCGGCGAGAAATGGCCTGCCCGATGCCCCGCGATCCCCCGGTGACGATGGCGGCCTTCGTGATGTCCGTGCTCATGCTGAATCCTGGAAAGAAGAAAGGATGGCGAGCATTCTTCTTGTTTATGTTGTTGAGATAAACCCTGCTAAATTGGTATCTCAATTCAATGACAGACAACAATCCCCGTGGACCGCTTCGAATCGCTCCAATTGTTCACCCGCATCGTGGAACTGGGCAGCTTCAGCCGGGCCGCGATGGCGCTGGACATCCCCCGGGCTACCGCCACCCACGCCATCAAGGAGCTCGAGGCCAGGCTGGCGACACGCCTGCTCGAGCGCACTACGCGCCATGTCCGCCCGACGCTGGACGGACAGGCCTTCTACGAACGCTGCGTACACGTGCTGAGCGAGCTGGACGAGGCCGAATCCTCGCTGCAGCATGTGGCGTCGAATCCGCGCGGCGTCCTGCGCGTGGACATGCACGGCACGCACGCGACCCGGATCGTCCTGCCCAGCATAGACCGGTTCCACGACCGCTATCCGGGCATCGACCTCGTCGTCAGCAGCGGCGACAGGCTGGTCGACCTGGTACGCGAAGGCGTCGATTGCGTGATACGGGCTGGCCATCCGCGCGACTCGTCCCTGGTGGCACGTCCGCTGGCGGTCATGCCCCAGGTCCTCTGCGCGAGCCCCGGATACCTGGCCCGCTTCGGCACGCCTGGCCATCCCGACGATCTGGCGGGGCACCAGGTCGTACGCTTTTTCGCCAGCCAGGGCACGTCCGACTATCCGCTGGAGCTGGTGGTCGACGGCCAGGTCCGCAGCTATGCGCTGGGTGGCTGGATGTCGGTGAACGATGCCGAGAATTACGTGACTTGCGCACTGCGGGGCTGCGGGCTGATCCAGTTGCCGCGCTTCCACGTCCAGGACGAACTGCGCGACGGGCGGCTGGTGGAAGTGCTGCCCGGATGGCGCAGCCCGGGCCTGCCGCTGTCGGTGCTCTACCCCTCGCACCGCCAATTGTCCCCGCGGGTGCGGGTGTTCATCGATTGGCTGCGGGCCCTGTACGAGGAAAGATTCCCGCCCGACGCGCCCTGAAGCCGCCGGAAAGACAAAACGCCGCGCAAGCGCGGCGTCGTCATGGCCGGAAGGCGGGGTGGCCTACAGCGAGCCGATCTCGCGCTGGACCCACTGGCGGATGCGCTGGGCGTCGGCGGTGCGCGTGAGCGAGCCGACCGAATCCAGCAGCACGATGGCCATGTCGCGGCCGCCGATATTGGCCAGCATGACCAGGCAGCGTCCGGCTTCGTTGATGAAACCGGTCTTGGACACGATGATGTTCCAGTCGGAACGGGCCACCAGGCGATTCGTGTTGCGGAAGGTCTGGTGCCGGCCGCCGATATCGACGGAATATTCGGTATCGGTCGTGTACTGGCGGATCAGCGGGCGTTGTGAACCTTCGCGCATCAGGCGCACGAGATCGCGGGCGCTGGAGACGTTCTCGCTCGACAGGCCGGTAGGCTCGACGTAGTGCGTATCGTGCATGCCCAGTGCCGCGGCCTTGGCGTTCATGGCCTGCACGAACGCCGGCAGGCCGCCGGGGTAGTTGCGCCCCAGCGCGTTGGCGGCGCGGTTCTCGGAAGACATCAGCGCCAGGTGCAGCATGTCGGCACGCGACAGGCGCGTACCGACCGACAGGCGGGAATGCGTGAACTTGTGCGTATCGATGTCGTCGGTGGTGACCTCGATCATCTCGTCCAGCGGCAGGCCGGCGTCGACCACGACCAGCGCGGTCATCAGCTTGGTGATGGAGGCGATGGGCGCCACCGCGCCCTCGTTCTTGGCGAACAGCACGTCCGAGGAATTCAGGTCCTGCACGAAGGCCACGCTGGAACGCAGCGACAGATTGCCATCGGCATCCTCGAGCGGGGCGGAAGGCGCATAGGAAGCGTGCCGGATGCCGGCCGAGGCGACCGCCTTCCTGGGGGCGGCCTTGGCGACGCGCTTTTTCTTGGCGGGAACGGAAGCCGTTCTGGACGCCTTGGCGGACTTGGTCTTGGTCGCGGTGGCTTTTTTCGCCGGCTTCGCCTTGGCGCTCTTGGACGTCGTGGGGGTGGCCGCGTAGGCAACGGGAGCAGCCGCGGGCAGGACCAGCCCGGCGGTTAGCGCGCACATCAATGAAACCGACAGAATGCTCTTTCTGATGCGCGCCATGTTTCCTCCGGTAACGACTCAGCCCAGGCGCCGCAGCATATCAGATTTTTGGATAAAAATCTCCATTAAATGAACGACTTAGCGCGCACTTTTTAAGTCGTTATTTAAATGCCACGGCAAAAATTACAAAAAATGCAACGAGGGGGCGGCATCCCCAGGACAGCCGCCCCCCCCCCCCCCCCGCACGCCGGCAAACGGCGAGGTCAGTCGGCGTAGACGCCGGCCTTTTTGATGACCGCGCCCCACTTGGCGGTCTCGGACTTCACCAGCGTGTCGAGCGCCGCCGGCGTGGCCTTGTCGTTCAGCACGATGGCCCCCAGTTCGGTCATGCGCTGCTTGAACGCGGGATCGTCCAGGCCGGCCTGCAGCGAGGCCTGGAGCTTGGCGACGATCTCGGGCGAGGTGCCCTTGGGCGCCCACAGGCCGTGCCAGATGCCCACCGAGAAGTCCTTCAGGCCCGACTCGTCCAGCGTGGGCAGGTCAGGCAGGCTGGGCACGCGGGTCTTGCTGGTGACGGCGTAGGCCTTGACCTTGCCGGCCTTGATCTGCCCGGTGGTGTTGGTGGTCTGGTCGCACATGAAGTCCACCTGCTTGCCCAGCAGGTCGTTCATGGCCGGCGCGGTACCCTTGTAGGGAATGGTCTGGAATTCCGAGCCTATCGTGCTCATGAACATCAGGCCGCACAAGTGCGAGGCCGAGCCGATGCCGGCATTGGCCATCGACAGCTTGCCGGCGTTGGCCTTCACATAGGTCAGGAATTCCTTGATGTTGGCGGCCGGGAAGTTTTCGCGCGCGATCAGCGTCATCGGCACGTCGACGGTCAGCCCGATGGGCTGGAAGTCATGGGCCTGGTCGTAGCTCAGCTTGCGGTACAGCGCGGGCGCGGTCGAGAAGCCGATGTGCATGAGCAGCACGGTATAGCCGTCGTTCGGCGCCTTGGCCACGCGGGCGGTACCGATGGTGCCGCCGGCACCGCCGACGTTCTCGACCACCACGGTCTGGCCCAGCGACTTGCGCATGGCCTCGGCCAGCGAGCGCGCCACCACGTCGGTGGGACCGCCGGCGGCAAACGGGACGATCATCGTGACCGGTCGAGTGGGATAGCCCTGCGCCATCGCCTGCGTAGGTGCGAGGACGGCCGCGCTGGCCAGGGCCGCGGCCCCGATCGTCGCGGACACAGCTTTCTTGTGGATAGCCATTCTTTTATCTCCTGCCTCGTTAAATAGTTGCGCCGCGAGCCGACAACTCCCGCGGCGGTGAGACGAGTTTAAGGGATGGAAACCACGAAGCCGTGACGGTTTCGCCTATCGTTTCCCCTGAGCCCAGGCCACCGCGAACGCCGACAGCGCCATGCCCGCGACCATGGTCGCGGTCAGCGGCTCGTCGAAGGCGGCCCAGGCCATCAGCGCCGTCACCGCCGGAGTCAGATACATCAGGCTGGCCACGCGCGTGGCCGCCCCGCGCCGGATCAACAGGAACAGCAGGCAGATGGCGCCTATCGACAAGGCGAAGACCGACCATGCCCAGGCGCCCGCCAGCGGCCAGGTCCACTGCACCGCCATGGTCTCGAACATCCACGCCGCCGGCAGCACGACGATCAGCGAAGCACCGAACTGCAGCAGCAGCCCGGCCCGCAGGTCCACCCCGGGACAGAAGCGTCTCTGATAAACGGTGCCCGCCGTGATGGACAGCAGCGCCGCCACGGCAAAGGCCAGGGCCTGCCAGGTCAGGCCCATCGTGCCGATACGGTTCCCCACGACCAGGGCCACGCCCACGAACCCCAGGACCAGCCCGGCCCACTGCCGCGCGGAAGGAGGCTCGCCCATCCAGCGTCCGGCCACCGCGGTCAGCAGCGGCTGCAGCCCCACCACCAGCGCCGCCAGGCCCGCCCCCATGCCCAGGTGGATGGCGATCCAGACGCCTCCCAGGTAACCGGCCTGCAGCAGCACGCCGGCCACCGCCATGTGGACGCCCTGCCGCCGGCCCGGCCAGGCGATGCCGACGCTGAACGGCGCCAGCACCATCAGCACGCCGGCGAAGCGCATCGACAGGAAAGTCAGGGGTTCGGCGTAGGGCAGGCCGTAGCGGGCGACGACGAAACCGGTGCTCCAGATCAGGACGAAAAACGGGGAAATCAGGCGGGATGGCAGCGATGAACCCACGACGGCGGCCTTTCGGAGGGTGTCAGGCCGAGAAGTGTAGCCGCCGGGCGGTGGCCCGCACCATGCCTGGGCACAGTAGAACGCCCGGGTATGGCGCATCGCACCAAAACAACGTGGCGCAATGCAACACATCCGCCGGTTCCGCAAAGGCGCGGATCGGGCGTTCCGCTTTTTCGCCGTTTCCTCCTCCTGTCTTAAAAAAATGTCTTTAATCAGTCACTTATGGGTTTTGCCAACAAAGTGCGATTTTTTCCGCGGGCATCTTGACTTTCGGCGGCACGTCCTTAAAATACGTTTTGTGCATCGCAGCAAAGTCGCTTACCGCGATACGGTGCGTGCACCAGGATCGGGCTTTTTGGGGCGTACTCCCCTGGTTTCCCGGTCGCCCCGTGTAGACAGCCCTCAAGGAGCCCCCTATGTTTGCCACCCCCGAACGCGCCCTGGCCACCCAAAAAGCCGCCTTCGACGCCCTGCTCGCCGCGCAGAACACCGCCTTCGCCGGCTTCGAGAAGCTGGTCGACCTGCACCTCAAGGTCACCAAGGCCACGTTCGAAGAGGCTTCGCTGAAGGCCCAGGAAGCCTTCACGCTGAAGGACGGCCAGGAAGCGCTGGCGTTCGTCTCCGCGCTGGCCCAGCCCAACGCCGAGAAGGCCCTGGCCTACAGCAAGCACGTGTATGACATCGTCTCCGGCGTGCAGAGCGAATTCACCCGCCTGGGCGAAGCCCAGATCGCCGAACAACAGCGCCAGCTGTCGGACGTGGTCGAGCAACTGGCCAAGAACGCCCCGGCCGGCTCGGAAAGCGCCCTGGCCCTGCTGAAGTCGTCGCTGGCCACCGCCACCTCGGCCTACGAATCGGTGAACAAGGCTGCCAAGCAGGCTGCCGAGCTGGCCGAATCCAACCTGACCGCCGCCGCCAACGCGACGTTCAAGGCCGCCGCCGAAAACGGCAAGACGACCCGCGCTCGTAAGACCGCATAGGCCCACCCCCTACGCGCTTCGCGCGCCCGGCATGGTGAGCCCCCAGCCGCTACGCGGCAGCCCCCCTGGGGGGCCGGGGCCCGCCTTGGGGCGGCCCGGCACCGGGCCCCGTAGGGAGCGGCACTGGCGGACCGGCGGAGCCGGATCCGCTGTGCCCTGGGTAAAAAAGCGAAGAACGGTGTTCGTTCTCCGCTTTTCTTTTTTAGGTTGATGCGGCGCCGAAGACGCCGCCCAGGCGGCGGGCTTCGTCGCGTAGCATCGCCAGGGCTTCGGCGGCGCTGTCGGGATCGCCCTTGACGCCTAGTTCGATGTGGCGCCGCTTGCCCTCGCCCATGCTGGGCAGGCTGAACACTTTCACGCCCGGCCAGCGGCGCTCGATGGCCTCCATCACGGGGGCGATGCTGGACTCGGCCAGTTCGAACACCATGAACGAGTGCTCCACGTGCGGCACGGCGTGGTGCAGCCCCGCGTAGCGGTGGTCCAGCGTCCATTCGATCATCGGCCACGCCATGACCGGAAAACCCGGCACGAAAGTGTGGTCGCGGATGAAGAACCCCGGGATCTTGTTGTATGGATTGGGCACGATCTCGCTGCCCACCGGGAACTCGCCCATCTGCAGGCGCCGCAGGTTGTCCGGCGCCGTCATGTCGGCCGTGCCCGAGCCCTGCGCGGCCGTTTCCGCGCAGCGCTGCGTGATCAGCTCGCGGGCCTCGTCGTGCAGCGCCAGCGGCAGGCCCAGCGCGGCCGCGGCCGCCTGGCGGGTGTGGTCGTCGGGCGTGGCGCCTATGCCGCCACACGAGAACACCACGTCGCCGCTCGCGAAACTGCGCCGCAGCGCGGCGACCAGGACCTCGCGATCGTCGCCCAGGAATTCCGCCCACGACAGCCGCAGGCCGCGCGCGCCCAGCAGTTCCACGATCTTGGAAAAATGCTTGTCCTGGCGACGGCCCGAAAGGATCTCGTCGCCGATGATGATCAGGCCGATGCGGCGATGGGAAACGGCTGTGTCGTTCATGGCGTGGTTTCGCTGCGCAAGCGGCGCAGCGCCTCGAGTGCGAAGTGCGAGAACAGGAGCGCGGAAAACACCGGCAGCAGGAACCAGGCCGGCGGCAGCAGGTTCAGCAGCGAGCAGATCAGCCCCAGCGTCCAGAAGCCGCGATTATGCCGCGCCATCAGGATGCGCCGTTCTTCCGGCGAGGCATGCTCGATCATGGCGTCGAGCCGCAGCATGCGGGTAAAGGCAAAGGCCCACCACGCGATGGGCAGCAGCACCGCCAGCGGCGGCAGCAGCCACAGCGGCATGGTGAACAGCCACCCCAGCACGAACAGCGTGGTCACCCACACCGCGTTCCAGACGCTGGCCACCGTGGCATGGCGGCCACGCCGCTGCAGGCCTGGATAGTCGTTCTGCTCCAGGTTGCGCAGCACCAGCGGCATGATCAGCACCGCCGCAACGACCAGCCCCAAGATGCCCGACAACGGCAACAGGATCAGCGTCGCCACGACCGGAATCAGCCACAGCTTCAGCGACGCGATGCCGATCGCGACCAGCATGCCGTCGATCTGCCCCATCAGCGGCAACGAGAACAGCGTGCCCTGCAGCCACTCGGTCAGCGGCGTCCAGAACAGCCAGATCAACACGACGGCGCCCACCAGCGCGACCAGGAAGGGCAACAACAGCGCCAGCAGCATGGGCCCACGGAACTGCGACACCACCGCGCGCCCGAAGGCCAGCCCCACGCCTTGCAGGCCGGCGCTGGGATCACCGCGTTCGACAGGAGAGGAAGTCATCGGATCTCCGGGAATTCAGCCATGGTTGCAAGTATGACGCATGGCGCAGGCATAATGGCTACCGGATCCCTACTTCCCTCGCATCATGGCCGTCTATCTTCCCGACACCGGCGCCAGCGATCTCTCGCGGCGCCTCGACGATCCGCAGACCATACTGGTGGCATGCCTGTGCGCGGCGTGGTGCGGCACGTGCCGCGAATACCTGCCCAAGTTCGAGGAACTGTCGGGCCGCTTCAAGGACCACGTCTTCCTGTGGGTGGACGTCGAGGAACATCCCGACCTTCTCGACGACGAAGACATCGAGGACTTCCCCACCCTGCTGATCCAGAACGGCACCCAGACCCTATTCTACGGCCCCATGCTGCCGCACATCGGCCACCTGGAACGCCTGCTGGAAAGCCTCCAGACGGACAGCCCCCCGCCCAACCTGCCGGGAGCGCCGGAGTTGCGCCGGGCGCTGACCTGAAATGACGTCGCCCGCGATGGGCGGGCGACGGCGACATTCCCGGCTCCGGTCACGCCGGCCGGCCCTGCCCCCAGGGGTCGACGCAGCAGTGGATGGCGGCCGTGCCGGCTTCCCCGCCCACGGTGCGCAGCGCGACATCGACGCGGTCCAGGCCGAACACGTGCGTACACAGCTTGTGCAGCGGATAGCGGCCCGACGCGATGGTTGCCAGCGCGAGTTCCACGGCCTGGTAGCTGTGGCCGCGCACCCCCTTGACCGTCAGGCACTTGCGGAACAGCATGTCGCTGTCGAACCGGGGCACGGGTTGCCCCTTGCGCCCTCCCAGCAGCACCCTGCCGTTCTTGCGCGCCAGCTGGATTGCCGCCACGATGGTGTCCGGTCCGCCCGAAGCGCAATCGATGACCAGGTCCGCCATCAATCCACCGGTCATCTCGGCCACCGATTCCAGCAGGTCGTGCGCTTCGATATCGATGGTGTGATGCGCACCCAGTTCGCGCGCCAGCGCCAGCCTGTGGCGATCGGCGCCCAGGCCCGTCACGATGATGCAGCCGACCCCGGCCTCGCGCGCCGCCACCACGCAGGCCAGCCCCTGCTGCCCCGGCCCCTGGATGAGCACCACCTGCCCCAGCCTCGCTTCCCCCTGGAAATGCACCCATTCGAAGCCATTGCCCAGCGGCAGCGCCAGCGTTGCCAGCGTTGCCGACATGGCGTCCGGCACTCGGTGAAACACCGAATTGGGGTGCAGGAACTGGTACTGCCCATAGCCGCCCCAGAGGGACGGCGCGACGGAAATGGGCGTCGAGCCGTACCGGATGCCGCTGCCCAGCAACGAATCCGTGGCATCGCACAGCCGGAAATTCCCGGTCCGGCAGTAGTCGCAATGGCCGCAAGGCAGGTATTCCTCCAGGGCCACCCGGTCACCTTCCTTCAGGCCCCACCGGGCGGCGGCCGATGCCCCCAGCGCCGAAACGCGGCCCACAGTCTCGTGGCCCAGGATCAGCGGCCCCTTGCTCTTGGGATAGTTCAGGAAATAGGGCCAGTCGCTTCCGCAGACACCGGTCATCTCCACTTCCAGCAGGCCGCCGTCCACCGGGATGTCGGGACGGGGAAACATCCGGACCTCGGTCTGCTTGCCGTCCAGGGCGACAGCGGCGCAAATGGTTTCAGACATCGCGTGCATCCTAGATGGAGGTGTGTTCGGTATCGGTCTTGGCCGTCGCATCCTTCAGCACTTGTTCCAGCGGCACGTCCTCCGGCAGCACGAACGAGGCCGAGCGCACCCTGTGCGTGGCCGGGTCCAGCCCGGGCAACGGCGCGTCCGTACCCAGGTTGCCGGCCGCCGCCAGCAGACGCCGGCGTGCCCTGACGATGGCGATGTCGGTGGCCGCCAGCCGCTCCAGGCTCCGGTCGACGATGGGACCCATGCTTTCCTGCAGCGACGCATCCTGCATGGCGATGCCCCTGACCCCGCTGTACAGCGTTCCCTTCTTCTGGGCTTCGCGGTCGATCAGATAATCGTTTCGCTTGTTCGCCACCGTGCGATAGGTGCCCGGAATCAGCTCGGCATAGATCCCCTGCCCGTTCTGCATGGCCTCCAGTTCCTCCGGCTTCAGCGCCCGGGAAGGATGGTGGGTCATGCTCCAGGCATAGCAATTCTCGTCGTCCATCGGCACCCAGGCATGGCCATGCAAGGCATGGTCGCCATACGGCGGAATCATCGTGTACCACGGCATGATCCACTGGGTCACCCGCCAGTAGCTATGGCCCTCGTCGGCACGGCGGCGCGCACCGATGACCAGCCCGCCATCGGACTCCATGACCTCGAGCTTGGGGGCCGTGTCCTGCTGGTACTGCGCTCCTTTCGTCCCCTTGTGCAGCGGATCGGTATGCAGTTCGCCGCTATGCAGGAACGAAACGTGGCTGGAATCGATGCCCCCCTCCATCGCCTGCAGGTAATTGTTTTCCTGTATCCGCTTGCAGACGTAGCGATGCGAGTCGGGCACCATCGCCCATTCGAACTCCGGGAATGCCGGCTGCAGCTCCGGCGGCCCCATATAGGTCCACACCACTCCCCCTCGCTCCACGCAGGGATAGGAAGTCAGCTTCACGCTCTTGCTGAAATGGCTGCCGGCGGGCTCCGACGGTACTTCCGTGCACTGGCCCCGGAAGTCGTATTTCCAGCCGTGATAAGGGCAGCGAATGCCGTCCATTTCGATGCGACCGAACCATAGCGAGACCCGCCGGTGCGCGCAGAACTCGTCGATCAGCGCCACCCGCCCCTGCGTGTCGCGGAATGCCAGCAGATTCTCGGACAAGAGCTTGACGCGCACCGGCGGCCCGTCGGGCTCGCGCAGCTCCTCGGACAGCAAGGCCGGGATCCAATAACGGCGGAACAGGCTGCCCATGGGCGTGCCGGGGCCGGTCTGCACCAGTTGCGTGTTTTGTGCTTTCGTAACCATGTCGTCTTCGTCAGAAATTGAAAGTCCGGGCGATGCTCAGTCGAGCGCCAGGCCGGCTCGTGCCGCCACATCGCGCCAGGTCGCGATCTCGCGCCGTACCCAGTCGTTCAGGATCGCGGGCGAGCCTCCCACGCTCGCCACGCCCATCTGATCGAACGCCGCCTGCACGTCGGGTAGCCGGAGCAGGTCGTTGACGTCGGCATTGACCTTGTCGATGATCGCCGGCGGCGTGCCCGCCGGGGCATGCACGCCCACCCACGTCTCGAGCACCATCTTCTTCATGCCCAGCTCGCTCAACGTCGGCACGTTCGGAAACTGGGGGACGCGATCATCGGCGACCACCGCCAGCATGCGCATTTTTCCCGACCGTACCAGCGAGGCCGCCGTCTGCAGCACGACGAAACTGGCCTGCACCTGGCCGGCTGCCAGGTCGTTCAGCACGCTGCTGGTGGCCCTGTACGGGACGTGCGTCATCTTGACGCCGTTCTCCTGCTGGAACAGTTCCATGGTCAGGTGGTGCACGCTGCCCACGCCCGGCGAGGCGTAGTTGAATTTGCCGGGGGGCAGTTTCCTCAGGTAGCCCAGGAATTCGCCCACGCTCGCGGCCGGCACGTCATTGCTCACGATCAGCGCCAGCGGGCTCTTGCCTACCAAGGCCACGGGCGCGAAGGCGGTGGCGGGATCGTAGGGCAGGTTCGAGCGCACGGCCGCCAGCGTGCTGAAGGCGGTGATCGACATCAGCAAGGTATGGCCGTCGGGCAACTCCTTCGCGACGAAGTCCATGCCTATGGAACCGCCTGCGCCGACCTTGTTGTCGACCACCACCGGCACCCCCCAGCGCTGCGCCAACTTGGGCGCCATCAGGCGCGCGATCAGATCGCCCGTTGTGCCGGCCGAGGCAGGAATGATGATCTTGACCATGTGTTGCGGATAGCCCGCCGCCAGCGCGACCGGCGGCAGCAACATGCAACAGGACAGCCAGGCCACCAGTGAGCGGCGCCTCGAACGCCTCTTCAAGTCAGCGGATATCGCCAGTGCCATCGTTGTCTCCGTCCACTCTCGTTGTAGTGGCGACGATTACACTCCAGGCCTATTGATTATCCCAACAATTTATTTTGATCGATTAAGTAGGTGACCTAATGAGCAATGTTCATCCGTCGCTGGGCAATCTCTCTCTCAAGCAACTGCGCGCCTTCGTCTGCGTGGCCGAAGCCAGGAGCTTCACCGAGGCGGCCGCGCGGCTCAGCCTCTCGCAATCGGCCGTCAGCCAGCTGGTGCGGGAATTGGAATCGGAACTGGAACTCAAGCTGTTCGACCGCACGACCCGCACGGTAAGGCTGACCGACGCGGGCGAGGAACTGCAGCCGACCGCGGCGCGCGTACTGCAGGACCTGGGCGCGGCGATAAGCGGTTCGCGCGACCTGGTGGCGCGTCGCCGGGGACGAGTGAGATTCGCCTGCTCGCCGGTACTATCGTCGCTGCTGTTGCCGCGCGTGATCGGCGCGTTCACGGCGCGCCACCCCCACATCACCGTGATCCTGCGGGATAGCGTAGGCAGCGGGATCGTGGACCTGGTCGCCGACGGCGAAGCGGACCTGGCGCTCAGCGTCCCGCCTTCGGAGTCGCCGTTCGTCGAAGAGGAGCCCTTCCTGACCGACCACCTGGCCCTGATCCATCCCCGCACCTACGGCTGGACCAAGCGGCGACGCGTATCCTGGGCGGACGTCACCACCCATCCCTATATCGCGCTACAGGCGCAGAACCCCACCCGTCATTTCGTCGACTACCACGCGGCATTGGCGAACGTGCGCCTCAAGCCCGCCTACGAGGTCTCGTTCGTCTGGACCGCCATCGGCCTGGTCGATGCCGGGCTGGGCGTGGCGCTTATCCCCGGCCACACCCGCCCCATCGTCGAGAAATACGAAAACGTCGACATGCGGCTGTTCGAACAGCAGACCATCGTGCGTCCGATCTCGCTGCTGCGTCACCGCCAGCGGTCGCTCTCCCCTGCCGCCCAGACCTTCGCCGACTTCATCCGCGCCTACATACGCCTCTGACGCCTATCGCGTCACGGACTCCCACAGCTTCTGCAAGCGCTTGACCGAAACCGGCATGGGCGTCCTCAACTCCTGCGCGAACAACGCCACCCGCAATTCCTCCAGCATCCACCGGAACTCGTCCAACTTCGCGTCCGGCACGCCCTTGCGCGCCGCCCGCGCCCGCTGATAGGGCGCCAGCAACTGGTTCAGGTCCGCCAGCAGGCGCGCATCGCGCGCCGGATCCGCGCGCAGCTTGTCGATGCGCGCCTGGACCGCCTTGAAATACCGCGGGAAATGCGACAACTGCGAGAACGGCGTATCGCGCACGAACCACTTCCCCATCAGTCCGCGCATCTGCTGCTCCATGTCCGCATGGGCCGCGGCATGCGGCTTGGCCTGCGGCAGCTTGCGCTGCGCGGCGGCCCATTCGGTCAGCACCGCCGCCACCAGGCGCGCGATTTCCTGCGCCAACAGTCCTACCCTGCCCTTGCCCTCGGCGCGCCGCTGCGCGAATGACTCCGCGTCCGCCGGCCAGGGATCCGCCAGGCAGGCCTGCGCCAGCGCCGCATCCACGATCTGGTCGCGCAGTTCCTCCTGCGTGCCCAGCGGCATGTAGAGCATGCTCATCTGCGTCATGCCGGTCAGGTTCTTCTCCAGGAACTTGACCTGCTCCTTCAACTGCAGCCGGAACAGGCGCAACAGCCCCGCGCGATGATGGCGCGCGGCCTCGTCGGGATCGTCGAACACGTCCAGGTCGCAGTGCGTGACGCGATCCACCAGCGCCGGATAGCCGATCACCGACAGGCCGCCGCGCCTGATCTCCATCAGCTCGGGCAGGGGCCCGAAGGTCCAGTCCGTCAGGTTCTCGTGTGCCAACGCCTGCGCCACCTCCTTGTCGCGCGCGGCCACCTGCTGGAACGTGGCCTGCGCCTCGCGCCCCAGTTGCGCCTTCAGGTGCGACAGGTTGCGGCTCATGTCCAGCATGCGGCCGTGCTCGTCCACCACGCGGAAATTCATCGACAAATGCGCCGGCAGCGTCTCCTGCTTGAAATCCGACGGCGCCAGCTGCACCGTGGTCTGCTCGCGCACGTCGGCGATCAGCGCCTCGACCAGCCCGCGGTCCGGCTTCTGCGCCCGCTCGAACCACCGGTCGTAGAAACCCGCCGCGTATTCGGGCAGCGGCACGCAGTGCCGGCGCAGCTTCTGCGGCAGCGACTTCAGCAGCAGATGGACCTTCTCCTTCAGCATGCCCGGCACCAGCCACTCGCAGCGTGCCGGATCGAGCTGGTTCAGCGCGAACAGCGGTACCGACAGCGTCACCCCGTCGCGCGGCGAGCCCGGCTCGAAGTGATAATCGAGCGCCATGTCGATGCCGTGCAGCGACAGCTTCTTGGGAAACACCTCGGTCGTGACGCCCGCGGCCTCGTGCCGCATCAGTTCGTCGCGCGACAGGAACAGCAGCTTGTCGCCCCCGGGCTTGCGCGCCTCGTCCTGGTACCATTTCTCCAGCGTCACCACCCGGTTCACGTCGGCCGGCACCTGCCGGTCGTAGAACGCGTAGATCAGGTCTTCGTCGACCAGGATGTCGGGCCGGCGCGACTTGTGCTCGAGCTTCTCGATTTCGGCGACCAGCTTGCGGTTGTGCGCGATGAAAGGCAGCCGGCTGTCGAGTTCGCCGGTGACCAGGGCCTCGCGGATGAACAGCTCGCGCGCCTGGCGGGCATCGATGCGGCCATAATCGACGCGGCGGCCGGCGTAGACGGTCAGCCCGTAGAGGGTCGCGCGCTCGTTGGCGACCACCCTCCCCTCCTTCTTTTCCCAACGCGGATCGGACCAGTTCTTGCGCAGCAGGTGGCCGCCCACGCGCTCCACCCACGTGGGGTCGATGCGCGCGATACAGCGCGCGAACAGCCGCGAGGTCTCGACCAGTTCGGCCGCCACGACCCACCGCCCCGCCTTCTTCGCCAGGCGGGAGCCCGGATGGATGAAGAAGCGTATGCCGCGCGCGCCCAGGTACTGGGCCTCTTCGTCGGACTTGTAGCCGATGTTGCCCAGCAGCCCGGACAGCAGCGCCAGGTGGATCTGCTCCAGCGTGGCCTCGGTCTGGTTCAGGCGCCAGCCGTGCTCGCCCACCACCGCCGCCAGTTGCGAATGCACGTCGCGCCATTCACGCATGCGCACCGGCGACAGGAAGTTCTGGCGCAGGTTCTCCACCAGCTTGCGCTGCGACTGCTTGTGCTCGACCGCTTCGTTGAACCACTTCCACAGCTTCAGGAAGGCCATGAACTCGGACCGTTCGTCGGCGAACTTGGCATGGGCCTGGTCGGCCGCCTCCTGCGCGTCCATGGGGCGGTCGCGCGGGTCCTGCACCGACAGCGCCGCCGCGATGATCAGCACCTCGCTCAGGCAGGACTGGTCGCGCGCGGCCAGGATCATGCGGCCGATGCGCGGGTCGACCGGCAGCCGCGCCAGTTCGCGCCCCACCGGCGTCAAGGCGTTGTCCTCGTCGATGGCGCCCAGTTCCTGCAGGAGGTGGTAGCCGTCGGCGACGGCCCGCCCCGGCGGCGCCTCGACGAACGGGAACTGCTCGATGTCGTCCAGCTTCAGGGACTTCATGCGCAGGATGACGCTGGCCAGCGACGAGCGCAGGATCTCCGGGTCGGTGAAAGGCTGGCGCGCCGCGTAGTCGGTCTCCTCGTACAGGCGGATGCACACGCCGGGTCCGATACGGCCGCAACGGCCCGCCCGCTGGTTGGCCGAAGCCTGGCTGACCGGCTCGATGCGCAGTTGTTCGACCTTGTTGCGCCACGAATAGCGCTTCATCCGGACCAGGCCGGTATCGACCACGAAGCGTATGCCGGGCACCGTCAGCGACGTCTCGGCCACGTTGGTGGCCAGGACGACGCGGCGGCCGCTGCCCTTGGGGTGGAAGACCCGCTCCTGTTCGGCCTGCGACAGCCGGGCGAACAGCGGCAGCACCTCGGTACCGGGCGGATGGTGCTTGCGCAGGGCCTCGGCCGCCTCGCGGATCTCGCGCTCGCCGGGCAGGAAAACCAGCACGTCGCCGGGGCCGTGGCGGGCGCACTCGTCCACGGCATCGACGATGGCGTCGATCAGGTCGCGTTCCTCGTCGCGCGACAGGTTCTCCTTCTCGCGCGGCCGTTCGGCTTTCCTGGCCGGCTGCTCGTCGGTGTCGCTGGCCTGCATGCCGCGGGTATCCACCGGCCGGTAGCGGACCTCCACCGGGTACAGGCGTCCCGAGACGTTGATGACGGGCACCTCGGGCTGGCCGGGCAGGCTGAAATGCCGGGCGAAGCGCTCCGCGTCTATGGTTGCCGACGTAATGATCAGTTTCAAATCGGGCCGCCGCGCCAGCAACTGGCGCAGGTAGCCCAGCAGGAAATCGATATTCAGGCTGCGTTCGTGCGCCTCGTCGATGATGAGCGTGTCGTAGGCGCGCAACCAGGGATCGCGCTGCGACTCGGCCAGCAGGATGCCGTCGGTCATGAGCTTGACCGAGGCTCCCGGGGCCGTGCGGTCGTTGAAACGGACCTGGTAGCCCACCACCTCGCCCAGCGGCGTGCCCAGCTCCTCGGCGATCCGGCGCGCCACCGAGGTCGCCGCCAGGCGCCGCGGCTGGGTATGGCCGATCATGCCGGCCACGCCGCGGCCGGCATCCAGGCAGATCTTGGGCAGCTGGGTGGTCTTGCCCGACCCGGTCTCGCCGCTGACGATGATGACCTGGTGCGCCGCCAGGGCGCGCGCGATCTCGTCTCGCCGGCCGCTGACGGGCAGGTCTTCGGGGTAGGTAATGGGCGGAACCGGGTTGCGCCGTCGTGCCAAAGGCACATTCTTGCGGGATTGTGCGACCATGAGAAGAACTTGGATTAACCCGTCATTATAATTTTGGGATGAACGCAGCCGCACAACCTCCCGACCCCGATCCTGCCCCCTCCGACCTGCACGCCCGGTTCGTGCAGTGGTTCCGCGAAGTGGCGCCCTACGTACATGCCTTCCGCGGCAAGATCTTCGTGGTGGCTTTCGGCGGCGAACTCGTCCAGGCGGGCGCCCTGAACGTCCTGATCCAGGACCTCTCGCTGCTCAGCGCCCTGGGCATACGCCTGGTGCTGGTCCACGGCTCGCGCCCCCAGGTCAACGAGCAGCTCCGGCTCAAGGGCATCCCCTTCCAGTTCGGCCGCGGCCTGCAGATGACCGACACGGCCGCGCTCGAATGCGCCAAGGAAGCGGCCGGCGAGATCCGCCTGGACATCGAGGCGGCGTTCAGCCAGGGCCTGCCCAATACGCCCATGTCCCACTCCCATATCCGGGTCATCTCGGGCAACTTCATCACCGCCCGGCCGGTCGGCGTCATCGACGGCGTCGACTACCGCCACACCGGCCAGGTGCGCAAGGTGGACGCCGAGGCATTGAACATGGCGCTGGGCCAGGGGTCCATCGCGCTGCTGTCGCCGCTGGGCTTCTCGCCCACGGGCGAGGCCTTCAATCTTTCCATGGAAGACGTCGGCACCGCCGTGGCGGTGGCGCTGCGCGCCGAAAAGCTGATCTTCCTGACCGACGCCCCTGTCCTCCACGACAAGGAAGGCAACGTCGACACCGAGCTGGCACGCGAGGACGCCGACGCGCTGATCGCCCAGGGCGACCTGGACGCAGGCACGGCCGTGGTGCTCAAGCACGCTTCGCGGGCGGTCAAGCTGGGCGTGGCGCGCGCGCACCTGGTGCCCTACGACCTGGACGGCGGCGTGCTGCTGGAAGTATTCACCCACGACGGCGTGGGCACCATGGTCGTGGAAGACACGCTGGACGACCTGCGCCCCGCCACCATCGACGACGTGGGCGCGATCCTCCACCTGATCGAGCCGCTCGAGGTCGACGGCACGCTGGTACGCCGCGGCCGCGGCAGCATCGAGCGCGACGTCGAGAAATTCTCGGTCAGCGAACACGACGGCGTCATCTACGGCTGTGCGGCGCTGTACACCTATCCCGAGGAAAAAATGGCCGAGATGGCCGCGCTGACGGTCAATCCGCAGTGGCAAGGCGCCGGCGAAGGCGACAAGCTGCTGCGCCACATCGAAAGCCGTGCCCGGGCGGCGGGCATCACGCGGCTGTTCGTACTGACCACGCGCACCGCGCACTGGTTCATCAAGCGCGGCTTCTCGCAGGGCAGCGTGGCCGACCTGCCCAAGGACAAACAGGCGCACTACGACCGCAGCCGCAACAGCCAGGTGTTCATCAAGCGGCTGTAGCCCGTAATAATGCATTTACATGCATTTTTACAACGCCGATATCAGAACAAACTCTGATATTTAATGTATTTACATATTTCATGCTCGGCATTACCTTAGGCTGAAACCACCCCGCGCCGCGTACCGGCGTCCGCAAGCCAAGGAGCAAGCATGGACATGCATCGCAGGCAATTCGGCGCGGCGGCGCTGGCCATGGCCGCGGCCTGGACCGCCGGCGCGCAGGAAGCCTATCCCTCGCGAGCCATTACCCTGGTGGTGGCCTACGCCCCCACCGGCGACACGGACGCCATGGCGCGTCTTTACGCGGCCAAGCTGTCGGCCCGGCTCAAGCAACCCGTGGTGGTCCTGAACCGCCCCGGCGCGGCCGGCACCATAGGCAGCCGCTACGTCAGCCAGGCCGCGCCGGACGGCCACACCTTGCTGTTCGCGCCCAACACCGTGGCCACCGCACCCCTGGTCATGAAACCCGAGGCCCTGACCTACGACGTGCTGAACGACTTCGCCCCCATCGTCCAGACGTCGATCTGCCCGCTGATCCTGGTGGCCAATCCCGCCACCGGCTTCAAGACCCTGGCCGACGTGGTGGACGCCGCGCGCGGCGGGCGGCAACTGTCCTTCGGCACGCCCGGCCCGGGCTCCCCCATGCACATCGCCGGCGAATGGCTGAACCGCGCCGCCGGCATCGGCATCCAGCACGTGCCCTACCGCGCCAACGTCGCGGCCCAGATCATAGGCGGGCACGTGCCGCTGGGCTACGTCACCCTGGGCACCGTCGCGCAATACCTGCAGGCAGGCAAGGTCACCGCGCTCGCCGTCACCGATCCGGCGCGCTCGTCCTTCCTGCCCGCCGTGCCCACCATCGCCGAGTCCGGCTACCCCGAGGTCGTGGTGGGCGCCTGGCACGGCTTCTTCGCGCCCAAGGGCACGCCCGACCACGTGGTGGCGCTGCTCAACCGGCACCTGAACGAGATCCTGCGCATGCCGGACGTGGTCGAGACGCTGAAGCACTTCGCGGCCGAACCGGTGGGCGGCCCTCCCGCCCGGCTCAAGGAACTGGTGGCGGCCGACCATCGCCGGCTGGGCGGCATCATCGGCCAGTTCGGCATCCGCGCCGACTGACCGGACGTCCGCAAACGGCCGAGGAGCCCATTTCGGCCAATTTGCGGCGGCCGGCGGCCATCCTGGGGGCGGGGCGCCCGCTGTCCGCGCACGCGCGGCTATATTGCCGCCGCATACGCCGCCAAAGGAGCAGCCCATGAAGACCAAAGCCGCGATCGCCTGGAAGGCAGGCGCGCCCCTGACCATCGAAGAAGTGGACCTGGAAGGTCCGCGCGCCGGCGAGGTGCTGATCGAAGTCAAGGCCACCGGCAT